>BNJU01001453.1_pt1 | contig 1468329 bp, 1412 predicted proteins | sample 8539281 | NCBI WGS metagenome assembly BNJU01 (sample SAMD00202456, study PRJDB9452) | human saliva metagenome | isolation source: human saliva | place: Japan
TATGCGCTCGTGAATGTTATGCGTTTACTTCGTCTTGTTTTCAGCTGTTCTCAATGCTGGGGCGGGGCCTGGTCCGGTTATGTGGACCGGGTGTGGGGGGTTATTAGTTGCAATTGGTGGTGCTTTGATCTCTTCGGTATCTATTGTTTTGCACTCGTGCAAGACCGGTCTCGCTCACTGCAGTTGCGCCCATGGGCGTGCGTGCTTGTTCGTGAGAGCCAGGTCGGCGCACCGCGGGGCGGTGTGGCCCTGCTCCCAGCCTGCCCGGTCGATTTGCGTTGCGCGGGGGTCTGTGTAGTAGAGTATCCGGGTAAGGTAGCGTGTCCGAGCGGCCGAAGGTGCAGCACTCGAAATGCTGTGTGGTGTCACAGCCACCCTGGGTTCAAATCCCAGCGCTACCGCCACTGCCGCCCGGCCCCGATGGGGCCGGGCGGCTTTGTCATGCCCGAGTGGTTCCCCGGCAATGTCGCACGTAATTCCCGTACCTGTATTTTAGGTTTTGAAATTCGATCGTTGGAATTGCAACGTTTGTGGGCTGTCTCGAAAAATGACCGCGTTAAATTACGTGCGACTTTTGGAGGGGTGGTTACCGCCGTCACTTTCGGGCACCTCTACTGGCCGCGGGCACCTCTACTGGCCTCGGGCACCTCTACTGGCCGCGGGCCCCTCTGTCAGGCCCGCCCCTTCATAAGCCCTGCCCCTCTGCACCTCCAGGGATGCAGCAGAGGCGGAACCCCGAAGGGCCCCGCCTCTGCTGCGTGTAGTTGTGGTGGTCGCGTGACCAGCGCCACGGCCTCGTCGCGAAGAACGCTTAGTTCTTCCACCAGCCCTTGACGGTGTCGATGGCCTGCGTGCCCAGGTCGGACAGTGCGGAGTGTGCGTTCACCAGGCCGGAGGACAGGCGGGCGGCCTGGAAGCGAGACGCGACGTTCTCCCAGTTCACCAGGTTCCACAGGCCTTGACGTAGTCGGCCTTGACGTTGAGGTAATCCAGGTAGAAGGCGTGCTCCCACATGTCGATCATGAGTAGCGGCACGGTCGCGACCGGGATGTTGCCCTGCTGGTCGGTCATCTGGTAGGTCACGAGGCGCTTGCCGACAGTGTCCCACGCGAGGACGGCCCAGCCGGAACCCTGCAGGCCCAGGGCGGCGGCGGCGAACTGAGCCTGGAAGGACTCAAAGGAGCCGAAGAACTCGTCGATGGCGGCGCCGAGCTCGCCCTCGGGGCGCGAGGCGCCCTCGCCGGTCATGTTCGTCCAGAAGATGGAGTGGTTGGTGTGACCGCCCAGGTTGAAGGCCAGGTTCTTCTCCCACAGGTTGATCGCGGCGAAGTCGCCGGACTCGCGGGCGGCGGCCAGCTTCTCCAGCGCGGCGTTCGCGCCGGCCACGTAGTTCGCGTGGTGCTTGTCGTGGTGCAGCTCCATGATGCGCCCGGAGATGTGGGGCTCCAGCGCGGAGTAGTCGTAGGGCAGGTCGGGCAGGGTGTAGACGGTCATGATGCTCCTCCTGGGCGTCGTCGTCGTTTGACTGTTGACTCCAAGGGTAGTACTTAAGTCCCGGTTTGCGTAGGGGGTTTGTGTCACCTTTCGCGGATCGCGATCAACGACGAGGCCGGGGCTGGGGAACGCGATCGCGCATCCTTGGCCCCGGCCTCGTGAAACGACAGACGATCAGGCCCGAGCGCGCACGCGGCGCACGAGCGCGGAAGCCCCGACGACGAGCCACGCGATGACGGCGCCAAGGATGACACCGAAGACGCCAGACAGGAGTGTCTCGACCAGCCAGGTCACGAATCCGCCTGCGCCGGACACCGCGTGCTCGGCGGCCTCGAGGACGTGGTGGAAGACGGGAACGCCGACCTCGGCGAGGTTCGCGATGACCAGGTGCCCGCCGACCCACAGCATCGCGACCGTGCCGACGACGCCGATCACGCTGAAGACGTGCGGCATGACGCGAACGATCGTGCGGCCCACGTTGTCGACGGGGCCGGGCCGGTTGTCCTCGGGCTCGAGGGCGCCGCGCGCCAGGCGCACGCCGACATCGTCGGCCTTGACCAGCAGTGCGACGAGGCCGTACACGAAGAACGTCATGAAGAACGCGACCCCGATGAGGACGGCGACGCGCATCGCGCCGTGCTCATTCGATAGGCCCGCCATGGACACGAGCATGATTTCGGCGCTGAGGATCAGGTCGGTGCGGGTCGCGGAGGACACGATGGACTTCTCGAGCTCCTCGGCGGACGCAGCGCCGCCCTCCTCGTGCTCCTCGTGGTGTCCGGGCAGCCAGCCGAGCTTCTCGAGGACCTTCTCGCCGCCCTCGAAGCACAGGTACGCGCCGCCCACGACCAGCAGGAACGGCAGGAAGTGGGGGGCGAGCCACGTGAGCAGGAGCGCGATCGGCAGGATGATGAAGAGCTTATTGATGAGGGAGCCGCGCGCGATCTTGCCGATGATGGGTAGCTCGCGGTCCGGGCTCAGCCCCGCGACGTACTGGGGGGTGACGGCCGTGTCGTCGATGACGACGCCCACTGCTTTCGACGAGACCTTGACGGCGCCAGCCGCGACGTCGTCGACCGACGAGGCCGTGACCTTCGCGAGGGTCGCGATATCGTCGAGCAGGGCGACAAGTCCTCCGGACATGGGTTTCCTCCTCTGAGCTGGGCGTGGGGATCCTGGTTGGGTACCCGCGCATTGTACTCATGGGGATAGTCTTGAGGCATGACGACTTCCGTACCCGTCCCCGCCCTCGATCGTGACCTCATCGCGCGCCTGCGCTTCGACGTTATCGCGGCAAGCTGGACCACTGACACCCTTGAGGCGCTGCTCAGTGACGGCGCCCTGTCCGCCCTCATGCGCGACTCGCGCCTGCCCGCCCTCGTCGAGCTCGCGGGCGTCACCGACCCGGCGGCTACCCTCACGCGCTTCTTCGTCCTCGGCCAGCCAGAGCGCGCCTCGGCCCTGGACGCGGCCCTGCTGACGCTGGGCGCCGCGGGTCTGGAAACCCTTGGTCTCGCGGCCACTATCGACGAGGCCGAGGCCACTTCCGCTCTCGTCGTCACCCGCGGGTGCGGCAAGTTTGCGCCCAAGCGTGAGGATGCGCAGGCGGGCGAGGGTGCCTCGTCCCCGAAGACGCCGACCCTGCCGACGATGCGGGACCCCGACGAGGAGGCTTCCGAGCCCGAGGTCGAGCACGACCCCTGGATGCGCGCGCTCTTCGACCTGCGCCCACACACGCGGCCGCGCTGCCGGGCGGGGACCACGACTGGTGGGTGACCTCGGACCTGGGGGAGGCACAGACCGGCAGGCCGCTGGCCGATGACCACGTGCTCGGCATCGGCGGGGCGACCCTGACGCTCCTGGAGATGACGGTGCGCGATCGGGTTGACTCGGCCCTGGATCTGGGCTGCGGGTGCGGCATCCAGGCCCTGTACCTGGCCACGCACGCGCGCCGCGTCGTCGCCACCGACCTCTCGGCGCGGGCGTGCGCGCTCACGCAGTTCAACGCGGCCCTCAACGAGGCCGTCATCGATGTCCGCGAGGGCTCCCTCTTCGAGCCGGTCGCCGGTGAGACTTTCGACCTCATCGTCTCCAACCCGCCCTTCGTGATCACGCCGGACAGCGTGCGCGGGACGGCCGGCCTGCTCGAGTACCGCGACGGCGGCATGGATCGCGACAACCTGATCCGGGCGGTCCTGCGTGAGGCTCCCACCTACCTGGCGCCCGGGGGCACGCTGCAGATGCTCGCGAACTGGGAGATTCCCGCGAGCCGCAACCCGGACACGCAGTGGTCCCGGCGCGTCGACGCCTGGCTGGAGGGCCTGCCGGTGGACGCGTGGGTGGTCCAGCGTGACGTGCTCGACCCGGCGCGCTACGTGGACATGTGGATCCGTGACTCGGGCGGCCAGCTGATGGCGCGCGCCGACTACGATCGCGCGTTTACGTCGTGGCTGGTGGATTTCCGTCGCGCGGGCACGGGCGCGATCGGCATGGGTTTCGTGGCGCTGCGCGGGCTCGACGAGGCTGAGGCCGCCTCGGGTGGGGTTCGCGCCTACGACCTGTCCCTCGATGGGCACGCCCCGCGCGGGCGCGACGTGGCGTGGGCGCTGGCCTCCCTGCGCGCCCCCGAGCTGTGGGACACGGCGCTCACGCGTGCGTCGGATGTGCGCGAGGAGCGCCACTACGTGCCGGGTAGCCCGGATCCGGAGCTGTTGATCCTGCATCAGGGCGGGGGGCTGGGCCGTTCCGTGCCGGTCTCGTCGGCCGTGTCCGCGGTCGTGGGGGCTTCGGATGGGGAGTTGACGGTCGGGCAGATCGCGTCGGCCGTTGCGATGCTCACCTCGGTTGAGGTGGAGGATGTACGCGCCGAGGTCGAGGCTCCCCTGCGCGACCTGATCCGCTGGGGGTTCTTGACGTACTGAGCGCTGTTGCGTGGGGGGCGCCGCGGCTGCGAGGGCGGCCGCGGCGCCCTGGCCGCATCGGGTGGGCTGTGTGGTGTCGTTTCGGGCGTGTTGCGAGCGTGGGCTGGGGTGGGCGTGAAGTCGGCTCCAGATGTGGGGGCCCTGTGTTAGCCTGGCGCCACACTCACGCGAAGGAGCGACATGGACTACGAGCTGGCCTACCGCTACGGTGTCCCCTCGCGCCTGGATGAGGGCGCGGGGCTTGCGCTGGCTACTTCGGGAGGGTCCACCCCCGAGGGGGAGGCGGCGCGCCCCTATTTCTTCTCGGGCTTCATGGAGCGCCCCGACGTGGTGGCCTCCGGCCTGCTCGCGGTCGCGCGCGTGGCGCGCACCCGCTTTTACGTGCCGCCCGGCATGGTTCCCGCCCCCGGTGGGGGATTGACGCGGATCGGGATGCTCGACCCGGTGGTCACCAGCACGGCGGAGGGCCTGCGCTTTGAGTCTTTTAGCGTCTGCTGCGGCGTGTACGCGCGGCTCGACGTGCAGGCCTCGGCCCTGGACGCCACTCACTGCGCGGTCGGCGTGACCAACGTGGACGTGAACCAGCCGCTGCGCGCCGCCCTGGCGTCCCTGCGAGCGGGGGAACCCCTGCACCTGGGCGTGGGCGAGGAGGGGCTGACGGCCACGACCTTGGACGAGGAGGTTTCGGAGGAGAAGGTGCCGCTGTCCTTGCGCTGGCTCAAGGGCTTCGCGGAGACGCAGATGCTTTCCTCGGCGATGATGCCGCTCCACGTGTTGAATACTGCGCAGGCGCGCGCCTTCGTTCGAGGCCTGCCCAGGTCCAGCGCGACGGGCACGGTCATGTGGGCGGGGCGTGCTGTGCGCGGCCTGCGCCTGGGGACCAGGCCCGCTCCGGGGGCCGCGTGCGTCGCCGGGCCCGAGCGCCTGCGCGTCTTCGAGCCGCTCCTGCACCTCATGACGTCGCTTGAGGCTACGGGCCTCACGTGGACGCGGGCAGCGAGCCGGTTGCCTCCCTGTGGGTTGCCTGCTTGCCCGGCGCGCGCCTGAGCGTGGGGCTCAGCCCCGCCAAATCCCGCGGATTCTCGGGGGAGGGCGCGGTCCTGGCCTCCCTGGGGGACCCGCGCGTCGAGGAGGACGCGGACATGCTCTCCGCCCTGCTCTCCTTCGAGCCGCGCATCGACACGCGGCTCATGGCCGCCCGCTCCGGCCTGGCCCCCGACCGGGTGGCCGGCGGCCTGGCGCTCCTGGCCTCGAGCGGGCAGGTCGGCTTCGACGTCACCGAGGGCGCCTACTTCCACCGTCCCCTGCCCGTGCGCGCCGACGCGCTCACCGCCATGCACCCGCGCCTGGCCGGGGCGCGCACGCTCATTGAGCGCGGCGCGATCACCCGCGAGGAGGGCGCGCGATTCCGCGTGTCGTCGGGTGCGAACCGCTACCGCGTGGAGGTACCTGCCGACCCCTACGCCATCGGCGAGTACCGCTGTACCTGCCCGTGGTGGATCAAACACAGGGGAGGGCGCGGTCCCTGCAAGCACGTCCTCGCCGTTTCCCTGCTCCTGAAGGAGGAATCGTGAGCACCATCCGTTGGCTGCCCGACACCCTGGATGAGTGCATGGACTTTTGGGGAGGCTCCACCTGTGGGTCCGGCAGCACCCGGGCCTGTGGACGCTCGACCAGGTCTACGCGCGCATGCTGGAAATCAACGACGGCCCGCCCACGGATGCTGACCTGGCCGTGAGCACCCGCCTGTCCGATCCGTGGATGGACGGCATCGGCTTCCTGCGCCTGGCGGAATTGAAGGGTGACCTGGCCCTCGAGCATGACGAGCGATTCCTGACGGCGCTCATCGGCCTCGAACCCGGGCTGCAGCTGCCCCTCATGCGCGCCGATCGGGAGCTGCGCGAGGAGCTGGTGTGGGGGATGCTGCGCCAGGAGGGGAACCGCGGCGTGTCACTGTCCTCCTCCGACCGTTCTGCCACCATGGGCTCGGGGCGGGCGCCCGGCTGGTCGCGCACGCTCGCTGCCTGCGCCGACGAGGGGCTCATCGACCGGGATCGCCTCATCGACGCCCTCCTCGACATGCTTGCCGCTGACCTGCCTTCCGCGCGCGCCGGCTGGCATTCGCGCACCCTGCGCCTGCTTGCCATGACCCTGGACGAGGCCGAGGCCCGTCAGGGGGCCCTGTGCGCCCTCATGTCCTCTCCCGTCGGGCCGACCGTCACCCTGGCGGTCGGGCAGCTGACCGCCCTCTCGAAGGCCGGGCGACTCGACCTGGAGCTCTTTGCGCGCAGCTGCGAGGGGGCGCTCATGGGGTCGAAAGGCGAACGCCCTGCGCGTGCTCGGGGTCCTGCGTGATGGCCTCGGCGCCGTGGAGGGCACGGACCTCGAACCCCTGCTCGGCGTCGCCCTCTCCTTCCCGGACGCGCAGGTGCAGCGGGCGGCACTGGGGCTGGCGCGCGATAACGTGACCGCCAGCCTCCTGACGCGCGAGAGTGTCGCCGCCATCGTGAGCCAGGCCGACCTGGATCCGCTGGTCGTCCCCGAGGCGCGCGAGTTCGTGTCCGTCGGCGCGGTGGGTGACCGGCCCGACCCCGGCCTCGTGCCAGAAACCCGGGACGAGCCGGGTTCCTTCCTGCCGCCTCCCCGCGAGGTGGGTGACCTGGTTCCCATGAGCGCGGAGGACGTGGTTGGGCGGGTCGGCGTCCTGGCCGAGAAGGCGCAGATGGGGCTCGAATACGAGGCGCTGCTCGCGTTCCTGGCATCCCCAGAGTTCACCCCGGACGCGCTGGAATCGTTGCGCCCGCTTGTGCGGCACCTGACCACGCGCAGATTCGGGTACGAGCGCATGCTCGGATCTCTCCTGCAGATAGCCCTCGATGGGGGAAGGGAGGGCACGGAGAGCCCGCTGGCCGCTGGCACCGCCTGGTTGGAATCGGAAAATATGCCGACCCTTCTGCGAGAGCGCATCATCGAAGTTGTGGGCCTGGTCGAGTGTGGACGGCGCTACCGCCTCCTGGCCACGCCCACCGACGACCGGGGAGCCGTGAATCCCCTGACGCTCGTGCGCCGCGCCCTGGACAACGGGGACGCCTCGCCGCTACCCGCTGACCTCACCCAGGCGCTGCTGCGCGTGGACGTCGAGCATCCGGACTGCGCCGCCGCGCTCGCGCTTGTGGAGGAGCGGGAGGCGGAGCTGCCCGCCGCGGCCCGCATCCGCCTCGCGCTCACGGGTGCGGTGCGCAGACGGGCCGAGGGCTACCTGTCCTCCCTCTCCGTTGCGTGGGAGGGGCACCCCGCCTACGAGTCGCGCAGCGGGAAGCCGAAGGTCGCGCGTGACGGCTCGCCCGTCTACGCGTTCTTTACCCCGCGCGTCGTCGGCGCAGATACGGGCGCGACAGGCCCTGAGCTGGGCGCGCTCGCGGATATTGCGAGCGCCTCGGGTGATTTTGCTGCCCACCGATATCTCTACCCTGCGTCGGTGCGTCACTTCGCCGTCTGCCTGATCGCCTCGCAGTGGTATGTGCTTGACAGTACGCAGCTGACCACCGACTGCTATCGGGCCCTGTGTGAGCACGGCGGGCGCTGGGATTCGCTGTCCGCCCAGCTCCTCGGCCAGGCGATGGGCGAACGCGAGGTCGAGTCGCGCGCGCTCGGCGTCGAGACCCTCGCCTCCCTGGTGGCGCGCGGGGATCTCGCCTTTGACGAGGCCGTGGCCGGTTTTGAGGCCGTGGCACACACCGTGAAACTGAACCGTTGGGCGCAGGCGTTCCAGGATCTGGGGAACGTGGACCCTCGCCTCGCGCTGGACCTGGCGCTCGCGCTGCTCCCCGGGCTTGAGCGCGGGCGCACGGGCATCGGGCAGCTGCTGGGCGTCGTCACCGCGCAGTACGCGCGGGCGCAGGCTGAGGGGGTGGGCGCCGCCGCTCGGCGAGGATCTCGTCGGCTGGCTTGGCCTTTTCCGAGGCTCCTCACAGGCCGCCAAGTATGCGCGCACGCTGAAGGAGATGAGCCAATGAGTTCGCCGATGACGCTCCCCGCCCGCAGGGCGGCCCTCAAGCGCCTCCTCGCATCCGGGGAGAGCGCCATCGACGCCTACGAGCGGGTGCTGGAAGGGGCCTCGGAGAAGGATCGGCGCTCCCTGTTCAAGTCCGTGCCCTTCGCGCGTCTCGTCCCGCCAGCCGTCGAGTGGGAGTGGGACGCGGTCCCAGAGGACACGGTGCGCATGTGCGCGTTCCTGCGCGCCGCCCTGGCCGGGAGCGATGACGCCGGCGACGACTACGGTGCCCGGTGGTCGGGCCGCCGCGGCGGTGACCCGCGCGAGGGGGCGGACCTGGAGTGTCTGCTCGCCGCCCACAGGCGCGGCGCGGCTGGGCGCAGCGGTGAGTGGCTCGAGGAGGCCGCCGGGAGCCCCGGCGGCGTTGCCTTCTGGCACACCTACCGCACCATTTTGGCCGAGCGTGGAGCGTTCCTCACCTCCGCTCCCTCCCTGGAGTACTTCGCGCGCAGGATCATTCCCGCGCCCCACCCCACCTCGGATGAGACGCAGCGCTTCTTCGAGGAGAACCCGACCTTCCTGGAGCACGAGTTCTGGCAGTTTTTCCGCGTCGAGGGCGCCCTGCCGGGCTCCGCCCTCTTCGTGTGGATGTACCGCGAGGACCCCCTCCGCTCCCGGCGGAGACTTCGAGCGCCTGCACAGCCACGACCTGGTCCGCTACATGGCGACGCGCCTCCCGCAGCTGCGACCCCGCATCCTCTCCGAGTGTCTGGCCGCGCAGCGGCGCGACTTCTCCGCATACAACGCCCGCGTCTTCTCGCGGGCCTGGGAGGCGCTCGAACCCACGCGCGAGGAAAAGCTCGCGGCGGCCTCGGACCTCATCGCCCTGCTCGCGGTCGAGCCCTCGCCGAGTGTGTCCCTGGCCCAGAAATCGCTTCTGGGCATCGCCCGGGAGCTGACGGTGGAACAGGCGGGTGCGCTCGTGCGGGGCAGTGCCCAGGTCCTCGCCCGCTCCGAGAAGAAGCTGCTGCGCGCGCACCTGCGCCTGCTCGCCGCCCTCGTCAAGGCCCATCCCGGCTGCGCGTCCGCTGTTGGCGACGTGGTCGCTGAGGCCGAGTTCCCCCTCGACCTGCGAGACCGCGCAGCCGCGCTCGTCGGGGCACCCCCTGGTTCCGGGGACTCTGACGGTTCCGGGGACTGTGGGGACGAGGCAGGGGCCGGGCCTGCGGGGTCGGCTGCCCCCGGCGCGAGCGCCCGGGGACGTGAACCCGGGGAGGGGGCCCAGGCCTCGTGGACGTTCCCGGACGCCCCCGCAGCAGACCTGCCGCGCACGTCGCATACCGCCGAGCTGCCCGCCGATAACGACGCGGCCGTCGCGGCGCTGCACTCCCTCTTCGAGGACGCGGCCGCGGGCGCCGCCCTGCCCGCGCTCCTGACGCGCATCAGCGGCGAGGGCATCGAGCTGGCGGAGGCCGACAAGGCGCTGCTCGCCAAATACTGGCGGAGCGCCCCCAACTGGAAGGGCGCCAACCAGCTGTCCTACCTGGCCTCGCGGCTCCTGCGCGGGATGGATGTGAAGGACGCGCCCGAGGCCGGCCACTTCCGCGGCTACCGGCGCAAGGGCAGTCAGTGGGAGCAACACCGCGGCCCGGTCCGCCTCCTGCACGAGCAGCTGCGCGTCGCATTGGGGGACAAGCCCTACGACAAACCGAACGGTCAGGACGCGTACCGCTTCGACCCGATCCTGACCGAGCCGCTCGAACCCATGGATGTGCAGTGGGAGCGGCAGGTCATCCGTGCCCCCTACCAGAAGCCCGTCAGGGTCGTGCGCGGCGAGTACACGAAGAACGACGATATGCACGAGACGTGGGTGATCCCCGGGCAAACCCTGGCAACCGGCGAGGACTCGCTGGCGGGCGCCCTCGCCAACGTCGCGGGGGTGGCTCCTGAGTTCACCGGGCGTCTCCTGGAATCCGGGGACTACCGGTCGAGCGGTGTCGCCTACGCGTGGGCTGCCTGGGCCCTCCAGCACAATCCAGATATTCTCGCCGCCCACGCGATGCCCGTCCTCCAGGGGGCGTTTGTCAAGTTCCCTCAGGTGATTGCGCCCTTCGAGGTGATCGTTCGCGCGCTGGGGGAGGGGTGGCGGGCGCCGGGCGCGCCCACCTACTCGGCCCTGGCGTGGGCGTCCACCGCCGCGCAGGCCCCCTACCGGGCCATCGCCGCCGAGGCCATCGCGAGCCTCGCCGACACCGGCCGATACGACCCGGCGGCCATGGCCGGTGAGTTCGGCTACCTGCTGCGCAACGGGTGGTTCGGTCCTGGGCGGGTCGCCCAGACGCTCACCGACTGCGCGTCCATCTCGGCGCTGGCCGGCTACCGCGTCGCCCAGACCATTGCGGCGCTGCTGCCCTCCCTGTCGGGGGTGCGGGCCTCCAACAGTTTGGTCGAGGCCCTGGTGGCGCTCGCGGGCGACTACGGCATGAGGGTGTGCGTGCCTGATGAGCTGCGCCCGAAGATGAAGGGATCGAGCGCGATGGCCAAGGCTCTGCGTGCCCTGGACGCCCTGCCCCACGCACCCACGCGCCACGCTCGCGAGGCGGCGGAGGCGCTCGGCGCGGCGCGTGCGCGCCGAGATCGAGGCACCACTGCGTGACCTGATCCGCTGGGGACTCTTGACGTACTGAGCGGTGTTGTGTGCGTGGGCGCCGCGGCTGCAGGGGCAGCCGCGGCGCCCGGCGTCAGGGCGTTGTTACTTGTTGTGGGGGGTGGATGCAGTCCGGGCCTCGTGAATGTTTACTGGCCGTAGTGGAAGCGGCAGGAAATGATCCAGAGGGCTTTGCCGTCGTCGCTGATCTGGTAGATCAGGCGGTGCCGAGAGTCGATCCGGCGTGACCAGTACCCCGAGAACTCGTAGCGAAGAGGCTCAGGCTTGCCGATCCCCTCGTTTCCGTTGCGCTGGATGTCCTTGATGAGTGCGTTGATGCGCTTGAGGGTCTTGCGATCCTCGAACTGCCACCAGACGTAGTCGTTCCAGGCCTCCTCATCCCATGTGATGTGCATGGTCAGTCCTCGTCGAGCTCAATGAGGTCGTGAACGACGCCCTCGCCAGCGCGGTGACGTGCGATCGATTCGCGCAGGTGGCGGGCGTTCGCGGGGGACTGCATGAGGTGAGACGGTCTCCATGAGGGACTCGTACTCGTCGAGGGCGATGATGACGGCGCTCTCGTGGCCCTGGCGGGTGATGACGATTTCCTCGCGGTCGTTGACGACCTGGTCGAGGACCTCGGCGTAGCGTGCGCGCGACTCGGTGTAGGTCATGGTTTTTCATGGGGTGCTCCTCTGCTCGCCTATGTACAGAATAGTGTACAGGAAGTGAGGGTGTGTCTCCAGCCGGATGGTGATGCGCGGGGCAACACTCTCCGTGCGGGGGCCGGCTACTGCGGGACTGCTGGCGCGGAACTGATGACGCGGGGTCTGCATCGCGGCGTTCTTCACCTGGGAGGGAGAGGGCTGTGCGTTCTGGATAGGAACCGCTGATCTGGATAGGAAATGCCGATCTGGATAGGAAGCGCTGATCTGGATAGGTTATTTTCCTATCCGCAACGTCATAACCTATCCAGTTCGTGGTTTCCTATCCACTTCGTGGCCGCCCATGCCCATACGCGTCCGCACGTGGGCCCGATGATGTGCACGTGGGCCCTTTCATCCGCACGGGGGCAGCGCCGCCTACGCGCAGGTTATGGGGTTTACGTGTGTGTCAAGGGGTTAACGTGCAGCCCTTAGTGGCCGCGGTGGCGAGCTTTCGCTTTCAGGCGGGCGAGTCGTCGTTTCTCTTCAGCTTTCTTTCGTTTCTCCTGCCTGGTCGCGGAAGCTCGTTCTTGTGCCGTGCGTTCGCGTTCCGCTTGAATCGATGCCTGTGACGCAGTGGAAGGAAGCGCACGGCGAGCGAGGCGAGACGCTTGGCGCTGTGTGCGCTTAGGGTTGTGGTGTGTCGTCTGGCGTTGGGCCATATCGGGCGTCCAAGCGGCCTCGTCGAGGCGGCACAGGAGAGCGTTAGCGTGAGCGAGAAGGAACTCGTAGAACTCCGCGTCTGAGGGCTGCGCGCCGAACACGATTCTAACGGCGCGAACACGGCCCGCCTCGTGGCGCTCAATGACACCGACCCAGAACTGACCATCGAAATATAGTGTGGACTCCGTCTTCATTACTCGTCTCCAGGTACACCACGGTGGACCCGATGACGCTGGATTCTGCTCGGGGCAGCGACGGATGCGAGGCATCGCCCAGACTTCCTACTGGACTGTGCGGTTCGCGTATCAGGACTGACGACTCATTATACGTCCCGTGTTCCAGGGTGTTGCTACTGGATGGTCGGCTTGCCGCCGGAGGACAGGGGGGCGCGGCTGCGCGACTGGTTGTCGAGCTCCCGCTCCCAGGCCGAGGAGCGCTCCCATTTCTGCGGAGACAGGAGGCGCAGGTCCCCCATGGACGCGATCGCGTCGAGCAGGAGGAAACGTGGGGCGGGGTAGGGGGCATCCCACGGGATGGCGGTCCACAGGCCCTTGGGGCCCAGTAGGAAGGTGCCTCGGTTGCGCTCGTGCAGGTCGTTGGTCGCCTCCTGCGCCTTACCTTCGGCGGCCCACAGCCAGCGGGTTGTGCGGAACGCGTCCCAGACCTCGTCCCACGAGGAGTAGGACAGGTCCAGCGCGCGGTTGACGAGAGCGAGGGTGTCCCAGGCCTCGTCCTCGCTCAGCCAGCCGAGGCCCGCCCCCGCGCGCGTCAGCATCGCGACGCGCAGGAAGTCCCACGCCCCAAAGTCCACGGATTGAATGCCGCGATCGTTGGCGACGATGCGGTTGATGCGCCAGCGTTTTTCCCACGCGTAGGTGTCGTTGTCCGCGGTTTTGTTCAGGCGCGCGAGCGTCGAGGAGACCCACGAGGGGTTGGCGCATTGGGAGCGCAGGCGCTCGTAGTCCTCGCGGTGCCCGTATTTCATGAGCGTGTAGAGCTGGCGGAGGAGGCCGTCGCGGCTGGTGATGCCCCAGTCGCGGGCGAGCATTTGCTCGATCGCCCGCTTGTCACCCAGTGCGAGCGTGTCCACCGTGTTTCCCTGGCACAGCGCGTAGGGGATCGCCGGGGCGAGTAGGCGCGCGTTCGGGTCAGCCGCCAGCGACTTGAGCGAGCCGGTGAGTTTCGGGGTGTGGTGCTTGTTGAGCTTGTCCCACTCCTCGCCTTTTCCGGCCTGGCGCACGTCGCGCGGCGCGGGGGTGGCGCCCTTGGAGCGGTCGAGGGCCTCGCGGATGAGGAGGTAGGGCGCGCAGAGCACCAGCAGGACGATCGCCAGCGCGACGGGGACAGGTATCTGGGAGACAAGATTCGCGAACACGGACACGATTCTGCCCGATGGCTGGTAGGTCACACAAACGATGGGCGCGATGGGGACGTGGGACGAGGCCGGGGCCGGGTTGCGTGGGTCCCGGCCCCGGCCTCGTGGATCGGCCTTGGTCAGCCCGCGCGCTTCGGCGTGATCCCCATGAGGACCGTGTCCGGGTGGGGGTAGAAGCCCAGGAAGGAGCGCAAGCGAGCGATCCGCGAATCAGGTTGTGCGGGGGACGTGATGAGTAGGTCGTCGTAGAAAGGTACCGCGTCGTGCAGGCCAACATCTTCCAGCGATGCCAGCCGGATGCCCGAGGGGACGGCGTAGAGGGTCTCTGGAGGAGCGGGTTCCTCCCGATCGTCGTGTGTCGGGGGAATGGAGAGAATCAGGGATCCATCCGTCGAGATGGTTGCTGTCTTCGGGTAGGAGACACGATCGGCCCCTCCCGCTTCGTTCGTGACGTATAGGTGCCGGCCGTTGATGGCGGTGATGCGTGGGGGGTAGTTATTGTCGTCCGTATGCATGCACAGGTGTGCCCAGGTGACCTCGCCCGAGATGAGGGTTGTCGCCAGTTGCTCGCTCGTCGGGGTTACGGTCTGGCCGGTCTCGTCCCAACACAGGATGGTGTCGGGTCCCTGCAGGCGTATGGCGTTGTCTGTCAGAGGGGGTGCGCGAGATCTCAGTGCCGTTCGCGGTGATTGTCACGAGGGTGGGCGTCTCGGAGTCATCGGCCATCGTCCCGCTGAACGCCCAGCCGTCGGTGACCGGGGTCAAGGTGGTCAGGTCGGCGGACACGGGTTCCGTGACACTACCGTCCAGGAGATTGAGGAAACGGTTCGCTTCCGCCCCGGGAACGTTGCTGCTGCGCTTGGTCGGGACGTATCCGTTGACCATGGGGACGTTCATGGGGACGCCCGGCTTCTCGGGGTCGAAGCCACGGACGTCGGCGGCGTATCGCCATGCCTCGGTGCCGTCCTTGTTGTACCCCAGGCACATGTAATCGTAATCCTGGAACGTTTTGGGCATGTCCCCCCGCGTGGCACATGACGGCCACGGGCCACTGCACCGCCACGAAACGCATCTTCTCGCTTCTGTCCAGGTTCTGTCCCACGTCGAGGAGGGGCAGTCCTTTGTCGGAGATGCCGGAGACAACGGAGTCAGGGATCGGGAATTCCCACGTGGCCGTGACCTGGCCGTCAGAGACTCGGATCGTCTGCCCGTCGGCGACGATCGAGTCGTCCCAGGTCAGGATCGGCGCACTCGATTCGGCCAGCTCGCGGTGCCACAGGACCGAGGGCTGCGTGCCGCGCAGGTCGATGGCCACGAGCGTGGGGGGTTGGTCCTTGTCCTTGAAGATCGCGACCAGAGTGTCGTCGACCTTCGCGTGAGAGTACAACTGTCCGCTCACTCCCAGTTCCGAGGCCGTCATCTCCCAGGCGACGTCGAAACCAGAGGCGAAGTCGGGGGAGATGAACGAAGAAATACGTGCGTTGCCCGAGTAGCCGACGGGTCGGTGGGTGAGGCGGCACACGCAGATCGCCGCCGCAGCGACGAGCGCCACGACAAGAGTGATGGCGAGGCGGCGCACGAAGGAGGGGGAGGGGCTTGCGTTGGGAAGTCGGTGTGTCAGCTAGCGTCATCGCATACTCCTCATCGGGTCCGGTACAGGGGTCAGGCCGACGATGCGCTCGCCGGGAGCAGGAGACAGGGCGGCTAGGTGCTCGAACCAGGAAGATGATGGTGAAGCGAGTCCGACGATGAGATCGTCGAAAACAGGAGAGGCCGAAAGTAGACCATAGCTGCGCCAACCGTGAACGGTGGAGGCTCCCAATAATTTGTCTGACAGTCGAGTTGAGGGCCGGGAGGCAGCATCGATAGCCGCCCCCACGTTAACGAGAGCCGGACCCCACACGTTGGATGAACCGGGAGGGGAATCTAACTCGACGTAGGGCATAAAAATGAGCGAGGAATCCGTGCTCACGGTGGCGGTACTCAGCAGTGCGCTTGGGCTTCTGGGACCAATGCTGGTGAATCGCTGACCCGTGGGCACGCTCGTCTCATCGTTGACGACCAGGGTGACCATATCTTTCCTCGGCTCAACGGCCAGGGAGCTTTCCCAGGAGGCTTCGCCTGTGGCTGCGTAGTGCAGGAAATCCTCGATCGTGGGCGCGGTGTCGGTCTCCGTGGCAGGTAGCGTGCGCAGGTTCGCCAGGCGATCCGATGACGGTTTGGTCATGAGTATGACCTGAGGATTGGAGCCGTCGGGGCCCATAGATACGACAAGTTCAGAGTTGCTGTCAGATGCGAAATATCCAGATTCGCCTCCGATGACCCATCCGTCGGAGGCGCGGATGAGGCGTTCTTGCAGCGTGTACCAGCTGGTGACTGGGCAGTCTCCGTTGATGATGCGCCCGGAGGAGGCACAGGCCTCGTTTAAGGCCTCCAGGCCGACGCGCTCGCCGGTGTTCACATTCAGGAATCCTGTGAGGTCACCGAGCGACTCGCTCGTTGCGGGTACCGCGTGCTCACCCATCCATCCACGCAGAGGCACCCACCCGTCGACGGGGGTTACGGACTCCGGGAAGGAGCCGGTGGAGGCGTCGAAGTCCCACACGTGGGTGGCGTTCTTATCCCAGGCCTGGCAGGGGACCGTCGCGGGGCTCGTGCAATACAGGCGGACTGGGCCGATGGGTCCCGTGCTCCTGCCGCGCATAGACAGGTGCTCGTAGGGGGAGTCGGCATCACGTGTCCCCGGAGATGGCCAGCCTGTGGTTGTTGTTCCGTCGGTGGGTGAGATGAGCGTGTTTCCGACGAGGAGGTCTCCGTCCCACCAGTGCACGCCGGGTTCATCGTCGACGTCGACGCGCCATAGCTGGCGCGGCGCGGAGTGGGAGGCGTCGTAACCGACAGCGACGCGTTGAGTCCCCTTGTAGCCAACGATGAAGAGGCGTCCGTCGCGCGCGACGTAGTCGTCGATGCGGTCCAGGCCCGCGTCCGCCGCGTCGATTTCCCAGGCGAGGCGCACTCCGTTGATGTAGTTGGAGGACAGGAATCCGGTGTCCTCGGCGCGGCCGTGGTAGCCCCACGAGCCGTTCGCCGACTGGACGACCGCGAGGGCGCACAGGATCGACGTTGTCACTATCCACAGGCGTGCGCCGTGGGTAAAGGGGCAGATGATTGTGTAGTAGAGGCGTTTGAGTGCGCCTGCGTTACTGTAGTCGTCGTCGTTGGGACATCTCATGGACCCGATCGTAACCGCATCCGGTAGTAACCGGGTAATTTTGGCGGCGTCGCAGGCCAGACGAGGCCGTGGCCGGGTTGCGTGGGTCCCGGCCCCGGCCTCGTGGGTCGGTGCGCGTCCTGCGACTCAGTGCCGGCCTCGTGGGTCGGTGTCGGTCAGCGCACGTCCTGGGGGTCAGCCCGCCCGCTTCGGCGTGATCCCCATGAGCACCGTGTCCGAGTGGGGGTAGGTGCCGAGGTATCGGTGCCAGGAGCTGTCGGGGTGGTTGGGCTTCGCTATCAACAGGTCATCGTAAAGCGGGGTGGCTCCGTAGGCACCGACCTCGGTGAGGTTCGACAGAAGTACACCTTCGGGGGCGGAGTAAAGGGGCTGCGATAGGGAGACTGCCTGCCTCGGCTCGTCGGCTGTCCAAGTCGAGGCTGGATACAGGATAAGTGAACCGTCCGATGCGAGGATCGAATCATTGGGATAGCTATACGTCTCTGGTGAGCCGTCCTCGTTCGTCGTCATCAGGGGCCTGCCGTTGATGAAACCGATGAATGCTTCAGAATCAGAATAGGTCGGTGGTTGTGTACATAGCGGAGCCCAGGAAACCTCCTCTGAGTGGAGAGTTTCGAGGGCCTGCTCGGCTGTGGGGGTGATGATGTGCCCTGTCGTATCCCAGCACGTCATGTGCAGGATCCTCAACCAGTCTCGGGAACCGACCGAGCGCGCAGTGCGCTCGCGTTCGGTCCCGTCGGGGTTGTAGACGACATACTCCATATCTCGCGAATTAGGGTTGGACGAGAGGACCGTGATCCATCCGTCGCTCGCGGGGAGCATTTCGGTGACGTCTATGCCGTCCGGTGCGTCACCGCGCGTGTAGGTGCCGTCAGCGAGGTTTAAGAATCCGTCGGCCTCGTACCGATCGCGTGCTTGATTGCGGCGGCCGGCGAGGATGTAACCATTAACGGCGGGGGTAGTGATGGGGCCGCGTTGTATGTCTCCTTCTGTGCCCGTGACATAGCTCCACGCCTGGCTGCCGTCTTTGCGCCACGCCGTGCAAGTGAATTGCGTCGTTGGGACAGCAAATGAGCGCCTCGTGTCGGTTGGTGCACAGACGAGCGCGACAGGCCACGTCACTTGCACAAAGCGTGACCTTTCTTTGATGGGTTGAATGTTACCCACGAGTGTCGCAGGAATTGCCCCGTCCGCGTAGTACCCAAACCTCATGGTCGTGGGTAAGGGTGTCGCCCAGGTAGCGGTGACTGCGCCATCAGCGGCGCGTATTGTTTCGTCACCGGCGACGATAGAGTCCTCCCAGATCAGAAGATTCATGTTGCCGTTGTGGATGTCATGACGCCACAGGACCGTGGGAGTACGTCCGCTCGCATCGATGCCGATGAGTGTCCCGGAACGTGGATTATCAGAGGATGCAAGCGAGGAGGCGAAGATGACGGCTGTTCCGTCGACATTCACGATCTCACGGACGGGAGCGTCAGTCCCCAGCTCCGCGGCCGTCATCTCCCACGCAACTTGGAAGCCTGAGGCGAAGTCCGGGGAGATCAGGGAGGATGCGTGCGCGTCGCCGGAGTACCCGACCGGCCTGTGCATGAGCCAGGAGGAACCGACGGCCAGCGCGCCGACGAGGGCAACACTGAGCGTGATGGCGAGGCGGCGGAGGATACTCGGGAGGGACTTGCGCCAGGGGGTCAGCGTGTTGGAGAGAGTCATCGGGTGCTCCTCGTCGGTCCGGGGGCTGGGGTCAGGCCGACGATGTGGTCGCCGGAGGAAGGAGTCAGGCCAAGCAAGCGCTTGTACCACGGTGATGTCTCAGGGGATATGCGGGCGACGATGAGGTCGTCGTAGAGTGGAGTTGCCGAGCGAACCCTGAGGTTGTTCCAGCCATGTACCGCATCGTTACTCAGCCTGTAGGTGGATGATGTGTCGGGCTGTGTCGACGCCTGCGCCGCGTCCGCTACGTTGATGAGCGAGGGGGGCCACGAGTCAAGGTCATAGCCGCTGGACGAAGCGCCCTTTAGATGAGGCATGAGTAGGACAGAAGTATCTCGACTGATCGCGGGCGTAGCCCACCACGATGATGCGTCGTAGTACAGTTCGTCAAGATAGCTTTGATGGGTAGCCACCGTGACGCTGTCGTTCACGATGATCGCCGAGTCTTCGGTGAGCGTGATTGTTGTGTCCCACGAGTGGTCTCCTGTGGCTGCGTAGTGCACGATCTGTTCGGTCGTCGGCAGTGAGTTTTCCGTCTGCGGATAGGTGCTCAGGTAGTTGATGCGCGCGACGGCCTCCTGCGTAAGAGTGACGACCTGCGCATTCGATCCGTCGGGCGCGACCGTGGCTGCGTGCATGTACCCGCTGCTGATCACCCAACCGTCCTGGGCGCGGATGATGGTTGGTGCGCCAATGTAGGGGAATGTAATACGGCACGACGTGGTTCCGTCATCGAGTTCTGTCGTTGCTGGACCACATGCCTCCTCGATCGCATCGATCCCGGTGCGTTCACCGGTCGAGAGGTTCAGAAATCCGCGCAGAAACGTGCTGCTGAATCCGGTCAGCTGATACCCCGAACGATGATCAGCGTGGACGATGGGGATCCAGCCGTCCACGGGAGTCGTGGTGTCGGGGAAGGAGCCGCTGGATGCGTCGAAGTCCCACACGTGTGTTGCGGTCTTATCCCAGGCCTCGCACTGTCCGGTGGAGAGATCGGGGCAATAGAAACGGACAGGCCCGATGGGGGCACTGGACCAGCCGGTGTGCGAGGGGTGCTCGTAAGGGGAAACTCCGTAGCGAACCCCCGAGGTAGGCCATCCGGTAGTTGTGTGACCGTCCGCTGTGGACACCAGCGTGTTTCCGACGAGGAGGTCGCCGTCCCACCAGTGCACGTCTGTCTCGTCGTCGTTGATGTCGGTGCGCCACAGCTCGCGCGGGGCGGAGTGGGAGGCGTCGTAGCCGATGGCGACGCGTTGGGTTCCCTTGTAGCCGACGATGAAGAGGTGGCCGTCGCGCGCGATGTAGTCGTCGATGCGGTCCAGGCCCGCGTCCGCCGCGTCGATCTGCCATGCCAAGCGCACGCCGTTGACGAAGTTCCCGGAGAGGAATCCGGTGTCTTGGGCGCGGCCGTGGTAGCCCCACGAGCCGTTCGCTGAATGCATGACGGCGAGGACGCACAGGATGGACGTGGTCACCATCCACAGGCGTGCGCCGAAGGTGAAGGGGCAGATGATCTTGTACCAGAGGCGGGTGATGGCCCCGGCCTCGACGTAGGCGTCTTCGTCTGGGAATCTCATGGACCCGATCGTAACCGCATCCGGTAGTAACCGGGTAATTTTGGCGGCGTCGCAGGCCAGACGAGGCCGTGGCCGGGTTGCGTGGGTCCCGGCCTCGGCCTCGTGGGTCGGTGCGCGTCCTGTGACTCAGTGCCGGCCTCGTGGGTCGGTGTCGGTCAGCGCACGTCCTGGGGGTCAGCCCGCCCGCTTTGGCGTGATGCCCATGAGCACCGTGTCCGGGTGGGGGTAACCACCGAGGTAACGCAGGAAAATGTTGCGTTTGGGAACAGGGGTCGCGATGAGTAGGTCATCGTAGAAGGGTCGTGCGGACCTTGCTCCTACCTGCGAGAGTGAGGCGATCGTGACGCCTGACCGGGAGTAGTACAAGGCTGGAGCTTCTTCCTTGGTGGAGTTCTTCTCGTCGCTCTTGATCGACTGGATGCCGAGGATCAGTGAGCCGTCAGCCGATAAGAATGCTCCTTGTTCGTACTCCGCGTAGGTGGGTGTTCCGTCCTCGTCGGCGGCTAAGAACCACCTGCCGTTGAGGGCGTAGATGCTACTGCCTGATCCCGAAGTCACAACATTACTGCACATGGGTGTCCAACCGTGCCCCGTGCGGAGGGCTGCTAGTGCCTGCTCGGTTGTTGGCTGAACTGCTTGTCCATCGGCATCCACGCACGTGGTGGTGATGAATGTCCTCCACCATAGTGAGTTGGTGGTTAGCGTCATCATCTCGCGGAGGCTGCCGTCAGGGTTTAGGACAGTGACGTCACCGTCTTCAGGCTGCGCATCATTCATCCCATTGACGAGCCAGCCGTCGCTTGTCGCGTAGGTGTTGCTTGTCGCGTAGATGCTGTCGACGTAGAGGCGACCAGAGAAGGCAACGCCGAGATCCGTGACGGATCCGTCGATAAGGCTGAGGAATGAATCGACGTACAGACGATCGTTGTCGTAGTGCCCGACGATGAGATGGTCGTCGACCGTGGCGACACCGGTTGGCTGAACCGTCAGCCTATCGGCGTTCCTCGTGACCGCGTAGTTCCAGGCCTGGGTGCCGTCCTTGTGCCACCCCGTGCACGAGGCTTCCTCGTTGCGATCGCTTTCTGTGAATCGTCGATAGGCGTGCAGGTGACCACGACGGGCCAGGTGATAGGAATAAAGCTTGCAACGGCGTCCCATGGTGGGAGTGTTGCCGAGAGGACGCGTGGGGAATCTAGATTGCGGAGGTCCCCGACAGAGGCAGGCAAGGGAGAGCCCCAGGTGTCGGTCACGACCCCGTCGGATGCGCGAATTGTCTCGCTGCCCGCGATAATCGAGTCGTCCCAGGTGAAGAGCGTGCGACTCTCAGAGGTAAACTCGTGGCGCCACAGAACGGTGGGAGTGGATCCACTGGGATCGATGCCGATGAGCGTCCCTGAGAAGGCCTGTTCTTCGTTCGATGATCTGCCTTCCGCAGTGGCGAGCACGACGAGGACCTCGCCGACCCTCGTGCTGGCGACGACCGGTGCCGTGACCCCCAAGTCCTTGCTCGTCATCTCCCAGGCGACGGAAAACCCAGATGAAAAATCAGAAGAGAGGGCCTGTGAGGGATGCGCGTGTCCGGAGTAGCCGGTCGGGAGGTGTGTCAGCCACGACAGGCCGACCGCGAGGATCGAGGCGAGCGTGGCGACAAGCAGTTTTCTTGCGCGGATAAAGGCATGAATAGAGGTGAGAGGGCTGCGTGCATTATCCGAGACAGTCATCGAACGCTCCTCATCGGTCCGGGTGCGGGGGTCAGGCCGACGATGCGCTCGCCGGGGGCGGCAGACAGGGCGGCGAGGCGCTTGTACCAGGGGGCCTGCGCGGGCGACGAGAAGCCGACGATCAGGTCGTCAAACATTGTTGTCGCCGACGTCATGTGGAGGTTCTCCCACCCGGGGACGGCGTAGGAACTGATGGCGTACTTGTCTGAATCGGCTGCGGTGCTCGTGGCATCGGCGGCCGCATTCACGTCGACGAGAAGCGGACGCCATTCTCCCTTGGGGATGAAGGAGGTGGGGGCCACGTTGATGTGGGGGAGGAACAGAGCCGATGCATCCTCGCTGAGCGCGGGGTCACCCAGCCACACGCTGGGGTTGTCGGTGTCAGTTCCGTAATACGACTGTCCGATGCTGACGGTGGTCTTCTCGTTGATGACGAGCGGGGTGTCGTAGTCTCCCGGCGCCAGGGTGATCGAGGAGTCCCACGATGCCTCGCCCGTGGCCGCAAAGTGCATGAACTGTTCTGTCGTAGGGGTCTGCTCGGAACCCGGATCGGGGTATGTTCGCAGGAACAGGAGGCGCTCCGAGGCTTGTGCATCCAGGTGCATCACCTGCGGGTTCGAGCCGTCGGGGGCGACGGTCGCGATGTATCCAATGCCGTCGCCGACGATCCACCCGTCGGAGGCACGCAGGATGAGGTGCTGATGTTTAAATTTCTTGGTGATGCGGCAATAGGGTATGCCCTCCGAATCCTCCAGCGTAGCGGGCCCGCACGCCTCCTCGATGGCATCCAGGCCGACGCGCTCTCCAGTGTCCAGATTGAGGAAGCCCGTGAGCTCGTCGAGCGTATATCCCATGGCCGGGCCGGTCGACGATGGCTCCCACGCGCGTAGGGCACCCAGCCCTCCAGCGGGGTGACGGAGTCGGGAAAGGAGCCGGTGGAGGCGTCGAAGTCCCACACGTGGGTCCCCGTCTTGTCCCAGGCCTGGCAGGGAGCGGACGAGGGGGTGGGGCAGTACAGGCGAATCGATCCGATCGGCCCCGTGCTCGGTCCGCTTCCTGTGGGGTGATGGTAGGGGGGAGTCCCCTAGGCGAACGCCCGGGGCCGGCCAGTTCGAGCGCGTCGACCCGTCAGCGGTCGACACCAGGGTGTTGCCCACGAGCAGGTCATCGCCCCACCAGTTCACCCCTTCCTCGTCGTCGACGTTGGTGCGCCACAGCTCGCGCGGGGTGGAATAGGAGGCGTCGAAGGCGACGACGCTGCGCTGAGCCCCCTTATACCCGACCAGATAGATGTATTCGTCACCGACGCGGAAGTTGTCGATGCGGTCCAGGCCCGCGTCCGCCGCGTCGATCTGCCACGCCAAGCGCACGCCGTTGACGAAGTTCCCGGAGAGGAATCCGGTGTCTTGGGCGCGGCCGTGGTAGCCCCACGAGCCGTTCGCCGACTGGATGACGGCGAGCGCGCACAGGATCGACGTTGTCACCATCCACAGGCGTGCCCGAAGGTGAAGGGGCAGATGATCCGGTACCAGAGGCGGGTGATGGCCCCGGCCTCGACGTAGGCGTCTTCGTCTGGGAATCTCATGGACCCGATCGTAACCGCATCCGCTAGCAACCGGGTAATTTTGCTGGCGTCGCAGGCCAGACGAGGCCGGGGCACGCCCTATGTATAGGTATCGCAACGTGCGCCCACCGCCGCGCCACCCGGTCGCGCACGCGCGCGAGAATCCGCCACGGCCTCGTCAATGTCAAACCCGAAGGGCGTGAGACGCGCGGAAGCGCCCCCGGTACCCAGATGTGGGCGGGACGCGGTAAGGTCCATCCCAGATGCCTCGACGCGTGCGCTCGCCGACGAGGTGCTACAAATACTGGGGAACTGACGGGAAGGGACAGGCAATGTCAGCGACGAAGCTCGTGATCGTGGAGTCTCCTGCGAAAGCAGCCACCATCGAGGGATACCTGGGTCCCGACTACCACGTGACCGCCTCCATCGGCCACATCCGCGACCTCCCGCAACCCTCCGAGCTGCCCAAAGACATGAAAAAGGGGCCATTCGGCCGCTTCGCCGTCAACGTCGACGAGGGCTTCACGCCCTACTACGTGGTGAACCCGGACAAGAAGAAAGGTCACCGAACTCAAGAAACTCCTCAAGGAATCCGACGAACTCTTCCTTGCAACCGATGAGGACCGCGAGGGTGAGGCCATCGCGTGGCACCTCCTCCAGGTGCTCAAGCCGAAGGTGCCCGTTCGCCGCATGGTCTTCCACGAAATCACGAAGGAAGCGATCCAGCGCGCCCTAGAGAACACGCGCGACCTGGACACCGACCTCGTCGACGCGCAGGAGACCCGCCGCATCCTCGACCGCCTCTACGGCTACGAGGTCTCGCCCCTCCTATGGCGCAAAATCCGACCCTCCCTGTCCGCCGGCCGCGTGCAGTCGGTGGCCACGCGCCTCGTCGTCGCCAAAGAACGCGACCGCATGGCGCACGTGAGCGCCCAATACTGGTCGATCGACACGGCCTTCACGTCGGCAGGCCAGGCCTTCGGCGCGCGCGTGGCCTCCGTGGACGGCCACGCCATCGCGACCGGCTCCGACTTTTCCGAGAAGGGCGACCTGAGCGCGAAGGCCACCAAGGCCGGCGTCCTCCACCTGGACGAGGCCACCGCCCGCTCCTACGCCCGCGCGCTGGAAGACGCCCCGGCCTCGGTCATCGACTCGGTGACCCGCAAGCCCTACCGCCGCCGCCCGGCTGCCCCCTTCACGACGTCCACCCTCCAGCAGGAGGCGTCGCGCAAACTGCACTGGAACGCCTCCTCGACGATGCGCACCGCCCAGTCCCTCTACGAGTCCGGTTACATCACCTACATGCGTACCGACTCCACGGCCCTGTCCAGCCAGGCAATCCACGCCGCCCGCGAGCAGGCCACCCAGCTTTATGGTGCCGAGGCCGTGGCCGACTCCCCGCGCTTGTACGGCACCACGTCGAAGGGTGCGCAGGAGGCGCACGAGGCGATCCGCCCCGCCGGCGACCACTTCCGCACGCCCGGCGAAGTCGCGGGCTCCCTGTCCAAGCAGCAGCTCGCCCTGTACGACCTGATCTGGAAGCGCACGGTCGCCTCGCAGATGGCCGACGCTCTTGGCTACACGGCGACGATCCGCGTGCTCACCGGCATTGAGGTCGACGGCGCGCGTCACGACGTGATCTCCTCGGCCTCGGGCACGGTCATCACCTCCCCGGGCTTCCGCCTGGCCTACCAGGAGGGGCGCGACCAGGGGCGCTACGACTCGGAAAAGAACGACGCGGAGAAGACCCTGCCCGACGTCGCCGAGGGGGATCCCGCGACGCTGACCGAGGCCACCCCCGACGGCCACGAAACCCAGCCCCCGGGCCGCTACACGGAGGCCACGCTGGTCAAGACCATGGAGGAGCTCGGCATCGGCCGACCCTCCACCTACGCGGCCACCATCCAGACGATCGGGGACCGCGGGTACGTCACGCACCGCGGCCAGTACCTGGTGCCCACGTGGCTCGCGTTCTCCGTCACGCGTCTCCTCGAGGAGAACCTCGCGAACCTGGTTGACTACGACTTCACGGCCTCGATGGAGGGCGACCTGGACCGTATCGCCGCGGGCCAGGAGAACGGCACGGACTTCCTGACGGGCTTCTTCTTCGGCCCCGACGGCACGGGCGAGAATGGCGGCCTGCGCCACGACGTCGCCTCCCTGGGCGACGATATCGACGCGCGCGCCGTCAACTCGATCGACCTGGGTCGCGGCGTGACGCTGCGCGTGGGGCGCTACGGGCCTACATGGAAAAGGAAGACGGGACGCGCGCGAACGTGCCGCCGGAGGTTGCCCCCGACGAGCTGACGGACGAACTCATCGACCAGCTTTTCGCTCGCGCCGCCGACGACGGCCGCGAGCTCGGCGTCGACCCCGCAACCGGCCACACGATCATCGTCAAGGACGGCCGCTACGGCCCCTACGTCACCGAGATCCTCCCCGAGGCGGCCGAAGGGGACGAGGCCGGCGCGAAGAAGGCGAAGAAGGCTGCCGCCAAGCCCCGCACCGCCTCGCTGTTCAAGACCATGGACATCGCCACCGTCACCCTCGAGGACGCCCTGAGTCTGCTGTCCCTGCCGCGCGAGGTGGGCACGGACCCGGCCTCGGGCGAGGTCATCACCGCGCAGAACGGCCGCTACGGCCCCTACCTGAAGAAGGGGACGGACTCGCGCACGCTGGCCTCCGAGGACCAGCTGCTCACCATCACCCTGGACGAGGCCCTGGCCATCTACGCGCAGCCCAAGACGCGCGGCCCGCGGCACGGCCCGCCCGCCGCTGCGCGAGTTCGGCGAGGACCCGATCTCGGGCAAGAAGGTCACCGTCAAGGACGGCCGCTTCGGCCCCTACGTGACGGACGGCGAGACCAACGTGACCGTCCCGCGCGCGGAGACGGTCGAGGACCTGACGGCCGAGCGCGCCTACGAGCTGTTGGCGGATAAGCGCGCCAAGGGCCCCGCCCCCAAGCGCACGCGCAAGACGGCCGCGAAGAAGACAACCACCAAGAAGACGAGCGCGAAGAAGACGACGGCGAAGAAGACCACCGCGAAGAAGACGGCCACCAAGAAGGCCGCGACGAAGAAGGACAGCTGATGGCGGCGCGAGGAGTGTTCATCACCTTCGAAGGTGGCGACGGCTCGGGGAAGTCCACGCAGATCCAGTCGGTGCGCGAGTGGTTCGAGAGCCGTGGCCGCGAGGTCATCGTCACCCGCGAGCCGGGCGGCACCGAGCTCGGCACGGAAATCCGCCGCCTCGTGCAAAACGGCCCCGAGGACGTCGACGCGCGCACGGAGGCCCTCCTCTACGCGGCCGACCGCGCCTACCACGTCGCCACGGTCATCGGCCCCGCCCTCGAACGCGGCGCCGTCGTCCTGGGGGACCGCTACATTGACTCCTCGCTGGCCTACCAGGGCGCGGCCCGCTCCCTTGGCGTCGACGAGATCGCGTCCCTGAGCGCCTGGGCGACCCAGGGCCTCTACCCGTCCCTGACCTTCCTCCTGGACCTGCCTCCCGAGGTCGGCGCGCGCCGCCGCACCGACGCCCCGGACCGCATGGAACGCGAGTCCATGGACTTCCACGAGCGTGTGCGCCACCAGTACCTGCGACTCGCCGACGCCGAGCCCGAGCGCATCGTCGTCATCGACGCGGTAGGCACAGTCGACGAGGTCTTCTCCGAGATCCGCGGCGTCCTCGTCGAACGCTTCGAGGGCGGAGTCGCCACCATCGACGAGGCCGTGGACGCGCCCTCGGGTGCGCCGGCTCAGGACACCCCGGCCTCGTCCTCCGAGGCCCCCGAGGAGTCGGCATCGTCTGCGGAGTCGTCCGTGCCCGAGGCGTCCACCGAGGCGTCCACCGAGGCCTCGGCGCCACGCACGGGGTCCGGCGAGCAGCGCTCCTCGCGCAAACCCGCGACCATGGTGGGAGCCCTGGGTGAATCCCAGGGCGCGCTGTGGGATGAAGAATGAGCGTCTGGTCCTCGCTGGTCGGACAGGAAGCGGCGGTCGCTAAGCTCAGCGATGCCGCGGCGTCCGCCCGCGCGATCGTCGCCTCCCGCGGTGGGCGCGCCTCCGACGAGGCCCGCTCCATGAGCCACGCCTGGCTCATTACCGGCCCGCCCGGGTCGGGTCGGTCGGTCGCCGCCCGCGCCTTCGCGGCCGCCCTCCAGTGCACGGGCGAAACCCCCGGGTGCGGAGCGTGCCCCGGCTGCCGCACCACCATGGCCCGCACAAACGCCGACGTCGTCTTCGCGGCCACCGAGACCTCGATCATCAACGTCGACACGGCCCGCTCCCTCGTGCTCCAGGCCCAGTCCTCGCCCTCCCAGGGCCTGTGGCGCGTCATCGTCGTCGAGGACGCGGACCGCCTGGGCGAATCCGGCGCGAACGCGCTCCTCAAAGCCATCGAAGAGCCACCCGAGCACACCGTGTGGCTCCTGTGCGCGCCCAGCCCCGAAGACATGATCGCCACGATCCGCTCGCGCTGCCGCCACCTCGGCCTGCGCATCCCCACGGCCGCCGCCGTCGCAGACCTGCTCGTGCGCGAAGGCGTCGCCACCCCCCGACGTCGCCCTCGACGCTGCGCGCGCCGCCCAATCCCACATTGGGCTGGCCCGCGCGCTCGCCCGCGACCCCCAGATGCGCGAACGCCGCCGCGCCATCATCACCGCCCCCGCCTCCGTGCGCAGCGTCGGCGAGGCCGTCATGGCCGCCGACCGCCTCCTCGAGACCGCGAAAGCCCAAGCCGACGCCCAGGTCAGCGAACGAAACGCCCGCGAAAAGGCCGAACTGCTGCGCCAGCTCGGCATGGAGGAAGGAGAGAGCGCCACCAAGGCCTCGCGCACGATGATCCGCCAGCTCGAGGAAGACCAGAAGCGACGCTCCAAGCGCGCCCTCACCGACGCCATCGACCGCGCCCTCATCGACCTGCTCGCCATCTACCGCGACGTCCTCATGGTGCAAGTCGGCGGCCAGGGCGAGCTCATCAACACGGACCTGTCCGATCTGGTGCACGAGATTGCGCAGGATTCCACCCCTCGCCAGACCCTCGCGCGCGTCGACCACATCGAGACGGCGCGCCGGCGCCTTATCGCCAACGGCAACCCCCTCCTCGTCCTCGAAGACATGGCGATCTCCCTGCGCCCACAGGCCTGAAAACTGACCCGGCGATTCAGCGTATACAATCGGGGCCATGAAGACACGCTCCTTCGCGGTCGCAGCCGTCGCGATCCTCGCCGTCGTCGCGATCGTCCTGACCGTCGTCGGCTACTACGGGACCCAGCCCAGGGGACCCGTCCCCACGACCACAGCCACGGCCTCGTCCGCGCCGATCCCCGTCCAATCCGGGTCCACCCAGCCGTACTACGAGCAGGCCATCACGTGGGGCGTGTGCCCCGAAGGCACCTTCGAACAATTCGAAGGCATCGACTCCTCCGACGCCAGCGAATACCAGTGCGCCTTCCTCAAAGCGCCCCTCGACTGGTCGAACCCCGACGGCGACCAAATCTCCCTCGCCCTGGCCATCCACCGCTCCGGGCAGAAAGACGCCCCCGTCCTCTTCGTCAACCCCGGCGGCCCCGGCGGCACTGTCGTCTCCGCGCTGCCCTACTACGCCGCCCTCGGACTGGGTGAATCCGTCGTCAAGGCCTACGACATCGTCGCCCTCGACCCGCGCGGCGTCGGCGCCTCCACCCCCGTCTTCTGCATGACGGACCAGGAACGCGACCAACGCAACGCCGGCGAAGACACCGACACCGCCGACGACAACCCGCAATCCGCGATCGCCGAGGTGAAGGAAGACTCCCGCTCCCTCGCCGACGGATGCCGCTCCCACTCCGGCAGCCTCTTCGAACACATCGACACCGTCAGCGCCGCGCGCGACTTCGACATGGTGCGCGCGGTGCTCGGCCAGGAGACCCTCAACCTCCTCGGCTACTCCTACGGCACCTTCCTCGGCGCCACCTACGCCGGCCTCTTCCCCGAGCGCGTCGGCCGCTTCGTCCTCGACGGCGCCCTGGACCCCTCGCTCAGCGTCGACGAAATCTCCGCGCTCCAAATGCGCGGACTCGACGCCTCCCTCCAACAGTGGATCAGCGACTGCGCCACCCAGGCCTCGTGCCCCATGGGACACAGCCGGGAAGAGGGCATCGCCACCGTCCGCTCCTTCCTGGAATCCCTCGAGAAGAACCCGCTGACAACCAACGACCCGAATCGCCCCCTGACCGAAGGGCTCGCCGTCACCGCCATGACGGGGTCCATGTACGACACGACGCGCTGGCCCCAGCTCACCCAGGCGTTCGCCGCCGCGTGGCAGAAGGGCGACGGCACCGCGATGCTTGCGATCGCCGACCTGATGAACTCGCGCAACCCCGACGGCACCTACGCGGACAACTCCGCCGACGCCATCAACGCGATCAACAACCTGGACTACGAGCCCGAAGGTAGCTCCGAGCAGTGGGTCAGCCAGGCCGCCGCCCTCAAGAGCGAACTGTCGATCCTCGGCCGATACGTCGGCTACCCCTCCGCGGCGCTGTCCGCCTGGCCCACCCGCCACGCCGACCGCCACCCCATCACCGCGCAGGGCGCCGCCCCCATCGTCGTGATCGGCACGACCCACGACCCGGCCACCCCCTACACGATGGCGCAGGGCCTGTCCGGCCAGCTCGTCTCTGGTGTGCTCGTCTCCGTCGAAGGCTGGAGTCACACCGCCTACCGGCGCGGCGCCAACCAGTGCGTCGTCAACGCCGTCGAAGACTACCTGGTTAAGGGCACCGTCCCGACCGACGGCCTCATGTGCAAGTAGGCAGTGACCCACGACATTGCGTCGGCGGCCGTCCTGGTTTGCGCTGTCGGCGCTCCTTCCAGTAGAGTTGTGCCGTTGCCTGCACGCCCCGGAAACGGAACGGCAGGCGCGGCCGCCTTAGCTCAGTCGGCAGAGCGATTCACTCGTAATGAATAGGTCGTGGGTTCGATTCCCACAGGCGGCTCAGAAGCGTCCACCCCTACAGGGGTGGGCGTTTTCGTCTATGTACGAGGCCTGGGCTGAGTGTGGGGGTGAGAGGGCGCAACGTGGCGTGGCGAGTTTTCGGCTTCCTGGCGTGGGATAGTGGGATAGTGGTGGCGTGGCGAGTTTTCGGCTTCCTGGCGTGGGATAGTGGTTGTTGTGGGTATCTGCCAGGCGCTCTCGGTGAGGCTCCATGAGTGGTTGCCCAACAATGTCGCACGTAATTCCCTTCTGACTATTTCAACATTTGAATTCATGTCGTTGGAATTGCAACGATTTCGGGGGCTCTCGAAAACTGACCGAGGGAAATTACGTGCGACTTGTGTAGTGGGTAGGTTCGCTTCCTCTGCTGACCGTCGACTGCTCGGCCTGGCAGTGCCGTTGTGCGATGCCTGCCCTCAGGAGTGGCTCGGGGCTCGTGGGGTGGCTGAATGCGCGAGGTGGGCTCGGTCGCTCGGGGCGACGCTGCTCGATAGCGTGGGGCCATGGCCTCGTGGAAGTCGAAAGTGTGAGGCGACCATGGCCTCGTCGTAGATTGGTAAGGCAATCCTTGCTCGTAGGGCGAAGGTCCTTATGTCGTAATAACGCCCAAAAACGCGACTCTATTCCGATGCTTGACACAATCGTGAAACATTTGACTAAAGGGTGGATAGCACTAGAAATCGCGGGACCAAAGGACCAAGATAGAAGGGTCTTCAGGGCGATGCCTCACGAGGGCGGACCCCGCTTTTCGAACACACAAGCAGAGGAGATTCATCATGACCGTTGAGTCCACCGGTTTCAAGGCTTCCGACGTTCTCGCAGGCAACCTGCAGAAGGTCCTGACCGACGTCACGGCGCTGTCCCTCGTGGGCAAGCAGCTGCACTGGAACATCACCGGCGAGGGCTTCCGCTCGCTCCACCTCTACCTGGACGATGTCGTTGACATCGCCCGCGAGGCCTCCGACGAGATCGCCGAGCGCATGCGTGCCCTCCAGGTCGTCCCCAACGGCCTGCCCGAGGTTGTCGCCCAGCGCAACACCCTCCCGACCGTCCCCGAGACGCTCGTCAAGACCGATGACGCCGAGGAGCTCGCCGTCGCCGCCATCAACGCGACCGTCGGCACCATGCGCGATGTTCACGAGAAGGTCGACGCCGAGGACTCCGCCTCCGCCGACATCCTCAACGACTACATCCGCCGCCTCGAGCAGCAGGCGTGGTTCATCCGCTCGCAGAACGGCCAGGCCTGAGCCGACAACCTCCGCCAGGAGGATGCGAGCCCCTCGGGCTCGCCGCATAAAGCGCCGGGGCGCCCCACCTGTCGGTGGGGCGCCCCGTTTGCGCGCAACGCGACCCCCGCGATCAGCCAGGGGGGACGATCCCGCCACACAGTCCCCGGCCTCGTTCGTCTCCGCCGAACGAGGCACGCGGCGCTCCCCGCCGAACGAGGAACCCGACTCGGCAAGGCCGCGGGTAAGCGAACGAGAGTCCGCACCGCCCCGCACCGCCCCGAACCGGGCCCCCGGGAGGTGACACCGCGTCAGGGACAGTGCGTTCGGCGAACACTATTCTGGACGGGTGACGAAATCCCAGGACACCGCCTCCCCCTTCCTGACCAGCGCACAGCCCGACGATGCGGGAGTCGCGCTGCTCCTGGTCAACCTGGGCACGCCGACCGCTCCCGAGCCCGGCCCGGTGCGCACCTTCCTGCGCGAGTTCCTCTCCGACCGCCGCGTCATCGAGATGAACCCGCTCCTGTGGAAGCCCATCCTGGAGGGCATCATCCTGCGCGTGCGCCCACGCGAAGTCGCCGCCAAGTACCGCAGCATCTGGCGTGAAGAGGGCTCGCCCCTCATGCACTACACCCGCGAGCAGACCCGCCGCCTCGCCGAGCGCCTGCCGGGCGTGCGCGTCGAGGTCGCGATGCGCTACGGGGAGCCCTCCATCGGCTCGGTCCTCGACCGCCTGCACGCCGAGGGCGTGCGCCGCGTGGCGATCCTGCCCGCCTACCCGCAGTACGCCGCGTCAACGGTCGCGACGATCAACGACGCGGTCGCGCGCTGGATCGACCGCAACCGCGACGGCTTCGAGCTGCGCCTGCATCGGTCCTTCCCCGCCGCCCCGGCCTACATCGAGGCGCTCGCTTCCGCCCTCGAGCGCCATTGGGAGCGCGTGGGGCGCCCGAACTTCCTGACGGGGGACCGTGTCGTCGTGTCCTTCCACTCGATCCCGGTCGCCATGGACGAGGCCGGGGACCCCTACCGCGCCGAGTGCCGTCACACGGTTGCAGCCCTCGAGTCGCGCCTGGGCCTGGCGATGGGTTCCCTGACGGCCACCTTCCAGTCCGTGTTCGGCCGGGCCGAGTGGCTGGGCCCGCAGACGATCGAGGAGATGGCTGAGCTGGGCGCGGCGAAGTGCCCGCGCGTGGACGTCATCTGCCCGGGCTTCATGGCGGACTGCCTGGAGACGCTCGAGGAGATCGACCAGCTCAACCGCGAGACCTTCGTCGAGGCCGGGGGCGGGGACTTCCACTACGTGCCCTGGGGCAACGATTCCGAGGGGGGCGGTCGCGTCCCTGGAGGAGCAGGCTCGCATCGCGCTCGCCGGCTGGGTGTAGGCACGCGCTGTCACAATCGACCGGCGGGCGAAACCCTCCGGCGTGGTCAGCCACGGCCTCGTAGCGTAGAAGCATGAGCACGACTGACTGTACCGACTTCGCGACGCTGGCCATCCACGCCGGGTTTGACCCGGACCCCGTGACGGGTGACGTGGTGCCGCCGATGCACGTCGCGTCGACGTTCGTGCAGGACCGGCCGGGCGAGCTGCGAGAAGGCTACGAGTACGGGCGCTGCGGCAACCCGACGACCAACGCGTTCGCGGGCGCGCTCGCGGCCCTGGAGGGGGGCGACGCACGGCTTCGCGTTCCCCTCGGGCATGAGCGCCGAAGACACCGTCATCCGCCTGCTTGCGCGCCCCGGCGACCACGTCGTGCATTCGACCGACGTGTACGGGGGGACGCACAAGCTCCTCAGCGTCATTAAGCCCGCCGAGGGTATCACCTCCGAGGCCGTGGATCTGACCGACCTGGCCGAGGCCGAGCGCGTGATCCGAAGCCAGCGCCCGCAGATCGTGTGGGTGGAGACTCCCTCGAACCCGTTCCTGCTGGTCACCGACATCGCTGCGATTGCGGCCCTCACGCACGAGGTGGGCGGCCTGCTGGTCGTGGACAACACGTTCGCGACGCCGGTCTTGCAGCGTCCGCTGGCGCTCGGGGCGGACGTCGTCGTGCACTCGACGACCAAGTATGTGGGCGGCCATTCCGACGTGATCGGTGGCGCGTTCGTCCTGCGCGATGGCCTGGAGCTGCCCGCGCACGTCGAGCCTTTCTTCGGCGAGCGCAACGCGGCCGCTGAGGCCGTGAAGCTGCAGATGGCCCTCGGGCACGTGCCGTCCCCGCGCGACACGTACCTGGCGCACCGCGGCTTGAAGACCCTGGCTCTGCGTGTGGAGCGCCACTGCGCCAACGCTCAGAGGGTCGCCGAGTTCCTGGCCTCCCACCCGAAGGTGAGTGTGGTCCACTATCCGGGGCTGGCCTCGGACCCTGGGTTCGAGCTGGCTCAGCGCCAGAATCCACGAGGCGTTGGCGGGGTTTTGTCCTTCCAGGTCGCCACGGAGGAGGCGGCCCTCGAGCTGACGACGCGCACGCGCATCTTTGCGTTGGCCGCGTCGCTGGGGGCGCCCGAGTCGCTCATCGAGCACCCGGCGATCATGACCCATTCGACGCGCGTGGGCGGGGTGGGTGGCGTGCCGGGAACCCTCCTGCGCTTGGCGGTTGGGCTCGAGGATGCGGGTGACTTGATCGAGGACCTGGATCAGGCGCTCGCGCAGATCTGATGCCGCTCTGGTGCCGCTCTGGTGCCCACTGGTGCCTTACCCACAAATCTCGCAGGTAATTTAGTTTGGTCAGTTTTCGATTATGCTCGAAAACGTTGCAATTCCGGGGCTGCAACTTAAGACCTTTAAGTACTGGTGATGGAATTGCATGCGACTTTGAGGGTGGGGACGAGGCCGGGGTGCCCCGGGTGCCGAACGAGTGCCCACGCGGATAGGTAACAAACATCCGGATAGCTTAATAACCTATCCGGATGCGCTTAACCTATCCGGATGCGAACAACCTATCCGGATGTGCACAGCGACTGTCAGAGGCGGCTACGGCTGGCGGCCTGCTGAAACGTGGCGGGTCAGCCAGGTGGTCGCCGCGGTAGCGCCTCCGACGGCGAGGGCGGCCGGCACCAGGATGGTGGGCCCCTGAGCGGTGAACTCGATGACGAGGATGAGTCCGGTGAACGGCGCGTTCATGGACGCGCCGAGGAATGCGGCCGCCCCGATGAAGGCGAAGGCGGCCACCTCGGAGCCGGGCCAGGCGGCTGCCCACGGCAGGCCGATGACGGCGCCCAGCCCTGCGCCGAGCGCAACCGCGGGCGTGAGGACGCCGCCCCAGCCTCCCGCGTGGATCGTCAGGAATGTCGTCAGGGTCTTCGCGGCGAGCACCAGCGCCGCGAACGCGAGCCCCGCGCCGGCCGCCCACATCGCATCAAACTGCGTCTGTGCGCTGGCCTGGCCGTTGCCGAGGACGGAGGGCAGCCGACTGGCGATGAGTCCGACCACGAGGAAGGCGGCGGGCAGCGTGAGCAGCAGCCGCCAGTCGCGCGGGCGTGCCGCGCCCACCCGGGCGACGGCCTGCTTGAAGGTCCACCCGGCGGCGCCGAGCAACGGCCCGACGAGGGCCCCGAACACGGTGAGCGACAGGGAGGGCGTGAGGGTGGGGACGGTGTAGAACGGCGCCGGCCTCGTGAATCCCGTGGAGATGAGGACGGCGATCCCGGAGGTGAGGAACGCGGGGGCGACCGCGCGCCCCGAGCGGGACACGAGCAGGATTTCGAGCGTGTAGACCGCCCCCGACAGGGGGATCGAGTAGACGGCGGCCAGTCCTGCTCCCGCGCCGCAGGCGACGATGATGCGCCGGTCCTCGGCGCTTAGCCCGAGGCGGTCGGCGGCGGCCGCGCTGAAGGCGGCGGCAATCTCGCGGGGGGCGACCTCACGCCCGACGGAGGCGCCGAGGCCGACGATGAGGACCTGGGTCAGGGCGTGCCAGGTGGCGTGCAGGGGCGGCATGGGGGTGCCGTCCACGGCTGCCGACACGGAGGTGATGGCCTTGTTGCGGCGGAAGAGGAGGAACCAGGACAGCGCGCCGATGACGCCGCCGAGCGTGAGGACGAGGACGCGGCGCGTGGGGGAGACGGCGCTCGCGGCCTCCAGGAGGGTGCCGCCGTGCATGTCCCAGGCGAGGGCCTGGATCCAGTGGAGCAGGTGGATGCACGCCAGGCCGACGAGGCCCGCGATGACCCCGGTCGCGAGGGTGGCTGCCGCGAGGCGGCGCGCGTTCACGGACATGGCGTGTCGGCGTCGAGGCGCGCGCTGACGCGGCCGAACAGGCCGGTGAGCATGTCGACTTCCTCGGGCGAGATGTCGTCGAGGAAGAGTCGGCGGATGACGTCGCGCTGGATCAGGGCAGCTTCGTCGAAGAGCTTCTTGCCGGCCTCGGTGAGGAAGACGAGGCCTCCGCGCCCGTCCCCCTGGCAGGGGCGGCGTTCGATGAGGCCTCGTGATTCGAGGCGCTTCATCGTGTGCGTGAGGCGCGAGCGGGAGAAGACGATCTGGTGCGCGAGGACGGAGGGTCGGATGCCGGTCTGGCCCGCGCGGTCGGTCATGAGCAGGACGGAGTACTCGGGCATGGAAAGGCCGGCCTCGCATTTGAGGGACGCTTCGATGCGTTCGGTGAGACGGGCTGTGGTGGTGAAGTAGAGCTCCCATGCCGCCGCTCGGGGGTGGTGTGCTCTGTTCACGGTGTCTCCTCGCTCGTTCCTGCGGTGTGCGAGGCATCCCCGGCCTCGTGCGTCCTTACGAGTATAACTTTCAATTACCTGGCATCTGCAATTGGTGCTACCTAACTCACGTTTGTCGGCTCTTCAGAGTTGAGTGTGGGTGGAGGCGTCTAGGCCTCCTGCGATGAGGAGCATTCGGAGTCTGTAGTTGGTGGGGTTGCGGTAGCCTCTGGCGGTGCGTCTGCCTAGTTCGATGATTCCGTTGATGGCTTCTGTTGGGCCGTTGCTGGCTCCGTCGGTATCGAAGTAGGCCAAGAATGCGTCCTTCCACTTGCGTAGGGTCCGGCCCAGGCGAGCGATCTCGGGGATGGGACACCTTGGTAGGCTCTCGATGAGACGAGCGGCCAGGCGTCGGCCTTGGGCGGGTGTGTCTTGATGGAAGACGTCTCGGACTTGCTGGGTGAGCAGATAGGCGACTTCGACACTGATATGCGCCTCATCTGCCACGAAGGCCTCACGGAGGCGTTCTTGTTGACGCTTCGTGAGTCGATCACGCGAGGCGCGCAAAAGATTGCGGATCTGATAGAGGGGATCCCCCTTGCGTCCACGGTGACCGGTCGTGTCTTGCTGGACGCGGCGACGTACCTCATCGAGAGCGTCGCCAGCGAGTTTGACGATGTGAAAGGCGTCGAGGACGCTGGTGGTGTCTTGGAGTTGATCGTCGATGGCGTTCTTATATCCCTGGAAGGGATCCAGCGTCGCGATTCGCACCCCCGCACGGAAGTCTTCGCCGCGCTCTTCTAGCCAGTTCTTGTACACGGTGCCAGACCTGCCTGGGACCAGGTCCAACAAGCGGGCCGTGGGGTGATCCTTCCCGCGTGTCAGGTCCACGATGCCGGTGAGCTCACGGGGGCCCCGGCGGCGTCGGTCTTGGTGGTGCCATACGTGCTCGTCAACCCCCAGCACCCGCACGCCTGCGAAGCGGGCGGGGTCATCAGATGCGGCTTGCAGACACGGCTTGATATGGGACCACACGGTGTTCCACGTGGTTGCCAGTTGTCTGGCCAGGCCAGCGATAGTGGCTCCCTCGAAACGCAACTGTCGGATCGCCCAGCGGATCGCCCGCGTACCCAAACGCGCCCTGGGGGCGCACATCCGCTCGTCATGTTCCAGGAATGTCACCGTCTGGCAGTGTGCTCACGGCATATCCAGCGTCGCTTAAACCACCGGATCCTTGTCGGAATCCCGGCCCAGGGCGCGTCGATCACCTCCACGACCATACGCCCGTGACCTTGTGCGATCACCCCGCAACCAGGGCAGCCCGCCAGCTGGTTGCACGACTCAACATCGAGCACCAGGGCCCCTGGGGTGCGAGTCACGCTCATCAGATGGAAGCCCTCCAAACCGACGAGCAGATCACATCGATCACAACGATCAAGCGACGCACAGCAGCAGCAGGTAGGGTGAGACATTGTCGAGGTCCTTTGAAGATCGCGGGGGTAGAAGTCCGCTCATCATCAAGGACCTCGACCTCTACCCGCAACCCCCGCTCAACACCCGGTCACCCACACTCAACTCGGAAGAGCCCGTTTGTCGATGAATCGGAATAGTGAGAAAGATAATTCGTTGTGAGTTATTCTAATTGCAATGAATTCCGCTGACGGTTCGACTGTGGAATTCTCGATCCTTCAGGAGGAATTACACATGAAGAAGACGACGAAGGTTGTCGAGGTTGTTGACGATTTCGACGGTTCGCCCGCCGACCAGACCGTGCGTTTCGCATTCAATGGTGCGTCGTATGAGATTGACCTGAACCGCGAGCACTTCGAAGAATTCGCCGCGGCCATTCAGCCCTACATTAAGGCTGGCCGTAAGGTTGGTTCGACCCGCCGCCGCGGCAATGCTGGCAACCCCAACCAGCGCCTGGAAAACGCGAAGATTCGTGCGTGGGCGCAGGGTGAAGGCATGGAGGTTTCCGATCGTGGTCGTATTCCCGCTCCGATCGTCGAGGCCTACCGTAAGGCGCATGCCTGATCGATACGCAGCATCGGGGGGTGTGCAGGTTTCCTGCACACCCCCCGATTGTTGAATAAGCGTCAGTCCTGGGAGACGACGTTATTCGCGCCGGAGTCGTTGGCCACGCGAGGGGCATTCCCCTTCTTGTATTCGAGCTCGTTGTTGGAGCCCGTGAAGGAGACGCTCGATGCGGAGTCAACCTCGATGGCGTTGTTGGAGCCGTTGACCGTGATGTCGGCGAGCTCGCCGCCCTCGACGTGGTTGTTGGAGCCGTTGATGATGACCTTGGTGGTGCCCGCGGGGATCGACAGGTGCTGGTTGGACTCGTCGACGGTGAGGGCGCCGGAGTTATCCTGCGCGGCGGCGGACGAGGGGGTAGCGGGCGGAGCGACAGGGGCCTGGGTGGCCGAGGCCTCGCCCGAGCCGGCGGGTGCCGAGGCGGCGGGCGCCTGGGTGGCCGAGGAGTCGGCCGGGGCGGCGTTGTTCTGGGTGCAGCCGGTCAGGGCCAGGGCGGCCACGGCGGCGGTGGCGGCGAGGGGGAGGATGGGCTTGATGGACATGGTGTCTCCCTTTCGTTGAATCGTGGTGAAACCGTGGTCAGGGTATTAGAAAGCGGGGATGAAGATTTCGACGCGGCGGTTCAGGGCGCGACCGGCCGGGTTGTCGGATCCGTCGGCGTTCTCGTTGGGGGCGACGGGCTTGGACTCGCCGTAGCCGGTCGCGTCCATGGTCGCGGTGACGCCGTTCTTGGCCAGGTCGTTCTTGACGGCGTTGGCGCGTGCTTCGGAGAGCTGCTGGTTGAAGGCCTCGTCGGAGACGGAGTCGGTGTGGCCGTAGATGTGGGCGGCGGGCACCTTGGCGTTGTTGAGCACGCCCGCCAGGCTCTTAAGGGTCTGGGCCGCGTCGGGACGGATGTCGGACTTGCCGAAGTCGAAGAGGACGCCGTCTTCCAGGGTGATGAGGGTGCCGCAGGATTCGACGGGCTGGAGGGAGGTGATGGGCGGGAACTTGCCGAGCTTGCTGACCTTGTCGACCTTGGGGGCGTCGGTAACGGTGGTCCCGTTGACGACGGCGGTGCCGTCGCCGTTGTTGCGGATGGTCATCGTCGAGTCGGAGTAGCTGCCCGACCCGTCGCCGTTGTTGATGATGGAGACGGTGGCCGTGGAGTAGTTGCCGGACCCGTCGCCGTTGTTGATGATCGAGATGGTCTTGGAGGAGTCGGTGTAGTTGCCGCCGCCCATGCCGTCGAGGTTGATGGACAGCGTCGGCGTCGAGTAGACGCCGGAGCCGTCCTCGTTGACGTTGATGGACAGGCCGGTGTCGGCGTTCGAGTAGACGCCGGTGCCGTCGCCGCCGTAGACGATGGAGATCGGGCCCTGCGTGATGACGCCGGAGCCGTCGCCGCCGTTGACGACGGTGCCCGAGCTGTTCGTGGTGACGCCGGAGCCGTCGCCTCCCAGGACCGTGGAGCCGGAGACGAGGGCGTTGCCGTCGCACTTGGCGGGCGAGACGGTCACGCCGGGAACCGAGGACAGGGAGGAGGCGGTCTGGATGACGGCCTTGTCGGCGTTCGAGGCGAAGACGTCGATCGGGGGCACAGCGAAGGCCGGGACCGGGGGGGGATTTCGCCGGGACGGTAGCCGGGCACCGTGGGCACGGACGAGGCCGTGGCGCTGGGAGCCTGGGTCGGCTCGGCCGTGGTGGCCGCGGAGCTCGGCGAAGCGGCGGGCTCGGCGGGCTTGGAAGAACCGCAGGCGCCCAGGGCGAGGGTGGCCGCGGTGATAACGGCGGCCGCTGTCAGAGTGCGTCGTGTTGTGGTCATGTCTTAACCGTAGGGGAAAAAATGAGGGACGCGCACTGTTCGAGTAATCATGTAAAACCTTGATTTTTCTGCGGGTCTCAGGGGGAAAAGGCGAGGGGAGTCAGGGGACAATCAGGGGGAGCCCCGGGGTGAGCCCGGGGGGAGGCGCTCCTGGGAGGTGGCCCCGGCCTCGTCCTTGAGGGGGCGGCGACGCGCGCGGGTGTCCACGCTGTGGCGTGATCAACGACACGGGATGTAGGAGCGGGGCCTCGACTGTGGAAGAATGGAGACATGAGCTACAAACTGGTGCTGCTCCGCCACGGCGAGAGCGAATGGAATGCAAAGAACCTCTTCACCGGTTGGGTGGATGTTCCGCTGTCGGACAAGGGCCGCGCGGAGGCTACCCACGGTGGTGAGCTCCTCAAGGAATCCGGCGTTCTCCCGGATCTCCTGTTCACGTCGATGCTGCGTCGCGCCATCATGACCGCGAACCTGGCTCTCGACGCCGCCGATCGCCACTGGATCCCCGTTGAGCGCAACTGGCGCCTCAACGAGCGTCACTACGGTGCGCTCCAGGGCAAGAACAAGAAGGAAATCCGCGACGAGTACGGCGAGGAGCAGTTCATGCTGTGGCGCCGTTCCTTCGATGTGGCTCCGCCCGCCATCGAGGTCGGCTCGGAGTTCTCGCAGGATCAGGATCCCCGCTACGCCGGCGAGCCTGTCCCATGAGCGAGTGCCTCAAGGACGTCATCGCGCGTCTGCTGCCCTACTGGGACGAGGCCATCGTTCCCGCGATCAAGACCGGCAAGACCGTCATGATCGCCGCGCACGGTAACTCGCTGCGCGCGATCGTCAAGCACCTGGATGAGATCTCCGACGAGGATATCGCCGGCGTCAACATCCCCACCGGCATCCCGCTGGTGTACGAGCTCGACGAGGAGACCCTCAAGCCCATCAAGAAGGGCGGCACCTACCTGGATCCCGAGGCCGAGGCGAAGATCGCCGCGGTCGCCAACCAGGGCAAGTGAGCAACGCGGGGCCCCGGCTTCGTCTGTGTGGACGAGGCCGGGGTCCCGTCATGCCCTCGGGTGCGGGCGCGTGCAAGGGGGGCGCGCGGACTGTGGCGCATTCCCTAAATCTGACCACCTGCTCGTGACCGGGGTCGCAGTGAGGGTCGCATGGTGGTCGTGCTTGAAGCTGGTTTGTGTCATTCCTCTTATGCGTGTAACGTTGAGCTTTCACACTGTCTCGGCGATATTCGTCAGTCAACTGGTAGAATGGGTGTGCTATCCACGCGAGCACCCAGGAGTCATTCCATGTCGTTCGAAATCGGTCAGACGGTCGTCTATCCGCACCACGGCGCAGCCACGATCGAAGAGGTCATGACGCGCACCATTCGTGGTGAAGAGCGAACCTACCTCAAGCTGCGCGTGAATCAGGGCGATCTCGAGATTCAGGTCCCCGCCGAGAACGTCGACCTGGTCGGCGTGCGCGACATCGTTGACGAAGACGGCCTGGAGGAAGTTCTCGCCGTCCTGCGCGCCCCCTACGTCGAGGAGCCCACCAACTGGTCGCGCCGCTTCAAGGCCAACCAGGAGAAGATCGCGACCGGCGACATCGTGAAGGTCTCCGAGGTCGTGCGTGACTGACGCGCCGCGACGACCTGAAGAAGCTGTCCACGGGCGAGAAGCGCATGCTGACGAAGGCCCGTTCCATCCTCACCTCGGAGCTGGCCCTGGCTCGCAACATCGAAAAGGCGGCCGCCGCCGAGCGCCTCGACGCCGTCCTGGCCGAAGGCCGTATCGAGGCCGACGACGATGCCGCCGAGCAGTGACGTATGCGCGGTCCTGACGGCCGCAGGCTCTGGCTCGCGCCTCGGGTGTGAGCTCCCCAAGGCCCTCGTCTCTCTCTCGGGTCGCCCCCTGCTGTGGTGGGCGGCCCGCGGCCTACGCGCCGGGGGAGTGGGCATGATCGTCGTCACCGCCCCGGCCTCGTGCATCGCTGAATTCCGCGCCGCGATCGACGGCTTTGGGCGACGTGCTCGTCGTCGCGGGCTCCGACCGCTCGCGGCAGGCCTCCGTCGCACTGGGCTTGGCCGCCCTCGGGGAACGAGGCGCGGATACGGTCGTCCTCGTGCACGACGCGGCTCGCCCCCTGACGCCCCCGCAGGTCACCGCGCGCGTCATCGACGCGGTGCGCGCCGACGCGGGCGCCGTCATCCCCGTCCTGCCCGTCAGCGACACGCTCAAGACCGTGGACGCCTCAGGCCTCGTCACGGGTACGCCGCGGCGCGCCGACTTGGCGGCCGTGCAGACCCCGCAGGGCTTCCGCTGGGATGTGCTCACGCGCGCGCACGAGGCGGGTGCTTCTCTGGGCGCGGACGAGGCCGTGGCCGCCACGGACGACGCTGGCCTCGTCGAGGCGATCGGGGTAGCCGTGCACACCGTCGCGGGCGACGAACGCTCCCTGAAGGTCACGCGCCCCCTCGACCTGGCGCTCGCGCGGCTGCTCGCCGACCAGGAGCAGGCGGACTGAAGCGATCAGGGTGCTTCCGAGAGCGCCCCACGCGCGCCAGGAAGCGCGCCAAGGGAGCGGAGGCCAACCCCGACCGGCCGTGCGCACCCGCGGTACGCCGCTCGCGATTCAGCGCGGCCAGAGCGCGGGATTGTCGTTGATGAGTGCCCGAACGAGAGTGACCCCGCCGTCAGTGGCGAGGGCTCCGCGATACTGGGGGCGGCAGGCGAAGCAGCCGATGACGCGCTGGAGCTGTTCGTATGTGAGGTCCAGGCACGTGATGTCAATCGTCGTGGGAACCGGGTTGCCCGTGGTTGTGATGCGCGCCTTCTTCGTGGAATCCCTCTTCACGGTGACGAGGTCGATGCCCGCGAGGTAGGGCATCCGATCCCAGGCGATGGTGACCGGCTCGGCCTCCAACAGGGGGTGGAACTCCAGGTGGGTTGGGGTGAGTGTCAGGATCGGTCCGCGGTGGATCGTGTTGAGGCGATAGGCGGTGCCTCGCCGAATGAACAGGGCGACTCCAGTCGCGGCCAGGCCAAAGACGACCGTGACTATATCCAGCCGATGGCCACCGCGCTGACAGCACCGCCGGTTGCGGAGGAGGAGGACGACAGGAGCGGGCTGTACGTGAGCGCGCACGCGACCAGGGAGAGGGGGAACATCGCTGCTAGCCGGATGAAGTCCGCGGTCACCAGCTTGATGGGCGCCGTCATCGGCGTGAGGCCAACGCCCCCGTTGGAGAGCGCCAGATCCGGGCCTCGGCGAAGCCTCCGAGACAGCGCCGCGGCGTAGTAGAAACGCGTCGATGCGTGGCTAGCGAAGATGAAATCGCGAGGATGAGCATGGAAAACGGGGAGAGCCAGAGGAGAAAGAGGTTGAGCAGTGCAATGAAGCTGTACAGGGCTGCGGAAACAGTCAGGGCAAACACCGCCGCTGAATTCAGGGGCCCGTCGTATTTGTTGGTCAGCATCAGTGTCTACTCTCTGGAGTCATCGGTGGCGGTGGTCGTGCAGTGAGACGAGCGTCCTGCCCAGGTCATGACGCTGTCAGGATAGCGCGCGTGAGCCTGACCCGTCCGGGGACGCCAGTCAAGCGAGATTCCCCGGCCTATTCTTGCCGAGGGCGACGCGTTGACAGCGAACAAGGCTAAGGCTGGGGTGTGTCGATCATCCGTCACCCTCCACGCGCATCATCGTCGTCCCCGGCATACCAGCATATTGCATCCGGTCAGGTTGTCCTGGTGGCTCCCCGGCCTCGTCCCCACCGCGCCCCCGGAAGAGCGGGGGATGCGAAACGTGATAGTTTCACCCTGGGCGCACGCGCGCCGCCGAGCACTCCCCATCCAAGGAGCCCGATCACATGAGTACCACTCCCGCCCCCCGCAACCGCGTCATCACGCGCCAAGTCGTCGAATGGGCGGCCTGGGACTGGGGGGAGCGCCGCCTTCAACGCGGTCGCCACCACCTTCGTCTTCACGACCTACCTGACCAGCGACGGCGTCTTCACCGACGATGGGACCGCCTCAAGCTGGCTCAGCAACGGCATGACCATCGCGGGCCTGTTCATCGCGCTCCTCGCACCCATCACGGGTCAGCGCGCCGATCGACGAGGCCGGGGCGGAGTCTGGCTCGGATGGTTCACTGGCGCGGTCGTCGCCTGCATGCTCGCCATGTACTTCGTACACCCCGAATCGGTGCTCGGACCCAAGGGCGCCCTCATGCTCGGCATCGCCCTGTTGGGCCTGGGCAACGTGTTCTTCGAGTTCGCCTCCGTGAACTACAACGCGATGCTCAACCACCTGGGCGAGAAGGAAGACCGCGGCAAGATTTCGGGCTTCGGCTGGGCGTCCGGCTACATCGGCGGTATCGTCCTGCTGCTCATCCTCTACGTGGGCCTCATCGGCACCAACCTGCTCGGCGTCCCCACGGACGAGTACCTGCCGATCCGTATCTCCATGGTGATCGCCGCCCTGTGGCTCGGCGGCTTCGCCATCCCCGTCATCCTCCACCCGCCGCTGCCCAAAAAGATGCACACCGGCGGCGACCACGAGTCCATCCTCGACTCCTACAAGCTCCTGTGGCGCACCGTTCGCACCCTGAGCTTCGAGGCCCCGCACACCCTCTTCTTCCTCATCGCCTCCGCCGTCTTCCGCGACGGCCTGGCCGGCGTCTTCACCTTCGGCGCCGTCCTGGCCAAGACGGCCTTCGGCTTCAGCGCGGGCGAGGTCATGATCTTCGCGATCGCCGCCAACATCGTCGCCGGCCTGGCGACCGTCGCCTTCGGCTGGGTGGACGACAAGATCGGCCCGAAGAAAGTCATCATCCTGTCGCTGTCCGCCATGGTCGTCGCCGGCTTCGGCGTCTTCTTCCTCCACGCCCGCGGCCCCATCGTGTTCTGGACCCTGGGCCTGGCCCTGTGCGTCTTCGTGGGTCCCACTCAGTCCGCGTCGCGCTCCTTCCTGTCGCGCATCATCCCCGCCGGGCGCGAGGGCGAGGTCTTCGGCCTCTACGCGACGACCGGCCGCGCCGTGTCCTTCATGGCCCCCGCCATGTATAGCCTCTTCCTGCTGATCGGCAAGGCCGTGACCCCCGCCGGCGAGGACTACACCTACTGGGGCATCCTCGGCATCATGCTGATCCTCCTCGTGGGCCTGGGCCTGACCATCCCCGTGAAGGCGGACCGCGCGACGCTCCACCACATGGAGGATTGAGCGCCCAGGGGCACGAGGCCGTCCGGGCGCGCCCCCGGCCTCGTCCCCGAGGCGCCCGCGCCGCAGTGCCACGCGGCCCCACACGACACGTCCCCGACGCGACACGTCCCCGACGCGACACGTCCCCGACGCGACCGAGCATGCTCTCGGGCGTCGGGGACGAGTCTTGTAGAGAACCGCTTACACGGTCCGCGGTGTCACGGCGATCACCTCACCGCTACGCGCCCCGACGAGCAAGTCGTCGAAGACCCACACCAGGTTCGTGGCCTCGTCCAGCTCCGGCGACACGTAGGTCAACTCCCGTTCCATGCCGAAGAAGAAGGGACCGGTGGGGGACGACGGCAAGCACTGGACGAATAGCGCCTTACCGTCTGCGCTGGCGCGCATCTGTGTGGCAGGCCAGTTGGTCGGCAGGGCGTGGTCGGAGTATGACTTACCGGGGTTGATCGTGCGGCTGGAGTTCCCGCTGGTCGGGCTCACCGCCAGGAGCTGACCGTTGACGTCCTCCGAATAGGGTTGCGCGACGGTGGCCGTCGTCCACGGGGCGCTGCCCTGCGTCATGAAAGAACTGAGTTCTGCCGTAGTCGGGAGAGCGCGGTCTGACGCCGGGAAATGGTCGAGCGTCCACCCGGCCCCGACAGTGCCCACGACCTCGCCCGCGGTGTTGTAGGCAATACTCTCCTTCTCGCCGGCGACCAGGACTCCGTCGCTCGCCAGCGTGACCCGGGAGACGGAAGGGCCTGCCGCGGAGGGGGCCTCCCCGAGCGTCGTGACTGCACCCGTGGCCGGGTTGATGAGCTGCGGGGCCTGGTGGGCCTCGTCGACGGGGACGACCACGGCAGCGCCCGCGCCGCTGCCGATGACGGCGCTCGCGGGAGCCGTCAGACCCGAGTGGGCCAGGCCCGCGCGGCGCTGGGGTGAGGTCGTCGTGGACCACAGCCTCGTCCACGCGCCCGAGTCGCGGGACCAGCCGGAGCACGAGCTGAAGGTGTCGCAGGTGACGAGGACGCCGCCCGCCACCCCCATCGGCAGGTCGGAACCCCAGGGAGCCTCCGTCTGGGCACCGGTCGAGCGATCGACGATGATGTTGCTGAGGAGGATCTCCTCCTGTGTCGAGACGGAGGACGGGAACGCGTCGGCGCGAATTCGGGACGGTTGGGGCCCGGTCGTGGTCCACTGGGCGACCGGCTCGCTGCCCGACACGTCGTAGGCGGACACCGTGGCGACGGCCTGGCTCCCGCTCCCGTAGGCGAGCACGTACAGGGTTGACCCCCTCTGCGATCAGCTGCGCGGGCAGGAGAGCATCGCTGCTGGGCAGGGTCCAGGCCGTTGCGACGCCCGAGGCCCACGCGCCGGAGAGCTCGTTCGTGTTGGTGGCCGTCCCCCGGTAGCCGGTCGCATCCGGGTTCGTCTGCTGCTCCGAGCCGGTGATGTGCGGAGGTGGGGTCGCCGCCGGGCCGGGCAGCTGGTGGGCGCTCGTGCTCAGCGAGGGCGCGAGGAAAGCCCCGAGGCTCGCGACGAGCGCGACGCCCGTCGTCAGGAAGAGGCGCGTGGGTCGCGTGGGCGTCGTCCTCGCGGAGGCCGCGTACTGGGGGGCGTTGGTGCTCATGGGTGTGTCATTTCTGTCGTCGCTCGGGTGGGCGTTCTTGGGCGGGTGTTCAGGGGTTGGAGCCTCACGAGGCCTTCGGCGTGAACGCCACGACGCCGTCGATCGTCACGCCGATGGCCAGGTCGTCGAAGGCCCACGAGAGGTCCTCGGCGTCGTGGAACTCCGCCGACCCATGTCCCTGGCCGCTGGCCGTGTCGAAGAAGTAGCGGTTACCCGTGGTATTGGCTTCGACGGACTCGACGTACACGACCGACACGTCGGCGCTGGCGCGGACCTCTGAGGGCCAGAAGGGGCTGGAGTGGTACTGGTCGTTGTTGGCGGGATCAAGATCGAATGCTGGGCTTCCGTCGCTCGGCGTCACCGTGAGGGCGACGGCCCCCGTCTGGGCAGTGACCACGGCATTCGACCACGCGGGCAGGCCTCCGACCAGGAAATCGGTGAGTTCCGATGTGGAGGGCACGCGTCCGTCGCGCGTTGGTCTTCTCAGCGACTTCTCGTAGGAGTGAACGCCCGTGATGAAGCCGTCGGCGTCGTAGGCGACGACAAGGTCGTCGTTGAACGCCACGATCCCATCGCTGGCAATGGCGAAAGACACCACGTTGTTGTCCCTATCCCTGAAGGGGCTCGCAGAGGCGGCGTCCGTGACCTGCCCGGTCCGCGGATCAAGGAGCTGCACCAGGTGAGTCGGCGAGTCCACCCGCAGGACAACCGACTGGTGTTCTCCGGCACCGATCACGGGAGTATCTGGATAGGTGAGCATGGTCGACCTGCGCAGGCCGCCCTCTTGGCTGGCTGTGGTTGTCTCCCACCGGCGCACCCAGGAGGAGGACTCCTGCGTCCAGCCCGAGCACGCCTGTTTGCCATCGCAGGCTACGACGACGCCGTCAACCGCCGCGAGTGCCTCCGATCCCTCCCATGGGGCCAGGGACTGGGCGCCCGTCGCCTTGTCGATGACGATGCTTCCGACGATGAACTGATCCGCGAAGGATACGAAGTTGGGGCGCCCGAAGGACTCGGGAAGAGAGCCCGTCGTGCGCCACAGCTCGCGCGGCTGCTCGGAGGAGATGTCGAAGGCCGCGACGGTGGCCTGGTGGCTGGCATGGTCGGGGTTTTCGAAGAGCACATACAGGGTGGTGCCCTCAACGGTCGTGAGCGCCCGGGGGCCGTACTGTGAGGACGGGAAGGGGATCCTCCACGCCGTCTCGACGCCCGAGGCCCAGGCGGGGGAGATCGCTCCCGTGCTCGTCGCGGCCCCCGAGTAGCCGACGGTAGGGGTGGAGGTGAATGAATGGTGAGGGTCCTGACCCCCCAGGGTCTGCGTGAGCTGACGGATGCCGAAGAATGCAGCCAGAACGGCGAAGGTGAGCAGAGCCGCGAGGAGGACTGGCCTCCCGCGTCTCCTCGCGTGGGGCCGCGCACTGGCGGGTTGGGGGATTGGGGGCGTCCCGCTCGGCGGCACCCACTGCTCGGCCTGCGGGGGCGTGTTCGTGCCCGGATGATCGTCATTGCTCATGTGTCGTTTCTACCACAGGGCAATGGCGGTGTGGTAACCGGTTCCAACATCAGGAAGACACCGCGACCAACGCCTCGAAAGCGCTCTCGGTCATTCCGATGCCCATGCCGTCGAAGGCTCACGCGGTTCTCCCCTGGCCAGCCACGGCCTCGTCACGAGGAGGCCGGCACGAAGGCCGTGATACCCGTTGTGCTCATGCCGATCAGCATGTCGTCGAAGACCCACATGGTCTGTTTCGGCAGGTTGAGAAGGTTTGATGTGTAGGCGAGCCCGTTGGCGGTATCGATGAAGTACCGTCTCTCGTCCTGGTAGGTGAAGGTATCGGCGTAGAGAACCGAACCGTCCGCGCTGACGCGTACCTCGTCGGGGTTGAAACTGCAGATGCTGGTCATGTACTGGCTCAGTACACCGGGGACGGGGGTCGTGTGCGTGGACCCGTCGGAGGTGAGGGTGACCTGGATGGAACAGCCGTCCTTACCCACGAGGCCTACCGTGCCCGTCGCCCAATTCGCAGTCATCGTCGTCATGAAGGTCTTGATGTCTGCGGTGCTCGGGTTGGTGCCGTCACGGCTGACTGCGGGCAGACGGCGGTACCCGGCTGCGGAGAAAGTGGATTGGAGGGCGCCCGAGCTATCGAGAAGGAGCCCCTGTTGTTGGCTGGCGTCGACGATGATGAAGCCGTCGGTTGCCACCTCGACGTATTGGCCGAGGCCTGACTGATCAGGAATAGGCAGCGTCGATGTTTCGCCGGTATGGATGTTGATGATCTGTGGGGGTACTTGAAGGGAGGAGGGGACCAGGAAGGACGTGAAAGCGCCCCCGTCAGAGACAGCGGTGCCCGTGGGCGCGTAGCCCAAACCGCGGTAACGTGACGCGTAGGACGCCTGGGCAATAGTGGTCGTCGTCCACAGGTTCGTCCACTCGCCGGACGCCCCTGTCCAACCGTTGCAGGTGGATGGCGGCGTGCAGGTCACCACGATACCCTCGGCCTGAGCGAGGGGAATCTCTATGCCCCACGGAGCCTGTGTCTGCTCGCCGGTTGCCTTGTCGACGACTACGTCGTGGAAAGAGCTGGGTTTCGTTCGACAGGAACGCGGGCTCGTACGTGACGACCGCTGAATTTTCCGTGGGTCCGACCGTGTCCCACAGGAGGGCGGGCTCCTCACCGGACAAGTCGTAGGCCACGACTCTGAGGGTGGAGCCGCTTTGGTCCGTGCCCCTTGCTGTGGTGGCGATGTAGAGGACCTGACCATCGACAAACAGATGCGGTGTCAATCGAGTCATTTCTGGCGGCAGCTCGAGCGTCCACGCGGTGGCCACGCCCGAGGACCACTGCGGCGATATGGAATGCGTGTTCTTGGCGCTCCCGCGGTACCCGGGCGCGCGGGTCGGCAGGTTCGCCGCATGTTCGCGTACCTCGGAGTTCGCCTGTGCGGCGGAATGCGACGAGGTCTGATGGGACGAAGGCGTCGACGACGATCCGCTCCGACTGGGGGGAGAAGAGGAAAACCGCGACGTTGAGCGCGAGGATACAGCCGAGCACGATCATGACGACAGACGGCTTCCGCTTCACGGCTGTCTTGTCCACCCACGTCCGCGAGGGCTCGGGGTCTGGGGCGCGCAGCGCAGTCGGCGTCCGGTCGCCTTCGGACGTCCTCCGCGACGAGGCCGTGGCGGCCGCTATGGACGCGACGTCACGCGAGGCAGGTTGTGGCTCCTCCGAGGTGGCCTCGTCTGGCAGCAGCTCGAATGCGCTTACGGAAGTGCTGGCCAGCACAGCGGCACCGCGAACGTCCCTCGCCGGGGCTTCCTCGGCCTGGGGCCAGGCGACGACGCTCTCCATCGGCTCTTTCTCATCGTCAGGTGCTGTCGGCTCTTCCGTGAGGGGCTGCGCGATGGCCGGCTGCGGCGCGAGCTCGGGCAGGGGTGCGACGCCCGCGAGCAGGTCCATCTCCTGCGGACCTTCTGGTTGTGCCTGTTCGGTGATCGCCTCGTCGGCGGGCGGGGTCAGAGTGAAGAAATCACTGAAATCCGGCAGAGGCGCTAGCTCCGGCAGAGGGGCGAGCTCGGGTAGCGGAGTAAAGGTCGGAAGGTCACCAAACTCGGGGAAATCCGGGGTATTGGCCAACGGCTCCCCGTCCCGTCCATCGGAGGGGCGAGACTGCGCCTCGTCGTCGGGACCGCGGTGGGGGTCGTCGTTGCTCATGAGACGTTTCTATCATGCAACCGGGCCCGGAGTGCACTCGCGGCAGTGAACGGGAATGCGGGCAGGCCTCACGCTCGGCAGCCTCGACGGTGCCGAGCATTCGACAATGGGGGACCTACTCGGCGCGCACCATGAGGACGCTTGCCAGCGCGGCCACGCCCTCACCTCGCCCCGTGAAACCCAGGTGATCCGAGGTCGTTGCCGACACGGTGACCGTGCCGCCCACGATCTCGCTCATGACCGTGCAGGCCTCGGGCAGGCGAGCCGCCATGCGCGGGCGGTTGCCGACGACCTGAACGGTCGCGTTGCCGAGCCTCCACCCGGCCTCGGCGGCCATGCGGCGCACCTCCTCAAGGAGCGCGCGCCCCGACGCGCCCGCCCACTCGGGGCGATCCACGCCAAAAACCGTGCCCAGCTCGCCCAGGCCCGTGGCCAGCAGCATCGCGTCGCACAGTGCGTGCGCGGCCACGTCCGCGTCCGAATGACCCTCGAGGGGGCGTTCGCCCGGCCACTCCAGGCACGCGACCATCAGCGGGCGCGGCGAATCGGGTGCAGCGAAAGCGTGGACGTCGACCGCTTGGCCGACGCGGAAAGGCAGATCAGTCATGGAACCAGGGTAGCGTCACGACGAGCGCGGCGTGAAGGCCACGACTCCCTCCCAGGTCACCACGATGAGCAGGTCATCAAAGGCCCACGTCAGGTTGGTCGCGTCCTTCAACGCCGGAGGGGTCACGACCCTGGAGCCCTCCAGGTCAAGCACGTAGACGGAGTGCTCCTGCCATTCCTTGATCTCGAGCACCATCGCTGCACCTTTAGCGCTGGCCCGCATCGAGCTCGGCTGGAAGGAACACAGGAATGCGTTGGTCTGCACCGTGTTGATGCGAGGCAGCGTCCTGGGCGAGCCGCGCCCGACGCTCACGCCTGCGCTTACGCCATCCCTTCCTCCGCCTCTTCGTGCCCGGCGGAGCCCACTTGGAATAGTTGTTGCTCATGAATCATGCACCTGACGAGGAGGGCGTCAACGCGGTGATACCGGTCTTCGACGTGACGATGAGCAGGTCGTCGAACGCCCACGTCATGTCCTTGACATTCGGCAGCGTGACGGTGTGGTAGGTGTTGTTGACCATGTTGAGGGCGGCGATGCGATCATTCTCCCAGCCTGTGCTCCACACGAACAGGGCGCTGCCGTCGGTGGAGGCGCGCAGCTGGGTCGGGGAGAAGTAGCAGGTGGAGTAAGTGTGCATCGACAGCTGCTTGACGCCCTCGATCGAACGAGGGGGATAGTCGGCGGTGGGGGTGAACGTCAGGGTGCTGCAGTCATCCCCGACGATCAGGGCCGTGCCCGTCGCCCACGGCGCCTTGCCGTCCGAGAAGAAGGCCGTGAGTTCCGCCAGTGTGGGCGCTCGTCCATCCTCACTTGGCACCACTGCTCTCGCCTTACGGTCCTCCTCGAACATGTCGACGAGACGCCCGGTGGCATCGTAGGCCTCCATTGTTTTGTAGGAGCGAAGGACGATGACTCCGTCGAGCGTCAGTCGGAAATCGGACAGGGGTAAGAGCTTCACGGGCCCCGATTCGCCGAGTGTGGCGACCTCTCCCGTGCGAGCGTTGATGAGCTGCAGGTTGTAGTGATGGTCGACAGGGACGAGGACAGAGGCCTCCTCGCCGAGGCCAACCACCCGTCCCCCACCGTTCTTCCACGCGTCGCCGACGCGCGACTGCCTCGCCGTGATGGTTCGCCACAGGCGGGTCCACGATCCGGACTGGATCGTCCACCCCGAGCAGGTCTCCAGAAACGAGCAGGTCACCACGACCTCGTCGACGAAGGCCATCGGCGTGTCCTCGCCCCACGGCGCCTGCTGCTGGCTGCCCGTCTCCTTAGACACCAGGATCGAATCAACGGCGAGCCACTCCCCAGCCGACACCACGTGCGGCGCGTCAGACGTACCGTGTTCCCCGCTGATGTCTCCGCGTGAGACCCACGTCTCGTGCGGCTGCGCGGAGGCGATGTCGTAGGCGGCAACCTGAAGCGAGTCGACGGTCTCCCAGACAGCCACGTACATGGTCGTGCCCTCGACAAACACCGACTGTGAGTTCGAACCGTCCGGCGTTAACGCGGGAAGCGTCCACGCCGTCTCGATGCCCGACGCCCAATCCGGGGACAGTACACCCGTATTCGTCGCCTCACCCACGTAGCCCTGAGCCCGAGGCGACGTCGGAGCGTCAGGGGAATGCGTGCGCGCGTAGAGAGCGACAACAAGCGTGAGGACAAGGAACACCACGATCCAGGTGACAGCCTTCTTGCTCCCGCGTGTCCGCGCGGCTGAGCGGAGCCTGGCACGTTTGCGCGTCGGTGGAGCCGGGCGCTCACGCACAGGAACATCCTCCCGCACACCCGAGCTGACCGACATGTCAGCCTTTGTGGGCACAGCGTTTGACGGGGCCGAATCCCGGCCAGGCCCCGACCTCGCCTCCCCGCCCCCATCGGCCGGGGGTGCCCACCTGTCGTCGTCGATACTCACCCGTCGTTTCTATCACACACCACCTGGCCGCGCCCACACCGCCCAGCGCGCCCCGGCCTCGTCAAAACGTGACGAAGGACGAACCCCCTCGCTTCACACGCGCACACTCCGATAGGATCGGCCCGTGCGTTACATTTCGACTAGACGAGGCCCCACCACGCCCACCCGCTCCTTCAGCGACATTCTGCTGGAGGGCCTGGCGCCCGACGGCGGCCTCTACCTGCCCGAGGAATACCCGACGCTGTCTCGCTCCGACCTGGACGAGCTGCGCATCGTCCTGCGCGAAGAGGGCTACGCGGCGATGGCGGCCGGCATCCTGTCCCTCTTCGTCGACGACATCGACGCTAGCGACCTGTGCGCGATCACGGCCCGCGCCTACTCCACCCCTGCCTTCTCCGACCCGCAGATCGTGCCCGTAACCGCCCTGGAAGGTACCGACCTGCACATCGCCCACCTGTCGAACGGCCCCACCGCCGCCTTCAAAGACATGGCGATGCAGCTCCTGGGCGAACTCTTCGAATACGAGCTCACCCGCCGCGACGACTGGCTCACCATCGTGGGCGCCACCTCCGGCGACACCGGCTCCTCCGCCGAATACGCACTGCGCGGCCGACGCGGCCTCTCCGTCGTCATGCTCACCCCCGCCGGGCGCATGACCGCCTTCCAGCGCGCCCAAATGTTCTCCCTCCTCGACTCCAACATCGTCAACGTCGCCGTCGACGGCGTCTTCGACGACTGCCAGGACCTGGTCAAGGCCATCAACATGGACGCCGACTTCAAAGCCACCTGGCACGTGGGGGCCGTCAACTCCATCAACTGGGCGCGCCTGCTCGCCCAGGTCTGCTACTACGTCGCCACCTGGCTGCGCGTCACCGAGGAAGGGGCCGACGCCTCGTCCACGGTCAGCGTCGTCGTGCCCTCGGGCAACTTCGGCAACGTGTGCGCCGCCCACATCGCCCGCCAGATGGGCCTGCCGCTGGGCACCCTCGTCGTCGCCACCAACGAAAACGACGTCCTCGACGAGTTCTTCCGCACCGGCGTCTACCGCCCCCGTTCCTCCGCGGACACGCTGGCCACCTCCAGCCCCTCCATGGACATCTCCAAGGCCTCGAACTTCGAGCGCTTCATCTTCGACCTGCTGGGCCGCGACGGCGACGCCACCCGTGCCCTCTTCGAGGCGGCCCTGGCCCGCGACGGCTACTTCGACCTGTCCGGCACGCCCGAGTTCGCCTCCCTGCGCGACACCTACGGCTTCATCTCCGGCACCTCCACGCACGCCGACCGCCTCGCCGAGATCGCGCGCACCGAAAAGGAGAGCGGCTACCTCCTCGACCCGCACACCGCCGACGGCTTCCACGTCGCCCGCGCGGTGCGCCCCCAGATCGAGGGCCCGCTCGTCGTCATGGAGACCGCACTGCCCGTCAAGTTCGCCGACACGATCCTCGAGGCCACCGGGCACCTCCCGCCCGTGCCCGAGCGCTTCGTCGGCATCGAAGGACGCGACGAGCGCGTCACGCCGCTGGCCAACTCCGCCGAGGACCTCAAGGCCCTCATCCGCGAGCGCGTGCACCCCGGCGCCTGAGCTCGCTTCCGCTCACTCGTCACGAGGCCTGGGCCTCCACCTGCGAAGCCGCGCGGTTTTTGGGGAGGGGGCCCGGGCCTCGTTACATACTCCCGGGACGCGCCCGTTTCCTTCGCCTCCCCTCCCTGCCAGGTAGGATTGGTGCCATGCTGCACCTGTACGACTCCAAGAGCGCCCGCATCCAGCCCCTGAACCCGGTCACCCCCGGCAAGGTCGGCATCTACCTGTGTGGCGCCACCGTGCAGGGCTCCCCGCACGTCGGCCACCTGCGCGCCGCCGTCTCCTTCGACACCCTGATCCGCTGGCTGCGCCGCAGCGGCTACCAGGTCACCTACGTCCGTAACGTCACCGACATCGACGACAAGATCCTCACCAAGTCGGCCGAGGCCGGCTGGGACTGGTGGGCCTGGGCGTACCGCTTCGAGCGCGAATTCACGCAGGCGTACGAAACCCTCGGCGTGCAGGCCCCCACCTATGAGCCGCGCGCCACCGGCCACATCCCCGACCAAATCGACCTCGTCCAGCGCCTCATCGACGCCGGTCACGCCTATTCGGATGGGCGCGGCAACGTCTACTTCGACGTCCACTCCCAGCCCGACTACGGCTCGCTCACCCGCCAGCGCCTGGCCGACATGCGCACCACCGAGGACGACGCTCAGATCGACGAGGCCGTCGAAGCCGGCAAGCGCGACCCCCGCGACTTCGCCCTCTGGAAGGCCACCAAGCCCGGCGAGCCGGCCACGGCCTCGTGGGACAGCCCCTGGGGGCGCGGCCGACCCGGCTGGCACCTCGAATGCTCCGCCATGTCGCGGCGCTACCTCGGCGACGAATTCGACATCCACGGCGGCGGCATCGACCTGCGCTTCCCGCACCACGAGAACGAACAAGCCCAATCCCACGGCGCCGGCTGGCCGTTCGCGCGCCTGTGGGTCCACAACGCGTGGGTGACCACCAAGGGCGAGAAGATGTCCAAGTCCCTGGGCAACGTCCTGTCCATCGGCGCGCTCACCGAGGAGTACCCGGCCGTCGCCGTGCGCTGGGCCCTGTCGACCGTCCACCACCGCTCCGCCATCGAATGGGGCCCCGAGACCCTGCCCGCCGCGCACGCCGCCTGGGAGAAGTTCTCCACCTTCGTAGCACGCTCCATCGACGCCGCCGGGGAAGCTCCGGCTTTCGAGATTGCGCTTGCGCCCGCCGACCTGCCCGAGGCCTTCGTCGCCGCCATGGACGACGACCTCAACGTCGCCGGCGCGCTCGCGGTCTGCACGAGCACCTCAAGGCGGGTAACGCCGCGCTGGCCGCCGGTGACGTGTCCGCTGTGTATCGCGAGCAGGTCCTGGTTCGCTCCATGCTGGACGTGCTGGGCCTCGATCCTGCTTCTGAGCAGTGGCGCGGACAGGCCGGCATCGGCGCGGGCGCCTCCGGCGCTGCTGCGGCCGAGCACTCGGCGCTGGACGCGCTGGTTCGGGCCGTGCTGGAGGAGCGGGCAGCTGCCCGTGCCGCCAAGGACTGGGCGCGCGCCGACGAGCTGCGCGACCGCCTGGCCGCCGCCGGCGTCGCCGTCGCGGACGGCCGCGACGGCGCGACGTGGAGTGTTGGCTGACCGCTGTGTGCTGAGGCCCCGGCGCGAGCTCCCGGGGCCTTGTGCGTGTCGCATTCCCACCGGCGCAAAACCTATTCAAACGTAGCGAGCTCCCGGGGCCTTGTGCGTGTCGGCGATCGTCTCGCAGATTCCGCGTTTGTTCTTGTGTTTGGGTGCGCTGCACCCGATCCGTAGGCATTACACCCCTTCTGTTCGGGTGCAGCGGCCCATAACGGGTGCAGCGCCCCATAACGGGTGTCGTGCCCCATAACGGGTGTCGTGCCCCGTAACGGGTGCAGTGCCCGCCATGCTGGTGTGTTGCCGCACGCTGCTTGTTGGCGTAGTGGCGTGCGGTGTTGTCGTGCCGCTCAGTCGCCTCGCCGGCGTGGTTCCCCAGAAATGTCGCATGCAATTCCCTTGCGCGTATTTCAAGGTTTGAAATCGGATTGTTGATATTCTGCGAGTTTCTCGATACCTATGAAGAGTTAGGGTACCCAAATTGCATGCGACTTTTGGGGTGAGCAGGGTTTTGTCTGGGCGTTACTCTGGAGTTAGGGTGAAGCCTTCCCGCAGAAGAAACGCGAGGTGGGGAGGTGGTAAGGCGAAAGGCAGGAGGATCAGCATGGAGTACGTGGCGCTGCTGCGCGGCATCAACGTCGGCGGCACAAACAAGGTCGTCATGAGCGAGCTGCGCGAGCAGGTCGCCGCCGCAGGCTTCGGACACGTGCGCACTACATCAACAGCGGCAACCTCCTCTTCGAGGCCGAGGCCGAGGCCCCGCGCGAGGACGTGGCCCAGAGGGTCGAGGACCTCCTGGCGAGCCGCTACGACTTCCCGATCCGAGTGGCGCTCCTGACGGCGCAGGACTATCTCGAGGAGCTACACAACCTGCCCGACTGGTGGCACGGCGAGGTCGCCCGCCGCGACGCGCTCTTTTTTACGCGAGGCTTGGATCGCGCCCACGTGCGCGAGCGGATCGAGGCCATGGATCTGGGGGACGAGGCCGTTTACTTCGGTGAGCACGCCGTGTTCTGGGGCAAGTTCCACGAGAAGGAATTCCTCAAGACCGCCTACCACAAGCGTCTCCTGCGCGAGGATTTCTACCGCCAGGTGACGATCCGCTCCGGATCGACGGTCGAGAAGATCGCCTCGATGCTCGCGCGGGAGTGAGATGACGCGCGGTCGGCGGCATCGGCGAGGCCCCAGCGAGTGTGGGCGCGGTGTGCGTGAGGGGGGCGTCGTGCTGCCAGGCGCCGTCATGACATGGTTTCCCAGAAATGTCGCATGCAATTCCCTTGCCTGTATTTCAAGGTTTGAAATCAGATCGTTGAAATTCTGCGGGTTTCTCGATGCCTAAGAAAAGGTAGGGTACCCAAATTGCATGCGACTTTTGGGGAGAGCGGTGGGGTAGGAGAGACGAGGAAGGCGCGGGGTAGTGCGGAACCTGCCCGATCGTGATTTTGGCCCCCGCGCGCGCCCCTGCGGCCCCGATGCGGCCCAAAACCCGTAGGCTGGTGTCAGTTCACGAGAAAACGAGGAGACACCATGGCCTCACACAGCGGACGCCCCGGCGCCATCCGTAAGAAGGGCACGAAGAAGGGCGCGCAGGTCGGCACCGGCGGCCACTCGCGCCGCCGCCTCGAAGGCAAGGGCCCGACCCCCAAGGCCGAGGACCGCACCTACCATCCGGCCTACAAGCGCAAGGTGAAGCGCGAGGCCCGCGAGGCCCAGGAGGCCGCGATCGCGCGCGCCCGCGCCAAGTCCTCGATCCGCGTCAAGCCGGGCCACGAGCTGATCGCCGGCCGTAACCCCGTCGCAGAGGCCGCCCGCGCCTCGGTGCCTATCGAGCGCGTCTTCATCCTCGACAACGTGAAGGATGATCGCGTCGAGGAGGTCGTGCGCCTCGCCAGTGCGATGGGTGCACCCGTGTACGAGGTCACCCGCCGTGACTTGGACGTCGCGACTGACGGCGCCGTCCACCAGGGCGTCGCCATCGAGGTGCGCGGCTACGAGTACGCCGACGCCTCGGATCTGATCGCCGGTTCTCTGCAGCAGCTGGGCCACCCGCTCCTCGTCGCCCTCGACCAGGTGACGGACCCCCATAACCTGGGCGCGGTCCTGCGTAGCGCGGGCGCGTTTGGCGCGGACGGCGTCATCATCCCCGAGCGCCGCAGCGCGGGCGTCAACACGACGGCGTGGAAGGTGTCGGCCGGCGCGGCTGCCCGCGTGCCCGTGGCTCGCGCGACGAACCTCGTGCGCGCCCTCGAAGAGGCCAAGGCGGCCGGCTACTTCGTGGTCGGCTTGGATGGCGGGGGAGACGCGCCCCTGCGTGGCCTGTCGCTGGCGGACGGCCCCCTCGTGGTCGTGACCGGCGCCGAGGGTGCGGGCCTGTCCCGCCTCGTGCGCGAGACCTGCGATCAGATCGTGTCGATTCCGATCGCGTCGACCGTCGAGTCCCTCAACGCGGCCGTCGCGACGGGCATCGCCCTGTACGAGGTGGCCTCCCTGCGGGCTCAGGACTGACCGAGCCGGCGGCTTCCGCCAGGCCCCGCCACGGCCTCGTCGCGCGTGCTTCCCAGCGCCGCGGCGAGGCCGTGCGCTACCTGCGCTTGTTCTTCTTTTTCGCGGCCCGGCGCATGAGGGCGATGCTGGTGAAGTTGAAGAGGTGGTCCTTGGGCAGGTCGCGGCTCTTGAAATACCTGGGGGGACCGAGGAGGAGCCCCTGCGCCAGGAGCGCGTCCGCGAGGTCCTGCAAGGCCGTGTCCATAAAGGCGTTGGACACCATCGGATCCATCGAGGTGACGTCGCCGTCGAAACACCACAGCTCGCTCGCGGGCCTGCCGCCCACGGCGCAGGCGCGCGCGGCGATGATGATGTGCTTGCGTTCCTGGCGTGCGCGTTTGACGGACCGGGGAGCCAAGGAGGGGAACAGGCCGATAATCGGGAGCTCGTCGAAGAACGACGACATCGCGAAGTTGCGAAGGTCGGAGCCGGTGACGAGCTCGGTTCCGACCCACCCGTGGCTGGCGAGCTGCTCGCTCATTCCGGGCGTGCCGTCGCGCGCGCCCGTGGACACCCAGTAGCCGGCGCAGCGTTCGACGGCCCGGTGAGGGTCGGTTGCCAGCTGCGCGTAGAAGTACCGGCTGCGGTGCAGGAGTCCGTTCGACGTCGAGGTCGGGGGAACCGTGCTCATCAGTGTCCTTTCCAGGGAAAGCGCTTCGTCAGGGAGTCGAGCGGGCCGCCACGCATCAGCTCGAGGTTGTCGGGGGCCAGCACGTGGTCCTCGGGCAGGTCGGTCGCGTCGACGAGGCGCGGGGGAGCCAGCAGGACGCCCTGCTGGTGCAGGGACGTGTGCAGGTACTCGAAGACGCGGGCGAAGGGGTCTTTGCCGGGGCGGGCGCGCTGAATCGCGGTATCCCAGGGGAAACACCACAGCTCAGTGGATGCCTGTGCGGCGTCGGGCGAGGGGTGAGCCACGATAATGATGCGCGTCTTGTTGAGGTGGCGCAGCTGGGCGCGCACCGCCTTCGACGTCAGGTAGACGGCGAGGCCTCCCAGCACGAGGCCCGGGGCGATCTCGCCAAGTTCCAGGAACGTGTCGTCGAGGTGTCTGCGCGAGGCCGTGGCCTGCCCGGGCATGACCGTGACCTCGGTGCCTGACCAGCCGATGCCCGCGAAACGCTCGGACATTGTGGTCGACTCGCGCTTGATGCCGATGGTGCGCCAAAACGCGGCGCAGCGCGCGACGGCCTCCGCCGGCGGGCATGACACGGTGTACACCGTCATGGGGCGCCTCTTCAGGAGGGAATCCAGCGGCAGGTGCGGGGGAGTGATATCCATCGGCATTCCTGGGGGTCGGGGTAACGAGGCCAGGCTAGCAGTGCGAGGCGCCCGCTCATATATCGGGCCGCTATGATCACCCCATGAGCGTCCTTGGAACCGTCATCGTTGGCATCGTCATCCTCATCGGAGTGATCGGGGCAGTCGTGCAGATTTGGCCCTCCGCGCCCGTCGTCGGCGGCGCGATCCTCGTGTGGTCGTGGATGACGGGCACGCGCTCCGCGTGGATCATCTTCGCCATCGTGGCGCTCGTCCTGATCCTCGGAACGGTCCTGAAATACGTGATCCCCGCCCGCGGCATGAACAAGGCGGGAATCCCCCAATCCACGCTCGTGTGGGGCGCCGTCGGCGGCGTCGTCGGCTGGTTCATCGGACTGCCTCTCGGCCTCGTCCTCGGCATGATCGCCGCGATCTTCCTCGTCGAATACCTGCGCAGCAACGACACCGCGAGGGCCTGGAAAGCAACGGTTCAGGCCCTCAAGGCCTTCGGCTGGACGATCGCCATCGAGCTGATCGCCGCCCTCACGAGCGCCACAGCGTGGGGCGTCGGCGTCGCCCTGGCCGCCACCGGAAACTGACGCGACCAGCCAGGGTACCCCGGCCTCGTCGTTCCTCCGGTACGATGGGTCTGTTGCGCGCACCCGCGCGACTCACCCAACTTAACGGAGATACTCATGCCCGCCGTCATCGTGCTCGGCGCCCAATGGGGCGACGAAGGCAAAGGCAAGGCCACTGACCAGCTCGGCCAGCACACCGACCTCGTCGTGAAGTTCAACGGAGGCAACAACGCCGGACACACCGTCGTGATCGACGGCGAAAAGTACGCGCTGCACCTCCTGCCCGCCGGAATTCTCTCCGAAGGCGTCACCCCCATCATCGGCAACGGCGTCGTCGTCGACCTGGACGTGCTCTTCGAGGAGCTCGAGGACATCACCTCGCGCGGCGTCGACTGCTCGCGCCTGCGCATCTCCTCCAACGCGCACATCATCCCCCCCGTACAACCGCCTCATGGACCAGGCGAACGAGCGTGCGCGCGGCAACAACCTGATCGGTACGACGGGTCGAGGCATCGGCCCCACCTACGCCGACAAGATGAACCGTATCGGCCTGCGCATCCAGGACCTCTTCCACCCCGAGGAGCTGCGCGCCAAGGTCGAGGCCGCCCTGGCCCCCAAGAACACCATTTTCGAGGCCGTGGACCTGCAGGTGCTCGACCCCGCCGAGGTAGCCGACCACCTCCTGTCCTTCGCGGAGCGCGTCAAGCCGATGCTGTGCGACGTGTCCCTCGTTGTCAACGACGCGCTGGACCGCGGCGAGACCGTCCTCTTCGAGGGCGGCCAGGCCACGATGCTCGACATCGACCACGGCACCTACCCCTTCGTGACCTCCTCCAACCCGACCTCGGGCGGCGCGCTCACCGGCTCCGGCGTGGGCCCGACCCGCATCGACCGCGTCGTCGGCGTCGCCAAGGCGTACACGACGCGCGTCGGCGAGGGCCCGTTCCCCACGGAACTGGACGACGAGGTCGGCGAGGCCCTGCGCGCCAAGGGTGGCGAATTCGGCGTGACCACCGGTCGCCCGCGCCGCACCGGCTGGTTCGACGCCGTCGTCATGCGATACGCGACGCGCATCAACGGCCTGACCGACATCTGCCTGACGAAGCTCGACGTGCTCTCCGGCTACGACACGATCCCCGTGTGTGTCGCCTACGAGGTCGACGGAGTGCGCACCGAGGAAATGCCCCCTCGACCAGGCCGGCTTCGAGGCCGCCGTGCCCGTGTACGAGGAGCTGCCCGGCTGGAGCGAGGACATCTCGCAGTGCCGTTCCTTCGAGGAGCTGCCCCAGGCCGCCCAGGACTACATCACGCGCCTGGAGGAGCTGTCGCGCTGCCGCATCCAATCGATCGGCGTGGGCCCGGGCCGCGAGGCTACCATCGTGCGCTACCCGCTCATGTGACGTTTTTTTAACGACAGTGGGGCCGGTGCCGCGTTGCGGCGCCGGCCCCCACCCGTTTGACGCGCCGCCGTCGGCGCGCATGTACGACGAAGCACGCCGAACCGAATGCGCCTGTCGGCGCGAAGGCCGCTCGTAGCGGCAGAGTGTGGAGCCCGGGGCATACCGGTCCGGCGTGCCCCTCAACCCTACGACTAAGCCCCTCGCGCACGCTCGCCGTGGGGGCGTGGATCAACCCACACAGGGGAGTGCGCCACAGTCGCCACCGCGTCGACCACCAACGACGAGGCCGTGGCCGCCTTCCCCGCGAACCCTCCCATCCCCGTGGCGGAGCCGACCCGCCTGGGCGGCCCCGGCCTCGTCGAGTGCCCACATGTGGGACCATGGAAGCGTGATGACATCGACCCCGCCCACGCGCCCCCGAACCAACCGCGGGCGCCGCCGCGACACCCTGGCCACCCGGCGTGTGCCCAACAGCATCGGCACCCTCACCGTCACCTGCTGGCGGTCCTCACGATCGTCGCGTGGTGGCTGCCCGGCTCACGCTGGAGCGTCGGCCCCATCGTCGCGCTCGCCTCCTTCCTCCTTGCCCTCGGGTGGCCGACCCTGGCGCGGCTGCACATGCCGTGGCTCGCGCAGGCGGTCCTCGCCCTCGGCGGGGCCCTGACCCCCATGGCCGTCGCCTACTGGAAGAACCTCGACATCGCTGTCCCGCTGACCGGCATCACGCTGGTCGCGCTGGTGGCCGCCACCATCCTCGACGCGCCCACGCCGCGCGACCACTCGGTGGGGCACACGAGCGAACACTGGGGCTCCACTGCGCTCAGCGCCGCGCTCGCCTCGTCCGTGACCGCGCTCCTCATCATCACGTCGGCCTCCATGTGGGTCTCCCTCACCGTCCACGAGCGTTGGTCCGTCATCGTCCCCATGGCCGCCCTGATCGCCATCGTCGGCGCGGCGGCCGCACGCGCCGGGCGCAGCGCGAAAGCCGGCGTCGTTATCGCGATGCTCGCGGGCATCGTCGCGGGCCTGGTCGCCGCGTCGATCGCCTGGTTCCTCGGGGAGACATCGGACCTGCTGCCCGTCGTCTTCCCCTTCATCGCCAAGCGTTTCGGCGACTTCGCCGCATTCCTGACCCTGGGCGGCGTCACCGGCTTCGGCGTCGGCTTCGCCGTGTCGGTCGTCGACGCGCTCCTGGGCGAGCGCGCCTCCTCCGCGCAGCTCGCCAACGTTCTGGGCCGAGGCGCCGCGAAGTTCCTCGTCGCCGCCCTGCCCGTCTACGCGATGATCCGCATCGGCGGCATCTGAAGTATCTCGGCGGCTGAGTTATCGCGGTGTCTCAGGCCCACGCGGTGCCTCAGGCCCCACCCGGGCCAAGTACTGCCCGCCCCCGCGCCCCCGCGCCTCGCGCGCTGCCCGCGCCTCGTTCCTGTTCGCCCCCGCGCCGCGCGGTGCGCGCCCGCCCCACGCGCGCTGCCCCCGCCTCGTCCCTGTTCGCCCCCGCGCCGCGCGGTGCGCGCCCGCCCCACGCGATAGGCTGGAGGCATGATGGTGATACCCGATGACTTGCCCGCACTCGTCGCTCCCGTCGCGTGGATGCTCGGAACCTGGGAGGGGTGGGGCATGCGCGCCGTCGCGCCCACCCCCGGCCAGGATCGGCCCGCCGAGGACGCTCCCGCCGACGCCCCCGTCGTCGAGGAGATCCGCGGCGACGTCGTCGGCGAGCAGATGCGCCTGGTGACCCGCGTGTACGCGGGCGAGGCCTCGGCCCCGATCAATCCCACGTGGGACGCCGCGCAGGGCCTAGCCGCGATCCAGAAGGGCGACCTGATCAGCGAAGAGACCCTGTACGTGTCCGTCGCCCCCTCCGACGCGCCGCTGCCGCCTCCCGGCCAGTACAACTCCCGCGAGTTCACGGCGACGTCCGCCTCCACTGAGGGCCACAGCGCCGTGTGGGACGGCGTGAGCGTCGGCCCGCGCGTGCAGATGGTCTCTGACGCGATCGCGCTCGGCGCGGACGCGACCCGCCTGACGCACCTGGGCCGCATGTTCGGCCTGGTCGCCGGCGAGCTCATGTGGACGCAGGAGCGCACGCTCGACGGCGAGGACGAGGCCGACGTCGAAATCTCCGGCCGACTGCACCGCACCGAGCAGGCCTCGACCGACTCCGGCGAGGTCATCGACGGCATCGACGACTCCGGGGACGGTTTCCTTGTCTGAGTCCGCGCTCGATTCCGAGTTCGTCGACGAGGCCGTGGCCTCCTTCGGCGCGACCCCGCACTTCGGGGACCCGTCGGGGGAACAGTGGGCCCTCGAGTCCGGGCGTGCGCTGGTGCGCCGCCCGGGACCTGGCGGTCATCTCCGTGTCGGGGGCCGATCGGCTCACCTGGCTGACGTCGCTCGCCTCCCAGGTCGTCACCGGCCTCGTGCCCGGCGCGAGCCGCGAGCTGCTGATCCTTTCGCCCGAGGGACGCGTCGAGCACTGGGCGGGCGCGAGCGACGACGGGACCGCGCTGCACCTGATCGTGGAGCGTGCGGATTGTTCGGGATTCGTGGAGTTCCTGGACTCGATGCGCTTCGCGCTGCGCGTCGCTGTTGCGCAGCGCGACGTTGCCGTGTTCTCCTCGGTGCGCGCGGGCGCGAACACTCGTGAGTCGGTGGTGGGCCTCCCCGGTCACCTGTGGACCTGGGAGGACCCGTGGCCCGGCGTGGTCGAGGGCGGGGCCGCCTACTTCCAGGGAGCGCGCCATCCCGGCGCGCGTACCCCCATGATGTTTCACGCTGTTTCACGGCAGGCCGCGGACGAGTTCGAGGCCGCGTGGCTGTCCGCCTGTCCCGAGGCCGGCTCGCGTCGCCGCGCCGGATACCTGGCGTGGGAGGCCATGCGCATCGCCGCGTGGAAGCCGCGCCTGGGCCGCGAGACCGACGCCCGCGCGATCCCGCCCGAGGTCGACTGGCTGCGCACCGCCGTCCACACGTCGAAGGGCTGCTACCGCGGGCAGGAAACCATCGCCCGAGTCCTGAACCTGGGGCGGCCCCCGCGCCGCCTCACGTACCTGCAGCTGGACGGCTCTCGCTCCGACCTGCCCGCGCCGGGCACACCCATCGAGGTGGGCGGGCGCCAGGTCGGCGTCATCACTTCCTCGGCCCGCCACGCGGACGAGGGCCCGATCGCCCTCGCGCTCATCGCCCGCGCCGTGCCTGTGACCACTGTGTTTGACATTGACGGCGTCGCAGCCGCCCAGGAGGAGATCGTGCCCGTCCACGGCAAGTCCTCCGTCTCGCCGCAGACCCGCCCGGGTGCCGACCTGTCCCGCGAGGCCGGCCAGCGCGGCGGTTCCACGGGCTTCGGCGGCCTCGGCTCGGCCCTGGGGTCGCGCTGATGCGCGCCGTCATCCAGCGCGCCACCTCCGGCGAGGTGCGGGTCGACGGCCACGTCGTCGGCCGCCTCGTCTTCGATCCTGTCGACGAGGCCGGGGCTGGCTGTGCGGGGCCTGCCTCGTCGGGCGGGGTCGTGTCCAGTCCCGGCGAGCAGAACCCAGCCACCCCCGCGGGGGGAGTGGACCAGCGGAGCACGCCAAGGCCTCGTCGTCCTCCTGGGCGTCCAGCGTGGCGACGGTCCCGACCAGGTCGCCACGGTCGCCCGCAAGATCGCCGAGCTGCGCATCCTCGACGACGAGCGTTCCGCGCTCGATGTGGGTGCCCCGATTCTCGTGATCTCGCAGTTCACCCTGTACGGGGACACCCGCAAGGGGCGCCGCCCGTCGTGGGCGCACGCCGCTCCCGGGGAGGAGGCCGAGCCCCTCGTCGACGCGGTCGTCGCCGACCTGCGAGGCCGGGGCCTGCACGTGGAAACCGGTCAGTTCGGGGCGATGATGGAGGTCTGCCTGGTCAACGATGGCCCGTTCACGGTCCTCGTCGAGGCATAATGCGCCAGGGATTGTGGGCCTGGGGCTACGGGCCTGGTCCCCGGTTGCCGGGCTGCGCCGGGCACGGTCGGCCGCGAGAGGGTGCGCGTGAGAGCACCCAGTGACGTGGTGTTCCAGCACTTAGCGGGGCATTACACCGGTTAGTAGGTGGTGTGATGCTCCCGTACTGGTGTAGTGCTTCCGACGCGGGGCATGTTTTTGGAGTCGTGTTCCTGGTGTTGTGGCGTGGGTCATCTTCGACGTGTCTTCGCCTGTTTGTCCTGGTGTTGTGGCTCGCCTTCGCTGGCTGCTTGGGGGGGGGAATTACGACCATAGGAGGTGTGTGGCGGCGTGTCGCCGGCGTGTCGGTGGTCTATGGTTGCAAAATCCCCCCGCGGGTTGCTCAAAGTGCAGTCCACTTCGGCAAAATGTGTCGGAAATGGGGTGTTTGGGGCGAGGTGGACTGCGGTTTGAGCGCGGTGTCGTGAGGTGAGGGGGCTGCGGTTTGAGCGCGGGTCTCGATGGGACGTTATGAACGGATACCGCGTGCTGATCGTCGCTGAGGTCGCGGTGTGGCGGGAGTCGTTGCAGGTGAGTCGGCGTCGTCGAGGAGCTGCGGCCGAGCCATCGCAGGAGAACCGACGCGTTGTGGCGTCGGGGGCGGTTCGGAGGGTTGATGGTTCCCCAACAATGTCGCATGCAATTCCCATGTAAACCTTTGAAACATTGAAATGGTGTCGTTGGAATTGCAACGTTTGTGGCGAATATTGAAAGTTCAGGTAATTGAATTGCATGCGAGATTGAGGGGCGTTGTGGAGGGGTCTGGCGTTCATTGGCGTCCTCATCTTGCCCGGGCCTCGGCGCGCTGCCGCCAGCCCCAGTCCCGGTGCCCTGCTCCCAGCCTCCGCACCCAGCCCCAGCCTCGGCGCTCGGCGCGAGTCGCTGGCGTTCGGTACGCCGGCGCGCTGCCTTAGCCGCGGGCCCTTGGCCTCGGACCGCGACCGAGGCCCCCCGCCCCCGGTCCCTGCGCCGAGGGCGAAAGCGCGCGCACGCCGCCGGAGCTTTCCGTAGGCTGTAACCAGTCAACTGGGACGGGTGTGTGCCGAGCTGCGGTGCCTGCCCCGAAGCAAGGAGAGACATGTTCGAACGCTTTACCGATCGCGCGCGCCGTGTCGTCGTGCTCGCGCAGGACGAGGCCCGCGGTCTTAAGCACAATTACATCGGCACGGAGCACCTGCTGCTCGGCCTGATCTCTGAGGGCGAGGGCGTCGCGGCGAAGGCCCTGGAGACGATGGGCATCAAGGGCGAGGCCGTGCGCGCCTCGGTCATTGAGATCATCGGCGAGGGCGAGAAGCCGGTTGAGGGTCACATTCCCTTCACGCCGCGCGCGAAGCGCGTCTTCGAGCTGAGCCTGCGTGAGGCCCTCCAGCTGGGCCACAACTACATTGGCACGGAGCACCTGCTGCTCGGCCTCCTCAAGGAGGGCGAGGGTGTGGCCGCCCAGGTCCTTACCAAGCAGGGCGCGGACTGGCGCAGGTGCGTCAGACGGTCATCCAGATGCTCAGCGGCTACCAGCGTGGTGACGAGGAGGGCCGCGAGTCCGTGGGCGCGGGCGTGGGCGGCTCGGGTGGTCCCGAGCGCTCGAACTCTGCGATCCTCGAGCAGTTCGGCCGCAACCTGACGCAGGCCGCGCGCGAGAACAAGCTGGACCCCGTCATCGGCCGCCGCGTCGAGATGGAGCGCGTCATGCAGGTCCTGTCGCGCCGCACGAAGAACAACCCGGTCCTGATTGGCGAGCCTGGCGTTGGTAAGACGGCGGTCGTCGAGGGCCTCGCTCAGGCGATCGTGCACGGCGACGTGCCCGAAACCATCAAGGATAAGCAGATTTACAGCCTCGATATGGGGTCGCTGGTTGCGGGATCGCGCTACCGCGGCGACTTCGAGGAGCGCCTGAAGAAGGTCCTGAAGGAGATTCGCACGCGCGGTGACATCATCTTGTTCATCGACGAGATTCACACGCTTGTGGGTGCGGGTGCGGCAGAGGGCTCGATCGACGCTGCGCAGATGCTCAAGCCGATGCTGGCGCGCGGCGAGCTCCAGACGATCGGCGCGACGACGAACGACGAGTACCGCAAGCACATCGAGAAGGACGCGGCTCTCGAGCGTCGTTTCCAGCCGGTGAAGGTCGAGGAGCCCAGTGTCGAGGAGACGGTGGAGATCCTCAAGGGCCTGCGCGACCGCTACGAGGCGCACCACCGTGTCATCATCACGGATGCCGCGATCCAGGCGGCCGCCGAGCTGGCGGACCGCTACATTTCGGATCGTTTCCTCCCCGATAAGGCGATCGACTTGGTCGACGAGGCGGGGGCGCGCCTGCGCATCCGTCGCATGACTGCGCCGCCGGAGCTGCGCGAGCTGGACGAGAAGATCGCCGAGGTTCGCCGCAACAAGGAGGCGGCCATCGACGATCAGGACTTCGAGAAGGCCGCGTCGCTGCGCGACGAGGAGTCGAAGCTCTCCGATGAGCGCAAGGCGAAGGAGGAGGCGTGGAAGGGCGGCGAGTCTGACGAGATCGCCGAGGTCGGGGATCAGGAGATCGCCGAGGTCTTGGCCATGTCGACGGGTATCCCGGTCGTGCGCCTCACCCAGACGGAGACCGCGAAGCTGCTCAAGATGGAAGATGAGCTGCACAAGCGCGTCATCGGCCAGGATGAGGCTGTCAAGGCCCTCGCCCAGTCGATTCGTCGCACGCGCTCGGGTCTGAAGGATCCGAACCGTCCCGGCGGCTCGTTCATCTTCGCGGGCCCGACGGGCGTGGGTAAGACCGAGCTGGCGAAGGCCCTCGCCGAGTTCCTGTTCGGCGACGAGGATGCTCTGATCCAGCTGGACATGTCGGAGTTCTCGGAGAAGCACACGGCGTCGCGTCTCTTCGGTGCGCCTCCCGGCTACGTCGGCTACGACGAGGGTGGCCAGCTCACGGAGAAGGTGCGCCGCAAGCCGTTCTCGGTCGTCCTCTTCGACGAGGTTGAGAAGGCTCACCCGGACATCTTCAACTCGCTGCTCCAGATCCTGGAGGAGGGGCGCCTGACGGATTCGCAGGGCCGCAAGGTGGACTTCAAGAACACCGTCATCATCATGACGACGAACCTGGGTACCCGCGACATTAACAAGGGTGTCCTGACGGGCTTCCAGACGGCGGATAACTCGACGCACGACTACGGTCGCATGAAGGCGAAGGTCGCGGAGGAGCTCAAGCAGCACTTCCGTCCCGAGTTCCTCAACCGTGTCGACGACACGATCGTGTTCCCGCCGCTGACGAAGCCGGAGATTGCTCGCATCGTCGACCTGATGATCGCGAAGCTGGCCAAGCGGATGGAGGCGCAGGATATGCGCCTGCAGCTGACGGATGAGGCTCGCGAACTGCTGGCCGATGTGGGCTTTGATCCGGTCCTCGGCGCGCGCCCGCTGCGTCGCGCGATTCAGCGGGAAATTGAGGATGCGCTGTCCGAGCGCATCCTGTTTGGAGAGCTGCAACCCGGTCAGGTTGTCACGGTTGGCGTCACCGGAGAGGGTAAGGAGCGGACTTTCACCTTCAACGGAGAGTGATTTACTCGCCAATTGTCCAGGGATGACAAACCCTGCGCTACCTCAGAGCGGCCCGTCTCACATGGATGGGCCGCTCTCTGGTTGTCAAGTAATCACACCTCTGATAGATTCTCATTAACCATGGATGTCTTGCGAAGTCATGCCACACTATCTGCGAGGCACTATTCGTGATACGAGAGAGGGTCTATGAACGCACAAGCGCGACGAAACCTGACCAGCGCGAGACGACGCCTTCCGGCGCTCGTCCTCATGCTGGTCGTTGTTGCGCTCTGCGTCGCCGGCGTCATCTACAAGGGTGCCGAAATCACCCAGGTTGACGTCAACGATGGCGGAATTTGGGTGACAAACAAGTCCAAGCAGATGGTCGGGCACCTCGACTATGAGGCCCGAATCCTTGACGGGGCGCTGCGGACGGAGGCTACCAACTTCGACGTCGGCCAGGCCGCCGAAACCGTCACTGTCTCCGACCTCACCTCACTTACTGTTGCCCCGGTCAATGTTACGCAGGTGTCCCTCGGGTCCCCGACGGCGCTGCCCGCGGGCTCGGCTGTCATGCAGGGTGGAGACGTCCTCGGCGTGCTCAATGCGGCGGATGGCACACTGTGGACGACCTCGGCCACCTCCCCGAGCCCCACCGCCCTCTCCGACGGCGCCGCCGTGGCCTCGAACATGGGCGCGAGCGCCTTCGTGACCGGTATGGACGGCACCGTCTACGCCCTCTCCTCCTCCGGCACCCTGACGACCGTGAAGCGCCAGGGTTCCGTCGACCAGGCGAAGACCTCGACGATCGAGGGCATCCCCGCCGACGCCCAGCTGTCCATGACGGTCGTCGGCGACCAGGTCGTCGCCCTCGACTCCGCGTCCAACACTCTTTTCCTGCCCGGCGGCCGCACCCTCAACCTGAGCGCCGCCGGCGTCGAGGAGGGCGGCGTCCTCCAGCAGGCGGGTCCCAAGGCGGACTCCGTTCTCCTGGCGACCCCCTCCACCCTGGTGACGATCCCCCTCAAGGGCGCCGCTCCCACGATCACCCCAGCCGCCGAGGGCTCGCCCGTCGGCACCCCCGCGGCCCCCGTGCGCCACGAGGGCTGCGCCTACGGCGCCTGGACCGGCTCGGGTGCCTACCTGCGCTCGTGCGACGACCCCGCCTCCAACAGGCAGCAGGTCGTCGACACGCTCACGAGCGCCCGCGAGATCGTCTTCCGCACCAACCGTAAGGCCATCGTCCTCAATGACGTCGCCCAGGGCAGCGTGTGGCTGCCCGACTCGAACATGGTCCTCATGGACAACTGGGACGAGGTCGAAAACCAGCTCGAGGAAACCGAGGAGGAGCAGGATAGCCCCCAGCTCACCAACGAGATCGCCGACCCCGAGCAGCGCGAGGAGAACACCCCCGCCCGAGGCAGTGGATGACGAGTTCGGCATCCGCCCGGGGCGCTCGACGATCCTGCCGGTCCTGGACAACGACTCCGACCTTGACGGAGACGTCCTGACCGCCTCCCCGACCTCCCAGCCGGCGTGGGGCGCGGTCACCGCCGCGCGCTCGGGACGAGCCCTGCAGATCACGGGCGTGAGCGTGGATCAGACCGGATCGACGTCCTTCTCCTACGAGGCCTCGGACGGCCTCGCGTCCGCCGCCGCGCGCGTGCAGGTCACGATCCACCCCTACGGGCAGAACGAGGCCCCCACGCAGCTGCGCGCCTCCTCCGTCAAGATCGGCGCGGGTGCCCAGATCCAGTACCAGGCGCTGAGCGACTGGCGCGACCCCGACGGCGACCCGATCTACCTGAAGAACGCCGAGGCCCCCGAGGGGCTGAGCGTTACCTTCACCGAGGACGGCTCCCTGACCATCACCGAGGAGGGGCGGCTCCGCCGGCCCCAAGACCGTGGTCCTGACCGTCGCCGACGACCAGGGCGGCGAGACGCGCGGTGAGCTCACCGTCAACGTCCAGGATCCGGGCAACCTGCCGCCCACGGCCAACGGTGACCTCTACCAGGCCCACCCCGGCGAGACGGTGACCCTCGACCCGCTGAAGAACGACACGGATCCCAACGGCGACTCGCTGAGCCTGGCCGCCGTGTCCGGCGCGCCCGCTGGCGCCTCCATCACGCCGGATCTGGACCGCGGCACCATCGACTTTGTCGCGGCTTCTCCCGGCTCCTACTCCTTCGCCTACACGGTCTCCGACGGCATCGCGTCGACGCTGGGCATGATCCGCGTCGAGGTCGTCGAGGCCACTGCGCTGCCGCCCGTCGCCGAGGACGATACCGCGGTCCTGCCGCAGGGTGGCTCGGTGCTGGTGGCGCCCCTGGGCAACGATTACGATCCCACGGGCGGCGTCTTGACGATCACCTCGATCGACTCCTCCTCCGTTCCCGGCCTCGAGGTCGCCCTCATCGACCGCCACCTGCTGCGCGTGACCGCGCCCGCGGGCCTCGACAAGAGCGTGTCCTTCTCCTACTCCGTGACCAACGGCCAGGGATCGGCCACCGCCCAGGTGACCGTCATCCCGGGTGCCTCCGACCGCACGGACCTGCCGCCCGTCCTCAAGCCTGACCGAGCCAAGGTGCGCGTCGGCGACGTTGGCACCGTGTCCGTCCTGTCCAACGACCGCTCCCCGGCCGGCCTGAACCTGCAGGTCGAGTCGACGCTCGCCTACGACCCGACGACCGCCCTGGGCACGCCCTTCGTGACCGGCAACCAGGTGCGCCTTGAGGCCGGGGACACCCCCGGCACGATGGATGTCACCTACTCCGTCATCGACTCCGCGGGCAACCGCGCCTCCAGCACCGTCACCTTTGAGGTCTTGGCCGCCTCCGACTCCAACCAGGCGCCGCGACCCCGCGACATCACGGCGTGGGCGACGGCCGGGCAGACCGCCCGCATCCCGGTGACCCTGGACGGCATCGACCCGGACGGCGACTCCGTGACCCTCAAGAGCCTGGACTCCTCGCCGCAGAAGGGGGCGGCGACCGCGAAGGCCACGTGGATCGAGTACACGCCTAACGCTGACGCGTCGGGCACGGATTCCTTCACCTACACGGTTGAAGACCGCCAGGGCGCCCGTGCTTCGGCGCGCGTGCGCGTCGCCGTCACGCCCGTCCCAGCGCTCAACCAGAACCCCGTCGCCGTGCCCGACACGGTCCTGACCCTGACCCGACCGTATGGTGACCGTCAACGTCCTGGCCAACGACCTCGACCCGGACGGCGATCCCCTGACCCTGGAAGAGGGCAGCCTCGAGACGGCTACGCCCGAGCTCGACCCCCAGGTTCGCTCGACCACGACCGTCCAGGTGCACACGCCCTCCCAGGCCGGCACCTACCTCGTGTCCTACACGGTGAGCGACGGCCGCGGCGGGGTCGCGCGCGGCACGCTGACGGTGTATGTCCAGGACGACGCGCCCCTGAAGGCGCCGATTGCCCGCGACGACTACGTCTCCTACGACGAGCTGCCCGCCGACGGCTCCGCCGTGCGCGTGAAGGTCCTCGACAACGACGAGGATCCCGACGGCAGCGTCGACGAGCTGACCGTGACCACCGCCGAGGCGGGCGTGAGCGTCTCCGGCTCCGAGCTGCTCATTCCCGTCACGGAGTCCAAGCGCCTCGTCGTCTACACGATCACCGACCGCGATGGCCTCACGAACTCGGCCGTCGTCACGATCCCCGGACGCGACTCGACCGCGCCCTTCCTGAGCTCGGCGAACCTGCCGATCGAGATGGACGCGGGTACCTCGCGCACGATCAACCTGTCGGATTACGTCATCACTCGCGCCGGGCGCACCCCACGCCTCGTCGAGGGCTCCTCCCCGGTGCCCCAGAACGGCCTCGACTCCGTCGTGGCTGACTCGGACACGGAGCTCACCCTGACCGCTAACGCCTCGTTCTCGGGCAACACCGCGTTCCTCATCCAGGTCGCGGACGGCGACAGCAGTGACGCCGGCGCGCTGAGCGCCTCCCTGTCGCTGCCCGTGCGCATCAAGGCGACCAAGAATCAGCCGCCCACCTTCACTCCGACCGCGATCCGCGTCGAGGCCGGCGGCGAGGCCGTGACCCAGAACCTCGCGCTCGGCGTGCGCGACCCCGAGGGCGTGGACGTCACGACCTTCACCTACGCGATGGACTCCTCGCCGTCCACCATCACGGCGTCCCTGTCGGGCACCACCCTGACCGTGTCCGCCCCCGAGGGAACCCCGAAAGGTTCCGCGGGGTCGATCGCGGTGAGCGTCACTGACGAGGACAACAACACGGTCAGCGCGCAGATTCCCGTCGAGGTCGTCGTCTCCGACAAGCCCCTCATCCAGGTGCCCGCCTACACGCTGACCGCCAAGATCAACGATACGGTGAGTGTCGACGTGGCGTCCTCCGCGACCAACCCGTACCCGGAGTCGCCGATCACCCTGGAGAGCGCCACGCTGTCCGCGGGCAGCGCGGCGGTCGCCACGTCGGGCACGACCGTGTCGGTCACCCCGAGTGCGTCCGGTACCATCTCGGTTGGCTTCAAGGTCAACGACAAGCTGGGCGACCCCGCGCGAGCCGTCCAGGGAACCATCACCGTCACGGTGACGGGCAAGCCGGCCGCTCCGACGGGCGTCACGGCCGAGGGCGTGGGATCGAATGGTGCTCGCGTGACCTTCAACGCGCCGGAGTCCAACGGCTCCCCGATCACCGAGTACCGCGTCTACGACCAGACGGGACGCCAGGTCGCCACCTGCTCCACCAACGTCTGTAACGTCGCGGGCCTGAGCGACGGCCAGACCTACTCCTTCACCGTGGAAGCGGTCAACAAGGAGGGCGAGTCCGAGCGTTCGACGGCCTCGAACACCATCACGATCTCCGGTGCCCCTGGACGCCCCGGTACCCCCCAGCTGACGGCCGGAAACACGACGATTAGCGCGTCGTGGTCCGCTCCCGTCGACAACGGCTCTGCGATCACCGGCTACATCGCGACCGCGACGACCGCGAACGGCGAGGCGGGCTACTGCGAGACCACCGGCGTGACCTCCTGCGTCATCCAGGGGCTCAAGAACGGCCAGACCTACACGGTGACGGTGCGGGCACGCAACGCCAAGGGAGAGTCCGCGCCCTCGTTCGGCGCGAAGGCAACCCCGACCGCACCCCTGGCGGACCCGGACACGCCCTCCATCATGAACGCAACCGTGCGCAACGCGGCAGACCGCAACAAGGTGGAGATCACCCTGACGTGGAGCTACTTCAAGTCCGGCGGTGAGGGCTGGGGCGCCACGACGGTCACCGTCAACGGTGAATCCAAGACCGTGTCCGGTGGCTCTGGCAACGAGACGAACGGAACCGGCACGACGACCATGACCGTCAATCGCGCGGACGTGCTGCGGGCGACCGTGACGGTGAGCAACACGGGAGGCCGCTCGGCCACCTCGCCCGCCAAGAACTACACCCCGCCCGCGCTCGAGCCCGAGCACGAGGCCAAGACCACTCCGCTCGCCCCCGACGCGCCGCGCCTGGGCCCGCCCTCGGATAACGCCTTGGGCAAGCTTCGCATCGCCAATGCCCGCCTGAAGGAAGGAAACGGCTACACGGTCAATGACCTGGAGCTCTTCTACGCGGATAGCGCGGCGGGGTGCACGGCCCCCGGCAATCCCGTCGCCTTCAACAACGGCGACCGTGGTGACTTTAATATCGGCCCGCTCACCCCGGGTTCGACGATGACCTTCTACTTCTGCCAGCGCGGCAAGAAGGATGACGGCTCCTACGTCTGGAGCCCGGTCGTCTCGGCCTCCGGCACGGTCGGCAACGGCCAGCGCGACGGTGGCGGTGGCGACAACACGTCGATCCCCGTGTTCGACGTGTCGGTCACTGCCTACATCAACAGCGCCACTGTCTCGTGGGACGTCCCCAAAGGCGTCACCATCGAGCAAACCAACGTGTGGATTAAGGAAATGGAAGGGGCGACCAAGCAGGAGTTCAGAGGCTCGATAGAATCGTGGGCGGTCTCGGGCCTGGCACCAGTCAACCAGTACACGGTTGTCGTCGAAATGATCAGCAAAGACGGGGCACACCGGACGGTCGAAAAAACCTTCAAGACCACCGAAGCCGCGGAGAATATCGACGCGACCTTCACCGGAAAAACCACGTGTTCGAACGGACAGGAATGCGGCTCGATGACGCTGACGGCGAAACGAGCCTCCCAGTTCGGATCGGGACTCACGCTCGTCTGCACGGTCAGCACCGGGCGCCCCGCCCAGGACACGGAATTCCGCTTCTCACGGGACACGCCGAGCATACCGGGTATCCTGACGGAAGCAATCACCGCTCGAGAGCTGAATGCGCGGGACGTCGTGAAGAGCTGCCGAGTCGAATAGACCACCCCTGATCGAGCAATACTAGAAACGTAGGACAACTCATGACCCTTTCCATTGAGGACGCAACCCGGTTCGCCCAGGTCTTCAAGGGCCTCGTCGACGGCGTGTCGGTCGCGGTTCTGGACAAGCGCCAGGCCGTGCGACTCGCGCTGACGACCATGTTCGCAGGCGGTCACCTCCTGCTAGAAGACGCCCCCGGCACGGGAAAGACGGCCCTGGCCCGCGCCATCAGCGCCACCATCGACGGCACGCACTCGCGTATCCAGTTCACCCCCGACTGCTGCCCTCGGACATCACGGGTGTCAACATGTTCAACCAGAAGACGGGCGAGTGGGTCTTCCACGCCGGCCCCGTCTTCGCGGAGATCGTCCTGGCCGACGAGATTAACCGCGCCTCGCCCAAGACCCAGTCCGCGCTCCTGGAGGTCATGGAAGAAGCCCAGGTGACGGTCGACGGCGTGCGCCGCCCCGCGCCCCAGCCCTTCATGGTCATCGCGACCCAGAACCCCGTCGAGCAGGCCGGCACCTACCCGCTGCCCGAGGCCCAGCTGGACCGCTTCCTCATGAAGACCTCCATCGGCTACCCCTCGCGCGCCGCCATGATCGACGTCCTCGACGGCTCGGCCGCGCCCGACCGCTCGAAGAACCTGCGTCCCCTCGTGAGCGGCAAGGACATCGTCGCCTGGTCGGCCCTGGCCTCGGGAAACCACACGGACCGCGCCGTCCTCGACTACGTGGCCGCCCTCGCGGAGGCAACCCGCGAGGACGAGTCCTCGCTGCTGGGTGTGTCCACCCGTGGCGCCATCGGCATGGTGCGCTGCGCCCGCGTGTGGGCGGCCGCGCAGGGCCGTAACTTCGTCCTGCCCGACGACATCAAGGCCCTGGCCGTGCCCGTGTGGGCGCACCGCATTATCGTCGACCCGGACGCCGCGTTCTCGGGCGCGACCTCCGAGGGCGTCATCCAGCGTGCCCTGACCTCGGTGCCCGCCCCGGCGGTGGGCGCGTAACGCGCCGATCTGCGACCGCGATGGAAGGGACGCGCAGGGAACACTCGACGATGGTCTCGCCCCGCAGGGCGCAGGCCTCCCGTCAGCATCCCCTCAAAGCCCTGGCGAGCGCGGTGACGCCCACCGGGTGGGCGCTCGTCGTGCTCATCGCGGTGGCCCTCATCCTGGCGGCGACGCTGGAGTGGGTCGAGGCCCTGGCGTGCGCGCTCGCCGGCGTCGTCGCCCTGGTCCTGGCCGCCACCCGCGTCGCCTGGAAGTCCCCGCACGTCGTGTCGATTCGCGTGCCGAACGAGCGCATCGTCGCAGGCCAGACGGCCGTCGGCGAGATTTCGGTGCGCAACGAGCGCGCCCGTCCGGTGCGCTCGGGCATTATCGAGCTTCCGATCGGTTCGGGCACGGGTGAATTCGTGGTGCCGCCGCTGGGCTCCCACGAGAAGTGGGACGAGATGTTCCTGATCTCCTCGCGTCACCGCGGCCTCATTCACGTCGGCCCGGCCCGCGCCGTGCGCTCCGACGCCCTGGGCCTGCTGCGCCGCGTGCGCGTGTGGGACGAGCCCGTCATCCTGCACGTGCACCCGCGCACGGTGCGCGTGCCCTTCGACGCGACCGGCTTCCAGCTGGACGTCGAGGGCGTGTCCACCGGCAAGCTGTCCAGCTCCGACGTGTCCTTTCATGCGCTGCGCGACTACGAGCCGGGCGACGATCGACGCGCCGTGCACTGGCAGTCCACGGCCCGCCTCGGCAAGCTCATCGTGCGCCAGTACGAGGAGACGCACCGCTCCCACCACGTCATCGTGCTGGACACCTCCCGCGACGCGTGGGACTACGACTCCTTCGAGACGGCCGTGTCGGTCGCTGGCTCGCTGGGCCTGGCGAACCTGCGCGAATCCCGCCCGGTGTCGGTGACGACGACGGAGACGTGGCTGCCCTCGACGGTCGCGATGCGGCTCCTGGACTCTCTGTCCGAGGTCTCGGCGCGCTCCTTCGGTGACCTGGCCCTGCGCGTGCGCGAGGCCGTGGCGCAGCGCCCCGGTGTCTCCGCCCTCACGCTCATCGTCGGTCCTCAGACCACTGATTCGGACGCCGCGCACCTGGCCCGCCTGGCGCCCATCGACGTGCCCGTTTCCATCATTCGTATCGGCGCTGATCGGGCGCGCGGACGCCGCGACCTGGGCCGAGGCGTCCTCCTCGACTGTTCGACCCTGGATGACCTGCCGCGCATCATCGTCGCCGGGGGTCTCGCATGAGTAATTCCACCAACACGAAGCCTCGCGCTCAGCGCATCGACTCCCAGGCCGAGGCCGTGGCGGCCCCGCCCGTCAAGACCGCGCCGCACGCGCAGGCGGAGCCTATCCAGCCGCCCCCGCCCCCCGCCTCGGGGTCGGGTGCCGAGAAGCACGCTCCCAAGCCGAGGACCACGCGCAATCGCCTGCTCACGATCACTCAGCGCTTCGCGACCTATCGCACGCGCATGCCGCTGTGGTCGCTGCTGGTCCTCGCCCTCCTCTTTGTCGGCCCGGTCGCCGCGTTCGAGCCCGTCTTCGGCGGGGGAGTGGGGGCGATCGCCGCGGGCGCCGGCGTGGCGTGCGGCCTGGGAATCGCCGCCGCATCGACCAGGTGGCGCTGGGACGCGGTCACGACCGTCCTGGCTGTCCTGGCGACCTACTTCCTGCTGGGCAGCGCCGCGGCCCTGCGCGCCGACGCCCTCTTCGGCGTCCTGCCCACCGGTAAGACGCTGCAGGTCATGGTCCTGGGGTCCTTCCGCGCGTGGAAGGACCTGCTGACGCTCACCGCGCCGGTGTCCGCCTACTCGGGCCCCGCCCTCGTACCGTGGATGAGTGGCCTCGTGCTGGCGGCCCTCGCCGGCCTGATCACCGCCCGCACGGGGCGCGCGATCCTAGGATCCATTCCCCTGGTGCTCATGGCCGTCGTTTCCGTCTTCTTTGGCCTGTCTGAGCACCCGCTGCCCGTGTGGGCGGTCCTGGCGTGGTGGGGGGACGTTGGCCGCCTGGTGGGCCGCCGCCGCCCAGTATCAGCGCATCACGCTGGGCCAGGACGTCCTGGTCGGGCGCTCGGGCGCGCGCGGCTCCGAGAACACCCTCGGACGCCAGTCCCGCTCGACCGTGTACGTGGGGACCCGCATCGTCGGCGCCCTCCTCATGATCGCTATCTCCGTGGGCGTGGCTTTACCGGCCGCGTCCTGGCTGGGGTCGGGGGGGCACGCGCGTCGTGGGCCGCGACCTCGTGGAGCCGCCTCTGGACATCCAGGACTACCCCTCGCCCATGGCCTCGTTCCGCCACTACACGACCGACCTGAAGGACGAGACCCTCCTGACCGTGTCGGATCTGCCCGAAAACCAGCGCGTGCGCATCGCCGCGATGGACGTGTACAACGGCACGACCTTCGGCATGTCCGAGACGAGGGGAGACGGCCATACCGGCTACATTCCCGTCGAGACGACCATCCCCGGTCGCGAGGCGGGCGGCGAGGCCGTGGAGGTGTCCTCCATCGGCATGTCGGGGCCGTGGGTTCCCGTCCTGGGCACGCCCTCGCAGATCACGTTCTCCGGAGCCGACGCGGACGCGCAGAAGGACGGCCTGTTCTTCGACCTGTGGTCCAACGCGGCGCTGACGACCGGGCCCGCCGGAACCATGACCTACTCCGTCGAGGCGACGTTCACGGACCCCGTGCGCGACGAGGACCTGGAGTCGCTGGCGGTCGTGCCCAACACGGTCCGGGACACGAACGTCCCCGAGGGCATCGCCACGAAGACCTCGGAGCTCACGCAGAACGCGACGACGTCCCTCGCGGCGGCCCGCGCCATCGAGCACTACCTGTCGACGAACGGCTTCTACCTCAACGAGAACACGCAGTTCTCGCGTCCGGGCGTGCGCACCGACCGCCTGGAGCGGATGCTGTCCGGGGACGAGAACCTGATCGGCGACGACCAGCAGTACACGGCCCTCATGGCGCTCATGCTCCACCAGATGGGCATCAACGCTCGCGTCGTCATGGGCGCCTACCCGGAGGGCGGCTCCCAGGGCGGCGCCGCCTCCCCTGCGTGGCTCCGACATTCGCGCGTGGGTCGAGGTCGAGTTCGCGGGTGGCATCTGGGCCGTCTTCGATCCGACGCCGCCGCGCGACCACACGCCGCAGACGCAGGTCCCCAAGCCTCGCTCCGTGCCGCGCCCGCAGGTCCTCCAGCCGCCGGAGCCCCCGGAGGCGCCCGCCGAGCTGCCTCCCACGACGCGCGATCAGAACGCGGATCCGACCAAGGAACCAGAGGATCCCTTCCCGTGGGGTGTCGTCGTCGGCATCGCTGGCGGATTCCTGCTGCTCCTGCTGCCGCCGCTCGCGGTCTTGGCCTACAAGGCGGGGCGTCGCCGCCGCCGGCGCCGCTCGGCCGCGGTGAGCGCCTTGATCGGCTCGTGGGACGAGGTCGTGGACTTGGCGGCCGACTCGGGCCTGAGTATTGAGGTGGGTCGCACCCGCCAGAGACGGCCTGGTCGCTGGCCTCGCAGTGGGATCTCGGCGAGCACCCGGGCGACCCCTTCGCCCTGGTGACGGGCGAGGTGCGCCACGGCGACGACGGGTCGATTGACTCCGTCGAGTTCGACGAGGCCTCGGCCTCCTCGGGCCGTTACGTGATCGACGGGTGGAGCCGCTTCGGCGACGACGTTCCCGCGCCGGTCGTGATCGCGCGCTACGCGGACGTCGCGGACTTCGCGTCCCACGGCGCCTCCCGCGACCGTGCGCGCGATGCGTGGGTGCAGGTGGGCGAGCTGCGTGCGCAGGTGGCCAAACGTTCCGGTTTCTTCGCGCGAGTGCGTCGCGCGCTGTCCCTGCGTAGCCTGCGCATGCGCCGCAAGCTGCGCCTGAGCGCGTCCATCGCGCGCACGATGCACGAGGAGAAGAAGCAGTGAGCCCAGCTGTGGCCGGCATGCGCGGACCCGAGATCCCCGGTTTCCGGTGGGTGCGCCCGCTGGGGCAGGGCGGTTTCGCCGACGTGTTCTTGTACCGTCAGGAGCTGCCCAGCCGTGACGTGGCGATCAAGGTGGTGCGCGCCCAGGGCGATGAGCGCGGCACGCAGGAGCTGCACCGCGAGGCCGACGCGATGACGCTGCTGGCGGGGCACCCGTCGGTGGTGGAGCTGCACGGCGTGGGGACGACGTCCGACGGACGCGCCTACCTGGTCATGGAGTACTGCCCGGTCGCGGATCTGCTCACGCAGGTTCGAGCGCGCCCGATGTCGCTGGAGACGGCGCTGGACACGATGATCAAGGTGTGTGGCGTCGTCGAGATGTTCCACCGCCAGGGCTACGTGCACCGCGACATCAAGCCGTCGAATATCATGCTGGACGCATACGGGAAGCCGGTGCTCGCGGATTTGGTGTGGCCTCGAAGGTGGGTCGCCTGGAGGTCGGCGCGTTTGACGGTTTCTCGGTGCTGTGGGCGCCGCCGGAGCAGCAGGACGTGAATTCCCCGGCCTCGCCCTTGCAGGATGTGTGGGCGCTCGCCTCGACGACGTGGACGTTTATCACGGGTCGCAGCCCGTTCGAGGATCCGATCGGCGATAATTCGGCGGCGTCGATCGCTAATCGCGTGCAGCGGGGGCGTATGCGCGGCTTGGGGCGCGCGGATGCGCCGGCGGAGCTGGAGCGCGTGTTGCGCGCGGCGATGGCGGTTGATCCGCAGGAGCGCACGCCCTCGGCGATGGAGTTCGGGCAGGGACTGCAGCGCGTCCAGCAGGAGCTGGGCCTGCCCCGCACTGAGATGGAGATCAAGGAGAAGCGCTCCAAGGCCTCGGCCGCGCCCGCCGCCGGGGACCAGAAGACGCGCCTGCGCGGCGCGCCGGTCATCGACCCGGATAAGACGCGCCTGCGCTCGTCCACGTATTCCTTCGAGGGCGGGGCAGGCTCGGGCGGCGTCGAGGCCGTGGCTGATTCGTGGAGGATTGAGCGTTCCTCGGATGCGGACGAGGCCTCGGAGCGTCGCGTGGTCGAGGAGTCCTCCTCGTCGAAGCGCGGGATGAGCCCGGTGGCGGGTGTGATCTTGGCGCTGCTGGCCGCGGTGATCGCCGCCGGCCTGGCGGTGGGTATGCTGCGCGGGGGAGGGGTCTTTCACACGCATCGCTCCCGCGCAGGAGACGACGAGCGCCTCGACGAGGCCGGAGGACGCGCTCGGCGCGGCCCCGCCGCAGGTGACGAACCTGTCGGGGGAGTACGCCGACGGAACGGTGACGTGGACGTGGAGCGCGCCGCAGGGCGCCGCCCAGGCCGACCTCACCTACACGTATGAGTCGTCGGGCGCGGGCGCAAGCGCGAGCGGCAGCGTCGAGACGACGACCGTGAGCGTGGACGGGGCCAGCGGCGAGAACTGCATGCAGATCACGACGGTGTCGCGTTCGTCTGGGCGAATGTCGGATCCGGTGCGCCAGTGCACGGTCGTTCCTGACCGCGCGTGTGGCGCCTTCCGGGGTGTGGAGCGGGGGTCGTACCCCTCTTTGTTTTGAGATAGGCTGTTGAGGACCCTGCGTTCGGGCGGGGCAGGTTGTTGGGAGAGTGGTGAGCATCGTGACGAAAAGTGACCGCGCCGTGAAGGCGCTTCGTCGGGTGTCGCGTCGTCTTCCCGCGATCGGTGTGTTGCTGCTGGCGTCGATTCTCGTCGTCGTTGCGATCATCCATCGCGGCATCGAGGTGACGGAGCTCGACGTGGACGACGGCGGCATCTGGGTGTCGAAGGGGGTCGGACCTGTCGCTGGGCCACTTGAACTACGATGCGCTGACCTTCGACGGCTTCGTGTCGACGCCGAGCGCGCGGGTCTCCCTGGGCCAGGATGGGCGCACGGTGACGATCGGCGATGAGACGACTCACTCCGTGTCATCCGTCGATGTGGCGGGCATGAAGCTCGGCGGTGCGATCACGGTGCCGGAGGGCTCGCAGGTCGCGCAGGGCGCAACGACGCTCGCGGTCCTCGACGCGTCGGCCGGATACCTGTGGGTGGGGGACGCGAATCGTCCCGACGCCCTGAAGTACGACGACACGGAGTCCATCGCCGACGGCTTGGCCGGGGGCGTGGTGACGGTGTCGATGAAGGGCACTGTTTACGCCTACGCGCCGCAGTACGCGACGCTGACGACGGTGGCGCGCGCGGGGGCGACCTGGTCGGTGTCGAAGTCCACGCTTAGCGGTATTTCTGCTGGCGATGACCTGTCGATCACCGCGGTTGGCGACAAGCCCGTCATTTACGACGCGACGACCAATACACTCGTGCTGCCCTCGGGGCGCACGCGCGCGCTCAACGGGGACGGGATCGCCCCGGGCGCGTCCTTGCAGATGGCGGGTCCGGCCTCGTCCTCGGTGCTCCTGGCGACCGCCGATTCTCTCGTGAGCGTGCCGCTGGACGGCGGCGCCCCCACCGTGACGCCGGCGCAGGAGGGGTCGAGCATCGGTGGCGTCCCCGCGCCCCCGGCCTTCCACCAGGGCTGCGCGTACGGCGCGTGGGGCACCTCGGGTGCGGCGATCCGCGTGTGTGTGAGAGCGGCACCCAGCGTTATTCGAACGTCGAGAACCTGGCCACGTCGAAGCAGCCGGTCTTCCGCGTCAACCGTACCCGCATCGTCCTCAACGACGTCGATGCGGGCACCGTGTGGCTGCCCGACCGCGACATGATCATGGTCGACAACTGGGATCAGGACAACCCGGACGCCAACGAGGTCGAGTCGGACGAATCCAACCCCGACCTGCTCGAGCAGATCAGCGACCCGCAGCGCAACGAGAAGAACACGCCCCCCACGGCCGTCGACGACGAGTTCGGCGTGCGCCCCGGAAAATCTACGCTCCTGCCCGTTTTGCAAAACGACTCCGATTCCGACGGTGACGTGCTCACCGCGGAGGCGACCTCGCAGCCTTCCTTCGGCTCCGTCGTCGTCACGCGCGGCGGGCGCGCCCTGCAGATCACGGGCGTCGGCGACGACGCGCAGGGGACGAGTTCCTTCACCTATTCCGCCTCCGACGGCCTGGCCTCGGCCACCGCGAACGTCTCCCTGCGCGTGCACCCGTGGAGCGAGAACGTCGGCCCCAAGCGCGTCCACGACGCCAACGTTAAGCTCGGCGCGGGCGCGCAGATTGAATACAACGTCCTGGCCGACTGGATCGACCCGGACGGCGACCAGATCTTCCTGGAGAGGGCCGAGGGCTCCGAGGGCCTGTCGGTTCAGTTCTCCGAGGACGGTACCCTGTCGATCCGCGACATCGGCGCCACCACGGGCGCCCACACGGTGTCCGTGTACGTGTCCGACGGCTGGCTGACCACCGAGGGTGAGCTGACCGTCCTCGTCCAGGAGCCCGGCAACATCGCGCCGATCGCGAACGCCGACTTCTATGTCGCGCGCGTGGGCGAACCCCTGGTGGTCGCGCCGCTGGCGAACGACACGGACCCCAACGGCGACGTTCTGACGCTCACGAAGGTCTCGACCGCACCCGCGTCGACGACGCTGGTGCCCGACCTGGAGCTGGGTGTCGTGACCTTCACGGGCTCGCAGGTGGGCTCCTACGAGTTCACCTACACAGTCAGCGACGGGCCTGAGGCCGTCGTCGGCGTCGTGCGCGTGGACGTCGTCGCCGGCGACGAACACGCGGCTCCGGTCGCCGAGGACGATATCGCGATCCTGCCCAGCGGCGGCTCCGCCCTGGTCGCGCCTCTGGCCAACGACACGGATCCCTCCGGCGGCGTCCTCGTCGTCCAGTCCATCGAGGTCGACTCTGACGCGGGCATCGAGGTGGCCCTCATCGACCGCCACCTCCTGCGCGTGACCGCGCCCGCCGGCCTCGACGACGTCGCGCGCTTCACCTACACGGTGTCTAACGGCTCGGGCGCCGCCACGGCCTCGGTGGCCGTCATTCCGACGCGCGCGAAGGATGATCGCGCCCCGCTCGAGCTGCAAGACGACTCGGCGAAGGTGCGCGTGGGTGACATCGCCTCCATCCAGGTCCTCGCGAACGACCGTTCGCCCTCCGGCCTGCAGATGAGCGTGTCCTCGTCCCTGGCGGGCACGGTCGACTCCGAGTACGGACACGCCTTCGTGACCGGTAACCTGGTGCGTTTTGAGGCCGGGCAGAAGACGGGCCGCGTCGACGTGACCTACACGGTGACCGACAGCGCCGGCAACACGGCCAGCGCGACGGCGACCTTCAACGTCATCGGCGCCGAGCAGGCGAATTCCGCGCCCCAGCCCAAGGCTCTGACGGCGTGGGCGGCCGCCGGCCAGACGACGCGCATCCCGGTGCCCCTCAACGGCATCGACCCGGACGGTGACTCCGTGACCCTGGTGGGCATCGACCAGCCCCCGACGATGGGCACGGCGACGCTGGGCACCGAGTGGATCGAGTACACGCCGAACTCGGATGCTTCCGGCACGGACGTGTTCACCTACACGGTCGAGGATCGCCTGGGCCGCCAGGCGAAGGCGCGCGTGCGCGTGGGCGTGGCACCGCCCTCGGAACTTAACCACAACCCGGTTGCGCTGCCCGACGTCGTCCAGACGCGCCCGTCGCGCACCATCGAGGTCAACGTCTTGTCGAACGACGTCGATCCCGACGGCGACACCCTGAAGCTGCGCGAGGGATCCCTGGAGTCCTCGAACAGCCAGGTGCAGGCCTCGGTCGTGTCGGCCACCTCCGTGTCGCTGACGACGCCCGCCGAGGAGAATCCTTTCGTCGTCACCTACGTGGTCGAGGACGGCCGCGGCGGATCCGCGACGGGTCAGTTGACGGTCAACGTTGCCGCGGACGCGCCGCTCATGGCGCCGATCGCGCGCGACGACCTCGTGTCGCTGTCCGACATGCCGCGTGACGGCGCCCCGGTCGAGGTCAGTGTGCTCGCCAACGACGAGGATCCGGATGGCGCCCTGTCGGAGCTGATGATCTCCTCGAGCGCCGACGGCGTGAGCGTGGATAACACGACGCACAAGGTGACGGTGACACCGCAGACGGATCGCCGCCTCGTGGTCTACTCGATCACGGACCAGGACGGGCTGTCCTCCTCGGCGGTCGTGTCGGTGCCCGGCGCGGAACGCAAGGTGCCCGCGGTGAACCCCTCGCGCGTGCCGATTCGCCTGAAGGCGGGGGAGTCCAAGACCCTGTCCCTCGACGATTTCGTGATGGTCAAGCGCGACGCGCACGCCTACATTCGCGACGTGTCGACCGTGCGCGGTGGCGCCGGCCTGACGAACCTGACGGCCGACGAGACCTCCATTTCTTTCACCGTCGATTCGAGCTACGTGGGTAAGACCTTCGTGAACGTCGAGGTCTTCGACGGGCGCGAAGGGGACGAGTCAGCGTCCTCGGCGTCGCTGACCCTGCCGATCCAGGTGGAGGCCACGCAGAACCACCCGCCGACGATCACGCCGACGGTGATCCGCGTCGCGTCGGGTGAAGAGACGTCCGTGAACCTGCCGCTGATGGTCTCCGACCCGGATACGCCCGACCCGTCGTCCTTCACCTACCGCGTGTCGGACATCCCCTCGGGTATCACGGTGCGTAATGAGTCGGAGACCCGCCTGGCGGTGAGCGCGGAGGCCGGTACGAGGCCGGGGCCCGCTGGCTCGCTGACGCTGAGCGTGGACGATGGCTCGGGTAGCCCGGTGAGCGCGAAGGTGCCGATCGAGGTCGTGGCTTCGACGCGCCCGCTCATCCAGACGTCGCTCGCGCAGATCGTCGCGGATGCGGGCAGCACCGTGAACGTGGATCTGACGCAGTACACGACGAACCCGTTCCCGGACACGCCGATCACGATTCAGCGGGCGACCGTTGAGGTCGGCGAGGGCACGGTGGACCCGCAGGGCACGGTCCTGGCGGTGAGCCCGCGCGCGGGCTTCCACGGGAACATGGTGATCGTCTATCGAGTGATTGATAAGACGTTGGATTCCTCGCGCGTGGTCGAGGGTCGCGTGTCGGTGACGGTGCGCGACCGCCCGGATCGCCCCGAGAACGTTCAGGTGACGCCCACGGGCGCGGGGCGCGCGAGCGTGTCCTTTACGCCCGGCGCGGATAACGGTGCGCGCATCACGCAGTACATGGTGACGAGCTCGCAGGGCGGGGGCGCGGTGTGTGAGCAGACGGTGTGTGAGGTGTCGGGTCTGACCAACGGCGCTCGGCACAAGTTCACCGTCGTTGCCCGCAACGCCGTCGGCGATTCCGACCCGTCGGAGGCCTCGGCGGAGGTCCTGGTCGACGCGACGCCGGCCAAGATGGCCGTGCCGACCCTGTCGGCGGGCGACGGTCAGGTCACCGTGACGTGGGGCGCTCCGGACAACGAGGGGTCCCCGATCACGAAGTATGAGATCGCGGTCAATGGCGGCGATGGCTCCAGCAAGCAGACGACGGCGGGCGCCTCCGACACGTCGGCGACAATCGGCGACCTGGAGAATGGCGTCAACTACACGGTGTCGATCGTCGCCCGGAACGGCGCGGAGAAGCAGGCCGAGTGGTCCCTGCCGGCGAACGCGACCCCGCACGGCAAGCCGGATCCCGCCACCGGGATCACGCTGAAGCACGTGGGCTCGAGCGCCGATGGGTCGACGGGTTCCGTCGACGTCTCGTGGAAACTTGGGCCGCTCCGGCGGCACCAACTGGGGGACCACGACCGTGACCGTGGACGGGAAGCCGATACCGGTCGACGGCTCAACCACGTCCGTCCACGTCGACGGCGTCACGCCCGGCAACTCGGTGTCCGTGACCGTGGATCTGTCCAACGCCGAGGGCGACCATTCGTCCTCGAGTCAGAGCTTCCTCGCTGTCGACCGTGCCCATGCCGATCGGCGCTCCGACGCTCGAGGGCACGGGCAGGCACGGCCAGCTGGTGGTCAGGAACCTGAACAAGGCGCCCGGTAACGGCTTCGCCGTCGGCGAGTTGAGCCTGCGCTACTCCTCGGATCCGAGCTCGTGTGTCGACGGTTCGGAGGCTCGCGACGGCATGATCATCGAGGGCAGCGGTATTGCTGCGCGCACCTACTACTTCTGCCAGGTGGGTCTGGCGACCTCGGGTGACACGGTTGCGTCGACTCCCGTGCGCGCCGATGGACAGCCCATCGCGCCCCCGACCCTGCAGGGAGTGACGATCTCGAAGGCCGGGCCCGGCGCGGTCCGCGTGAATGTGGCCGTCGCCGAGGCCTACCCGGCCATGACGGAGTTGACGGTGACGGTGGGTGGCCAGCAGGTCAACATGTTGGGCTCGCAATCAGTGGTGGTCAACAACCTCCCCGAGGGCGCGCCGGTGAGCGCCCACGTGGTTGCGAAGAACTCGCAGGGCGAGGCCTCGGCGGATTCCAACGGCATCACCACCGAGCTGGGCGTGTCCACCAAGTGGGTCGAGAACTGCAGCCCGGGCGTCGCCGGGCAGGTCCCCGGCCAGGCGTGCCACACCTTCAATCTGGTGGCCCCCGGCTTTACGCCGGGCGTGTCCGTCCAGCACGTGTGCCGCGTCTCCTCCGACGTTGATCCCGGTCACCCCCGCGAGGTCGTCGTGGGCGGCCCCGAGGTCGAGTCCGGCATCGCGACGCGGGCCGGCTCGCAGGCCGAGCTGAACGGGGCGGTGCGAGTGGAAAGCTGTGAGCCGGGCCGGTAACGGCCGGGGCGTGAGAGGAACCGATCTGATGGGAGGAACGCCATGAAGCGTGTGAAGGCCGACATCGGCCTGACGGAACGACCGCGCGTCCTGCGGGCCGTCGCCTCGGCGCGTACCGCGCTGGATCGTCGTCTCCGCGCGATCCCGGGAATGCGCTACGTGCTGGCCGCGTGCGGCATCGTCACCCCCTTCGGGTGGCTGGTGGTTGCCTCGATGATCGCGGGACTGGTTGTCGCGGGAGTCGTGGGATGGGCCGAGGCCTTCGCGCTGGCCATCGCGTGCGTGGCCCTGCTGGTCATCGCGATCGTGCTCGTCGCCGCCCCCTCGCCCTACCGCGTGTCGCTGCGCCTGCCCCAGGAGAGGGTGACGGCCGGCCAGACGGCTCTGGGCGAGATCCGCGTCGTCAACGACACCTCCCGCCGCGGCGGCTCCGAGGTCATCGAGCTGCCCATCGGCGCCGGCGTCGCCGAGTTCGTCATCCCGGGCGTACCCTCTCACCGGACGTGGGACGAGTTCTTCTCCGTCGTGACCCGCCGCCGCGGCGTCATCGAGATCGGCCCAGCCCGCACCGTGCGCTCTGACGGCCTGGGCCTGCTGCGCCGCGTGCGTTCCTGGGATAACCCGGTGACCCTCTACGTCCATCCTCGCACGGTGCGCGTGCCTTTCGACGCGACCGGCTTCCAGGTCGACGTCGAGGGCGTGGTGACGGCGAAGCTGTCCAGCTCCGACGTGTCCTTCCACGCGCTGCGCGACTACGAGCCGGGCGACGATCGACGCGCCGTGCACTGGCAGTCCACGGCCCGCCTCGGCAAACTCATCGTGCGCCAGTACGAGGAGACGCACCGCTCCCACCACCTGATCGTGCTCGACACGGCGCGCTCCTCCTGGGATCGTGACGCCTTCGAGGACGGGGTGTCGGTGGCCGCTTCCCTCGCCCTGGCGGGGATTTCCGCCTCGCGCACGGTGTCTTTTGCCGCGGGCAAGCGGTGGATTCCGGCGACCGGGGCGGTCAGCATGCTCGACTCCCTGGCCTCGCTGACGTACTCCGGGCGTTCGAACATCACGGCGCTCGTGCGCCGCGCCTTCGCCTCGTGCCCGTCGGCCTCCTACGTCAGCGTCATCGCGTCCTCCGCGGTCACGGACGAGGAGGCCGCGCACCTCGCGCAGGTCACTCCCCGCGACGTGACTGTACAGATCCTGCGCATTAATCCGAAGCAGCGCGCGCGTCGGCGGAGCTTGGAGGGCGGCGTGCTTTTCGATTGTCCGTCGCTGCGCGAACTGGCGCACTTTTGGTGGGTGATATCCGGTGACTGTCGATGCTCTTGGTCGCGCCAGGCCCCGCCTGCCGCTCCTGTCCTTCTTCGCGTTGGCCGTGCTCTTCGTGGGGCCGGTCCTCACGCACGAGGCCGTCTTCGGGTCGTCCGTCGGCCTGATCGCCGCCGGTTCAGGCGTCGCGGTCGGCCTGCTCATCGCGGCTGCCTCGACGCGCTGGTCGTGGGACACGCTCTCGACCCTCGCGGCGCTGCTCGTCGCCTACTTCCTGCTGGGCGGCCCGATCGCCCTGCCGTCAACCGTGCGCTGGGGCGTCGTGCCCACGACGGACACGCTGCTGACCCTCGTGCGCGGCTCGGTGAGCTCGTGGAAGGACCTCCTGACGCTGACGCCGCCGGCGGCCTCCTACGTGGGCCCCGCGCTGGTCCCGTGGATCACGGGCCTGCTGTGCGCGCTGATCTCCGGCCTCGTCTCGGTGCGGTGGGGGCGTCCGCTCCTGGGCATCATCCCCGTCGCCGCGATGGGCGTCGTGGGTCTGGCTTTCGGCCTGTCCGGGGTCGTGCCGCCCGTGTGGCCGTTCATGGTGTGGTTCGCGGGCGCGTTCCTGTGGCTCGCGTGGGCTTCTTCCCACCAGCGCCTGTCGCTGGGGTTGGACGTGTCCGTCAATCGACGAGGCCGTGGCGGGGCGAGCGCTGCGACGGCCTCGACGCGCGGTCCCTCCCGTCAGGCGGTGTTCCGTTCCGGCGGCTGTTGGCCTCGTCCCTGATGATCGCGCTGGCGGTGGGCGTGGCCCTGCCGACGACGGCCTCGTGGGGGCCGGTGGGCCGACGGATCGTGGCCCGCGAGAAGGTGGAGCCGCCGTTTAACGTGCGTCAGTACCCGTCGCCGCTGTCGGCGTTCCGCCATTACAAGAAGGACCTGGCAGAGCAGACGGTCATGACGGTGCGTGGGCTGCCGGCGCGCACGCGCGTGCGCTTGGCGGCGTTGGACGTGTACGACGGGACGACCTTTACGATGAGCGCCCCGAAGAGCCAGGTTTCCACCTCGGTCGCGGCCCAGTCGGATGGGCAGGCGTCGACGGTGAGCGTGCGTAACGGCTACGTGTCGGTTGGCTCGACGATTCCGCGTACTCGGTCGCAGGGCAGCGACGGCTCGTTCACGGCGACGATTGAGACCTCGGGCATTGTGGGCCCGTGGGTGCCGGTGGCCGGTGACGTCCGCTCGGTGACCTTCGGCGGGGAGAACGCTCGCGCACAGCAGGAGGGCCTGCGCTTTGACATGTGGGCGGATGCGGCGCTGACGACGGGCCTGCCCGCCCAGCCGCAGACGGTGACGATCAGCGCGGACTCGATCGTGACGCCGACGGATTCGCAGTTCGCGGGCGCGACGCCGGTGAAGTTCCATTCGGATACGGATGAGCCCTACCCGAGCGGCCTCGACACGTTCATGGCGAGCATTGTGGGCTCCGCGTCCTCGCCGATTGAGAAGGCGCGCGCGATCGAGCAGTACCTGCACAATGAGGGTTACTACTTGACGGAGAACACGGATCAGTCTCGACCGGGTCATCACCTCAATCGACTGTCCGCGATGGTGTCGGATAGCGGCCAACTGATCGGCGACGACGAGCAGTATGCGGCCCTGATGGCGCTCATGCTGCACCAGCTGGGCTGGAACGCGCGCGTCGTGATCGGCGCGTACCCGTCGGGCGAGTCGGCGGACGCGAGCACGCTCGTGGGCACCGACATGCACGTGTGGGTCGAGATGGAGTTCGAGGGCATCGGCTGGGCCGTGTTCGATCCGACGCCGGATAAGGACCGGGTGCCGCAGGACAATTCGGAAAAGAAGAAGAATTCGCCGCGTCCCCAGGTGCTTCAGCCGCCGGAGCCGCCCGAGGAGCCCGTGGAGTTGCCGCCTGTGAACCGCGACCAGGACGTGGCCGCGAAGGAACCGCCGGGGGCGGGCATCCCGTGGCTGCTGATCGGCACCGTGTCCGGTTCGCTGCTCCTGCTGCTTGCGCCGTTCGCGCTGATTGCTGCGCTCAAGGCCAGGCGGACTCGCGTGCGCCGCAAGGCCTCGCCCGGCGTGGCCCTGGTGGGTTCGTGGGACGAGGTCGTGGACATGGCGATTGACGCGGGCGTGCGCGTGCGCGCCGACCAGACCCGCCAGGAGGCGGCGTGGGCGCTGGCCTCGTTCTGGAAGCTGCGCGAGGGGCAGGAAGAGGGAGCCGAGGCGCAGCGCGTGGCGTCCCAGGCCTCGACCTCGGCGCTGATCCCCGGGTGGACGCTGTTCCGTGAGCGTGTGCCGATGACCGTGGCGATCGCTCGCCGCGCGGACGTCGCTGATTTCGCGGCGGCGACGGGCGGCCAGAAGGAAGCGGAGTCCGCGTGGTCGGACGTCGATCAGCTCAAGCGGTCCCTGGCGTCTTCCGCGAGCCTGTGGGTGCGCCTGCGGCGTCGCTTCTCGCTGCGTTCACTGCTGCGCACGTGGAGGCGCCCGCCGGCGGCCGGGAAGGAGTCGGTACGAGGCGTGGGTTCCTTGCTGGAGGACGGCGAGGATGCGGATGGTCCGCTGGAGAATCCGTCGAGCGGGAGGAGTAGGCCGTGACGCGTGGAGCGGTTGTGGGCGCCGGCCCGCACATTGAGGGGTTCCGGTGGATTCGTGCCCTCGGGTCGGGCGGATTCGCGGACGTGCACCTGTACCATCAGCAGGTTCCGTCGCGTGACGTCGCGATCAAGGTTGCTCGCCCGAATGTGGAGGGCGGTAACGAGGCGATCAGGTACGAGGCCGACGCGATGGCTCGCGTGTCGAGCCACCCGGCCATCGTCAACCTGTACGGCGTGGGGTCGCTGCCCGACGGCCGCCAGTTCCTCATCATGGAGTACTGCCCGGTTGCGAATATCGCGGATCAGGTGCGGGCTCGCCCGATGGATCTGGCGTCGGCGTTGGACATGATGATCCGCATTTCGTCGGGCGTGGAGATGCTGCACCGGTCGGGCTACGTGCATCGGGACATTAAGCCCGGCAACATCATGCTGGACTCGTACAAGGCGCCGGTGTTGACGGATTTCGGAGTGAGTGCGCGTATCGGCGAGGGCGCGGGCGGCAGCGTCGACGGTTTTTCGGTGCTGTGGGCGCCGCCCGAGCAGCACGATGGGAACTCGGTCGCGGAGCCGTCTCAGGACGTGTGGGCGTTGGCGTCGTCGCTGTGGACGCTGCTGGTGGGCCGCAGCCCCTTCGAGGATCCGATTGGGGATAACACGACGGTTGCGGTCGCGATGCGCGTGCGTTCGGGGCGCCTGCGCGGGGTTGCGCGCGCGGACGTGCCTGAGGAGCTCGACGAGGTGCTGCGCGCGGCGATGAGCGTGGATCCGGCGCGCAGGACCCGCTCCGCCCTGGCGTTTGCTCAGTCGCTCCAGGGTATTCAGCGCCTGGCGGGGCTTCCCGTGACGCCGATTGAGGTGCGCGATGCGCCACACATGCCTCGGCCCTCGGTGCCGGGACCGGCGTCCCCGGCTGGCTTCCCGGTTCCGGTGCCCTCCCAGGGGGAAGGGACGAGGCCTCGGGGGGCGTCGGCCGCGCAGGACGTGACGATCCGCTCGGGTGTGGGTTTTGATTTTTCGGAGTCCGGTGTCGTGCCGATCGCGGACTCGTGGCATCATCCGCGCAACCTGTCGACGGGCCGCGCGGCGGAGGCGTCTTTCGATGATGAGGAGGAGCGTGTCGTCCGGCGTCTACCCGTTCCCGCGATCATTGCCCTCGTGCTGGTGGGCGCGGTCGTGGTGGCGGGCCTCGTTGTCGCGATGCTGACGGGCGGCGGGCACTCGGTGCGTATCGACCCTACGGAAGCGCCGACGGCGAGCCAGGAGGATCCGAGTAAGCTCACGGTGCCTCCGGCGGCTCCCACGGGCCTGAGCGGCCGTGTGGAGGGCGATTCGATCGTGTGGACGTGGACGGCGCCCGCCGATTCGAACTACACGAGCGACCAGCTGATGTTCCAGTACCGCCTGGAGCGCCCGGGTGAGGCGCCGCTGGGCGCGTCGAGCCCGGTCGCGTCCGTGACCTTGCCCGCGACGCGCGGCGGCGACAATTGTTTGACGGTGCGCACGGTCGTGGCGTCTTCGGGCTTGCAGTCCCAGTCGATCAACGCCTGCGTGGCGGTGAATTGAGCGCTTAGCGGCCCGCGGCCCGGCTTGCGCAGCCAGGAGACGACGACGAGGCAGCCGAGGAACGTGACGCACGCGAAGGCGATGCCTGCGATGGTCAGGTCGGCGCGGGTGCGGGCTTCGGCGCCGGAGGAGCGTTCGGTGACGGGCAGGACGGGGGGGGAGTGTCGTTTCCGCTGGTGCCCGTCATGGGGTTGATGGGGCCGTCGATGTGGGCGTTTGCGGCGATGGTGACGGCCGCGTAGGGGTTGATCATGCCCCAGCCGATGGCGGTGGTCGATGCGATGGGGTTGGCGCGGCGTGCGGTGGCTTCGAGGCGCCACTTCCACATGGCGGGTGTCTCGTCGGGGTGCGCGGAGGCGACCAGCGCGGCGGCGCCCGCGGCGTAGGCGCTCGCGAAGGAGGAGCTGCCGGTGGTCTCGTTGTTGGCTTCGCCGGTCAGGCAGTCGCCGCCCGCGACGGCCGTGGTGAGCGCGGCGATGGAGGGCGCGGCGATATCGACGTGGACGCCGGAGACTTGGCCGCCGTCGGGGACTCCGGCCGTGGCGCTGGTGACGGCGAGGACGTCGGGGATCGCGGCCGGGTAGCGCGGGACGGTGTCTTCGCCGTACTGCTGGACGATCTGGGAGTCGGCGTTGCCCGCCGATGCGACGACCAGGGAGCCGGCCGCGGTGGCGGCTGCGACGGCGGCGTCGAGGCGGGAGTCCGGGGTGGGCTGGGATTGCGGGACGACGATGATCTGGGCGCCTTGCGCGGCTGCCCATTCGATGCCCTGGGCGGTCTTGCCCGCGTCGAGGCCGGTGGGCCCCTGCTGGGGGTCCTCGTTGAAGGTGTCGTAGACGCGAACGGGCAGCAGGGCGACGCGCGGGGCGACGCCTTCGAGTGCGGACTGTTCGGGGAGCAGGCGCGAGGCGATGATGCCGGCGACCTGGGTTCCGTGACCGTAGGTGTCGGTGCGCCCGTCGCCGCCAGTGACGAGGTCGAGGCCGGGCAGGACGACTGAACCGGAGGGGAAACGGGCCGAGTCTGCGCCGCCGTCGGTGGCGGGGTTGACGGGGGTGAAGTGTTTGCTGGTGGGGCTGATACCGGAGTCAACGATGGCGACGGTGACGTTTTCGCCCTTAGTGATGTTCCAGACGCGCTCGAGGTCGATGCGTTTGTCGGCGCTCTGCGCGTAGGAGCTGATGAATTCGGCGCTGGACAGGCAGCTGCCGGAGTTCTTGCCGGCCGTGGGGGTGGCCGTGGGGGTGGCCGTGGGGGTCGGCGTGTCGGCGTGGCTGGGCACGGCGGCGCTGACGGAGAGGCAGGCGCCGACGAGCAGGCAGGCGCCCGCGCGGAGGGCGCGACGGGCGCCTGTGGTGCGCGCGAGCGTCATGACTTGCCTCCGCTGGCGACCTCCCGGCGCGCGGCTCGGTTCGACAGCTCGACGCCGCTGGGGATCAGTTCGAGCCACTGTTCGGGCACGGTCTGGACGTAGTCGGTGCCCCAGCCGAGGCGCTGGAGGGTGTCTTTCTGATCGTCGCCGAGGGAGTGGCGCAGGCCGAGGTCGGATACGAAGGTCAGGGGCGTCTCCGTTTGGCCGTTGGTGGATCCTTGGGCGAGGGTGCCGTAGCCGGATTTGACCAGGGCGGAGCCCGCCGAGTACGAGGCTGGGGTGGCGGCCGTCGGGTCGAGGTTCCAGGTGGAGCGGCGCGCGCCTTCCTGGGACATGAAGGTCAGCGTGGCGTGGGCGGTGGTGGAGCTCTGTTGCGTGGTCGGGGTGACGGTGCCGGAGGAGTCGGACTTTCCCTGCTCGAGGGTGGCGCAGGGGACCTGGTCGCGCACGCGGACGACCTTGGGGTTGTCGTCGTCGGAGCCGGAGCTGGTGGAGTCGGAGTCGAAGGGGTAGAGGCCTTCGAGGGCCGCCCACTCCTTAGGGAAGGGGGAGGGCTCGACGTCGGTTTTGGCGATGGTGAAGGCCTGTGCGAAGGCGCCGGGCTGGATCGTCAGAGCGGTTTCGATGGTTCCGTTGGGGGCGAGGGGGCTGCCTTCGTAGAGCGCGGCGGCGAGGGGGGACAGCGGGTAGGCGTGGCCGGTGCTGACGAGCACGTAGTACGTGGTCGAGCCGGTGTCTTTCACCGCGATGATGCTGCCCTGGCGCAGGGAGTTGTTGTTCTGCGGGTAGGAATCCATGGGGCCGCCGGGATTCTCGACTGTCCAGGTGGCCAGGTCGGGTCCGTCGTCGAAGAGGGAGATCCAGTTCGGGTTGACGGAGATGGGGGAGGAGCCCAGGCGCAGGCGGGCGACGGTTTCTCCCGCGGCGGCGGGGATGCGGAACTTGGTGGAGCCGGAGACGATGTAGGAGTCGGTGCCTCCGACGGGGGCGACGTAGGCGCTGCGGGCGGCGCGCAGGCCGTTGTTCTTGAGCAGCGAGGAGTTGCCGATCCACGTGAAGGTGCGTTCGGCGATGGCGCAGCTCGTCCAGTCGGCGGTCATGTGGTTCTTGTCGGAGGGGACGTCCTCGGGCGCGTCGGCGATGCCCAGGGCTTGGCCTTGGCTGTACTTCGCCAGGTCGGTGTCGGAGATCTTCATGGTGCCGGAGGAGGAGTCGCCGAGGAGGCGCGCCGAGGTCCGGTTGGAGATCGGGTGCCACTGTCCGTCTTGGAGGTAGTAGCGGGCACCGGAGCTGGAGACGACGGCGAGGCCGGCGGATTGCTTGGTGTCGGCGCCGGGGTAGAGGAAGCGCAGGCCGACGCTCACGAGGAGCATGACGACGGCCAGGGCGGCTCCGATGACGAAAGGACGGGTTGGGGCCTGGGGTTCGACTTCTTTTCCTTCGGGCGAGCCTGCGACGAAGGAGGTGATCAGGCGTCGGCGGTTGTAGCGCTGGGCCTCGAGAATGTCCTTATTGGATGCCATTTACATTCCCCACATGTACAGAGCGAAGGGCGGTACGGCGATGATGACGAGGGTGCTGATCGTGTCGGCGGTGCGCGAGAGCCAGGGGCGGGTCTTCGGGGTGACGACGTTGGTGGCCAGCACGAGGAGGCTGCCTGTCAGGGAGGTGACGAGCACGAGGAGCAGCGAGGTGGCCGACTGGAGGGCGGCGGCGTAGGCGGCCCACGCGAGGACGGCCATGCCGGAGAGGACTCCGATGAGGACCTCGACGCGCGAGCGGATGGAGCGGGTGGAGAGCATGAGGGCCGCTCCGATCAGGGCGGACAGTGCGATGCCCTGGGAGGTGGAGCACAGGATGGGCGTGAGGATGACCAGCGCGAGGCAGGTGCCGAGTCGGATGGACACGGACATGGACACGCCCATGGAGACGGACTTGTCGATATGCCGAGGGTCAATCTGGGCGGCCGCTGAGGGGCCGGTGACGCGCACGGGCGTCGAGGCCATGGCGAGCCACGGGATACTCAGGCAGGCGAGCAGGAGGAGCGCGGCGAGGAGGGCGCAGATGCGCTCGGGTTGAATGCCGAGGGTGCCGGACAGAGACCGAAGAGGCCGAGGGACACGCCGATGATGGCCGGTGCGAGGCCGCTGGCGCGCAGTCGGCCGGGCAGGACGAGGGAGCTGAGCGCCCCGACCGTGAGGGCGACGCCTGCGGCGAGTGCGCCGTAGGCGGTCCACGGGCCGGCGGGTAGTGCGCCGGCGATTGAGCAGGCGAGGAGGACGGGCGCGCAGTTCGCGAGCACCGCGACGGCGGGCTTGTCGAGCCTGCGTGCGACGACGGCGGCGGTGCCGGTCAGGAGGAGCGCGCCGACCGCGCCGATGATGGGGTAGGCGATGGTGCGGATCTCGTTCAGTGAGGACACGACGCCGGAGAGTGAGGAGCCTTGGGATGCGCCGGATAGGAGCAGGACGCCGGCGAGGCCGACGAAGAGTGCGGAAGCATAGGCGGAGAGCTGGAGGGAGTCAAGGGGTGTCCACGGGTCGACCGTGTTCTCGACGGCACTTCCCACGGCCTCGACCAAGGTCGTCGAAGCGTTGATCGTCGCGTCCCTGGCCGGCGCGCTCAAGGGTGAGGGAGGCGCCCGCGCGTACGCCTTGGTCGCGCAGGCACAGGGACTGGTCGAGGACCTGTCCCGAAGAGGTTGACACCGTGAAGCCGGCGGATGCGCCGTAGACGTCCATGCGCCCGATGCTGCGCAGAATCGTGGGGATCAGCTCCGCCAGCGGAGACAGCTGTGGGACTGACAGGTCGACCGTTTGATCGTCGTAGGTGACCGTCAGTGGAGTGAGTGCAGTAGCGGTCTGCGTGCTCTGAACCATTGTCTCCTCCGGGTTGGGATGATCATAGTCTGCCTGTTTGTGTTCGGCGGGGCAAACTGTCGGGCTCCTGGGACTTGGTAGAAGTTTGATGAGATTGTGTGGCACAAGGTTAGACTTTTGGTGGGTTGTGTGGTTAGACTAGCGTTGCAAGTAGGGCGTTCCCGTTGTGGGGGCGTTCTCCCATCGATGATCTGGGAGGAAATATGACCGATCAGAAGGCTCTAGAGGGTGCGCTGCTCAAGGGCGCGCAGACTATTGAGGACGCGCAGGGGCAGATTCAGTCTGAGCTGAGCTCGCTGCAGTCGAAGCTGGCTGGCATTGGCTCTGCATGGCAGGGTGAGGCTGCGTCGGCGTTCCAGAAGGTGATGTCTCAGTGGGATGCTGAGGCTCGTAAGGTGACCGAGGCGCTCACGGAGCTGCATGCTGCGATGCGTTCGGCGGATGCGAAGTCGAAGGCGAACGAAGACGAGCAGGCCGCTGTGATGAACAAGTTCCAGTCGATGCTTGGCTGATTGAGAGTAGGGAAGGTTTTTTATCATGTCTGATATTCTGTACAACTACGGTCAGATTGAGCAGGCTGTTGCTGATATGGGTGCGGGTGTGAACTCGCTCAATGGCAAGCTTGAGGATATGGATTCGCAGCTGCGTCAGCTGCAGTCGTCCTGGGATGGTCAGGCGAAGCAGGCGTATGAGGTGTCTAAGGCGAAGTGGACTGATGGCATGAACGGGATCGTGGAGATCCTGCAGAGTGTGTCGGCTGCTGTGTCTGAGGCTCGTCAGTCTGCTGAGGCGACGGATTCGCGTAACGCTGCTGCTTTTGGTGGCTGAGTGAGTGTGTGATCGCTGCGGGGAGGGGCGTGTCCCCTCCCCGCGGTGGTTGTCTGGTGGGAGCTACACGCACCGCGTGCGGTTCCAGTATTTTGTCTGAGCGTTGTGAGTGCATGTGAGGTTGTGCCGTGGTTTCATATTATGATCGCCTGAAGGCGCTGAAGAACTTGAATGTCAAGCCGCTGGAGTCTGGGGACTTCCAGGAGGATTCCCGCTCGGGTAACGCCCATACGGCAGTTACCGAGGTAAAGGATAAAGGTGAGGACTTCCAGAACGACGCGAGCCGAGGCCAGTCGCAGACAAAGGTAGGCGCCGATGGGTGGATGAAGCGGTTTGTTGATGACTCGGATGAGCACATGAACAATATCGAGGCGTCGAAGGCTCATCACCTGTCGTTACGCGAGGCGATGAGCAACAGGATTGCAGAGTCGTCCAACCTCAGCGATAGCTTGCTTAACAGTTCAGATTATGCCAAGGCTCAGGAGGACCCTCCTCTGCGACTTACTGTTGATGGTGACGGATCGGTTGTGTATACCGACGGCCCTTCTTATCTGGCAGCGCTCGAGAGGCAGCGCTATGCCAAGCGTGAGGAGGCGGCTAAGGCGATCCTCGATCAGTTGAACCAGGAAGGGCACGAGGAAGCAGGCAGCTTCGACCAGTACAAAGAGGACTACGTGCCTGAGGCATGGCAGCCGCAGCCGGAGCCGACGCCTACTCCTGGCGGTGGTGGCGGTGGCGGCTACGGTCGCCGTTCGGGCGGCGGGGGCGTTGGCGGCGGTGCCGTCGGTGCTGGCAGTGGTGTTTTGAGCGTTGGCTCTGCCACGGGGCTTTCGTCGGCTATCACAGAGTGGAAAGCTCCGGCGGCTGGGGAACCCGGAAGCCTCTCGAACCCGATTACGGATCCGTCGCAGCTCTCACACATCGACCTCACCACCACTCCCGTTAATCAGCGCATGACGCCCAACGGGCCTACGCCCGGCCATATGCCTGCCGACGTGCTCAACGCGAATGATCCCGCGTGGCGCGCGACTCCTCCGGTTGGTGGCAGCGTTGCTCGTATCGCGGGCGGCACACTCGTCGCGGGAACAGCAGCCGGCGTCGGTGGCCTGGCTGCCGCGCGCGGCGGTGGCGGTTTCTCAGGTATCGGTGGGCTCGCTACAGGTTCCTCCGGTTCCGCGCTGCGCTCCGTGGCTCCCGCCGGTGGCGTGTTGCGTCCGTCGACGATGCCCGGCGGCGCCGGTGGCGTTGTCGGTCGCGGTGGTGTCGGTGGCGCTGGTATGCGTTCTGGCATGGCTCCCGTCGGTTCTTCCGGTTCCGGCGGTGCGGGCTCGCGTGGCGGTGCCGGTCTTGCCGGCCGCGGTGGCGTTGGTGCTGCGGGTCGTGGCGGCGTGGTGGGTACCGGCGGTCAGTCCGGTGCTCGTAGCGCTGGCGTGGCAGGTCGTGGCGGTGCTGGTGTCGCCGGTCGCGGCGCCGCTGGCCGCGGTGGCGCTGGTGTCGCTGGTCGCGGCGGTGCCGCTGGCCGCGGTGGCGTCTCCGGTGTCGTTGGTCGCGAGGGCGGCGCGGGCTCTGCTCGTGGCGGTGCCGGTGTTGCTGGCCGCGGCGGTGCCGGTGTTGCCGGTCGCGGCGGTGCTGGTGTTGCCGGTCGTGGCGGTGCTGGTGTTGCCGGTCGCGAGGCCGGTGCGGGTTCTGCTCGTGGCGGCGCTGGTGTTGCTGGCCGCGGTGGTGCCGCTGGCCGCGGTGGTGCTGGTGTTGCCGGTCGCGGTGGCGCTGGTGCCGGTCGCGCTGGTGCCGGTGGTCGTGGCGGTGCTGGTGTTGCCGGTCGGGGCGGTGCTGGTGGTCGTGGCGTGCTGGGCGGTGGTTCTTCTGCCGGTCGTGGTGAGAAGAAGAAGGAGACGCAGCGTCGTAATTACGATGTGGTACGCATTGACGGCATCGAGGAGCAGTCGACGGGCCTGGTTGGTGGTGCTGCTGGCAGCGCCGATCAGTTGAAGCCTCTGTCGCGTGATTCGGGCGAGGACTGGTGAGCCTGTAGTCGCCTGAGAATCCACTGTGAGGGGCCGCACCCGGTTGGGTGCGGCCCTCGGTGTTTGCGTGTGCGTGCGGATGTGATATCGGCGTGTTTGCGCGCAACGAGCGTCGAAGACGCGTCGCGGTGGTGAGATGGGTCCTGCTGCCTCCTCGGGCGCGTACAGCGACGTGAGGAGGCGTCCCAGTGTTGGTTAGTGTCTGCGGCGCAGGGCCATGACCAGGGCGCCTGCGCCGACCAGGAGGAGGGCGGCGATGGCGGCACCGATGCCGATGAGCAGGCCCGTGGAAGAAGACTCCCCCCTCTGGGACTGGTCGCCCGACGCGGCGGCCGAGGCACCGGCGGCCGGATCGGTCGTGGGCGCCGGGGTCACAGTGAAGGGGTTAACGGGCGGGTTCAGCTCGGTGAAAGGCCCGACCGTGCCATTAAGGTACCCGGTGAAGTAGTCCTCGGCGTCGCCTTCCATGAGCGGCTCATCGGTCGTGGGGATCGTGGCCCCGTCGTGAACGTCCCACACACAGGAAGAGCTGTGGCTAACAACAACAAGTTTGTTGAGGTCTTCTTTTGAGGGGTTCGCGTTGCAGTGAGCGTTGTTGAGTCCTTTGGCATCGAAGTCAAGGCGCTCAAAGAGAACGTTGTCAAAAGAAGTGGCGATCTGGTTGAGGTAGGCCATGGGCGGGCGCACCTGCATGTGCCCCGACTCATCCAGGGAATAGAACGCATGACGCGCCTCACCCAGGTAGTACGCTTCGATCTGACAATCGTCGTATTTTACCGCGGCCTCCACCACGTAGTCAGGGCCGGTCCCGGACCAGAAGGTGGACACCAACTCCTGGCACTCCTGCTCGCTCAGACTCCACCCGTTACCCCACTGTGAGAAAACCAGCTGCAGGTAGGCGTTGGGCTTGATGCCCTGCCCCGGAACGGTGTGCTCACCGAATTCGAAGCGGGCATCCATGTGGATGGTGCGACCGGGGAACAACGGGGTGTTGGGTGCGGACGTGGGTGGGGTGGAGGGCACCGGAACAGGCCCATCATCGGCCTGAGCGGGCAAGGCCGCCCCCGCCACACAGCACGCCACCGCAGCCAGGCCTGCCATCCATCGGGCCACGCGCCGACCCACACCCTTCATCACCATCATCGTTAGTCCTCCCGGTTGGTGTGTGCCAGCTGTCGTTGTTGGCGGGTTAGCCAACGGGGCTTGCGTGGATAGTTGCTGTGTTGATTCTGGGGACGCGGCGCGTGTGCTGTTACTTCTTGCGACGCAGGGCTACGACCAGGGCGCCTGTGCCGACCAGGAGGAGGGCGGCGATGGCGGCGCCGATACCGACGAGCAGGCCCGTGGAAGAAGACTCCCCCCTCTGGGACCGGTCGCCCGACGCGGCGGCCGAGGCACCGGCGGCCGGATCGGTCGTGGGGGTGGGGCTGATGGTGAAGGGGTTGACGGGCGGGTTCAGCTCGGTGAAAGGCCCGACCGTGCCAGCGAGTTTGCCGGTGAAGTAGTCTTCGACGTCGCCTTCCATCAACGGCTCATCGGTCGTGGGGATCGTGGCCCCGTCGTCGATGTCCCACACATAGGAAGAGCTGTGGCTAAGAACAACAAGGTTGTTGAGGTCTTCTTTTGAGGGGTTCGCGTTGCAGTAAGCGTTATTCATGCCCGTGACGTAAAAGTCAAGGCGATCGAAAGAAACGTTGTCGAAAGAGGTGGCGATCTGGTTGAGGTAGGCCATGGGTGGGCGCACCTGCATATGGCCAGCCTCATCCAGGGAATAGAACGCATGACGCGCCTCACCCATGTAGAAGGCCTCGATTTCGCACCTGTTGGATTCTGTAGTGGCTTCCACCTGGTAGTCGGGGCCGGTCCCAGACCAGAACGTGGACACCAGGTCCTGGCACTCCTGCTCGCTCAGACTCCGCCCGTTACCCCGCTCTGAGAAAACCAGCGTCAGGTAGGCGGTAGGCTTGATGCCCTGCCCCGGAACGGTGTGCTCGCCGAATTGGAAGTCGACCCTCATGCGGATGGTGCGACCCGGGAACATCGGGGTAGTGGGCGCGGCCGTGGGCGGGGTGGAGGGCACCTGAACAGGCCCATCATCGGCCTGAGCGGGCAACACCGCTCCCGCCACACAGCACGCGGCCACAGCCAGGCCTGCCATCCATCGGGCCGCGCGCCGACCCACACCCTTCATCACCATCATCCTTAGTCCCCTCCCCTTCGTCGTCGATTGGATGCTACGCCCCGGAGCCGTGTCGGGCTAGTGGCGGCGTGCCGGTCCGTGGTGGGTGTGCTGTTACTTCTTGCGACGCAGGGCTACGACCAGGGCGCCTGTGCCCACCAGGAGGAGGGCGGCGATGGCGGCTCCGATGCCGATGAGCAGGCCCGTGGAAGAGGACTTGCCCGTTTCAGACTGGTCGCCCGACGCGGCGGCCGAGGCGCCGGTGGCCGGATCGGTCGTGGGCGCCGGGGTCACAGTGAAGGGGTTGATGGGCGGGTTCAGCTCGGTGAAAGGCCCGACCGTGCCATTAAGGTACCTGGTGAAGTAGTCCTCGACATCGCCTTCCACGAGCGGCTCATCGGTCGTGGGGATCGTGGCCCCGTCACCGACATCCCACACACAGGTGGACATGTGGGTGATGTTCAATAGTAGGTCGAGGTCTTCTTTTGAGGGGTTCGCGTTGCAGTGAGCGTTGTTGAGTCCTTTGACATCGACGTTAAGGCGATCGAAGAGAAGGTTGTCAAAAGAGGTGGCGATCTGGTTGAGGTAGGCCATGGGCGGGCGCACCTGCATGTGCCCAGCCTCATCCAGGGAATAGAACGCATGACGCGCCTCACCCATGTAGAAGGCCCTAATCTCGCACCTGTTGGATTCTGTAGTGGCCTCCACCTGGTAGTCGGGGCCGGTCCCAGACCAGAACGTGGACACCAACTCCTGGCACTCCTGCTCGCTCAGGTCCCGCCCGTTACCCCACTCTGAGAACACCAGCCATAGGTAGGCGGTAGGCTTGATGCCCTGCCCCGGAACGGTGTGCTCGCCGAATTGGAAGTCGACCGTCATGTGGATGGCGCGACCCGGGAACAGCGGGGTAGTGGGCGCGGCCGTGGGCGGGGTGGAGGGCACCGGAACAGGCCCATCATCGGCCTGAGCGGGCAAGGCCGCCCCCACCACGCAGCACGCGACCGCAGCCAGGCCTGCCATCCATCGGGCCACGCGCCGACCCACACCCGTCATCACCATCATCCTTAGTCCTCCCGGTTGGTGTGTGCCAGCTGTCGTTGTTGGCGGGTTAGCCAACGGGGCTTGCGTGGATAGTTGCTGTGTTGATTCTGGGGACGCGGCGCGTGTGCTGTTACTTCCTGCGGCGCAGGGCTATGACCAGGGCGCCTGTGCCCACCAGGAGGAGGGCGGCGATGGCGGCGCCGATGCCGATGAGCAGGCCCGTGGAAGAAGACTCCCCCCTCTGGGACTGGTCGCCCGACGCGGCGGCCGAGGAAGCACCACCGGCGGCCGGGTCGGTCGTGGGTGCGGGGGTCACAGTGAAGGGGTTGATGGGCGGGTTCAGCTCGGTGAAGGGCCCGACCGTGCCAGCGAGTTTGCCGGTGAAGTAGTCTTCGACGTCGCCTTCCATGAGCGGCTCATCGGTCGTTGGGATCGTGGCCCCGTCGTCTACATCCCACACACAGGAAGAGCTGTGGCTAACAACAACAAGTTTGTTGAGGTCTTCTTTTGAGGGGTTCGCGTTGCAGTAAGCGTTATTCATGCCCACGACGTCAAAGTCAAGGCGCTTGAAATATACATTGTCAAAAGAAGTGGCGATCTGGTTGAGGTAGGCCATGGGCGGGCGCACCTGCATGTGCCCCGACTCGTCCAGGGAATAGAACGCATGACGCGCCTCACCCAGGTAGTATGCTTTGATCTGACAATCGTCGTATTTTACCGCGGCCTCCACCTGGTAGTCAGGGCCGGTCCCAGACCAGAACGTGGACACCAACTCCTGGCACTCCTGCTCGGTCAGGTTCCGCCCGTTACCCCACTCTGAGAACACCAGCGTCAGGTAGGCGGTAGGCGTGATGCCCTGCTGCCCCGGAACGATGTCCTCACCGAATTGGAAGCGGGCTCTCATGCGGATGGTGCGACCCGGGAACAACGGGGTAGTGGGCGCGGCCGTAGGCGGGGTGGAGGGCACCGGAACAGGCCCATCATCGGCGTGAGCGGGCAAGGCCGCCCCCGCCACACAGCACGCCACCGCAGCCAGGCCTGCCATCCATCGGGCCACACGCCGACACACACCCGTCACTGTCGCCATCATCCTGAGTCCTCCCCTTCGTCGTCGATTGGATGCTACGCCCCGGAACCACCGGGCTAGTACCGGTACCTTTTCAACCTAGCGAGGTTCGACCCGGAAGGGTGCTTGGCGAACTCTTCAAGGGCGGCCTGTTTGTCATCCGAGATATACACCGAGGGAATCTTCGCGGCCTCCTTATCCAACCAGGCCGCAGCATCGCCCTCATTCTTCACCAGCATATCCATCGCTGTGCTGATCTTCTCAGCGAACTGTTCGGCGTTGTCGGCCATCGCGTTAAGGGCTGCGACCTCTTCGGTGAGGTACTGTTCGTACTTAGCTGCAAAGGCCTGGGGGCCAGATTCGGTGCTCCACTTACCCTCCGTCTGCAGACCAATGTTCTGTCTCAGTTGTTCGGCTGCGCTCCGTAGCTTTGGAGCGATCTCACCGCGGAGGGCCTGTTCCCAGCTCCTCCACTTCGCGTAGTGAACCTGCATGTCGGGGGCGACAGCTTGCCCGTCATCGGTGTTGATCATGACCATGACTGCTCCTCTGAGTTGATGCGCCACTGTAACAGGGCCAGCCTACCAGATGGCAGGCGGGGCAGGAAACCCTCAACAACATGCGCACAGGCTCAGCCCGAGCTACTCGGCGACCACGGGGGTTAGGGCCGCCACCTGACTCCTGGGACGGGCCGCGCTCCGGCCCACACGCGTCATCACCATCATTCTTAGTCCTCTCAACGACGCCAGCTAGACGATCCCACAGAGCCCGGGCGTGCGCCGGTCAGCGACGCTGGCGCAGGTCGACAACGGAAATCAGGCGCTCGCCGAGCAACAGCTGGCTGTTCAACGGCAGCTCCAGGGGCTGGCCGGGCACCAGCGTATGGGTGCGCCCGTTGGGCGTGCGGGCGCGCGTCCCGTTCGCCGAGTTCATGTCAACGATCGAAATGCCGCTGGCGGTCGGCGTGATCCGCACGTGGGTACGCGACAGGGAACGCGTCTGATCGTCGACGGGGATAGGCACGTCGCCGGGCGACACGGGCGAGGGGGCGCGTCCCAGCACGATTGTCCGGTCCACGGGAATCGACTGGCCCGTGTCCAGCAGCAGGCCGGTGTGCGGCCCGTTCGTGCTCGGGCCGGCGGCTGGCTTCGCGGCGGCGGGGCGGGGCGCCGAACGGGGGCTCCCTGCGGCGGCGCGGCGACGGGGCGCTGGCGCGTCGGAGGCGCCAGGGGAGCGCCCTGAGGCCGGGCGGGGGAAGCGTGCGACGAGGCCCTGAGCGGGCGCGGCCGGCTGGGTGGGGCGCTGGCGCGTCGGAGGCGCTAGGGGAGCGCCCTGAGGTCGGGCGGGGGCAGTGTACGGCGAGGCCTGTGCGGGTGCCCGCGGGCGCGGCCGACTGTGCGGGTACCGCAGGCGTAATCGGGCGGCTCGGAGCCTGGGGCATGGCGCGCACCGGCCTGGGGGCCGCATCCTGTGGGGCCGCGAAGCGAGGCTGCGCCGCATCCTGCGATTCGCGCGTCATGCTGGACTGGGCGGAAGGAGCGGCCGTGACGGACCCGAAGTTGGTGTATCCGCCGGTGCCGCGCGAGCGCGCGCTGCTGTACGGGCTCACGGGGGCCGAGGCCTCGGCGTACTCATCGCGAGGAGCGAACGTCAAGCATTCGAGGGAACAGAGAGAAGCCATCCAGGAGCCGCGCTCGCCCCCCAGAAACACCGACACGAAGGGGACGGGCAGGACAATCGCGGACAGCGTCGTCACCAGAACATACCCGAAGGAGCGGCCCAGGGAAGGAGACATCATGGAAGACCCGGCACTCACGAGCACCACCCCCGTCAGGGTGCAACCAATCGAGCGTCCGCGGATCGCGATCATGATCGCTTGGACCGCCGCGTATTCCAACAGGATCGTGACGATGACCACGGTGTTTCCGTGCGACAAGCTGGAAGCGACGAACGCAATCAGCGCAGCGCCCACGATGTCGACGAACAGCGCGGCGACGCGTTTCCCGGGCGATGCGGGGACGGGGACCAGGCCTGGTGAAGAGGACGTCATAGCACCTTCCGCCAAACTAAATCGAAGAGACCCGAGCCGTAGGTCGCGGCCGGCAGGAGTAGGGTCAGGGAGATCCCCTGAATGATGTCGAGAATGCGGCCGACCAGCGCGGAAGGCTCTCGGCCCGCGCGAATCAGCGCGATGACCGGGGCGATGAACGCGAGGACGCTCAGAGACAGGGGAAGGGCAACATAGCGTGCCATCTCCAGGGTCGGCTCAGCGGCCTCGCCCGTGGAACGCAGGATGAACTCGCTCCACTCGGGCGCAAAAAAGATGGTCGCCCACATCGCGAGGGCCACGACACGGGGCCCGTAGTGGGTCAGGCGGTCGCGCTTGGCACGCGCGTTCGTGAGCAGCCCGATGATCGCGAGCAGGCACAGGGCCAGCGTCGCGTAGCCCGCGTAGGGCTTCTCCTCGTTGAGTGGCAGCTGGTAGGCGGTGATGACTCCCGACACGAAGGCGATGACGGTCGCGCCGGCCAGCATCGACAGGGAACGCGTGTTGGCCTCGCGCACGGTCTTCTTGACGCGGGCCTGGGTGATGCGCGACGGGGGAGCGATGACGGTCTGGCGGATCGTGGGGAGCCGCTTCATGACGAGAGGCAGGTCGAGGACCTGGTGGTCGGGAACCTGCAACGCCAGGTGTGGAGCCAGGGAGATGAAGACAATCGAGGCGGCAAACACGATCGGCGCAATGCGGACGGCTCCGAGCGCGCTGAAGGAGGAAATGGTCATGGTGGCCGCGATGAGCCCGAAGGCCTGGACGTTCACGCGCGCGCTGGCCCCGGGGCGGGTGAAGAGAACGAGGCCGGCCAGGACCAGGGCGGACCACGACACGATGACGGGCAGGAAAGTCAGCGAACCGGGCAGGGGGGGTGACGCCCACGCCGAGGCTGATGCCGGCCGCCGCGCAATACCCAAGGTGCGCGAACTCGCTTGTGGGGCCCTTGCGGGTCATGAGCGGAGCCGTCCACATCAGCGCGCACAGGAGACCGGAGGTCACCCTGAACCACGGCGAGGTCACGAGGGGTGGAAGGGCCTGGCCCACGTCGACGAATAGGCCGCCGTCGGAGCCGCGACGCCGACAAGCGTCAGGATCAGGGCCGCGAACATAAAAGCGGAGGACGCCATCGCGGGCTGGAAACGCCGACTATTCGAGGCCTGGTGATCGTCCGCGATAGCCTGGGCCGACTCCTGCGACCCGACGATCGTCACGACCGAGCCGGAGGGAATATCCCGGCCAATCACGTCGCTGGGGTCGACCGCGCGCCCACCCCCGAGGGTAAGCCGTGCTTGGAGGCTGGTGAGGTCGACCTCGATGAGTGCGAGCAGGCCCGCAATGGTCATTCCAACGGGGAGAACGTAGTCCTCACGCCGGGAACCGCCGACAACCGTAATGGATGCCTGTGCACCTGCCACGCGCTCCTCCTCTCGTCGCCTATCGGTTCGCGCCTTCAGACAGTATTGTGTCACCTGACGTGCGCTTGGCAAAAGTTCAGTCGTTGCACGTTAGGATAGCGGGGACTACTGCTTGCCGCGTGCGGCTACATAGGGAGGAACGATGGCTGACTCTGAGGATCTCTTGGAGGGCGTACCGGAGATGCCGGAGGGGGAAGATCCCCATCCAGGCGCCGCCGAACCAGGCGGAGGCCGCCGGCATCGGTAACGTGCTCGCCATGGTGATCCCCATGATGGGGTCGATGGGCGTCATGGTGTTCATGGCGATCTCTCAGGCGACCTCCGGGGACGGCCAAGCCAAGAACCCCACCATGATGATGATGGCCGGCGGCATGGTCTTCGCGATGGTCGCCATGGTCGGCTTCAACGTCTACCGCCAGGTTTCCCAGCACCGCCAGAAGGTCAAGACTCTGCGCGGCGAATACCTGTCCTACCTGGCCGAAACCCGCCAGACGGTTCGTAACGTCGCCGACCGTCAGAGGGCGTTCGTGAACTGGGCTCTCCCCGCGCCCGAGGCCCTGGTGGCGATCGCGGATCAGGGCGAGCGCGTGTGGGAACGTGAGCCGGGTATCGAGATGCTCAACGCCCGCGTCGGCGTGTCGGAGCAGGGCCTGTCGATGGAGCTCATCGCCCCGACCTGCCCCCATGGCCACCCCCGACATCGTCTGCCTGTCCGCGATGACCCGCTTCATCGAGACGCACCGCAACCTCGACTCCGTCGCCTTCGGTATTCCCCTTGAGGACTATTCGCACATCGAGCTGGCCGGCCGCCACGAGGACGCGAGCGGCGTCGCGCGGCTCATCATGACGCACCTGGCGACCTTCGTGAGCCCCAACTACCTGCGCATCGCGGTCCTGTGCTCGCCGGAGCGCCTCGCCGAATGGGACTGGGTCAAGTGGCTCCCCCCACGCCGGCTCCACCGTCGAATCCGACGCTGTGGGCCCCGCCCGCATGGTCGTCACCGAGGTCGCGGACCTGCTCGACCTCCTCGGCCCCGACATCGTCGATCGCCCCGGCTTCTCCCCGCGCGACGACCTCACCCCGTGGCCGCACGTGCTCCTCGTGTGCGACGGAGCGGAGCTGCCCGCCACGACCCAGCTCGGCTCCCCAGAGGGCACCGTCGGCGTCACCGTCATCAACCTCCACGACAAGTGGGGAGCCCTGACCAGCCCCTCGACCGTGCGGCTGCTCATCCATCCTGCTGTCAAGGGCGCGAACCGGGGTGCCCTCGAAGTCAACCTGTTCAGCCACCAGGCCATCGTCGGCGAATGGGAACACGTTGGTCAGGCGCAGGCCGAGTCCATCGCCCGGCGCCTCACCCCCTTCGCCGCGGACGACAAGAGCAAGGACACCGACGCGCCCGTGGGGCGCTCCGACGTCAAGCGCACCGTCGACCTCATGGAACTCCTCCACCTCGGCGATATCCGAGACTTCGACCCCGAGAAGGCATGGGTGCGACGCGAAGGCAGGAACCGCCTGCGCGTCCCCTTCGGCGTCACCCCCCGAAGGTATCCCGGTCCTCATCGACATCAAGGAAGCCGCCCAGCAGGGCATGGGCCCGCACGGCCTGCTCATTGGTGCGACCGGTTCGGGTAAATCAGAGGTGCTGCGCACTCTCGTCCTCGCCCTCGCGCTGACGCACTCGCCGGAGCAGCTCAACCTGGTCCTCGTCGACTTCAAGGGCGGCGCGACCTTCGCGGGCATGTCGAGCCTGCCCCACGTGTCGGCCATGATCTCCAACCTCGAGTCCGAGCTCTCCCTCGTGGACCGCATGCAGGACGCTCTCAAGGGCGAAATGGTGCGCCGCCAGGAGGTCCTGCGCGACGCCGGCAACTACGCGAACGTCACGGATTACGAGGCCGACCGCATGGCGGGCAAGCACAACTTCCCCCCGATGCCCGCCCTTTTCCTGATCCTCGACGAGTTCTCCGAGCTCCTCACCGCCAAGCCCGAATTCGCGGACCTCTTCGTCGCGATCGGTCGTCTGGGCCGTTCGCTGTCCATCCACCTGCTCCTCGCCTCGCAGAGGCTCGAGACGTCCAGGATGAAGGGCCTGGAGTCCCACCTGTCCTACCGTGTGGGCCTCAAGACCTTCTCCGCCAGCGAATCCCGCGAAGTCCTGGGCGTCCCCGACGCCTACGAGCTCCCCTCCCTGCCCGGCTCCGGCTACCTGATGCCCGGCACTGACGAGCTCATCCGATTCCGCGCCTCCTACGTCGCGGCACCCCCGCCCCCGCGTACCGTCTCCTCGACGCAGGCCGCCACGGCGGGCACCCCCGACCGTCAGATCAAGGTCCTGCCCTTCACCCTGGCCCCCGTCCTGACACGTGACGAGCCCGACAACGTCCCCGCCTCGACCGGTCAGGCCATGGTCCTGCCCGAGGACGCCCAGTGGGCGGATATGACCGAGATGGACATCGCGGTCGCGAAGATGGCCGGCAAGGGCATGCCCGCCCACCAGGTGTGGCTGCCCCCGCTCGAAGAGCCCGACACCTTCGACCAGCTCATGCCCGACCTCGCCCCGGTCGAGGGCCTCGGCTTCGTGTCCATGCAGTGGCGCGAGCGCGGCACCCTCGTCTTCCCGATGGGCACCAAGGACCTCCCGCTCGAGCAGCGCCGCGACGTCCTCACCTTCGACCTGTCTGGCGCCGCCGGTAACTTCGCGGTAGTCGGCGGCCCGCTCACCGGTAAGTCGATGGTGCTCAGGTCCTTCGTCATGTCCCTGTCGCTCATCTACACGCCGCAGGAAGTCCAGTTCTACATCATCGACCTCGGCGGCGGTACCTTCGCGTCCTTCGTCGATGCGCCCCACGTCGCGGGCGTCGCGACGCGCGACACGCACGAGATCCTCACGCGAATGATCGCCGAAATCCGCGGCATCATCGAGGATCGCGAGCGGTACTTCCGCGACAACAAGATCGACTCCATCGAAACGTACCGTCGCGGTCGCGCCGAAGGACGCTACGACGACGGATACGGCGACGTCTTCCTCGTCATCGACAACTGGGCCTCCCTGAAGGCCGACTTCGACGACCTCGACATGACGATCGGCATGATGCTGAGCCGCGCCCTGACCTTCGGCGTCCACCTCGTGACGTCCACGTCCCGCTGGAGCGACTTCCGCATGCAGGTCGCCGACATGCTCGGCTCGAAGCTCGAGCTCAAGATCGGTGACTTCCGAGACTCGGAGATCGACCGCAACATCCAGAAGCAGATCCCGAACGCGCGCCCCGGCCGCGGCGTTGAGGTCACGAAGCACCACGTCCTCATCGGCCTGCCGCGCGCCGACGGCGAACCGGATCCGACGACCGTCACCGAAGGCATTGGGCGCACGCTCGAAATGATCCGCGCGGCCCTGCCCGCCGGCCCCGGCCCCAAGCTGCGCCTGCTCCCGACCCGCATCACGGCCGACGAGATCGCGCAGCTGCCCGGCGCGCTCGCCCCGGCGGAAGGCCCCGCTCCCGCGCTCATGCTCGGCGTCGAAGAATCGCGCCTGGGCCCCTACCGCCTCGACCCCAACGTCGAACAGCACCTCTACCTGTTTGGCGACTCGAAGTCCGGCAAGACCACCTTCCTGCGCTCCCTCGCGAAGGAAATCATGGCGCGCAACACCCCCGAGCAGGCCAAGATCGTGTCCGTCGACCTGCGCAGGGCCTCGCTGGGCCTCGTGCCCCCCGAGTACTCGGCCGGCTACCTCACGCGCATCGAGGACGTCGCCAGCGACATCCGCGAGCTCGCCGAGTTCCTCAAGATGCGACTGCCCGGCGACGACGTGACCGCCGAGCAGCTCACCAACCGCTCCTGGTGGAAGGGCCCCGAGGTCTGGATCCTCGTCGACGACTACGACCTGGTCGTCACCTCCGAAGGCAATCCGCTGATGCCCCTCCAGCCGCTCCTCTCCCAGGCGGGTGACGTTGGCCTCCATTTGGTCATCACGAGGCGCATGGGTGGCGTGTCACGAGCCCTCTACGAGCGCATCCTCCAGTCGCTCATCGACCTGGGCACGACAGGCATCCTGTTGTCCGGTAACCCTGACGAGGGTCAGGTTATCGGCCGCGTGAAGCCGGTCCGCGCAGAGCCCGGTCGAGCGATCGTCGTCTCGCGCGACGCGGGCGTCTTCCGGGCCCAGCTGGCCTGGTCGGATCCCGTCCGCTAGTGCGTAACTATGCGTTGAGCGCGTGTAGAATATTCGCGTAACGCGCTATCCCACGCGCTCAACGCAGCGAGAAAGACGAAGGTAGATGGCTCTGGGTGAACATGCGGAGCGCCCCGCCCTTCGGTGGGGCGCGTCGACTGATATCGGTCCGGTCCGCGCAGAAAACGAGGACTCCTGGCTGGCGGTCTCGCCCGTCTTCGCAGTCGCCGATGGGATGGGCGGCCACCTCGGCGGCGCCCAGGCCTCGTCCCGGGCCGTCATCACGCTCCAGGAGTTCCTGAGCCCCGGTCGGCTCGGCAACCGGCCGGTCGACCTCGTCGATCTCTCCGTCGCCATCGACGCCGCCGCCACCTCGGTCGCGGCTCTTGCACCCGCCGACAACCCGGTGAGCGCCCCGGGAACCACCCTGTCCGGCCTCATGGTTCTGCGCACCACCGAGGGACCCTACTGGCTGTCCTTCAACGTCGGCGACTCGCGCGCCTACGTCGTGGGAGGCGGCGGCATCCGCCAGCTCACCCACGACCACTCCGCCCTGCAGGAGGCACGCGACCTCGCGGCCACCTCCGGCGCGCCCCGCGTCATCCCTCCCGCCAACGTTGTCACCAAGGCGCTGGGTGCCGGACAGTCGGGAAGTGTGAAAGCCGACTACACGATCATGCCCCTCGAAGAAGGCGACCGTGCGGTCATCTGTACAGACGGGGTGCACGGCGTCCTCCAAGACGCGCAGATTCACGCCATTGTCGCCGTCGGTGACGGCCCGCAGGGGAGCGCCGACGCACTCGTTCAGGCCAGCCTCGAGACCGGAACTCGTGACAATACGACGGCCGTTGTAGTTTACGCAGGAACCGAATCACGAGTAACATTGACATCGAATGTCCTGAATCGCATGATTCAACCAGTACGTCCGGCGTCGATCCAGACCGCACGCCGGGTCCCTCGTAGAGAAGGCAGTAACTGATGCTTCAGATTGGACGCTTCCTGTGCCGCGGACAGGGCGCGATGCTCGTCACCGGACCGCTCGGTGCGGCGTTGGTTCCGCTGGACTTCGCGGACTCCGCCGCCGACGTCGTGTGGGGCCGAGCAGACACGCAGGCGTGGCTCTCCCACGTGCAGGCTGAGCGGGGCGACGTCCTGCTGCTCGACTGCGCGGGCGAACAGCCCTACCTGACGGTCCTCGGTAACATTCAGCTGCGCATGCGCGCCGCCGGCCAGATCACCGAGCAGGTGTGGACCGACCCGATCTGGGCCTGGCCCTTCAACCCCGGCGAGTGGCAGACCTTCGAGGCGACCATCATCGAAGGTGACGAGGTCACATGGATGGTTCCCGCCGCCGACCGCGTCGAGGCCGCCGAGATTCGCATCGGTCGCGCCCTGGACGAGGTCGAGGCCCTGGCCTCCATGCCCGTCGACACGATGGGCTTCCTCATCAACCCCGACATCCCCGACCACGAGCGCCGCGCCCGCCGCGAGGCCCGCGAGGAGCTGCCCGAGCCGTCGCTGCACACCTCCTCCGTCGACCTGGCGGCCGTCGAGGCCCAGTTCCTCGCGGCCACCAGCAACGGCCCCGTGTCCCTGACCCCCCTCCGCTCGGGCCTCGACTCACGCGGGGGGACGAGGCCGCGAAGGCTCCCGCGGAAACCCTCGCGGAGGAAGCTCCCGAGCCGGTTGAGGAGACCACCGAGCGGGACGCCGAGCAGCCATCGGGCGAACTCTACGTTGTCGCCGACGCGGAAGAGCCGCCGGTTGACACCGCCGAGTCTGCCGAGCGCGCGGGTGGCTTCGGCGAGTCCGGCGCCCCGGCCTCGTCCGAGGCTGACAAGCAGCCCGCGGCCGAGCCCGAACCCGAGATGGCGCCCGAGCCGCCCGCCGCCCCCGAGGCGATGAGCGCCGAGGGCCTGGCTGGCCTGGGTGCTGAGACGGACACTGAGGCCACGATCCTGCGCCTCGCCCCCGTCAACTCCGGGCCCGCCGCGCCCGTCGCTTTCCTCATCCACGGCGGCACCGTGCCCGTCGAGGTGTCCCGCGACGTCGTCATCGGCCGCGACCCCGACGCGCGCGCCCTCACCGGCCGCCCCGTTGCCACCGTGCTGCGCGTCCCCAGCCCGGCCACCGAGATCTCGCGTTCCCACTGCGCCGTCATGATGACGACGCCCGGCTCGTGGGCCCTCATGGACCTGGGCAGCGCCAACGGCACGGTCCTGCGCCACGCCGACGGCTCCTTCCAGGACGTCACCCCCATGGTGACGATCGCCCTGAACGACGGCGACCTCATCGACGTCGGCGAGGGAACCACCATCGAGTTCCGCGTGCGCTGACGCCACATGCGCCTTGTCTGTGGGGTGGACCTGTTGGTCCACCCCACAGGTGTATGCACTATGCTGTCGCGTATTGACCGGTTGGAGGTTGGGGGTGCCGATGCCCTTAGCGGCCGATTGGATATGCCAGGGGGAGCTAGCTCATGAAGAGTCGCGTGCGGATGATCGTTGTCCTCGTGTGTGTGTGTTCGTTGTGCTGCCGGTGGTGGGCGGCCTCGTGTATTCGTTCAGCGTGAGCGCGGAGGCTGCTGCGCGCTACTACGCCGAGGCGATCGCCCAGGGGCGCTTCGAGGACGCCCTGGCGGTTGAGAGCGCCGACGCCGACGCCGACAGCGGCGTGGGGCGTGGCGCCGCCGTCGACCTGCGCCGTGGCCGCGTGTCGGAGCCCAGCAGCGTGGTGAGCGTTCGGGTGTACGACGAGCGCGATGTGCGGGGGCGTCAAGGAGCGAGCATTGATTTGTCCGTCAACGGGCGCACGATCACGCGCGAGATTTACCTGGAGCGTGTGGGTGTGCCAAGGCCGCACGTGGGCGCGTGGCGCGTCGTCTCGGGTGCCGCGCACGTGGAGACGGTGCGGGCGTATGGCTACGCTTCCGATGTGAGTGTTGGAGGAGTGTCGTTGGGGGGCGCTGGGCGCCTCCGGCGATGGTGGCGCAACCTTCCCGGTTGCCGCCTCGACGGATGGCCTGTGGCACGCGGGTTATGGCGGCGCGGGCGTCTACGCCTACCCCGGCATCTACGATGTGTCGGTTGCCAAGGTCAGTGAGCATACTCAGGTGGCCGTTGACTCTGTCTCTGGGGCCTCGACTCTCAGTGTTCTCTCCGAGTCGAGAGAACATCAGATCGATGTCACGCAGGATGAGAGCACTCGCGCCTGGCATGAGGATCAGCTCGGATCCGTCGCCAGCTCGTGCGTCCTGGGTGACGTGCCCGAGGGGGCCGTGTGTTCCAACATGTCGGTTGCGGGAGCCGAGCGGGTGGACGTGGAGGCCCCGACGCGCGACTCCGGTGATCTCCTCGAAGTGGCGGTTGCCGCGTATCGAAACGACGAGGGCATCGACGCTTTCATCGCGCACAGCAGGGTCTGCTTCGACGAAGAAGGCGAACCGCATATCGTCGTGATCCGTCCCTGAGGGGCTATCGGTTGATGACCTGCGCGGTTGGCAGGTGGCCGGGCGGGCCTCGTCGCCTTCTCGGCTCTCGCAGCTCTCGTGGGGTGGGCCTTCGGGCCTGCCCCACGTCCGTCTGCCCGCCCCCGGTCGACCGAACGCCGCGTCCGGTCGGCCGAACGCCGCGCCCGCCGGCGCCTGCGTGATGAGAGAGTGCACTTTTGATGGTCATCAGTGATCGATGGGGCTCACTGTGCAAGCAGCTACTCGTGAGCGCTGCCTTCTTGTCACTCGGCTGTGTAGCATGTCGGTCCACATCTTGACAGAATCGGACCGTCTATTGAATAACCAGCCGAAACGAGTTAGTCTATACCAAGAGGTCAGGGTCTGAAACGAGTTAGCCATGTGGCTGGCGCTGACTATATGCGAAAGGTGGCTTCAAGATGCCGGGTTGGGCAATTGACAATTGTGACGCGAAAATAGATGCAATCGTTGTGGCGTCGATTGATCGTTATATGGCTGCTCTCGGTTATGCTAAGCGTGGTGGCTATTATGTGTCGGATATGTCTGATGATGATGGTGATCAGGCATATATCTATGTTGTTCGTCCGAATGGCAAGGGTGAAGGGGGTGGGGCGGTTGAAACGGTCGGTAATATATATGTGTCATCAGTGGAGCGTCATCGCTATAAGGATGACTTCGCGTATATCCGCACTACTGTTCGTAAGGCCTGTTCCCCGCTACATGATTCCCTGCCTGCAGTGGGTGATATGGAGAATCTATGTAAGCAAATAGATACGATTCGTGTTACGCTGAATATGTCTTCGTCGGGGCAGCAGGGGACGATATCTTCTTATGTAGCTTCCATTGAGGGATTGGCAAACCTGATTAGAGATGGTCAATATGCGGCTATCACGACTAGTGTTGTATTCCGGGTTCGCTCTGTCATCTCCTCGATAGGTGCCGTGGTTGCCTCGTTGCAGTCGATTGCACAGTCGGAGAAGGATGTTATCGAGGCATTTCAAAGAATCTCGGGCCTGCAATGGATAAGCTAGCGGTTGAGCTGCCGCGCAAAAAGGCTAGTATTACGCTAGCTGGCGTGTTGTCGGTTGTGACCTGGGGAATTGAGGCTGTAGAGGCGGTTTCCTCGAAAAATGTTGCGGGAGGGTTAAAAGCGGGTGTTACAGCTATTCAAGGAATATATGCCTTTAAATTTCAAGAGAGTAAGGGTAATGCTCAAGCGACCGGCCTTGGGCAAGGGCGCGATGCGGGGGCTCGTGCGGTCAACGAATCTATCGTGAGTGGTAAGAAGAGTCTGAATCAGGCTCTCCGCGATGCTGAAGATAAGCTTGCAGAGCGTGTCAATGACTTGGGGAAAACAATTAATTCCCAGATGGAGTGCTTTGATATCGAGCCAAGACCCATATTGATGAAAGCAAATGCGCTCGAAGTCTCTTGTAGCGGGGTTAGATCTGTAGCAGATGACGCGCTCCCGCATCTTGCAGGCAAGCTTCGTGCGGTTGCGGGCGAAATGTCTGGATTGAATGCTAGTCTCGTTTTCTCGAGGCATCGCAGCATCGGTCGGGCTCCAAATGGAGTTGCGCCCGAGTTTAATAAGATGGCTACCTTCGTTGTCGACGCTCTTAATGCGCTCGCTTATGATCTGGAAACGTTCGGCTATTCCCTCCATGATTATGTGAGTGACCTCGAGCATACTGAGGGGAAGGCTGCCTCGCGACTGCTTGGAGTTGCTCCAAAATATCCGGGGCTATAGTCCTAGAGCGTAGCAGTTTCTGCAGCAGTAGTGCTGTTGGGGCGCTGGTTTTCGGTTGCTTTCAGATGCTTGGTTTTGTGGATCATGCACCGATCAAGGTTGGCTAGGGGTTGGTTTGTCCCTGGCGTGCGTAGCGCGCTCGCTCGGGCCTTGTTCTACCGTGGTGTGTCCTGGTCGTCTACGGATGACTTGTGCTGATGTGCTGTCGGAGCCCGCTTAGTGGGCGCTCTAGGTTCGATTCTCGCACTCTGACCGACTCTCACAGCTCTCGTGGGGTGGGCCTTCGGGCCCGCCCCACGTCCGTCTGTCTGCCCCACGTCCGTCTGCCCGCCCCAGCCGGCCGAACGCCGCGCCCGCCGGCGCCTGCGTGACAGCCTTGCCGATACCCCTGACCAGCCCGCTTGACGCCCACTTCCGCCCGAGGACACGATACCCGACAAGCAACCACGGCCTCGTCAATGTAAGGACAATCATAACGGGGCGTGTCTTGAAGTGACCTTAGTCCCTTGATGCGTGTATCCTTGCCTGTGGTAGCGGCCCGGCGTCGGGCCAATCATCGCAAACACGGAAGTTGAGGACCACGATGGTCAAGTATGTGTACGACTTCTCCGAGGGTGACAAGTCCATGAAGGACCTCCTCGGAGGAAAGGGAGCGAACCTCGCTGAGATGACGAAGCTCGGCTTGCCCGTTCCCCCCCGGCTTCACGATCACCACCGAGGCGTGCCGCGCATACCTCAAGGAGTCGGCCGTTCCCGAGTCGCTTGCCACCGAGGTCACCCGCGCCCTGCGCGGCGTCGAAGACCAGATGGGCCGCCACCTCGGCGACCCCACCGACCCGCTCCTCGTCTCCGTGCGAAGCGGCGCCAAGTTCTCCATGCCCGGCATGATGGAAACCGTCCTCAACATCGGCCTCAACGATGAGTCCGTTCTCGGCCTTGTCGCCGTTAGCGGTAACGAGCGCTTCGCGTGGGACTCCTACCGCCGCCTCATCCAGATGTTCGGCAAGACCGTCCTCGACATCGACGGTGACCTCTTCTCCGACGCCCTCGACAACCTCAAGGCCGAGCGTGGCGTCAAGGGCGACACCGAGCTGACCGCGGAAGACCTCAAGGGCCTCGTCGACACCTTCAAGGGCATCGTCAAGGAACAGACCGGCGCCGACTTCCCCCCAGGACCCCCGCACCCAGATGGACATGGGCATCGAAGCCGTCTTCCGCTCCTGGAACACCGAGCGCGCCCGCATCTACCGCCGCCGCGAGCGCATCCCCCACGACCTGGGCACCGCCGTCAACATCTGCACCATGGTGTTCGGCAACATGGGCGAAAACTCCGGCACCGGCGTGTGCTTCACCCGCGACCCCTCCTCCGGCCACTCCGGCGTCTACGGCGACTACCTGGAGAACGCGCAGGGCGAGGACGTCGTCGCCGGCATTCGCAACACGCTGGCCCTGTCCGACCTCGAGCGCATCAACAAGCCCGTCTACGACGAGCTGCGCGCCATTATGCGCAAGCTCGAGACCCACTACCGCGACATGTGCGACATCGAGTTCACGATCGAGCGCGGCAAGCTGTGGATGCTCCAGACCCGCGTCGGCAAGCGCACCGCCGCCGCCGCGTTCCGCATCGCCACCCAGCTCCTCGGCGAAAAGCTCATCACCCGCGACGAGGCCCTGGGCCGTGTCACCGGCGACCAGCTGACCCAGCTGATGTTCCCGCAGTTCGACGCCAAGGCCGACAAGGAGCTCATAGCTCGCGGCATGGCCGCCTCCCCGGGCGCCGCCGTCGGCAAGATCGCCTTCAACAACGCGCAGGCCATCGAAGCCGCCAGCGAAGGCATCAAGACCGTCCTCGTGCGCCGCGAGACCAACCCCGACGACCTGCCCGGCATGGTCGCCGCCGAGGGTGTCCTCACCGCGCGCGGCGGTAAGACCTCGCACGCCGCCGTCGTCGCCCGCGGCATGGGCAAGACCTGCGTGTGTGGCGCCGAGTCCCTCGTCATCGACGAAGCCGCCGGCACCGTCACCATCGGCGACCTCGTCCTGACCGCCGACGACACCATCGCCATCGACGGCCAGACCGGCGAAATCTTCCGCGGCGAGGTCCCCGTGACCGACTCGCCCGTCACCACCTACCTCGCCGAGGGCCTCGAGGCCGGCCTCGCCGCCGCCGGCGAGGACGCGGGCACCCGCGAGCTCGTCGAAGCCGTCGACAAGCTCTGTCCCACGCCGACAAGGTCCGCCGCCTGCGCGTGCGCGCCAACGCCGACACCCCCCTCGACTCCAAGCGCGCCATCGAGTTCGGTGCCGAGGGCATCGGCCTGTGCCGCACCGAGCACATGTTCCTGGGTGAGCGCCGCCCGCTCGTCGAGCGCGCCATCCTCTCCGCCCCCGAGTCCGACGAGCGTCAGGCCGCCTTCGACGAGCTCGAGAAGCTGCAGAAGCAGGACTTCCTCGAGATGCTCGAGGTCATGGACGGCAAGTCGATGACCGTGCGCCTCATCGACCCGCCGCTCCACGAGTTCATGCCCGCCCTCATCGAGCTGGAGACCAAGGTCGCCGTCGGCAAGGCCACCGGCACCCTCGACCCCGCCGACGAGGCCATGCTCGTCGAGGTCCGCCGCATGCACGAGCAGAACCCCATGCTGGGCCTGCGCGGCGTGCGCCTGGGTATCTACCTGCCCGGCCTGTTCGCCCTGCAGATGCGCGCCCTGTGCGAGGCGGCCGCGCAGCTCGTGGGCCGCGGCCTCGACCCGCGCCCCGAGATCATGGTCCCGCTCGTCGGCTCCGTGCGTGAGCTTCAGCTCGTGCGCGAAGAGGCCGAAGGTATCATCGCCTCCGTCGCTGAAGCCCGCGGCGTGGACCTGTCCGGCGTCTCCATCGGCGCCATGATCGAGCTGCCGCGCGCCGCCATGACGGCCGAGGACCTCGCCGAGGAAGCCGACTTCTTCTCCTTCGGCACCAACGACCTCACGCAGACCGTGTGGGGCTTCTCGCGCGACGACGTCGAAGGCGTGTTCTTCCCGCAGTACATCGAGGCCGGCATCTTCGGCGTCTCCCCCTTCGAGTCCATCGACGTCCACGGCGTGGGCACCCTGGTCTCCGAGGGCGTGCGCCGCGCCCGCTCCACCAAGCCGAACATCAAGCTCGGCGTGTGTGGCGAGCACGGTGGCGACCCGGCGTCGATCCACTTCTTCCACGGCGTGGGCCTGGACTACGTGTCCTGCTCGCCGTTCCGCGTCCCCGTCGCCCGCCTCGAGGCTGGCCGCGCCGCGGTCGAGGACCACGTGGACATGACCGCCTGATCGGTGGCGCTTCGCTGAACGCCGCTGAGTGAGCGCGACGAGGCCGTGGCCGGAAACCGGTCGCGGCCTCGCCACGTTGTGGAGTGGTTCCCCAACAATGTCGCATGCAATTCCCCTGCCCATATTTCAAGTTTTGAAATTGGATCGTTGAAATTCCGAGGTTTTTTGGATGCCTATGAAAAGTGAGGGTACCCAAATTGCATGCGACTTTTGGTTAGTTTCGGGGTTGTGTGGTCGGCGGGGCGCTGCCGTAGTCAGGCTCTCCGGACCGTCGGGCGCGCTCCAATCGGTGGGTTCTTCCGTTTGAAATACCGGAGTGGTTCCCCAACAATGTCGCATGCAATTCCCCTGCCCATATTTCAAGTTTTGAAATCGAATCGTTGAAATTCCGCGGTTTTTTGGATGCCTATGAAAAGTGAGGGTACCCAAATTGCATGCGACTTTTGGTTAGTTTCGGGGTTGTGTGGTCGGCGGGGCGCTGCCGTAGTCAGGCTCTCCGGACCGTCGGGCGCTGCGTGCGCCTCGTCGTGGCTCGACGGAAGATGCATTTTGCCTGATCTGTCCCCTTTTATGGCATCGTGTCAGCAAGAAATATTCATGGGCCTTTAGTCCTTCAAGGGGGCTATGTGTTCGCGCTAAACACGGTCACGGCATGGTTACAATTTAGGATGACCTAAATGGACTACTTTTCACCTGGGCCAGATGTGGTTACGCTGATTGGTAGACATTCCATCGTGGCGCCCTCGGGCGCTGACTCGTCAGGAGGTAAGCGGCAGTGCTTCGCGCTCACGCACACAGTATTCGCGCTCACGCACACAGTATTGGTCAGCGACTCAGTCGCGTTCTTATCGTCGCCGTGATGGCGGCCCTCGCTCTGGCCATCGCCGCCGCTCCCTCGCGCGCCGCGGACCAGACGTGGAGCGATGTCTCGACCACGATCAACGGCCTCATCGACCAAGGCGTCTCCACCTTCAAGGCAGGCGACGCCAAGGGTGGCAAAGACACGATCAACGACGCCTACTACAAGCACTACGAGATCACCGGCATGGAGAAGCAGGTCATGGCCCGCATCTCCGGTGCGCGCGTCTCCCAGGTCGAGATGGAGTTCTCGCTCCTCAAGAAGGCCATGACCGACGGCGACAGCGCTGGCGTCGACAGCCACGCCACGACCCTCAAGCAGTACATGGTCGAAGACGGCGCGTCCCTGGATGGCGTGGCCCCCGGTACCGCCGCCCAGGCCTCGTCGGACGATTACAGCCCCGGCGCGTGGGGTGAGGTCGCCAAGACCATCAACGGCATCCTCCAGGACGGCGCCAACGCCTACAAGGGCGGCGACGCCAAGGCCGGCAAGGACAAGGTCAACGAGGCCTACTACAAGCACTACGAGATCACCGGCATGGAGAAGCAGGTCATGAGCCGAATCTCCGGCTCGCGTGTCTCCCAGGTGGAGATGGAGTTCTCCCTCCTCAAGAAGGCCATGACCGACGACGACTCGGCGGCTGTCGACCAGCACCTCTCGACGCTGACGAACTACATCCGCGAGGACGCCAACACCCTCGACGGCTACACCGGCACGGCCGCCGACAAGACCACTGACAGCTCGGGCACCTCCCCGTGGATCGCCCAGTTCCTGCCCTCCCTCCTCGTCATCCTGCGCGAGGGCATGGAGGCGATCCTGGTCGTCGCCGCGGTCCTGGCCTACCTGGCCAAGGCCGGCCACAAGAAGAAGACCCCGATCGTGTGGGGCGGCGTGGCGCTCGCCTTCGCCCTGTCCGTCGGCCTGGCCTTCCTCTTCAGCTATGTCACCTCCCTGGCGGGCGCCAACCAGGAGCTCCTCGAGGGCTTCGCCGCGCTCTTCGCGGTTGTCATGCTGATCTGGGTCTCCAACTGGATGATCAACAAGTCCTCCAACAAGGCGTGGGACGAGTATATCAAGAAGCAGACGGACGCCTCGCTGAGCAGCGGCTCCCTGCTGGGCCTCGCCTTCATCTCCTTCCTCGCGGTCCTGCGCGAGGGCGCCGAGACGATCCTCTTCTACGTCCCGATCGTTGCCGCCGCGGGCGACAAGGTCCACTACGTGTGGATCGGCCTGGCGGTCGGCTCGCGGCCCTGGTCATCATCTACCTGCTCATCCAGTTCGCGGCGGTCCGCATCCCGCTGCGCCCCTTCTTCACCATTACCTCGCTGCTGATGGCCTTCATGGCCTTCACGTTCACGGGTTCTGGTATCGGGGAACTTCAGGAGGCGGACGTCGTGTCCCTGACGCCCATCTCCGGCTTCCCCACCATTGACATCTTGGGGATCTACCCCCGAGTGGAGAACCTGGCCGCGCAAGCCATCGTTCTCGCCATCATCGTCGGTCTCTATTTCTTCGGAAAAGCTCGCCTCGCCCGCGAGGCTGCCGCCCAAACGCGGGCCGAGGAATGATGCTCATTGAGCGACACCGACCTTTCACCCATTCAACACGCTAAGGAGATCAACGCATGAAGCGCTCCCTCTTCCGCGTCGGCGCGGCCCTGGCCACGCTGGCCCTCGCAGGTACCCTGGCTGCCTGCTCCAACAACTCCTCCTCGTCCTCCAGTGACACGCCCGCGGGGCCGGCCTCGGCTTCGGCTGACCCTGCCGCCCCCGCCCCCGGCGAGGATGCCGGCTTCGAGGAGCAGCCCCTGGGCGACGATGTGCAAGTCGGCCCCCTCAAAGTGGGCGGCGTCTACTTCCAGCCCGTCGACATGGAGCCCGAGGTCGGCACCCCGGCTGCGGACTCGTCGATGCACCTTGAGGCGGATATTCACGCGTTAGAGCATAATAATCTCGGCTTTGGTACGGGCGAGTTTGTGCCCGGTCTGACCGTGGATTACACGATCGCGGACAAGTCCGGTAACGTCGTTCAGCAGGGCACGCTCATGCCGATGAATGCCTCCGACGGCCCGCACTACGGCCTGAACCTGCCGAAGCTGGATGCCGGCACCTACGACGTGACCTTCACGATCAAGCCCCCCAGCGGCTGGCTGCTGCACACCGACAAGACCACGGGCGTCGAGGGCCGCTTCTGGACTGAGCCGCTCGTCGCCGAGTTCCCGGATTGGCAGTGGGATCCCACGGCCGTGTCCTGGTGATCGACTCGCACGCTTCGTGGGGCCGAGGCAGTGGTTCCTGTGTCGGACCGCTGGCCTCGGCCCCCGCCCCGTGGGGGGACTATACTTGACACCGGAATCGTGAGACTTCGGTGAACCTTTATTTCGGGAGGAAAGCCAATGCTTCAGCAGATGAGCGAAGCAACCTTGACGCTGCTGTTGACGATGCTCGTGCTCGGCGCCGTCATCCGCTTCATGCCGGCCACGGGCCGCGGCCGCCGAGAAAGAAGGCCCGCTCGCGGGCGGTCTGGTTCGGTATCGCGTTGGGCCTGGTGTCTTCGTTGGCGCTGACGGCCGTCAATGTCGAAGCCCCCAAGCTGATCAACCGCCAGACGGTCGGCCTGTTCACCCTCCCGATCGCGATTGCGCTGGCGCTTGTCTTCCTCGCGCTCGTTGCCGTGCGCTCGCGCCGCATGCGCTCCCTCCTGCCCGGCGACGCCGACGACGAGGCCCGGGCGGCCTCGTCGATAGAAACCGCGCTGCCCGGTGATGTCCTCGTGCGTATCGTCGGTGCCCTGTTCATCGCCGTCTCGCTCTTCCGAGCCGTGCCCACCGCCATGAATCAGGCGCTCATGATGATGTCGGGCGGCGTTGAAATCTACTCGACTCAGGTTGCCCTCGCGATCCTCGGCTACGTCCTGGCGTGGCTGCTCGTGAGCTTCCTGGCGTGGGTGTCCTACCGGATGTGTGCGTGGAATAACCGCGTGTGGCCTGCGGGCGTGATTCTGGTGTCCCTGCTGGTCGACTATGCGCTGCTGATCGTCCGCATCATGAAGGCCAAGCACTGGATCACGATTCCCAAGTCGTCGTGGGATGTTATCTCCTGGTTCATCAACCACGAGGCCGTCTTCACGATCGTGGCCGCGCTGGCCCTGTGCGCGGTCGTCGTGTTGACGTGGCGCGCGTCCCGCGCGATCCCGACCGTCGGGGCTAACCCGGCTGAGGGTCGCCTGGGCCGTGCGCGCTCGCGGCTGTACAAGTCCATGGCGGGCACCGCCGCGATCGGCTACCTGTGCGGCGCCCTGCTGATCACGGTCGGCGTGGCCTACGGCAGCCAGGAGGTTGAGCTCTCCCCGCCCGAGTCCTTCAGCGTCGTCGACGACCAGGTGAGCCTCAACCTGGCCGACATTTCGGACGGCCACCTGCACCGCTATGAGTACACGACCTCGGGCGGCGTCAAGGTGCGTTTCATCGTCATCCAAAAGTCCGGCTCTTCCTTCGGCGTGGGCCTGGACGCGTGCGATATCTGCGGTCCCACCGGCTACTACGAGAAGGACGGCAAGGTCATCTGCAAGCTGTGTGAAGTGGCGATGAACATCGCGACCATTGGCTTTAAGGGCGGCTGTAACCCGATCCCCATCGACTACAAGGTCTCTAACGGCACGCTGACGGTTCCGATCTCTGCGCTCGAGTCCTCGGCCTCGGTCTTCGTGAAGTAAGGGGTCCGCATGTTTTTCCGAATGCTCCGCGGCGCCCTCACGAGGCGCGGCAACCGCCACCTGATGATCGCCCTGACCGTCGCGCTGGGCGCCTGCGTGGCCACATCCATGCTCTCCGTCATGTTCAACGTGGGCGACAAGGTCAACCAGGAACTCAAGTCCTACGGCGCGAACATCGTCGTGCGCCCCCAGGGTGCGGCCGTCCTCGATGACCTCTACAACACGGGCGAGGCCGCCGAGGCCCGCTCGTACCTGCGTGAGGACGAGCTGGGCAACATCAAGACGATTTTTTGGACCTACAACATCCTCGACTTCGCGCCGCTGCTGAACGTGTCCGCGACCGACGCGAGCGGCGAGCACGTGCCCACGACCGGCACCTGGTTCAGCCACCACCTCGAGCTGGCCACCGGCGAGAGCGTCGAGACGGGCCTGGACAGGCTCCGCGGATGGTGGGGGCTGGAGGGCGCGTGGCCGGCGGACGACGACGCGGACGGAGCGGTCGTGGGGACGGCCTACGCCGCCGCGCACGGGCTGGCCGTCGGCGACTCCTTCACGCTCACCCGCGAGGGGATCACGCGCGACTTCACGGTGCGCGGCATCATCACCAGCGGCGACGACGCCGACCGCGGCGTGTTTATTCAGCTGGCGCAGGCGCAGGCACTCATCGGGCGTGAGGGGGCAGTTGGCAGCGTCGAGGTCTCCGCCCTCACCACGCCGGATAACGACCTGGCCCGCAAGGCCGCGAAGAACCCGAACTCGTTGACGGTGAAGGAAAAGGAAACCTGGTACTGCACGGCCTACGTCTCCTCGATCGCCTACCAGATCGAGGAAGTCATGACGGACTCCGTGGCCCGCCCGGTCCGCCAGGTCGCCCAGTCTGAGGGCACGATCCTGGAGAAGACCCAGCTGCTCATGGTCCTCGTGACCGTGCTGGCGCTCATCGCCTCGGCCCTGGCCATCGCGAACCTGGTGACCGCGGGCGTCATGGAGCGCTCCAGCGAAATCGGCCTCATGAAGGCCGTGGGTGCCAAAGATAAACAGATCATCGCGCTGTTCTTGACCGAGACGATCGTCGTGGGCTTGGTCGGCGGCGTGCTCGGCTACGGCGCCGGCCTCGGGCTGGCGCAGGCGATCGGGTACATGGTGTTCCACTCCTCGATCGCGTTTGCGCCGGTCGTCGTCGGTCTCGTCGCCGTCCTCGTCATCCTCGTCGTCCTGGGAGCCTCCATCCCGGCGATCCGCTACCTGCTGCGCCTCAACGCGGCTGAAGTCCTGCACGGAAGGTGATGCCCATGTCCAGACGAGCAATGTTCTGGCGGATGGTTATCTCCTCCATCCTGCGCCGCCGCTCCCGCGTCCTCATCGCGGTCCTCGCCGTCGCCATCGGTGCGACGACCCTGTCCGGCCTCGTCACGATCGCGGTCGACGTGCCCGCGCAGATGGCCCGCGAGATCCGTTCCTACGGCGCCAACCTCGTCGTCACCCCCGCCGGCGACGTGCCCATCACGGACGAGGCCGTGGCCGCCGCGACCGCTCAGGTGCCCGCGAGTGCTTTGGTCGGGTCTGCGTCCTTCGACTACGAGACCGTCACGATCAATGACCAGCCGTTCGTGGCGGGCGGAGCCGACCTGGCGGCCGTGCACGCCATGAACCCGTATTGGTACGTGGATGGGGAGTGGCCCGAGGCCTCGGGCCAGATCCTCGTGGGCGAGCAGGTCGCCTCGACGATCGACGTGAAGGCCGGTGACACGATCACGGTCAGCCAGCTGGACGCCTCCGCGTCCTCGAAGGCCGCCGCGCAGTCCGGGGCGCAGGCCTCGGGCCTGAAGGTCGATCCGCGCACCGTCACCTTGACCGTGTCCGGCATCCTCAAGACCGGCGGCAACGAAGACGGCTACGTGTACATGTCCCCCCCAGGACATGAGCGCGCTGACCGGGCAGACCGACACCGTGTCGCTCGCCGAGTACTCGATCGCCCTGGAGGGCGACCAGCTCAGCGCCATCGCCGACGCGATGAACGCCGCCAACCCCGACATTCACGCTCAGACCGTGCGCCGCCTCGCTCAGTCCGACACGGGCGTGCTCGCGATGCTGCGTTCCCTGCTCGTCGTCATCACCGTCATCGTGCTCGCCCTGACCATGATCGGCGTGTCCACGACGATGATCGCCGTCGTCACCGAGCGACGCAACGAGATCGGCCTGCGCAAGGCCCTGGGAGCAACCGCGCGATCCATCACCCGCGAGTTCATGGGCGAGGGCGTCATGCTCGGGCTCATCGGAGGCGTCCTGGGTGCCGGGGCCGGCTACGGCCTCGCCGTCCTCATCTCCACCTCCGTCTTCCATCGCTCCATCTCGCTGCACCCCGTGATCCTCCTGGGCACGGTCGCCTGCTCGATCCTCATCGCCGTCCTCGCCTGCCTCCCGCCCGTGCGTCGCGCACTGGCCGTCGACCCCGCGCTCGTCCTGCGCGGAGAATGAGAACCACCATGACAACCCCCGACACCACCCCCCACCGCCGCTGCCGACGCACCCGAGGCCGCCCAGGCCTCGTCGGCCCCCACTGACGCCCTGCTGACCCTCGACGGGGTCTCCAAGATCTACGGCGACTGCACGCCCTCGACAACGTGTCCCTCGCGATCCCGCGCGGCCAGTGGGTGTCCATCGTCGGCCCGTCGGGCTCCGGCAAGACCACCCTCATGAACATCGTCGGCGCCATGGACACCGCCACCAAGGGCACCGTCATGCTGGACGGGCACGACATCTCCGACCTGACCGCCGACGAGCTCACCGAGGTTCGGTGCCGCACCATCGGCCTGGTCTTCCAGCAGTTCCACCTCATCGGCCACCTCACGGCCCTCGAGAACGTCATGGTCGCCCAGTACTACCATTCGATGCCCGACGAGAAGGAAGCCCTCGAGGCCCTCGACCGCGTCGGCCTGGCCGATCGCGCTACCCACCTGCCCCGCCAGCTCTCCGGCGGCGAACAGCAGCGCGTGTGCGTGGCCCGCGCCCTCATCAACTACCCCAAGCTGCTGCTGGCCGACGAACCCACCGGCAACCTGGACGAGACCAATGAGGAGATCGTCCTCGACCTGTTCAACCAGCTCCACCAGGACGGTACGACCCTCATGGTCGTCACCCACGACGCGCTCGTCGCCGAACAGGGCCAGCGCGAAATCCGACTCGATCACGGCAAGGTCGTGAAGGAAACCTGGCACGACCACAACTTCGAACAGCGCGCCTCGGGGCTCGTTCTCCCCGGCCGCGACGGCGATGCGCGCAGCGGAAAGGACAAGGTACGATGACCACCCGCAACACTCTACACGCGCGCTCCCGATGGGCCGCCCCGGCCTCGTTCGCGGTCCTCGGCGCGCTCGGCGCCACTATCCTGGGTGCCTGCCAGCCCTCCACCGGCCTGGACATGAGCAAGCCCATGAGCGATGGCACGTGGACCGCCCAGTCCAACCCCGACGACCAGGGCTCCATCGGCACCATCACCATCACCGTCGAGGGCGGGCGCATCACCGCCACCTCCTACGAGACGACCCTCGCGAACGGCACCGACAAGGGCGCCGACTACGGCAAGAACTCCGCCGGCGAAGTCTTCAACCAGGACTACTACAAGAAGGCGCAGGCCGCCGTCGCCTCCTACCAGGAGTACTCCGACAACCTCACGCAGGTCGGCGACCCCGCCAAGGTCGACGTCATCACCGGCGCCACCGTCGCCCACCAGCAGTTCGTGCAGGCCGCGATCCGCGCCATCGCCGCCTCCCAGGGCGTCTCGGCCGAGGCGGCCGACGACATCACCATCCCCGGCCTGGACGAGTCCACGAAGGACGGCGGCCTCGACGACTCCGACAGCTGAGCCCGTGGGCTCTGCGGGTTCCGTGGGCCCTGTGCGCTCTGCGGGCGTCTCGGGGGACGAGGCCGTGGCTGAGGCTCCGGGTCCCGCCCGCGGGGCGGGCGGTGGGGATGCCGTTGCGGGGGTTTCTCCGGCGCAGGCTCTTGCACAGGAAGGCCCTCAGCACGTTGCGGATGCTCGGGCCGCGGATGGTGCCCCCACGTGGCGCTCCTCGTTCCCCGCGATGGGCACCCGCGTCGACATTATCGGGTGGGGCGGTGACGGCATGGCGATCGTCAACGCCCTCGTGGGCGTCGTTGCCCGCCACGAGGACCTGTGGAGCGCGTTCCGGCACTCTTCCGAGGTGTCGCGGCTGAACGCCGCTGTCCGCGATGCCGCGTGCTGTCACGACGCGGACGGCGGCGAGGCGTTGCCGGCGACCGGTGACGCGTGCACAGACGCCACTCGTCCCGCAGCCGCCTCGCCCGCCTGCGTGACAGCTTCCGCTTCGGTCACAGACGCGCCGGATACTCCGCTTCGCCACTTGCAACCATCCCGCGAAGGAACCGCTGACGCGGGGGGCGGCCCCGGCCTCGTCGTGAGCGAAGAAACCGACCAGCTGCTGCGCGGCGCGCTGGCGCTCGCCGAGGCGACCGGGGGAGCGTTCAACCCGATGATCGGGCCGCTTGTCGCCGCGTGGGATGTCAAGGCGATGCGGGCGGCGTTCGTCGCGGGCGCGGCGCTGCCGCCCGCGCCCTCCGTGGCTGCTGTGGAGGCGGCGGCGCGGTCCTCGTCGTGGGGCTTGCTGTCGCGCGTCGGCGAGCGGCGGTGGACTCTGCGGGCACCCGCCGGCGCCGCAATCGGCAGTGGGGCCCGCGGTCTTCCTGTCGATGCCCGCGGTCTTCCTGTCGATGCCCGCGGTCTTCCTGTCGATGCCGGCGGTCTTCCTGTCGACGTTCGCGGTCTTTCTGTTGACGCCCGCGGCTACGTTAGCGGCGACGGACAACCCTATGACGCCTCGCATGAGAATCAAGCCGCAGGCGCCTCCTCCGAGGGCGCTCGTGTGTCCGCGACGGATGGCCGAGGGCATCGTGATGGAGTGCCGTGCCCCCGCCTCGACCTGGGGGGCGTCGCAAAGGGGTACACCGCTGACGCGTGCCGCGACCTGGCGGTGTCCATGGGGGCGCGCGGAGTTCTTGTGTCGGTGGGGACGTCGTCGGTGTCGGTGTTCGGGACTCGCGCCGACGGGTCCCCGTGGTGCGCCGGCCTGCGTGACCCGAACGGCGCGCCCACGGCGATTGCTGGCGTCGTGGGACTTCCGGTGGGTGATATGGCGTCCCTGTCGACGTCCGGAGACAACCTGGGACCGATGGGTGGAGTGGTGCGCGTCGAAACGTGGGATGCGAGCGCTGGTGGCGTCAGTTCGGGCGCGGATAACCCTCGTGGCACTCGTCCTGTCGTTGCTGCCGCTGAGGCCGCCGGGGGCGGCACTAGCAGTGCCGCCACTCGTGACGCACAGCGAGCTTCCACGCGTGAAATAGCGCGTGAAACGGGTGTTTGTGGCGGGGGTATCGCTCCCTCGCGCGCGTTTGTCACCGACGCTGATGTGCAAGCCGTTACTCATATGCCGGGTTTGTCGGGGCTGTCCGCACCTGCCCCTCTTCCCATGGGTGAAGGGGGCGTTGCCGGTGGGGGAGGGCAGGCCTCGTCCCTGCGTGAAACAAGCCGTGAAACACCCGCGTGCGCGGCCGTTGCTACCGTGTCCTCTCGCGCCGATGCTCGTACTCATGCCACTGTTGTTGCTGCCGAGCCGGGCGCGCCCGGTGGGGGAGGGCAGGCCTCGTCCCTGCGTGAAACAACCTGTGAAACATCCGTGTGTGCGGCCGAAGCTGCCGCGTCCTCTCGCGCCGATGGGGCGGCGCCCTCCTCGCGCCTGCTGGACCACCACATCATCGACCCGCGGACGGGCTACCCGGCGCGCGCGGGCGTGCGGCAGGTCAGTGTCGTGGCCACATCGGGGGTGCTCGCGGAGGCGCTGTCGACGGCGCTCCTGGTCGACCCGACCGTGGACCTTGACGCGGTCGTCGCAGCCTGGTCGCGGGCGACCGGAACGCCTGCCCGGGCGCGCGTCGTCGGCCTGGCGCGCGCGGCGTAGGGGTGAAGCCGCGTGACCGCCGCATGTGGATTGAGTTGGGGTGTATGGCGGTTGAGACCATCGGGGGCGTGAGTAGTCGCTGCCGAGTCTTTGCGTGCCTATCTCGATTACTGCGTCATGCGTCGGGAAGCTCTGCACCAGTTAGGGAGCATTACACCACCTGGGAAGTGGTGTAATACCTGGCTAAATGGTGTAACACCACTTAGGAACAAGCGCATATGCGGAGAATGTTGCCAGCTGGCCGATGCTGACCGCCGATTGCGCTTGGAGAACTTGCAGATGAGTGTGAGAGCGGACGTTATCCACAACCCCTCGGAGCAGCTTGCCTCTATCCACAGGTTCGTTCTCTGGTCGTGACTTGGCACGCTGTCTTGCCGATGATGGAGATATGAATGCTCAATCGCTGACTGTTATCAGGTCTTCGACGAATGGACGGCCTTCAGTAGGTGATCTGTCGTCGGGCAACGTGATTCGTATCCAGCGTGGCCGCTACGTCAGGATCCATCGGTCCGGGCCACCGATGACGTACTGGGAGATATGGGCTCTCGTCGCTAGGGCTCGATTACTTGTCGTGAGTGACAGTAGCTCCGGCTCCCCGGTATTCGTAGGCCCTAGTTCATTCGTTGCGCGGTCGATACCACTGTGGGAGGCAAATCCCGATGTTGTGATTTGGTGCGCGTCACGGCATGGGCGGCGCTCAATGCCGGCGGTCACCATGCAAACGGTGACTATTCCTGCGACGTTCGTGTGTTCGACAGTGAAGAAACCGTGTGAACACAGCGTCGAGATCGTTGATCGGTTGCGATGTGAATCGGTCGTTGAGGCGGCAGTTCGCATGGCTTGTTATTCGGAACGTCTCAGCGGATTCGTGGCAATTTGCATGGCATTGCACTACGAGTCTCGGTTTGTAGTGCTATCCCAGCAAGAAAGTAGGCAACGAGCGCAACGCGTTCGGAGCAAGATGCTTGAATGCTTGGAGCTGTATCGGCAGCAGAAGGAATGCGTCCCCTACAGGCGGGCACAGCGCTTGATAGCCGCCGCTGACCCCGGGTGTGACAACCCAGCCGAGGCTGCTCTTCTGTGGGTTCTCAAGTCGGTGAGTTCCTTCGAAGTTGTGACCCAGTTCGAGATAGTCATCAATGGGCGCCGTTACTTTGCGGACATCGCGATTCCGGGACTCATGATCATCTTCGAGTTCGATGGCATCGGAAAGCTGGGCAAGGATGATGCCGAGTTTGCGCGGGCGAAGCGTGACTGGATCCAGCGAGAAAATGATTTGCGCTCTGCGGGGTGGACGATATACCGGGTCTCTTGGAGGGACTACGAAGACTTCGCTGCGTTACGTGCGTGGGCAATTCAGCTGCTTCGTCCGCATCAAGTTGCCATCCCTGAGTGTGCCGAGGCGTTGTGGGCTTTGCCGACTGCTGCCTGTGATGGTCCGAGCCGGCGTTTTCATGTCCACGCGCGATGAGTGCTGCACTAGTTAGGGAGCATTACACCAGTTAGGGAGCATTACACTACCTGGGAAGTGGTGTAATACCTGGCTAAATGGTGTAACACCACTTAGGAACAAGCTGCAACGAGGATGGTGGGCCTGGCTGCGGTGCCCGTGGGCTGTGGCGGGGCCTGGCCGGACAACGAGTCGACGCGCCGAGCGAAGCTCGCGGCGCGGACGGCTCGTGGGCGGGCCGCCGCCCACGAGCACGCCAAGCAGCCCAGCCCCACAGCAAGACCCGACGGCGCCCGGAACACCCGTGGGGCCCACAGCAACACCGGGATTCAGGCGGAACGCCCCGCGAGCAGCGTCGCCAGGTGGACGCCCCCGCGGCCCGCCAGCTGCGCCGCCTGGGTGCGGCACGAGAAGCCGTCCGCCAGGTACACGGCGTCCGGCTGGGCCGACAGGGACGGCAGCAGCGAATGCGAGGCGACCGCGACCGACAGGTCGTAGTGGCCCGCCTCCATGCCGAAATTCCCGGCCAGGCCGCAGCACCCCTCGAGCCGCGTGACGCGCGCACCCAGCGACTCGAGCAGCGCCTGGTCCGTGTCCCACCCCATGACGGAGTAGTGGTGGCAGTGCGGCTGCGCGACGATCTCGACGCCCTCCAGGCTCGGCAGGCTGCGCGACGATTCCGGCACGGCCGACAGCACCTCGGCGAGGGTGTGCGTCGCGCCCGACACGAGCATCGAGCGCGGATCCTCGGGCAGCAGGTCCGCCAGGTCGTCGCGCAGCACCGCCGTGCACGAGGGCTCGACGCCGACGATCGGGAACCCCGCAGCGGCGAAGGGCGCGAGGATGCCGAGCAGCGACGCCAAGTGCTTCTTGGCGCCCGTCAGCTGCCCGGTCGTGATCCACGTGAGCCCGCAGCACGCGTCGGGCGCGACGATGGGCGCAAACCCGTTTGCTTCGAGCACGTCAACGACCGCGCGCGCCCCTGCGCCGTCCAGGGTCTGACTAAACGAGTCCGCCCACACGAGCGCATACGGCCGCCCGCCGGGGTCGCGCGGGCCGCTCAGGACCGGGGAACCCACCGTCGACGAGGCAGTGGCCACCTCGCGCTCGCAGGCAGAGTCGGACGAGGCAGTGGCCGCCTCGCGCTCGCAGGCAGAGTCGGACGAGGCCGGGGTGCCGCCGCGCTCGCAGGCATCGGTTGCGGCCGCGGAAGTTGCGGCAGCGGAAGTTGCGGCAGCGGGAGCCGCAGTGCTGGAAGTTGCAGTGAAAGAAGATGCTGCGTCGCCAGCCGGGACGGAACCCGCCAGCAGGTTGCGGCGGCGAGCCCACGCGGTGACGGTGCCCGACTGGAGGGCGGGCATGCCTCGGCGAGGGTCGAGTCCGATGATGCGGAAGGCCAGCGACCGCAGGGGGGGTCACTGACATGATGGCGTTAGCGACGGCCGCCAGGCCGGGCACGCGCGCGGTGACGCGGGTAAGGCGCGGCAGCCAGCCGAGCGTGTAATGGCTGAGGGGGCGCAGGCGCCCCCGGTAGGTGCGGAAGAGCGCTTCGGAGCGGTAGCGGGCCATGTCGACGCCGGCGGGACAATCGGCGGAGCAGGCCTTGCAGGCCAGGCACAGGTCGAGGGCCTCGAGGACTTCGGGGGAGTTGATGGCCTGAACGAGCTGCGAGTTCGCGGCCTCCTGGAGGATGCGAGCGCGCCCTCGGGTCACGTCCTTCTCGTCGCGGGTGGCCAGGTAGGACGGGCACATGAACGTGCCGGGCACTCCGGCGCGGCACTTGCCCACGCCCGTGCAGCGGTGGACGGCCGCCGTGAAGTCGCCGCCGTCGTGGGTGAACGCGAAGCCGCCGTCGGCGGGCATGGGGTGTGCGGCGACGCGGCGCAGGTTCGCATCGAGGGGGGTCAACGCCGGGCTGGAGTTCGAGCTGGCCGCCGGCAACGGCGAGTGGGCCGGACACGTCGGATGGGCGCGAGGAGCCGGCGGCGGCCGCATCGCCAGATGCGCGAGCGGAACCCGCGGAACCATCAGCGCGCAGGGACGTCGGCATATCGGCAGCGCCTCTGCCCGGGGCCGGGCCCGCAGCGTCGGCCCCGAGAACGAAACCAGCGCCGAAGTTGCCACTGGAACCGGCTCCGCCACCATCTTGCGCGGCAAGAGCTCGCGCCGCGAGAGCCCGCGCCCGAGCGCGGGAGGCGGCCTCGGCCTCGTCCATGGGGGCGGCGAGCACCCCGGGGTTGAGGAGGTTACCGGGGTCGAAGACGTGCTTGACGCGGGCGAACAGGTCGAGCATCTCGGGAGAGTACATGAAGCGCAGGAGCTCGCCGCGGGCGCGCCCGTCGCCGTGTTCTCCGGAGACGGAGCCGCCGTGGGCCGCGCAGATGCGGGCCGCGGACTGCAGGAACGCGCGCGAGTGGGCGACGCCTTCGGGGGTTTCGAGTGGCATGGCGAGGCGCACGTGCACGCAGCCGTCGCCGAAGTGCCCGTACAGGAGCCCGTCGATGTCGAACTCCTCCATGAGGGCGGTGAAGTCGCGCAGGTACGCGCCGAGGTTGTCGGGCGGGACGGCCGCGTCCTCGAAGCCGGGCCAGGCTTGCTGGTCGCCGCCGCCCGCGCCGTCCGGCGGGGTGCGCCCTGCCCAGGCCCGCACCGTCGGCGCGGATCCTCCACAGGGCCGAGGCCTGGGCCCCGGGTGGGTACACGACCGTGTCGACGGCGGCGGAGGCGGCGCACAGGGGCGCGTGCGCGTTCCAGGGAGGCGGTGACGTCTTCGCCGGGGGCTCCGACTTCGACGAGGAGCCAGCCTTCGCCCTCGGGCAGGGCGGGGACGGCGCCGGGGCCCTTGTGTGCGCGCACGACGTCGACGAGGCGGCGGTCCATGCCCTCCACCGCGAGGGGCGAGTGGGTCAGCAGCGCGGGCACGTCGTCGGCGGCCTCGATCATGGAGCGGTAGCCGAGGGCGGCGAGCACGGGCGCGTCGGGCAGGGGCACGAGGCGCACAGTGACGGACAGGATGAGGACGAGGGTGCCCTCGGTGCCGGTGAGCATGGCGGCGAGGTTGCGCCCGCCCTCGGGGGTGAGGTGTTCGAGGGAGTAGCCGGAGACCTGGCGCTTGAAGCGGCCGAGCTGCGTGCGGATGGGGGCCAGGTGGGAGTCGATGAGCGAGGCCAGCCCGGGTACGTCGCGAAGCGCCGAATCGTGCGAGGTCGTGGCCGTGAAACGGCGCCCGCGCCCGTCCACGCAGTCGAGGGCGACGATGTTGTCGGAGGTGCGCCCCCAGGCGGTCGCGTGCGGGCCGCAGGCGTTGTTGGCGACCATGCCGGCGATCGTCGCGCGGTTCTGGGAGGAGGGGTCGGGGCCAAAACGCAGGCCGTGCTTGGCTGCCGCGGCCTGGAGGGTGGAGCCGACGCAGCCGGGTTCGACGGTGGCGGTGCGGGCCTCGGGGTCGATGGAGAGGACGCGGTTCATGTGCCGCGAGAAATCGAGGACGAGGCCGGGGCCGATCGCGTTGGACGCGCACGAGGTGCCGCCGCCTCGGGCGGTGAGGGGGACGCCGTGGGCGCGGGCGAGGTCGAAGGCCGCGAGGGCCTGCTCGGGCGTGCGCGGGAATGCGACGGCCAGGGGCACGATGCGCGTGAGGCCGGCGTCGGAGGAGTAGCGCGCTCGCGTGCCGACGGAGGCGTCGACGTCAATGAGTGCGCGCAGGTCAGACAGGAAGCTGTCGCTCATAGGGCCAGTGTGTCACGGTCGCGCCGCGGGAAGTTGGCCCTTCCCGCTGTGCGGATGATCGCGCGGCGGTTATTAGGCCGGTTCGGGATCGTCGTGGAACATCCTGGGGAAAGGTGTCACGGGGACGGGAATACGCTCGATAGGCGGAAAATGAGGGCTGACCGGCTGTGAAATATTTGGGTATGTCCGCGGCGCCGTCCTGGCCTCGAGGCAGAAGGGGGACAGTTCGAGGCGCGTCTCCTCGGACGCCGGAACGCGCGGTTCTGGCGCCGAGTATTCAACGATGTGCAGGTTCTTTCTGCCCATTGTTCCTCGCCCTGTCTGTCGATTGCTGTGTGTCGCGCAGTAGTCTAACCGGCTGGAAGGTTGCCTGTTGCTCGATTCGCGCGAATCGCATCCCATCGTACACGATCTGGCCTTTTGGCGAGGCGGAATCGGAGTGGTTGTTCGGCATGTGTCAGTGCGTGTCGGACGCCCGGTGTATGCCTCTCGTGGGGCGTCGTATCCCTCGCATCGGGCGTTGCGTGGGGTGGGAAGGTGGGGGCATGTTCTGTGGGATGGTGGGCGCTAGCGGTTCGATTTTTGAGGTCGGGCGAGCCGTGCAGGGTGAGCCGTGCAGGGTGAGCCGTGCGGGTTGGGGTGGGTGGTCGGATGGGGGCGTGGTGCCTATGTGGGGCTGTGTGTCGGGTGATGATGGGGTCGATGCCGTTCTTTCGGGCTTGGGTGTGAGGGCTGGGTGCGCAGTGGGGCTCTTCGCTGCGATCGTGGTGGTCCGGCGCGCTCTTTTACCGTCTTGAAGGCGTTTGCGTGTGGCGCATATGACAGGCTGGGTAGTGTGTGAAGTGCTGCTGAGGCGCCATATGATTACGTGGTATCTATCCCATTGTCCCTGTGTCCTCTGTGTTTCTTTTGGAACGTATGAAACAATGGCCACGAGCGCCCCATACACGTGAAGGAAAGAGCGATGGCCCTGTTTGAGTTCGAGGATGGACACCTCGTCCCCGCTCAATTCGGATACCCGGTTGCGCAAGACCTGGGTCCTGATCTGGTGGACGCGATTTGCCAACAGGTCTTACAGATTGTGTCCCGTCCCCTGTTCCCGGTGACGTGGCGTGACATGACCGGACAGGACGACGAGGAGACGCCGCGCCTGACGGCCCTCGACGTGACGGGCCAGATCGTCTCCGTCGAGATCCTGAAGCTCCTGGACTCCGAGACCCTCATTACGTCGCTGTCGCGGCTGGCGGTCGTCGCCTCCCTGTCGTGGTCGGACCTGGCGGCGGAGTACCCCTCGGGCCCCGAGGGCTTCCGCGCGGGGGTGGGCCCAGTTCCGCGATTCGATGCCTCCGGCCGTGGGCCCGGGTCCCCGACTCATTATGGTCGCGGGCGAGATCGACCCCTCCGTGCGTCCCGCCCTGTCGATCCTGGCGACCTCCGGCGTCGAAGTGCACCTCATGAACCTGCGTCAGATGTCCAACGGTCGTCTCTTCCTGGACGTCAACGCGGTGGGCCCGCGCCTGTACGGGCACGCTCCGCAGCTGCTCGGCTCCGCTTCCGTCGCCCCGGCGCTCCCCGCCGCCGCACCGGTCGAATCCGAGACCCCCGCCGAGGCTGACGAGCTCGACGACTCCCAGGTCGCCGCCGAGCAGTCGGAAGACGGTACCGATTCAGACGCGCAGGACCGGGCCGACGACGGCGCGGACACGCCGACCACGCGTCCCACCCCGAAGGTGGCTCCCCACCTGCGCGACGTGTTCAGCTACTCCGTGGACGAGGAACCCCCGGCCCCCCTGGAAGCCCGCGGTCGAGGAGGAGAACGCCCAGGACACGGAGGACGAGGTCGTGGAAGCCTCCGAGGAGAACGCCGAGCTGGGCGATGCCTCCGCCGGTGACGAGGAGCGCGACGCCGACGTTCCCGAGGACCGCGACGACGCCGAGCACGACAACGACGCGCATGGTGGCGACGGGGCCGAGGCGCCCGAGACCGAGGGAGGCGCCGACGACTCCCGTGAGGAGGACGCCAGCGACGAGAGAACGCCGAGCAAGGCGAGCAGGATCGCGCCGATGGTGAGCGTGGCGAGGACGCGCGCGAGGCCGACGTTCCTGAGCACCGCGACGACGCCGATCACGCCGATGACGAGCGCGGCAATGCCGAGCCTGAAAACGCCGAAGGCGAGCGAGTCGGCGGTGAGTCCGCCGACCACGGAGACGTAGCGCGCGACGGCGACGAGTGGGGCGACCATGGCCACCCCGAGGAACGCGCCGTGAATGACAGCGATAAGAATGACAACGAGGAGGAGCAGCACGTGACCCAGGACGAGACGCCGCGCTGGGAGCGCCCCGCCCACCTGGGCAGCCGCGCGTCGCGCCGCACACAGGCCGAACCCGCCGAGCTCAACGACGGGGGAGCGACCGACGCGGCCACGGCCTCGTTCGTGGATCGCGCGGAGGAATCCCCCCGAGGTCGTCGCCGCCCGCGACGAGGGCGTGCCCGTCCTCGGACGCGACGAGGCCGGCCTGCGCACCCTCGCCCAGATCCTCGGCCAGGACACGCCCCTCGTGGCGCGCGGCGAGCTCGGGCTACCGGAAGACCTCGTCCTGGCGGCCAGCGGCGCCATCTCTGGCGCCGGCCTGACCTACCCGTCGCTCGAGACGATGCTGACCGCGCGCGGCCTGGGCCACATCGACGCCTGGACCCTCGTGCGCATCGGCGACCGCCTGGGCCCAACTCTGGCGGAAGCCCTCGACGAGGTCAACCGCGAGATCGTCCGCGAATACGCGCACGCGCCCCGCGAGCGCCGCGCCGCGAGACACTGACACGCGCGACACGACGGGGGCGGCCCGGGATCGACGAATCCCGGGCCGCCCCGTTGCATGCACTGGCGACGTCGACGCCAGAGCGAGCCGCGCGACCCTCCCGAACGCGGCCTCGCGCGGCGCCCGGAAGGCGCGACGCTAGCCGACGAAGGCCTCTAGCCAGCCGCGCATCGTCGCGTAAACCTGCTCGCGCACGGGCGCGTCGGACAGGACGAGGTCGTGCTTGCCGGGGAATCGGGCGATCGTGACCAGGTCGGACAGGCCGAGGCTGCGCTGGGCGATGACGACCGGGTCCAAGACGGTGTCGGAGGTGAAGACGCGCTCGCACCACTCCTCGTCGACATAAGCGGAGGTGGACACCATGGAGAGCACGGGGCACTCCAGGTGCACGTCCTTCTCAACCGTTTCGTGTCCGGCCATGATGGCGTCGAGCCAGGAGGCGGGCACCGGGTAGGATTCGGGGCGCTTCCACTCCTGAATGATCGGCCAGCCCGCGACGGACGGGTCGTCGGCGGACAGGCCCTCGGGGATCGGCAGTCCGGAGGCGGCGCGCCCGGCGAGCGAACGCCCGTAGTGGCCTGCCCCGCCCGAGGGGACCTCCCACATGGGGTTGCGCGACGCGATGCGCCCGATGACGGGGGCCATCGCCCCGCGCCAGGCGGCCATCGACTGCATCTCGAGCCACGCCGAGTTCAGGATCAGGCCGGCCAGGACGCCGGGGTGGCGGTGCGCCCACAGGGTCGCGATGAGGCCGCCCGTCGAGTGCCCCGCGAGGACGATGGGCTCGTCGTCGCGTTCGGAGCGGATGATCTCGATGGCCTCGCCGATCTCCTCGTCGTACACGGACAGGTCGTCCGTGTACCCGATGGTCTGGTGGGGGCGCAGCGACCGTCCGTATTTGCGCATGTCGAGCGCGTAGAACGCTGCCCCCGCCTCGCGCAGCCGATTCGCCATCTCGGTCTGGAAGAAGTAGTCGTTGCGTCCGTGCAGGTACAGGACGGTCAGGCGGGGGCTTTCGGGTGGGCGTGCGCGCACGAGGGTCGCGACGCAGGGGCCTTCCGCGTCGTCGATCAGCTCGATTGTGCGAGACTCGTAGCCGTCGCCCAGGATGTCGGCTCGCCACTGGGGCCCGGGTGGGCCGGCCTCGCCCCAGGGGGCCATGACGTCGCGCTCGGGGGTCGAATCGTCCGACGAGGCCTGGGGGGCCACCCCGGAAAAGTCGGGTAGGCCGGTCGTGTCGGGGGTGAGCTCGCCGCCGTGCGTGGGATTGCTGGTAACGCTCATTGGGTCAGCATAACGCGCGAGGCCGCCCCGGCCTCGTTGATGAGGAGGAGAAACCGGGGCGGCCTCGCGGAGAAAGCGGCGCTGATCAGGCGAAGGAGGATGCGCGCGAGGGAATGCGCTCGTTGAGGAACTCGTTGAGCAGGGCGGTGAGCTGGTCGTGTTCGATGAGGAAGCCGTCGTGCCCGTGGTCGGAGTGGATCTCGCGGTAGAACGCGCCAGGAATGCCGGAGGCCATCTGCCAGACCTGCTCGGGGAAGAAAAGCCGGTCGGAGTCGACGGCGACGACGAGGGTGCGGGCGGTGACGGCCTTGAGGGCCTGAGCGACGCCGCCGCGGTCGCGGCCCACGTCGTGGGAGAGCATCGTGCGGCACAGCGTCACGTAGGAGCCGGCGTCGAAGCGGCGCACGATCTTCTCGCCGTGGTAGTCCAGGTAGGACTCCACCGCCAGGCGGCCGCCGTGCAGGGGGTCCTCGTCGTTTTGGGGGATGCGGCCGAAGCGCTCGTCGAGCTCGGAGGGGGAGCGGTAGGTGGTGTGCGCGATCTGGCGGGCCAGTGCCAGGCCGGCGGTGGGGCCGGGGCCCGCGTAGTAGTCGCCGCCGCGCCACGCGGGATCCAGCTCGATGGCGCGGATCTGTGTGTGCGTCCACGCGGCCTGGTCGGCGGTTGTCTGGGCGCCGGAGGCTACGACGACGAGGCGTCGCACGCGCTCGGGGTAGGTGACCGCCCACTCGATCGCGCGGTGGCCGCCCAGGGACGTGCCGATGACGATGTCCCACGTGTGGACGCCGAGGAGGTCGGACAGGAGGGCCTCGGCGCGGACCTGATCGCGCGTGGAGATGACGGGGAAGCGCGAGCCCCAGGGCGCCCCGTCCGGCGCGAGCGAGGCCGGTCCGGTCGATCCCTGACAGCCGCCCAGCACGTTCGCGGCCACCACGAAGTAACGTTCGGTGTCGATGATGCGTCCCGGCCCCACGATCTGGTCCCACCAGCCGGGGGTCGGCTGGCCGGGCGCCGTCTCGCCGTACACGTGGGCGTCGCCGGTCAGCGCGTGCAGGATCAGGACCGCGTTGGAGCCGGCCTCGTCCAGCTTTCCCCACGTCTCGTAGGCGAGCGTCACGGAGGGCAGGATCTCCCCGTTTTCCAGGCGCTGGGCGCCCAGGTTCGCGAACTTGCGGAAGGCGACCGGGTCGCCCTCGCGCCAAGCACCGGAGGTGGGGGCGGGGGGCAGGTTGTGGCGGCTCATAATGTCCTTCTTTCGCGTGAGCGTGACGTGAGAGCGGGAGAGGCGCGGCGGCCTCGGCGCATGAGGAGTGTGTATTTCGCCGAGGCCGCCGACGGCGGGTGTTCAGGCGGTGGCCGCGCGGGCCGCGTCAAAGCCGAGCTGCAGGTCGGCGAGGATGTCCTTTGATGTTCTCCAGGCCGATCGACAGGCGCACCGTGCCGGGCGCGACGCCGGCCTTGGCCAGCTCCTCCTCGGTCAGCTGCGAGTGCGTCGTCGAGGCCGGGTGGATGACCAGGGACTTCGCGTCGCCGATGTTGGCGACCACGGGCAGGAGCTGCACGCCGTCCGCGAAGGCCCGGCCGGCCTCGTACCCGCCCTTGATGACGAAGGAGAGCAGGCCGCCCGTGCCCAGCGGCGCGTACTTCTTGCCCAGCTCGTAGTAGGGGGAGGACTCCAGGCCCGCGTAGTTGACGGACTCGACGTCCGGGTGTGCCTCCAGGAAGCGGGCGACGGCGAGCGCGTTAGAGACGTGGCGCTCGATGCGCAGGGACAGGGTCTCGATGCCCTGGGAGATGAGGAAGGCGTTGAAGGGGGAGGTGACGGCGCCCAGGTCGCGGTTGATGAGCGTCTGGATGCGCAGCAGGAACGCCAGGTTCGCGCCCAGTGCGCTGCCCACGCCCATGTCACGGGCGTAGACGAGGCCGTGGTAGGACTCGTCCGGCGTGTTGTAGAGGGGGGAAACGCTCGGGCTGGGAGGCAAAGTCGAAGTTGCCCGAGTCGACGATCGCGCCCGCGATCGAGGTGCCGTGGCCGCCCAGGTACTTGGTAGCGGAGTGGACGACGATGTCGGCGCCCCACTCGATCGGGCGCACCAGGTAGGGGGTGGCGACCGTGTTGTCGACGATGAGGGGCACGCCGACCTCGTGGGCGACCTTCGCGATGGGCTCGATGTCGAGGATGTCGCCCTGTGGGTTGGGGATGGTCTCGCCGTAGAAGGCGACTGTCTTGTCGTCGGCGAGCGCGCGCCAGGCCTCGGGGTCGAGCGGGTCGGCGACGAAGCGCGCCTCGATGCCCAGTCGGCCCAGCGTGTTCTTCAGCAGGGTGACGCTGCCGCCGTACAGGGAGGGGGAGGCGACGACGTTATTGCCGGCGACCGCCAGGGCGAGGATCGACAGGGCGGTCGCGGATTGGCCGGAGGAGACGAGGAGGCCGCCGACGCCGCCCTCGAGGGCGGCGATGCGGGCGGCGACGCCGTCAGTCGTCGGGTTGGTCAGGCGCGTGTAGATGGGGCCCAGTTCCTGGAGGGCGAATCGGCTCGCTGCCTGCGCGGTGTCCGCGAAGGCGTAGGAGGAGGTTTGGTAGATGGGGAGGGCGGTCGCGCCGGTGGCGGGGTCGAGGTTGTATCCGGCGTGAATCTGCTTGGTTTCGAAGGACCAGTCGTTGGCGGTCATGTGGCGGCTCCTTGGGTTGGGGGTGTGTCGTCTCTGGTTCCCCTCTGGCGGGCCGCGGATGCGGTGACAAGAACATGCGTCGGGGCGCGTCCCGCTGTTGGGGGACTGCGCGGCAGTCGCTGGTGCTGACGCGCAGTCAGCGGCACATTCGACGGTTCATGTCTCCATTCTTTGTCATGGACGAGGCCGGGGCGCGGTGGTCCCGGATGGTGGACTTGTGTAACAGCCGGGGCGAGGAGCCAGCATGTGTGAGCAGACTCATAGTGATGGTTGAAAGTGGGATGACAAGGCCGGTAATTGCGCGGTAATCATGGTGTTGATGTTACTTATGTTGCGATTGTTGTATGTGTGAAACTTGGGTTTTATGGTGCGTTTGTTGCCAAGCGTGACGAAAGTGGATAGGCTTTTTTCCAGTACGCGCCCGCGGGCGCACCTGTTCACGCAACGGAATGAGACGACGATGAGACGACGCGGAACCATCCGCCTGGGCCTGACGGCACTCGCCGCCAGCGCCCTGCTGGTCCTGCCCCAGATGGCGCAAGCGGCTCCCTCCGAAGAGGAGATCGCTGCCGCCCAGGCCGCCGAAGAAGCCGCAAAAATGAGCGTCGCCGAAATCGAGGTCAAGCTGGCGGAAGTCAACGCGAGCGCCGCCACGGCTACGCAGAACGCGCAGATGGCCGGCGAGGACCTCAACGAGGCCAAGCTCGCCCTGGATGAGGCGACCAAGACCGCGGACAAGGCCTCGTCCGACGCCGACGCCGCCGAAGCCGCCTTCGAGGAAGGCAAGCAGCAGATCGCCTCCGTCGCCCAGACCGCCTACCGAGGCGGCGGCGGCACGCTCGACTCGCTCGCCCCCTACCTCGACTCGGACGGGCTGCGCAGCGTCGAAACCAAGCAGGCCGGCATCAACTCCTTCTCCTCCTCCGCCGAGGCGAAGATGCAGAACGTCGCAGCCCTCGAGCAGGTCGCCAAAGGTCACCCGCGACGCGGCAACCGCCGCGCGCGACAGCCAGCAGGCCGCCACCGACGAGGTCCAGGCGCGCACCGACGCCGCCAACAAGGCGGCCTCCGACGCGCAGAACCGCGCCTCCATCGTCGCGGCCCAGCGCGACTCCTACGTGCAGGAGCTCGCCACCAAGCAGAACACCACGGTCGACCTCATCAACCAGCGCGAGGCCGCCCTCGAGGCCGAACGCCAAGAGGCCGCCCGCGTCGCCGCCGAACAGGCCGCCGCCGCGCTCGAGGCGCAGCGCCAGGCAGACGCCGCCGCCGAAGCACAGCGCCAGGCCGACGCCGCGGCCGCGCAGGCCGCCGCTCAGGCCCCCGCACCCTCCTCTTCCGACAGCGGCTCGTCATCGGATAACGACGATGACGACGATTACGTCGCACCCTCCTCCTCCTACGAGGAACCCAGCTACTCCTACGAGGAACCCTCCTACTCCTACGAGGAGCCCTCCTACTCCTACGGTGGAGCCTCCACCGCCATCGCAACCGCGCAGAGCTACCTCGGCGTGCCCTACGTGTGGGGCGGCGAGTCCTACGGCGGCGTCGACTGCTCCGGCCTGACGATGCTCGCGTGGGGCAGCGCGGGCGTGGATCTGCCTCACCTCTCGCGCGCCCAATACGGCTACGGGACGCACGTGCCGATCGGTTCCATGGAAGCCGGCGACCTGATCTTCTGGTCCTCCAACGGCACACAGTCCGGCATCTACCACGTCGCCATCTACCTGGGCGGCGGCCAGATGATCGAGGCTCCCACCTTCGGCGTACCCGTGCGCATCACCGGCGTGTACAGCTGGGGATCCATCATGCCTTACGCCGTCAGGCTCTGAGCTTTCCAGCAACCCGGGCGGGGGTCGCGCAGTCGCGCGACCCCCGCCTCGTCATCCCAGCAGCGCAACCGCCCCCTGGACGCCGCTGCCCGCCCCGGCCTCGTCCTCGGATAGCATGAAGGCATGGAGAACTCAGCCTTTCAGAGCGACCGACATGAACCCGGCGCCGCGTCGGCCGACGAAGAGGTGTCCGTCCCGCTTGACAACTCCACCAAGCGCGCGTTCCGGGTCTTCGTCGGACTTATCGTGATCGTCGTGTACGGGCTGTTCTGGCGATTCGGCCTGCGCGGCTCGTGGGGACAATGGTCGATGCGCGCGCAGATGGCGGCCGCCGTCATCCCCGCCTTCTTTATCCTCCTGTGGGTCCCCGTGGTCTGGGCCTCGCTTCGGTGGATGCTCCGCGACTTCATCAGGGCCCAGAAGTCTCCCCTCCTCGCTAAGCACGCGAAGGAGCCTAGTCCCTTCGCCGCCGCCTTCTCCTTTGTCTTCACTGCCGGCATCCTCGCGTTCGTCGCCTCCCGGGCATGGGGAAGCTACGGCCTCGCGGTCCAGGACTGGTGGGACGGGCCGACCCGACACGAGAACGTGAGCTGCCAGAACGTGCGCGAAGAGGAGGACGAGACCTTCCTGAAGCGCGCAAACAAGACCTTCGTCATCTTCGACCTGGTGGGCGCCGACGGATACTCGCAGCACTTTGAGCTCAGGCTCTCCGACCTCGAGAAGGAGATGGAACGCGAGGATAGCCCCTACATCACCATCATGACCCTGTGCGAGGCGCAGGCCCCCGGCTTCGGCGTCTCCGTCTACGAGCGCACGGGCACCATCGCCGAGGCCTGGCGACGCGACTAGGGGACGGGTTGCTCTCGCCGATTGACACTGCCTCGGGGACAGGGGTGAGGACTGGGCTATTGTGGTCGCATGGCAACGACTTCGGATACGGCTGCGCAGGCGGCCCCCGGTAATTTGATGAATAAGCTCTTCACCTCGAAGAATCTGACGCCCGCGCAGAGGCGCTCGAGGTGGGTGATCATCGGTATCTGGGTCATCCAGGCGTACCTTGTGGTGTGTGTCGTGGTGGGGGTCGACCCGTGGACGATATGGAGGTTGTACGCGGGCCTTGCCGGCCTTGGGGTGCCGCTCCTGGTTCTCGTGTTCTGGTTCCCGGTTGTCTGGGCGTCGTTGCGGTGGCTCGCGCGGGTGGCCTGGAGGTGCGTCGTTCCGTCGTCGTCGGGCAGGCGCGGAGGCGTTGCGTCGCTCCTCGCTCCGCTTCTCGGCCTTGGGATGTCCGCGTCGGTCCTGTGGGCGTTTGGGTACGCCTCGCTGTATTTCCTGACCCCCTACGTCCAGGATTGGCGTTCGGGAACGGTGCGCCACGAGGCCGTCACGTGTCGGGATTTCCGGGTGGACAACAGCATTGCGAACTACGGCAGAGGTAACGCTAGGGTGATGTACGAGTTCGAGTTGGTCAGCTCGGACGGCTCGTCGTGGAAATACAGGGAAGAAAAGAAGTGGATGGATCACAGGGTGGAGGCCGGCGAACAGCCCTACGCGACGGTGATAGAGGCGTGCCGCTCAGAGGGCGCGGAGATCGGGATCGTCCTGTATCCGCACTCGGGAACCATTATCGAGGCGTGGAGGAATCACTGACGCCGCTCACTTCACGCCGGTGCTCGCTCCCGGCCCGTCTGGTTGAGTCACGTTGTTCGGGGGCGGGCCGCTCCCGCTGATTGATACTGCCTCGGGGGCGGGGGTGAGGACTGGGCTATTGTGGTCGCATGGCAACGAAATCGGATACGGCTGCGCAGGCGGCCCGCGGTAACGGGATGAATTGGCTCTTCACCTCAAAGAATCTGACACCTGCGCAGCGGCGTTTGAAGCGAGTCATCATCGGCTTTTGGGTCATCTCGGCATACGGCTCGGTGTGTGCCGTGGTGGGGGGTCACCCGTGGAGGATATGGAGGCTGTACGGATGCCTTGCCGCCCTTGGGGTGCCGCTCCTGGTTCTCGTGTTCTGGTTCCCGGTTGTCTGGGCGTCGTTGCGGTGGCTTGCGCGAGTGGCCTGGAGGTGTGTCGTTCCGTCGTCGTCGGGCAGGCGCAGCAGCGTGTTGTCGCTCCTCGCTCCACTCCTTGGGCTCGGGGCGGCCACGTCGATCCTGTGGGCGGTCGGGTACGCCTCGCTGTATTACCTGACCCCCTACGTCCAGGATTGGCGTTCGGGAACGGTGCGCCACGAGGCCGTCACGTGTCGGGATTTCCGGGTGGACAACAGCATTGCGAACTCCGGCAAAGGTCGCGCTAGGTGGAAGTACGAGTTCGAGTTGGTCAGCTCGGACGGCTCGTCGTGGAAATACAGGGAAGAAAAGAGGTGGATGGATGACAGGGTGGAGGCCGGCGAACAGCCCTACGCGACGGTGATAGAGGCGTGCCGCTCAGAGGGGACGGAGATCGGGATCGTCGTGTACCCCCACTCGGGAACCATTATCGAGGCGTGGAGGAATCACTGACGCCGCTCACTTCACGCCGGTGCTCGCTCCCGGCCCGTCTGGTTGAGTCACGTTGTTCGGGGGCGGGCCGCTCCCGCTGATTGATACTGCCTGGAGGACAGGGGCGAGGACTGGGCTATTGTGGTCGCATGGCAACGACCTCGGATACGGCTGCGCAGACGGCCCCCGGTAATGTGATGAATAAGCTCTCCACCTCGAAGAATCTGACGCCCGCGCAGAGACGCTCGAGGTGGGTGATCATCGGTATCTGGGTCATTCAGGCGTACATCGCGGTGTGTGTCGTGGTGGGGGTCGACCCGTGGACGAAATGGAGGCTGTACGCGGGCCTTGCCGGCCTTGGGGTGCCGCTCCTGGTTCTCGTGTTCTGGTTCCCGGTTGTCTGGGCGTCGTTGCGGTGGCTTGCGCGGGTGGCCTGGAGGTGCGTCGTTCCGTCGTCGTCGGGCAGGCGCGGAGGAGTTCTGTCGCTCCTCGCTCCGCTCCTTGGGCTCGGGGCGGCCACGTCGATCCTGTGGGCGGTCGGGTACGCCTCGCTGTATTTCCTGACCCCCTACGTCCAGGATTGGCGTTCGGGAACGGTGCGCCACGAGGCCGTCACGTGCCGTGATTTCGACGTGGACAACAGCATCACGCACTGGGGCAATGGTCACGCCAGGGCACAGTACGTGTTCGAGTTGGTCAGCTCGGACGGCTCGTCGTGGGAGTACAGGGAACGCAAGAGCTTGATGGATGACAGGGTGGAGGCGGGCGAACAGCCCTACGCGACGGTGATAGAGGCGTGCCGCTCAGAGGGTGCGGAGATCGGGATCGTCCTGTATCCGCACTCGGGAACCATTATCGAGGCGTGGAGGAATCACTGACGCCGCTCACTTCACGCCGGTGCTCGCTCCCGGCCCGTCTGGTTGAGTCACGTTGTTTGGGGACGGTCCGCTCCCGCTGATTGATACTGCCTCGGGGGCGGGGGTGAGGACTGGGTTAGTGTGGTCGCATGGCAACGACTTCGGATACGGCTGCGCAGACGGCCCCCGGTAATGGGATGAATAAGCTCTTCACCTCGAAGAATCTGACGCCCGCGCAGAGGCGCTCGAGGTGGGTGATCATCGGTATCTGGGTCATTCAGGCGTACCTTGCGGTGTGTGTCGTGGTGGGGGTCGACCCGTGGACGATATGGAGGCTGTATGCGGGCCTTGCCGGCCTTGGGGTGCCGCTCCTGGTTCTCGTGTTCTGGTTCCCGGTTGTCTGGGCGTCGTTGCGGTGGCTCGCGCGGGTGGCCTGGAGGTGCGTCGTTCCGTCGTCGTCGGGCAGGCGCGGAGGTGTTGCGTCGCTCCTCGCTCCGCTTCTCGGCCTTGGGATGTCCGCGTCGGTCCTGTGGGCGTTTGGGTACGCCTCGCTGTATTTCCTGACCCCCTACGTCCAGGATTGGCGTTCGGGAACGGTGCGCCACGAGGCCGTCACGTGCCGTGATTTCGAAGTGGACCGCAGCGTTACGCACACCGGCAAAGGTCATGCCAGGGCACAGTACGTGTTCGAGTTGGTCAGCTCGGACGGCTCGTCGTGGGAGTACAGGGAACGCAAGAGCTGGATGGATGACAGGGTGGAGGCGGGCGAACAGCCCTACGCGACGGTCATTGACGCGTGCCGCTCAGAGGGTGCGGAGATCGGGATCGTCGTGTACCCCCACTCGGGAACCATCATCGAGGCTTGGCGACGCGACTAGGGGACGGGTTGCTCTCACCGATTGACACTGCCTCGGGGACAAGGGTGAGGACTGGGCTATTGTGGTCGCATGGCAACGAAATCGGATACGGCTGCGCAGGCGGCCCGCGGTAACGGGATGAATTGGCTCTTCACCTCAAAGAATCTGACACCTGCGCAGCGGCGTTTGAAGCGAGTCACCATCGGCATCTGGGTCATCCTGGCATACGGCTCGGTGTGTGCCGTGGTGGGGATTGACCCGTGGACGATATGGAGGCTGTACGGAGGCCTTGCCGCCCTTGGGGTGCCGCTCCTGGTTCTCGTGTTCTGGTTCCCGGTTGTCTGGGCGTCGTTGCGGTGGCTCGCGCGAGTGGCCTGGAGGTGCGTCGTTCCGTCGTCGTCGGGCAGGCGCAGCAGCGTGCTGTCGCTCCTCGCTCCACTCCTTGGGCTCGGGGCGGCCACGTCGATCCTGTGGGCGGTCGGGTACGCCTCGCTGTATTACCTGACCCCCTACGTCCAGGATTGGCGTTCGGGAACGGTGCGCCACGAGGCCGTCACGTGCCGGGATTTCCAGGTGGACAAAAGCATTGCGAACTCCAGCAAAGGTCACGCTAGGTGGCAGTACGAGTTCGAGTTGGTCAGCTCGGACGGCTCGTCGTGGAAATACAGGGAACGCAAGAAGTGGATGGATCGCAGGGTGGAGGCCGGCGAACAGCCCTACGCGACGGTGATAGAGGCGTGTCGCTCAGAGGGCGCGGAGATCGGGATCGTCCTGTATCCGCACTCGGGAACCATCATCGAGGCTTGGAAAGCAAACTGATGGTCTGGTAAGTTGGGTGAGTTGTGACGAAAGGACACTGTGATGGCAGACATCGACATTGAGACAGACTCCTGGCGGACTCACGCGAGTGACGCTACTGGTATCGGTCAGGTGGTCGAGCAGGGTGGAAGCGCGTACATGGCCGCGCTGGACGGCAACGTCTTCGGGGTCTTCACCCCCATGATCCTTCCCGCGTACACGGCGGTGTCAGAGCCTGTCAATTTTTCTGTGTATGGGGGTTAGAGGTAGGGGGTGATTCGGTCGGGGTAGGCGGTGGTGAGTTGGGCGAGGGCTTGTTTCCAGTTGGTGGTGGTGTGTCCTTCGATGAGGCGGGTGTGTCCTGTTCGTTTGTTGGGGGGTTTGCCAGCGTCTGTGAGGCGCTGGGCGGCTCTTTTGTCTTCGATGTTGCAGATGGCGAGCCACAAGAGTTTGACGGCGGCTTCTTCGCTGGGGAAATGCCCGCGGTTCTTGGTGATTTTGCGTAGCTGGTAGTTCAAGGACTCGATAGCGTTGGTGGTGTACACGACGCGGCGCAGCATGGGCGGGAACGCCAAGAACGGCGTGAAGCGCTGCCAGGCGCGCTGCCAGGTGGCAACCGTTTGGGGGTAGCGCGCTCCCAGGTCGCTGGCCGCGAAGTCCTCCAGCGCCCCTCGGGCGGTTTCCTCATTGGGCGCGCTGTACACGGCCTTGAGAGCCGCGGCGACGCTCTTGCGGTCCTTGTAGGACACGAAACGCATGGACGCGCGGATTAAGTGAACGACGCAGGTTTGGACCATGGACTGGGGCCAGGTCGCTTCGATGGCTTCGGGCAGGCCAGCCAACCCGTCGCAGCACACGATCAGGACATCGCGTAGGCCTCGGTTGGCCAGCTCGGCGCACACGTGGGCCCAAAAGGAGGCGCCTTCATCGGCTTGGACCCAGATGCCCAGCACATGCTTGACCCCCTCCATGTCCACTCCCACCGCCAGGTGAGCGGCCCGGTTCTCCACCCCTGTGATCGCATCGGACTTTGATGCGGATCGCATCCAGGTAGATCACCGGGTAGAACGCTTCTAAGGGGCGGTGCTGCCACTCCAAGACGGCCTCGCACACCGCGTCAGTGATCGTGGAAATCGTCCCAGCGCTGACCTCCACGCCCAGGGTGGAGGCCAGGTGATGGCGGATATCGCGTACCGTCATCCCCCCGGCATACAAGCTGATAATCATCGAATCCAAACCATCAAGGCGCCGCTGTCCTTTACGCACCAGGCGCGGGGTGAACGAGCCCGCCCGGTCCCGGGGAACCTCGATCTCGAAGGCTCCCACCTCCGACATCACGGTCTTCTTCGTCGTGCCGTTCCTCGTGTTCGAGCGCGCCTGCCCACTGGCCTGGCCCTTCTCATACCCCAAGTGCTCGGTCAGCTCCGCGCCAACCCGCGCTCCAACGCCTCCTTAGCAACGCCGGCAACAAGCCCTCGCTACCCGTCATCTCCACCTCGCCAGCATCAAGACGCTCAAACAACGCATCCAACGCCCCCTGAGCGACGAAGCTCCTCCACCGTCTCACGCCCACTAGCGCGAGCCACAACAACATCATCATCATTCATCATGCATCAATCCTTTCAAACAAAAGACGGATACACAGACAATTAAACACGCCCCGGTGTCAGAAATCTTCGCTCAACGTAACACCGAATTCGGTCAGCGTGTCCAAAAGGGGGCCGAGCTCCTCAAGGGTGCCGCCAATGACTTCGATCGAAATGAGCAGACCTTGCAGGAGCGTTTCAACTCGATCGGCCAACAGATTGGGGAACACTGATGGTATCTTCCGTTGAGATTGCCAAGCCGAAGTCAACCCACGAGACGGATCCGCTCAAAGACGCGGGTATTGTCAGTGATATTTGGGACCTCTATAAGTCGGAGTCCGCTCTCGACGCGACGCTTAGCACCATTGGAATCGCCGCTGACCTGGTTGACGCGGCGGTGAATCCGATCAAGACGGCGGTGTCGTGGGCCGTCAACTGGATCATCTCCCACATCGACCCGCTGCCGGACATGCTCCAGCAATTCACGGGCGACCCCGAGAAGGTGGAGGCCGCTGCCCTCACCTGGGAACGCATCGGGGACCAATGGACGCAAGCCGCCGCGGAGCTCGAAGCAGCGGTCGCGGCGGGGCTCGACGCCCAGGTTTGCCGTACCCTCAGTGCCTACAAAGTTCAGATCGGAAGCGTCATCGAGACTTTCCGGTCGTTGGGTGACGCATGTAGGGTCGTTGCGCAATGCCTCAATATCCTGTCCGCCATGGTCAAGATCGTCTACGAGCTCACCCGCGAGGCCATCGGCGACCTGATCGGCACCTTCGTTCAGTCGGTGTGGGAAGCTGTGGGCACCCTCGGGATTGCAACCCCCGCCATTGTCGCTCAGATCTCCGCGACCGTGTCGAAGTGGGTTGCTCGTATCACCACGAAGGGCAAGCAGGTCCTCAATGGGTTCCGGGAAGCTCTGAAATCTTTCACGAAGCTGGACGGTATCCTCGAGAAGCTTGGCCCGGCTCTCAAGAAGCTTTTTTCTCATGTTGGTGACCTGCCCGATAAGGTCCATGACGCCTGGAAAGCCGGTAAGGGCAAGGTTGACGACCTCGCCGACGGCGCTAAAGATGCGTGGAAGGCCGGTAAGGATAAGCTGGGTGACCTCGCCGAAGACGCGTGGAAGGCCGGTAAGGACAAGGTTGACGACCTCGCTGATGGCATTGAGGATGCGTGGAAGGCCGGTAAGGACAAGGTTGACGACCTCGCCGATGGCATTGAGGATGCGTGGAAGGCCGGTAAAGACAAGGTTGACGACCTCGCCGACGGCATTGAGGATGCGTGGAAGGCCGGTAAGGACAAGGTTGACGACCTCGCCGACGGCGTTCATGACGCGTTTGAGAGCGGCGCGCGTAAGGTGGGCGATTTCGTCGACGATCCGATGGCAGCGATGAAGGCCGGGAAGGATAAGCTGGGTGACCTCGCCGAAGACGCGTGGAAGGCCGGTAAGGACAAGGTTGACGACCTCGCCGACGGCGTTCAGGATGCGTGGAAGGCCGGTAAGGACAAGGTTGACGACCTCGCCGACGGCGTTCAGGATGCGTGGAAGGCCGGTAAGGACAAGGTTGACGACCTCGCCGACGGCGCTAAAGATGCGTGGAAGGCCGGGAAGGATAAGCTGGGTGACCTCGCCGAAGACGCGTGGAAGGCCGGTAAGGGCAAGGTTGACGACCTCGCCGACGGCGTTCAGGATGCGTGGAAGGCCGGTAAGGACAAGGTTGACGACCTCGCCGACGGCGTTCAGGATGCGTGGAAATCCGGAAAGCGCAAGGTGGGTGAGTTCATGGACGACCCGCAGGCCGCTCTGAAAGCCGGCAAGGATAAGCTTGACGACCTGGCGGATGATGTCCACGACGCGGTCGAGAGAGGTGTCAAGGAATCAGCGCGTAAAGCTCAAGCGGCGCACCAGGCGACAATTGACCTCATGAATGCTCCGTCCGAAGCCGCCGAGGCGTTGGGTAAAGAAGGAGTCAGAGCCTGGTATCGGCGCTTTGGGACCTCAGAGCAGATTGCCGGGGTCGACAAGGTTCTCAAACGCGACGAGTTCTACGATCTGCCCATGAAGCAACAGCGAGAATGGATCGAAAAACTCAACGACAACAAGGAGCTCTTTAAAAAGACTCAGGATGTCTACGAACAGTCGGGTCTGCCCTCGCAGAACAAGGACGACTAGCCTGCCTGCCTATGCGCCCCGCGCGCGGGGCACACAGGCAGCGTCAACAAAGCGGTGGGGCCGCGCAGACTTAGTCTGCGCGGCCCCACCGCCAGTGTATCGGCTCAGTGCCCGCCCTCGTGCTCCTTGAGGCGCTCGTAAGAACGACGAATCTCGGCCTCCGCCTCTTCGCGGCCGACCCAGTGCGCGCCCTCGACGCTCTTGCCGGGCTCAAGATCCTTGTAGACCTCAAAGAAATGCTGGATCTCCAGGCGGTGGAACTCCGAGACATCGTCGATCTCGGTGCGCCACGACGCGCGCTGATCCGACGCGGGAACGCACAGGACCTTATCGTCGCCGCCCTTCTCGTCGCGCATGCGGAACATACCGAGCGCCCGGCAGCGGATCACGCAGCCGGGGAACGTGGGCTCCTCGAGAAGCACCAGCGCGTCCAGCGGATCCCCGTCCTCGCCCAGGGTGTCGTCAATGAACCCATAGTCGTCCGGGTAGCGCGTCGACGTGAAGAGCATGCGGTCCAGGCGGATGCGACCCGTCTCGTGATCGATCTCGTACTTGTTCCGATTCCCCTTGGGAATCTCGATGGTGACGTCAAACTCCATGTTCGAGCCTTCCATGTCAGCCCCGAAACTCGGGGGTCCGGTTGGTTGAGTCGGCGCATGGACGGGTACTGTAGCTACCGAGGCAACCACGAAGGGACATCCATGCATCGCACGTCTATGGGGCCAATTGTAAGCGCTAGCACCGCACTTGTGGCGACTGTCGCTTTTGCCTGCGCGGGCTGTACCACGAACGGCCCCACGCCCGCGGCCGCTCCGACCGCCCCCGCGCTCGAGCCCGCCACCGCGTCCGTGCCCGCCCAGGCCTCGGGCAACCCGGTGAGCGCCGCCGACGTGCAGGAGCTGTGGGCCCCCGTCGCCGCCGCTGCCGCCGAAGGCGGATACGTCGCGTGGGGCACCGTCGTCGACGCCCAGACCGGCGAAGTCCTCCTCGACGCGGACGCCTCCGTCGCCCACACGACCGCCTCCACCACGAAGACCCTCGCGGCCTTCTCCGCACTCACCCACCTCGACCCGACCGTGACCCTGTCGACCAGCGCCCTCCTGGGCGGCGACAACCAGACCCTCTACCTCGACTCCGAGGGCGACCTTCTCCTGGGGGCGGGCACCAGCGAAGACACCGACGTGTCGGGCCGCGCCGGGCTCCAAACGCTCGCCAACGATACGGCCGCCGCCCTCGCCCAGCGCGGCGTCACCTCCGTGACCCTGAACTGGAGGGGCACCCTCTTCGACGGCGCCTCCCACCTGTCCTCCTGGGACGCCCAGGAGGTCGGCAGCTACGAGGGCCACGTCGGCCCCATGGCGATCGACGCCGGGCGCACCTTCGAAGGCGCGAACGACTTCTACGCGGACGCCCCCGGCCACGTCGCCCAGGTCTTCGCCTCAGCTCTGACCTCCGCGGGAGTGAGCGTCAGCCTCGGCGAGGCCGGGGAACCCCCCGCGGGCGCCTCCCCCCTCGCCTCCGTCTCCTCCGCGCCGATGGGGGAGCAGCTGCGCTGGATGCTCGCCCACTCGGACAACACGCTCGCCGACCAATACTGCCGCTTCGCCGCGCGCGCGGCCGGCGCCCCCACCACCTACGAGGGCGCCACCTCGACCATCGAGTCCACCCTGACCTCGGCGGGCATCCCCACCGACGGCCTGTTCCTCGAGGACTGCTCGGGTCTGTCCAGTAACGACAAAATCAGCGCCAACACGCTCGTCGGCGTCCTCAAGGCCTCGTACGCGGGGCAGGGAACAGGTGCGGACACGATGCGTCTCCTGCCCTGGGCGGGCCTGGTCGGCACGCTCTCCCAACGCATGAACGAGGCCCCGGCCGCCGGCAACGTTCAGGCAAAGACGGGCTCCCTCCAAGAAGTCACCTCCCTGTCGGGTTCGGTCCGAACGCGCAGCGGCCGCCTCCTCCTCGTCTCGATCGGCCACGACCAGGTCACCGACGGTGCCTACGCCACGCGCGGCCGCCTGGACACCTTCGAGGAAGGCCTGGCCGGGCTAAACTAACCCCATGGATATGCCGTTTGGCCCGCGCGACGTCGCGGGAGTCCTCGCTTCGATGTCCTACGCGGGCCCGTCGGCCTCGCGCGTTGGCGCCTCCGCCGTCGTGGCGCGCCTACGCCGGTCGGTGGCGTGGTCGGACCGCTGGCTCGAGCAGCTGTCCACCCTGCCCGCCGCCTCAGAGACGGTCGCCCAGTCTCAGACGCTCGTCGTCGACCGGCGCGGGCTGATCCGTCGGGTCGGCGCGATCCTGGACCGCTTCGAAGACACGCGCACGCCCAAGGTCCTGGCCGCCGAAACCATCGTGCTGCGCGCCCTCGCCAAAGCCGCGACGGGCATCTGGGACGTGACCGCCGCGCGCCGCATCCTCGTGGCCCCCAACGTCCTCGCGGACGCCCAGCGCTACGCCCTGGACCAGACGGACTGGTGTCGCTGGGTGTCCCTGTGCACGGGCTTGCGCGGCGTCCACCTCACCCATGCCCCCCACCTCGTGCCTCACGTCGCGGAGCTGATGCGCGCCCTACCTGAACGCAGCGACGAACTCGTGCGCATCGTCCTCCTCCTGGACGCGCTGCCCACCGCCGAAATGGAGGTCCTCACGCCCAAAGACCTGCCGTCCATCCAATGGCTGCGCGCCCATCGCGCCCACGCCGGGGGGAGTCGCCCTGGTGCGCGCGTGCGCGGCCGCGGGCATGCCGCTGGCCGGCGTCGAGGCCCTCCAAGCCCAGACCGAGGGCTTCGCCCGCACGGTCGTGCGCGAGGGCGCGGTCGCTGCCCTGCTCTCCGACGTCGAGGCGCTGCCCACCGCCAGCGAGTACGCTTCGCCCACGACGTGGCTCGCGCGTGTGCGCTGACGCCTCGCGTCTCGTGGGCGCCAACCCCCGAGGCCACCTGCGCGCCTGCTCGCTCGCGGTACGCGAGAGCCTGCGCGCATTCATCGACGAGGCCGGGGCGCCTCCCGCCCTCGTCGTCGGCCTGTCGGGGGGAGCGGATTCCCTGGCGCTGGCGCTGACTGTCATCGACGTCGCCGACCGCCTCGGCATTCCGGTCGTCACCGTGACCGTCGATCACGGCCTGCGGGAGGGGAGCGGGCTCGAGGCTCGCCGCGTCGCTGACCTGGCCGCCTCCTGGGGGGCGCGAGCCCTCGTCGACACCGTGACGGTCGACGGGCACGGAGGCCCCGAGGGGGCAGCCCGTGACGCCCGGCGAGCCGCCCTGCGCGCGGTCGCACGGCGAGAGTGTGCCCCGATCCTCCTCGGCCACACCATGGACGACCAGGCCGAGACGGTCCTCCTGCGCCTCGCGCGAGGCTCCGGACCCTCGTCCCTGCGGGCCATCGCCCCGATCTCGCGAGACGCCGACGGCGTCACGTGGCTGCGCCCCCTCCTCGGGCTGCGCCGCAAGGACACGGAGGGTGCCTGCGCCCAGGCGGGCCTGACCCCCGTCCACGACCCGACTAACGACGTCGATGGCCCGTGGCGCGTCGCCGACGGGAGCGCCCTGCGCCGCAGCGCCGTGCGCCAGCGCGCCATCCCCGCCCTGGCCGCGGCCCTCGGCGTCGACCCGGTGCCCGCCCTCGCCCGCACGGCCGCCCTCTGCGCCGCAGACGACGACGCCCTCAACGACTGGGCGCGTACCCTGACCGCGCTCGCGTCCGACGAGCAGGCGCTCGCGGGAGGCGCGCCCCACGTCGGCGAAGGCAAGCGGGCGGACGAGCCGGCCGGGGCCTCGTCCCTGCGGGTCGCCGACCTGGCGGGCGCCCCCCCGAGCCGTGCGCACGCGCGCGCTGCGCGAGGCGGCCCAACGCGCGGGCATCCGCGCCCTGTCGGGGACGCACCTGGATGCCCTCGACGACCTGGTCGTCGCGTGGCGGGGGCAGGGCGAGATCCCGTTGCCCGGCGGCGGCGCGCGCCGAGTTGGGCGCTCTGGCGGGGCGCGCATCGTCCTCGCGGCGCGCGGGCGTGAGCCGACGGTGTTGCGCTCACAGTGAGAATCCATGCCTTCCTGGCACAACCACGCGGTTATATGGCACGCTTATAGTGCAACCGCTCGCGGAGCACCGATACGAAAAGAGGACACGGTGGACGCCACCGACATGGGAAACGATCTGAAAGAAATCCTCGTCACCGCCGAGGACATGGACCGTAGGCTCGGCGAGATGGCCGAGCAGATTGACCGCGACTACGCGGGCGAGGAACTGCTCATCGTCGGTGTCCTGCGTGGCGCCGTCATGGTGATGGCCGACCTGTCCCGCAAGCTGCACACGCCCCTCGAGATGGACTGGATGGCCGTCTCCTCCTACGGCTCGGGCACGAAGAGCTCGGGCGTCGTGCGCATCCTCAAGGACCTCGACCAGGACGTCGCCGGGCGCCACGTCCTGATCGTCGAGGACATCATCGACTCGGGCCTGACGCTGTCGTGGCTGCAGGCCAACCTCATTGGACGCGGAGCCGCCTCCGTCACCATCGCGACCGCGCTGCGTAAGCCTGCCGCCGCGAAGGTTGACATTGACGTGACCTACGTGGGCTTCGATATTCCCGACGAGTTCGTCGTCGGCTACGGCCTCGATTACGCGGAAAAATACCGCAACCTACCCTTCGTGGGGACGCTCCAGCCCCACGCCTACGCCAACTAACAACTCCGGAACCTGATAAGGGACATACGTGAACGACAAGACGAAGAATAAGCGCCCGAGTTTGGCGTGGGTGACGATTCCGCTCGTCATCCTGCTCGCGGGCGGATGGTTCCTCTGGCAGGCGTTCCAGCCTCGCTCGATTTCCACGTCCGAGGGTATGGCGCTCATCTCGGGGACCACCGTCGAGAAGGTCGTCCTCAACGAGGGCACCCAGCAGGTGAACCTGACGCTGAGCGAGGACTACCACCACGAGAGCACGGGCGTGGGCGACCCCTCCGCGAACCTCGGGAAGAACGTCTACTTCACGTACTCCTACGTTCAGACGAAGGACATTTTGGACACGGTGGCGGCCCAGGCGCCTTCCAAGGGCTGGAACGCGGTGCGTCCCCAGTCCAGCGCCCTGGGCGCCATGTTCCAGCTGATCGTCCCGCTCCTGATCCTCATGGGCGCCTTCTACTTCATCATGCGCTCCATGTCGGGCTCGCGGATGATGGGCGGCTTCACCCAGTCCCGCGCCAAGGAATTCAACCAGGAACGCCCGGACGTAACCTTCGCGGACGTGGCCGGTGAGGACGAGGCCGTGGAGGAGCTCGAGGAGATCCGCGAGTTCCTGGCGTCCCCGGACAAGTTCCACAAGGTGGGCGCGCGCATCCCGCGCGGCGTCCTGCTCTACGGTCCTCCCGGGACCGGTAAGACCCTGCTCGCCAAGGCTGTGGCCGGCGAGGCGAAGGCCCCCTTCTTCTCGATCTCCGGTTCGGAGTTCATGGAGCTCTACGTCGGCGTGGGCGCCTCGCGCGTGCGCGAGCTCTTCGAGCGCGCCAAGAAGAACGCGCCGGCCATCATTTTCGTCGACGAGATCGACGCGGTGGGTCGCCACCGCGGCAGCGGCATCGGTGGCGGCAACGACGAGCGCGAGCAGACGCTCAACCAGCTCCTCGTCGAGATGGATGGCTTCGACGAGCGCGCCAACATCATCCTCATCGCGGCGACCAACCGCCCCGACATCCTGGATCCGGCGCTGCTGCGCCCGGGCCGATTCGACCGCCAGATCGCCGTCGAGGCCCCGGACCTGAAGGGCCGCGAGGCGATCCTGAAGGTACACGCGCAGGGCAAGCCCCTCACGCAGCAGGTGGACCTGCGCCAGATCGCCAAGCGCACGCCCGGCTTCACGGGCGCGGACCTGGCGAACGTCCTCAACGAGGCGGCGCTGCTCACCGCGCGTTCGAACATGCAGTTCATCGACGAGCGAGCCATTGACGAGGCCATCGACCGCGTCATCGCCGGACCGCAGAAGCGCACCCGCGTCATGAACGATCACGACAAGGCCGTGACCGCCTACCACGAGGCCGGCCACGCCCTGGCCGCCGCGGCGTTGAACTACACGGACCCGGTCACGAAGGTGACGATCCTGCCGCGCGGCCGCGCGCTGGGCTACACGATGGTCATGCCCACCGAGGACCGCTTCAATAAGACCCGCAACCAGCTCCTCGACGACCTGGTGTACGGCATGGGCGGCCGCGTCGCCGAGGAGATCGTGTTCCGCGACCCCTCGACCGGTCCCGCCAACGACATCCAGCAGGCCACGAAGACGGCCCGCGCGATGGTCACCGACTACGGCATGAGCGACCGCATCGGCATGGTCAAGCTCGGCGACGCCGACACCGAGGCCTTCGGCCACGGCTCCGGCGAGGGCCCGCGTGCCTTCTCCGACGAGACCGCAGCGATCATCGATGAGGAGGTTCGCCGCCTCCTGGACAACGCGATGCGCGAGGCGTGGCGCATTCTCTCAGAAACCGCGCGGTTTTGGACACCCTGGCGTCCCGCCTCTTGGAGGAGGAGACCCTCGACGAGGCGCAGCTCGCGGAGATCTTCAAGGACGTCGTCAAGGCGCCCGAGCGTCCCGTGTGGAACTACCAGTCCGACGCGGCCGTCCCCGGCGCCCTCATGGGCAACCCGGTCGGCGTGAACTCCGCCGAGTCCTCGGCGACCGACGCCGTTGCGGCCCCCGACCTGGACACACCGGCTAACGAGAACGAGGAGCAGGCGTGACCTACGATGCCGCAGCCGTGGAGAAAGGCCTCGCGCGACCTGCTGGTCGCGATTGGTGAGGACCCTGAGCGCGAGGGCCTGATCGGTACTCCTGACCGCATGGCGCGCGCGTGGCGCGAGATGTGCTCCGGCCTCTTCGAGGACCCCCGCGAGCACCTGCGCACACAGTTTCATGCGGGCACGGACGAGCTGGTGCTGGTCCGCGACATTACCTTCCACTCGGTGTGCGAGCATCACCTGCTGCCCTTCTACGGCCGCGCGCACGTGGGCTATATTCCGCGCGGCGGCGTCGTCACGGGCCTGTCGAAGCTCGCGCGCCTCGTCGAGGGCTATGCGCGGCGCCCCCAGGTGCAGGAGCGCCTGACCGCGCAGATCGCCGACGCCATTGACGAGGTCCTCGATCCTCAGGGCGTCATCGTCGTCATCGAGGCGGAGCACATGTGCATGTCGATGCGCGGCATCTCCAAGCCGGGCTCGTCGACCGTGACGAGCGCGCTGCGTGGCATCATGAGCGACGGCGCGACCCGCGCGGAGATGATGGCCCTCGTCCTGTCGGGGAGCCGCTGACGTGTCCGTCCTGCCTCTGCCCCCCGCCCCGGCCTCGTCCGTGACTCCCGCGCCCCCGACGCTGCCGGGCGGCCTAGCCCCTGCCGACCGGGCGCGCGGCGATCATGGGCATCCTCAACGTCACGCCCGACTCGTTTTCCGACGGGGGCCGCTACGTGGATCCCACCGCTGCCCTCGAGCATGCCCGTGCGATGGTGGCCGCCGGCGCCGACCTGATCGACGTGGGCGGGGAGTCGACGCGGCCGAATTCGACGCGCATCAGCGCGGACGAGGAGTGGGGACGCATCGGGGAGATCGTCTCTGCCCTGGCCGGTGACGGCATCGTCGTGTCCGTGGATACGTTGCACGCCTCGACGGCCCGCGCGGCGGCCGAGGCGGGCGCGGCGATCATCAACGACGTGAGCGGCGGGCGCTGGGACCCGCGGATGAACGAGACGGTTGCGGCTTCGGGCTGCGCCTACGTGGTGCAACACTACCGGGCGCTGCCGGGAATGCCGGGGGAGTCCTTCGACTACGGGGATGACCTGGTGGGCACGCTCGTCGAGCGTCTGAGTTCGCAGGTTGGCGCCGCACGTGATGCGGGTGTGACAGCTGATAAAATTGTTATCGACCCGGGCCTCGGCTTCTCGCTCACGAACGACCAGTGCTGGCAGATCCTGTCCGAACTGCCGCGCCTTGCCTCCTGTGGGTACCCTGTACTCATCGGAGCGTCGCGTAAGCGCTTCGTCAAGGCCCTCGGCGGCGACGTGGACACCGACAGCGCAGCCATCGCCGCCCACAGCGTCCGAGCGGGCGCGTGGGCCGTGCGGGTCCACGACGTCGCGGCCACCGTCGCGGCCATCGCTCGAAAGGAGAACGACGTTGAGTAGCAGACGCGTCATCATCGCCCTCAAGGGACTGGGGGCGCTGGCCAACCACGGCGTTTACGACTTCGAGCGCACCCAGGAACAGCGCTTCAGTGCCGACGTCGTCATGTGGGTCGAGACCGCGGGCGCGACCGACGACATCGCGGCCACCGTCTCCTACGCCGACATTGCGGATGAGACCATGGCGGTCCTGACCGGCAACCCCGTCGACCTGATCGAAACCCTGGCCGAAACCATCGCCTCGCGCGTCATGAGCCACGAGGGCGTGGTCGGCACGGAGGTCACCGTCCACAAGCCCGACGCCCCCATCGACCACCCCTTCTCCGACGTGTCCGTGACCGTGCGCGCCGGCGAGACCGAGGCCCTGCCCCTCTCCCTGTCCCTCAAGGGCATTTACGAGGCCGAGGACGGCTCCGTGCTCACCGGCGAGATCGAGGCCTACGGCCGCGCCCAGGCGCCCAGCCCCGCGCAGCAGAAGCGGTCGGCGCCCTCTCGCAGGCGCCGAGGGGAACACGCCGCCCCCCGCGAGGAGGATTCCTCCCGCCCCGCGCACCTGCGCGCCCGCCGCGTCGTGCTGGCTATCGGCGGCAACCTCGGCGACGTTCCCGTCACCCTCATGCACACGGTCGAGGCCCTGTCCTACATGGAGGGCTTCCAGATCGAGGACGTCTCCCCGATCATGCGCACCAAGCCCGTCCTGGCCCCCGGCCAGGCACCCCAGCCCGACTACTGGAACGCCGTCGTCGTGGGCTCGGCCATCGCCACCCCCGACGAGCTTTTCGCCCAGACCAGCCGGATTGAGCGCGAGCTCGGCCGCGAACGCCACGAGCGTTGGGGGCTCGCAGCGTCGACATCGACATCATCCAGGTCGAAGGCCTGGCCTCCTCCGACCCCGTGCTCACGCTGCCGCACCCGCGCGCCAAGGACCGCGCCTTCGTGCTGGCCCCCTGGCTCCTGTGCGAGCCGGACGCGGTCCTCGAGGGCGTCGGGCGCGTGTGCGACCTGCTGGCCACCACCCCCGACCGCGAGGGCATTATTGACGCCGTCGACGACTGGCTCGAAGATCCGGGCGCCGTCATGGCCGACTCCGACCAGCTCCTCGCCCAGCGCGCCGAGAAGGCCAGCGCGGACATGCGCGAGCTCCTCGAGACCCTGACCGGCGAGATCAGCCAGGTCGCCGACCTGGTTGGCCGCCCCGGCGCCCCCTTCGTCGAGGCCCCCGCGCCCGCCGCGCAGGACGCGAGCCCCGCGCCCGCGCGCGAGGACGCCGAGCGGGAGGACGCCCCCGCCGGCGCCGAACCCGCCGCCTGGAGCAGCCTGCACACCCCGTGGTCCTTCGCCGAGGTCGACGCGCACAGCGCCCACTCGGCGGGCGTCGACGCCCCCGCGGACGGGGAGGCCGACGTCGCGTATGACGAGGCGGAGGACTCCTGGCCGCCCATTCCCCAGCCCGAGACGCCCGCGCAGCTCGCCCTGCGGGTCGCCGAGGCGGCCGCCGAGGAGCCCGTCGCCTTCACCGACGCCGATGACGCCGAGACCGGCGCCGTCGAGGTCGTCGCCGAGTTCCCGGACATCGACCCCGTCCCGGAGACCGACTCTGCCCCGGAGACCGCTCCCGCCCCGGAGACCGACTCTGCCCCGGAGACCGCTCCCGCCCCGGACGCCCAGGCCCCGACAGGCGAGGACGAGCCCGCGAGCGAGACGCCCGCTCAGGCGCAGGCGGCCCCGGCCTCGTCCCGCCCCGCGTGGCACCCCGTCTCATCCGTGCCCGCGGACTCCCCGGCCGGGCGGATGACCCGCAAGATCGGTTCGGGCAGCTACACGCCCAGCGGCGACGAGAAGCCCCGGTGGGCGCCCGTCTTCCAGCAGAAGCGTCCCGATTCGCGCGCCGACATCAAGCTGCCCGACTGGAACTTCTCCGTGGGCGCCGCCCACGACGTGCGCGTCGTCGACGACCGCAGCGGCCTGGCCCACGAGCAAGAGCCCCCCAAGCCGACCGTGCACGCCGACGGCCGCGCCACGATCCTGGCCCCCGGGCTGCCCGACAACACCCCCGTCGGTCCCATCCCGGACGACGAGGCCACCCAGACCGGCATCCTGCGTCGCGTCGTCGTGCGGCCCACGATGACCGGAGCGATCCCCATCGTCAAGAGGCACTAAATGAAACCGCTGGCGATCACCTGGGTGCTGCTGGTCGGCGTCGTATGCGCCGTCATGAGCTTCCTCGGATTCTTCGCGCACATGCGCGCGGGCGGCACCCCCATGATCGTCACTCCCGGCCCCGCCGTCGTCTTCGCCCTGGCCACCGCCGCGCTGATCTGGTCCGGCCTGGCCGTGCGTCGCCTGCGCGCCGGGAAAGACACGTGGATCGATGCGATCGGCGCCATGCGCGTCGCCGTGTTCGCGCGCACCTCGGCGCTGGTGGGAGCCGGCCTGACCGGTATCCTCATCGGAGTCATGGTCGTGTCCCTCATGCAGCTGGAGGCCCCCGCGATGGTCGCTAACTCGCTGGGCTCGGGCATCAGTTCCCTCGTCGGCCTCGTGTGGGTGATCGTCGCGGTCGCCATCGAGCGATGGTGCGTGATCGACCCCGACGACGACCCTCCGAGCTCTCACAAACGCAACGCGGCCGCGTGAACCGGCGGCGCGCGTCGGCTTGTTGGCGCGAATGTGTCGCCCGCCCCGAGCGTTAGGCGCAGCCCGACGCCGCGGGCCCGGTATCGTGGAGGCGTGGCTGACCAGCGTAAGAATTCCCCCAAGCGTTCCTCCTCCCGGCGTTCGTCGCCCTCAGGCGCACCCGGGCGCGCGGCAGAGCGCACATCGCGCGCGGGAGACCGCACATCGCGGGCGGCGGGCAGCAGGGCCGCGTCCGCGTCGCAGCGCGCGGGTCAGCGCCCCGCGTCATCGAAGGTGCGAGGCGCTACGAGGTCAACCTCGGGTGACGGCACGCGCCCCCCGGTCAACCTGTGGCCGAGGCGCATCATCACGGGCCTGGGCCTGCTCCTCATCATTGCCCTCATCGTGTGGGGTATCGTCGCGCGCTCGTGCGCGCCGTCATCGGCGCCATCAGCCCCGAGCCCGCGCCGCAGTCCAGCCCGCAATCCGTCCAATCCGGCGCGGTCGACGCCTCGGGCTACACGCTCAAGGGCGGCCAGGAGGCCACCGCCGACGGCCTGCTCACGAACGGCACCCAGATCGATATCCCCGCCTGCCTCGAGCGCGACATCAGGGTGAGCGCCAAGGCGTCCGAGGCCTCGTCGGGCTCCGCGATGCCCGTGACCCTGACCCTCGAGAACCGCGGCTCGGTGGCCTGTTCGACATCCCTGGCGAATTTCTCCCTGCAGGTCAGTACGGGCGACCAGCTGGTGTACAACTCCGCGCGGTGCGAGCAGGATCAACAGTCCTCCACGACGCTGCTGCTGCGCCCAAACGGCACGTGGACGGGATCGTTGAGCTGGGATGGCTACGTGTACACGGACGGGTGCACGCCGCCCGCGGGTGGGGCCAGCGCAGCCGCGGCGGGAACCTACAAGGTGGTCGTCACCATGGGTGGGCGCGAGGTCGGCTCGACGGTCGTTGACGTGACGCCCGCTCCCGTGCCCCAGTCGGGTGGGCAGTCCGGCGCCCAGTCGGGGGCGCAGCCGGGGGCCCAGTCGGGCGAGCGGCGCACGCGTTAGCGAGGCCGGGGGCGCGTCGTGGCGCCAGGGCCTCGCGTTACCAGCCGACGACCCCCGCGCCGACCGCCTGCGCCTGGTGGGCAAGGTTTTCGGCGATGAGCTGGGCGCGGTAGTGGCCGACGCCGTCGATGACCTCGATGTCCTCGATCGACGCTTCGCGCAGCTGCGTGAGGGTGGCAAAGTGCGCGGAAACGGCCTTGATGGCGTTCCAGGACAGGTGGGGGACCAGGGAGAGGGCGCGCACGCCCCGGGGCGTGATCTCGCGGTCCAGGTCCGCGACCTCGTACACGTCCAGGCCGAGGATGTTCGCGATGGCGGTCAGGTCCACGATCCGCTCGGAGCCCAGCGAGGACAATTCGGCCTCGACGCGGGCGACGTCCTCGGGGTCGTGGATGTAGTCACGCATGACGAGGGCGCGTTCGGAGGCAGAGCCGCGCACGAGGTCCTCGACTTGCAGGGCGAGCAGGCGCCCCTCGGAGCCGAGCTCCTCCAGGTATTCCGTGATTTCGGAGGTGATGCGCCGGATCATCTCCATGCGCTGCATGACGGTGGCGACGTCGCGCACGGTCGCGCTGTCGCGCATTTCGAGGATGGTGAGGGTCTGGAGGACCTCGTCGAGGCGCTGGCTGTAGCGGTCCAGGGTGTCCACGGCCAGGTTGGCGCGCGACAGGAGGGCCTCGGGTTCTTCGACGAGGCGGTGTTCGGTTCCCACGTAGATGGAGATCATGCGCATGGACGCGGAGAGCGACAGGACGGGCAGGTGCGTCTGGCGCGCGGTGCGTTGGGCGGTGCGGTGACGCATGCCGGATTCGTCGGTGGGGATCGTGGGGTCGGGGAAGAGCTGGACGTTTGCCTTACGGATGCGCCACAGATCGGGGTCGATGATGACGGCGCCGTCCATCTTGCACAGCTCGCGCAGGCGTGCGGCCGTGAAGGCGATGTCGAGGTCGAAGCCGCCCGAGCACATGGCCTGCACTTCGGGCGTGTAGCCGAGGACGATCAGTGCGCCCGTGTGGGAGCGCTGGATTCGTTCCAGACCCTCGCGTAGAGGCGTGCCGGGCGCGACTGCGCGCAGTGCTTCTCGAAGGATCGCTGCGTCGGACGTCAATGTGCTTCCCTCCCAATCGAGTAGGTTCGCTTCCTATTATTGCGAGTCCGTGGGGAATGCGACGCGAATCGCCGTCGCTAAATCAGAGACAGTGAACACGGTGATGCCCTCGACGCCGGCGAGGTCCTCGCTGCCCTGGGCTGGGACGATGGCGCTGGCGAAGCCCAGGCGGGCGGCTTCGGCGAGGCGGCGCTGGGTGCCTGTGCAGGCCCGGACCTCGCCGGTGAGGGAGATTTCCCCGACCGCGACGAGGTCGGGGCGCGGGGGAGTGCCCTTCAGGGAGGACACGATGGAGATGGCCATCGCCAGGTCGATGGCGGGTTCGACGGTGCGCGCCCCGCCCACGGTGGACACGTAGACGTCCGCGCCCGAGGTGTCAGCCCCGATGCGGGCCTGGAGGACCGCCAGGATCATGGCGACGCGCGCGTGGTCGACGCCCGACGTGGTGCGCCGGGGGGAGCCCCCGGAGGAGGGTGCGACGAGGGACTGGATCTCGGTGGGCAGCGGGCGCCTGCCCTCGAGGGAGACCGCCGCGCAGGTGCCGGGCACGCCGCGCGTCGTGCGCGACAGGAACAGCCCGGAGGGGTCGGCCAGGCCGTTGATCCCCGAGTCCGTCAGCTCGAAGCAGCCGACCTCGTCGGTGGGGCCGTAGCGGTTTTTCACCGCGCGCAGCAGGCGCAGCCGCGAGTGGCGGTCGCCCTCGAACTGGCAGACGACGTCCACGAGGTGCTCGAGGACGCGCGGGCCCGCGATGCCCCCGTCCTTGGTGACGTGGCCGACCAGGAGGGTCGGCAGGTCGGATTCCTTGGCGACCCGGATGAGGGAAGCGGTGACCGCGCGCACCTGGGCGACGCCGCCCGCCCCGCCCTCGACCTGGGCGGAGGAGATGGTCTGCACGGAGTCAACGATGAGTAGGGAGGGGCGAGCGGCCTCGACGTGCCCGAGGACGACGCCGAGCTCCGTCTCGTCCGCGATCAACAGGTTCGGCTCCAACGCGCCGATGCGTTCCGCGCGCCCGCGCACCTGAGCCGCCGACTCCTCTCCCGTCACGTACAGGACGGGCCCGCGCCCGCCGGCCGCCGCCGTGCGCGCCGCCTTCGCAGCCACGTCCAGCAGCAGCGTCGACTTGCCGACGCCGGGCTCGCCCGCCAAGAGAATGACAGCGCCGGGAACGATGCCGCCGCCGAGGACCCGGTCCAGCTCGCCCACGCCCGTCGAGCGCGACGAGGCCCGTTCCCCGTCCACCTCGCCGATCGGCAGGGCAGGGCGACGCGGGGCAGTCGCGGACGCGCGCGGCCCGCCCGAGTCCTGGCCCGCCTGGTCGACCGTGCCCCACGCCCCGCACTCGCGGCACTGGCCCACCCACTTGGGGGAGGTCCACCCGCAGTCGGAGCAACGGTAGGTGATCTTCTCTTTCGCCATGCCCCCACGGTAACGCGCCGCACCCACATCTGCGTCCCGCCCGCGCGGGCAGGGGGCGGGCGCCGTCGCACAGACATGGCACGCGCCTTGGGCCGGGCCTGGAGCCGCACATAACCGGGTGGTAAAATGACCCGTTGTGCACCAGCACGCGCGGCGAAAGGACACGGGATGACGCACGACAAGAGGCGCCTCGCGCGGCGTAGCGCAAGCATTGGGCTCGCCGGCGCACTCGCTGTAGCGGCGCTGGTGGTTCCCGCACCCCCGGCCTCGGCCGCGCGCACGCCGATTACGGCCGACGAGCAGGAGTACTATTCCTACTACTACCTGAACTCCCTCCACTCCTCGGGCTACACCGGCACAGGCGTGACGATCGGCCTGCTCGACGGGCCCGTCAACACGAAGATTCCCGAGCTGCAGGGTGCGAACATTGAATTCAAGAGCCGCTGCACCGTCGAGTCCAGCGACGACTCCTGGGAACATGGGACGGCCATCGCCCAGGTAATGGTGGCTCCGAACTTCGGGATCGCCCCCGGGGCAACTCTGAACCGATACACGGTCTCGCTCAAGGGCGATACCGCGGGCGACGACTGCGCGATCGGCGACTGGGCGCGGGGCTACTCCGACACTTCGGTCCTGATCGAGCTCGCGTTGAACGACGGCGTAGACGTCATCTCCATCTCCTCCACGTATCTGTCCGACTACGACGGGATGCGCTGGGCGCTTGCTCGCGCTATCCACGAGCAGGTGCCGGTCGTGGTCTCGATGGGGAACGACTCCACCTACAACCCGGAGACGACACTCGCGCGCTTCTCCGGCGTCGTCGGCGTCGCCTCCATCGAAACGGACGGCTCCCTCGCCTCGTACTCGAACTACGGAGACTTCGTCTCGACGGCCGCCCTGGGCAGACCGTATGCGCGCTCAGGCGTCTCGTGGGAGCGCTTAAACTGGTACGGCACCTCCTTCGCGGCGCCGACGGTCGCCGCCTCCCTGGCCCTGTCGATGCAGCGATGGCCGCGCGCGACGGGCAACCAGATCCTGCAGGACCTCGCGCGCACGGGTGTCGGCGGAGACGGCGGCAACTGGAACGCCTACACGGGATACGGGGCGCTGGACCCCTACCTGATGCTGACGACGAATCCGACGAGGTTCCCCGATGAGAATCCCTTCATGAACAAGGGGTACGAGTCGACTCCGACCCGGCAGGACGTCCAGGACTACGCGGACGGCCTCGTGGATCCCCGCCAGATCAACGCGGATAATTCCTACGCATACCGGGGCTTCGACGAGCGGATCGCCTTCAGTCGATCGCACAGCTACCCGACGCACCTGGGCACGAGCCCGCGCTACCACAGGAAGTAGTAACGGACCGGCGAGGCGCCGGGGGCTACTTTGGCGACGGTGAAGCGGCGGACGATGGGGGTCTGCGGCTGCTCTGGCCCGTCGATCTTCAAGGTCCACACGTAGGTCAGGTTGGGGCCGGAGCCCTCAACCTCCACGGTCCACGACGAGTAGTACTCGCAGTCGTGCTCGACGCACAGGTCGTAGGTGTCCTGTCCGAGGCGCCAGTAGGCGGTCGCGGACATCAGCTGATACACCTCGTCGCGCTTGTCGACGACGACGCTGCCGCCGCTGCCGAGCTTGAAGCGCTGCTGGCGAATCGTGGAGGGGGAGGACGCGACGAGCTGGGTGCCGACCATGTCGTTGAGCGCCCGCGCCTTCTCGAGGATGGCCGCCTCCTGCGCGCCCGTGGCGTTGCGCAGCTGCCTGGTAAACTCTCGCTTTTGCTCGCTCGGGATGTTCCTCATCCGGGAGATTTCGGTCGACGGGGAAGGGGTGGAACCGCTGAAGCGCAGCGGGATGCAGCCGCCACACGCGATGGCGGCGACGAGCAGGGCCACTGACGCCGAGAGTGGGCGGCGGTACGGTGCGAGGTGCACGACTCTCTCCTCCGGTTGAGAACGCCTCATCATATGTGATGGATGGGGTTGCGCGTCAAGGAGCGTTGGTCTCGCCCTGCCGAGGAGTGAGGCGCTCGCGGAGCTTGGTGATCAGTCGTTTGGCGCCCCAGTGGGGTGGGCGCGACGTGGGGTCGACGCGGCGCAGGAGCGAAGGCGTGTGGTAGTGCCACTCGTCTTCGGATTCGCCGACGATGCGTGCACTCAGGCGCGCCGATCCGAAGAGCTGGCCCGTCGTGGTGGCTTCGAGGAGGACGCCGCCCTGGTCGGTCACGTCCACCCACACGTGCGGCCCGGGCCCCGGGACGAAGGAGGCGGGTCCTGGGAACAGGATGTCGACGGCGCGAGGGTCGGGTGCCTCAGCGTGGATACGGCCCTCCTCGGTGACGGTGACGGGTACGCGCGTGCCCGAGGGGAGTTCGATGAAGTCTTTGTGCCAGTGTTCCTGCCGGGCCCCTCCCCAGGGGAGGTGCAGCTGCTCGAGTGGCCCGGGGGTTGGTCGCGCGGGCGCGACCATGGACTCGTGGGCGTAGGGGCCGGTCTCCGAGGCGGGAATGTCTGCGTGGAATCCGCCCATCTCGTCGCCCCACATGTCGGCTTCTTCGATGGCGGGACTCCAGGGCGCGTGGACGCTCATCGCCGCCATCGTCTCACCGTTCGCGTCGGGGTGCAGGCTGGTGACGACGCCGGTGAGACCCCAGTGGAGGACGTGCGTCGTGCACACGAGGATGTCGGTTGTCGCCAGATCGACGACGCCCCACGCGTTGACCGTCACGCCGGATTGGGAGAGCGCGGGCCCGAGCGTTAAGTGCAGGATGCGGCGGTCTGTCGCGTGGGTCAGGCCGCGGCGCCGGTCGATCGGTCGGACGGGGACCCAGCCATGGCCTCGTACAAAGGTGCGTTCGAAGATCGTCGCGAGCGTCGAGAAGTCGCCCGGGTTGCCGAGTCCTCCCCAGTGCCACAGCCCGTTCGTCTCCGCGTTCCAGTGCGCGAGGACGCGCGAGTTTCCCTCTTCGTCGACGGCTTCGATGCGGGCGCCGGGCAGGAGGGTCATGGGTTCGCTCGAGTGCCACCAGGGGCCGAGGCGGGGGCGGCGCCGGGCGGGTCCTGTCGGGTGAGGGTGGCCTCGATGTCGGGCAGGACGTCGAAGTGCAGGAGATAGACGCACGAGGAGCATTCCTCGTTTCCGGTCGTGTCGGTGTCCGGTGGGAGTCCCTGCGCGTTGGGGGGCGGGCCCGTGAAGGCGGCGAGGGTGCCGGACTCGCAGAGCCAGCCCAGGTCCATGAGCTGGAGGATCGCGGACGTGGTGGGGCGGCGCGGCAGGGCGTCTGCCGGGAGGAAGAATCTTGGGCGTAGGCTCTGCAGAATCCGCCTTCCGTCGCGTTGGTCAGGTAGGCGCGGGCGCGGCGCGGCGTCAGGAGTTGGACGTAGCGGGTGGGCGCGTGGGGGATTTCGGTCAGGGACCGGTCCTGGTCACGAGGCCGTGGCCGGGTGGGGGAGCCGGGCATGGGCGTGGGGCGCGTCAGGGCCTGTTGGCGAAGTACTCCAACAGGTGCGAGTCGCCGGAGACGATGATTTCGTCGTCCGCGTTGATGCGCGTCGAGGCGTTCGCGTATTCGAACCGTTGCTTGGGTCGGCGAATGGCCAGGACGTTGACGCCGTAGCGGCCGCGCAGGTCCAGTTCCTCCAGCGAGAAGCCGTGCACTTCTTTGGGTGGGCGAAGCTTCATGATGGAAAAACCGTCTTTTTCCATCTCGATGTAGTCGACCATGCGTCCGCCGACGAGGTGCGCGGTGCGTTTTCCCGCGTCCAGGTCGGGGTAGACGACGTGGTGGGCGCCGACGCGGCGCAGGATGCGCCCGTGCTGGGAGGAGGTTGCCTTGACCCAGATGGAGGAGATGCCCATGTCGACGAGGTTGGCGGTGATGAGCACGGCGGCCTCGAGGGAGGAGCCTACGCCGACGACGGCGCTGCGGAATTCGCGCGCGCCCAGCTGCTCGAGGGCGTCCTTTGGAGGTGGCGTCAGCTTCGACCAGGGGGGAAGCGACCCGCGAAGGCTTGCACGCGCGCGGGGTTCTTTTCGACGGCCAGGATCTCGTAGCCGAGCTGGTCCTGTGTGACCGCGACCGCGGATCCGAAGCGGCCCAGTCCGATGACGAGTGTGCCCGACTGGAGGTCTTTTGACTCACGTTCTTCTGCCATGCCTCCATTGTTCCCTCCCGTGGTGCTGCGCGCGAACGGTGTGAGGGTGAGGCGTGGGCGTCTCACCTGTCGGAGTGGGCCCGATGCGGTGACGATAGATGCTGGTGAATAAGAGGCTTGTTCGTGTCAGTGGGCGTCGGTATTGCGAAGCGCGGTGGGATACCTGAGGGGAAATGTGCCAAAAGGTTAGACTTTTGGTGGGTTGTGTGGTTACACTGGCGTTGCAAATAGGGCGTTCCCGTTGTGGGGGCGTTCTCCCATCGATGATCTGGGAGGAAATATGACCGATCAGAAGGCTCTAGAGGGTGCGCTGCTTAAGGGCGCGCAGACTATTGAGGACGCGCAGGGGCAGATTCAGTCTGAGCTGAGCTCGCTGCAGTCGAAGCTGGCTGGCATTGGCTCTGCATGGCAGGGTGAGGCTGCGTCGGCGTTCCAGAAGGTGATGTCTCAGTGGGATGCTGAGGCTCGTAAGGTGACCGAGGCGCTCACGGAGCTGCATGCTGCGATGCGTTCGGCGGATGCGAAGTCTAAGGCGAACGAAGACGAGCAGGCCGCTGTGATGAACAAGTTCCAGTCGATGCTTGGCTGATTGAGAGTAGGGAAGGTTTTTTATCATGTCTGATATTCTGTACAACTACGGTCAGATTGAGCAGGCTGTTGCTGATATGGGTGCGGGTGTGAACTCGCTCAATGGCAAGCTTGAGGATATGGATTCTCAGCTGCGTCAGCTGCAGTCGTCCTGGGATGGTCAGGCGAAGCAGGCGTATGAGGTGTCTAAGGCGAAGTGGACTGATGGCATGAACGGGATCGTGGAGATCCTGCAGAGTGTGTCGGCTGCTGTGTCTGAGGCTCGTCAGTCTGCTGAGGCGACGGATTCGCGTAACGCTGCTGCTTTTGGTGGCTGAGTGAGTGTGTGATCGCTGCGGGGAGGGGCGTGTCCCCTCCCCGCGGTGGTTGTCTGGTGGGAGCTGCACGCACCGCGTGCGGTTCCCACGCTCGTATACGAGCGTTATTGACTGTGTGTGAGGTTTTACCGTGTTATCAACGGACAATTACGATCGCGTTAAAGAACTTCTTCAGCTGAATGTGAAGCCCGAAGGCTCGCAGGATACCGAGGAAAGAACGATGTCCTCGGATGTTCACACCGCTGTGGATGAAGCTAAGGGGACGTCTGAGGAGTTTCAACGAGACAAGAGTGTCGGCCAGTCGCAGACCAAGGAAGGTGCCGACGGGTGGATGGCGAGCTTCGGCGTTGACTCGAAGCGACACTTGGAAACGATTAAGAGTTCGAAAGCGCACCACGAGACGCTGCGTATCAAGATGGCCGATCTCGTTCAGCAAGGCGCTTCCCTGAGCCCAACGTTGATTGAGCCCGTACTCGAACAACTGCGCCATTCCAGTGAGCTTGTGACGATTCCGGTCGACATGAGAGGGATGTTCGGCGGCGCAGTCGAGGCGACGGGGCGGGCCTACATCTCAGCTCTTGAGAAGGTTAAGAATGAGGAACGAGAACAGGCAGCGAAGGCGATCCTAGACCAGCTCAATTCCGTTGGTAATGAGCACGCGTCTAACATTCAGACGCCCATTCCTGACCCGCCTGTGCCAAATCCCGATGATGACGATAAGCCTGGGCCGGTTCCGCCGGTTCCGCCTAAGCCCAGGCGGCCCGTGGATCCCACTCCGCGCCCGGGTGGGGGTGGCGCTGGCAACGTTGTGACTGGAGGAGTGTCGGGTCTGACCGGTGGCGGTTCTGGCCTGAGTGGGTGGGTGCGTCCCTCGGGTGACGAGCTGGGTAGTATCTCCAACCCGATTACGGATCCGGATGACCTGTCACACATCGATCTGGCCAGGACTCCGATTAATGCGCGCATGACGCCCAACGGACCGGTCGGTGGCCATATGCCGGCCGATGTGCTCAATATTGATGACCCCGCTTGGCGTGCTGTGCCGCCGTCGAGCGGCGGGGCGGCTCGTATCGTGGGCGGTACGCTCGTCGCCGGGTCGGCTGCGGGTGTGGCCGGTGGCTTCCTCGGTCGTGGTGGCGGTTACGGCGGCATTGCCGGCATGACGCCTGGTGCTGCGCTGCGTCCGTCCGCTCCCGCCGGTGGCGTGCTGCGTTCCCCGTCGTTGTCCGGCGGCGGCGCTGGTTCCGTGGGTCGCGGCGGCGTTGGTGCCCCGCGGGTCGCGGTGGTGCTGGTGTCGCTGGTCGCGGCGGCGTTGGTGCCGCGGGTCGCGGCGGCGTGGTGGGTACCGGCGGTCAGTCCGGCGCTGCCGGCCGTGGCACTGCTGGTCGTGGCGGTGCTGGTGCCGCGAGTCGTGGTGGTGCTGCTGGTCGTGGTGGTGCTGCTGGCCGCGGTGGTGCTGGTGTTGCCGGTCGTGGTGGTGCTGGCACTGCTGGTCGCGGTGGCGCCTCCGGTGTCCTTGGTCGTGAGGGCAGCGCGGGTTCTGCTCGTGGTGGCGCGTCCGGTGTCGCCGGTCGCGGTGGTGCTGGTGCCGGTCGCGGTGGTGCTGGTGCCGGTCGCGCTGGTGCTGGTGGCCGCGGTGGTGCTGGTGTTGCCGGTCGCGGTGGTGCTGGTGGTCGTGGCGTGCTGGGCGGGGGTTCTTCTGCCGGTCGTGGTGAGAAGAAGAAGGAAACGCAGCGTCGTAATTACGATGTGGTGCGCATTGACGGCATCGAGGAGCAGTCGACGGGCCTGATTGGCGGTGCTGCTGGCAGCGCCGATCAGCTGAAGCCTCTCTCGCGTGATTCGGGCGAGGACTGGTGATTCTGTAGTCGCCTGAGAATCCCACTGTGAGGGCCGCACCCGGTTGGGTGCGGCCCTCTGCGTTTGCGTGTGCGCGCGGATGTGATTTCGGCGTGTTTGTGCGCAATGAGCGCCGAAGACGCGTCGCGGTGGTGAGACCGGTCCTGATGGGTCCTGCTGCCTTCTCGGGCGCGTACAGCGACGTGAGGACTCTTGGCCGTGGTTAGTGTTTGCGGCGCAGGGCTATGACCAGGGCGGTGGTGCCGACCAGGAGGAGGGCTGCGATGGCGGCGCCGATGCCGATGAGTAGGCCCGTGGAGTCGCTCTGCCCGTCAGTGGAGTCCCCTGCGGTCGAGGAGCCTGCGGCTGGTGGGGTCGTGGGCTCAGGAGTGGGCAGGGTGAAGGGGTTGACTGGTGCGACCAGGTCCGTGAACTCCCCCACTGTGCCCTGCTCATATGTGGTGAAGAATTCTTCGGCGTCGCCTTCGAGGAGAGGCTCATCCGTGATGGGAATGACGGTCCCCTGGTCGCTTTGCCAGACACAGCCGGTGTTGTGCGTGTTGGCAACGAGCGGAGTATCAATGACTGAGTAGCTCGTCTCAAAATTGCACTGACCGTTCACCATATGCGGCGAGTAATAGCTGAGATCCGTGATGGTCCCCTTTTCGAAGCTGTCGGCCATCTGCTGGAAGTATTCCATCGGGGCGCGCAGCTGGAGATGACCGGACTCATCCATGGAATAGAAGGCGTGACGCGCCTCCCGATAATACGAGGCTTTCAGGACGCAGCTAATTGGGGAGAAGGAAGCTTTCGCCTTGAAATCGGGGTGAGAACCCGACCAGAACGTGTCAGCGATAGCCTGACAATCCTCCATCTGAAAATCATTATCCAGCCCCCGGAGGAACAGCATGATCGTGACGTCAACGGTGTGGAGCGTGTCGGTGCCGGTCCCGTCCAGCCCGTACCGGATGCTGATGTCCATCTTGACTTCGTTGCCGGGCATGAGGGTGCCCGGCTCGGGCGCGGTCGGCGTCGCGCTGGCGATCCGCACCGGCGTATCATCCGCCCGCGCGGGGACACTCCCCACGCACAGGCACGCCACCGCCACCAGGGCGCACGCTACCCACTGGGCCACCCGGCGTCGGGTTGTTGTCTGCGTTGTCATGAGGCGCCTCTCGGTTCGCGTACGTGATCGCCGGCGGCGGCGTGTGGTTAGTGTCTGCGGCGCAGGGCTATGACTAGGGCACCGGTGCCGACCAGGAGGAGGGCGGCGATGGCGGCGCCGATGCCGATGAGCAGGCCCGTCGAGGAGGACCTGCCCGGCTCGGACCGGTCGCCCGACGCGGCGGCCGAGGCGCCGGTGGACGGGTCGGTCGTGGGTTCAGGAGTGGGCAGGGTGAAGGGGTTGACTGGTGCGACCAGGTCCGTGAACGCCCCCACCGTGCCTTGCTTATACGTCGTGAAGGATTCGTCGGCGTCGCCTTCGAGGAGCGGCTCATCCGTGATGGGAATGACGGTCCCCTGCCTGGATTGCCAGACACAGCCATTACTGTGTGAGTTGCCCACGAGCGGCTCGTCAATGACTGAGTAGCTCGTCTCAAAATTGCAGTGACCGTTAACCATCGAAGGCGCATAATAGCTAAGCTCCGTGATGGTCCCCTTTTCGAAGCTGTTGGCCATCTGCTGGAAGTATTCCATCGGGGCGCGCAGCTGAAGATGACCGGACTCATCCATGGAATAGAAGGCGTGACGCGCCTCCCGATAATACGTCGCTTCTAGGACGCAGCTAAGTGGGGAGAAGGAAGCTTTCGCCTTGAAATCGGGGTGAGAACCCGACCAGAACGTGTCAGCGATAGCCTGACAATCCTCCAGCTGAAAACCATTATCCGACCCCCAGAGGAACAGCATGATCCTCACCTCAACGGTGTCGAGCATGTCGGTGCCGGACCCGTCCAGCCCGTACCGGATGTCGATGTTCATCTTGATTTCGACGCCGGGCATGAGGGTGCCCGGCTCGGGCGCGGTCGGCGTCGCGCTGGCGATCCGCACCGGCGTATCATCCGCCCGCGCGGGGACACTCCCCACGCACAGGCACGCCACCGCCACCAGAGCGCACGCCACCCACGCACCCAGGCGCCTCGTCACCACTGCCATTACTGTCCTCCCGTCCATGGAATGATTGACCGGCCTCGGGGTCCTAGTAGAACAGGTCCGGGGGGGATGGGCAGGGCCCCAAATTCCGAATCCAACAGGCGTCGCTTCTCCTCCGATATGTACATCGACGGGATCCCGGCCACCTCCTGGTTCAGTTTTGTGGCCGCGTCCTCATCCCCCGCCTCAAGATTGTCCAACGCCCTTTGGACCGCGTCCGCGAACTTGCCGACGTTCGCGATCATTCCTTTCAGGGCGGTCTTCTCCTGCTGCCAGTAGCTGGCATAGACCCTCTGGAACGCGACCGGACCCTCCTCCCTGCCCCACTTCGCCTCCGTCTGCCTCCGACTGAGCTCGTCACAGAGATCGGCCGCCTTCTGAAGCTTTTTGATGACGCACTCATCGCCCTCGGTCAGCTCCCTGATCCAGCGCTGCCACTTCTCTTTACTCACCTCAAGGTCTTCAGCCACGGTGCTCTCCCTCGTCCACGAATACAGTAGGAACACGACAAGCCTACCAGACGGCAAAAGGGCGGCGCATCAATGTTGGTAGTGCACGAATAGGGCTCGTTCGCGCGCGCCGTTCGCGCGCGAGGGGGAGGCGCCCGGACTGGGTGGCGGCATTTAGCCGATGATCGGCTGCTCCTCGGGCATGCGAATGACGCGGGAACGCTCGCGCAGGGCCAGGGCGGCGGCCACCGTCATGGAGCCCGTGCGCCCGGCGAACATGAGGGCGATGAGCACGTACTTCGCTCCCACGGGCAGAGTGGGTGTGACGCCCGTGGACAGGCCCACCGTGGCGAACGCGGACACAGTCTCGAACAGAATGACGTCCAGCGAATGATCCGTCAACGACAGCAGGAGGACGACAGAGATCGCGACCATGGCCAGACCCAGGAGGGAGACGGCGACCGCCAGGCGCACGGTCGAGGTGGGGATGCGCCGGCCGAAGGTCTCGATGTCGCGGTCGCCTCGGGCCTCGGCGATGACGGCCAGGACCAGCACCGCGAAGGTCGTCACCTTCACGCCACCCGCCGTGGATGCAGAGCCGCCCCCGATCATCATGAGGATGTCCTGCACGAAGTGGGTCTGCGACTGCATCGCCCCCACGTTCAAGGCAGACAGGCCCGAGGACCGCGAATTCACGCCCGCCAGCATGGCGTTGAGGATCTTCGACGGGGTGTCAATGGAACCCAGCGTCGCCGGGTTATGCCACTCGGTGAGCGCCAGGGCGAGGGCGCCGACGAACGCCAAGATCAGGTAGGTGGCCAGCGTGAGCTTCGTGTGTAGGCGCCAGCGGCGCGGGCTGCGCAGATTCTTCGCGACGTCCATGATGACGGGGAAGCCGATCGCGCCCACGGTCGTACCCAAGATGATGGGGATCAATATCCACCAGTCCGTGACGTGCGGGGCAAGACCCTCGGGCAAGATCACGAAGCCAGCGTTGTTGAACACGGAGATAGCCATGAAAACGGCGTCCCACACCGCGTGCGCGGGATCGATGCCCATCGCGAGGAAGCGGGGCAGGAACATCATGGCCAGGAGCGCCTGCATCGTCAGGGAGGTCGCGATGACGGCCTTGAGGAGGGTGGAGATCTGCCCCATGGCGCCGGTCCCGGTTTCCTGCGTGGCGAGCATGCGCTGGGTCAGGCCCAGGTGGCGGGACACGGCGAAGGCGAGGATCGAGGCGAGCGTCATGACGCCCAGGCCGCCGACGACGATGCCCGCCGCGATGACGGCCTGCCCGAAAGGTGACCAGTAGGTGGCAGTATCGACGGTGGTGAGACCTGTCACACAAACGGCGGATACGGCCGTGAAGAGCACGTCGACGAAAGGCGCGGACGTGTCGGTCGCGGACGCGATGGGCAGCATGAGCAGGAGGGTGATGACCCCGATGATGAGCGCGAAGGTGCTCAGAGCCAGGCGCGCCGGCGAATAACGGGCTTGGCGCGACAGCCACGCGCGCACGCGCTGGGCGCGCGAGCTGGGGACCTGGGGGTGAGGCCCCCTCGGACCACCCGGGACCTGCCGCACGACGGGGGAGGGCTGAGGGGTCAGGGCTTCCTCTGAAATCGCGTGGGACGAGGCCGTGGCGCGCCCGCGGATCAAAGACCTCGTCGTGCCGGACTCAGTGCGCAGGCGAGGCTTTCCTGCTCGCGGCGTGCGCCCCTTGCGTGCCCGTCCCATCGAAGCTCCTTAACGACTCTGCAACAAAACTGGATAAAGTTGCAGTTTCCATGCGGTTGGGCAGTAGTATATTTCGTGAGGCTACGTAAGCGGTGAACGAACGGGTTTAGCGCGCCTCGCGAGCATACTGGGAGTCATTAATGGAACAGCAGTCGGCGCCGCGCTTTATGACTGTCACGGAAGTGGCGGACATCATGCGCGTCTCTAAAATGACTGTGTACCGGTTGATTCACAGTGGCGAAATGCCCGCGATCCGCGTCGGAAAGAGCTTCCGAGTCCCCGAGGCCGCGGTCGCCCAGATGATCCAGGCCGGTATGGCGGATCACTCCGGTGGCCAGGCTCGCGTCATTGGCGGGTAGTATAGGCACGATGTGCCCGCTCCGGGCACCCATCATCAACCAGCGGTAGTACCTCTGCCGCCCACACTACGAGGGAGGAACCCCATGGGCTCCGTCATCAAGAAGCGCCGTAAGCGCATGGCGAAGAAGAAGCACCGCAAGCTCCTGCGTAAGACGCGTCACCAGCGTCGTAACAAGAAGTGAGCGAGTGGAGGCCCGGCCATCTGGTCGGGCCTCTCGTGTCCCTCGGCCCCTATACTTGTGGCTTATGGACCGCACCATCATTCACGTCATGCGCCACGGCGAAGTGGACAACCCCGACGGCGTCTTGTACGGCAGGCTTCCCGGTTTTGGGCTGACGGAGCTCGGGCATCAGATGGCCGCGCGCGCCGCACAGTACCTGGTGGAATCGGGTGCGGATATCGCTCGCGTCATCTCCTCGCCGCTGCTGCGCGCACAGCTGACGGCGGCGCCGACCGCAGCCGCCTACGGGCTGAGCATCGCCTCGGATCCCCGCCTCATCGAATCCGACAACGTGTTCGAGGGGCTCCCGGTCAACTCTCATCGCGCGATGCTGGCCAACCCCAAGTACTACAAGTACTACTGCAACCCGCTGCGTCCCTCGTGGGGCGAACCCTACCGCGACGTCGCATCCCGCATGAGCGCGGCCCTGTCCTCGGCGCTGCGCGAGGCTCGGGGGCGCGAGGCGCTGGTCGTGTCCCATCAGAACCCGATCGTGACGCTGACGCGCTTCGTGAACGGCCAGCCGCTGGCGCACTCGCCCAAGTCGCGGCACTGCTCGCTGGCCTCCATCACGTCCTTCATTTTCTCGGGCGCCACGCTCGTGGGGACCTCCTACGCGGAGCCCGCCGCGGATCTGGTCGCCCTGGCTAAGGACATGACGCCGGGTGACTCTGCCGCCGACCTGCGCCGTTAGCTGTCGGACCCGGTCGCGTCCCCGTCTGAGGCGTCCTCGCCCCGCTCGCGCTTGCGTCGTTCCTCCTCGCGGCGCTTGCGCTGAATGTCGCGCTCGAGGCGGAAGAGGAACTCGGGGTCGTCGTCCGGCGCCGAGGGACGGGAGGGGGCGTGAGGGCGCGCCTGCTGCGTCTTTTCCGCGCGCGACACCCAGCGCAGCACGAGCCATACGATCGGGCCGATCGCCGCGATCGTCGCCGTGAAGAGGATGATGAGCAGCCAGATCGGCTTGGGGAGCTTGCCGGGCATCTCATCTTCGGGCGTGCGGTGCCAGTCCGCGGCCGCGTAGATGGTGAGCGCGAGCATTGCGACAAAGAAGAGGATCCTGGCCATGCCCCTAGTCTACGGGCGTGGGGTGCCTCACGCGCTCGCGTTCACTCCCGGGGCAATCCCCGATCAGTTGCGCGTGATCCTGGGCAGGTTCGCGTAGGAGGCGGCCGCCCCCGGCGTGAGGACCGCCGCGGCCCCCGCCCGCATGCCGTCCGCCACGGCCTCGTCGAAGGGCTTGCCGAGCGCCAGCGCCGCAGCCAGCGCCCCCACGCACGCGTCTCCTGCCCCCGTGGTGTCCACGGCCTCGCCGAGCGTGATCGCGGGGCTGTGGCGGGCCTCGGCCCCCGACGCCCACGCTGCGCCCTGCGCGCCCAGCGTCACGACGACGTGGCGCGGACCCATGCCTCGTAGCGCCCGTGCCACGCCGATCGCCTCCGTCGGCGTCGCCGGCGCCGGCATGCCCAGCGTCAGCCCGGCCTCCGTCTCGTTGACCACCAGGATGTCGACGCGCGACAGCGTTGTCGGGTCGGTTGCGCGCGCGGGCGCCAGGTTGAGCAGGACCCGCGCGCCAAAGGAATGAGCCCACTCGATGGCCGCCGCGTTGGCCGCAGGGGGAATCTCGGCCTGGAGGACGACGATGTCGGAGGGGGGCGGGGAACAACGAGGCCTTGGCGTGGGTGATCGATGACGCGCGGTTCGCGCCCGCGTCCAGGATGATCGTGTTCTCCCCGCTGGCGGCAACCGTGATGAGCGCGGTTCCCGACGGAGAGTCGACCTCGCGCAGGTGAGAGACGTCCACGCCGTGGGCCGCGAGATGCGTGCGCAGGCTGTGGCCGGCCAGGTCGGTGCCCACCGCCCCGACGAAGAGGGTGGGAATGCCGGAGCGGGAGGCCGCGGCCGCCTGGTTGGCTCCCTTTCCGCCGAGGCCGTAGGTCAGGGACGAGCCGGAGAGGGTCTCTCCGGGAGCGGGGAAACGGTCGACGGCGACCGTCACGTCCTGATTGATGGAACCGACAACGATGACGCGTGCCATGGACTCTCCTATGTGATGGATGCTTCATTGTGCCATGTCACAGGCTTCATTGACAACTATCGGGGCGCGACGTTCGGCGAGTTTTCAAGGATTAAGTGTAACTTAATTCGTAAGCCAGTTTCCTGCAATACTACTAAAGTGACGCTTTATGGTGAACTATCGGCCGTGCGCACACTCCGATTCCTCGTCTCCACACGCCCGGCAGCCCCCTCCTGCCGCGTCGACACCATCCCCTCCCAGGTCATCCAGGCGGGGGCCGCGGCCTCGGCCGCCACGCGCACGGCCGCACCCAACAAGGAAGGCGCGGCCAGCCCCGCGAGCGTCCTCCTGTCCCTCCTGGGCATCTACGCGCTCGGCACCGTCTCCCTCCAGGGCTTCAACCTCGTCTACCTGCGCGTCGCCGCCGACATCGGCGCCGGCGACGCCTCCGGCCTCATCACCGCCATCCCCGGCATCGTCCTCGGCGTCGCATGCTTCCTGTACGGCACCCTCGGCGACTTCATCCCCCTGCGCCGCATCGTCGACGTCGGCGTCGCCCTCATCGTCGCGGGCTCCCTCCTCGGATTCGCCTTCTCCTCCTCCCTGACCGGCATCATCATCGCCCGGGCGCTCCAAACCCTCGGTTACCAGGCCGCCGCCTCCGCCTACATGATCCTCGCCACCGGTATCGCTGACCCCAAGCGCCGCAGCCTCTACGTCGGCCTCATGTGCGCCGCCTTCCAAGGAGGAACCGCCATCGGTATGCTCTCCGGGGGCCTCCTCGCCGACGCCAACTGGGCGCTCCTCCTCCTCATCCCCCTCGGCGGCCTCGCCTTCGTGCCCATTATGGGACGGCGCGTTCCTGCCCGCGCCCACACCGGGCGCGTTGACGTCGTCGGCCTCGCGATCTTCTCCGCCCTGGCACTCCTGCTCACACTGGCCGCCTCCAACCCCTGCTGGTGGCTCATCGGCGGCCTCATCCTCGGCGCCGCCGCCTTCTGGCGCTACATCGGCCGCGCCCGCGCGCCCTTCATCACCCGCTCCTTCTTCACCAACGTCCCCTGGGCGCGCTCCGTCAGCCTCATCGTCATCGTCTACTGCATGAACTTCACCGTCGCGCCCCTCATGAACGGCATCGGCGCCGCCTACTACGCGATCACCCCCGCGCAGGTCTCCGTGCGACTCCTGCCCGCCTACTGCGTCGCCCTGACCACCGCCATGAGCTCCGGCGCCGTCATGGCCCGCATCGGCCGCGGTGCCACCGTGCGCGGCTGCGTCGGGCTGATCCTCGCAGGCACCGCGCTCCTCGCCCTGTGCATGAGCGCCGGCCCCTGGGTCATCACCGCCTCCATGTGCCTCATCTACGCCGGCTTCGGAGCCCTCTTCACCCCCATCTACGACACCGTCTTCGCCACCGTCGCCCCCGGGCAAAACGGCCGCGCCGTCGCCATGAACGACCTGGCCATGCAGGGCAGCGCCGCCATCGGCATCGGCGTCTTCACCCCCTGGCTCGCCACCGGCTCCTTCCGTGGAATCGCCCTCGTGTGCGTCGCCGCGGGCCGCCACCGGCATCGCCGGGGACTGGGCGCACGAATACCTCTACCGCCACGGCCGCTGAGCGGCTCCCCGGCGCGAGGCCGCCAGACGCGGGCTGTGAGCGCGAGGCCGCCGGACGCAGACTGTGAGTGCGAGGCCGCCGGACGCAGGCTGTGAGCGCGAGGCCGCCGCGCGTCGTTCGGGCCTCACGCAGCCCTGCCTGGGCGCGTGCCGCGCTCAGTGCGCCCCGCCCAGGCCTCGTCCCTACGACAGGACCAGAGCCAGCGCCGCGAGAAGCGCCCACGCCAGCGTCGAGAAACCCGTATTCCGCAGCACCGCGATCAGCGCGCGCCCCGAGGCCCCCGTCAACACTGGCAGACTCACGCCCGCCGCCCATCCGGCCGCGCCCACGCCCAGCGCGCACGTCGCCAGCGGGTGCAACCCAATCGCCACGCCCATAACCGCGATCAGCGCGACCGGAACCCACACGCACGCCGCAAACACCCAGCGCGACGCCCGATCCCCGAGACGCACCGCAGCCGTCATCTTGCCGGACGCACGATCCGTCGGAATATCGCGAATATTATTCGCCATCAGCAGGGCCACCGACAGCAGCCCCAGCGCCGACGCGCTCACCCACAGCCACCACGGCGCCGACTGCACCTGCGTCCACGACGTGCCCACGCACGCCAGCAAGCCGAAAAACACGAAGACCATCAGCTCGGACAGGCCGATGCCCATGTACGCATACGGGTGCTTCCCGCCCGTGTAGAACCACGCCGCCACCACGGCCGCGGCGCCCGCAGCGATCAGCCACCACGTGCCCGAGATCGCGACCAGCGCCACGCCAGCGACGCCCGCCAACGCAAAACAACCCAGCGCGGCACCCAGAACGGTCTTCGGCTCGGCGAGGCCACCTCCCGTCAGACGCGCCGGCCCCTGACGGTTATCGTCCGTACCGCGAATCCCATCCGAATAATCATTCGCGTAATTGACCCCCACCTGCAGGGCCAGCGCCACCACGAGCGCCAAGCACGCCCGCCCCGCGTCAAACCCGCCCATGTAATGCGCGGCCGCCGACCCGACAATCACGGGTGCAGCGGCAGCGGGCAGGGTGCGCAGGCGAGCGCCTTCAATCCAATCCGTCACGGTAGCCATGGCCACCAGTGTAGTTGCAGGAAGGCCCCCGCCGGGAAACGGGCTAGCGCACCCACTCCCGTTCGGTGCCCGAGGCCTCGCTCGTGGCCTGTGCAGCGGCGGCGCGGTCGATCTTGTCGAAGCCCAGGTACGGCAGCTCCTCCACCGCGACGACGCGGCGCGGCGCCTGCGCGCGCCCAATGCGAGCGGCCGCGTGCTCGCGGACCGCCGAGCCGAGCTCCGCCATCTCCAGCGAATCCGACGGCAGCTGCTTCGGGACGACCAACGCCGTCACGATCTGACCCCACTTCTCATCGGGAGTGCCCAGGATCCACGCGTCCGAAATGCCCTCGTAGGAGCGCACCGCGCGGCGCAGGGGCCCCGGCGCAATCGACAGGCCGCCCGAGGTGATGACGTCGTCCGCGCGGCCGCTCACTTCCACCTTGCCCGAGGCCCGGATGATGCCCATGTCTCCCGAAACCAGCCAGCGGTGTCCGCCCTCCTCGAAGAAGGGGCTCTCCGCTTCCAGGTAGCGCGTCATCAGGGTCGGGCCGCTGAACGCCAGGCGCGTGCGCCCGTCCCAGTCGACTGCACGGATTGTCACGCCGGGCATCGGCTCGCCGTCGTACACGCAGCCGCCCGACGTCTCCGTCATGCCGTAGGTGGTGCGCACCTTCAGGCCCGCGTCCAGGGCGCGTTGGAGCAGGTTCTGGCTGATCGCCGCGCCGCCCACGAGGATCGCCGACAGGGAACGCAGGGCGTCTATGACCTGGTCGCCCGCATCGAGGCACTGCACGAGCTGCGTGGGCACGAGTGAGAGGTAGCCCGGCATCTGGTCTTGGGTGACGCCCGCGATCGCGGGCAGGAGCGCCGCCGGGTCGAAGCCCTGCGTCGTGTCCACGACCTGCGGGTTCGTCTCTGCGACCGCGGCGCGCAGGAGGACCATCGCGCCGGCGATGTGGTGCGTGGGCAGCGCCAGGATCCAGCGGCCCGGGCCGTCCAGTGCCAGCTCCGTGGCCTTCACGGAGGCGATGAGGGCGTCGGTTGAGAGGCCGACCAGTCGAGGCTTGCCGACGCTGGAACCCGATGTCGCGATGACGAGGTCGACGCCGTCGAGGAAGTGCGGATCGTTGGTGATTCGATCGGCGAGGCCGGGGTAGTCCTCCTCGGGGAATGCCTGCTCGGGCGTCGCCGCGGGACCCGCGCAGCGTGGCCGGGGGGGACCAGGGCGGGGTCGCGCAGGAAGACGACGGTGTGCGGCGCCGGGTGATTCGGGTCGGCCTGTCGCTCCTCGTAGAGCTCAACGAGCTTGTGGATCGAGGCGTTCGCCAGGGCGACGGCGTTGATCGCCGTGCCGCCGGGGACAACTAGAATTCGCGGCACAGCCATGGTGAGCCTCCCAAGTTCGACAGCAAACGCGGATATAACAAGCATAAGGGCTTGCGTTCGTGCTGGTTGGGAGCCGCTTCGCGGCAATGATCACGTTTGGTACGTGAATCCTTGATGGTGCGGTCATTTTTTATGTGGCATACTGCGCAGCTGAAATTTCAACCGTCTACTTTCGTGAGCCTGCTCGAGGTTATAGGATGGCGACGATGTTCAAGAAACTTTCCGCTAAAACCAGGTGGGCGATCGGCGCGGCGTGCGCCCTCGTCCTCGTTGTCGTCTGCGCCGTCATTGTCTACGCGGCGAACTACTCCGGCCGCGTGCTGCCCGGCACCACCGTCGCCGGGACCTCCGTCGACGGCATGACCCGTGACCAGGTCATCGCTGCCGTCACCTCGCGCGCCGACGCAACGAACGTGACCCTCACCGCCGAAGGCAAGGCCACCACGGCCTCGCTCAATGAGGCCGGTATCACGGTCGACGCCGAGGCTACCGCCGACGAGGCCATGAAGGGGTCCACCTCTCTGCCTGCCTTCGTCGGGGCCCTCTTCTCCGAGCGCACCGTGGAGCCCGTGACCACCGTCTCCGACGACTCCATCAAGAAGCTCGCGGCGACCGTCAACTCGACCCTGACCTCGGAGATGAAGGACGCGCAGGTCATCGTTGCGCCCGACGGGGAATCCTTCACCGTCACGCCCGCGCAGAACGGCAACGGCATCGCGCCCGACGAGGTCGCCGCCGCCGTCAAGCAGGCCGGCGCCACCCTGACCTCCGTCAGCCAGGACGTCTCCGTCTCCCAGATGGAGCCCTCCATCACCACCGAGGATGCCCAGGCAGCCGCAGACAAGGCCAACGCCTTGCTCGATACCGAGATCGAGATCTCCGACGGCATCGACACCTTCTACGCCGAGCGCTCCGACAAGGTCCAGTGGTTCGAATTCCTCACCAAGGACGACGGAAGCCTCGACGAGCCCAGCATCAGCACCGTCAAGGTCGCCGACTGGGTCAACGCCCTGGCGGCCACCACCGACGTCAAGCCCGAAAATCGCGTCGAAAACGTGGACTCCTCCGGCAACGTGCTGACCACCGCCCGCGAAGGCAAGAAGGGCCTGAAGACTAACAACACCGAAGAGATCACGAAGGGCGTCGTTGCTGCGATGAGCGACGGCACCCCCTATGAGGGCCTCTTCCACTACGACGACGTCGAGCCCGGCTCGGAAACCAAGCAGGTCGCCGAAGGCACCGAAAACCTGGTCTATCAGGCCGCCGAGGGCGAGAAGTGGGTTGACATCAACCTTTCTGACGCCTCCGTCACCGCCTATGTTGGCGGCAAGGTTGCGGGCGGTCCGTTCTACATGGTGCCCGGCGCCCCCGACACGCCCACCGTCACTGGCACGTTCCACGTCTATCTCAAGTACGACGTGCAGACCATGCGCGGCGAGAACGCCGACGGTAGCAAGTACGAGACCGAAGGTGTCCCGTGGGTCACCTACTTCACCGGCTCCTACGCGATGCACGGCGCCCCCTGGCGTTCCTCCTTCGGGTGGAGCGGCTATGGCGGCTCCCACGGCTGCGTGAACATGCCCGTCGACGCCGCGAAGTTCATCTACGACTGGACCGACATGGGCGACACGGTGGTCGTTCACTACTGATAGCCCATGCTCGAGCATCGGGGGCGGGCCGGAACCGAGAGGTTCCGGCCCGCTTGCTGTCACCGCGCGAGGGGCGCGGTTGTTTGGGGTGACACCATAGGGCGCTTGTGTCGGCGTGTCGTTGCAATTCACCGGCTGGTGGCTGCGAAAGCTGCGGGGGCGCGTGGCGTGCGAAGGGCTTGTTGTGGACGCGGTGCTGGGCGTGCTGGCGGGGCGTGCTGATGGTTCACGGATAGGTTGTGCGCATCCGGATGGGTTGTGTGCATCGGGATAGGTTGTGCGCATTGGGATAGGTTGTGCGTATCCGGATAGCTTAATAACCTATCCGGATGTTCGTTACCTATCCGGATGTTCGTTACCTATCCGGATGTGCATGTATCAAGGTTTTTCGACGCTCGTCGTGAGGTTGTTGTGGGTAGCGCGTTGTGCACCGTGCTGGACCTGCTGGAGTGGTTCCCCCGCAATGTCGCACGTAATTTCCATGTAAACCTTTTGAATCTTGAAATTGCATCGTTGGAATTGCAACGTTTGTGGGGTGTGTTAAAAACTGACCGCCGGGAATTACGTGCGAGATTTATGGGGACACCATAGGGCGCTTGTGTCGGCGTGTCGTTGCAATTGCCCGGCTGGTGGCTGCGCGGCCTGCGAACTTGGCGCGGGCCCTGAGACGCGGTAGTCTGCGGCTGATGGCTGACAGTAATCCGCTAGTGACATGCGGCTAACGGCTGCATACGTAGGTTCCCCGACTCTCGGCAGGTGCTCCATGTTCTTCTCTCGCGATGCTCTGAACCCCGCAGGCAACGGCCTCGGCCCCGACGAGTGGTGGAAGGGCGCCGTCGTCTACCAGATCTACCCGCGCTCCTTCAAGGATTCCAACGGGGACGGCTTCGGGGACCTCGAAGGCATCCGACAGAAACTGGACTACCTGAAGAACCTGGGCGTGGACGTCCTGTGGCTCTCGCCGATCTACGCCTCCCCGCAGGCCGACAACGGCTACGACATCGCCGACTACTACGACATCGACCCCATGTTCGGGACGCTCGCGGACTTCGATGCCCTGCTGGAGGGCGTCCACGAGAGGGGCATGCGCCTCGTCATGGACCTGGTCGTCAACCACTCCTCAGACGAGCATCCCTGGTTCGTCGAGTCGCGTTCCTCCCGGGATAACCCGAAGCGCGACTGGTACATCTGGCGTGACCCTCGCCCCGGGTGCGTGGGAGGCGAGGCCGGGGCACAGCCCAACAACTGGGGGTCCTTCTTCTCCGGCTCGGCCTGGGCGTGGGACGAGGCCACGGGGCAGTACTACCTGCACCTGTTCCACAAGAAGCAGCCCGACTTGAACTGGGAGAACCCCGACGTGCGCGCCGCCGTCTATCGCATGATGAACTGGTGGCTCGACCGCGGCGTTGACGGATTCCGTATGGACGTCATCAACCTGATCTCGAAGGATCCGGGCCTGCCTGACGGCGTCGTCTATCCGGGGCGCGCGTGGGGCGAGGGTTACCCGCATTTCTCGCAAGGCCCTCACCTGCACGACTACCTGGCCGAGATGCGCCGCGAGGTGTTCGACGGTCGCGCCGGCACGATGACGGTCGGGGAGTGCCCGGGCGTGCGCCGCGATAACGTCCTGTTGTTCACGGACCCGGCGCGGCGCGAACTCGACATGGTGTTCCAGTTCGATCACGTCGACCTCGGCCTCGAGGCGGGGAAGTTTCACCCGCGCCCGCTGCGTCCCGGCGAGCTCGCCGACTGCCTGAGCGCCTGGCAGGAGGCCCAGGGCGAGGTCGGGTGGAATAGCCTCTACCTGGATAATCATGACCAGCCGCGCGCCGTCAGCCGCTTCGGCGATGAGGCGCACCGCTACGAGTCGGCGACCGCCTTGGCCACCGCCTGCACATGCTGCGTGGCACCCCCTACGTGTACCAGGGCGAGGAGCTCGGCATGACCAACGGGGCGTTCCACGGCCTCGACGATTTCCGTGATGTTGAGGCGCTGCGCTACTACCACGAGGCCGTGGCGGCGGGGGAGAGCCCCGAGGCCGTCCTGGCAGGTATGCGCGCGACCGGGCGCGACAACGCGCGCACGCCCGTCCAGTGGGACGCGAGCGAGCACGCCGGCTTCACGGAGGGGGACCCGTGGATTGGCGTCACCCCGAACTATCGGGAGATCAACGCCGCCTCCCAGGTCGGTGATCCCTCTTCCGTGTACGCCTACTATCGCGCGCTCGCGGACGTCCGCCACGGCCTGCCCGTCATCGCGGTTGGCGCATACGAGCGCATCGCGACCCCCTCGCCTGCGGTCTTCGCCTACCGGCGCACCCTCGGCGAGGCCGTGGCAACGGTCCTCGTCAACCTGTCTTTCACAGCCCGCGTCCCTCGGCGAGGCGGCGCGTGGGGTGGTCGGCGAGCTGCTTCTTTCCAACCGCGACCTGCCTGAGGCAGAACGGGGAGTCCCGGCAGTCCTCGAGCCGTGGGAGGCGCGCGTTTACCTCGCGTGAGGGGCGCGTGGCCCCTGGGTGCTGGCGTATGTTCGTGTACACGTCATGAATCATTTATCCAGGGTGCACTCCAGCGTTGGCGTTGCACCGTCGTAAGCGAAGTCGATGCGGCATTCGTAGGAGGCCGCTTGGGGGAGGCGCTTGCCGGCGTTGGGGTCGGTGGGGCCTGTACCTACTGTGAGGGTGAAGCTCCATACCGTCGAGAACGCCCGTGACATTGATGGGCCTGTCCCTACTATGCGGCCGAAGCGCTTATTCTCTAGTGGACCAATGAAGGGTGGATCGTTTACCAGGTCCAGTGGTTCAGTGGAGAATGCGAGGGCTCCGCAGGTGCGTTGTCGCGCGGGGTCTGGCGTGCCGGTGCGGCAAGATGCCGCGAAGGCTTCGCTTTCGGTTTGGATCCATTGGGTGAGCTTCTCGCTCGGCTCAATTGTGAAGGGGTTTATCACGATGTTGGTGCGGATTTCCCCTGCCCCATCGGCCAGGGGGTGCTCGTAGTTGAGCGTCCAGTACTCGGGGTTCTTGGGGGTGGCCTCCATGCGGTAGCTGCCGGGAAAGAGCAGGTAGGAACCCTGCGGGTTGCTGACCAGGATGTCGCCGATGCGAATGCTACGTAGGCCGTCCGTGTCGATAAACGTGGTCATCGATCCATACGAAGAGACGTCGATCTTCCACATGCCGAGCTGACCGTTCCTCCTCGTGGTCTCATCGAAATGCATGTTGAAGTGGTGGGCGTCACTTCTGCTGGCGTTGAATCGAACCGTGCCCTCGATCTCCGACGGGTTGTTGGGAACTGCGCGCCCCTCAAAAGTGACTTTCGAGGGGGCGTGCGCGTGTGCGGCATCCGTTAGGAAGTCGCGCGAGTCTTCGCCGTCGAAGAGGGGCGCTTGTTCTGGAAAGTATCTCTGGGCCTCGTCGTATTTCCCGTCTTTGACGAGGTCCATGTAGCGGTTCCACGCATCCAAGGCGGTCAGGTCGGACAGGTACACGTAGTTCGACCAGTAGCCCGCCCCGGACGCGGCGGCCACGAGGCCCACGCACGAGGCGGCGGCAACCCAGCGCTTGCGCCGCGACGGGCGCGTCGGCGAGGCTACCTGAGCGTCATACCTTGCTGTTTCAATGCGTGTCATGGATCCTCCCAGGGTGTGCAACATCGAAAGGTAGCAAGTGGACGATCGGTGACGCAAGCACCTGAACATTCCGGGGCATCAGTTGTCGGGAGAATCCTCCAAGCGCGGTGTGGTGGTTGGGGCGGGCGTCGTGCTCCTCCTGGGCCTTGGCGGTGTGGTGGGTTACTGGGGGTACGATCGTTCGATAGTATGTGGACCGGTCAGGTTTTTCGTTCCTGCGTGAGAGAGGCGCTATGACGGCGAAGAAGCTTTATCACCGCCTGTACGCGCGTGTGGTGCGCGCGCGGCTGCGTTGGTCTGCGTCGCCGCCGGTGTTTTTGCGCGTAAGCGGTACTGGCTCTCAACGATGGTGGCTGTTGCTATTGTGATCGGCGCGGTCGCCTCGGTGTTCGCGTGGCGCTCGCACGTGGAGCGGGCGAACCGGGAACTGGACGCGCAGGCTCTGGCCGGTGCGACCAGCGTGGTGAACGCCTACTGCGATGCGATCCTAAAGGGAAACGTTGACGAGGCAGCCGCGATGGATGGCCTCGCCAATTCCACCGACCCGCAGTGGAAGCTCACCGATGCGGGGGAGGATTTCAGGGTTTCGGCGGGTATTCATATGTCTCTGACAGTGTCTGAGGGGACGCTTCTCGGCCGACAGGCTCACAGCGACCTTCGAGGTCACGAGTACTGATAACTACGGGAGGGGCACGCCTGAGCATATCGAGATGGTGGCGCGCCGAGACAGCGTCGATGCTCCCTGGATGATCGCCACCAGCCTCGCGCAGACTGTGACGGTCGAGTTGCCCGCCGCCACGACCGACGTCCTCTTCAACGGCGCTACCATCGCTTCCTTTAACCCCGTAGCGGAGTGGCCGGTCAAAGGACGGGCCCTCACGTTGACCCTCTACCCGGGGGAGTATGAGATCGGCGCGCGCTCATTCAGTAGGGAAGCGCGCCTGAGCTCGTTGCCCGGCAAGCTTCAGCAGCTCTATCGAGATGACGAGTACGGCGCAGTCCGGTCTCGGTTCGACGTTGAGCTGTCGAGTACCGGTGCCGTGATGGTAACTCCCTTCACCTTCGACGCTACTGTCTTGCGAGCGGAAACAGAGATCGAGCTCGTGGAGATTGTCATGGAGTGTATCGACACGCAGGGAAGCTCATCGCACCTATGCCCCGACGCGACCACAAACGCCCCACCGAGAGTCAAGCAGGTTGACCTCCGTCACGAACTCGACTACTACGACATCCGTGTGACCATGGACTCTCCGACGACCTTCACGATTGAGAGGCTGCGTGTCCCGGACCCGGCGCCCGGCACGGCCGAGTCATACACGGGCAGCGGCACCCTGTCCTACGACGAGAATGGTGACGAAACGATCACCGGCCTGACGCTCACTTCCCTCGGCTAGGGGTGCATAGAGGAAATCTCGGGGGTCGCGTTTGCGATCCCCGAGATTTCGTAGCGCAGTCGCCCGGCGGGCCAGGCCTCAGTAGTAGTAGGGGTAGTCCTCCCAGCGGGGCGCGCGGTGCTCGAGGAAGGCGTCGCGCCCCTCCTGGGCCTCGGCCGTCATGTAGGCCATGCGCGTGGCCTCGCCCGCGAAAACCTGCTGGCCGGCCAGCCCGTCATCCGCCAAGTTGAAGGCGAATTTCAGCATGCGGATGGCCTGCGGGGACTTCGTCGCGATGGTCGCCGCCCACTCCAGCGCGGTCTCCTCCAGCTGCGCGTGCGGCACCGCGCGGTTGATGACGCCCCAACGCTCGGCAGTCTCAGCGTCGTAGCGCTCGGCCAGGAAGAAGATCTCGCGCGCCCGCTTATCCCCGGCCTGGCGGGCCAGGAGCGCCGATCCGTAGCCGGCGTCGAAGGACCCCACGTTGGCGTCCGTCTGCATGAAGGCCGCGTGCTCGATGGAGGCCACCGACAGGTCCGCGACCACGTTCAGCGAATGCCCGCCGCCCGCCGCCCACCCGGGAACCGCCGCGATGACGACCTTCGGCATCGTGCGGATCAGGCGCTGGACCTCCAGGATGTGCAGGCGCCCGGCGCGCGCCGGGTCGATCTGCTTGCGACGCTTCGCGGTGGCAGCCTCGGGGTCCGCGCCCTCGATCTCGTAGCGGTACCCGTCCCGGCCTCGGACCCTCTGGTCGCCGCCCGAGCAGAACGAGTATCCGCCGTCGCGCGCCGACGGCCCGTTGCCCGTCAGAATGACGGCCGCGACGGAGGAAGTCTGGCGCGCGTGGTCGAGCGCACGGTACAGCTCGTCGACCGTGCCCGGGCGGAAGGCGTTGCGAATGTCGGGGCGATCGAAGGCGATGCGCACCACCGGCATGTCCGCGCCCTCGGGGCGTCCATCCGCCTCGGGTCCGCGCGAAATGCCGCGGTGATACGTGATGTCGGAAAAGTCGAAGCCCTCGACCTCGCGCCAGCGGGTCGGGTCGAAGGTGTCGGAGACGAAGGGCAGAGCACTCATGCCTCGGATTCTAATCGACGAGGCCGGGGCGGGGAAGAAGCGAGGAAGCCCGGGTCCGCGCGTCGAGCGGGCGTCGTATCTGCCGTGACCTCGCGGCGTATCGGGCGGAGGAACCCGCAAGCTAACCGCACGGAATGAGGCGTGTCGGAAGGGGGAAAGGGTATACGTTGACTAGTCACATTTGATGTGATGTATCATATAGCGCTATTTGCCAGGTGTTTGGTAAGGGAGAAGAGTCTGTCACTTCTCGATGGTTAGCGCAAAAGGGCCGTACAAGTGTCAGTGAGAACGAGTTGAGGATAAGCGCAGGTTGCGCGACAATGTTACCGACATGTAAGGAGGGGTCAATGAACGCATCGCAGCAGGCGGCGCTCATGCGCATCCCCATGCGCACGCTGAGCCGTCAAACGCGGTACGCCCTCGAAGGCGTTGACGACATCTTGGTGTACAAGGTAGCGATGACCACGCGCTTCCGTGGCGTGACTCGCCGCGAGGGACTCCTTCTGCACGGCCACGCCGGATGGGGCGAAGCGGCCCCCTTCTGGAACTACAACGACGCCGAGTCCTCGCGCTGGCTGGCCGCCGCCCTCGAGTCGGCGCGCCGCTTCCCGCCGGTGCCCCGGCGTAAGTACGTGCCCGTCAACGTCACGATTCCCGTGATCGCCCCCGAGGATGCCTACGAGCGTGTCAAAGCCTCGGGCGGGTGCGCGACCGCGAAAATCAAGGTCGCCGAACCCGGCGTGAGCATCTCGCGCGACTGTGCGCGCATCGCCGCCGTCGCCGACGCGCTGCGTCAAACCGTCGGCGGGCAGGCCACGATCCGCCTGGACGCCAACGGCGCCTGGGAAGTGGACGAGGCGCGCGCCGCGATCCCCGCCCTCGTTGAGGCGGCCGGAGTGGTCCCCATCGAATACGTCGAACAACCCTGCCTGACGGTGGACGAACTGGCCCAGGTGCGCCGCAGCGTCGACGTGCCCATCGCCGCCGACGAGTCCATCCGCCGCGCCGAAGACCCCTTGGAGGTGGCCCGCAAGGAGGCCGCCGACGTCGTCATCATCAAGGTCGCGCCCCTGGGCGGCGTCCGCTCCGCCCTGCGGGTCGCCCGCAAGAGCGGCCTCGGCGTCGTCGTCTCCTCCGCGCTCGAAACCTCCGTGGGCCTGTCCGTGGGCGTCGCCGCCGCCGCGGCGGTCCCCGGCATTCCGCGCGCCGCAGGGCTGGCCACGGCCTCGTTGCTCGTCGCGGACGTTACCACCCCGCTCGTGCCCGAACGCGGCCGGCTTCCCGTGGGGCGCCTCGAGCCTGACCTGGAGCTCATCGACCGGAACCCCGGCGACTCCGACCTCGCGTCCCGGTGGGGGGATGCGCCTCGAAGGCATGGCTGAGCACCTGTGGGGGCGGGCGCCCGGTAGGCTGGGCGCATGCCCTCCGTCGATACCGCACGCGCGATCCTGTCCACCCTGGACGCCCTGGGCGTCACCCACGTCCTGTACTGCCCCGGCTCGCGCAGTGCACCCTTCGCCTACGCCCTCGAATCCGGGGCGTTCGGAGGGCACGCGCGCGCCGCCCTCGACGAGCGCGGCGCCGGCTTCGCCGCCGTCGGCCTGGCCCGCACCGGCGCGCTGCCCGCCGTCATCGTCACCTCCGGAACCTCCGTCGCCGAACTGGCACCCGCCGTCCTGGAGGCCTCCCACGCCCGCCTGCCCCTCCTCGTCGTGAGCGCCGACCGGCCCGGCGAACTGCGCGGCGTCGGCGCCTCCCAGGCGACCGACCAGGCCCGCCTATTCGCCACCCACGCCCGAGCCTGCGTTGACCTGGAGCCGCAGGAGCCCTCGCCCTCCCTGGTCGGCCAGCCTCGCGCGCGCTCGCCGCCGCCACCGGCGCCCCCACGGGCACGCCCGGCCCGGTCCAACTCAACGTCGCCTTCCGCGACCCCCTCACGCCCCAGGCGCCCGCCCCCAGCGAAGGCGGCCTCACCGGCGATGAGGCCCCGGCCTCGTTCGTCCCACGCCCGACCCGGGTGCTCCCCGCCCGCCCCGCCCCTCGCGCTGGGAGGACGTCGTCGGCCAAGCGAGCGCCGGCCTCATCGTCGCAGGCGAGGACGCCTCGCCGCGGGCCGCACACTGGTCGCAGGCCTCGGGCTTCCCCCTCCTGGCCGAACCCGCCTCCGGGGCGTGGGCGGGCGGCGGAGTCACCCCCTTCGAGCAGGCCATCGTCTCCTCCGACCTCGCGCGCCAGGTCGACACCGTTGTCGTCACCGGGCGCCCGACCCTGTCGCGCCCCATCCACGCGCTCCTCGCACGCCCCGACGTGCGCGTCGTCGTCGCGGACCCCTGCGCGCCCTGGGTGGACATCTCAGGCAACGCGACCACGGTCGTCGCCGACCTTCAAGCCCCCGAGGGCCCGGTGTCGGGCCGCCTGGCCGACTGGTCGAGGCGCGTCCAGGCCCTCTCCACAGGCGCCGGGGCGCGCATCGACCAGCTCCTCGCCCGCGAGTCCGGGCGCACGATGATCGATCTGGCGCGCGCCGTCGCCTCCGCCACGTCCGGCCCGCTCGTGCTCGGCGCTTCCAACCCCGTGCGCGCCTTCGACCTGGGCGTCGCATCCCTGTCCGGGCGCCTCGTGTACTCCAACCGAGGCCAGGCCGGCATCGACGGGACCGTCGCCACCGCGGTCGGCGTGGCCCTCGGGCTCGACGCCGTCACCCACCCTGACGAGGCCTCGGCCCCCGGATCCCCTCGGGGCGGGAAAGCAGCGGAGCCGGCCCGCGCCCCGCGCGTCACCGCCGTCATGGGTGACCTGACGCTGTGCCACGACGCATCCTCCCTCGCGCTCGCCGCAGCCACGGGAGCCCAGCTCGACATCGTCCTCGCCGACGACTCCGGCGGCGGCATCTTCGCCACCCTCGAACACGGCCGCGCCACCACCCCCGAGGCCTACGACCGCTGGTTCGGCGTCGCCCAAAACGTCAACTACGAGGCCCTCGCCGCCGCCTACGGCATCGGTTTCGCGCGCGCCCCCCACCCGCGCGAACTCGCCGCAATCCTCGCTGCCCCCGCGGCAGGACCCCGCCTCATCCACGCGCCCGTCGAACGGGCCGCGCACCTGTACGCGGCCCTGCGCGGCGCGGCGTGTTGACGGGTGCGGCGAACTGACGGTGCGGCGTGCCGGTGGGTGCGGCGTGCCGGTGGACGCGGTCACGGTTTTCAGGGAACTTACAGGGAGCTTTCAGTGCGCCTTGGAGGAAACGACGCATACTGGTGAACAACTTATGAACTGACACCAGAGGACACCATGAACGAGTCTCAGATTCCCGCCTCCGGCGCCGCGGCGGCGCCCGACATCCTGCCCGCAACCCCGGCGACGGAGAACCCCGCCCCCTCCGCACAGGACACCCCAGCGGCCGGCGGCACCTACTCCGCTCCCACGGGCGAACCCTACGGCGGATACGCGGCCCCGGCCTCGTCCGAGGCATTCGCTCCCACGGTCATCGTCACCAAGAAGGGCCCGGGCTGGGGAGCGCTCCTGGGCGCGATGCTCCTGACGGTCGGCCTGACCCTGGGTGCGCTCTTCTACGTGCGCCCCGCGATGCTGCGAGCCTCCACGCCGACGAACCTCAACGGCGGCACCGTCGCAACCGTCCCCGCCTCCTCCGACGCCACCGACTGGACCGCCGTCGCTTCCGCCGTCTCCCCGGCCGTCGTCACCATCCAGGCGCAAGGCGCCTCGTCCGGCAGTACCGGCTCCGGCGTCATCTACGACGCCCAGGGCGACATCGTCACCAACTACCACGTCATCTCCTCCGTGCTCACCGGCGGGCAAATCCAAGTCACCCTGGCGGACGGGCGACTCTACGCCGCGCGCGTCGTCGGCCACGACAAGACGACGGACCTGGCGGTCATCCGCCTCGACAACCCGCCCGAGGACCTGACCGTCGCCCGCTTCACGACCTCCTCAACCCTCCAGGTCGGCGCACCCGTCATGGCGATCGGCGCGCCACTGGGCCTGTCCAACACGGTCACGACCGGCATCGTCTCCGCACTGAACCGCCCCGTCGAGGTATCCATGGACGAGGACTCCACCTCCCAGGACCAGACGCAGGCGTCCTCCGACCTGGTCATCACCAACGCCATCCAGATCGACGCCTCCATCAACCCCGGCAATTCCGGCGGCCCGCTCTTCGACGCGACCGGCGCCGTCATCGGCATCAACTCCTCGATCAAGTCCCTGGCGACCTCCTCCGACGGGCAGGCTGGCTCCATCGGCCTGGGCTTCGCGATCCCCTCCGACCTGGTCGTCTCTGTTGCCGACCAGCTGATCGCGACCGGTTCTGCCTCCCACGGCATGCTCGGCGTCACCGTCAAAGCCGCCACCGCCACCGTCGGCTCCGACACCTACGTTGGCGCCGAAATCCAGGAGGTCACCTCCGGGTCGGGGGCCGCTATCGCCGGACTGCGAGTCGGGGACGTGATCCTCACAGTCGAAGGGCAGGAAGTCACCAGCCCGAAACAGCTCGTCGGCTACGTGCGCCGCTACCGCGCGGGCGACACCGTCACCATGACGATCGAGCGCAACGGGCAGACACAGGACGTGTCGGTCACGATCCAGTAAAGGGGGTGTGGCCTGTGGCGGCGTGGACGTGAGTGCCCGTGGCGGCGAGTGCGTCCGTTGAGGGGTGACGTGAGTGCCCGTGGCGGCGAGTGCGTCCGTTGAGGGGTGACGTGAGTGCCCGTGGCGGCGAGTGTGCCCGTTGAGGCGTGACGTGAGTGCCCGTGGCGGCGAGTGTGCCCGTTGAGGCGTGACGTGAGTGCCGCGCGCTGACCAGGCCCGCCGCCCCTGCGAGGGGCGGCGGGCCTGTGCGCGTGAAGAACGAGGGCAATGCTGAGGAGTGGTTGGATGGGGAGGCCGCGAAGATTCCAGCGGTGTACATCTCTAAGGCCAAACAGGCCGGGCCTCTGCATCCGCGATGAGGGGAGGAATGGTGGCGCTTCATAGTCGGCTGTGGGTGGAGGCGTGTTGTGCCGCCTGATCCGTGAGTTCTCGACCCGGGGACCATCGATCACCTCCGCCGCAACGCGGCCGTGGCCTTGTGCGATCACCCAGCATCCACACCAGCCTCGGCGGCAAATCCCCCACCGAATGCGAACTACACCAAGCGGCCTGGACGGCAGTCGAATAAACAAACCGTCAACGACTTGCGCACAGGCCCGGGCCTCCAAATCGACGAGCAGATCACACCGGTCGCAACGCTGCCTCGAAGCAGAGCAGCAGCGGGTCGTGCAGAGACACCGCCCTAGCTGCTGGAAGGCCGATAGGGTGCAAGTTCGCTTATCAGCAAGGGCCTCGATCTCTACCCGCAACCCCTGACCAGCACCCGGTCCCCCAGACTCAACTTGGAAGAGCCTTATTAAGCTATCCGGATGTTGGTAACCTATCCGGATGTTCGTTACCTATCCGGATGTTGGGGCGGGGTGTGGCCTGTGGTGTTGCATCTGGATAGGAACCGCTTATCTGGATAGGAACGACTTATCTGGATAGGAACGACGTATCTGGATAGGTTATTAAGCTATCCGGATGTTGGTTACCTATCCGGATGTTGGTAACCTATCCGGATGTTCGTTACCTATCCGGATGTTGGGGCGGGGTGTGGCTTGTGGTGTTGCATCTGGATAGGAACCGCTTATCTGGATAGGAACGACGTATCTGGATAGGTTATTAAGCTATCCGGATGTTGGTAACCTATCCGGATGTTCGTTACCTATCCGGATGTTGGGGCGGGGTGTGGCCTGTGGTGTTGCATCTGGATAGGAACCGCTTATCTGGATAGGAACGACTTATCTGGATAGGAACGACGTATCTGGATAGGTTATTAAGCTATCCGGATGTTGGTTACCTATCCGGATGTTGGTTACCTATCCGGATGTTGGGGCGGGGTGTGGCTTGTGGTGTTGCATCTGGATAGGAACCGCTTATCTGGATAGGAACGACGTATCTGGATAGGTTATTAAGCTATCCGGATGTTGGTTATCTATCCGGATGTTGGTTACCTATCCGCGTGATGGCCGAATCTGCTGGGTCTGGGAATCTGTCAATCTCTCTGGGCTCAGGCCTGTGTTGTTGGCACTTCGTTAAGCGGGTGCCAGTGCTTGCAGAAGGTGGGGTGCCTGTGACGGGCGCTCGTCGTCGTTTGACACCAGAGCGTCGTCATGCGGTGGGGCTGGTGTTGGATACAGGCGCTACAGATCGCATATGTGGCCGGGGATTGAGGGCCCCGGAATGAGGGCCGCGCGAATCGGCGGTGAGCCGGTAGATCGCACTCGAACGCGACAGACCCCCAGCCGACGACCGAACGTCCCGCCGGCCTCACACCCCGAGGGCGTCCAGGAGCGGACGCATCTTCGCTTCCGTCTCGGTCAACTCCAAGTCGGGGTCCGAATCCGGCATGATGCCGGCCCCGGCAAACAGGCGCAGGCGCGTCCCCGACGCCAGCCCGCAGCGCAGGGCGATCGCGAACTCGCCGTCGCCCGCCGTGTCCACCCAGCCCACCGGCCCGGAGTAGCGGCCGCGCTCGGTGTCCTCCAGCTCCTCGATCAGGCGCATCGCAGCATCGCGCGGAGTGCCGCACACAGCCGCCGTCGGATGCAGCGCGGCGACCAGGTCCAGCAGGTGCGCCGACCCGAGCCGGGCGCGCACGTCCGTCGCCAGGTGCGTGACGTTGGGGAGGGCGAGCAGGAACGGGCCCTGTGTGCGCACGTCCAGGCACAGGCGCTCCAGGATGGAGGACACCGACTCCGACGCCAACTCGTGCTCGCGCAGGTCCTTCGCGCTCGACGCCAAGGCCTGTCCCTCGCCCGGCTTACACGTGCCAGCCAGGACGCGCGACGACGCGGTCCCGCAGGCGGCGGCGATCAGCATCTCGGGGGAGGCTCCCACCAGCGAATCCACGCAAAACCGCCACGTCGAGGGGTACAGGTCGCTCAGGCGCTCCAACAGGAAACGCTCATCGAAGCCCCGCGAGCACCGGATCGTCATGTCGCGCGCCATCACGGCCTTGTCGGCGGCGCCCTCGCGCAGGCGAGCCGCCATCGAGCGCACCGAATCGCGCCACTGGGTCCGCGACATCGACCCCTGCCCGAACGTCAGAGACTCCGGCACTCGGGGAGCGGGCCTCGCCTCGGCCAGGGCAGCATCAACCGCCGCCAACGGATCCGGGGCTTGCCCGATGCCCGCCGTGATCGCCCAACGCGCCCCGGCCTCGTCGATGAGAGTCAGCGCCGGCACGAAGGCCACCGAGCGGGCGGGGGACCGGAACGCGAAGGACGCGAACAGGACGGGGAGGGGCGTCGCCGGCGGGGGACGAGGCCAGGGTGGCCTCGCCGGGGCGATGCGCCTCAGCGGTGAGGGACGAGGCCGGGGTGGCCTCCCGGGGCGATGCGCCTCAGCGGCGGGGGACGAGGCCGGGGTGGCCTCCCCGGGGCGTGCTGCGCCAGCGGTCGGGGCGGAAGATGAGACAGGGGCAGCCTCCCACGCGCGGCGCACCTGCGCGATCACGTCCGGGGCTGCGGATTCGAGCGTCAGCGCACGCCCGAGGCCCACCATCTGGCGGCGCTCACCCAACCATGCCGCGCCACCCGACGGCGGAAGCAGGGACGTCAGTGAGCAAGTAGACCCCGGATGCTCGGGGGGTAGAACCAACGCCCGAAAAACAAGGCGCGAGCAACCAAAGTCTTCATGCATGGGTCCAATGGTAGGAGCAGGGGCGGCGGCGCGCGAAAAGACGTGGGAGGATTAACGCATGACAGAAGCCCCACGCGCCGACCTCACCAAGGTCCCCGAAGAGATTGCAACGATGTTCGACTCCGTCGCCACGCGTTACGACATGATGGACACGCTGATGACGGGCGGTTTGAACCATGTCTGGATGACCGCGCTGCGCAAGGCAGTCGCCCCCCACCCCGGCGAACGCATCCTCGACCTGGCCGCCGGCACCGGCGCGTCGGCCGCCTCCCTGGCCAAGGGCGGCGCCGAAGTCGTCGCCTGCGACCTGTCGGAGGGCATGATCGAGGTCGGACGCGAACGCCACCCCGAGCTCGAATTCGTCCACGGTAACGCCATGGACCTCGACTTCGAAGACGGCTCCTTCGACGCGGTCACCATCTCCTGGGGTCTGCGCAACATTCCCGATCCCGCGCTCGCGCTGCGCGAAATGGCGCGCGTCGTGCGTCCCCGCGGGCGCCTCGTGATCCTGGAGTTCTCTACCCCGCCCTCGCGCGCGTTCCGCAGCCTGTACAACGTCTACCAGAAGACGGTCATGCCGACGATGGCGCGCCTGGCCTCCACGAACGACGGGGCCTACGACTACCTCGTCGAGTCGATCCGCCAGTGGCCCGCGCAGGAGGACATCGCGCGCATGGTGGCCGCCAACGGCTGGAGCGAGGTCGAATACCGCAACCTGACCGGCGGCATCGCCTGCATGCACCGCGCCGTCAAGCCGCTCCCGTAATGTGACCAACGACGAGGCCGGGGCCCCTCCCGTGGGGTCCCGGCCTTTGTCGTGTGCAGGTAAGGCGGGTTCTGCGAGTGCGCTCGCGAGAACGAACCCCGGCGGACATTTACGACAGGGAAACGTTGCGCAAATGGGGGTGGGGGGCGTGGCCCGCCCCGGCCTCATTGCCCCAAAAAACGCCAAAAAGTGCGCTCGGTCGCCGGGGTGAGGGTGACCTAGCTAGGCTGGCATGCGGAATGAGGTGATGTGCACACCTCATCCGCCTTGCACACTTGCGCGGATGCACCCGCGCGCCCACACAACGGAGGAATGCCGTGGCATCCACCATGCCTAGCGACATGAGCGCTGACGTCGTCGTCGTCGGCGCAGGCCCGGGCGGGTCCTCCACCGCCTACCACCTGGCCAGAGCCGGCCTCGACGTCATCCTCCTCGAGAAAAGCCCCTTCCCGCGCGACAAAATCTGCGGCGACGGGCTCACCCCGGCCGCCGTCCACGAACTCATCGCGATGGGCGTGGACACCACCGGCTGGATGCGAAACCGCGGCCTGACCGTCATCGGCGGCGGCCACACCGTCCACATGGACTGGCCCGACCAGAAATCCCTGCCCGGCTACGGCATGACACGAGCCCGCGTGGACCTCGATCATGCGCTCGCGCGCCGCGCCGTCGAAGCGGGCGCACGCCTCTACGAGGGCGTCACCGTCACGGGCGCGATCCAGGACGGCTCCGGCCGCGTCGTCGGCGTGAGCGCTAAGAGCGGGCGCGGCAAGGACGCCACCACCACCACGGTGCGCGCCTCCATCACCGTCGACGCCGGGGGAGTGGCCGCCCGACTGGCCACCGGCCTCGGCCTCGAAAAGAAGATGAACCGCCCGATGGGCGTCGCCGCACGCGCCTACTTCGCGAGCCCCCGCGGCGACGAAGAATGGATGGAATCCCACCTCGAACTGTGGAGCGGTGCCCCGGGCGCCTCCGACCTGCTGCCCGGCTACGGCTGGATCTTCCCCATGGGCGAGGGCATCGTCAATGTCGGCCTCGGCTCCGTCGCCTCGCGCGCCGGCGCCACCAACCTGCCCTACCGCGAGGTCTTCAAGGCCTGGACCGCGAACCTGCCCGAAGAATGGGGCTTCACCCCCGACAACCAAATCGGCCAGCTTCGCTCCGCCGCCCTGCCCATGAGCTTCAACCGCAAGCCCCACTACACCCAGGGCCTCGTCCTCGTCGGCGACGCCGGCGGCATGGTCTCCCCCTACAACGGCGAAGGCATCGCCCCCGCCATGAAGGCCGGACGCTACGCCGCCTCCTGTATCGCCCAGGCCCGCTCCCGCTCCCACCGCGCCGGCATCGACCGCGCCATGAGCGAATACCCCCACATGCTTCGCGACGAATACGGCGGCTACTACCAGCTCGGCCGCATCTTCGTCGCGCTCATCGAAAACCCGACGATCATGCGCACCTGCACGAACGTCGGGCTGCCCATCCCGCGCCTCATGACGCTCGTCCACAAACTCCTGTCGGACGGGTACGAGAGGACCGGAGGGGACTTCGACGACCAACTCATCACCATGCTGACCAAGGTGGTGCGCCCCGCATGACCACCACCACCCATAACCGGGAGGAACGATGACGAATCCCTACGTGCCGCTGCTCATCATGTCGGCAGCCGCCCTCGTACTGGCTTTCGGAGGCCTGGTCGCCTCCGCGATCCTGGGCCCCACCAAGAAGTCCACAACCAAGGCCGACAACTACGAGTGCGGCATCCAGCCGACCAGCGCTCACCTCACCGAGGGCCGCTTCCCGGTGCGCTACTACCTGGTCGCCATGACCTTCATCATCTTCGACATTGAAGTTGTGTTCATGTACCCGTGGGCCGTCAGCTTCAACCAGCTCGGCCTGTTCGGCCTGATCGTGATGATGAGCTTCCTGGTCACCCTCTGCGTCCCCTACGCCTACGAATGGCGACGCGGCGGCCTGGACTACTAATAGAGAAGTAAGGAAAGACAAGTGGGACTTGAAGAATCCCTGCCCGCGGGCATCGCGCTGACCAGCGTCGAAAAGGTCCTCGGGCTCGCACGCAAGTACAGCCAGTGGCCCGTCACCATGGGCCTGGCGTGCTGCGCCATCGAGATGATGGCCGCCGGTACCCCCCGATTCGACATGGCGCGCTTCGGCCTCGAGGTCTTCCGCGCCTCGCCGCGTCACTCTGACATGATGATCGTGTCGGGGCGCGTGTCGCACAAGATGGCCCCCATCATCCGCCGCGTCTACGACTCGATGCCCGAACCCAAGTGGGTCATCTCCATGGGGGCCTGCGCGTCCTCCGGCGGCGTCTTCAACAACTACGCCGTCGTCCAAGGCTGCGACCACATCGTCCCCGTCGACGTCTACCTGCCCGGATGCCCTCCCCGCCCCGAGGCCCTCATCCACGCGGTCCTCGTCCTGCGTGAGCAGATCGGCAAGGAACCCCTCGGCGTCCACCGCCGCGAAATCGCGCGCCGCGCCGAGCAGGCCGCCCTCGAGGCGACCCCCACCCACCAGATGAAGGGACTCCTCGCATGAGCGACCTTTCCACCCCCGAGGAAAACGCGCCCGCCGACGTCGCCCCGGCCTCGTCCCAGCGCGGATTCGCCCTCCCCGAGCCCATCGCCCACCGCGAAGGCCTCTTCGGCGCGGGCACCGACTCCTCCACCTCCGGCTTCGCCGGCCTCGTGACCGATTCCTTCCTGCCCGGCGAGGCCTCCCGCCCCTACGGCGGCTGGTTCGACCAGGTCGTGGACGTCCTCGAAGAGCTCATCGCCGCCGACGGCCTGAAGGTTTCCGACGTCATTGAAAAGGTCACCATCGACCGAGGACAGCTCGGCATCTTCATCGCCCGCGAGCACATCGCGCGCGTCGCCAAGTACCTGCGCGACGACGCCGACCTGCGCTTCGAGCTGTGCCTGGGCACCAACGGCGCGCACTACCCCCTCGATAAGGGCCGCGAGCTGCACGCCATCTACCCCCTGTACTCGATCACGTACAACCGCATGATCCGCCTCGAGGTCACGTGCCCCGACGAGGACCCCCGCATCCCCTCCATCGTCTCCGTCTACCCCGGAAACGACTGGCAGGAACGCGAAACCTGGGACCTCATCGGCATCGTCTTTACCGGGCACCCCTCGCTGACGCGCACCGCGATGCCCGACGACTGGGTCGGACACCCCCAGCGCAAGGACTACCCGCTGGGCGGCATCCCCGTCGAGTTCAAGGGCGCCGTCAACGCTTCCGCCGACGTTCGTAGGAGTGTGAACTGATGACCACCGCTTTCCACGCGCCCGCCGGCGCGACCGACCTGCCCATCGAGGACATCCCCGAGGTCCTCACCCAGGGCGGCGACTGGGACGACGTCCTGCACGAGATCGAGGCCATCACCTCCGAGCGCATCGTCGTCAACCTGGGCCCGGTCCACCCCGCGACCCACGGCGTTCTGCGCCTCATCCTCGAGCTTGACGGCGAGAAGGTCCGCGAGACCCGCATCGACACCGGCTACCTGCACACCGGCATCGAGAAGAACATGGAGTACCGCACGTGGGCCCAGGGCGTCGCATACTGCACGCGCATGGACTACGTGGCTCCCTTCTTCCAGGAGGCCGCCTACTGCCTCGGCGTCGAGAAGCTCCTCGGCATCGAAGAGGACATCCCCGAGCGCGCGTCCCTCATCCGCATCCTCGTGATGGAGCTGTGCCGCATCGCCTCGCACCTGGTCGCCATCGGCTCGACCGGTAATGAGATGGGCGCCACCACGATCATGACGATCGGCTTCCGTGGCCGCGAGGAGATCCTGCGTATCTTCGAGCGCATCACCGGCCTGCGCATGAACCACGAGTACATCCGCCCCGGCGGCGTCGTGCAGGACATCGGCGAGGGCACCACGGACTACATCCGTGACCGCCTGCGTCGGTGCCGTAAGGACATCGGCGAACTCCAGGACATCCTCGTGGAGAACCCGATCTTCAAGAAGCGTCTGTGCGATGTGGCCGTCATGCCGCTGAGCGGCCTCATGGCCCCTCGGCTCGACCGGCCCCGGCGTGCGCGCCGCCGGCCTGCCCCTGGACCTGCGCAAGAGCCAGCCCCTACTGCGGCTACGAGAACTTCGAGTTCGATGTTCCCACCCGCGACAAGTCCGACGTCTACAACCGCACGATGGTCCGCTTCGACGAGTGCTACGAGTCCATGCGCATCATCTGGCAGGTCCTCGACAAGCTCGACCAGTGCGAGGGTGCGCCCACTATGGTCGCCGACCCCGAAATCGCCTGGCCCGCGCGCCTGGCCGTGGGCACCGACGGCCAGGGCAACTCCGCCGAGCACGTCCGCGAGATCATGGGGGAGTCCATGGAGTCCCTCATCCACCACTTCAAGCTCGTCACGGAGGGCTTCCACGTGCCCGCCGGCCAGGTCTACCAGACCGTCGAGCACGCGAAGGGCATCCTGGGCGTCCACCTCGTCTCCGACGGCGGTACGCGCCCGTTCCGCGCGCACTTCCGTGACCCCTCCTTCGCCAACCTGCAAGCACTGGCCATGATGACCGAGGGCGGCCAGCTGGCCGACGTGGTCGTCGCCCTGGCCGCTATCGACCCCGTTCTCGGAGGCGTTGACCGATGAGCTACACACCCGACACCCTGGCACGCCTGCAGGCGGACGCCGCGCAGATCATCGCCCGCTACCCGGACGGTCACTCGCGCTCCGCGCTGCTGCCGATGCTGCACCTGATCCAGTCCGTCGACGGCTACGTCAGCCCGGACGGCATCGACTTCATCGCCGCCACGCTGGACCTGCCCCGCGCCGAGATCAGCGCCGTCGCGACCTTCTACACGCAGTACAAGCGCCACCCCACCGGCGACTACCTGGTGGGCGTGTGCACGAACGCGCTGTGCGCCGTCATGGGCGGCGACGAGATCTGGGACAAGGTCTCCGAGAAGGTCGGCGTCGGCAGCGACGAGACCAGCGAAGACGGGAAGATCACGCTCGAACGCATCGAGTGCAACGCGGCGTGCGACTACGCGCCCGTCGTCATGGTCAACTGGGAATTCTTCGACAACCAGAGCCCCTCCTCGGCCCTGGCAATGATCGAGGACATCCAGGCCGGCCGCGACATTCACCCGACGCGCGGACCCGTCGTGGCCCCCACCTTCAAGGAGAATGAGCGCGTCCTGGCCGGCTTCCTGGACGGCCACGAGGACGAGGGCCCCTCCGCTGGCCCCTCGACCCTGTTGGGCCGCGAGATCGCAGCGGCGAACGGCTGGACCGAGCCGGTGGCTGACAAGGCCGCCGACCAGGCCCCCACGAAGGCCTCGAATAAGAAGGGAGTGAAGGCGAAGTGAGCACCGCATACGTTGCGCCCGGGCCGCTGACCCCGATCCTCACCAACGGGTGGGGAGAGGAGCGTTCCTGGACGCTGGACTCCTACCGTGGCCGCGGCGGCTACCAGGGCCTCGAAAAGGCCCGGACCATGGAGCCCGCCGACATCGTGCAGGCCGTCAAGGACTCGGGCCTGCGAGGCCGCGGTGGCGCAGGCTTCCCGTCGGGCCTCAAGTGGTCCTTCCTGCCCCCGGCCGACGGAGGTCCCCGCTACCTCGTGGTGAACGCCGACGAGTCCGAGCCGGGCACCTGCAAGGACATCCCGCTCATCATGGGCAACCCGCACGTCCTCATTGAGGGCATCGCGATCACGTCGCGCGCGATCGGCTGCGACCACGCGTTCGTCTACCTGCGCGGCGAGGTCACCCACGTGTACCGTCGCCTGCTGCAGGCCGTGCGCGAGGCGACCGAGGCCGGCGTGCTCGGCGACCTGCGCATTACCGCCCATGCTGGCGCCGGCGCCTACATCTGCGGTGAAGAGACGGCCCTGCTGGACTCCCTCGAGGGGCGCCGAGGCCACCCGCGCCTCAAGCCCCCCTTCCCCGCGGTCGCCGGCCTGTACGCCCGTCCCACGGTCGTCAACAACGTCGAGACCATCGCTCAGGTGGCGGGCATCTTCCGCAACTCCCCCGAGTGGTTCGCCTCGATGGGTACCGAGAAGTCCAAGGGTCACGGCATCTTCTCCGTGTCGGGCCACGTGGCGCACCCCGGCCAGTTCGAGGCCCCCTTCGGCATCACGATGCGCGAGCTTATCGAGATGGCGGGCGGCATCCGCGACGGCCACAAGCTGAAGTTCTGGACCCCCGGCGGCTCCTCCACCCCGATCTTCACCGAAGACGAGTTGGACACGCCCCTCGACTACGAGTCCGTGGGTGCGGCCGGTTCGATGCTGGGTACGCGTGCCCTGCAGGTGTTCGACGAGACCGTCTCGGTGGTCCGCGTCATCACCCGCTGGTCCGAGTTCTACCAGCACGAGTCCTGCGGTAAGTGCACGCCCTGCCGCGAAGGCACCTACTGGATGAAGCAAATCATGCTGCGCCTCGAGCGAGGCGAGGGTCGCCCCGGCGACGTCGACCTGCTCGACGAGATCGCACACAATATCGCGGGCCGTAGCTTCTGCCCGCTCGGCGACGCCGCAGCAACCCCGATCATGGCGGGCATCAAGCGCTTCCGCGACGAGTTCGAGGCCGGCCTGACCACGCCCGCCCGCGAGCTTTTCCCCTACGAGGCGTCCGCTAACTACGCGCGAGGAGGTGGCCGATGAGCGACGCGCCCAAAATGATCGACGTCACCATCGACGACGTTCAGGTTTCTGTCCCCCAGGGCACGCTCGTGATCCGCGCGGCCGAGCAGGCCGGCATCCGGATCCCGCGTTTCTGCGACCACCCGCTGCTGGCCCCCGTGGCCGCATGCCGCCAGTGCCTGGTCGAGGTCGGCATGCCCGACCGCAACACGGGCGAGCTGCGCTTCATGCCCAAGCCCCAGCCCTCGTGTGCGCAGGCCGTCACCCCGGGCATGGTCGTCAAGACGCAGCACACCTCCGAGGTGGTCGACCGCGCCCAGCGCGGCGTCATGGAGTTCCTGCTCATCAACCACCCGCTGGACTGCCCGGTCTGCGACAAGGGCGGCGAGTGCCCCCTGCAGAATCAGGCGCTCACGGAGGGCCGCGGCAAGTCCCGCTTCACGGACGCCAAGCGCACCTTTAAGAAGCCGCTGCGCCTGACCTCCCAGATCCTGCTCGACCGGGAGCGCTGCATCCTGTGCCAGCGCTGCGTGCGCTTCGGTAAGGAGATCTCGGGCGACGTGTTCATGGACCTGCAGGGCCGAGGCGGTGGCACGGCTCCCACGGAGCACCACTACTTCATGGGCGAGCAGGTCGGCGGATTCGACACGACCACCCTGGACTTCTTCGATCCCAAGGCCAAGGAGGCCTCGACCTCGTCCCTGTCGTCCCCGTTCGGCACCGACGCGATCGTCGGATCGATCAACGAGGGTGAGCTCTCCGTCGCCGAGCGCGACGTGTCGGGCCGCGCCTTCGCGTCCTACTTCTCGGGCAACATCATCCAGATCTGCCCGGTCGGTGCCCTGACCGCAGCGTCCTACCGCTTCCGCGCGCGTCCCTTCGACCTCGTGTCGACGGCGTCCGTGACCGAGCACGACGCGTCGGGCAGTGCGATCCGCCAGGACGTGCGCCGCGGCGAGGTCGTGCGTCGCATGAGCGGCAACGACCCCGAGGTCAACGAAGAGTGGATCACCGACAAGGACCGCTTCGCCTTCGAATGGGACAAGGTTGATCGCCTGACCTACCCGCTCGTGCGTGAGGACGGCAAGCTGGTCCCCACCTCCTGGTCCGACGCGCTCGACCGCGTCCGCGAGGGCCTGGAGCAGGCGGGCTCGTCCGTGGGCTTCCTGCCCGGCGGCCACCTCACCTTCGAGGACGCCTGGGCATGGTCGAAGTTCGCACGCACGGTCGTCGGCTCCGACTCGATCGACTTCCGTTCCCGTCCCTCCTCCGAGGAGGAGCGCTCCTTCCTGGCTTCCCACGTGGCCGGCTCCGGCCTCGATGTCACGTACTCCGATCTGGAGAGCGCCGGGCAGGTGCTGCTGGTCGCCCTCGAGCCCGAGGACGAATGCGGCGCCATGTTCCTGCGCCTGCGTAAGGCCACGCGCAAGTCGGGCCTGGCGGTCGCCACGGTCGCGCCCTTCACCTCCAACGGTTCGCGCAAGATGAACGCGCGGGTCCTGCACGCGGCCCCCGGCGCCGAGCCCGGCGTCGTCGACGCGATCGCGGCGGGTGGCGCTTACGCCGACCTGGTCAAGGCGCTGTCCGGCGGCATCATCCTCGTGGGTGAGCGCGCCGCGCAGACCCCCGGCCTGTTCTCCGCCGTCGTCGCTCTGGCCGAGCGCACGGGTGCCCGCCTCGCGTGGGTGCCGCGCCGCGCCGGCGACCGCGCCGCCGTCGAGGCCGGCCTCCTCCCGGGTCTGCTTCCCTTCGGCCGCGGCGTCGACGAGGCCGGGGTGCAGTCCCTGGGGTGGGGTGAGCTTCCCGAGCGCGGCCTCGACGCCGAGCAGATGATCGATGCGGCCCTCTCCCGAGAGCTCTCCGCCCTGGTCGTCGGCGGCGTTGACGTGCGCGACTTCGATAATCCGGCCCGCGTGCGCGCGGCGTTCGACGCGGTTCCCTTCCTGGTCTCCCTCGAGGTTCGTGCCTCCGAGGTGACCAAGAGGGCCGACGTCGTCCTGCCGGTGGCTCCCGCGGTCGAGAAGAACGGCACCTTCATCAACTGGGAAGGCCGCCTGCGTCCCTTCGGCCAGGCCCGCTCGGCCACGTCCCTGACGGACCGCGACGTGCTCGTGCGCCTGACCGAAGAGTTCGATCTCGACCTGGGCATCACCGCCCTGGCCGACCTCTACGAGGAAGTCAACCCCCTCATGGAGTGGGACGGCGCCCCGCAGGCCTTCGCCCCGGCGAAAGCACAGGCCCCCGCGGCCGCCGGAAAGGGCCAGGTCCTCCTCGCCTCCCACAAGCCGATGATCGACGCCGGTCGCCTCCAGGACGGTGCCCCGTGGCTGGCCGGATCGGCCCGCCGCCCCGTCCTCCTGGCCTCGGCTGCGACGCTGGCCGCCGCGGGCATCGCCCCCGGCGCCGACGCGACGCTTGAGACCGAACTCGGCGCGATCACCCTCCCGGCCGCCATCGCGGACCTGCCCGACTCCGTCGCGTGGGTGCCCGAGTGCTCGACCGGCTCCGTAATTCACGACAATCTCGGCGGTGTCGGCACCGTCGCGACCCTGCGCGCCACGCAGGAGGTGGCACGATGACACTCGCACCCTTCGCAGTCCCGGAGTACACCGCCGCGGACTTCAGCCAGGACACCTGGTGGATCAGCCTCATCAAGGCCGTGTTCATCATCGTCTTCCTGATCGCCAACGTGCTCCTGGCCCTGTGGGTCGAGCGCCGAGGCCTGGGCCGCATGCAGACGCGTCCCGGCCCGAACGTGGCGGGCCCCCTCGGCCTGTTCCAGGCGTTCGCGGACGCCGGCAAGCTCCTCTTCAAGGAGGACATGTGGACCCGCCGGGCCGAGAGGTTCCTGTACTTCCTGGCCCCCGCGATCGCGGCCTTCGCGGCCTTCAGCGTCTACGCGGTCATCCCCATGGGTCCGAACGTGAAGATTGGCACCATCTCCACGCCGCTGCAGCTGGCCGACATGCCCGTCGCATCCCTGTACATTCTGGCGATCGCCTCGCTGGGCCTGTACGGCATCGTCCTGGGTGGCTGGTCGACCCGCTCGACCCTGCCCCTGTACGGCGCCGTGCGTTCCTCCGCGCAGGTCATCTCCTACGAACTGGCCATGGGCCTGTCCCTCGTGAGCGTGTTCCTCATGTCGGGCTCCATGTCCACCTCGCAGATCGTCGCGGCTCAGGGACAGTTCTGGTGGGCATTCACCCTGTTCCCCGCGTTCGTCATCTACTGCATCAGCGCCGTCGGTGAAGTCAACCGTCTGCCCTTCGACCTCCCCGAAGCCGAAGGCGAGATCGTCGCCGGCCACATGACCGAGTACTCGTCGATGAAGTTCGGCTGGTACTACCTGTCCGAGTACGTCAACATGCTCAACGTCTCGGCCGTGGCCACCACGATGTTCTTCGGCGGATGGCACGCCCCGTGGCCGCTGTCCCACGTCGAGTTCCTCAACTCCGGCTGGTGGGGCATGCTCTGGTTCTTCCTGAAGATCTGGTTCTTCATGTTCCTGATGATCTGGACGCGCGCCACGCTGCTGCGCTTCCGCTACGACCAGTTCATGAACCTCGGCTGGAAGCGCCTCATGCCCATCGCGCTGGGCTGGCTCGTGCTCGTCGCCCTCGTGCGCGGCGTCACCCAGTTCGTCCAGCTCTCTACGCCCGTGCTCTTCGGCGGCGTCGGCGGCCTCTTCCTGATCGCCCTGGCGATCATCTGGCTCACTGACAAGCCCGAGCCTGAGCCGATCCCGGCGTCCGAGTGCGAATACACCGGCTTCGAAGACGGCTTCCCCGTCCCGCCGCTGCCCGGACAGACCCCCGTTGCCTCGCCGCGCGGCCTCGCCACCATTGAAGGCGAACTGGCCACGGCCTCGGCAATCGATAGCCCGAAGGAGTCCACCGATGAGTGAGAAGACCACCGACGAGGAGATGCTCTTCGAGCATGACCCCAAGGGTGCCCTCGCCCAGTTCGTCGCGCCCATGGCCGGCTACGGAGTCACCATGGCTTCCTTCTTCCGGCCCACCGTCACCGAGCAGTACCCGCGCGAACCCGCGCGCGTCATGCCCCGTTTCCACGGACGTCACCAGCTCAACCGCTACGCCGACGGCCTGGAAAAGTGCGTCGGCTGCGAGCTGTGCGCCTGGGCGTGCCCCGCCGACGCGATCTTCGTCGAGGCCGCGTCCAACACGCCCGAGGAGCAGTACTCGGCGGGCGAGCGCTACGGCCGCGTCTACCAGATCAACTACCTGCGCTGCATCTTCTGCGGCATGTGCATCGAGGCGTGCCCCACGCGCGCCCTGACGATGACGAACGACTTCGAAATCGCCAAGTACACCCGCCAGGACGACATCTACGAGAAGGAAGATCTGCTGGTCCCTCTCTCCGACGGGATGCTCGCAGCGCCCCACCCCATGGTCGAGGGTAAGAACGACATCGACTACTACCGCGGGAAGTCACCGGCCCCACCGCCGCCCAGGTCGACTGGGTGGCGAGCCGCCGCCCCGACGACCCCTCCCTCAAGACGCTACAAGTCGCCGAGGAGGCGCACTGATGAACCTGTCCAATGGTTGGCCCATGATGGGGTCAACGGGGGAGATCATCCTCTTCGCATGCACGGCCATCGTCATGGTCGCCTGCGCTCTGGGTGTCCTCTTCTGTAAGAAGGCCGCGCACTCGGTCATCTGCATGGTCGGCGTCATGCTCGGCCTGGCGATCCTGTACATCGCCAATAGCGCCCCCTTCCTGGGTGTCGCGCAGATCGTCGTGTACACCGGCGCGATCATGATGCTCTTCCTCTTCGTCATCATGCTCATCGGCATCGGCACCTCCGACGACTACGCCCGCCAGTCCCGCGGCGCGATCGTCGCCGCGGTGCTCGGTGGCCTCGGCCTGATCGTGATCGTGACGACCGCGATCCTGAAGTCCGTGCCCGACACCTACGCGGCGAACGAGGTCAACCCCTACTCCAACCAGCCGATCACCGACCTGGCGATCACCCTGTTCCAGGAGCACTGGCTGAGCATGGAAATCGCTGGCGCCTTGCTCATCACCGCCGCCGTCGGCGCAATGCTGCTCACCCACTCGGATCGCCTCGGCCCGAAGGTCACCCAGCTGCAGACCGCTCGCAACAAGATGCGCGCGTTCGGGGAGAAGGGCGCTCGCATCGGCCAGCTGCCCGCCCCCGGCGTCTACGCCCAGTCGAACGCGGCCGACGTGCCCGCCATCTCGGGTGAGACCCTCGGCCCCGTCGAGGAGTCGGTGCCCCGCGTGCTGCGCGTGCGCGGCCTGACCCGCATGATCGGCGAGGTCACCCCCGAGGTCTCCGAGCAGCTCGCCCTCGCCCGCAACGAGGCCGACGGCTCCGAGGCGCTCGAGGAATCGCCTACACCATCGGGCGCACGCCCGACGTCCCGCGCTCCGGCTCCTTCGGGATGCCCGGCGCCGCCGCGCCCACCGGACTGGCCCAGCCTCGGGCTCGCAAGGCGCGCACCACCACCCCCACTGAGAAGAAGGAGGAGAGCAAGTGAGCCTCGCCTGGTACCTCATCCTCGCGGGTGTGCTGTTCGCCATCGGAGCGACCACGGTCCTCGTGCGCCGCAGCGCGGTCATCGCGCTCATGGGCGTCGAAATGATGCTCAACGCCGCGAACCTCGTCCTCGTGACGTTCTCGCGCATCAATTCCAACATCGACGGCCAGATCATGGCGTTCTTCGTCATGGTCGTCGCGGCGGCTGAAGTCGTCGTCGGCCTGTCGATCATCGTGTCCATCTATCGTTCGCGCTCGACCACGAGCATGGACGACCTCAACCTGCTGAAGAACTGAGGGAGGACGTAACTCATGACTACCTTCATGTTCCCGCAGGCTCTCACCGTCTACGATACGGTCCCCGCCACCGGAGCCGCCGCCTACGCGTGGGCGCTCATCCTCATCCCACTGGCCAGCGCAGGCCTGCTCCTGCTGCTGGGCCGCGCCTCGGGACAAATGGGGCCACCTGCTGGCGACCCTCGCATCCTGGTCCACCTTCGTGGTCGGCGCGCTGATCGCCGCCCAGATGTGGAACGCTCCCGTGGACGCGCGCCGCTTCGGCCAGACGCTGTTCACCTGGATCCCCGCCGGTGACTTTACCGTCGACTTCGGTCTCCTCGTGGACCCGCTGTCGATCACGTTCGTCATCCTGGTGACCTTCGTCGGTTCGCTCATCCACGTGTACGCGATCGCCTACATGGAGCACGACGCGGCCCGCCGACGCTTCTTCGCCTACCTGAACTTCTTCATCGCCGCGATGCTGACCCTGGTCTGGCCGACTCCTACGCCGGCCTGTTCGCCGGTTGGGAAGGCGTGGGCCTGGCGTCCTACCTGCTGATCGGCTTCTGGAACCACGTGCCCGCCTACGCGGTGGCCGCCAAGAAGGCCTTCATCATGAACCGTGTCGGCGACATGGGCATGTTGATCGCCATGATGGCGATGGTCGCCGCCTTCCACTCGGTGTCCTTCTCCGTCGTCTCTTCCCAGGCCGCTTCGATCCCCGCGGCCTCCGCGACGGTCATCGGCTTCTTCCTGCTGGTTGCCGCCTGCGGTAAGTCCGCGCAGTTCCCGCTGCAGGCGTGGCTGGGCGACGCCATGGCTGGCCCGACCCCCGTCTCCGCGCTCATCCACGCGGCCACGATGGTCACCGCCGGCGTCTACCTGATCGTCCGTTCCGGTGACGTCTTCATGGCTGCGCCCATCGCTGCGACCGCCGTCGCCATCATCGGCGCGATCACGCTCCTCTTCGGCGCTATCGTCGGTTGTGCCAAGGACGACATGAAGAAGGTCCTCGCCGCCTCCACCATGAGCCAGATCGGCTACATGATGCTGGGTGCGGGCCTGGGCCCCATCGGTTGGGCGTTCTCGATCTTCCACCTCTTCACCCACGGCTTCTTCAAGGCCCTCATGTTCCTCGGCGCCGGTTCCGTCATGCACGGCATGGGCGACCAGGTGAACATGCGTCGCTTCGGCGCCCTGCGCGGTGCCATGAAGGTCACGTGGCTGACGTTCATGATGGGCTGGCTCGCCATCCTCGGCGTTCCCCCGTTCTCCGGCTACTGGTCGAAGGACAAGATCATCGAGGCTGCCTTCAGCGCCGACAGCTTCGGTGACACCACGGCCCTGTGGGCCGGCTGGGTTTACGGCCCGGTCGCGATGATCGGCGCGGGCGTGACCGCGTTCTACATGTCGCGCCTGTTCTTCATGACGTTCCACGGCAAGGCCCGCTGGACCACTGAAGCGGAAGGCGCCCCGGTGCACCCGCACGAGTCCGGCCCGCTCATGACGATCCCGATGATTGTCTCGCCGTCGGCGCGGTCGTCCTCGGCGGTGCCCTGTCCGTCGGTGGCACCTTCACCGACTGGCTGGTCCCCTCGATCGGCCACGTCATGCACGGTGATCCCGTCCTCAACGAGTACGTCATTCAGGGGAGCCACCCTCGCCCTCGTCATCTTCGGCGCGGTTATCGCGTGGATGAAGTACGGGCGCGACGAGGTTCCCACCTCCGTCCCCGCAGGCAACGCCCTGACCGAGGCCGCGCGCCGCGACCTCTACCAGGACACCGTCAACGAGACCCTGTTCATGATGCCCGCCAAGGGCCTCGTCACCGTCGCGACCGTCGGCGATGCGAGCGCCATCGACGGCGCGCTGAACGGCCTCGGCGCCGGCTCGCAGCTGCTCGGACGCATCGTCGGCGTCACCCAGAACGGCCTCGTGCGCACCTACGCCGCCTACATCCTGGGAGGCGTCATCCTCGCCCTGGCCATCGTCCTCGGATTCAGGCTGTAAGGGGAACACGACAATGGAAAGTGCAATGGTTGCTGCTAACTTCCCGTGGCTGACCGTCCTCGTGGCCCTCCCGGCCGCGGGTGCGGCCCTCCTCGGCTTCGTCCCGCCCCTGAGGCGCTCCGCTGGGCGCCTCGTCGCCCTGGCCATCGCCCTCGTCGAGCTCGCCCTCGGCGTGTACGCTGCCGCCACCGCGTTCAACTGGTCCGCCCCGGCCTCGTACCAGCTCTACGAGTCCCGCACGTGGATCCCGCAGATGGGCGTCACCTGGTCCCTCGGCGTGACCTCCCTCGGCCTCGTCATGATCCTCCTGGCCCTCGCGCTCGTGCCGATCGTGCTCGTCGCCGGCTGGGACGAGAACGAGGACCGGGGCGCCTACCCGGCGCTGGTGCTCGCCCTCCAGGCGTTCATGGTCCTCATCTTCGGGGCCTACGACCTGGTGGTCTTCTACGTCGCCTTCGAGGCCATGCTGGTCCCGCTGTACCTCATGATCGGACGCTACGGCGTCGGCGACGAGGCGGCCCGGCGCAAGGCCGCGATGAAGTTCCTGCTGTACTCGCTCTTCGGCGGCCTGGTCATGCTCGGTGGCATCATCTTCCTGTGGGCGATGGGTTCCGCCACGCCGATGGACGTGACGACCTTCTTCCGCATGGACCAGCTCACCCAGGTCCTGCCGAACCCTGCCCGTCTCCATGCAGATGGTCATCTTCGCGACCTTCATGGTCGCCTTCGCGATCAAGGCCCCGATGGTCCCCGTCCACACCTGGCTGCCCGACACGGCCGCCGTCGCCCGCCCCGGAACCTCGGTTCTGCTGGTCGGCGTCCTGGACAAGATCGGCACCTTCGGCATGATCACGATGTGCCTGCAGCTCACCCCCGGCGCCTCCGCGGCGGCCAAGTGGGTCATGTGCGTGCTCGCCGTCATCTCGATCCTGTGGGGCGGCCTGTCCGCCAACGGGCAGAACGACATCATGCGCCTCGTGTCCTACACCTCCGTGTCGCACTTCGGCTTCATGGTGCTCGGCATCTTCATCGGCTCGCAGATCGCGCTCGTCGGCGCCATGTTCTACATGGTCGCCCACGGTGTGTCGATCGCCGCGATGTTCCTGCTCTCCGGCTGGCTCTCGCGCCGCGGGGGCACACAGGACATGCGCGAATACGTCGGCATGCAGAAGGTCACCCCGGTCCTCGCCGGCCTGTGGCTGATGAGCGGCCTCGCGTCGATCGCGCTGCCCGGCCTGTCCGGCTTCGTCCCCGAGTACCTGGTGCTCATGGGCACCTGGACGGTGAGCGGCCCGCTGGCCCTCTTCGCCGTGCTCGGCGTGGTCATCGCCGCGATGTACATCCTCATGCCCTACCAGCGCGTCTTCACGGGCGCTCCGGGCAAGGGCAAGGAGGAGCTGGCAGACCTCGGGGCGCGCGAACGCTGCGTCATGACCCCGCTCGTCATCGCGATGCTCGTCCTTGGTATCTGGTCGGCGCCCCTCGTGAGCGCCCTGACCCCGGTTGCTTCAGACCTCGACCTGGCCACCTCGCAGGTCCCGGCCGCCGTTGAAGGGAGCGCACAGTGAACGTCCTACCCATGGCTAACTTCCAGGCCCCCGAGGTTCACTGGCTGAGCCTCGCGCCCATTCTCATCGTCCTGGGTGGCGCGGTCCTCGGCATCCTCGTCGAGGCCTTCGCCCCCGTCAAGGCGCGCCGCCCCATCGTGGTCGGCCTGTCGATCCTGGCGACCGCTGGCGCGTGCGTCATGCTCGCGTTGCGCTGGGCTCCCGTCGTGGCAGCCCCCGCCTCGCTGGGCGAGTACATCGAGGACCCGCTGACGATCGCCGCGCAGTCGATCCTCATGATCATTGGCTTCATGGCCATCCTGGTGATGGCTGACCGCACCAGCGTCGGCGACGGCGCGTTCGCGGGCCAGCCCTCGGACCGACCGGATTCTGCCGCCGAGGAGCTCACCGAGCGCAAGGGCTACCAGCGTTCGGAGATGTTCCCGCTGACCCTGTTCTCGCTGGGCGGCATGATGATCTTCCCGGCCGCGGACAACTTCGTGACCCTCTTCGTGTCCCTCGAAGTCATGTCCCTGCCCCTGTACATCATGGCCGCGACCGCGCGTCGGCGCCGTCAGCTGTCCTTTGAGGCGGCTCTGAAGTACTTCGTGCTCGGCGCCTTCTCCTCCGGGTTCATGCTGATGGGCTCGGCGTTCCTCTTCGGTTTCGCCAACTCGCTGCGTATCTCGGCCCTGGGACCGGCCATCGCGAACAACGTCAACATGGACTGGATGGTCCTCATCGGCGTGTTCTGCGTGATGGTGGGCCTGCTCTTCAAGGTGGGCGCCGCGCCCTTCCACGCGTGGACCCCCGATGTCTACACGGGTGCCCCAACCCCGGTGACGGGCTTCATGGCGGCAGCCGTGAAGATCGCGGCCTTCGCCGCGATGGCCCGCTTCTATCAGGCCGTCGCCGCCTACTGCAGTGGGACTTCGTGTACGTCTTCGCGGCCGTCGCGGTCCTGACGATCCTCGTCGGTACCTTCGCGGGCCTCGTGCAAGACGACGTCAAGCGCATGCTGGCGTACTCGTCGATCGCTCACGCGGGCTTCATCCTGATGGGTATCCTCGCGATCCAGAAGGGCGGCACGGGCCATGTGTTGTTCTACACGCTTGGCTACGGCCTGGCCACGGTCGGCGCCTTCGGCGTGATCGCGCTGGTGCGCGGCCGCGACGCGGAGGGCAACGTCCTGGGCGAGGCGACGAGCCTGTCGAAGTGGGCGGGCATCGGCCGCACGCACCCGTGGATCGCCGGCTCGATGCTGGTGTTCCTGCTGTCCTTCGCGGGCATCCCGCTGACTGGCGGTTTCGTTGGAAAGTTCGTGATTTTCTCGGACGCGATCAAGGGCGGGATCGGCTGGCTTGCGATCGTGGGCCTCGTCGCTTCGGCGATCACGGCGTTCTACTACTTCCGCCTCGTGCGCGTCATGTTCTTCACTGAGCCCAGTGAGGAATCCGTGGTGGTCCACTCGGAGGGCCTGTCCGCTCTGGCCATCCTGGTGTGCGCGCTCGGAACGATCGCCATGGGTGTGTTCCCCGGCCCCGTGTTGAGTCTGCTTGAAAAGATCGTCATACTGATCCCGTGAGTGCTCAAACACCCGATCTTCATGTTCCCGACCTCGAGTCCCGCATTACCCCGGGGCTCGAGGTCGTCGAGCGCCGTCTTCTTGACGCCGTTTCCTCGTCGCGTGACCTGACGGACGAGCTGACGCGTCATCTGGCCGTCGCGGGCGGTAAGCGGATGCGTCCGCTCCTGACCCTCGTCTGCGCGCAGCTGGGCGACCCCGAGCGCGCGCTCGACGACACGGTCATCACGGCTGCAACGGCGGTCGAGCTGACGCACCTGGCCTCCCTGTACCACGACGACGTCATGGATTCCGCGCCGACCCGTCGCGGGGTCCCCTCGGCCCAGCACCTGTGGGGTAACAATCGAGCGATTCTGGCCGGCGATATTCTCTTCGCGCGCGCCTCGCTGCTGGTGGCGTCGCTGGGCCCGGAGATTGTGGCTCACCACGCGCGCACCTTCGAGCGCCTGTGTGAGGGCCAGCTCAACGAGACCTTCGGCCCGGTTGACGGTGCGGATCGCGTGGACTTCTACCTGCAGGTCCTGGCGGATAAGACCGGCTCGCTGGTGTCGACGGCCGCCTCTTTTGGCGCCTTGCTGTCGGGTGCCGGCCAGCTGATGGCCGACGTGGTCGCCGACTTCGGTGAGAAGGTGGGCGTCGCCTTCCAGATCGCCGACGACGTGCTGGATTTGGCGTCCTCGGGCGAGCAGTCCGGCAAGACCCCGGGCACCGACCTGCGTGAGGGCGTGGACACGCTGCCCGTCCTCTGCTGCGCCGCCGCGAGGCCGCCGGCACCATCGACGAGGCTGGGGCGCGCATCCTGCGCGAGCTCGCGGGTGACCTATCCTCCGACGAGGCCCTGGCCTCGGTCGTCGAGCAGCTGCGCGGCCATGACGTGCTGGAGGAGACGCGCGAGCTGGCGCGCACCTGGGCCGGCGACGCGATCGCTGCCCTGGCTCCGCTGCCGAAGGGCGAGGCGAAGACCGCGCTCGAGGCCTTCGCGAACCTCATGGTGGATCGACTGGTCTGACTTACTGTCGAGGCCGGGGTCCTCTGCGCTGTTTGGCGCGGCGGGTCCCGGCCTCGTCGTATGCGCGCCCCGCGCCCGGGCTTTATGCCGCGCGAGCGACGCGAGCCGCCCGCTCGGTGGCCCGCTCGTTGTCTGTGCCGCGAGCCGCGCGCTCGGCTCGTCGTCTCGAAGGCCGGTCAGGCCCTGCCGCCCTCGGGCCCAGCCAGCTGTTTGGACTGCGCCGCCGGGCCCAGCCAGCTGTTTGGACTGCGCCGCCGGGCCCAGCCAAGCCTGTCGGGTCCGTGGACGTCCTTTCGGGCAGGTCCGCATGTGAGCTTGTGACGGGGGTCGTGCACCCGATCTGTAGGCATTGCACCCGATCTGTAGGCATTGCACCCCTTCTGTTCGGGTGCAGCGCTACGTAACGGGTGCAGCGCTACGTAACGGGTGCAGCGCCGCGTAACGGGTGCAGCGCCGCGTAACGGGTGCAATGCCCCTTAGCGGGTGTGTCAAGTCCCGGGTTTTGTGAAGGCTTGTTGAGGCCGCTTCCTTTCGTGCTGTTGTGAGTTGATTTTCTGCTTGATGTGGGTGTGATGCCGCCCAGGGAGAGGGGGCGGCGGGTGTTGTACCAGTGGACCCAGGCGGCGGTTTCGCGTTCGCATGTTTCTCGACCTGTCCAGGTCTTGGCCGGATCGTGTATGGGGCATCGTTATGGTTCCCCAACAATGTCGCATGCAATTTCCCTGTCAACCTTTTATATATTGAAATAGTGTCGTTGCAATTCCAACGTTTCTGGGTGATGAGAAAAATTCGGTCAACCGAATTGCATGCGACTTTTGGGAGGGCGGTGCAGAGGTTGCCTCTGAATCGAACATGCCAAGGCCTCGGGGAGTCACCCCGGCCTTGTCCGTGGGGGAGCTGCCCGGGCCTCGTCCCGACTGAGCAGGGCGCCCGGGCTTCGTCCCGCGCAAGCGAGGAACCGAGGCTGTGTTTGCCGTCTCAGCTTAGGTTGCCCTTGGCCTTTGGGCGCTAGACTTGGTGCCCAGGTGCGCGCACTCGCGCGCGGTCACGAAGAAGGAGAACTCGCTTGGCACCGCTCAACGTTGCCGTCATCGGCGCCGGTCCCGCTGGCATCTACGCGTCGGACATCCTGTCGAAGTCGGGGCTCGAGGTGAATATCGACCTTTTCGAGCGGCTTCCCGCCCCCTACGGGCTTGTGCGCTACGGCGTGGCGCCCGACCACCCGCGCATTAAGCAGATTATCGTCGCCCTGTACAAGATCCTCCAGCGCGGAGACATTCGCCTGCTCGGCAACGTCGAGGTGGGCCGCGACGTGACGATCGACGACCTGCGCGACCACTACGACGCGATCATCATCGCGACCGGTGCGGACCGCGACCATCCGCTCGACATTCCCGGCGTGGACCTGCCCGAGTCTACGGCGCCGCCGACTTTGTGTCCTGGTACGACGGCAACCCGGACTACCCGCGCACGTGGCCGCTGAAGGCCCGCGAGGTCGCGGTCCTTGGTGTGGGGAACGTGGCCCTGGACGTCTCGCGCGTCCTCGCCAAGCACGCCGAGGACATGCTCAAGACTGAGGTGCCGGCCAACGTCGCCGAGGCCCTGGCCGACAACCCGATCACGGACGTGCACGTGTTCGGCCGCCGCGGTCCGGCGCAGGTGAAGTTCACGCCGCTGGAGCTGCGCGAGCTGGGCAAGGTGCCGGACGTGGACGTCATCGTCTCGGAGGAGGATTTCGACTTCGACGAGGGGTCTGAGGAGGCGCTGCGCGCGTCGAACCAGCAGCGCCAGGTCGTCAAGACCCTGACGAACTACGCGATGGCCGATCCCGAGGAGCACACGGCGTCGCGTCGCATCCACATCCACCTGTTCCAGGCCCCGGTCGAGATCGTCGCTGACGAGCGCGGCCACGTGAAGGCGCTGCGCACCGAGCGCACCGCCCTGAACGGCGACGGCACTGTGTCGGGCACGGGCGTCATCACGACGTGGCCCGTGCAGGCCGTGTACCGCGCGGTGGGCTACTTCTCGTCGCCGATCCCGGGCCTGCCCTTCGACGAGCGCGCCGGCGTGGTCCCCAACGTTGAGGGGCGCGTCATCGAGGGTGACACCACGAAGGACGAGTCCGCGCCCGTCATCCCCGGCGTGTACGCGACCGGGTGGATCAAGCGCGGCCCCGTCGGCCTCATCGGTTCGACGAAGTCCGACGCGCAGCAGACGATCACGCACCTCGTGGAGGATGCCTCGCAGGGGCGCCTGCACGCGAACACAGCCGAGGTGGGGCACGAGGCCATGGTGGCGCTCCTGGAGTCGCGCGGCGTCGAGTTCACGACCTGGGAGGGTTGGGAGCTGCTAGATGCCTACGAACAGGCCCTCGGTGAGGACTACGGTGAGCTTCCGGGCGACCGTGGCACGCGCGAGCGCGTGAAGGTCGTGTCGCGTCGCGCGATGACTGACATTTCGCGCGGCGCGCAGGTGGACGCCGCCTCCGCCGACCTGATCGGCGATATGGGCGAGATGGGCGTGCCCACCGCCCCCGAGCGCTTCGACGACTACACGGGGCCGGGGCGCCGCAACTGAGTCTCCTCTCTCCTTCACGAGGCCGTGGCCGGGTTCTCCGGTCGCGGCCTCGTTCGCGTGTGAGGGCCTGGCCCGGCCCCGGCCTCGTTGGTGGCCCCGGCTGCGTTCCCGGCCCGGCCTCGTTGGTGAACTGCGAGGAATCCGGGTTATTCTCACCCGCGTTTCGGCTGGTTCCCAGGTGCTTCCCAGGTAATCTCTCTAGGCTCGCGCGTATGGCGCACCGCAACTATCACAATGGCCTGAAGACGACGCTGCTGCTGGGCGGCATGTGGGCGTTGCTCGTGTGCATTGGGGCGCTCGTGGCGCAGGGCACCGGGCGGGCCATCTGGATCGTCGTGTTTGCGGGCATTGGGCTGGCGCAGACCGCCTACTCGTACTGGAATTCGGCATCGATCGCGCTGCGCTCCATGAATGCCTACCCGGTCAGCGAACTCGAACGGCCCGAGCTCTACGCCATCGTTCGCGAGCTTTCCGAGCGCGCGGGCCAGCCCATGCCTCTCATATGGGTGGCGCCGACCATGACGCCGAACGCCTTTGCGACGGGGCGTAATCCGAACAATGCTGCCGTGTGCTGCACGGAGGGGATCCTCGAGATTCTCAATGAGCGCGAGCTGCGCGGAGTCCTCGGGCACGAGCTGATGCACGTGTATAACCGCGACATCCTGACCTCGTCGGTGGCGGCCGCGATGGGTGGCGTCATCACGTCGGTCGCGCAGTTCCTGATGTTTTTCGGCGCGGGAAACAGGCGGGACGAGCGTGGGGGAGTGGGCGTCCTCGGTCTCATCGCGATGAGCCTGCTCGCGCCGATCGCTTCGACGCTCGTCCAGTTCTCGCTGTCGCGTACCCGGGAGTTTGATGCCGACGAGGATGGGGCCAGGCTCACCGAGGATCCGCTCGCCCTGGCGTCCGCGCTGCGCAAGCTGGAGATGACGACCGACCGGCGCCCGATGACCGATACGCCCCGGACGCGTAACGTCGCCGCCATGATGATCGCGAATCCGTTCCGCGGCGGGTCGCTGGGGCGCCTGTTTTCGACCCACCCGCCGATGGAGCAGAGGATCGCCCGCCTGGAGCAGATCGCGGGCTACTAGCGTGAGCAGACGCGGGCGGGCGGCCGGAGTTAACCGGCTCTTCGCATTTTGGGGTGTGGGGGTGGTGTTGAGCATGGGGTCGGGGCCTGCCCGATGATTGAGGTTGCAACACTTCAAACGCTGGGAGGCCCCTGACATGTCTCATGCTACCTTTTCCGCTGCGGATATGACGGCCTATTGCGGGTTGGAGGAGCTGGGCTTGGTGGCTGTGGGGATGCGCTGCCAGGGGGGCGGGTTCGTCCTGAAGTGTCGTGCGGCTAATCCTGCTCGGCTGTGTCCAGGGTGTGGGCGCCCGGGGTATTCGCTGGGGTCGCGTACCCGGCGCTTAGCGCACGAACCGCGGGGGCATCAGCCCACGACGCTGGCGGTGTATGTGGGACGTTACCGCTGTTGCGCGTGTTCTCGCTCCTGGTGTGACGACATCAGCCAGGCCGCTCCCCCACGCGCCAAACTCTCCTTTGGGGCCTTGCGCTGGGGGCTTGTGTGCTTGATCGCTGACAATATGTCCATGAATCGGATCGCCGCTCACCTGGCGGTAGCCTGGCATACCGCCAACGAGGCGATACTGGCCTATGGGGAAGAACTCCTGCTGGCGGATTCGACTCGTTTTGAAGGCGTGCGCGTCATTGGGGTCGATGAGCACGTGTGGCGTCATCGCGGTGGGGACAAGTACGCCACGGTGATCGTGGACTTGACCCCTGTACGCGACCATACTGGCCCGGCCCGCCTCCTGGACGTGGTGCAAGGCCGCTCCACACGCGTCTTGTCTTCCTGGCTGGCCGCGTGCCCCCAAGAATGGAAGGACAACATCGAGATCGTGGCGATGGATGGGTTCAGTGGCTACAAAAGCGCAGCAGCCAGCCAGCTTCCAGGGGCGGTGGCAGTGATGGATCCCTTCCACGTTGTTCATATCGCTATCGACGCCCTAGAGCAGTGCCGCCAGCGCGTCCAGCAAGAAACCCTGGGGCATCGCGGCCGCAAGGGCGACCCCTTGTACGCGGCCCGTAAAACGCTCCTGACCGGCACCGACATCCTCACCGACACATCCCAGGCGCGCTTGGATGCCTTATTCGCCTGCCCCGACCACGCTGACGTGCACACCACCTGGAGAATCTACCAGGACCTCCTAGCGGCCTACCGTGATCGTGACCCCAGGCGCGGCAAAAACACCCTCCGCCAGCTCATCACGACGATCACCCGCCCGGACTTGCCACACACATGCATCGAACTAGCCCGCATGGGCAGAACCTTCAAACGCAGAGCCGGGGACATCCTGGCCTACTTCGACCACCCCCACACCAGCAACGGCCCCACCGAAGCCATCAACGGACGCCTCGAACACCTCCGCGGCATCGCCCAAGGATTCATCAACCACCGAAACTACCGCCTACGCTGCCTCCTCCACTCCGGCGGATTCCAACACCTCCTACACCCTTAAATGCGAAGAGCCAGTTAACCAGCCGCCCGCCCCCGGTCGTCGGCAGAAGCCAGAAGACTCAGCGGTAGTTCACAAACTGGAGCGCGACGTCCAGTTCCTCACCCTTGGGGCCCTTGAGGAGGGCGATGACGGTCTGCAGGTCGTCTCGGGACTTGGAGGAAACGCGAAGTTCGTCACCCTGAATCTGGGCTTTGACGCCCTTGGGGCCTTCCTCACGGATCAGTTTTGAAATCTTCTTCGCGGTGTCCTGGGGGATGCCCTCCTTGAGGGGGCAGGCCAGTTTAAAGAGCTTGCCGGAGGCCTTGGGCTCGCGGTCCTTGTAGTCGAGGACCTTCAGGGACAGGCCGCGGCGGATGAGTTTGGACTGCAGGACGTCGAGGATTGCCATGACGCGGGACGCGGAGTTTGCCTCCATGGCGATCGTGTCCCCGCTCAGGGTGATGGCGGCGTCGACGCCGCGGAAGTCGTAGCGGTTGGCGATCTCCTTGGCGGTCTGGTTGACGGCGTTATCGACCTCCTGGCGGTCGAGCTTGGAGACAACGTCGAAGGAGGAGTCTGCCATGAGGGGCACCTTTCGTTGGTATTTCGCCGATCAGCGTTTCGATTGGCGTTCGGGTCTATTTTAATGCTATTCTTTCACGGCACCGCGAGAGCGGCGCATGGCAGGTTACCAAAGCGGCCAAATGGATCTGACTGTAAATCAGACGCTTCGTGCTTCGGGGGTTCGAATCCCTCACCTGCCACCACTCGCTGGTTCCAGCGAGAAACGCCTGTGAGGTCCTTCTCAGGTTCTGGGATTGCTTCGGCAGCCAGAGTTGGGATAAGCTTCCGGCGTTGCCCCGATAGCTCAGTAGGCAGAGCGTCTCCATGGTAAGGAGAAGGTCAAGGGTTCGATTCCCTTTCGGGGCTCCGGTTGCGGATTTATCCGCTTCCGGCGGCGGGGTAGCTCAGCTGGTCAGAGCGCACGACTCATAATCGTGAGGTCGCGGGTTCGAGCCCCGCCCCCGCTACCAATTCTTGATCCGACAGGTCGCACGAGCGACGAAACTAAGCGAGGGAAACAACCGTGGCAAGCAAGTCTCAGGACGTTCGCCCCAAGATCACTCTGGCCTGCTCGGAGTGCAAGGAGCGCAACTACATCACCAAGAAGAACCGTCGTAACACGCCGGATCGTCTCGAACTGGCGAAGTATTGCCCGCGCTGCCACAAGTCGACGGCGCACCGCGAGACCCGCTGACGGTCTTCGCTTCGAGCCCCGAGGAACGACAGTTCCCCGGGGCTTTTGCTATAACATGTGCATTGAATCACTTCACGCTATGCTGTCCGCATGACTGAGACTTACGGCATGCCCGTCCAGGTGGGGGCTCGCCCAATCGTCGCGCCGATCGGCGCGGGCGAGGCGCGCATCCCGGCCCTGGTGAGGCTCCCCGGCGAGCGCCTCCTCCTCTTCTACGACGAGCGCCCCGCCCCGGCCTCGGGAACGGGAGCCGACTTCAATGGGCTGACCATGGCCTCGGACCTGCCCAACCCGAACAGGATCCGCTGGATGCAGCGCGTCGAGGCCGGCGAGTGGTCGGCCGCGCGTCCTCTGCCGGAGGGGGCGCCCGCGGTGTCCTCGGACGCCTGCGTCGGCGTCGACGAGCAAGGCGTCATGCACCTGGCCTTCGCTTCCTCCGATGGGCGTGTCGGCTACATGGATTCGCGCGCGGACGGCGAGAGGCTGCGCGCCTGGTGGGCGTGGGGGAGCGGCCCCGAGGATCTGACCTACGCCGACATGACCGACGCGCTGTACGAGGCCACCGGCGCGGACGCCCTGTTCGCGACGTCGGGCGCGACCGCGAGCGTCGACGGCGACGTCGCTATGCCCTACGTCGTGCGCGTGGGGGAGCGAACCCACGTGCGGGTTGTCTACGCGCGGGGCGGGCGCATCACCCGCCTGGCCGACCCTCTCGTGGGGCCGGACGGCATCCTCCTCGATGAGACGTCGGTGACGGTGTGGGACGGCCGCGTCGTCGCGAATTGTCGCTTGCAGGGCTTCGAGGGGCGGGGTTCGGGCGCGCGCTACCTGGCGTGGGGCGACGGGCGGCGCTGGGCGGGCGGGCGCGTGTGGCAGGTGGAGGATCCCGGCTGCAACGCCTGCGCCTGGGGGGATGTGTTCGTGCATCCGCACGAACATGACGCGCGCGCCGGCGGCACGGTCGTCCGGATCTCGGCCCCCTGGGAGGGGCCGATCCGCGCGCGCAGCCTCGTGAGCGTGGGGCCCGGGCCCTTCGGATATAGCGACATCGCCGTCCTTGGAGACGAGGTCGTGGTTGTCTTCGAGCGGGACCGTGGCCTCTGGGAGGCGTCGTTCCTACCGGGACGATGGTAAAAGGAGGGCGCCAGCGCGTCGTCGCCCAGCGCGCCGGCGCCAGTTGTCAGCGGCCTTCGATGATCGCCATGAGGGGTTCGTAGTGTGCGTCGACCGCGGCGGCGTAGGCGTTCGCGTCCCCGGCCTCGCAGGCGCGCAGGATGGCGGCGTGCGCTGCGGCGGTGTCCTCCATCTCCTGGCGCGACGCTGCGGCCAGCTGCGGGGTCACGCTCTGGTGGACGAGCCACATGGCGGCGACGAGCTGGTGCATGAGCGGGTTCTTCAGGTAGGCGAGCAGGCCGGAGTGGAACGCGATGTCCTGGTCCAGGTAGGTGGCGCCGGAGTGGGCGTGGTCCGTCATGGTGTTGACCAGTTCCCACAGCTGCGGGTTCGAAGTGCCCTTCATGGCGCGCGTGAGCGGCAGGGCGATCCCCAGGTCGAGGGCGTGGCGGGTTTCGACGATCGAGTGCAGGGATTGCACGCCGTTGATGTCGTCGAGGGCGGCGCGCAGCACGAGGGTTTCGACGAGGGGCTGCATGGACATGTCGCCGACGTAGGATCCCGATCCCTGGCGCACCGTGACGATGTCGAGGGCTTGGAGCTTGCGCAGGGCCTCGCGCACGGAGGAGCGCGAGACGCCGAGGTCGGCGCACAGCGCGGATTCGGTGGGCAGGCGGTCCCCGGGGCGCAGCCCGTGGCGCAGGATGTAGGATTTGACCGCGTCCATCGTGACGGAGGATCGCGTATCAATGTGCGCTGGTGCCGCGCGGTTTGCGTCCGTAGATCCGGGTACTTGTGCTGTAATCTCTTGCACAGATTTGTCTGACAACATAAGATAAGTATAGCGAGCGGAACAAAAGATCCGCACGTTCCATTTCTCGAAGATGAGGAGCGAGAGCATGCGAATGCGCAAACACTTCGCAACCGGCGCTGCGTTGGCCGCAGCAGCCGCAATGGCCCTGACCGCGTGTGGCGGTGGCGGCGGCGGAACGACCGCCTCGGGCACCGGCACCGAGCTCAACGTCGCCGCTGCCTACACGAGCGACGACTTCGGGCCCATGACCACCGGTGCCCTTCCCATGGGCACCAACTGGCAGGTCCTTGAGGGCCTGTACCGCCTGGACCGCACCGACTACAGCGTCAGCCCCGCCCTGGCAGCCGGTGACCCCGTCAAGGTATCCGACACCGAATACGAGATCGCCCTGCGCGACGGCGCCAAGTTCTCCGACGGCACCGATGTGACGGCCGAGGACGTCGTGGCTGCCTTCGGCAAGGCGACGGCCGAGGGCTCGATCTTCGCCCAGTTCTTCACCTTCATCGACTCGATGGAGGCCAAGGACACCACGACCGTCACCGTCCACCTCAAGCACCCCTTCGCCTCCCTGAAGGAGCGCCTCGCGATCCTCATGGTGACCCCCGCCTCCGCTGACGCGGCCGCCATGAAGTCCAACCCGATCGGCTCGGGCCCCTACAAGTACACCGAGGTCGGCGAGCAGAAGGTTGTCGCGGTCCCCAACGAGCACTACAACGGCAACATGCCGGCGACCGTTGACACGATCAACTGGCTGCCCCTGAAGGATGACACCCCGCGTCTGTCCGCCGCCTACGACGGCACGGTCGACGTCGTCGAGTCCGTCCCCGCTTCCGCGAAGGAAGACCTCACCTCCAAGGGGTGGAAGGTCGACGCCAAGCCCGGCTACGGCAACGCCTTCATGATGTTCAACACCCAGAAGGCCCCCTTCGACAAGCCCGAGGTTCGCCGCGCGTTCCTCAGGGCCATCAACCGCCAGGCCCTGATCGACACCGCCCTCGACGGCCAGGCCGTTCCGGCGACGTCCTTCCTGCCCGAGGCCAACCCCTTCTACAAGAAGCCCTCGACGGATCTGTCCTACGACAAGGACGCGGCCGCCAAGCTCCTGTCTGATGCGGGCGTCTCCGGCCTGACGATCAACCTGACCACCACCGATCACCCGTGGATCGTGGCCATGGTTCCCCAGATCAAGGCTGACCTCGAGGCCATCGGCGTCACGGTGACTCACGAGGCCTCTGCTTCCAACGCCATGTACTCCAACATCACGGACGTTGACAACCCCACCTACGACGTCATCATCGCCCCCGGCGACCCCTCGGTCTTCGGCAACGACCCCGGCATCATCATCTCCTGGTGGAACGGCGACAACATCTGGTCCAAGAAGCGTGACGGCTGGCAGGTCTCGGATCCCGACTCCTACAACCAGCTCCAGGGCGTCATCGACGAGGCCGGCCAGCTCGAAGGCGATGCCGCCAAGGCCAAGTGGGGCGAGGCGCAGGATCTTCTCGCCGAGAAGACCGTCCTCTTCCCGCTGGTCTTCCGCAACGTGCTCACCGGCTCCAACCCCGAGAAGGTGGACGGCTTTGAGCCGATCGCCTGCACCGGCCTGCAGCTCCTCGGTGTGAGCGCCAAGTAAGCCCCCTAGGGGCCGCGTAGAAAGGAGGGGTGGAGCGCCCACCCTGAGGCAGACGCCACAGCCGGGCGCCACCCCTCCTTTTTCGTATCCAAATCCGTTGAAATGGAGGTCTAGCAGTGAATAACCTTCTGCGACTCATCGGACGACGACTGGTGGCCTTGCCGATCATGGTGGTTGGCGTGTCCTTCCTCGTCTTCTCAATCATGTGGCTGTCTCCCGTGGATCCCGCCTACTCGGCGCTCGGTGAGTCGGCAACCCCCCAAGCCCTCGAGGCGTATCGGGCACAACACGGTCTCAACGACCCGTTCTTCATCCAGTACGGCCGCTACCTGTGGAACATGATCCACGGTGACCTCGGCACCTACGGCGCGGGCTCGTCCAGCGTGACGGACCTGGTGGCCAAGGCCCTGCCCCTGACCCTGCAACTGACCTTCCTCGGTCTGTTCATCGCAGTTCTCATCTCCTTCCCGCTCGGCGTTCTCGCCGCGCTCTACCGCGACCGTTGGCCCGACCAGATCATCCGCGTCTTCTCGGTCATCGGCATCGGCACCCCGTCCTTCTGGCTCGCGGCCCTGCTGGTTCTTGCGTTCTTGCACTCGCCCCTGAAGGTCTCCGGCGAAGTGCCAGCATTGACCGTCAATCCGACCGGCTGGTTCCTGCGCATGCTTCTGCCCGCCATCGCCCTGGCGGTTCCAGTCATCGGTCAGATGACCCGCGTCGTGCGCACCTCAATGGTCGAGGAGCTGGACCGCGACTACGTCCGCACCGCGGTCGGCGCGGGCATCCCCAAGAGCATCGTCGTGGCTCGCAACGTCCTGCGTAACGCGCTCATCACCCCCGTCACCGTCCTCGGCCTGCGCGTCGGGTACCTGATGGGTGGCGCGGTCGTCATCGAAATCATCTTCTCCATCAACGGCATGGGCAAGGCGGTGCTGCTCAAGGGCATTCAGGAGAACTGGGTGACCCTGGTACAGGGAGGCGCTCTCGTCGTTGCGATCGCCTTCATCATCGTCAACATCATCGTCGATGTGCTCTACCTGCTCATCAACCCGCGTATTAGGTCGGTGTGAGTTATGAATCAGAAAGAAAAGCTCGCAAAGGTCACCAAGAAGGGCGCCCGCTTCTCGCGCATCGGCGCGATGTCCGTGGGAGCCAAGATCGCGATCGTCATCCTGGCGCTCGTCGTTGTCGTATCCTTCCTGGCGCCCTACATCTCCCCCTACACCCCCGAGGCCATTGCCGGCAAGTGGCAGGCTCCCTCCGGAGAGCACCTCTTCGGAACGGACCACGTGGGCCGCGACATCCTGGCGCGCGTGCTGTACGGCGGCCGCTACTCGCTGATGATCGGCCTCCTGTCGACGCTGGTCGCCCTGTTCTTCGGCGCGATCATCGGCTCCGTCGCCGCGGTTGTGCGCAAGAGCCTGTCCGAGACGATCATGCGCATCCTCGACGTCATCATGGCGGTGCCCGGTATCGCCATGGCGGCCGTCACGGTTCTCGTCTTCGGTAGCGCCCTGTCGAAGGAAGGCAACACGATTGGCCTCCTCCTCGTCATCGTGTGCTCGATCGCCTTCGTCTACATCCCGCAGCTGGCGCGCATCGTCCGCGCCAACGTTATGGCCGCCTACGGCGAGGACTACGTGCGCGCGGTCATCGTGTCGGGTGCCCGTGCCCCGTGGATCCTCGTCAAGCACGTCATGCGCAACACCGCGGGCCCCGGTGCTGGTCTTCGCCACGGTCCTCGTCGCCGACGCCATCATCCTCGAGGCCTCCCTGACCTTCATCGGGTCGGGCCTCCAGGCGACCGAGGTCCCCACGTGGGGCAACGTCCTGTCCGAGGCCTCGTCGAACCTGTCGGTCCTGCAGGGTAAGTGGTGGACGGCCTTCTTCCCCGGCCTGTTCATCATGATCACCGTCCTGTGCCTGAACCTCCTGTCCGAGGGCATCACGGACGCGATGGTCGCCGCGCCCTCCTCGGCCGCTGTCGCCCAGGTCGACCAGAACACCGACCGCGAGGCCGACCGCCTCCTGCTCGACCCCCGCCTGGCTTACGCCGAGCAGGCCGAGTCCCTGCAGGCCCGCCTCGACGACCTGAAGGCCGTCGAAGGGCAGCGCCACGACCGCTTCATCGCCTCCTTCGAGGCCACCCCGCTGCTCGAGGTCAATGACCTGTGCATCAAGTTCGAGCGTCACGGCGACGTCAACGTCGTCGACCACGTGTCCTTCAAGGTGCGCCCCGGCGAGACCATGGGCCTCGTGGGCGAGTCCGGCTGTGGCAAGTCGATCACCGCCCTGACCATCATGGGCCTCATCGACCCCAAGGCGCAGATCACGGGCGAAATCCTCTACCAGGGCGAGAACCTGCTTGACAAGTCCATTGAGGAACGCCGCGCCCTCCTCGGGCACGAGATGGCCATGATCTACCAGGACGCGCTCTCCTCGCTCAACCCCGCCATGCTGATCAAGGCTCAGATGAAGCAGCTGACCAGGCGCGGTGGCACGCGCAGCGCCGAGGAACTCCTCACGCTGGTGGGCCTGGATCCCAAGCGCACCCTCGAGTCCTACCCGCACGAGCTCTCAGGCGGCCAGCGCCAGCGTGTCCTCATCGCCATGGCCCTGACCCGCGACCCGAAGCTCATCATCGCGGACGAGCCGACCACCGCCTGGACGTCACCGTCCAGAAGCAGGTCATCGCGCTGCTCAACGAGCTGCGTGAGAAGCTCGGATTCGCCATGATCTTCGTGTCCCACGACCTGGCGCTCGTCGCCGAGGTGGCTCACCACATCACCGTCATGTACGCCGGTCAGGTCATCGAGCAGGCCCCCACCACGGAGCTGCTCACGCACCCCACCCACGAGTACACGCGCGGCCTGCTGGGCGCCGTCCTCTCGATCGAGTCCGGCTCCGGGCGCCTGCACCAGGTCCCCGGAACGGTGCCCTCGCCTCGCGACTTCCCGGTCGGCGACCGCTTCGCCCCCCGGTCCTCGCACCCCGAGTACGGCCTGGACATACGCCCGGTCCTCACCGAGGTCGGTCCCGAGCACGTCTACGCGGCCCTGCCACCCCAAGACGAGGCACTGGGCACCTACGGAGTGCCCGAGGAAATGAACGCAAAGGAGGAGACGCGATGAGCGACAACACCCCGATCATCGAGCTCAGGCGCGTTGAGGTCACCTTCAACTCCCGTACCGGCTCCCTGCTCCGGCCCAACAGGGTGCACGCGGTGCGCGGCGTCGACATGTGCATCGAGCGCGGCCAGACGCTCGGCATCGTCGGCGAATCCGGCTGTGGCAAGTCCACGACCGCGAACGTCATGTGCGGCCTCCAGATGCCGACGAAGGGCAAGGTGTTCTTCAACGGCAAGGAAGTCACGAAGCGCAGCGCGGCAGCCCGCCGCGAGATCGGCCGCGTCGTCTCCGTGGTCTTCCAGGACCCGGCGACGGCCCTCAACCCCCGGATGCACGTCGCGGACCAGCTCGCTGACCCGCTGCGCGTGCACCGCATCGGCACCGAGTCCTCGCGAGCCAAGCGCGTGCGCGAGCTGATCTCGCTCGTCGGCCTGCCCTCGAGCGCCCTCGACGCGCTGCCCGGCCAGCTCTCGGGCGGCCAGCGTCAGCGCGTGGCCATCGCCCGAGCCTGTCCATCGGCCCGGATGCGATCATCGCGGACGAGCCCACGAGCGCGCTCGACGTGTCGGTGCGCGCACAGATCCTGAACCTGCTCACGGACCTCAAGAAGGAACTGGGCCTGGCGATGGTCTTCATCTCGCACGACATCCAGACCGTCCGCTACGTGTCGGACCGGATCGCGGTCATGAACCGCGGCGTTGTCGTGGAGGAAGGCCCGGCGGCGCAACTGCTGGCCGATCCTTACGAGCCCTACACCCGCGAGCTCCTGGGCGCCGCGCCCTCGCTCCTGCACCCCAACCTTGACCTCGAAGGAGAGTACTAATTATGTCTTCGACAATCCGTGGCGTTGTCCCGCCGCTGGCGATCCCGCTGAAGGACGGCGAGCTCGACGTCCCCTCGCTCGAGCGCCACATCAACCGCATGATCGACGCCGGCCTCGACGGCCTGTTCGTCTCCGGCTCCACCGGTGAGGTCGCGTTCTCGACCGCCGAGCGCCGCGCCCAGATCCAGCGCGAGGCCGTGCGCATCGTCGACGGCCGCGTCCCGATCCTGGTCGGCGTCATCGACACCGAGACCGAGCGCGTCATCGAGAACATCAAGGTCGTCGAAGAGATCGGCGGCGCCACCGGCGTCGTCGCGACCGCCCCGTTCTACGCCCTCGGCGGCGAGACCGAGGTCGAGCGCCACTTCCGCCTCCTCAAGGAGAACACCAGCCTGGAGCTGTGGGCCTACGACATCCCCGTGTGCGTGCACACGAAGCTCTCGCCCGACCTGCTCATGCGCCTGGGCCGCGACGGCGTCATCGATGGCGTCAAGGACTCCTCCGGTGACGACGTCGCCTTCCGCTGGCTGTGCCGCGCCAACGAGGCAGCCGGCCACCCGCTCCAGCTCCTCACCGGCCACGAGGTCGTCGTCGACGGCGCCTACATGTCCGGGGCGGACGGAAGCGTGCCCGGCCTGGCCAACGTGGACCCCGAGGGCTACGTGCGCCAGTGGCAGGCCTACGAGAGGCGCGACTGGGAAGCCGTGCGCAGCGAGCAGGACCGCCTCGCGGACCTCATGCGCATCGTCCAGGTGAAGGGCGTGCAGGGGCTTCGGCGCGGGCGTCGGCGCCTTCAAGGCCGCCCTGCACCTGCTCGGCGTCTTCGATTCGCCCGAGATGCCGCGCCCGGTTGCCGCCCTCGAGGGTGACAACGTCGAGCACGTCGCCTCCGTGCTGCGCTCGGTCGGCCTGCTCTCCTGATACGTCGACGAGGCCGGGGCATTCTCTTCCGTGCATGCGCCGCCGCGTCGCGCAACCCCGCCCCGGCCTCGTCGATTTTTCTGATACCCCGCACTTTCGTAAGGATCCTCATGACTACGCTCCTTGCCCTCGACATTGGTGGTACCAAGGTCGGGTGGGGCATCGCCTGGGCCGGTGACACCTACGAGGTCACCGAGCGCGGATCGATCCCCACCGACGCGATGCGCGGCGGGGCCGACGTGGCCTCGCGGATCTGCGCTCTCGCGGCCTCCCTGGTCGCCTCTCACCCTGCCGTGTCGGGTGTTGCCGTCGCCAGCGCTGGCGTCGTCGACCCGGCCACCGGCGACATCGTCTCCGCCACGGGCACGATGCCCGGCTGGGGAGGCACTCACCTCGGCGCTCAGCTTCAGGCAGCGACTGGCCTGCCCGTGCGCGTCCTCAACGACGTGCACGCCCACGGCCTGGGCGAGGCGACGCTTGGCGCCGGACGCCCCTACCGCTGTGTCCTGTCCATCGCCGTGGGCACCGGCATCGGCGGCGCCCTGGTCGAAGACGGCCGCGTGGCCTTCGGGTCGCGCGGCATCGCCGGGCACGTGGGCCACATCCACCACCACTTCGCCCCCGACCTGACGTGCTCGTGCGGCCGCAAGGGACACATCGAGGCCTTCTGCTCGGGATCGGGCATCACGGCCTGGTACGACTCGCTGCGCGGCGAGTCCGACCCCGAGGTCGACGGCGGGCGCGCCCTGCAGGAGCTCGCCGAATCCGGCAATGCCCTGGCCGCCGCCTGCTTCTCCCGCTCCGCGTTCGCGCTCGGCGAGGCCACGGCCTCGTTGGTCAACTGCGTGGACCCGGGAGTCGTCATCCTCTCCGGGTCCATGACCCGCTCCGGGGACATCTGGTGGGACGCTCTGCGCGAAGGCTTCGCGGCCTCCGCGATGACGCCCGTCGCGGGCACCCCCATCCTCGTTGGTTCCCTCGGCGGCGACGCGCCGCTGCTCGGAGCCGTTTCCTTCTTCCTGCACGCTTAGGAGTTCACCATGCATCCGCTTATCGCTTCCCTGAAGGGCAAGCTCATCGTCTCCGTCCAGGCGTACCCGGGCGAGCCCATGCGCCACCCCGAGACGATGGCGCAGATTGCCCGCGCCGCCGAGATCGGTGGCGCCGCCGCGATTCGCTGCCAGGGCCTGTCCGACATTTCCGCGATCAAGGGCCGCGTCGACGTGCCCGTCATCGGCCTGTGGAAGGAAGGCCACGAGGGCGTGTACATCACCCCCTCGCTGCGCCACGCCCGCGCCTGCGTCATGGCCGGCTCCGACATCGTCGCCCTCGACGCGACGGGCCGCCCGCGCCTCGACGGCCTGAGCTTCGCGCAGACCGTTGCGGCCCTGCGCGAGGACGGCACCCTCGTCATGGCCGACTGCGGCTCCTTCGAGGATGCCCAGCGGGCCGTCGATGCGGGAGTGGACATTGTGTCCACGACCCTGGCTGGCTACACGGGCGACCGCGTCAAGACCGACGGCCCCGACCTGGAGCTGCTGCGCGAAGTCGTCGCCGCGTTCCCGGACGTCCCCGTGATCTGCGAGGGCCGCGTCCACACGCCCGAGCAGGCCGCCGCGGCCATCGAGGCCGGCGCCTTCGCCGTCATCGTCGGCACCGCCATCACGCACCCCACGTCGATCACGACGTGGTTTAAGGCTGCCGTGGAGGGCTGAGCCTGTCGCTGCTGGGACAGTGCGCGGGCGGGAGCTTTTGCTCCCGCCCGCGCACTGCATTTTTCTCCCGGGAATGCGCGTATATTACCGAGCATGTCTGTCCCTTCCTCGCGTGCTCGTGCTGCTCTGCGCGCTACCGGAGTCGTCTACGTGTGTCTCGGCTTTGGCACCTCCGCGTGGCTGTCACGCCTGCCCGACGTGCGCGACGACCTCGGGCTGACACCGGCGACGATCGGCACGATGCTGCTCATCGCCTCCCTCGGCTCGCTGTTGACGCTGCCGACCTCCGGCCCGATCGTCACCACAATCGGCGCGCGGGCCTCATCGGCCCGCCGCTCCTGGGCCTCATCGCCGACCACATCGGCTACCACCGAGCGCTCGCCTTCGTGGCCCTGCCGATCCTCCTCGCGATCGTGCTCGCCGGGCAGGTACCCGACCGGCGCGGGACGAAGCGCACGGACCTCGCGTTCGGCGACTAGGCAGGCCGCGTATCCGGCTTGTCCTTGCGCCTTTCTTCGGCGACTCGGTCGGCGTATCCTGGTGGGCAGGAACGCCTGTGACGTGGCGCCCCTTGTCGCTTCGACGAGAGAAGAAGAATCATGGCGCGAATGATCGGATACCGTCGTTTCGGAGGCGTTGAGGTGCTCGAGGAAGGCGAGGTATCCCTTCCTGCGCCCGGTGAGGGGCAGGTGCTCGTGAAGGTGCGGGCCGCCGGCATCAACCCTGTTGACTACAAGCTCTTCGGTGGATTGACGAGGCCCCTCGAGGTCGTCCGCACCATCGTTCACCCTGCCCGTTGGTTCGCTCGCGGCAAGGAGCGGCCGCTACGGGGCGTGGGACAGGATTTTGCCGGCGTTGTGACGGCCGTCGGCCCGTCAGTGAACAACGTGTGCGTGGGCGACGAGGTCATCGGCCTCCTGCGCGCCGCTCCCTGGTCCGCTCGGGAATACGGGGCACTCGCGACGGACGTACTCACCTCGGCGACGAACGTTGTCCCCAAACCCGCCTCCGTCAGCTTCGAGGCCGCCGGTGGCCTGGGCGTGGCCGCGCAGACCGCGATGGGTGCGCTCCGCCGTGTGAGGGCGGAGGCGGGTGACGTTATCGTTGTCGCGGCAGCTGCCGGGGGTGTGGGAGGCCTCGTCACGCAGCTCGCTCGTGCCCGCGGGGCCAGCGTCATCGGTATCGCCGGTCCCTCTAACGCCGACTACCTGCGGTCCCTTGGCGCGATCCCCGTGGACTATGGCGAGGGCCTGGAGCAACAAATCAAGGACGCGGCGCCCTCGCCCGTCACTGCCTTCATCGACTGCTTCGGTGGATACTCGTCGCTGGCCCATAGTCTCGGTGTGCCGGGAGAGCGCGTGGGGAGCCTCGTGCCGACGCCTGCGATCGCCCTGCGGCGCGCGCGCTTCACGGGCGGGCGCGACGGAAAGATCTCCGACATCGCAACCGTCGCGGACCTCATCGACCGCGGGACGGTGAGCCTGACCATTGCGCGTACCTACCCGTTCGAAGTGGGGCAGGTACGCGCCGCGTACACGGAGCTCATGGGCGGTCACGTGCGAGGCAAGATCGTCATTACGGTGGACTGAGTTCTTCGCGTTGCTCGCCTTCAGGTGAACGTGCGGGGTGCGGTTGAGCCTGCCACGGCCTCGTCGGGTGCGCCGTGTCCGCCCTGCGGCGCGCGGGCTGCGAACTTCGCGATGGCCTCGGCCTTGTCGCATTCCAACGAGTCACAGCCCCGCGGTCATGAGTCCTCCCGATGTTTGTATGCGGTGCCGTGCGCTGGGGTTAGGCCGATCGGGTGGCATGCGGCTAGGCTTAGGGGCATGACGACCCTTGCTGATCTGACGACCCTGCGCGTGGGTGGCCCCATCGCCCGCCTCGTGCCCGACACGTCCGCCGACGCCCTGGTGGAGGCCGTTCGCGCGGCCGATGCCGCCGGAGGCCCGCTCCTCGTTGTCGGCGGCGGGTCTAACCTGCTGGCATCCGACGCCCCCTTCGAGGGCACCGTCGTCGACGTGCAGCCCTTCGGCGAGGTCGCCTCCATCATCCACGAGGACCCGGCCGGATCTGTCGTCGTGCGCGCCGGCGCGGGCACCGTCTGGGATGCTTTCGTCTCCTGGACGCTCTCTCAGGGGCTGTCCGGCGTCGAGGCGCTCTCCGGCATCCCCGGGACCGTCGGCGCCTCCCCGGTGCAGAACGTGGGCGCCTACGGCCACGAGGTCTCCGAGACCATCGAGAGCGTCGAAGCCTACGATCGCCTCCACGGCCTCGTTGTCCGCCTGCTGCCCGCCGACCTCGGCTTCGCGTACCGGTCGTCCGCGATCAAGCGCAGCGTCGGCCAGCCCGGCCTGGGTGACCGTCCCTGGGGCCCCACCGGCCGCTGGGTGGTCCTCTCCGTCGACTTCCGTCTCGAGCGCTCGGCCCTCAGTGCCCCCGTCATGTACGCCGAACTGGCGCGTCGCCTCGGCGTTGAGGCCGGTGAGCGCGCCGACGCGTCCCTGGTCCGCTCCACCGTCCTGGAGCTGCGCCGCGGCAAGGGCATGGTCCTGGACCCCGCCGATCACGACACGTGGAGCGCCGGTTCCTTCTTCACGAACCCGATCCTGCCCGAGGCCGCTGCCGCAGCCCTGCCCGAGGAAGCGCCGCGCTTCAAGGCGGGGGAGGGCCTCGTCAAGACGAGCGCCGCCTGGCTCATCGACCACGCGGGCTGTGGCAAGGGCTTCCACCTGCCCGAGGCCGGGGACCCGCCGCGCGCGTCCCTGTCCACGAAGCACGTGCTGGCCCTGACGAACCGCGGCGGCGCGAGCGGCGCCGACATCGAGGCCCTGGCCCGCGCCGTGCGCGAGCGTGTTTGTGAGGCATTCGGCGTCACCTTGGTGCCCGAGCCGGTCACGGTGGGCATCGCCTGGTAGCGGGCCACCTGGCCGGGTGACGGTGGGCATCACGTGGTTGCGGGTCACGGTCGGCGCCTGGTTGCGGGTCACGGTCGTTGTGGCCTCGACCGTCCTTGGCATCTTTCCGGAGAACCTGCTGCGGGGCCTCCCCAAATTTCGCATGCAATTCCCCGCAGGGTGTCCCGGGATGTGGCCTGAAAACCGCGGAATATCAACGATCCGATTTCAAAGTTTAAAAAGTTGACATGGGAATTACGTGCGAGATTGTCGGGGAACTGTGTGGAATCGTGCGAGTGCTGAGGCCGATCTGGCCTGCGCTCGCGGATCCGTTACGTGGATAGGTTGTCACGATCCGGATAGGTTATGCGCATCCGGATAGGTTAATAACCTATCCACATCTTCATAACCTATCCGCATGCTCGTAACCTATCCGCGTGACGCTGCTGCGCGCAGGCGTGCGATCATGTCGGGCACGTTGCGGGTGACGGCTGTCCACAGGAGCTGGTCATCCATATTCTGGTACCCCGAGTGTGCCGCGATGTTGCGGGTCGTGCGCAGGGCGCGCTTCTCCGAGGAAGTCAGGGCATCCATGTAGGGTGCGTACTCTTCGCGTTCCAGGAACGCGGCCAGCCGAATGATCACCATGCAAGCCGAGTCATACTCCGGGCAATCGGCGCTGAAAGCCTCTGCGGGGACAGTGGCAACCCGCTCGATGCGGTGGGCGATGACGTCGAGTTCGTGCAGGAAGTTCTCAGCGTCGAAACTGGGCGCGTGTCTGCGCGCCACTCGCGGCCGAGGGGTGAAGGGAGCAGACTCGCTCATAGTGCTACGGCCTCGTTAACGGCAGTTCGCAGTGCCTCGGGTACGTGAGTGTCCGCGTGAACCTCCGTCGGGAAGCCGGTGAGCTCGCACGCGAATGATGCGATGTCCGCCAACTCGAACAGCGATAGCTCGCGGGTGGGCGTGCCGATCAGGTCAATGTCTGACTCGAATCCGTCCGTTCCCCGGGCAACCGAGCCGAAGACGCGGAGGGAACCGAGGCCTCGTTCCTGGGCGTAGCTGCTGATGGAAGGCGCGTAGCGGGCGAGCGGCACAGAGGGGCGGTAGTCGGCGACGCGGAGGATGCGTTCGAGCAGTTCGGCGGAGATTGCGCGCCTGCCGGACTCGATCTGTGCGAGCGTCGACTGGCTCATCCCGGTCATCGCCGCCAGCTCGGCCTGCGTGAGGGACGCGTCCTGACGTGCAGCGCGCACGAGGGACGGCGCATCGTCACGACGAAACCGGCTCATGCCACCATGATAGTGCACGCGTGCACTATTGGTGAAGTGGTCGTCGGTAGGTACGAGGCCGGGGTCTGCAGTCGTCCCGAGGTGGCCGACTCGGGTGATCGGACGGGAAAGAAACAATCGGACTGAGAGAGAGAGTTCCCCACATTTCGCACGTAATTCCCCAGCGTGTTGCCTGGATCACGCCTTAAAAACCGTGGAATATCAACGATCTGATTTCAAAGTTTGAAAAGTTGACATGGGAATTACGTGCGACATTTGTGGGTAAGCGCACCGAATCGTGAGGGCGGTGAGAAACAGCTGCTGCGCGGATGCTGCCTCGCGCCCGGGACCTACGCCGCAGGTTCCGCTGAGACCTCCCCAAATTTCGCATGCAATTCCCCGCAGGGTGTCCCGGGACGTGGCCTGAAAACCGCGGAATATCAACGTTCTGGTTTCAATGTTTGAAAGAGGTGTGGGGGAATTGCATGCGACATTGTGGAGGAATCATGGCGCAGGAACGCTGCGATAGTGCTGCGCCGGGGGCGCCGCGGTACTACGCCGCGGGCCCCCCGAGACCTACGCCGCGGGCGCGAGCCAGGCGTCGATGTCGGCCTTCCAAGCCGCCTTGCGTGAGGGCGAGGCCAGCGACGCGTCGATAGAAGACCGCGCCAGGTCTGCCAGGGCCTCGTCGGACAGGCCAAACACGTCGCGCGCGACCTCGTACTGGGCGACCAAGCGCGAACGGAACAGCAGCGGGTCGTCGGCAGCCAGCGCAACGGTAGCCCCGGCAGACAACAGAATCGGCAGCGGCACCTGCGAAAAATCCGTGTACACGCCCAGGTGCACGTTCGACGTCGGACACACCTCGAGGGCGATGCCCGCATCCACGACGGCCTTCAGCAGATCCGGGTCCTCACTGGTGCGCACCCCGTGCCCGAGGCGCGCGGGCGCCAAAGCTGAGACGACCTCGCGCACGGAGGAAGGACCCAGGAGCTCGCCGCCGTGCGGGACGCCCACGAGCCCGGCGCGGCGGGCGATACGAAACGCGGGGGCAAACGACGCCGTGGAGCCCACGCGCTCGTCGTTCGACAGGCCAAAACCAACGACCTCGCCGGGGCCGTCTCCAGCAAACGACGCGGCCAGGCGCGCGAGCGTGCGCGCGTCCAGCGGGTGTTTCATGCGTGACGCCGCGACGATCACGCCGATGTCGACGCCGGTATCGCGCGAGGCGGAGCGGGCCTCGTCGATGATGATTTCCAGGGCCGGGGTGATGCCGCCGACGTAGGGCGCGTAGGACGTGGGGTCGGCCTGAATCTCCATGCGCACCGAGCCCTCGGCGGCGTCGTCCTCGGCGGCCTCGCGGATGAGGCGGCGCATCGCGGCCTCGGAGCGCACGAGGTGGCGCGCGGAGTCGTAGGCGCGCTGGAAACGGAACCATCCGCGCCCGTCGGCCGGCATGGAGGCGGCGTCGATGTGCAGCAGGTTCGGGGGCAGGCGCACGCCCTGGGTGCGCGCCATGTCGACCATGGTGGAGGGGCGCATGGCACCCGTGAAATGCAGGTGCAGGTGGGCCTTGGGGAGGGTCGCGAGGTCGCGCCTGCCCGCCGGGGTGGGGCGCGGCGCCGTCAGGTTGGGGACAGCGGGCGCTTCCACGACCTAGTGCTCCCCGAGCCAGATGATGATGTCGCGGATCAGGCCGGGACCCTCGGGCTCGTTGAGGAGCTCGTGGTAGGCGCCGTCAACGATGCGCAGGTGGATGTCGGTGTCCGGGTGCGCCGCGCGTGCCCCGCGCACGAGCTCGCGCGAGCCGCGCAGGTCCGCCATCAGGTCCCCGGACCCGTGCATGACGAGGGTCGGCGTGGTGAGGCGGCCGGCGCGCGCCAGCACCTCGTCGCCCTGAATGATCATGGTCGCACCTGTCAGGATCGGCACGCCGCCCTTGTAGGTGAGCGGATCTGCGTCGAAGTCGCGCTGAACCTTGGGGTCTCGCGACAGGGGGGAGACCTCCATGTCGGATGCGCCCTTCGCCACGACGAGGCCGGGGTGCAGCCTGGCGATCGGCAGCAGTTTGCGGGCGCGGGACGGGGAGACGTGGGGGAGGGGGCGCAGCGCGGGCGCGGACAGGACGGTGCCGCGCAGTCGCGTCGGGTCCAGGATCGTGGAGGCGGCCGCGATGATGCCCCCCATCGAGTGTCCGAACAGGAACAGCTCCGGCGTGCGCGCGTGGGCGAGGGCCGCCCGGCGCGCGTCGCCAAAGTCGCGGATGAGCGCGCCCACGTCCACGCGGGCGCGGGGACCCTCGGAGGTCCCGTGGCCCGCGTGGTCGTAGTAGGCGACGTCGTAGCCGGCGCGGGTAAGCGCGGAACGCAGGTGGGCGTAGCGCCCGCTGTGCTCCGCGTACCCGTGGGCGAGGAGGACCGTCCCGAGGGGGGTCTCCTCGTCTGTCCGTTCGAACGAGACGTGCATCAGGCGAAGAGCTCCTGAACGCGGGTGATGCCCTCGACTAGGTCGTCGTCGGCCAGGGCGTAGGAGAAGCGCAGGAAGCCGGAGGGGCCGAAGGCCTCGCCCGGGACCGCCGCGACCTCGACCTCGTCGAGGATCAGGTCGGCGAGCTCTCCCGACGTGTTGGCGACGCGGCCGCGGATCTCGCGACCCAGCAGGCGCTCGACGGAGGGGTAGACGTAGAACGCACCCTTGGGGGTCGGAACGTCGAAGCCGTCGATCTGGCGCAGCATGTCAACGATCGTGCGGCGGCGACGGTCGAAGGCGACGCGCATCTCGTCCACGGCGTCCAGGGAGCCGGACACGGCGGCGCGCGCGGCCTCCTGGGCGATGTTGTTGACGTTGGAGGTCAGGTGCGACTGGAAGGACAGGGCGGCCTTGATGACGTCGGAGGGGCCGATCATCCAGCCCACGCGCCAGCCGGTCATCGCGTAGGTCTTGGCCACGCCGTTGAGGATGACGGCCTGGTCGGCCAGCTCGGGCACGAGCTTGACGATGTGCGCGCTCTGCGCGTCCTCGTACAGCAGGTGCTCGTAGATCTCATCCGAGATGACCCAGATGCCGTGCTCGAGCGCCCACTGGCCGATCGCGGTCAGCTCCTCGGGCGTGTACACGCTGCCCGTCGGGTTGGACGGCGAGCACATGAGCAGGACCTTCGTGCGGGGCGTGCGCGCGGCCTCGAGCTGCTCGACGCTCACCTTGTAGTCCTGGTCGGCGCCCGCGAACACCTCGACGGGGGTGGCGCCGGCGAGCTTGACGACCTCGGGATAGGTGGTCCAGTAGGGGGTCGGCAGGATGGCCTCGTCGCCGGGGCCCAGCAGTGCGGCGAAGGCCTGGAAGACGGCCTGCTTGCCGCCGTTGGTGACGACGATATCGGCGGGGGGAGACCTCGTAGCCGGAGTCGCGCAGGGTCTTGGCGGCGATGGCCTCGCGCAGCGCGGGCAGGCCCGCGGCGGGCGTGTAGCGGTGCATCGCGGGGTTGCGAGCGGCCTTGACGGCGGCCTCGACAATGTAGTCGGGCGTAGCGAAGTCGGGTTCGCCGGCGCCGAAGCCGATCACCGGGCGGCCGGCGGCCTTGAGGGCCTTGGCCTTCGCGTCCACGGCCAGGGTCGCGGACGGCGTGATGGCGTTGAAACGATCAGAGACACGGGTGCGAGGTGTATTGGTCACCCCTCCATGGTCCCACGTTGCGCGCGCGTGCGGGTTTTCGGCCCCGCAATGCGCGCGTGGGCTACCTCTCATTTACGAGGTGTGGGCTGGTATTTCGGGGATTGTCAGGGCGTCGCATGGTTCTCAGTTGGACAAGCTCATGTCCATCCATTAATGTTTCTCAGGCAGGTTTTCCTGCGTAGGGCAGTGGCGCAATTGGTAGCGCACCGGTCTCCAAAACCGGCGGTTGTGGGTTCGAGTCCCGCCTGCCCTGCGGATAAGGCTGATATTTTCGCAGGAGGATTCCAATGGCCGCAGAAAAAGCCTCGGACGTCGAATCCTCGCGCCGAGATCGCACGAAATATGGCGCCACGCGTAAGCGCGGTGATGCCGACAAGGGGCAGGTTAAGAAGGTCGGCTTCTTCGGCCGCATCTTCCTCTTCTTCAAGCAGGTCATCGACGAGATGAAGAAGGTGACCTATCCGACCGGATCGGAAACCTGGACGTACTTCGTCGTCGTCGTTGTGTTTGTTGCCGCAATCATGCTTTTCGCTGGTCTCTTGGACTTCGGATTCGGTAAGCTAAGTGCATTGATCTTCGGCTGACACCGACGAACCCGCCCGCAGGACACTGCAGGCGGGTTTCTTTCACGGTGTGGCCCCATTCGCAGGAGGAATAGTCGTGACCGACGAAAACTACACCGAGGCCCAGTCCTTCGAGGCTTCCCACGAGGCCGTCGAGCAAGAAACCGCCGAGGCGCTGGCCGACGGCCAGGCCCTGGAGGTCGTTGAGGAAGTCGTCGAGGAGGTCGCCGCTCAGGAGGCCGCTCAGGACGAGGCTGCCGCTGGAGACGCCCCCGCCGGGGATGGCGCTCAGGACGAGGCCGTCCCGGCCTCGGCGGAAGAGGAGGCCATCGCCAAGCTGCGCCGCAAGCTCTACATGTCCCCCGGCGACTGGTACGTCATCCACACCTACTCCGGCCACGAGCGCAAGGTGAAGGCGAACCTCGAGCAGCGCATCACCACGCAGAACATGGAAGACTACATCTTCGCGGTCGAGGTCCCGGATGAGTACGTCATGGAGTACCGCGGCAACGCTAAGAAGCGCGTGCGCCACGTGCGCATCCCTGGCTACGCCATCGTCTGCATGGACTTCAACGAGGCCTCGTACCGCGTCGTCAAGGAGACCCCGGCCGTCACCGGCTTCGTGGGCGACCAGCACAACCCCGTGCCGCTCTCGATCGACGAGGTCGTCATGCTCCTGACGCCCAACGTCCTCGAGGAGGCCGCCGAGGCCGCTAAGGACCAGCCCGCGCCCGTCCAGGTCGTTCAGACCCAGTTCGAGGTTGGCGAGATCGTCACCGTCACCGACGGCCCCTTCGAGACCATGTCGGCCACGATCTCAGAGATCATGCCCGAAACGCAGAAGCTCAAGGTGCTCGTCACCATCTTCGAGCGCGAAACCCCGCTGGAGCTCGGCTTCGACCAGGTGGAGAAGCTCGAGCAGTGATGTCACCCACCCGGACTTGGGGACAGGCCCGGGTTGGAGTTATCATGCATATTTGTGTGCGTTGGGTGCACTGTGCCCGCTGACTCCCAGTGGGATCGCCCTCGACGCTCCGCCCTGGTCGGCACCCGTCGGCCAGAACTTCAGTAGAAAGACCCGCATTCATGGCAAAGAAGAAGAAGGTCACCGGCCTGATCAAGCTTCAGATCGCAGCCGGTGCCGCCACCCCCCGCACCCCCCGTCGGCCCTGCTCTGGGCCAGCACGGTGTGAACATCGTCGAGTTCACCAAGGCGTACAACGCGGCCACCGAATCGCAGCGCGGGAACATCATCCCCGTTGAGATCACCGTCTACGAGGATCGTTCCTTCACGTTCGTCCTCAAGACTCCGCCCGCCGCTGAGCTCATCAAGAAGGCTGCTGGCGTCCAGAAGGGCTCCGGCACCCCGAATACCACCAAGGTTGGTTCGATCACCATGGCTCAGGCTCGCGAGATCGGCGAGGCCAAGATGGCCGACCTGAACGCGAACGACATCGAGGCCGCCGCCAAGATCATCGCCGGCACCGCCCGTTCCATGGGCATTACGGTCGAGGACTGACACTAACCAACCCCCCCCGTGGTAGGGCAGGCGCTGCCCGACACCCACGACTGCAAGGAGAAGAAGCAGAATGACCAAGCGCTCCAAGAGCTACCGCGCAGCGGCCGAGAAGGTCCACGCGGACGTGCTGTACACCCCCTTCGAGGCCATGAAGCTGGCCAAGGAGACCACCGTCACCAAGTTCGATTCGACCGTTGAGGTTGTCTTCCGACTCGGTGTCGATCCCCGCCAGGCGGACCAGATGGTCCGTGGCACCGTTTCCCTGCCGCACGGCACCGGCAAGACCGCCCGGGTCTTGGTCTTCGCCGTTGGTCCGCGCGCTCAGGAAGCGATCGACGCAGGCGCCGACGAGGTCGGCGGCGACGAGCTCATCGAGAAGGTCGCCAAGGGCTACACCGACTTCGATGTCGCCGTTGCTACCCCCGACCTCATGGGCAAGGTTGGCCGCCTCGGTCGCGTCCTCGGCCCCCGTGGCCTCATGCCTAACCCCAAGACCGGCACTGTGACCATGGATGTTGCGAAGGCCGTCAAGGAGATCAAGGGTGGTCGTATTGAGTTCCGCGTCGACAAGCACGCCAACCTGGCGTTCATCGTCGGCAAGGCCTCCTTCACTGCCGAGCAGCTGACCGAGAACTACGCCGCCGTCCTGGACGAGGTGCTGCGTCTCAAGCCGTCCTCCTCGAAGGGCCGTTACCTGATCAAGGGCTCCGTCGCCACGACGATGGGCCCCGGCATCCCGCTGGATGTCACCAAGGTCAAGGACCTGCTGGAGAAGTGAGCCTCGCTCGCTGATGAAGCATCCGGGCCCCGCGCAGCGCCGCTGCGCGGGGACCCGCTTTTGTCTGGCGGTCTGCTGTCGGGCGTTGGGCAGCGCGACCTCGCTTAGGGACGTAGGTCATATAGTACAAGTGAAAAGTAGGGTACCCTTAGTTCGCTTCTATAATCCTATGTTCGTGAAGGGTCACGAAAATGTCTCAGGTTGCGGGTTCGGGCGTCACAAAGGCGCGCTCGGCCGTCACGATTGGTGCTTTCACCGCCGTCTACTTTGTCCTCATGTGGTGCTCGGGGATGCTCGGCTTCTTCGGGCCCGCATTCATGTTTGTCGGCTGGATCATCGGTCTGATCCTGAACGGTCCGGTCATCATGCTCATGCTGGTGCGCTCGCGTATGTTTGGAACACTCACGATCATGGGAGGCGTCGTCGCTTTCCTGATGGTCGTGACCGGACACTCGTGGGTGACAGTACCGGTCACCCTGGTCCTGGGCTTCCTGGCTGACCTTGTCGCTCGCGGCGGCGGCTACGTGAGTGCCCCGCGAAACATCGCCGCATACATGCTCTTCTCATTGTGGATGATTGGCCCGCTTGCCCCGATCTTTTTCGCCCCCGACTCCTACTATGCGGATGTTGCGTCCTCAATGGGCCAGGACTACGCGAACGACATGCGCGCCCTCTTTAGTCCCGCCGTGATCGGGGGATGGCTGGTTGTCGCGATGATCATCGCGTGCATCGGTGGGCTCCTCGGGCGCTTCCTGCTGCGCAAGCACTTCGCGAAGGCCGGCGTTGCCTGAGATCTCGCCCGCCGAGGCCGCCCCAGGCGAGGCGACGAGCAGACTTGACCCACGCACAAAACTTCTGGCCCTCCTCGTGCTCAACGCGCTCGTCATGCGCGCGAGCCCCACATCCACGCTGCTGGCTGTGCAGCTGCTCGCGGTGGTCGCCCTCGCGTGGGAGGTTGGCGGTCGGGCGGCGGTACGTACCGGGCTCGGGTGCCTCGTCTGCGACGCGTTGAGCCTCGGCTCGCCCCTCCTTGTCGCGTGGCTTGAGGCCGTGGGTTCGCCGCGTGGCGTGATTCTCGTCGTCGGAACGTGTGCCGCGATCCTCTACTGGTTTGCGCGTTTCTTCGCGGGATTCGGCATCGCACTTTACGTGTACCGCACGACGAGGATCGGCCAGATGAAGGCAGCCCTGCGTGCCGTTCACCTGCCGCGAGTGTTCGTCGATGCCCTCGTTGTCGCGTTCCGCGTCCTCCCGACGGTTGGAGCGGAGGCGGTCGCCATCCGCGAGGCGATGGAAATGCGCGGCGTCGACCTCGGGGTACGCGGAGTTCTCCGTCACCCCCCTCGTGATCGCTGAGCGCTTCCTGGTCCCCCTGCTGTCCTCCATCGCGCGCGTGGCTGACGACCTGGCGGCGTCGAGCGTCGTCCGAGGCCTGGGCGGCCCCACGCGCCCCACCTCGCTCGCGCGGCTGCGCGCCACCGCCTGGGACGGCCTCGCCCTCGTGTGCGTGGCCGGCGTCATCGCCATCGAGATCTGTGCGCACCTGGGAGTCCTGCCGTGATTGATGTTGAATCCCTGTCGTTCTCCTACGTCAGTGAGCTGACGGGAGATCGCGTCGAGGCCCTACGCGGGGTCGATGTGTCCGCCCGGTCTGGAACCCTCACCCTCGTGTGCGGGTCCTCCGGCTGTGGGAAGTCGACGCTCATGCGCTCGCTCACCGGCCTCGTCCCCCAGATGACGCCGGGAGAGCTGGAAGGCGCGGTGAGGATCGACGGTCGCGACCTCGCCGAGGTTCCCCTGACCGAGGTCGGCCACCTGTGCTCGTCGGTCTTCCAGAATCCGCGCACCCAATTCTTCTGCGACACCGTCGCCGAGGAGCTGGCCTTCTGCGGGGAAAACTACGGCCGCGACCGGGAGACCCTGATCGAGAGCAGCGCACGCGCCGCGACGCTCATGGGGATCTCGCACCTGATGGACCGAAAGCTCTCGACCCTGTCGGGCGGGCAGCTCCAGAAGGTGGCGCTTGCCTGCGCGCTGTCATCGGGTGCCCCGGTCCTCCTCGCCGACGAGCCGACGTCGAACCTTGACCCCGACGCCATCGCCGACGTGCGACGCGCACTCGCGATCCTCAAAGAACAGGGGATGACGATCGTCGTCGTCGAGCACCGCCTCCACTTCCTGCGTGGGCTCGCCGATCAGGTTCTCCTCATGGAAGGCGGAACGGTCACGCGTCGCTGGAGCGGCGAGGAATTCTATTCGATGGGCGATGAGGAACGCAGGTCGCTCGGTCTGCGGACCCTCGTGGACCCTGGTCCGCCCGAGGCCTGGGTGACCTCCCGGGAGAGCGATGCACACGCCGCGCCGACCGCGAATGTGCGCCTGTCCTGCCGGGACCTGAGCTTCTCCTACGGGAAAACTCCCGTGTTCGAGGGGTTTGACGCGGATTTTCCGGCAGGGCAGATCACCTGCATCGCTGGAGAGAACGGCGCCGGGAAAACGACCCTCGTGCGCGTGCTGTGCGGACTGGCCGGCCCCGGTTCCGGGACGATCACCCTGGACGGGCAGGCAACCAATCGTCGACAGCGCCGAGCGGCGTGCGCGCTCGTCATGCAGGACACCGGACGTCAGCTGTTCTCTGACACGCTCGAGGGCGAGCTGACGATCGGCGCGTCGGATGCCAGCGGCGAGGCCGGGGAGAAGCTCCTGGCCGACTTCGACCTCGCTCACCTGGGGGACCGCCATCCCCTTAGCCTGTCGGGAGGACAGAAGCAACGCCTCGTCATCGCAGCTGCGCGAGCCACTGGGCGCCGAATCGTCATCCTCGACGAACCCACGTCGGGAATCGATGCCCGGCACCTTGACTCAATTACCGCGACCCTGCGCCGCATTGCGAACGAAGGAGCGGCCGTCATCGTCGTCACCCACGACGGCGAGTTCGCCTCGGCCTGCGCGGACCGACTCATCACACTCACGCCGACGGGCACCCAGCGCGCCCGCGAAGGAGAACCCCAATGACCGACACCGACGAGCGCGAGGACACCACTGCCTCGTCCCCGAGTGGACCCGACGCCAACGACGCGCGCACGGAGGACCCGCGCGCGGCTCACCTGGCGGGCCAACGCGCCTTCAAAGAACTGACCGCCCCCATCCGTGGGTCCATGATGGTCGCCCGAGTGCTCGGGTTCCTCTACGGTGCGCTCGCGGTCGCCCCCTACGTCGTCCTCGTCCAGCTCGGGCAGGTGCTGCTGGAGGCGGCCCGCTCGGGTGCCTCGCTGATCGCGCCGAGGTGATGACACTGCTCATGTGGCTGACCGGTGCCTTTGGCCTTCGATACGGTATCTACTTCGTCGCGCTGGCCGTCACCCACTTCGCGGACGTGCGCTTTGGACACATCGTGCGCTCCCGCATGGTCAGTGTCCTCGCCGCCGCGCCCCTCGCTTGGTTTACCTCCACGAACTCGGGGGCCGTGCGCAAGGCCATCCAGGACGACACACACGACGTACACACGGTCATCGCACACGCGCCCGTCGAATCCGCGGCCGCAATCAGCGCGCCAGTCTCCCTGCTCATCTACGCCTTCGTCGTCGACTGGCGGCTCGGGCTCCTCTCGATCGCGACGCTGCCCCCTCTACGGACTCCTCAATGCGTGGATGATGCGAGGCATGGGGGAGAAAACCGCGCAGATGGACCGACACCTCTCGCGCGTCTCGTCGACGATGGTCGAATTCGTGTCCGGCATCAGCGTCGTCAAGGCGTTCGGAACCGTCGGGCGCTCACACGAGCGATTCACCCGGGCTGCCGAGGACTTCTCGCGCTTCTACGTCGACTGGTGCGGTCCGCTGCTGAAAGGCTCCGCGCTCGGGCAGGCCAGCGTGTCTCCCTCCCTGATCCTGCTCGTCTCGACGGCGGGGGGTTCCGCGCTCGCGGCGGCGGGGATCGTCAGTCCGGTCCAGGTCATCACCTGCGCTCTCATTGCCCTCGTCATCCCGGCGGCCATCGAGGTTCTGGGGACAACGACATGGGCCTACCAGATCGCCGGGGCCGCCGCGCTGCGCATCGTGGACCTACTCTCGGTCGCCCCGTTGCCCGCCGAGGGGAGTGCAGTGCCGAAGGGAGCCGACATCAACATTGATGGCGTGTCCTTCTCCTACGGGTCAACTCTCGCGCTGGACGACGTGAGCCTGACGATCCCCGAGGGATCGGTGACCGCCCTCGTGGGTTCCTCCGGCTCGGGAAAATCGACGCTTGCGACGCTGGTCGCGCGCTTCGCCGACCCGGACCGGGGGGCTGTCCGCATCGGTGGGGTCGATGCGCGTGAGATCGCTGCGGACGTCCTCTACCGGCACGTCTCTTTCGTCCTCCAGGACCCGCAGCTCCTCGACATCTCCGTGCGTGACAACATCGCGCTCGGAGTCCCGGACGCCAGCGACGAAGCGGTGTGGGCTGCCGCTGGGGCCGCTCGCATCGACGATCACCTGCGTTCCCTGCCCCGAGGCCTCGACAGCGTCATCGGGGAGGACGCTCACCCCTCGGGTGGTCAGGCGCAACGCATCGCAATCGCTCGAGCCCTCCTCGTCGATGCGCCCATCCTCGTCCTCGACGAGGCCACCGCCTTCACCGACCCGGAAGCCGAAGCCGATATTCAGGCGGCGCTCACCCGCCTCGTCCAGGGAAAGACGGTCCTGGTCATCGCGCACCGCACAGCATCCATCGTCGGCGTCGACCAGATCGCCATCCTCGACGCTGGTCGTCTCATCGCGCTGGGCACGCCCGACCAACTCGCCGATCATCCCTACATGCGTCGCATGAGCGCACCCGCGAAAGGACACTGACATGCTCGACCTCATCCCCCGGCTGCGCGAACCCCTCTCCGAGCAGGGACGAGCCGACTTCGTTCAAGCAACCGTGCTGTCCTGTGTCGTCGGAGCGGTGCGCGGCGTCTCCTTTGGTCGCCTTCATCCCGGCTGCGATTGCCCTGACCTCGGGCGCGCCCGCGTGGGGTATGAGCCTGGGATCGTGGCTCGTTGTGCTCGCTCTGTGCGCCCTTACCTCCTTTGTCGTCGAGTACCTGCTCGCCATGCGCTCCTATTCGGTGGCCTTCGACTTCCTGTCGAACATGCACCGTGCGATCGGTGACAAGGTGGCGTCCCTGCCGCTCGGGTCGTTCCGCGCGGACACGGCTGGAAAGACGTCGCGCCTCGTCTCGCGCGAGCTCATGGTTCTGGGCGAGATCTTCGCGCACATGTATTCGCCCCTGATAGCCGCGATTGTCACCTCGGCGACGATGCTCGTTGGTATCGCCGCCTTTTCGCCGATTCTCGGGGTCGTGTGCCTGGTCGCAATTCGATCGTCGGCGGGGGAGTGTGGGTGGCGCGCCGATGCCTGCAGTCGGGGGCCGCCCTGAAGGAGCCTCCCGCCCGCGAGCTGTCGCACCGCATCGTCGAATACGCGACGAAGCAGGGGGCGCTGCGCGCGTGCGGGCGCTCCGCCTCCTACGAGCCCCTCCAGCGGGCCGAAGACGCCTACGGGGTGGCCGCGCGTCGCTCACTCATGAGGGAGACGGTTGGCCAGATCGTCAACGGCATGGCCGCCCAGACGGTCGTCGTGACGCTCATCTGCGCGATGGGGTGGCTCGCGGTCGCCGGTAGCGTCAGCCCCGTGGAGGCCATCGTCTCCATCGGCCTGCTCCTGCGCTTCACGCAGATCCTTGTCGACATCGGGACGCTCACCTCTGCGTTCGAAACCCGGCGCCCGGTCCTCGACCTCAGCCACGAGATCCTCTCCGCCCCCCGAACTGCCCGCCCCCAAGGGCGTGCGACGCGCGGACGAGGCCCCGGCCTCGTCGGGCGCATCCGTTGCCCTCGAGGACGTGTCCTTCTCCTACGAGGCCGACCACCCCGTCCTGCAAGGCGTGTCCTTCCGCGTCGAACCGGAGACGATGACAGCGATCGTCGGCCCCTCCGGCTGCGGCAAGACCACGATCGCGCGCCTCATCGCGCGCTTCTACGACGTGGACGCGGGAAGCGTGCGCGTCTGCGACGAAGATGTGCGCGACTGGGACACCGCCGACCTCATGGCGCAGCTCTCCCTCGTCTTCCAGGACGTCTACCTCTTCGACGACACCCTCGAAGCCAACGTTCGCGTCGGCAACCCCGACGCGACCCGAGCGGACATCGAAGAAGCGGCACGCCTGAGCGGAGTGAGCGAAATCGTCGAGCGCCTACCGCTCGGCTGGGACACCCCCGTCGGGGAAGGAGGCCGCGCATTGTCCGGAGGGGAACGCCAGCGCGTCTCCATCGCCCGCGCGCTCCTGAAGGCCGCGCCCATCGTCCTCTTCGACGAGGCCACGAGCGCCCTCGACCCCGAGAACGAATCACGCATCACCGACGCCATGGCCGCCCTGCGACGCGACGCAACACTCATCGTCATCGCCCACAAGCTCGACACGATCACGGCAGCCGACCAGATCGTCGTCCTCGACGAGGGCGGCCGCGTCGCCCAGATCGGCACGCACGCAGAGCTCTACTCGCAGGCGGACGGCCAGTACCGGGCCTTCTGGGACGCGCGCTCGCGGGCATCGGGGTGGAAGCTCGTCTGACGGCTATCACACTGCGAGGCTGGGGCCCCCAGTGCGCATCTCCGGACGGCGAGCTCGTGTGTCGTGTTCACACATCCAGCACGCGAACACCAGCCCAGCCAGGTGCATCCTTCCCGGGGCGCCCCGCAAGCCCGCCCCGGCCTCGCGCATTCAGCGATGTGCCGGGAGGTCGCTCGTTCGCGCGGCCGGCCCCGGCCTCGCGCTTCTTCCGGTCTGCCACCGCTGGGCCGCGCGCGCCAGGCCCAGGCCTCGTCTGTGAAACGCGCCGCCATGCTTGCGTGCGCCTGCCCGCCCTGTTAAGCTGATCCGTGCCGAAGACCGTTGGTGTCCACGCTAGTGGAGGAAAATCCAACGCAGGTGAGTGAGCAGCCCAGCTGCAACCGAGCGTACGCCCGACACGAACCTGCGTGTCGGGTTTTTTCTTACCTACGGTCACGTATCTGGAAGGAGGACCATGGCGAAGTCCGACAAGGTGGCAGCAGTTGCCGAGCTCGTGGAGCGTTTCCGCGCAGCCGACGCTGTCCTGCTGACCGAGTACCGCGGCCTGACCGTCGGCCAGCTCAAGCAGCTGCGTCGCGGCCTGGGCGAAAACGCGACCTACGCCGTGGCAAAGAACACGCTGGCGCGCCTGGCGGCCAAGGAGGTCGGCCTCGACTTCCTGGCTGAGGACCTCAAGGGTCCCACGGCCATCGCTTTCGTCTCCGGCGAGCCCGTTGAGGCCGCCAAGACCCTGCGTGATTTTGCTAAGGACAACCCCGCCCTCGTGCTGAAGTCCGGCGCGATGGACGGCGCTCCCCTGAGCGCCGAGGGTGTCAAGAAGCTTGCCGATCTCGAGTCCCGCGAGGTCCTGCTGGCCAAGGCCGCAGGCGTCCTCAAGCGCCAAGATTGGTCAGGCGGCGTTCGCATTCAACGCTCTGCCCGTCAAGGCAGTGCGCACCATCGATGCTCTGCGCGAAAAGCAGAGCGAGGCGGCCTGACGAGACAGGCCATGTTCCACGCCGCCACCGGCTGCGTGAAACAAACCAACAATCTGCACTCGTGCAGGCCAATTAGGAAGGATGCCACTCATGGCTAAGCTCTCCAATGACGAGCTCATCGCAGCTTTCAAGGAAATGACCCTCATCGAGCTCTCCGACTTCGTGAAGCTCTTCGAGGAGACCTTCGACGTTGAGGCCGCTGCCCCCGCAGCCGTCGCCGTTGCCGCCCCTGGCCGCCGACGCCCCCGCCGCCGAAGAGAAGGACGAGTTCGAGGTCGTCCTCGAGTCCGCCGGTGACAAGAAGATCGCCGTCGTCAAGGTCGTCAAGAACCTGGCCGGCCTGGGCCTCAAGGAAGCCAAGGACCTGGTTGACTCCGCGCCCTCCACCATCTTCCCCGCCGCGAAGAAGGAAGACGCCGAGAAGGCCAAGGCTGAGATCGAAGAGGCCGGCGGCAAGGTCACCCTTAAGTGACTTTCCCCGTCTGAATCGTTCAGACTCTTCCACCCGACTGGGTGGGCGAAACCCCGTCCCGCATCCGCGGGGCGGGGTTCGTGCATGCGTGGGCGCGTTGCTTGCGGCGCCGCGGGTGTTCCGGGCGCCGCTGGTGTGCTGTCGGGCCGGGCTGCTGGTTGTTCCCGTGGGCGGGGCCTGCCCGCGAGCCGTCTGCGCCGCGAGCTTCGCTCGGTGCCGTGAGCTTCGCTCGGCGCGTCGGCTCGAAGCCCGGCCAAGCCCCTCCGCCGCCCTTCATGCCGGCAGCGCTCGTTCGGTGCCGACGTGTGGCTTGGCGCGTTGGCTCGAAGCCCGGCCAGGCCTCGCCGCCGCGCACGGGTACTGCAGTCAGGCCTCGCCGCCGCCCGCGGGTACTGCGGTCAGGCCTCGCCGCCGCCCGCGGGTGCTGCGGTCAGGCCTCGGCGTCGCCCGCGGGTGCTGCAGCCAGCTCCGTCTTCGCCCTCCACGCCGGCGGCGCTCGTGCGGTGCTGACGTGTGGCTTGGCGCGTTGTCTCGAAGCCTAGCTGTGGCCGTCAATCAGCAACTTCGCACGTAATTCTTCTATGACTCATTCAAACATCGAACTTACATCGTTGGAATTGCAACGTTTTTGAGGTGTCTCGAAAAATGACCGCGATAAATTACGTGCGAGATTTGCCTGGAGGTGGCGTCGTTGCCGCCTGCGGGCACTGCAGTCAGGCCTCGCCGCCGCCCGCGGGTGCTGCGGTCAGGCCTCGGCGTCGCCCGCGGGCACTGCACCCAGGCCTCGGCGTCGCCCGCGGGTGCTGCAGCCAGCTCCGTCTTCGCCCTCCACGCCGGCGGCGCTCGTGCGGTGCTGACGTGTGGCTTGGCGCGTTGTCTCGAAGCCTAGCTGTGGCCGTCAATCAGCAACTTCGCACGTAATTCTTCTATGACTCATTCAAACATCGAACTTACATCGTTGGAATTGCAAGGTTTTTGAGGTGTCTCGAAAAATGACCGCGATAAATTACGTGCGAGATTTGCCTGGAGGTGGCGTCGTTGCCGCCTGCGGGCACTGCACCCAGGCCTCGCCGCCGCCCGCGGGCACTGCAGTCAGGCCTCGCCGCCGCCCTCCATACCGATGGTGATGGGGGTTTGGCAGCATGAGGAGCTGTCTGTCAGCGTGCAGGTGGTGTGTCGCGGTTCTAATGGTGCGATTCCCTCAATTGGCGGCGGTCAGCCCGCGACTTGAGGCGGTGTAGTCATCAAACTGCAGACCGATCGTGTGAAAACGCCCAAAATCAGCCTTTTGGCTGAATCAGGCTGTGTAAGTGGATAGGTTGTTGCTATCTGGATAGGTTGTGAGCATCCGGATAGCTTATTAACCTATCCGGATCGTCGTAACCTATCCGGATCGTCGTAACCTATCCGGATCGTCAGCTGCCAGGTCAGGGACATCTGCATGCCCGATCGGCGGGCCCGCGCGCTCTGGCGTGTTTGCAACGCCGGAGTCGTCTGGTATTTGTGTGTAGCGGGCGCTGTGGCCTTTTGATGGCGGCTCTGCCTGCCCATGCAACGGCCTGCGGCCGTAGCGATCGGCTTCTGGTCCTCTGCCTTCGGGAAAATGCTTGTTGCGGTGAGGCGTGCACCCGATTGGGAAGATTCCACCTCTTCTGATCGGGTTGAATCTTCCCGATCTGGTTGAACGGAGCTGATCGGCTCAAACTTTTTGGGATGAGGTACGAGTGTTGGGGAATGCGAGGAACAACAGGACGCTCGCAGGGGCGACTTTCTATGCCGCGGTGCGTTTTTCGTGGGGCAGTGACGTGGACACGGTATGTCGCGTGGCTGCGATGCTGGCGTGTTTTTCACGTGACCGCGACACGGGAACTTTCTTCCGCTTGACCATGACGCGGCGTCAGGGGTCAGAATCAATGTTATGAGTAACGACACCACTGCCTACACGGTCGGGGAGGTCGCTGAGCGGTTCTCGCTGACGGTGCGAACGTTGCACCACTGGGAGGCGCAGGGCCTTCTCGCTCCCGCCGCGCGGAGCTGGTCGAACTACCGGCTCTATTCGCGCGAGGACTGCGTGCGTGTCCAGAGGATTGTCATCTACCGGGCGACGGGGATGAAACTGATGGATATCAAGGCTCTCCTCGACTGTGGAGACTCTGAGGTCGAACACCTCAAGAGGCAAAGAGAGAGCCTTCTTGCTCAGCGTCGCGAAACAGACGCAATGATCGAAGCACTGGATACACTGTTGGAGGATGCAATGAATGACAACGAGCTCACCCTGGAAGACGTCGGGAAGATCCTGGGAGACGCCGACTTCGCGGCTCACCAGAACGAGGCCGAAGAACGCTACGGAGATACCGATGACTGGCGTGAATCGCGCAGGCGTACAGCCGCGTGGTGCGCTGCGGAATGGCGTCAGAACTCTGAGCGATTCCACGACATCGAACGCAGGATGATCGACGCAATTCGCGATGGTGTCGCCCCTGACAGTGAGAGGGCCGTCGGCCTTGTCGAGGAGCATAGGGAACTACTCAGCGAGTTCTTTCCAGTCACGCCCGCCAAGCACTACATCATGTCTCGCGGCTACATCAACGACGAGCGATTCCGCGAGCACTACGATTCGCAGCAGGTTGGCTTCGCGCAGTGGCTTGCCGATGCGATCGAGTGCGTCGCGAGGCGGCAGGGGCTGGATATCCAGAATCCCACGTGGGAGTGAACGCCCCAGACGGGGAAGTCGGATGGCAGTGACGCGCAGCATAGCTGGAGGCCCGTATCTGGCTTGCCAGTTCCGAATAGTCTCTGCTACCATTTTCTCTTGTCGCAATCCTGCGTAGCTCAACGGCAGAGCATCCGACTGTTAATCGGACGGTTACTGGTTCGAATCCAGTCGCAGGAGCAGACGCCCCGAGTTCTCACGAGCTCGGGGCTTTTCGTTTCTCCCTGAACCGGTGCAGGGGAGGAGTGCACCCGTGCGCACGCGGGCCCGCTCATGCATGCCTGGGCCCAATGATTCGCGCGTGGGCCCGCTGACTTGCGCGTGGGCAGCGCCGCTCACGCGCATGTCGAGAGGTTGACGTGCGTATCAAGGGGGGGTACGGGTACCGCGCATATTCAGCGGTTCGCGCGCGAGCTCCACGCGAGGCCAGGCGCCGTTGTGCCCACATCGCAGACCACCTCGCCCGCGACAGCCCATTGTTGGCGTTTTTCGCCGAGGTGGTCTGCACTTTGGGCACCACACTGCCCCGAACCGCTGTCAAGTCCTGGGTTTTGTGGAGGCTTGTTTAGGCCGCTTCCTTTCGTGTTGTTGTGTGTTGGTTTTCTGCTTGTTGCGGTGTGATGCCGCCCAGGGAGAGGTGGGGGCGGCGGGTGTTGTACCAGTGGACCCAGGCGGCGGTTGCGCGTTCAACCTCGCGCCGATCGCGCCATGGGCCGGCGTAGCCGGGGCGCGCCTCGTTGTAGATGAGTTCAGCTTTGTACAAGGAGTTCAACGCTTCGGCCAGGGCGTTATCGTAGGAGTCACCGGTTGAACCCACCGACGCTACTGCCTGGCAACGGGCGAGAGCTTGCCCGTAGCGCACGTCGCGGTATTGCACGCCCCGATCGGAGTGGTGCACGAGCCCACGAGTGTCTATATCATCGCGGCGACGTTGGTAGATCGCCATGTTCAACGCGTCCAGGGCCACGTCGGTATGCAGCGAGGACGCGACTTTCCAGCCCAAGATTTTACGCGAGCACACGTCGGTAACGAAAGCGACGTAGACCCAGCCAGCCTGGGTTGGCACGTAGGTGATGTCCGCGACCCACAACTCGTTGAGATCATGGGCCCCGAAATGCCGATTGACCAGGTCCAAGGGGCATGCATGGCGCGGCGCTGAAGCCGTGACATGGCGGGTCCGACGCCGACTCACGCCACGAATACCCATACGCCGCATCAAGCGCTCAACCGTGCAGCGCGCCACGTGCCCCACGCCCAACTCGTGAGTGTTGAGGAAGGCGTGCATCTTGCGCACCCCGAACACACAGTAGTTCTCCTCCCACACCTGCCTCATCACACGCATCAGCGCCTCGTCGCGCACGCTGCGCGCCGACAAGGCACGAGTCCGGGCAGCGTAATAGGCACTGGGAGCAACCCGCACCCCATACTGGGATAAAGCAGTGCAGATCGGCTCGACTCCCCACCGATGCCGGTTGGCCTCGATAAAGTCGTAGACTAACGCCCGAGGCGGTCGAGCTCCGCCCCGAAAAAGCCGACGCCGCCTTCAAAATTTCGTTGGCCCGCCGTAGCTCACGGTTTTCAGCTTCCAGCGCCCGGATACGGGCCTCTTGATCACTGATCTCGCCACGCTCATTGCGCCCGCCCTGCTCCACGGCGCGCACCCAGGTACGCAGCGCCTCAGGATTGATCCCCAACTGGCCGCCAATACGCTTGATAGCACCCTTGCGCCTAGAAGGATCAGCACGAGCCTCCAACGCCATACGCGTCGCACGCTCACGCAACTCCATCGAATACTTACGCTGACCAGACATCCCAAACCTCCAATCCGGCCTAAGACACTCTCCACAATACCCGGGACACATCACGCGACCTCACCACCCCGAACCGCGACCTCACCACCCCGAACCGCGACCTCAGCGCCACCAAACAGGGGCAATTGCGCTGTGAGAGGTGCACGGTCGAGCTCGGCCCACGTCGAGGGCACCGCCAAACGGGGGGAATTGCATCATTAGAGGCGCGACACGCCGGCGACACGCCGACAGGATGCTTCTAATGGTGCAAAACCCCCACCATTGCCCCGGGCGTCATGCTCCCTCACTGGCGTCACACTCTCTCACTGGCGTCACGTTCTCTCACTGGCGTCACGCTTCTCTCACTGGTGCAGGGCTGCCCGGCGGGGCGCCGATAAACGCCAGAAAGGCGTTGCCGGTAATGGCGGGGGCGTCACGGGCGGCCAGCTCCGCGACGGGGCTTGTGTCCGATGAGGTGAAACACATGAACGGCGGGAGTTAACCCCAACTGATCGGGTTAAATCTTCCCTAGATGCTCGAATGCTCCTCGCGGGTTGAATGCTCCCGATCGGGTGTATTCCTTCCGATGGGGCGCATCCTGTCTGAGGCGCTGCGGCGCGGGCGTCCGAGCGCAGGCATCCTCCCTCGACGATGCCTAGGAACGAGCCGCGACCAACGCGCTTGGCCCTATATCCGCAATAGTGATACGATGCTCAAGAGGGTGGCAGCCAGCCCACCAGGGAGTGATCCCCGGGCAGGTGGGCCACCCTTTTCTTATCATGCGCAAGCTCGCCGACCGCGGGCGCAATGCCTGGGTCAGAACTGTGATGTCCGATCAGTCCCTAGCTGCAACGGTGGAGCTACAGGGAGGGCTCATTCCGCGTGGGGCGTCAGCTCCAGGTGATCGGCCTGTTGCTCGTCATAGGTGCGGTTACCGTGTGATCCTTCGGGAAAGCCCTCTATTTCTCACTCGAATTATTGTCAAGGTGCCGCGACGTCCGCTCCTTCTCATCATCGGCCCTGCTGGCGTTTCTTAGCGGGTCTTGTCTCGCACGTCCCGGTTCTGATGCGCCCGATGCCAAAGCATGATCAACACCCCGCTCTCACGTGACGCGGACGCCGAACGGGCTGCCAGGTCACGCGGCAACCTGACGTCCAGTGGGGCAGGTGGCAACACGCCAACACGAAATGTCCTATATCCCTCCTGTCGCGCGAGAACATCGACGCGGGAAATGAAGGGAAAAAGTGGGGAGCGGGGCCCATTGCCCGGGCCTTCCGGCGGTCGATTATTCCACGACTAGCCCAGGGGGGATTCCCGCTCCGCATCAAATCTATCACGGGCTCGCTTGCATTCGTAGGGGAGAGTTGGGATAGGTGTGCAGTGCCGTGGACTTGCACGCTGGCGTGCGCGTGCGCGTGCGCGGGTGGTGAGGGCGTGGCTCACATGTGGATAGGTTACGCGGATATGGATAGGTTATGAGGATATGGATAGCTAAATAACCTATCCGGATGTTCATAACCTATCCGGATGTCGATAATCTATCCGCGTGCGAGGTGGGCTCCGGCTGGCGTCCGCGTGCGCGGGTGGTGAGGACGCGGGCGGCTGGTGTGCGCGGGCGTTGTCGGCGTGTGCTGGCGTCGACGTGCGCAGGTTCCTGGCTTGCACCGGGCTGGCACGTGCGGGTTACGAGGGCGTGGCTCGCATGTGGATAGGTTACGCGCATGTGGATAGGTTATGAGGATATGGATAGCTAAATAACCTATCCGGATGTTCATAACCTATCCGGATGTCGATAATCTATCCGCGTGCGAGGTGGGCTCCGGTTGGCGGCTGGTGTGCGTGGGCGCGGGTGGTGAGGACGCGGGCGGCTGGTGTGCGCGTGCGCGTGCGCGGGTGGTGAGGGCGTGGCTCGCATGTGGATAGGTTGCGCGGATATGGATAGGTTATGAGGATGTGGATAGCTTAATAACCTATCCGGATGTTCATAACCTATCCGGATGTCGATAATCTATCCGCGTGCGAGGTGGGCTCCGGTTGGCGGCTGGTGTGCGTGGGCGCGGGTGGTGAGGAGGCGGGCGGCTGGCGTGCGCGTGCGCGTGTGGTGAGGACGTGGGCGGCTGGTGTGCGCGTGCGTTGTCGGCGTGTGCTGGCGTCGACGTGCCCAGGTGCCTGGCTTGCACCGGGCTGGCACGTGCGGGTTACGAGGGCGTGGCTCGCATGTGGATAGGTTGCGCGGATATGGATAGGTTATGAGGATGTGGATAGCTTAATAACCTATCCGGATGTTCATAACCTATCCGGATGTCGATAATCTATCCGCGTGCGAGGTAGGCTCCGGTTGGCGGCTGGTGTGCGCGTGCGTGGGTGGTGAGGATGCGGACGGCTGGTGTGCGTGGGCGCGGGTTACGAGGTTGTGGCTCGCATGTGGATAGGTTGTGAGGATGTGGATAGCTTAATAACCTATCCGGATGTTCATAACCTATCCGGATGTCGATAATCTGTCCGCGTGCGGGGTGGGCTCCGGTTGGCGTGCGCGGGCGCGGGTGGTAAGGATGCGGGCGGCTGGCCTGCGCGTGCGCGGGTGGTGAGGAGGCCTGCGGATTGAATAGCAACCTGAGAATCGAAAAGGAATGGAGCTGTGCGAGAAGAACTGGTCGAAGCGGTCCTGCGCGTCGTGGAGTCAATTCCGGCCGGGCATGCAGCCACCTACGGCATGATCGCCCGTGCGGTTGGCACCGGTCCGCGCGTCGTGGGGCGGATCATGCACGATTGGGGCGGTAGCGTCCCGTGGTGGCGCGTCGTGAACGTTCACGGAACTTTTCCAACAACTGTGCGAGGGGACGGTTTGTCTCACTGGGAGCAGGAGGGGATGCGTCACGATCCGGCGCGTGGAAAACTTGCGCTCAGCGCCTGCCTCGTCGATCAGGACTGGCTCGACACTGTCGCGCAAACCGTCCTAGAGAATCTGCGCAATAGTGCGGAAATGTCAGACTTCTAGCTGCGGAAGTCTATTACGATTTGGTTACGCGTTCGCCGATTTGGCTGGCGCGCGCACCTGTGATGCCGTACTCTTAAAGGGACGCCGAAGAGGGCGTTTCCCTGGATACGTTTCCGTTAGCGTTAACGATAGACGGGGAAGCAAACTCCAGAAACAGAGAAGTTACTGGTACCCAAGGGGTGAGAAGTGACGAACTTACTAGAGCTAAAGGGGATCTCGAAGACGTTCCCCGGCGTGAAGGCGCTGTCCGACGTGGACCTCGACCTTCGCCCCGGTGAAGTCTTGGGTCTCTGCGGTGAGAACGGAGCGGGCAAGTCCACGCTCATGAAGGTGCTCACCGGTATCCACAAGTCTGACCCGGGCGGCGAGATCTGGCTGCAGGGGGAGAAGGTCGACATTCAGTCGCCGGAGCACGCGCGTGATCTCGGCCTGTCGATCATCCACCAGGAACTCAACATCGTTCCTGACCTGACCGTCGCCCAGAACCTGTACATCGGTCGACCCGGCACGTCCAAGTTTGGCTACGTCGACGACCGCAAGATGGTTCGTGACGCGCGCAAGCTTTTCGAGCGCCTCAACATGGACATTGATCCCACCGCTTACTGCCGTGACCTGCCGGTTGCGCGTCTGCAGATGGTGGAAATTGCGCGCGCGCTGTCCTTCGATTCGAAGATCCTGGTCATGGATGAGCCCACGGCTCCTCTGACGACCACCGAGACCGAATCCCTGTTCGAGCTGGTGCGCGACTTCGTGTGCCCGACGACCGGCCTGATCTTCATCACGCACCGCATGCCCGAGCTCACCGAGCTGACCGACCGCATCTCGGTCCTGCGCGATGGCAAGTACATCGGCACGGTGGACACGGCCACGACGCCTATGAGCGAGGTCGTCAAGATGATGGTTGGCCGCGAGGTCCCCGCCGACGCGCGCCCCACGACCAAGCCTCTCTCCGACGAGGCCGTCCTGCGCGTCGAGCACCTGTCGACCGTCAAGGCCGTCCACGACGTCTCCTTCGAGGTCAAGAAGGGCGAAATCTTCGGCTTCGCGGGCCTGGTCGGCGCCGGCCGCACCGAGGTCGCCCGTGCGCTGTTCGGCGCTGACCCCCACACCGAGGGCGACATCTACGTCCACGGTAAGAAGGTCTCGATCAAGAGCGCGACGGACGCGGTCAAGAACGGCATCGGCTACTGTCCGAGGATCGTAAGCAGTTCGGTCTGCTCCTCGATAAGGACCTGTCCTTCAACACGGGCATGGCCGCCATGGACCACTTCACGAGCGCGTCGGTCGTTGCTACCAAGAAGCTGCGCAAGGTCGCACGGGAGTACGTGAAGAAGCTGCGCACGCGCACCCCCAGTGTCGACGTCGAGGTCCGCAGCCTCTCCGGCGGTAACCAGCAGAAGGTCGTCGTGGCCAAGTGGCTGGAGCGCGACACTGACATCCTGATCTTCGACGAGCCGACCCGCGGCATCGACGTGGGCGCGAAGGATGAGATCTACACGCTGCTCGAGGAACTGGCGAAGCAGGGGAAGGCGATCATCGTGATCTCCTCGGAGCTGCCCGAGGTCCTGCGTCTGGCGAACCGTATCGCCGTCATGGCCCACGGCCGCATTATTGGCACCCTCGACAATGAGGAAGCCACCCAAGAAAACATTATGGAACTGGCCACCGTCGGCCAGGAAGAAGCGAACGGAGTACACGCGTGAGCACCGCCGTCGTCGATAACAAGGGCCTGGAGGCGCCGTCGCCTTTCAAGACCTTCATGAAGAACAACATGCAGCTGCTGCTCGTGACGCTGGCGCTGCTGGTCGTTCTAGCATTCTTTAGCTTTGCAGTGCCCAACTTCGCGTTCATGAATCGTGAGGTCTACCTGGGCATCGTCCTTCAGTCGGCCTACACGGGCGTCATGGCGCTCGGCGCAACATTCGTGATCGCCACGTCGGGCATCGACCTCTCCGTCGGAACGGGCCTGAGCCTCGTGGCCGTTATGGCAGGTGTCTTCCTCGCGCCGACAAGATGAACCTGCCGCTCGGCCTCGGCCTCGTTCTGACGCTGCTCGTCGGTATGGCGATCGGCCTGGTCAACGGCGTGAACATCTCGATCCTGGGCCTGCCACCCTTCATCGCAACACTCGCGATGATGATGGTCGCCCGAGGCCTGGCGCTGATCATCTCCGACAAGGCCTCGATCTCCATCGCCAACCCCGGCTACAAGTACATTGCCTCCGGCATGCCCATCCCTTACGTTGCCAACGCTGTCATCATTTTCGTGGTCCTCACGATCCTGGCGACCTTCCTCATGAACAAGACGCTGCTCGGCCGCTACGCGCTGGCGATCGGCTCCAACGAGGAGGCTACCCGTCTCTCCGGCGTCAACGTTCGCCTGTGGAAGATCATCATTTACGTGGTCGCGGGTGCGTTCATGGCTATTGGCGCCATCCTGTACTCGGCTCGTAACGGCCTCGTCCAGCCCGCTGAGGGCGTGGGCATGGAACTCAACGTCATCGCGGCGGCCGTCATCGGTGGCACCTCCCTGTCGGGCGGCCGCGCCTCGATCCCCGGCGCTCTGGTCGGCGCGATCCTCATGGAGACCCTGAAGAAGGGTCTGACCATGATGGGTATCGCCGCCGAATGGCAGTTCGTCGTCACCGGCATCGTTCTGCTCCTTGCGGTCGTTATTGACAACATCCGCCGCATCCGCGAGAACGCCGCCTGATTCTTACCCATTCAATTCACCCATCGTGGACCGACGTCGGTCCACACACACCAAGGGCGGGAATGACCCCGCCACCCCACGAAAGGAACACCAATGCGCCCCATCGGACGTATCATCGCCGCCGCCGCTGTCGGCTCCATGGCCCTGGGCATGGCTGCTTGCACGACCTCGACGGATGCGGGCGGAGGCTCCTCCTCCGACACCAGCACCACCAAGAGCGACTCCTCCGGCGCCTCGAAGGTGGACGCCTCCGGCGAGCAGCAGGACTGGGAAAAGGCCGCTGTGAAGGGTGATGGCACCAAGACCATCTACCTGGTCTCCAAGGGCTTCCAGCACCGCTTCTGGCAGGCCGTGAAGGAAGGAGCCGAGCAGGCTGGCGACGAGCTGGGCTACAAGGTTAGCTTCGTCGGCCCGCAGGATGAGACCAAGGTCACCGAGCAGACCGACCAGCTGAAGTCCGCCCTCGACTCGGGCCCCGCGGCCATCGGCTTCGCCGCCCTCGACTCGAAGGCTGCCGCCGACCTGCTCAACGAGATCCATGACAAGGGCATCCCGGTCGTCGCCTTCGACTCCGGTGTCGAGTCCGACATCCCGGTGACCACCGTCCAGACGGACAACAAGAAGGCCGCCGAGGAAGCCGCCAAGCACATGATCGAGCTGCTCGATGGCAAGTCGGGCTCGGTCGGCATGGTCTGCCACGACTCGACCTCCACCACCGGCAAGCAGCGCTGCGAGGGCTTCAAGGACTACTTCAAGGCCAACGCTCCGTCTAACCTGAAGCTCCTGGACGAGCAGATCGCCGGTGAGGTCACGAAGGCCGCCGACACCTCGCTGTCCATCATCCAGGCCAACTCCGACATCGTCGGCATGTACGGCTCCAACGAGGCCGCTGCCTCCGGCATCGTCCAGGGTGTCGCCGAGTCCGGTAAGGACGTCACCGTCGTCGGCTTCGACTCGGGCAAGACCCAGATCGACGCCATCAAGTCCGGCAAGGAGGCTGGCGCCGTCACCCAGTCGCCCGTCAAGATCGGCTACTACACGGTGAAGGCTGCGGTTGCCGCTCTCAACGGTGGTGAGCTGCCCACGGTCATCGACTCGGGCTTCGCCTGGTACGACAAGTCCAACATCGACACCGACGCCATCAAGGCCAACCTGTACGAGTGAGACACTAGGTCTATAGGGCACGAGGCCGGGGCCGGGGAGGCGCACGCCGAACCGGTGGCCCGCCGCAGGTCCCGCCCCGAATGGTCGGGGCGGGACCTGCGGACCCGGCACTCACTGAATCTAAGGATCCGAGGGGGCGAGTGCCCCCGCGCTCCGACATCGACGTCTTCATGAGGGATGAAGGAATAATGACTGAACACCCCCGCATCGGAATCCGCCCCACGATTGATGGCCGCCGCAAGGGCGTGCGTGAGTCGCTCGAAGAGCAGACCATGAACATGGCGAAGTCTGTCGCCGACCTCTTTACTTCCAACCTGCGCTACCCGGATGGCGCCCCGGTCGAGGTCGTCATCGCCGACACCACGATCGGTCGCGTCCACGAGGCGCAGGCCTGCGCGGCGAAGTTCCGCGCCAACAACGTGGGTCTGACCGTGACGGTGACCCCGTGCTGGTGCTACGGCACCGAGACCACGGACATGGACCCGGCGATGCCGCACGCGATCTGGGGCTTCAACGGCACCGAGCGCCCCGGCGCCGTGTACCTGGCCGCCGCCCTGGCCGGCCACGCCCAGATCGGCATCCCCGCCTTCGGCATTTACGGCGAGCACGTGCAGGACGCCGACGACACCTCGATCCCCGAGGACGTGCGCACCCGCCTCCTCGACTACGCGACCGCCGGCCTGGCCGTCGCTCAGATGAAGGGCGAGGCTTACCTGTCCATGGGCTCGGTCTCCATGGGTATCGCCGGCTCCGTCGTTAACCCTGACTTCTTCGGCTCCTACCTGGGCATGCGCAACGAGTACATCGACATGAGCGAGTTCACGCGCCGTATCGACGAGGGCATCTACGATCCCGAGGAGTACGAGCAGGCCTACCAGTGGATCCGCGAGAACTTCAAGCAGGGTAAGGACTGGAATCCGCCGGAGTGGCGCTACCCCGAGAAGCACGAGGACTGGTGGAAGTTCGTCACCAAGATGACGCTCATCGCCCGCGACCTCATGCACGGCAACCCGCGCCTGGCCGAGCTGGGCTTCGAGGAAGAAGCGGGCGGCCACGGCGCCATCGCCGCCGGCTTCCAGGGCCAGCGCCAGTGGACGGACCACTTCCCGAATGGCGATGTCCTGGAGACTATCCTCAACACGAACTTTGACTGGACCGGCATCCGTCAGCCCTCCGTCGTGGCCACCGAGAACGACTCGCTCAACGGCGCGTCGATGCTCTTCGGCTACCTGCTGACCAACACGCCGCAGATCTTCTCCGACGTGCGCACCTACTGGAGCCCCGAGTCCATCGAGAAGGCGACCGGCTGGAAGCCTGAGGGCCGCGCCGCCGCCGGCCTGCTCGACCTGCGTAACTCCGGCTCCACCACGCTGGACGGCGCCGGCAAGGCCGTGCGTGACGGCGAGAACGTCATCAAGCCCTGGTACGAGCTCACCGAGGAGGACCGCGAGGCCACGCTGGAGGCCACGACCTTCCACCCAGCCTCGACCGGCTACTTCCGCGGCGGCGGCTTCTCGACGCACTTCCGCACCTCGGGCGAGATGCCCGTGACGATGTGCCGCATCAACCTGGTCCGAGGCCTCGGCCCGGTTCTGCAGATCGCGGAGGGTTACACGGTCGAGCTGCCCGACGAGGTTGCCTTCACCATCGAGGAGCGCACCAACATCGAGTGGCCCACCACCTGGTTCGTCCCGAACCTGACGGGCGAAGGCGCCTTCAAGAGCGTCTACGACGTCATGAACAACTGGGGTGCGAACCACGGCGCGATCTCCTACGGCCACATCGGCGGCCAGCTCATCACGCTGGCGTCGATGCTGCGCATCCCGGTCAACATGCACAACGTCCCCGAGGAGCGGATCTTCCGCCCCAAGGCGTGGTCGCTGTTCGGCACCGAGTCCCTGGAGGCCGCGGACTTCCGCGCCTGCCAGACCTTCGGCCCGATGTACCGCTGATGCACGTTCCGTTCGGGCTCGGGTTCCCCTCTCCCCGAGCCCGAACGGAGCACCTTCCCGGGTAAGCCCGGTCCCGGAACGCGGCCCCGGCCTCGCCGATGAGGACAGCCGTATTACTATCCCAATGACGGGACACGCCGAGCGAGGGCGTTTTGAGCAGGAGACTTCAATGACCACCGTACTTGCTGTTGACCTTGGATCCGCGTCCGGGCGAGTTCTCGCCGGAACTCTCACTGACGGCTGCCTGGAGGTCACGGACATTCACCGCTTCAAGCACCAGGCCCACCGCCGCGAGGACGGGACGCTGACGTGGGACGTGGCGACGATGGAGGCCGAGACGATCAACGGCCTGACGAAGGCTCTCGAGCAGTTCCCGGACGCCTGCGCGGTCTCGATCGACACGTGGGGCGTGGATTGGGCCCCCCTCGACGAGGATGGACGCCTCGTCGGCGACGTCATTGCCTACCGTGACGAGCGCACGTCGCGCACCCTTGATGCTTTCCGTGAGCGCATCGCGGACCGCGAGTTTTTCGACCTGACCGGCAACCAGCCAGCGACCATTAACACCGCGAACCAGCTGTTCGCCTACCTGCAGGAAAGACCCCGCCGACGCCAGCGCGTCGCGGGCGGCACTCTTCCTGCCCGACTACTTTCGCGTACCGACTCACCGGAGTCGTCGGATGGTCGCGCACGATCGCCTCGACGTCCGGCCTGCTCACCCCCGGCGGCGGCGACTTCAACGACGAGGTCTTCACTCGCCTCGGCATCCCGCGCGGCTGGTTCGGCGAGCTGTCCGCCGACCGCACCGTCGTCGGCCCGTGCACGGTCCCCGGCCTCGAGACCCTCACCGTCGTGCGCGGCGGCGCCCACGACTCGGCCTGCGCCGTCCACGGCCTGCCCATCGAAGCGGGCAAGCGCGCGTTTTTCCTGTCCTGCGGCTCCTGGTCCGTCCTTGGCGCGATCGAGGACGAGCCCCTCATGAGCGACGTCGCCTTCAACATGGGGATCACCAACGAGGGCCGCACCGACGGGGGAGTGCGCCCCCTGTTCAACATCACCGGCATGTGGATTCTCCAGGAGATTCAGCGCCAGTGGGAACGCGAGGGCACTCCCACCGACACCGACGAACTCGTCGCCCAGGCGCGCGAGCTGCCTGAAGCCCCGGGCGTCTTCGACCCGGACGGCGAGGCCTTCGCGACCCCCGGGGACATGCAACGCAAGATCGACGAGGCCCTGGATGCCCAGGGGGTCGCCCGCCCCGATTCGATGGCCGGCTACGTGCGCGTCATCATCGAGTCCTTCGCCCGCCGCTACGCTCGGGCGATCGGCGAGCTGACCGAGGCCACGGGCAAGGCCCCCGACCAGCTCAACCTCGTCGGTGGCGGCGCCCGCAACCGCCTGCTGTGCGACCTGACCGCCCAGATCGCTGGGGTGACCGTCGTGCGCGGCCCCATCGAGGCCTCGACCTTCGGTTCCCTCCTGGCCCAGCTCGAGACCATCGGCGCCCTGGATCCCAGGGAGCGAGCATCCGTCATCGCAGCGAGCGCATCGACCCATGTCCACGTACCGACGAACGCCTAAGAAAGTCTCGCTGGCCGACATCGCACGCGCGGCCCGCGTGTCCACCAACACCGTCTCGCGCGTCGTGCGCGGCGACCCCGAAGTCTCGGAAAAGACGCGCGCGAGGATCGCCAAGCTTGTCGAGGAGCTGGGCTACGTGCCCAACTACGCGGCGCGCGCGCTCGCGGCCAAGCGCACCAACGTGCTGCAGGTCGTGCTGGCTGCGCCCATGTATCACGGGCACGGCACCGTGCTGCTGTCGATCCTGAACGCCTCGGCGCAGGCCGGGTACCACGTGTCCCTGTCCTACGCGTACGGGCCGGACGGGCAGCTGCGTTCCGACTTCGCGCCCTTCGACGTGGATGGCGTCATCATCCTGGGTGGTCAAGATCCCACAATCGACGTCGCGATCGAGGCGGGGTAAGCGTTTCCCGACGGTCCTCATTCTGACGAGCGAGCAGGGACTCGACGGCATTTCGACGGTCGCGGTGGATAACGTGCGCGGGGCGCGCCTGGCGACCGAGCACCTGCTCGCCCAGGGGCTCACCGACGTCGTTCACATCGCGGGTCCCTCCGGCTGGTCGGACGCGCAGATGCGTCGCCTCGGCTACGAGCAGGCGTGTGCGTCCTACGACATCGAACCCCGTCGTCCTGCAGCCCGACTCGTGGGACTCACGCGACGGCTACGACGTCATGCGCGCGGCGGGCCGATTGCCGCAGGGGCATTCAGGCGGCGAACGATCAGCTGGCTCTCGGGCGCGATGCGTTACATCTACGAGCGCTGGGGAGTGGTTCCTCGCGACGTGCGGGTCGTCGGCTTTCGATGACATCGACGGCGCGGACTCCTACGCGCCTCCGCTCACGACGATCCACCAGCCCTTTCGATCGACTCGGGGCGCACGGCGGTGCGCCTCGTGCGTTCGCTCATGGACGGCGGCCCCTCCCAGGATATTGTTCTCGATCCCCGAGCTGGTCATCCGGGCCAGTTCACACCTGTAAGGAAGGTACGTTCATGCTCTACGGTCCTATGACTCATCCTCAGTTCCTGCGCGCGCTGGCTGCGGCCGGTCACGGGTCGAAGATCCTGCTGGCTGACGCGAACTACCCGCACACGACGGGTGTGAACCCGCGCTGCGAGCTCGATTTCGCTGAACCTGGCCCCGGGCCTGCTGGACGTCAGCCAGGTTCTCGATGTGCTCAAGCGCACGATCCCGATCGAGCGCGCCGAGATCATGACCCCCGCGCCCGACGCCGAGCCGGTGGAGATTCCGATTCACGACGAGTTCCGGGCGGCTCTGCCGGGCGTCGAGTTCGGCGAGCTGTCGCGCTGGGACTTCTACGATGCCGCACGCGATGAGAACGTGGGCATCATCGTTGCGACGGGTGAGCAGCGCCTGTACGGCAACCTGCTGCTCACCGTCGGCGTGCGTGCGCCGGGGGAGTAAAACACTTCTCATGTCCGAGGCATGGGGCTCATTGAGGCGGCGACGTGCGCTTTCGTTTCATTTTCGTTTGATTGTGTGAGCCAGGTGCCAGCTGTCGTCGCGTTGATGGCGGGCGGGCGGTCCCGAGGGCCGCCCGCCCGCTCGTTTATCCGCATTTTGTCAAGGCAATGGGGCTTTGATTCGGCGAGTGTGTGAACATGTGTGCCGCTGTGGTGCACGGCTGGGCGACTCATCAATGTGATGTTGCATGCTTTCGTTTAAATGACTATTCTGTCCTTAACGAAAGTGAAAGCGACAGAAGGTTGTCGCGAATGTATCGAGAGGTGAAGCCATGGGACGTGCAGAAGAACGCACGAACTACATCCTGGATCGCCTCGCCCGCGAGGGTGAGGTGAGCGTCGCTCAGCTCGCCTCCGACCTGGGAGTCTCGCCCGTAACCGTTCGGGCCTCCCTCAAGGCCCTCGACGAGCAGGGCTACCTCGTGCGCACCCACGGAGGGGCACGCCCCACCACCTTCCGAAACATCCACCTGCGCCAGAATGATCGCGTCGATCAGAAGGAGCGCATCGCCCGGGCCGCCGCGGACATGATCCACGACGACGACCGGATCATGATCGAGGCCGGCACCACCTGCGCCCTCATCGTCAAGTACCTCACCGGCAAGCGCGGAGTTCAGGTCCTGACCAACTCCGTCCTCGTCTTCGCCAACGCCCGCTCCAACCCGAACCTGAACATCACGCTGACGGGCGGGCACTTCCGCGCCGAGTCCGAGTCCCTCGTGGGGCCGGTCGCCGAGCGCGCTATCAATGACTTCAACGCGCGCGTTGCGTTCCTCGGAACGGACGGTTTCAGCGTTGATCGCGGCCTGACCACCCAACTCGTTGAGGGTGGGCAGGTTGGTTCCATCATGCGCACACGCGCACAAGAGACGTGGCTGCTCGCAGACTCCTCCAAGTACGGGGAAGCCGGCTTCGTCACCTTCATGGGGATCGACCAGGTCACCGGAATCATCACCGACGATGAGATCCCCGAAGAATCCATCAAGGAATTGGCCGAGCGCACGAAGCTGCGCATCGTCTAGGAGGAATTACATGGCCACCATCGTGGTGATGCCCCAGCTGGGCAACTCTGTTGAGTCATGCATCATCGTCGAGTGGATGATCGCCGAGGGCGACAGCGTCGCCGTCGACCAGACCCTCGCGTCCATCGAGACGGACAAGTCGACGATGGAGGTCCCCTCCACCGCCGAGGGCACCGTCCTGAAACTCCTGTGGGAGGAAGGCGACGAGGTCCCCGTCAAGGATCCGCTCATCATCGTCGGTGAACCCGGAGAAGACATCTCCGGCCTCGTGCCCGGCGGTGACGCCGCACCCGTCGAGGATGCACCCGACAAGGCAACCGCCGCACCCGAGCAGGCTGCCCCCGCCTTTGCCACCGAGCGAGCCACCGGCGCGGTCTCCCCACGTGCCCGCGCCCTGGCCGCCTCGGCGGGCCTGGATGCCTCGACCATTACCGAGGGTTCCGGCCCCCACGGCCGCGTCATCGAGCGTGACGTCGCCGCCGCGATCGCTGCGGGTCCCGTCCTGACCTCCGCCGCGCGCGCCGCCGGTGTCCAGGCCACCGAAGGCACCGGCATTGGTGGCCGCGTGAGCGTCGCCGACGCCGGCCGAACGCCCGAGGCCGCCCCGGCCTCGCGCCCCGTTGCCTCCGCCCCTGCGGGTGCCGATTACCCCGGTGCCTCGACCTCCACCCCGCTCAAGGGCGTGCGCAAGGTCGTCGCCAAGCGCATGATGGAGTCCCTGACGACCACCGCGCAGCTGACCCTCAACACCACCGCGAACGCCGCCGGCATCCTCGCGATGCGCAAGAAGGTCAAGAACGCCGATCCGGCTCTGGGCCTGGGCAAGATCACGCTCAACGACCTGGTCTGCTTCGCCGTGTCGCGCACCCTGCCCAAGTACCCCGTGTTCAACGCCCACCTTGAGGACGGCGTGCTCACCCAGTTCGAGCAGGTCCACCTCGGCTTCGCGTGCGACACCCCGCGCGGCCTCCTCGTCCCCGTCATCCGCTCCGCGCAGGCCCTGGGCCTCAAGGCGTTCTCCGACGAGGCCAAGCGCCTGGCTGGCGGTGCCATCGACGGCACCATCGCCCCCGACTTCTTGAGCGGCGGCACCTTCACGGTCTCCAACATCGGCTCCTTCGGTATCGAGACCTTCACCCCCGTCATTAACCTGCCCCAGACAGCCATCCTGGGCGTTGGCGCAATCACCCCGCGTCCGGTTGTGGCAGCCGACGGCACGATCGGCGTGGAGCAGCGCCTCAACCTGTCGCTGACGATCGACCACCAGGTCATCGACGGCGCGGACGGCGCCCGGTTCCTGCGCGACCTGGTCGCCGTCATCGACAACATCGACGTGACGGTCCTGGCCTGAGGAAAGAGGAACACTCATGAGTGACATGCATTTTGACGTCATCGTCCTCGGCGCGGGGCCCGGCGGCTACCTGGCCGCCGAGCGCCTCGGGCACGCCGGCAAGAAGGTCGCCCTCGTTGAGGAACAGTACCTGGGCGGCACCTGCCTGAACGTGGGCTGCATCCCCACCAAGACCCTGCTCAACGGCGCGAAGAACTACCTGCACGCCAAGGAAGCCAGCCAGTTCGGCGTGGACGCCAGCGGCGTTGCCGTCAACTGGACAAAGATGCAGGCCTGGAAAGATCAGGTCGTTAAGGGCCTGGTCGCGGGCGTTGCAGCCACCGAGCGTAAGGCGGGCGTCACCGTCATCAACGGACGAGGCCACCTCGACGCCCCCGGTCGCGTGACCGTCGAGGGCACGACCTACACCTCGGACCACGTCATCATCGCCACGGGCTCCGTGCCGGCCATGCCCCCGCTGCCCGGCACCCAGGACAATCCGGCGCTGGTGGATTCCACGGGCATCCTGTCCCTGCCCGAGGTCCCCTCCCGCCTCGCGATCATCGGCGGCGGCGTCATCGGCGTCGAGTTCGCCTCCCTGTACTCCACCCTGGGTTCGCAGGTGACCGTCATCGAGATGGCCCCCGAGATCCTGCCGTTCATGGACGACGACCTGGCCGCCAAGGCCCGCGCCGCCATGAAGGACGTGACCTTCGAGCTGGGCTGCCGCGTCGAGTCCCTCGACGGAGGCACCGTCCACTACTCCAAGGGCGAGAACAAGTTGAGCGTCGAGGCCGACGTGGTCCTCATGGCCGTTGGCCGCCGTCCCGCGACGGCGGGCTGGGGCGCGCAGGAGGCTGGCCTCGAGATCAACCGCGGCATCGTCGTCGACGACACGATGCGCACCAATTTGCCCAACGTGTGGGCTATCGGCGACGTCACCGGACGCTCCCTCCTGGCGCACGCCGCCTACCGCATGGCGGAGATCGCCTCGGCGAACATCCTCGACCCGACCGCGAAGAAGCGCGGCGAGGTCATGCGCTGGCACACCGTGCCCGTGGGCCGTCTTCTCGATCCCCGAGGCCGCGGGCGTCGGTCTGACCGAGTCCGCCGCTCAGCGAGAGGGCCGTGAGGTCCTCGTCGCCAAGGTTCCCGCCCTCATGTCGGGCCGCTTCATCGCCGAGAACGGTTTTAAGGCCCCCGGCGAGGCGAAGATCCTCGTGGACCCCACGACCCACCAGGTGCTGGGCATCCACGTGCTGGGCGCGTACGCCGCCGAGATGATCTGGGGCGCGCAGGCCGTCCTCGAGATGGAACTGACCGTCGAGGACCTGCGCCAGGTCGTCTTCCCGCACCCCACTGTTTCCGAGGTCATCCGCGAAGCCGCGTGGGCCGTCAAGCTCTAACGAACAACTACATCAAGGAAGAGTAGAACAATGACTCAGTCTCTTATCATCGACCCCAATGAGGTGCGTCGCCCGGGATACGTGAAGTTCCCCGAGGTCCCCGTCAACCAGTACACCTTCGACCGTGAGACCGAACTCGCCCGCTACGGCGAAAAAGGGCATGGTCCAGATGCTCCACGACATGATCGTCGTGCGCACCTTCGAGTCGATGCTCGACTCCATCAAGAAGACCGGCCAGTGGGAAGGCATCGAGTACAACCACCGCGGCCCCGCCCACCTCGGCATCGGCCAGGAGAGCGCCTACGTCGGCCAGAGCTTCGTTCTGTCGCCGGAGGACTTCATTTTCGGCTCGCACCGCTCGCACGGTGAGATTCTCGCCAAGTGCTACTCGGCCATGCACCAGATGGACGAGGGCCAGCTTGAGGGCATCATGAAGGGCTTCCTCGGCGGCGAGACCCTGTCCTACGCCGAAAAGATCGGCTACAAGGACACGAAGGACCTCACCGAGAACTTCATTCTCTTCGGTGCCCTCGCGGAGATCTTCGCCCGCAAGTCCGGCTTCAACCGCGGCCTGGGCGGCTCGATGCACACCTTCTTCCTGCCCTTCGGCTCCTACCCGAACAACGCGATCGTCGGCGGCTCCGCCCCGATCGCGAACGGCGCGGCCCTGTTCAAGCGCATCAACCGCAAGCCCGGCATCGTCGTCTCCAACGTCGGTGACGCCGCCCTGGCCTGTGGCCCCGTGTGGGAGGCCCTGAACTTCGCGTCGATGGATCAGTTCCGCTCCCTGTGGCGCGAGGAGGACGGTGGCAAACCCGCCGATCCTGTTCAACTTCTTCAACAACTTCTACGGCATGGGCGGCCAGACCTTCGGCGAGACCATGGGATATGAGATCTCGCCCGCGTGGGCGCGGCCCTCAACCCCGAGGCCATGCACGCCGAGCGCGTCGACGGCCTCAATCCGCTGGCCGTTGCGGACGCGACCACCCGCAAGAAGAAGATCCTCGAGGAGGGCCGCGGCCCCGTCCTCATGGACACCATCACCTACCGCTTCTCCGGCCACTCGCCGTCGGACGCCTCGTCCTACCGCACGAAGGAAGAGGTCGAGCTGTGGGAGCAGGTTGACTGCATCAAGGAATACTCGAACCTGCTCATCTCGAACGGCCTGACCACGCAGGACGAGATCGACGGCTACGCGGCCTCGCTGACCGACAAGCTGGTCAAGGTCCTCAAGCTGGCCATCGACGACGACGCCACCCCGCGCGTCGCGGACGGCTACATCGACACCGTCATGTTCTCCAACGAGAAGGTCGAGGCCTTTGACGACGCGAGCCCCGAGATCGACCTTAAGGACAACCCGCGCGTCAAGGCACTGGCCAAGAAGGTGCGTTCTTCCGTCGATGAGAACGGCAAGCCTGTCTCCAAGATGCGCATGTACCAGTTCCGTGACGGTCTCTTCGAGGCGATGCTGCACCGCTTCAAGACCGACCCGACGATGGCCGCATGGGGCGAGGAAAACCGCGACTGGGGCGGTGCCTTCGCCGTCTACCGTGGCTTGACCGAGGCCCTGCCCTACCGTCGCCTCTTCAATTCGCCCATCGCCGAGGCCTCGATCGTGGGCGCTGGCGTCGGCTACGCGATGGCCGGTGGTCGCGCGGTCGTTGAACTCATGTACTGCGACTTCCTGGGCCGCGCCGGCGACGAAGTCTTCAACCAGATGGCCAAGTGGCAGTCGATGAGTGCCGGCCTGCTCAAGATGCCCCTCGTCCTGCGCGTGTCCGTGGGTGCCAAGTACGGCGCGCAGCACTCCCAGGACTGGAGCGCGCTCGTCGCCCACATCCCGGGCCTGAAGGTCTACTTCCCGACCACCCCGACCGACGCGAAGGGCATGCTCAACCTGGCGCTTGCCGGAACCGATCCGGTCGTGTTCCTGGAGAGCCAGAAGCTCTACGACAAGGGCGAGGACTTCGAGCCCGGCGGCGTGCCCGAGGGCTACTACGAGACCGAAGAAGGCGAGCCGGCGATCCGCCGCGAGGGATCCGACATCACGATCGCTGCCTACGGCGCGACCGTGTACAAGGCCCTCGAAGCCGCCGACGTCCTGGCCGAGAAGTACGGCCTGAGCGCTGAGGTCATCGACCTGCGCTTCGTCGCCCCGCTGAACTACGACAAGCTCATCGCGTCCGTGAAGAAGACCGGTCGCCTCGTCCTCACCTCGGACGCGGTCGAGCGCGGATCCTTCCTCAACACGGTTGCCGCCAACGTGCAGACCCTCGCCTTCGACGCGCTCGACGCGCCGATCGCCGTCGTCGGCTCGCGCAACGGCATCACGCCCGGACCCGAGCTGGAGTCGTTCTTCTTCCCGCAGGTCTCCTGGATCCTCGACGCGATTCACGAGCGCATCCTGCCCCTGCCCGGCCACGTGCCCACCACGAAGCACGCGACCGAGGCCGAGATCGCTCGCCTGAACCGCGAGGGCCTCTAACAAGCACTGGGGACGGGCTGCTCCCCTTTCCGGCCCGCCCCCGTCCGAGGCTCGCATTCCCTGACGCGAGCCACGCGAGGCCGGGGCAACCTCCTCCTCACCTGAGCCCCGGCCTCGCGCCCCTTCCTTTCTCCACATTTTTCTCCACCCAACGAAGAGATGGCAGAACCCATGGACATCACCAACGACCCGGCCGCCACCCCGGCCCAGCGCATCGAGGCGCTGCGCGTCGTCGCAGCCGACGAGCACTTCCCGAGCTGGGTGCCCGAGTCGAACAACCACATCCACACGTGCTTCTCCTTCAGCCCCTACACGCCCGACGCACGCCGCGCTGCTCGCGCGCCGGGCAGGCCTGCGCGTCGTCGGCTCGGTGGACCATGACTCCATTGGCGCGGCGGCTGAAATGAGCGAGGCCACGTCCGTCCTCGGCATGGGTTCCGTCACGGGCTTCGAAATCCGTGCCCGATTCGGTGAGGGCACGCCGCTGGCTCAGCGTAAGCTCAACAACCCCTGATTCCCGTGGGCGTGGCCTACATGACTCGTCCAGGGCGTGCCCGCACCGGCACGCGAGAAGGTCGCCGAGTGGCTTTGCTCCCGGGGCGCGCTGCCCGCCTGAGCGCACGCTCGCCATGGCCGAGCGCGCCAACCAGATCCTCACCGACCTCGGGGCTGGAGCCCTTCGACCCGCAGGCCGACATGGTCGGCATCTCGCAGTACGCAAACGGCGGCGGTATCACCGAGCGTCACCTGCTGGCTGCCATGGCCTCGGCCCTGATCCGCGGATTCGGACGCGGCCCGGCGCTGACCGAGGGCCTGGCGCAGATGGGCGTGGAAATCCCTGCGTCCCTGGCCGCCGTTCTGTCCGACGCGGACAACCCGCACCTCATGTACGACCTGCTGGGCGTCCTGAAGGCCAACTACCTGGATCGCATCTACATCCAGCCGACCGACGAACTGCCCAGCGCGGCCGAGGTCGTCGCTTTCGCCGACTCAGTCGGCGCAATCGCCACCTACGCCTACCTGGGCGACGTGTCCGCCTCGCCGACGGGCGACAAGAAGGCCGAGAAGTTCGAGGACGACTTCCTCGACGAGCTCTTCGAGCACATGGAGTCCATCGGCCTGCGCGCCGTCACCTACATGCCCCCGCGCAACACCCCCGAGCAGCTGGCGCGCATCCACGCGCTCGCGGCAGCCCACGGCATGCTCGAGATTTCGGGAGTGGACATCAACCAGCCCCGCCAGCGCTTCACCTGCGAGGAGCTGCGCCGCCCCGAATTCGCCGACCTCAACGAGGCCACGTGGGCGCTCGTCGCGCACGAGGCCCTGTCCTCCGTGGACCCCTCCATGCACCTGCTGGGCCGCACGGGCCGCCTGACCCCCGAGGCCCTGGCGGAGCGCATCAGCGAGTACGCGCCCCTGGGCCGCGCGATTGCCGACGGTGAGGACGCCGTCGCTCTCGCCGCCCGAGCAACATCGATCAACTGACGAACGCGTCGAGAAAAGAGAACCATCATGAGTAATGCTCCCGAGGTACGCGGCCTGTTCCTCAAGGCCCTCGGTCGCCCGGTTATCGTGGCCCCCAGCGAGGCCGAGCCGACCGTCACCTTCGACGGCCCCCTTGCCGAGGTGTGCCCCTGCTCTCTGAAGGAGACGGAACTGCCCGTCGTCGTGCGGGCGGGGGAGGAGACCTACGAGGTCCGCCCGACCCGCACCGGCGAGCGCACCATCAACGGCCGCGTCGCCCTCGTCACGGGCGGTGCCCAGGGCTTCGGTGCTGAGATTGCCCGAGGCTTGGTGGACGCCGGCTGTTTCGTGTACGTCGCCGACCTGAACGGTGAGGGCGCGGTCGCGAAGGCCGCCGAGCTGGGCGGCGAAGGCGTCGCCCACCCGATCACCGTCAATGTCGCCGACGAGGACTCCGTCGCCGCGATGGCCGCCGAGATCGAGCGCGTCACGGGCGGCCTCGACCTGGTCGTGTCCAACGCGGGCATCGTGCGCGCCGGCTCCGTCCTCGAGCAGGACGCCTCGGCATTCCGCCTGTCGACGGACATTAACTACGTGGCCTTCTTCCTGGTCACCAAGCACCTGGGTCAGCTGCTGGCCCGCCAGCACTCCACCGCACCCGAGTGGCTGACCGACATCATCCAGATCAACTCCAAGTCCGGCCTGGTTGGCTCGAACAAGAACGCCGCCTACGCGGGTTCCAAGTTCGGCGGTATCGGCCTGGTCCAGTCCTTCGCCCTCGAGATGGTCGCCCACGGCGTCAAGGTCAACGCGATCTGCCCCGGCAACTTCTACGACGGGCCGCTCTGGTCCGACCCGGACCGCGGCCTCTTCGTCCAGTACTTGAACTCCGGGAAGGTCCCCGGTGCCAAGACGGTCGCCGACGTCAAGGAGTTCTACGAGGCGAAGGTCCCCATGCGCCGCGGTGCCCAGGGCATCGACGTCCTGCGCGCGATCTTCTACATCGTCGAACAAGAGTACGAGACCGGCCAGGCTGTGCCCGTCACGGGCGGCCAGGTCATGCTCTCCTGACACCGTCTCGAGGCCGGGGACCCAGGGTAGTCACGGTCCCCTCCTCGGGTACCCCGGCCTCGTCCCTCTCGTTCCCACCATCGTTTTTCCCAGTGAAGGAGTCAGTCATGACCCAGGTTCCCTCCACCCAGTACGCCATCCAAATCGTCGGCAAGGAGGAGTTCGTCGTTAACCCGGCGAAGCCCGTCGACCCCGTCGGCCCGACGCAGATCCTGCTCGAGGTTGAAGCCTGCGGCATCTGCTTCTCCGATACGAAGCTGCTTCACCAGTTCGATAGCCACCCGCGCAAGTCCGACGTCGTGGCGGGCATCGACCTGGATGCGCTGAAGGACATTCCGTCGTACCACCCGAATCAGGAGGCGGTGACTCCCGGCCACGAGCCTGTCGTCCGCGTCGTGCAGGTCGGCGAGGCCGTCACCCACTTCAAGGTTGGCGACCGTCTGCTGGTCCAGGCGGACTGGAAGCACCTGCGCACCGCGAAGTCCAACGGTGCCTTCGGGTACAACTTCGATGGTGCCCTCGAGGAATACGTCGTCGTCGACGAGCGCTGCGTCGTGTCCCCGGACGGGGAAGAGTACCTGATCCACGTGTCGGAGGGGTCCGTCGGCCGCCGCCGTTGGCCTCATCGAACCGTGGGCGACCGTCGAGGGTTCCTACGCGTGGGCGGAGCGCGATCACGTCGCCGACGGTGGCCGCCTGCTGGTCGTCGGCGAGGGCGACATCGAGGCCCTGACCGCCGAGCATAAGCCCGCCGAGGTCGTGCGCGTTGCCGCTGAGGAGCTTGAGGGCGTCGAGGGAGAGTTCGACGACGTCGTGTTTTTCGGCTCGGACGCCGACGCCATCGAGAAGGCCGCTCTGCTGATCGGCACCCGCGGCACCATGTGCGTCGTCCTGGGTGGCGCCGCGATCTCTCGTAAGGTGTCCCTGGACATCGGACGCGTCCACTACGACTTCATCCGCTTCTGCGGTACGACCGGCTCGGATCCGCGCGAGGGCTATGCCTGGATCCCCGCCAACGGCGATCTGCGAGAGAACGACCGTTGCGTTTTCGTCGGTGCTGCCGGCCCGATGGGCGTCATGCACACGATGCGCGCCGTCACCTCGGGTGTTCCCGGCCTCAGCGTCGTGGGCACCGACCTGTCGGACGAGCGCCTGGAGAACCTGACGAAGGTTGTCGGCCCGACCGCCGACAAGAACGGCGTGCCGCTGGATATCATCAACACCGCCTCGACGCCCCTGGAATACGGCTACACCTACGCGACGTGCCTCGTGCCCGTCCCCGCGCTGGTCTCCCAGGCCGTTGACCTCCTGGCCCAGGGCGGCATCCTCAACGCGTTCGCTGGCATCCCGGCTGGCACGTTCGGCGATTTTGACCTGCAGGGCATCATCGAACGCCAGATCTTCATGCTGGGCACCTCCGGATCGGACGTGTCCGACATGCGCACGGTTCTGCGCAAGATCGAGGACGGCGTCATCGACACCACGATCTCGCTGTGGGCGGTCACCGGCATGGCGGGCTTCGGCGACGCCATCAACTCGGTCATCAACCGCACCTCGGGCGGCAAGATCATGGTCTTCCCGTCGCTGCACGACCTGGGCCTCACGCCGCTGAGCGAGCTGGCCGAGAAGTTCCCGCAGGTCGCGGCCGCCATGAAGGACGGCCTGTGGACCAAGGAGTCCGAGGAAGCGCTGCTCGCCACGGAGTAAGCGCACGCTCGTGCGATAGGGCCCCGGCCTCGTTCATGTTCCTGGGACGAGGCCGGGGCCCCCTTGTGCCGCGTGTGCCCTGTGCGCCGCTTGGGAGGGGGCCGTCGGCGGATGCGTTGTCTGTGTCGGCGTTGGTGGCGCCCGATGGAGGGGAAGACTCTTGCGAAAAGGGCCCGCGTCTGCCAGGTTTCTGTCATCATGGGTGTCATAAGCGTTGCGCGGTGGAACAAGGAGGTTGCCGTGAGATTCGACGATAGTGTGACAAGCGAGCGCTACGTGGCGCTGCAGGCGTGGCTGTACGGGCAGATGTCCCCGCGCGCGCCTCACGCGACGCGGTGTTTCGCAGAGGATCCGCTGTGCCTCTACGACGCGTTTCTGTCAGTGCTTGTCGGCACGGGGTTGGGGTTCGCCCAGTTCGACGATAATCGCGCCCATCACGGGCTCTACGCCTTCGACTTTTTCGTGGGAGACATCAAGGTGCCGTCGCTCGGCAAGGGCGTTGATGGGCAGAGGGCGACCGGCATGGCGGGGAGTATGCGACGGACGCCACCGGCCGTGCGATGTGCCATGCCCTCGTCGACACGTGGCTCGGGGAAACGGGCAGGCGCATCCCGTTCGTGGCCTCCGTGATCGCCTCCGTGGACACCCTCGAGCTCGTCGCCGATGTGAGCGTCGACGAGTGCGTCTTCGAGTGTGACCTGCCGCCCGGATACGCGCGCTCCACCGCGAACTGCCCGTGGGAGGACGGGAGCCTGCCGATCGGCGCGCTCGATTCGTCTCTGGTGATCCCCGGTCCACTCATCTACGTGGAGGCGGGCGTGCGATATGAGGGACAGGTTATGTCCTGCTTGGGCTTCGACGAGGTCGTGGCCTCGTGGGTGCAGATGGGGCTCTCTGTGGAGTCCTCCACGGCCTCCGGCACCGGAGCGACTGCCGTTCTGCGCGCCCCGCACGGGGGCCCTGAGATGCTCGGGTGGGCTGCCGACGCAGTGGCTCGCGCCCCTGTCCGCGTGCGGGTACACCGGGGTAGTGCAGATCCGAGCGCGCTTCGCTCACGCGCCGGCGTAGTATCCGATCGCCACGCCGTCGCGCATAACGAGCCCCGGCCTCGTCGATGCGAGGCCGGGGCAAGGCGTGGAGCAGTGCTCGCTTAGACGGCCGCCTTCTCGGCAGCGTCCTGGTGGAGGCCGGAGCCTTATCCTGCCAGTAATCCAGTTCGGAGGGGTCCAAGCCAATCGAGGAGGCCCTGAACTTCGGGTCGAGGCCCGCCTTACGCTGCGCCGTGTAGTCGTCAGCGCAGTCGACGGCGATCTTGCCGAGGAACACGATGACGGGCAGGTTGATGAGCGCCATGAGGCCCATCAGGATGTCGCCCAGGTTCCACGCGACCTCAAACTTCAGGAGCGCGCCGCAGAACACCAGGGCAGCGGCCGCGAGGCGGAAAACGGTGAGCATCCAGTGCTTGATCTCGATCTTGCCCAGCAGGAAGCGGAAGTTGACCTCGGCGTAGTAGAAGTTGCCGACCAGCGTGGTGAACGCGAAGAGGAACAGTGCAACCGAGATGAATACCTGCGCGACCGGCTGACCCAGAACGGTGGCCATTGCGTCCTTGACGAGGGGAGCACCCGTCACGCCGTTGTCAGAGCCGACGCCCGAGGACAGGACGACAAACGCGGTGAAGGTACAGATGATCATCGTGTCGATAAAGACGGAGAGCATCTGGACGAGGCCCTGCTTGGCGGGGTGCGACACGGAGGCGGAGGCCGCAGCGTTAGGAGCCGAACCGACACCGGCCTCGTTCGAGTAGAGGCCACGCTTGATGCCGTACATCATGGCCGATCCCGCGAAACCGCCGAAGATGGCGTCGAAGTCGAAGGCGCCGTGGAAAATCGCTGAGAACATCGCGGGAATGTTCTGGTAGTTGACGGCGATGACGACCGCGCCCACACCCAGGTAGATAATCGCCATGATCGGGACCATGTAGCCCGTCACGTCGGTGAGGCGGCGAGTACCGCCCAGAATCGACACGGCCATGAGGACCGCGAGGATCGCGCCGACGATCCACGGCGTCCAGGCATTCGCCCAGCTGTAGTGCATGAAGGTGTCAGCCACGTTGTAGGAGGCCAGCAAGTTGAAGCCACCCATGTAGGTCAGAATCAAGACGATTGCGAAGAGGTAGGCAAGCCAGCTCGCCTTCAAAGCAGTCTGGATGTAGTAGGCCGGGCCACCGTAGGAGTGGTGGGGGCCCCGCTTCTTGTAGATCTGCGCGAGCGTCGACTCGATGAAGGCCGAGGCGCCGCCGAGCGTGGCAATGACCCACATCCAGAAAACAGAGCCGGCACCGCCGAGAGTCACGGCGGTGGCGACGCCCGCAATGTTACCGACGCCGACGCGCGAGGCCGTGGAAACCATCAGCGCGCGGAAGGAGGACACGCCGCCTTCCTTCTTCGGGGGCTCCATGACGACGCGGAGCGCTTCGATAAACATGCGCAGCGGAAGCGCGCGAGTGAAGAGGAAGAAGAAGAGGCCAACCGCGATCAGAAGCGCGACGAGCAGGTACGTATACATGAAGCCTGAAATCGTATCCAGGGTCCCGGCGAGATCGAAGTCCGGGGGCAGGAGTCCATTCATCGTTGTTCCTAGTGTTGACGGAAGCGGCGAGACCGCTCGGATAACGGGAGTATAGCCGCAAGGTCAACGGTTGGTAAAGTTTTCGGCAAAAAATGTGATGGTTCGGGTACGGGTGTAGGTTGCGGGCTGATAGGGGCCAAAATCTTCGCGGCGTAGGGCACATTCTGTTTGATATTCTGTGTGCTGCAACATGAAATCGGGCGATTTTGGGCCGTTTGTAGCGCTCGAACGTGAAGAAAGTGGCGGAATTCTGCGGAAAGGCTCGGAGAGGGACGTGTGGGTGTCATGATTTGACGGTCCGCTTGGAAGTGCGTATTGTTTTCCTTGTTGCGCCGAACGGCAGCGAACAAAGCGAAGAGCTGAGATCGCGGAAACATGGCGCAGAACGCCTTTCGAAAACATGCGAGTCTTCGTGTGTGCTTGATCGTGTGGGTGTTGTTTGTGAACTCGATAGTGTGTTTGTTCGTTTTGTTTATGCCTGTTTTTTGTTTTTGAGTGTTTTTGGTTGGGATTGCTGGCTGAGCTGTTTTGTTTGGTTGGTTTTTCTGGGCTTTAACGTTTTTGTTTTTGTTCGGAGAGTTTGATCCTGGCTCAGGACGAACGCTGGCGGCGTGCTTAACACATGCAAGTCGAACGCTGAAGCCTGGCTTTTGTTGGGTGGATGAGTGGCGAACGGGTGAGTAACACGTGAGTAACCTGCCCTCTTCTTTGGGATAACGCCCGGAAACGGGTGCTAATACTGGATATTCACTGATCTTCGCATGGGGGTTGGTGGAAAGGTTTTTTCTGGTGGGGGATGGGCTCGCGGCCTATCAGCTTGTTGGTGGGGTGATGGCCTACCAAGGCTTTGACGGGTAGCCGGCCTGAGAGGGTGACCGGTCACATTGGGACTGAGATACGGCCCAGACTCCTACGGGAGGCAGCAGTGGGGAATATTGCACAATGGGCGAAAGCCTGATGCAGCGACGCCGCGTGAGGGATGGAGGCCTTCGGGTTGTAAACCTCTTTCGCTCATGGTCAAGCCGCAACATTGGTTGTGGTGAGGGTAGTGGGTAAAGAAGCGCCGGCTAACTACGTGCCAGCAGCCGCGGTAATACGTAGGGCGCGAGCGTTGTCCGGAATTATTGGGCGTAAAGGGCTTGTAGGCGGTTGGTCGCGTCTGCCGTGAAATCCTCTGGCTTAACTGGGGGCGTGCGGTGGGTACGGGCTGACTTGAGTGCGGTAGGGGAGACTGGAACTCCTGGTGTAGCGGTGGAATGCGCAGATATCAGGAAGAACACCGGTGGCGAAGGCGGGGCTCTGGGCCGTTACTGACGCTGAGGAGCGAAAGCGTGGGGAGCGAACAGGATTAGATACCCTGGTAGTCCACGCTGTAAACGTTGGGCACTAGGTGTGGGGGCCACCCGTGGTTTCTGCGCCGTAGCTAACGCTTTAAGTGCCCCGCCTGGGGAGTACGGCCGCAAGGCTAAAACTCAAAGGAATTGACGGGGGCCCGCACAAGCGGCGGAGCATGCGGATTAATTCGATGCAACGCGAAGAACCTTACCAAGGCTTGACATGCACGGCGGCACTGCAGAGATGTGGTGGCATTTGGTTGGTCGTGTGCAGGTGGTGCATGGTTGTCGTCAGCTCGTGTCGTGAGATGTTGGGTTAAGTCCCGCAACGAGCGCAACCCTTGCCCTATGTTGCCAGCACGTGATGGTGGGGACTCGTGGGGGACTGCCGGGGTTAACTCGGAGGAAGGTGGGGATGACGTCAAATCATCATGCCCCTTATGTCTTGGGCTTCACGCATGCTACAATGGTTGGTACAGAGGGTTGCGATATCGTGAGGTGGAGCGAATCCCTTAAAGCCAGTCTCAGTTCGGATTGGGGTCTGCAACTCGACCCCATGAAGGTGGAGTCGCTAGTAATCGCAGATCAGCAACGCTGCGGTGAATACGTTCTCGGGCCTTGTACACACCGCCCGTCACGTCACGAAAGTTGGTAACACCCGAAGCCCATGGCTAACCGGTTTGTCCGGGGGGAGTGGTCGAAGGTGGGATTGGCGATTGGGACGAAGTCGTAACAAGGTAGCCGTACCGGAAGGTGCGGCTGGATCACCTCCTTTCTAGGGAGCCCAGTTTTGTGGGGAACAGTTAGTGTGTCTGCCTGTTGTGGTGGGTGTTCTGGTTGTTTTCTTGTGCCTGCATGTGTTTACTGCTCCGGTAGTGGGGTGGTGGGTGTGGGTGCGTGTTTTGGGTTGGGTGTAAACGTTTTAACGGATGAGCACACTGTCGGGTTCACGTTCAACACCGTGTGAGCGTCTACTGCCCTGGTTGGGTGGTGGTTGCCTGCGCAGCCGGCCGGCGAATGTTGTTTGTTGGTGTGGGTTGTGTGTGGTGGGTTGTTTGTGATTTGTATAGTGGTTGCGAGCATATTTGTTCTGTACTGTTTTTTGTGTTTTGTTTAGTTTTGTTGGGCATTCGGTGGATGCCTTGGCATCAAGAGCTGATGAAGGACGTTGCGGCCTGCGATATGCCTCGGGGAGCTGGCGAGCGAGCGTTATTATCCGAGGGTGTCCGAATGGGGGAACCTAACCTGGGTTGTGCTGGGTTACCATCATCTGAACGTGTATAGGGTGGTGGGGGGAACGCGGGGAAGTGAAACATCTCAGTACCCGTAGGAGAAGATATTCCGTGAGTAGTGGCGAGCGAAAGCGGAGGAGGCTAAACCAGATGCGTGCCAGAGGCGGCGGCCGTTGCGTGTTTGGTGTTGTGGGGCCATGTTGGATCCTTCTGCCGGGGGGTCGCACCACTTGTTGTTGGGAGTTGAACAGTCTGGGATGGCTGACCGTAGAGCGTGATAGTCGTGTAGGTGGACCGGTGGCGTGTGGTGTGGATGTGGTGCCCGAGTAGTGCGGGACTCGTGAAATCTCGTGTGAATCTGCCAAGACCACTTGGTAAGCCTAAATACTACTTGATGACCGATAGTGCATAGTACCGTGAGGGAATGGTGAAAAGTACCCCGGGAGGGGAGTGAAATAGTACCTGAAACCGTGTGCCTGTAAGCCGTCAGAGCCTTGTGGGGTGATGGCGTGCCTTTTGAAGAATGAGCCTGCGAGTTAGTGATACGTGGCGTGCTTAACCCGTGTGGGGTATGCGTAGCGAAAGCGAGTCTGAAAGATGGCGTTTGTCGCGTGTTCTAGACCCGAAGCGGGGTGATCTACCCATGGTCAGGTTGAAGCAGAGGTAAGACTGTGTGGAGGACCGAACCCACCAGGGTTGAAAACCTGGGGGATGAACTGTGGGTAGGGGTGAAAGGCCAATCAAACTCCGTGATAGCTGGTTCTCCCCGAAATGCATTTAGGTGCAGCGTTGCGTGGTCCCTGGTGGAGGTAGAGCTACTGGATGGCCGATGGGCCCTGTGGGTTACTGACGTCAGCCAAACTCCGAATGCCATTAGGTGTAGCGTGGCAGTGAGACTGCGGGGGATAAGCTTCGTAGTCGAGAGGGAAACAGCCCAGATCATCAGCTAAGGCCCCTAAGCGTACGCTAAGTGGGAAAGGATGTGGAGTCGCGGTGACAACCAGGAGGTTGGCTTAGAAGCAGCCATCCTTGAAAGAGTGCGTAATAGCTCACTGGTCAAGTGGTTCTGCGCCGACAATGTAGCGGGGCTCAAGCGTACCGCCGAAGCTGTGGCAGCAACACGCGTGCTGGCGCCAGGAACTGGAGTGCTGGTGTGTTGTTGGGTAGGGGAGCGTCCTGCACGAGGTGAAGCCTGGAGGTGACTTCTGGTGGATTGTGTGGGAGTGAGAATGCAGGCATGAGTAACGAATCTGCGGTGAGAATCCGCAGCGCCGATTGACTAAGGGTTCCAGGGCTAGGTTTATCCGCCCTGGGTTAGTCGGGTCCTAAGGCGAGGCCGACAGGCGTAGTCGATGGACAACCAGTTGATATTCTGGTACCGCGTTGTGACCGCCCATGCTGAAGTCATTGTGCTAACCAATTTGCTCACCGCCTGCTGGGCCTTCGGGTTTGGTGGTGTGTGTGGGTCTTGGGGTCCCGGTGATTGTAGGCAAGCGTGTTAACAGGGGTGACGCAGACAGGTAGCTGCAGTGCGCCGATGGTTGTGCGTATTTAAGGTTGTGGCCCGTCCCTCAGGTAAATCCGGGGGACTTGTGGGTGAGAACTGATGAGGGTGACACGATAGTGTCGTCTTGTGGTGATCCTATGCTGCCGAGAAAAGCCTCGACGTGAGGGCATGACGCGCCCGTACCCTAAACCGACTCAGGTGGTCAGGTAGAGTATACCGAGGCGTTCGAGTGAATCGTGGTTAAGGAACTCGGCAAAATTCCTCCGTAACTTCGGGATAAGGAGGACCCCTTGACTTCCCCGCGCCCAGCGCGCTGGTGGGGTTGGGGGGTCGCAGAGAATAGGGAGAAGCGACTGTTTATCAAAAACACAGGTGCGTGCGAAGCCGTAAGGCGATGTATACGCACTGACGCCTGCCCGGTGCTGGAAGGTTAAGAGGAACTGTTAATACCCCCTTTGTGGGTGTGAAGCGGTGAATTTAAGCCCCAGTAAACGGCGGTGGTAACTATAACCATCCTAAGGTAGCGAAATTCCTTGTCGGGTAAGTTCCGACCTGCACGAATGGCGTAACGACTTCTCCGCTGTCTCGACCGCGAACTCGGTGAAATTGCAGTACGAGTAAAGATGCTCGTTTCGCGCAGAAGGACGGAAAGACCCCGGGACCTTTACTATAGCTTGGTATTGGTGTTCGCTTGGACTTGTGTAGGATAGGGTGGGAGACTGTGAAGTTGCCGCGCCAGCGGTGGTGGAGTCGTCGTTGAAATACCATTCTGGTTCAAGCGGTCACCTCAACCTTGGCCCGTGATCCGGGTTGGGGACAGTGCCTGGTGGGTAGTTTAACTGGGGCGGTTGCCTCCTAAAATGTAACGGAGGCGCTCAAAGGTTCCCTCAGCCTGGTTGGTAATCAGGTGGCGAGTGCAAGTGTACAAGGGAGCTTGACTGTGAGACCGACGGGTCGAGCAGGTGCGAAAGCAGGAACTAGTGATCCGGCCATGGCACGTGGGTGCGTGGTCGCTCAACGGATAAAAGGTACCCCGGGGATAACAGGCTGATCTTGCCCAAGAGTCCATATCGACGGCATGGTTTGGCACCTCGATGTCGGCTCGTCGCATCCTGGGGCTGGAGTTGGTCCCAAGGGTTGGGCTGTTCGCCCATTAAAGCGGTACGCGAGCTGGGTTCAGAACGTCGTGAGACAGTTCGGTCCCTATCCTCTGTGCGCGTAGGAAATTTGAGAAGGGCCGTCCCTAGTACGAGAGGACCGGGATGGACGAACCTCTGGTGTGCCAGTTGTACCGCCAGGTGCATGGCTGGTTGGCTACGTTCGGAAGGGATAACCGCTGAAAGCATCTAAGCGGGAAGCCTGCTTCAAGATGAGGTTTCCACGCCCCAACTTGTTGGGGTGAGAGGCCCCCGCCAGACTAGCGGGTTGATAGGCCAGAGGTGGAAGCACCGCGAGGTGCTCGCGAGCCGACTGGTACTAATGGGCCAACACTAAACAAACACCACCCAGCCAACACGGCAAAAGGGTGGCAACACGACAGGCAACACTGCCGCAACCACTATACAAATCACGATCAACCCACACCCCCCCAAACACACGGCCGGGGGATGGTGTTGAACGAATAATCTTGTGGTGGTCATAGCACCGGGGAAACGCCCAGCAACATTCCGAACCTGGAAGCTAAGCCCGGCAGCGCCAATGGTACTGCAACCGACAGGTTGTGGGAGAGTAGGACACCGCCACAACACACGTCAGGCAAGCGGCCAGGAACCCAACGGTTCCTGGCCGCTCCGCTTTCCTACACGGCAAACCCACCGTTGACGATCGACTTGCATGCGAAACTGCTCCGAGCGTGCGTACCCGCGCGCATGTGGGCCCGCTCTTGTGAGCCTGGGCAGCCCCGCCCACGCACGCATGAGGGGTTGCGCGCCAATGTGGGTCTTCATAATTGGGGGTGTAGTTGGGGTTTGAATCCTCCGGTTTCGAGGAGTGCTCGGGTGATGTAGTGGGTGAGGTTTCGGAATCCGAGGGCGGAGCCGCGTAGGTGTTCGAGGCGGCCGTTGATGGCTTCGGTGGGGCCGCCTGTGGTGTGGGGGTGGTCGAAGTAGGCCAGGATGTCTGTGGCTCGGCGTTTGAGTGTGATGTGTCCCGGGTATTGTGGAGAGTGTCTTAGGCCGGATTGGAGGTTTGGGATGTCTGGTCAGCGTAAGTATTCGATGGAGTTGCGTGAGCGTGCGACGCGTATGGCGTTGGAGGCTCGTGCTGATCCTTCTAGGCGCAAGGGTGCTATCAAGCGTATTGGCGGCCAGTTGGGGATCAATCCTGAGGCGCTGCGTACCTGGGTGCGCGCCGTGGAGCAGGGCGGGCGCAATGAGCGTGGCGAGATCAGTGATCAAGAGGCCCGTATCCGGGCGCTGGAAGCTGAAAACCGTGAGCTACGGCGGGCCAACGAAATTTTGAAGGCGGCGTCGGCTTTTTTCGGGGCGGAGCCAGGTCGCCTCGGGCGTTAGTCTACGACTTTATCGAGGCCAACCGGCATCGGTGGGGAGTCGAGCCGATCTGCACTGCTTTATCCCAGTATGGGGTGCGGGTTGCTCCCAGTGCCTATTACGCTGCCCGGACTCGTGCCTTGTCGGCGCGCAGCGTGCGCGACGAGGCGCTGATGCGTGTGATGAGGCAGGTGTGGGAGGAGAACTACTGTGTGTTCGGGGTGCGCAAGATGCACGCCTTCCTCAACACTCACGAGTTGGGCGTGGGGCACGTGGCGCGCTGCACGGTTGAGCGCTTGATGCGGCGTATGGGTATTCGTGGCGTGAGTCGGCGTCGGACCCGCCATGTCACGGCTTCAGCGCCGCGCCATGCATGCCCCTTGGACCTGGTCAATCGGCATTTCGGGGCCCATGATCTCAACGAGTTGTGGGTCGCGGACATCACCTACGTGCCAACCCAGGCTGGCTGGGTCTACGTCGCTTTCGTTACCGACGTGTGCTCGCGTAAAATCTTGGGCTGGAAAGTCGCGTCCTCGCTGCATACCGACGTGGCCCTGGACGCGTTGAACATGGCGATCTACCAACGTCGCCGCGATGATATAGACACTCGTGGGCTCGTGCACCACTCCGATCGGGGCGTGCAATACCGCGACGTGCGCTACGGGCAAGCTCTCGCCCGTTGCCAGGCAGTAGCGTCGGTGGGTTCAACCGGTGACTCCTACGATAACGCCCTGGCCGAAGCGTTGAACTCCTTGTACAAAGCTGAACTCATCTACAACGAGGCGCGCCCCGGCTACGCCGGCCCATGGCGCGATCGGCGCGAGGTTGAACGCGCAACCGCCGCCTGGGTCCACTGGTACAACACCCGCCGCCCCCACCTCTCCCTGGGCGGCATCACACCGCAACAAGCAGAAAACCAACACACAACAACACGAAAGGAAGCGGCCTAAACAAGCCTCCACAAAACCCAGGACTTGACAGTGTCCTGCCCAGCGTGATGAGCTCGGTCAGACCCCTCGGTACACGCGTGGAGGTCAGTGTGTTGATTTCGGCTTGCATCAGGGCCTTACCGCGGATTTGTTGGGATCGCGGTAGGCGTTGATGATGTTCTGGTAGGCGCTCCAGGTGACCTCGAGGGCGACGTGCTCGTCGCCGGAAAACAGGTCGAGTATCTGGTACTGCTGGCCTAGGGTGAGTAGGCAGGATCTGGTGTGCAGCACCCTGCGGGCGTTGTAGAGGGGGTCCGTGGAGCGCCCGCGCCGGTGGTGGAGTTCTTGCCCGGTGCGCCTTCGGCACTCATCCAAGGCATTGCCGGCCAGGTGCACGACGTGGAAGGGGTCCATGACCGCCCTTGCGCCGGGGAGCTCTTCGGCGGCAGCGCTCTTAAACCCGGTGAATCCATCCATCGCGACAATCTCAATACGCTCGCGCCACGTATCGGGCTGGGAGGCCAGCCAGGTTTTGAAGACCTGCTTGGATCGGCCCGGGACCATATCCAACAGCCGGGAGGGACCGCTGCGATCTCGGATGGGCGTCAAGTCCAAGATGACGGTGACGAATTTGTCGCCGTATGGGGTGTGGCGCCACACGTGTTCATCCACGCCAATGACGCGCACGCCTTCGAACCGGGTCGGGTCGTTGATCAGTGAGCGCTCTCCTTCGGCCAGGACAGCAGTGTTAGCGGCTCTTCCAGGACACACCGAGGGCCTGGGAGATGCGCGCCACCGTCAGATGGTGGACGACCAGCCCAGTGAGCGCCCAGCGCACCGCCGCCCGTGAGAGCTTGGCGCGCGGATCGGCCGCTTGACTCATATCCTGACGCCACACGTGAGAACACCCCTGACACCGGTAGCGGCGCACGCTCACGTGCAAAATCGTGGGACGCCACCCGTAAGGCTCGTGCGCCAAGCGCCTGACCACCGTGTCACGAGCCACGCCCTGGCACCCGCAGCGTCGACACCACCGATCCTCACCAACAATGCGGCACGCCAACACTGCACGGTCTGGCCAAATGCGTTGGCCCGTCACTTCCAGGCCCAGGTCATCCAGGCGCGTGAACGCGCTCAGGTCGGGGCGATCAAAGGTAGTATTGGGCATGTCGAGGTCTTTCAGGTGGACGGTGTAGGAATCTCCATCATCGGAAGACCTCGACCCCTACCCGGCCACGACACGCCCAACCCCACCCAACACCCCTACACCCCCAATTATGAAGAGCCGGTTATAGGACACTGCGTGTTGCTGGAAGGGTAACTTGTTGGCTTTCTGGTGCGGGAAAGTCGGTATTTTAGTTGGTCGTGCTTGCCTCGTTCCTGGGGTTATAGGATTATAGGGCTCTTCGCATGTAAGGGTGTGGGAGGTGTCGGAGTGGGCCGGGGTGCAGGTGGTGGCGTGGGCGGCGTGCCCGTCCTGCCACCAGTAGGGCCCAGCTGCGCATGGAGGGGTGCGGCGGTGAGTGGTTCGGTGTGCCAGTTCCGCGTTTGTTCTTGTATGTTGGGGCACTGCACCCGATCCGTAGGCAATGCACCTCTTCTGTTCGGGTGCACCGCCACATAACGGGTGCAGTGCCCCATATCGGGTGCAGTGCCCCCGTGCTTGTGGCGGTTGTGGCGGCTGTCGGGGTTGTGGGGGGTCTTCTGGGCTTGCGTTGTCTTCTGCTTGGGGCACTTCGTGGTGCCTTTGTGGCGTCTCATGTTGTGGTTCCTTAGAAATGTCGCATGCAATTCCCCCACACGTATTTCAAACGTTGAAATCGCACCGTTGGAATTGCAACGTTTTCGGGCGCTGCAGAAAGTTCGGGTACTCGAATTGCATGCGAGTTTTGGTTGATGAGGCGCCCAAGGTGAACTCCTGTGTTCGGTCGTCGTCCCACGACATTGTCCACGACCCCCGGGACGCTTCGACCACCCCCACACCCCACAATGCGAAGAGCCGCCAATGTGAGGGTTCACGTGCGCATCTCAGTCGCTAACGCGCGAGCGTGCCGTTGAGCTGTCCCGGGCGTCCGGCCTGCAGGCCCGAGGCGCGCCCCCTGCGCTTGGTATCGGGATAGAGGCAGGGGTTGTGCGTATCGTCGGCGCTGGGTGGCCAGGAACTGCCGGGGCCAACACGTTGCGTCCTGTACCCCTCAAAGTGCGCGCACAGAGAACCCCTCGTTGGGCAAGAATCGGGGACGGCTGAGAGCCCTTTCAACCATTTGTGGGACTTGTGTCCTATTTGATAGCGGCCGGGGTTGTCCTGCAATCATGAAGGCTGTAAAGTACTTGATGTTTCAATAAACTTGCGAAAGGAAATTCCATGGCTTCCGTTGCCGTCGTTCTCGGTTCTATCCGCCCCGGTCGTGCGGGCGAGCAGGTCGTCCGTTGGATCGAGGAGCAGTCGCTCCGCCTCGAGGGCGTCACCCCCATCTTCATCGATCTTCGCGACTACAACCTTCCTCTCTTCGCCGAAGAGATGCCCCCGTCGATGCAGGCCCCGACCCTGCCCGAGGCCGTGCGCCTCCGCGCCAACATCGAGGCCCTCGACGCCGTCGTCTTCGTGACCCCCGAGTACAACCATTCGATCTCCGGTGTCCTGAAGAATGCCATCGACTACCTGCCCCCGGCCACGCTGAAGGACAAGGCGACGGCTCTGGTCGGCTACTCCTACTACGGCGGCGTCACCCCGCGCACGCACCTGCGCGAGGTTCTCTCCACCTTCGGTGCCGACGTCCGCGATCAGGAGATCGGCATTAATCTTGGTAGTGACTTCGTCGACGGCGCCTTCACGCCGTCGGAGGAGCTGAGCGCTCAGCTTCGCGAGCTTCTCGCCTCCCTGGCCTGAGAACGCTATCTCGCGTGTTTTTGCAGCCTGTCATGGGCCGCTCGGGCCTCGTGAGAATGGCGATGATGGGCGGGTGGCCCGGCAGTAACTGCCGGGCCACCCGCCCATTTTGTGGTGGCTGTGTCGCTTGGTGATGGCTGTGTCGCTTGGTGGCGGCCGTGCTGCTTGGTGGCCGTGCTGCTTGCTTGCTGGCGCGCCGCTAGATCCATGTCGGGAGCCACATGTGGGCTCGCCAGAAGTCGTAGTCGACGACGTCCGCGCGCCACAGGGGTAGGAACCACAGGGCGCACGCGAGGATCGTGAGGGTCAGGCCGACCGCCATGACGCGCCCCGTGATCTCGGTTCTGCGCGGCATGGGGAGGACAGATGGCTGGCCGTCAGGGGCCACGGCGCCGGCGAGTAGGCCGATCATCCACGCGACGGCGAGGGCCACGAAGGGCGCGAAGGCCACCGTGTAGAAGGTGAAGATCGTCCGGTGCGCGTAGCCCAGCCATGGTACGTAGAGGGCGAGGTAGCCCGTCAGGATGACGCCCGCGCGCCAGTTGCGGTAGTAGAACGTCCCCCACACGACGAGCATGAGTGCGCCGATGCCGATCCACCATAGGATCGGGTTACCCAGGGCTACGACGTTTGTCGCGCAGTTGCCGGAGGGGCATCCGGTGACGGCCTCCCCGTTGGCCCAGTGGAAGGAGGTCGGTCGGATCTGTGCGAGCCACGTGTAGGGGTTCGACTGGTAGGTGTGCGGCGTCTCGAGGCCGTTGTGGAACTTCCACATCTCTCGGTGGTAGAGCCACAGGTCGGCCAGCGCGCCCCCGAAGCCGGAGATGCCGGAGCGGCCGTGCCCGTATGCGCGTGGGTGTGTGAACCATCCGAACCAGGAGGCGATGTAGGTCAAAATCGCGGGGGGCACCATGAGGATGAAGGCCCACCACACGTCGGCCAGGAGGGCGCCGCGAACGGGGGAGGGGTGCCCGGCCTCCCAGCGGGCGGTGATCTCGCGGATGGCGACGAACAGGCCGAGGAGGGCGAGGACGTAGATGCCGGACCATTTCACCGAGCCCGCGAGGCCGCACAGGACGCCGGCTGCGAGCAGCCAGGGGCGGTTGCCCGCGTTGGGGCCGACGGCGAAGCCGCGGCGGTCGCGCACGAGGAGGAAGGCGCGCAGGTCTCGCCATCCCGAGCGCGGCGCGGTGACTCGGTCCCATTCGCGCAGTGTGCGCATCAGGCGCGGACGGGCGGACTGCTGGTCCTTGACGACGCAGAGGAAGGCGGCGAGCGCGAACATCGCGAGGAAGCCGTCGAGGATGGACGTGCGGCTCATGACGATGGCTTGGCCGTCGGTGGCCAGGAAGAGCCCCGCGATGAGCGTGAGTGCAGGGTTGCGGAAGAGGTTGTACGCGAGGCGGCACAGGAGTAGCACGGTGATGACGCCGCAGATCGCGGTGGTGATGCGCCAGCCGACGGGGTCGGCCTGTCCGAAGAGCTTCATGCCCAGGGCGATGATCCACTTCCCGGTGGGCGGGTGGACGGCGTAGGAGGCCGTCGCTGAAAGCCCTCGACGTGTCGCCGGCGGCGAAGGTGGGGTCGTAGTTCTGCGGCCACGTCCCCTCGTAGCCGAGGGTGAGGAGGGACCACGCGTCCTTGACGTAGTACGTCTCGTCGAAGATGAGCGTGCGGACGTTGTCCAGGCCGGTCAGGCGGATGACGGCGGCGATCAGGGTGGCGAGAGCTGTTGCGACCCAGCCGGCGGCGGGGGTGCTTAGGAGGGTGTCCCATTGGCGGGGTTTACTCGGGGACGAGGCCGGGGTGGCCGACTCGGGTTCCGTGGCCGCGGGTGGCGGGTCCTGGGCATCTCGTGACGGGGGCGTTGTCGCCTCGCAGTCGGTGGGTGCCGCAGCGCTGGCGGGCGCCGAGGTGTCGACGTGTTCCTCGGGGGAGACCGTGTCGTCGTGCGTCTGCGTCTGGGCGCCTCGAGGGGTGTTGTGGTTCGTGTTCGTCGTGTCCATCACCTAGCGAGTGTAGCGGGCGGCGTCGCGTGGGCAAATAGCGGCTGTACATCTGGCGAGGTGTGGTGGGAAGATGTGCACGCCGATGGAGTTGAGAAACGTTCTCGAATTGCCCTATAATTTTCGGGTACCCGAAAAGTTTGTAGGAGCGAAGATGATCCTCTCCCCCCACTCACCAACACGCCGCGCGATCCTCGCCGTCCTCGGCCTCGCCCTCGCGCCGCTGGCGGCGTGCGCCCCCGCCTCCTCGGCCCACGGCCTGACGATCGTCGCCACGACCACGCAGATCTGCGACTACGTCACGCAGATCGCGGCGGCCTCCAGCGACATCTCCCTCGACAAGACCGACGCCTCCGGCACACAGACCCACGTCGGGGCCGCCCCCGAGGGTGCCGTGCTCACCATGAGCCTGACGTGCCTCCTCGCCCCCAACGCCTCGGCCCACGAGCATGAGATGACCCCCTCCCAGACCGCCGCCCTGGCCGACGCCGACGTCATGGCCGTCTCCGGCGTCGACCTCGAGCACTTCCTCGACGACGCGGTCGCCTCCTCCGGATTCCACGGGCGCATGGTCGTCACCTCCGGCGTCCTGACGGCATCGGACGTCGACAACCCCGGCGCGCCCGACCCGCAGACTCCCTACACGATCGACCGAGGAGACCAACGAATCGAGGTGGCGCCCTGGCCCTTCCCGCCCGAGACCGCCGGCGAGGAACCCGAGTTCCGTTTCGATCCGCACGTGTGGACCTCGCCGGCGCGCGCCCGCATCCAGGTCGCCAACCTGGGGGCCGGACTGGCCGCCGCCGCGCCCGATGCCGCCTCCTCGATCAACGAGGCCACGGCCTCGTACCTGGAGGACCTCGACGCCCTTGACGCCTGGGCGAGGGAGGCGATCGCCACCGTCCCCGAGGCCCAGCGCGTCCTGTTCACCTCCCACGACGCTTTCGGCTACTTCTCGGCCGACTACGGGATCCGCTTCATCGGCGCCGCCCTGTCCGACTTTAACGACCAGCAGGACGCGACCGCGGACCACATCGCCTCGGCCGTGCAGGCCGTGAAGGACTCCGGAGCGGTCGCCATCTTCGCCGAAAACTCCAACAACTCCAAGTCCATCGAGGCGATCGCGCGAGGCGCGGGCGTCACCCCCATCGTGGGCGACGACGCCCTCTACGGCGACTCGCTCGGCCCGGATGGCTCAGAGGGGGCGACCTACGTCGGTTCGATTATCCACAACACGCGCGCGGTGACCCAGGCCTGGGGCGGCACCGTCCCGGCCCTGCCCGAGCGACTGGAGGCCCCCTGATGGCGACTCTCGTGTCCTTCCGGGACGCGACGCTGGGGTACGGGGGCACCCCGGCGCTGTCCGGCCTGACTCTCGACGTCGTCGGGGGAGGGGCCCTCGCCCTCGTCGGCCCCAACGGCGGCGGAAAGACCACGCTCATGCGCGCCGTCGTCGGCACCTGCTCGATCTGTCTGGGCGCGTGGAGGTGAACGCCGAGCGTATTGGCCTGGTGCCCCAAAGCGCCGACCTCGACCTCACCTTCCCCGTCAGCGCCGCCGAGGTCGTCACCATGGGCCTGATCGGCGAGGCCGGCTGGGGCAAGCGCATCACCGCGGACATGCGGCGCCGGGTCGGCCACGCCCTCGAGCGCGTCAACCTCGCCGACCGGGCGAGCCGTCGCTTCGGCACGCTCAGCGGCGGCCAGCGCCAGCGCGTCCTTGTCGCGCGCGCACTCGTTGCCCGCCCCGAGCTGGTCATGATGGACGAACCCTTCAACGGCCTGGACGCCCCCAGCCGCGACATCATCACGCGCCTCATCGCCGAGCTCACCGAGGACGGGGTGGGCGTCGTCGTCTCCACACACGACCTTTCCCTCGCGCGCGACGTGTGCTCGCGTGCGTGCGTGCTCGCCTCGCGCCTCGTCGCCCTCGGGCCCACGAACGAGGCCCTGGCCCCCGAAATCCTCGCGCGCGCCTACGGGTCGAGCGCGGATGAAGCGATCGCGTCCCTGTCATGATCGCCCCCTACCTGCTGCGCCCGATCATCGTCCTGGGCCTGCTCGCGCTCGCGGCGGGCCCGGCCTCGACGCTCGTTAACCTGCGCCGAGCAGAGTTCGGCGCCGAGACCATGGTGCACGGCGTCTTCCCCGGCATCGTCGTGGGCATGGCCGTCGGCGGGCGGGGTGCCATTATTCCCGGCGGCGCCGTGTGCGCGGCCCTCATTGCGGCCGCCCTGACGGCCACGTCGCGGCGCCCGCGCTCCAGTGAGGCGACGACCGCGGTCCTGCTCACCGCCTTCTTCTCCCTCGGCATCGTCATCTCCCTGCGCATCGGCGACATGTCCGGACAGCTCGAATCCCTCATGTTCGGCCGACTCCTGGACATCACGCCCTCCCGAATGTGGACGAGCGGAGCGGTTCTCGTGGCGGCCTTCCTGCTCCTGCTGGCGACCTGGCGCGCCCAGGTCTCCGTCGCCTTCGACCGAGAGTCCGCCGCCGTGTCGGGGATTCCCGTCACCTGGATCGACGTCGCCTTCAACGCGGCCCTCGGCGCAATCGTCGTCGCCGCCTCGACGGCCGTGGGCGTGCTCCTCGTCGTCGGCTACCTCGTCGTGCCCGGGGCCTGCGGGCGCCTCCTCGCCGCCGGGACGCGCTCGATGGCGGTGTGGGCGGGTGCCTGCGCGCTCGCGGGCGGCTGGCTCGGATTCGGGGCCGCCTTGGCGCGCACCTCCCGTCCCCTGTCCCCGCAGGCGTGCGTCGCCCTCGGCGTGCTCGCGTGCTTCGCGCTCGCGTGCGCGGCGCGGGCCCTGCGCGAGCGGCGCGCGGGGCACGACGAGGCCTCGGGCGGCCCTCGGGGCGCCGTGGACCCGCGTGAAACAGGGCGTGAAACACGGGGGCGAGCCGGCGAGGAGGCGGCGAGAATGCGTGACGTGGGGGAGAGCTCGGCACGCCCGCGTGAAACAGGGCGTGAAACATGGGGGGCGGCGACGCTTGCGGCGGGGGAGGCATCGTGATCCTCAGCCTCCTCATGATTCCCGCCCTCCACGTCGCGCTCATCGGCGGGCTGTGCGGGCTCATCGGCGCCTTCGCCTACCTGGACCGGCGCATCTTTTTCGCCGAATCCGTCACCCACGGGACCTTCCCGGGCGCGGTCCTCGGCGTCGTCGTCGCCTCCGGCCTCGGCCTCGGACACTCGGGCATGTCTGCGGCGCTCTACGTCGGTGCCTTCCTGGGGACTCTCCCTCTGGTCGCCCTCATGCGTCGCCTCGCCTCCATCCCCGGAATCTCCAGCCAGGGGGCCGCGGGCATCGTCCTCACCGCCGGCTTTGCCGCCGGCTACTTCCTGGCGACCTGGTTCAAACCCCTTCCCCTCGCGGTCAGCTCGTTCCTCACCGGATCCGTCATGACCGTCTCGCCCGCGGACGTCGCGTGGGCGGGCGCCGTCCTGCTCCTCGCCGTCGGTGTCGTCGCCGCGGGGCACCGACAGCTCCTGGCCCATTGCTTCGACCCCGCCGACCCAGCGGCGGCGAGCGGCGCCTCGCGCGACGAACGCATCATCCTTGGCCTCATCCTCGCCGCCGTCACCGTCGCGATCCCAGCCGTCGGCACGATTCTGTCGATCGCCCTCATCGCCGCCCCCGCCGCCGCGCTCGCGCCCCTCGTGCGAAGCTCGCGCGCCTTCCTCATCGGATGCCCGCTGCTTGGCGCGGCGCTAGGAATCGCCGGCCTTGCGATCGCGGTACCCGCACGCCTGAGCGCCGGCGGCACCATCGCGCTGGTGAGCGCGGGCGCCGTCCTCGCCTCGCGTGTGCCCGGCTGGATCCGTGCCCGCACCTGCGATGCCCCACGCTCTCGGCGCGTTCCCCTGCGCGCATCCCCCAGGCCTCGCCCCTGAAGGGGATGCGGGGTATCCCCTCAAAACACCCAGATAACGACGGGGCCAACCGCGCGAGGAAGACCGCTGCGGTGGTGGTCGCATGTCACGAATTGGGTGATGATCTGCGGTTTCTGCCAGGTCGATGCCCGCGGTGAGCGCCGGTGTTGGAAAGCCTTTCTGCGCAATTAGACTGGGAGAAAAATGGTGTCGGTCCGGCAGGCCGGGGCAGCGCGCAGGAGGAGATACGATGGGAGACACCACCATTGAGGTCATCGTCATTGACGATCACCGCGTCGTCGGCCTCGGCGTGACAGCCGCGTTCGAGAACCGGGGCGTCGACGCCTCAATCAGCTGGGCCCCGACCGCTCGCGAAGCGCGGTGGAAGCGCGGGCAGGTCGCCGTCCTCGACCTGCGCCTCGCCGACGGCTCCGCCCCCGACACGAACATCGTCTACATCAACGGATACGGGGTCCCCGTCGTCGTCTACACCTCCGGCGACGACCCGTACCTGGTGCGCCGAGCGATCGCCGGGGGAGCGCTGTCCATCATCCGCAAGTCCGCTCCCCCCGAAGACCTCGTCGAAGCCGTCCTCGCCGCCGCAGACGGCGCCACCTTCCCCACCCCCGACTGGGCCGCCGCGCTCGACGCCGACGAAGATTTCGTCGCCGATCACCTGTCTGACCTCGAGGCGCGAATCCTCACCCACTATGCCTCCGGCGAGAGCTCTGCTTGCGTCGCGCGCACCCTGAGCGTCTCAAAGAACACCGTCAATACCTACATCGCTCGAATCCGCGACAAATACAGGGAAGCGGGACGCCACGCCGATTCCCGCGTCGACCTTTTCCGACGCGCAGCTGAAGACGGCCTCGTTAGTTACTTCGAGTGATGCACCCGCGCACGCTCGGCCCCTACGCGCTGCAGATGCAGCGCCTCATCATCCTGACCTGCGTCCTCGCAGCCATCTTCATCACCATCATCAGCGGACCCCAACTGGTTCCGTTGGGGCTTTCGCGCGCTGAGCTCGCGCAGTGGGTCGTCTACTCGCCGAACTTGATCCTCCCGCTCTGCGCCGGAGCGTGCGCTCTCGCCGCGATGCTCAAAGCGGTGACCACACGCAAGCATACGTACATGTGGACCGATACCGGCTGGTTTATCCTCACGCACCTCTACCTCGCGTTTTACCTTGCGCTCATCGTCGCGTGCGCGTTCCTGCCAGCCATAAACCTCGGATCCCCGGTGCCCTCGGTGTATTTCCACGCCATCGCTTCCGACACGAACCCGATCCTGGCACTCTACCCACTCGCTGCGATCAGCTGCATCGCCGTCCTGCGCGGACGCTACACGGCCGCCTACCTCAGCGCCATCGCTCCGCTGCAGATCCTCGTCATGATGAGCGCCAACCCCGACAACAAACTACTCGAAACATCGGTCGGCCCCCTCTTCTTCCTGCTCACCGCCATGGCCAACGCGGGAATGCTTGAATGGGCCCTCATGATCGTGCGCGGCCTCGACCAAACCCGCGCCAACGCCCGCGACGCGGAGCGCGCGCTCGCGGGAGAATGCGCCCAGGGGCGCGCACGGGCACGTAGCAACGGTCTCATCCACGACTACGTGCTCTCGGCCCTGATTCTCGCCTTCAAGCGAGGTATCGATGACATCGAGGTGCGCGCGGCGGCCCACTCTGCGCTGTGCGCCCTCGTCCCCGCCCCACCCTCCAACGGGTTCATGGACGCTGCGCAGATACGGGGAGCCTTCGAGGCCCTCGTGCGATCCCGGCACGCGCACTGGAAGGTCGCATGTCACCTTCCCGCAAAAGGCTGGCAGATCCCCGCCCAGGTGGGCGCCGAGGTCGTCGCCGCGACCCACGAGGCACTCAACAACGTTCGCCTCCACGCAGGATCCGACACCTCCGACCCGAGCCAGCCCGCGCGCTGCCACGTCGTTGTCTCAGCCGGGGCGGACTCCATGCGCGTGACGATCACCGACACGGGACAGGGCTTCGACCTCGAGCGCCTCGCCGAGGGACGACACGGCATCCGGGGTTCCATCGTGAAGCGGATGGAGTCGGTCGGTGGCCACGCAACCCTGGCCTCGAAGTCCGGCGGAGGCACGCTCGTGACCCTGGAATGGCACGACCCCCAGAGTCGACGCTTCAAACCGCGGGAGGCGATTCGCTCCGCGTTCGCGTGGCGGCCCCGCGCGGGCACACGCGACAAAGACCCGTCGCGCACCGCGTGGGATTCGCAGGTCCGCGCGGCCGCAGAATCGCGCGGCGCGCGGCTGCTTGTTCTCGCCGGCGTTGTGTTTCATAGCTATGTGGTGGCGATCGAATTCAGCCACGGGGCTTACTCACACGGGGGCCCCGTCATCCTCTCCCTCGCGATCATGGCGGTCGCAGGAACCCTGTTGGTGGCACCGTGGCCCGACCGCGTGCCCCCGAAACTCGTGACGTGGGGGAGTGCCGCTGTGATCGGTGTGTCCAACCTGCTGGTGCTCACCCCGATTCGGGTAGCGTCCGCATGGCCGGGCTGGTCCGGGTGGAGCGCGGGCGCATCGATGTTCCTCGCTGCGCTGCTCCTCCTGCGTCAGCGCACGGCCGAGGCCGTCGTTGGTTGCGTCGGCTTTGTGGTCGCAGTCGGCGCCTGGGTTGCACTCTCAGGTAGGCCGGCCGGCCTCGTCTTTACCTTCACGATCGGTCACATCATCACCTTCTTCTTCTGGTTCGCCCTCGTGTCGTGGTCGGGCAGTGCGACCTCCGCGATCGAACGATCCCTCAAAGCTGAGGAACAGGCGCGCCTGGAGAGGGAACTGCAGGTGAGCATTAATTCGGCCATGGCAGTCAAGCTCGCCGACGTGTCCGTTCGCGTGCGCGGGACCCTCGAGGCGCTCCGAGACGAGGAAGTGACACCTGAGATTGCCATGGAGGCGCGCCTGCTCGAGGCGGAGCTGCGCGACGAGATCCGCGCGCCTTACTTCACGGGGACCGAGGTCGTGGCGGCTGCGAGGCGCGCGCGGAGCCGAGGCGTCGAGGTTGTGCTGTTCGACGACCGCGGTGATGCTACCCGCGGTGGGAGTACGGAATACGAGGAGCGTTTGCGCACGCGCATCGTTGAGCGTGCCGTCGCTGCCCTCGACGAGGCCGGGGCTGGGCGTGTGGTTGTGCGCGCCTGTCCCGCGGGCAGGCCGTGGGCGGCGACGATCCTCACCGATGCGGGGCTGGCTGTCGTGGAGGCCAAGGAGGGCGCCGTCGAGGTGGGGGAGGCGGGCGACTAGCGTCCGGTGCCTGGGGCGCTGTGGGGGCCGCCCATCTGGGCGGCCCCCACACTCGTCGGGCCTCGCGCGTTGGCCACAGACCTACTCGTTGGCGATATGGCGATCGAGCCAGGCTCGAAGATCCGGGTACAGGGAGGGGTTCTTCGACAGGGTCGCCCACAGGTCCGGCCTCGTGCGGGCGATCTCCGCCTGAACGTCCCACGGGGTTGCCGGGTCGATGGCGTCGGAGATCGTGAACCTGCTGGCGGGGGAGGGCGTCGCGCGCGTCATGTCCGGGTCGTTATCCTCCGTCGCGGCGGCCCCGTCGGCTGGCGACGCGGGTTGCGGCTCCTGTGAGGGCGGCTGCGGGGCGGGGGCTCCGTTGCCTGTTGCGGGGCGGGCGCAGCGTCGGGCTCGGGGGCGACGAGTGGGCCGATTGAGATCGGCTGGTTCACCGGTGCGGCGTCGGTGGATGATGGCAGCGGGCCGATCGAGACAGGGCGGTTGGCCTCTTCTGCGGCGCCCTGGCGCGGGGCGGGCGGTTGCGTCCCAGCCGGCGCGGAAGGGGGCATGGACGCCTGGGGTGCCCCGGCCTCGTACATGCGAGCCTGTGTCCCGCCCATCGGTGGGTTCTGTGCCATCATGGGCGCGGTCGGCATCCCCGGCGGCTGTTGCGTGGCGGCGAAGGCCTGCTCGACCCATGCCCGGTATGCCTGCGCCTCCTCAGCGTTGGTGGCCGGCACGGTCCGCCACGGCTCGGGGTCGATGGCGGCGAGCGGATCGGGCAGCAGAGCGGGACCGAAGTACGGGTACAGGTACGCCAGGCCAGCTCCCGCGAGTATGAGGAGCAGGGGGATTATTTTCGTCGCGTCGTTGTCTGTGGTGAAGAACCAGAGGGCGCCGATGGCGATCAGGCCGACGCCGACGAAAATCGGCATGTTGTGTTTCATTGACGCTTCCATTGTGTCTTACTTTCTTCGCTCGTCACGACGCAGTAGGGATCGCGCAACCGCAGTGCCCTGATGACTCGTCGCTCCAAATTGGCCAGGCTCTTTGCTTCGGGTACCAGACCGTTGAGTTGTCTCGCTTGGGGGACGCTCCACTCCAGTGACCCGTCGCCTTCGAGAGACAGCATCGCGATCCAGTCGGGGGAGCCGAACTTCCATTTCAGGGTGAAGAAGATCGTGCTCTGGTCGTCGCTTCGCACCTTGAAAATGGTGGCCCCCCACCAGTTGAGCGACTCTGTGCCTTCCGGAACGTCGATCGCCGCCCACGCGGCGTCAAGGAGTTCTTGCACCGACGCCGACCGTGGCGTCACGCGGTGTGAGCGCGCCACGGCGCCTTCGCCCTCACGGTGGCTTTTCCGGAAGATGAGCTGACGGGCCTTCGCCTCGGCTTCCTGTCGCAGCCGTATCCACCCGTAATAGAGGAAACAGAGCGCGACGAGAATGAGGAGTACTATCGCAAGTTGGCCAAGTTCCATGAAGTGTTCTCCTATGAATCAAATAATGGTACGAAAGAGTGGTGAGGAGTCAGCAAAGCCGACCTTTGTTTCCTCACAACGTGCGGGACTGGGCGTCGCTATTGTCCGCGCCCGCCGACGACTAGCATCACAGCGGTCCCCGGCCTCGTTTCTCTCAGCTGGGGGATTCCTCCGCAGTCGCGTTCTCGGCCTCCGTCACGGTCCCTGCGTCGTCCTGGTCGGTCGAATCCGTGACGAAACGAGACGCCGCGATGAACAGGTCGAAGAGTTCGAGCATGAGGTGCTTGATCATGGCCATCTGCGTCACGAAAGAGACGATTACGATCTGCTTCGTGTCGGGCACGTGCGCCCAATAATCGACGCGCATCCGCTCGAATTGAAGCTTCTCCGCCTCGGCGCGCAAGGCCGCCTCCTCCGGCGTCTCGTCCTCGGGGACCTCGACGTGGAACGAATCATCCTTTTCAATGAGCACGCGGCGCAGTGCCCGGAAGTTCGCGCCCTCAACTTCCACGAACTCGTCGTCGGCATCCTCGAAGCCCATTCGAAGGATGCCAAACACCTCCTCGCTCTCGGTGCCAATCGCGGGGCTCATGCGCAGCCCCGGCGGCTGATAGACCGTGATGTTCACAGGGGAACGGCGCATCCTTTTCCAGCTCCTTGCCGAAATACATAGCGACGGCGCCGCCTTCCATGGCCTCGGCGCACGCATCGACCACCTGATCGTGCATCTGGCGACGCAGCACGGCCGCGTCGTCCGCCGGGCCGACAATGCCCTGGACCATGCGCTCGACGTCCTGTTCCGAGGCCCCCTCATCCGTGATCGCCACGGGGTACCAGGTGCCCGGAAGTGTGAAGATCAGGCGAGGTTCATCGCGGGTGTTGTTATCGCTTGTCATCGTTGATTCTGCTTTCTCGCATGGAGGTCAGATGCCGGTTGGGACGGTGCCCGGAACCCACGTCGGACGCTCGGGCTCCGGTAGGAGGATAGGGGCATCCCACCGCTGCTCCGATTTCTGCGGATGGTCGTACAAAAACCCGTTCTGTTGGTCGTACCTTTCCTTCATAATGCTGAGTCCATGCCCAAAGTCGGTGGATCGGTATCTCAACCAGTCAATCATTTTGCCCTGCACTTCTATTTGTTTTCCATAAGCGTGAGGAACCGAAGAATTTGTTTGTATGTTCGTGAGAAGATCTGTGGTGAAGTGGTAGTTTTCGACGCGGGCACGCGCATCAACGTCGGAGGTGAAGAAACCGTTTTGTATTGCCGACTCTCGAGCGAGCGTCATGCTCGTGTAACTCAATCCCGCAGCATCGAAGGTCGTCGCCCTCGACCCCGTCGCGATCGAACCCGCCGCCGCAAGCTCCCCGCCCAGGGAATGGCCGGCCAGGGAGAAGTTGCCCGCGGTGACGCCGTTGGCCATCAGGCGCTGTTTGACGCTTGTCGCGGCGACAATTGCCTGACGGACTTGCGGCGAAGTGCCCGCTGCCCCCAACACATCGTTGGTCACGTCGCCTTGCGGATCGCCGAAATTGGTTCCCTCGTAGGACAGGACGTAGCGCCCGTTGTCGTCACGGAAGAGCGTCGCGTGGAAGCCGGTTCTCTTGTCTTCGAGGAGCGCCGGATCGATGCCCAGCTTCCGCATCTCCGCGGGCCTCACCTCGTGCCAGCCGGGAGGCTCCTTCCAATCTCCGCGGGGGGTGGGGCCTGCCTGCGAGGTCCATCTTGTCCCGGATGAGGCCCTCTTTGCCCGGGCGCGTGTTGATGGTGTCCGTCGTCTCCCCGTTGTCACCGTAACCGACGCCAGACGGCCCATGTTTGCGCTCGGCTTCGTCGAGCTGGGCGTTATGTGCCTGCATGAGAAGCTTTTCACGGCATCCCAGCAGGGCAGCAGCTCCTAATGTGAGAAACAGATGGAGGTAGGCGCGGAACTTTGGGTCTTGTAGGGCGCCGAGCACTGAGCCCCCTAGTACGGAAAAAATAATCGTACCAAGAACTACGCTGGCCGCTTTGCCAACTATCTTGAGAGCTTCAACTATCTTGTCTATAAACTCCTTGAGTACTTTTTTCCACTCGCTGAAGTCGGCGAGTGCCTTGCCGACGTTTTTGATGAACTGAGAAATTTTGTCGATCAGGTTGTCATTGGTGCTGGATATCGCCGTGTCGATCTTGGAGATGGTTGCGTTTGCAACAGCATCCACGATCATTTGTTCTTTTTTGATATCCGACGCAGCCCCGGTCATAGCACCGGCAGCACGCTTTTCGTCGGCGCACGCCTGTTTATAGGCGTTTTGCGCGTTTGTGACGTTGGTAGAGGGGGGCGTGCGAATCTTTCAGTGCCTCAAGCTGACGCTTGGTCTTTTTCACGGATTCCTGGGCGGCGCTGTGCTGTCGCTTGGCGGTCTCTCCTCGGGCTGCCGCTTCGTCGGCTCGCTTGTGGCAGTCGGCGAGCACCGTCTGGTACTCGCGCAGCGCCAGGCCCGTGTTCTTGTATCGGCCGTGTGCTGCCTCCAGGCATTTCTTAGCGTTGCTCACCTGCCTGTACGTTGCTGCGACAGCGAGCGAATTCGAGGTCGTCACAAACTTGCTGAGGCCATCGATCGCGGACTGGATGCTGTTCGCGGAGGTGATCAGCCCCTCGACCTTCGTTTTCAGGGCGGTGGGTTCTCCCGGCAGAGTACTCATTACTTCTTTCTCCTCAGCGCGTTCTCGAGGTCTCTGTCCAGATCCTCGAAGGTTTCGGCGATGGCGTCGAAGGTCTTCGCCAGTGCCTCCAGGTGCTCGCGGAAACGCCCCCGGGTGGTGTCCCAGTTGTCGCCGAACTCCCCTGACCTTTCCCGCGAGTTTGTCGTGGCCGACAACAGAGGCAACGTCCAAGGCGTCGATCTTCGCATCGTCCAACAGCGATGCCGTCGCGCGCAGGGACTTCGACCGGTTACGCAACTCGGTCGTGTCAAGTGACAGGTTCACCATGGCGTTTCCTTTCTGCATCGAGCCTGGGGCGCGGGCGCTCGCCCGCGCCCCAGGAGATGATGACCTTATTTGCCGATGGACTGCGCCAGCTGTTCGTCGGTCTGCTGGAGGGCCTGGGCGGCCTTGTTCAGGTAGTCGGCCATGCCGTCGATTCCCTGGATCGTGCGGGTCGCGCCCTGGGTGAACTCCTGGTAGGCGGTGTCGAAGGCGCCCGAGGCGCGCGACGTCGTAAAGCCGTTCTGAACCAGCTGCTGGACCAGTGAGCGCAGCTCGTTGAGCTTGGTCTGCAGATCGTTCTGACCGTTGCGCAGACGAGTCGCCGCGGACTGCATCTGGTCGTAGGTGACATTCAGGTTTGTCATTGTGTTCCTCCGTTGAGAATGGGATACCCGGGGTGGGTATCGGGGTCTGGTGTGTTCGGGCCGACGGTTCCCACGTCGGATAGGGTGATTAGCCCGTAACCTCAAACTATCATTCGGTCTTGTCATGGGCGATGGGGACTAGTCCCCATCGGGTCTTGTCATACTCGGGGCACCTGCACTTTCCACTGCTTACCGGACTGGACAAAGTACCCGCGGCCCGGCACGGCCTCGCGCCCAGAGACGCCGGGCACGGCGACGCCGACAGCGTTCTCGCCCTCACCGGGCGAGGGACACAGGACGATCCCGGTTCGCCCGCTGCGCACGCCCGATGCCAGGGAGCCGCCGAACGACCAACCCGACACGTCGGCCTCGGCAACGACCAGATGACCGTTGGCCTTCGACGAGGCGATGGCGTCCTGTAGCTGCTGATCGCACGCGGAGAAGGAGAACTCTCCGATGCCCTCGACGAAGAGGACGACTCCCGGCGTGTTGTCCGGCGCCTCCTCCTCGAACAGGTGGGCGTGCTTGATCAGCATGGATGCGATCTTGTCCGCCCCCTGCGCCGTCTCCGCCCACAGCGGTTCCCTCGCCACCAGGGAGCGGCGTGCGCTCGCGTGCAGCATGACCGCGTTCGGGAATGCACGGTGGACACTGCGGGCCAGCCACCGGACCGTGTTGGTCCTGCCCGACTGGGCGGGGCCGGTGATGGCGACAGTGCCCGCAGGGCGCAGCGGCATCGAGCGAGCGAACCAGCCTCGACACCGATGACCGGGCGTCCATCGACAGTGAGGTCGACCTCGCGCGCCGGTATATCGAGCGGCAGGGAACGGATCGGTGCCGGCCGCGTGCGTTGACGCATGTACCTGGTCCCGGCGAGCGACTCGATTTCCCTGGCCTGAGCGAAGTCTGTGACGTTCGTGCCCAGGATCGGCAGCTGCAAGAGGTTCGGGTTACCCACCTGCATCGCGCGACCGGGCGCGCTCGACGCGCTCAGGACATCGCGTGGAAGATTGAAATAGAGGTAGGCGTCCTCGTCGGTCAGTCGCAGGACCACTTTTCGTTGGAAAGACGCGGCGATCGAGTTCGGAATGGCCTGCGGTCGATCGGCCGACACCGCGAAGTGAACGCCGACTTCGCGCCCATCCGACAGGACCTGCTGGAAGCGGCTCCAGATCGCCGCGTAGCGTCCAGTGAGCTGGTACGTCTCGGCGAACGCTGCGATCCCGTCGATGAGCACCAGGTATCGGGGTTCGTCCTTGTGCCCCGACAGCTCGCGGTAGGAGGTCAAGTGGTTGGCGTTGACCGCCTTGTAGGAGACTGAGCGCTCCTCGACGATGTCGCCGAGCATGGTGATGAGCTTCGCGATTCGCTCGTCGTCGTCGCCGACGATGACGTCGCCGACGTTGGGGAGCTTCTTGAGCATGTCGAGGCCGCCGCCAGCGAAGTCGAGGGCGTAGACATTGACGGGACCGGAGCGAGGCGTGATGCTTGCTGCGATCGCGAGTGAGCGCAGCGCTGTCGTCTTTCCGGAACCCGATGCCCCGTAGTAGGCGATATGTCCGTCCTGATCTGGGCGGAAATACTCGACTTCCTGCGTCTGTTCCTCAGGATCGTCCAAGACTCCGAGAACGATCTTATCGTCGGAGCGTTGGGGCAAATGCGCGAGGTTGTAGGTCTGCGCGAGTTCGGGCAGCCACGGTTTGCGAGGCGGGCGAATCTGCGCTTTTTCGGCGGCCGCACGAATCGTGCCAACGACGCGGGAAATGTCAGTGGGGACATCGTCGCGGGGCTTGGGGGGTTCGGGCGTCTTCCACGGTTGAGGCATGCCGAAGCCCAGTGCTTCGATGTCAACCTGCGTGGTCTTGAGACCCTCGGTCGTGCGGGCGCCGGGGTAGGCCGACTGGAATACCGAAATCCTGCCGGGTCCCGTTTTCGCAGCGGCACGACCGGGCGTGTTCTGTGGGAAGTGGGCGGCCATGTGGTCGCCGAGCACGTCCTGGGAATCATCGGTGTCGGCCATGCGCAGGGCGACGCGCAGGTTCGTGTTCGCACGGAGGTTGTCCTTTGATGACACCAGCGGGGCGTTGTGTCGCAAGGATAAGGTGGAGGCCGAGGGACCGTCCCCGCTGCGCAACGTCCACGACGCCGTCGATGAACTCCGGGACCTCGTTCACGAGCGCCGCGAACTCGTCGACAACGATGACGAGCGAGGGGGGACAGTCGGGATCCCCGGACTTCTCCAGGGTGACGAGGTCCTTCGCCCGTTTCTCGCTCAGCAGTCGCTCGCGGTAGCGCAGCTCTGCGCGCAGTGAGGTCAGGGCGCGGCGCACCAGGTAGGGCGACAGGTCGGTGACCAGGCCGACGGTGTGCGGCAACTCCGTACACTGCTCGAAGGCGGAACCGCCCTTGTAATCGACGAACAGGAAAGTCAGCCTGTCAGGCGAGACCGATTGAGCCATGCCGAGGACCCACGCCTGCAAAAACTCGGATTTGCCGGCGCCAGTGGTGCCGCCGACCAGCGCGTGCGGGCCATGCACGCGCAGGTCCAGCTGCATGGGTTCGCTCGCGCCCTGGCCAACGAGGGCGGCCAGAGGAACGGCGGGGATCTTCTTGTGTGGGCGCCCGGGAGCGCGGTCGATGATCGAGTGCGAGGCCCTCCAACGCTCGATGAGCGCGTTGGGATCGTCCGCCAGTTCCTGGCCCGTCAGGTCCACGTAGGAGATCGAGCCGGGCAGGTCCGAGTCATCGTCGACGGGGACGCCCGCGTCAAAGAGAGGCGAGAGCGACCTGCCTAGGCAAGCCAACTCCTCGTCGGACACGCGGTCCACGGACACGTCCTGGAGCGCGCGCGAGGCCCGGACATCGCCGATGGACGCCTGAGCGCCATTGAAGGCGATGAACGAGCGGCATGCCGCTGGCAGCTCGGCGAACGTCGGGGCCATCCACACGACATAGATTCCCCTGTCGGGGCCGAGCTCAGCAATGCGGTTCAGACGCGCTCGGTCTACCAGCACGTCGTCGACGAAGACGACCACCGCGGGAATGGGATTCGGATACTCCTTGGTTGAATCCTCGCCCGAGGCCTCCTCCTTCGGTGCGGAAGAAACGTCGGGGCCTCGGTCGCAGACCTCGCTGGGATCCCCTTGGCTGCGTGCTTCGAGGAGTCCCTCTAGCTGCGAGAGCACAACCTTGCCCGAGGTGGAGTCGGAGGCCAGGTGGATGCCGGAGCCGAAGGGGGAGTGCGGGGAGGAGGAATGGGGAAGCCACTTCATCCACTCCCAGCCATCCACCCGTTCAGCGGAGGTCAGGCACGTGACGATGACTTCTGCGGGGGAGTACTGCGCCGCCAACTGCGCCGCAATCGCGCCGCGCGCCTGCCTGAGAATGTCAGCCGGGCCGCACAGGCCCAAGCCGCCGGAGGCCCGAAGATCCGCAACGAGAGGAACGTGTGCGACCCGGGAATACTCGTCAGCGAGCGCACGCACCCTGGCGATGGCCTCCGGAAGCCCAGAGTGTTGATCCGCCCCTTCGATGGTGACCCTCGCGACGTCCGTGCCCTGACCGAGCCGAAACTTGAGGAACTCCGGGTGTTCCGGCCGCCGCATCCACAATGAACCGTCGCGACGCAGGGCCCCCGCGATGACCTGGTCGATCGGAGGATATTGCGCGTGGCGTGATTCCACGTCCTCGCGCCGACTCTCCTCCAGGTCCTGGTACGTGATGCGCAGGGCGTCCTCGAAGCGTCCCATGGCCTCGGCGAACTCGGTTTTCGCCTGCCTGCGCTGATCCCACCACGAGCCGAGCATGATGACCGGGCTGAGGACGACGAACAATAGGCTCGTCAGTTGTCGGGTCATGAGGAACATGCTCACGCCCATAATCAGCGGCGCGATGAGGCCGATGATCGGGAAACGCGACGGCTTGGGGCGCGTGGGCGCCTCGGGGAGCTTGACGGTTCGAGCGCTCGTGTGAGGGATGACCTGGGGCGACCTGATGAAACCAATGTCAGTCGATTCCCCCGTCGACTCGGGCATCTTCGTCTGAACCAGCTGGATTTGCGTGTCCCCGAGGAGAATCACGTCTCCGGGGGTCACCGTGGCATGCTGGACGCGATGGTTGCCGACGAGAACGCCGTTGGCGGAATTAAGGTCATGAATCTCGATACAGGAGCCGACGGTAATACGCGCGTGAGTCTTTGACACTCGCCGATCGTTGAGCATCACCGTACAGGAGGGCGCGCGGCCCACGGTGGTGCCGCCGAAGTACAAGGGCACGCACATGCCCCTGTCGTTTCCATCCAAGACACGCAGCTCACCGGCGACGCCGCCCGCGGTGATCGCGTCCTTCGTCGACACGATGTCGACGAGAGACCCCGAGTGAAGTCCCGTCTCGGTGACGAAAGCAGACGAGGGGGAGAACCGAAGCGATGCGTCCGTCCGCAGGATCCAGAACACGAAGGGTCAGAGAATCCGGAGAAGCGAGCGTTCCCGCGCTCTTGGACGGACCCGAGGACGCGAGGGTAGCCGCGACATCGCCGACAGTCGCAGTTGAGTCGGTGGTGACCAGCAGGTCGTTGTCACTGTGTCCGCGCCCGCGCAGCGTCAGTTTGATTTTCATCTCCGGTCCTTCCCGGTGGGCGCTTGAGAGGCGCGGTTACGTTGTTTCTCCTCGTCGAGAAGATGCAGGTCGGCGCTGGAAACCAGCCGCGCGGCGACCGCGTATTCGACCAGTCGGACGCGCCGGTGCGTCGCCAAAGGACCCGGGCCGGCCGCGCATGCCGGGAACACCCATCCGATCGAGCTTGTCGGCGACGTTGTCGAGTTTTCGGTTGAAACGGGTGATCGACCACCCCAGCCGGGCCGCCGCCTCGACGTTACGAGGAATGTCGGTGGGACCCGACCCGGCCTGCGTCAGCCAGGGTTCGCACAGCGCCAGAATCAGCAGATATTGTGACGGCGTGAAACGTGCTTCCCCGACGGTGACCTCGCCGGAGTCAACGGCCGGGGCGCTGTAGCTGCGGAACGTCGTCCCCTTCACGGTGACGGAGAACTCATAGGTCGTGGGACCGGCCGCGAACACGACGACGACCGAGTCGAACACAAGCGGGATACGAGCCCCGGGACCGACCCGCGCCTGCATAGACCCGGACTCGTCGGCGACGGTGACCGCGATGCGCGACCCGACGTTATCCAGCCACCACATGCCGTCGTGACAGCTGATGCGCACGAGGCGCCGATGCAGGAACGGATTGTCGTCGATACACAGGTCGGCTTCGCGTCCGATCAGGAATTCCTGATCCGCGCGGATCGGGTAGATCTCGCCGCAGTAGTCGACAACCGCCGACTCCTCCACGATCGCCTCGTGCTCGTTGCCCGCGGTGCTCATGGCGTCTCCACGCATTCGATGGCCTCGTTGGACGAGCGCCCGTCCGAGTTACGCACGGCGACGGACAGACACGTGCGCCCAGGCACGGCGGGCACGGTGACCGAGGTTTCTTTCGTCTGGCGTACCGCGTGCTCTTCCTTCGGGTCCTCGACGTGGTACAGGTACGTGGTTCCCGCCCCCGCCGAGTCCCACGTGAAGGTCACGCCATCGGGGGTGAGCGTCCCCGACAGGCCGGTGACCGACGCGTTCGCGTTGGCCGATGGAAGCCCGTCAAGCGGAGGAACGTCGGCCGCGGACTGCGTGGGAGCCTTCGTGGTTCCCTCACCGCGCAGCACCGTCCACACGCCGAAGGCGATGCCTCCGAGGAGCAGAACCACGAGCAAGAACCCCGCCACGACCGCGCCGAAGCCCTTGGATGAGCGTTCCTCGTCCTCGGCCCCTGACGCATCCCCCGACGCGGGCGCGGAAGCACTCGCGGGCGCGTGCACAGAGGCGGGCGCGTGCACAGCTGCGGGCGCGGGTGCGCTCGCGGGCGCCGGGGCGGGGTCCACCTTCGTCAAGACGGTGACGGTTCGGTCGTCCTCGTCCGCGATGGACGAGGCCGGGGTCGGGGCATGCGAGGAGAAAACGGCGATCGGCGCGGCGCTGGTTTCATCCCCCTCGTCGTCCTCGTAGGCGGTGGTGGGCGCCTCCACGCCCATGGCCTCGAAGGGAGTGGGGGTCAGGCGCAGCGAGGACTGGACGTGCTGCAGGGCGAGGGCAAATTCGCGTGCCGACTGGTAGCGCCGCTGTGGTCTTTCGACATGGCGATCGCGAGGATACGCTCAAGTTCCGCGGGCACATCGCTTCGACCGATGGCGGGAACAGGGGAGCGCAGCACCCGGTTGAGCACGGAGAGTTCGCGGTTGTCTCCTCCGGGAACCTCGAAGGGCGAGTGGCCCGTCAGGATGCCGTGCACGGTGGCAGCCAGGGAATAGACGTCGATCGTGGGCCCGAAGGGGCCTGTCCCGTCCTGCTGTTCGGGAGGCGCCCACGCGACGGAGAACCCGCCGGCTGTTTCCTCGTCCATTCCTGTCTGCGCGGCGATGCCGAAGTCAGTGAGGACGGGGTGCCCGAACTGTGTGAACAGGATATTCATGGGCTTCACGTCGCGGTGAATGATCCCGCGCTGGTGAAGCGTCTCGACCGCTCCGGCGATGCGCACGCCGATGTCGAGCGCTTGCGACACGGGGATCCGGTGCTCTTTGGAACGCTGGCCCAAGTGTGGGGGAGGACAGTATTCCATGACCAGGTAGTGACGGCCGTCGTCCGTGATTCCCGCCGTGTAAAAGGACACGATGGACGGGTGGTTGGAGACGCGGGCCATCAGGTTGACTTCCGCGTCGAAGGCGGCCGAGGCCTGGGCATTGGAGTCCGGTCGCAGGACCTTGACCGCCACGTCACGCTGGGGCATCAGCTGGCGGAACAGGTAGACGTCGGCGAAGCCGCCCGAACCGAGGTGCCGGACGAACGTCGCGTTGGGAATCGCTGGGGGGTCAAGTGGCCGTCGCATTACTCCTCCATCCGGAACGAGATCTCTTCGCCCAGTTCGACGACGTCTCCCGGTTTGAGCACCGTGGGAACGTTCTCGTCCAGGCGCACGGGGGCCTGCCCGGGGCGCGTCAGGTACGTTCCGTTATTGGAACCCAGGTCGTGCAGGCGCACGTCCCAGTCGTCGATCCGTAGTTCGCAGTGGCTGCGTGAGATCTGCTTGCGGGGGCTTGGGACGATGACCAGGCGCACAGGTTGCCGACCGGCCCCTGCGCTCGATCGCGGGCGACGCCCGATGATGATGTCCTGCTCCAGTGCCACTTCTTCCCCCGTCGACAAGACGATCCGGCCCAGGCTGGGGCGCGGGACGGTGACGGAGCTGCTACTCAGCGGAGACGAACAGATCCCGACACGACGAGGCATGGGTCGCGTTCGGGTGCCCCTTCTCGCACAAGACGGCCAGGACCTGCGGACCGACCGCGGCGGGGGAGGCCTGTGCGGATGGCGAGACCTGCACGGACGCGGACTGCGATGACTCGTCGGGTTCAGAGTTGACGTGGCGGGCATAGTCGCGTAGCTCGCGGGCACGCTGAGGGAGCATCGTCATCCCATCGTGGTCGCCGTCGGCTGTGGCCTCCATGAAGCGGCGGTAGGTCGCGCTCGGCTTCGCCGTGGGGGTCGAGTGCGCGTCCGAGGAGACCCCGGGGACGGAGTCGATGAAGAAGCCGCCGGGTGGCACGTCGAGCGGGGGTTCAGGTTGCGCGGGCGCGGCCGGGAGCGGAACGCTCGAGATGGGCAGGGACGGGGAGAGGGCGGGGTGGGTTCCTGGTCAGCCTCCTGCGCGTTACCGGTGAACGGGCCGTGGGGCGGGGGAACGGGAACGGGGTCGTCGTCGATGACATCGGAGTTTCGAACGTGGCGAACGGCCGCGTCTTCGACGGTTCCCGCACGGGTCACGTCGTCGTAGAGGTACTCGTAGGGGGAGACACGATCCTCGCTGCCCTGCTCCCCGGGCGCGTACCCCGGCTCCGCGTCGATGGCGGGGGATAATGCCTGTTCCTCTTCGGGTTCGGGGTCCGGTTGCGCGTCACCGGAGGAGACGCGGTCGTCACCCGGCGAGGATTCCTCCGCTCCCTCCTCGCGATCGTACCAGGGGATTTGCGTTTCCTCCCCCGTGCTCTCGGCCTGAGCCGACGCCTCGGCTACGGAAGCATCCCCGTCGTGGTGGGACGCCGACGGGTGCGCGTCGGGTTCGTCAGATTCGTCGTCCGCGAGGGGGGCGGGCACCTCAGAGCCAAGGGGCTCCTCCTCGAAGAAGGGGGCCGCAGCCGCCGCGAAGAAGGCCGCGGCGGGGGAATCGTCATCCTCGGCAAAGAAGGAAGCATCGTCGGCGTCACCCGTCGGTTCGTCAGACCCGGACGAGGCCTCCGCGAGCCAGGAGAGATCGGCGGAGGAACCCTCGCCGTCGGCAGGCGCGTCGCCCGAATCGGCGGGGGCGGGATCAGGAGTCAACGACACCTCGGGGGTCGCTTGCGCGCCCGCAGAGGGAACGGGTGCGCCGAGAGCGGGGGAGACCTCGGCCGGAGTGACGACGGCGCTCGCGGAGGACACAGGCTCGGAGGACAGAGTCTCGGAAGAAGCGGGGGCGACCTCGTCCCAGCCCACGGACTTGACGGGAGAATCGGCGGGCGTGCCGCACGCTACCTCGCCGACCGTGCCCGACGCGAGCGTGCACACGGGCAGAACCGCGCTGAGCACCTGCCACTGGGTGGCCTCGGGCATGGGACCGTCCACCGGCGTGGCAACCCGCCACCCCGAGTGCGTCTGGAAACGATACTCGGACCACGTGATGACGTTGCCTCCGGCCACGGACGTCGGTCCCTCAGGTCCATCGACGACGACCTCGAACGCGCCGCGCACCGCGATGTGCGCGCCATCGGCCTCGTCGATGATTGCGACAAAACTGGGCAGCGACGCCAGGTTGGCGGCGAACGCGGACGTCAGTTCCTGCAACAGGACAGGCAGGTCTGCGCCGTCCACCATGAGTTCCCAGAATCGCTGGGCGAGCGCCTCATGACCCGGCTCCAGGACGAAAATCCCGCGCTCGGTCACAGCGGCAGGGTAGCCGCCGGGCGTCCACGTGCGTCTACGCATGGCATTCCTCCACTCCGTGTGCGTGCGGTCCCTCCTGCGCCGACACCGACGGCAGGCCAGCGTGAGTCGGGCCACTGAGGGTCGCATCGTTATCGACCGTCTCATCGCCGCTGCTCGGCTGCCCCCACTCGGGCGCGGCCTCCACAACATCCACGATGATGACGGTGACGTTGTCTTTTCCTCCGGCGCCCAGCGCCTGAGCGATGAGCTCGTCGGTCGCCTGCTCACGATCCGTCACGTGTCGCACGATCATTTCGATGAGCGCGTCCGTCACCTCCCCCGACAGCCCGTCGGAGCAGATCACCCACCGGTCTCCGCGGTGGACGGGAACCATGAAAATGTCCGCGGCGACATCGCCGGACATTCCTGCCCCCAACGCGCGTGTGATGACGTTACGCCGGGGAAGCGCCCGGGCCTCGACGTCGGTGACGCACCCCGCGTCAAGGAGTTCTTGCACCTCGGAGTGGTCCACGGAGATCTGCTCGAAGCTGCCCTCGGAGAGCAAATAGGTACGGGAATCACCGATGTTGAACACGGCCGCGCAGGGCTTGCCACGGTACTCCTGGAAGGCAACACCCGTCAGCGTCGACCCGGGGGCCCGGTGCCCGGCGCCCAGCGCACAAACCGAGGACGCAGCGCGGGAAAGCGCCTCCGACAGCAGGGCTGGCGTCGCGAACGCGCCGAGTTCCAACGAGCCGCACACCGCATCGACCACGGCCCTCGACGCGATGTCGCCCGCGTCGTTGCCGCCCATCCCATCCGCAACGAAGTAGGCGGGGAAGGACGCACCCCACGAATCTTCGTTGCGGACGCGCCGACGCCCCACGTCCGTGCGGGCCGCGTGCGCAATGACGAGCCGTGCGCCCCCGGGGCCGACCGCCTCGGCGATTGCGCTATCCATCGATGACCACGCTCCGCTGCCCGTAGCGGACGGTGTCTCCGGCTCGCGCGTGGACGGGAGCGCCGGGCAGGACCGGCGTTTCCTCACCGTCGGCGCGAACGACGACCGTTCCCCCGGTCGAGTGCAGGTCCTCGACGAGGACCCCTCGCGAGTCGCCGTCAGCGCCACGTGGGTCTTCGACACGCTCCGCTGCGGGTCGTCAACGGGGACGGGGGACGCCGTGGGGTGCGAGGCCGGGGCGAGCGGGTTGCGCCCGAGCACGATCGTTCCCCCGAAGGGGTACGTCACTCCCGTGTCGAAGGTGACGCGAGCCGTGTCGTAGCGCACCCCGAGCTGCGTGCGGTCGTCAGCGTCGTCCTGGGCCAGGGAAGAATCAGGCGCCTGCGCGCTCGTCGAATAGGTGGACGAGGGCGGCGAGAAGGACAGCGGCTGCGCGGTCGCCGCGGGTTCGCCCTCAGCCGCATCGGAGTCCGAGTTCGACCACGGGGTCGAGCCAATGTAGTCCGAGGACGGCGCCGTGGCCGCCGGCGCGGACGCCGGCGCGGAGACCCGCGTGGGCGGCGTCGGCACCGGGTCGGAGGCGGTGCTTGCCCACGGCACGTGCGTCGCTTCTGGCTCCGGGGCGGGAGGCGCGGGCGGCACGGACAGCGGCGCGGACGGCGTGGACGGTACAGAAGGAAGGAAGGCGGCTGCCGAGGCCGTCGCGTTCCACGGCTGGACCACCGGCTGCGCCGGCGCCTGGGACTGAGGGATGATGGGCGTCTTGTACGTGTCGCGTCCCGCCCTCGTGTTGATAGGGACGATGCCCAGCGTGCGGTCGAACCACGTCCGATTCATCTCGTCCATGCTGGCGAAGCCGACGATGATCTGTCCGACGCCGAAGAGGAGACAACGGACGATGTTCTCCAGGATCAGTTTCCCGACGCATTTCCATCCGGCGGGGGCACCCGTGTCAATACGCACCCATCGCACGCCCGCAAGGCGCATGAACGGACTTGCACCGGTCTTTACCAACATTGCCGTGGAAATAAGGTAAAAGATTAAGAAAGCTGCGACGAAAACATCAGTCAAAACTACCAGAACATCGCTTGATCGTGGTGAAATGACCGCTCCAACTAAGAGTGCATGGACCACAACCACGAAGAGCGCGTAGAAGCTGACAAGGTAGAAGCGCCACAGGAATCGTTGCCCGAGGCTGACCGCGACCGTCCCCGCCAGGTGCGGAGGAACCTGAACGGGATACTTGCCCGGAACGATCATTTCATACATTGTCCGTACCTTTCAGGGGTGTGGCCTCGTCGGTGGCCACCGGTGTCGTCTTCTTCTGGCGCCACTGGGCGAGCAACTCCGTGAGGCGTTCGAGGCGCACGCGCAGGGGAACCCTGCGCATCCACAGCGACCTCGCCGACAGGTGCGCCCAGTAGCGCCGATACCAGGGCGTCTTCCCCGAAATCGCGGCCACGACCTCGTCCCTGATCTCCCAGGAGCGCTCTGCCGCGCGCCCCCGGGCGCCCGCGTCGGAGAACACGACCGCGTCCATCGAACGGGCCATGAACACCAGGGCGGTGCACTGCTCGTCCCACCGGTGGAAGCCGGTGTCGTCTGGGATGTCGGCGCGGCGGTCGATCAGCCTCGCGTCGATGGCGCGCGCCTGCGTGAGCCGGGTCGCCCGAATCGGGACGCGCAGGCCCGTGTCCGTCGCGTAGTCGACCACGTCGTCCCACGCGCCCGCGCTGCGTTCCTCGTCAGTGCCGACCGTGCGCCTGCGTCGCCGACGCAGCGCCTTGAACAGGAGCATGCCCCAGATCGGGGAGAGCACCAGGATGCCCACGGTGCCCCAGCCCAGGATCGCGAGGAGAACACGGATCCACGCGGGCCAGCCGTCTTCGTCATCGTCCGAATCGTCGAAGGTGTCCGGAGGCAGTTCCGCGGGGTCCTGCGGCGGGTCTGGCGGCTGGAGTACCTGCGGCTTCGGGTCGGGCTTCGGCTTGGGGACCTCCGTCTGGGGGACGTGGTCGCGCGGGGGCGTCGGGTCGAAGGGCACCCAGCCCACGCCCTCGAAGGGGACCTCGACCCACAGGTGCGTGTCCTTGCCCGTCAGCGTCAACTGTCCCGAGGCCGGGGTCTCCGGGTGGAAACCCATGACAATCCGGGCGGGGATCTGTCGCGAGCGCAACATGAGGAGCATCGCGACCGCGTACTGGTCGTCATCGCCGATGAGCTGATCGGCGCTCAGGAAATCCTCGATGCGCGACGTGCGGTGGCCCGGCAAAGACAGCTGATCGGAGCCGTCGGAGTAGAAGCCCTCGTCGTGGAGCGTGCGCTGGATGGCGCGGACCTGGGCGATGCCGGGCGCGGCGTCCCCGATCATCTCGTTGGCCGCGTCGGACACGTCGGAGGGAATACCCTCATCGGAGGGAGGCGTCATTGGTGAGAAGGCGCGGCCTTCGAGTTCCTCGTCGCTCCACTGGTGGGTCACGATGCCGCTGACCCGGTAGGTGTCCCCCTGCGCGAGGCGCACCGTGGACAGCGCCGTCTCTAGGTGGTCGTGGAAGTAGAGCGCGTCTGCGAGCTGCCCCGCGCGATCGGAGGTGTACTCCAGTGACCGGACGCCGTCGACCGTGGGCACCCAGTTCCCCGAATAGCCTTCGACGCGCACGGTCACGTTCGAGGCCTCGGCGCCGGCGGGCAGCGGCGTCTCGTAGAACGAGGAGCCAACGTGGCGGAAACCCGACCCGTTTGCGTTCGCGGCGATCTGGATGACGGTCCCGTCGTAGTAGTCCAGGGTCGCCAGGCGGAGCCTGCCGCCCTCGGGCAGTCGTCCACCGTCAGCAGGTCGGTGTCCTTATCGGTCGTGTTGAGGAAGCGGAACTGGGTGGCAGGGGAGTGATACTCCTGGAGGTTGAGCGGCGGCTCGACGTAGTCGCGTGCGACCACTCGGTGCGAATCCGTGACGACGATGCGCGTGAGGGGAACGGCGATCGCGAGGGCCAGGATGATCAGCGTGACCGCGCCGATGCCTCGGCGGGCCGTGGGCGTGACCGTGGAATCGTTGAACTCGACGATCCCGCGGCTGCCTTCGCGGCGGGCGCGATCGGTGACGTATGCGGACCAGGCGATGCCCACGACCACGCTGAACAGGCCGATCGGCAGGGCGAGGGGAGCTAGCTGAGAACTCCAGATGATGCCCAGGAGCGCCAGGATCCCGACGGGTGCCAGCGCCCACAGCGGTCGCTTGGTGCGCAACACGATGGTGAGCGCGACGAAGGCGGTGACCAGGGCGCTCAGGAACGGCATGATCGCGGGGCCCACGAAGATGCCTGCGGGCGGCTGGACCGTCAGCAGATCCTTCCACGAGGTGATCAGGCCGACGACGAGCATCTGGATGGTTCGCCGCGTGGGCACCACGTGGAAGATCGTCGTCGTCGGGAGGGCCAGCGCCCCGCCGGTCAGCAGATAGGCGGCGGCGAGCGCCAGCGTCGACCCGATGGCGCGCACGCGCGCCGCGGCCGTGAGTGCGGCGACCAGGAGGCCCACGACCAGGCCCCCCAGGGCCGCGACGTAGCCTGCGTGTCCGCCGAAGACCGGCCCGTGAATGAGGGCCGCCGCGACGAGCATCGACACGACTGCGAGGGCGTCGACGCCGCGGCGCAGGGCCGGCGAGGTCGCGCGGGACGTGGGGGAGGGGTGGGACGTCATCCGAGGGCCTTCCACATTCCGATGGCAAAGTCATCTAGGGTCGGGGCGACGACGACCGGCGTGTTGCCGAGGGTGCGCAGCTCGAAGTCCGAGTCGGTGTCGATGCGCACGCCGGTGATCACCATGTCGAGGGGAAGCCGCGTGAGCGCCGCATGCAGGTCGGCCAGGTGCGTGCCCGATCCCGAGATGACGACGGCGGTCGAGGCCTGGGAGGCTTCGGTCCCGGCGCGCTGAGTGAGCGCGCTGATGCGTTCAGCGCCTAGGACGCGCTCCACGCCGGACAGGGAATCCATCGCGTGCATCGGGGTGGGGGTTTTCAGGTGGCCCGCCTGGGTGTGGACCGACACTTCTTTCGCGTCGACCAGGGCCGCTCGCGCCATGGAGGCAGCGGCGGAGACACCGATCTCGAATTCGTCGTCGCTGGCCCACGCGTCGGTGTCGAGGTCGAGGACGATCAGCAGGTGGGAGCGGCGCGTTTCCTCAAACTGGCGGACCATGAGCTTGCCGATGCGTGCCGTGGAACGCCAGTGGATGGCGCGCCGGTCGTCGCCGGGCACGTACTCGCGCAGGGCGTGGAAGGACACGTCCGCGGAGGACAGGTCCTGCGTGGTCGCGCCCTCGATGTCGCGGATGAAACCGACCGTCGAGGCGTTCATGGCGACCGTGCGCGGGTGAATGTAGAGTTCGGTGGCGTCGGACCACGTCTGGACGCGGCGGACCAGGCCCAGGCTGTCGCCGCGGATCGTGGAGGCTGGGCCGACGGCCACGATGCCGCGCCTTGTCGTCGCGATCGCGAAGACCTCCTCGTGGCTCTCACCGCGGCCCAGGGGAGAGCACAGGAACGAGTTGGCGCCCGCGCCGACGCACAGCTCGACCTTGGTGGCGCGCAGGCGACGGGACGTGGGGTTGGTGACCGTCAGGGCGCCGAGCGCTTTTTCCCCGACCGTCACACGCGTGTTGGCCAGGCGCAGCGCGACGGTGTGTCCGGCCCGTCCCAACGACCACAGGAGGGACAGGGCCACCAGGGACAGGCACGTGAAACCGAGGACGGCCGCCTCCACCCACGAGGCCAGGGAGCCCGCCAGGGCGGCGCCCGCCCCCACGAGCGTTGTCCCCCAGCCGAGCGGGGTCACGGAGGATCCGAGCCGCATGAGCGCGCCCACGCCTCGGACGCGGCGCAGCGCGTCGATGGTGCGCCGCCAGGAGGATGCGACCGCCGCCGAGGCGCGCGCGAGCCCGACGCGCGCACGAGTGACGGCGTCGAGGCGCTCGCGCAGGTGGCGCTTGTCGGCGACGGAACGCGGTGCCACGATCCTCAGCCCTTCATGACCGGGGCGGCGACCGCTCCCAGCGCACGCTCGATGACGCCCTCGCGCGTGGCCCCGCCGAACTCGGCGTCGGGGTCCAGGACCAGCCTGTGCGCCCACACGCGCGCGGCCAGGGCCTGCACGTCGTCGGGGATCACGAAGTTACGGCCCTGGGCGATCGCCCACACGCGGGCCGCGCGCATCATCGCGATCGCGCCTCGCGTCGAGACGCCGATACGGACCTCGGAGTCGGCGCGGCTCGCCTCGCACAGGTCTTGGACGTAGGCGGCGATCGAACGGTCGACGTAGTTGTTGGCCGCCAGGTCCGCCATGTCGGCGACAGCCTTCGTGGAGATCACGGGGTCCAGGGCGCGCGTGCGGTCGGGAGCGGCCGAGCCGAGGATGACGTCGATGCCGGCCTCGCGGCCCGGGTAGCCGATCGACGTCTTCATGAGGAAGCGGTCCAGCTGAGCCTCGGGCAGGCGGTAGGTGCCGGCCTGCTCGACGGGGTTCTGCGTGGCGATCACCATGAAGGGGCGTCCCGTCTCACGGCGCACGCCATCGACCGTGACCTGGGCTTCCTCCATGACCTCCAGCAGAGCCGACTGGGTCTTGGGCGAGGCGCGGTTGATCTCGTCGGCCAGGACGATCGAGGCGAAGATGGGGCCCTTGTGGAAGTCCCACGAGCCCGTGCGCTGGTCGTAAATGGTCACGCCCGTGATGTCGGAGGGCAGCAGGTCGGGCGTGAACTGGATGCGCGAATGCGTCCCGTGCACGGTGGCCGCGATGGCGCGCGCCAGCGCCGTCTTGCCGGTTCCCGGCGCGTCCTCCAAGAGCAGGTGCCCTTCGGCGAACATGCAGGTCAGCGCCAAGCGGATGACGTCTTCCTTGCCCAGGAGGGCCTTGCCGACGTTGTTCGTGATCCTCGTGAAAGAGTCCGCGAACCAGTGAGCGTTATCTGCGGTGACTTCCATTGTTGTCCTTTGTTGTGTTGTCTTATGGATTGTTTGATGCCGTGGAGGGCCTAGTGGCAGTCGAAGTGCTCGTTGAAGTCAGCGGTGTGCGTCTGCACGAGGTATATGCGCATGCCCCTGTAGTTCCAATTGGGTACGCCTTCCCAATCGCCGTTGCCGTTGGTTGTGACCGTCACGGTTGCGGGTGATCCGGCCCAGTCGATACTGCAGGTCACAGGCGAGTTCGGGGGCCAATTTGTCAGCCTGAGGCCCTGCTTGTGGTGGGGAGCAGGTCCGCAGGTTCCGACTGTGCATTGACCAACCTCGCCCTTGTATCCGGCTACGTTGCGGGCGTACCTGGGGGCCGTGGCGCTGGCGCACTGTGGACTGGACTCGCGTGTTCCCTTTTCGCTCGAGGTCTGGACGGCCTTGATGCACAGCTGCGCGCTATTGCCTTCGCCGACGTTGAAGGGGCGGTGGCCCGATTCCGCACCAACGACAGACGGAATCGTCTGGCTGGCGTTTCCGGTGAGGATCAACTGGGTGGGGCGGCCTCCGCTGGCAGCGTTGTTCCAGTAGCAGTCGACCCACCCGGGTCCGCCGGGCTGACACGATACGGATGGTGTCGCGGGGGGCCCGAAGGAACTCACGGTGCCGCCGGTGGCCACCGCTTCGGATGTTGTATCGGTGCCGCCCTTGCGGACGGTCACCTTGACTTGGAGCGTTGCGTCGACACCATCCGTGAGTGCCGGGCTGGTGACGGTGTGATCGCCATCCCTGGACAGGGAGACCCAGTCGCCCCCGTCGGGCTTCCACTGGTAGTCGACGACGTCGTTCTTGCTCCATCCGTTGCCCGGCTGGAACTCGATTTTGAACGCGATCTCCTTCGAGTTACCCGTGGCCTTCAGTGACGTGATCGTTGGGCGTTGACTTGGTCGACGGCCCACACGGTGGTCGTCGCCGCGGGCGAGGTGTGCGCTCCGGGATCCTTTGTGTCGTTGACGGCGGTGACGCTGATGGAGACCTGCTGCTCGGAGTAAGCGACGTTGAGCGAGGCGGAGGCGAGCGGAGCGCTGACGCGAACCGGCTGAGCGCCACCAGCGCTGACCTCGTAGTACTCGATGTCACGACCGTTCGTGTTGGACGGTGCCTTCCACGTGACCTGCGCGGTGCCATTCGAGAAGGTGGCGCTGACGCCCGACGGGGCTCCCGGTGCGCCGTAGGGCGTCACGCCCTGGGAGAAGGACGACCACTCGGACGTGTAGTTCCTATTGCGAGCCCTGATCCGAACCCTGTACTCGGAGCCGTTTGACAGGCCGGAGATCGTCAGTGACGTCTCGTTTGCGCCGGCCTGTTGCGCAGCGCCCGGCGAGAGCTCCACGTCGTAGCCTTCCAGGTCGGATCCGGTGTTGACCGGAGGGGTCCACGACACGGTGATGGAACCGTCTCCGGGCTTCACGGTGGGCGCGCCGGGGGGTTTCGGGCTTGGCGTCGATGAGGACGCTCGTCTTGTTGGACGGATCGGATTCCCCGACCTCGTTCGTCGCGGTGACCGAGAAGGTGTGCTCGGTGCCGTTCGTGCGCCCGTCGAAGAGGCACTCGGTGACAGCGCCGCAGGACTTGGAGTCGCCCTGCGTGTGGTCGGTGACGGTGAAGGAGGTGATGGGGGAGCCGCCCGTCGACCCCGCGCTCCACGACACCAGGGCCGTGCCCGCGCTGTTCGATACCGCGCTCGCCCCCGTGGGCGCGCTGGGCTTATCCAGGACGGTCGCCTGAATCGTTCCCTGGACCTCGCGCTCGACGTCCTTGGTCGCGTCCTGCACGCGGTAGGTCACGGTGAAGGAGCCGTTGAAGCCGGCGTCGGCCTGGATGGTCATGGTCGACCCCGAGGCCGTGGCGCTGCCGCCCGCGGAGGTGGCAGGATCGCCCATGATGGTGAGGGGCCCCTGGTCGGCCAGCGGGTTGGTCGCGTATTCGGAGACGTCGACGGTTTTGGATTCCCCGGCGTTGAGGGTGATCTGGCCCGGGCTGGTCTGCACGAGCGGCTTGGAGGACGCGATGACGTTGACGGGCACGCTCGCGCTCGCCGAGGCGACCCTGCTGGTCGGTGACCTCGATGGTCAGCTGCCCGGCCTGGCCCTTGGGCGTCTCGGCGTCGGCGGACACCGACAGGGTGGAGCCGGAGGCGGAGGCGCTGACGCCCTCCACCTGCTTATCTGTGATCGTGTAGGTCATGCCCGCCGGGTCGTCGCCGTCGGGGTCGCTGACCCACTGGTCCATCGCGATCTGGGAGGCGTCCTCGCCGGCGGCGACGTCGACGCGGGTCGGCACGATGCGCGGCGGGCGATTGTGGGCGGATTCGACCAGGACGGGCAGGGCAAGCGTGGACACGATGCCCGTCGCGTCGGAGGGGTCAGAGCCGTCCGTGACCTCCACGATGATGGAGGTCGGGCCCGAGAAGTCCTCCAGCGAGGTGAAGGTGAGCGTGCGTGTGTCCTTGACCAGTGTGGAGCCGTCCCAGCCGAGGCCGGCGCTGGCCTTGGAATCGCCGGTCAGCTGAACGGAGCGCCCGGACCTGGTCAGAATGTAGTCGTTGAGCGCGATTTCCTTGGTGACGCCGGCCGTGACCTTGATCGGCAGGGCGCGGGTGTCCAGCGTTGGCCGGGTGATCTCGGTTCCGGGCACGCGCACAATAGCCGACGCGGACAGTCCGTCGTGGTCGGTCACCGTATAAATGACGGTCTGCGGCTTCGGGGACAGGGGAATCGTCAGGGTGTCGCCGGAGGTGCCGATGCCCGAATCCGGGCTGGAGAGCGTATCGTCCTGGATGTCGCCGTCGGGGTCCTCATCGTTTCTCAGCACGTCGACCGAGACGGACCCGGAGGCTGCCTGCACGTCGGCCAGGGACACCTCGTCGTCGCGGGCGATGGGAGCAAGGAGCGGTGCGGTGGGGGTGACCACGACGGAGCACACGCCCTCGGCGCGGCCGCCAGCCCCGTCCTCGATGGCGTAGGAGATTACGTGCGTGCCCTCCTGCTGGGGCGCCGTAAAGACGATGCGCCCGGAGCGTTCCGTCACGTCGATGCCCGAGGGCGCGGACACGGACCCCTGCGCGAGGGTCAGGGGATCGCCGTCGGGGTCAATGTCGTTGGCCAGAACGGCGACCGACACCTTGGTGCCCGGACGCACCCTCACGGAGTCCGGCATCGCGACGGGCGCCTGGTTGAGCGTGGGGCGAGGCGCGACGCCGACGCGGATCCCGCCGATGGCCTGCTTCCCCAGGGCGTCCTCGACGACGTAGGTGAAGGAATCCGTTCCCTGGACGTCGTTGCCGGGCGTGTACTCGAAGTTCGACCCCACCTGGGTGACGGTCCCGAGGCGCGCCGACGAGGCCATACCGACGAGCGTCACGGAGTCGCCCTCGGCGTCGATGCCCTCCAACGGAATGGGGATCGTGACCTTGTGCCCGGCGACGGTGCGGGCGACAACGTCCTTCGGGCGAGGCGCGGTGTTCGTGTCCTCGTCCATGGCGACGACGGTCAGGTTGACGACGGCCGAGGCGACGTTACCGGCCGTGTCGGAGACCGTGTAGACGATGCGCCCCGAACCGGGCCGGGAGCCGCCGCGCACGCGCACGACGTTATTTGAGACGAAGACGCTGCCCAGGTCGGCGGGGATCTCGTGCTGGAGTTCGCTGGAGACCGTGAGCTTGAGCCCCGCGGGGGAGCGGTCGTTGTCCAGGACCGACACGGAGGCCACGTCCCCGACGCGCACGACCAGGGAATCGTCGTTCAGTTCGGGCGGCGCGGATTCGGTGTTGGCGGGGGCGGGCAGGATCGTCACCGTCGCCGAGGCCGTGGCAACCCCGTTGGACACCGTGTAGGTGAACGATGCGGGGTTTGAGAGGCCGGAGGGTGCGGTCACGCGCACCATCTGGCGGTTGACGAGTGCGACCGCCAGCGGTGAACCCGTGGGCACGTCTAGTTGCTGGACGGTGAGGACGCCGCCGGTGGGGTCCGAGTCGTTGGCCAGCAGGTCCACGAGCACTTGCCCGCCGTCGGGCAGGACCCCGAGGTCGTCCTCGGTGCTGGGCGGCAGGTCGGAACCGGTGGGGGCGACGTCCACGCGGATGATGCCGGTCGCCGTCGTGGGGCCGTCCGTGATCGTGTACGACAGGTAGTAGGTGCCGGCGGTGTTGCCGTCCACCGTGATTGTTCCCGCCGTCGAATCCATGACGGCGGTGATGCCGGCGGGCACGTCGTCCACGGAGACGAGCCTGAGCGTGTCAGAGTTGGGGTCGGTGTCGTTAGCCATCGGCGAGATCGACGCGGATGCGCCTTCGCGCACGACGAGGTGGTCGGCGTTTGCGACCGGCGGCTCATTGGCGCTTTCCTTGACGGTGACGTTAATCGAGCCGTCGCCCGCGTCGCGCCCGTCGGACACGCTGATCGCAACCGCGTCCTTGCCGGGCGCGTGCCCGGCATCGATGATTTCAACGTTGCCGTTTTCGTGGGAGTTCACCGTCATCCCCGTGGGGGCGGTCGCGCCAGCCAGGAAGAAGGGGTCTCCGTCGGGGTCCACCCAGTTCGTCAGCCCGTTGACGGTGGCCCGACCGCCCTGACCCAGGGAGACGGAGGGCACGATCTTCTGCACGGGCGCCTCGTTGACGTCGTCGCCGTGGACGGTCAGCGTCACGTGGGCCTGCGCGGTTCCACCCCGCCCATCCGAGACCTCGTAATCGAAGGTCGACGTGCCCGACGCGTCCTTGTTGACGGCGATCTGCAGGGCCGCACCCTCTCGGGCGACACTGACCTGGCCGAGGGAGGGCTGCGTGAGCGCTGAGGCCGTCATGAAGTCGCCGTCGGCGTCGGAATCGTTCATGAGGACAGGAAGGATCACGGTCTTTCCTGCGCGCACTCCGAAGTCGTCGTCCACGGCCTCGGGCGGCGTGTTGTCCTGGTTGCGGTCGGGTGCGACCGTGTTGTCGATGTCGTCGACGGACTGGTCCTCGGTTTCTTTCTCAGACTCGAGTTTCGATTCCAGCTGATCCCAGTTGTCGACCAGGATCATGTCGGAGTCGGGCAACCACAGGCCGTCCTTCTCGATGTCGTTGAGGACGATGACGTCACGATTGGTGCGGAAAATAGCCTTTTCGGCGCTCGCGAGGGAGTCGACGACCATCTCCCGGTCATCTGCGTCGGAGGGGCAATCCCTCACGAACGCGCCGGTTGCCGACCAGGCCGCGTACGCGCACTTGTTGTGCGCGACCGGGCGGGTGGGGTTGCCTCCGGGGGCGGGCGCCGGCACGGTCGTAGGGCTCCCGCCGCCGATGGGAACCCTGATGAGGGCGTCGGGGGAGGAGAGTAGGACCTCGTTCGTCTTCGGCCCGGTGTCCTGGAGGACGATGCGCTCACCGTCAATGCGCTGCGTCTTGCCGCCCGGCAGGTAGAGCGTGGAAGTGTCCTGGTCCCAGACGACCACGTCGGTTCCGACGGCCGCGATCTGCAGGTAGTCGGTGGCGCCGATGCCCGTCAGGGGTGTGGTCTTGGTGTCCGTCAGCGCGCGGCGCTTCAGCAACGACGTCACGCGCCCAGCCTCGGCGGACACCGCGTGGACGTTGCCCTCCGAGTCTACGGTCGTGATCGCGCCGGGTACGTCAGAAATACTGGCGTCCGCATCGTCCGCGTTGATGGGCGCGGGGTGGTCTGCCTGCTGCACCCACACCTTGCCGTTGGGCGCGTCCGTGACCGCGATCGTGCCGCCGCGCACGTCCGTGGTCATTCCCCGGTAGTCCACGGCCGACGTCAAGGTGGCCGTTGTGACGTCAATGGGAGACAGCGTGTTGGCCGCCTGATCGGAGAGCTGGACCTGCTCGCCGTTCTGGAAGACGTCGAAGGCTGAGGATGCCGCGTGCAGCCCCGCGTCCATGAGGCGTGCCGGGACGTTCACGTGTGCGACGATGCCTCGCTTCGCGTTGGTGACCCACACGCCGCCGTCGTTGAGGTCGACCTTGGTTTCTTCGACGCCGGGCGCGATGAACGCCAGGACGAGTGAACAGACGCCGAGGGCTGCGACCGCGCCGGTGAGGACCGATCGCCGGGGGTTCCGAATACGCATGCTGGGTCTCCAAGAACAATACGTTAATGGGTATCCATTTCATGCTACGTCAGCCAGACAATGCCCCTCGCCATCCGCGTGTACAACTTCTAGTACAGTCCTGCGCTCCCCATCGAACCCGCGCCGTGCACTCCTCTCGCGGGGGTGAGACGATACCGGCATGGACGCCGCAACCGACCTGACCCGACCCGCTGAGAGTGCCCAGGCCTCGTCCCCGAATCCGCGCGACGAGCGCGGAAGGGAACCCTACCGTCAGCCGGGAGGATCGATCCTGCTGGCCGCCACCCCCATCGGGGACGTGCGCGACGCCTCCCCGCGCGTCGTCGAAGCCTTGCAAGGGGCGGACATCGTCGCCGCCGAGGACACGCGACGTGCACTCGCTCTCGCCTCGCGCCTGGGCATCACGCTGGGTGGGCGCCTCGTTGCCCTGCACGACCACAACGAGGCCGCCAAGGCCGCCGACATCGTCGAGGCCGCCCAGGGCGGGGCGCGCGTCGTCTTCGTCTCCGACGCGGGCATGCCCACCGTCTCCGACCCGGGCTTCCGCCTGGCGCGCGCCGCCATCGACGCCGGCGTGCCCCTATCCGTCCTGCCCGGGCCCTCCGCCCCCCTCGTCGCGCTCGCCCTGTCCGGCCTGCCCTCCGACCGCTTCGCTTTCGAGGGGTTCCTGCCGCGCAAGGACGGGGAGGCCACGCGCTACCTGCAGGACCTGGCCACCGACCCGCACACGCTGATCTTCTTCGAGTCGCCCAGGCGCGCCGCCGCCACGCTCACTCGCATGGCCGAGGTGCTGGGCGGCGACCGCCGCGCAGCCCTGTGCCGCGAGCTCACGAAAGACTACGAGGAGGTGCGCCGCGGCACGCTCGGAGAGCTCGCGGAGGGCGCGGGCGACGTGCTCGGCGAGGTGACGATCGTCGTCGCCGGGTACGAGCACAGCGCGCGCGCCGAAGACCACGTCGGCGCGGTCCTGGCGCTCGCGGCGGAAGGAATGCGCCTCAAAGACGCCGCAGCCGAGGTGGCCGCGGCGACGGGCGCGCGCAAGAACGACCTCTACAAGGCCGCCCTCGCCGCGAAGTGACGAGGCCGGGGCGGCGACGAGGCCTGGGCGCCGTCAGGGAATCTGCTCAGACGAGCAAGACGCCCTCCGTCATCATCCACTCGCGAGCCTGCTCTCCCAGCTGCTCAGAGACGGGGGCGGTCAGCTCGCGCAGGACACGCGTCGGGAATCCGGCGTGGACAGCGTCCACGGCCGTGCACGCGACGCAGTGCGACTCGGCGAGGCCCACGACGTCCACCTCGGTGATGCCAGCGTCGCGCAGCGCCTCCTCCAGCGTCTTGCCGTCCTCGGTGGTTCCCTCGAAGCCCGAGTAGGCGGCCTTGTACTGGCCCTTCTTGACCGTCACGTCCGCACCGACGTTCGCGAGCGCCGGGTGCAGCTCGGCCTCTGCCGTGCCCGCCACGCCGTGCGGCGGCCACGTGTCTACGAAATCAGGCGTCTCCGAAAAGTGAGCGCCCGGATCGATATGCCAATCCTGCGTGGTGACGATCAGCTGATACTCGTCGCGGTGCGCGTCCACGTAGGCGGCCACGGCCTCGGCGACGGCGTTACCGCCCGTCACCGGGAGGGCACCCCCTTCGCAGAACGTGGGCTGAACGTCGACGATAATGAGTGCGCGGGGCATGGGACCTCCCTGAAAATTCAGTCATTTTCTTAAGAGTATCACCTGGGTCACAGTCACCCAAGAGGTGTTTCGATTCCTCGACATGCGGCCGGGTCCCCGTTTGCGAGCGCTACGCAGTATTGTTAGGGGCTATGAGTCGTATTCTGTCCGCCGTCGCATGGCCTACGCCAACGGCCCCCGTCATATTGGCCACGTTGCGGGATTCGGTGTCCCCTCCGACGTTTTCTCCCGGTACATGCGAATGGCCGGCCACGACGTCCTCATGGTGTCGGGCACCGACGAGCATGGAACCCCGATCCTGGTGGCCGCCGACGGCGCAGGCATGAGCGCCCGCGAACTCGCAGACCGCAACAACCGACTGATCGTCGAGGACCTCGTGGCGCTCGGCCTGTCCTACGACCTCTTCACCCGCACGACCGCCGGCAACCACTACCGCGTCGTCCAGGACATGTTCGCCACCGTGCGCGACAACGGCTACATGATCGAGCAGGTCACGCGCGCCGCCATCTCCCCGTCCACCGGCCGCACCCTGCCCGACCGCTACATCGAAGGCACCTGTCCGATCTGTGGCGCCGAGGGCGCGCGCGGCGACCAGTGCGACAACTGCGGCAACCAGATGGACCCGACCGAGCTCATCAACCCGCACTCGCGCATCAACGGCGAGACCCCCAACTTCGTGGAGTCCGTCCACTACTTCCTGGACCTGCCCGCCCTGGCCGACGCCCTGTCCGCCTGGCTCGACGAGCGCGAACAATCCGGCACGTGGCGCCCCAACGTCATCAAGTTCTCCAAGAACTTCCTGGAGGACATCCGTCCCCGCGCGATGACGCGCGACATCGACTGGGGTATCCCGGTGCCCGGCTGGGAGGACCAGCCCACCAAGCGCCTGTACGTGTGGTTCGACGCCGTCATCGGCTACCTGAGCGCCTCCATCGAGTGGGCGCGCCGCACCGGCGACCCCGAGGCGTGGCGCCAGTGGTGGAACGACCCCGAGGCCTGTCCTACTACTTCATGGGCAAGGACAACATCGTCTTCCACTCCCAGATCTGGCCCGCCGAAATGCTCGGCTACAACGGCCAGGGTTCCAAGGGCGGCACCCCCGGCGACCTCGGCGTCCTCAACCTGCCCACCGAGGTCGTCTCCTCCGAGTTCCTCACCATGGAGGGCAAGAAGTTCTCCTCCTCGCACGGCATCGTCATCTACGTGCGCGACTTCCTCTCGCGCTACCAGGCCGACGCCCTGCGCTACTTCATCAGCGCGGCCGGCCCCGAGACCTCGGACTCCGACTTCACGTGGGCCGAGTTCGTGCGCCGCACCAACGGCGAGCTCGTCGCCGGCTGGGGCAACCTGGTCAACCGCACGGCCTCCATGATCGCCAAGAAGTTCGGCGAGATCCCGACCCCCGGCGAGCTGCAGGACATCGACCGCGCCCTCCTGGACGCCATCGAGGCCGGTTTTGCCACCGTCGGAAACCTCATCCGCCACCACCGTCAGAAGGCGGCGCTGTCCGAGGCCATGCGCCTGGTGGGCGAGGCCAACAAGTACGTGACCGACACCGAGCCCTTCAAGCTCAAGGCCCCCGAGCAGCGTGAGCGCCTCGCCACTGTCCTGTGGACCCTCGCCCAGGCCGTCGCGGACCTCAACCTCATGCTCTCCCCGTTCCTGCCCCACGCGGCCAACGACATCGACCGCGTCATGGGCGGCGAGGGCGCGATCGCGCCCATGCCCCATATCGAGGAGGTCGAAGAGCTCGACCCGCAGGTCCTGCCCGCCGACTTCGAGGGGCGCGCCGGCTACCCGATCATTACCGGCGACTACACGCACGTTCCCACCTGGGAGCGCCACCCGATCATGCCCGGCACCCCGATCGCCAAGCCCACGCCGGTCTTCGTCAAGCTTGACGAAGCGATCGTCGAGGAGGAGCTTGCCCGCTACGCGGACGTTCACCCCGACGACGTCACGGGGGCCTAAGCAGGGTTTTTCCCTGCAACGCCGCCCCTTGTGGCCGAGGGTGAGCGAGCGTGAATGCGCGCGGGCGGGACGGAAGCGTCCCGCCCGCGCGTTTGTCTCCTCCGGGGTGTTACCGTGAAGTCATGGCCGAAGATTTTCTCGCGTCCGCCCTCGCTGCCGAGGCCTCGTCGCACGCCCCCCACGATCCCGACTACCCGCTCTTCCACGTCGCGCCCCCGGTGGGCCGGCTGAACGACCCGAACGGCCTCATTGAGGTCGACGGGACGTACCACGCCTTCTTCCAGTACACGCCCGAGCATCCGCGCAAGCTCGTCTACTGGGGCCACGCCACCTCGCGTGACCTGACCCGCTGGGACTACCACGCCCCCGCGATCTGCCCGACACCCACCAGGACGCGAACGGCGCCTACTCGGGCACCGCCATCGAGGTCGGCGACCACGTTGAGCTGTGGTACACCGGCAACTACAAGGACGCCGAGACGGGGGAGCGTGAGGCCACCCAGTGCGTCGTTACGACGACCGACATGGTCACCTTCGATAAGCAGGTGCCCCCGATCATCGGCCGCCAGCCGGAGGGCTACACCGCGCACTTCCGCGACCCGCAGGTGTGGCGCGACGCGGACGGCTCCTACCGGATGCTGCTGGGCGTCCAGCGCGGCAGCCTCACGGGCGCGGTCCTGCTCTACCGCTCCGCGGACCTGCGCGCGTGGGAGTGCGAGGGTGAGATGACCTTCCCCGACGCCGGCGGCGCCTTCGACGCCTTCGGCTACATGTGGGAGTGCCCCAACCTGGTGCGCCTGACGGACGAGGAGACCGGCCGAGCTCACGACGTGTTGATTTTCTGCCCCCAGGGTATTTCGCCCGAGCGCGAGGGCTTCGAGAACATCTTCCCGTGCGTCGCCGTCGTCGGCGAGCTCGTCGGAACCGAGCTGCGGGGCGCCGACGGCTCCTTCGAGGAGCTCGACCGCGGCACCGAGTTCTACGCGCCCCAGATCATGGCGCGCTCCGCCTCCACGCCGCCGGCGTTGCCGACCCTCCTCTTCGGGTGGGCAGGCAACGCGAGCGAGGACGACCAGCCCTCCATCGAGACCGGCGGCTGGGTGCACTGCTTCACCGCGCCGCGCGCCCTGAGCCTGCGCGGCGGCCGCGTCATCGCCCGCCCCTACCTGCCGGGCCTGCCACTGGCACCCGCCACGCTCGAGGGCGCTCCCGGGGACGAGGCCGGGGCCCGGATCGCGGAGCTCGTCGGCTCGCGCTCGTGGCGCCTGGCCTTCGACGCCTCCTACGAGGGGGCGCTGTCCGTGCGCATCGGCGAGGAGTCGGGCCTGTCGGTCACTCTTGAAGATGGACGCCTCACCGTCGACCTGAGCGGCACTCGCTACCCCCACGGCGGCCGCCGCGTCGTCACCCTGGACGCGGGGGAGGCGCGCCGCGTGGGAGATCCTCCACGACCGCTCGATCACCGAGATCTACCTGGGCGACGGCTCGCGCGTCTTCACGACCCGCACCTTCCTGCGCGGCGAGGGCGCAGGAGTGGCGCTCTCGGGCGCCGCCTCCGTGACGAATGTGAGCGCCGCGCGCGCCGACTGAGCGACCCGAGGACGAGGCCGTGGCTGCTTGAGTGGCCACGGCCTCGTCCCATGTGGGCGGTTTCTCATGTCGCTGGCGTGAGATTTCCCCTCATCACCTTGCCATAGTGAGGTCTGTCATCCTAATATGTCAATCGATTGCTACACACCGCCCAGCGCGCTGCGGACAATGACGTACTGCGTGGGTTTTTCAGAAAGGAATGTGGACGGCAATGGATCACGCCAAGGTGGCAGGGGAGGTCGTCGAAGCAGTCGGCGGAGCCTCCAACATCAGCGCAGCGGCCCACTGCGCAACCCGTCTCCGTCTGGTGATCGCGGACGAGTCCAAGATCAACCAGCAAGCCCTCGACGACAACGAAGACCTGAAGGGCACGTTCGCCGCCGGCGGCATGTTCCAGATCATCGTCGGCCCCGGCGACGTCGACCAGGTCTACGCCGACATGGTTGCAAACCACGGCGTGCGCGAGGTCTCCAAGGACGAGGCCAAGGAAGAGGCCGAGGCCGGCGGCAATATCTTCTCCCGCTTCGTGAAGATGATCGCGGACATCTTCGTCCCGGTCCTCCCCGCCCTGATCGCCGGCGGTCTTCTCATGGCCCTCCACTCGGTGCTCACGGCCAAGGGCCTCTTCGGCGACAAGTCGGTTGTCGCCATGTACGAGTGGATGACCGACTACGACTTGCTCATCAACCTCGTCTCCTCCGCTGCCTTCGCCTCCTTGCCCGTGCTCGTCGGCTTCTCCGCTGCGAAGCGCTTCGGCGGTAATACCTATCTGGGTGCCGCGATGGGCGCCGCCATGGTATCCCCGTCGCTGCTGTCCGCCTACTCCATGACGGACGCCGCGGGCCGCCGCCAAGTTCTGGGCCTACACGGACCAGTCCCCCGTGTGGAATCTCTTTGGCCTCGAGGTCAGCAAGGTCGGCTACCAGGCGATGGTCATCCCCACCCTGGTCGTCACCTGGATCATGTGCCTCATCGAGAAGAGCCTCCACAAGGTCCTTAAGGGCACCGCGGACTTCCTGCTCACCCCGCTCATCACGCTGCTGATCACCGGCTTCCTGGCCTTCGTCGTCGTCGGCCCCATCACCCGCGAGCTCTCCAACTACCTGACCTACGGCATCAACTGGGCGTACACGACGCTCGGTGTCTTCGGTGGACTCATCTTCGGTTTCTTCTACAGTGCCATCGTCGTCACCGGTCTGCACCAGTCCTTCCCCGCCATTGAAATCCCGCTGCTTCCTTCCAACGGTGGCGTCGGCGACTTCATCTTCCCGATTGCCTCCATGGCGAACGTCGCGCAGGGCGCTGCAGCCCTGGCCGTCTTCTTCAAGACCCGCGACGCCAAGCTCAAGGGTCTGGCCGGCGCCGGTGGCGTCTCCGCAGTCTTCGGAATCACCGAGCCCGCCATCTTCGGCGTCAACCTGCGCCTGCGCTGGCCCTTCTACTGCGCCATGGTCGCGTCCGCCATCGGCTCCGCGGGCGTCGCCCTGCTGAACGTGCGCGGTCAGGCCCTGGGTGCCGCCGGCTTCGTCGGCTTCGTGTCGATCATCCCCAAGTCGATCCCCGCCTACCTGGCCCTCGAGGTCCTCGTCTTCGTCCTGTCCTTCGGCATCACCTTCGCTTATGCCATGACGCGCGGCAAGGCCGACATGGAGGGCCGCGCGCCCGCGAAGAAGGAGGCCGTCGTGGCCGCCGCGGTCGCGGCTCCCGCTGGCGGTGCGGCTCCTGCCGCCGCGCCCGCCGCCGCGCCGTCCTTCTCTGACGAGGCCAAGGCTGATCTCTCCGTCGCCTCGCCCCTCGCGGGCACCGTGGTTCCGCTGGAGCAGGTCAAGGACGAGTCCTTCGCCAAGGGCATGCTCGGCCCCGGCATCGGCATCGAGCCCGCCGACGGCCTGGTCGTCGCTCCCTTCGATGGCACCGTGACCGTCGCCTTCCCGACAGGCCACGCCTACGGTCTGAAGTCCGCTTCCGGCGTCCAGGTCCTCATCCACGTCGGCATGGACACCGTCAAGCTGGACGGCAAGGGCTTCACGCCCCGCGTCGCCAAGGGCGACGTCGTGCGCCGCGGCGACGTGCTCGCCGAGGTGGACCTCGGCGTGATCCGCGCCGCCGGCTACGAGACCATCACGCCCGTCGTCGTGACGAACAAGAAGAAGTTCGGCGCTGTCACGCCGCTCGCGAGCGGGCAGATTCTGCGCGGCGACCAGCTGCTCGAGGTGGCTCCTAAGGAGGCCTGAGCCGGGAGTCAGTCCCGTAACGGGTGGGTGGCACCAGCAGTGCTGGTGCCACCCACCTTTTTTCTGCTCTCGTCTGGGTGTGGCCACAGCGAGTGGTTTCCCAACAATGTCGCATGCAATTTCCCTGTAAACCTTTCATGCATTGAAATATGGGCGTTGCAATTCCAACGTTTGCGGGCCTGTCGAAAAGTTCGGGTAGCCGAATTGCATGCGAAATGTGGGGGAAGCGGCCGACGGTGACGATCGGAGGGGATAGGTGACCTGCTCACACATCAGGGCCGAACATGTCGAGAGGTGGCGAACATACGGATAGGTTCTGCATACGCGGATAGGTTATGACGATGCGGATAGCTTATTTACCTATCCGGATGCGGATAACCTATCCGCATCCGGATGTGTGGGCCCTCGCGGGGCAAGAAATAAACCGGGTCAGCGATGAGCGGTGACCATCTCGCAGCACGTGAGGTGCTCAGGCGCTGATCGAACGCCCCCGGATCAGCGTTCCCGGGAACTCGATCGTGGGGGCGGGTGCCCCGGCCTCGTCGATGGGGCGCCTGGCCGCGCCCTCCATCTGCTCCAGGAGGATGTCGACGGCGGCGTGGGCGATCTGGCTGATGGGCTGCCTGATGGTCGCCAGGTGAGGCAGGGCGCGGCGCATGGATTCGGTGCCGTCGAAACCGATGACGGACAGGTCGCCGGGCACCGACAGATCCCGGTTGCGCGCCCACTCCAGGACCTCCGCGGCGGCCAGGTCGTCCGTGGCGAAGATACCGTCGATGGGGGCGTCGGTGCGCGCCTGGTCGAGGCTGCCCTGCACCATCGCGAAGCGCTGCGGGGTCGGCGTGTCGAAGGGGACGGTGATGACGCGCGCCTCCAGGCCGGCCCGCTCGACCTCGGCGCGAAAGCCGGCCTCGCGCAGGTTGCGTGGCCCCAAGCGGGACGTCAGGAGCAGCGGGTGGCGACACCCCGCCTCGAGGAGCGCGCGCGTAGCCATCGCGCCCGCTTCCCGGTTCGCGCAGCGCACGTTCGGGATCGACGGGCTCAGCTCGCGGTCGATGGTGACCAGGGGCATGCGGATCGTGTCGTATTCGTTCAGGCCCTCGTTGTGCGCGCCGGAAATGATGCCGTCCACGCGGTTGCCGACGAGCAGGGACAGGTATTCGCGCTCGCGGTCGGCCCGTCCCATCGAGTTGCAGATCAGGATGCGGTAGCCGGCGTCGGCCAGGGCGTTTTCGACCTCGACGGCGAGTTCTCCGAAGAAGGGGGAGGGACACGGCGGGAACGATCAATCCAACGGTCTGGGTGCTTTTGCCGTGGAGGGCGCGCGCCAGCGAGTTGGGGCGGTATCCCAGGGCGTCGATGGCGTCCGCCACGGAGCGCTTGGTTTTTTCTGACAGGTAGCCGCGGTTGTTGAGGACGCGCGAGACGGTCGTCGGACTGACGCCAGCGAGCTGGGCGACGTCGGCCAGCGTAGGTTCGCGGGAGCTCATGCTCGCTTTCCTTTCGTTGGTACTTCTCCAGTCTAGTCGGTGAGGGCTGCGTGGCCGCCCGTCGGTGCGACGAGGCCGGGGCGGGCTCGATCGGGCAGGGCCGGTCGGTGTCGTGGTGGGGGCGCCTCTCGCATAGTTTTTCGCCATTTATGAGGGTGATGCATCCCATCTAGCCGCGTTGTGGGATGGAGTTTTCAAATGAGTGCACTACGTCATAGTATGAGCGGTACGGGTCCACGTGTCTAACGATGGACATACCCGCATTCGAAAGGAACGACTATGATTTCCCGCACCGTTGCAATTGGTTCCTCCGTTGGCCTCCATGCGCGTCCCGCTTCCGTCCTCGCCGAGGCCGTTGATGACTCCGGCGTCGAGGTGACCATCGCGTTTGATGGCGAGGAGGCCGACGCCGCGTCGCTCCTCGAGATCATGACCCTGGGCGCCAAGCACGGCGACGTCGTCACGCTGTCCACCGAGGATGATTCCGCGGGTGCGGTGCTCGACTCGCTCGTCGAGCTGCTCTCGCGCGACCTCGACCAGGAGTGAGCTAATGGCGACGCATGACGTCCTGCACGGGATTGGCGTCTCCGCTGGCACCGCTGCTGCGCCCGCCGCTATCGTTCAGCCTGCACCCGGCGTTGACACGTCGGAGCCGGGCAGCGTCGATGCTGCCGCCGACGGCGCGCGTGTCCGCGAGGCGCTCGCAGCTGTCTCCTCGCGTCTGAGCGAGCGCGCGGCGAAGGCGCCGGAAGAGACGAAGGCAATCCTGAAGGCCACCGCTCAGCTCGCGGGCGACCGTGGCCTGGCTAAGGCCGTCGACAAGAAGCTGAAGAAGGGCCTCGGTATCACCCAGGCTGTCCACGACGCGGTCGAGGACTACGCGCAGATGTTGCGCAGCCTGGGCGGCTACATGGCGGAGCGTGCGACCGACCTGTACGACGTGCGCGACCGCGCGATCTGTGAGCTGCGCGGACTGCCCGAGCCGGGCGTCCCCGCGTTCGACGGCACGGTCATCCTGGTGGCGCGCGACCTGGCTCCGGCCGAGACCGCGACCCTGAACCCGGAGACCGTCCTCGGTATCATCACCGAGGTCGGCGGCCCCACCTCGCACACGGCGATCCTGGCCGCCCAGCTGGGCATTCCCGCGATCGTCAAGGCCGAGGGGATCATGGACGTCGAGGAGGGCACCGTCCTGGCCCTCGACGGCGGCGTCGGCGAGGTCATCATCGCTCCTACCGAGGGCGAGATCTCCTTGCTGAAGGAGCGCTCGCTGCGCCGGGCGCAGGCGCTGGCCGGCTCGACCGGCAAGGGCGCGACCTTCGACGGCTACCCCGTCAAGCTCCTGGCCAACATCGGTACGGTCGACGACGCGCTTAAGGCTTCCAAGGTGGACCTGGAGGGGGTCGGGCCTGTTCCGCACCGAGTTCCTGTTCCTGGAACGCGCGGACGCTCCCTCGCTGGAGGAGCAGACGGACACCTACACGAAGGTCCTGCAGGCCTTCGGTGACCGTCGCGTTGTCGTGCGCACCTTGGATGCTGGCGCGGACAAGCCGCTGAGCTTCGCGGATCTGGGTGCCGAGGAGAACCCCGCCCTGGGCGTGCGCGGCCTGCGCCTGTGCCAGAGGCGTGAGGATCTCATCGACACGCAGCTGCAGGCCCTCGCGGCCGCCTACAAGGCGACCGGCGCGGAACTGTGGGTGATGGCCCCCATGGTCGCCACCGCCAGCGAAGCCACGTGGTTCGCGGATAAGGCGCGAGGCTACGGCCTGCCCAAGGTCGGTATCATGATCGAGGTGCCCGCGGGCCGCCCTGCGCGCCGAGCAGCTCCTGTCGATCGTGGACTTCGCGTCCATCGGCACGAACGACCTGACGCAGTACACGATGGCGGCGGACCGCCTGGACGGCAACCTGGCGCCGCTGCTCAACCCGTGGCAGCCCGCCGTCCTGGAGATGATCCGTCACGCCTGCAACGGCGGTCGCGCGACCGGCAAGCCGATCGGCGTGTGTGGCGAGGCCGGCGGCGACCCGCTGCTGGCCCTGGTCCTCACCGGTCTGGGTGTCGCCTCCCTGTCGATGGCACCCTCGAAGGTCAACGCGGTTCGTGCGGCCCTGCGCATGCACGACCTGGCGACCTGCCAGCAGATGGCCGCCTTCGCGGTGGATGCTTCCAACGCCAAGGAAGGCCGCGAGAACGTGCTGAAGCTGGTGGCTCCGGCCATGCTGGATCTGCTCTGATCGGAGGCTTCTCGCTACGAGACACGGGGTGGGCCCGGGAACCGATGGTTCCCGGGCCCACCCCGTTTGCGACGCCGCGTCGCGGCGATCTCGACGCGCCTAGTCCGTGCGGATCGCATCCGCGGCGCCCGACGCCTGCGCCGCAGTGTCCTTCCGCTTCTTCGACCGTCCCGAGAAGAGCGCCGTGATGATCAGGATGACGCCGATCGCGGCGACGGCGCTGATGCCGAGCACCGGCAGGTTGAAGGTCGAGATGTAGGCCTCGGCAATCAGGAATGCCCCGACCATGCACACCAGGACCGCCCAGACAAACGCGCCGACGCGCACGCCCCTGCTGGGCGCCTCGGGCAGGTCGCGGATGTTGGCGGGCCACGCGGGAGCGTTCCACGTCTGGGCTCCTGAAGCCTGAGCCTCGGGCGCGTGAGCGCCCGACGTGCCCGCGGCCCCAGCCGCGCCACCCGAGGCGGCCTGAGTGCCCAGGCCAGCCCCGGCCTCGTCGGAGGCGGGAACGGGCTCGCCCGTGGAAGCCGGATCGAAGGCCGTGCGCGCGCCCGCCCCGGTGGAACCGCCCGCCGAGGCCGGCTCGGAGGGCATCTGCGTGGTCGGGGCGTCGCGGAAGACCGCGAGGGGGATCCGACGTGGGCATCTCAACCGTCGCGTCCGGGATCGCGTCGGGGATCGTGGGCAGCGGCGTCGTTGCGTCGAATTCGGGCAGCTGCGTGGTCTGGTCGTCGTTCGAGGTGGTCATTGTCGTGATCCTTCCTCAGTTACCCGACTGGGAGCCGGTGGGGGTGGGGCTGGGTGTCGTGCTTGGCGTCACGCTGGGCGTTGGCGCCGGCGTGGAACCCCACGTGCCGGACGAATCCGGGGTCTGCAGGATCGTCAGGTTCTCCAACTCCGCGTCTTGCGTGATGAGCACGGTGATGCCGCCGAGAGAGGACTTGCCCCACGAGGGGGAGGTCGCCGTCTTGTCGGAGCAGTCCCTCAGCGGAGCGGCCCAGCCGTCGTCGTCCATGTTCGTGGCCAGGGAATCGATGCTTGACTGGCACACGATCTGGACGGGCTGCCCCTCGGCGACCTTGATCGTCAGGTTCTGCCAGGCCTGCCAGCTCACGGTGATCGACTTGGTGGTGCCCGCGGGGGCGCCGCTCAGGTCGAGCGTGACGGTGCCCAGCGGGCTCGAGCCCTGCACGGAGCTGACGGTCCAATCCACCGTCTTGTCGCTGGCCGGATTCTGGATCGTGGAGCCGATCGTGGTGATCGCGCCCTGCGTGGCCTCCGTGCCGATGGCGGCGGTGGGCAGCGCGACGATGATTCCGAGAATGGACAGGGTCGTGAGCCAGCCGGCGCTGCGGTCGCGCAGGGCCGCGATCGCGAGGGAGAAGCCGACGATGATCAGGCACACGCCGCCTCCGATGACGATGATGCGCGCGATCGTCTGGGACTGTGTCGCGGCCGTGATGAAGGGGATGGCGGGTCCCTTGTCAACCATGTAGATGCCGGCGAAGACGGCGGCAGCGACGAGGACCAGGAGGCCCGTGATCGCCAGGTTCGCGCGCGCGGACACCGTGCGGGGCCGGTGGGTCGGCGCGGGACGCGGGGTCCACTGACGAGGCTTGGGCGGGCCCTGCGGGGGCCTCCAGCCCGGGTGGGGCTGGGAGGGGCGAGCGGCGGCCGGGCGCGGCCCGGCCTGCGCGCCGGGGGCCCCGGAGGCGCTGGGGGAGTCTGCCGGGACCCCGTAGAAGGGGAATCCAGCGGGGTGTTCCGGGCCTGTTTGCCCCGGCGACGCGGGACCCGCGCCGCTAGCGGACGGGGTGGTTCCCCCAAAAGGGGCGGTGTCCCCCGCCGGCGAGGCGCCCTGCTGGCCGCCGTACTGCGGGGTCCCGTACTGCGGGGTCCCGTACTGCTGGCCGCCGTACTGCGGGGTCCCGTACTGCTGGCCGGAGGCTCCCGGGCCGCGCCGCTTGTTCGACGAGCTGGCGGTGGCCACGACGAGATACACGAGGCCGATGAGGCCGCCGATGATGGCGAGCGCGAAGAAGGAGCCAAATCCGATGCCTGCGCCCCCGAAGATGAGGCCCGCGGAGGGGATGAGGGACGACAGGGAGAACAGGCCGAGGACAATGCCGCCGACAACGGCGATATCGAAGCGTCCCTCGAGGGCCTCCTCCAGGTGAATGCGGCCGTCCTGGGCCTCGGGCAGCAGGAGCCAACAGAGCGCGTAGGCGAGGGGCACGAAGGGGATGAAGAACGCGGCGAGGACGGTCAGCACTCGCACGAGGGACATGTCCCACCCGGTGCGTGCGGCCACGCCCGAGCAGACGCCGCCGACGACGCGAGGCTGCGCGCGGTACCATCCCGAGCCGCGCATGGACTCAAAGAACCTGTTGCGGGGCGGGCGCTGCTGGTAGTTGCCGCTGGGGTCCGACGGACCGTGAGACCAATCATGGTGCACTTCCTCTCGATGGGATCCACGATGCGTGGATCGATACCACTACTCAACCAAACAACAGGGGTGCTCCGACAGTAGGGGACTCCCTGAACGGCCCCTGATTGTCTCGGGGGTACCCCTGGCCTCCTGCCCGGGCGTGCCACAATGGGAGGGTGAGCAGACCCGAGAGTTACCCCCGACCGGGGTGGACGCCGCCCATTCCGGCGCCCCCCGCCAGGCCTCCGCTCGTGCGCGCGACCTCCTCCAGCCCCGACATGCCCACCCCCTGGATGGGGGGCGTCTGCTCGGGCCTGGCCGTGCACCTGGGGATCCCGGTGCTCCTGGTGCGCGTCACGCTCATCGGCTTCACCGTGCTCGGCGTGGGCGCCGTCGCCTACCTGTGGCTGTGGGTGACGGTCCCCGAGGACACGCCCGAGGCCTCGGCGTCGGGTACGCTCAGCCCCGGCCTCGTGCGCCTGCGAGAGGAACGGGCCGCCCAGGTCGCGCGTAACCGCATGATCGCGACGGGCGTGGGGCTCCTGGTCGCCGCCGTGGCCGGCACGATCCTGAACGCGACGAGCACCCTCGACTGGCGCGACATGGGATCCATCATCTCGATCGTCTCCGGCATTACCCTGGTGTGGAGCCAGAGCCGCGAGGTGCGCAACTGGCGCTCTGTGCGCTTCATCGGGGGCGGTCCTGGGCGGCATCGCGCTGCTCAGCCTCGGCGTCGTCATGGTCGCCTCACGCGACAACCCGCCCGTCATCCTGCTGCGCGGCGGCCTCATCGGTGCGGCCCTGGTCGCCGGCGTCCTCTTCGCCCTCGTGCCCATGTGGCTGCGCACCACGAAGGACCTGTCCCAGGCCCAAGCCCAGCGCGTGCGCGACGCCGAGCGCGCCGACATCGCCGCCCACCTGCACGACTCCGTCCTCCAGGCCCTGACCCTCATCCGCGCTTCCGCCGAAGACCCCGCCCGCGTGCGCGCCATCGCCCTGACGGAGGAGCGCGAGTTGCGCGCCTGGCTGTACACGGGTCACGCCCAGGCCGCCGACTCCCTCGAGGCCGCCGTCACCGAGGCCGTCGTCGGCGTCGAGAGCCGCTACGGCGTGCCCATCAGCGTCGTCGTCGTCGGCGACATGCGGCCGGGTCCCGGAGAGCTCGCCCTCATCGCCGCCCTGGCCGAGGCCAGCCAAAACGCCGTGCGCCACGGCGCCCCGCCCGTCTCCGTCTACGTCGAGGTACGGGCCCGCGTCGTCGAGGCCTTCATCAAAGACAACGGCGCCGGCTTCGACCCCGCCACCATCGCCCCCGACCGCCACGGCGTGCGCGACTCCATCGTGGGGCGCATGCGCCGAGCCGGGGGAGAGGCCACGATCAGGCATCTTGCTCGCGGAACGGAAATCGCCCTGAGCGTTCCCCGCTCCGATATCCTGGAACAAACAGCCCCGAACGGGAGGACACAGTGACCATCCGCATCCTCGTCATCGACGATCACCCCATGGTTCGCGCCGGAGTGCGATCCGAACTCGAAAACTCCGGGGCCGACCTCGAGATCGTCGGTGACGCCGCCGACGTTGAGGGCGCCATCGCCGCCTGCCGCGCCCTGACCCCCGACGTCGCCCTCCTCGACGTGCACCTGCCCGGCGGCAACGGCGGAGGCGGCGCCGAAGTCGCCAGCGCCTGCCGCGACATCGAGGGCCTGCACTTCCTGGCCCTGTCCGTCTCCGACTCCGCCGAAGACGTCGTCCAGGTCATCCGGGCGGGCGCTCGCGGATACGTCACCAAGTCGATCTCCACGCCCGACCTCGTCGAGGCCATCGGGCGCGTGGCCGCCGGGGACGCCGCCTTCAGCCCGCGCCTGGCCGGCTTCGTCCTGGATGCTTTCGGGACCGGCGAGGTGTCCACGACCGACAGCGAGCTGGACCTGCTCTCCGCCCGCGAGCAGGAGGTCATGCGCCTCATCGCCCGCGGCTACACCTACAAGGAAGTCGCCCACGACCTGTTCATCTCCATCAAGACCGTGGAAACGCACGTCAGCGCCGTCCTGCGCAAGCTCCAGCTCTCTAACCGCAACGAGCTGACGCGCTGGGCCATGCAGCGCCACATCGTGTGAGGTCAGCCCCCCTTTCGCGCGCGCCTTCTTTAGCGGGGGCCGTGCGTGCCTACAATGGAATCCCGAGGGCGCGACAGCGCCTGCCCGCCCCGCACGGACGGCTTCTCCTATTTCCGCGACCTCGGAGGATGCATGCACCGCATCGGTTTTGACAGTGATCAGTACGTCGAGATGCAGTCTCGACACATCGCCCAACGACGCGGCGAGTTCGGCGGCAAGCTGTATTTGGAGTTCGGCGGCAAGCTGATCGACGACATGCATGCCTCGCGCGTCCTGCCCGGCTTCACGCCCGACAACAAGGTGCGGATGCTGCGCGAGCTGGCCGACGAGGTCGAGATCATCGTCGCCGTCAACGCGAAGGATTTCGCGCGCCGCAAGGTCCGCGCCGACGTGGGCACCACCTACGACGACGAGGTGCTGCGCCAGATCGACGAGTTCCGCGAGCGCGGCCTGTTCGTCGGTTCCGTCGTCATCACCCAGTGGACGGACGACAATAAGGCGGCCGCCGAGGTCAAGGAGCGTTTCGAGAAGCTCGGCATCCGCGTCTACCGTCACTTCCCGATCCCCGGATACCCGTCGGACGTGGAGCGCATCGTCTCTGACGAGGGCTACGGCGCGAACGAGTACGTGGAGACCACCCGTGACCTGGTCGTCGTGACCGCTCCCGGGCCGGGCTCCGGCAAGATGGCGACCTGCCTGTCGCAGCTCTACCACGACCACAAGCGCGGCATCGAGTCCGGCTACGCGAAGTGGGAGACCTTCCCGATCTGGAATATTCCGCTGGATCACCCGGTGAATATCGCCTACGAGGCGGCCACCGCCGACCTGGATGACGTCAACATGATCGACCCCTTCCACCTGGAGGCCTACGGGATCAAGACGGTTAACTACAACCGCGACGTCGAGATTTTCCCGGTGCTCAGCCGCCTGTTTGAGAAGATCCTCGGGGCGTCCCCGTACAAGAGCCCCACGGACATGGGCGTGAACATGGCGGGCCACTGCATCGTCGACGACGAGGCCTGCAAGGAGGCCTCGCGCCAGGAGATCATTCGCCGCTACTACAAGGCCCTCGTGACGGAGAAGAAGGAGATGAGCGAGCCGGTGCAGTCGGCGCGCATCTCCCTGCTGATGAGCCGCGTGGGCGTGGGCCGCATGGACCGCCCGGTCGTGCGTCCCGCTCTCGAGCTGGCCGAGGCCACCGGCGAGCCGGCCGCCGCGATCGAGTTGCCCGACGGCCAGATCGTCACGGGCAAGACGTCGGCGCTGCTGGGCTGCTCCTCGGCGATGCTGCTCAACGCCCTCAAGAAGCTCGCGGGCCTGCCCGACGAGGTCCAGCTCCTGGCTCCCCAGTCGATCGAGCCGATCCAGCGCCTCAAGACCCACGACTTGGGCTCGCGTAACCCGCGCCTGCACACCGACGAGGTTCTCATCGCCCTGGCTGTGTCCGCCAACGGGGATGACAACGCCCGCCGCGCCCTGGATAAGCTCAGCTCGCTGCGCGACTGCGACGTGCACGAGTCCGTCATCCTGGGCCCCGTCGACGAGGGCATCTTCCGATCCCTGGACATCCAGGTCACCACGGAGCCGGTGTACGCGACCAAGTCGCTGTACCGCAAGAAGTAGCTCCTGGTACGAGGCCGGGGTCTCCTTCGCGTATCAGCGCGGGGCGCCCCGGCCTCGTCGCGTGCCGCCTGTCGCGGCCCGCCCACCCCATCTGGCCGTTCGTGGCTGGCGCCACCCGGGGTGAGTGCCGCAGCTGAGGGTGGGGCGGTTTAGGCTTGGAGACGATGAGTGACGCGACTTCTTTGCCTGACCTTGGTTCCTGATCGGCCCCGATGGGGGCCGCCAGGACGACTACGTGCCGCCGGAGGTGCCCGCCTTCGACGTGGAGGACGCGCTGGGCGCCGACTACGACGGCGGCTGGCCCGACATTGCCGTCCCCGGTGGGGGCTCGGGGGGAGGCCTCCGCGTGGGAGGCTGCCCCGGCTTCGTCCGTGCCCGCGTGGGGCGAACCCCGCCGCCCCGGCGTGGACCCCGAGTCGCTCACGCGCGGCCTCAACGACCGCCAGCGCGAGGCCGTCACCCACGCGGGCTCGCCGCTGCTGATCCTCGCCGGCGCGGGCTCCGGCAAGACGCGCGTGCTCACGCACCGCATCGCCTACCTGCTGGCCACGGGCCGCGCGCGGGCTGGGGAGATTCTGGCGATCACCTTCACGAACAAGGCAGCCGCCGAGATGCGCGAGCGCGCGGGCGCCCTCGTGGGGGACGATGCACGCCGCATGTGGGTGTCGACCTTCCACTCGGCGTGCGTGCGCCTGCTGCGCTACGAGCACGAGGCGGCGGGGCTGTCCTCGTCGTTCACGATCTACGACGCGCAGGATTCCCAGCGTCTCATCCAGATGGTCCTTAAAGCCCAGGACGTGGACATTAAGCGCTTCACCCCAAAGATGGTGGCGGCGCGCATTTCGGACGCGAAGAACGAGCTGATCGGCCCGAAGCGTTACGCTGAGACGGCGGGCAAGGACCCGGTCTCTCGCATCGTCGCGGACGCCTACGTCGAGTACGACAAGCGCATGCGCGCCTCGAACGCGCTGGACTTCGACGACCTCATCATGCGCACGGTCGACCTGCTGCGCGACAACCCGCTGATCGCCGAGCACTACCACCGGCGATTCCGCCACATCCTGGTCGACGAATACCAGGACACGAACCACGCGCAGTACGTCCTCGTGCGCGCCCTCGTGGGGGATGGGTCCGATGGGGTCACGCCCGCCGAGCTGACAGTCGTGGGCGACTCCGACCAGTCGATTTACGCGTTCCGCGGTGCCACGATCCGCAACATCGAGGAGTTTGAACGCGACTTCACGGGCGCTCGCACCATCTTGCTGGAGCAGAACTATCGCTCGACGCAGAACATCCTGTCGGCCGCGAACGCCGTCATCGCTCGCAACACGGGGCGGCGCGCGAAGAACCTGTGGACGGCCTCGGGCGACGGCGCGCTCATCACGCTGGACGCCGCCGATTCCGAGCACGACGAGGCGCGCTTCGTCGTCGGCGAGATCGACCGCCTCGCGGACTCGGGCGTCGACTGGGGCGACATCGCTGTCTTCTATCGCACGAACGCGCAGTCCCGCGCGCTGGAGGAGCTCCTCGTGCGTCAGGGAATCCCGTACCGCGTCGTCGGCGGCACGCGCTTCTACGAGCGCCGCGAAATCAAGGATGCACTGGCCTACCTGCAGGTCATCTCCAACCCCGACGACACGGTCGCGGCCCGCCGTGTCCTCAACGTCCCCAAGCGCGGCATCGGCGCGAAGGCCGAAGAAGCCATCGCCGCGCACGCCGCCCACCACGGCATCTCGTTTGGCGCTGCCCTGCGCCACCTGTGGCTGCGCGCCGGGCGCCCCGCCGGTGAGGGCGAGGGAATCGACGTCGACGCGCTGGCCCGTTCCGCTTCCACGGACCAGGCCTCGGCTGATTCTTCCGTTTCCGTTTCCTCGGGCGGTGCGGCGGGGGGAGAACCCGGGTGCTCGCGACGGTGCAGATGCGAGCGCGGCTGCGGATTCGAGCGCGGCTGCGGCCCCGGCCTCGTCCCCCGTCCCCTCCGAGAGCGCGCCCGAGACGGCGCCCGAGGTCCTGGGCATCACCGCCCGCGCCGCGAAGTCCGCGGCCGCCTTCTGGGGGCTCATCGAGACGCTGCGAGCCGCCGAGGCGCGCGGCGCATCCCAGGCCGACATCCTCGAGGAGGTCCTGGACCGCACCGGCTACCTGGCGGAGCTGCGCCGCAGCGAGGATCCGCAGGATGCCTCGCGCGTGGAAAACCTGGCGGAACTGCACTCGGTCGCCGGGGCCTTCGCGGCCGACGCGCCCGGCGGGACCCTCGCGGACTTCCTCGAGCGCGTCGCCCTCGTCGCCGACTCGGACCAGGTGCCCGCCGAAGGCGAGCGCGGCGGACAGGTCACCCTCATGACCGTCCACACCGCGAAGGGCCTCGAATTCCCGGCGGTTTTCGTGACCGGCATGGAGGACGGCACCTTCCCGCACCAGCGCAGCCTCGGGGATGAGAGCGAGCTGGAGGAGGAACGCCGCCTGGCGTATGTGGCGATCACGCGTGCGCGCGAACGCCTCTACCTGACGCGCGCGGCGGTGCGCAGCGCCTGGGGGACGCCGCAAGAGATGCCGCCCTCGCGCTTCCTCGACGACATCCCCGCCGAGCTCCTCGACGTGCGCCGCGCGGCCACATCCGGGGAGCGTATGCGCGCCTCCTACGGGGGTTCGTATGGTTCCGGTTCCTATGGTTCCGGGGCCTATGGGCGCTCCCGCCGCTCCGAGGGGCGCGACCCGTGGGGTGAGCGCGACGCCGGCGCCTTCGGGTCGGGGCGCGGTGGCGCGCCCGCGCAGACGGCAGGCGCACGCACAGTGACCCGGATGGGCGTGACTCCCGCAGCCAAGCCCGCCGAGGACAAGCCGGTGCTCTCGCTCAAGGTCGGGGACCGCGTCAAGCACGCGACCCTGGGTGCGGGCACCGTCACCGGCGTCGAGGGGGAAGGGCCGCGCACCGTGGCTCGCATCCGCTTCGGCATGGCCGAGAAGCGTCTCCTCGTGCGCATGGCCCCGATGGAGAAGATTTCGTAGCTCGGGCTTCTCAGCGCTGCTCGGTCTACTTGGGACCCCGCTGTGAGCCGGGCGGTGCCTTCCTGCGTTTTGTTGCTTGTGGCCTCGCTGGTGTCCCGGGCGGCGGGCCCAGCCTTGGGGCCGGTCCGCTGTGTCCCGGGCGGCGGCCTGGCCCTCCGGTCCTGACGGGTGTGCTGCATGTGCCCAGTTGTGGCTGTCAATCAGCAATTTCGCACGTAATTCCCCTGCGATTAGTTCAAGTTTTGAATTCATGTCATTGGAATTGCAACGTTTTCGGGGGGTCTCGAAAAATGACCGAGGGAAATTACGTGCGAAATTTGTCTGGGCCCGGTCCGCTGCGTGCCGGGCGGCGGTCTGGCTCTGTGGTCCTGACGGGTTTGCTGCATGTGGCCCAGTTGTGGCTGTCAATCAGCAATTTCGCACGTAATTCCCCTGCGATTAGTTCAAATTTTGAATTCATGTCGTTGGAATTGCAACGTTTTCGGGTGGTCTCGAAAAATGACCGAGGGAAATTACGTGCGAAATGTGTCTGGGTCCGTCATGCCGCATTGAGGGGCGTCAGATGTCGATGACAACGCCTGGCCCGCGGGAGATGCGACCCCGATCCGCCCCGCAACGCAAAGCGTTGATAAAGCGAAATTGCGTTCCGGTCAAGGCCGTGACAAGCCTTGATAATGGGAGGAAATGGCGCGTTCGTGCCGGTCGCACGTTAGAATTATTGCGCTGACCACACCACGTTCAACGGAGGGAATAAGGTGGATCTCTACGAGTACCAGGCCCGGCAGATGTTCAAGGAGCGCGGCGTGCCCGTGCTCGACTACCGCCTGGCGTCAACCCCCGACGAGGCGCGCGAGGGCGCGCGTGAACTCCTGGCTGAGGGGGCCTCGCTGCTGGTCGTCAAGGCTCAGGTGAAGACGGGCGGCCGCGGCAAGGCCGGCGGCGTCAAGCTCGCCCACACCGCCGATGAGGCCTACGAGAAGGCCCAGGCGATCCTCGGTCTTAACATCAAGGGCCACATCGTCAAGAAGGTCATGATCGCGTCCGGCGCGGACATCGCCGCCGAATACTACTTCTCGATCCTGCTGGACCGCTCGAACCGCCGCCACCTGGCGATGTGCTCGCGAGAGGGCGGTATGGACATCGAGACCCTCGCGAAGGAACGCCCCGAGGCCCTGGCCCGCGTCCCCCTGGACCCGGTCGTCGGCATCGACGCCGAGGTCGCCCGCCACATCGCCAAGGAAGCGGGCTTCGACGAGGAGACCACCGAGGCGATCGCCCCCGTCCTCGAAACCCTGTGGACTGTCTACCGCGACGAGGATGCGACGCTGGTCGAGGTTAACCCGCTGGTCTCCAGCCCCGACGGCTCCGTGTGGGCGGTCGATGGCAAGGTGACCCTTGACGACAACGCGCGCTTCCGTCACCCCGGCCACGCCGAGCTCGTGGACGTGGCCGCGCAGGATCCGCGCGAGGCCGCCGCGAAGGAAGCCGGGCTCAACTACGTGCGCCTGGAGGGCCAGGTCGGCATCATCGGTAACGGCGCGGGCCTGGTCATGTCGACTCTCGACGTGGTCGCGATGGCCGGCGAGGAGTTCGGCGGCATGAAGCCCGCGAACTTCCTGGATATCGGCGGCGGCGCCTCGGCCGAGGTCATGGCCAAGGGTCTGGACATCATCCTCGGCGATGAGCAGGTTCGCTCCGTGTTCGTCAACGTCTTCGGCGGCATTACCGCCTGCGACCAGGTTGCCCGCGGTATTGTCGGCGCGCTCGAGACGCTGGGCGACGCGGCTTCGAAGCCTCTGGTCGTGCGCCTCGATGGCAACAAGGTCGAGGAGGGCCGCGCGATCCTCGAGCAGGCCGCGCACCCGCTCGTCCACATGGAAGAAACGATGGACGGGGCAGCCAGGCGCGCAGCCGAGCTCGCAGCCCAGGCGCCGTCGAAGTAACGACCCGAGAACCGCAGGAGAACACCCATGACTATCTTCGTCAACTCTGATACCCGGGTCATCGTCCAGGGCATGACCGGCGCTGAGGGCCGCAAGCACACACCCAGCGCATGCTGAGCGCCGGCACGGCCATCGTGGGCGGCACGAACCCCCGCAAGGCGGGCACGACCGTCACTTTCGACGTGCAGGGCTACGGCCCCGGCGCTGACAGGGTCACCGACGGCCAGGTGGAGATCCCCGTCTTCGGTACGGTCGCCGAGGCCCGCGAGGCCACCGGCGCGAATGCTTCCGTCATCTTCGTGCCTCCGGCTTTCGCGAAGGGCGCCGCCCTGGAGGCCATCGAGGCGGGCATCGAGACGATCGTCCTCATCACCGAGGGCATCCCCGTCCAGGACTCGACCATCGTCGTCGAGCGTGCGCTCGAGGCGGGCGTGCGCCTGATCGGCCCGAACTGCCCGGGCATCATCTCGCCCGGACAGGCGAACCTGGGTATCACCCCGGCGGACATTACGGGCCCGGGCCGCCTCGGCCTCGTCTCGAAGTCGGGCACGCTGACCTACCAGCTCATGTACGAGCTGCGTGACTTCGGTTTCACGACGTGCCTGGGGATCGGCGGCGACCCGGTCGTGGGTACCACCCACATTGACGCGCTGGCGGCCTTCGAGGCGGACCCCGACACTGACCTCGTCATCATGATCGGCGAGATCGGCGGCGACGCCGAGGAGCGCGCGGCCGCGTGGATCCAGGAGAACATGACGAAGCCGGTCGTCGCCTACATCGCGGGCTTCACCGCCCCCGAGGGCAAGACGATGGGCCACGCGGGCGCGATTGTGTCCGGTTCGTCGGGCACGGCCGCCGCGAAGGCGGAGGCGCTCGAGGCCGTGGGCGTGCGCGTGGGACGCACTCCTTCGCAGACGGCGCAGATCGCGCGCGAGATTCTCTCGCGCTAACGTCACAGCATGAATCGGCCCGGGGTCGGCGCGCAGCGTCGCGGCCCCGGGCCGATTCTGTCACCATTGGCGTGTGAGCGAGCGCATCAGAGAAGTACCCAGTGCCCGGCGGACCACGACGACTTACGTTGCTGACCGCGCGACTATCCGCGTTGCTGTCCCCAAGGGGTGGGCGCGTGGCGTCTTGGCCGGTATCGAGGCGGCCTTCGCGGGCTGGGCGATCACGACGGTCCTGACGATGGTTGCCTTCCTGTCGCTGCGTTCGAACACGTGGATGAATGACACGACGCCGCGTGACGCGCTGGGCCTGGGTGGCGACCTGTGGGTCGCGGTGATGGGTGGAACGTCGGCGGCGGGGGGAGTGTCCTACCGGGCTATTCCGACGCTGGTTGGGGCCCTACTGATTGTTCTCGTGCGGATTCTGCTGCGCACGACGGCCGGTTTTCCCCGGTCGTCGGCGTTGTTCGCGGTTCCGGGTTTCGTGTTGACGTCGTGGTTCTTGTCGGGCACGTCGGGCGCGAGTTCGCAGTGGTGGACGGGCACGATCGGGGCGGTCCTCATTCCGCTGATCGCTTCGGTGTGGTTCGTGGTTTCGAGTTTTTCGCGCGATCATGATGCGCCGACGATGCAGCATTGGATTTCCGGTGGTTTCAAGATGGGTGGCCTGCTTGTGGTGGCGACCGTCGCGGCGTCGGCGGTGGCGGCTGTGGTTGCGCTTGTGGCCGGGTGGGGTCGGGCGAGTGGCATCCAGGAGTTGCTCGGTGCGTCCTCGGGTGTGGACACGGCGTTCATTGTGGGCGTTCAGGTGGCTTTCGCGCCGACGGTTATGGCGTGGGCGGCGGCCTGGTGGTCGGGCGTTGGTTTCATGACGGCGACGGATTCGCTGCATTCGCCGACGGTGGTGGATCCGGGTCCGATTCCGCCGATTCCGCTGCTGGGTGCGGTTCCGCAGACAGCGCCGGGTAATTTGGGTGGTGCTGCTTCCGATTGCGCTGGGTGTGGGGCTCGGCGTGGCGTCGTCGCGTCTTTTTCGCCGTTCGCACGTGCTGCATCAGAGCGCGCAGGGGGTGTTGGCCTCGTGCGTGTTCGCGTCGGTGGTTGCGCTGTGGATGTGGAGTTCGACGATGAGCCTGGGCTCGGTGCGCCTGGCGTCGATGGGTCCGCGCGTGGGGTGGGCGACGCTCGCCCTCGTGCTCGAGATCGCGCTGCCAGCGCTGATCATCACGCTGGCGACTCATCCGACGACGCTTGCGTTGGTTGGCCAGGGCGCGGGGCGTGTGCGTTCGGAGGGGGGAGGCGCTGCGTCGTCGCCATGCTGAGCGTTTGTCCCGTGAGGCTGCCACGGCCTCGTTGATTGATCGGGAGGAGGGCGACTGTGCGTCCGGCGCGGACGAGGCCTGGGCTGAGGCTTCCGCGCCCGCGGCGACGGGGGACACAATCGCGGGCGCCGAGGCCGGGGCGGAGCCGGAGGAGCAGGGCGCCGAGCCCGCGCAGGAGGGCGCGGACGAGGGCGCGGGCGTTGTCGCCGAGGAGGGCGAGGAGCCGGTGAGCGGCCGGGACCAGGGTGGTGCGTGAGGCGTGCCGCGTTGGGGGGTGATCGTGACGCGGTCGACCCCTGCGGGCGGCTGACGTGGGCCGTGGCCTGAACTAGACTGAAGGTGCCGCGACTGGCGAGGGTGGATGACCACCGGGGAGCGGCTGCATGTCCCGCGTGGCGTCGCCCGCCTGGGCGCCTGGGTTTGGCTCTCAACCTGGAGGAACTATGTCCGTATCCCTGGACAACCTGGAACCCATTGACGTGCGCCCGATTAAGCGGGCCCTGATTTCTGTGTATGACAAGACGGGCTTGGAGGATCTGGCGCGCGCGCTGGGCGAGGCCGGGGTGGAGATCGTCTCCACGGGCTCCACGGCCGCTCGTATTGCGGCCGCTGGCGTGGCGGTGACCCCGGTCGACGACGTGACGGGTTTCCCGGAGGTGTTGGAGGGGCGTGTGAAGACTCTGCATCCCTTTATTCATTCCGGTATTCTGGCCGATCAGCGTAAGGCTGCGCATCGCGAGCAGATCGCGCAGCTGGGGATCCAGGCGTTTGACCTGGTCGTGTGCAACCTGTACCCGTTCCAGGACACGGTTGCGTCGGGTGCTTCTTTCGACGAGTGCGTTGAGCAGATTGACATCGGCGGCCCGTCCATGGTGCGCGCCGCGGCGAAGAATCACCCGTCGGTCGCGGTCGTGACCTCCCCGGAGCGTTACGCGGATGTGGCCCAGGCGGTGGCGGGGGAGGGGTTCACTCTTGAGCAGCGCCGCGAGCTGGCGGCCGAGGCCTTCGCGCACACGGCGACCTACGACCTGGCGATCGCCGGTTGGCTGGCCGACGAGCTGGATCTCGAGGACGTGCGCGAGAGCCTCGACGAGGCCGCCGAGACCCACCTGGATGCCTCGGACGCGGCGTTCCTGGAGTCGCTGGGATACCAGGCCGAGGAAGACTACGTGGTGGAGGCCCCCGAGGAGGACGGGCAGGCCTCGGGCATGCCCGTGTTCGTCGCCGACGCGTTCGAGCGCGTGGAGTCGCTGCGTTACGGCGAGAACCCGCATCAGGGCGCGGCCGTGTACCGCGAGATCGACGAGTCCTTCGAGGATGAGGTGGCCGACGACGAGGCCCTGGCCCCGGGTATCGCGAACGCGCGCCAGCTGCACGGCAAGGCCATGAGCTACAACAACTACACGGACGGCGATGCGGCCCTGCGTGCCGCCTACGATCACGAGCGTCCGTGTGTGGCGATCATCAAGCACGCGAACCCCTGTGGCATCGCCGTGGCGGACGACGTGGCCGAGGCGCACCGCCTGGCGCACGCCTGCGACCCGGTGTCGGCGTTCGGCGGCGTGATCGCCGTGAACCGCCCGGTGAGCGTGGAGCTGGCCCGCCAGATCGTCCCGATCTTCACCGAGGTCGTGCTGGCCCCCGATTACGAGGAGGGCGCGCTCGAGGTGCTGAGCGCGAAGAAGAACCTGCGCGTCCTGCAGGTCGAGCCCCCGGCTCGCGGCTCGTACGAGTTCAAGCAGATCAGCGGCGGCCTGCTGGTCCAGGAGCGCGACGATATCGACGCGCCCGGAGACTCGCCGAAGAACTGGACGCTCGCGGCTGGTGCTCCCGCCGACGAGGCGACGCTGGCGGACCTGGAGTTCGCGTGGCGCACGGTGCGTGCGGTGCGTTCGAACGCGATTCTGCTGGTCAAGGATGGCGCCTCGGTGGGTGTGGGCATGGGCCAGGTGAACCGCGTGGATTCGTGCAAGCTGGCTGTTGAGCGTGCGAACACGCTGGGCTCGCGCTCGACGGGTGACGCGGCGGCCTCCAACGTGGACAGTGCGGGCGGCGCTCGCGCGTCCGAGGTCGTGGCCGAGGCTCCCGAGCAGCGTTCCATTGGCGCGGTTGCCGCCTCGGATGCGTTCTTCCCCTTCGCGGACGGACTGCAGGTGCTGATCGATGCGGGCGTGAAGGCTGTTGTCCAGCCCGGCGGCTCGGTGCGTGACCAGGAGTCGATTGACGCGGCGAACGCCGCGGGCATCACGATGTACCTGACGGGCACGCGCCACTTCGCGCACTGATCAAACCCGCTGATGGGCTCCAAGGGGGGGCGGGCGCCGGTGTGCCCCCCCCCCCGTGATGTGCTCGGGTGTGCTTGACAGGGGGAGTGACACCGGTGTCTAATTCAATTATTGAATAAAAGGCCGTTGGCCCCGTCGAAAGGCACCGCATGTCCACGCTGACCGTCGCCCCCGCCGCCGCGCGCGAAAACCGCGTCCTCGCCGACCGCCTCGGTGGCACGATCGCCCGCGAGATCGCGCTGGTCGCCGCCGGAACGATCGCCATGATCGTCCTGGCTCGCATCTCGATCCCGCTGCCCTTCACGCCCGTGCCTGTCTCGCTCGGCACGCTCGGCGCGCTCTCCGTGGGCACGACCCTTGGCGCGCGTCGAGGCCTCGTCTCCGTCGCCGCCTACGCTCTCCTCGGCATCGCGGGCGCTCCGGTCTTCACCGGCACGAACGTCGGCTGGGCCTTCGCCTCTTTCGGCTACATCCTCGGCTATTTCCTGGTCGCCGCGATCGCCGGCCTGGCCGCCCAGCGCGGCGCCGACCGCCGCGTGCTCACTATGGCGCCGACCGCCCTCGCGTCCATCTTCTCCGTGTACGTCCTGGGCCTGGCGTGGATGATTCCCTTCGCGCACATGACGCTTGAGCAGGGCCTCATGAAGGGTTTCGTGCCTTTCATTGTCGGCGACCTGGTCAAGGCCGCCGTCGCCGCCGGGCTTTCCCGGTGCTGCGCTCCATCTTCCGCTGAACCGCGCGTTCCAGCGTCACGAGAGTCGGCCTCGTCCCCTCCCGGGGGCGGGGCCGCCCCGTATCCGCGGACAAAAGCGCGGTGACATGCGCTATGGTGCGCGACGGCACGGGGTGAGCGCGGGTAGCATGGGGAGGGTGAACGCTACTGACATGCATCCCGTCCTCGTCGTCGACTTCGGCGCGCAGTATGCCCAGCTGATCGCCCGCCGCGTGCGTGAGGCCAACGTCTACTCCGAGATCGTCCCCCACACCATGAGCGTGGCGGACATGCTCGCCAAGGAGCCGGCCGCCATCATCCTGTCCGGCGGTCCGTCTTCCGTGTACGAGGAGGGTGCGCCCTCCGTCGATCCTGCGATTTTTGAGGCCGGCGTGCCCGTCCTGGGCATCTGCTACGGCTTCCAGACCATGGCGCACGCCCTGGGTGGCACGGTGGGTCGCACGGGCACCCGCGAGTACGGGCACACCGAGGCTACCGTGGCCGGTGACTCCTGCCTGTTCGACGGCACCCCCGACGACCAGATCGTGTGGATGAGCCACGGCGATGCCGTCCAGGGCGCGCCCGAGGGCTTCACCGTCACCGCCTCCACCTCCGAGACCCCCGTTGCGGCCTTCGAGTCGCGCGAGCGTCGCCTCTACGGCCTGCAGTGGCACCCCGAGGTGGGTCACTCCCAGTTCGGCCAGGATGCCCTGAAGAACTTCCTGTACAAGGGTGCTGGCCTGGAGCCCACGTGGACAGCCGGGTCCATCGTGGACGAGCAGGTTGCGAAGATCCGTGAGCAGGTCGGCGACGCGCAGGTCATCTGCGCCTATCTGGTGGCGTGGACTCCTCCCGTGGCCGCGGCCCTCGTGCACAAGGCTGTTGGCGACCAGCTGACCTGTTTCTTCATCGATCATGGCCTGCTGCGTGCGGGCGAGCGCGAGCAGGTGGAGAACGACTATGCGCGCGGCATGGGCATCCGCGTCATCACCTGCGACGAGTCGGAGCGCTTCCTGTCCGCCCTGGCCGGCGTCACCGAGCCCGAGGCGAAGCGTAAGATCATCGGCCGCGAGTTCATCCGCTCCTTCGAGGCCGCCCAGAAGCAGGTCATCGAAGAGGTTGGCGCTGCCGGCGGCGAGGTGAAGTTCCTCGTCCAGGGCACCCTGTACCCCGACGTCGTCGAGTCCGGCGGCGGCGAGGGCGCGGCCAACATTAAGAGCCACCACAACGTGGGCGGCCTGCCCGAGGACATGACCTTCGAGCTGGTCGAGCCCCTGCGCACCCTCTTCAAGGACGAGGTGCGCGCGGTCGGCCGTGAGCTGGGCCTGCCCGACTACCTGGTGAACCGTCAGCCTTTCCCGGGCCCCGGCCTCGGCATTCGCATCATTGGTGAGGTCACGCGCGAGCGCCTGGACATCCTGCGCGCCGCTGACCTGATAGCCCGCGAGGAGCTCACGGCGGCCGGCCTGGATCAGGAGATCTGGCAGTGCCCGGTGGTTCTGCTCGCCGACGTTCGTTCCGTGGGCGTCCAGGGTGACGGCCGCACCTACGGCCACCCGATCGTGCTGCGCCCCGTGTCCTCCGAGGACGCGATGACGGCCGACTGGACGCGCCTGCCCTACGACGTCCTGGCCCGCATCTCCACGCGCATCACGAACTCGGTGCCCGAGGTCAACCGCGTCGTCCTCGACGTGACCTCCAAGCCCCCGGCCACCATCGAGTGGGAGTAGAGTAAGTTTCTATTATAAAAGTGTTGAAAATACAGTGTATCGGCATTTTGTGGGAGCAAAAACTTTTAGTGATACTATTTTGATGCTAAAAGTAAGAAAAGTAGGTCTGAAAGGGAGTTGTTGAATTGAGTGAGTTTTACGAACGATACCTATTGAAATGGCAATAAGGTAGATAAATTGCTTAGAAAGCCTTCCATTGTTTAGGTGGGAGGCTTTTGTCGAAATAGTGGGTAGAAATTTGAAGTTGTGTAGGTGGTGAATATGATATTTCATGAATTTGGTGATAAAAATTTACCACATATATTATTGATACATGGTGGAGGTAGTTCCTGGTGGAATTTTCTTCGGCAGGCTCAAATGTTATCCGATAAATACCATGTAATTTTACCAACACTTAATGGTCATGGAGAAGAATATCAAAAAGTTTACATTTCAACTGAAGATTCTGCACTGCAAATTATGGATTATGTAAAGAATAATTGTGGTGGAAAATTGTTTGCTGTGGGTGGTGTTTCTCTGGGTGGTCAAATTGCAATTGAGTTATTGTCATTAGATAGCAATGTAGCTCATAAAGCAATAATAGATGGGAGCATTTGTATTCCTCAACACAAATTAGCAAGAATTAGTATAGTTATTGTTAAGTTGTTTGGAAAACTTATGTTTAGCAAAGTTGCATGCAAAATCCAGTTGAGTTTAATGAAACAAATGTATCCCAATATGGCTTATCCAGAAGAAATAGAAAATTACTATATGGAGGATATGCCAAGGATTCCCATTAAAACATTAGTTACTATATACCAAACATACATGGGCAGATATGCGCTTAAAAATGCTATTACAGAAAGTAAAGCGCAGGTTTTATATATTTATGGTGAAAAAGAAATGGGTTGCGTTAAGGAGTCGGCTAAGCTATTTAAGGAAATGCATCCCAATTGTACTCTATATGAAGCTAAAGGTTATAATCATGGATATCTATCAACTTATCTACCTTTAGAATGGATGGCTCTGGTTAATCCATTTTTGAAAAACAATATTTATTAATAAAACGGTGGCGTCATAGGGTGTAAGCAATTTTCGTGTAGCGATGATGCTTATGGGAGGCTGGTTGTGGGGCGTCGTCGGATGCTTGGTGTTCAGGATCGTGTGGCGATCATGGCAGGGCTGGAAGCGGGTTTGTCCCAGGCGCATATCGCTCGCTTGATTGGGCGTTGTCCTTCGGTGGTGTTCCGCGAGATCGCCCGCCATGCGGGCCCTGATGGGGCGCATTGAGCCGAGAAGCCCGTCCTGTGTGCGGGTGAGAACGAGGACCGGGCGAAACTTGCAGTCATGGTCATCGAAGTTAAAGCGTGCGTGCCAGATCTCCCACGGAGCGGGCGCTGCCTCACTCGTCGTCATCCCAGTCTCTAGGGAGCTGTGCGACGCCGTTTGAGTCCATCGTGGGGCGATAGGCGTAGCGCTCGAGTCCGTCAAATGTGGGAGTCTCGGGGCGCATGTCGAAGGGGAGGCCGCCAACCTCAATCGACTTGGCGAGGAAGATGTTGATCGCGTCCGACAGGCTAATTCCCCATCGTGCGTAGACGGCTGCTGCGTCGGCCTTGATCTGCGCGGTCGTGCGGGTCTTCACCTCGGCGGTGCGGGTCATCGTCGGCATTATCGCTCCTTTCGCTAGTTCAATAATAGGCCTCAATGGTCCCAAAGTGGGGCAGATATGGGCCGAATTGTATCTCTATCACGATAAGGGGTTCCGGCCTCGTCCCCGATTCGTGGGAGGAGGACGGGGTTCGTTCGTCCCCGCGTCGGTCGTGAAGCCTCGTGTGGAGTAGGGTTTGTCGTAGCGAAGCGGCAGCCCTGGATCAAGGAGGATGACACGTGGATCTGCTCGAATACATGCGCTCGCAGGACACTATCACGCAGGAGGAATGGGAATGTACCTTCGAGGAGGATGCTCGGGAAATTCTTGTTCTGCTCGCTGGTGGTGCAGGTGCCGGCAAGAGGAACGGATTCTGGGACGTCTCGCACTATTTCATTGCGTATGTGGACTGCCAGACCGGCGCACTGCACACGGGTGACGGCCGGATCGTCTATCCCGTCAGCGACGAGGAACATGATGCCGGAGGAATCCTCGATCGCTTCCGTCGGGAAGCGGTATACCGCCTCAAGGCGCGTAAGAAGATTCCGCACGAGGTTCCCGAGGGCGTGACCGCCTCCTCGCAGAACGTGTTCCTGATCGTCGAGGTCCTGGAAGAAGACGCCCCGTGTCCCGCCTTGGAAGAGGTGCTGGCCGACTATCGCAGGCCGGTCGTGGTGACCGACGAGGTGCTCGGAGAACTCACTCTCGACAAGGACCTCGACATGTTCGAAGGGGAGGTCCTGTGGCGCGGCGAGCAGATCTGCCTGTCGCTCGAGGTTGACGCGGCGGACGAGGATACCTGGGCCGATGCCATGCGGGCGATGAAGGCGATGATGGCGGAGCAGGATCGCTGGGACCGTGACATGCGCGCGAGCGCCGCGCGTGAGCTCACCGACCTCGCGTGCGAGTGGCGCGAGTCCGCCGACGAGGAGGTTCCCGAGATTACGGAAGAGAGCTTCGCTCGCCGGATCGAACTGCGCACCATCGCGATGGAACCTGACGGCTCGTTCTCAGCCTACTTCGATGACGATGACATGTTCTTCGGTCACTGCGTCACGGCCTATGGAACCCTGGCGGACGGGGTGACCGCGGCGAATATGGAGGGGGTGAGTACTGGCTGCTGGAGGTGAGGTGATGATTCGTGGGTGTGTATGCGCCGAACCTTCTCTGGTCGGCGCCGACGCATCAGTTCCCGTGTTTGTAAGTCTCGGTCTTGTTCTCGTTTCATTGGACCGGGCTGAGGCTGTTCTCTGATGAGGAGAGTAGGCCCGAGTCAAAGTAGACGTATATACACCAATCGTGATAGTGTGATGTGTAAACGTCTGTGAAGGGGTGGTCTCCGTGAGGGTGGATGAGCTCGTCGACTTCGTCGCGCTCGTGGGTGGTGTTGCTTCTTCTTCTCAGCTGAAATCTGCAGGATTCTCGGCTGGACTCATTGCGCATGCTAGTGAGGGCGGTCGCATTGAGCGGCTCACACGAGGAGTTTACTGCACTCCAGATGTCTTTGACGATGACTTTCTTGTGATTAGTGCCCGGTGGAAAAAGAGTATTTTCTCCCATGCCAGCGCCCTGTATCTTAATGGACTGTCGGATCGTCTGCCTGTCGCACAGTCCGTGACAGTGCCGCGGGGGATATAACTCTATGAAGATGGCTCAGGAATTTCCGGGTATTCAGGTTCATTGGGTGCGGCCTGACCTATACGAACTTGGCGTAACATGCCTTGTAACGCCTTCCGGTAACACAGTGAGGAGTTATGGTGCTGAGCGCGCAATCGCCGACCTGATTCGAGAAAGGAAGGCTGGAACTGTCGATGCTCAGCTTATGCAAGATGCTATCGGAGGGTACTTTCGGAGGGGTGAGAAGGACCTGCAAGGGTTGACTGATATGTGCTCAGCTCTTGGAGTACGTCGTGAGTTGCAGGTGTATCTGGAGGTGTTGTAATCGTGGCGATTCGTAACGATGCGAGTCTGCGTGGAAAGATTCGAGCAATTGTGAAGAGAGAGGGGCTGCGCCCTCAAGAAGTCCTGCAGATGTTTCTATTTGAACATTTGCTGCTTCGTCTCGAGAAAACGTCGTATGTTGATAAGTTTATTCTCAAAGGTGGCAGCTAATTTCTTCGATGATTGGTGTCTCTCTGCGCACGACGATGGATATGGATACAACTGTTGTTGGTATGCCTCTTGATCGCGACTCTATTGAGCAAACGATGGAGCAGATCTGCTCTGTTGATGTCGGTGACGGAATAGAATACATCTTCGAGCGGGTCGAGTCAATCAGAACAGATGACGAATATCCCAATTGGCGTGCTCATATTATGGTCAGGTATGGAAGAATGAATGCGCCAATTAAAGTTGATATCACAACAGGTGATTCCATCGTTCCTGCGGAGGTTGAGTATCCGTATCCGATGTTGTTCGAAGATCGCGCTATAAGGCTTATGTCTTATCCTGTGGCGACGATTCTCGCTGAGAAGTTTGAAACGGTCGTCAGCAGAGGTGTTGCCAATACACGTGGGAGGGACTTCTATGACATTTACGTATTCTTGAATACTCGTGGTGATCAGATTGAATATGGCCAGGTCAAGCGTGCCCTCGAGGCAACAGCGCGCAAAAGGGGAACGTCTGCTTTTGTTGCCGATTATAGGAGTCGACTAGAGAAGGTGCGGCTTTCCGATGATATGCTGGCAGTGTGGGAGTCTTATGTGAGATCGGCGCCTTACGCATCCGACATTTCCTTCGATGATGTGGTGAGTGCCGCAGTGCGGCTTGGCAACTTGGTGTCTGCGTGATTCGCCATTCCTGGTAACCGGATGAAGGATTCATCATAGTTGAGTGTGAGGAGGAGGCCAGTCTCGTGAGAGGCCTCGGCCGCGGGTGGTTACATCCGGCGTGCGTCCCCCGCAGGCAGAGGGCCAGACTGATCACGTCGATCCCGATGAGGGCTACGCTGAAAGCTGCGTTGGCGGACAGGTTGATCATGGGGATGCCCATGAGCATGCGGCACATGCAGGGGATCAGCCAGGCTGTCCACACGGCGATGCTAGTCATAGCCGAAGCATCCCATCGAGTCTGCGCGAACCTCCCGATGAGATTCGCTCTCACTTCAGATGGTAGAAACAGGCTCATGAGCAACACGACCCCCTTGTTTACGCCGCGAGGCCTACCCCGCCAAGCAGGATAGGCCTCGTTATGTGCGCGTAGTCCGCGAGGGAATCAAATGACGCAATCGTGCGCCGCGCTTGGGCGCGCAGCGAATGGGCCTACTTCTGGCCCTCCACGTCGGGCACGTATGCGAGGAACCTGGCCAAGACCTCGTCGTTGTGCTCGAAGAACGGCTTCCCCTTGTCGAGGGAATCGATCTGGGCCATGTCCTCGTCGGTCAGCGCAAAGTCGAACAGGTCGATGTTCTGAGCGATGTGTGACGGCGTCTTCGAGCCCGGGATCACGATGTGTCCCTGCTGGATGTGCCAACGCAGCAGTACCTGGGCGGGGGACTTGCCGTGCTTCTCGGCGAGTTCCTGGACGAGGGGTTCGGTCATGATCGAGTCGTTGCCGCGCCCGCCCAGCGGGTACCACGCCTGCAGCGCGATGTTGTGCTCCGTGAGGAGCGCCTTGAGCTCGGTCTGCGGGAAGTAGGGGTGGCACTCGACCTGGTTGATTGTGGGGACGACCTCGCATTCGTCGAGGATGCGCTGCGTCTGGGCAACGTCGAAGTTCGACAGGCCGATCGCGCGAATCTTGCCTTCCTTATGCGCCTTCTCGAGGATGCGGTATCCCGCGACCGTGTCGCCGGCGGGCTGGTGCAGGATCATCAGGTCGATGTAGTCCGTACCCAGGCGCTCGAGCGTCTCGTCGACGGCGCTGGCGCGTTCGAAGAACGACGGCCAGAGCTTCGTCTCGAGGAAAATCTCCTCGCGCGCCTTCGAGGATGCGCGCATGCCTCGTCCGACGGCGCGCTCGTTCACGTACACGTTCGCCGTGTCGATGAGTGTGTAGCCGTTGTCCAGCGCGTAGGTGACAGCCGACTGCGCGTCGTCCGGCTCCAACAGGTAGGTGCCGAGGCCGACCTGGGGAATGGTGACGCCGTTGTTCAGGGTGATGAGGTCCATGTGAGCTCCTTCGTTCTCATCAGAGGCGTGCGCTGGAACGGCAGTGCGGTAGTCGAACTGCGCGGACGCCGCTGATTGTCAGCTATAGTCATCCCGGGAAGGCATGCCTGACGGCGGTCGCGTGTAGGCGTGTGACATGTGACGAGTTGGAGTCAGGAGCGCTGTGGTCCCTCGGTTCTGCGATTGACGAGGGCTTGCTCAGGCCTATACTGAACACTGTTCATTATGAATTGTTGCAGGTAGTAAGACGATAGGAAATCGTGCCCAAACAAGTGATCGACCCGGGGGAAGCTGGTCAGCCAGGCCTACGCCATTGCCTCGCGCGACGGTATCTCCGCGCTCTCCGTGCGCAAGGTCGCCACCGCTTGCGGCATTGCGGTCGGATCGGTCTACGGCTACTTCCCGACCAAGGCAGACCTGACGGCCGCCGTGCTCACCCGCTTCTTCGAAGAGAACCTCTCCGACGAGCTGTGCGCCGTGCGCCCCGGCGAACGCTTCACCTCCTACGTGAGGCGATTCCGCGAGGCTCTGTGCGACGCGCGCACTGACATGAGCGTCGACTGGTTCGCCGAAATGCGCCGCCTCCCCAGCGGCGAACAGAAAGCCCTCGAGGCCGTGCGCGCCCCCATGCTCGCCCACATCGAGCGTGGGCTCGCGCGCGTCCTCGACGCGGACGAGGCTGTGGACCGCTCCCGGCTCGTCGGTCCCATGAGCGCCGAGGCCCTGTGTCGCTACGTGCTGCGCAGTATTTCGCTTCGCTCATGGAGGGCGGCGAGTGTGAGACGCTGTTCGCCCTCCTCGATGCCGCCCTGTATGAGATCACTGCAGAAGAAAAGGACACTAAGAAATGAGTCGATTCCGCATCAAGAAGCAGCCCCTGATTGCCGTCGCCGGCGTCGTCTGGCTGCTCGCCGGCCTGAACGTCGCGATCCTCGGCGTGCGCGCGGCCATCGACATGCGCGGAGTCGCGGCGATTGTCTTCCTGGTGCTCGCGGGTGGCGCGGTCGCCATCTTCTGCGCGTTCCATCCGATGTTTTCCAAGCTCGTCCAGAAGAACGTCCAGCGCATCGCCGACCTGGAGGGGGGATCGTCACCACGTCGTCCGCTTCTTCGACCGCAAGAGCTACCTCATGATGGCAATCATGATGTCCTTCGGCATCGGAACGCGCGCCGCGGGCGTCTTCCCCGACTGGTTCATCGCATTCTTCTACACGGGCCTGGGTGTGGCTCTCGCGCTTGCCGGCGCTAGCTACATCGCGCGCGGTGTGCGTGGCCGCGCCTGGGCGTTTCACGGGAACGACTGAGCGTTTCACGCTCTCCCGGCCATGGCCTCGTCAATCGACGAGGCCGTCGTGCTCCCCAGCGCTACTGCTTCGTGTGTTCGCTGTGAGTGCTGCGCTGTCCATGTTGACTGCAGTGCTAGTGTGACCCTGTTTGAGTGACCTACACACCATGGATAGCGCATGAACTTCTATACCCTCGACTACATCGTCTCGCATCAGAGCCTGGACGCGACACGGCGTCTAGCTGCGATCATCGTCTTGCTCGTTGTGGCTCTCGCTTTCAGTGCCCTGTATCTGCGTAACCGGGTGAAAACCCGCTGGCGTGACGCGGGTATTGGGCTCTTGGTGTTCTCGCTCATCCTGCTGGGAATCCAGACCGAGCAGTACCTGAGGCTCAGTGACCAGCAGTCCCAGGCCCAGCTCCTCGTGGGTTTCATGGAGGGTGTCGCCGTCGATCACGGTGTCCAGGCGAGCGATGTCATGGTGAATAAGACGTCCCTGCAGGACGGGATGATCGTGCGCTTTAACGAGGAGGACTACACCGTCCATCTCAATAATGACAACAATTCCTTCACTCTTGAGCGCACGCACATTATCGACCATGGCATCTATGTGAACGGGGAGCACTGACATGGACTTCTACACGTTGACGGCTATCAAGTTCGCGCTCGGTATCCTCACGATGTTGCTCCAGATCAACATCTTGGGAAAGCGCGACTTCTCGCTGAATACGCCTCTCAATCAGGTGCAGAACTATGTGCTGGGCGGCATCATCGGCGGCGTCATCTACAACTCGTCGATTTCCGTCTTGCAGTTTCTCGTCATCATCTTGATCTGGTCGCTCGTTGTTATCGCGACGAAGATCCTCATCGATACCAGCAAAACCTTTAAGAAGCTTGCGGCCTGTCAGCCCGAGCTGATCGTTCGTGATGGTGAAGTGGATATTGCGCGCTGCGCGAAGGTGGGAATGACCGCGGAGGGACTGAGTAGGAGCCTGCGTGAGCAGAAGATTGCCAGCGTGGGTGACGTTGCCGCAGCAATCATGGAAACCAACGGGTCTTTGACGATTCGCGTGCGAGGTGACGGTTCGAAGCGCTCGCTTCTGCCGCTCGTGACTGACGGTCAGCTCGTCCCTGATGGTCTCCTTCTTGCAGGCAAGGATAAAGCCTGGATCAAGGAGGAACTCAAGAAGTTGGGGTACTCCTCGGTCAAGCAGGTGTTCCTGGGTGAGCTCGTCTCAGGGCACCTCGAGGTCATCCCCTACCCAAAGACAACGAGTGTGAAGAGCTAACTTCGAGGAGGCCTCGTCAATGGACGAGGCCTCCTGCCGTTGTGTGGGTCATCTGCCCTTTGGTGCCACGCGATTACCGCCAGTGGCGGTATAATTGTGGCGGTAATAGGAGGTGATCATGGCATACGAACCGTCGTTCGAACGCACCGACGTGATTGATGCGCTCTGCATGGAGATCGCTGAGCTCGTCGGCATGCTGTCGCCTCAAGCACCACTGTCGACCAGCCCGACACTGCGTCGGGAGCTGCGGATCCAGACGATCTACTCCTCGCTTGTCATCGAAGGAAACAAACTAGACGAACGTGCGGTGAGCGCGATTATTGACGGCAAGCGGGTTCTTGGAGACCGGCGCGACATCCTCGAAGTCGAAACGCGCGCGCCGCCTACGATCTTATTCCTGAGCTCGATCCTCATTCGTTGGCGGATCTGCTGCGCGTTCACCTCGTGATGATGGGTGGCCTCGTCCCCGATGCTGGGCGCTTTCGGTCGGGCAATGTCGGTGTGTTCAACGGGGATACACTCATCCATGCCGGGACTCCGGCTGCCTACGTCCCCGAGGTGATGGGTGGCCTCTTTGAGTGGCTGAGAGCGACGCGCATGCACCCTCTCCTCGTCTCGTGCATTTTCCACTTCGAGTTCGAGTTCTGCCACCCCTTTTCAGATGGGAATGGCCGGACGGGACGGCTCTGGCACACACTACTGTTGTCGCGGTGGCGTCCGGTGCTGGCCTGGGTGCCCATCGAGTCCGCGATCAGGAGGCGGCAGGCGGACTATTACGAGGCCTTGGCTCGCTCCAGCGCGGCCGGGTCGTGCGAGGATTTCGTGGAGTTCATGCTCGAAGCGATCAGGGAAGCCGTACTTCCGTTCGCGCGGCCGGAGAGTGCAGCGGACGCGGAGCGCGCCCGCGCGCTCGCTTTCTTCCGTGACAACACGCGGTCAACCGTTGCCCAGCTCGCGCAGCACCTTTGGCTGCTCGAAGCGGAGCGCCGAGCGTATGGTTGCACGACTCAAAGAAGAAGGCTCCCTTGAGCGCCAGGGGAGTCCCCGAGCAGGCATGTGGATTGTTCACGCCACCGGACGCTAGCCGCTTCCTCAGAAGTCGATGTGCTGGCGCGGGGAAAAGCCTCGCTCTTTCAGCGTGCCGTCGACGTAGTCGAAGCGCGTGGGGGTCACCTTGATGATGTTCATGACGAAGGGCATGGCGCGCAGGCGCTCCATGGGGAGACCCCGCAGCTCGCAGGCGTGAGCGTAGTCTTCGCCGAAAGGCTCAACGACCTCGGCGGTGCCCGTGACCTGCAAGCCCGCCAGCGTCGCGAAAGAAATGTCGTCGTCATGGATCGCCAGGCACACGTTCTTGTTGGCCTGCAGGGCGCGGAACTTTTTTGGCCGCCCTCGCTGATGATCCAGAACGCCCCTTCGGCGTAGAGATATTCGACCGTCGTGTTGCGCACGATACCGTTCCCGGCGGTCGCCAGCGTGCAGATCTTGTGCCTGGCCAGGAAGGCCTCGATCTCCGTGAACAAGTCAGCCGCGGGCATGCGCGTCTCCGCGCTCTCCTGCGCGATCCAGTGGTTTGCCGCAGCCTCCCAGTCGATGCCATTCATTGCGAATCTCCCTCTTTGTCGATAGGGCACACGTCGTTGAGGCCCTCCACCCAGGATATGGCGGCGACGCGATTTAGTCGACGTTCTCGTGCCTGGGACTATGAACGAGGCCGGGGCGAGCTCGCGTGAAGCGCACAGAGTCGATCGCGTGCCGGGGCCTTGCCGGTGATATCACTGGTAGATGTGTCGGCGGTGTCCGACGGAAAACACTTCGATGATGAGGCGGTCGTCCTCGATGATGCACAGGGCGCGGTAGTTGCCGATGCGGTAGCGCCACTCGCCTGATCGGTTGGCTGTGAGGCCTTTGCCGTGGATGCGGGGGTCCGAGCAGCCCTCGAGGTTTTTGCCGATCCATGACGTAATGAGTCGCGCGTCGAATCGGTCCATTTTCTTCAGTTGCTTGAGGGCTGTGTCGCTGTACTCGACGTGGTAGGACATTTACAGGCCCAGCTGCGCGAGTACCTGTTCGTGGGTGTAGCGAACGCCGTTGTCTGCAGCGATCGCCTCGCGCAGCGTGGCGAGGTCCTGCTGGTCCTCGATCTTCTCGAAGACTGCATCTCGAATGAAGTCGGAAATTGTTTTTCCCTCAAATTCGGCGTACTTGCGCACGACTTCGGCGTCCGTTTCGTCAAGGCGCATGGTCATGGTGGGCATGGTGACCTCCTAGAGCTGAATACAACGTATTCTATGCTCAGTCGACGTCCTCGTGCCAGATCTGGCGCATGGGAACGCCCTTGTCAAAGGTGCGGGTCGAGCCGTCCTGGAAGGTGACCTCGACCTTCTCCTTGTCCTCATCCTCCGGATCTTCGATCCAGTCCACCCAGTCGATAGCGGGGGAGAGGGTGCCGTCCTCCCAGACGATTCGGTAGCCTTCGCCCAGGAGCTCGGACATGACGTCCTCGATCTTGTCGGTGTGCACGGTGGGCCTTCCTTGCGTCGATGCGTGGGCGCGCTGCGGGTGCGCGCGGGTGAGAATCAGCTTAGCCGTGATGCCTCGGTGAGTTGGTCCCGACACTCGGCCCCGGCCTCGTCCGTTCTGGTCAGAGACGAGGACTGGGCAGGGGAAAACCGTAGCGTGCGCACGGTTGTGAGCGGCGTACCCTTGACGCGTGAGGGTTCTCGTCGTTCCCATGGTTGCCCGCTCGCGGATGGGCGGGCCGTGGTCGCGCGCGCAGCGCGTCGCACGTGCGTTCCAGGACGGTGGCCATGAGGTCGTGCTCGCGTGGGGAGACGACGGCAACTGCTCCAATCCCGTCGCTCCGACGCTCGAGATTCCGGTGCCCTCACCCCTCGGCCTTCCCGAGGCCATCGCGCGCCACACATTCCCCCTGGCCTCGCGCCTCGGCCTCATGGGCCGCAAGCCCGTGCGCAGCTTCGAGGAGGTCCTCTGGCTGACCGGTGCCCTCGACGAGCGCTACACGCGCGCCGCCGTCGACGCGCTCCGCGCCCACATGCGCGCCGCGCGCCCCGACGTCGTCTACTCGGAATTTAACCTCGCCGCCATTATCGCCGCCCGCGCCGAGGGCGTCCCGTGCGTGGGCAGCGGCTCGCAGCCGACGACCGCCTCCTACGCTTCCCACCCGCGCAAATCCGCAGGGATTCGACGCCTGCTGCGCGAGATCGGAATGCCCGCTCCGGCCTCGTCCCTGACGATCCTTGAGGGGATGCGGCGCCGGTTCATCCCGAGCTGTCCGACCCTGGAGCCGCGGGCGGGGGCGCGGGCCGTCTACTGCGGGTTTCTGGATGAGCCGCCCGCACTGCCGCCGACGCGTCGCGATTGCGTGCTCGTCTACCTCGGTGCGGGCAGCGTCCCCGCGGGTGTGGCCGTGCGCGCCGGGCGAGAACTCGCCGAGGTGATGAGCTGCGACGTGTACGTCGCGGGCATGCCCGAGGCCACCCAGGTCTCAGGGGACCACGAGGTGACCTGCGCGCCTCGATTCGACTTCTCCGAGCTCCTGCCGCGCGCCCGCGTCTTCGTGCATCACGGAGGACAAAACTCGATGATGGACTCTCTATCCTATGAGGTCCCCCAGGTGGTCGTCCCGGGTCGCGTCTTCGAGCGGCAATTCAACGCCGAGGCCGTGGAAAGCGCGCGCTGCGGCCTGACCGTTCTCGAGCCCAAGCCGGCGCTCATCGCACGCGCCGCCCGCCGCCTCGTCGATGAACCCGCCCTGGCCTCGGGGATCCGGGGACTGCGCGAGGAACTGTCCTCTCTGGGCGGCACCAAGCGCATCGTGCGCGAGGTCGAAACACTGGTCAGCTAGGCCCAGCCGCGCAGGATCGCCTCCAGGCCCCGCTCGAACTGGGCGTTGAAATCGTAGCGGCCGTCCAGGAGGTCCTCGATGAGCGGGCGCAGCGCCTGCGCGTCCTCGGGGTCGAGCGCGGCGCTCGCGGCCGACAGGTCGACCGGCTGCTCGGGGGAGCCACCCACCGGGGGAACGACCTCGGCGGCGACGAACGCCGTCGTGTAGATCGACACCGCATTCACGAGACCCAGCATGTCCGCGTTCGGCGTGAAACCGCGCCGCGCCAGCGTCACGAACACGCGCGCCAGGAGCGAGAGCTGCTCGGGCGTCGACATCGGGTGCGTGAGCAGCAGCATGACCGCGCCCGGGTGGGAGCGCAGCGTCGCCGCCAGGCAGTGCGCGTAGGTGCGCATGTAGGTCAGCAGGGCCGAGGTCGGGGTGCCCTCGGTCGGCTCACTCGCCTCGGGTGCGGGCCTCGATTCCGCGTCGACGGCCCCGTCGTCCACGCGGCCCAGGAAAGCCTCGAACGTGAGGCGCCAGACCTGCTCGGCGATACCCTCCAAGAGCGCGGCCTTGTCGGGGAAATGGCGATAAAAAGCGGCCTGGGAGACGCCGAGGCGCTTGCCCAAGGAACGTAGAGATAAAGCGGAGAGTCCCTCCTCGTCGACCAGGTCGAGCGCGCTCGACAAGATGATGTCTCGCGATAGCGCGCGCTGACGTGACGACGGCATGGGCTCTCCGCTTCGGTGGTCGTTACTCCCTGTGATACCGGAACTGTACCAGTGCCAGCCCCGCGATCACCGCGAAGAAACCCCACAGGACGCCGATCCGCACCCCGACGTCGGCAAGGCTCGCCCCGTCCAGGCTCACCTCGTGAATCGCGGTGATCGCCCAGTAGGCGGGGGACAGGCGCGCGGCGTGCTGCGCCCAATCGGGAAACGAGGAGACCGTGGAGAAAGACCCGCCGATGCCGGCGGCCAGCATGCCAATGATGTTCGACAGCGACAGGGCCGCGTCGCGGCTGCGCGACCACAGCGCGAGCGCAACGCCGAGCGCCGACAGGACCGCTGAGAAACTGAGGAGAATCGCGGCGAGCGCGAAGAGAGAACCGGTCGGCCGATACCCGAAAATGAGGGCACCGAGCGCGAGGACAACCGCGATCTGGACGGTCTGCATGAGGAACGCGACCAGGGCCTTGCCCGTCAGAATGGACGCGCGCGAGGTGGGCGAGGCCTCGAGGCGCTCCCACGTGCCCCACGAACGCTCGTTGAAAAACGAGCCGATGATGTTCTGCACGGCCAGGAACGAGAAGAGGATCGCGATCGACGGAACCGCCTGCTCGGCGCCCGTCACGCCCGCGTAGCCGTCGGCCAGGAGCATCGACTTGAATGCCGGCATCATGAAGGGAATCAGGACGAGGGGAATGACCGTCAGGATGAGCGTGGGCGCCGGGTCGGTGAGTTGAAGCCGAATGTTGAGGCGGGTCATGGCTCCGATTTGCTTAAGCTGCGACATGGTCACTCTCCTTGATGATCTGCAGATATGCGTTGTGCAGGCTCGCCTGGGTGATGCGCACGTCCGTCAGGCGCGCGCCTTCGAGGGTGGGCGAGGCCAGGGCTTCGCCGATCCGCGAACCCGGGTCGGCCTCGTCCCCGATGTGCCGGAGGATCCTCCCGTCGGAGCTCCACCCATCGATTGAGGGAACCGGACGGTCGAACTCGAGGGTGACCTCGGCGCGCCCGTGGGCGGAAATGATGTCTTCGAGGGGACCGCGCGCGACGATGCGTCCCTCGTTCAGGATCGCGACGTCGGAGCCGAGCTCCTCGAACTCGGCGAGGTAGTGCGAGGTATAGACGATGGCCGCGCCATCCTGCGCGAGCTGGCGCACCGCTCCCAGGATCTGGCTGCGCGCCTCCACGTCCGCGCCGACGGTCGGCTCGTCCATGAACACCAGGCGCGGGCGGTGCATGATCGCCATGCCCGCGTGGAGCCTGCGCTGCTGCCCGCCCGACAGGTGCGAGGCGCGCTGACCGCGTTTCTCTGTGAGGCCGAGGAGGTCCATCACCTCGCCTGCTCGCGAGGCCGACTCGCGTCGAGTGAGTCCGTTCAGTTCGCCGAAGGCCGCCAGGTTCTGGGCGACGCTCAGGTCGGGGTAGATGCCCAGCTCCTGTGGCGCGTAGCCGATCAAACGCGCGGCCTCGACGGAGGAGGGGGCGGTGCCCGCAGATGCTGGCGCTTCCGGAGTCGGCTTGGCGCAGCCCGCACAGAATCGTGATGAGCGTGGACTTGCCGGCCCCGTTTCGTCCGAGTAGCCCGAGAATTTGCCCGGGTTCGACGCGCAGGTCGACCCCGCGCAGGACCTCGTGGGCGGCGTAGCTCTTGCGGATCCCCCGAGCCTCCAGGGCCGGGGCGTGTGGATGTGACATGGTTTCTCTCCCATCGGTTAACGCTGTTAACTTTGTGTCGCAGTTAAGGTTAACAGTGTTAACTTGCGTGCGCAAGCCGGTGCTGTTCGCCGGGGAAAACGGCTGAATTGCTGCGTTTTTCTGACAATCTGTCGCTGCGTGGGGGGAGGGAAGCAGCCCTACACTGTCCACGCGAGGCGTGAAGGAGGAGCGAAAGTGCCAGGTCTGGAAACCTACGACGCGATCATGCTGCTGTCCTACGGTGGCCCGAACGGCGAGGAGGACGTCCTGCCGTTCATGCGCAACGCGACGCGCGGTCGCGGAATCCCCGACGAGCGCCTGCTCCAGGTCGCCGCGCACTACAAGCGCTTCGGCGGAGTCTCGCCCATCAACGCCTGCAACCAGCGCCTGATCGCCGACCTCTCGGCGGAGCTTGCCAGGCGCGGGCACGACATCCCCGTCGGGTGGGGAAACCGCAACTGGCACCCCTTCGTCGCCGAAGGCCTCGACGAGCTCGCGGGGGCTGGTGCCCGGCGCATCCTCGTCCTGCCCACCTCCGCCTACGCCTCGTACTCGGGGTGCCGCCAGTACCGCGAAGACCTCGCCGAGGCCGCGGCGGCCCTGCGCGAGAAGTGGGGGATGATCGTCCTGGGCGCCGAGGACAGCGCCGACAATCCCGACGCCGACATCATCGTGGACAAGGTCCGCCCCTACTACTCGACCCCCGGCATGGCGAGCGCGCAGATTGCATCCGTCCGGCGCGCGTGGGAGGCCCTCGCGGCGCGCGGCGTCGACCCGGCAGGGATTCGCCTGATCTTCGTCACCCACTCCATCCCCGTGAGTATGGAAGCGGGATCCTCGCCCTTCCCGTTCCGTCCCTCGATCGACGAGGCAGTGGTTGCCTCGGATGATCGTGGTGAGCAGCAGGGGAGCCAGGCCTCGTCGCCGGCGGGAACCCCCGCAACCGAAATCAGCTACGTCGCCCAGCACCACGCCCTCATCGCCGCGATTATGCCGGAGCTGCGCCGCGTCCTCGGGCGCGCGGACCTGGGCTACGACCTCGTGTATTGCTCGCGTTCCGGTCCCCCGCAGGCCCGATGGCTCGAGCCCGATGTCAACGACTTCCTCGAGGAAGTCGCGGGCGGTGCCGCGGCCCGGGATACCGTGAATGGAAAGGCGCTGAGTGGCGCCGTCGTCGTCCCCATCGGGTTCATCTGCGACCACATGGAGGTCGTTTACGACCTCGACACCGAGGCGAAGGAGACCGCCGCGCGCCTGGGTATTCCCTACGAGCGCGCCGACACGGTCTCCACCGACCCGGGCTTCGTGTCCTCTCTGGTCGACGTGCTCGAAGAGCGCGCCGCCCAGGCGCGAGGCGAGCGGCCCGCGCGCGTGACGGTTACGGGCACCGGACCCTTCCACACCGTCTGCCCGAGCGACTGCTGCCTCTCCCCGGCGCGCCCCGGGCACCCCTCACCCGCCGCCGCGAGCGCCCACCCCGGCACCGCCCCTCATTCTTCCGGCGCGCCCGCCCGAGCCGCCGGTCACCCAGCCCCAACCCAGGAGGACTCCATGTCTACCCCGCATCCCCACGCCGTCGTGCCGCCCGAGCAGAACCCGGAGAACCCGGGGCATCCCGCAGGAGTGCCGGACCGCGTCGGTGAGCACGCCGCGCGCCACCAGGCCCGCCACGCGGGCACCGAGGCGACGCCCCACTCGCACGCCGCGCACGCCCGCGTCACTGACCCGCGCGACGCCACCGACATCGACTTCGACGAGGTCAACAACAAGCAGCACTACGCCCTCTACTCCGTGTTCGCGCTGGGGGAGTCCCTGCCCGCCGACGACGGCGAGCGCGGCCGCATCGTCGCCGAATCCCTGGACTACGTGAAGGGCGCGGGCGCGGAAATCCGCGGCTTCTACGACGTGTCCGGCTTCCGCGCCGAGGCGGACCTGATGGTCTGGTGGCTCGACGATGACCCGGAGGTCCTCCAGGACGCCTACCACCGCCTGCGCGCGAGCGCGCTCGGCAAGTTCCTGGATCCGGTGTGGTCCTGCATGGGCCTGCATACCCCCGCCGAGTTCAACAAGCGCCACATTCCCGCCTGCTTCGGCGGCGTCGCGCCCCGCGACTGGGCGATGGTCTATCCCTTCGTGCGCTCCTACGACTGGTACCTTAAGGCCCCTGAAGAGCGCGCCCGCATCATGGCCGAACATGGCCGCAATGGCTTCGCTCAGTACCCGGATGTTAAGGGCTCGACCCTGTCTGCGTTCGGTTTCTCCGACTACGAGTGGGTGCTCGCGTTCGAGGCCGACAGCTTGGACCGCCTGGAGGGCGTCATGCACGCTCAGCGCTACACCGAGGCGCGCCTCTACGTGCGCGAGGACACCCCGTTCTTCACGGGTCCGCGCGTGAGCCTCGGCGAGTGGGCGGAGCGCCAGCCCCGCGCATAAAGCCCCTTATCTGCGCGTCGGCCCCGGCCTCGTCCCTGCGATAAGGAACGAGGTCGGGGCTCAGTGCGTCGCTCTCACGCCGCGTGTCAGGCGCCTCCTACGTGGAGGGGGAACAGGAGCGGCAGGTTGTGTTCAACCTGGTTGGCGACGGACGTGCTCGAGTGTGCCTCCCCGTCGTCGATCCATAGCTGCAGGCTGGATTCGGTCATCAGGTTGGGGTAGTCCTGGCGGAGCTCGTCAAGCTGCGGGGTCATGTCCCACAGCGCCGGGTCTTCGGAGCCGACCGAGGCCAGGATACGGAAATCTCCCGGCCCGTAGCCCTCGCGCACTGCCCCTGCGGTGACGAGCTCGGCGAGCCGCTCCTCGTCGGCGTCTTCCTCGCGCCCAATCCAGGATTCGCCCGCCATCGGCATGTACCCGTAGAAGTACTGGGGGCGCAGCGCGAACGCGTCCCAGGTGGTCGTCGCGCCCATCGAGAAGCCGCCGAATGCGCGGTGCCTGCGCGAGGCTCGAAGGGAAGCGTCGGAGGTGTCGCCGTGCGCGAAGGTTGTGTAGCGTGTTTCAACCGCGTTCATGAGCGTGTCGATCTCGCTCGTCGCGAAGAAACGATTGAGGGTGTAATCGTCCTCGTAGTCGTCGGTCGCGAACGACCTGTCCGGGTAGTAGGTCGCAAAGACGACGATCGTGGGTGCCGCCTCGCCCGACGTCTCCAGCTCGTCGACGACCGGAGCGACCCCCGTCGGCCAGGCCCGCCGCGTTGCCCCACCATCCGTGCGTCAGGTAGAGGACGTTCGCGGGCGTGCCCGGCGAGTAGGAGGCGGGCACATAGATGAAGGCCTGCTTGCTGTAGGTCTGTCCCTCGTAGCGCTGCTCGTAGGTGAGGGTGTCGATCGACCCATGCAGGGACGAGGCCGTGTCGAGTAGGGCAGCGACGGCCTCGGACATGGGGTCCTCGTCCTCGTCGTAGGCGATGGGAGAGGGATCCCGCTGTTCGTGTGCCGAGGGAAGGGTGAGTGCCGCGAGGCCTGCGAGGCCGAGCATGGAGGCCGCGACCGCGAGCGAGGCGACGATGGTTGTCATCCGCTTGGATGTTCGCCTGACGAACCTCGTGTTCATTGGCCGCCCCTCGCCTGCATTCCAGATACCCTCATGAGTCCCACTCTATGCCCGACCGGGCAGCTGCGACTAATCAGTGTGGGGCTGCGCGCAAGTTGCTGACGGTTTGCTTATGCGGCTGTTGTCCTTCCCGCGCGGCGTCTCCCCACCAATGTCGCATGCAATTCCCCTGCCGGTCTTTCAGGATTTGAATTGTGATCGTTGATATTGCGGGGTTTGTGGGGGATCAATGACAGGGGTGGGTGGGGAATTGCATGCGACATTTGTGGAAAACTATGGCGTGTATTCGGAGTGCGTTCGGAGCGTGAGCGAGAGTGTGCCCGGTATGTCGGGGAAGATATGCCGCCTCGCGTGTGCCCGAGCGTGTGACCTGTCAGTCGCCGGGGGTCGTGCGCTCGCGGGGTGGCATACCCTGGGTTTATGACACCTGAGATCACGGATCCGCGCTTCCAGAAAATCGCCGAGGAGATCGCCGCAGACCCGGCCAACGCCTCGTACACGAAGCGAGGCGTGGGGCCGCTGTTCTACGCGGGGCCTCAGTGTCGCATCATGATCGTCGGCCAGGCACCCGGGCGCGTCGCCGAGGAAACCGGCATCGTGTGGAACGACCGCAGCGGCGACCGGCTGCGCGACTGGATGGGCGTCGACCGCGATACGTTCTACCACTCGGGCAAGCTCGCGATCGTCCCCATGGACTTCTACTTCCCGGGCACCGGAAAGAGTGGGGACCTGGCGCCGCGCAAGGACTTCGCCGACACGTGGCACCCGCGCTTGCTCGAGCTCATGCCGCACCTGGATATGACGATCCTCGTCGGCGCGTACGCGACCAGGCGCTACCTGAAGTTGAAGTCCTCGGCCTCCCTCACGGACGTCGTGCGCGACTACAAGCACTATCTGCCCGCGTATTTCCCGCTGGTGCATCCCTCGCCGCGCAACCAGATGTGGATGAAAAAGAACCCCTGGTTCGCCTCCGACGTGCTGCCCGACCTCAAGGACCGGGTCGCAGCTCTCATGGCCTGAGTGTTATACGTGAGAATCTGCGTATAAACGTACGTCGGTATTCACGTACATTGCGTGCCCGTGGATTGACGAGGCCGGGGCCGGGCTGGGTGGTGCACACTAGAGTGCATGGACGATCTGCGCATTCCTGCTGGGCCCGGCTGCCCGCACGGCCTCGTCGTGCCCGCGCGGGAGCTGGTCGAGCGCTTCTCTCACGCGTCGGGTCCCGGCGGCCAGGCGTCAACACGGCGGATTCGCGGGTTCAGCTGAGCCTGGATCTGGCGACGACGACCGCCCTGAATGACAAGCAGCGCGAGCGCGCCCTGCGAGAGCTGGGGGATCGACTGACCGGAAGCGTCCTGACCGTCACCGCCTCGGAGAATCGCTCCCAGCGACGCAACCGCGCCGCCGCGCGTGAACGCCTCGCGCACGTCCTGCGTTCAGCGCTCACCCCGCCCACGCCTCGTCGCGCCACGAAGCCGACGCGCGCGTCCAAGCTGCGCCGCCTCGCCGACAAGAAGAGGCGCGCCGAGGTCAAGGCGCGCAGGCGCCGCCCCGACGCGGAGTGAGCCCTTCGGACGAGGTCGTGGCCCGCTACGCCCATGCGCTCCCGTCGGTGCGCCAGCCGATGAACACCCAGGTGACGGGCAAACGATAGTCGAGGACCCAGTGCTCCTCTGTCACTTCTGTGGGATCAGTGGGAGCCTCACGCACGACATGCTGTGCCACGTACGCGTCGAACAGTCGCTGCTCGCGTGCGGTGAACGGCTCGGGGCCGGCCAGGCGACGAAGGTCCGAGTGGGCCTCGTCGAAGGAAGAAAAACGCATCGGCCGGAAGGTCTGGGTCCTCGCGCCTACCGGGGTCCGGCCCATGGCAGCCAGTGCGCGGGTCACGTCGCGGACGATGCGCGGTGGACGCGCAGTGCGCCCGAGGTAGGTAAGCAGGCGCGGGTCACGGGAGGGGAGCAGGCTGCCGGGCACGACGACCGCCGCACGCGAGCGCGCAGCCGCGTCGAGCTTGTGCACGCAAGCGGATACGTCCCCGCTCATGAGGGAACGTGACGCGAAGGCGACATCCACGCTGTTCTCACCCAGGCCCGCATTCTCCCAGTCGTCCTCCCAGGCGAGCAGGTGGGAGGTGATCGGCAGGTTCTCCGCGGCCGCGCGCTGGTCGAGGATCGCCAGCATGGCCTCGGCGAAGTCGCAGCCGTGGACGCGGTGCCCGGCGCGGGCCAGGGGGGGACGGCGAGCGTGCCCGTCGCGCACCCCATGTCGAGGACCTCCTCGCCCGCTTCGAGCGCGAGCAGATCGAGGAGCCATCGCTCGTAGTCGCTGGTCGCGTCTCTCGTGAACGTCGCCGCGCGTCTATTCCAATAGGCTCGCGAGTCCCGGTTGATTGTGCTGTCGCGTGTCGACATGGGCTGGCCCTCCGATGCGCCTACTGTTATGAGCCTCACGAGAGGTCTTGCACGTATAATGTCACGCAAAAGGAGGCCCTGTCGTGAGCGAAACTGAGATCGGCGCGCGTCGTTCGGCGCTGCTGATGCGGCTTCGCGACGAAAAAGATGCGGGTGTGCGTGGGGGCGTCTACCACCGCCTACAGGTGGAGATGACCTACAACTTCCAATCACATCGAGGGTTCTCAGCTGTCCGAGGAACAGACCCGTCTGATCTTCGAGACGGCGACTGTTGGCGGCGAGGGCCTGAGAGTCGATGACATTATCGAGGCGCGGAACCACTTCCGCGCTATTGATCGCGTCATCGAATGCGCCGGAACTCCTATCGGCGAGGAATATGTGAAGGATCTGCATCGCATACTGAAGCAGGGGAGCATCCAGGCTGATCTTGATTGGTTCGCGGTCGGCGATTACAAGCGTCTGCCGAACGAGGTTGCAATGCGTGAGACGAGCGCGCCCGCTGATGTTGCTGAGCATATGCGGCCTCTGTTCGAGTGCGTCAACGATGTTGATTCTCTCACGCAGATCCTGGACTGGCATGTGCGCTTCGAACGCATCCATCCTTTCCAGGATGGTAACGGGCGGGTTGGTAGGCTCCTCATGCTTCAGCAGTGCCTCGCCGCGGGAGTCGTCCCGTTCATCATCACCGACGATCTGAAGGCCTTCTACTACCGAGGTCTGGAGAGGTGGGGTGACGAGAATGGTTTCCTCATGGATACGTGCCTGAGTGCGCAGGACCGTTTCGCGGTGATGCTCGATTACTTCCGGGTCCCCTATGAGCGTTCGGATAACTAGCCATCAGTTGTCGGCGAGGAAGGGATTGTCGCTGTCCGGTGGGTGGGCCGGGTGGATCGGGGAACGAGGCCGGGCTAGCCTGGCTGCATGACACTCAACGCAGAGATGAACGACTTTCCGCCCTGACCGCCTCGCGCCGCTCGACGCGCGCCTTTACAGACCAGGAGATCCCCGCCGAGCTCCTCGACGCGATCCTCGCCGATGCGACGACCGCGCCGTCCTGGTCTAACACGCGAGCCTTCCGCGTCGCCCTGGCCACGGGTGAGCGCGCCGCTCGCCTGCGCGAGCATTACGGGCGACTCTTCGACGAGGAGATCGCGGCCCACGCCCGTAAGGCAGAGGACCCGACCGTGGCAATCCCCGTGCCCGACGGCGACTTCCCCGTGCGCAAGCGTTACCCGGACGAGGTGCGCCCCGCCCAGATCGAGGTCGCAAAGCTCCTCTACGGCATCCACGGTATCGAGCGCTCTGACATCGAGGGGGCGCAACCGTGTTGCCCGCCGCAACGTGACGGCCTTCGACGCGCCCGTCATGGGTTTCGTCTTCGTCCACGAGGACATGCTCCCGTGGAGCGCCATGGACGCCGGCCTCATGCTCCAGACCCTGTTCTTGTCCGCCAAGTCGCGCGGCGTTGACTCGTGCCCGATCGGCTTCCTTGCCATCTGGCGCGAGCCCGTCGAAGCCGAGTTCGAGATTCCCGAGGGCTACCAGTTGATTACCGGTTTCGCGCTCGGTTACGCGGATCTCGAGGCGCCGATCAACGCGATGCAGGCGCCGCGACCGCCGATCCAGCTCCTCGAAGGCAAGTAACCTCCTTATCCTGAGCGCGCTGCATGAGCGACAAACGAGGCACCCCGGCCACGCATGGGGATGGAAGTCCACGTCGAGGCCGGGGTGTCGTCTGCCCGCTGCGGGGGACCGGCCGTGACGGTCGTTGTTCGGCGCGGGTGTCCAAGCCTCACACGAGCCTTTTGCCGTCTGGTAGGCTTGTCTTGTTCCTACCGTATTCGTGGACGAGGGAGAGCATCGTGGCTGAAGACCTTGAGGTGAGTAAAGAGAAGTGGCAGCGCTGGCTCAGGGAGCTGACCGAGGGCGATGAGTGCGTCATCAAAAAGCTTCAGAGGGCGGCCGAGCTCTGTGAGAAGCTCAGGGGGATGCAGACGGAGGCGAAGTGGGGCAGGGAGGAGGGTCCGGTCGCGTTCCAGAGGGTCTACGCCAGCTACTGGCAGCAGGAGAAGACCGCCCTGGAAGGAATGATCGAAAACGTCGACAAGTTCGCGAAAGCTGTCAAAAAGGCGTTGAAAAATCTTGAGGCGGGGGATAAGGACGCGGCCACGAAACTGAACCAGGAGGTGGCCGGGATCCCGTCGATGTACATATCGGAGGAGAAGCGGCGCCTGTTGGATTCGGAATTTGGGGCCCTGCCCATCCCCCCCGGACCTGTTCTACTAGGACCCCGGGGCCGGTCAATCATTCCATGGACGGGAGGACAGTAATGGCAGTGGTGACGAGGCGCCTGGGCGCGTGGGTGGCGTGCGCACTGGTGGCGGTGGCGTGCCTGTGCGTGGGGAGTGTCCCCGCGCGGGCGGATGATACGCCGGTGCGGATCGCCAGCGCGACGCCGACCGCGCCCGAGCCGGGCACCCTCATGCCCGGCGTCGAAATCACGATGGACATCCGAATCTGGTACGGGCTGGACGGGTCCGACACCGACACGCTCAACACCGTTGAGGTGACGATCATGCTGTCCCTCGGAGAACTAGGTCAGCATTTTCAGGTGGAGGATTGCCAGGCTATCGCCGACACGTTCTGGTCGGGTTCTCACCCCGATTTCAAAGCGACAGCTTCCTTCTCCCCAATTAGCTGCATCCTGAAAGCGACGTATTATCGGGAGGCGCGTCACGCCTTCTATTCCATGGATGAGTCCGGTCATCTCCAGCTGCGCGCCCCGATGGAATACTTCCAGCAGATGGCCGACAGCTTCGAAAGGGGACCATCACGGAGCTTAGCTATTATGCGCCTTCGATGGTTAACGGTCACTGCAATTTTGAAACGAGCTACTCAGTCATTGACGAGCCGCTCGTGGCCAACGCACACAGTAACGGCTGTGTCTGGCAAAGCGACCAGGGGGCTGTCATTCCCATCACGGATGAGCCGCTCCTCGAAGGTGACGCCGACGAATTCTTCACCACGTACAAGGAGGGCACGGTGGGGGCGTTCACGGACCTGGTCGCACCGGTCAACCCCTTCACCCTGCCCACTCCTGAACCCACGACCGACCCGTCCACCGGCGCCTCGGCCGCAGGGGATTCTGCTGGCGGGCAGAGCGACTCCACGGGCCTGCTCATCGGCATCGGCGCCGCCATCGCCGCCCTCCTCCTGGTCGGCGGGGGTGCCCTGGTGGTGGCCCTGCGCCGCAGACACTAACCACACGCCGGGCATGCGAGGGTGAAAGGACAAAACGTGTTGGTCGCGGCTCGGTCCCTGGCATCGTCGAGGGCGGTGTGCCTGCGCTAGGGCGTCCGCGCCGCAGCGTCTCAGACAGGATCAATCCCATCGGGAGTATTGCAGCTGATGGGGAGTATTCAATCCGTTGGGGAAGATTCCACCCGATCAGAAGGGGGCTGAATCTTCCCGACCGGGTGTTTCGCCTCATCGGCAACAAGCGTCGGTTCGAAGCTTGGCTAGGCCCTGACGCAACACCTGTGGCCTACCCACAACCCACACGTTTTGACCTGTAACCAACACGTTTCGTCCTATTGCGCCTATACCCAGTAATCTCGCACGTAATTCCCCTGCGGCTCCTTCAAACATTGAATTTGCATCGTTGGAATTGCAACGTTTTCGCATGGTCTCGAAAAATTACCGTCTTAAATGATGTGCGAAATTTGTCTGGGTCAGGCTTGCCACGCTCTCCGGCGTCGCGGCCAGGCCCTGTCTCAAGGCCTGGCCGTGCTCACCGGCCCCTCCGGTCCCGGGGAATGTCGCATCGTTGGTGGGGGTTTTGCACCATTAGGAGCCTCCCTTCGGCGTGTCGCCGGCGTGTCGCGCCTCTCATGGTGCAATTCCCCCGTTTGGTGGTGTGGTCGCGGTTCGAGGTGGTGTGGCGCCCAACGTGCAGACCGCCTCGGCGAAAAACGCCGACAATGGGCAGTCGTGGGCGAGGTCGTCTGCGTTGGCAGCACAACGACGCCTGGCCTCGCGCGTCGCTCGCACATTCACCCCTGAGATGTGAGCGCGACCCCGCTATTGCGTGCGCTAACCAGCTATATCGCGCGTAAGCCCGCTATTCCGTGTCTGGGCGGGGCTGCCCACGCTCACATTAGTGGGCCCACGTGCGCAGCGAGGGGAGTGGGCGAGCGATTCAATGGCGTCCAGTAGGCGGGTTCGCGCCGGGCGGTCCAGCTTGCGTACCTGGCGCGCTGCCGCTGAGGTGAATTCGATGCGGTACATCGCTAGTCGTTGAGTTCAGCGCGCAGGTCGGCCAGGCTCACGCGCTGCCCGTCGTCGTTGCGCACCGCCTCCCGGAAGGCCGCGAGAGTATTCAGCTGTCTCTCGCGAGGAAAACCTGCGGCGCAAGCTCATTCGTGTGATGGTGTGCAAGCATGCTGACGGCCGTGAGTTCATGGATGAGGCTCGGCTCAACGCTCGTCGTCGCTACGCCGTGTCACGCGGACGGCCGTGAGATCGTGCTCAGCTCGCGAGATAGAGCGGTGTCGCACGTGTGATCGCGGTGTTTTTGGGGCATGGTGCACGCATACGTTGAACGCATGAGGGCAGAGTGGTGGGTATTTGGTCCCAAAGTAACAAGGTTAAGTGAGGATAAACTAGTCGTTTATGAGTAATCCCGTATAGAATGGCGGCAGGCGCTGTCAAACCAGCGCTTGCCGAGGAACTAGGTCGTCCCTCGGTGCATGTTTGCGATCGGAAGGACCGCCATGTCAAAAAAGTACCTCTCTGTTGCCTTCGCTTATGTGGGAGTGATCGTCGGCGCGGGCCTGGCCAGCGGCCAGGACCTGCTCCAGTACTTCCTCTCCTTCGGTGCCGTCGGATTGATTGGAATCGCCGCACTGGGAGTCCTCAACGTCATCTTCGGTGTCGTCGCACTCCAGCTGGGCTCCTACTACCGCTCCGGCCACCACGACGAAGTTTTTGAACGCATCACTCACCCTGCCGTGCGTCGCGTCATTGACGTCGTGCTCGTCTTCTCAGGCTTCGCGATGGGCTTCGTGATGCTCGCGGGTGCGGGCGCGAACCTTGAGCAGCAATTCGGTTTGCCCGCGTGGGCTGGCAGTGCCGTGTGCGCCGGCCTCGTGATTCTCACGGCCTTCCTGGATTTCGATCGAATCATGAAGGTGATCGGCGTCTTTACACCCATGATCGTCATCGCGATCGTCGTCCTCGTCGTCTACTCGCTGGTCACACCCCACCCGAGCGTGGCCGAACTCAATGCGACCGCCACGAAGGTCACCCCGGCTCTGCCGAACCTGTGGTTCTCGGCGATCAACTACTTCGCGCTGTGCGTCGTCAACGGCATCGGCATGGCCTTCGTGCTCGGCGGCTCGGTGCTGCGCATCCGCGAGGCTCGCCTCGCGGGCCGTATCGGCGGCGCGATCATCGCCCTGGTGATTGGCGGCGATGCCCTCGCCCTCTACCTGAACATGGACCGCATCTGGGACGTCAACGTGCCGGCCCTCGAGATTGCGCGCATGATTCACCCGGCCTTCGCTTTCGTCTACACCCTCATCATTTTCGCGCTCATCTACAACACGGTCTTCTCGCTCTTCTTCGCGACGGCGCGTCGTTTCTCGGGTGGGTCGACAAAGCGCATGCGCATCGTCCTCATGGGCGTTGTCGCGCTGGGCTACGCGGCCTCCCTGATGGGCTTCAAGAAGCTGATCGGCGGCATGTATCCGATCATCGGCTGGCTGGGCGTCGCGCTCCTGGTGGTCCTGGCTGCGGGCTGGTTGCGTGAGCGCGCGGGCGTCTCGCACGAGGAGAAGCTGCGCCGCAAGCTCATTCGCCTCCTGGTCCACAAGCACGCCGATCACCTGGAGTACACGGACGAGCATCGCGAAAAGGCCCGGGAGCTCTCCCGCGCGTCGGTTGCGGACTCCAAGCAGCTGCGCCGCGACGCCAGCATGCTCGCCAAGGATATCGCCGATCGTAAGCCCAACGCCTCGCCCTCGGACCTGGTTGCGCAGGGCGCGGGTGAGGGCTAACGCGCGGATCGCGCGCCGGGCAGCCCGTCGACGAGGCCTCGGCGACCGAGGCGATCAGGGCAGGTCAGGTGCGGGTCTGACTCACGAAAGGGACGAGGCCGTGGCTGCCTCGCGCTCGAGGAGCCAACGTTTCAGGGTGGCACCTCCCGCATAGCCGCCCGGGCCGGTAGACGCGACCACGCGGTGGCAGGGACGAACGAGGAGCAAGGGATTACGCCCCACCGCCCCGCCGACTGCGCGCGCCGACGCGGCGACCCCGGCCTCGCGCAGGCGATACGCCAGCTGGCCGTAGGTCATTGTGTGCCCGTAGGGAATGGCGCTCATGGCCTCCCAGACGCGGAGCTGAAACTCGCTGCCCATAGGCGAGAGCGGCACGCGGGCGGGGGAAGGGACCCGCCAGGCGAAATAGTCGTCCAACCAGGACGCGGCCGCAGCCAATGCGGCCGCGTCCTCGTCTCTTCCAAGGCCTGCGTCGCGCCCGGAACCATCGAGGGAGGACACCGACTGCGCGGAAGCGGCCACGGCCTCGTCGACGACGAAGGGATGCCCGAAGAAGCGCTGCCCGGCCACCCACAAGCCGACGAGCGCACCACCCCGCGCGGCCAGCGTCAGGCGACCGATGGGGCAGCGATAGGTGGCGAGCGTCGGGTCAGAACTGCTCGGGGTGATCGCGGTAGGCATACGCCCACACTGTCACGGCGACGGTGACCGCGCGAGTCCACGCGTCACGCACGGCGCTCAGCTCTTCGCCCTCGAAGCCCTCTGCAAGGAGACGGTGGCCGACCTCCACGGTCGGGGCGATAAAAGCGAGCACATAGCGCAGGGGCACGAATGGCGTCGAGTCCGCCCCATCCGCCGCGTTCTTCGCCGCAGACATGTGCCGTGCTCCGATCAGGTACTGGTAGTCCAACCACGCCTGGTCTCGCTCGCGCGTGCACATGTCGATGATCCACTGGGCGAATCGCGGCTTTGACGCCTGCGCGTACTCGGGGTTCGGCTGCCCGTCCGGGTGCGCGGAATGGGCTGCCAGGTACGTCTTTGAGCCAGAATCCCGCGCCACGTGTCGACCATGTCCATGGCATGCGGCGCCAGGATGGGTTCTGCTCGTGCGAGCAGCTCTGCGTCACCGGGCTGAACGTGCGCTGCGGCCTCAATCTGGCGCAGATCCTCGAGTGTGAGCGGGGACGTGGGGACGGCATCGGTACCGTAGGTGTACCCCGACGAGTGGTCGTAAGCGGTCATGAGAACCTCCTCAATCCTATGCGTTAATGATAGAACGCGCTCTGCTCGTATGGGTCTGTGTGACATCTGGGACTGGTATGGAGCGCAGTTGGGTGGGCGTGGTTCGTGCGAGTTCGCCGTGCGCGTAGCCGCTGTGGTGAGGTGGCAACGGCGCTGGAGGGGTTGCGCACAATACAATTAACCTGTGGATCCCCTTCTTATCGCCCTGGCCGGAATGCTCATCATCGTGGCATGCCAATTCGTCGCACCCAAGGTGCGCGTGGCATCCCCCCTGATCCTGCTGGTCGTCGGCCTGGCGATCGGGTTCCTGCCCCAGGTGGGAGCCATCGAGATCGAACCGCACATCGTCCTCGAAATAGTCCTGCCGCCCCTGCTGTTCTCGGCGGCCGTGCGAATGCCGACCATGGACTTCCGGCGCGAGATGCAAGCCGTCGCGATGCTCGCGATCCCCCCTCGTCTTCGTCTCCGCCTTCGCGGTCGGCTTCGTCATCAACTGGCTGGTCCCCGCGATCTCCCTGCCCTGGGGCGTCGCGCTCGGCGCGGTCCTGTCCCCGACGGACGCGGTCGCCGTCTCGATCGCGAAACGCTCCGGCGTCTCCCACCGAATCATCACAGTCCTCGAAGGCGAGGGGCTCTTCAACGACGCGACCTCGCTCGTCCTGCTGTCCGCCGCGATGAGCGCGGGCCTGGCCGCAGACGAACACGCGCTCAACCCGGGCCTGCTCATCGGCAAGGTCGCCATCGCCCTCGGTATCGCTGCGGGTATTGGCTGGATCGTCGGCGAAGTCGGCGTGCGCCTGCGCGCCCTCATCAAGGACCCTTCCGCCAACACCGTTTTCTCTTTCGCGATGCCTTTCATCGCCTCGATCCCCGCCGAGCACCTGGGAGGCTCCGGCCTCGTTGCGGCCGTCGTCGCCGGCCTGGTCGTCTCGCGCCGCCGCGCCGCCACGATCTCGGCGACCAACAGGCGTTTTTCCCAGCAAAACTGGCAGACCATGACCCTCGTCCTGGAGAGCGCGATCTTCCTGACGATGGGCCTGCAGGCCTTCGGCATCGTCGAGGAGACTGCCACGTTCTCCGGAGGCCTGGCCTTCGCGGCCTTCCTGGCCGTCACCCTCGGCGCCCTCATCATGATCATCCGAGCCGTCTTCATCGCGGTCATGCTCAGCTGGCTGGACCACCGCCGCACCCACCGTCAACGCCGCTACGAAGTTGAGAACTCGCGAATCGCGCGCTTCGAAAAACGCATGAACGCGGCCTGCGAAGTCGACGCCGACATGCTCGAGGCCCGCGACCTGAGCCCCGAGCATTGGGAGAACGCGCTCAACCACTATCGCCGACGCCTCAAGCGCCGCGAACGCCGCAACGCGATGCGTGGCTCGGACCTGGACTACTTCGCAAACGAGCCCCTGGGGCCGCGCGAGGGCAGCGTCATCGTCTGGGCGGGCATGCGCGGAGCGATCACGCTGGCCGCCGCGCAGACAATCTCGACGCACGCCCCGATGCGCGCGCTGCTGCTCTCGATCGCCTTGTTCATCGCGGCGGGGGCCCTCATTATCCAAGGACTGACCCTGCCCGGCCTCATCCGCATCGTCAAGCCCCAGATGGCCTCGGGTGATATCTCCGAAGAAGAACGCGCGAAGCTCCTGACAGTGATGGGTTCCGCGCTCGTGGACACCGCCCTGGCCCAAGCGATCCACGAAGTCGACGGTCAGACCCTGCTCTCCGCCGGCGTCTCTCGCACCCTGTCGCGCATCGGGCACGCGGTCTCCGCAACCGACGAGGCCGAGGGGGCCCGCATCGCGCGGACGGCCGACCGCGTCTTGACCGACATCCTCCGGGACGCCTCCACGCAGTCGGGGGCAACCAGCGACGGACTGTGTCCCGAGTGCGTGGATGACTCGCTTGAGGCGACCGCCAGCGTTGCCGCGACCTCGGAATCGGCTTCCCTGCCCGCGGAGGATGCGTCCTCAGCGCTCGCGTCACCCAGCGATGACGAGGGACACGGCACGGTCGCCATGAGCGAGGAAGAAGTCGAGCGCTCCTTCACGCGCGACCAGATCCGTGAGCTCGCCCTCGAAGCCATTCACGCCCAGCGCGACGCGCTCCTCCAGGCCCGCGACGAGGGCATCTTCTCCTCGGCCGCCTAGAAGGCGCGCTCGCCCGCCTCGACAACGAGGAAATCCTCCTGGTCTCTAGCCGCGGCACCGACCACTGATCGTCGACCACTGACGGCGGGCAGCAGGAGTCGGACGGCCACCCCCCCGTCCTCGCTGATCGCACAGAATCGGGCCGCACCCCGTGAGGGGATGGCCCGATCAGTGCATGAGCGGCGAGGCCTCAGTCCGTCGTCACCCGCGAGGCGTAGGCCGGGTCATCCGTCACCGAGTTGAGGGCCTTCTCCAGGCGCTGCGGGGTCACGATGCCGTCGCGAGCCAGGACCCGGTAGGTTTGGTCGGCCTCGTGCGTGAGCATGTTCGTCACCGTAAAGCCGTTGCGCTCGTAGAACGCCAGGCGGCGCACGCGCTGCTGGTAGTTCCCGGCTTCGCGCACGACCGGCTCGATTTCGAGCAGCTGCGGCACATCCCCGTAGCGCTCGCGGAAGTGCGCGAGGATGCGCGAACCGTAGCCGGCGCTGCGCGTGCGCCCATCGACGGCGAGGAAACCAAGGTAGAACAGGTCATGAAAGGCGAAGGAGAAGGTCAGGGCGACCACGTTGTCCGCCCCGGTCTCGCCGGCGGGCAGCGAGTCGTCAACCCACGCGACGAAGGAGACCTCGTCCAGCTCGGCGCTCTCCAGCAGCTCGGGAAGGGGGATCTGCTCCTCGGGCGGGAAGGAACGCTCGTAGATTTCCTGGACTTTGTCGGTGATTGGCCCTTCGCTCGGCACCGGAATCTGGGTGAGGTCGGTCATGGGAACAGTCTACCCGCTCGGCCGTGTGCCTCCGGCGGGTGCGCCCGATGAACGAGGCCGGGGCTGGGATTCCGGGGAGGCGGTGCAGTCATCGGATACCGCCGTCAGGGACCCCTCAGGGGATGATCAGGGGTCAGTCAGTGAACAACGACGGTCGTGGGTGGTGCCCGCTCACTTAGACTTGTTGGTGGAATCAATAGCGGATGTGAGGACGACGCGTGCTAGAGCTCAAGGAGATCATCAAGGCCTACCAGACCGCCAACCTGGTACAGGTGGCGCTCAACAAGGTCTCTGTTGCGTTCCGTGACAACGAATTCGTCGCCGTCTTGGGCCAGTCGGGCTCCGGCAAAACGACGATGCTCAACGTCATCGGAGGCCTCGACCGCTTCCAGAGCGGCGACCTCGTCATCGACGGCATCTCCACGAAGGACTACAAGGCCCGGGACTGGGACGCCTACCGCAACAACCGCATCGGCTTCGTCTTCCAGGCCTACAACCTGATCCCTCACCAGAGCGTCCTGGCCAACGTCGAGCTGGCCCTGACCCTGTCGGGCGTCTCCCGTTCCGAGCGCCGCAAACGCGCCCTCGACGCCCTGACGCGCGTGGGACTTGCCGAACACGTCCACAAGAAGCCCTCCCAGATGTCGGGCGGCCAGATGCAGCGCGTCGCCATCGCGCGCGCCCTCATCAACGACCCCGAAATCCTGCTCGCCGACGAGCCCACCGGCGCCCTCGACTCCAAGACGAGCGTGCAGTCATGGACCTGCTGCGCGACGTCGCCCGCGACCGCCTCGTCATCATGGTCACGCACAACCCCGAGCTGGCCCACCAGTACGCCACCCGCATCGTTGAGCTCGCCGACGGCTCCATCGTCGCCGACTCCGACCCCTTCGTGCCCGCCGCGCAGGACCGCCGCGAAGCCAAGCCGGCGCGCCGCACCTCCATGGGCTTCCTCACCGCCCTGTCCCTGTCCTTCAACAACCTGATGACCAAGAAGGGCCGCACCCTCATGACCTCCTTCGCGGGGTCCATCGGCATCATCGGCATCGCCGCGATCCTCGCCCTGGCCAACGGCACGAACGCCTACATCCAGAAGACGGAAGAGGAAACCCTTGGGTCCTACCCGCTGACGATCCAAAAGAGCGGCGTCGACATGACCGCCGCGCTCTCCGTGTCGGCCTCGGACTCCGCAAAGGCGAAAACCGCGCCCGACGGGAAGGTGGGCGTGTCCGACATGCGCACCTTCGCGGACACCATCCGCGACGCGAAGACCAACGACCTGGCCTCCCTCAAGGTCTTCCTGGACAACAACGGCGGCGGCATCGAGACGATGACCAACGCCATCGAATACGACTACGACGTTGTCCCCCAGATCTACCAGTCCGACACCACCAAGGCGACCGTCCAGGTCAGCCCCGACCAGTCCATGAAGCAGATGGAAACGGGTTTTGGCGCGGGTGCTTTCGGATCGATGATGGTCACCAACGCCTTCTACCAGATGCCCGCCACGTCCACTCTGTACACCTCCTCCTACAATGTGGTCGCAGGCGCCTGGCCGAAAGGCGCCAACGAGGTCGTCCTGGTCCTGGACGAGGACGGCAACATGCCCAACATCTTCGAGTACACGCTGGGCCTGAAAGACCATAAGGAATTCGACGACCTGATGCGCAAGTACTACCAGGGGACGCTCGGCGGCAACGCCCAGTCCAGTGCGCAGTCGGGTCTCCAATCCGGAGCCAGTGACGCCACCTACGACTACACGACGATCCTGGGGACCACCTTCCGACGCATCAACGCCTTCGACAAGTACACGTGGGACGAGACCTACAAGGTGTGGACCGACCGCTCCAACGATGCTGACTACATGAAGAAGCTCGTGGACGGCGGCCAGGAACTGACCATCTCGGGCATCGTCAAGCCCAACTCCGACAAGGGCGGCTCCCTGCGCCAGGGCATCGCCTACACCCCCGCGCTGACCTACCAGATGATCGAGGAGGCCTCGGCCAGCTCCATCGTCAAGGCCCAGCGCGCCAAACCCGACGTCGACGTCTTCACCGGCAAGACCTTCAAGGAACTGGCGGACAACCAGAAGAGTCAGTCCGGCGGCTTCGACATGTCCTCCCTGTTCACCGTCGACGAGTCCAAGCTCTCAGCCGCCTTCCAGATCGACCCGAGCAAGCTCCAAATGGACCTGTCCGGCATGGACTTTAGCGGCCTCGACCTGTCCGGCATGGACTTCAGCGGCCTCGACATGTCGGGACTGGACCTGTCCAGCATCGACCTGTCTGCCCTGAGCGCGCAGTCGGGCATGCAGTCGGGCATGTCCTTCGACCTGTCCTCCCTCGACCTCGGAGAACTCAGTAAGGACCTGCCCCAGCTCGCTAACGTCGACTTCCAGACGATCATCCGCTCGGCCCTGGCCGACGGGGCCGTCAAGGAAGGGGCCGCCGACTACCTGAGCACCCAGGCCACCCAGATCGCCCAGGGCTTCCAGGAATACGCCCAGAAGCAGATCGAGGAAGGCGGGACGACCGACTTCGCGACCCTGGCCTCGTCCTACTTCTCCCAGCCAGAGGTGATGGAACAGCTACGAGCGGCGGTCTCCTCCGACCAGGTCGTGGACGCCGACAAGCTCGCCGCCAACCTCATCAAGGCCCTCGGCAACGACCCGGCGCTCGCCCAGATCGGCACCGACGTCTCCGCCCAGGTCATGAACGCCATCTCCGCGCAGATCGCCGCCCAGCTGGGCACCACCCTCACGCAGGGGGTGAGCGCCGTCATCGGCCAGGTCATGCAGGAAGCCATGACGAACGCGATGACCTCGATGATGACGCAGCTCTCCGACGCCATCGGCCAGCAGATGAACACGGTCATGACCCAGTTCGCGACCAACATGTCCAGCGCCTTCTCGATGGACCCCAACGCCTTCGCCGAGGCGTTTCAATCCAACGTGGACGAGAAGTCCCTCGCCGCCCTCATGGCGACCATGTTCTCCACGAACGTCCCCACGCTCGAGACGAACCTGCGCACCCTGGGATGGGCGGACATCGCCTCGCCCTCCAACATCTCGATCTACCCGCGTTCCTTCGCCGACAAGGACAAGGTGAAGGACGTCCTGGACACCTACAACAAGGACAACGAGGCGGCGGGAGCCACCGACAAGGTCATCACCTACTCCGACGTCATGGGTACCCTCATGAGCTCGGTGACCAAGATCGTCGACATCATCTCCTGGCTCCTCATCGCCTTCGTGTCGATCTCGCTCGTGGTCTCCTCGATCATGATCGCGATCATCACCTACATCTCCGTGCTCGAACGCCGCAAGGAGATCGGCATCCTGCGCTCGATCGGCGCCTCCAAGGGCGACGTGTCCCGCGTCTTCAACGCCGAAACCGTCATCGAGGGCTTCCCTCGCGGGCGCGATTGGCGTGGGCGTGACCTACGGCTTGTGCGCGATAGCAAACGGCATCGCCTACTCCTCCTTCAACGTGGAGAACATCGCGCAGCTCTCGCCGCTCACCGCGCTGACCCTGGTCGCGGTGTCCGTCGGCCTGACGGTCATCGCCGGCATCATCCCGGCCGCCCGCGCCTCGAGGCAGGACCCCGTCGAGGCGCTGCGATCGGAGTGAGCGGAGATGGCCTCGGCCCTTCGGGGACGAGGCCGTAGCCTCGCCACGGGGCGCGCGCGGCTGCGCTAACCTGGGGGGTACGCCCGCTCTCATTCGCCACGAGGAAAGAGGAACCATGCCCACTCCCGACAAGCTCACCACCGACGCCGCCGTCGCCATCATGCTGGCCGACGGTTTCGAAGAGGTCGAAGCCCTGGCCGTCGCCGACGTCCTGTACCGCGCCGGCGTGCGCTCCGACCTGATCTCCGTGACCGACGTGCGCCACGTCACCAGCTCTCACGGCATCCGCGTCGTCGCCGACCTCATGCTCGAGGACGTGGACCTGTCGACCTACGCGCTGCTGTTCCTGCCCGGCGGTCTGCCCGGCACGACGAACCTGAAGGCCACGCCCGCCATTCAGGCCGAGGTCCTGCGCCGCGCGGACGCGCGCGAGCCGATCGCCGCCATCTGTGCCGCGCCCTCGATCCTGGCCGAGCTGGGCGTCCTCGACGGCCGCCACGCGACCGCGAACCCCGCCTTCATTCAGGCCATCGCCGCCGGCGGCGCGATCGCACACGAGAACCCCGTCGTCGTCGACGAATTCATCACGACGAGCCGCGGCGCCGGGACCGCCCTGGAGCTCGGCCTCGAGATCGTGCGCCAGCTGCTGGGCGACGACGAAGTCGAGGCGATCTCCCGCGGCGTCGTCCTCACCCGCTGACCCCCATCCGTTTTTCCGAGAGGACACCCGTCCCGCATGAGCCCGCGCAAGCCTCGTCCCTGGCCCGACACCCCCGTGCCTCTGGCCGCGCCCGTCGTGGACAATCACACGCACCTGCCCACCCACGCCGGAGAGATCCCCCCGGCGTGAAGGCGTAGCGCTGAGCCTGGACGAGCAGCTGGACCGCGCCCGCGAGGTCGGCGTCACCGCCCTCGTGTCGAGCGCCTGCGAACTGCCGGACTTCGACCCGATGATCGAGATCGCGAGGGCCCGCGAGGGCGTGCGTGTTGCGCTGGCCATCCACCCCAACGAGGCGGCGCTGCACGCAGGCTGTGCCGAGCCCTCGCCCGACGGCCTCACCCCGCGCGTGCTCGAACACCACGTGCCCCTCGACGAGGCGCTCGCCGCGGTCGAGGGGCGCCTGGGCGACCCGACGGTCGTCGCGGTGGGGGAGAGCGGCCTGGACTACTTTCGCACCGCCGAACCGGGGCGCCAGGCTCAGAAGGAGTCCTTCCGCGCGCACATCGAGATGGCCGACCGCGCGGACCTGCCCCTCCAAATTCACGACCGCGAGGCCCACGAAGACACCCTCACGATCCTGGGCGAGTGCGCCAGCGCGGATCAGCGGATCGTGTTCCACTGCTACTCTGGGGACGCCGCCATGGCCGAGCGCCTGGCCGAGCGCGGGTGGTACGCCTCCTTCGCTGGGCCCATCACCTACCCGGCGAACGAGGAGCTGCGCGCCGCCCTGGCTGTGCTTCCCCGCGAGCTGGTGCTCGTCGAGACGGACGCCCCCTACCTGACGCCCGTCCCGTGGCGCGGCTGCCCCAATGCCTCCTACGTCATGGCCCACACCGTGCGTTTCATCGCGCAGCTGTGGGACGTCAGCGAGGCGGCGGCGTGCGACCAGCTACGAGCGAACACGCAGGCGGTCTACGGCTCCTGGTGGTGACACCCCCCGCGGTGTCATGACCAGCGGAAACATGCCCATTGACGAGGCCGGAGCGGGTCGCCGGGGCTCGCGCGGCCTCGCGTGAATTGCATCAAAGTGCTCGCGAAACGGTAACAAATTGGTTACGGTTGGAGTGTCAGTCCGGCTCCGGACGCCCGAGCGAGACGATGCGCCGCCGCGAGAGGCAGTGCGCGCAACGAGGGCGACGAAGGCGGAAACTACAAGGTTTGGAGCCCCGTGAGCGTTAAGCCCTCCCGCACAACCGTCATCTCTGTCGCCGCCGCGACGGCCGTCCTCGTGGCAGGCACCGCCGCCGCCGGCATCGCAACCTCCTACCGCCACGTCACCGTCGAGATTGACGGCGTGACCCACGACGTGTCCGGCTTCTTCACGACCGCCGGTGACGCCCTGAGCACCGCGGGCGTGAGCGTGGGCGCCCACGACCTCGTCGCCCCCGCCTCCGACCAGTCCGTCGCCAACGGCGACACCGTCGTCGTGCGCACCGCCACCGAATACGACGTGACCGTCGATGGAAACCAGACCACCGCGTGGTCCACGGCCTCGTCGATCTCGGGCGTCCTGTCCGCCCTGCCCGCCTCCTCCGCGACCATGGCGGCCGACCGCTCCTACACCCGCGCCGAAATGCCCCTGGCCGAACACGGCGAAACCATCCACGTCGTCGCCGACGGGACCACCACCGACGTGGTCGCATCCGCCTCCGAGGGTGCGAGCGCCATCCTCGACAAGGCCGGGGTCAGCGCCGGACCCATCGACCGCGTGACCCTGGAAAGCAACGGCGGCGAGACGACGCTGCGCGTGGCGCGCGTCGTGCGCGGCACGGTCACCACGACGACCGAAATCCCCTACGAGACCGAAGAACGCGAGGACGCCGAGGCCGAGCAGGGCACCGAGAAGACCGTGCAGGAAGGCGTGGCCGGCTCCGAAGTGACCGAGCCTACCAGGAGACCATCGACGGTAACGTGACCGTCTCCGCCGTCCTGTCCACGACCCGCACGGAGCCCACGACTCGCATCGTGTCCAAGGGCACCAAGGAGAAGAAGGCCGAAGAGGCGAAGAACTCCACCGACTCCTCCTCGTCTTCCTCCTCTGCCGGTTCCTCCTCCTCGTCCTCGTCCGGTTCCGCAGGCTCGGCGGCCATCTCCGGCGACGACGCGGCCATTTGGGCGGCCATCGCCCAGTGCGAGTCCGGCGGCAACCCGTCGATCAATACCGGCAACGGCTACTACGGCATGTACCAGTTCTCCCTGCCGACCTGGCGCTCCGTGGGAGGCTCGGGCCTGCCCTCCGACGCCTCGGCCGAGGAGCAGACCATGCGTGCGCGCATGCTCCAGCAGCGCGCGGGCTGGGGCCAGTGGGGCTGCGCCTACCAGCTCGGCCTCGTCTAACGTGACATTACCCCCGGAGGCGCTGCTGTCGTAGCGTCCGCCGGGGCCGTCACGCTAAGCTGACCAGCAGTACCCATATCGAGTATCTGGGAGTATCGTGAGCCACCACCTGAGCACTTCGCTGAGCGCCTCCGCGGCCAGCGCCCTGCACGTCCTGGGCGGACACGTGCGTGCTTTCGCGCCCTCTCCGCGCATCGTTCTGGGCGTGGCGGCCCTCGCCTCGGCCGGCGTCCTCGGCATCGCCGGAGTCGGCGTCGCCTCCTCGCACACGACCGTCATGCTCGAAGTGAACGGCGTGTCTCGCCCCGTCACCGCGTGGGGCAACACCGTCGGCGACGCGCTCGCCGTGGCGGGCGTGAGCGTCGGCAGTTCCGACCTGATTCAGCCGGGCATCGGCGACGTCGTGCGCGAGGGTGACACCATCGTCGTGCGCACCTCGAAGGCCTACACGGTGACCGTCGACGGCCAGGCGCGCACCCTGTGGACCACCGCCGCCTCCGCCGACTCCATCCTCGCTGACGCCGCGCCGCTCGGTTCCACGGTCACGCTGGCCGCCGACCGCTCCTCGTCGCGCGACGAGCTGACCCCGCTCGTGTCTCGCGCCCGCAACGTCATCGTCAACGTCGATGGCACCACGCGCGAAGTCGCGGTCCGGCCGGGCCAGGACGCGCGCGCCATCCTCGAGGCCGCCGGCGTCTCGGTCCATCCGCTCGACCGCGTGACCGTCGCGAACGACGAGACCGGAGAACTTTCGATCAACGTCAGCCGCGTGACCCGAGGCCAGGCCACCGAAACCGTGGAGATTCCCTTCAGCGAAACGACGACCACCAGCTCCGACCTGTTCGTCGGTGAATCCCAGGTGACGACGACCGGCGTCAACGGCGTCACCACCTGGACGGTGTGGCAGGAAAAGAACGGCGACGAGGTCCTCACCTCCGTGCCGATCACCGAGCACGCCACCTCTCAGCCCGTGACCCAGGTCCGCGCCGAGGGGACGAAGGAGGCCACCCCGGCCGCGCTCGTCGCTGCGGGCATCGACCCGAAGGCCACCCTCGAGGAGAAGACCGAGGCCGACGGAACGACGTCCGTGCGTTACCGCGCCAAGCTCGGCACGCTCTCCACGAAGGAAGAGATCGCCGCGATCGCCGCCGACACCAAGAACGCCGATGCGGCGACCCAGGCCGCGGCCGCGCAGGCTGCCGCCGATGCTGGCGCCGTTCCCACGAACTACTCGGGTGAGGATCCGCGCTCCCTGGCCAAGCCCCTCGTCGCGGCTCAGGGCTGGAGCGACAGCGAGTACCAGTGCCTGGTTCTCCTGTGGAACCGCGAGTCCCAGTGGAACCCCTACGCCGAAAACGCTTCCTCGGGCGCCTATGGCATCCCGCAGGCGTTGCCGGGTTCGAAGATGGCGTCCGCTGGCGCCGACTGGCGCACCAACCCCGTCACCCAGATCAACTGGGGTATCGGCTACATCAAGGGCCGTTACGGCACGCCCTGCTCCGCGTGGGCGCACTCCAACGCGGCGGGCTGGTACTAAGCCCGAGAGCTACTGAGGGCCGGGTCTGACAACGTATGTTGTCGGGCCCGGCCTTTTGGGTCGGTTTGGGTCGGTTTGGGAGGTTTGGTCGGTTTGGTCGGTTTGGTCGGTGCACGGGTGGAGGTGTGCTGGTGTGGAGGCGGTGCTCGGCGTGCGCGCTGGTGAGGAGGTGGCTCTCAGAGCGCGCTGGTGTGGAGGCGGCTCTCAGCGCGCTCTCATCCGGATAGGTAACGAACATTGGGATAGGTAACGAGCATCCGGATAGCTTATTAACCTATCCTGATGTGGCTAACCTATCCGGAAGCGTGCAACCTATCCGGATGCGCAGCCTGGCCTGGCTTGGCGCGGTGCCCTGACCTGGTCGGATTCGATGCCTGGGCTGAGCTTGGTGTGGCGCCCGGTCCTGGCTTTGTGGGTTGGGTGGGCCGTGGGGTGCGCATCTCGTCGCGTGCGTAGGTGGATGGGCGTGAGTATCCGGATAGGAAACGAACATCTGGATAGGTTATGAGCATCCGGATAGCTTATTAACCTATCCGGATGTGGCTAACCTATCCGGAAGCGTGCAACCTATCCGGATGCGCAGCCTGGCCTGGCTTGGCGCGGTACTGGGGCCTCATGCGTCGCCCTGGGTTGGCGTGGTGCCCGGTCCTGTTCCTTACCGTTCTCAATTTCGCACGTAATTCCCTCGTGACTGTTTCAAGATTTGAAATCGCATCGTTGAAATCATGCGGTTTTGGGCCGTAGTCTAAAACTGAACAAGTTAAATTACGTGCGACATTGTTGAGGAACGTCAGATGTTGGCGGAGTCGGCGATGGGTCGGGCCTGGCGTGCTGTTCTTGGCGAGCAGGCCGGCAAGTACGAGGTGCGAGTCGTCCTGCCGCCTACGCCCGCCCCGTGCTGCCCGAGCCTCACAGCGCCGCCCAGCCCCGGCCTCGTCGGCCCCGTGCACTAGACTTGCCAGCGTGAGCCGATCCTCCCAACGAAACCAACGCGACACGCGCCGCCGCCTCGACCCGACCCTGCCCGAGGGCGCCGTCCCCTCCGAGACGGGCCTGCTTGGCCCCCTCGAGGTGAAGGCCATCTCCGAGGCGCTCGGCATCCGCCCCACGAAGGTGCTGGGCCAGAACTTCGTGCACGACGCGGGCACGGTGCGCAAGATCGTCGCCGCCGGCGGCGTCGTGGAAGGTGACGAGGTCGTCGAGGTCGGCCCCGGCCTCGGCTCCCTGACCCTGGCACTCCTGGAAGTCGGCGCGCGCGTGAGGGCTGTCGAGATCGACCCGCCCCTGGCCGCCGCCCTGCCCGAGACTGTGCGCGCCCGCATGAGCGAGGCCGCCGACCGCTTCCACGTCGTGACCATGGACGCCACCGAAATCAGCGGCGTCGACGACTTCGGCGTGGACTGGCCCGCCCCCACTAAGCTTGTCGCAAACCTGCCGTACAACGTGGCCGTGCCGGTTCTGCTCAACATGCTCGAGGCCTTCCCCTCCATCCAGGGTGTCGTCGTCATGGTCCAAGCCGAGGTCGCGGACCGCCTGGCCGCAGGCCCCGGATCGCGCACATACGGCGTGCCCTCCGTCAAGGCCTCCTGGTACGGGACGGTCGAGCGTGCTGGGACGATCGGCCGCTCCGTGTTCTGGCCCGTGCCCGGCGTCGATAGCGCCCTCGTGCGCCTCACGCGCTTGGGAGAGCCCGCGCGGCGACGACGAGCTGCGCCGCGCCACCTTCGAGGTCACCGATGTGGCCTTCGGTCAGCGCCGCAAGACCCTGCGCGCGGCACTCAAGAACTGGGCGGGCGGCCCCGAGGCCTCCGAGGCCCTCCTGACCGCTGCCGACATCGACCCGACGCGCCGCGGCGAAACCCTCTCGATCGACGAGTTCGTCGAGCTGGGACGCGCCGTCATCGACGCCCGAGGCCGTGGCACCCTCGCGCCCTCGACCGCGGCCCGCTGAGGGCCGGTAGGAACCCGCTAGGAAGAAGGAACCGCATGCGTGAAGTGCGCGCCAGTGCGCCCGGCAAAGTGAACCTCACCCTGCGCGTGGGTGCGCCCACGCCCGACGGCTACCACCCGCTGGTCACGGTCTTCGAGGCCCTGGACCTGCGCGAGACCGTCACCGTGCGCACCTCCAAGACTCCGGGCGTGCGCGTCGAGACGGTCGCCTACCTGCCCGATGGTAGCGTCGACGAGGCCACGACCCGCGCGATGGCGGACCTGGACCCGCAGGCCCACCTGGCGGTGCGCGCCGCACGCGTCCTCCAGCGCCTCGCCGCCGCTGGCCCCTGGGCGTCCACCGCCGCGGGACTGAGCATCCGCGTCGACAAGCGCGTCCCCGTCGCCGGCGGCATGGCCGGTGGGTCCGCCGACGCGGCCGCCACCCTGGTGGCCTGCAACGAGCTGTGGCAGCTGGGCCTGGGCGCCGAGCAGCTTGAGACGATCGGCCGTTCGCTGGGCGCCGACGTGCCCGCCTGCATGGCCGGCGGCATCGCGCTGGGAACCGGGCGCGGCGACCACATGAGCGTCTTGTGCGAGGGGGACGAGGCCGGGGCGCAGCACCACTGGGTGATGCTCCTCGCCCACGAGGGCTTGTCCACTCCGTCGGTGTTCCGAGAGTTCGACCGGGTCGACGCTGAGCACGCGCCCGCCCTGGCCGAGCCGACGCCCGAGGAAGTCGCCGCCCTGTGCGCGGGACCCGAAGAACTGCGCCACTGCCTCGTGAATGACTTGCAGGCGCCCGCACTGCGCCTGCGCCCCGAGCTGGCCGAGACTATCGCCGCCGCGCGCCACGCGGGAGCCCTGGCGGTCACGCTGTCCGGGTCCGGCCCGACCGTCGCGGTCCTCGCGCGCGACGCCGAGCATGCCCGCTCCCTCGCGGATGCCCTGAGCGCCGCGCCCACGGTCGCGCGCGCGATCCCCACCCACGGGCCCGCGCGCGGCGCCCGCATCGAATCGACGGAGGCCATCTGATGGCGCACCTGCTCGGAACACAGAACGTCGGTGCTCTCGCCGGGTCGCGTAAGCTCCTCGAAGGGGTCACGGTCGGCCTCGACGACGGCAGCCGCGTCGGCATCCTCGGCCCCAACGGCGCGGGAAAGTCCACGCTCCTGCGCATCGTCGCCGGAACCCAGGAGCCCGACGGGGGAGTGGTGACTCGCCGCGACGGCGTGCGCGTCGCTGTCCTGGCCCAGGCGGACACTCTCAACCCCGAGGACACGGTCGTCGAGGCCGTTCACCCCGGCTTGGAGGAGTACGAGTGGGCCTCCGACCCGGCCGTGCGCGATATCCACGCCGGCCTCCTCGCCGACATTGACCCCGCGGCCCTCGTCGGCACCCTGTCGGGCGGACAGCGCCGCCGCGTTGCGCTCGCCCGCGTGCTCGCGGCCGCCGCCGACATCGTGTGCCTGGACGAGCCCACCAACCATCTCGACGTCGAGGGCGTGGCCTGGCTGGCTGCGCACCTGAACGCCCGCTTCGCCCGCCCCGGGGCGTCCGGCGCGCTCCTGGCGGTCACCCACGACCGCTGGTTCCTCGACGCCGTGTGCGAGCACATCTGGGAGGTTGTCCCAGGCGTCGACCCGGGCGGCGACCGGCCGCAGATCGCCGGGCACGTCGAAATCTACGACGGCTCTTACGCCGCCTACACCCTCGCCCGCGCCGAGCGCGTGCGCCAGGCGGACGTGGCTGCCGCCAAGCGCGCGAACCTGCTGACCAAGGAGCTTGCGTGGCTGCGCCCGCGGGGCGCCCGCCCGCACCTCGAAGCCGAAGTTCCACATCGCCGCCGCCGAGGCCCTCATCGCCGACGTGCCGCCCCCGCGCGACACCGTCGAGCTGGTCAAGATGGCGACCGCGCGCCTGGGCAAGGACGTCATCGACCTCGAGGACGTGTCCGTGTCCTTCACGCGCCCCGACGGCTCGCGCCTGGATATCCTGCAGGGCGTCACCTGGCGCCTGGCCCCAGCCGAGCGCGTCGGCATCGTGGGCGTCAACGGCGCTGGCAAAACGACGATCCTGAACCTGCTGCGCGGCGACCTCGAGCCCACGTCGGGGCGCGTCAAGCGCGGCAAGACCGTCCAGGTCGCCACCCTCTCACAGGACACGCACGAGCTCGACGCCCTGGCCGACATGCGCGTCGTCGAGGCCGTCGCCGACGTCGCCCAGAGTGTCGTCGTGGACGGCAAAAGGAGGTGAGCGCCTCGCAGATGACGGAGCGCATGGGGTTCACGCGCGCCCGAGCCTACACGCGCATCAGCGAGATCTCGGGTGGCGAGCGCCGACGCCTCCAACTCATGCGCCTGCTCATGAGCCAGCCGAACGTGCTGCTCCTCGACGAGCCCACGAACGACCTGGACACCGACACGCTGGCGTCCATGGAGGATCTGCTCGACACGTTCCCGGGTACCCTCGTCGTCGTCTCCCACGACCGCTACCTCCTTGAGCGCGTCACCGACCACCAGGTGGCCCTCCTCGGCGACGGACAGGTCCGGGCACTGCCCGGGGGCGTCGAGCAGTACCTGCAGATGCGCGCCTCCGGCGACGTCGGGGCTTTCGGGCCGTCCTCTCGCGCCGACGAGGCCGGCTCAGCCTCCCGCTCTGCCGTGTCCTCCGCGCACGCTTCCTCGGGTGAGGAAGGCGCGGGGCAGGGGGGGGCGCTCGCGGCGGCGTGAGCGATGCGGCGGCGCGGCGCGCGGCCAAAAAGGAAGTGGCCCGCATTGAACGTAAGCTGGAGCGCCTGCGCGCCGAGGCCTCGTCCCTGGAGTCTCGGTTGGAGTCGTTGTCTATCAAGGTGGCGACGGACCCCTCGGCGGTGTCTGAGCTGACGAAGGTTTCGGCGGCCCACCAGGACGTCCTGGCCGAAATGGACGAGTTGGAGGAGGCCTGGCTCGAGGCAGCCGATTTGCTTGAGTGAACGGAGGCGCGAGTAGCTGTGCTGGTCACTCCAGCGAGTTGCGTGGGCGGTACTCGCTCCTCAGCTATAAAATGTGACAGGGAATCGGGAGGACAACAGTGCTGAACGCATTGGGACGAATCTTCGGTAGGGGTGCCTCCGGGGATAGGAATGACCCGATGACCTTCCTGGACGAGTACGCGGCGGTCATGAACCGGCACACCGGGCTTGAGGTGTACAACGGCTTCAAGCGGGGACACACCGGTCTGTCGATCGATGCGGGGTTCGGATCGGGATTGCTCCTGTGGTTGGAGGATGGACAATACTGCTTCGATGAGGAAGAACGCGGAAAGGTAGTAAAGGGTGGCATTATCGCGTCGGCGTCGGTCGAGTTGACGCAGAAGGTGATGGTCAACTACACGGTCTCGATTTTGCGCCATAGTTTGGGGCTCCCGGTGTTGGGTGTTCCGACAAAAGTTGAGGAGCTCCCGGAGGGGGGTGGTCCTTGCATAAGGCAGCGGCTGCTCGTTACGACCGGCTGGATGGTCCTCATGGCGAGCGTCTTGATTTCGAGGCGGGGGCTCCGTCCTACTGCGTGGCCCTCGCCTGGCTCTACGACGTGACTCCCTCCGAGCTGCTCAATGCGTACATGCTGCCCGACGGCGGGCCTCTGCTTCGTCGGTGGCTGGGTTACCCGTACCTGAGGTAACGGTGAGCGTCCCGGCGCGGTCATGCTCATTTTCCGCTGATTCGGGTCCGCGATGCGTTCGTTTCCTGTTCGTATGCTCTCAGCTGCGATGGCCCGCGCCGCCTCGGTGGCGCGGGCGAATCCTTGTCGTGAAGCCCCTCAGGGTAGGCGTGCCACACTCGCCCAGCGCAGGCTCACCTACCCGAATTACGTAAAAGAAATGCCGCATTTATTTGCGTAATTAGTGACGGTGTGAATGCGAAAATAGCCCCGTCATGCCCCAGGATCATCGTTGGAATTGCAACGAAAACTCGCCACGTTTGGGAAGTGTTGCGAAAAGGCGTATCACTGGAGTCAACAGCGCGGCCAACCCGGTCGCGACCGGCTATCAAGAGGCCCCACGGGGCCACGTTGAAAGGACACTCCAATGGCAGATATGCCCCGCATCCTCGACTGCTCCGTCACCGACTGCTCCTACAACAAGGAGAAGAGCTGCGGAGCCGCCGCTATCACCGTCGGCTACTCCTCCTCCTGCACGACCTTCATCCCGCTGACCGTCAAGGGCGGCCTCGCCAAGGCCGAATCCTTCGTCGGCGCCTGCCAGAAGGCCGATTGCGCCCACAACAACGCGCTCGAGTGCACCGCCGCCTCCATCTCGGTCGGCGCGGGCACCGCGGACTGCCTCTCCTACGAGGCGCGCTGAGTCTTACTCACTGACGAGGCCGTGGCCGGGATTACCCGCCACGGCCTCGTCGTATGGAGCGTGCGGAAAACTCAGCGTCCCTCGCCTGAGCGCACCCGCAGCGTGGGGTGGGGGCGCAGGCCGCGCTGGCCATTCCAAATGAGGTTGACGACGTGGGCGGCGACCTCGTCCTTCTTCATGCGTCGATCATCCAGCCACCACTGCCCGACCTGAGCGATGAGACCGACGAGCATCTGCGCGTACAGGGGAGACCAGGTGGCATCGAAATCGGAGCGCTTGAATTGCTCGGCGATGATGTGCTCGACGCGGGTGGCGACATCACCCATGATCGACGAAAAAGACCCCGCCGTGCGGTCGGAAGGTGCGTCGCGCACCAGCACACGGAAGCCGTCCGTGTTGCGCTCAATGTAATCCAGCAGGCCCAGGGTCGCATTCTCCAGGATGAGGCGCGGGCGCTCCGACGACTCCAGGGAGGACTGCAGCGACGTGATGAGCGCCTGCACCTCGCGGTCGACGATCACCGCGTACAGGCCCTCCTTGCCGCCGAAATGCTCGTAGATGACGGGCTTGGAAACCTTCGCGCGGGCGGCGATCTCCTCGACGCTGGTCGCCCCGAAACCCTTCTCGGCGAACAGGGAACGCCCCACGCTCACCAACTGCTCGCGGCGCGCGAAGCCGCTCATGCGTGTCCTCTTCTCAGCCATGCTCCCAGTATCACACGGGACGAGGCCCGGGCGGGGGTGGGCGTTCACCTTCGCGATCGCGTGCGGCGCGTTTGAAAGCGTGTGCGGGGTCCGGGTATCATCACTGTGGACGCATTCCGCCTTGGTGTAACGGCAGCACAGAGGTTTTTGGTGCCTTTAGTCTAGGTTCGAATCCTAGGGGCGGAGCGATCGGAGCCGTCTCGGGCCCGTTAACCCCTGAGGAGGAACATGTCTCGTCCCGCCGCCGTCATCGTCCTGGCCGCCGGTCAGGGAACGCGCATGAAATCAGCCCTCCCGAAAGTCGTGCACCCCCTCGCCGGCCTGTCCATGATCGGGCACGCGCTGCGGGCCGCCCAGGGCCTCGACCCCGAGAACCTGGTCGCCGTCGTGCGTCACCAGCGCGAGGTCGTCGCCGCCGAGATCGCGCGCGTCAGCCCGAACGCCATCATCGCCGACCAGGATGAGATCCCCGGCACGGGCCGCGCCGTCCAGTGTGGCCTCGCGGCCCTCGACCAGGCTGTCGCCCCCGCTCCCGGCACCATCGTCGTCACCTACGGCGACGTCCCCCTCCTCTCCACGGACACCCTGGCCGACCTGGTCGCCACCCACGAGGGCGCGGGCCACGCCGTCACCGTCCTGACCTCGCGCGTGAAAGACCCCACCGGCTACGGACGCATCATCCGCGACGCCTCCGGAACGGTCACCGCCATCGTCGAGCAGCGCGACGCGACCCCCGAGCAGGCGGCCATCAACGAGATCAACGCGGGCATCTACGCCTTCGATGCGGACTTCCTGCGCGCCTCCCTGGCGTCGCTCGGAACCGACAATGATCAGGGCGAGGTCTACCTGACCGACGTCCTCGCGGCCGCGGCACCCGCCGGACGCACCGCCGGAGCCTCGAGCTCACCGACCACTGGCAGAGCGCCGGTGCGAACGACCGTGTCCAACTCGCCGAGCTGGGCGCCGAACTCAATCGACGCATCTGCGTCGAGCTCATGCGCTCGGGCGTGACCATCGTCGATCCGGCCTCCACCTGGGTTGATGTCGACGTATCGGTCGGCGCGGACACCACCATCTACCCCGGCACCTGTCTGCGGGGTACCACCACCGTTGGGGCCGACTGTGAAATCGGTCCTAACGCCACGCTGATTGATGCGGAAATCGGGGACCGCAGTGTGGTCCCCGCCGCGTGGGTCGGTCAGGGCTGCGTTGCAGCCGATACGATGGTTACGCCATACGCCACCATCGGCACACTGATCGCGGCGCCTCGCGCCTGATCCAACACAAGGAGAGACAACCGCATGAGCGGACTGGTGACCACCGGAGAGAAGAATCTCGTCCTCGTTTCTGGACGAGCTCACATGGACCTGGCTCACGCCGTGGGCGAGGAAATCGGATGTGGGGTCTCGCCGGTGACGGCCTACGACTTCGCCTCCGGCGAGATTTACGTGCGCTTCAACGAGTCCGTTCGCGGCGCCGACGTGTTCGTCCTGCAGTCCATCGCGGGCGACATCAACAAGTGGCTCATGGAGCAGCTCATCATGATTGACGCTGCCAAGCGCGCTTCCGCGAAGCGCATCACCGTGGTCGCCCCCTTCTACCCCTACTCGCGCCAGGATAAGAAGCACCAGGGCCGCGAGCCTATCTCCGCTCGCCTCATGGCTGACCTGTACCGCACCGCCGGTGCCGACCGCATCATGAGCGTGGACCTGCATGCCTCGCAGGAGCAGGGCTTCTTCGACGGCCCCGTCGATCACCTCTTCGCCATGCCGGTCCTCGTGGACTACGTGCGCGGCCGCGTCGACCTGTCCAACACGGCGGTCGTCTCTCCGGACGCCGGCCGTATCCGCGTCGCCGAGAAGTGGTCGAAGAAGCTGGGTGGCGCGCCCTTGGCCTTCGTCCACAAGACCCGCGACACGACCCGCCCGAACGTGGCCGTCGCCAACCGCGTCGTCGGCGAGGTTGCCGGTAAGGAATGCGTCCTGGTGGACGACATGATCGACACCGCCGGAACGATCACCGAGGCGATCAACGTCCTCAACAATGCCGGCGCCAAGAAGGTCATCGTCGTCGCCACGCACGGCATCCTCTCCGACCCCGCCGCGAAGCGCCTCTCCGAATCCGGCGCGGCCGAGGTCGTCGTCACCGACACGCTGCCGATTCCCGCCGAGAAGCGCTTCGAGCAGCTCACCGTCCTCTCGATCGCGCCGCTCCTGGCTCGCGCGATCCACGAGGTCTTCGAAGACGGTTCGGTCACATCCCTGTTCAACTGACCTTCTCCCGCTTCACATCCGCCCTCGCCGTAAGGTACCCTGTTGGGGTTGCTCCGGCGAGGGCGGATCCGTATCCGCCGTTATCGACAGGGCCTGAATCGAGATGCCTCGCGTTTCCTTCACTCTGCCGACACCGACGCCGGACCTGAGAAACGAAGGATAGACACATGAGCGACAACCCCGTCCTGCTTGCTGAAGAGCGCACCGAGTTCGGCAAGGGCTCCGCGCGCCGCGCCCGCCGCGCCGGCAAGGTCCCCACGGTCCTCTACGGTCACGGCGCCGAGCCCCGTCACCTGGACGTTCCCGGCCACGACCTCTTCCTCATCGTCCGCGGCAACAAGAACGCGCTCGTTGAGCTGAAGATCGAGGGCAAGACCCAGCTCGCCCTCGTCAAGGACGTTCAGGTTCACCCCGTGCGCCGCGACATCCTGCACGCCGACTTCCTGGCCGTCAAGGCCGGCGAGAAGGTTGATGTTGAGGTCCCCGTCGTCGTCGTCGGCGAGCCCGTGCCCGGCACCGTCCACTCCGTCGAGGAATTCACCATCCTGGTGAAGGCCCCCGCCACCTCCATCCCCGAGCACGTTGAGGTCTCCATCGAGGGCGTCGAGGCCGGTACCGCCCTGCACGTCTCCGACCTGTCGCTGCCCGCCGGCGTTGAGGTCGAGCTCGACCCCGAGACGGTCGTCGTCTCCGTCCAGGAGGCCGCCGCTGAAGAGGCCGAGGAAGCCGCCGAAGAGGCTCCCGCCGAGGCCGACGCCGAGTGACACTCGCGTAGCATACGCTTCCCACGAGGGGGCGAGGCTTGATGCCTCGCCCCCTCGTCGTATCTGAGATACTGGGGGCATGAGTGACCTCCACGTGATCATCCCCGCCGGCGGCGCCGGCACCCGCCTGTGGCCGCTCTCGCGCCGCCACCATCCCAAGTTCCTCCTCGACCTGGCTGGCACGGGCCGCACCCTCCTGCAGGGGACGGTGGACCGCCTGGAGGAGACTGCCTCGTCGGTGACGATCGTGACGGGGCGCGCCCACCGCGACGGCGTCCTCGACCAGCTGCCCGAGTTCGCCTCCTCCGACGAGCGCACGCTCCTCATCGAGCCCTCCGGGCGCGATTCCATGGCCGCGATCGGCCTGGCGGCATACGTGGTGCGAGAACGCTTCGGCGGCGACGCCATCGTCGGCTCCTTCGCCGCCGACCACCTGATCGCCCGCCCCGAGCTGCTGCGCGAGGCTGTCGCCACCGCGATCGACGCCGCCCGCGACGGCTACGTCGTCACGATCGGGCTGACGCCCACCGAGGCCTCGACCGCCTACGGGTACATCGCGCCCGGTCCCGTGCTGGGCGGGGACCAGGCCGAGGGCTCGGCCGCCCGCCGCGGCGCCCGCCGCGTCGCCGAGTTCGTCGAGAAGCCGGACGCCCAGACCGCGGCGCGTTACGTGTCTCAGGGCTACCTGTGGAACGCCGGAATGTTCATCATGTCCGCGGGGGTCCTGGCCTCGCACCTGGCCCGCCTCATGCCCGACCTGCACGCCCGCCTGGAGACGATCGCGCGCGCGTGGGGCACCGATTCCTTCGAGCGAACCCTCGAGGAGAACTGGCCGCACCTGACCAAGATCGCCATCGACCACGCCATCGCTGAGCCCGTGGCCGCCGACGGGGGAGTGGCCGTCGTCCCCGCCGATGCGCAGATCGGGTGGACGGATCTGGGCGACTTCGAGGCGCTCACGAGCATTGCGGCGGCAGCGGGTGGACTCGGCGAGGCGATCCGCGTGGAATCCGACGGCGCTGCCGTCTACGGCGCCGAAGATGGCCCCCTCGTCGCTCTCGTCGGCGTGCCCGACGTCGCGGTCGCCCTCACCGCCGACGCCGTCCTCGTCACGCGACTCGACCGCGCCCAATCCGTGAAGGCCGTCGTCGATACGCTGGCTGAGCGCGGACGCTCCGACCTGCTCTGATGCGACGGCGCCAGCGGCGCGGGCCCGCCCCCACTGCGGGTGTCCCGCGCCGCTTCCGCGTTGCCGCTATCAGGTGAGGTGCGCCGCCCCGCCCGTCCTGACCGGGTGTGCGGCTGGTACCGTGATGGGCAGAACGACGACCCGACGAAAGGCATCAGACGTGAACAAGCGGACCATTGCCGCCGTTGTCGCCACGGCCACCGCGGCCGCCCTGGTGACGAGCGCATGCTCTCAGACGCCCTCCGCCACCCCCGCCGCGACCGCGAAGGTCTGCGCCGCCACATCGGGCGCCCACCCGGACCCCGCCACCGACCCCGTCGCCACCGCCCTCGCCGGCGCCGCCGACAAGGCCTCCATCGCCTACGAGTCCGCGTCCGGCGAGGGGCTCCTGCCTCGCTCGTGACCTCCGGCTGCACGCTGATCGTGGGCACGGACTCGACCATGGCCTCGTCCATCTCCGAGGCGGCGCGCGCCAACTCCACGGTGCGATTCGCGCTCGTGGGCGCCTCCTTCACGGACGCGAAGGGCGCGCGCGTCTCCCTCAAGAACGGGTCCACCGTCGACGTTGACGCCTCCCAGGCCGCCTACCTGGCCGGATACGCCTCCGCTGGCATGACGACGACGGGCACGCTCGCCGTCATCGGCGGCACCGCCGACAACGTGACGAGCTCGCAGATGGACGCCTTCGCGCAGGGCGTCGACTCCTACAACCTCGCTAACGGGACGTCGATCAGCGTGCTCGGGTGGAATAACGTCACCAACCAGGGCACCTTCGCGGACAGCGCCGAGCAGGTGCAGTCCCTCGCCGCCGACTTCATCTCCCAGGGCGCGGACATCATCGTGCCCCTCGCGGGCGAGAACAACGTCGGGGCCGCTCGAGCTGTCACCGCGGCCGCCAACCCGTTGGTGCGCCTCGTTTGGTCGGGCCTGACGAAGGCCGACCTCAAGGGGCTCACCCGCGACGAGGCCGAGTCCACCGACGAGGTCATGTCCGGCCAGTCCGGCGCCCAGTCGGGTGCTCCGGCCGCCCAGCAGGTCGACACCCAGTCCTTCGCGGACGCGTTCAGCTACATTCAGATCGCCGACGACGTGCGCGCCGAAATCGGGGCGCCCGTCCTGACCGGCATCGTCGTCGACTACTCTGCGGCGATGGACACCCTCATCGCCGAGGCCACCGCGGGCTCCCCGGCCTCGACCGTGCCCGTGTCGCTCGCGTCCGGCGGCGTGATCCTCACCGGCTTCGGGGCCTACACGCCGATGCTGTCCTCCGAGCTCAAGCTGGGCCTGTCCGACATGGCCGGGCAGATCGAGACCGGCGGCTTGGTGATCTCCACGCCCTTCGACGTGTGACCGTTGCTGGCAACGCCTGTCGTGCCCCGGGAAGCTCCGTTCGTGAACGCGAACTGCGCCCCGGGGCACGTTCGTTTCCGGTGGTCTCTTAGCGGGCTGCTAGCGCCGCCAGGGCCGCCCCCGCGCTGATTGCGTCCGCGTCGAGCACGAAAGCTGGATCCACGCAGTACAGACCCGAGCCCGTAGGAACGGCCGGGGACGTCGTGAGTGCGTCGGTCAGTGCGGCGCGCACCTGTTCATCGGAGAGAGAGGCACGGAGCGTGCGTCCATCCGTGGAGACCGCCAGAGACAGGTCGGCCCCCTCGTCGGCGACTCTCACGCCGACGCGTTCTAGGAGCGTCGCCAGCAGGCCCGAGGCCTCGGCGAGCGATACGGAGGCAGAGCCTGGGCCGGAAGACTCCAACGATGCGATGCGTGAGGCGCAGCGGTCCACGTACGCGCCGATCATGCCCTCTCCGACGGACTCCCAGCCTCCCTGCGAACGGGGGAAGGAAGCCTCGTCGCCGCACGCGGCCACGGCCTCGTCAATGAGGGCCAGCTCAGCGTCGGGGGCCAGCGCCCCCTCGCATGAGCGATCAACCGTGCGTCCCCCCAGGTAGACGAGCGCCTCGCCGTCGGCTTTCACGTACACAGCGCCATCGGCCATCACCATGCGCACGGAGAAGGCCGTCAGGGGAGCGGGGAACGCGCGCGGCATGAGCAGAGCGTGCCCGCCGGATGCTTCGATGATCGCCGCGCCGTCGCGTGCCGCGTCCTGATTCTCAGGGGTTTCGTAGCCGATGATCAGGCGGAAACGGCCGCCGGTGCGCGCGGACAGGAAGGAAGCGATACCCGCAAACAGCAACGGGTCAGCACAGTGTGTCATGTGCTGAGGGTAACACCTTGGGTGGCCCGCGCAAAAACGGGTATCAGGAACGAGGCTGGGGCTCGCCTCCAGGAAACGGAGGAGGACGCAGGTGGGGGAGCCCACCGCTATCCTGGAGGCATCCACAAAGGAGGAATCATGCAGCTGACGAACCTGACGGACCCGGTCGAGCTCACGCGACAGATGATCGATATTCCATCGGTGTCGGGGGATGAAGGGCCCCTGGCGGACGCGGTCGAGGCGGCCCTGCGCGACGCCGGATTCGGATCGGTTCCCGCCCTGGAGATCCTGCGCGACGGGGACGCCGTGTGCGCGCGGACTCGGCTCGGACTCGGCCAGCGCGTGGTTCTCGCCGGGCACCTCGACACGGTTCCCATCGCCGACAACGTTCCTGGTCGCTTCGAAGAGCGCGACGGGGCCACGGTCCTGTGGGGGCGTGGCTCGGTCGACATGCTCGGAGGGTGCGCGGCGGCGCTCGCGCTCGCGTGCGAGGTCGGTGCCGTCCTCCGTTCCGGCGACGAGGCCGCGCTGAGCGTCGACGTCACCTGGATCTTCTACGACCACGAGGAAGTCGCCTCCCACCTCAACGGCCTGGGCCGCGTCCAGCGCAACCACCCGCAGTGGCTCGCCGGCGACCTGGCGCTGCTGGGCGAGCCCACCGCCGCCCACGTGGAAGGCGGCTGCAACGGAACCCTGCGCGTCATCGCGCACTTCCCGGGGCGGGCCTCGCACTCGGCGCGCGCGTGGATGGGCGTCAACGCGATTCACGCGATGGCCCCCGTCATCGAGCGCATCGCCGCCTACGGAAACCCCGTCGAGCTGGTCGATGGCCTCGAATTCCGCGAATCCCTGTCGGTCGTGCGCGTCGAGGGCGGCATCGCGAACAACGTGATCCCCGAGGCCGCGTCGATGACCGTCAACTATCGCTTCGCGCCCTCCAAGCGCGCAGATGACGCCCTGGCCTGGGTGCGCTCCCTCTTCGAGGGCACGGGCGCGACCATCGAAGTTGACGACCTGTGTGAGGGGGCCAGGCCCGGCGCGGACTCGCCGGTCGCCGAGCGCTTCCTGACGGTCGCCAGGCGCATCGCCGCAGGGCAAGGGACCGAGCTGCGCCTGTCCGCGAAGGTCGGCTGGACGGACGTCGCGCGATTCACGCAGGTGGGAGTACCCGCCATGAACTTCGGCCCGGGCGACCCGCTCCTGGCGCACACGCGCGACGAACACGCCCCCGTATCGGATATCGTCAGGGTGCACGACACGCTCCGCGCCTTCGTGCTCGCACACTAGCCCCGCGCGCTCGCGGACTGAGCCAGCCCCACCCTCGTCGATCGGAAGGACCCGACCATGAGCACCCCCGAAAACACCTACCGCCGCGGCTCCCTCGTCCTGCGCGGGGACCAGATCCCGCGCTTGACGGCCGACGCGTCCCTCCTCCAGACGGAGCAGAGTGCCGACTGGAAGCACACCGACCCCTGGCGTGTCCTGCGCATCCAGTCGGAGTTCGTCGAAGGCTTCGAGGCCCTCGCCAAGGTTGGCCCCGCGATCTCCGTCTTCGGGTCGGCCCGCACCCGCCCCGACGACCCCCTCTACGAGTGCGCTCGGCGCATCGGAGAGCTGCTGGTCCAGCGCGGCTACGCGGTCATCACGGGCGGCGGCCCGGGCATGATGGAGGCGGCGAACCGCGGCGCGTGGGAGGCCGGCGGCACGTCCGTGGGCCTGGGCATCGAATTGCCGCACGAGCAGGGCATGAACCAGTGGATCAACCGCGGCGTCAATTTCCGCTACTTCTTCGCCCGCAAGACCATGTTCGTGAAGTACTCGCAGGGTTTCATCGTCATGCCGGGCGGTTTGGCACCATGGACGAGCTCTTCGAATCCGCGACCCTGGTCCAGACCGGGAAGATTCGTTCCTTCCCGCTCGTGCTCGTGGGCACTGCTTATTGGTCGGGTCTGGTCGACTGGATCCGCTCCTCCATGGTCGACGCCGGCATGATTGCCCCCGGAGATGTTGGCCTGCTGCATGTCGTTGACGATCCGGAGGAGGCGGTGCGCCTGGCGACGGGTGACTAGTCCTTCGACGCCCAATGTGAGGGGCCCTGGAGTGCAGAAACTACCGGACTGTCACACATCATTGATCGGATGACTTGTTTTTTCTGCCAAAGCGTTGATCAGCTGTCAAGGAAAAAATGCAGTTATCCGGTAAGATTGACGGGGTGCCCCGCCGTTGGAGGTGCGGGCAGTACTCTCAGAAGGAGTCCTCACTATGGCAGCAATGAAACCTCGCACGGGGGATGGCCCCCTCGACGTGTCCGTGGAAGGGCGCAATATTGTCGTGCGGATCCCCACCGAAGGGGGGCGGCCGCCTCGTTATCGAGATGAGCGCGCAGGAAGCGGGCGAACTCGCCGAAGCGCTGACTCAGGCAATCTGAATCGGCACACCATAACGGCGGTGGGACGGGTCCTTCCTGTCCCACCGCTTTCGTGTCTGCGCGTGCCGCCGGCGTGCATCCCGCAGCCGAAGGCGGCGGGCGCAAGCCCGTTCACCGCTTGACGGCGACCGCCAGGCCGTCACCGACGGGCAGTAGCGCGGGAACGAACTCGTCGGATTCACGCAGGTAGTTGACGACCTCGCGGGCGACGACGGTGCGGGCGTCGCGGCGGGCGGGGTCCGCGACCTGGTCGTGCCAGAGGGCGTGCACGAAGGCAATGGTGCCGCCGGGGCGCAGGATGCGCACGGCGTGGTCCAGGTACTGGGGTGTCTCGTCCAGGTCGCCGTCCAGGACGACCATGTCGTAGCCGCGCGCGGCCATGCGAGGCAGCACGTCGAGGGCCCGCCCGGCGATCAGGCGCGTGCGGTGGGAGGACAGGCCGGCGGCGGCGAAGTTGCGGCGGGCGTGCCCCAGCAGCTCGGACTCGACGTCGATGGTCGTCAGCACGCCGTCGGGCGCCATGCCGTCCAGGAGCCACAGGCCAGACACTCCGGCGCCCGTCCCCACCTCGAGGACGGCGCGCGCCCCGGCCACGGCAGCCAGCATGCGAAGAGCGGCGCCCGTTCCCGGGGACACGGGGGGCGGCTCCCAGTTCGGATGCGACGGCGCGCGCGGCGGTCAGAGCGTCGCTCTCCGCCACGTAGTCTTCGGTGTACACCCAGGTCTGGGCTTTGTCCGCCATCGCCGTATCCTCACTTGTATTGATCGCCTCGGGCAGGTGCGCGCACGCGTTCGCGCCCCTTCCACGCATCAGGGTACAGGCGAGGCGCGCCCTGGGCGTGATGGCGCTCCGGATCCGCGCGAAAACAGCGCCGACGTCCCTTGATAGGCGCTCGTCGGTCAGCCGCGGCGGGCGCTTCCTCGCCGTGCCCCGACGCGCGGACCCCGGCCTCGTCGGCGGGGACGAGGCCGGGGCGAAGTCGCGTGGGCTCAGTGTTGGATGGGGGAGACCCCGAGCGGGCGGCCCGCCAGGCCGCGGTTCGTCGACGCCAGGGTGGCGCCGAGGGAGGAGAGCACGTCGGCGGCGGGGCCGGAGGCGACGGCGACGGGCTCGCCGCGGTCGCCCCCCTCGCGCAGCGCGATGTCGAGGGGCACCTGGGCCAGCAGCGGCACCTCGTAGCCCAGCTGGGCGGTCAGGCGCTTGGAGACGGACTGGCCGCCGCCCGCGCCGAAGATCTCTAGGCGCGAGCCGTCGGGCTGAGGCAGGAAGGACATGTTCTCGACGACGCCGATGACCTTCTGGTTCGTCTGGGAGGCGATGGAGCCGGCGCGCTCGGCGACCTCGGCGGCCGCGACCTGCGGGGTGGTCACGACGAGGATCTCCGAGGTGGGCAGCAGCTGCGCGATCGAGATGGCGACGTCGCCCGTGCCGGGAGGCATGTCGATGAGGAGGACGTCCAGGTCGCCCCAGAACACGTCCGCGAGGAACTGCTGGAGGGCGCGGTGGAGCATGGGGCCGCGCCAGATGACGGCCTGGCCGTCGGGCACGAACATGCCGATGGAGATGACCTTGACGCCGCCGGCGCCCACGGGCGGGATCATCATGCCGTCGATGACCTGCGGGTCGTGGTCCACGCCGAGCATGCGCGGGATGGAGAAGCCGTAGATGTCCGCGTCCATGACGCCGACCTTGAGGCCCTGTGCGGCGAGCGCGGCGGCCAGGTTCGCAGTCATGGAGGACTTGCCGACGCCGCCCTTGCCGGAGGTGACGGCGATGACGCGCGTGAGGGAATCGGGGCGAGAGAAGGGGATTTCGCGCTCGGGACGACCACCGTTGAGCTTCTCGCGCAGCGCCTTCTTTTGGGCCTCGTCCATGACGCCCATCTCGACGGTGACGTTCTCGACGCCGTCGATGGCGCTCACGCGCTCGGTGACGTCCTTGGTGATCTGGGTGCGTAGCGGGCACCCGGCGGTGGTGAGCAGGACCTTGACGGCGACGGAGGAACCGTCGATCGTGACCTGGTCGGGGGTCACCATGTTGAGGTCGGTGATGGGGCGGCGGATCTCGGGGTCGATGACCTGGCCGAGAGCCTCCATGACGGATTCGAGCGTGACTGGCATGGACTCCACTCTACTGGCCGGTGTGCCCATCTTCTAGGGGACGAGGCTCGGTCGGGGGACGCCCGTCCGCCTCCTGGCCGTCGTGCGCCTCGGCCTTGTCGCGCGAGGCCGTGGCCGCGTCCGCGGCGATCTCCGCGCGCAGGTCTTCGAGCATGTCGCGCAGCTCGGAGCGCACGAAGTCGCGCGTGGCGACGTCCTGAAGCGCCAGGCGCAGGCCGGCGATCTCGCGGGCGAGGTACTCGGTGTCGGCGAGGTTACGCTCCGCGCGAATGCGGTCCTGCTCGGCCACGACGCGGTCGCGGGCGTCCTGGCGGTTCTGCGCGAGCATAATCAGCGGGGCCGAGTACGAGGCCTGGGTTGAGAACGCGAGGTTCAGGAGGATGAAGGGGTAGGGGTCCCAGGCGGCGTCCTCGCTGATGCCGGCGAGCATCAGGTTTGCGCCGATCCACGCGATGACGAAGATCGTCATGTAGAGGACGAACTTGGGCGAACCCATGAAGCGGGCGGTGGCCTCGGCGAAGCGGCCGAAGCCGTCGCCGCTGCCCGACGAGCGGCGGAAGAACCACCGACGCTTGTCGATCGGGTTATCCAGGCGATCAGCCATCGATGCTCCTTGCCATCATGCGGTCGGTCACGTCGTCGTCGAAGTCTCGCCAGTCCTCGGGCAGCAGCTCATCGAGGACGTCATCGACGGAGACGGCACCGTGCAGGTGACCGTCCTCGTCGACGACGGGCAGAACCGTCAGGTTGTAGGTCGCGAGCAGACGCGTCACGGTCGCGATGTGCGCGTTGGGGTCCACGGACTCGATGTCGCGGTCCAGGATCGTGCCGAGGAGCGTCTGCGGGGGCTCGCGCAGCGCGCGCTGGATGTGGACCATGCCCAGGTACTGGCCGGTCGGGGTCTCCTGGGGCGGGCGGGCGATGAAGGCAACAGTCGCGATGGAGGCGGGGATGTCCTCGCGGCGCACGGCCGCGAGCATCTGCGCGACGGTCGCGTTGGGGCCGAAGATGACGGGTTCCGTTGTCATGAGCGAGCCCGCGGTGGACTCCTCGTAGGTCATGAGTCGACGCACGTCCTCTGCCTCGTCGGGCTCCATGAGGGCCAGCAGGGACTGCGCTTTGGCGGTGGGCAGCTCGGCGACGAGGTCTGCCGCGTCGTCTGGCTGCATAACGTCGAGAACGTCGGCGGCTCGGGCGGCCTCCATCGCCGAGACGATGGCGATTCGGTCGTCGTTACCCAGCTCCTCGAGCACGTCGGCGAGGCGCGCGTCGGTGAGCTGCTGGGCGACCGCCATCTTGCGGTCCTGAGGCAGGCTGTGGATGAAGTCCGCCAGGTCGGCGGGGCGCATGTCCTCCGTGTACTGCAACAGAGCGGTGGCCGCCTGGTTGGAGTCGGTCTTCAGCAGGCCGGAGACCTCGGACACGTCCACCGTGAGGGTTTCGCCGCTGCGCGTGAAGCCCAACGAGGAGGTGCGCACGCGCTGGACGTGCAGGGTGGAGATGACCCAGTCCTTGGGGCGGCGCTGGCGCATCGCCACGTCGAGGATGCGCACCTGCCCGGAGCCGTCGTTCATGGTGACGACGCGGTCGAAGAGCTCGGAGAGCACCAGGGTTTCGATGGGGCGCTGCGTGAAGGAGCGGATGTTGAGCAGGCCCGTGGTGATGACGGAGCCGGATTCGATCGAGGTCACGCGGGTGAGCGGCAGAACACACGCTTACGCGGGCCGACCTCGACGACGAATCCGATGACGTTGGCCTCGGATTTCAGCCGAAAGATGACAACGACGTCGTGAATCTTGCCGACCTGGTCGCCCAAAGGGTCGAAAACACCGGTGCCCGCGAGCTTTCCGATGTACACGCGCCGACCCTTGGTGCCTAGCTCAATAGATGCAATGCTCACCTAAACATTTTAGGCTGATGACGTTCGATGCGTCGTGACGGCGAGCCGGTGCCCGCGGGACAATGAGTCCCATGCCACCTGCCCCCGGAGGATTGGAGAGAGAGAATGCCCGTCGTGATGGAACCGCAGATGCCCACGGGTACTGAGGTCGCTTCCTACCAGACCTACGCGCAGGCGCGCGCGGCGGTCGACTTCCTGTCCGATAGTGGCTTCGACGTATCGTCGATCACCATCGTTGGGACGGACCTGCACATGGTGGAGCGCGTGACGGGCCGTCTGACGATTGCCCGCGCCTCGTTGTCGGGGGCCTCCAGCGGTGCGCTGTGGGGCGCGCTCATGGGCATGTTCATGTCGGCGGGCCAGAATGCCGGCGGGACGGGTCTGTGGGTCGGCGGCGGCATCGTCATCGGCGCGCTAGCGGGAATGGCGCTGTCCGCGCTGATGTTCATCGTGCGCGGGCGCAACCGCGACCTGGTGTCTTCTCAGCAGGTCGTGGCCCTGCGCTACGCGATCCTGGCGTCGGCGGATATCGACCGCGCCTTCACGCTCTTGCAGCGCACCCCCGGCAACACGGCCCGCCCCAAGCGTGCGCGCGCGGAGGCCGAGCGCCCCCCGCAAGGATTCCGTGGGTTTCTTCCCCGACGGCCGCCCGCGTTTTGGCGCGGCGACCAAGGACGGGACGGTCCCCGGCGGGGATGCACAGCCCCAGGCCGCGGCTGCCTCGAGCATGAACGAGGCCGTGGCACCGCCGCAGGGCATGCGGGCCGAGTCCTCGGTGTCCTCCGCGTCGGAGAGCGTTGCGGCGCGGAGCGCGCCGCACGCTCAGCCTGCGCCCGAAGGGCGCGACGACGCCCCGGCCTCGTCCCCTGAGGGAGACCAGACCGAGGCGTCGGATCAGCGTTCCTGAGCGGCGCGCTTCCAGCGAAGAAAACCGCGCGGGGCGCTCTTAGCGTCCCTGAATGCGCGCGATCCACTCCTCGACGTCCGCGATCGTGCGCGGGATGTCCTCGGAGATGCGGGTGACGGTGCCGTCGGCGTTCACCACGACGTCGTCCTCGATGCGCACGCCGATCCCGCGGTATTCCTCGGGGATCAGCAGGTCGTCGGCGCGGAAGTACAGGCCCGGTTCGATCGTGAAGACCATGCCGGGTTCGAGTAGCGCGCCCTGGTAGAGCTCGGCGCGGGCCTTGGCGCAGTCATGCACGTCCAGGCCCAGGTGGTGGCTGGTGCCGTGCGGCATCCAGCGGCGGTGCTGCTGGCCCTCGGGGGGACAGCGACTCCTCGGGGGTGACGGGCAGGATGCCCCACTCGTACAGGCGGGCGGCGATGACCTCCATGGCGGCGTCGTGCACGTCCTTGAAGCGGCAGCCCGGCTGGTTGGCGCGCGCCAGGGCGGCCTCGCAGGCGTCGAGGACGGCCTGGTAGACGCGGGCCTGAACCTCGGTGAAGCGGCCGTTGACGGGCAGCGTGCGCGTAATGTCGGCCGTGTACAGGGAGTCGACTTCGACGCCGGCGTCGACGAGTACCAGGTCGCCTTCGCGCACCTCGCCGTCGTTGTCGATCCAGTGCAGCGTGTTCGCGTGGTTGCCGGAGGCCGCGATGGTCTCATATCCCAGGCCGTTGCCTTCCTCGCGGGCGTTGGCCGCGAAGGCGCCTTCGATGACGCGCTCGCCGCGGCGGTGGCCCACGGCGCGCGGCAGGACGCGGATGATGTCTTCGAAGCCGGCCTTGGTGACCTCGACGGCGCGGATCATCTCCTCGAGCTCGATGGCGTCCTTGATGAGGCGGATCTCGGAGAGGTGCTCCTCGAGGGCCTCGTCTTCGGGCGCGCGCGTCGTCGCCAAACGGCAGGCCCGCCTGGATGCGGATCTCGTTGACCATGTCTTCGATCTGGGCGTCCACGCCGCGCACGATGCGCAGGCTGACCTGGCCCGCGTCCTTGGACAGGGCGTCGCGCAGCGTGTCGATGTGGCGGGTCTCCAGGCCGGTCGCGGCCGACACTTCGTCGAGGGAGGGGCGCGCGCCCACCCAGAATTCGCCGTAGCGCGGGTTGGCGTAGAACTCCTTGGAGGAGCGCGAGGCGCGGGGCTTGAAGAAGAGCAGGGCCGTGTGCGTGCCGTCTTCGCCCGGTTCGAGGACCAGGACAGTGTCGGGTTCCTTTTCGGCGCCCAGGCCCGATAGGTGCGCGAATGCGGAGTGCGCGCGGAAGCGGTAGTCGCAGTCGTTCGAGCGGACCTTGTAGGGGCCGGCGGGAACGACGAGGCGCTCGCCGGGGAAGGGCGCGCCGGCCTTGAGGGCGCGGTTGCTGAGGAAGTCGGCGACGCGTTCGCGTTCGGGCAGCTGGGTTGGGCGCGGTGCCCATCCGGTGCCGATGAACTCGCGGAACGCGGCGGATTGGGGCTGACGGGAGCGGCTTTCGCCTCGGTCGGCCATTGACTGTGATTCTTCTTCGCTCATGGGGCCCATTCTACGGCTCCTCGGCCCCTCGGGCGGGTTCGATGGTCATGACAAACCCCGGCCTCGTTCCTGTGCGTCGCGTGGGCGCGTGGGACGAGGCCGGGGTCGGGTCGGGAGGGAGCGGCTCAGTCCTGGGGGGTGAGTTCTCCCGCGATGGAGCGGTCCATCCAGCGTGTGAAGTCCGCGCCGCGCATGCCCTGGGAGAGGAGGAAGACGGTTTGGCGTAGAGGGCTTCGAGCGTCATGTCGTGCGCGCCGATCGCGCCCAGCTGGGCGAGGGCGTTGCCGGCCTCGTAGTGGCCGAGCATGACTTCTGCCTGGTAGCACTGGGAGGCGACAATAATGGGCACGTCGGCCCGGGCGAGCTCCTCCAGGACCGCGACCAGCCCGGGCTCGGAGGCGGGGATGTTGCCCACGCCGAAGGTGCGCAGGATGAGGGCGTCCGGGTGGGGCGTCGTCATCGCGCGCAGCCGCGCGGCGCTCATGCCGGGGACCACGTCGATGACGGCGACGTCCTGGCGCGTGTAGGGGCTGGGATCCTGCCAGCCGGTGCCCGCGCTCGGCGCGCCGTACCAGCGCCACGGCGCGCCCGTGCGCGCCATGGGGGACACGGAGGGGGGACTCGAAGCCGCGGAAGGCCCACGACGAGGTCTTGGTAGCGCGGTTGCCCGCCAGGAGCTTGTGCCCGAAGAAGAGCATGGCGCCTTGAGCGTGCGGTGAAATCGCCGCGCGCAGCGCTCCGGTGACGTTCGCCGACGCGTCCGAACCGACGACGCCGAGCGGGTACTGGGAGCCGGTCAGGACGACCGGCTTGCCCAGGTCCGCCAGCGCGTAGGACAGGGCGGCGGCCGAGTAGGCCATCGTGTCCGTGCCATGCAGGACTAAGAAGGCGTCGGCCTGGCCCGCGTGCGCGTTGATGTCGTCGACGATGGCCTGCCAGTCCTCAGGGGTGGCCTCCGAGGAGTCGATGAGCGGGTCCAGCGTCGACATCGTGATGTTCGAGGCCAGCTCGATGTCTTCGAGCTGGGAACTGAACCACCCCTGCAGGTCAGCGCCGGGACGCAGGCCCTCGGGGGAGTCGACCATGCCGATGGTTCCACCGGCATACGTGACGTGAAGACGCACGGTGAGTCCTTTCGATCAGTCGCCCGACACCAGGGTCTCGTCGCCCTGGAGCGAGGCGGCGGCCTCGTCGGTCAGGCTGCCGACGCGCCCGCGCACGTAGTACCAGCCCGCGACCATGAGAATGACGACCACGCCGAAGAGCGCGAGGGTTGCGCGGCCTTCAAAGGTCATGACGTTCGAGCCGACGACCACCGCGAAGAACACCAGCGCCAGGTAGTTCGTGTAGGGGGCGCCGGGCATACGGAACTGCGGACGCTGCGACTCGCCGCGCTTGACCTTGCGCAGGAACGCTAGGTGCGTGATGAGGATCATCGCCCAGGTGCCGGCGATCCCGATGCCAGCCAGGCTCATCACAATCTCGAAGGCGCTGCTCGGAACGAGGGCGTTGAGCAGAACGCCGAGCAGGCCCAGCGATGCGGTGATGATGATGCCGCCGTAGGGCACGTGGTGCTTGTTGAGGCGGGATGCGAAGCGCGGGCCTTCGCCCACGAGTGCCATCGAGCGCAGCGTGCGGCCGGTCGCGTACAGGCCCGCATTGAGGGAGGACAGCGCCGCGGTCAGGACGACGACCTGCATGATGTCGCCGGCGTGAGGCACGCCCAGGCCGGAGAAGAAGGTCGTGAAGGGGGACTCGTCGCCAGAGTAAGCGGTGTAGGGCAGCGCGAATGCGAAGAGCGTCACGGAGCCGACGTAGAAGAAGAAAATACGGATGACCATCGAGTTGATGGCCTTGGGCAGGATCGTGGCGGCGTCCTTGGCTTCGCCCGCCGCGACGCCCACCATCTCGGTGCCGCCGAAGGCGAAGACGACGCCCAGGGTCAGGGCGAAGACAACGGGCAGAGAGGCGGGGAACCAGCCGCCGGACTCGGCAATGTTGTGGACACCCGCAGTGTACTCGCCGACGGGTGCCTGCGTGATGATCGCCCAGATGGCGGCGCCCATGAAGATGAGGATCGTCGCGACCTTGATCAGCGCGAACCAGAACTCGGCCTCGCCGAAGGCCTTGACGCTCATCATGTTGAGGACGAACACGAGGGCCAGCGCGATGAGGGCGATCGCCCACTGCGGGATGCCCTCGAACATCTTCCAGTAGTGCATGTAGACGGCGACAGCGGTGATGTCGGCCATGACGGTGACGGCCCAGTCCAGGAAGAAGAACCAGCCGGTGATGAACGCGCCCTTCTCGCCCAGGAACTCGCGGGCGTAGGACACGAACGCGCCCGAGGAGGGGCGACGCACCGCGAGCTCTCCGAGGGCGCGGACCATCAGGAACGCGAAGACGCCGCACACCGCATAGGACAGCGCCAACACAGGGCCGCCCTGGGCCAGTCGACCGCCGGCGCCCAGGAACAGGCCGGTGCCGATCGAACCGCCGATGGCGATCATCTGGATATGTCGGTTTTTCAGAGCCTTGTTGTACCCGGCGTCTCCCGCGTCGGTCGCGGTGGACACCTGGGTCTGATCCTTGTCAGACACGCGTGTACTCCAATCGGTGTTCAGGGAGGCCAATCGGCCGTTCTCAGTCAGTTTCCTACAGTGATTGGCGCCTCGCCGGAGGGGGGACGGATTCTCAAAAACTGCCTGTGGTCAGCGAAATAACGTGCGCGTGGTCGTGGGTGCGCGCTGCAAAACCAAGGGATTGCGCCAAGGGCAGGCGCGCTCGCGGATCAAGCCTGCACGAAGCGGTGGTGTGATCTGATTAATGCGGTAATCTCAGATGGTGAAGCGAATAGATCCCCATACTCATAGCGCGTACTCGGATGGAACCGACACTCCCGCGCAGCTCCTCGCTATCGCCGCGCAGGCCGGGCTCGACGCTATCGGGCTGACCGACCACGACACGACGGCCGGGTGGGACGAGGCCGTCACCGCCGTTGCGAATACCGGCGTCAGCCTCATCCGTGGCGCCGAAATGTCGTGCTCCGCCTCGGGTATTAGCGTGCACTTGCTGGCCTACCTCTTCGACCCGACCAGCCCCGGCCTCGTCGAGAATTTCCGCCGGACCCGCGAGGACCGTGAAACCCGGGCCCAGCGCATGGTCGCGAACCTCGCGGCCGACTATCCGATCACCTGGGAGGACGTGGTCGCCTTCGCGCCCGAGGGCGGACCCGTGGGGCGCCCGCACATCGCCGACGCTCTCGTGGCCGCCGGGGCTTTCCCCGACCGCAGCGCAGCCTTCGTTGAGGCCCTGCACCCCTCCGGCCCCTACTACGTGCACCACTGGGCACCCGACCCGGTCGAGGCCGTGCGCTGCGTGCGCGAGGCCGGGGGAGTGCCTGTCCTCGCCCACCCCCGGGCCCGCAAGCGCCAGCGCCTGCTGCCCGAGGCCGTCATCGCCGACATGGCGGCGGCGGGCCTATTCGGCATCGAGCGCGACCATCGCGACCATGGGCCCGAGGACCGTGCCGACGTCGAGCGCATCGCCCGCGAGATGGGCCTGGCGATGTTTGGTTCCTCCGACTACCACGGCACCGGTAAACCCAACCGCATCGGTGAGAACACGACCGACCCCGACGTGATTGCCGAGGTCGTCGCTCAGGGGTGCATTGAGGTGGTGCGTCCGTGAGCCTCTTCGACGTCGCGCTTTTCGCGACGGCCTTCACGACGCTGACGGTCATCATGGACCCGGTCGGGACCGTGCCGATTTTCCTGGGGCTCACCTCCCGCTACTCTCAGCCCAAGCAGCGACGGGCCGCGGTTCAGGCGACCTCCGTCTCCTTCGGAGTGATCCTGACCTTCGCGATCCTCGGCGGACAGATCCTGCGCCTGCTGCACATTTCGATGGAGGCCCTCCAGCTCTCCGGTGGCGTGCTGCTATTCCTCGTCGCCATGGAGCTCCTCATGGGCACCGACTCCTCGACTCCCGACACGGGCGACGAGGGTGTGAACGTCGCACTCGTCCCGCTGGGGACGCCGCTTCTCGCCGGCCCTGGATCGATCGTCGCCGTGATGGTGGCCGTCGGCCAGGCCGGATCGAACCTCGGTTCGTGGATCGCCGTCGTGGTGGCCGTCGTGCTGGCGCACGTCGTCATGTGGCTGACCATGCGTTTCTCGCTCATGCTCTCCCGGCTGCTCGGTCCCGGCGGCATCATGCTGTTGACCAAGATCTCAGGTCTGCTGCTGGCGGCGATTGCGACGCAGCTCATTATGGAAGGCATCTTCAAGTTTATCGCGTCAGCGCAGGGGTCCTGACCTGCTGTTATACTCGAAGCTTACCGGGTATTTGATCTCAAATGGCGCTGAATACCTGGCGACACGGAGTGTGATCTCGGAAAAAGTCTGCTCCACGGTCAGGAAGTGTTGTAGGGTAAGGCTGAACGCCGTGACATGCCGCGACCCGTCTTGGTCAGGGTCACGCATTCATCCCGCATCACATCCGCTCCAGGAGAAACAATGAAGAAGACGACCTCGTCTCTGTTCGCCGCCACCGCGGCCCTCGGCATCATCGCTGCCTCCGCTGGCGTGGCCTTCGCTGCCGAGACGCCCAACGGCGACCCCGTGAAGAACAACCCGAGCATCGGCCAGCCCACGGAGGAGCCCTCCGCTCCCACTCCCGAGGTCCCCGGTGACGAGACCCCTAGCCCTGAGGTTCCCGGCGACGAGACTCCCAGCCCTGAGGTTCCCGGCGACGAGACCCCCGGTGGCGAGACCCCCAGCCCTGAGACCCCCGGTGCCGAGGTTCCCGGCACCGATCAGCCCGGTACCGAGGCGCCCGTTGTTAACCCGGGCGCTGGCGCTGGCGCCGCTTCCGGCACCGTCGGTGGCTCCGGCGTGACCTCGCGCAGCCAGATCTCTACCGGCAATGGCCCTGCTCCCGTGAGTGCGCGTGGCGGCATCCGTGGCGCGAACGCGCCCGCCGAGGCGAACTCCGACGCTCCGGCCTCCGCCTCCAACCCGACCCTGGCGAACACTGGCTCCACCGCGACCATCGCCGCGGGCGCGGGCGTCATTGCCCTGGCCGGTGGCGTGACCCTCGTGATCGCTCGCAAGCGTCACTGAGTCGCTGTCTGCTGACAAACTCCGCGGGCCCGCTCGATGAGAGCGGGCCCGCGTTGTGTCTAGTTTTCGCACGTCGTCGCGCATTTGTGAACGGATGTGCAGTGTTGATCCGCAGATTTGCAACGAAAGATACCGCTCTCGCCTTGAAATGAAGCGTGGGTCACATGCACAATAGGGGTACCGAAAGTCACCATGAATTGAGCCCTCATGATGAACCGGTGATGGAAAGTGGCACCGCTCCATCGAGGGGTGCCACTTTCCTGTATATGCGTCCCTGCGGGCAGTGCCCCCGCAGGGACGCACCCCCGTTACCTCGTCCGTTGTGTCGGCTGCCGATGCCGTGCCCTCTGGGGTGTTGGGGTCTCGATACTGTGCAGCGTCTTCCCTCTCAGAGGGCTGTTCCTGTTGCCATCGCGGAACGCCCGCGGGTCTTCGCGCAGGTCCGACCGCGTGTGGGCTGGTAGGGGAGTGTGAGGGCTGGGTCTTTAGTCATGGGGTCATTCCTGGGGGTGTAGTTGGTCACGTGGGCGGGGGGTGGTGAATCTCCCAGAGGGTGGTCACAACAGGGAATTAGCTGCTCGGATCGGTAATCTCTAAGGTGAGGCCCGATCCCTATCCAGGACTCGCCGCTTGGCGGGAGGGCATAGACACAAAAAAAGGAAGTCATATGACGCTGGATCTGACGCAGTCGCTGCCCTCGCATGTGCGTGCGACCTCCGGGCGCCCCGTTGAAGACTCGACCCTGATGGAGGTGTGGCAGGGTCTGTCCGCTGCCATCGTTGATCAGATCGCTGACAACTGGGCCGCCACCACCGAGCGTTACGCCAAGGGCCGTCAGGAACACTACTTCTCCGCTGAGTTCCTCATGGGCCGTGCCCTGCTCAACAACCTCTCGAACCTCGGCCTCGTCGAGAAGGCTCGCGAAGCCCTGGCCGCCTACGGCCTCGACCTCGGCCAGGTCCTCGAAGAGGAACCGGACGCCGCCCTCGGTAACGGTGGCCTCGGCCGTCTCGCCGCCTGCTTCCTCGACTCCTGCGCCACCCTGGACCTGCCTGTGCGCGGCTACGGCATCCTCTACCGCTACGGCCTGTTCAAGCAGCTCTTCGACAACGGCTTCCAGACCGAGCATCCGGACCCGTGGATGGAGGAGGGCTACCCCTTCGTCACCCGCCGCGAGGAGCTCGCCCGCATCGTCTCCTACGCCGACCTGACCGTGCGCGCCGTCCCCTACGACATCGCGATCACCGGCTACGGCACCAAGAACGTGGGTACCCTGCGCCTGTGGAAGGCCGAGCCCATCGAAGAGTTCGACTACGATGCCTTCAACTCCCAGCGCTTCACCGACGCAATCATCGACCGTGAGCGCACCATGGACATCTCCCGCGTCCTGTACCCCAACGACACCACGTTCGAAGGCAAGGTCCTGCGCGTGCGTCAGCAGTACTTCTTCTGCTCCGCCTCCCTGCAGGAGATCGTCGAGAACTACGTGCGTCACCATGGCACCGACCTGAATGGCTTCGCCGAGTACAACGCCGTCCAGCTCAACGACACCCACCCGGTCCTCGCCATCCCCGAGCTCATGCGTATCCTCATGGATGAGCACGGCCTCGGCTGGGAAGAGGCCTGGAAGGTTGTCTCCAAGACCTTCGCCTACACGAACCACACGGTTCTGGCCGAGGCCCTCGAGACCTGGGACATCCACATCTTCGACCGCCTGTTCCCGCGCATCGCCGAGATTGTCCGCGAGATCGACCGCCGCTTCCGCATTGACATGGCCGAGCGCGGCCTCGACCAGGGCACCATCGACTACATGGCCCCCGTCTCGGGCAACACCGTGCGCATGGCCTGGATCGCCTGCTACGCCTCCTACTCCATCAACGGCGTCGCCGCCCTCCACACGGAGATCATCAAGCGCGACACCCTCAAGGAGTGGTACGCCATCTGGCCCGAGCGCTTCAACAACAAGACCAACGGCGTGACCCCGCGCCGCTGGCTCAAGCAGTGCAACCCCCGCCTGGCCGCCCTCCTCGACGAGGTCACCGGCTCCGACGCGTGGGTCCGCGACCTCACCGTGCTCTCTGACTTCACCGAGGCCGGCACCGACGACGTGCTCACGCGCCTGGGCGAGATCAAGCATGCCAACAAGGTCGACTTCGCCGCGTGGATCAAGGAGCGCGAGGGCGTCGAGATCGACCCCGACTCGATCTTCGACGTTCAGATTAAGCGCCTGCACGAGTACAAGCGTCAGCTGCTCAACGCCTTCTACGTCCTCGACCTGTACTTCCGCATGAAGGACGATCCGACGCTGGACACCCCCAACCGCGTCTTCATCTTCGGCGCGAAGGCCGCCCCCGGCTACATTCGTGCGAAGGCCATCATCAAGCTCATCAACGCCATCGCCGAGCTGGTGAACAACGACGAGGACATCAACGGCCGCATCAAGGTCGTCTTCGTCCACAACTACAACGTCTCGCCCGCCGAGCACATCATCCCCGCCGCCGACGTCTCTGAGCAGATCTCGATGGCCGGTAAGGAGGCCTCGGGCACGTCCAACATGAAGTTCATGATGAACGGCGCCCTCACCCTGGGCACGCTGGATGGTGCGAACGTCGAGATTCTCGAGGCCGTGGGCGCGGACAACGCCTACATCTTCGGCGCGACCGACGACGAGCTGCCCGAGCTGCGTCGCCACTACGACCCCCGTTGGCACTACGAGAACGTCCCCGGCCTCAAGCGCGTCATCGACGCCCTGACCGACGGTACGCTCGATGACTCCAACTCCGGCTGGTTCCACGACATCCGCCACTCGATCCTCGAGGGCGGCTACGATCCGGCCGACGTGTACTACGTCCTGGGCGACTTCGCCGCGTACCGTGAGACCAAGGACCGCATGGCCGCCGATTACCGCGACCAGAAGGCCTGGAACGCTCGCGTGTGGGCGAACATCTCCCGCTCCGGCCGCTTCTCCTCGGACCGCACGATCTCCGACTACGCTCGCGAGGTCTGGAAGATCGAGGGTGAGCCGATCGCCTGACGCGCTCGCGTAGGGGAGGCCCGGAACCGCATGGTTCCGGGCCTCTCTTGTTGCCTGGGGGAGCGCAGTTGTATCGGTCTGTGAACCAACTGTATTAATGGGTTGACACAGTTGGGTATCTGTGTCATTGTATTAGTGTATTAATACAGAAAGACAGGAGGGATACATCGATGCGCATCGATGACACCCGCCCCATCTGGATCCAGCTGGCCGACAGCTTCCGCGCCCGCATCACCGACGGCACGTGGAAGCCCGGCCAAAAGATCCCCTCCGTCCGCGACCTCGCCATCGAGGCCGGCACCAACCCCAACACCGTCCAGCGAGCCCTCGCCGCGCTCGACGACGAAGGCCTCACCGTCCCCAAGCGGACGGCCGGACGATTCGTCGCCACCGACGACAGCGCACTACGCGCCCTCCGCCAGGAGGACGCCCGCGCCGCGGCCGACGCCTTCATCCGCGCCTGCCGCTCCCTCGGCGTCGACCGCGAAGGGGCCCACGGCCTCGTCAACGAGCGCTGGAACGCGGACCTGTAACCCAGGAGGACACACTCTCATGACCACCCAACCCACAGGCGCGAGCGCGGCTGGCCCCGGCCTCGTCGAGGTCGTCGGCCTGACGAAGAGCTACCGCTCGACCCCCGCGCTGCGCGACTTCAACCTGAGCCTGGAGGCCGGGCACATCGTCGGCCTCATGGGCCCCAACGGCTGCGGCAAGACCACGCTGCTCAAAATCCTCGCCGGAGTCCTCTCCGATTACGAGGGCACCGTGACCATCGACGGGCACGCGCCCGGCGTCGCCACCAAGGCGATCGTCTCCTACCTGCCCGACGCGGACTTCCTCAACCCGGAAGTGGACGGCTGCGGACGCGATCCGCATCTACTCCACGTTCTTTAGCGACTTCGACGCCGACAAAGCCGCCTCGATGGTCGACTTCTTCGGACTGCCCACCGACCGACGCCTCGCCGAGATGAGCAAAGGCATGGGGGAGAAGCTCCAGATCAGCCTCATCATGTCCCGGCGCGCCCGCGTGTTCCTGCTCGACGAACCCATCAGCGGCGTCGACCCGGCGACGCGCGACGTCATCCTCGAGGGCATCCTGCGCGAGTTCGACCCCGCGTCGCTGCTCATCATGTCCACCCACCTCATCTCCGACATCGAACACTTCGTCGACTACGCGCTCTTCATGAAGGACGGGCAGGTCTTCCTGCAGGGTGACGCCGACGACCTGCGCGCCTCCCACGGCGATTCCCTCGACGCCATCTTCCGGAAGGAGTACCGCTGATGTTCACCAAGCTGCTTGCCTACGAGATTCGCTCGCGCTACCGCACGGACGCGCGCTCCTTCGGGGCGTTCGTCGCTGTCATCGCCATCGCGTCGGGAATCGTCGCCGCGGGGCTGCCGGGGATCAGCGGCTCCACTACTGTCCTCGCCTACGCCCTGTGCGCGCTCACGCCGGCCGCCTGCGCGATCGCGGCGATGGCCGACTACTGGAAGACCCTGTACGGGCAGCGCGGCTACTTCACGATGAGCCTGCCGATCTCCGGAAAGGTCATCTTCTGGGCGAAGAACACCCGCATTATGATCGAGTGCCTCCTGGCCCTCGCCCTGGCCGTCGGCGGAATTATCGCCGTCGCTTCGGCCGCCGCGTGGAGCGACGGCATTAGCCTCGCTGAGTACACGGCCGGACCGCGTTCGCAACTCGCGATTTTTTCACCATCGGTGCAGGTGATCCTGATCATGTCGCAGCTCATCGCTGGCGCCGCGATGATTGTTCAGGTCTGTGCGGTCATGACTCTGGCCGCCGAAGGACGCTTTAACCACATGGGCTTCGGCGCGGTAGCTATTGGCCTGGTCCTGCTCTACATCGTCAATCAGATTTTGAGCGGCGTTGGAACATTCTTCCTGCCCTTCTCGATCACCCCAGACGGACATTTCAGCACCGAGAGCATGTGGAGCTCCTATCGCGCGGCTTTGGAAACCGATGCAGAGCCGACTGTTTGGGGACTGGGAGCCTGTATCGTGATTCCCCTCTTCGCACTAGGCCTGGCAGCACTGGCTTCTCGCTCGATCGAGAAGCACACGTCCCTGCGCTGATGGCGTGATGCGCTGAGGAGCAGTCGGCGGTGGGATAGGGTTGTTGTATCCGATCCCGCCGCCGACTCGTTGTGTGAGGAGCGCAGATGACCGCCGAGGGACCCCGCTTCGGGGCCACGCCGCAAAACCCCGACCTGCTGCGGTGGATCGGAATTCAGGTCCTCCTCCTCGTGATCGCCTGGGTGATCGGCATGGTCGTGCGCCGCCTCCTGGCCTCGCGCATGACGATGTCCACGGCCTCGGCGACCCTCACCGGCCTGGGTGGCCTGTGGGGCGGCCTCCTGGTCGCAGGCTGGATCTTCTCCTCCTCCGACATGTGGCGCCCCGCCATGATCGGCGTCGCCGCCCTGGTGGCCCTCATCGTGGTCGTCATCGTCTCCCTGGTCGTCGCGTACCTGCATCCGCGTCCCGGCCTCGACCCCATCGCCGAGGTCGCCACACGCGGCGAATCCGACTCCCTCGAATTCAAGTCGAGCGCCCGCTGGAACATGCGCGCCGGCAAGCGCGACGACGCCATGGAAACCGTCATCGCCAAGACCGTCGCCGCGTTCATGAACTCCGGCGGCGGCACTCTCCTCATCGGCGTGGACGACGATGGGCGCCTCATCGGGCTCGGCCCCGACTACGCGACCCTCAAGACCCCGGATGCCGACCGTTTCGAGCTGTGGATCCGCGACTTGTGGGGCCAGCGCCTGGGGACCAACGCGGCCGCGCTGCCCCTCCTCGACTTCGCCGAGGCTTCGGACCCCCAGGAGGCTACGAGCGCCAGGAGGTGTGCCGGGTGACGATCCCGCCGTCCACGCGCCCCGTGTACCTGAAGGGCCCCAAGGGCAAGGGCGAGGCCGAGCTGTGGGTGCGCGTCGGCAACTCGACGCGGCGCCTCGAGGTCGCCGACGCCGTGCAGTACGTGGCGATGCGCTGGCCGGCGTATGCGCGCGTCTCGCTGCTGACCCGCGCGCGTCTGTTCTTCACGCTTCGTCGCCATCGCGACACCCCAGCCCGCCTGCCGCGCGTCGTCGAGCGCGTGCTCACGGAGCGCGCGAAGCACGGTGTCGGGTCGGAGGGGGAGTAGGGGCACGGTTAGACTGGCCCCAGGAACTCAGAGAGGAGAGTAGGCATGCGCCTGCGCAAGACCCTGCCCGCGGACATCGAGCAGATCATCGCCTCCGGGGACGTCGAGGCAATCAGTCAGGTGGCTGCGAACTATGACGACAACGACTCTGCCGATGGCGGTGTCAATGGGTGGTAGCAATGAGTTCGTTGAATGCTTCTGTGGGGGTGCGGTAGCCGAGGGTGGCTCTGGGGCAGTTGTTGAGCTCGTAGGCGATGGCGTCGAGGTAGGGTTGGTGGCTGGTGATGGGGGTTCCTTTGGGCAGGTAGCGGCGGATGAGCCGGTTGGTGTTTTCGTTGGTTCCTCTCTCCCAGGGGCTGTGGGGGTGAGCGAAGAACACCTCCACGCCGGTGTCGTGGGTGAGGCGCTGATGGCGGGCCATTTCCCGGCCTTGGTCCCAGGTCAGTGTGCGCATCGCTTGGTCGGGCAGGCCCTGGATGCGGCGGGTGAGCGCGTCACAGACCTGGTCGGCTTTCCTGCCCAGAGGCAAGGCGACGATGATCAAGTAGCGGGTCGTGCGCTCAACCAGGGTCGCGCACGCGCTGGCCCCGTCTTGGCCGATAATCAGGTCGCCTTCCCAGTTACCCGGGATTTTCCGATCAGAAATGTCAGGGCGCTCATCAATCAGCCGCATCCCAACAATGGGGGGGTTTGCGCCCGCTTGCTGGGGGTTTCTTGCGCATCCACCGGCGCGAGGGCAAGCAAATGCCGTGTTCGATGAGCGTCTTCTTGGGGTGGGCGTAGATCCACGTGTAGATAGCCTCGTGGCTAATCGTGTGGCCCTGAGCATCGGGAGAAGTATCCATGGAGGGCAGTGTGCCACACGCCTCCTCACGCAAGCGCCCGCTGATCTGGCGGGGAGTGTGCCCCTGAGACAAATCAGCAATCACACGGTCGCGAAGGACCTCATCACAATCCAACAGGCGCTTCTTCGGGCGACGCCTGGCCGCGCGGGCCGCCTTGTCGGCTTCCTCGGCCCGATACTGCCCGTCAGGGCCCGTATGGCGGGCGATCTCACGGCACACCACCGAGGGGCTACGCCCAATCAAGTGAGCGATACGCGTCTTGGACAAGCCCACATCCACCCCCGCCATGATCGCCGCGCGATCCTCGACTCCAAGCATCCGACGACACCCCATGATCAGCCTCCAAACAGCATCACCGCTACACGAAAATTGCTTACACCCTATGACACTGCCGATAATATTGAAGGCGGACTAATTCATATGTGTGTCAAACGTGCGCGCCTCGATCAAATTCCTGTGCTAATTGAGCGCGGAGCTGATATCAATGAGCGAAATGCATCTGGGAAAACCCCATTGTTTGAGGTTGTCAAAAGTTTTTCTGCTGTCGACGTCGAACGAATGATATTGTGGGGGGCGGACCCGTGCGTGACCGCTAGCTCGCGGAATCTTGGCGAGGTGACGCTAGTCGAATACTTATTAGACAAGTCTAACTTTGTAGATACTCCGAGGGTGCTTGCAGTTATACGATTGTTGCTTTCTTTTGGAGCTCCTGCTGGAGAACGAGTAGTGCGGATGCTGCAATCGAAAGATCGAGAGCGCTACAGGTTCAGCACGCACGGTCTTCCGCTGAATATTACTCGAGCGGAATTTGATGTTGCTGCAGCCTCCTTGAGGAAGTTGTGTGCGCTTTTCGGGGTGGAGCAACGGGAAGTGAAACCTCCGCCAAAGGTGGGGGAGCGACTAGATCTGGACTCGTCAGTGCCGCCTCTGTGTCAGTACGGCGATCTATGGGACCGGTTAGTGCCTGACAGTGGCCAGTGCGAGACGCTGCAGGGTGAAGTGATTCGTATTGTGGGTAGAATCAGCTATGAGGTATGTGGTGAGGGGCGCGAGAAGCGAGGTCGTTCACTTCGGGTGCTGCTGAATGAGTATATTCGTCTTGTTTCATTGCGCGAGTCCTTGCCGTCTGATGATCTGTCTCGCGCCAAGGCTGCTGTAGTCTCCCTCACACGCCGTAATGCGGATATGAAATCCGTTTATGAGATCGCCGAGCTTGCAGTCGAGTGGGTGCGCTTAAATCCAGTGCTACGCGCAGCTGATTTTGCGTTTCATGTGCCATTATGGAAGAAGTCTGAGCTAGTGAAGTATCGGGTGCTGGAAATTGTATTGCTGCTTATCGATCTGTGGCTCTTGTGGGATAGTAGGACTATGCTCTTACTTCGCGTTGATCATGCAAGTGGGTCCATCTTGACGTTGATGTATCTTGGACCCGTTTGTGTCCTTGGTTTCTTAACATGTGCCGCTCATGGGGGAAGTGGTGGAGATAGACGCTTTGTGACCTCGATGCGTTTAATTCTTATCTCAGTGCATTTATTGACTTTTTGGCTTGCGTCTCAGCTTTTGGGGGGCGATGGGATGGCGTTTTATATTGGATTTGGGGAAGTTTGTCGGAGCCTTGTGTCGACCTATGAGGTTTTCTTCATCTATGTCATCTTCTGCGTGTGTTCACTTATCCAGTGCTGGTTGATAGCTAGTGAACAATGGCGTGTTGAAATGCGGACGATTGTTGGAGGAGGGCTTATTATTGTAGGCATTTTGATGCCAAAATTGCTTGAATCATATTCGATCCTACGTGCGTATTGTTCTAATAGGTGGTGTCTGGTTGCTGAGGTAGAAGGGGCTGTATTGTATGAGGTGGCGATCGCGTACGCTGCCTCTTTGCTGACCTTATTTGTTGTCGGATTGTTTTTGCCGTGGATCATGAGTGTCATTCAGAAATATATGCATCTTTCGGTTGAAAGACCGCATTCTGTAGCTTCATGCCTGATTGAAATACCATTGGAACTGGTGGAATCTAGTACTCCGTCCAGAGAACATTTCGATGCTGTCGGTGAGGGCTCTGTTGTCACTTCTGCTGCAACGCGTAAACCTCATAGCGAAGCTGTATCCAGGTTATTGGTGGGTTCTGCTGTTAGCGGCCTCGTTGCCGGCGCCTGTTTTTCGGTCGTTAGTCGGCTCTTCAGTCGCCGCTGAGCTGCTTGCCTCACGTATCGACTTGCGTGTTGAAGAGCGTACCCACATTGTTGGTTGTTTCTAGCTGGTGTTACACCACTTAGTGGGGTATTACACCAGCTCGGAGGGGGTGTAACGCTCCCTAACTGGTGCAGCGCCTCTCGTTCGGAGTCGGGGTGAGTATGTCGAGGCTGTGTGGCTGCGTCCGGGGCGGACGGTTGGGGTCTGTGGGGGCGAATTGCCCGCGGTTGGGCTTGTTGTGGGAGGCGGTGCACCCGATCCGTAGGCATTACACCCTTTCTGATCGGGTGTATCGCTACGTAACGGGTGTTTCGCTACGTAACGGGTGCACCGTGACGGATCGGGTGTGTGCCTGCTCCGTATCGACTGAGAGGGAGGCACGCTACTGTGTGATTCGCCCGTGTCCTGCTGCTGGGAGGCGAGTGTTCTACGGGCGTTTCTCGCTGGTGGCCTTCGGCGGACGCAGACTCGGGGGGACTCCACAACCGGGCTCGTCCCCGATGAGGCACCACATCCCCAATGGAACCAGCATCGCCACGCAACGTGGCCTTGCTGCGCACTGATTGTCCAGCTGGGGGTGTGATCGCCGTGTGAGTCAAGCAAGCCTGGCAAAGTCGTGCTCGAATTCCTGAGCGGCGCGACGGCAACCGAACCATGCGACCCCCGCCAACTTCATGAGGCCGCGCATTCCTGGGAGCCCGCTGAGAGAATGCCAAACGATAGACAGGGACAGCGGTGTGCAACTCGTCTACGCTGAAAGCGGCTCTTCATAGTCGGGTGTGGGTGGAGGCGTGTTGTGCCGCCTGATCCGTGAGTTCTCGACCCGGGGACCATCGATCAGCTCCGCCGCAACGCGGCCGTGGCCTTGTGCGATCACCCCGCATCCACACCAGCCTCGGCGGCAAATCCCCCATCGAATTCGAACTACACCAAGCGGCCTGGACAGCAGTCGCATAAACAAACCGTCAACAACTTGCGCACAGCCCCAGCCCTCCAAATCGACGAATAGATCACACCGGTCGCAACGCTGCCTCGAAGCAGAGCAGCAGCGGGTCGTGCAGAGACACTGCCCTAGCTACTGGGAGGCCGATAGGGTGCCAGTTCGCTTATCAGCGAGGACCTCGATCTCTACCCGCAACCCCTGACCAACACCCGGTCTCCCAGACTCAACTCGGAAGAGCCTTATTAAGCTATCCGGATGTTGGTTACCTATCCGGATGTTGGTTACCTATCCGGATGTTCGTTACCTATCCGGATGTTGGGGCGGGGTGTGGCTTGTGGTGTTGCATCTGGATAGGAACCGCTTATCTGGATAGGAACGACGTATCTGGATAGGTTATTAAGCTATCCGGATGTTGGTAACCTATCCGGATGTTCGTTACCTATCCGGATGTTGGGGCGGGGTGTGGCCTGTGGTGTTGCATCTGGATAGGAACCGCTTATCTGGATAGGAACGACTTATCTGGCTCTTCAGAGTTGAGTGTGGGTGGAGGCGTCTAGGCCTCCTGCGATGAGGAGCATTCGGAGTTTGTAGTTGGTGGGGTTGCGGTAGCCTCTGGCGGTGCGTCTGCCTAGTTCGATGATTCCGTTGATGGCTTCTGTGGGGCCGTTGCTGGCTCCGCCTGTGTCGAAGTAGGCCAAGAAGGCGTCCTTCCACTTGCGTAGGGTCCGGCCCAGGCGAGCGATTTCGGGGATGGGACACCTTGGTAGGCTCTCGATGAGATGGACGGCCAGGCGTCGGCCGTGGGCGGGTGTGTCTTGATGGAAGACGTCTCGGACTTGCTGGGCGCAGTGGTAGGCGACTTCGACACTGATATGCGCCTCATCTGCCACGAAGGCCTCACGGAGGCGTTCTTGTTGGCGTGGGGTGAGCCTGTGGCGCGAGGCGCGCAAAAGATTGCGGTTCTGATAGAGGGGATCGCCCTTGCGTCCGCGGTGACCGGTCGTGTCTTGCTGGACGCGGCGACGTACCTCATCAAGGGCATCGCCAGCGAGTTTGACGATGTGAAAGGCGTCGAGGACGCTGGTGGCGTCTTGGAGCTGGTCGTCGATGGCGTTCTTATATCCCTGGAAGGGATCCAGCGTCGCGATCTGGATACCGGCGCGAAACTGTTCGCCGCGCTCTTCTAGCCAGTTCTTGTACACGGTGCCAGACCTGCCTGGGACCAGGTCCAACAAGCGGGCCGTGGGATGCTCCTCCCCGCAAGTCAGGTCCACGATGCCGGTGAGCTCACGGGGGCCCCGGCGGCGTCGGTCCTGGTGGTGCCACACGTGCTCATCAACCCCCAGCACCCGAACCCCCGCGAAACGGGCGGGGTCATCAGATGCGGCTTGCAGGCACGGCTTGATATGGGACCACACGGTATTCCACGTGGTTCCTAACTGTCGGGCCAGCCCCAAGATAGTGGCTCCCTCGAAGCGCAACTGTCGGATCGCCCAGCGGATCGCCCGCACACCCAAACGCGCCCGAGGTGCGCACATCGAGTGGTTCTGCTCGCTAAAGGTCGTGATCTGGCAGGCGTGTTCGCGGCATATCCATCGGCGCTTAAACCATCGGATCCGAGCCTGTCAATTTCTGTGTATGGGGGTTAGAGGTAGGGGGTGATTCGGTCGGGGTAGGCGGTGGTGAGTTGGGCGAGGGCTTGTTTCCAGTTGGTGGTGGTGTGTCCTTCGATGAGGCGGGTGTGTCCTGTTCGTTTGTTGGGGGGTTTGCCAGCGTCTGTGAGGCGCTGGGCGGCTCTTTTGTCTTCGATGTTGCAGATGGCGAGCCACAAGAGTTTGACGGCGGCTTCTTCGCTGGGGAAATGCCCGCGGTTCTTGGTGATTTTGCGTAGCTGGTAGTTCAAGGACTCGATAGCGTTGGTGGTGTACACGACGCGGCGCAGCATGGGCGGGAACGCCAAGAACGGCGTGAAGCGCTGCCAGGCGCGCTGCCAGGTGGCAACCGTTTGGGGGTAGCGCGCTCCCAGGTCGCTGGCCGCGAAGTCCTCCAGCGCCCCTCGGGCGGTTTCCTCATTGGGCGCGCTGTACACGGCCTTGAGAGCCGCGGCGACGCTCTTGCGGTCCTTGTAGGACACGAAACGCATGGACGCGCGGATTAAGTGAACGACGCAGGTTTGGACCATGGACTGGGGCCAGGTCGCTTCGATGGCTTCGGGCAGGCCAGCCAACCCGTCGCAGCACACGATCAGGACATCGCGTAGGCCTCGGTTGGCCAGCTCGGCGCACACGTGGGCCCAAAAGGAGGCGCCTTCATCGGCTTGGACCCAGATGCCCAGCACATGCTTGACCCCCTCCATGTCCACTCCCACCGCCAGGTGAGCGGCCCGGTTCTCCACCCTGTGATCGCATCGGACTTTGATGCGGATCGCATCCAGGTAGATCACCGGGTAGAACGCTTCTAAGGGGCGGTGCTGCCACTCCAAGACGGCCTCGCACACCGCGTCAGTGATCGTGGAAATCGTCCCAGCGCTGACCTCCACGCCCAGGGTGGAGGCCAGGTGATGGCGGATATCGCGTACCGTCATCCCCCCGGCATACAAGCTGATAATCATCGAATCCAAACCATCAAGGCGCCGCTGTCCTTTACGCACCAGGCGCGGGGTGAACGAGCCCGCCCGGTCCCGGGGAACCTCGATCTCGAAGGCTCCCACCTCCGACATCACGGTCTTCTTCGTCGTGCCGTTCCTCGTGTTCGAGCGCGCCTGCCCACTGGCCTGGCCCTTCTCATACCCCAAGTGCTCGGTCAGCTCCGCGGCCAACCCGCGCTCCAACGCCTCCTTAAGCAACGCCGGCAACAAGCCCTCGCTACCCGTCATCTCCACCTCGCCAGCATCAAGACGCTCAAACAACGCATCCAACGCCCCCGAGCGACGAAGCTCCTCCACCGTCTCACGCCCACTAGCGCGAGCCACAACAACATCATCATCATTCATCATGCATCAATCCTTTCAAACAAAAGACGGATACACAGACAATTAAACACGCCCTCGGATCCGCACCGGGACCCCGGCCCAAGGCGCGTCGATCACCTCCACCACCACGCGCCCGTGGCCTTGTGCGATCACCCCACAACCAGGGCAGCCAACCAGCTGGTTGCACGACTCAACATCGAGCACCAGAGCATCTGGGGTGCGAGCCACGCTCATCAGATGGAAGCCCTCCAAACCGACGAGCAGATCACACCGATCACAACGATCAAGCGACACAGAGCAGCAGCAGGTAGGGTGAGACATTGTCGAGGTCCTTTGAAGATCGCGGGGGTAGAAGTCCGCTCATCATCAAGGACCTCGACCTCTACCCGCAACCCCCAACCAACACCCGGTCACCCACACTCAACTCGGAAGAGCCCTGAAAGCAGCTACCAGAAAGGAGCCGCTGATGCCAGCAAAACCCCAGATCATTGCCGATCCTCAGACCAACCGTGGGACCGCCTTCACCATTGACGAACGCAAGCGCTTCGGGCTGATGGGTCGTCTTCCCGCAGCTGTCGAAACGCTTGAACAACAGGCCGCACGCGCCTACAAGCAGGTGTGTCGACTCGACGACGACCTCGACAAGTACATCTACCTCGAACAGCTGCACGACCGCAATGAGACGCTCTACTACAAGGTCATCATCGACCACATCGCCGAACTCCTACCCGTCATCTACGATCCGACGATCGGCGAGGCCATCAAGAAATGGTCCGCAGACTACCGCCGCTCGCGCGCCATCTACCTGTCCGTCGATCGAGTCGAGGATGTGCGGCCCACGTTTGAAGGCCTCGGCCTCGGCCCCGATGACGTCGATCTTCTGGTCGTCTCCGATGCTGAACAGATCCTCGGCATCGGCGACTGGGGTGTGAACGGCACCGACATCTCCGTCGGCAAGCTCGCCGTCTACACAGCCGCAGCCGGTATTGACCCCTCGCGCGTCATCGCGGTCAACCTCGACGTCGGCACCGACAACGAGGAGCTGCTCAACGACCCCGATTACCTCGGCAACCGCCATGGTCGTGTGCGCGGAGAACGTTACGACGCCCTCGTCAATGAGTACCTGAGCGTCGCATCCGAGCTCTACCCGCACGCACTCCTGCATTTCGAAGACTTCGGCGCTTCGAACGCGCGCCGCATCCTCGTCAACAACCGGGATAAGTACCGCATCTTCAACGACGACATGCAGGGCACCGGAGCGATCGTCATCTCCGCTGTCATTGCGGGCATGAAGACCAACGGCACGGCCTTCGCGGACCAGCGCCTCCTTGTTTACGGCGCGGGGACTGCGGGAACCGGCATGGCCGATCAGATCCATGCGGGCATGGTGCGCGCTGGACTGACGCCCGAGCAGGCGAAGGACCGCATTTGGCTGATCGACCGCGCCGGACTGGTGACCGATGACATGGAGGGGCTGCCCGATTACCAGGCGGCCTACGCGCGCAACGCCTCCGAGGTCGCCGACTGGGAGCGCAAGGACGGTGCGATCGGCCTGCTGGAGACCGTTCGCCGCGTCCGCCCGACGATCCTGATCGGAACGTCGACGGATCACGGCGCCTTCACGCAGGATGTCATCGAGTCTTTGAGCGAGGGGTGCGAGCGACCCATCGTCCTGCCCTTGTCGAATCCGACGGAGAAAATCGAGGCCATGCCACAGGACATCATCGCCTGGTCCAAGGGGCGCGCGCGCTGGTGGCCACGGGCATCCCGATCCTGCCCTTCGACTACGAGGGGACGACCTTCCACATCGGGCAGGGAAACAACTCGTTGCTGTACCCGGGCCTGGGGCTTGGAACGATCGTGTCCGGTGCCCCTCGCGTGACCGATGCGATGATTCTGGCCGCCGCCGAGGCCGTGGCCAGCCAGGTGACATCGCACGAGCTGGGTGCGTCCCTCCTGCCGCCGGTGGACCACTTGCGTGCGTCGTCAGCGACTGTCGCGGTTGCCGTCGTCCGTCAGGCTATCGCAGATGGCCAGTGCGACATGGATCCGGGTGACGTTGTCGAGGCCGTTCGCCGCGCCATGTGGCAGCCGGTCTACCAGGACCTGGAGGGCTGAATTGTGAGAGCAAGGCCGCGCCGGTTCCCGTGGGGCAGCCGGCGCGGCTTCTTGTGAGACGGAACGTTTTCGCGGTTGTGCTTGTTGTGGGAGGCGGTGCACCCGATCCGTAGGCATTACACCCCCTTCTGATCGGGTGTATCGCGACGTAACGGGTGCACCGCGACGTAACGGGTGCGGCGCCTCTCGTGCTACCTGGCGCTGCAGGTGTGGAGCGCGTCAGCGACGGACTCAGGTTGCGGTTGTGGGTCGGCGTGAACGCCTCCTATGCTCACCGCGCCCGTGTGCGCGAGCCGGAGCTACGTGCGTCAACGGCGCAGCGGGGATGCGCAGGAGGACAACAAACAGAGGAGGGGCCCAAGCCTTACGGCTCAGGCCCCTCCTATTGCTGTACGAACGCGGCGCGATCATCGCGTGGGTGCTGTGATGACCGGCGTGCGCATCAGATGCGCAGCGTGGTCACTGACTGGCGGAATGCGCATAAACACTGAGCGCTATCAGCGCCACGCACTGACGCCTCACGCCAAGGCCGCGCCACGCTATCGCCTCACTCGCCGCCCTTGCGGCGGCGGATGCGCTTGCGGGCGCGGGGCGCGCGCTCAGCACCAGCCGAAGCGGAACCGGCAGAACCAGCATCGGAATGCTGCGAGTGCTCGCCACGGCCACGGCCACGGGTGCCGCGGTCGGAGCGGCCTCCCTTGCCGGCGTTCAGCGTGCGATCGCCGTCCTGGGAGCCGCGACGCGACCCGCGCGAACGCGACCCCTCGGAAGAAGCACCACGCGCGGAGCGCCCACGGCCGCCACGCGACCCCGAACGCGAACCGCCGCGCGACCCGGAACGGCCGCCCCGGCCTCGTCCCTCGGAGCGGGGAGCGGAGCCGCCCAGGTCCTCGAGGACCTCGGCGTCCAGGCCAGCGCGCGTGCGCTTCGCGCGCGGCAGGCGACCGGTCGTGCCCTCCGGGATGTTCAGGTCGGTGAACAGGTGGGGGGGAGGTGTGGTAGGTCTCGAGCGGATCCGGCACGCCCAGGCCCAGGGCCTTGGAGATGAGCGACCAGCGCGGCGTATCGTCCCAGTCGACGAAGGTGACGGCCGTGCCCGAGTTGCCCGCGCGGCCCGTGCGCCCGATGCGGTGGATGTAGATCTTCTCGTCTTCGGGGCACTGGTAGTTGATGACGTGCGTGACGTCGTCGACGTCGATGCCTCGCGCGGCGACGTCGGTGGCGACCAGGACGTCGACCTTGCCGTTACGGAAGGCGCGCAGCGCCTGCTCGCGCGCGCCCTGGCCCAGGTCGCCGTGCAGTGAGCCGACCGCAAAACCGCAGTCCGTGAGGTCCTCGCCGAGGCGGGCGGCGGTGCGCTTTGGTGCGGCAGAAGATGATGGTGCGGCCGCGCCCCTCCGCCTGGAGGATGCGGGCGACGACCTCCACCTTGTTCATGGCGTGAACACGGTAGATGACCTGCTTGACCGTGTTGACGGTCTGGTTCTGGTCGTCGGGATCCTGCGCGCGGATGTGGGTGGGCTGGACCATGAAGCGGCGGGCCAGGGCCACGACGGGGCCGGGCATGGTCGCGGAGAACAGCATGGTGTGGCGGTTCTCGGGGACGCGGGCCAGCAGTGTCTCGACGTCGGGCAGGAAGCCCAGGTCGAGCATCTCGTCGGCCTCGTCGAGGACGACGGTCTCGACGCCGGACAGGTGCAGGTGGCCCTTGCGCAGCAGGTCGATGAGGCGGCCGGGCGTGCCCACGACGATGTCGGCGCCACGCTCGAGAGCCTCGATCTGGGGCTCGAAGGCGACGCCGCCGTAGATTTCGACGATGCGGGTCGACAGGTACTTGGCAGCCTCGCGCAGATCCTGGGCGACCTGCTTGGTGAGCTCGCGGGTCGGCAGGATGATGAGGGCCTGCGGCTGGTTCGGGTTGAGCAGGTCCTCGTAGCCCTCTTCGTCGGGCGCGATGACGTCCTCGAGCACGGGGATGCCGAAGCCGAGGGTCTTGCCGGTGCCGGTCTTGGCCTGGCCGATGATGTCGTGGCGCTCCAGCGCGGGGCCAAGGGTGAGGGCCTGGATGGGGAAGGGGTGCGTGATGCCCTTGTCTTCGAGGGCGTCGACGATCGGGTCGGTGACGCCGAAGTCCGCGAAGGATTTCTTCTCCAGGTCGTCGCCGCCCTTTCCGGTGATGTCCGGGGTGGCCTCTTCGACCTCGGGGGCTGCGGGCTTGATGTTGCCGAGGCGGACGACGCCTGCGGAGTATTCGACGGACGAGGCCGGGGTGGCCTCCTGCGTGGTGGCCTCGCTCTGTGTGGTGGCGTCGTTGTCGGGGGTGGGCTCGATGGCCTCGATGCTCGTGTTGGTCACGATCTGCCTTGTCTCCCGGGCTTTTCCGGGGTTGGGGTCGGTGCCGATCGCGCATTGTCTGGCGCGGGGATTGTCGTCCGCGCGAATGTGATGTGCAAAAAGAATGCGACCGGGCTTCCGGTGGTCACCTTTCAGTGTAATGGTGTGGGAGCTGACAGCGGTGGAGGCGCTGGTCACAGCGCAGCGGGTGCGGGTGGCGCAGCGGGTGCGGGTGGGGCAGCGGGTGCGGGTGGTGTTGCACGCGTCGAATGGGGAGCCGTGGAGCTTGTCAGGCACTATGCTGTAGTCATGGCACACGAATTTGATTCCGTCCCCGCCGACGACGCCGAAGTCCTTGGTATTCTCGCCTATTCGTCGCTCGCGTTTATGACGCGATTGGCGAAGGACGGCGAGCAGGCCCCCACGTTCGAGGCGCATGTGGAGCATGCGCGCATGGCGGCGCGCTGTTTCAAGCTCTACCAGCAGCTGGAGGTGTGGAGCGGCCATCGCGGCTTTGATCTGCTGGCGGCTGGTGATGCGTTCTCGGGCGCGTACGACGATTTGGATGCGCGCACGCGTCCCACGACGTTCGCGGAGCGGGCTGTCAAGACGTTCATTACGCGCGGCATGCTGGGTGACATGTTGATTCGCGTCGCGCAGGTGCACGGCCTGTTCGAGGGGATCGAGGACGTGTGGCCTTTCGAGCAGGGGCATTGGGTGCGTGCGCACCTGGGCCCGCAGATTGAGGCGGATCCGCAGCTGGCGGATCGTCTGTCCCTGTGGGGTCGCCGCGTGGCGGGCGAGGCCCTGGGCCTCGTGCGTGCGACGCTGTTCACCTACCCGTCGCTGGCGGTCTCCCCGGAGAACGTCGATGAGATCACGGAGTACGTGATCAAGCGCCACGGGGAGCGCATGAGGGACATTCACCTGAAGGCCTGAGGCCACAGGTATAGACGAGGCCGGGGAGCGCGAGCGGTTCAGTTCCGCAGTGCGTTCCCCGGCCTCGTCTGTCTGGGCGCGAATTAGTGGATCGCGAATCCGACGCGGCGCTCGGTCTTGGCGGCGATCTGCACGTAGCCGAGGGCGTGGGCGGGTACGAGGGTGCGCTGGCCCTTGGTGTCGGTGAGGTCGAGGACGCCGTGGGCGGAGGCAAGGGCCTCGTTGACCTTGGCCATGAGCTCGTTTTCGCTCATGTCGACGTCGAGGCCGAGCTGGCGCGTGTTGTCGCGGATGCCGATGAAGATCTCCATGGTGACTCCTTGCTGGTAAATGTCGTCATGGCCATCATATGTGCCGCAGATGTGGGTGGGGTCTGCGAGTATTGCGTTATGAGCGAAATCAAGGTCAGGTTGCGGCGCCGCCCGGAGGGTTGGTGGCGCCTGCCAGAGCTGAATGCTGAGCAGCACGCGGTCGTGGTGGCGGCGCGCTCGGGCGACGTGATTGCGCGAGGTGCGCCGTCCTCTGGCCGTTCGACGTGCGCCCTGGTGGTGTTCGAGCAGGCGGTGAGTGCGGGCACTTCAGCGTTGATTCTGGCCCCCGACCGCACGCGCGCGGACGTGTTGACGCCGCGCGCGCAGGCGCTCGGCCCCGCGGTGGTGCGCCCGGTGCGCACGCCCGCGTCCTTCGCCTATCAGGTGGTGGCGACGTGGCGCACTCAGCGGGAGGTGCCGCTGGAGGGCGTCGAGCTGGTGACAGGTGCGGCCCAGGATCAGGCGTTGGCCGAGCTGCTGGCGGGCGTGGATGCTCCCTGGCCGGAGGAAATCGGCGAGCAGATGCGCGCGATGCCGGCGTTTCGCGCGGAACTGCGTAACCTGGTGGCCCGCGCGGGCGAGGCGGGGATGGGCGCGGCTTCCCTGTCCGAGGCCGGGGCACGTTTCGGGCATCCCGAATGGGTGGGGGCGGGCGCGATTGTCGCGGCCCTGGAGGAGGGGCCCGAGCATTCCCCGGAGTACCCTCAGACGCTGCGCGTGGACCTGTCGCGCATCCAGTCCCTGGCCGCGGAGCTGATCGGAACGTGGCAGGGGTGCGCGGAGGAGCGCGGCGTGCAAGCACCGTGCCCGGTTCCCGACGTCGTCATCGTGGATGACCTGCAGGATTGCACGCCGTCGACGCTGACGCTCCTTGGGGCTTGCCGGGACGCGGGGGCCCGGATCATCGCGTTCTCGGATTCCGACGTGGCGGTGGCAGGGTATCGCGGGGGCGAGCCGCACCTGGACCGTCGTCTGGCCTCGGCGCTGGGCGTTCAGATCGCGGAGCTCGGCCAGGTCTACGACACGTCCCGCGCGGTGCGTGAGCTGGCGCGTCAGGCGTGCGCGCGCATCGCCCAGTCCGGCTCTCCCGCCCGTCGCGGCGCGCAGGTCGCCGATGACGCGCCCGAGGGGGCGCTCGTCACCCATCTGGGGGCCACGCCCTCGCAGATGGGCGCGCTCATCGCCCGCGCTCTGCGTTCCCGGCACTGCATGACGGCGTCGATTTTTCGGATCAGGTTGTCATCGTGCGCAGTGCCTCCATGGTCGCGGAAACCAGGCGTTACCTGGCTCGCGGCGGCGTCCCCCTGGCCGGGGGCGGCAGGGCCTTCGACTTTGCCTCGCAGCCCACGACCCGCCTTCTCTTGGACCTCGTGACTCTTCCGACGGGGGACAGCGACACCGACGCGGCCCAGCGCCGCGAGCTCGCCGAGCGCCTCTTGCCGTCGGCGCTCGTGGGGGCGGATGCCCTGGCCGTGCACCGGCTGCTGCGTCGCTTGAACGCCGCGCGCGCCCAGGCCGCCGAGGAGGCGGGGGAGGAGAGCGCGCTGATCCCGCTGACGGTGGCAGACCTCGTGGACGAGCCCGATACGTGGCGGCCCACCCTCGAGGCGGGGGTGCAGGCCCCGGGCCGACGCGGGTGGAACGACCGCGCCCTCGCGCGTGCGCTTGAGACGGCGGCGCGCATGTGGGAGCTGGGCAGGCAGGGGGACGCCCGCCCGCAGCAACGCTTGTGGGAGCTGTGGGAGGTCTCCGGCGTCGCCGATGACTGGCGCTCGCGGGCCATCGCCTCGGACGAATCCTCCAGCTGGTACGACGATCAGCTAGACGCGGTCGTCGCGCTCATGCGCGTCGCCGACGTGTGGGAGCAACGCAACCCGGCCGGATCCGCGCGTGATTTCGCCTCGGAGCTGTTGGCGGGGTCGGTTCCCATCGACACGATTTCGCGCGTGGGCGTGCGACCCGGCGGCGTCGAGGTCCTCACCCCCGCGCAGGCGATGGGCCGCCGCTGGCAGGTCGTGGTCCTCGCGGGCCTCCAGGATGGGGCGTGGCCGAATCTGCGCCTGCGCGATCGGATCCTGCGCGCCGACTGCTGGCGGACGTGGGGGCTGGCAGGTTCGCCGTGGGCGAGGACGGGCGTGAGGAGCTCATCGATTCGACGCGGGCCGCGCGCCGGGCCGTCCTGGACGACGAATACCGCCTCTTCGTCGCGGCCATCACGCGCTCGCGGTGTTACGTGCACGCGGGGGCTGTGCGCTCGGAGGATGCCGCGCCCTCCGTGTTTTTCGACATAGTGGCGCGCCTGGCGGGCACGCCCCGCGAGGACGACGTGGTGCCTCTGGACCAGGTGGACGCGCCCCTGTCCCTGCCCGGGCACATCGCGGATCTGCGCGCGCGTGCCGCCTCGGATGATCGGGTGGACGCCGAGCTCGCGGCCACGCTCCTGGCCCTCATGGCCCGCGAGGGCATCGCCTCGGCGCAGCCGGAGCGCTGGCTGGGCGCGGGCGGCACGCCCACCACGGCGGAACCCTACAGTGGTGACGTCACGCTTCTCGCCGTCGCAGTTCGAGCGGGCGCTTGCCTGCCCGCTGCGGTGGTTCCTCACCACCATCGGCGCCGACGGGCCATCGACTGCGGCGGCCAGCCTGGGAACGCTCGTTCACGCGCTGGCCGAGGAGAACCCGCACGGCAGCGCGCAGGAGCTGACCGAGGCGCTTGAGGCGCGGATCGAGGAGCTGGGTTACAACCTGGACACGTGGGCTGGGCGGCACGCAGATCGGCGCGCGCACGCCATCGTTGACAACCTGGCCTCCTACATGGCGGGTGTTCCCGGCCGGGTGGAGGTCGAGCGATCGGTCGAGGCCCAGGTGGAGGGGGTGACGATCCGCGGGCGCATGGATCGCCTCGAGCATGTCGACGAGGGCGTGCGCGTCACCGACCTGAAGACGGGTAAGAGCGGGCACAGCGCGAAGACCGTCCCCGATAATCCGCAGCTGGCGGCCTATCAGATGGCCCTCCTCGCATCGGGGGAGCGGGTCGCGGGCGCGCGCATCGCCTGCTCGGGGACAAGAAGGCTAAGTCCTTCGATCAGCGGCCCCTGGAAGGGGAGACCTTGGAGAGGTGGCGCGAGAAGGTGCGCGAGGTCGCTGCCATCGCGCGCGGCCCCTACTTCCAGGCGACGCCCTCGGATAAGGCCTGTATGTATTGTTCTTTTGATCGGCTGTGCCCGGCTCGGGAGCGCGGCCGTAAGGTGGTGGAGTGACGTGGCGGGAGACAGTGCGATGACCCTGAGCGCAACTCAGATTCAGGCGATCGTCGATGCGACGAAGACACCGACCCCGGAGCAGGTGCGCGTCGTGGAGGCTCCGCGCAGGCCGCTCCTCGTCGTCGCGGGCGCGGGCTCGGGTAAGACGGAGACCATGTCGATGCGGGTACTGTGGCTCCTGGCCAACCACCCGGACTTGACGCCGGCCTCGATCCTGGGCCTGACCTTCACGCGCAAGGCGGCGGGCGAGCTCGGCGACCGCCTGCGTGAACGCATCCGCCTGCTGTCGCGCGAATTGCCGCAGCTGAGTGAGCGCTTGGATGAGGACCCGGTGACCCTGACGTATAACTCGTTCGCGGAGCGCATCGTGTCCGAGCACGGGATGCGCATCGGGATTGACCCGGATTTCTCGATGCTCTCCGAGGCGGGGGCCCTCGACCTGATGACGCAGATCGTCGAGGCGTGGCCCACGGACTTGGACGATGATCTGAGCCCCGCGGGCGTCGTGGGCAGGGTCCTGCATCTCGCGGGTGAGATCGCCGAGCACGGCTACACGGTGGAGAGTGCGCGCCAGGCCTTGGAGGGGTTCGGGCGGGAGCTGGAGATCGTGGGGGACTCGAACAAGGCGGCCCAGGAGCTGCATCAGGCGAACCAGCGCCGCATCGCATTCCTCGGTCCGATCGAGGCCTACCAGAAGCGCAAGCGGGAAATGGGCCTCCTGGATTTCTCGGATCAGCTGGTGCTGGCCACTCGCATCGTGCGCGAGGTTCCCTCCGTGCGCGCCGCGCTGCGCGAGGAGTTCCGCGCGGTGCTCCTCGACGAGTTCCAGGACACCTCCGTCATCCAGATGGAGCTGCTGTCCACTTTGTTTGGCGACCACGCGGTGACCGCGGTGGGCGACCCGAATCAGGCGATTTACGGGTGGAGGGGGGCATCGGCCTCATCCCTGGAGACGTTCCTGGAGCGCTTCCAGACGGGGGCGCCCGGGGAAGGGCAGACTCTCACGCTGTCGACCGCGTGGCGTAACGACGTGTCGATCCTGGACGCGGCGAATCGCGTGGCCGAGCCCCTGCGCGAGGTCGCCTCCTATCAGGCGGGCAAGGAGCAGCTGAATGCACAGTCTCCCGTTCTGGTCCCGCGTCCGGGGGCGGGGCGCGGCGTCGTCGAGATCGCCTACCCGGCCGCCTACGAGGATGCGCTGGCGGCGACGGTCGACTTCGTGCGGCGGGTTCGCGCGCAGCCGGTCACGGACGGCAAGCGGCGCACGGTCGCCGTCCTGAGCAGGCGCCGCAAGGACTTCCCGTTGATCGACGCCGCTCTTCGTGAGGCGGGGATCCCCACGGAGATCGTGGGGCTGGGCGGGTTGCTCGACCAGCCGGCCGTGCAGGATGTGCGCGCGGCGCTGGAGTTGGCCTACGACGTGTCGGCGTCCCCGTGGCTGGCGCGACTCCTGGCGGGCATCGACCTGGGTGCCGCAGACCTGATGGCGCTCGGCGACTGGGCGCGTGCCTTGGCGCGTCGGGAGGGGGCCAGTTCCCACCAGGCGGTTCTCCTGGATGCCGTGGATGACCCGCCGGCCCCCGGCTGGGCGGACAAGGCGCGTCCCGCGATCAGCGAGGAGGCGGTGCGCCGCGTGCGCCTGCTGGGCGAGCGCCTGCGCCAGGTCCGCGAGGGCGTGGGCCGCTCGATCACCGAGCAGGTCGAGCGCGCGATCCTCATCATGGGGACGCTGGACGACGTGATCGCGGACCCGCTGTCGATGGGCGGGCGCGCGGCGCTGGACGAGTTCATTGCCGTGGCCGCCGCCTATGAGAAGGAGACGCCGGGAGCTTCGCTCGGCTCGTTCCTGGCGTACCTGAGGTTGGCGGATGAGCGTGAGGATGGGCTTGACGCGCCGTTGGGGGGAGCCGGATCCGAAGGCTGTCCAGATCCTGACGGTGCACGGCTCGAAGGGCCTGGAGTGGGATGGCGTCGTCGTCTTTGGCCTGTGCGATGGCGTGTTTCCCTCGCATAACAAGAGGACCAGCGTGGAATGGACGGAGGATGTTCCCCCTGCCAAGGCGTGGTTGACGGACAGCGGGGCGTTGCCGCATCCGCTGCGAGGGGATTGTGGGGACCTGCCCCCGTTCGTGCCCGTCGTCGAGGGTTCCCGGACTGCTTCCGCGGCTTACGACAAGTGGGCGACGCAGGTCTACAAGCCTTCCGTCGGCGTGTATGCGGAGCGTGAGGAGCGGCGCCTGGCCTACGTGGCGATGACCCGTGCGCGCAGCGCGCAGCTGTTGGTGGGGTCGTGGACGTCGGACTTCAACATGAAGGTTGCTCACCCGTCTCGCTACCTGATGGAGGCCAGCGCCCAGCTGTTCGGTCATACTCCGCAGCCCAAGCAGGGAACGGCGGGGGCCGTGGAGGATCGCGGCGTGTGGGGATCGGGTGCCTGGCGCGACCTCGGCGTCGAGCCCGCCGTGGGGGAGGGGGCCTGCCTGATTGCCCCGATTCCGGGTGAGGAGGAGCGCGAGGCGCTGTCTGCGCGGGCGCCCTCGGAAACGTTCCCGCTGGCGCCGGGGCCGTCGCGTCAGCGGGTCGCGGCAGCGGCGGCGTCCGTGCGCGCGCAGCTGCGTGAGTTCGCGCAGGATAGGGACGTGTTCGAGGCCTTGGCGGAGTTGGGCGATGACCCGGCGGTGCGGGACACGATCGCCCTGATCGAGGAGGATCGGCTGGGCCGGGAGGCGCCGGTCGTGGACCTGTGGGCCGAGCGCGTGCCGGCCACGTCTGTCTCTTCGCTGCTGCAGGATGCGGGGGAGTTCGCGCGCGATATGCGTCGGCCGATGCCCGTCAAGCCCAGTTCTTTCTCCGCGCTGGGCACGGTCTTCCACGCGTGGGCCGAGCGCGAGCTGCACATCGCGGGGGCCGATCCTGCTGCCGAGGCCCAGGATCCATCGGCGGTCGCGCCCGGTGAGGATGCCGTGCTGTCGGGCGGTGGCGACGCGGTAGAGGAGGCGCTGCTGACCGCGAAGGAGCGCGAGCTGCTCGAGAGGCTACGCGAGAACTTCCGCGCGTTCGTCGCGGGGGGGAACTGGCGAACTATCGAGCCGTCGCTATCGAGGAGGCCTTCTCCGTGGAGGTGGGCGGCGTGTCCGTCCAGGGCCGCATCGACGCTGTTTTTGAGCGCGTGAGCGGGGAGGGGCCGCGTTTCCTGGTTGTGGATTGGAAGAGTGGCCAGCCGGTGACGCGTAAGACGAAGCCGGAGAAACTGGCTTATTTCGCGACGCAGCTGCGCCTGTACCGACGCGCGTGGGCCGCTCGCATGGGCGTGGATGCCGCCGAGGTCGGCGCGATGGTCGCCTTCCTGGCGGGGCCGTCGCACTACACGCTCGAGAGCCTGGAGGCCATACTCGGATCGGGCACCGCCTCCCTGGACGAGGCGCTGCGCAGTGTTTTGGATTTTTAAAATCCGTGTTTAATCAAAGTGGATGGGTGACAGGCTGACAAGAGTTTGACGAAAACGGTTGAAAAGCCTGTCACCCGCGTCCTCAAAAGCCTTCACAGGATAATCAGGCTTAATCGCCGTATGTGATGAATGCAAAAACCTCGCTTGTGTGGCCTGCTCAGAGGCTGGTAGCATTGTCCTGTCAATTTCAATGATGAGTGACGGCACGTTACGGACCGTTTCCCGGTCAGCGCTACAGAGAGGCGGCGCGCGGGTTACTGGAGTCGTGTGCCCTAACAGGAAGGAGCGTACTATGCGCCCCACTATCTCCTCGTTCCTTGCGCTCGGAGCCACGGCCTCGGCGTTCGCGCTGCTCGCAGGTGCTTGCGGCTCGGGCGGTACTGCGAGCGGCGGATCCGGTGGCGACCAGGTCCACCAGATGTACACGTGGGTCTCGACGGAGAACGACCGCGCGCAGTGGCAGTCCTTTGTCGACGCGGCTAAGGAAGCCGACCCGAACTTCACCCTCACCTTCGACGGCCCGTCCTTCAATGACTACTGGACCAAGGTCAAGACTCGGATGGTCGCTGGTGACGCGCCCTGCATCCTCACCACGCAGGCTGCACGCGCGCAGGAGCTGTCCGGCATCCTCGAGCCCCTCGACTCCTACATGGAGAAAGCCGGCATCAAGGCCTCCGACTATAACGCCGCGATGATGCAGGGCATGACGGTCGACGGTCACGTCCTGGCGCTGCCCTACGACGCCGAGCCCGACGTCTTGTACTACAACCGCGAGCTCTTCGAGAAGGCCGGCCTCGCCGCGCCGACGACCTCGTACACGACCGAGCAGTTCCTCTCCGACGCGAAGGCCCTCACCGGTGACGGTAAGTACGGCGTGGCCGTCAAGCCGCTGCTCCTGGGCAACGCGCCCGGCGACTTTGGTATCTCCTTCGGCGGCCAGGTCTCCCAGGACGGTAAGAACACGCTGACGGATCCCAAGTTCGTGGAGGGCGTGCAGTTCGCATTCGACCTGGTGCACAAGGAGCAGGTCGCAGTCGCCCCGAACGCCGCCGATAACGATGGCCCCGCCCAGACCGCCTTCACCTCGGGAACCGCCGCGATGATCATCGACGGCCCGTGGATGTACGGCTCCTTCGAAAAAGAGCTCGGCGACAAGCTCGGCGTTGCCGTCATTCCGACCCCGTCGGGCCAGCCCCGCGCGGTCATCCAGGGCTCCGGCTTCGGCATCTCGAAGTCCTGCCCCGACAAGCAGGCCGCCTTCGACGTTCTCAAGCAGCTGGTCACCCCCGAGGTCATTGGCTCGGTGGCGGACAAGCAGGGGACCGTCCCCTCGGTCGAGTCCGCGATGGACAAGTGGGCCGCGAACAAGCCCGCTGACAGCGCCGAGGTGGTGAAGGTTCTCCTCGAGAACGGCACCCCGCTCGTGACGACCACGACGTGGAACCAGATCAACACGTCCTTCCAGCAGTACTCGCCCGAGGGCTTCCGCGGCACCAAGACCGCGCAGGATATCCTCTCCGATCTGCAGAACTCCGCCGGCTGAGTCCGGCTCCCCATTGACGAGGCCGGGGTGACCTGCTCGGGTTCCCCGGCCTCGCTGGGTGGGTCCCTTGGCGTTAGCGCTGACGATGATGGTCGGCGCTGCGCGCTGGGCCCACCACGTTCCTGTGATGGAAAGGTGGCACTGCCGATGAGCACTGACACTGTGGCACCCGGCCGCGAGGCGCCAGCGGGCGCGGCGGAAACGGGTGAGGCGAAGGCCTCGAAGCGCGCGAAGAAGGCGCGCGACGCGGGTAAGCGAGGCGACGGCGTGCGCGCTCTCGTCTACCTGGCTCCGGGCATGACCGGCTTCCTGCTGTTCATCGTCCTGCCTCTGATCGCGTCCCTCGTGATCTCTTTCTTCGACTGGTCGCTCTTCGGGGGTGGCCGTTTCGTCGGAATCGACAACTACAAGCGCATGCTCAGCGGAGCGGATCCCGCGTTCTGGACGGTCATGCGCAACACCGTCGTGTTCGCAGCGTGCTACACGGCGCTCAACCTGGTGATCTCGATCGGCCTGAGCTACTGGCTCCAGCGCGTCCCGGAGTGGCTCAGCCGGATCCTGCGCGTCATTTTCTTCATCCCAGTGGTCACCCCGATGGTCGGTAACGCGCTGATCTGGCGCCTCCTGCTCTCCGACCACGGCGTCGTGAACTCCGCGCTCGGTGTCTTCGGGATCGAGCACATCCCGTTCCTGAATAAGCCCGCTCTGGCGATGGGGTCGCTGCTGGTGATGAGCCTATGGCAGGGCCTGGGCTACAACATCGTGGTCCTGACGGCGGGGCTCAACGGCCTGAACACCTCGGTGCTCGAGGCCGCCACAATCGACGGCTGCAACGGCGTGCAGCGATTCTTCAAGGTCGTCTTCCCGATGATTTCCCCGACCGTCTTCTTCTGCACGGTCATGACGATCATCGGCGCCTTCAAGGTCTTCGCTCAGCCCTATTTCCTGACGCTTGGCGGCCCGGGAGAGTCGACCAACACGATCGTGTTGTCCCTGTACCGCAACGGTTTCTCATTCGACAAGCTCGGATACGCCTCGTCGATGGCGTGGGTCCTCTTCGTGATTGTCATGACGGTGACGGCCCTGCAGTTCGCGGGCCAGAAGAAGTGGGTGAACTACGATGCGTAGCAAAAAACGACTGTCAACTGCTGTCTCGGTTGTCCTGCTGGGGATTGTTGGGGTCGCGTTCCTGTTCCCCTTCGCGTGGATGGTCGCGACCTCCCTGAAGCCCACGACCGAGGTTTTTACCTTCAGTCCGACGGGCAGCGAGGTGGCGTGGGAGAACTATCCCTCCGCGCTGCGCTCGATTCCCTTCGGTCGGGTCGTGCTCAACTCGTTCATTGTGTCGTTGTCCGGCGCGGCCCTCGTGGTCGTCGTGTCAGTTTTGTCGGCATACGCCTTCGCGCGGCTGCGCTTTAAGGGGCGCGATCACCTGTTCATGCTGTTCCTGGGCACGCTCGTCCTGCCCCAGGAGGTCCTCGTGATTCCGCTGTACATCGGCATGCAGCGCATGGGCCTCGTGAACTCGTATTTCGCGCTCATCGTGCCCTTCGCGTTCGGGGCGTTCGGGGCGTTCCTGATCCGGCAGTTCCTGCTGTCCTTGCCCCTCGAGTTCGAGGAGGCGGCGCGCATCGACGGCTGCAGCGACTGGCAGATCCTCACGAAGATCCTCCTGCCCCTCCTGAAGGCTCCGATCACGGTGGTCGGCGTGTTCGCGTTCATCGACTACTGGTCCTCGTTCCTGTGGCCCCTCATCGTGGTCAACGATTCGACGCTGGCGACGATCCCGCTGGGCCTGCAGATGTTCTCGGGCGAGCGCGGCACCGACTGGGGTCCGCTCATGGCGGCGGTCACGATGACGACCATCCCGTCGATTCTGCTGGTCGTGTTCCTGCAGAAGCAGCTGGAAAAGGGCGTCACCCTGGGCGCCTTCGGGGGACGGTGATGAGCGTGGAACATCGTGAAACACTCGGCGACTCCGCCCGCTGGGGGGCGTTGGCTCGCCCGACGCCGCAGTGGTTCCAAGACGCGCCGCTCGGGATCTTCGTCCACTGGGGGCCCTACTCGGTGCCCGCGTGGGCGGAGGATCACGGGGAGCTCGGCGTCGAGGACGACTGGGAGGCATGGTTTACCCATAATTCATACGCGGAGTGGTACTTCAACACGATCCGTATCCCGGGTTCTCCGGCGGCGCGCCGCCACAAAGGACCTGTATGGGGCTGCCCCCTACGACGCGTTCTTGGACGCGTGGGACCCGGATGCGTGGGACCCATCCGAGTGGATGCGTCTCTTCCACCGTGCGGGCGCCTGCTACGCGGTGCTGACGACGAAGCACCACGACGGCGTGACGCTGTGGGACGCCCCGGAGACGGGCACGCGCAACACGGTTCGCCGGGGTCCGCGCATCGACCTCGTGGCGGGCTTCGCGGATGCCGCGCGGGCGCAGGGACTGCGCGTTGGCCTGTACTACTCCGGTGGCCTGGACTGGCACTACCGGCCTGCGCGGCCCATCCTGTCCGAGGATGACTGCAAGGACCTGTGCCGACCGAAGGACGCGGATTACGCGCGCTACTGCTTCGTGCACGTGCGCGACCTGATCGACCGCTACGCCCCCGACGTCGTGTGGAACGACATCGATTGGCCAGACGAGGGGAAGAACTTCGGCCCCTACGGTCTGGGCACGCTCTTCGAGTACTTCTACGCGGCTCGCCCCGAGGGGGTCACGAATGACCGTTACGGCGGTGTGCACGCGGACTACCTGACCAGCGAGTATCAGCACATGGGGGGATTCGGAGACCAGCGGGAAGCCCTGGGAGAATTGCCGAGGCGTGGGCCTGTCCTTCGGGTACAACCGCGCCGAGGGGGACCATCAGTACCTGAGCGGGGCGGGTGCCGTCCGTCACCTGGTGGACGTCGTCTCGCGCGGCGGGCGCCTCCTGCTCAACGTGGGCCCGAAGGCCGACGGGACGATTCCTCGCGAGCAGCGCGAGTGCCTCGAGGGCCTGGGCGCATGGAACGACCTGTATGGGCCGGAGCTTCTGGGCGTGCGTCCGGTGTCGGCAGAGTCGGCGCGGGCTGTGCGCGCGGTGTCGGCTTCGGGCTCGGACGAGGCCTGGGTGCGTCTCCTGGGGCACGGTGACCATGTGGCCGTGGTGGCGGATGCGTCCGTCTCGCAGGTGTCGGGTCTGCCCAGCGGATTCGACTACTCGCGTTCCACGATTCTCACGCCGGGCGCGGCGTGCTCGTGGGACGGCCAGAGCCTGCATCTGCAGGCCGGGGAGAACCCACCCAGGGATGCTCGCGGGAACGTTCATCCCATCGTGATTACTGCGCCTTCGGCGTGAGTTGAGGGTGTCGGCGCGGGCCTGAGGCTCCGCGCCGACACCTTTTTCTCAAGGAGCAGCGGATCGGTCGCTTCGAGGGCCCTGGGGATGGCCATGCGTCATAGCTGAGGATGTTGTTCTTAGCTGAGCGATGTTGGGAGGAAAGCCCGTGAGGAGCCAGAAGTGACAGAGGGGCGCTGTACGATGGAGATACTGAATAGGTGCGTGGGAGGAGGAGCGTTATGAGCACGCGTGTCGCCGTCAGTGAGCCGGTGCTGTCGTGGGCCCTTCGGCGCTCTGAGCGTACCTTCGAGGAAGCGCTGACGAGGTTCCCGAAACTTGGGGACTGGATGGGCGAAAATGCCCAGCCGACTCTTCATGACCTCGAGAAGTTTGCGGCTTTTACCCACACGTCCCTCGGTGCGCTCATCATGCCTGAACCCCCTGATGAGACACTGCCAATCGCCGATATGCGTACCCGTGAGAGTGCTGCTATTGAGCGGCCCTCTGGGAATCTTCTCGACACCATCGACCGTTATCAGCAGTTCCAGGATTGGTATCACGATTACGCCCTCGAACAGGGAGCGGAGAAACTTCCATTCCTAGGGTCTGCGAGCACGCAGGATTCCCCACGGGTTATTGCTCGCCGTGTACGCTCTCTCCTACAACTCGATCACGTGTCGGCGACCGAAACCCAGCAATGGCGCCACGATCTCGTCGCAGCGCTTGAAGGCGTAGATGTGCTTGTCATGAGGAGTGGCGTCGTCGGTACGAGCAACACGAGGAAGCTCTCTACGCGGGAGTTCCGTGGATTTAGCCTCTACGACGACATTGCCCCCCTTGATTTTCGTCAACGTCGCTGACGAACCGTATAGCGCACAGAACTTCACCCTTCTGCACGAGTTTGCTCACTTGCTTCTCGGACACAGTGCATTGTCTGGGGGTGATCGGTTGCTTGGTGGAACCGGTGAAGAGGCATGGTGCAATCGCATCGCTGCATGTGTGCTGCTACCTGACGAGGTGCTGAAGGCTTTCGATGAAGCGACAACTGTGCAGGACTACCGCGCCCTCGCGCGCCGCTTCGGTGTGTCCGCCGAGGTTGCACTCCACAGGCTGTACGGGGCTCACCGGATCGATGAGGAGCGTTATGGTGTGCTTCTAGAGGCGGTGCGTGCTGACTACGGTGGCGAGAAAGCGCCGCAGCGGCGGTGGTAACTATTACAACACTCTCACCGCGCGTCTTGGGCGTTCATTTGCGACCGCGATCGTCGCATCCACCCTGGAAGGGCGTACGGGATTCACGGAGAGTTTCCGTATGATCGGCACACACAAGAGGGAAGTGTTCGACGAACTGGCGAGACATCTCGAGGTGGTGTGAGAGATGTACGTCCTCGACACGAACGTCTTCATCGATGCTGCAAACGCGTACTATGCGTTCGATCTGGCTCCTGGATATTGGGACTTCCTCGTTCAGCTATTCAACTCTCACCACGCCGTGAGTATCAAGTCGGTGAGGCGGGCGACGGTGATCCTCTCAAGGACTGGGCGAAGCAGAATAGACAACACTTTATTGCTCCCGACTCGCGCGTGGTGGCCCGCTATCAGCAGGTCATGAAGTGGGCAAAAGACAACTATGAGGCGCCAGCAGTCAGCGATTTTCAACGCGTTGCGGACTCCTGGATCGTTGCGCACGCACTGGCTAATGGGTGGGTGGTCGTCACGCACGAAAGTCTGCACCGAGATCGAAGAAACGGATCAAGATTCCGGATGCATGTGCTGCATGTGGGGTGGAGTGTCTCAATCCTTTTGAGATGCTTCGCCAGCGAGGAATGAGCCTCGCCCTCTAGCTGCGTTAACACGCAGGAGTGTCCACCACGCTCGGCGTGGGGGTGACCTCCCTATGCGAGCATCGTCACGATGGTATCCAGAACTCATCGAGGTCGGTGAGAGCCCTCAGGACTGGCTGTCTTGCACGCCGCCGGGGAGGGGGAAGGCCGTTGTCGGCGGCGTAGGTACGTGCAGTGTCGATGAGCTGGGGGTCCTGCTGGAAGCAGACCACAGGTGTCGACCAGCGCCTCTCCCCGGAGGGTGGGAGCACGTCGATGAGAGTGAAGGTACCGACGTTGTCGAGGGTCGTGCTCTCCCCGACCGTGAGGGCCTGATACATGCCCTCCGGCACGTTGACTCCATCGGACCAGCTTACGGCGAGCGTGGCGTGTGGCGCGTCGCCGGCAGCATCGGCCTCGATGCTCGTGAGCCGCAGGGGGCTGAACCCTTCGATGAGCTGATACCTGATCGCTGATTCAAGAACGTAGGTCGTGCCATCGCACGCAGGCAGGTCGCGTTCCTCGTTGGGCGACGAACACGCTCCAACGAGCGACGCGGCGAGTCCGATGGCGCAGGCGATCCGAAGGCCACGACTGATACGTGCGGACATGACATGACTCCCTGAGTGATGTTGACGGTTGGGGCGCTCGGGCGAGCGCAGCGGTGAAGCCGGTTACAGGTACTTCTTGAAGGTTGTCTTGATCGCGAGCATGGTGTCGATCATCCAGTCAAAGTGCTCGGCCCACTGGGCCCTGTCGTCGAATGTCACACTCTTACGGACGACGATGCGGCTCGCTTTGCGGTTTGGGAGCTCCCGCCAATCGAAGCTCAGGCCGGCCTCGGCTTCAATCGTCTCCCTCATGGCGTAGAGCGAGCGGAATAGGTCCTTATCCTGGTCGATGTACAGCTCGACGCTCAGCTCATTACGCTTGTGGATCTGCGACGCTTCGATATGACACTCAGACGAGCCGATGGCGAAACTCATCCAATAGTCCTTCGAGGGCTTGCGACGGCGGAAGCTGCGCGAAAAGCGTGTGTCCTGAAAGGCGTAGTCCTGGAATGCAGCCCAGTAGTCGTAGCGTAGCTGCTGGCCATCATTCGTGAATGTCGCCTTCTTGACTTCCTTGGTCCAATCGTTGGGTCGTTCGACAACCTCGAATTTCACGGCTGGTTCGGACGACCCGATGCGAAATAGCTTGATTTCGCACAGAAAGAAACCGATGTTCTCATCGGTGTGGTTGTTGAGCCATTCGATCGCAGCGCGATGCTCCTCGCGCGCGCGTTTGACGATCCAGACGATCACATCCGCTGACTTTCCAGACGCGTAGTGATCAGCTTTCCGAGGTGGTCGTGATCGGTGTCCTCCAGCTGGTTCTCGATGATGATTGTTCTGTCCGTGCCGGTCTCCGACGCGAAGATATCGACGTTGAAATCGCCGACGCAGGACTCTATTTCTTCGACGCTTATGTCGAGCCCGAGCGTATCGGCGAGCAGAGAAATGTTGTCCTCCCGCGCGAGCCACGGGGTGAAATCGAGTGCTTCGTGGGGCCAAGCCGTTCGCAAGTCGTGTATTTCTTCCAGCCTGCTCAGAGTGACCATCGTGTGATTCCTTGTCGTGTTGTGCCTGCGGACCCGTTGCGCGGCCGCTGTTGTGGTTCACGGGAAGGGCGCGGCGTATCGGCGCCCCGGAGAGATCAGAGGGAGGCGAGGCGGTCGTCCTTTGATGACGTCCGCCCAGGTGGCGTCCGCTTGCTCGGCCTCGCGGGAGGTCGCCTCAATGGCCTCGGACATGCGGGTGCACCACTCCTGCATGATCTCGCGGCGATCAGTGCAATCCTGCGTCAGCTCCTTGTATGCGCCACGCACGACGGAAAATCCCCACGTGGCTCCTTGTGGCGGCACGACGACCCTTTCCAAGTCGGAGCGCAGCGCCTCATGAGTGGCGATCAACGCCCTCATTTCGTCCGTGTCGCACGCAAAACCCTTAGTCATGGGTGACTCCCATCGTCGATCGTGTTGGGGAAGAACAGGCCGTTGGCTCCAGCGTATCGCCGAGCCGTCTCGATGAGGCGCGGATCGGGGGTGAAGAGAATGACCGGCCGAGGAAAAACGTCGCCATCGAGGGGTGCTTCCATGTCGACCAGGGTGAAGGTCCCAACGTCGCTGAGCGACGCAGACTCCCCTTGGCTCAGTTCCGCGCGCATCCCGGGAGGGGGAGTACCCACGCCGGGCTTCCACGTGACCGCAAGCGTGACGCGGGGAATCCCGTCTGTGATCTCCGAGCGAAGTACGCTCATTGCCGGCTCTCCGAATCCGTCGATCAGGCCGCAACGAACGGCGTGACCGGGGATGATCAACCGGTGGTCCTGGTGAGTCATGTTCTGCCTATCGTGTCGGGGTGGAAGTGCTGGGGGAGCGGCGACACTCTCAGGTGGGAAGAGCGCCCTGCGCGCGGTGCCGCGTCATTTGACGGAGCCGAGAGTGACGTCCCCGTAGTACTCGTCGAAGTCCTCCCAGGAGATGGTGAACTCCCCGGTGGGGGTCGCGCTTCCCGTCTCCGAGACCGTGTTGGTACCGTGCGGATTGACGAGCGTGAGGCCCGACGAATCGGCGTGTGTCACCACGTAGGAGTGCCCTCCGTAGATGTCGATGCGCGTCTCCTGCCCGTTCGGGAGCGTTACATCCACGGGGGCGGTTCGGTTCTTGAAAGCGTCGCTGTACTCCGTGTTGGCGATGGTGGGCTGCCCGCTGTTGGCGGCCTCGATGATCGTCTGCCGTTCGCCGGCGTCGTAGCCGCTTCCAAAGCCGAAGAGGCCATCCCCGTCAACCTTGGATGTTCCTTGACCGGTGACGCGTGGAAGAGCCTCACGGGGGTAACCGCCCGTTATTCCGCTTTCGAAGAAGGTCGATCTGTTGACCCCGCCCGGGTGGAGCTGGGAAAACGCCTTTTCGTACAGGGAGATGACGCCCGCGGACCCATTGGAGCGTGCACCGCGCGGGTATATGTCTCGCACCAGGACTTCCGTGGAGGAACCGGAGGAGAAGAAGCCGGGCTTGTCGTAGACCCTGACGATGTAGCCGTCGATCGTTCCGTCTTGGTTGTAGTGCGGTCGAATGCCGTCGGCGAGGAGGGCCTGCCCCTCGGGGGAGTTCATGACGGCCATCAGCGATGCCAGGTAGTAGCAGTCACCGATGCTTCCCTGAGCGATTGCGCGCAGGTCGAAGCTGCCCTCGCGCAGGGCCTTGAGTTCGGCGTTGATCCTGTCAATGTCGCGCTCGCTGAGGCGCTCCGTGCGGGAGGGGTCAAAGAATCCACCCGCGAACTTCGACTTCTTCGCGACGGGTTCGATCGACAGAGCCTGTTGCAGGCTGAGGGCGAGGTCCTCGGCCTCTTGCTTGAGCCTGTTGTAGCGCTCCCTGTATTCGCCTTGGAGGGTGCGTGCTTCGGCAAGGAGGGAAAAGTACGCGTCGAGGCGCTGTGCGGCGGGAGTGCGCTTGAATGCGTCGTCGAGCTCTTGCGCGGCGGGACGCAGGATGTTCTCCACGTAGTTATGCATGGCGCGCACGTTCCACGAGTAGGATTCAACGTCGTTGGCCGCACAGGCCATGCCTTCGTTGAAATGGATCATGCGCCTGCGCGCTCGCTGCTGTGATTCCAGGTAGTCGAGGTGTGCGTGGCCCCTCCACGTCGCGATGGACGAGGGAATACGTGACACCGCCTGTTCTATGTTCTCCGCTTGCGCGGCGCTCTCGTGCAGGGTCTGAGCGAGCGATGCGATGGAATCTGCGTTACCGGGGGCCCCAGGGATCATGGATGAAAACCAAGTCATGGCGCGTCCTTTCTCGCCAACCGTGGTGTCCTCGTGACCGACAATAGCTGAAGCAGTGATGTGCGTCAAACATTCCGGGGTGCGGGATGCGTGCGGGAGTCGCGTCCGTGCCGCGTGCGGGACGCGTGCAGGAGGGGGCCGGGGGTGTACTCGATGGACATGGCGGGGAGCACTCCTTTGTGATTGCTTGCGGCTATTCTCCGTCGCCCACAAGTCTATGGCGCGCACGCCATCCTATCAATAGTTTGTTAGGACAAATTAGCAATTCATTGTCACTGCGCGAAAAGATTGGCCTCGAAGGAGTAGCGCGACGCGCGGTAGATGTGGTCGCCGTACTCGACGACGCGCCCGGAGGGGTCGTATGTCGTGCGCTGCGTCGTCAGCAGGGCGGCTCCCCGGTGCTCGGACAGGAGCTTGGCCTCCTTGGTGGTGGCGGTGCGCGCCCCGATGACCTGGCGCGCCGAGGCTAGGGTGACTCCGCGCTCTCGCATCATGTCGTAGAGGGAGTTGGATTCGAGCTCCTGCATGGTCGGCGCGATGTCCGCGGGGAATGAGATTCGTGAGGACGGCGATCGGCTCGCTGTTTGTAAAACGCGTCCGTTCGATGTGGACGACGAGTGTGCCCTCGGCGACCTTGAGGGCGTCGGCCTCGGTCTCGGTGGCGGGGCGTGCCTCGTAGCGCTGGATCGTCGTGTGGACCTGGTGCCCGGCCTCGACGAGGTCCTTCATGAGGGAGGTGAGCTCCATAGGGCGGTGCACCTGGCGCGGGGAGACGATGGTGCCGACGCCGCGGCGTCGCGTGAGGAGGCCGCGATCGACGAGGCGCTGCAAAGCCTGGCGGGCGGTGGGGCGTGAGACGTGCAGGCGGGCGGCCATTGACAGCTCATCCTCAAGGCGTGTGTCCGCGGGCAGTGCGCCCGAGTTGATCAGCTCGGCGATCGGCTCGCAGATCTGGAAGTATAGGGGGATGGGGGAGGAGCGATCCAGGGTGATGTCCGGGACGTAGGGCTCGCGGGGGGAGGCCTTGGAGGAGTGGGACATGGTCGACCTTCGTAGGGTGGGACTTTGGCCTTGTGAAAATATATGGTTACATGGTAGCAGTCTTTGAGGGCAGGTAGTGACAACGACGCGCGCACGCCCTATTGTGCGGACAAAGTTTGACGATTGTGTGTCGATGGTGCATCCTAGGTGGGTCAGGTGCGAGAGCCACCCCAACGGAGAGGAAGGACCTGGCATGTCCCTGGATCGACGCTATGTCGACATTCTGACAATGGGGCGCTCCGGCGTCGACATCTTCCCGCTCCAAGTCGGGGAGCATCTCGAAGACGTCAAAACCTTCGGAAAGTTCCTCGGCGGCAGCCCCACCAACGTCGCCGTCGCCGTCGCCCGACTCGGGCACCGCGCCGGCGTCATCACCGGAGTAGGGGACGACCCCTTCGGTCGATTCGTCACCCGCGAGCTCGAACGCCTCGGCATCTCCTCCGACCACGTCGTCACCGTCCGAGACTTCCACACCCCCGTCACCTTCGCCGAATTCTTCCCGCCCGATTCCTTCCCTCTCTACTTCTACCGCGAACCCAGCGCACCCGACCTTGAGCTGCGCGACAACCAGGTCGACTGGGACGCCGTCGAGAGGGCCGGAATCTTCTGGTTCACGGTCACTGGCCTCTCATGCGATTCATCCTTCGGCCTGCACCTGCGCGTCCTCGACCACCGGGACCGAGGCTGCGGGTGCCACCATCGTCCTCGACGGTCGCGGCTACCGCCCCGAGGGCGAAGAATACGCGGACGGCTTCTGGCTGGCCCCCACGATCATCGATGGCGTGGACCGCGGCCTGAGCGTCTACTGCGAAGAGGTCTTCGGCCCGGTCCTGGTCGTCGTGCATGCCGACACCTATGAAGAGGCTATCGAGATCGTGAACTCCTCCGAGTTCGGCAATGGCTCCGCGATCTTCACCTCCGACGGTGACACCGCCCGCCACTTCGTCGTCGACGTCGAGGTCGGCATGGTCGGCGTCAACGTGCCGATCCCCGTTCCGGTCGCCTACTACTCCTTCGGCGGGTGGAAGGAGTCGCTCCTCGGTGACACCCACATCCACGTTCCCGAGGGCGTGCACTTCTATACGAAGGCCAAGGTCGTCACGACTCGCTGGCCCAAGCACGGCGAGAAGGTTGGCTACGTCGGCATGAACTTCCCGACGAACGCCTGACACTAACGAGGCTCTCGTGAGGGGAGGGGTAGGTCTGTCGATCCGCCCCGCCTTTCGTCTCATTATGTCTGGACATGTCTAGTGCATTAGTGAATGAACGTGTGGATAGCCTGCGCGTGTGGGCGGACAGGAAACCTTGTCGACGACGTTGATACACCGACGTCACAAGCAGTCGGAAACGAGAATTGTCGCTACTTCAGACACTACTTGAGGGCTCCTCGGCCAGCGACCGGGACTTGACCAGCTTCTGGAGCAACCACGTGTGAAGCCTTAGTCGCCCTGATAGCTCCGATAAAGAAGCAAAAGGAGACGTAGATGTCTAACGCTCCAACGATCGACGACTACACGCCGGATAAGGTGCGCCAGTTCGTCGAGGAGACCCCGGCCTCGGGCATGAAGCGCTCCCTGGGCGCCATCGCCGCCGTCGCGACGCTGGGTTCCATCCTGTTCGGCTACGACACCGGTGCGTTCTTCGGCGGTCGCCTCTCCGACCGCTACGGGCGCCGCCAAACGGGGGGAATTGCACCATTAGAGGTGCGACACGCCGGCGACACGCCGATAGCGGGCTTCTAAGGGTGCAAAACCCCCCATTGTGCCTGGGGTGAAGGTGGCTGCGGTGTGCGGCGCGAGGCCAGCGGGGGTGAAGGTGGCTGCGGTGCCCGGGGGCGGCGGCAGGGCCTGGCCGGGCTTCGAGATCGACCACTCCGAGCGGCGCTCGCGTGTGGCGATCTCGCGGGCGGGCCGCCGCCCCGGGCGCGCGGAGGTTCGGTGGGCGGCGGGAGGCCGCACGGAAGGTGGGCGGTGGGGTGCCGAGGGGAGGCTAGCGGGCCACGGCCTCGTCGATGATGGAGGAGACATCGCGGGCCACCGACGCCCACGTGAAATGCTCGCGCACGCGCGCCCCCACGGCGGCGGCGCAGGAGGCTCGACGCACCGGATCGGTCACGGCCTCGCGCAGGGCGGGGACGAGCGCGTCCGTGAGCTCGGCGGACGTGGCCCCGTCAACCACCCAGCCGAGGGCGGGGGACGTGATGACCTCCTCCGTGCCGCCGCGAGGCGTCGCGATGATCGCGCAGTCGCCCAGGGCCGCCTCGAGGATCGAGGTGGGCAGCCCCTCCGGGTACATCGACGGGTAGACGAACACGTCGGAGCGGCGGTACAGGCTCATGACGGCCGGGAAATCCAGCTTCCCCAGGAAAGACACGGCGGGGTCGGAGCCGTAGCGCTCGTGCAGTTCGTCCTCGATCGGGCCCGAGCCGGCCACCGCCAGGCGCAGGGGGACCCCCGGGAGCTCGGCGCGCAGGCGCGCGAAAGCGTCCAGCAGGGCGACGATGCCCTTCTCGGCGATGAGGCGGCCCGCGTAAGAGATGACGATCTCGCAGTCCTCACGCCCGCGCGGCCACTGACGCTCGTAGCGGTCGTCGGCCACCGCGGTATCCTCGGGGGTCACCGCGTTATACCACACGCCCGCGGCCTCGATCCCGAAGTGACGCAGCCACTTGTTGCAGTTGCGTGACACCCCGTAGTAGGACGTCACGTACTTCTTGACGACGCGAGTGAGGGCGTGCTCGTAGATGCCGCCGAAGAAATCCAGGACCGGGTTACCGACGCTCATGTGCGCGGTGCCGTGTTCGATGAGTGCGACCGGGCGGCCCAGGCGATGCGCCAGGCGCGCGCCGAGCAGGCTGGTCAGGTGGAAGCGCGTGTTGACGATGTAGAAGTCCGCATTTCAGCCTCGACGGCGGCCATCGTCTCCTTGAAGCGGGCATCGCGCTTAAAGAAGGGGTAACGCTGCTTGAAGAGGTTCTTGGTGGGCAGGCGATAGATGCGCAGCCCGTCCTTGTCCTCGAAACGAGGCAGGGACTCGTCGTGCAGGGACGTGACGATGAAGACGTCGTAGCCGAGAAGCCTCAGCTGCTCGCTCAGGCGGTCCTGGTAGCGTTCGATGCCGCCCAGGTAGGGCAGGAAGAACTCCATGAAGATCGCGATCTTGACGGGACGGTGAGCGCGGTCAGTCATTGACGGACTCCGTTTCGGTGGGCGCGTTGCGCACGGGCATGAGCATGAATGCGACGAAGAGCGCCGCGAGGAGGGCCATGGTGGCCGCGTAGGCCAGGGATGCGCCCATCATAGCGAAGGAGCGCACCAGCGGCGCCGCCGCCAGGTAGGCGGTCCCTCCCGCGATCAGGAACGCGACGAGGACCGCGCGCAGGCGGCGCATGGTCGCCAGCGCGTAGTAGAGGATGACGCCGGCCGCGTTGAGGGCGCCACCGAGGACGAGCACCATCAGCTCAGGCACATAGTCGGACACGTCCGTGCCGAACACGAGGGTCAGGAGCGGAGCGCCGATGACGTAGGTGACGAGCGCGACGAGGACGAAGGCGAGCGCGGTCGTCAGGAGGCCGCGGCGAACGATCGCGAAAAACTCCCCCGCGTTTGCCCTCGGCCCAGCGCAGCGCCATGCGGGTGAGGAGTGGACGGAAGACGAACAGGGACAGCATGTTGATGGCGACCGCAGGCATGTAGATGATCGCGAAGACACCCAGCTCCTCGTCCCCGAGGCTCGCGTGGATCGCGAAGCGCGGAGCGTTGGCCAGGTACTGGTTGAGGAACGCGGCGATGAACAGGGGCAGGCATTCCCACAGGATCCCGCCGATACCTCGTAGATTGAACGAGGGCAGCAGTGAGAACAGGCCGCGCGCGGGGAATCCCGTAGGCGACGACGAGCACGACGCAGGTGACCGCGAAGGTGACGAGCGTGGCGAGCAGCAGGTCCTGCGTGACCCAGTACAGGCCCGACCACAGGAACGTCGTCGTGAAAATGCGGGCGAAACAGGCCTTGCCGGCGATGTCGAGGCGCCCGGAGCGCTGAAACTCCGAGTAGTACACGTCCTCGAAGGCGTCGAAAATACGCAGCAGCGCCATCGCCGCGATGACCGTGAACGCGGGGTAGGGGTCCTTCGTCGAGGAGTTCCACGAGTGGATCAGGATCAAACACACCATGACCAGGCAGGTCAACAGCCGCGTGGACAGGTAGGTGCCGAAGTCGAAGCGTCGCCGCACGTCGGTCACGTGGAAGGTGCGCACCTCGTACAGGCCCACCGTCTGATACTGCTGGCCGATCGCCAGGGCCAGGGTGAACAGGCCGTACTGGGCGCGCGCGAAGGAATCCGTCGCGCCCGAACGCATGATCGCCACGCCCATGATGACCACGGCGAGGCTCGACATGAGGGAGGCGGCCGTGTTCCAGAGGTAGTCGCGCCCGAGCTGGCCGCGCGACTCGAGGGCCTCCTCGGTGGTCTCGACGGCCCCTCCCGCATCCGAGGTCTCGGGCAGGGACGAGGCCGTGGTGTCCTTCTCGCTCACGCGTCGGCTCCGTCCTGCGAGGCGGGGCCCGGGTCATGGGGACCAAACACGATGTGGAATGGCTCGTGGGTGACCCGATCCTGCGGATCCGGGATGCGCATGTAGTCGCCGTAGCCGCGCGTCAGCACGACGTCGTAGGCGGCCGGGATGCGCACGGTGATGTCGTCGAAAGGCACGGAGCGGGCGGGGAAGAGCTCGCCCTCCGAGGCGCTCCAGCGGCGCGGGTCGCGCGTGGAGAAGTCGCCGTAGAGCGTCGTCCCGTCGGGCGCCACCTGCGGGTTGTCGCGCCCCTTGAGCGCGGCGCGCAGCCAGCGGCGGTACAGGGTGGCCTCGTTCACGCGCAGCGCCCGCATCCCCCCAGTGAGCGCAGGCCATCGCGGCGGAGGCCAGCTGGCGAGCCGGTGTGGGCAGGCCGGTCGGCGGGTTGGGGATCGAGCGTAGGAACATGAGGCGCGCCCACAGCCACGTGCCGCGCGACTGGGCGCGGAAGCGCGCGGGATCGTCCGCGATCTGGTCCAGGACGAACAGATCCACGCCGATCGGCATGCGGAAGGCGCGGTCCTTTGCGACCTTCGAGACGAACTCGGAGCCCTTCAGGCCGAGCACGCCGAAGCTGATCGGATAGTTCGGGTGCGTGGCGGGGGAGGCGATAAAGAACTCCTCTCCGAGGAGGGCGGGGGCCTCGGCGATGAAACGCTCGTAGTCCGCGCGCGGCATGCACACGTCCCCGTCGTCGTCCCACGGGATGAAGCCATGGTGGCGCACCGCGCCGATCGCCGTGCCGCCGTAGGCGACGTAGCGCACGCCCAGGAGCGAGCACACGCGGTCGATCTCAGCCAGGCACCGCTTGGTGACGCGCTGAATAGCTGCCAGGGTTGCGGGATCTGCCGCGCTCATGTCTCTCCGATCGCTCGATGGGGCCCGGGGCCTACAGGGAGTCGGCGTAGGGGCCGAAGTCGATGACCGCGGCCTCGTGGTTGTAACGCTGCTCCGGGGGCGGCAGCTGCATGTAGTCGCCGTATCCGCGCGCAGCAGCGCGTCGTACTGGTTCTGAATCATGACCGTGATGTCCTCGAAGGGGACGTCGCGCGTGGGGAAAAACTCCTCCTCGCGCACGATCCAGTTCTGCGGGTCGCGCATCGTGAAGTCCGCGTAGACGCCCGTGCCGGCCCCCTCGTAGCGGCGAACCGCCTTCTCCCAGCGCTCCTGCAGGCTGCGAGGCGTCGCACGCGCGGCCTTCAGGCCCAGGTGCGCCACGGTCGTCGCGGAGAAGATCAGCGCCTTCTTCCACGCGGGGGTGTTGATCAGGTGGGGACGAGGCGTCCCCTGCAGGAAGAGGAGGCGACCCCACCACCACGACTGGCGGGACATCTGGCGGAAGGCCTTCTCGTCGGCCGGGATCTCGTCCAGGGGCAGGATGTCCAGGAAAAACGGCATGCGGTACTTCGAGTCCTTGTCGGCCTCGGGAATCAGGAGCGTGCCCGGCATGACCATCTTCGTGAACATGAAGGGGAAGTCCTCGCGCGTGCGCGTGTTGTCCAGGCGGAAACGCTCGTCGAGGAGGGCCGGTGCCTCCGTTAGGAAGCGCTCGTAGTCGGCGCGTGTCATCATCACGTCGATGTCGTCATCCCAGGGGATGAAGCCAGCGTGGCGGATCGCGCCGATCGCGGTGCCGCCGTAGATCGCATAGGACACTCCGATGCGTCGGCACACCCGGTCGAGCTCGGCCAGGATCAGCGTCAGCAGCTTCTGGACCTTGCGCAGGTCGGCGTCGGGCGTCGTCATCAGTCCTCCGAATATGGCAGAGCGGGTGGGCGCGTGCGCGCCCACCCGCCATTGTCTCACGCCTGGGAGCTCGTGACCTTCTCCGTGCGCTTGGGAAGCAGGTCACCCCAGTTGGAGGTGGCCGCCAGGACTGTGCCCACCAGGATCACGACGCAGCAGATGACCTGCGTGGGCTTCGGAATCGTGTTCGGGGGGAGCATCAGGGCGAAGATGATTGCCCACGCGGAGTAGGAGATGTTCAGGGCCATGCCGCGCGAGGCGCCGATCGCCGACAGGGCCTTGTAGTAGAAGAGGTACGAGGCCGTGCCCGCCAGACCCGCCAGGGCCACGACGCCCGCGGACAGGTGAGCCAGCGAGTGGAGCGTGAAGCCGAAGACGCCCGCGATGGGAGCAACGATGAAGAGGTAGACCACGGCCGACGTGGTCTCGCGGATTTGGAGCGCCACCTCGTTATCCACGGCCTCATCGCGCATGCCCCACGTGAGGATCACGGCCTCGGACCCCCAGCCGATCACGCACGCCAGCGCGCCGACGATACCCAGGATCGCGTTGCCGCCCCCAACGGGGTCGTCGGTTGCAGACAAGCCCGTCACCACGATGGCACCAAGCGCCACCAGCAGCGCCACGATCTGACGGGGGGCCATCCGCTCCTTCAGGAAGATGAAGGCCAGCAGGGTGCCCAGCGCCGGGTAGAACGTCGAAATGATCGCGGTCAGGCTGGGACCGATGTTGGCGATCGCGATCAGGTAACCGCTCATGCCGATCGGGCCGCCCAGGAGCGCCGCCACGATGACCGACTTGCCGGGGCGTGTGTGCAGCGCCGTCCAGGTTTCCTTCAGGCGGCGCCTAATCGCCATGTAGACCATGAGGATCACGGCGCACGCGACGTCGTGCAGGACCGCGCCCACGAGCGCCTTCTGGCCGAATTCGGCAAACGGAGTCATGGCTACCGCGATCGCTAACACGACCGTGTCCAGGCCCCACAGGGCGCCCGAGAAGAAGCCGTAGCGCTTGCCTCCATGCTGAGTTTTCATGCCAGTTCACCTTCCTTGAAAGCCTGTGCGCCCGAGGTCGAGGTGGCCTCATACGAAGCGAGCAGGGAATCCAGTGTGCGTGTCGCGTGCGAGTAGTAGATGTAGAGCCATTCGCCGACGTCGTCACCTTCGGCTTCCTTGACTAGCGCCCACAGGTACCAGCACCAGCCGGCGAAGACCTCGTAGGCGAAGAAGTGGCGTGCCTCGCGCTCGGTGGGGGTGTGGCCCAGGTAGTACTCCAGGGCGGCGGCCGCGCGCTCGCGGGTCATCTCCGCCGTGCATACGGTCATCGTGCCGAAGTCGGCGGCCATGTCCGACATGCCCGCGTACTCCCAGTCGATGAGGCTGATGGTGCCGTCCTTGTCTACCAGGAAGTTCGGGGGGGAAGAAGTCGTTGTGCGAGGGGACTTTATCGAAGCCATCCGCGTCAGCGAAGGCCTTCAGTCGCAGGACCTTGTCGCGCAGCTCAAAGTATCCGGGCACGTCGATGGGGCCAAAGGCCTTGAGGAGGCCCTCGTAGCGCAAGCCCTCGGTGACGAAGTCGAAGGAGCGGTCCAGGATTCGACCGGAGGTGTGCAGCGCGCGGTCCATCTCCATGGCCGCCTTGAGCTCCTCGGGGCGGGTGACGTCCAGGTTGCGCACGTCGCGCACGAAGCGCGAGATCTTCCAGCCCGCCTCGGGGTCGCCCGTGAGGAAGGTGTCGTCGATGCCGAGTTCGGCGGCCCAGGCGCAGGCCGGCGAACTCCGCGCTGCGGTCCACGATCTTCTCCGTGCCGATGCCGGGGTGGCGGTAGACGTACTCGTCGTCTCCGACCGCGAAGTGGCACGACAGGTTCGTGATGCCCTGCTTGAGCGGGTAGAAGTCGCGGATCTCCGACTTTGCGCAGCCCAGCGTCTCGACGATGTGGTCGAATACCTCGGAGTCGACGTTTTCGATGAACAGCGGATCGAAGTCGCGCACCTCGTCGACCGAATCGAACTCGTGGATGACGCCGTCGGGGTAGCGGCGGATCACCATGTCGAAGGACTTGATGTGATCCAGGTAGATGGACTCCCACAGCTTCGACACCGTCTCGGGCTTGTCGTAGACGCGCTCGAGGATCTCGCGGAACGTTGTGGAGAAGTTGCGGTCGAAGTAGACGTGGCCGAGCATGACCCACGCATCCTCTCCGCCCACGGTCGCGCCCGTGATGCGGTCGCCCGCGCCCACCTTGATGCACCACTCGTCGGTGGGGCCCTCGACGTAGTTGGCCGAGTAGTAGGACTTGTAGACGTAGGGTTCGAAGGGGTTCGTCGTGAAGTAGTCGTCCGAGGAACACACGTAGGTGTTGTCCAGGCGTTCCCGCACGCGCCACAGGGAGCCGTTGTTGTTGCGCGTGGCGTACTCGCGGTTGACGATGATGTCGACGCCGTACTTGTCGGCCAGGTAGAAGAAGTATTCCTTCTTGTAGCCGACGACCAGCGCGATGTTCGTGATGCCGACCTCGTGGAGCTGGCGGATCTGGCGCTCGACCAGGATCTCGCCGCGCACCTTGAGCGTGCCCTTGGGGCGCTCGTAGCTGATCGGTGCGAATCGGGAGGACAGGCCGGCGGCCATGATGACGGCGCCCGTGACACGGTAGGGTTCGAGGGCCTCACGGCCTGCATCGGTGATGGCGCGGTCCTGGATGTAGCCGGCGGCCTCGCACTCGCGCGTCGCGGTGTTGACGCGGCCGAGGCTCATGCCGGTCGCCTCGGAGAGGGCGCGCTGGGTCAGGGCGGAGCCTTCGCGCGCGAGGGCGGTCAGGACGTTGAATTGGGGTTCGCTCAGAGTGCCAACGTTCGTCGACGACATGCGACCACCTTTCGTTCACTGGTTCAGCTAGGTGCTACATGTTCGAGCGTAGCATCTGAAGCTTAAAAAGTGAACATGAGGGGTGGTCGAATTTAGTGATCTTGTAGTCTCTCGCGGGTCACGCCGCCCCACAGGTACGCGGCCAGCGCGATGGCGACGAATCCGGCGAGCGCGCCGACCACCCACACGGTCATCGGGCCGATCGGAGCGGTTGGCCACCACCACTCGTTGCCCGCGCTCAGGTTTCGCGTCGCCAGGTCGATGGGGTAGCCGTGCTGCGTGCGCCCGAACGCGTAGCGCTCGATGACGAGGTAGAGGGCGCGGGCGTTGGTGATCGCCCACAGCGCCGCCATGAGGCCCGTGCCCACGCGGCCAGCGATGCTGGAGGGCAGGCGGAACGACTCGCTGCCCACGCGCCGCCCCTCATCGTTCGCGCGTGCGGGGGAGGGAGCCAGGAGCATGAGCAGGAATACCGCGAAGAGCGGCAGCATGTAGCGCGGCTGGTAGGTGAGGACGTTGTTGAAGTGTCCGCGCAGGCCAATCACCACGGGAACACCTGTGATTGCACCGGCCACCGTGATCGCCGACAGAGCCTTGCGCCAGGACAGTGAGCGCAGTGACCAGCACAGGACGGCGACGGCCACGACGGAGGCGCCGTAGGAGACGGTTCCCCGGTACGAGACGTCGTTCCAGCCCGGGCCGATGTGGTGTCCCACGAAGCCGCGCAGGTAGGAAGGCAGCGAAGAGACGTTGAGCCACAGGACGTGGCTCAACGAGTAGCCTTTCAAGCTCATTGCCCGAAGCCAGGTGCGAGGCAGCCACGTTCGTGCGCGCCATGACCCAGATGCCCACGACGGAGGCGACGCATGCCAGGGTTGCCTCGGGAATGATGCGCCTGCTGAGCGGCACCGCGAAGGCCAGGGCGACAGTGACGACGAAGAGGAAGAACGCGCTGTCGCCGCGAGACGTGCACGCCAAGACTGCGCCGGCCAGGGCGCAGGCGATCAGACCCACCCGGCGTGGCCCCACCGAACGGGTGGCGGCCAGTAGCCCAGCGGCAAACGCACACGTACCCGTCATCGCCCACGACGACGGGTTCATGCCGGCAACGAAATAGATGCCCATCGGGAGCCACGCAACCGTCACGGCGACGCTGATCGCGCGCTTCAGCCCCGAATCCGCCAGTGCAATGATCGCGCCGATCAGACCGATCGCCAGCAGAGCGTTGACCGTGCGCAACGCCAACACCGCGTGGCTCGTCGATCGCTGCACGAACAGGTGAGCGAACTGGTAGTAGCCCCAGGGGTAGTTTCCGTCGTCCCAGCGCAGTGTCGGAGCCAGCTCCTCGTCCGATGCGTTCAGGGCGCACAGAGCGGAATTGTCATGGTCGAAGACGTAGCAGGTGACGTACTCCTTGGCCAGCGACTGCGGCACCATGACGGCCTTCTCGCCGTCCTTGGTGGAAATCTGGCAGCCCGTCTCGTCCACCGGGGGGAGGGCACCACATGGAGCCGACGTGGAAGTCCTCGTCCGGGGAGGAACCGACCGGGGACGCCACGACCCATGCCAGCGACGCCGCAACCACTGCGGCAACGAGGATGAGTACCGCGACGAGCGTACGGCGCTGCGGGGCGGACGTGGACATGCGGCGGCCTCCTTCGGGCGCGGTCGACTCAGGAATGGGCGGCGGCGCGGAATGCCTCGATGTGGACGGAAGCGGCGCGGGCCCACGTGAACTCGTCGGCGCGCGGAATCGCAGCAGCCCCCAGGGCCTCGCGGCGAGCCGGGTCGTCCAGCAGCTCCGTCAGGGCCGAGGCGATGGAGTCCGGGTCGATGTCACAGTAGGCGACGGCGTCGCCGCCCACCTCCGGCAAAGAAGTCAGGCGCGTCGTCAGCGTCGCGGCGCCGCAGCTCATCGCCTCCAGGACCGGCAGTCCGAAGCCCTCCGCGATCGAGGGGGTAGGCCAAAATGACGCAGCCCGAGAGGAAACCGGGCAGGTCCTCCAGCGGCAGGTAGCCGGGGCGCAGGACCGTCAGATGCTTCGGAACCGAGGCCAGGGCCGGGTCGATGTCCTCGTCCCACCCCTTGCCACCGGCCAGCACGAGGGCCGGCGGATTCGGACGATCGGCCACGGCCTTCACCCAGCCACGCACCAGGTTCGGCACGTTCTTGCGGGGCTCCAGCGTGCCCAGGAAGCCGATGTAGTCACGGCCCTCCAGGCCCAGAGACGCCTTGACGCGCTCGCGCTCGGCGTCCGAGACCGGGTGGAAGATCGAGCGATCCACGCCGTGGTAGGCCACGTAGAACTGCGAGGGATCCCCGCCCGCGTACTTGATCGTCTCGTCGCGCGTGGCCAGGGAGGGCACCACCAGCGCGTCCGCGCGGCGGATAGCGCGGCGGATAGCGGCCGTGAAGAAACGCTGCTTGAGGGGCGAGTGCGCCTGCGGGTGAGAAAAGAACGTCGCGTCGTGCAGCGTGATCACCACCGGGACGCCCGGGAACTGCGGGCACGTGTAGTGGGGGGAATGCAAGACGTCGGGACGCACCTTGCGGATCAGCTTGGGCAGTCCCGTCTGCTCCCACGCCATGCGCGCCGGACGCGACTCGAAACGCCGCGAAATCGGGATGATGCGAGCCGAGGGAAGGCGGGTCGCGAAGTGCTCGGCGTCGCGCTCCTGGACCGCCATCGTCAGGTCAACGCCCTGGTCCACCAGTTCCGGGACGAGGTCGTCCACGTAACGGCCGACGCCGCCCAGATCCGCGGGGATGGCGGTTCCGTCCAGCAGGACGCGGATCGGATGCGAGTGTGAAACGGTGTAGGCCACGATCAATCCCATCGGTTGGGCAGGAGCAACTGGTCCCCTTATCGTATGCCATTTTGTCCTCCCTCACGTTTTACCGGCATCCATCCGCAGCCCGTGAACTACCCTGGAGTCATGAGCGTCAACGTTGGAATGGTCGTCGAGCAAATGTGGCAGCCCGTGCCCGGCGGGTCCGGCCGGTACATCGTCGAGGTCGCCTCCCGCCTCGCGCACTGCGGGGTCCGTACCGTCGGCATCAGCGCCCGCCACGGCTCAGGCGCCCCGACGCCGCAGGAGGTCGGCCTGACCATCCCCGTGCGTGCCAGCGCGCTGCCGCGCCGCGCCCTCTACGCCGCCTGGGATCGCCTGGGCGCCCCCGGCGTGGACCGCCTGCTCACCACGGCCTCGTCCGCCCCCGACCTCGTCCACGCCACCACCTGGGCCATCCCGCCGACCTCGAAGCCCCTGGCCATCACCGTCCACGACGTCGCCTTCCTGCGCGACCCCGACCACTTCACGGCCCACGGAACCGCCTACTTCCACCGCGCCCTCGAGATCACGCGCAAGCGCGCCGACGCGATCATCGTCCCCTCCCAGGCCACCGCCGACGACTGCGTCGAGGCGGGCCTGGATGCCTCCCTCATCACTGTCATCCCGCACGGCTTGAGCCACACGCCCGTCACCGACGACCAGATCGAGGACTTCCGCGCCCGTTGGGACCTGACCCGCCCCTACATCCTGTGGGTCGGAACCCGAGAGCCCCGCAAGAACCTGCCGACCCTCCTGGCCGCCTACCGGCAGATGGAGGACGCCGACCTTGATCTGGTCCTCGTCGGTCCCGCCGGATGGGGCTCTGACCCCACCGACGCGCCCCTGGCACCCGACCGCGTCCACGTCCTGGGCCGCCTCGACGACGCCGACCTGGCCTGCGCCTACGCGGGCGCCCGCGTCTTCACCTTCCCGTCCCTGTGGGAGGGCTTCGGCCTGCCCGTCCTCGAGGCCATGGCCCACGGGACCCCCGTCGTCACGAGCGCGGGCACCTGCATGGAAGAGGTCACCGGCGACGCCGGGCTGCTCGTCGAGCCGACCGAAGCGGACGCGCTCGCCGCCGCCCTGCGAACCGCCGCCGGGGACGCCCACGACGACCTGGCTGCGGCCGGCATCGAGCGCGCGCGCCGCTTCACGTGGGAGGCCTCCGCCGCCGCGCATGCCGAGGTCTACCGCCACCTGGCGGGTGCGCGATGAGGACCAGGACCGCCCGCGTTATCCTCGTCAACTGGAAGAACGCGCCGCTGACCCTGCGCGCCGCGCACTCGATCGCGCCGCAGATGGGGGAAGGGGACCACCTCGTCATCGTCGACAACGGATCCGACGACGACTCGCTGAGCGTCCTACGAGATGGCCTCGAGGAGCTTCGAGGGGCCGCCGACCCCGCGCGCGTCTCCCTCGTCAACGCCGGGACCAACGACGGCTTCGGCGCCGGCGTCATGGCCGGAGCGGCCGACCTGTCGGAGGGGGCCGTCGTCCTGCTCAACAACGACGCGACCGCACGCGACGGCTTCCTCGAGGCCCTCCTGGCGCCCCTGGGTGAGACCGTGGGGGCCACGACCGCCCTCATCCTCCTGACCGGCACGTGGCGGCCCGCCACCGCCTCGGATACGCATGTCCTGGTCGCCCGAGACGGCAGCCGGTGGGCGCGCGTGGGGGAGGAGGAGCCCGCGGGGCGCGTCCTCATCAACTCCACCGGCAACGAGGTCGACCCCGCCGGCAACGGATACGACCGCTCCTGGCTCGACCCCGCCGACTCCCCGCTGCCCGCCCCCGAGGTCTTCGGCCTGTGCGGAGGCGCCTGCGCGATCGCCGCCGAGGCGTGGAGGCGCGTCGGGGGGAGTGCGCACCGACCTGTTCATGTACTACGAGGACACGGACCTGTCCTACAAGCTGCGCGAGGCCGGCTTCCAGGTGCGCTTCGTCGCGGGCGCCGTCGTCGACCACGAGCACGCGGCCTCCTCGGGCACGTCCTCGCCCATGTTCCTGCGCGTCAACGCCCGCAACCGCATCATCGTGGCCGCCCAGCACGCCCCGTGGGGCGTCGTCGCGCGTGCCGTCGCCCGCTCCCTGGCCCGCGCCCTGCGCTCGGGCGGCCGCGGGCCCGTCGCCCGCGGCGTCTTCCAGGGACTCCTTGCTCTGCCTCGTGCCCTGCGCCACCGCACCGCCTCCCGCTCCTAGGTGTCGGCCTCGTCGGCGAGGCCGGGGCAGGCGGGTGCGTCTCGGCACACAACGCGAGGCGGGGCTGCGCAGCGGCCATGCCTTGATAGACTGAGTCGCATGGTGAAGACTGTCCTCGTTACCGGAGCCGGCGGCTACATTGGTCGCCACATCGTTCACGCCCTGCTGGAGCGCGGCCTTGACGTCAGCGTCGTCGATTTCCGTCTCGACGGGGTCGACGAGCGGGCCCGCCGCATCGACACCCAGATTTTCAGCGGAGACGCCGATATCTACGACCAGCTCGGACGCCCCGACGTGGTCCTGCACCTGGCGTGGCGCGACGGCTTTGTGCACAACTCGCCGGCGCACATTGAGGACCTGCCTGCCCACTACCGTTTCATCGAGAACCTCCTCGCGGGCGGGTGCACCCACCTGGCCGTCATGGGCTCGATGCACGAGGTCGGCTACTGGGAAGGCCCCATCGACGAGAACTCTCCGTGCAACCCCGCCTCCCTGTACGGCATCTCCAAGAACGCCCTGCGGCAAATCACGCAGCTGCTCACCGCCCAGCACGGCGCGACCATGCAGTGGCTGCGCGGCTACTACATCGTCGGCGACGACGCGCACGGCTCCTCGATCTTCTCCAAGCTCCTGGCCGCCGCCCAGGAAGGTAAGAAGACCTTCCCCTTCACCACGGGCAAGAACCTCTACGACTTCATCTCCATTCAGGGACTGGCCTACCAGATCGCGGCCGCCGTCTCCCAGGACGAGGTCGACGGCATCATCAACATTTGCAGCGGCGAGCCCATGAGCCTGGCCGACCGCGTCGAGGCCTACATCCGCGAGAACGACCTGGACATCACCCTCGAGTACGGCGCCTTCCCGGACCGCCCCTACGACTCCCCGGGCGTGTGGGGCGACGCGACGAAGATCCGCCAGATCCTCGCCGCCGTCGACGGTGCGGGGGAGTGACATCGTGAAGCGCGCAGGTATCTTCCTGTTCTTTGATCCCCAGGGCATCGTCGACGACTATGTCGTTGCGTGCCTGACGTCGCTGCGCGAGTACCTGGACGAGATCCTCGTCGTGTCCAACTCTCCTCTGGACGACACCGCGCGCGAGCGCCTCCTGACGGGCGCGACTGAGGTGTTCGAACGGGAAAACACCGGCTTCGACGTGGGCGGCTACCGCGACGGCATCGCCCGCTTCGGATGGGAACGCCTCGGCCAGTTCGACGAGCTGATCCTCTTCAACTACACCTTCTTCGCCCCCATCCACCCGTGGAAGAATCTCTTCGACCGTATCGATGCGGCGGGGGCCATCGACTTCTGGGGCATCACCGAACATGACGAGATGCGCCCCCACCCCTTCCTGGCCTCCTCCCGTATGCCCCGCCACATCCAGTCCCACTGGATCGCCGTGCGCAACCCGCTGCTCAGCTCCCCGGACTTCCGCACGTACTGGGACGAGATGCCCCCGATCCGCTCCTACAACGACTCGATCCAGTGGCACGAGTCGCGCTTCACGGAGTACTTCAACAAACTTGGCTACACCCACGCCGTGGCGTACCCGCGCGAGGACTACCCCTCACCCAACCCCGTCTTCGATAACGCGGCCCTACTGCTCGCGGACGGGTGCCCGATCCTCAAACGCCGCAACCTCTTCCACGACCCGCTGTACCTGGACCGCCACGCGATCATCGGCGCGGACATGCTGGAGCTGGCAGAAAAGGCCGGCTACGACACCGACCTGATCCTCACGAACCTGGCGCGCACCTCGCGTCCGCGTGATCTCGTGACGAACGCGGGCCTGACCACCGTCATCCCTCCGCGCGCCGACCAGGCCACCCTGGACGCGGCAGCCTCCCTCAAGGTCGTCGCCGTCGCCCATATCTTCTACGCCGACATGGCCGACGAGATCCTCGACCGCCTGAGCGTCCTGCCCGCCGGCTACCACCTGGTGGCCACAACCTCGAACGAGGAGAACAAGGCCCTCATCGAAGCGCGCGCCCAGGAACGAGGCGTGGACGCCGACGTGCGCGTCGTCTCCTCCAACCGCGGCCGCGACATCGGCGCCTTCCTGGTGGATTGCAACGATGTCCTGACCTCGGGCGAGTACGACATCGTCGTGAAGATCCACTCGAAGAAGTCCGTCCAGGACGACTACAACGCCGCCCAGCTCTTCAAGGAGCACCTCTACGACAACCTGCTGGCCTCCGCCGACCACGTGGCCGGAATCCTCGCCGAGTTCGCCGCCCACCCGGGCCTGGGCATGGCGATCGCCCCCATGCCGCACATGGGGTACCCGACGATGGGCCACGCGTGGTTCGCGAACCGCGGCCCCGCCCGCGACTTCGCCAAGAAGGTCGGCATCACCGTCCCCTTCGACGACCACCAGCCGCTGGCCCCCCTACGGCTCCATGTTCATCGCGCGCCCGCAGGCCCTGTCCCCGCTGACCGGCGCCGGCCTCGTCCCCGAGGACTTCCCCGAAGAGGGAGGCTACAAGGACGGCTCCCTGGCCCACGTCATCGAGCGCCTCCTGGCCTACGCGGTCCTGTCGCGCGGCTACTACGTGCGCCCCGTCATGACCCCGAAGTGGGCGGGCGTGTACTACGGCTACCTCGAATACAAGCTGGCCGCCGTCTCCTCCATGCTCCCTCCCTTCTCGATTGACCAGGTTCCCTACCTCAAGGCGCGTTCGGGAGGCGTCCCCAACCTGCTTGGCGCCGTCAAGACGAACATCATGGTGCGCAACCCCGGCCTGGGTAACGCGCTCAAACCCGCCTACCGCGTCGTGCGCGGCGCCGTCCATACGATCCGATCAATGAAAGGTAAGCGATGAGTCTGGCATCCACGATTCGGGCTGCGACCCCCCCCACACGCCCCAGTCCGTCGCGCAGGCATTCAACTCGCGGTCTAACTCGATTGGGTTTTTGCGTTGGCTGATGGCTTTCATGGTCATCTTCTCGCACGCCGGACCGATCGCCGGTTTCTACGGCGGCGAGGACCTGGGCGTGCAGATCTCGAAAGAACAGTCCATCGGTGGTGTCGCCGTCGCAGGTTTCTTCTTTTTCTCGGGATTCCTGATCACGCGCTCGCGCATGGGGCGCGCGACGATCTGGCGCTACATGTGGCGCCGCGTCCTGCGCATTTTCCCGGCTTTCTGGGCCGCCCTGCTCTTCACGGTCGGCGTTCTGGCGCCGATCGCCTACTGGCATACCTTCCACAACATCTCCGGCTACCTGCACCCCGCCACCGAGTCCCCGCTCACCTATTTCGTGAACAACATGTTCCTCAACCTGGGGCAGCGCAACATCGCGGGCATGGGCGAGAACCTTCCCTACTTCATCCTGCACGGTGGGCGCGACTGGAACGGCTCCGCGTGGACCCTCATCCACGAGTTCAAGGCATACATCCTGGTCGCGGTCCTCGGCCTCTTCGGTGCGCTCGCAAACCGTAAGGTGGGCGGCGCCTTCGCCCTCGTCCTCATCGCCCTCAACGCCCTGCAGTGGATGGGCGCGGGCCAGGTCGCCAACGTCAACTACCTGCTGCTGCGTGACCCCTTAATGCTCATGCTCATGAGCCCCTTCGCGTTCGGCATGCTCTTCACCCTCTACGGTGACAAGATCCCCATGGATTCGCGCCTGGCGTGGGGCGGTCTGGTTTTCGGCCTCCTGTCCTACGCGTCGGGCGGCTGGAACGTCGTCGGTCAGTACGGGTTCCTCTACTTCCTCATGTACCTGGCGATCCGCCTGCCCCTGCAGAACTGGGAGAAGCACGGCGACCTGTCCTACGGCATCTACATCTACGCGTGGCCGATCATGGCCTTCGCCGCATACTTCCACCTGCAGGACCGCGGCTGGCTCGCCTACCACCTGACGGTCGTCATCACCGTGCACATCCTGGCCTACCTGTCGTGGCACCTCATCGAGAAACCTGCCATGAGCCAGAAGAACTACCTGCCCGGCTGGATGGGGACACTCATCGAGCACTTCCGTCCCATGTACGAGGCCGTGGCCCGCCGCATCGTCACGCCGGCCCTGTCCTCGACCAGGATCGCGACGGTCATGGAGGCCGAGGAAGCCTCCGCCAACGCCGAGGAGGAGACCAAGTGAGCGAGAAGAAGTCGTCCGGTCAGTTCAAGGAATCCGAGTCCGGCCTGCGCGACGTCTCCTACGACGAGGGCGTGCCCACCGGCTCGTGGAAGCACCGCCTCCACTACGTGCCCCTCGCCATTCTCCTTGCGGGCGCATGCGCGGCAACCAGCGTGGGCGTGTGGTACCAGAGCACCCACCCGCCCCGGCCTCGGCCCCCGCCCCGGCCTCGGCGCCCGTCGGCTTCAACCGGACGACGGCCCAAGCCGTGCCCGAGGCGTGCGCGCCGACCCCGCGCGCCGACGTGGGCCCCTGGACGCCGGGCGTCGCCGGCACCGCCGGATACCTGCCCACCGACGCCGCCGACGCCTCGTTCCAGGCGGGCATGACCGGCGTGAGCACCTACGTCGAGGGGCGCGACGGGTACTTCTTCCTCTCCGACGTCTTCAACGCGAACTTCTCACAGGCGCTGGGCCGCGTGCGCCCCAACGCCGACCAGATCGGCGCGTGGGACCGCTACATGACGGCCATCGAGCAGGCGGGCGACGCCAACGGCGCGACCACCATGTTCTGCCCGCCCCGGCCACCTGGGACGTCTACTCCGACAAGCTGCCGCAGTGGACCGACCCGCTGCGCGGCACCACCTCCATGGACCTCATGCGTACCGCGCTACCCGCCCACCCGTGGGTGGACGTGCGCCAGGGCCTCGTCGACGCGCGCGCCACGACGGACGCACCCCTGTATTCGGCCGTCAACCCGCACTGGTCGCCTTACGCGGCGCACGTGGCCTGGAACCAGACCCTGACGTGCCTGGGGGCACTCAACCCGTCCCTGGCGGGCCTGCCTTCCCTCACGCCCTCCGGCGTGTCGACATCCGATGCCCCCAACGAGTACGAGGGCCTGGGCGCGCCGAGCGCCACCGGCCCGTGGGCGATTCCCACCTACGCGCAGGACCCCGGCTCGGTGCGAATGCTTCGGCTGGACTCGCGCGACGAGCTCGCGGACGCCTCCGCGCGCATGGCCGAGGTGACGGGCGCCCCCGAGGTGTCCCTGGCCACCCCCATCGATTTCGAGAACAAGCCGGCGCTGACGTACAACCCCAACGGACGCGGCACCGCGCTCATCGTGCGCGACTCGCAGGGCAACAACCTCGGTCCCGACGTGGCTGCGACCTTCGAATACACCATTCAGGTTGGCCACGCCCTTGACGCGGAGCATCCCACGGATGTCGCCTCTCTCATCGAGGCATACCACCCCAGCGTCGTGATCGTAGAGTTCACGCAGCGATACCTCGCGCTCACTCCGGGCTCGCCCGAGTAAGATAGATTTCCTGACCACGACAGAAACGATGGGAGAAGCGGTGTCTGAGACGAAACGGGTCATCGACCTGACGGTGCGCATGGCGCAGCGTTCGATCTCCTCTGAGTTCAAGGGCACCGCGCTGGGGCGCCTGTGGTCCTTCATCAACCCCCTGGCGACCATCGCCGTCTACGCGCTGATCTTCGGCGTCGTCTTTCGCGGCGAGGCCGACAAGGGCGTGAACTCGGGGCTGTCCTCCTTCGCGCTGTGGATCGGCGTGGGCGTCATCGCCTGGAACTTCATGTCGAGCGGCATCCAGCGAGGCATGGACTCCCTTTGTCGGCAACTCCGGCCTGCTGACGAAGGTCTACTTCCCGCGCCAGGTCCTCATCTACTCCTCCGTTCTCGCTCTGGCCTACGATTTCGCCTTTGAGCTGGGCGTCATCATCGTCATCATGTGCATCGCGGGTGGTCCCGGCGTGCTGTTGATGATCCCAGCGGTCATCGCCATCACGGCCCTTGCCATGCTCTTCGTGATCGGCATGGGCCTCATCTTGTCCATCGCCTCCGTCTACTTCCGCGATATCTCGCACCTGTGGCAGATTTTCAACCAGATCTGGATGTACGCCTCCGGCGTCGTCTTCTCTCTGTCGATGCTCAACAAGGTGCAGACCGACCTGGCGGCCAAGGGGTGGACGTGGGGCGGCGAGCCCCTGCCGATCGTCACGATCTTCCGCCTCAACCCCGCCGAGCTCTTCCTCGAGGCGTACCGCTCCACGCTCTACGGCTTCGCGATACCGTCCTGGCAGGTCTGGCTGGGCTGCACCGCCTGGGCCTTCGGTATCTTCGGCCTCGGCTCGCTCATCTTCCGTCGCTTCTCGGCACGAATCGTGGAGGAACTCTGATGACGAACGCGATCTCCGTTGCGGGCGTGTCCAAGCGTTTCCGCATCTACAAGAACCGTAACCAGTCCCTCAAGGGTGCGTTCCTGCAGCGCTCGCGCGCCCAGTTCGAGGAGTTCTGGGCCCTTGACGACGTCTCCTTCGACATCCCGCAGGGCAAGACCTTCGGGCTGCTCGGACACAACGGTTCCGGCAAGTCGACGCTGCTCAAGTGCATCGCGAAGATCCTTACCCCCGACAAGGGCACGATTTCCTCGACGGGCCGCATGGCCGCCATGCTCGAGGTCGGCTCCGGCTTCCACCCCGAGCTCTCGGGCCGCGAGAACATCTACCTCAACGGCGCGATCCTGGGCATGAGCAAGAAGGAGATCGACTCCAAGCTGGACGCGATCATCGACTTCTCCGGCGTGGAGCGCTTCATCGACCAGCCGGTGAAGAACTACTCCTCCGGCATGTACGTGCGCTTGGGCTTCTCCGTGTCCATCCACGTCGAGCCGGACATCCTCCTCGTCGACGAGGTCCTGGCCGTGGGCGACATGGAATTCCAGAACAAGTGCATGGACAAGTTCGCCCAGCTCAAGGACCAGGGTCGCACGGTCGTCGTCGTCTCTCACGGCCTCGAGCAGATGCGCACCTTCTGCGACCAGGCGGCCTGGCTGGACCACGGCACGCTCGTCGACGTGGGCAACGCCGCCGAGGTCATCGACACCTACTCCGACGTCGCTCACCACGCCGTCGAGGTCGAGGGCGGGGGGACGCGCTTCGGCAGCGGCGAGGCCATGATCGAGAAGATTGAGCTCCTGGGCCCCTCCGGTGAGCCCACCTCGCTGGTCAACACGGGGGACGCCGTGAGCCTGCGCCTGCACTACCGGGCGAAAGAGCGCGTCACGGCCCCCGTCTTCGGCGTCTCTATCGACACCCGCGAAGGGATCTTCGTGTGGGGCCTGCACGGCGTCGACGCCTGCTACGTGCCCACCTCCATCGAGCCCGGTACCGGCCACCTGGACGTTAACATCCCGCGCCTGGCCCTCAACCCAGGCTCCTACACGGTCTCCGCGGCCATCCAAAATCACGACATGACCAGCGTCATCGACGCCCTGCAAAAGGCGCGCCGCTTCGACGTCCTGCCCGGCCCCGGCATGGAATCCGGCGGCATCATCACCCTCGGGGCGTCCTTCTCGGGGCTGTCCCCCGAGCGGCCGATGCGCGACATCGCTCGGCGCGGCGCCGCCGACTTCCAGCGTCTGGCCCGCATGCAGGCGCAGCAGGCGGACGCGCTCGGCGCCGAGGACTGAGGAACCCAGGCTGATACGGTGGGGCCGGGGCTCATCGAGCCCCGGCCCCCAAACATTTCCGCAGGGAGGGTCACCGTCGGATACTGCCTGTTCCGTTGGGCTGAGCCTGTGCGCATGTTGTTGACGCTTTCCTGCCCCGCCTGCCATCTGGTAGGCTGACCCTGTTACAGTGGCGCATCAACTCAGAGGAGCAGTCATGGTCATGATCAACACCGATGACGGGCAAGCTGTCGCCCCCGACATGCAGGTGCACTACGCGAAGTGGAGGAGCTGGGAACAGGCCCTCCGCGAAGATATTGCCCCGAAACTCGAGGAAGCCGCCCGGCTACTGGATACAAATAGTAAGCTGCAGACCGAGGGGAAGTGGAGCGCCGAATCCGGTCCCAAGGCCTTTGCAGCTAAGTACGAACAGTACCTCACCGAAGAGGTCGCGGCCCTTAAGGCGATGGCCAAAAATGCCAGAGCGTTCGCTGACAAGATCAGCACAGCGATGGATATGCTGGTGAAGAATGAGGGCGATGCTGCGGGCTGGTTGGATAAGGAGGCCGCGAAGATTCCCTCGGTGTATATCTCGGATGACAAACAGGCCGCCCTTGAAGAGTTCGCCAAGCACCCTTCCGGGTCGAACCTCGCTAGGTTGAAAAGGTACCGGTACTAGCCCGGTGGTTCCGGGGCGTAGCATCCAATCGACGACGAAGGGGAGGACTCAGGATGATGGCGACAGTGACGGGTGTGTGTCGGCGTGTGGCCCGATGGATGGCAGGCCTGGCTGCGGTGGCGTGCTGTGTGGTGGGGGCGGCCTTGCCCGCTCAGGCCGATGATGGGCCTGTTCCGGTGCCCTCCACTCCGCCCACGGCGCCGCCCACTACCCCGCTGTTCCCGGGTCGCCCCATCCATATGAGGGTCGAATTCCATTTCGGCGAGGATCCCGTTCCGGGGCAGCAGCGCAGCCAGCCCACCGCCTACCTGTTGGTGGTGTTCTCAGATTGGGGTAAAGGGCGGAGTCTGAGCGAGCAGGAGTGCCAGGACCTGGTGTCCACGTTCTGGTCCGGGACTGGCCCTGATTACCAGGTGGAGGCCGCGGTAAAATACGACGATTGTCAGATCGAAGCGTACTACATGGGTGAGGCGCGTCATGCGTTCTATTCCCTGGATGAGTCGGGGCACATGCAGGTGCGCCCACCCATGGCCTACCTCAACCAGATCGCCACTTCTTTTGACGACCTTCTCTTCGATCGCCTTGACTTTGACGTCACGGGCATGAATAACGCTCACTGCAACGCGAACCCCTCAAATGATAGACTCAACGTTCTCTTGAACATCACCCACATGTCCACCTGTGTGTGGGATGTCGATGACGGGGCCACGATGCCGACGACCGATGAGCCGCTCATGGAAGGCGACGTCGAAGACTACTTCACCACCTACCTTAATGGCACGGTCGGGCCCTTCACCGAGCTTGTCGTACCCGTCAACCCCTTCACTGTGACCCCGGTACCCACGACCGATCCGGCCGCCGGTGCCTCGTCCGCCGCGTCGGGCGACCAGTCCCAGAGGGGGGAGTCTTCTTCCACGGGCCTGCTCATCGGCATCGGTGCCGCCATCGCCGCCCTCCTCCTGGTGGGCGCCGGGGCCCTGGTGGTGGCCCTGCGCCGCAAGAAGTAACAGCGCGGCCACCACGGACCGGCACGCCGCCACGAGCCCGGCGGTTCCGGGGCGTAGCATCCAATCGACGACGAAGGGGAGGACTCAGGATGATGGCAACAGTGACGGGTGTGTGTCGGCGTGTGGCCCGATGGATGGCAGGCCTGGCTGCGGTGGCGTGCTGTGTGGCGGGGGCGGCCTTGCCCGCTCACGCCGATGATGGGCCTGTTCCGGTGCCCTCCACCCCGCCCACGGCCGCGCCCACTACCCCGATGTTCCCCGGTCGCACCATCCGCATGAGAGCCCGCTTCGAATTCGGTGAGGACATCGTTCCGGGGCAGCAGGGCATCACGCCTACCGCCTACCTGACGCTGGTGTTCTCAGAGTGGGGTAACGGGCGGAACCTGACCGAGCAGGAGTGCCAGGACCTGGTGTCCACGTTCTGGTCTGGCACCGGCCCTGACTACCAGGTGGAGGCCGCTGTAAAATACGACGATTGTCAGATCAAAGCATACTACCTGGGTGAGGCGCGCCATGCGTTCTATTCCCTGGACGAGTCGGGGCACATGCAGGTGCGCCCGCCCATGGCCTACCTCAACCAGATCGCCACCTCTTTTGACAATGTATATTTCAAGCGCCTTGACTTTGACGTCGTGGGCATGAATAACGCTTACTGCAACGCGAACCCCTCACAAGAAGACCTCAACAACCTTGTTGTTCTTAGCCACGCCTCTTCCTGCGTGTGGGACGTAGACGACGGGGCCACGATCCCCACGACCGATGAGCCGCTCATGGAAGGCGACGTCGAAGACTACTTCACCGGCAAACTCGCTGGCACGGTCGGGCCTTTCACCGACCTTGTCGCACCCGTCAACCCCTTCACCATCACCCCCACGCCCACCACCGACCCGGCCACCGGTGCCTCGTCCGCCGCGTCGGGCGACCAGTCCCAGAGGGGGGAGTCTTCTTCCACGGGCCTGCTCATCGGCATCGGCGCCGCCATCGCCGCCCTCCTCCTGGTCGGCACAGGCGCCCTGGTCATAGCCCTGCGCCGCAAGAAGTAACAGCGCGGCCACCACGGACCGGGACTCGGGTACGAGCCTGGCGGCTCCGTGAGCGGGCCTCCTGACCGACGATGAAAGGGAGGAATGACGGCTCGTGATAGTTGGGTGTGGGTGGAGGCGTGTTGTGCCACCTGATCCGTGTCGAGATCCCGACCTGGGGAGCGTCGATCACTTCCAGCACCACGCGCCCGTGGAGTTGTGCGATCACCCCGCGTCCAGGGCAGCCAACAAGGCGACCACAGGGCTCTCAATCACGCATGAGACCAGAGGTGCACCGAGCGACCGCGATCATGTGGAAACCGGCTCTTCGCATGTAAGGGTGTGGGAGGTGTCGGAGTGGGCCGGGGTGCAGGTGGTGGCGTGGGCGGCGTGCCCGTCCTGCCACCAGTAGGGCCCAGCTGCGCATGGAGGGGTGTGGCGGTGAGTGGTTCGGTGTGCCAGTTCCGCGTTTGTTCTTGTATGTTGGGGCACTGCACCCGATCCGTAGGCAATGCACCTCTTCTGTTCGGGTGCAGCGCCACGTAACGGGTGCACCGCCCCATATCGGGTGCAGTGCCCCATATCGGGTGCAGTGCCCCCGTGCTTGTGGCGGTTGTGGCGGCTGTCGGGGTTGCGGGGGTCTTCTGGGCTTGCGTTGTCTTCTGCTTGGGGCACTTCGTGGTGCCTTTGTGGCGTCTCATGTTGTGGTTCCTCAGAAATGTCGCATGCAATTCCCCCACACGTATGTCAAACGTTGAAATCGCACCGTTGGAATTGCAACGTTTTCGGGCGCTGCAGAAAGTTCGGGTACCCGAATTGCATGCGAGTTTTGGTTGATGAGGCGCCCAAGGTGAACTCCTGTGTTCGGTCGTCGTCCCACGACACTGTCCACGACCCCCGGGACGCTTCGACCACCACCCCCACACCCCACAATGCGAAGAGCCTCTAAACCGACGAGCAGATCACACCGATCACAACGCTCAAGCGAAGCAGAGCAGCAGGTAGTGGCGAGACACCGCCCCAGGTCCTTTGACGATCGCGGGGGTAGCAGTCCGCTCGTCGTCAAGGTTCTTAACTTCTACCCGCAACCCCCGACCAGCACCAGCTCACCCACACTCAACTCGGAAGATCCCATACACTTGTAGGAGAACTATCCTCCACCGGTAAGGCATCCCATGGCAACGACGCCCACCCGCACGCGCCGCGCATCCCTGCGCGCCCTCACGATGACCCTCGGCCTGTCCCTCGCCCTCATCGCGCTGCCCGCACAGGCGCGCGCCGATGACGGGGGAGAGGCCGCGCCGCAGTCCGCGCCGGAAAGTACCACAGCGGCACAGTCCGCCCCGCAGGCCGCGCCGTCCGACCCACCCAGCCCCGCGACCACGGGCGCGCCCGAGGCCACCGCACCCAACGCGAGCGACCAGGAGCGGGGCGCCCAGGCCTCGCCGGTGGCGAACGAACCCCCGACCGTTGGCGCCGCCGACGAGACGGGACAAGGAGCGTGGCTGCGCGACTCAATCGGCTGGTGGTGGCGCCGCCACGACGGCACCTACCCGACGGGCAGCTGGGCGCGCATCGCCGGTTCGCGCTACTTCTTCGATCAACGCGGCTACATGGCCACCGGATGGCTGAGCGACGGCGGCCACTGGTACTACCTGGCGCCCACCGGGACCCTCATCGGCGGGTGGGTGAAGGACGGGGGAGCGTGGTACTACCTCGATCCGAACACGGGCGTCATGGCGACCGGCATGGTGGGCGTGGACGGCACCTGGTACTGCATGGACTCCTCGGGTGCGATGCGCACCGGGTGGGCGCTCCTGGCCGACGGCTGGCACTACTTCGCGCCCAGCGGCGCCCAGATCGGCGGGTGGCTGAAGGATGGGGGAGCGTGGTATTACCTCGACCCGAACACGGGCGTCATGGCGACCGGCATGGTGGGCGTGGACGGCACCTGGTACTGCATGGACTCCTCGGGTGCGATGCGTACCGGGTGGGCGCTCCTGGCCGACGGCTGGCACTACTTCGCGCCCAGCGGCGCCCAGATCGGCGGGTGGCTGAAGGACGGGGGAGAGTGGTACTACCTCGACCCCGATAGCGGCATCATGCGCACCACCCCGCTCGAACTGGGCGGGCGCCGCTACGAGTTCAACGCCTCGGGCGCGTGGAGCGGGTACGAGGCGCCGGCCGGCTACCTCCAGCCCAGCGACCACATCACCGGGCTCGGAGACCAGACCAACACCCTGACGTGGGGCATGAACGGCGTCAAGGTCCGCATCGTGCAGCAGCGCCTCGGCCTGTGGCACGCCACCAAGCTCGCCAGCGTCGACGCGGCCTTCGTCTCCGCCGTCACAAACTTCCAGCGACGCGCGGGCCTGAGCCCGACCGGCGTCGTCGACCGAGCCACCTGGGACGCCATGGACACCGGATACCCCTGGACCGTCGACCAGTACCAGGCCACGCCCCTGCCCCTGACCGCCACGCGCTCAGAGCGCATCGAAGCGCTCATCGGATACGCGTGGAACCAGACCGGCTCGTCCTACACGTGGGGAGGCGCCGGCCCCTACGACCTCGGATTCGACTGCTCCGGCCTCGTCCTCCAATCCCTGTACGCCGCGGGTCTCGACCCCCAGCCCATCACCGTCATCAAGCACGGGTGGCCCGACTACCGCACGTCCCAGGAACTCTACGCCTACCCATACTTCCAGCACGTGCCGCTCGCCCAGCGCCAGCGCGGAGACCTCATCTTCTACAGGAGCGGCGGCGTCGTCACGCACGTGTCCATCTACCTGGGCGACGACATGATCGTCCACACCGACTGGATGGGCCGCCCCGCGCGCATGGACCACATCACCGCCAGCTACGGGTGGGCCAACATGACCCCCGACGTCGTGCGCCCCCCTCCCGTAGGGACACCACGCAAACGGGTCGGCCCCGAAGCAGGGCCGACCCGGGGACGAACGAGGCAGGCGGGCTCGCGCTCGCGTCCGCCGAATACCCTATCCGCGCTTCAAGAGGCGCCGCGCCGCGCGCGCGTGGGGGCCTTCGCCGCGCTGCGCAGCGACTCCCCGAGCGTCGGCTTATCCTCCAGCTCCTGACGCAGGGCAGCCACCTCCACACGCAGCTCGTGCACCTCTTGATGCAGGGCCTTCATCGTGTTCAGCAGGTCAACGTGAACCAGGTTTAGCGAGGAATGCATCCCGGAATCCACCCGCAAGAGTTCCTCGCGCGTGCGCCGGTAATACTCCGCGGTGAGCAACGCCTGGCCCAGGTGCGGAGACGACGGATCCTCCGTCGCCAGCATGGCACGCAGGTAACGATCACGGATATGCAGGTTGTCCCACGTGTGCAGATACGCGTCCGTCACGATCGAATTGCCCAGCGACGGATCCATCGTGTCACGGTGATGCCAGAAGGCCAAAGGCTCCTCGTCAATGAAACCGACGGGGGAATCCGCGAGCAGACGCAGGTTGAAATCCCAATCCGCCTGCGTCTGCAGGGAACCATCCCAGTGACCCACGCGATCGGCGACGTCGCGTCGGATTAGCTGAGAGATCGGCGGCGTGTAGTTCTCCACCATCATGTCCACGAGGGAGAGGCCGTACATGTCCGTCGACAGGACCTCGCGCTCGATCTCCGTGCAGGTCCCGTCCGCACGCACGCGCTCGCGGATGATCTCGCAGCGCGTCGCGACGCCCCCGGCGGCCGGATGCTCGTCCAGATAGGCGACCGTGCGAGCCAGGAATTCCGGGTGCCAGGAATCGTCATCGTCGTGGACCGCGTAGTAGCGGTTACGGGAGGCCTGCAGGCCGCAGTCGAGGGCAGCCTCGCGGCCCTTCGACACCGCGTTGGTGACCACCTGAATCTTGGCGCGCAGCTCCGCGTCCTGGGCGTCGACCACCGAGGCGACCGCTGCCTCGTCCCCCGCGTCGTTGACGACGACGACCTCGTAGTCCGTAAAGGTCTGCGATCCGATCGAACCCAGGGCTCGGGTGAGCATCGCCGGGCGGTTGCGCGTGCGGACGACGACGGTGACTGTGGCGCTCATTTTATTTCTTCCTTCTCGCGGACGGCGGTGGTGGCGGGCTCAGGCAGTGGCTCCGCAGGCGGCGCGATGGCCGCGTGGGCGGTGGGGGCGTCCGCTTCCTCGGCGTCGCGCACCCGCGGGCCGATCAGGTAGGCGCCCGCGATCAACGCCAGGGTGTATCCGGCCGTCGCGATGATCCACAAGGTCAACGGAGTGATCGGCGCGCCTGCCCACCACCATTGGATGTTGCCGTTCAGGTTGCCCGGCGCAATCCACCCCAGGTGTGGGATGTACAGGAGTCCACTGACGTAGCGAGCGATCGTCGTGTGCATCGCGACGGCATCGACGACGCTCATGAAGAAGACGAAGATCGTCAGCTGCCCCTTCGTGATCGAAGAATTCTTGCGGCTCGAGGCGAGCCAGATGACCAGCCAGGTGCCGAGCAGGGGCAGTGCGTAGCGCGAGTGGTAGCCGCCGAGGTTGGGGAACGTGGGCGGGGTCGCGATCAGGAGGGGGATGCCGGCCATCGCGCCGAAGATCACGAAGGCGGCCAGGGCCTTGCGCCAGCTCATCGCGCGCGCGCCGAAGAAGATCACGGCACCCAGAACGAGGAGCCCGATGATCGTCGTGTAGCCGGGCAGGTGGGTGTCGCGCCAGCCGGGTCCCGAGTCCAAGCCAACGAATCCGGCGAAGTACTCGGGCAGGTAGCGGATGTTCATGATCGCGATATCGATGCGCTCGCGCAGGGTCACGGACGCATCAGACTGGGCGATATGTCCGGACTGGCCGGACCCGAGCATGCACCACACGCCGATGACGCTCAGGACGGTCGCGATGCCGATTTCGGGAAGGTGACGGCGCGTGGCCGCCAGAATCAGGATTCCCAGGGAGGCAACGAAGACATAGAAGGCAGCGTCGCCTCGGGACCCGTAGCACAGCAGCGCCGCGAAAGCGGCCGCGCCGAGGAGAGCCCAGCGTCGCCACCCCTGCGCGTTGAGGGCCGAGTAGAGGGCCGCGCCGTAGCAGAAGACGCCGGTGATCGCCCACGACGAGGGGTTGTTGGAGGCAATGAAGTACAGGCCGATCGGCGTCCACGACACCAGGGCAGCTAAGAGCACGCTGAAACGCACGGACCGGCGCGACAGGGCAGCGATCGCCCCCATGAGGATGATGGCGATCCCGGCGTTGATGGCACGCATGACCCACACCGAGTGCTCGACGTTGTGTCCGGTGAAGAGATGGTGGAACTGGTAGAAGCCGTAGGGGTATTGACCGTCGTTGTAGCGGTCTGTCGGAAACATGGTGTCGTCCGAATACTCGTAGATGCAGGCGTGCGACTTGTCAGCCTTGAATGCTTCGCACGGCGCATGCGACGTGGTCACGGGTGCCATGACGTACAGGTTGCCGTCGATCGTGGTCGTCGCGCACGAGGAGGTGGCGGGGCGCGGACACCACGAGGAGACCAGGTGGTAGTCGTCGTCGGGGGAAGCACCCGGGGGCGAAGCGAAGACCCATCCCGCGCTGACGGCGAGGACGCCGAGCACGACGGTGATGAGGGCGAGCGGTCGGGCCGCCGAGGCGACGAAACGATCCCGCAGGGGAGCAAGGTGGTCGGCGAGCGCGCGTGCCATGGAGTGAACCAATCTGTTTCGGATGGACACTCATAATTTACACGAGTCGCCGCCACTTCGGCCGCCGTGAGGCCGTGGTCGGGTTAGAAGACGACCGGCCAGTGGGGCATGCAGGTCGTCAGGGTTGCGTGGGCGCTCGTGGCCTCGGCGAGGGCCTGCTCGTAGGCGGGGTTCGTCTCCGGCTTCTCGCCGCGCTTGAGGGCCTCCTGGGCGGCGGCCTGGTCGGCGTATTCGGGGATGGCGCCCGAATCAAGGGCAGCGTTGCGGTCCACGTAGACGTCGAGGGCGGCCAGGGCCTCGCGCGCGGTGTCGTCGGTCGCCGCGGCGCTGAGCTGCGTGGCGTAGTCGTTGCGCAGGGTCGCCGCGAAGGCCTCCCACGCGTGGTGGCGCTCGTCGGCGGTGGTTTCCCCGGCGCGCCGCGACGCGACCGTGGAGTACGCCTGCCCGGTTTCGGAGGAGGCCAGGGCCTCGGTGAAGACGGCGTCCATGGCGGCGCAACCGGGGGAGGCCGCGCGCAGGGTCGGCATGGAGGAGTTAGCCGGCTGCCCGGGGTCTCCCGGGGATACGGACGCCACGGGCACCGACTGGTCGGACTGGGCGGAGTCGGTGACCTGGCACGAGGCCGTGGCCAGTGCACACATCGCGAGGAGGAGAGCCGCGGGGGCGAAACGAGTCACGAAGAGTCCTTATTCGTTGGGGATGCGTCCAATGTAGCAGCGCGGTGGGGCAGTATTGGGACCTCGCGCGTGGCGAATAGTGACGTATCCGACGAGGCTGCGGGGGGCGCGGGTCGGGTTTGCCGTGAATGTGCGGCATAATGGTGGGCAGGAAACCGGTGAAAACCACCCTCGGATGCCCACGGGCGCGCAAAGGAGAATACCCATGAAGATCGTTGTGACCGGCGGCGCCGGCTTCATCGGAGCGAATTTCGTTCACACGCTGCTGGAGGACCATCCGGACGTTGACGTCGTCGTCCTGGACAAGTTCACCTACGCGGGCAACCGCGCCTCCCTGACTGACATCCCCGCCGATCAGGCCGCGCGCCTGAGCGTCGTCGAGGGCGACATCGCGGACGCCGACCTCGTCGACGGAGTCGTCGCCGGCGCGGACGCGGTTGTTCACTTCGCAGCCGAGTCGCACAACGACAACTCGCTGCTGGATCCCTCGCCCTTCATCCAGACGAACCTGGTGGGCACCTTCACCCTGCTGGAGGCCGTGCGCCGCCACAAGGTGCGCTTCCACCACATCTCCACGGACGAGGTCTACGGTGACCTCGAGCTGGACGATCCCGCGAAGTTCACGCCCACCACGCCCTACAACCCTTCCTCGCCCTACTCCTCGTCTAAGGCGGGCTCGGACCTGCTGGTGCGCGCGTGGGTGCGTTCTTTCGGCGTGGAAGCCACGATTTCGAACTGCTCGAACAACTACGGTCCCTACCAGCACATCGAGAAGTTCATCCCCCCGCATGATCACGAACCGCCTGCGCGGCGTGCGCCCCCGCCTGTACGGCGACGGCCTGAACGTGCGCGACTGGATCCACGTGCGCGACCACAACACGGCCGTGTGGGACATCCTCATGAAGGGCCGCATCGGCGAGACCTACCTGATCGGCGCGAACGGCGAGACGAACAACCGCGACGTCGTCGCCATCCTCAACGAGCTCATGGGCTACGCCCCCGACGACTTCGATCACGTCAACGACCGCCCGGGCCACGACCTGCGCTACGCGATCGACAACTCGAAGCTGGTCACCGAGCTCGGCTGGGAGCCGCGCTTCACGAACTTCCGTGACGGCCTGGCCGACACCATCACCTGGTACACCGAGAACGAGGCCTGGTGGGCTCCCCCTCAAGGAGGCCGTCGAGGCGAAGTACGCCGCCGAAGGGCACTGAGTCCTTGGGTAGCGTGACCCGAGGCGACGGTGGGCCTCGCCCCCGCGTCACCGTCCTCATGGCCACCTACAACGGGATGGCCGAGGGCGGGGCGTGGCTCGACGAACAGGTGGACTCCGTGCTCGCCCAGGTGGGCGTGGACGTGTCCCTCGTCGTCTCCGATGACGCGTCGACGGACGCGACGCGCTCCCACCTGGAAGAGCGCGCCGCGGCCGACCCACGCATCACCGTGTTGCCTCAGCGCGACGGTGCCCCCGGCGTGACGGGTAACTTCCTGCACCTCTTCACGACGCATCCCTTCGACGGGTCCTTCGTCGCCTTCACCGACCAGGACGACGTCTGGCACGAGGACAAGCTGGCCACCCAGCTCGCCCTCATGGCCGCCACGGGGGCGGATGTCGTCTCCTCCAACGTGACTTCTTTCGAGTCGCTGCCCGGCGGTGGAGTGGGGGAGCGCCGCCTGATCCGCAAGTCGCAGCCGCTGCGCGACTGGGACTTCCTCTTCGAGGCGGCCGGGCCCGGCTCGACATACGTGTTTTCTCCGCAGGCGCACCGCTCGCTCGTCGGCGTGCTCGCGCGGCTCGACTACAGCCAGATCGGCGTGCACGACTGGTACGTGTACGCCCTTGCGCGCGCGATCGGCCTGACCTGGGTGATCGGTGAGGAGCCAACCCTGGAGTACCGTCAGCACGGCGGCAATGTCCAGGGGGCCAACTCCGGCGCGGGTGCTCGCGATGCGCGCATGGAGAAGCTGCGCAACGGCTTCTATCGCGACCAGTTCATCCGCACGTGCCGCGCCGCCCTGGCCGTGGGGACCTTCGATGCGCCGCGCCGCATCGAGCTCGCGGCGATCCTGCGCGAGCTTGAGGCCGACGGGCAGTGGGCCCGCCTGCGCTTTGCCCGTCGCTGGTCGCAGATCAGGCGCGACCGCCTTGAGGGGCTTAAGCTCGCGGCCGCGCGCGTCCTGCGCGTCTGGTAGCCGCTAGCGGCCGTAGGTGACCAGCCCCGCGTCCGCGGCCTCCGTCGCCAGGATCTGGGGGAGGCGCTCCGGCGAAACAACGTGTGGGTCGATGAGGACCACGCTGCGCCCTCGCATCCACTGGTCGAGCACTTGCCCTGCCCCGGTGTGCTGCTCCCATAGGAGCGCGACTCGCGACCCGCTGACTCCCTCTGGGGCGCGTAGCCCCGCCAGTGCCTCGTCCCGCGCGCTGGCCAGGAGGTCGGGGGTGTCCACGATGAGGGCGTCGGGCGCCGTGGCGATCTCGGCCAGCGCGTCCACGGCCCCGTCGAGCTGCGCGTCCCAGGCGAAGGACAGGTAGGCGCGGGGCTGGGCGAGCACGTGGGCGCCGGCCGCCAGCGCGTCGCGTGCCTCCGACCCCAGAGAATTTGTCACAAAGAGATCGCCGGGCAGGGGCCGTCGCGTGTCGAGGGGCTCCCATCCCATCGCGCGCGCGGCGATCTGCCAGAGCGCGTCCTGCCAGGGTTGAAGGGACGTGTAGATGCGAGTTGGTGCCGGTTCGTCGGAGCCGAAAAGGTCGGCAGCGAGCTCGTTTGTCAGGTAATTGGCGATCTTGGAGAGCCATCTGCTGACCACGGGTCCTCCCAGCTCGACTCGTTCCTGGCCGTACTGGGTGAGGGCGGGTCCTGACCATCCGTTAATCACACGAACGAGGGTAGTGAGCCTCGTCATATTATTTGCTGCAGAGTCACTCATAGTCGTGAGTATATCGAAGGTCCCAGGCTTTCCAGCTACTGGGTAACTGTGAAGTCATTACAAAACTGTAAGGATCTACCGGGGGGTCAGGTGCTACTCTAAAGGTCTCAATAACGCGAAACCGCTTGACTTCCTGCAATGACACGCGTGTAATTCTCGTATTGATCGATTCGTTATAAGGAGTCTTCCGCATGTGGAACATCTTCGGTGACGGACCCCTCGAGTGGTCCGAGGACGCCGATGCGGCGCTGTACGCCCGCGTTGACGGCCCCCTTGCGTGGCAGCAGCACGCACTGTGCGCGCAGACGGATCCCGAAGCATTTTTCCCCGAAAAGGGCGGCTCCACTCGCGAGGCCAAGGCTGTTTGTCAGGCATGCCAGGTGCGCGAGGATTGCCTCGAGTACGCGCTCGCCAACGATGAGCGTTTCGGTATCTGGGGTGGCATGTCCGAGCGCGAGAGGCGGCGCTTGCGCCGTATGGCCGGTTGATTCCCACTTCGCGCTCCGTCGGCGCCATCCTCGTCACCCGGGGTGACGCGCCGCTCATCCAGTCCGTTCTTCGGGCCATCGAAGCTCAATCGATGGCCCCGGACTCCCTTACCATCATTGACGTGGCCGGGCGCCACGTCACCCCCTTCCCCGCCGACCGCGTTCCCGCCGGGGCCGAGCTCGTGCGCGTGGGCCGCGCGCGCACCCTTTGGAGGCGCCATTCGCCGCGCGCAGGCCCAGGGTGCTCCCTTCGCCTCCGCCCAGTGGTGGTGGATTCTCCACGACGACTGTACGCCCGAGCCCGAGTGCCTGAGCGAACTCGTCCAGGCCGCCGCCGTCGGCAAAACGGTCGGCGCGGTCGGAGTTAAACAGCTGAGTTGGGACGGGCAGCGTCTCCTCGAACTCGGTATCTTCGCGACCTCCAGCGCCCGTCGCCTCGAGCGCATCGGCGAGGAGGAAATCGACCAGGGCCAGTACGACGGCACGACCGACGTGCTCGGCGTCGGAACCGTCGGTATGCTCCTGCGAGCCGAGGCCTACCGGGACGTCGACGGCTTCGACCCCGCCCTCGGACCCTTCGGCGACGGCCTCGACATGGGACGGCGCCTCCACCTCGCCGGCTACCGCGTCATCGTCGCCCCGCGCGCCCGCGTGCGTCACGCCCGCGCCTCCCTCACCCCCGCGCTCGAGGCCGGCGCCGCCCCGGGGACCACCGCGTCGGACGACCCCGCCGAGGCGGACGCCCTCCGTGAGGCCGAACAGGCCAAGTCCTTCCGTCGGCGCCGCTTCGCGCAGCTATACAACTGGTGCAAGGCCACTCCGGCGCTCGTCCTGCCCTTCCTGGCGGCCTGGCTCCTCGTGTGGACCCCCGCCCGCGCCCTCGGACGCATCGTCACCGGCCGGTCCTCCCTGGCCGTGCCGGAGATCGCCGCGCTGCTCTCGCTGATGGGCGCGACCCCGCGCCTGCTCGCCGGGCGCGCACGGGCCGCCAAGAGCCGCACCGTTCCGCGCTCCGCGCTGCGTTCCCTCGAGGTGACGCCCGCGTCGCTGCGCAAAGAACCAGCCCACGTCGACGAGGACGAACACGGCGAACGCATCGACCCGCTCATCGTCGCCTCGATGCGGCGCTACCGTCTTCGGTCGGCGTCCGCCGCCGTCGGTCTCCTCGTCCTGACCTCTCTTCTCGCGGCCCTCCAGTGGTGGGGGTCGAGCTCCGGACTCGTCGGCGGCGCGTGGGTCTCTGCGCCCGCCTCGTGGACCGAGCTGTGGAACGCCGCGTGGTCCGGATGGATCCCGGGCGGCGACGGCTACGCCGGGGGCGCCGACCCCCTGACGATCCTCCTGGCCCTGCTCAGCGCCCCCGCGGCGCCCCTGGGCGTCACGCCCGGCGCCGTTGGGACCTTCCTCCTCGTCGCTTCCTCGCCCTTGGCCGCGATGGTCGCGTGGGTGCCCACCCGCTCCCTGACCTCCTCGCTGCGGGTCCGATTTCTGCTCTCGCTGGCCTGGGCGCTCGCACCCGCCCTCCTCATGAGCGCGACGCACGGCGTCCTGGCCGGCGTACTCGCACACGTGGCCCTGCCGGTCCTGGCCGCCTACTGCGCGCCCGAGGCCCGCCCCCTGCTCGTGGACGGCGCCTCCGGCGTCACCAGCGCCCCTGTTTGCCCGCGCGGCGTGAACGCCGGATGCGCGGCCCTGGCGGTTCTCGTTCTCGGATGCTGCGCGCCCATCGCCGTGGCGGCGAGCCTGATCGCGCTCGTGTGGCGTTCACGCCGGCGCGTCCTCGTCGCGCTTCCCGCCGCGCTCGTGTGCGCCCCCACCTACGTCTCCATCCTCGCCCACCCCTCGGCGTGGCCTGTCTTCGCCTCCACGACCGGTGGCGTGCACGCCTACACGCGCGCCTCCTCGTGGATGGCCCTTCTCGGCATGCCGGCCGCCCCCCAGAGCGTCCTTGAGGGGACCGTGCTGGGAGCACTCGGCGCCGGGAGCGTCCTCCTCGCCGTCCTGGCGCTCGCGCGCCACCGGTCGCGCTCCCTCGGCGCTCTCGCGTGCGGCGTGCTCGTGGCCGCGGCAGCCGGGTGGGCGGCCTCTCACGTCGGCGTGGGCCTCGACGGCGCCTGGGTGGCCTCGGCCTGGACGTCCCCGGCCCTGTCCCTGTCCTACGGCCTCCTGCTCCTGTGCGCGGCTCGCGTCGGCGCGCCGGTCTCGACCGACGAGGCCGTGGTCGCGTGGGACGGCCACCGTTCCCTCGCGCTGCGCGCCGCCGGGGCCCTCAGCGCGCTCGCCCTCCTCGCGGTGGGCGCCACGCAGTCCGCGGCAGCCTTCGCGGCACGCGGGGACGCCTCCCAGACCCCGACCTACGTGCTCGCCCAGCGCGAGACGGTCTCGCCCGTGGGGACGCCCATCATCTCCGCCGTCGCCTCCCAGGCCCAGCGTTCGCCTCGCGCCGGACGCATCCTCGTCCTGGACGGAGACCCCGCCAACGGCACCGTCGACGCCTCCCTGTGGCGCGGCGCCGGTCAGTCCCTGACGGATGCCTCGCCCTCCGTGCGCGCCCTCGCCCTCGCCCGGGCCCGCCGCGGCGCGGCCGCGGGCACGCTCGGCGACCCGGCCACGGCCTCGCTCGCGCAGGCGGCCTACACGCTCGTCGTCTACCCCGATGACGCGACCGTGGACGCCCTCGCTGCCCACGACGTCGACACGATCCTGGTCCCCCTCGGCGCCAGCGGCGCCCAGGCCCTCGCCTTCGGCCTCGACCGTGCGGCCGGCCTGGAGAAGGTCGGCGACACCAACTCCGGGACGGTGTGGCGCGTGCGCCCGGACGCGACCACGCCCTCGCGCGTGCGCGTCGAATCCCCCCGCGGGCGTCACCAGCCCCGTGGGCGCCTCCCAGCTGCGCGTCGACGGCGACTTCAACGCCATCGGCACCCTCGTCCTGGCCGAACGGGCCGACTCGGGCTGGCGAGCCTTCGTCGACGGAGTCCCCCTTGCGGCCGCCGACCCGGTCGACGGGTGGGCGCAGGCCTTCGACATGCCCGCCGCCGGTCACCTCACCGTGACCTACGACGCCTGGTGGATCATCCCCTGGCGCATCGCCTCAGGCATCAGCCTGGTCATCGCAGCGGCCAGCGCACTATCCGCGTGGAGGAAGAGATGAACGTGCACCGGATCGCCTCCCTGGGTGCCATCGCGCTCGCCGGGCTCGGGGCCACGGTGCTCGCCTCTGGGTCCCTGTTGATCGACTCCGCACCCACGAGCATCGAGGGAAGTGAGCAGAGCGCCCACCCCTCGCAGGTCCAGCTCGCCTGCCCCACCGGCCTCGTCGACCCCTTCAACACGACGAACGTCGCGGCCGCGACCACATGGTCCTCCCTGTCACGCACCCCGATCAGCCCGGCTCCGGCCTCGGTGACCGGCGTCGGCGGCGTCATCCCGACCGCGCTGACCCTCGTGGGGCAGGGCGGCGGTGAACTCGCCGGGCTCAGCGCCGTCGGCTGCGCAGCACCGCGTACCTCCCAGTGGATTGCCGCGGGCGCCACCACCTCCGGCGCCGACATGGTCCTGATCCTGTCCAACCCCGGCCCCACAGCCTCGGTCGTCAGCGTCGACGGGTACGGAGCGACCGGCCCCATCAACGCCGCCCCGCGTCAGGTGACCGTCGCCGCCGGGACTACCGTGTCCGTGCTGCTTGCCGGATGGTTCCCCGACGAAGGTTCCCTCGCGGTCCACGTGCAGGCCGACGGGGGAGGAATCGCCGCCTGGGCCCAAGCCTCGCTCATGAACGGCGAGATCCCCCAGGGCACGACGCTCGCCTCGGCGGTCGTCCCGGCGACCACCCAGACGATCCTCGGCGTCGACCCCTCGGGTACCTCCCTGCTGCGCCTTCTCGCCCCCTCGGGAGAGGCGCACGTCAGCGTGTCCGTCGCGGACTCCGACGGGGTTCACCCCCTCGGCGGCGGGCAGGCGACGGTGGTCCAGGGCAGCACCCTCGAGATGCCTCTGGACGGCGCCTCCAAGGACTCCACGCCGATCGCCCTCATCGTTTCCTCTGACCGGGAGATCGTCGCGCAGACGACCACGATCACGCTGGGCGCCCCGTGGGCCGAGCGCGCGAACGCATGGGTCATGCGCTCCAATGCAGCGCCCGCCACCTCCCTCACGCAGGCCGACATCCCCGGTCGGCGCACCGTGGAGTCCATGGCGACGCAGGTGCTGTCCACCTCGCCGATCCGCGACACCTCGGTGGCGACGGACTCCGGGGTGAGCGCGACGCGCGCCAGCCTGCTGCTCTACGCGCCAGCCACCGGCGCCGAGGCCTCCCGGCAGGACGGCGACGAGCAGTCCGGCACACCCGCGCCCACGGCGACCCCGAACATCTGGGCCTCCCCCTCACCCGCGGCCACGAGCGCGCAGTCCGGAAACCAGGGCGCCGCCCAGTCCACCGGCACCAGCCCCTCCACCCCCGGCGCCGTCACGGTGACCGTTGGCGGACGCACCGTGTCGATTGCCCCCGGAGTGCCCACTCTCGTCGAGCTGCCCGAGGAAGCCGCTCAGATCAACGCCGATTCCCCCATCCAGGCCGCCGTCGTCGTCTCCGCCGACACGGCAGTAGGGCACATGAGCACGACCTGGAACGTGGGCACCGAAGGCATCAGCGCGGTGCGCGGATCCATCCGCACCAACAACTGACCAGGTCCGCGCCCCTCCTAGCGAGGCCCGCGCTACGGGGAGCCGACGGGGCCACTGGCGAGGCCCGCGGCGCCAGGCCTCAGCGCATCGCGTCGTCAATCTCGTCGGGCGGCAGCGCCAGGATGTGACTGATCCGCTCCACCAGGACCCGGCGGGTCACCACACCCACCTCCTCGGGCGGGCAGCGCAGCGTCATGGGCAGGCGATACACGACGATCCGGTCGCGCAAGCCCCGGCGTCGATCCGCCGGAAAAATGCGGGCCACGACGACGTTGTGAGACTCCCAGGACGCGGGATTCGACGGGGGAACGTCCTCGACCGCGAACTCGATCGTCGCGACCTGCGGCCAGCGCCCGATCAGCTCCGACACGAGCTCGCCGACCATCAGATCAAAGTCCTCCCGGCGCGTGCGCCAGGCAGGGGTCCCCGGGAAAAAGAGGGGACCGCGAGGACCGCGACCGTGCCGGTCGCGGCTCGAAACATAGCGTCGGCTCGCACACACCCCACCAGCGTAGGACCACAGCGTGCTGGAGCGCGCGATGCGGGCACAGAGTGTCGTACTCTTAGTGGCGTGATTGCCCAACGACACTGCTCGAAGCCCGGCTGCTCCGCCGTCGCCGTCGCCACCCTCACCTACGACTACCGTGACTCCACGGTCGTCGTCGGCCCCCTCGCCACCGTCGCGGACCCCAACTCCTACGACCTGTGCGACGAACATGCCCAGAACCTGAAGGCGCCCCTGGGCTGGCAGGTCGTGCGCCTGGCCACCACCTTCGAGCCCGCCCCGCCCTCGGGCGATGACCTCGCTGCTCTGGTCGACGCCGTCCGAAGGGTCGCCCAAGAAGCCCAGCAGGCCCCGGCCTCGGCCCCAAACGCGCGCACCCCACGCACCGGGCCCTACGCTTCGGCGCGCTCCGTGGGAAACCCCGACACCTCCAGCCCCCTGGATCCCTCCAGCCCGTATGCGCGTCGGCGCGCCCAATTCACCGTCGTCGACGGCGAGGAGGGGGCCGACCGGGACTGAGCGCTACAGGCCGAAGCGGGGCTTGGTCGCCTCGTGGAAGCGTTGCGCGCCCCGGTGACGCCGCTCGATCTCGCGCGACCACTCCCGATCCCTGCGCGCCACCAGTACGGCGGCAATCACGAGCTCAGGGTGAAGCCCCTCGGGCAGGGGAGTCTGCACGCGCCGGGAGAGGCGATCCGCCAGGGAGGTCGCGACCTGGATCCTCAGCGCCCTGTTAAGGGAGCGGTTCGTGCCCAAGAACGCGCGAGCCTCGGCGACGAGCTCATCATCCAGGGGCAGGATCGTCGCGGTGGCAGCCCACACCTCAAGCCCCGGGGGCATCACGAGCGGCGGATAGAAGACAGCGGAGCCCTGCGAACACACCATCGTCCCAGCGGCCAGGTCACCCAGACGCTTGCCCTTGGAACTCAAAAACTCCGACGCGAGGGCGATGGCCCCGAGGGACAACCAGTTTTCCACGATCCCCACCCCGACACGAACCGCACTGTGGCGCGCCGTGATGGGGCCACCGTCGTCGCGCACGACGCGCAGGTTCATCGCCCACTTGCCCAGCGAACGCCCGCCGGTGGCAACCTCGACCGCGAAGGGGACGAAGAACAAGGTGGAGGACGTGAGGGCAATGATAAAGATGCGCAGAGCCGATTCTGAGTTGCCCGACCAGGTCTTGACCGCGATCAAGAGGATGATGAACATGGCGCCCATATACGTCGTCCCGTCGATCGTAGCGGAGGCGATCCTCTCCATCGGGGACGCGGGGGAGACGTCAAGACTCACCGCCTCGCCGGTGCGGACGTAATCATCCTGAAAGTCGCTCGAATCGATGCGTTGCGCGCTCATATGTGACACGCTAGTCCAATGGACATCGATGTGCTGCGGGTGAGCGGAAAAAACCAGTGGAAACGTCTCGATGAGCTCACGCGCGCCCGCGTACTGAGTGGCGAGGATATCGACGAGCTCGACCGCCTCTACCGCAGCGCTACCACGGACCTGGCGCGCGTGCGCACGGTGAGTCCCGACCCCGACGTCATCGCCGAACTCTCGCGCATCCTGTCGGCCGCGCGCGGGGCGCCTGGCGGGCACCGGCGGCCTCACGGGCGCCGTCATCGCCCGCTTCTTCGTCGTCTCCCTGCCGCTGGCCCTGTACCGCATCCGCTGGGTGATCGTGGGGGTGATGGCCGTCTTCATCGCGCTGTGCGCGATCCAGGCCCACTTCATGATGACAACTCCCGAGGCCATGAACGAGCTGGGCAGCCCCGAGAGGCTGCGCACCTACGCGCAGTCCGAGTTCGTCGAGTACTACAGCCAGGACACGCACGCGGAATTCGGCGTGTCCGTGTGGGCGAACAACGCCTGGATCACCCTGGTCGGCATCGCCACCGGCATCACCGGCTTCTTCCCCCTCAAAATACTGTGGGACAACGCGGTCTCACTGGGGACCTCCGCCGCGGTCGTCATCACCTATGGGGGCGCGTGGCACTTCTTCCGCTTCATCCTGCCCCACGGCGTGCCCGAGCTGACCGCGGTGTTCATCTCGATCGCGGCCGGGCTGCGGATCTTCTGGGCGTTCCTGGTCCCGGGCCCCGCGTCGCGCTTCCAGGCCGTCGGGCAGGCGGCGCGAGCCGCGATGACCGTGGCGGTGGGGTGCGCGATCCTGCTGGCGGGCAGCGGATTCCTGGAGGGCTTCGTGACGCCCTCCGAGCTGCCCGACGCCCTCAAGATTTCCCTCGGTCTCCTCCTGACGGCGGCGGCCTGGGCCTACATCCTCCTCCTCGGGCGCCGCGCCGATCGGGCCGGGCAGAGCTCCGACGTCGGCACCGACGCCGGCTACTATCAGCCGGTCTCCGGCTAGGTCTCCGCTCGACCACTAGAGGCGCCCGCTAGAGGCGCCCGCTCTTCTTCAGCTCGATATAGCGATCAGCCGTGCGGGCGGGCAGCAGGTCGGCGGAGGCCTGGAGCGTGAGGGCGCCGGCGAGGCGCACGTCGGCCGCCCCGGCCTCGTCCGCGCGCTGGGAGAGGGCTGCGGAGGCCGCCAAAAAGACCTCCTCGGCGTCCGCGCGTCCGCGGCGCGCGCGCAGCTCGTCCGGGTCCGTCGCCGAGGCCACGAGCACCGTGTGGCGCTCGGTCAGGCGCGACAGGGCATCCGTGAACTCTGTCTCCATGCCCGCGGGCGGGATCTTCGTGGCGATAACGACGAAGGCCGAATGGTGCACCGTCTGCTCGACGGTGGCCGCGACCTGCGACCAGTCGGTCACGTCCAGGCGCGCGGAGATGTCCGTGAAGGTGCGAGCGAGCGTCTCGATGATCTTCGGGCCGCGCACGCCGGAAACGCGGGCACGAACGTGTGAGTCCACTGCCAGGACGTGGACCTTGTCGCCCGCGCGGTCGGCGAGCGCAGCGAGGAGGAACGCCGTCTCGATAGAGGAGTCCAGGCGCGGCGCGCAGCCCAGGGCGATGGAATCCACCTCCATGCGCTCGGGGGCGCCCAGCAGCGCCGACGCGGCACGCCCGCAGTCCACGACGATGACGACGTGGCGGTCGCGTTCGGGACGCCACTGGCGCACCATGAGTTCGGGCGCGCGCGCCGAGGCCCTCCAGTCGATGTCGCGGGGGTCGTCGCCCAGGACGTAGGCGCGCAGCGAATCGAACTCCGTTCCGGCCCCGCGCAGCGTCGTCGGGGTGGTGCCCTCCAGCTCGTGCAGTCGGGCCAGGCGCGAGGGCAGCAGGACGCGCGCCTTGAACTCGGGCAGGACCGACAGCGTCAGGGGCGCCGCGATGGAGACCTGTCGTGCGCCCAGGTGTAGCGGCCCCCAGGAACGGATCGTGACCACGTCGGCGTGACGGGTTCCGCGGCGCGTCGGCGACAGCGTCGTGGAGATCTTCTCGGCGCCTCGCGCACCGATGGACACGCGTCGGCGCGGCGGCGAGGGACGTAGGGAGGGCGGCCACGCGTCGCGCACGTCCAGGCTCATGCGCCGCTTCGTCGTGTTGGACAGGCGCAGGGTGGCCGTGGTCGTCTGGTCGGCGCGGATCGGGCCGGTCACCTCGCGCCGCAGGCGCAGGGTGCGCGGCGAGGGGGCGCCGAGCGCGTCGAGCACGCAGGTGGCGACGATGATGCCAAACCAGCCCCACGCGAAGGCCCGCGAGGGGGCGAACGCGAGCGGGATGAGCCCGACGAGGACGAGGAGCGCGCTGCGCGCCGAGACGATCATGGAGGCCTCAGCGGGGGACCGGGGTCGCCGCGAGGACGCCCGAGACGACGTCGGTGGCCGTGATGCCCTCGAGGTTGGCCTCGGCACGCAGCCCCAGGCGGTGCGCGAGCGTCACGGGCGCCATCGTCTTGACGTCGTCGGGGGTGACGAAGCCTCGGCCCTGCAGGAACGCCCAGACGCGCGAGGTGCGCAGCAGGGCGGTGGCGCCACGTGGGGAGACCCCGAGGCGCACGGCGGGGGAGGTGCGCGTCGCGCGGCACACGTCGACCAGGTAGGCCATGACGGCGGGCGCGATCTCGACGCGAGAGGCGGCCACGGCGGCGGCGTGGATGTCGGCGGCACCCGCGACCGGGCGGATGCCGGCCTCGGCCAGGGACATGGGGTTAAAACCCGCCTGATGGCGTGCGACGATGTCGATCTCCGCCTCACGCGAAGGAAGGGGCAGCTCGAGCTTGACGAGGAAGCGGTCCAGCTGGGCTTCGGGCAGCGGGTAGGTGCCCTCGTATTCGACGGGGTTCTGGGTCGCGATCACCATGAAGGGGTCAGGCAGCGCGCGGGTCGCGCCGTCGATGGAGACGGTGTGTTCCTCCATGGACTCCAAGAGCGCGGACTGCGTCTTGGGGGGCGTGCGGTTGATTTCGTCGGCGAGGAGGAGATTCGTGAAGACGGGACCTTCGCGGAAGACGAACTCGGAGCGCCCCGCGTCCCACACCATCGAGCCGGTGATGTCGGCGGGCATCAGGTCGGGGGTGAACTGGATGCGCGCCATCTCGACGTCGAGGGCTCGCGCGAGGGTGCGCACCAGGAGGGTCTTGGCGACGCCCGGGACGCCCTCCAGCAGGGCATGCCCGCCCGCGACGAGGGCGACGATGAGGCCGGTGATCGCCCCGTCCTGGCCGACGACGGCCTTGCCGATTTCGGCCTTGAGCGCCAGGAGCGCCCCCTGCGTGTTCTTCTCGGCCTCGCTCAGGGACCGGCCCGACCATCCTTCGCCCGTGGGGGCGGTGAACGAGGCCGGGGCCCCCTGGGCGGGCGCGGCCAGGTTGGCGCCGCCGCGGGGCGCGTACGCGCCGGGAGGGACCGCGCCGGCCCCGGTGGGACCGTACTGCGGGGTGGGCATGGGGCTAGTCATGGCGTATCTCCTTCTCGAGGGCGTCGAGGTCGTTGGCGAGTTGGACGAGGTCCGCTTCGGAGGTCGGGGGAGGTCCCCACAGCAGCGTCTCGTAGCGGGAGGGGGGCAGGCCTCGCGCTTCGATGGCGCGAACCAGCGCCTCGCGGTCGGCGCTGTGTGCGACGCCGAGCGTGGATGCGATGCGCGAGGCCGTGGCGGAGCGCAGGGCCGTGGCGGCGTGCGCGTAGGAGCGCTGGGATCGCATGAGTCGCGCCTTACCGATGAGGGTTTCCGCCGCCGGAACCTCGATGGGCAGGCGCTCCGGTGTCAGGGGGCCCAGGCGCTTGCCGCGCGCCAGGGAGGCCAGCAGAACAGCTCCGATGACCATGAGGAAGGCGGGGGCCAGGTAGGGCGACTCAGTGAGGACGGGGTCTGCCTTCGACATGGAATCGTCGGAGGTGACGACGTACCAGGCGACCTTGTCGGTGCGGCCGATCGCGTTGAGGGCGAGCGCGGCGTTGCCCTCATCCAGGATCGCGCGGTTGCGCACGCGCAGCGAATCGGGGATGACGGCGCGGAACCTGCCGGGCTCGGAACGCTCCGCGTAGGCGTATTCCTGCCCGTCGGCGGTGAAGCACAGCTGCCAGCCGGAGGCGCCGTTCGAGACCGTGTAGTTGGAAGACGTCAGGGAACGGGCGCGGTTGGCCGCCTCGGAGGAACACCCCGGCGAGGTTCGTTCGGGTGCCTTCCATGCGCGCGAGGACGTGAGGCCGTCCAGGTAGGAGGGCGAGGACCCGTATTCCTGCTCGAGCCCGATGTAGACGACGTTGGCTCGCGTCGAGACCCCGGCGCGCACGGAGGGTGACATGCGGGAGGGGAAGACAACGACGAGGGTCGTGTGCTCATCCACCGTCGTCGCCTCACGCGCACTGACCTCGCGCACCGAAACCCCGTGGCGCTCCAGCACCTGCGCCAAGGCGCGCGCACCGTCCCCCAGGGGGTTGCGTATGCCGACGGGCGTGGAGTCAAAGCCCGCGCGGGGAAGAAAGCAATCCCGATGCACACGAGGAGGAGAAAAACGACAATCATGATCGCCGGACGCGCCGCGCTCACGCGCTCGCGGGCCGTGGGGCTCACGATCTGGACCTGCGTGGCTTTCATGCGTTCTCCTGGGCCCGCTGGCAGGCGTGCACAACGAGAGGCGCGAGTTCGCGCAGCGCGTCCACGTCTTCACGCGACACGGAGGAATGACCGTAGCGGACGCGGTCGAAGGTGCGGGCGTGGTGCCCGAGCTGTTGACCGTACTCGGTGGCGAGTCGCGTCGCCGCATCCGCGGCTTCTTTCGCCGTCAGGCCGGGCGTGGAGGAGACGACATCGGCCGTGTCCAGTCCCAGGACCAGCAGGCGGTAGGACCACACGTAGGCCAGGTTCCAGTCCCCGGCCGCCACGGCCTCGTCCAGGGACGCGCGCACGTCCTCCGCGGTGGTCTCCTCCTCGAAGACGGAGTGCGAGGCCCGCGACCGCAGGCGAATCGGGTTGAGAATCAGTGCGATGATGATGGCCGCGAGCGCGATGATGCCCAGGATGATGAGGACCAGCGAGATCGGAGGCGCGCCGGTGCCGCTCCCCAGGAGGTGGCCTTCGAGAGGCCATCGAGGAAGGACTGGATGAAGCGCGCGATGGGATTCGAGTCGGCGTTGTATTCCGCGCGCGACAGCTCCTCGCTCAGCCAGGACTGAGCCTCGTCGTTGTCGGGCGTCAGGGGAGCGCCGCACGCGAGCACGTGAGTCACCCCCGACCCTGGCTTGCCTGCGCGAGGACGATGGCGAAGTTTTCCTTGCGGATCTTCTGGTCCACGTACATGAGCGTCTGATACGCCGACATGATCGGTAACACGAGGCTGTAGACAAGGGTCTGCAGGGCGCTCGTGATGATGAGGAGCACGACAAAACTCCACGCAGTGTTGGGGTCGTCAAAGGACGCGGAGCTGAGGAACGCGAAGCCGGCACCCATGACGATGACGCTGATCAGCGTGCTGATGATATTGATGATCACGCCGCACACAACGCCGATGAGGAGCACGCGGCCGAGCGTCATCCAGAAGGCGCCGGAGGTCAGGGTCCACGAGCGCTTGAGGGACTGAATGGGGCCCTTGTGTTCGAGGACCGCGCAGATCGGCGCGTACAGGAAACGCACGCTCAGCGAGTACAAGGCGAGCAAGAGAGGCAGTCCGATCAAGAACATCACGCCGGCGAGCGAATACGCGATATCGGATTCGATGCCTTGGATCAGCATGGCCAGGAAGCCTACGGCCCACAGGATCATGGGGATGGCGATGATGAGGAAGAGGAGGAAGGACGCCCCGATCATTGGCAGGAGGCGGCCCCTGACCATGGACCATGCCTGGCCGAAGGTGATCTTCGTGCCGATCACCATCTGCGAGACCGTTACCGACAAGACTCCGTTGATGAGCGCTGCTCCGAGGAAGGTCGCCAGGAAGAGGACCACGTAGCCCAGGAGCATGGAGATGAGGGACAGGGAGGACGATGCGAGGACGTCGCTGTACGAGGCCTGCGGGTCAGACGTGGACTCGCTCAGTGACATGAGCGAGTAGAAAGGTATGAAAACGGCCAGGCCGTTCACGAGGGCCACGATCGCCATGATGAGGATCGTGTAGCCGAAGAGAACCTTGGGGTTGCGGCGCAGCGCGGCGAAGGAGCCGCTCATCAGATCCGAGAGGGTCAGCGGGCGCAGCGCGATGATGCCGGGTTTGGCGGCCCACGCCCAGGAGGTCGATTGGCTGTAGCCGGAGGCGCCGGGTCCCGCATCGGGCCGCGGCTGCCCGTTCTGAGGGGGGGAGGGGGGAAACGGGCTGGGCGCCGGGTGCGACGAAGCCGGGCTGGGCGGGCTGGGTGCCGGGTGCGACGAAGCCGGGCTGGGCGGGCTGGGCGCCGGGCGCGACGAAGCCGGGCTGGGCGCTCGACTGCTTGGAGCGCTCCCGGGCGGAGTCGGTCGGATCGGGGGACATCCACGGCGAACTCATCATTGCCTCCAGCATCTCGGTGTTGTACTAGTCTCAATCCTGCCATAGCAGCGGATGGGGTGACACCTCTTGTCGGTGAAAGAATGCGGCGGCGCCGGTCGAATCTCCTGCATCCGTGACGAATTCGTGACACTATCGTGACATGAGTTCGCGCATCCTCGTCGTCGACGACGACGTCGCCCTGGCCGAGATGATCGGCATCGTCCTCGAGAATGAGGGCTTTCGCGTCGCCTTTTGTGCCGACGGTTCACAGGCGCTGACTCAGTTTCAGGAGAACAACCCGGACCTGGTCCTCCTCGACGTCATGCTCCCCGGCATGGACGGCTTCGACGTGTGCCGGGCAATCCGTCGCGTCTCTGACGTGCCGATCGTTATGTTGACCGCCCGCTCTGATACGTCCGACGTCGTCACCGGGCTCGAAGCTGGCGCGGACGACTACGTCCCCAAGCCCTTCAAACCCAAGGAACTCGTCGCCCGCGTGCGCGCGCGACTGCGCGGCCGCGAGGACGCGCAGGCCGACGAGGGCCTGACCCTGCAGGACCTGTCAATCGACGTCGCCGGCCACATCGTCAAACGTGGGGCCCGCGTCATCGCGCTGACCCCCCTCGAATTCGACCTGCTCGCCACGCTGGCGCGCTCCCCCTGGAAGGTCTTTTCCCGCGAGGAGCTCCTCGAGCAGGTGTGGGGATACCGCCACGCCGCCGACACCAGGCTCGTGAACGTCCACGTGCAGCGCCTGCGCTCCAAGATCGAACGCGACCCGGAAAAACCCGAACTGGTCGTCACCGTCCGCGGAGTGGGCTACCGTGCCGGCGCGGGAGCGTAACCACCCCCTGCGTCTCCTCACCGGGGCCGTGGCCTCGTCGAGGCCGTGGACGTTCCTGCGCTCCTCGCAGATCGGTCACCGCATCCGCCATTCCCTCTCGGCCAAGCTCGCCGTCGCGATCACGCTCGCGGCCCTCGTGCTCCTCCTCGTCTTCGGCATTATCGTCGCCTCCCAGCTGCGCTCCTCGATGTTCGAAACCCGCAAGGATGCGATCCTGGCGGACGCGTCGCTGCGCTTCTCCTCGGCCCAATCCGTCTTCTCCTCCTCGACCGCCACGTCCCCCGACCAGGTCCAGGAATCCGCGCGCGGCGCCCTGGCCTCGCTCAAGGCGTCGGCCGCCGGCGCCGGCGCGACCAACGTTGCCCTCCTGCGCTCGGAGGGCTCCACGGCCTCGTTACGCATCAACCAGATCGAGGACGAACAGATGCGCGGGCTGATCACGCCCCAGATGCGCGAGGCCGTGGCTCAGGGAGGCGCCCAGTGGCAGTCCGTGGGCATCAGGGCCTCCGACTCCGACAAGGTCTCTCCCGGCATCCTCGTGGGCACCCAGGTTCAGCTGCCCCGCGCGGGCACCCACGAGCTCTACATCCTCTACTCCCTGGCCGCCGACCAGCGCCAGGTCGACGTCGTCCTGCGCGTCCTCGTCCTGTCCGCCCTACCGATCATCGTCACCCTGCCCATCGGCGTATTCGCCCTGCTGCACCGCCTCCTCCTGCCCGTGCGCCTGACCGTCTCGGCCGCCACGAAGGCCGCGGAGGGGGACCTGGACGTGCGCGTCGAAGTCCACGGCGCCGACGAAATGGCGGCCCTGGGGCGCGCCTTCAACGCGATGACCTCCTCCCTGCAGGACACAATCTCGCGCTACGACGAACTGGCCAAGCTCCAGCAGCGCTTCGTCTCCGACGTCTCCCACGAGCTACGCACTCCGCTGACCACCATCCGCATGGCCGAGGACATCGTGTGGGACAACCGCGAGGACCTGCCCGCGCACGCGCGCCGCTCCGCCGAGCTCCTACACGATCAGACCGAACGCATGGAACAGATGCTCGCGGACCTGCTCGAAATCTCGCGCTACGACGCCGCCAGCGCGCTCCTGGACGCGGAGGAACGCGACCTGCGCCCGATCGTCACCCGCGTCGTCGAGGCCTGCGCCGAGCTCGCGCAACGCCAGGGCGTCCCGGTCGAGGTCGTGGCCCCCGCCCTGGCCGCAGCCGAGATCGACGAGCGGCGCATCGAGCGCGTCATCCGCAACCTCGTCGTCAACGCCATCGAGCACGCGGACGGGACCCGGGTGACCATCACGGTGGCCACCAGCGCCACGGACGTGGCCTGCCGCGTGCGCGACCGAGGCGTGGGCATGACCCAGGAGGTCGCCGACCACGTCTTCGACCGTTTCTACCGGGCCGACACGGCGCGCGCTCGCACGACGGGCGGCACTGGCCTGGGGCTAGCCATCGCGACGGAGGACGTGGCGATCCACGGAGGCCGCCTCCAAGCCTACGGCGAGCCGGGCAAGGGAGCCTCGTTCCTGATGACCCTGCCCAAGCACGCCGGAGACGAGATCGCCAGCCGGCCGCTTGCCCTGTGGGAGGACGAATGAGGAGACATCTCGCCCTGATCGCGTGCGCCGCGCTGGCGCTCGCGGGCTGCGCGTCGCTGCCCACGTCCTCGCCGCCCGCGCCCTTCGACGTGTCCGCGCGCGACGGCAGCGGCGTCCAGTTTTCGGCGGAGGGCCCCTCGGACGGGTCGGATGCCGCGACCCTCGTGTCGGACTTCCTGCTGGCGTGCGCCGCGGGACCCCAGGACGACTACGCGACCGCGCGCCTGTTCCTGACGGCGGCCTCGGCGCGCTCCTGGCAGCCCGAAACCGAGATCCTCGTCTACGACACGGACACGGCGCCCGCCGTCAGCGCGACCTCGGAGAACGCCTCGCGCTCCGAGGTGACGGTGTCCGTCCTGGGGGTGGCGAGCATCGACCAGGCGGGCGTGCTGACGCGCTCGAACGGGGCGACAGTTACGCGCACCTTCACTCTCGTCCGCGAGGATGGGCAGTGGCGCATCGACGCTCCCGAGAACATGATCCTCATCAGCCGGGCTGCCCTGACGGCCTCGTACACGCTCGCGAACCTGTATTTCCCGAGCACTGACGGCACGGAACTGGTCGCGGATCCGCGCTGGTACCCCTCCCGGCGCCTGGCCTCCCACCTGCTGGCGGGCCTCGTCAACGGGCCGCGAGCCGACCTCGATTCCGTGGTCGCGAACGCGATTCCGGCGGGGGCGACGCTGCCCTCCCACGGCGTGGAGGTCAGCGACGGGGTCGCTCGCGTCGAGCTGAACGCCTCCATGCCGCCCAGCGAGTCCGCGCGAGAGAGCCTGCAGTGGGAGCTGACGCGCACGCTCACCCAGGCCGCCGACGTGTCGCAGGTGAGCGTGTCCCTGACGGGCGAGGTCATGGAGGTGGCTGCCCTGCCGACGCCGCCCTCGTACTCCCTCGATACGCTGGTGGGCGCGGGGAGCTCGGGCGTGGGCATCATCTCCTCCTCGGGCGTGGCGCCCCGCGCCTCGGCCACCGACGCGTTGAACCCGACCGCCTCGCCGGTCGATTCGTCCCTGGTTGCCTGGAGCGGCGCCGACGGCGTCTACGCGGAGCGGGCCGGGACCGCGGTGGCTTTTCTGCCGGGCCAGGCCCCGCTGGGGCCCTCGATCGATCGCTACGGCTGGGTGTGGGGGCCGGCCACGTCCGCGTCGACGCTGAGCGTGGGCGGGGGAGCCGATGGCGCCTTTGACGTCGCCATCGAGTCGGAGAGTGCGGGGGAGATCCGCGCGGTTCGTGTCTCGCCCGACGGCTCGCGCGCCCTGGTGGTTCGCGGGTCGACGCCGAGCGCGTGGGTGGGCGTCATCGAGCGCGGCCCGGGCGGGCGGCCGCAGGCGGTGCGATCCTTGGAGCAGGTGTTTCTCGACGGCGCGGTCATCGACGCCTCGTGGACGACGTCGACGGGCCTCGCAGTCGCTGTGCGCGGGGGGAGCGGTGAGGACGATCAGCTCGTCACGATGACGCTGGGTGGACTGCCCTCGAGCCTGCCGCTGCCAATCCGCGTGTCGTCGATGAGCGCGGGGGCCTCCTCCGCGTCGGTCGTCATCGTGGGGACGGACGACGCGGGAAGGAAGCAGGTGCTGGTGCGCTCGGGTGCCCTGTGGCAAAACGTCGCCGTCGACGTGTCGTCCGCGCGATACGCGGGGTGAGGATCGTGGTTGGCTCGCGCCCGGTGGGTGCCCTCGTCGAGGGTTTCCTCGGCGCGGTCCTGCCCGTCCAGTGCGTGGGGTGCGGCGCCTGGGACGAGGTGTTGTGCCCGTCGTGCCGCTCGTGGGCGTGCGCGCAGCCGCTGCCCACGAGCCTGGAGGGCGCGCGCGGGGCGATTCCCGGACTGGTACTGGGGGACTATTCTGGAGCGCTGCGCAGGATCATCCTGGGCGCCAAGCACGCGGCGCGCACGGATGTCGGCGATTTCCTCGACGAGGCCGGGGCTACCCTCGGCGCGTCCCTGTGGCGGGTGGTGGGCGGCGCCAGCTCGCCCGCGTGGGTGCGGGGCTCGGGTCGTGGGAGGGATCGCCGGGGTGGGGCAGTGGCGCAGGTGTGGGTTGTGCCGGCGCCCTCGTCGTGGGGTAGGCGCCTGCGGGGCCGCCAGGTGACGCTTCCTCTCGCACGCGGGGTTGCTCGGGGGCTGGCGCTGGGCTCTCCGCCGGGTGTGCGCGTGCGCGTCGTGGACGCGGTGGCCTTGCGCGCGGGCGCGGGTTCGCAGTCGGGCAAGGCGGGGCGGCGCGCACGGTGGGGCGGATGGGGTCGATGCGAGCCCGCGTCGTGGCGCCCGCGGGCGCACTCGTCGTTGCGGTGGATGACGTCGTGACGACGGGGGCGACGATTCGGGAGATGGAGCGTGTGCTCGGTCGCCTGGATGGGATCGCGGCGTTGGCCCGACCGGGGCTTATCTCATGACGCAGGTCACCGGTCTGGGGTATGCTGTAGGCACGGACTTTCGATAGCGCGGTGGGCACAGACGCCTGTCACGTCAGTGCGGGAGGTGATAGCTCAGACCACGGTTCGGGCAGTGAGCACCGAACAATCCCCACCCGCGGGCAACGATGCCCGCCGCACACCATGGAGGAAACACATGGACATCACCGTCGTCGCACGTAATGCCGAGATTCACCCGAATTTCCGGGCATACGTGGAGGAGAAGGTTTCGAAGATCACCCAGTTCTACCCGCGCGCGCAGCGCGTGGACGTTGAGCTGACTCACGAACGTAACCCCCGCCAGGCCGACACCGCTGAGCGTATCGAGCTGACCGTCTACGGCAAGGGCCCGATCATCCGCGCGGAGGCTCAGTCTGCGGATCGCTACGCGGCCGTCGACATCGCCGCCGGGAAGCTCTACGAGCGCCTGCGCCGCCTGCGCGATCGCGTCAAAGGACCACCGCCGTCGCTACCCGCGCGACCTGGTCGAAGCCGAAATCCTCGAAGTCGCTCCTGTCGTCGAAGAAGTCGCCGAGCCCGAGCCTGAGGCCCCCAAGCCGCTGCGCAGCGCGGAGGATCTGAAGGTCGGCGAGGCCCGTGAGGAGCAGTGGGGCGACACGCCCATCATCGTGCGCCAGAAGGTGCACGAGGCGCCGCCGATGAGCGTGGACGAGGCCCTCGATCAGATGATGATGGTCGGCCACCCCTTCTTCCTCTTCGTCGACAAGGAAACGAACCAGCCGTGCGTCGTCTACCACCGTCACGGGTGGACGTACGGCGTGCTTCGCTTGAACACGACGATCTGACGGTTCACTGATGCGGCTGTGCCCCGGGCCTTGGGCCCGGGGCACAGCCGCATGTTCGCTCTGAGACGTTAAATTCGTCCATGTTTGCGCGGGCGTTTCCACTTTGGGCAGTTAGTTCGTAAACTAATGGGTGGATTTGACTGTTCGCTCTACAAGGGGGGCGGGCTATAGACGTCAGGAGCTATTCGTGTCGATTATTGACAAGATCCTTCGCGCGGGCGAAGGCCGGATGCTGCGCAGGCTGGATCGTCTCGCGTCGCAGGTGGATGCCTTGCAGGAGGACTTCGAGGCGCTGACGGACGAGGAGCTGCAGGCCAAGACCCAGGAGTTCAAGGACCGCCTCGAGGAGGGCGAGACCCTGGACGACATCCTGGTCGAGGCGTTCGCGACGGTCCGCGAGGCCGCGTGGCGTATCCTGCGCATGCGTCCCTTCCATGTCCAGGTCATGGGCGGCATCGCCTGCACCAGGGCAAGATCGCGGAAATGAAGACTGGTGAGGGCAAGACCCTGGTTGCCACGATGCCCTCCTACCTGCGTGCGTTGACCGGCAAGGGCGTGCACGTCGTGACGGTCAACGACTACCTGGCGAAGTACCAGTCGGATCTGATGAGCCGCGTGTATAACTTCCTGGGCATGACGTGCGGTTGTATCCTCGTGGGCCAGACGCCGGCCGAGCGCCGCGAGATGTACGCCTGCGACATCACCTATGGCACGAACAACGAGTTCGGCTTCGACTACCTGCGTGACAACATGGCGCAGGTTCCCGAGGACATGGTCCAGCGCGGCCACGCCTTCGTCATCGTCGATGAGGTCGACTCGATCCTCATTGACGAGGCACGTACCCCCCCTCATCATCTCGGGTCCTGCGGACGGTGACCTGAACCGCTGGTACGTGGAGTTCGCCCGCATCGCGCGCCTGCTCACGCGCGACGAGGACTACGAGGTCGACGAGAAGAAGAAGACCGTCGGCATCCTGGAGCCGGGCATCGATAAGGTCGAGGATCAGCTGGGCGTGGAGAACCTCTACGAGGCCGCGAACACCCCGCTGATCGGCTTCCTGAACAACGCGATCCGCGCCAAGGAGCTGTTCTTTAAGGACCGCGACTACATTGTGGACGGTGGGGAGGTCCTCATCGTCGACGAGCACACGGGCCGCGTCCTGCCGGGTCGGCGCTACAACGATGGCATGCACCAGGCGATCGAAGCCAAGGAAGGCGTGGAGATCAAGGCCGAGAACCAGACGCTGGCTACGATCACGCTGCAGAACTACTTCCGCCTCTACCCCGAGGGCTCGCGCTCGGGCATGACCGGTACGGCCGAGACGGAGGCCGCGGAGTTCGCGTCGACCTACAAGATCGACGTCGTCCCGATCCCCACGAATAAGCCGATGATCCGCAAGGACCAGCCCGACCTCGTCTATCCGACGGAGAAGGGCAAGCTCAACGCGATCATCGAGGACGTGGTGGAGCGCCACGAGGCCGGCCAGCCGGTCCTCATCGGTACTGCGTCGGTCGAAAAGTCCGAGCTGCTCTCCCAGATGCTCACGAAGAAGCACATCCCGCACCAGGTGCTCAACGCCAAGCAGCATGCCCGCGAGGCCGCCGTCGTCGCGATGGCGGGTCGCAAGGGCGCGGTGACGGTTGCCACGAACATGGCCGGCCGCGGTACCGACATCATGCTGGGCGGTAACTCGGAGTTCATCGCCCAGGCGAACCTGGCCGCCGAGGGGCTCGATCCCAAGGAGAACCCGGAGGAGTACCGCGAGGCGTGGCCCAAGGCCCTGGAGGCCGCCGAGGAGGCCGTGGAGGCCGAGCGTGACGAGGTGCGAGAGCTGGGCGGCTTGTACGTGCTCGGTTCGGAGCGCCACGAGTCGCGTCGTATCGACAACCAGCTGCGTGGTCGAAGTGGCCGTCAGGGTGACCCGGGCGAGTCGCGCTTCTACCTGTCGATGGAAGACGACCTGATGCGCCTGTTCAACTCGGGCATGGCCCAGCGCATCATGGCGTCCGGCGCCTACCCGGAGGACATGCCGCTGGAGAATCGTTTGGTGTCGCGTTCGATTGCGTCGGCCCAGCACCAGGTGGAGGCCCGCAACTTCGAGATCCGCAAGAACGTCCTGAAGTACGACGACGTCATGACGGGTCAGCGTGAGACGATTTACGCCGAGCGCCGCAAGGTGCTTGAGGGCGAGGACATGGGGCCGCAGCTGCGTTCCTTCGCGGAGTCGCTCGTGACGGGCCTGGTCGACGAGGCGATCGCCGACAAGCCGGTGGATGAGTGGGATCTGTCATCCTTGTGGGAGAACCTGCGTGGTTACTACCCGCCGTCGGTGTCGATCGAGGAGGTCGAGGAGGAGCACGGCGGCAGGAATTCCCTGGTCCGCGACGACCTCGTCACTGAGCTCGTGGGTGACATCCACGCGGTGTATGAGGACACGGAGGAGCGCCTCGACGAGAATCCGCTGGCGCAGGCGCAGCTGGGCGATGAGCCCATGCGCACGCTCGAGCGTCGCGTCGTCATCTCCGTGGTGGATCGCCTCTGGCGCGAGCACCTCTACGAGATGGACTACCTGAAGGAGGGCATCGGCCTGCGCGCGATGGGTCAGCGCGACCCGCTCGTCGAGTACAAGGACGAGGGAGCCCAGATGTTCCAGGCGATGGTCGAGCGCATCCGCGAGGAGTCCGTCCAGCAGGTGTTCAGCTTCGCCAAGCAGTTCGAGCGCGCCTTGGCCTCGGCGGAGGAGCAGGCGGGTGGCGCGATTACGCGCGCGACCGTGGCTCCGGCCGAGAAGGCTGAGGCGAGCGAGGCTCGTCCCGAGGCTGACGCCGAGCCGAGCGTTGAAGAGGTGGCCGCCGCCGAGTCCGCGGCCTCCGAGGCCGCGCGCGAGGCCGTGGCGCACGCCCGCTCGGTCATGGGCACCGTGGGCCGCGAGAAGTCGCCGAGCCGCGTGAGCTACAGCTCCGCGGAGGGTGCGTCGGCCCCATCCGCAGCCGGCGGTAACCGCGCGGAGCGTCGCGCGGCGGCCAAGAAGCGTCGCCGCCGCTGACGCGCGTCGTCTCAGTGGGCGAGGGGGTTCCTGCGGGAGCCCCCTCGCTCCTTTATTGGGGGTGGGGGTCAGGCGAGCTCGAGGGCGGTCGTCATCCACCGTCCCCGGTACTCTTCGAGGCGCAGGGCGAGCGCGTAGGTGCGCGTCGCCGTGGCGACGATGACGGCCACCTCCGTGTGCTTCTCGTCGATTGCGCAGGTGCGCACGTGGATGGGGGGTGAAAGCGCGGGCGCAGGGGAGAGGTGGACGCCGACGAGGGCGGCGTAGAGGTCGGGGAGGAGCCACCTGCGTAGCTGGGGTGCCTGGCGTGCTCCGGTGACGACCTCGACGATGGCGCGGGCAAGGAGGGCGGCCCAGGGGCCCCGGATCCGGCAGGTCGGTGCGTAGGACGTCACGTTCGGGCATCGGTCTGAGGGCTGGCCTGGTGGAGCGTGCGAGCTGGCGAGGGTGGACCATCGGAAAGGGGCTGGGGGCGCGGGGTGTGAGGGGTGGGCCCGGTGTGGGGGCGAGCGGGCTGCTGCGTGCGTTGATGAGTCCGGGGGTGGATGGGGGTGCTCATGGCAGGTCCTGGGGGATGGAGAGTTGCTGTCCGGGGTAGATCAAGTGCGGGGTGGCGATGGCTTGGGCGTTCGCGACGTGGATGGCTTGCCAGACGCGGGTGATGTGGGCGTCGTCGGAGCCTGGCCGCAGGGAGGCGGCGATGGACCAGAGGGAGTCGCCGGGGGCGACGGTGACGGTGTCGGGCAGGTCGGCCTGGCCGAGGGGTGGCGGATCCTGGGATGTGCCTTCCCGCGGGGCCGAGGCCGGGGTCGCCTCCGTTGCGTCCGTTTGCTGCGGCGTGGGGGCGCCGGGTGCGTCCGCCCACGTGAGGGACACACCTGGGGAAGCGGTGTCCTGCGGGGCAGCCTGGGCGGCGCCGAGGGGCGCGGAGGTGATGAGCGCGGACCCGATGAGGGCACCCGCGCCCGCCCGGGAGAGCAGGGATCTCGACAGTCGCGTGCCGTAGCGCGAGACGAGGGCGTGGGCGCCCCGGCGCAGCGGCGGCGGCGCCAGGCGCAGCGTGGCCAGGTGGGCGACGGCCGAGCACAGGAGGTTCCAGAACAGGAGCACGAGGGCGAGGATCGCGAGGATCCACACGACCAGCGTCTCGGGAGCGTCGGGCGCCAGCGTGGGCGCCGCGTAGGCGAGGTAGAGGGCGTCGAGGGTGGCCGCCGGCGCGCCGACAAGCCACAGGAGTGCGTCGGTCAGGGGCGCCTGACCTCGTAATGAACGTGAATCGTGTGTCATGGCGAACTCTTCATTGAGGAGACGGATTCGATGGATAAACTATCCGCTTCATGCAAGCAAATGTCAATCCGTATCAGTTAATGTGGTCAAAGTGTGATGTGCAGCGCTCTAGCCGTCGTGTGTGGCATGGTAGGTCCATGGATATGCATGCCTTCATGGACGAGCTAGAAGCGCGCTTCGACGAGGAGAGGGGGCGTGAGATCGACGAGCTCATCGATGAGCTCACCGACGCCGAAAGAGCCTCCATCACGCTGTCCGCACGGCTCGCGGGCGCCGACGGGAGCGTAAGCCTCGCGCTGCGCGGGGGGGAGCGTCGTCGTGGGCGAGGTCCTCGACGCGACCCGCTCGTGGGTGCTCCTGCGAGAGGGCGCCGGAGATAGCCTCGTCATGCTCCCCGCCGTCGTCGGCGCGTGGCCGCTCGGCCGCAGCGTCGCGCGCGAATCGTCGATTCGTGGCGGCGTCGGCGTCGGGCACATCCTGCGCGAGCTGTGCGCCCGCGCGGTTAGCGTCGCCATTGACTCGGACTGTGGTGACCACCGGGGAGTCATCGACGCGGTCTACGCAGACCACGTCGATGTCACCCTCAGCGGAGCGGCCCTCGGCTATGACGGCCGCGATGAACAGGAGGGGGCAGACCGTCTCGCTGGCGCTCGCGGGGCTTCGTCGACTCCGCGTGCTCGGCCAGCGCTGGTCGCCTGCCTACTGAGCGTGCTCCGCCTTCTGACGCTCACGCGTCGCGGCGTACTGGTCCTGGATGAACTGCTCCAGGACGGACTCTTCGACCCGCCAGACGTGCTTGCCGCCCACCTGGATGGCCGGAAGCTCGCCGGAGGAAACGAGGGCGCGGGTGGCTGACATCGTGAGATTCAGGGTCTCGGCGACGTCAGCAAGAGTGAGGAATCGTGTTGCCATGGCAACATGGTATCAGTTGAGATCGTTTCGTTTGAATGGTTTGAGTCGACAATTTTTCGCTTGCGAATCGGTCGATCTGATCGGTTGGTGACGATAGATAGTCGATAACCTACCGCTTTTCGGCGGAAGCGTGCATCATGGAAGGGTGAAACGCGTCTCAGCTTCAGTGTCGATTCCGGCGCGCGCCCCCGGCTCAATGGACCGGCGACTCCTCCTCGGCGTCGTCCTCATCATCGCGTCCGTGATCGCTTTCAGCCTCCTCGGCGGCTTCCTGCGGGGAGGAAACCGCGTCTACACCGTCACGACCAGCATCGCCCCGGGTGAGGCGATCACGGCCGACAACGTCCGTGAGGTCGTCGTCCACGTCGACCCGACCGTCTACGCTCCGACCACCGAAACCCCCCTGGGCACGCGCACGACACGCCTCCTCACCCCCGGTCAACTCGTCATGCGCACCGACCTGGACACCGGCTCCCAGGCGGGCGCACGCGACCCCGACGGCATGCACCGCGTCGCGATCACCGTCACCGCGGGACTGCCCGACGGTGTCGCCGACGGTACGCCGATACGTCTGTGGACTGTGCCCACCCGCTCCGCCTCACCCACAGAGACGAGCGCGCGCGAAATCGAGGGCACCTTCACCTTCGTGCGCACGGTCGACACCTCGGGCTCCCAGGCGCGCAGGGGAACACGCATCGAAATCATGGCGAACGGGGCTGCCCTACCCACGCTCCTGGCCGCCCAGACCTCGACCGACGAGCTCGCCGCCGTCCCCGTGGGGGCGCCGTGAGCGCCGTTCACGGGGTCGTCATCCTGGCCGATCAGCGATACGAGGCCCCGATCATCCAGGCGATCCAGTCGCGCGCCGACGCGCTGGCCATCGTGCGACGCTGCGCTGACCTCGCCGAGGTCATCGCCGCCGCGCGTGCCGGCGTCGCGGACCTGGCCGTCATTGACGGAGCCGACCCGGATCTCACGGCCGAGGCCGTGGGCGCCCTGCGCGAGGCCGGCATGGAGGTCGTCGCCCTGGCTCAGCACGCCGAGCGCTTGCGCCTGTCAGCCCTCGGCGTCGCCTCAGTCGCCGCGCCCGCCAGCCCCGAACAGGTCGTCAACTCGCTCATCGCCGCGACCCGCACGCGACGCTCCCAACCGGCCACGGCCTCGTCCCCGCCACCGCCTCCCCCACCACCGCGGGCTCCGTCCTGGCCGTGTGGGGGACATCGGGGGCGCCGGGGCGCACAACCCTGGCCGCGGGCATCGCGACGATGCTCGCCGCGCGCTCCCCCACGATCCTCATCGACGCCGACACCTCCAACCCGACCCTCTCGCACCTGCTCGGACTGCCCGTCCACGCCTCCGGCCTCTCCGTCCTCGCGCGCGCCGCCTCACGAGGGGCCCTCACCCCCGAGGACCTGGTCGGCGCGTGCGCGAGACGCTCCGAGGGGCTGCGCATCGTCACCGGCCTGGTCACCCCCCACCGGTGGCGCGAGGTCAGCCGCACCAGCATCGAGGCGATCATCGCGGCGGCCCGTCTTTGTGCGCGCTACAGCGTCATCGACCTGGCAGCAACCTCCCTCGAGAAGGCCTCTCGCGGCGCGAACCGGGACGACGTCGCCCTCGGCGTCCTCGCACGGGCCGACCGCATCGTCGTCGTGGCGCGCGGGGACATCGTCGGCGTCAACCGGCTCTCCTTCCTGGCGCGCTGGTGGGAGGAACACGGGCGCGACATCCCCGTCGACGTCATCGTCAACCGCGTCACCTCGGACGCGATCGGGCCCCGCCCCGTCGCCGCGCTGCAGGCCGCCATCGGCGCGTTCATGCCCGGGCACATCTTCCACACCGTGAGCGAGGACGGCGGGGTGGGACGGGCGTCCCTGCGCGCCAAGGCGCTGGGAGAAAAAGGCGCGGGTTGCCTCGCCGCCGACGAGTTGGAAGCCATCGTGGCCCAGTGGGTGCCTACACTGTGAGCATGCGCGTCTACATTCCCGCCCTCTTGTCCGACCTGTCCGTCCCGCTGCCGCCCGTGCGCGGCGGCGTGCTGTGCGTGCCCGACGTCGCGATGAGCGGCGAGGACGTCGAGGTTCTCGAAGACGACGCGATCACCGAGGCCGCCCTGTCCAGCCTGGAGCTGGCCCGCGAGAGTGCGGGGGCCGCGCCCGCGCGCCTCGTCCTGGCCGTCGACACGCCCACCTCGACGACGCTGACCCCCGGCGAACAGATCGAGCCCCGCATCTTCGCCGCCCCCGCCTTCGAATACACGTGGTCGGACGTCGCCGCGATCCTCGCCGACCTACCCGACGCCGCTCCGGCCGTGTCAGCCGTGCTGGAGGCCTCCACCCAGGAGGAAGCCGACGAGGCCGTGGCCGCCCTGTGGGAATCCTCCCTGGCGTGGTTCGACCGCTCCGAGCGGCCCGCCGTCCTGGCCATGCACAGGGGCTGAGATCTAGGCGCGCACCCGCAGGGTCGATCCTCCCTCCGGCAGCGGCCGCACCTGGATCTGGTCGGCGATCTGGGTCGCCATCTCTTCGACGTGCGAGATGACGCCCACCGTGCGCCCCGCGCAGCGCAGAGCCTGGAGCTGCTCCATGACGAGCGCGAGGGTGTGCGAGTCCAGCGAGCCGAAGCCCTCGTCGATAAACATCGTGCGCAGCTCGACCCCTCCCGCCTCGGCCGTCACGACGTCCGCCAGGCCCAGGGCCAGGGCCAGGGACGTGTAGAAGGTTTCCCCGCCCGAGAGCGTGCGGGGGCTGCGCACGGCATCCGTGTCGTGGTCGACGATCGCCAGGCCCAGGCCCGACTTACGCGAGGAGGTGCCGTCGTCGGAGACCGCCACGAGCTGGTAGCGGCCCGACGAGATGCGCTCCAGGCGCGGGTTTGCGGCCGCGAGCACGTCCTCCAGGCGGGCGATGAGCACCCACGCGGCCAGGGGAGTGGACGCCAGGTTCTCCGGGCCTGAGGCCGCCGCGATGTCCGCGAGGCGGCGGATGGGACCGGCCTGCTCCCTGGCGCGGGCGAGGGCGTCGAGCGCCTGCTCGAGGGACGTGCGGGCCGCGTCGAGCTGCGCGCAGTGCTGCTCGAGGATGCCCGATGCCCGGGCGGCCGAAGCGGCGTCCTCATCGGCCCGACGCGACGCCTCAGTGAGGGCCTCGACGTGGGGAGTGGGCGCCGATGCGGCGCGGGTCAGCCGCTCGGAGGCGAGGGCCTCGCGCGCCGCAAACAGCTCCTTGTCGTGAGCCTCCACGCGCGTCTCGAGTGCCTCAAGACGGGGCAGGGGAAGCAGGAAGGAGCTCCAGGAGTCGGCCTGAAGCCCCTGTTCCTCAAGCGCGTCCGCCAGGGAGCGTTGCGCCTGCGCGTGCGCGGCGCGGGCGTTGTCCCAATCGGCGCAGGCCCCGGCCAGTGCTGTGGCGCGATGCGCGCACTCATCCAGGTGTGCCGCGCGCTCGGTGAGGGACGCGAATCCGGAGCGTTCGGCTTCCACGCGGGCGAGCGCGCCGCTCAGCGCTGATTCTCGTTCCTGGAGGGTGGAGGCCAGGGACGCGGCCCCCCTCGCGGGCGCGAGTGAGAGCATCCGTGAGACCGTCGAGTCGTGAGCGCTCCTGCGCAAGGGCCGCCTCTATCTCGCTGATCTGTGGGGTGAGCGCCTCCAGCGTCGCCACGAGCTCGGCGGCACGATCGCGCTCGGTCTCGAGCGTCGGCGTGGGCGCGCCCGCCACCTCGTTGAGCTGGGCGATACGCCGCACGAGGTCCTGGTGGCGCGCCTGGGCGTCGCGCAGCGCGGACTCCGCGCGGTCGCGCGCCCTGGTCGAGCGCGGCGACCTGCTCGCGCGTGATCTCCCCGTCCGCGGCCGGCGCGGGGGTTGGATGGGTGGTCGAGCCGCACACGGGGCAGGGTGCGTCTTCTTCGAGTTCGCGCGCGAGGGCCGAGGCGCTCTGGGCGATCCACAGGTCGTGGCCGTCCGCGGCCGCCGCGTTCGCGAGCCTCGCCGCCGCCGTGGCCTCGCGCAGCTCGTCCGACGCGCCGAGCAGGGCGGCGCGCAGCAGGTCGGCCTGCATGGAGGCGTCCAGGCGCTCGTTGATGGCTCGCAGCGCGGACGCCGCCTCAGGCAGCGTGTCTGCGTCCGCCCGCATGAGGCGCAGGGCCTTGGCCCCCTGCTCGATGCGCTGGGGCAGTTCCTCGCGCTCTGCCTCGATGGAGGCGATGCGCGCCGACGCCTGCTCGCGCTCGGAACGCAGCGACTCGATGCCTGCGCGTGCCTCGGGCAGCGAGCGCTCGAGGGCCAGGGCCTCCTGAAGAGAGCCGCGCGTGCGCGTCGCCTCGTCGCGCATCTCCTGCGCCCGCTCGCCGAGATCGGTCACGGCCTGGGGCGTCAGGCAGGCCGGATCGATGGAGAGCTCGTCCCCGAGGGCGGGGGACAGGGCCGCGACCTGGTCTCCGGCGGCCTCCAGGCGAGCCGAGGCCTCGGCCTCGGCCGCGTCGAAAGGCGCCACGGCCAGGGCCCGGCGGGCCTGGCGCGCGAGCTCCCGGTCGGATGCGATCGACTCAGATGATGCGGTGAGCGCGGCGAGCGTCGCGCTCACACGCGCGTGCTCGGCCTGCGCCTCTGCCAGGGCGCGGCCCTGTGCCAGGGCGCCCGCGGCCTCGCGAGCGGATGCCGTCGCGGCCTCGGCGAGGCGCACTGTCTGCGCGTGCGCCTCGTGTGCGCGCTCGCACGCGCGGCGCGTCCACAGAGTCACGGCGCTGGAATCCTCCGCGCCCGCGTCCAGCCCAGCCTCCTCCTCGGCGGCGGCAGCCACGCCGTCGGCCTCATCCGTGGCTGCGTCATCTCCAAAGGCCGCGTCCAGCGAGCGCACCCGCTCGAAGGCGCCGAGCGCTCTCGTGCGCCGCTCCTCGATGCCGCGCTTCGACGAGGCGGCCGCATCGGTCAGCGCCTTGGTGAAGTCGGAGTAGATCTGCGTGTCGAAAATGTCGCGCAGGATCTGCTCGCGCGCATCCGAGCTGGCGGTGAGGAACTGGGAGAACTTTCCCTGCGGCAGCACGATGGTCTGGAGGAACTGGTCCTTGTCCAGGCCCACGATCGTGGGGATCTCGTAGCCCACGTCGCGTGGCCCCGACGCGACCGCCTCGATGGTGCGCCAGCCGTCCGGAGCGTCCGGATCTTCCACGACCCGCGCGAGCGTCGACTTCGAGTTACGCTGCGACTTCTTACCCGCCGGCGTGTACGCGGGTGTGCGCGTCACCCGGTAGAGGCCCGTGGCGACCTCGAACACGAGATCCACTTCGGAGGGGGTCTGAATCCGAGATGTGGTTGGAGCGCAGGCGGTCCTTCGACGCGTCCTTCGTGCGCGCCACGTCCCCGTACAGGGCGAAGGTAATCGCGTCGATGAGCGTGGACTTGCCCGCGCCCGTGGGCCCTTCCAGCAGGAAGAGCCCAGAGTCCTCAAACGACGAGAAATCGACCGTGTGCTCGCCCGCGAAGGGGCCGATGCCCACAATACGCAGCCACCGAATCTTCACTGCATGTCCTTTCCTCGAAGCTGCGCCCACACGTCCAGGGCGAGCTCGCGCTCCTGAGTGCTCAGCGACCGACCGCCCACGGCCTCGTAAAACTCCTCCGTGACCTCGCGCGGATCGCGGGACGCGCGCACGGCCGTCGCGGGAGCCAGCGAGGGCACCTGGGAGGGCCGGTGTACGACGACGAGGGCGTGCGGGTAGACCTCGCGGATGCGCGGAACCATGCGCTCGGGGCGCGCATCGTCCGTGACCGTGATCGACACGTACGAGGCCGTGGTGGCCTCGTCGGGATCGGTGAGCAGCTCATCCATGGTCCCCTCGAGCACCGCGACGGCCCGCAGCGTCGGGATGGGAACCACCTCGATGTCGGTCACCGAGGTGGCGTCCGTGGTCACGAGAGTGACCGACTTGGTGGCCCCGGCCTCGGAGAAGGAATACGCGATCGGGGAGCCCGCGTAGCGAATCGGCACGGATGCGCCCGAGATATCCTGCGGGCGGTGCAGGTGCCCGGCCGCCACGTAGTCCAGGCCGTGGGCCAGGGGATCCGCGCCCCCGAGCGTGTCGAACAGGTCCGCCGACACGGAAGGCACGCCGCCCACCTGAATGTCGCGCTCCGAGTCCGAGGTCTGGGCCCCCGTCACGAAGGCGTGCGGCATCGCGATGGCCGGGCGTTCGTCGCCCGCGCCCCGCCGAGCCGCCAGGTCCGCGTGCACCCGGCGCAACGCCGCCGCCAGGACCGCCTGGTGGGAACGCGGCAGGGGAGCGGGCAGGTCGGCCTCACCGCTGGGCTCCAGGTCCGACAGGCTTTGGCGCACGAGGTCGGGCTCCAGGTAGGGCATCGGGTACACGAGAGCGCCCCCGGCCTGGATGGGCGTGCCGATCGCCTCGGGGTCCGTCACCACGTGGAGCGAGGGTGTGAGCATGTCTGCGAAAAGCCCCAGGCGTGCCGCGCCGTCGTGGTTTCCAGACGTCAGGATGACCGTCGTGATCTCCGTCAGCTCGCGCAGGGCGCGCCGCATACGCGACAGCGCATCCACGGGCGGAACCGCGCGGTCGAACACGTCGCCCGAGATGAGCACGGCATCCACGCCGCGCTCACGCACCAGGGCGACCAGCCACTCGATGAACGCGTCCGCGCTGTCGCCCAAAGACGCGCCGTGCAACGTGCGCCCCAGGTGCCAGTCGGAAGTGTGCAGAATCAACATGACCCCAGTGTGACAGAGGGCGCCCACATCTGCGTCCGTCACACACGCTTGGAAGGCGGACACCTTCTGCATACGCGCAGGTAATCGATAGCATGGAGCCATGACCAAGCCCTTCCTCATGCTGACCTCCCGCGACGACGGCCCGGTCCTGGCCGCGGAGAGCGCCGACCTGCCTCGCTTCTCAGGACTGAGCCCCGACCAGGTGCGACAGGTGCGCATGGAGAGGGAGCTGCCCGACCTGGACCTGTCCGAGTACTCGGGCGCCTTCGTGTGCGGGTCCCCCCTGGGACGCGAACGCCGACGACCACCTGAAGGAAGACCGCCAGGTGCGCGCCGAGGCCTGGCTGCGTTCCTTCTACGACCGGGCGCTGGGCGAATCCTTCCCGTTCCTGGGCATATGCTACGGGCTGGGCACCCTCACCCTGCACCTGGGCGGCGTCATCGACACCCACCACGGCGAGGAAATTAGCGGCATCGCGCTGACGAAGACCGACGCGGGCCGCGACGACCCGCTCCTGGAGGGCACCCCCGACCGCTTCCACTCCTACGTCGGCCACCACGAGGCCGTGCGCGAGCTGGCCCCGGGCATGCAGGTCCTCCTGGCCGGGGACGACACCCCGATCCAGATGGTGCGCGTCGGCGAGGCCGCGTGGGCGACCCAGTTCCACCCCGAGATGGACCTGGGCGGCGTCAACGTGCGCATCGACCAGTACGCGGGCCGCTACTACCCGGCCGACAAGGCCGAGGCCATCCGCGCCCAGGTCGCGACCGTGGACACGGACCCCTCGCGCCTCATCCTGCGCAACTTCGTGCGCCGCTTCCAGCGCTGAGCGCCCGCGCGCCTGACGCGCGGGCGACCGGCCCATGCCCCGGCTTTAGCTGGCCGGGGGGAATCAGCCCGCGCCTGCGAGCGCGGTCCTTTGCGATGAAGAGCACCACGAATAAACAGAGGGCAACGAACACAGCACCCATCGCGACGTTCGATGGCGTGTTGTAGGGTTCGGGGTCGATGCCCCCGTCCGTGACATCACCGACGATAACAGCGGCGGTGCATACGAGGGAGCAGCCCATCACCGCCCACTCGCAGGCTCGAAGGAAACGATGAACACCGGGAATCGTGCGCGAATATCCTGGCATCTGAGAAGCGAGGCACGCCAAGGCAATGACGAGCCCGTAGTCATTCAGGCGGTTGTCTATCCCGAAGAAGGTGCCGCCAGTCGAATAGACGACCGTGCCGATCAACAGCGCGAAGAAGAAGTAGCGGAGGACCCTGTCGACCCGCGAAAGCCCCGCAGTGTTGCCGATAAGGTTCTGCTCAATGGTGGACATAGCGATCACGACCTTGTGACTCAGAGATAGCGACCTTCGCTATTTCCTCATTATCCACGAAGGGGGGGCGCTGTCAAGCACTTTCAGCGCCCACTATCTTTACCGGGCGGCCTTGCTGGCGGCCTCCGCCGTCGCCACGGCCTCGAGGAGCCTGCGCACCGACGCCACGCGGGAAGCGCGCTCAGACCGCGCCCGATCCGCGTCCTCGTCCCCGGCCTCGTCGATGGTGAAGGGGCCGGTGGCGCGCGCGTAAGTGTCAAGCGCGCACGAGGGCTCCTCCTCGTCGTGCGAGCACAGTGGCAGGCACCAGGCGGCCGCCTCCGCGACGTCCGGGAAGACACCCAGCACGTCGGCGACGCTCACGTGCCCCAGACCGAAGGACCGCACGCCGGGCGTATCCACGATCCAGCCGCCCGTCTCCAGCTCGAAGGCCTCCGAGGACGTGGACGTGTGGCGCCCGCGCCCCGTCACCTCGTTGACGTGCCCCGTCGCGCGGCCCGCGCCCGGCACCAGGAGGTTGATGAGCGTGGACTTTCCGACCCCCGAATGACCGACCAGCACCGACCAATGGCCGGTCAGGAGGGCCCGCAGCTCGGCGACGCCTGGGTCGGCCTCGCCGGCCTCGGCGCTCGTGAGCACGACGCGCACGTCGAAGTCCTCGTAGGCGGCGATCAGCTCGTCTGCGCTGGCCAGGTCCGCCTTGGTCAGTACGAGGACGGGGTCCAGGCCCGCCTCGAAGGCGGCGACCAGGCAGCGGTCGATCATGCCGGTGCGCGGCGGCGGATCCGCCAGCGCCACGACGATGCACATCATGTCCGCGTTCGCGACGATCGCCTTCTCGCCGCGCTGATCCGGCGCGTCCTCGAGGGAGCGGCGCAGCACGGAGGAACGTTCCTCGACGGCGACGATGCGTGCGAGCGTGTCGGGGCGCCCGGACAGGTCGCCGGTGAGGCGCACGCGGTCGCCCATGATGACGGAGCCGCGCCCCAGCTCGCGCGCACGGACGGCCACGACGCGGGTGCCGTCCTGCTCCAGGCTCACCTGGTAGCGGCCGCGGTCGATGCCGATGATGCGGCCCAGCGGCTTGGAGGACCAGTCCGGCCGGTCCTTCGTGCGCGGGCGCGAGCCCTTGCCGGCGCGCACGCGCACGCGCGCGGGTCGTCGGTTCCGGTGTCGCGCCGGGCCATCACTGCTCCTCCTCGATCGGCGAGGCCGGGGTGGCCAACGTGGTCCTGTGACCATCGGCGAGTGCCTGGCACCCGGTGCTTCCCTCAGCGTCGGTGCTTCCCTGGCCGTCATCGCCCACGAGCGAGGCCCACATGGCCTCGAAGGTAGGCAGCGTCTTGGAGGTGCACGCGATGTCATCGACCGTGATGCCCGGCGTCACCAGGCCCAGGATCGCGCCGAAGGTCGCCATGCGGTGATCCGCGTAGGAGCAGATCTGCGCGGCGTGGAGCGGGCGCGGCGTGATGATCAGGCCGTCCTCGGTCTCGTCGGCCTGCCCGCCCGCGCGGTTAATCTCGGTGACCAGGGCCGCCAGCCGGTCGGTCTCGTGCCCGCGCAGGTGCGCGATGCCGCTCAGGTGCGAGGGGCTCGAGGCGTAGGCGCAGATCGCGGCCAGGGTGGGGGTGAGCTCGCCGACCTCGGCCATGGTTGCCTTGATGCCCGGGTAGTTTCCGGCGCCCGGACCGGAGAGGGGTCAGGCCCTCCTCATCCAGCGTGACGGTCGCGCCCATGTGGCCCAGCAGCGCCCGCCAGGCATCTCCCGCCTGCGTTGTCGCCCCCGGCCACGCCGGAATCCGCACGCGCCCGCCCGTCACCATCGCGGCCGCCAGGAAAGGGCCGGCGTTGGACAGGTCCGGCTCGACGGTGATGTCGCCGCCGCGGGGACGCGACGGGAAGACGTGCCAGGTCGAGAGGTCCGCGCGGCCCTCGTCCACGACCTCCAGGTCGATGCCAGCGCCCGCCAGGGACGCGAGCGTCATCTCCACATGCGGCATCGACGGGACGGCGCCCGGAGCCGACACGAAGAGGGGATCGCCCACGAGGGGAGAGACGAGCAGCAGCGCGGAGAGGAACTGCGAGGAGGACGAGGAGTCCACCCACGCCTGCGCGCCCAGCGGCGTGCGGATCGGGCCTCGGATCGTGAAAGGCAGGTGCCCGCGCTCGCCGTGATAGGTGACGGTCGCGCCCATGCGCACCAGCGCGTCCAGGAGCGGGCCGAGGGGGCGCGCGTAGGCCTGCTCGTCCCCATCGAAGAGAGTCTCCTCGGGGGACAGCGCCGCCAGGGGAGGCAGGAAACGCATGACGGTGCCGGCCAGGCCGCACTCGACGCGACCGCCGCGCGGCGGCAGAGACATCGGGGTGACGCGCAGGACGCCCGCCCCCTCGTCATCGACGCGCGCGCCCATCACCTCCAGGGCGGCCGCAAAGAGGCGCGTATCGCGCGCGTCCAGGGCGCCGCGAATAACGGAAGGGGAATCGGCGACGGCCGCCAGGTACAGGGCGCGCGCCGTGATCGACTTCGAGCCCGGCACCTCGACCGTGGCATCCACGGGGGAAGCGGCCAGGGGCGCGGGCCAGGGGGCGCTCACGAAGCGGCGCCGGTCAAACGCTCCGCGACGGCGGCCTCGGCAGCAGCGATCGCACGGCGCTGATCGCGGCGCATCGCGCGAGCCACGAGAGCCGACGGCTGGCCGACGCGGTCCGTCGACGCGAGGAGGACGCCGGCAGCCAGGCCCACCTTGTTGAGCGTGCGGTAGCGGCGGCGCTTGATCTGCTCCTTGGACAGGCCGCCCGTCGTGCCCGGCAGGGGAGCGCTGACGAGCGCCATGGGCGCGCCGATCGCGGCCAGAGTCAGGGCTGCGACGCGGGGCCTGCGGCCCAGCGCGAAACGCAGGCCGGCGACGACGCTCACCGCGCCGGTCACGCGGGTCGCCAGGGCCAGCTGCTCATCCGTCAGCGGTTCCAGGCCAACAGCGTCGGTCGCCTTATCGATGAGGGGACGAACCCCAGCGGCGCGCTCCACGTGGACGCGCGGATGCGTGAGGGCATCCACCCCATCGGCGATGAACGGGGCGGCGAGCAGGGGACGGGCAACAACGCGCAGCAGATTCATACCCCTATTGTTCGATACCTTTGCCCCCGGGGGAAGCCGAACTGCCCCGTCCCTCCCAAACAACGGGCCAAAAGTGGTGCAACGCACACATATTGTGGTTGTGGAATAAAGTGGCGCGTGAGGCGTTGCCCTCAGTATGAGTGTTCGTCCGTCCCATCTTTTCGCGCCGCCCCCGTGCGCGACTACCCTGGGATGCGATGGACACGACAACCCCCCAACCGGCGGCGCAGGCGCCCGAGCCTGCCCCGGCCTCGTCGACCCCAGCCTCGTCGACCCCGGACGACGCTGCGCTGCAGGCGCGCTTCATGGACGAAGCGATGCCCCTCATGAACCAGTTGTTCGGCGCGGCCCTGGGCATGACCCGCAACCGAGCCGACGCGGAAGACCTGGTCCAGGAGACCTACCTCAAGGCCTACCAGAAGTTCCACCAGTACAAGCCCGGCACCAACATCAAAGCCTGGCTCTACCGGATCCTCACCAACACCTACATCACCAGCTACCGCAAGGCGCAGCGATCCCCCAAGCGTGCTTCCACCGACACCATCGAGGATTGGCAGCTGGCCGACGCCGCCTCCCACGCGGAGGTTGGCCTGAAATCCGCCGAAGTCGAAGCCCTCGAGTCGTTGCCCTCCACGCAGCTGCGCGAGGCCCTCGATTCGCTCTCGGAGGAACACCGGATGGTTGTCCTCATGGCTGACGTTGAGGGAATGAGCTACAAGGAAATCGCCGAAGAACTAGGAGTTCCCATGGGGACCGTCATGAGCCGACTGAACCGGGCGCGCAAGAACCTGCGCTCCGCGCTGGCCGACGTCGCCGCGGAATATGGGATCGGAGGGGATAAATGAACACCGCCATCACCTGTCAGGACGTCCTCGACGCCCTGTACGAGCTCATCGACTGCGAGGAGTGTGACCGCCGCAGCGGCCTCATCGACGCCGGGTCCGTGCCCGGCCCCGATGCCCGCGCCCGCGCCCTCATGATCCAGCACGTCGCCACCTGCCCGCACTGCGCCGACGCCCTCGACGCCGAACGCCACGTCCGTGCCCTCATGCGCGGCTGCTACGAGTCCGAGCAAGCCTCGGATGCGCTGCGCGCCCGCGTCGTCGCCTCCATCACCAGCGTGTCACTCACCTGGCGCTGATCGCGGCCTCGCGCGCGTTCGCTCCCCGCGTCCGCGCTGCCGCCTCCATCATGGGTGTGTCGCTCACTTGGCGCTGAACGCGGCCTTGCGTGCGTTCGCTCCCCGCGCTCGCGCTGCCGCCTCCATCATGGGTGTGTTGCTCACCTGGCGCTGAACGCGGCCTTGCGTGCGTTCGCTCCCCGCGCTCGCGCTGCCGCCTCCATCATGGGTGTGTCGCTCACCTGGCGCTGAACGCGGCCTCGCGCGTGTTCGCTCCCCGCGCCCGCGTCGCCGAGGCCGGGGGACGCCTCCCGTTTTTCGGTGACCTTCGTCGCCGCGGTGGCGTTGTGCCTTGGTGGTTTGGGTCAATGTGTGCAAAAATGCTTCAGTCTAGACAACAAACCCAAGGAGAATGACATGTCGAAGCGGGGTCGTAAGCGTCGCGATCGTCGTAAGAACGGCGCGAACCACGGCAAGCGTCCTAACGCCTGAGCCGATTTCGTTGCGCGCCCGGACCGAGCGGTCCGGGCGCGTTTTGTATCCGCTGGTGGCAGCAACCAGCCGCAGCGGTGCGGGGTGCACGCCTGGTGTGTGGGATTCTGCCGGGGCGTCGGGTGAATACTTGCGGGGCAGTGGAGACGTTGAGGGGAATCCCGGGCATCGGACGGTGAGCGTTTCCACGCGGGGCGCTACTCAGGCTGATGTGTGCCCACCCGCGGGCCCAAGTCGTGAAGCGCGTGACGGGCCGAGGTGGGATTTCATTGCGTTGCATCTGGATAGGAACGGCGCATCCGGATAGGAACGGCGCATCTGGATAGGAACGGCGCATCCGGATAGGAACGGCGCATCTGGATAGGAACAGCGCATCCGGATAGGTTATTAACCTATCCGCGTGTTCGTAACCTATCCGGATGTTGGTTACCTATCCGCGTGATAGCGTCCGGTGGGTGGGATCCGTGAGAAGACGTGAGGTCAGTTGATTGTCCGCGCGCGAGACGGCGTGAGCCTGGCGGTTGGTGGACTCGTGGCCTCGCATCTGGATAGGAACGGCGCATCTGGATAGGAACGGCGCATCTGGATAGGAACGGCGCATCCGGATAGGAACGGCGCATCTGGATAGGAACGGCGCATCTGGATAGGAACAGCGCATCCGGATAGGAACAGCGCATCCGGATAGGAACGGCGCATCTGGATAGGAACAGCGCATCCGGATAGGAACAGCGCATCCGGATAGGTTATTAACCTATCCGCGTGTTCGTAACCTATCCGGATGTTGGTTACCTATCCGCGTGATAGCGTCCGATGGGTGGGATCCGTGAGAAGACGTGAGGTCAGTTGATTGTCCGCATGCGAGACGGCGTGAGCCTGGCGGTTGGTGGACTCGTGGCCTCGCATCCGGATAGGAACGGCGCATCCGGATAGGAACGGCGCATCCGGATAGGAACGGCGCATCTGGATAGGAACGGCGCATCCGGATAGGTTATTAACCTATCCGCGTGTTCGTAACCTATCCGGATGTTGGTTACCTATCCGCGTGATAGCGTCCGATGGGTGGGATCCGTGAGAAGACGTGAGGTCAGTTGATTGTCCGCATGCGAGACGGCGTGAGCCTGGCGGTTGGTGGACTCGTGGCTTCGCATCTGGATAGGAACAGCGCATCTGGATAGGAACGGCGCATCTGGATAGGAACGGCGCATCTGGATAGGAACAGCGCATCCGGATAGGTTATTAACCTATCCGCGTGTTCGTAACCTATCCGGATGTTGGTTACCTATCCGCGTGATAGCGTCCGATGGGTGGGATCCGTGAGAAGACGTGAGGTCAGTTGATTGTCCGCATGCGAGACGGCGTGAGCCTGGCGGTTGGTGGACTCGTGGCTTCGCATCTGGATAGGAACAGCGCATCTGGATAGGAACGGCGCATCCGGATAGGAACGGCGCATCCGGATAGGAACGGCGCATCTGGATAGGAACGGCGCATCTGGATAGGAACAGCGCATCCGGATAGGAACAGCGCATCCGGATAGGTTATTAACCTATCCGCGTGTTCGTAACCTATCCGGATGTTGGTTACCTATCCGCGTGGTGGTGTCCTATGCGTCGGGTCCATGAGTAGAAGCGCCGCAGAGGGCCATCGCAACGTTGTGTAGGTAGCTTCCACAGGAGACGACATTCTGGCGTGGGATTGATCGGTCCCAGGGTTCGGCTCAACCTGATACGCAGCTGTTCCCAATCATCGTAGTCCGGCCAGCTGACTCGAAGAACCCTCCATCCCGCATCTCGCAGGTTCTCATCGCGCAATACCCAGTCGCGCTTGGCTTGTTCGAGCTCGACGCGAGTTTCTCCGAGTTTTGCAACTCCATCGAATTCAATGATGAGGTGCAGGTCTTCAATGAGGATATCGATGTAGTAGTGGTGGCCGCGTACCCCAATATGCACCTGCGTTTTGGCTGCGAAGGGGCAGATGGATCGTACCAGCCAGAGAAGCGCAGCTTCAGCAGGGTTGGTGCAGCCTGGATCGATGGCTTTGAGGATCGCGCGAGCACGTCGGTAGCCGCGAACGTGGCCAGCTCGGTCGAGGCGAGCAAGCAGCTCGGCGCGGATCTGTTCAGCTCGCTGGCGGCCCTCATCCTGATGGAACATTGAGAATTGGCTCCATGCGTTGAGTGCCATGCACCCAAGGACGAAGGACTCTAACGGCTCCTCATGAAGCGCACATCGGACGAGAGCATCGTAGGGATGTTCCGTGATCAGGCCGTCGATCCTGCTCCGTTCTTGCGAAAGAGGTGGAAATTGAGAGCATGAAACAGACGTAGGCGGAACCGTCGTGGAGCCGACGCTACATGAAGGCAGAGAAGAGGTACACCTTCGGTGTTCGCGGTAGATGGTGACAGGAGGGTTTTGGGACCACCCGTGGATCCCCAGGAGTCTCAAGCAGCTTTGCCCGACAAAGATCGGGGAGCGCTCGTGGGAATTGTTGACGGCATGCATACGTGCGCGGGTAACGGCATCCCAGACCTCCCAGGGGTCGGCATTGGTTGAATCGAGGGGTAAAACTGCGCAGACGCCACGCATGATGCGAACCGTTGTTGATGGCGACTGATTGCGAGGTAGGTCTGCTGGAGGGGCGATGATGATGGAAGTCTGTGTCATAGACGAAGTTTCCTACCATCAGCAGCGGCTAGGAAAGTGCTAGACGAAGTCCTGTGGACACGTCCGGCACGGGATATTGCCCTGTGGATAACTGTGCTTGAGGATGTGGATCGGAACTGCCCTTGTGGATAGGGGCCGCGCAACCGGATGTTGGTTACCTATCCGCGTGATAGCGTCCGATGGGTGGGATCCGTGAGAAGACGTGAGGTCAGTTGATTGTCCGCATGCGAGACGGCGTGAGCCTGGCGGTTGGTGGACTCGTGGCTTCGCATCTGGATAGGAACGGCGCATCCGGATAGGAACGGCGCATCTGGATAGGTTATTAACCTATCCGCGTGTTCGTAACCTATCCGGATGTTCGTAACCTATCCGGATGTTCGTAACCTATCCGGATGTTGGGACGGGGTGTGGCCCGTGGTGTTGCATCTGGATAGGTTCGGCGTATCTGGATAGGAACCGCGTATCCGGATAGGTTATTAAGCTATCCGGATGCTGGTTACCTATCCGCGTGATGGCCGAATCTGCTGGGTCTGGGAACAGTATGGACGCCAGTGGATTCTCTGCTCGGGAGGCGACGCGGCTGCCGGCGGGAAAGGTGAATGCGTCCTATCCTGGTGTGTGCTGGCGCGCCGGTGCATCCCGCGCGCAGACACTGGTTCGTCGAGACGAAAGAGGCCGTCATGTCCCTTCAGATGCGCCTTGTGCACGTTGGCTTGGGGCTGCTCCCTCCGCTGCTGCACAGCGAGGAAATGACGGAGCAGATGGCACGTCATGCGCCGCAGCCGAGCCCCATGCCCGCGCGCATGCGCTCCCGATTCACAGCGACCATCGACGCAGGAGTGACCCGCGTGTTCCCGAAGCGGGGCCAGCGCGCGGGCGGCGCGCTCATCTATCTGCACGGCGGAGCCTACGTGTACCCGATGGTCGCCGGGCAGTGGGGCGTCGTCGAGGGCCTCATCGACCGAACCGGTCTGCCCGTCATCATCCCTGACTACCCGATTGCTCCCGCGCACACCGCGACCGACGCGTTCGACGTCGTCCAGCCCATCATCGACGAGGCCCAGGCCGAGTTCGGCCGCGTCATCCTCTTCGGCGACTCGGCGGGAGGCGGACTGGCCCTCTCCCTCGCGATGCAGCGACGCGACGCGGGTGCGCGGCAGGTGGACGGCCTCGTCCTGTACGCCCCGTGGGTGGACGTGACTATGACAAATCCGCGCATCGAGGAGGTGCAGCGCCGCGACCGGGTTCTGCGCGTGCCTGGGGTGGCGTGGGCGGGCCGCGCGTGGGCCGCAGACCTGGATCCGACGGATCCGCGCATCAGCCCCCTGTACGGAGATCCGGCGGGCCTGCCGCCGATACGCGTCTTCCAGGGCGACGCGGACATACTCAGCCCCGACGCGATCGAGTTCGCCCACAAGGCCGCCCGCGCCGGGGTGGACGTGCGTCTACGCGTGGAGCCGGGCGGTTTCCACGTGTATGTCCTCGGTGTTCCCACCATTCCCGAGGCCCGAGCCGCCCTCGACCACAGCGCTCGCTTCATCTCGTGGATCCTCACCCAGGGCTGACCTGTGTTTCACGCGGCGTTTCACGACCTCGCCGATGAGGGACGAGGCCTGCGCGGGGCAGCGCCCGCCAGCACGCCCACACGGGGGCAGCGCCCGCCAGCGCGGGGGAGTGTCGGTCAGTGTGCGGGGGAAGGTCCGCCAGCACGCCCGCGTACCTCAGGACAGTCGCACGTCCTCCAGGACCATGCTGTGCATGTACACGTCGATGGTGAGGGGAGTTTTGTCCGGGTTGAGGACGCACGCCTGGTAGAGCGGCTGCATGATTCCTGACAGCCGGGAAATGTCTCGGCTTTGCGTCCTGATGGAGAAGGTGTGGCGGGTGCCGTCCTCGAAACGCATGTGGAAGTGATTGTTGAAACTGGTGTCGTCGCGCGGAATCCGGTACCTGCTCACGATGTCTTGGTCATAGCTGCAGGAGGTGACCGTGCGCGTCTGCGACCCATCGAACAGGTCCCAGGCGGCGGGAACCAGGTAAAAGAAAGTGGGCGCCGCGATCATGAGGACGCCGATCGTGGCCCAGCCCATGGAGTCTCGTTTTCTACTGTAGGCGCGGCGGTCGCCGGATTGTTTCGCGGTGCGCAGGTCTCCCAGGGACGAGACGATCGCGACGATCCCGCCGACCACGATGACGAGCCCGACACAGCACAGGAGGATGATGCTTGTGAGCATGCCGCTGCCGTAGGCGTCCATGTTGGACATGATGACGTAGGTGGCGGCGAACGCCGCCGGGATCGCGATGATGGAGTAGGGGGCCAGACGCCGGAGGGCACCGCGCTTGGGAGCCCCCGAGGGCGCCCCCGGCACGGAACCAGCCCCCGGCACGGAACTGGCCCCCGGCACGGAACCGGCCCCCGGCACGGAACCGGCGGGCGGGCCGGGGATGGGAGGCTGGGAGGGAACGTTGCGGTAGGGATACTGGGAACTCATGCGGATCCTTTGACGGGCTATAGTCGTGTTGGCGGGCGCGTCGTCAGTCGAGGCGCGCGGCCAGGATGGTTCGGGAGTGGGGCATGATCTCCAACGTCATGCCGGTGGTGCCGGGATTGGTTACGCAGGCCTCGTAGAGCACGTCGTAGACTGCCTGGCTGCTAGCAGATTCGTTATCCCGGGGGTGCAGGCGCATGTCCTGCACGCGGGTGGAACCGTCGGCGAGCTGCATCGTGATCTCGTAGACCTCGTAGTTAATGACGCGGGTCCGGCCGCGGCTGCCGCTGCGCTGCTGCCTCTGGGCGACCGTGTTCGTGCAGCTGGTGACGGTCACGTTGCGCGAGCCGTCGGTGACGTCGCGCACGAAGGGAGTGAGGTAGGCGATGCTGGACGCTCCGAAGGCGAGGCTGATGGCGACGCGGCCCGCCACCTTCCACAGGCGACGGCGCGGGATGGCTTTGTCAACCCCGCGTTCTCGGGCCTCGCGCGCGTCGCGGATCATGACGGGGATCGCCAGGGGGACGGTCAGGCAGGTGGCGAGGACGCCGACGTTCATGGCGACGCCCGTCAGAAAGTGGAGCGGCCCGTAGTCCGCGTCTATGTACATGGCGAAGGCGACGATGATGAGCGGAAAGAACGTGAAGGCCCGGATCAGGTAGTGGTGCTCGATGAGATCCTCGTAATCCTGCCTCGTGGGTGGGTGGTAGGGTTCCTTGTCGGGCTGGGGAACGCTCGTGTTAGTCACCGGTGTGTCCTTCGGGCGTGGTATCGACGAGGCGATGGCCGGCTCGCGCGGGCACGCCGGCTCGCGTCGGCCTGATCGCCGTGTGCCTTGCCAGGATAGACCCGTGTGCCCACGGGGTAGTCACCGTGTCCACGCACTGGCGGCCCGGTGTTGACGGGGCGTCGGCGTCGCGTGACAAACCTCCGTGCGGCGTTGCGGGCGGGGCTTGGCGGCGCCTAGTTGTTGAGCCGGGCATCCGCGATGACCCAGGTGTGCGTGTAGTAATCCACGGTCATGGACGCGGTCCCTGATCGCAGATGACACGCGTGATAGAGGACACCGACCGCGCCGCCCTCATGCTCGATATCCTCTGCGCTGTCCATCTCGATGGTCGTCGTGTGGACGGTCCCGTCGTCGAAGGTCATGGTGAATTCGTTTTCGTACACGGTCGTGCCCCCGCTGCGGTAGCCCGATTTCTCCATCGAGTACTGGTCGAAGGTGCACGACGTCACCGTGAATGGCTGTGGCCCGTCGGCGAGGTCGAGGGCGGCGGGCACCCCGTTGGACAGAGCGAAGTACCCGAGCAGCAGTCCCACAAAGCCAGCCACGACGAGTCCGGGCTGTTGTGAGAGGGCGTCGTTCTCGTTGCCCTGCGCCCTGGATGTGCGCATGCGGCGGTGTACGACGACTGCGAGGGCGATGCACCCGAGCGCAGCGATGAGAAGCACGCCGCTCTTGATGAGCGTCCACTGAAGCACTTCCGGGCCGACGGTGAAGGACTCGCCGATCATGTACACGAACATGGCGATGAGGATGACCAGCGTCGCCAGGATGCCCCACAGCCAGAAGTGTCCCTTGGACTCTTTCTTCGGCTCGCGCGGCGCGCCGGTCGGGGATGCGCCCGGGTAGGAGCTTGCCGTCGTCGAGGCCTGGGTGAGGCGCGCTTGCCCGTTGGGGCCTCGCTGCCCGCCCGCGCTCGGGGTGGTCGGGTCAGCCTCCCATGCGCTCCGGTTGCGCGTGATCGGTGGTTGGGGGACGCCGCTGGAGGGCGCGTCCTCGCGCGGGGACCACGGGTCGGGCGCCTGGGCGGGGGAGCGGCGTGCGGAGGCGGACGGGTCGAAGGCAGACGGATACGGGTTCTGGTTGCTCATGGTGGACCTGAGGGGAGGGGGAACGAGGCTGGGGCGAGTTCGTTCGTGTGTCAGTTCAGGCGGGCGTCGACGATGATCCAGCTGTGCTCGTAGACGTCCAGGGTCATGGACGCGTTGCCCGATTGCACTTTGCAGGCCTGGTAGAGCACTTCGTATGTGCCGCCCATGGTCTGGATGCTCGTGGGCTGGTTTGTCTCGATGGTTGTCGTATGCAGCGTCCCGTCGGTGAGGGTCATCGTGAAGTAGTTGTCGTACACGGTGCGCCCGCCTCCGCGTCGACGTGACCTTCGATGCGAGCCCTGCTCGTAGGTGCACGAGGTGACGGTGACGGTGTGGTGGCCTTCGACGAGGTCTTGGGCAGCCGGGACGCCGTAGGTGACGGAGAAGTAGCCGCTGAGGGGGAGGATGATGATGGCGAAGAACAGGGCGCGAACGCGCATGCGGCTGGTTGCGATGTCGCCGGCGGCCTTGGCTCGCCGTAATTCGCGGAAGGAGCGGGGGATGCTGACCAGGCACCCGATGGCGACGATGAGCCCGAGCCCGCTGGCCGCGGCCGTCCAGGTGAGTCGTTCCGTGCCGAAGTCGTATGAGCCTCCCACCACGGCGTAGATGACGACGGCGAGGACGGCCAGGATCGTGAGGATGGTCGTCGCGAGGGAACGCTTCTTCTGTTGGGTGGGGGCAGTGTCCTCTTCGTCGGGCGAGGGGTCGGGCTGGGCGTACCCGTAGGAGGCGTCGCCCGCGGGCGTTTGGTTCTGCGGGTACTGGTAGCCGGCGTGCGGGTTGTGCTGGCCCTGATACGCGCCGCTGTAGCCGTCGGGTGACGCGGCGCCGGGCGCCTGGTAGGGCTGTCCGTACTGCGGGTACTGGTATCCGGGGGCCTGCTGGGAGTCGGCGCCCTGGTTGGAGGGGTAGTTGTACTGGGAGGGACCGACGGGGGAACCTGTCCGGGGCCGGAGGGGTTGTGCGGGGAGTTGAACTGGTTGGGGTTGCTCATGTGGGGACCTATGCTGTGAGGGGTGTGTGGCGAGGCCTGGGCTAGGAGGGTGCGTCCGCCGCGGCGGGCAGGCGCGCGGTGAGGGTCCAGCTGGCAGCCTGGGTGTCTGTGTCCACACTACCGCCCACGCTCGTCGCGAGGGCGCGGATCTCACCCATGTGTCGGGCACCCAGGATGGGGGCGCGATCTGTGAGCGCGCTGATGGTGAGGGTGAGGGTTTCCTCCGTCGCCGAGCCGGTGACGGTGAGCGAGGCGTTCTTGTCGAGTTCGGCGATGTGGGAGAAAGCCAGGTAGAGGATTTCCGCGCCGACTGCGTCCCTGTATACGCTCAACGGCGCGTACTCGTTGAAGAGGTTGATGATGGTGAAACCGGATTGCTGAGCGTAGGTGATGGCTCCGTCGATGCTCGCGAAGTCGCTGGGCGGCTGGGGGTGGGTGGGAGGCATGGCTGTGGTGGTTGGGGGAGTGTGGGTGTTGCGGGTGGCGTGGCGAGGTGGGCGGGTACCTCCGGGGAGGGGCGCCCGGCTGCGTGCCGCGGCGGGGTCTTCCAATCCCTGTACAGGAATCGGATGCCGGCAAAAGTAGCGACCACGATGAAGAGAATCAGATAGGAGGCCGCTGCGGTGACGACGGTCGGCGACCATGAGCCAGGTGAGAAGAAAGAGCCTAGGACGATATTGAGGGACAAGAACGCGATGATGAATGCAAAGATGAGGAGCTGCTCGCGCGCGGTGGCTTTCTGCTTGTTCATGTGCTGCTCATTCCACTCGTGCGTCGACGAGGACCCGGCTGTGGCGGTAGACGTCCACGCTGAGGGGTGCGGAGCCGGATCGCCTCACGCATGCGTCGTACAGAACGGCCCCGACACCGGTCGCTCGCTGGATCGAGGTTTGTGACCCGGTCTCGATTGTCGTTGTGTGCCTGGTGTAGTCAGATGCAGTCATGATGAACATGTTGTCGTACACGGTTGCGCCGCCGTGTCGGGATTGTTTTTCGGTGTGCGTGTCTTGCTCGAATCGACACGAGATAATGGTGACGGTTTGTGGCCCGTCGATCGCGTCGCGGATTCGGGGGATGGCGTAGGTGACCGGGAAGTAGCTGATGAGAGCGGACAGGAAGAAAGCGACCCCGAGCAGGAGGGAAATCGTGGTCGCGCCGAGTCCTCTTCCTGTTTTTCCGGGGCGCGTGAAGCTATACACGAGCACGCCGATGCCGAGCAAGCAGGCGAGCGGAATGAGGAGGGCGGCTCCGGCTCCGACCAGTTCCCAGATGAACCTGTCTGTGCCAAAATCTCGCCCTTGCCCGCTCATCTGGTAGATGTAGACGAAGGCGAGAATCAGGGCCATCGGGAGGGAGATGCGCGTCTTCTTGCCTCTGCGTGGGGCGCTCTTCTGAGGGTGGGCGGTCATGATCTCCTGCGCGGGTGTTCGGGAGGCGGGCGAGGCTTGGGCTAGAAGGGTGCGCACGCCGCGGTAGGCAGGCGCGCGGTGAGGGTCCAGCTGGCAGCCTGGGTGTCTGTGTCTACACTACCGCCCACGCTCGTCGCGAGGACGGGGACTGTGCGGCGTTAGTCGGCCAGTTGCACGTCGGCGAGGATCCACGTACGAGGATAGTAGTACAGGATCATCGTCTGTTCGGAATCGCGGAACATGCAGGCGTTGTAGAGAGCTTCGCCGAGGCCACCCTGGGTCTGGATGTCGTGCTCGTAGGGCGTCTCAAACGTCGTCATGTGCGAGGTGCCGTCCTCGAAGGTCATCGTGAAGTGGTTCTCGTAGACGGTCGTTGTGCCACTGCGAGTGAGGTACTTGGTTGTCTGCGTGCTATAGAACATGCAGGAAAAACCGTTTTGGGCTGCGGGCCGCTCACAAGGTCATGGATCGCGGGCACCCGGTAGGACACCGCACACAAGGCGAGTGCCAGCCCAATCGGTCCCGCAAAAAATGATGAGGCCTGGTCGCGGCCGGGGAAACCGCTCGAGGGAAAGAACGGGGACTGGTTGCTCATGGTCTCACGGACATGTTCGGGAGTGACGAGGCCGGGGTGCGTTCGGCTCACGCCTCACGGATGGCCTTAATGATCCCGCTGCGCGGGTAGACGTCAACGACGATAGACGTTGTGAAAGGGCGGACGACGCAGGCCTGATAGAGGGCATAGTAGGGGCTCGTCGGCTGCGCGAACTCGTCTTGCGAGTCCGTCCTGATCTTGAAGCGACGCGACTTTCCGTCGTCAAAATGGAGAGTAAAAGTGTTGTAGTAGCGAATGGCACCGCGACGCCCTCGCTCGGTCTCAGTACGGAATTTCGCAGCTTGTGACGGCTCTCGTCTGTGGGCCGGTGCGGGCGTCTTCGTAGACTTCTGTGAAGGCCCCGCCTCCTGTGACGACCATCGTTGTTCCGATGAGTGCAGCGGCAGCAATCAAGATGAATGAGCCGATTGCTGGGCGGCTGTCGCCCGGCCCTTGCAGCGCATCGCGCATTGAGCGAACGAGCGTTGGGAGGGCTACATAGCAACAGATGCCGCAGACAAGGGACGCCGCAGAGCTGATCATCGCACAGACCAACTCACGGATACCGAAATTGCCGGACAGAATAAACGCAGCGAACATGACGATCAGGGCCCCGAGGAACACGCAGGCCCATATGGTCATGCCGAGCTGTTGCCGAGCGTTGCCCGGACGTATCTCAGGGGAGAAGCGCGAACGACGTGGATACATGCTCAATTCCTCCTGCTCTTAGACGTCCGCCGGGGTCGCTCCCGTCCACTCGTACCAGCCCTGATGCTGGACGATCCACGCCATGAGGGCGTAGCCGGCCTGTCCGGGCAACGTCTGCCCGTCCGCGCCGCGCGCCATGGAGGCCGCCATGTCCTCGAACCACTGGTCGTGGGCGACCAGCGGCGTGTAGCAGTCGACGAAGGGGATGCCTCGGCGCGCGCACACTTCGGAGCACGAGGAGGCCAGCGCCTTCAGGGACCCGGAGTCGACGCCGGCCAGGGGCGGGGGGACCCACCACGAAGCTGGGAATGCCCAGCGACGTGGCCCGGTCCGTGATGTTGGCGAGGTTCAGGCGCGAGCGAGCCGTCGAAATGCCCGCTGCGACGTCGCCGGGACCCACGCCGATGACGAGGCCGTGGGGTTCTCCGTCGGCCAGGCGCGGCAGGACCTCCGCCTCCCATCGCGCGGCCATCTGCTTCGTGGTCTCCGAGGGGACGGCGAGGGTGAGGAACGTGGCGGGCAGATCGAACGTGGAGTGGGCGTTGACGCGGCCTACCCAGCCCAGGCCTCGGGGGTCGCCGACGCCGGCGACGAGCTCGTCGCCGATAAAGCAGATGCGCATGGTGTTCCTTTCCGGATGTGCCTGCGCGCGCCCGGATCGCGGGCGCGCGCAGGGAGCTCGCTAGCCTTCGAAGGCCTGCGCAATAAGAGTAGCTGCCTGCTCCTTGTGGAGCGACGCGCGTCCAGCTGCCGTCGTGGCCGACTCGGGGCGCGAGACAAGACGCACGGGGCGTCCCAGCGAGGGGAACAGGTTGAGCGCCAGGTGCGGCAAGGCGCCTTGGTTGCGCGGCTCGTCCTGCGCCCACGTCACCGACGCGTTCGGGTACTGGGCCAGGGCCTGGGCCACCTCGGCCTCGGGCAGGGGGTAGAGCTGTTCCAGGCGGATGATCGCCGTCGACGTGTCGCCTCGGCGCTCGCGCTCCTTGGCGAGGTCGTAGTACAGGCGTCCCGAGCACAAAACGACGCGCGTCACCGATGCGGGGTCGGGGATCGTCGAGTCGCCGATGACGGGCTGGAAGCCGCCGGAGGTGAACTCGTCGAGGTGTGAGGACGCCGCCGACAGGCGCAGCAGCTGCTTGGGCGTGAAGGCGATGAGCGGCTTACGCGGGCGCTTGTAGGCCTGGGTGCGCAGCAGGTGGAAGTAGTTCGCCGGCGTGGAGGGCTGAACGATCCACATGTTGTCCTGGGCGGCCAGCTGGAGGTAGCGTTCGATGCGTGCGCTCGAGTGGTCGGGTCCCTGGCCCTCGTAGCCGTGGGGCAGGAGCATGACGAGCGAGGAACGCTGGCCCCACTTCTGCTCCGCGGAGCACACGAACTCGTCGATGACGGTCTGCGCGCCGTTCGCGAAGTCGCCGAACTGGGCCTCCCAGATGGTGAGCGTCTCGGGGCTCTCCAGCGAGTAGCCGTAGTCGAAGGCCAGCACGCCGTACTCGCTGAGCGGGGAGTTCCACACGTCAAACGAGCCTGGTTTTCCGTCAGGAAACGCAGCGGCGTGAACTCGCGTCCGTCGTCGGCGTCGTGCAGGACCGCGTGACGCTGGACGAAGGTCGCGCGCGCCACGTCCTCGCCGGACAGTCGCACGCCGGTGCCTTCCATGAGGAGCGTGCCGAAGGCCAGGAGCTCCGCGAAACCCCAGTCGATCGGCTTGTTACCGAGCGCCATCTCGAGGCGACGTTCGCACAGCTGACGGAGCTTGGGGTGGGGAGCGAAGCCCTCGGGGAAGCGCGTGTGTGCGCGGCCGATGCGGCGCAGCTGCTCGGCGGGGGCAGCCGACGTCCAGCCGATCATCATGCCGATGCCGGGCATCTGGGACTCCGGCATGGTCCATTCCTCGTCGGGGGGACTCGCCGGCCTCGCCGACTCCGACGGTCAGGGCCGGATCGTGCGTGCGGCTGCCCGGGTTGATCTCGGACACGGAGGACGCGCCTCCAGCGCGGGTCTCCTCGAGGATGCGCCCGAGTTCCGCCTCGTACTGGGTGATCGACTGGCGGGCCTCGTCCTCGGTGAGCTGACCGCGGCCCACCAGGCCACGGATGTACACCGCGCGGGTGGAGGGGATGCGGTCGATGAGGGAGTACATGACCGGCTGGGTCATCGACGGGTCATCGCCCTCGTTGTGGCCGCGGCGGCGGTAGCACACCATGTCGATGATGACGTCCTTGTGGAAGGCGTTGCGGTACGCGAAGGCGAGGTGCGCGCAGCGGATGACGGCCTCGGGGTCGTCCGCGTTCACGTGCAAGATCGGGATCTGTAGGCCCTTGGCCAGGTCGGTTGCGTAGCCGGTCGAGCGCCCCTGCGTCGGGCCGGTCGTAAAACCGATCTGGTTGTTGACGATGATGTGGATTGTGCCGCCGGTCTTGTAGCCCTCCAGCTGGGAGAGGTTGAAGGTCTCCTGGACGACGCCCTGGCCGATGAAGGCCGCGTCGCCGTGGATGAGGATCGGGATGATCGGCAGGTCCGGGTCGCCGAGGGCCTCCTGCTTGGCGCGCACGATGCCTTCCAGGACGCCGTCGGCGGCCTCCAGGTGCGAGGGGTTGGCGCCCATGTAGACCTTCGTGGCCAGCCCGTCGTCCAGGGAGTACACGCCCCACGTTCCCAGGTGGTACTTGACGTCGCCGGACCCCTGGACGGAGTTAGGCATGTAATTGCCCTCGAACTCGTCGAAGATCTGCGCATACGACTTGCCGGCGATGTTGGCCAGCACGTTGAGGCGGCCGCGGTGGGCCATGCCGATGGCGACCTCGTGGATGCCGCTGCGCGCCGAGTCGGCGAGGATGTGGTCGAGCAGCGGGATCAGGGACTCGCCGCCCTCGAGGGAGAAGCGCTTTTGGCCCATGAACTTCGTTTGGAGGAACTCCTCGAAGGCCTCCGCGCGGATGAGGGTGCCCAGGATGTGGTGCTGGGCGTCGGGGGAGAGGGCCTCGTAGGGGCGTTCGATGCGGCGCTGGACCCAGGCGCGCTGTTCGGGGTCCTGGATGTGCATGTATTCGATGCCGACGGTGCGCGTGTACGTGTCGTGCAGCTGCGTGAGGATGTCGCGCAGCAGCATCTGGTCCGAGCCGCCGAATCCGCCGGTGGGGAAGGGACGGTCCAGGTCCCACACGCTCAGGCCGTAGGAGGCGATGTCCAGGTCGGGGTGGCGGCGCACGCGGTAGGCCAGCGGGTCCGTGTCGGCCGCCAGGTGTCCGCGCGAGCGGTAGGCTTGGATGAGTTCCGCGATGCGCGCGGGTTTGCCTTTTTCACGGTTCGGGTCGTACTCGTAGTCGGCCTCCCACGAGTAGGGGCGCGCGGGCACGTGCAGGGACGTGAAGACGCGCTCGTAGAAGCCGTCGCGGCCCGACAGCTTCGCGTCGACCAGGCCCAGGAGGCGGCCCGACGCCGCTCCTTGGATGATGCGGTGGTCGTAGGTGGAGGAGAAGTACATCGTCTTGCCGATGCCGAGGGATGCCAGCCGCTTGGGGGAGACGCCGCGGAATTCGGCCGGGTAGTCGGTGGCGCCCACGCCGACGATGAGGCCCTGACCGACCATGAGGCGCGGCACGGAGGTGGTGGTGCCCAGCGTTCCCGGGTTCGTCAGGGTGACAGAGGCGCCCTGGAAGTCCGCGGTCGTCAGCGTTGCGTTGCGGGCGCGCGCAACCAGGTCCTGGTAAGCGTCGACGAACTCGGAGAAGGTCAGGGTGTCGGCGTCGTGGATGACGGGGACCTTGAGGGAGTGATTGCCCTGCGCGTCGGCCACGTCGATCGCCAGGCCGAAGCCGATGTGTGCGAGCTGTTCGATGGCGGGCTTGCCGTCCTCGAGGGTGTAGCGCACGTTGAGGTCGGGCATCTCGCACAGCGCCTCCACCAGCGCGTAGCCGATGAGGTGGGTGAAGGAGACCTTGCCGCCGACGGTGCGCGCCAGGTGGGCGTTGATGAGGGCCCGGTTTTCGATGAGGAGCTTGGCGGGGATCTGGCGCTGGGAGGTGGCCGTGGGGATGGACAGCGAGGCCTCCATGTGCTTGGCGGTCGCGCGGGCGGCGGACTTCAAGACGCGGAGCTCGTCCTGGGTGGGGGCTGCGTGTGAGCGGGTGAAGGCGGCTCGTCCGTGCTGCTGGCGCGTGTGGGGCTGGTGGCCTCGGCGAGCGCGGCGGGCGGGGCGGGGGGCAGGTCGGAGCGTGTGACGGAGACGACGTGTGGGTTCCTCCGGGGCGGGCTGAGTGTCCTCCTCGATGTCGAGGGTCGGCGGCGTGACCGATGCGGGGATCGCGTGATCGGCGGGGGCCGAGGCCTCGGCGTGCTCGATGGACCCGGCCGGCTCGGGCGTCGCGGGAGCGCCCTCGGGGATGTGGGGACGCTTGGCGCGCAGCTGCGGGGGAGCGGACTCGGTGGAGAAATAGGCGCGCCAGGAGGGATCCAGAAGCTGGGGATCACGGTCGTAGAGGTCTCGCATCTTCGCGATGTACCACTGCGGATCGGGGTGGGAAGCGGTGGGAGTGGGCACGTATTCCTCCGTAAGTGTCGCGCCGCGCGCATGGGCCAATTCCCGCGCGGCCATACCACAGCGATTCTACCGCCGCGTGATTGTCTTCACGAAACCTGGTACAACTTTGGCGTGTTTTTCAAGGGTCTTTGGTCCGTCATAGGGAGAGTGTTGGCACTGCTGCCCTTCTGTGGGGACGCGCACGCGAGGAGTTCGGCCCAGGAACGCTAGACTGGAGACACCATGGACTGCGACACTGCCGGCTCTCCCGCCGCTCTCTCCCACCCCCTGCCCGCGCGCGTGCGCCTGGCCTGCCCCGGCCTCGTCGAGGGGGCCACGCGATGACGACCGCGCTCATGCTCCTGCTCGGCGTCGTCCTCACCGCCGGCACGTTCGTCTTCGTCTCCGCCGAGTTCTCGCTGGTCGCGGTCGACCAGGCCGTCCTCGACAAGAAAGCCGAGGAGGGGGACCGCGGCGCCGCCTCCGTCCTGCGCGCCACTCGCACCCTGTCCACCCAGCTGTCGGGCGCCCAGGTCGGCATCACCCTGACCACCATCCTGCTGGGCTACACGACGCAGAGCGCGCTCGCGCAGCTGCTGGTGGACCTGTTGGGGTGGGCGGGGCTCGCGTGGGGCTTGGCCACGGCCATCGCGGCCTTCGTCGCAGCCGTGTTCATCAACGTCTTCTCGATGCTCTTTGGCGAGCTCGTGCCCAAGAACCTCGCCCTGGCCCACCCGATGTCCACGGCCAAGCGCGTCGTTCCCTTCCAGATGATGTTCACCGCCATCGCCCGCCCCATCATCTGGGTGCTCGGCGGAACCGCGAACTGGGTGCTCGCCCGCATGGGGATCGAGCCGCAGGAGGAAATTTCGTCGGCGCGCTCCGCCTCCGAGCTGGCCGCCCTCGTGGAGCATTCCGTCGAGGAGGGCACCTTCGACATGTCCACGGCGGACCTCTTCGTCAACACGATCCGCATGAGCACGCTCAGCGCCGCCGATGTCATGACCGACCGCGGCCGCCTGCACACCCTCAGCGAGGGCGACAGCGCCCAGGACGTCCTCGACCTGGCCCGCGAAACCGGTCACTCCCGATTCCCGGTGATCGGCGACGACTCTGACGACATTCTCGGCCTGGTGTCCCTGCGCCGCGCGGTCGCCGTACCCGCCGAGCGCCGCGCCGATGTGCCCGTCGTCTCCTCCTCGCTCATGACCGACGCGCCCTCGGTTCCCGAGACCGTGCCGATCGGTCCCCTCATGGTCCAGCTGCGTGACGAGGGCCTGCAGATGGCCGTCGTCGTCGACGAATACGGCGGCGTGTCCGGCATCGTCACCCTCGAGGACGTCGTCGAGGAGATCGTCGGCGAGGTCTCCGACGAGCACGACCAGCGTCGCCTCGGCATCCGCCCGCGCCCCGACGGTACGTTCCTCGTGCCCGGAACGCTGCGCCCCGACGAGCTCGCGCGCCGCACCGACATCCACCTGCCCGAGGACGGCCCCTACGACACGATCGGGGGCCTCGTCATGAACGAGCTGGGTGAGATTCCATCCGTCGGCTCGCGCGTGAGCGTGGACGGCATCGGCATCGAGGTCACCCAGATGCAGGGACGTCGTGTCGCTCAGGTGGCGATCACGCCCGCCCCCGAGGCCGAGGATGAGGAGGTGTCGCTGTGAGCGTCGGAGTCGGTCTCGCCATCACCGTGGCCCTGCTGGCCGTCAATGCGTTCTTCGTCGCCGGCGAGTTCGCCGTCACCTCGACGCGCCGCTCGCAGGTCGAGCCGCTCGCGGACGAGGGGGCGCGTGGAGCCAGCGCCGCTCTCTTCGCCCTGCGGCACGTCTCGCTCATGCTGGCGATCTGCCAGCTGGGCGTGACGGTCGCATCCACGACCCTGGGCGTCGTCGCCGAGCCCGCGATCGCCCACCTCGTCGAGTCGCCGCTCAAGCGCCTGGGTGCTCCCGAGGCGACCAGTCACGTCGTCGGGTTCGCCGCCGCCCTCGTCATCGTCCTCTTCTGCCACGTTGTCTTCGGCGAGATGGTCCCGAAGAATATCTCGATCGCCGCCCCCGTGCGCATGATCCTCATCCTGGCCCCCGTCCTCGTGCGCCTGGGCCACGTCCTGCGCCCCATCATCGAGGCCATGGACCACTTCGCGAACTGGTTCGTGCGCCGGACCGGCTACGAGCCGCGCTCGGAAATCTCCGCCACCTACACGGTCGAGGAAGTGGCCTCCATCGTCGTGGCCTCCCAAGCCGAGGGCGTGCTGACCGACGAACTCGGGCTGCTCAGCGGCACCCTCGAGTTCTCCGAGGAGACCGCGGGATCGGCGATGGTGCCCCTCGACGACCTCGTCGTCCTACCCGCGGGCGCAACGCCCGCCGACGTCGAAGATCGCGTCGCTCACACCGGATACTCGCGCTTCCCGATCGCCGGAGAGGACGGCGTCATTGTCGGCTACGTCCACCTCAAGGACGTCCTGTACGCCTCCGGTGAGGAACGCGACCAGCCGATCACGCCGTGGCGAATTCGCCGCCTCGAGTCCGTTTCCTCCTCCGACCAGGTCGAGGACGCTCTGCGCCACATGCAGCGCACCGGCGTCCACTGCGCTCTCGTGCGCGACGAGGGCGACCTGGTCGGTATCCTCTTCCTGGAGGACATCCTCGAGCTGCTCGTCGGCGAAGTGCGTGACGTCCTTCAACGGCCCTGACGAGGCAACGGTTGGCACAGCCCACGGCGGCGTTGCTAGAGTGGAACGATCAGACAGCGAGAGGGGAGAGAGCGTGAGCGAGAACGAGTGCCCGCTGCCTAAGCGGTCGCAGCTGCGCGCCGCGCGCTCCCAGGGCGGCGAGGACTACCCGATCACGGGTGCCATCCCGCTCGGTGTTGAGCCGCCCCGCCCCCTCCCGCCCGCCGCGTCGCACCCCTCCGGAGCCCGCCGAAACCCAGGAACAGTCGCCCGTTTCCGAGGTCGATGACCCGACCCCCGTGCATGGCACCCCCGCCTTCGGGCCCGACGGCATGGAAGCCATCACCGACGCCCCTGACCCCGACGCTTCCGACGAGGAAACGCTCGACGCTGACGGTGAGCCGGCCTCGTCCCCGAGGAAGCGCGGACACAACGTCCACCCCGTCGGCTACCTGCTGCGCGCCCTCCTCGTCCTCGGCCTGGCGGGTTCGACGATCGCCGTGCCGATGACCGGGCGCGTCGGATCCGACTCCTCCCTGACCGTCCCCGCGCGCACCTTCGGCGCGTCCGTGGGCGGGGGCAGCTGGGCCTCCTCGCAGATCCTGCCCCAGGCCACCACCCTGGACGCCACACTCACCGCGAATTCACGAGCCAAGACCAAGGCTCCCGTGTCCATCACCGGCTGCGCGGCCGGCACCGGCGCGGACGGCAACCGCAGCGTGAGGGTCGTGGCCGACACAATCTACTGGCCACTGGCCGAGGGAACCTACACGATCACGTCGCCCTTCACGATGCGTATTTCGCCCGTCTCCGGGCAGCTGCTCGCGCACGAGGGCATCGACATGGCTGCCCCCCTGGATACGCCGATCACGTCCGTGTACGGCGGGGTCGTCGAGGAGGTCGCCGAGAATTCGCGTTCGGGCGCCTACGTGCAGATCAAGCACACGCTGGCGGACGGCACGGTCTTCCACTCGGCCTACCTGCACCAGTACATGAACAAAATCAAAGTGAAGGTCGGTGACACCGTCACCGCCGGGCAGGTCATTGGCGCGGTCGGCTCCAACGGCTGGTCCACCGGCCCCCACCTGCACTTCGAAATCCATGACTCCTCGGACACGCCCGTGGACCCGGAGTCGTGGATGGCCGCCCACAAAGCCGTCTATCTCGGACAGGAGTCTTGCTCATGATGCCCGTGACCATCCGTCAGGGACCCATCGTCTTCGCCCATCGGGGCGGAGGCCAGGAGGCTCCCGAGAACACGATGAGCGCCTTCGCCCACGCCTACGAGGCCGGGGTGCGCCACATCGAGACGGATGCCCACCTGACCGCGGACGGTCAGGTCGTTATCTGCCACGACGAGACCGTAGATCGCTGCTACGACGGGACCGGCGTGATCGCGCAGATGACGTGGCGGGAGCTGTCCAAGCTGCGCCACCGCGATTCGGGCGAGCAGCTGCCCCTCCTCGCGCAGGTGCTGGAGGCCTTCCCGGACGCGTACTTCAATATCGACGTGAAGGAGCCGGGCGTCGAAGGCCCCCTCCTCGACGTCGTCGCCGACCACGGCGCGGCCGATCGCGTGCTCGTCGCCTCCTTCTCCGAGCCGCGCCTGCGCGCCGTGCGTGACGCCGCCGCTTCCGACCCGGCGCGCGCCGTCGCCACGTCGTTAGGGACCGAGGCCGTGGTGCGCCTCGTGGGCGCCGCGAAGAGCGCGACGAACCCCGCCTGCTGGCACATCCCCGGCCCCCGCCAGGGGAGCCATCGCGGCCCAGGTTCCTCTGCGTCAGGGCCCCATTCGTGTCGTGGACGAGCGCTTCGTGGCCACCGCCCACACCCTCGGCTTGGCCGTGCACGTGTGGACCATCAACACGGTGGCCGACGTCCTGCGCCTCCTCGAGGTCGGCGTCGACGGCATCATCACCGACCGCCCCGCGTTCCTGCGCGACTTCCTGGAGGCACGCGGCCTGTGGACCCCGCCCCCGGCCCCCGGCGCTGCCACGGGCCCCAGGGACTGAGGTTATTGCGTGAATTGGCGGGCGCGCACCGGTGGGTGCGCACCCGCCTTTTCGTGTTTCTCGTGCATTGACTTTATTGTTGGCCGTGCAATATTCTGACCTGTTGCTGCTTACTGCGGCGCCGGGAGAAAAACTGTCCGCTTTGATCGCAGGGAGACCGGGGAGGAACTGGTGAACTCAGAGCCTACGTCACACTCGAACGGTTGGTTGCTCTTCCTCGGAGTAGCAGGGATGGCCTGCTGGTATTACAAGATGTTTCATGCCAGCGAGGACACGGCTGCGTCCAATCATTTGAGTTTCCACTGGGTCCCCAAGAATTTCTACTCCGTCATGCTGCCCTCATATTCCACGTTGCTGATCCTTGTGCCGGTGGTCGCATGGTTTGGTCAGTTTGATCCTCCGAAGTGGTTGTTCACATGCGCGTCTGTTCCAGTATTTCTGCTCCTGATACTGTGCGTCGTTGGTTGTTTTCCTTTCAAATTCCCCGATTGTCTCTACCCTGAATGGCAATACGCCAAGCGCAATGGTCTATTAGAAGAAGGGAAAAGCGGTAAGAAGTCTCCTGGGAACCAGGGGCCCGGCGGGGACGGGAGTCTTGTGGGCACAGGCGTGACGATGCGTGTGGCTCCTGGTTGGAGGCAACTGTCGGAGGAAGAACGTGGCGAGCTCGGGGATCTCGGCCAGGATGAGAGTATTCGCTTCATTGTCGTCGGGGAGGCGACGGAGGGGTACGTGCCAAACATCGTCATCACTGAAACTGAGGTCTTCAGCGGCAAAGGGGAGAAGGAGATCCTCGACGACAGCGCTCGTCGCCTGGCTGAGCCGCATCCTGGATGCCGCCTCATTGACGACACTGCCGCGCCGTATCCCACGTCGCGCACGCGCTTCATTACGGCGGTGTACACCCTCAACGACACCTCGATGACCGTCTCGCAGCTCGTGTGTCTCACCCGGCAAAGAAACGAAGGGGACGAGGAGTCCCGCCGATTCCTGTGGGCTGCGACATGCTCGTGTCCGAGCCTCGCCTGCCCGTCAATCATCGAGGACTTCATGACAATGGCACGCACCCTGGAGGTGGAATCGTGACCGCCGAAGGAACCACGGCCTCGTCGCCAGAGGAGCTCGTCGTCTCCGTCGAACAGGCGAATGCGCTGATTGACCTCATTGGTATAAGGGAAGGGTACAACGCTCTATCGAGCGTGATACCGGTCAGTGGACTTATTAGCGCTGGCCTCGGCGACTCCAATGGCCTCGTGGGTGACGTCGAGGCGATCCTGGGTCCCGCGCGCACGGTCGACTCGCGTCTCGCCATCCGCGTCGTCTCGCCGAGGCCGAGCATCGGCGTGCGCAATGTGCGGATCTGGCCCTCGCAGCCGCGCTCGGTCGTCATGCGCGCCGAGGATGACGGCGTTCACTTCACCCAGGTTGATTTCTGCGACGTCCCACATATCCTCGCCGAGGAGAGCCTCCTGGCGCCCGGGCCAACCATCCATGACGGCCCGCCGTCGATCTCGGTCAACTTCGTGCAGGCAGCGCGTGACGTGGACCTTTGAGAGGGCGCAGTCAGCCCTGATTGATGTGGCCGCTCAGGGGCCCAGCGAATCGCACTTCTCGCAGGACTGCTGGCACAAGCGGTGGTGCGTCGTGCTGTGTGTAAGGGAAGAACGGACTCGGGACCGGTGGAAGGACGCCGGGCACGTCGAATGCTTCGTCACCGACCACATGCATGCGCAAATACACGCACCCATCGATCCTCGCGCACTCGCCCTCATGCGGGAGCGGAACACACCCACTCTGGACGCCCCGCCGCGCACGGCGCTGTGGGGGTTCTTGATGGAGCTGCTTGCCAAGTAGTGCCGCCCTTGGGTGTTGTTTCCGTATGACAAAACGAGGGGGGCGGAGCCGGCCGGCTCCGCCCCCCCTCAACGCATCCGTCAGGACCGCCCGCTCACTCGTTGCCGCTGAAGTCGGCCACGGCCTCGTCCAGGCCCGCGCGGCGGATACGCACGAGCGAGAGGAACACCAGGCCGGCTGCCAGGGCGATGCCCAGGCCTCGAACCAGCCAGGACTCGCCCACGAAGATCATCGCCATGGCGGCCAGGACCGGCACCAGGAGCGTGAACGCGTAGCCGATGTAGCGGCCAAACGACGGCATCGGCACGCCGTCGGACTCGGCGACCGACTTGACCATGAAGTTCGGGCCGTTGCCAATGTACGTGATCGCGCCACAGAACACGGCGCCCAGCGAAATTGGAATCAGATAGTACTCGGGCACGCCCGCGATCAGCGTGCCCTCGCCGCCCGACGCCTTCGCCATCTCGAAGAACGTCATGTACGTCGGAGCGTTATCCAAGACGGACGACAGGCCGCCCGTGAACACGAAGTACGTCATGCGGGTCAGCGGCAGAGACGAGGCGATCTGCTCCAGGTAACGCAGCGCCGGCGCCATCGTCGAGAAGATACCGATGAACAGGGTCGCGACCTCCATGATCGGGCTCCACGTGAACGCGTTCTCCTCGAAGCGCACCTTCTTGTCCGAGAGCTTGTAGGACAGGCCCGCGACCGTGAACATGATGACCTCGCGCCACGGCACGAAGCCGGTCCAGGAGTGCACGTGACCCTCGGCCAGTGCCTCGCCATCCCAGGACGGAGCGAAAGCGACAGACAGGATGATGATCGCGAAGAACGCCAGGTTGATCTTTCCGTGCAGGCGCAAGGGTTGCACATCGCGGTCGTCGGACTCGATGGAGGCCGTGTCCTCGGACGCGTAGCGCACGCGGTCAATCGAGTAATACGACAGGAGCAGCAGCGCCAGGGTGAACAGCCACTCCTTCCACAGCGCAAACGTCCACGTGAAGGGCACGCCGTGCAGGTAGCCGAGGAAGAGCGGCGGGTCGCCGAGCGGAGTCAGTATGCCGCCACAGTTGGCCACAATGAAGATCGTGAACAGGACCGTGTGCACGCGGTGCTGACGTTCTTTGTTCGTCTCCAGGAGCGGGCGGATCAGCAGCATGGCCGCGCCCGTCGTCCCGATGAACGAGGCCAGCAGGCCGCCGATCGCCAGGAAGATCGTGTTGTTGCGCGGGGTCGCCTGAATGTCGCCGGCCAGGTGGATACCGCCGGAGACCATGAATAGCGCGAAGAGCAGCGCGATGAACTGCACGTACTCCACGCCCGTGGCGATGAGCGGGCCGGTGCCCGCCTTCATGAACATCCAGATCGTCGTGGGCACGCCCAGGAGGAGGGCGACGAACAGTTGGGAGGATTCCTTTTCCCACCAGTGCGAGGTTTTCGGGATGATAGGCAAGAGCGCGATGCACGCGAGCATCGCGACGAAGGGGAGCAGACTCCACCACGGGTAGGTCATTGGCCATTCCTTGGTAGGCGATAGAGACGCCCTTTATTTTATGCCGTGTGCGCGGGCGTGCGGGCATTGTCCGAGGTGGGGGTGGCCTCATCGACGAGGCCGGGGCTGGCAGGTGCGCGTGTGCGGGCTCGCGGTGGGCGCGACAATGGCGGCGGCCGTGATACCGCGTCTGCGCGGGCGTGTGGCGGGGCGCGGGTACGCGTGGCGCCCCGAACAGGACTCGAACCTGCGACCTCTTGCACCGGAGGCAAGCGCTCTATCCGCTGAGCTATCGGGGCAGCTCCGCCAGTTTAGCAGGCTTCAAACGCCCGCGCGTGACGGTGATGTGTGCCATACTAGTGGGCGTTGCTTGTTCGAGAACCCCTCAGGAGGATTCCATGCGCGTCCATATTGCCACTGATCACGCCGGTTTTGAGCTCAAGGAAAAGATCGTCGCTGATCTGCGTGAGAAAGGCTATGACGTCGTTGATCACGGCGCACACGTGTACGACGCCCTCGACGACTACCCGCCGTTCTGCATTGAGGCAGCGCAGGCCGTTGTGGATGAATCCGGTAGCCTCGGCGTCGTTATTGGTGGATCGGGTAACGGTGAACAGATGGCTGCGAATTGTGTGCAAGGTGTGCGCGCCGCCCTCGTGTGGTCGGATGCTACCGCTCGTCTAGCTCGTGAGCATAACGACGCAAACATGATGGCGGTCGGTGCTCGTCAGCACAGCGAGGAAGAGGTCTTGGCTCTCATCGTTACTTTCCTCGAGACTCCCTTCAGCGGGGATGAGCGCCACCAGCGTCGCATCGACCTGATGGCCGCTTACGAGCGTTCCGTGCGCGCCTGAACGACGCGTAGACTCGCGTGGCGGGGCCGGTGAGCCGGCCCCGTTCCGTGTGCTCGCCCCGGTGGCTGCCCGCCCCGGGCCTCGTTCTCTGCCTGCGATCGGCCCCGGCCTCGTTACCCGCTCCGGCCCCCCGGCCTCGTGGTTCCTTCGCAATGTCGCACGTAATTCCCCGGTATGTGTTTCAAATTTTGAAATCTAAGTGGCAGAATTCCGCGGTTTTCTGGATACCTATGAAAACTAAGGGGAACCAAATTACGTGCGACTTTTTGGTGGGTCTGGCCCCTAGCCCTGGCCCGTGAGGGTCAGGTAGGCGAGGAACAGGTTGAGTGCGACGATGACGGCCGCAATGGCGAAGCCGACGGCGCGCAGCGTGCGGGTGTTCGCGTACTCGCCCATGACCTCGCGCTTGGCGGTCAGGCGCATGAGCGGGATGATCGCGAAGGGGATTCCGAAGGAGAGCGCTACCTGCGAGACAACCAGCGCCCACGTCGGCTCCGCGCCCGCGCCCAGGATGATCAGGGCCGGAATGAGGGAGACGAGGCGGCGCACCAGGATCGGCACGCGAACGTGGAGAAGGCCATTCATGATCTCGGAGCCCGCGTAGGCGCCCACCGACGTCGAAGCCAGGCCCGAGGCGAGCAAACCCACCGCGAAGACGGTGCCCACGAGCGGTCCCAGCGTCGAGGAGATCGCAGCGTGCGCCCCCTCGATCGTGTCGGTGCCGCTCTGACCGGCCAGAGCCGCGGCCGCCAGCAGCAGCAGACCGATGTTGACCAGGCCCGCGATGCTCAGCGCCCAGTAGATGTCGATGCGCGTGGCGCGCAGCAGGCGCGAGAGGTGCCCCGAGGAGTGGTGCGAGTCCGCGGTGGAGGGGCCGAGCTCGTCGGCCTCGTGGTCGTTGACCAGCGAGGAGTGCAGATAGACCGCGTGCGGCATGACGGTTGCGCCCAGCATGGACGCCGCGACCAGCACCGAGTCCGTGCCCTGGAAGCGGGGGAGGAGGCCGCCGAGCATCCCCGACGGGCTGGGAGGCGCGACGAAGAGGCCCGCCAGGAAGCCCAGCGTGATGATGATGAGTAGGCCGACGATGATCGTCTCGAACTGGCGCTGTTTGCCTTCGCCTTGGACGACGAGAAGCGCCATGGACACGGCGCCGATGATGACGCCGCCCCACAGGAGTGGGACCCCGAACAGGAGGTGAAGGGCGAGTGCGCCGCCGATGACCTCGGCCAGGTCGGTCGCGGCCGCAACGATCTCCGCTTGGATCCAAAAGGCGATGCGGGCGGGCTTAGACATGCGGTCGCCGAGCAGGGCGGGCAGGGACTTGCCGGTGACGAGGCCGAGCTTCGCGGAGAGGTACTGGATGACCATCGCGAAAATGTTGGAGGCGAGAAGGACCCACACGAGCAGGTAGCCGTAGCGTGCGCCGGCCGTGATGTTGGCTGCGACGTTGCCGGGGTCGACATAGGCGACGGCCGCGACGAAAGCGGGGCCGAGGAGGGGGATGAGCTTGTGGCGATGCTCGCTGTCCGTGGCGCTCACTGGGATCCTCACTACAGGTAGAAAATATTCGGCTACCCGAAATATTACTCGCCTCGCGTCCCTCACGGCGGGACGAAAGCCGCCCAGGCGCGCCTCGTGTGGCCAGGTTTTCACGCCCGGGCCGCCTAAACGTTCGCGGTGACGAGCCAAAACCCCGTAGGCTAATGGGGTGACTCCTGAAGAACTTGCCTCCCTTATCCGCTCGACGCTGCTGGACGCTGCCGCCGCCGGGCGCATCTCTATCGACCCCGCCCAGGTGCCCGATCCCGTGACGGTCGAGCGCCCCCGCGTGCGCGAGCACGGCGACTGGGCCACCAACGTCGCCATGCAGCTCGGCAAGAAGGCCGGCATGGCCCCGCGCGAGTTCGCGCAGATCCTCGCCGACGACTGTCCGCCGCCGAGGGCATCGACTCTGTCGAGGTCGCGGGACCCGGCTTCATCAACATCCGCCTGGGCGCGGGCGCGGCCGGCGAGCTGGCCCGCACGATCGTCGAGGCCGGTGCCGCGTACGGCCGCAACGAGACGCTCGCGGGTCGCTCCATCAACCTCGAGTACGTCTCCGCCAACCCCACCGGCCCCGTCCACCTGGGCGGCGCCCGCTGGGCTGCTGTCGGCGACTCCCTGGCGCGCCTCATGGCCGCCTCCGGCGCCGCCGTGACCCGCGAGTACTACTTCAACGACCACGGCTCGCAGATCGACCGCTTCTCCCACTCCCTCTACGCCCGCGCCATGGGCCGCGAGGTTCCCGAGGACGGCTACGGCGGCCAGTACATCGCTGACATCGCCGACCAGGTCCGCGCCGACGCGTGCGCCGCCGGCGAGCCCGACCCGATCACGCTGCCCGAGGCCGAGGCCATCGAGGTCTTCCGCGCCCGCGGCGTCGAGCTGATGTTCGCGGAAATCAAAAGGAGCGCCTGCACTCCTTCCGCGCCGACTTCGACGTCTTCTTCCACGAGGACTCCCTGCACACCTCCGGCGCGGTCGCCGATGCGATCGAACGCTTGCGTGAGCGCGGCGAGATCTTCGATGAGGGCGGCGCGGTGTGGCTGCGCACGACCACCTACGGCGACGACAAGGACCGTGTCCTCATCAAGTCGGACGGTCAGGCCGCCTACTTCGCGGGCGACGTCGCCTACTATCTGAACAAGCGTGAGCGCGGCGCGGACGCGGCCATCTACCTGCTGGGCGCCGATCACCACGGCTACATCGGCCGCATGATGGCCATGTGCGCCGCCTTCGGCGACAAGCCGGGCGAGAACCTGCAGATTCTCATCGGCCAGCTCGTCAACCTCGTGAAGGACGGCGAGCGCGTGAGCATGTCCAAGCGCGCCGGCACGATCGTCACCCTCGACGACCTGGTCGACGCCGTGGGCGTGGACGCCGCCCGCTACGCGCTCGTGCGCGTGTCCATGGACACCCAGGTCGACATCGACCTGAACCTGCTCTCGCAGCACTCCAACGACAACCCGGTCTACTACGTGCAGTATGCGCACGTGCGCACCTGCAACGTCGCGCGCAATGCGGCCACGCACGGCGTCACCCGCGACGCTGGCTTCGACCCCGCCGCCCTCGATACTGAGGCCGATGAGGCGCTGCTGGCGGCCCTCGCCCAGTTCCCCACCCAGGTCGCGCAGGCCACGGAGCTGCGCGAGCCGCACCGCATCGCCCGCTACCTCGAGTCCCTGGCCGCCACCTACCACACCTGGTATGGCCAGTGCCGCGTGACGCCTCGCGGCGACGACCCGGTCGCGCCCGGCCACGTCGCCCGCCTCTGGCTCAACGACGCGGTCACCCAGGTGCTGCGCACAGGCCTCGGCCTCCTTGGTGTGAGCGCCCCCGAGAGGATGTGATCCGGTGAGCGAGGCGGAGTTCCTGATCTGCCCGACCCCCGACGAGCGCCCCGACCTGTGGCCGTGGAGCGCGGCGCGGGAGGGAGGCGTGCTGCGCGTGGGCGGCGTCGACCTGACCAGCGTCGCCGACGAGTTCGGCACGCCCACCTTCGTGCTCGACGTCGAGGCCATGCGCGGCCGCGCCCGCGTGTGGGCCAGTGCGATGGCCGAGGAGTTCTGGGACGGCTACGGCATGAGCGGCGGCGACGCCTTCTACGCCGGCAAGGCCTTCCTGAGCGCCGACGTCGCGCGCCTTGTCGCGGCTGAGGGCCTGGGTATCGACACCGCCTCGCTCGGCGAACTGAGCCTCGCCCTGCGCGCCGGCGTGGATCCTTCGCGGATCGGTCTGCACGGCAACAACAAGTCCGACGCGGAAATCCGCCTCGCCCTCGAGGCCGGCATTCACCGCATCTTCATCGACTCGATGGACGAGGTCCGCCAGATTGAGCGCATCGCCGCCTCGCTCGGTGTCACCGCCCCCGTCATGGTGCGCCTGAAGTCTGGCATTCACGCGGGTGGCAACGAATACATCGCGACCGCCCACGAGGACCAGAAGTTCGGCCTGTCCCTGGCCACCGGCCAGGCCTACGAGGCCGTGGCCGCCATCAAAGGACGCGCCGCACCTGGACTTCCGCGGGCTGCACAGCCACATCGGTTCTCAGATTTTTGGGACCGAGGCCTTCGCCGAGGCCGCCCGCATCGTCATCGACTTCGCGGCGGTTGTGCGCGACGAGCTGAGGCTGGACGTGCCCGCCATCGACCTGGGCGGCGGCGTCGGCATCGCCTACACCGGCCAGGATCCGGTCCCCACCTCTCCGGTCGAGGTCGCCCGAGCCCTGGCTAGCGTCGTGCGCGAGCGCTGCGCCCACCACGGCCTGCCCATCCCGCACGTGTCCGTCGAACCCGGCCGCTCGATCGCCGGCCCCTCGATGGTCATGCTCTACCGCGTCGGCGTCGTCAAGGACGTGTCCCTGGACGACGGGGGAGTGCGCCGCTACGTGGCCATCGACGGCGGCATGTCGGATAACATCCGTCCCGTCCTCTACGACGCTGTCTACACGGCGACGCTCGCGAACCGCGACCCGGCCCAGGCCTCGTCCGTGGCGCGTTGCCGCGTCGTCGGCAAGCACTGCGAGAGCGGCGACATCATCATCCGCGACATCGACCTGCCGGCCGACATCGCGGGCGGCGACCTGCTGGCCGTGCCCGCCGTCGGCGCGTACGGATACTCGATGGCGTCGAACTACAACATGTTGACGAAGCCCGGCGTGCTGGGTGTCGAGGGGGGGAAGCGCCCGCTGGTTCATCCGTCCGCAGACAATCGATCATCTGCTGGCCCTCGACGCGGGCCTGGAGTAAGCAGAACAATGAGACGGGGAGCGCGCTCTCCGTTTCGCTTGCCTTGTGAGCGGCCCCCGTTTCTTGGACGTCGACATTAACGTCCGAGGAATGGGAGGTCGTTCGGACCCTTTGTTGTGAGAGGGGCGTTCTGAGCAGTCCTGGTGCCGCCGTGATACTTCCCCAGTAATGTCGCACGTAATTCCTCCCCGACTATTTCAGAGTTTGAAATTGGGTCGTTGGAATTGCAACGTTTGTGGGGGTATTCGAATACTGACCAAGTTAAATTACGTGCGACTTTTGAGGTGGAGGTGGGAGCTTGCAATCGGTGGGGGGTTGCCGGACATGCTGCGCACATAGCAAATAAGGTAAGCCTAGGTTTTGTTGTTACTGACAAACTCTAGGATGATGGGCGCAGCTGTACATGCAGCCGAAATCCTGACAGTGACAATCGAAAGTCGAGGAATCATGCGCCGCACTGTCGCACGCATCGGCGTCGTCGCCGCGCTCGCCCTATCCGTGGGCGTCGTGACGGCACAGACCCCGCCAGCCCGCGCCGACGAACCCGCCGCGGGCCTCGTTTCCGCCACCCGCGCCAACGACGACGAGATGAACTACGCCATCAACCTGGCGCCGGGAGTCAGTGCCGAGGACTTCCAGCGCGCCCTCGCGCTGGTCCCGTCGGTCAAGGGCGCCGCCCTGGCCTCCTACCCGCAGATCGGCACCTTCTTCGCACAGAGCGCCACGCCCTCGTTCGCGCCCGACCTGGCCGCCGCGCTCAAGGACGCGGGCATCCCCATTCACTCGATCGGCCCGACCCGCACCCAGGGCGTCCTCTACTACGAGCGCGTCACCCTACCCACCGGCGAGGATACCCCCGCGGGCGACAATGCTGCGGGCGACACCCCCGCGGGCGACAACGCTGCTGCCCCCGGCGGCTTGGCCTTCGCGGGCGACGAGGCCGCGACCGAGGCCCAGGCCGGCGCCGAGGAGCGAATCTTCAACTGGGGTGCCGAGACCATGCATGCGCGCGAGGCCGGGGCCGTGTCCGTGGAACGCGCCCCCGTGACCGTCGCCGTCGTGGACTCGGGCGTCGAGGACACGCACCCCGACCTGGAAGGCCGCGTGGACACGCAGCGCTCCGTGAAGTGCTCGGTGAACGGCGTCGCCACGCAGGACTTCTACGGCTGGCGCGACGAGTTCTACCACGGCACGCACGTCGCTGGCATCATCGCCGCCAACCACAACGACATTGGCATTGACGGCATCGCACCCCAGGCGACCATCGTGGCGATTCAGGCCACGAACGATAACCGCCTCATCTACCCCGAGTACGTGACCTGCGCGTTCATGTGGGCGGCCGATCATGGGGTGGACATCGTCAACAACTCCTACTCGATGGACCCGTGGGTCTACTGGAGCCCGACGGACCCGGAGCAGGCGGCGGGCCTGGAGGCGGCGACGCGCTCGATTCACTACGCGCAGGGCAGGGGCCTGGCGGTCATCGCCGCCGCCGGTAACGAGGGGGTGAGCATCGACAACCCCACGATCGATAACGGTTCTCCCACGGATGCCGCCACGCCGACTAAGGGGCGCGCCGTCGAGGGAGGTATCCGCGTGCCCTCCATGATTGACGGTGTCGCGCAGGTGAGCGCCCTCGCCCAGGCCTACAACGTGGCGCCCGGCCTGTCCTTGGCGCGCGCCGATTTTTCTAACTACGGTACGACGATTGACTTCGCGGCGCCCGGCGACCAGATTTATTCGACCGCGCCGCTGCTGTTCTACCTGAGCGGCTACGCGGTGGCCGACGGCACGTCCATGGCGACGCCGCACGTGTCGGGCGTCGCGGCTCTCATCAAGTCGGTGCACCCCGAGTACACGGGCGCGCAGGTTATCGACCTCATGAAGAAGCAGGCGGCGCGCAACTACGGGGAGCTGAACGCGCCCTGGGACGGCAAGGAATACCGCGGCAACGGCTTACTGGATGCTCTCGACGCCGTCCTCAAAGACCAGCCCAGGCCCGTGATCGGCCAGATCGAGTACTCGAGGGATGGGACGGCGTGGGCGCCGCTGGACGGCCAGGAGCTCTCCGGTTCCGTCTCGGTGCGCGCGACGGTCAGCGGGCCCATGACCTCGGCGCGAGTGCTGGTGGGCGGCGGCGAGGTCGCCGCTGCCACGGGCGCGGGAGAGCTGACGGGCAACGTCGTGACGCTGCGGGCGGACGGCGTGGATGTCTCGGCTCTGTTGGGGGAGCAGGTCGTTCGGGTCGAGGCCTCGGGCCGCAACCCGGATCCGCGAGCCGACGACGACGCGGCCTCCTCCGCGGCCTTCACGGTCACCTCGGGCGGCGAGGATACGCACGAGGCCGTGGCCGGTCAGTGGATCTCGGATTCGCTGGGCTGGTGGTGGCGCAATGCCGACGGCACTTACCCGGCGTCGACGTCGATGCGTATTGGAGGCGAGCTCTACCGTTTCGATGCGCGCGGCTACATGGTGACCGGCTGGGTGAGCGAGGGCGGCCGGTGGTACTACCACGGTGTCTCCGGCGCGCAGGCGTCGGGCTGGCTGAGCGTGGGCGGCACCTGGTATTACCTGGATCCGGACTCCGGCGCCATGGCCTCGGGCTGGGTCAACCTGGAGGGCACGTGGTACTACCTGGACGCGTCGGGTGCGATGCGCACCGGCTGGTTGCGTGATGGCTCCGTCTGGTACTACCTGCGTGCCTCCGGGGCGATGGCTACCGGCTGGGTGTTGGACGGGGGCTCCTGGTATTACATGGACGCGTCGGGGGCGATGGTCACCGGATGGCTGCGTGATGGCGGCTCCTGGTTCTACCTGTCGTCTTCTGGGGCGATGGTGACGGGCAGCCGGTGGATCGACGGCACGCGCTACTCGTTCGACGCCGAGGGGAGGCTCCTCCCGTAGCTGACGGGGCGTTCCCTGTGGGCTGAATGACCTCCTCAGACTATTGAGAGGTTTTCGAGCTACCATAGAAGTGCCTGGCCAAGTCCGACCTCCCAGCGGACTGTGGTCGAGCTCGAGGCGGGGGCCGCGCACCATCGGTGCGCGGCCCCCGTTTGTGTTGCGGATGTGCTGCGGCGGGGTGTCGGTGCCTTCCTGCCCGCTCGTTGCTCGCGCCGCTTCGGGGCGCGGTCTGCGATGTGGGCACCATACTGCCCCGAACCGTGACCTCACCGCCCCGAACCGTGACCTCACAGCCAGCAAACGGGGGGAATTGCAGCATTAGAGGTGCGACACGCCGGCGACACGCCGAAGCAAGGCTCCTAATGGTGCAAAACCCCCATCATTGCCTCTGGTGTCATGCTCCCCAACTGCTGCAGGACTGCCCGGCCAGGCGCTGGCTCAATGCGCTGGCCCGTCACCTCCAGTCCAAGGCCATCCAGGCGCGTGAACGCGCTCAAATCAGGACGATCAAAGGTTGTAGTGGGCGTGTCGAGGTCTTTCAGATGGACGGTGTAGGAATCTCCATCATCGAAATACCTCGACCCCTACACAATCACGATACGCCGAACCCCGCCCAACACCTCCTACACCCTCACATGCGAAGAGACCCTATCGGGATCGTTGTTGCCTCTCCGGCCTCGCCTCGTCACCGTTGCGTGTGGATTGGTGGATATGATCGACCTCGCGAAGGCGCAGCTGACCCTCGTTACTGTTGCGTGTGGATTGGTGTGCAGGGGACGAGCCGCTGGCGATGCACCCGTTATGTGGCGCTGCACCCGTTATGTGGCACTGCACCCGTTATGTGGCGCTGCACCCGAACAGAAGGGGTGTAATGCCTACGGTTCGGGTGCACTGCCCCTTAGAACAAGTGAAAGTGTGGTCGGTGTGTGCGGAGGTGACTGTGTCGCACGGAGTGGAGGACTGCCTCGTCGCCTTTGCGTGTGGATTGGTGGACATGATCGACCTCGCGAAGGCGCAGCTGACCCTCGTTACTGTTGCGTGTGGACTGGTGTGCAGGGGACAAGCCACTGGCGCTGCACCCGTTATGTCGCGGTGCACCCGAACAGAAGGGGTGGGCCTGTGCGCAAGTCTTTGGCTGGACGCGCATCCGGGGTACCTGGTACTACCTGGATCCTTCCACGGGCGTGGTGCACACGGGCTGGCTCAAAGACGGCGACCACTGGTACTACCTGACGCGCTCGGGGGCCATGGTGACCGGGGCGCGCTGGATTGACGGCACGCGCTATGTGTTTGACGCCCAGGGCCGCCTCCAGGAGTAGACGCCACGAGGCTGGGGATCCTTCTCCGGTTGAGAGGTGAGGGGCCGCGCACGATGCGTCGTGCGCGGCCCCTCGCGTGTGTCTCGCATGGGCAGGGAGAGACGTCGTGGGAGTCCCGTTCCCTCGGGACCTATTTCGTACTACACTAATGTCTATACGAAACTATGGAGGTGATCGCGTGCGAGTCCGGGTTCACCCTCGCGTCCATCAACGTCATAGTGATGTTGAGGATGACGATGTTATCGCGGCCTTTGAGGGGACGTTGCGTTCGCGTGCGCGCGATACCCATCCGATTCAGTGGGTCGGAGTTGGCCTCGACCGAAGGGGCGGCTTCTGGAATATATCGCGGTTGAGGATGAGCCTGATGGATGGCTTGTCTTCCATGCGATGCTGGTAACGCGAGCGGTGCTCGCAGAGGTTGGTTTAAGGAGGTAATGATGGCGACGTATACGTCAGCTGATGGTGCGACGTTCACTGATGAGGACCTGGAGCGCTGGGGGGAACGAGGCCGAGAGCGGTGTTCCTTACGACGGGAAGCATCTCGGTTCGTCTGTGGCCGGACGCCCGATTAGCGTCGGTGTTGGTGCTAAGCCGTTCACCCTCCGTCTTGATCGTTCTCGCCGTGCCAAGCTTGCTGAGGTGGCTCAGGAGCGCGGTACGACGCCGTCACAGCTCGTGCGCGATCTGATTGATTCGCTTGAGTAGGAGAGTGCGGTCTTAGGCCGATGTCCTTGCCCGTGTGACTTGTTCGTGCGAGGTAGTGCTCGCGGACGTGAAGCCCGCGTCCTCGGGCGTCGTGCCCAGGCGCGCGGCGATGAGCTCCTTGTTGTGGTCTGGCGCGACGTCACGGACCCACGAGGTGTAGGTGGCCTCGTCGGCGTGGACCTCCTGCGTGAGCGGGTTGCGCCGCTTGGAGACTCGTGCGCACCTGGGCGAAGGGGCAGTGGATCTGGTTCCGCTGCTTCACGCTGGTCTTCTGGATCTCCATGAACACCCTCCTGCCCGAGGTCTTGGTCCCACCCTCGGACATCTTCAACTTCGCGACCATGGACCCGCGCGCGAACATCGCGTGCGCGGCCCTGGCGCTCGCGGCCAACGTCGCGCTGTTTGCCTACTGGCTGTACAAGATCGTCGCTTTCAAGAGGAACCCGATCACGGGCGTCCTGTACTGCGAGCTGGCCGAGTTCCGCGCCATCGTGCGCGAGCACTGCGATGACAAGGACAAGTACTTCCTCGTCGACCGCATCCCCGAAACCCCTGCGGACCTCGGCTTCGAGCCCGACGCACCCACGCCGCCCGCCGACGGCTACCGCGCATGGATGCCCTGGTGGAAGGGACAGGACAGGCGGCACCCGTCGAAGAGAGAGACGCGGGTTTGTGCTCGTAGGTAGCGTTCGCGTTCATCATTGACGAGGCCTCCCCGGGTGTGTCGGGGAGGCCTCGACGCCATCGCAGACGAACTCAACGATCGCCCCGCAAAACGATGAACTGGGACACACCCAAGCAGCGCCTCGAACTGCTGTTCAGGGCATAACACGTGATGCAACCACCCCTAGAATCCGTCGTGTCCTTTGCTGCTCCCTGCGAGAACGTGTTCGCGTCCAAGCCCGAGTGACTCGGAGGGGAGGCGTCCTTCTCTGTGAGGGCGTCGATGGTGGCCCCGGCGTGTGTGCGGGGAGAGGCTTGTTGCCGGTGCTGCTTTGCTGGTGTCTTCGGCGGCGCCGAAGTCGTGGTGTGGCAGGTGAATTTCGTATACGATATTCATATGAGTGAGCGTCTTCTTCGTGGGGTCCCCGTGACTGATGAGCAGATTCAGGCGTGGGCTGATGAGGCCGAGCGTGGGTATGACCTGGCTGAGTTGCCGGCTCCGCGCCCGGGGCGTCCTCCGGTGGGGAAGGGGCCTGGCGTCGCTGTGACGGTGCGTCTGGACGCGCAGACATTGGCGGCGCTGATGGAACGTGCTGCCTTGGAGGGGATTGGTAGCCGTTCCGAAGCGATTCGCGCGGCTGTGCGCGAGTGGAGTCATGTCGCCTAAGGTGCATGCCAGTGCGCGCAAGCACTTCGGGCGTGATCGGCTCTGTGACGAAGCAATCCTGTATGCGTATGAGCATGCCTTGAATTCCCGCCCTCTTGATGATGAGGATGATCCTAGGCGGTGGCTTGTGGTGGGTGTCGGCCAGTCTGGGCGCGTTCTTGAGATGGTCGTATTGGTTTTCGATGACGGGGGAGAACTCCTCATTCACGCCATGAAGGCTCGCCCTCAGTTCCTTGATGAGCTGACGTAGCTCGCGGGTAGCCGCCTGTCCTGTCTGTGGGCTGTCGTCGATGGGGTTGTGGGATGAGGCGTCGCTGGACGTTTCGGTGGTGATACCTGGGTCTCTCTCGCGTTGGCTAGTGGCCTTGTTTTTCTTCCCAGGTGTCGGTGTTGTTGATGACCAGGTGGGACAGGGGGAAGGGGCCGGTTGTTTCGGTGGTGGTGACCAGGCCGTTGATGGTCTGGGTCTCCCCGGTGAAGGGGTTCGTGGCCGTCCCGCTCCACGTCGTGGTCAGCGTGATCTCTCGGTTCTCATGCGGGTAGGGCCCATCGAACCCAGAACGCCAGCCTTGGGGCGGCGTGTAGTAGTGGCGGATCAAGCGTGGGTCCTTGTTGGGGTCAATGCCCTTCTCCCACGCTAAGCCCGGGGAGGTGGTCACCGTGTTGGGGGTCCCATCGCCCCAGGAGTACTCGTAGTTCGTTGCCGTCAGCGTGATCGTGATGTCCCGGCCCAGCAGATTGATGACGTGAGTCTGAGTCGGGGAGGTCACCGAGACGATCGTGGGCACAAACCTGTTCGTGTACGACACCGTGGGTGGTTGTTTGTTGATGCCGGCTCCGTCGGCATGGATCGTGGTAGCAGCGTAGTAGAGGATTTCGCTCGTCGTTGGCACGACTCCAGCTGTATCGTCACCACTCCTGGCAGAGGAAAACAAACACCCGAGCTTCTTCGCCGTCCCATCAGGAAGAGAATACTCGCGCGTCACACCATCACACACATACCTCGTACCAGCCCCCTGAGCATCAGAGGAGGCACTCCCTTCCGCCGTTTGCAGCGAACGCTGAGAATTCAGGGACGAGCCCCCAGGCTGATTCGTTGAGGAATGGTTCGCTATCTGCATCTGTAGTAGAATATCGAGAGAATCATTATGAGTGTCAACGCAAATTCCCATCTGTATCCCCGAGGCATCTGTGCAATTTGCGGAAGGTAGGGCAAAAGTCTCACACTGCATAGCTAAGGCGAAATTGATGAATAAAATAGCGCTGAGAAAGCACTTGATAACTGATGAGTACTCACTTAGCTTCGCCATTGCGAACAGTCCCTCCAGTTGAAACCCAACCCCCATTTTTCCATGTCATATAGAAGGCGAAGACAACGGTCTCGTCGGAATTGTTGTTTACAATCCTCTTTCCAACGCATGCTGTTCCGTTATTGACAATGCCATCGAATATTACCGCAATGGTATCTGGTTCAACACCCCAATCTTCCTGGGAAACAGGGAGTACTGATACAATGTTTGTTATGGTGGCTGTATTGCCATACATCCACCCTTGAGAGTAGAGTTTGTTCACGTTCTGGATGTGAGCCTCACGAAAAGTTTCTCCGGGTTGTGTGATGTCTTCGAATGGTTGTGTGTCTCCTGTGTTCCAGGCGTAGGTGAGTGTGTCGAGGAGGTACTCCGCGGCGAGTTCTGCGCCTCGTTCGGTGTTCTGCTTGGCTTCGTCGGGTAGTTCTGGTTTGGTGTAGGTGGATGCTGCGTGTTCGGCTGGGCGGACCAGGACGCCGTCGGGTCCGATCTGGTAGCCGCCCGACATGGCTGCCTCGCCGGTAGCCGACGGGGATGGGGTGGGGGCGGGGCCTATGGGCGGTGTGGTTGTGGCTGCCACGGTGGGCCTCTCACCCCAGGCTGGCCACCACCCGTTGGCAACCCCGTTGATGTACACGGACAAGACCGCACCCGCGAAGAGAACAACGTAGACGACGCGCATCCCCCAATAGAAGGGCTCCACGTGCAGCCAGGCCCGGGCTCGGGCCCGCGCGCCCTTGGGGCGCCGCGCTTTGACCTCGGCGCGATAATCGGCCCAGCGCCGGCGCAGCGTGTACTTACGCGGGGCAGTTTCGCGGCGGAATTGCTCCTCGTCCTCCTCGGTCACGGGACGCTCAGACAACGGCGGAACCATCATGATCTATCAACCTCCACGATGAGGTGTCCTCCTGCGCGCCTCCGCCATCGGCGACGCGCCCTTCACTGACCAGACTACGCGCCGTAACATGAAAATACACCAAGAATGCACGGTAACCATCAACGCACATTCTCCCGCCCAGAGGGGACGAACGTGCACGCACCCGCACAAGTTAGCCATGACCTCGGCGTATCTAACCGGACCGTTCAGTCACATACTGCTCAGGGCCCGGCATCATGGTGACGCCAGCCGCGATAGTCACCGGAGCGTGGCGTGTGAGCATTGCCAGTGAGCGGCTGGACGCTGTCGGGGAAGCCTTGGCCACGCGGGTGTCGCGCCGACCGCACGCAGGCCGCCTCGGTCGCGCGGGTGTCGCGCCGACCGCACGCAGGCCGCTCCGGTTGCGCGGGCTGCCCCGCACGCAGGCGCCGCCGACCACGAACATCGTCTCCGCGCGAGCTGTCAAACGGTGGGGACCGCCGCTGAATGTGTGGTCACGGTTCGCGTCATTTCCTCGCTGCGCGTCTCGGTTGCATTGATATTATGCGGCTAATTGTTTGGCTTGTATGTCGCAATAAGCTTGTATTTTGTGCATTTGTTACTCATAAATTGTTTCGGCAAGTAAAGAGGTGGATCATGGTAACCGCATGGACAAAGTTGTCCACGCGCAGGCACAAGTGAAAGTCGAGGAACCATGCGCCGCAACGTTGCACGCATAGGGGTCGTCGCAGCGATCGCCCTGTCCATGAGCGTCGCTACGATGACCGCCCCGTCCACCAGAGCTGAGGACGCCCCCAGCCTGGTCGCGCCCGCCCGATCCAGCGCGGGTCTCATGAATTACGCCATCAACCTCTCCCAGCTCTCCGACGAGAACGCGATGGCGCGCGTCATTGAACTCCTCCCCAGCGTCGGGGGAACCCTCCTGACGCAATACCCCGGATTGCACACTGTTTCGCTCAGAGTGAGTCGGCCTCGTTCTCGCCGGACCTGGACGCGGTCCTGAGGGAGCACGGCATCGCGGTCCACTCGATCGGCCCGACTCGCGTGGCCGCGGTCCCCGAGTCCGAGCGGGCGACGAACCAAACTCCGCCGGCGGCACCTGGCTCGGCGCCAGCCGCGGCGCCCACGGGCCTGACCGCGCCAGACCCGAACGTCCCTGATCCTTTCCCTACCACTAACTGGGGGGGCCGAGGCCATGGACGCGCGGGGCGCCGCCGAGGTGGAGGTGCCACGCGCGCCCGTCACCGTGGGCGTCATCGACACGGGTATTGACGCAGAGCAGCCCGACTTGGCGGGTCGGGTCGATACGTCCAGGTCCGTGTCCTGCGATGTCAACGGAATCCCCAACGTGAGCGAGGAGGCGCTGCGTTACAACGATATCCACGGCACGCACATCGCCGGAATCATCGCCGCGAACCATAACGACATTGGTATCGACGGTATCGCGCCGGACGCGACCCTCGTGTCGATTAAGGCCGTCAACGACAAGGGACGCTTGTACCCCGAGTACCTCGTGTGCGCCTACGACTGGGCCGTGAACCACGGTGTCGACATCGTCCACAATTCCTTCCAGATGGACCCGTGGCGGTTCTGGAAGGCTGACGACCCCGAGCAGGCCGCGGGCCTGGAGGCCGCGGTGCGCGCGATCTACACTGCGCAGGAGCGCGGACTCACCGTGTTGTCGGGCGCTGGGGACGACGGCCTGGACCTCGACGAGACGACCGTGGACAGTTCGTCGCCCACTGACTCGACGCCGATCGAGAATCGCAACGTCGAGGGGGCCACGATGGTGCCCGCGATGGTCGGGGGCGTCGCCATGGTGAGCGCGCTCGAGATGGCGACTCCGGACGCGGAGCCGCTCCGGGCGACTCTGAAGAGAACGGACACCTCCAACTATGGCTTCATGCGCGTCGACTTCGCCGCGCCTGGACGGGACATCTACTCGACGTTCCCGAACCTGATGATCCCTTCGAACTACGGGTATATGTCGGGGACGGCGGTTGCCGCCGCGCACGTGAGTGGCGTCGCCGCGCTCGTCAAGTCGACCCACCCCGCGCTGGTGGGCGAGCAGATCACCAACTGATGCGCAAGCAGGGGGCCTACGAGTACGGGAGGCTCGCGCTGCCGACGGATAACAACGAGTATCGAGGCCGTGGCTTCCTGAGCGCGAGGAACGCGGTGGTCTACGATCAGGCGCAGCCGACGCTCGGCATGGTCGAGTACCGCGTGGACGGGGGAGAGTGGACGAATCTGCGTGACGAGGTGGTTCCCGCCGGTCGCGTGAGCGTGCGCGTGTCGGCGCGCTCGCCCCTGAGCATGCTGAGTGTGGACGTCGCGGGTGTGGCCCAGGCGCACGCGCCCGGTGGCGGCGGCTACTTTGATGAGCCGACGACCGTGACGATCGACGACGTGGACCTCGCTTCCCTGATCCCCGAGGGTGAGGAGTATGTGACGGCCCGCGTTCAGGTCAGCGCGCTCGGCATTAACGCGGACCGGCACGCTGACGATGACGTGAGCCGTTCCCTGTCCTTTACGGTCGCTCGTGACCCGGGCGCCGTGCCCGCGCCGGAGCCGGAGCCCGACCCGGGGGGAGGGCAGCGGTGTCGTCCCCGTCGACCCCGTTGCGCCAGGCATCATGTCCGTGCCTCGCACGAGCGCGCAGATGCCTCAGAACTATGCGGTGAACCTGGCTCCTGACGCGGATGAGGCCACGTTCCAGCGCGCCCTCTACCAGGCCTCGTTGCTGGGCGGAATGGTGTTGGAGTCCTACCCGGCTTTGCGCACGTTCTTCGTCCAGTCCTCGTCGGCTGCTTTCGCGATGGACTTGGGGTACGCGCTGGCGGATTCCGGTATTTCCTTCCATTCGGTGGGACCGACCCGTCAGGCTCCCGTCGTGGGCAACGAGGCCATCGTGTCCCAGGAGCTGGAGGCGCCCGCCTACCCGAGTGTCGAGGAGAAGCCGCCGGTGCCGGAGGGCCCCCACGTGGGCGGTGTTTACCCGACCCCGCCGGATGCGAAGGACTGGCACCTGCAGGCGGTGGGTGCCCTCGACGCGCAGGGCGTGGATGTTATGCGCGCGCCGGTGACGGTGGGCGTCATGGGTGATGGCGTGGATGACACGGTTGGGGACCTGTCGGGGAAGGTTGACCATTCCTTGTCCGTGTCCTGTAACTCTAACGGCATGCCGAATCGGGATCCTGAGGCGTGGCGCTCGGGTCGCGCGGAGGTCGGCACGCAGGCGGCCGGGGTGATTGCCGGCACGGGCGAGGCCAGCGGTGTGCCGGGCGTGAATCCGACGCTGAACGTCGCGGCGATCAACGTGGCGTCGGCGACCACAGGGCAGTATTACCCGGAGTACGTCGTGTGCGGTTTCGTGTGGGCGGCGGATCATGGGATTTCCGTGACGGCGAGCAATTACCTGGTCTCGCCGTGGAAGTACTGGATGCCGGGCGACCCGGAGCAGGCCGCGGGCTTGGAGGCGGTGCGCCGAGGCATCAACTATGCGGCGTCGAAGGACGTCGTTAACGTGGTGGATGCCGGGGCCAGTGGTATCGATTTGAATAATCCGCCGAAGACGGATGCGTCCTCGCCGTTTGACGCGTGGGCGCCGTTCCAGCGTGACACGCTCGGCGGCGTCATGGTTCCCGCGATGATGCCGAACGCGCTGGCCGTGTCGACGCTGCGCCTGGTGGACCAGGCTGACCCGGGCACGGGGGCGCTCGAGCACGCGTGGACGTCGAACTGGGGTCTCACGAATGTTGCTTTCACGGCGCCCGGCGAGAACGTGTTCACGACGAGGCCTACCTGGCTGGGCGGCGAGGCCGAGGTCGCTCGGGACGCGTCGATGGCGGCACCGGTGGCGGCGAGCGCGATCGCGACGCTGCGCCAGGTGCATCCGGAGATGGGCTCCGCCCAGATCGTGGAGCTGGCCCGTAAGCAGGCGGGTTCCGCGTCGAATTGGGGGCGGCTGGCCGCTCCTGAGGGGGAGCGCGAGTATCGGGGCGCGGGCATGCCGAGCGTCTTGGATGCGGTGTTGAAGGATCAGGCGCGCCCTGTCGTGGGCGAGGTCGAGTACTCGGCGGACGGGTCGACGTGGGCGCCGTTGTCCGGGCAGAGCGTGTCCGGGCGCGTGTCCTTGCGCGTGGGCCTGACCGGGCCGGTGACGTCGGCTCGCCTGCTGGTGGGCGGCCACGAGGTGGCGACCGTGCAGGGCAGCGGCGAGTTCTCGGGCTCGGGCGTGACGCTGCAGGCCGATGGCGTGGACGTGTCGCATCCGGTGGCGGGCGCGTCGCTGAGCGGCCAGACGACGGTGCGCGTCGAGGCTTTCGGGCGCAATAGTGATGCGCGCGCCGACGACGACGTGAGCGCGGAGGTCACGGTGACGGTCGAGGGGTCCGGTTCTGGGGGTTCCTCGGTTGACGAGGCCGGGGCTGGGCGCTGGGTGTATAGCCGGGCCGGTAAGTGGTGGCGGTACACGGACGGGACGTTCCCGGTGAGCGTGCGACTGCGCATCGACGGGAAGGTCTACCGTTTTGGTCCGCGCGGCTACGTGGTGACTGGCTGGTACCGTGAGGGCGACCAGTGGTCCTACTACGGGCTTGACGGCGCTCAGGCGCTGGGCTGGGCGCGGATTCGCGGCACCTGGTACTACTTCGATCCTTCGTCGGGAGCGATGCGCACGGGCTGGCTGACGGAGGGCGGGTACACGTACTACCTGTCCTCGTCGGGAGCCATGGTCACGGGCCCGCGCTGGATCGACGGCAAGCGCTACGTGTTTGATCGCAGCGGACACCTGCTGACGTAGGTGTCGATAGCCTGACGGATTCCGGGTGACGGTTTCCGGCTGACGGATTCCGGCTGGGACGAAACGGGGCCGCGCACGAGAGCTCGTGCGCGGCCCCTCGCGCGTGGGGGAGGGGAGTTGTTGTCGGCGGTGGTGGCGTCGCTGTGATGGTGCGTCTGGATGAGCGGACGTTGAGGGCGTTGATGGAACGCGCAGCCTTGGAGGGGATTGGGAGCCGTTCTGACGCGATTCGCGCGGCAGTGCGCGAGTGGACCCATGTCACCTGGGCTTCATGCCAGCGCGCGCAAGCATGTCGAGCGTGATCGTCTCTGTGACGAAGCGATAGTCGGCCCAGCGCTGGCGCAGCGTGTACTTACGCGGCGTCGACTGGCGGCGGAGACGCTCCTCGTATTCTCGTCGGTCACGGGGCGTTCAGACAACGGTGGAACCATCATGATCTATCAACCTCCACGGCGAGATGTCCTCCTGCGCGCTGCCACCGTCGGAGACACGCCCTTCACTGACCAGACTACGCGCCGTAACACGCAATAACACCGATAATGCACGGTAGCCATCAACGCACATGCTCCCGCCCAGAAGGGACGAACGTGCACGCACCCGCACGAGCTGACGTTGAACTCGCTAGACACGATGTTGTGCGGACACGTGCGCTTCGCGGAATGCCTCCGACGGGGAGTTCGTTTCGTGAGCGAGTCGTGAATGGTTCGGGAATCGCTGACCGTGGCGTACCGTGCCTGCGGCAGGGGTGGTGCTGGTGTGCGTGGGGAGCTTCGCGTGCTCCGCCTGGTGCGAGTGAACGTCGTCTACTCGCGTGGGGGAGCGCGGGGCGTCGTGTCACCGAGTTAGCGTTCGTCGCTGGTAGTGGAAGCGAGCGTCGCCTCATTGCCGTGTGGGGTATTGAATCCGCGATGCTGCGTTGTGGCGCTGTCGACTACGGAGACTCTGTTGATGTCTGACACGTACCCGTGGCAGGGGTGCGAGCAAATGCGCGTGGATCTAGTGCACCGTCTGGTGCTCGTTGCTTTCTGACCTGTATGCATCGCTCGTGGCAGACCCACAGTGAGCTGTCCTAATGCACCTTTTGGTGCTCGGTGCTTTCTGACGCGACGTTCGAGTGCATCAGCAAGCGAGACCCGCACATGTCTTAATGCACCGTTTGGCGCTCGGTGCTTTCTGACGGTGGGCGATTCTTGCCCTCTCGTTCGCGCTCTACGGGGTCTTAATGCACCGTTTGGCGCTCGGTGCTTTCTGACGACGGTGGGGGGGCGCAGTCAGGTCGCGTCCGCGCCGCTGGTCTTAATGCACCTTTTGGCGCTCGGTGCTTTCTGACTGGTGGATGGCACCAAGCACACGATCTCTCTGGGTAACGCGTCTTAATGTACCATTTGGTGCTCGGTGCTTTCTGGGTCCTCAGAATTTACCGCCTATGAAGCAGTTCAATTGTCTTAATTCACCTTTGGCGCTCGATGCTCTCTAACATGACAGCTTATCATCCCGTTCTACAAGAGTTTCACTGGGTCTAAATGCGCCTTTTGGCGCTCGGTGCTATCTGACGGGCAGTCTCAATCGCAGACACTATTGGCATATCAGGACGTCTTAATGCACCTTTTGGCGCACGGTACTTTCTGGACGCGTAACAACCGCCGTGTCGAGCAGATGCTCGGCATGTCTTAATGCACCTTTTGGCGTTCTGTGCTCTCTGACGATGCGCACTGCCAGGTGCTGACCGCTCACGGTCAGGTACTCGTCTTAATGTCCCTTTTGGCGCTCGGCGCTTTCTGACGGCCTCGAGAACGCTGGCTTTGAGGTGCGCGACACCATGGTCTTAATGCGCCTTTTGGCGCTTGGTGCTTTCTGGCGGGTTTCCAGTCCTTCGCTATCGGCTGGCTGCTCAGCATGTCTTAATACGCCTTTTGGCGCTTGGTGCTCTCTGATGCGTTCAGTATGTCATCGACCTGTCCGAAGAGAACGCAGCGTCTTAATGCACCTTTTGCACTCGGTGCTTTCTGACTGACATGATGCTCCGTTCTTACAGTCCGATAGCGAGCCAGTCTTAATGAACGTTTTGGCGCTCGGTGCTTTCTGACACACCGCAGTGGATGGGCACCTGGACAAATGCCGGTTCTTACTGCATCTGTTGGAGCTCGGCGCTTTCTGACACGCAATGAACCTGTAAGCAATGACACTAGGCGACCTCGAGTCTTAATGCACCTTTTGGAGCTCGGTGCTTTCTGACGTGTGTCGTGTCGGCGCAGGAGAACGTGCGCGTGTGGTCTTAATGTACCTTTTGGCGCTAGATGCTTTCTAACGGCGATACGCTGCGTGGTGTTGCGCGGGGGGATCGGTGGGTCTTAATGCACCGTTTGGCGCTCGGTGCTTTCCGATTTGGGGGCGTTGTCCTCTTGGCGTGCCGTAGTCAGTCTTAATGCACTTTTTGGCGCTCGGTGCTTTCTGACAGGGCGCCCGAACCGACCTGCGCAAGTAGCGCACATCGTCGTAATGTACCTTTTGGCGCTTGGTGCTTTCTGACACTCTGCAAGTGGAAGCGTGACCGCCTGATCTACGGGTCTTAATGCATCTTTTGGCGCTCGGTGCTTTCTGACATACGGAGGCGATCTCCGTGTGTACAGCAATCTTGAAGTCTTAATGCACCTTATGGCGCTTGGTGCTTCTGACAGACAGATTAGTTAGCCCGTCGTAGAGCAACCAGCTCGTCTTAATGCGCCTTTTGGCGCTTGGTGCTTTCTGACAAGGAAGCAGTCGTCGATCAGTACGTCCGCACAGTCTTAATGCACCTTTTGGCGCTCGGTGCTTTCTGACCAAGAAGGCGGCCACTGCGAAGGCGAAGCGGATTTTGTCTTAATGCGCCTTTTGGCGCTTGGTGCTTTCTGACAAGAACATCAACGAACAACTTAGTGATTATTCCATCCGTACGCGTCTTAATGCACCTTTTGGCGCTCGGTGCTTTCTGACGTGCGTCGTGGGGTTGATTGTGATCATGACGGCGCGACGGTCTTAATGCACCTTTTGGCGCTCGGTGCTTTCTGACAGTGGGGTTAGCCTGCGTGATATGGTCGGCGATTCTCGGTCTTAATGCACCTTTTGGCGCTCGGTGCTTTCTGACCTTACTCAACACAGATCCCCCTCTGTTTCTAGAGGATTGTCTTAATGCACCGTTTGGCGCTCGCTGCTTTCTGACCCAAAGAAGCCAAGGTCCCCACGGAACGACAGAAGAAGCCGTCTTAATGCACCTTTTGGCGCTCGGTGCTTTCTGACTAAGCGAATCCAAGACCGCGTTCGCAAGCTATTCAAGTCTTAATGCACCTTTTGGCGCTCGGTGCTTTCTGACGTGGGCGAGGTACGTGCCGTCGTCGATCCGGATCGCGGTCTTAATGCACCGTTTGGCGCTCGGTGCTTTCTGACGAGTTGACATTCAAGATCAACGAGGTCGGCTATGGTCTTAATGCACCTTTTGGCGCTCGGTGCTTTCTGACACTCGTTGAGGAAAAGATGACCGGGTTCTGCACGCTTAACGTCTTAATGCACCGTTTGGTGCTCGGTGCTTTCTGACAGCCGTGACCTGCATGTGGATAAGCGGGCCGTGAAGTCTTAATGCACCGTTTGGCGCTCGGTGCTTTCTGACACAACACATCAACCCCCACGCGCCCACGGTCAGCATGCGGTCTTAATTCACCTTTTGGCGCTCGGTGCTTTCTGACTGATCGCGGCGAGCGTATGTCCACCGAGATACACGAGTCTTAATGCACCTTTTGGCGCTCGGTGCTTTCTGACCAGTCGAGTCCTTAGTGTTCAGGAGGTCGATCTCAAAGGTCTTAATGCACCTTTTGGCGCTCGGTGCTTTCTGACTGGGTGGGACGGTGGAGTCCCCGAAGTCGGCTCCGTCGAGTCTTAATGCACCTTTTGGCGCTCGGTGCTTTCTGACAGTACATCCTGCGCACGTGTTGCTACACGCAAGGAACGGTCTTAATGCACCTTTTGGCGCTCGGTGCTTTCTGACGTGACGTTTTGGGCGATCATGATCTCGATGATCGGTCTTAATGCACCTTTTGGCGCTCGGTGCTTTCTGACTTGCGGCCTGATGAGTCTGATGTGGTTCCGGCGTCGGGTCTTAATGCACCTTTTGGCGCTCGGTGCTTTCTGACTTCTGCACCCTTAACGGCAAGTGGCGTCACACCAAAGAGTCTTAATGCACCTTTTGGCGCTCGGTGCTTTCTGACTGGCGTGAGCAGGTATTTCCGGTATTTGTCAGAGACGGGTAAGTCTTAATGCACCTTTTGGCGCTCGGTGCTTTCTGACCTGCCTTATCGACTGCGCGCCGTCACTCGATACGCTCGGTCTTAATGCACCTTTTGGCGCTCGGTGCTTTCTGACACTGGGGGGCGTGGCTTGCCGACCTGGGGAGTGAGATCGGGTCTTAATGCACCTTTTGGCGCTCGGTGCTTTCTGACTCGTCGAATGGCACGACACTAGGGGCGTGCTTTGGGTTGGAAGTCTTAATGCATTTTTTGGCGCTCGGTGCTTTCTGACTCGAAGCGCAACAAGATCATCGCAACGATCGCTGCAAGTCTTAATGCACCTTTTGGCGCTCGGTGCTTTCTGACACCCGATGCGCGCCTTCGCGGACATCGCCCGCGCATCACGTCTTAATGCACCTTTTGGCGCTCGGTGCTTTCTGACGGGACCGACGCCTTCGCGCCGACGACCCAGTTACCCGCGTCTTAATGCACCTTTTGGCGCTCGGTGCTTTCTGACCTGCACCGCAACTACTTCGCCGCACTGTGGGCCGAGCGGTCTTAATGCACCTTTTGGCGCTCGGTGCTTTCTGACGCGGTGTGTTCAGCACCATGACGCCCGGGTATTCGCCGTCTTAATGCACCTTTTGGCGCTCGGTGCTTTCTGACAGGCTTCCCACACGCAGGCCTGCTCGATGGGCAGGGTGTCTTAATGCACCTTTTGGCGCTCGGTGCTTTCTGACCGTGAGAGACGAGGGTCGGGCCCGCCGCCGGGTTCGGAGTCTTAATGCACCTTTTGGCGCTCGGTGCTTTCTGACATCCCTAAACGGCACGTTCGGATCTCAACCGAGAATATAAGTCTTAATGCACCTTTTGGCGCTCGGTGCTTTCTGACACATAGCTATCCGGGTCACGATCGATACTCTAAGTCTTAATGCACCTTTTGGCGCTCGGTGCTTTCTGACAGGAAGAACTTCTACCTGCGCAACGCCCACGCGATTGTCTTAATGCACCTTTTGGCGCTCGGTGCTTTCTGACCAATTTTCTCTTGACAGGAGAGTCATATGGCAGAGTCTTAATGCACCTTTTGGCGCTCGGTGCTTTCTGACAAATCATGAACGTCAATCATGAACTCGCTCACCACTACATGTCTTAATGCACCTTTTGGCGCTCGGTGCTTTCTGACGGAGATAACGTCGAGCATGGCTAAAACGTTCATCACGAGTCTTAATGCACCTTTTGGCGCTCGGTGCTTTCTGACTGACAACATCTCGGTCAACGTCCTCAAGTTCTCGCATGGTCTTAATGCACCTTTTGGCGCTCGGTGCTTTCTGACTGGCGGCATCGCTAGTCTCGTGAAGAAGGCGGTCGCTAATGTCTTAATGCACCTTTTGGCGCTCGGTGCTTTCTGACATGCACGGAGGGACGAGCAGATTCTTATCGATCACGGTCTTAATGCACCTTTTGGCGCTCGGTGCTTTCTGACGGAGTTTGCGATGGCAGGCTCTGGAATGGAAGGAATCAGTCTTAATGCACCTTTTGGCGCTCGGTGCTTTCTGACCTACTTCCTGTCCGCCTTTAAGGCGAACCAGCGGTTTGTCTTAATGCACCTTTTGGCGCTCGGTGCTTTCTGACAGGAGCTTGCACATGGTGCGGGCGAAGGCGCTAACCTGGGGTCTTAATGCACCTTTTGGCGCTCGGTGCTTTCTGACAGATGAATCTCAGTGTGGGTGACGCGTCGGTTGGCGAGGTCTTAATGCACCTTTTGGCGCTCGGTGCTTTCTGACACCCCTACCTCATGAAGATTGACTACGACAACCCACTCGGTCTTAATGCACCTTTTGGCGCTCGGTGCTTTCTGACTACCATTGAAATCAATATCAAGAGCGCAGAAGTGGGTCTTAATGCACCTTTTGGCGCTCGGTGCTTTCTGACTCGAGATCAGGCCGAGCGGTTGGAATTCCGCCGGAATCTCCGTCTTAATGCACCTTTTGGCGCTCGGTGCTTTCTGACAAGTACACAAATCTCCAGGCGCATCCGGATGGTCGTGTTGTCTTAATGCACCTTTTGGCGCTCGGTGCTTTCTGACTGCCCGGCGTGTCGTACTCCCTGTGGCCAGGGAAAACGTCGTACTGGATCGCCAGTGGTCGAAAAAGCACCCCCTCCGACCAGCAAGCACGAGGTCAGATTACCAGACTTTTCGTTGCGACTGCTCGCATCGCCGCGGAACGTCTGCGGGGCCGACGCTGTCCCGGAAATCGCCGCCACCGTCGGCGTGTCGCTCCTCCATAACGCTTCACACTTGTAGAGTAACCGCAAGGTTGTTGAGTGGAAGGACAGACAATGACGACACCCGCCACGGCCTCGTCCCTGAGAGAAGCGACCAGCCCCGAAGCCCTCACTCGCGCCAGACGTCGACTCCTCACAGGACACCCCGACACCACCAGAGCGAACACCCCCACGCCGGGAAGCCTCACCGACGAACAACTCCGCGTCCTCGCCGCCCACGACTGGGCGCCGCCACGCATCGCCGCACTTGACACGAACACGATCGCAACGGCCGACCCCATCACCCGCGCGCTCCTGGCCGAATCAGTGCGCGAAACCCTCGAACGCCGCCTCACCGCGGAACGCCCCCACGGCACCTACGACGACACGCGCGCAGGACACGACGCATTCAGCAGGGGAGTTGTCGACGACTACGACCACGGCAACCACCACCTCGCGCGAGCCACCATCCGCGTCGCCGACCCGGGCCTCGTGACCGGCGCGGGCCTTTCGGCACTGGACGTCCCCTATGCCGACGCGCCCATTATCGACGAACTCGCCCGGGCCTCGGACCCCAACCCGATCGAGAGCGTGCTCGCCGACGCAGCCCTGCTCGATCTTGACAGGTACGCCACTGGGCGAGGCCTGCTCTACTCGCGCGTCGGAACCGCCCTCATACTCGCGGCACCAAACGAACAGCGCCTGGCCGAGGCCATCGACACCGTCGCCGCCGCGGCCATCAACGCGGGCGCGCGCGTCACCGACCTGACGACCCAGTACATTGACGAAGAGAAGGCGCTCGCCAGCGTCGGCATCGACCCGTGGATCACCCGGCCCAGCGACGAACCCACAGGCCAAGCCGACCGCATCCTCTACGTCGGCCGCGATGGCGCACGCGTCCATGTCAAAGCGGGCCGCGTCCTCGTAGACGCGCCCGGCTCGCTGCCCTCCACCTCCGTGCCGAAAAACAGCGTCACGCGCATCGTCCTGTCTGGAAACGTCGGCCTGTCCGCCGGCGCGCGCTCGTGGGCGATGCGCAGTGGCGTCGACGTCGTGTGCCTGTCGCGGCGAGGCTCCTACCAAGGCGCCCTCATCGGCGCCAACAGGGGAGCGCACGCCAGTCGGCTTCTCGCGCAAGTGACCCTCGTCGGCGACCGTGAGCGGCGCGTCCGCCTGGCCGCCAGCCTCATCGGCGCGAAAATCCGCGGCCAAATCCACGTCCTCACCCGCATCGCCCGACGCGACGAAACCGTGCACGTCGCCGACACGACCGCGCACATGCACGCGTGGCGTCGCTCGCTCACGGATGCGCGCACCCTCGACGAGATCATGGGCATCGAAGGCGCGTGCTCCAACGCCTACTTCGACGCGCTCTCCGGGTGCGTGCCCGCCGACGTCACCTTCGACGGGCGCAGCCGACGCCCACCCCGCGACCTGCCCAACGCCGCCCTGTCCTACGGGTACGCCATCCTCCTGTCCGAATGTGTTGGCGCGCTCCACGCCGCCGGGCTCGAACCGTCCCTCGGCATTGCGCACGCGCCCACCGACAAGCGGCCCAGCCTGGCGCTGGACCTCCTGGAACAGTTCCGCCCACTCCTGGTCGACCAAACCGTCATGGCACTCCTGCGCACACGCAAACTCCGGCCCGAACACGGCGTCGTCGAGGCCGAAGCCGGGGGAGTGTGGCTGGGCGCCGACGGCAAGAAAATCCTCGTCGACGCGTACGAGGCCGCCTGCCAGCGATCCGTCACCGGCGCCCTGCCCGGATACTCGGGGTCGTGGCGCAGGCACATCACCCACTCCGCGCAGATGCTGGCGCGTGCCATCGCCGAACCCGACTACCAGTGGAGCGGGGTCGCCTGGCGATGATCTACATCATCGCCTACGACATCGCCGACAACAAACGACGGCTCCGCGTCGCCAAAACACTGGAATCCTGGGGCTACCGCATCCAAGAATCCGTGTTCCAACTCCGCCTTGATAGCGCCACGCTGGCTCGCGTGCGCTCGTCTTTGGTCGCTCTCATCTCTGATGCCGAAGACGTCATCCACATCTACCCCATCTGCTCATCCTGCGCCGACCGCGCCGACATACTCGGCGCGGCCATAGCGCTGGACGACGTGGGGTTGTGCCGGGGAGTGTGGTGAGGGGCTAGCGGCGCTTCTTCTTTCGTCGTTCGGGAACGGAAATAGGAGTGCCACTCTTGGAACCCCAAAGGACACCGGGTTCGACTCCAGCGCCTTCAACTGGAAGGCCTGTCGCCCAATCCGTCCGGTTGTTCTCCTTATTCTCATCAAGCGTGAAGTGTCGAACGTCAAATGCGTCGTCATATCCGAAGCATGAACGCTGAAAAGCCTCAACCCAAGGTGTCATCAGATATTCTCTGGGAACCTGAAATTGAGTAGGATCGGTAATCGTTGCAACGGTACTAGACAGCCCGTCAACTGAGTGTAGGCCGAACACAGCGATGGTGTATCTCCGTTATTTGCAACGGTTTTGCTTGCCTGGAGGCCATCAGGAGAAAGAGTAACCTCCACAATGCCGAGACCGAGTGGTTTTCCGGTGCCGAGTCGTAGATAACCGACCTGATCCGATGGAGTGCTACTCGTTCGTTGTTGACATTGAACCCGTGGAACAAGATTTGTTGGATCCAAAATCCAAAGGAGCCATGCTAGCTCAAAATGAGTTAGTGCTTCATAATGAATGGTCGCTTCAAACTTTGTGCCCGCTTTGACGTATGACTTCACCTCGGGTGTAACGTTGTCGGTGTCGCTCCGCGTTTTGAGTGCCTTCTTGGGGAATCCGGTCTCTTTGTCGATTAGTGCCCATGCGCTTCGGTCAATAGGGTAAGTTGTGGCCCCGAGCGCCTGTTTGGGCTCGGTTGAGAAATATTGACTTCGCCTGACCTTATGTCCGGATGAATTGATGTTCGACCCATCGATACGTGTTAAGAATCGCCGTGCAGAGGAAGGGCGAGGATTTAAAAGCGGCCTCAATCTCAGTACGGAATCCCCTTTTCCCTCACCGTCGGAGAAGCTAACATCGGTCACCGAAATTCGTCCCTTAAATGAAGAAGCGGGATCGCTATCTCTATCAAAATCTGATCGCGTCTTATCGCGATACGCTACGTAGCCAAACAGACGATCGGCTGGAGATAGTTCGAAGAAATGTTCGGCAGGGGCTACGTGAGATCGCTTTGCAACTTCCAGGGGAGACATTGTATAAGCATTGCGGCCGACGGAAATGGGTACGAGTGCATCTACTATCTTTTTGCCTGTCGAGTTCTCTGACAGGAGCGAGTAGGCGCAGAAACTGGCAGTCTTCTTAGTGAGTATCTCTTCGTTTTGGCGGATGAAGATGTTTGGCGTACTTCCCGCTTCGCTATCCCAGTTGCGTAAATAACTCTCGAGTACATGGAAATACTTCTCGATGGGAGATGGATGGCTGTCGGTTCCTTCGGGAATAGTCGCCGTTTCGGTCGGACCGTTGCGCTCTATAAAGAAAACGCGTTCTCCCATCTTATGTTCGAAAGTGCTAGCATTTCTTGAAAGGTCGTCCGGGTCTGTGGTGAGATATACATATCCTCGCTGTTTGATTAATTTCTCATTCAAGTCTTCCCCGGTGAGTGTGTTCTCGTCAAACAGTGGAATGCGTCTTTGTGGTTCTGTGCTAGTGTACAGCGCGTAGATGAACCAGTATGCGTATGTTCCATTGTCGACTAGCTTTGCGTCGAACTCTACTGGACGGTATCGTTGGCCTTGGAGTGGGCGAACTAATTCCAATAGGCGTTTGTTGTTCATTCCTGGGGCAAACTTTGTATTATCCCCTTGTCGCGTTCGAAGCGTTGCTGCCATCATGACGGGAATCGGTCGACTGTTGTTATTTCTTTTAACTGATGGCAGCCTGTCGTGAGTTCCCGTAAGCAAAACTGCTGTTCTCTTATTAGGTTGCACGAATGCGGGGACGAGTTTTTGGCATTCTGCGGGATCCATACGATATGTGAGGGGATCTGAGTAGTCTCCGAATACCCGCAGGCGGGACGAGGTAATCCTTTCATAGGCGTTAGACAGCATACCCTTCACCATCGTTGCGGGTAAAATGGGAACCGTGCGTGTCGCTTTCCCCCCTGTCCTTGACTGTCGTTGTTGGGACCGAGATTGCACCAGTTTCATCGTCTACGCTTCCGTAAACGAGTGGTGTTTTTGCAGTAATTGAAAACCTTATGGATCCGCTCCAAGTGTGAGCTGGGAAATGGTCTAGTGATGCTGGTTCTCGGTCGTTGAGTTCCGGGTAATTCTTGAGCGTGGTGTTGGTTCGTAGAACAGGAATCCTATTTGCCGCTGCGTGAATCTCAGGCATTGTATTTCCACTCTCCCGTGAATAGCTGGTCGACGACGACCGTGTTTCCGTACTTATCTTCTTGTTGGATGAACTCGACCGCCGTCATCTGCTTGGTGGTGGCGTTTTCTTTGCTCTTGCCTGTCTGAGCGGAGGGGGCCTCCGAGGTGGAATCTGCATCACTGTCCGCTGCGGACTCGTGCTGCAGATAGCTCACCTTGTGGAACCATCCACTGACGGGTTTTGGCTCCGAGCCTTCGGACGCTGCGTCGGGCATATCCCTGGTGAGTGTCAGCTCAACGGCACCCACGCCGTTTACCCAACGGAACTCGTGGGCAAGCGTCGAGTCTGCGCTGTCACTGTCAATGACCTGCCAGAGGCGGATCTCATAAGTGCGTGAGTCATCGAAGCTTGCGGACTTTACATCCGGCACTCGGTGCGTACCGTTGGTTGTCCATACAATGCCGGCGAACTCGTGGGCAACAAATTTCTCATCGATATACGCAGTGAGCGCAGTAGCGTTACCGATTATGTGATTGGTGGTCGTTAGGTGGCAGGGGAGCAGGTTTGCTGCGTGCCCGTGGTTATCGATATTTGTCTCATTCATTGCTTGTCGCTCTCATTAGGCGTGGAGGCCCCGTTTGTTGGCTCTTCGAGCTTTTGTAAACGTTCAGCCCAATCCTCATATGAGGGTTCTTTCTCTGTCTTGTTTCTCAGATAGGCCAGAAGAGCTGTTGCCCCTCCGCGCGCATCATCTTCACTGCTATCGTTGCGTTCCCACAAAATCGCTTCTACTGGAGAATTTACGACTTGACCGTCAGCGCCAGACATGCTGAGGCTCGTTACCTCAACTTGGCCGTGGCCTCGGGTTGTCCTGCCTCCGAGCGGAAGTGTGCCCGCGCTGAGTTCTGCCAGGGCAATACACATCAGACACCAGGACGCCCGGGCGAAGGTTAAACACTCATCTCGCGATAGGCCCCCGATATCCGAGTCGGTCTTCACGTTCTGAAGGAGACGTGCGGTGTCAACCTCGATCACGATGTCGTTCCACGTCGCGTGCGGATAGGTCACCCTCGTTGAACAGCAGCCCTCGACGACTCCGCCTGTCCACCGATCGATTGCATTATGAGTGACCGTGACTGACGGTCCGGTGTCCTTCGTCGTACAGTCTCGGACTCGAACTGCCCCACGATATTCGGTGGTACCGAACATGTAACGCACGAGCCGTGGCTCTTTGGCCAGTTGCTCGTGAATATCGATGGGCACCTGGTTGCCATCGCTATCTGCCTGAGTGAAGCTCTCGACCTGTGATGGGGGATTATCGGCATACAGTACGGTTCGAGCGATCCGCGAACACCTGGAGCGCAGCGCACCGCGTATTGAGGTGCCGGGAAGTAGCAGGGGGGCTGTGCTGTTCTCCCCGTTTTTGTCAGCAGCCTTAGCCCTGAGGGGATATTGAGTATTTCCGTCGTCTGCCTGGGGGTCATGCACGAATACGCCCGTCGGTGAATTCCACCCGATCCGCACCGTCGTCGGGCGGAAGTGAGAGGGAAGAGAACTTCCCTGATCGTCACCGGGTCCTAGCTCCGCCCACTGTCGAATCAGGTTGATGACTCTTTGCTCAGCCGAGGTTGCTTCGTCACCATCTTCCGCAAAAGCGGTGAGGATACTCGTCAGAATGTCTCGTGCAAAGTTTGCTCGAGCCTCGCGCACCTTGTGAGAATCTTCGGGATGGTCGGCTGCCTCGAAGAGAATCTCGACAGGTGATGTATCGTCTGGCAATCCATTGACACGCACACATGAGACCTCGATGAAGCCGAGACCCCCGCCTGTCCCTCCTCCAAGAGGGAGGACTCCCTTGCAGAGGTCGGTGACGGCCATGGTTAGGAGTAGGATAGCTGCTCGCAGGCGGTTTTTGATGGCCGGTTGCTCACAATCCTGGTCTGACGAGGACACGGTTGAAAGTGCGCAGTCGCCGAGGTCCTGACAGATATTCCGACAGAGCTGCGCATGGTCGATCTCGATCTCGATTGCATCCCATGCAGCATGCGGATACAGCAGCTCCGAATACAACGCTCCGTGGGCAGCGCTTCCGGTGACTCGGTCGATCGCGTTGCGTGTGAGCTTCAGAGGCTTATCCTTTTCCCCTCGTGTTGGGATCTGCCCCTCGCAGTCGTGGACGCGGACCGCTCCCCGGTACTCGGTTGTCCCGAACAAGTAGCGGACGAGGATCGGATCTACGGCGAGCTGCTTGTGAACATCCTCCGGCATCGTGAGTTCGTCGCAACCTTCGCTGTCGCTGACGATGCTGCGAGCAATGCGAGTACAGTGAGACCGCAACGCCCCGCGGATCGACGTGCCCGGAAGCAGCAGCGAGGCCTTATCCTCATGTGCGACTTTCGGATAATTGGCATCCCCGTGATCGGCGCGATGCGTGTCATTGAGGTGCCAGTTGCGCAGTGGCGCTGCGGGTACCGTGTCTTCTTCCGAGGATTTGATGCCGCCGGGCTTGTTGATTCCGACGAATAATCCCGACGGGGCCTGCCACTCAATCTTGATGTTGGTTGATGCAGATTGACGGTCCAGGTTCTTGTCAGGCTCGATGTCTACAGGCGAGCGCTGGTCAAGTATGTCAGCAAGAACGCTAGCTGAATCCCCCTTTTCGCTCTCGAATCGGGGACGACTACCAGCTTGCAGTCATAAGTAGTATTCTCGTTGAGCGGCTCGATGCGACCCCAACCGGACCCTGTCCTGCCTCCGAGGCTGATGCACTTGCCATGGAGGAGTGTTACGACCGCTTGCAGGGCTTTCTCAACGAGAGCAGGGGGTGCAGGAGGTGTCCCCTGTGTTTCATCGCTCTGTGTTGTGGACTGTGCATCCTCGTCTTCTGTGGAGCCTGTGGCCGGGTCCCGAGCCTCGGCACTGACCCGGATATCGAAAGTCGTGTCCACGGGCAGGTACTCGTACGCGAAAAGCGCACCATCTGCGGCCCCGCCGGTGGCGCGGTCAATGGCCGTGCTCATGCGGTGGGGGAGATCGCCTTTAGTGCGGTCCCACACCACGGCGTGGTGGAAGGTGAGGGCGCTTGCTCGCAGCGGGCGGGATTCGTCGGTTCCGCTATCACGTTGCTTTATGCGAGTACCGACCTCCCGACGCATCTCACCGCCCCATAGGCTTTTGAGGTCTTCCTTGCGGAAGCCAAGGTCATAAATGTGTTCTTCGAACGCGGCGCGAATGGCTCCCTTAATGGAGCGACCCGGCAGGATCGCCTCGCCCAGCCCATCGCGCACGAAAGCGTTCGGCTGCACAGTTCGGCCGTCCTCGTCGGTTATGGGCGCTCAGGTACTTCATCGACGCCGCCGGAGTGCAGTGCGGAGACGACGCGCACGCGGATCGTCATGTCGTAGCGGTAGATGGTCATGAGACAGCCTCCGTTGGTGCCGTAAAGCTCTTACTCTCGGTCTTGAATAAGGGCAGCGTCGCTTCCGCCAGCATGGGGGAGTCCACGAGGAAGCGACCGTATCCCTGGGGCGTGAGCTCACCGACGCCGATATGCCCGAGTGTCTCGAGTACCCCCAGATCGTCCGGGGAGAGACGCACTTGGACTACTGAACCCGCTTGGATCGCCAGCCGCGTGGCGCGAGGTGCGTTATCCCGCGGCGACCATGAGTCCACACGCCGGTGCCGGATCGCAGTCAGAATCCGTTTACGATTCTTGTCGCCCGAGACCTGATCGGGGCTCTCCTGAACGACCGTGACCGGAACGTTGGCCCGCCTGAAGGCAAGCTCCAGATCCTCAATGCTCCCGCCCGGTCCCAGAGTGCTCGACCGTGCGAGCACGTCCGACGTGAACCACAGAGACACAACCTCGGTGCGTTCGCAGGACGAGGCTTGGGTTCCCTCATCGGTGACAGGACCTTCTGCCGGGGGGAGGGGTGCTTCCGACGCGGGTGAAGGTAGTGTCAACGGTGCAGCGGGCGCGCCCGAAGGTTCCCGTGAGCTTGCGTGATCCGAGGAAGGCTAGCTGCTCAGCAATGCCGAGGTCGAGTGTAAGAGGTGAAGCTTCGGATGTGGCATCGGTGCCGCGAAGCCCACTCAGTAGTCGTTCCGACACGACAATCGAGGCGCGCAGCGTCAACCCGGCGGGCAGGGCACGCACCAGGAACAGCTGTCCATCTTTCGCTGCGCCCGTCTCCGAATTGATCGCCGTCGACTGTCGACCAATCAGCGAGGGCTTCCCGATCCGACCCGTGACGGGAGTACCGCTTGACTTAACGAATAGATAGCGGCCACGAGTGGGGATCGTGTGATCTCCACATACCTGATCGTTGATTGGGATATGCCTGTTGAAGAGCGTGCAGGGTTGTTTGTCCTCGTGAACCTTCTCATTCTCCAGAACGAAAGGCACAGGTAAACCAGGAGTTTTCTCGTAAACCGGTAGCGCATCGCTGACACGCAGGTCGCCGCTGACGATAGCGGAATTCACGAGGGCATTGCCCGGGTAGTTCTTGCGCAGCAGCCCGTGCAGCCACGGGACCAACACGGTTCCGCGCAGGAAGTCCAACGACCGGACCTCGTTCGAGAAAGGGACCTCGTAGGAAACAACCGGAGATTCAAGAACGATGTCGAGGGACGTTTCGTACCAGGTCGTGTTACCGGACTCCGACTGTTGGAGGTCAGGCATTGCGATGTCTTGGGGGCTGTCTTTCGGAAGATCCTTTGGCAGGGCTGGGACCTCCTGCAAGCTCTCCCGAACGCGGCTCCGCAGGCAATCTGCGACGGCCTTCACATCTGCCGACGAATATGTGGGGGTGTCGTCACTATCTCGGTTCGCCAGGATCCGTGTCAGCGCGTCGGCAGCCTTCTCATCCTGCAGGTCGGTCGTCACGTAGTCCTTGTCGCCGGACACGAGGACCGTGCACTCGCCGTCGCCTCCGCTGCGGCCCGAGCCGATGCCTCGCACCATGAGGCCCGCGACCCCCAGGAGGAAGTGCGCGGCCTCAATCGTCGCCTGAACGGAGAGCTCAGCCCCGGCCTCGTCGATGAGCGTGAACGAGCCCGTGAGGACGCCGGCCGCCGCGCGCTCCGTGAAGCGCAGGAACTGGTCGCGCGCTGTCCCCGTGGTCGGGTCGATGGAGAGGGACACCGTGTCGTGGATGTCAATCGACGAGGTCGGGGTCGCGTCCGTGAAGAGAACGTGACGCGGGTGGGGTAGAGAGCCCGGCTCGCTGTCGGGGTCCTGGCCGAAGAGCCACAGGGCGAAGTTGGTCCACTTCTTTAGGGGACTTCTCCTCTGGCCCGTCGAGGGCCTTCGCCGCCAGCATCGCTTGTTCGCGCAGGACACCCGTGATGACCGTGCCGCGCACGACCGGCTTGCCGTTGCTGCGCTCGATTGTTGAGTGTGTGCGCCCCGCGTGGCCCACACCCGTGGACACGCCCCAGTCGGACGTGAACACGATGGTTACGTGGCCGCTCGCGGTAGGAGAAGTAGTAGGTGAAACGGTGGTCACTTGGCACCTCCTTCGGTGGATTTATCTGCTGCTTCCTGGGAGCCGACGCAGTCGGCGTCCCCGCGAATCCGTGAAGCGAGGTAGCCGTCGGGCAAGTTTCCGGACAGGTCGATGAGGTCCAGGAGCCACTTGATCTGCTCGAGTGATTCGCCAGCCTCATCGGAACTCGACGAATGAGGGGGGAAGAAGTTTCAGCTGTTTGGCAAGGAGTCCAGCACTTGGTGCGTTCTGTAGCGCGTCGTCCCACTCTGTTACGGCCTTCTCGGCATCGCCTTCCGCGAGGAGCTTCACGATGCGGTTCGCGCGGGCACGCGGGAACGGATCGCCGGAGGTCTGCGTGGGGTCGTCCGGTTTCTTACCGTCGAAGGCTGCGACTGTGCGGAGAATCTGTTTCCACTGATCCTGTGTTTGTAGACTCCCCGCGGTGGATGAGGTCGTGGGTGCGTCCCCGATCCGATCCAGCGCGTAATGGCCGGCCAGGAAGGGGCGTTGAGTGCGACCCTCGTACTCGTCCAACGTCTCGTCCGGGTCAAGGACTGTCGCGTCGCGGAGGACGTGGAAGTCGATCGTCGAACAGGGGACCGTCCCCGGATACTTACCGAGCTCCTTCCCTCGCGACACCAGCTCTTCCGCCAGGTCGTAGGCGATATGGAACGGGAAGTTGCGCCCCACGATGGCCACGCCCGCCGAGGCGGTGAGCGGGCCGGGTTTCTTCGCGCCGGCGACGACCGCGAGCTGTTTGAGCAGCTCGTCCTTCTCCGTGAGCTCCTCGTAATGGCGGATGTAAGCCTCCGCGAAGGGAATCGCGAACTTACCTTCGACATAGACGGTGAGGTCGTCGCCTCCGACAAGCACGGGGACCACTGGAGGAGCTGATCGTCCATGTGCGTAATCCTCCAGGTCCTTCCAAGCTGAGGCCACCGCCGCTTTGACGACTCCGTCGAGGCGATAGTTCACTTCCATGACGAACCACTGGAAAACAGAGGGGGTACTGTCATCGGGGCGGACACGAGGAGCTTCCCTGTCGTCGGAGTGGACACGAGGAGGTTTCTCGCCGCACGGGTTGGGTTCTCTCGGATACGGTGCTTCGGCGAGCTTATCGAGCGTGTCGTTCGTCTTCTTGAATGCCTTACCAAGATCACGCATGATCGCGCCCACGCCATTACCGTCAACATGGACTACACCAACTGAGGACAGAAGAGGAGGAGTGAGGTCCTGGTCTAGATCTGATCCCTGGGAGGCGTCGCCATCTTGGATTACTTCCTGCTCGCCGAGTGCTGTCTCCTGAAAGGCTGCTTCCAAACGGGTCGGATCGCGGTAAAGATCAGCCATGGAAGTCTTCAAATGACCAGCGATGTCGTCGAGCTGCTGAAACGCGCAGGCAACGCCCACGCGCGCTTGACGCGAGCGGGAAGCGACAGCTTGTGCTCAGGTTTCGCGTCTTCCTTCGTAGCTGTGTACAGGATCGAGTTGAAATCAATGGAAACAGTAGGCTGCGAGCCCTCGGTGTATTCTACCTTCTTCTGTTCCTTGCGCTTTGCGCGCCCCTCGTACGACTCCTTAACTCCGACTGCGCGCGCAGTCTTGTAGATCCTAATCGTGTCGTGCTTTGTTAAGGGCGCGACAGCTGGGAGTGCCGATTCGTCGGCTCTCTCTAGGAACGGGAACTGCGGGAAGCGCGCCGCTGCCGGGTGGCGGTTGAGCGAGTACTCCAAAAAGACACGATCAAGCTTTTGCAGGTCATCCGCATCTACCGCGCTGGATGATGCCTTGACGAAGACTCCCGTGACGTCAAGGCCCGGTGCCTCGGTGAGGGCTCGGAGAGTGACTCTCCTGATCAGAACCTTCGCCTTTGCCTTGGGCTCGTCTCCGTGTCCAGTGAATAGGACGATCACCTTGCCGGACGAATCGGAGACCCAGAAATAGGGTGGAAGATCATCTGTATCGAGGATTTCTTTCGCTTCTTTCTTAACCCAATGGGACAGCAGCGTGATCTCGAAGGACGCGCCGATCTGCTCACGCAGGCGAGGTGAGGAGAAGATGAAGGGCTGGTTGCTGTTTGTCTGCAGCATGACGAGGTAACTTGTCATGGGCGGTTCCTCCCTACTCATCATTGCGCGGTGGAAGCGTCATCAGGAGTGAGAAGACGTCGGTCAATAGTCTTCCCGCTTGATTTACGACAACGGTGAAAGGGCGAGTGAACGGTTCTGTATCGTGGATATGCTTCGATAAATCGTAAATCATCTTCGATGAATCGGATTTGTTAGTTGTGTTGAGTTCCTTGAGTTGATCGCGTGTCTTAAGTGATTGAAGGGGGCATAGAACAATTAGCCCAGTGACTGCTTCATCGCCATTGTTCGCCTTGATGTCAGTTTTAACTCTTTCGTCATGGCCGATTGTGGAGAGTGTTTCGGATAGTAGCTCGGCTTGTTGGTCTGAGATCGGGGCGTGATTTGTGCCCGAAAAACATAGTATTACTAGATCATACTTAGTGAAGTTGCTGGAATTGTGTGTTTGCTCGGGAACCGTTCTATTGGCTGAGATGTTTGTGATGTTCTCTTTGTCATATAGTTGTGAATAGCGTAGTTGTGCTTCGACATTGGCGCACTCTTGCTTGTCGCCAGCGATGAGAATTGTTTTATGTTCTAGTCCGTGTTCGACGCGTGCTTTGAGTTTGAGTAGTCCTTTGCCGACTGTTTCGACAACGAAGTATCCGGGAATTAGTGCAGCTAGTGTGTATGATGCTGGAAATGCGAAGCTGGTTGTGAATTCTTCGGGTGTTGAGTGAAAGTATCCGTAAATAAACAGGATTGCCGTGGGCAGAGCAATTGTGCTAAGAATGATTAGCTTTCTGTGCTTTTGGTGCCATGGAAGTGCTTGTCTTGTAGCATTCTTGTGTTTCCTCTCTTATGCGGCCACAGCGTCTATGACGCCCATGCCGTAGCTCGTGTGTGAGCCGACGTTCGTGTATGCGGACAGCGCCATGAGGCGCGAGAAGACGCGGGTCGCTTCGGCGCCCTCGACGCCGCTGATGCGCAGGTGGCCCTCGTGGGCCGGGATCCGACGCGAGCTCAAGCGGCCCTGCCCCGCGTTGCGCGGCATCGCCAGCGACACCATGGATGCACGCGTGAAATCCTGCGTTGCCAGCACGCTCGCCATCGCGTCCCGGTCGATGCGTGGGGGAGCGAGCCTCCTGTTCCACGCCCACCAGCGCTGCTGCAAGCTCGTCGCAATCGTCGCCGGCGACAAGCTCGGCACATGATTCCCCTTCGATGAAAACGTCGTCGGCGTCACCAGGCGTATCTCCCACGTGGTGTCCTGATCGCGCTCGGCCAGCTCCTCCCACGACGCCTGGTTGACGATCTGACCCTCGGTCGCAATCAGCACCGCGTCATCCTCGGTTCCTGCCCCGAGACGCATGACGCCACCCCAGGACAGCCACGCGTCCAGCGTGTCGACCAAGCGATCGTCCAGGAAGCGCACCTCGACCCCGAACCTGGACTCTGAATGGCTCAGCTCTCCGAGCGAATACGGCTTCACGCCACCCGCATCGTGCGGTGGGCGATGCGCCAGCGTCGGGAACTGCGCCGCCCTCGCCGGGCTGACCCCCGGCGGCAGGTCCAGCACCGCCGACAGGGCGGCGTGAAGCCGCCTCGGCGTGGCTGGCACCCCCTCGGGCGCGTCAAAGCTCACGTAAACGGATGCTGGCATCGGTGCCTCCCATCACTCGCGTGTGACTGCCGTCTCTGACCGTATCACACTTGAAGCGATAGATCACCCCCAACTGTCAAGGAGGCTGTGTAACCTCAAAGTTCCGCGTAAAGGCTTGTTGGGGGCCGAAAGTTAAGGCATAGACCCGCAAGAAGTTTCAGTATCTGAAGAAGTGTCAAGCGGAGTGTTGGTGGCGAGCTGGCTCCTGAGCTCTTGGGCTTGACCAAAGTGTCAGCTCGAGCGGTAGGCGGCCCTCCACGCCTTCGGCCGCGCAGCACGCGCGGGGAATAACAGTGCATAACACCCCCGCCCCTCGCTGTCCCTCGCCATACCTCCCTCACCCCCAAAAGGTCAAGACTTCTTAAAATGTGAAACCCTCTAGGAGGTTTGTCAGCAACCTTGTAATCATTGTGAAATGGCGTGTTGTCTGGACTTGCCCAGGTGCCGCGCCTCCATCTGTACAGAAACGAGGAATGATGATGCATCAACGCTCATGGAAGACCCTCATCGCGGGAGGAGCCGCCCTCGCAGCCGGCCTCACCCTCTCCGCGTTTGGGGCCCCCACCCACGCGGAAGGCGTCGCGGGAATCACCTCCGAGGCTCGCGCCCAGGACGAGGTCATGAACTACGCGGTCAACCTGCCCGCCACCGCCTCGCGCTACGACTTCAACGCGGCCGTCTCGCGGGCCTCGGAACACGGCGTCGTCCTGGCCCAATACCCCGAATTCAACTCCTTCTTCGTCCAATCCGTGAAGGCCGCCTACGCGCCCGACCTCGGCAAGAGCCTCGTGGCCTCCGGCATCTCCTACGACTCCATCGGACCCACCCGCTTTAAGACCGTCACCGGCGACGAAGTCCGCACCGAACAGCCCACGAAGACCGAATCCGAAGAAGCGGCCGTCAACGAGGCCGCAGCCGTCCACGACACCGGCCTGTCCGCCGACTCCCAGCTCAACGACTTCACCCCCGACGAGGGCGACGCCAACGCCTGGGGCCTCGCCGCCATCGGCGCGGTCGACGCCCAACAGGTCGACGTGCCCCGCGAAAAGGTCACCGTCGCCGTCATGGACACCGGCATCGACCCCGACCACAAGGACCTGAAAGACCGCATCGACGCCTCCCGCTCCGTCGGCTGCCAGGTCAACGGCATCCCCAACCAGGACCCCTCCGCCTGGAAGGATGACCACTACCACGGCACGCACGTCGCCGGCACCATCGCCGCCTCCCACAACGCCTACGGCGTCGACGGCGTCGCCCCCGACGCGACCCTCATCGCCATCAAGACCTCCAACAAGGCCGGCTCCTTCTACCCCGAATACGTCGCCTGTGCCTTCGACTGGGCGGCCGAACACGACGTCGACGTGTCCAACTCGAGCTACTACATGGACCCCTACGCCTTCTGGATGCCCAACGAGGCCTCCCAGGCCGCGGGTCTCGAAGCGGCCTCGCGCGCGGTGCGCTACGCGAAGGACCACGGCGTCGTTAACTTCGCCGCCGAAGGCAACTCCAACGACGACCATGACAACCCGACGACCGACAAGGAATCCCCCCAACGACGTTGAGGGCGCGGCCGTCGAGCGCAACGTCGCCGGCGGTATCGACGTGCCCGCCATGCTGAACGACTCGGTCATGTCCGTCTCCGCACTCAAGCTGCCCACCGGCACCGACCCCGCCACCGCCAAGCTCGAGCGCGCCGGCTTCTCCAACTACGGCAAGAACTCGGTCGACGTCGCGGCCCCCGGCCAGCGCATCTGGTCTGACCTGCCCACCTGGGAGAAGGAACCGCCCTTCGGCTACCTGTCGGGTACGTCCATGGCCTCCCCGCACGCCGCGGGCGTCGCCGCGCTGATCAAGGAGATCCACCCCGACTACACGGCCGACCAGGTCATCGCCCTCATGAAGAAGCAGGCGAACGAGAACTTCGACCGCCTCGCCGAACCCACCGACGGCAAGGAATACCGCGGCGCCGGCCTGGTCAACGCCCTGGCCGCCGTGCTCAAAGGACCAGCCGCGTCCGGTCCTGGGCACCATCGAGTACTCCTACGACGGCGCCACCGACTGGCGTCCCCTGGCTGATGCGCACCTCGCGGGCACGATCTACGTGCGCGCCACCGTCTCCGGCCCCGTCACCAAGGCGACCCTGACGGTCATGAACCAGGAGCCCGTCACCGGCGAGGGAACCGGCGCCTTCACGGGCAACGACATCACGCTCATCGCAGGCCCCTACGACACGGCGGCCTTCGACACGACAGACCCCTTCTCCTCGGTGACGCTCAGCGCCGAGGGCCGCAACAAGGACGAGCGCGCCGATGACGACGTCACCGACGCCGTGCACTTCCACGTGGACGACTCCGCCCACAAGGGCGGCGCCTGGGTCAACGACGCCGCCGGCTGGAAGTACTGCTACGAGGACTCCACCTGCGCGAAGAACCGCCCCGTCACCATCGGCGAGGACACCTACTACTTCGACGCCAACGGCCTCATGGTCACCGGCTGGGCCTCCTACAACGGGGCCTGGCACTGGATGAGTGCCTCCGGCCGCGCCGCCACCGGCTGGGTGAACGACCGCGGCACCTGGTACCTCCTCGACGACACCGGCGCGATGGTGACCGGCTGGGCCCAGGTGGGCGACCGCTGGTACTACCTGGCCTCCTCCGGCGCGATGACGACGGGCTGGGCGTCCATCAACGGCGCCTGGTACTACCTGGACGCCTCGGGCGCCATGGCGACCGGCTGGGTCAACGTCAATGGCATCTGGTACTACCTGACCTCCACCGGCGAGATGGCCCGCGGCTGGGTCAACGACGGCGGCACCTGGTACTACCTGCACGCCTCGGGCGCGATGGCTACCGGCCGCACGCTCATCGACGGCACGTGGTACTCCTTCGCCCGCTCGGGCGCCTGGCTCGGCTGAGCCACTCAGGGACGAGGCCGGGGCCGCCTCCCGCGGTCCCGTGACCTCGCGCCCGGGCGCTGAGAACCGCCACATACGACAGGGGCGGGTCCGAACACATCGTTCGGACCCGCCCCGTCGTCTCTCACAGGTCCCGGGAGAGATCCGGGCGCGCCCCCACGGTGCCCCGGGGCGCGATGGGTGCTCAACCCAGCGAATCGAAGAGAACCTGCAGGCCCTCACCCATGGTCGGGTGTGCGACGGGCAGGAAGCGCAGCTGCTCGTAGGTCAGGCCGCCGGCCATCGCGACCTGCACGGCTGTGATGACCTCGGAGACGTTCGGGCCGATCAGCGTGGCGCCCAGAATCTGGTGCGTGTTCGCATCCACGACGGCCTCCCAGAAGCCCTCGCCCGCGTAGCGCAGCGTCTTAGCGCGCGGGATCGCGGCCGTGGGAACCTTCGCGACCAGGACGTCCAGGCCGGCCTCGCGGGCCTCACCCTCGGACAGGCCGATACGCGCCAGCTCGGGGGTGGCAAACACGGCGTAGGGGATCGTGCGGCCCCGCGTGGTGGTCGTCGCATCCTCCAGGGACGCGCCCGTCAGCTGCGCGCGGATAATGCGGAAGTCCGACCAGGACGCGTGCGTGAACATGGGGGGTGCCCGCGCAGTCGCCGGCCGCCCACACGCCCTCCGCGGAGGTGCGCAGGTGCTCGTCGACCGCGACGAAACCGCGATCGGTGAGGGCAACCCCGGCCTCGTCCAGGCCAATGCCATCCGTGTTGGGAACGCGACCCGCCGCCACCAGGACCGCCTCGGCGGACACCGTCGAGCCGTCGGAGAGCGTCAGCGTCGTTGTGTCGCCCTCTCGCGAGGCCGACTCGGCGCGGCCGCGCACAATCCGCACGCCGGCGGCCTCAAGTCCAGCCTCGACGACGCGGGCGGCGTCCTCGTCCTCGCGCGGCAGCACGTGATCGCCCGAGGAGATGAGCGTGACGTCCACGCCGAAGGTCGCCATCATCGACGCGAACTCGACGCCGATGTAGCTGGCGCCGATGATCGCCAGGGAGGAGGGGAGCTGCTCCAGGCGCAGGATCTCCTCATTCGTCCACGCGCCCGACTCCCACAGGCCGGGAATCGCGGGACGCGCCGGACGCGAACCCAGGTTGATGAGGACGCGCTCGCCGCGGATCGTGCGCTCGCCGCCCTCCTCAAGAGCGACGGTCACCGTGCGCTCGCCCGTGAAGCGGGCCTCGCCGCGGATGAAGTCCAGGCCCGGGGCCGCGAACATCTTCTCGTGCGCGCCGACCATGGCGCCGACGATGCTCTCCTTGTGGGCGCGGAGCTTAGACAGATCCACGCGCGCGCCCTCGGTACCGACGATGCCGAACGACTCGTCCGTGCGCGCGTCGCTCAGGCGGCGAGCCGAGTTGACCAGCGACTTCGTGGGGATGCAGGCCACGTTAATGCAAGTGCCGCCAACGAAGCGACGCTCCACCATGGCGACCTTCCAGCCGGCCTTCGCGCGCTCCATCGCCAGGGACTTGCCGGCCTTGCCGCCGCCAACGACCAGCAGGTCGACGGTCTCGATTGCGTTCGTGGACATGGTTCTCCTTCAGGTTGTGAGGTGATACTTCCTCAACGCTCGCCCGGCCGATCTATTCCACAGGGTGAGCAGCCCGGACGTGTCGCTTCTCATTCGCATATGACGAGATGGCAGTCGATTGGCTGTTGTATAGGAGCGGTGTGTCATAGTGTGGTCTGCCGTTCGTTGAAAGTGCCTCCGGCATGCTTGAATAGAGCCATGAGGGCTCTAGAAATTGGTGATTTCAAGGAGGATGTTGGTGCCGCGCTCGCGCGGGCCTCATCCGGGGAAGTCGTCACGCTGACACAGGAGGGCCAGCCCGTCGCCGAGCTGGGTCCCGTGCGCATGTCGACCTACCAGCAGTTGCGCGACCTGGGCCTCGAGCGCCCCGCCATGGCGGACCTCGATACCTATCAGATGCCGTCCAAAAACCTCCCTGACGGGCGGGGCGTCGTCGGTAAACTGCAGGACTGACGACGTTTGTCACCACGCTCCATGTGCTACCATGTAGCACATGGAGACTGTTGGTATTCGCGAACTGCGTCAAAACGCCTCCCAGGTGGTCGCCAAGGTTGCCGCCGGCGAGGTCATTACCATCACCGATCGCGGCCGCCCGGTCGCGCAGATGAGCCCCCTTGCGAGCTCATCGATCGAGCGGCTCCGCGAGCGCGGGTTGATAACCCCCGCCACTCGGACCTACGAGGAGTACCGCGCGTCGACAAAGCCGACGACAGGGCCTCCACTCAGCCCGGTTCTCCAGCAACTGCGCGATGAAGAGCGCTACTAATGGCGCTCTATTTCGACACGTCGGCGCTCGTCAAGCTCATCATCCCCGAGGAAGGGACAGAGGCGCTCGAGACGTTCATCAACCGCGCCGACTGCGGCTTGTGGACCAGTGAACTGTCGCGCACGGAACTGATGCGCGCGTGCGTGCGCCGGGGAGCGGATGCCTCCCAGGTGCGCCAGCTTCTGTGGAGTTTTTCCACGCTGACCTTCGACACTGAGATGTTCGACCTGGCGGGGCGGCTCCTGCCCGTGGAGCTGCGTAGCCTCGACGCGTTGCACCTGGCCGCCGCACTGTCGATTGGCCGCGATCTCCAAGCCATCGTCACCTACGACAAACGCATGGCTGACGCGGCGCGCAAGAGCGGAATCCCCGTCGAGTCGCCGTGCTGACTCGCTTGTGTCTCCGAGTGAGGCTCCGCGTGCTCGCGCGCACTTTCCGCTAGCTCCGCCGCTTGGCGCGGTTCGTGGGCTCGGCGTGCGCCGGGTCCTCGGGCCACGGGTGCTTGGGGTAGCGCCCGCGTAGCTGCGCGCGCACGTCCCGGTAGGGGCCCGCCCAAAACGAGGTCAGGTCGGAGGTGACCGCCGCGGGGGCGCCCCGCCGGGTCCGTCAAGTGCAGCACCAGGGGAACGCGCCCGTCCACGAGCCGGGGCGTGTCCGTCCACCCGAAGGCCTGCTGGACGCGCAGGGTGAGCACCGGGTGCGGTCCGCTCCAGTCGATGGGGCGCGTGCCCCCGGAAGGAATCGGGAGCTTCTCGGGCGCCAGCTCGTCCAGGCGAGCAGCCTGCGGCCACGGCAGCATCGAGCGCAGCGCGTCCAGCATCGACACCGAGGAGAGGGGAGCGCCTGACGCGAGGCGCCGCCCCCCACGGGGTCAGCCACTGGCGCGCGCTGCCCGCCAGGGCCTCGTCGGACACGTCCGGCCAGGGTGCGCCGAGTGCCTCGTGCAGCGCGCGCATGCGCTCGCGCAGGGACGAGGCCTCCTTGCCCCAGCCGAGCTCGCCGAGCCCGAGCGCGGCCAGGTGATCGGCCACCAGCGCGGTCGCTTCCTCCTCGCTCAGGGCGCGCGCGGGGGAGGAGGACAGGGGGATCGCTCCGATGCTGCGCGTGCGGGTCGCGCGCAGCGCACCCTTGTCAATCGATGCGTCCGTGCGGGTCGCCAGCAGCGCCGCGCCAGCGGCCAGCGCGTCCTCCTCGGATAGTGGCACGGCCGCGAGGATACGCGCGTGGCGCGAGGCCGGGGCGCGGTCGATGGATGCGACCGCCAGCCACTCCTGGCCCTCCAGGGCAGAACCGGCGGGCAATTCGGCGCCCACGCCTCCGGCGAGAATGTACGCGGACGAGGCCGGGCGACGCCGCGCGATCCACTGCGGGTAGGCGAGCGCGCAGGTCAGGGCCAGTTCATCCTCGCGGGTGCGCGCGCCTGGCCGCCTCTCCGGGGAGTCGCCCGCACTGCGCGCGTTGGAGCGCGTCGCGTCGGGGGCGTCCACGCCGGGCAGGTCGAGCCCCGCCGACTCGTTGTCCGTCAGCCTGGAGGCGAGACGCGTCAGGCGCGCCTCCGTCTCCGTGATCCGGGCCGCCTGGGCGCGGCCGAGGCCCGCGTCCCCGCCGCGCCCGATCCGGCGCTCCACGCCGCCCAGGTCGGCACCCGGCGCGCGCACGTCCTCCGACAGGAGGGCCACGAAGCGCGCCGCCTTCGACGCGCCGATGATGCCGCTCGCCGCCAGGAGGGCCCTGCCCAGCGGCGGGTCCAACGGCAGCGCCGCCAGGGTGCGGCCAAGCGCGGTGGCGGCCCCGGCCTCGTCGATGGCCCCCAGGGAGGACAAACGCTCCCCGGCGGCCTCCCACGTGCCCTCGGGTGGAGCGTCCAGCAGGGCGAGCTCCTCCACCGGCGTTCCCCAGGCGGCGACCTGTAGGCGCGCGTCCGTCAGGTCCCGCGTCGCGATGCCCGGCGCGGACTGCGCGGGCCTGCGCGCCACGTCGACCGAATCCATTGAGCGCACGGCGACGCCCGGGCCGGTGCGCGCGGCGCGGCCCGCGCGCTGCTCCAGGCGCGCGAGCGAAGCGGGGAGCGTCACCAGGGAAGACAACGAGCGCCCCGCGTCGAAGCGCGGCTCGCGCGCCAGGCCCGCGTCCACCACGACGGACACGCCCGGAACCGTCAGCGAGGACTCGGCAATCGAGGTCGACAGGATGACGCGGCGACCGCTCGCGGGGGTCAGCGCACGGTCCTGCTCGGCGGCGCTTAGCTGACCGTGCAGCGTCAACACGTCCACGCCGGGCAGGCTCAGCGCCCGGCGCACGGCCTCGATCTCGCCCACGCCCGGCAGGAACACGAGGACCGAACCCTCGGTGGCCGCGACCGTCTCCTCGACCGTGCGCGCCACGTGCGCCAAGAACTCGCGGCGCACGCCCACGCGATCCTTCCCGATCGCCCCCACGGCCTCCACGCCGCGCGGCGGGGGCGCGTAACGCAGCTCCAGAGGGTGGATATCGCCCGGAATATCAACGAGCGCGGGCTCCTCGCCCGTCGAGGTGCGCAGCCAGGAAACCGTGCGCGAGGCCTCCAGCGTCGCCGACGTCAGGGCGATGAACAGGTCCTCGCGCAGCGCCGCACGCGCATCCAACGCGAAGGCCAGGGCGAGATCCGTGTCCAGGTCGCGCTCGTGAAACTCGTCGATGATGATCCCCGCCACGCCCGGCAGCTCCGGGTCGCGCTGTAAGCGGCGCAGCGCCACGCCCGGCGTCACCATCTCCACGCGCGTGCGCCCACTCACCCGAGAATCCCCGCGCACCGAGTAACCGACCTGCCCCCCTACCTCCTCGCCCAGCAGGCGAGCAATCCGGCGGGCGGCGGCCCGTGCGGCCACACGGCGCGGCTGAGTGACCAGCACCCGACCGGCCGTGGCCTCGTGCCCGGCCAGTGCGACCGCCACCGCGGGCGGCAGCAGCGTCGTCTTACCCGTGCCAGGGGGAGCGGTCACCACGGCGCACGCACCTGGGCGCGCCGCCGCCGCGATATCGCCCAGCGCGCGCGTGACCGGCAGCTGTGGCGGGTGTGAAACGAGTTCTTCGAGGGTGGGCATGGCTCAATATTCCAAAAGAGAGTGATACTGCTGAAAAGCTTTCATTGCGTAGAGCTGCCGTTTTTTCGCAGCATGTCAACGTCGTACCCTGCTTCTGCCTCTGCGACCCACGCATCGATCTGGTCCTCGCTGACAGCTTCTCCGTGCACGGTCTGTTTGTTCATACACACAGGCTAATACGAAGGTGATGAGGGTGAGGAAGATGGGGCGGCAGAGTAGAATGAAAGCAGTATGACTACGGAGAACACAGCGCCGACGCTCGCGGCGGCCACCCTCGCACACACCACGGGGCGTGTCACCATCCCCGCAGACATGGATCCGATCACGGTCCTCGGCATCGCAGACCAGGTTCTGCGCGCCCTCGAACGAGGTTTCCCGCACGTCCGCTTCCTCGTGACCGGGCGCGACATCTCCCTGGCGGGCACCCAGGCGGACATCGACGTGGCCGCCGGCCTCCTCGAAGAACTCATCGGAATGGCCCGGCGCGGCACCGCCCTGGACGCTACCGCCGTCGAACAGGCCATCGGCCTGCTCGGCCGCCTCACATCCGGCGAGGCCCCCACGGAAGAAATCCTCTCCGCGCGCGGCCGCTCCATCCGCCCCAAGACCCCCGGGCAGAAGGCGTACACGGACGCCATCGACCGCGCCACCGTCGTCTTCGGCATCGGCCCCGCGGGCACCGGCAAGACCTACCTGGCAATGGCCCAGGCCGTGCGCCGCCTCCTGTCCGGCGAGGTCCGCCGCATCGTCCTGACCCGCCCCGCCGTCGAGGCAGGGGAGAACCTCGGCTTCCTGCCCGGCTCCCTCACCGACAAGATCGACCCCTACCTGCGTCCCCTCTACGACGCCCTGGGCGACATGCTCGACCCCGAGGCCCTGCCCAAGCTCATGGCCGCCGGCACCATCGAGGTCGCGCCCCTGGCCTACATGCGCGGACGCACCCTCAACGACTCCTTCATCATCCTCGACGAGGCCCAAAACACTACGGTCGGCCAGATGAAAATGTTCCTCACCCGCCTGGGTTTTGGCTCAAAGGTCGTCGTCACCGGCGACGCCTCCCAGGTCGACCTGCCCGGCAGCCAGACCTCCGGCCTCGCCGTCGTCGAAAACATCCTCGGCGACATCGACGACATCGAATTCTGTCGCCTGACCAGCGCCGACGTCGTGCGCCACGAGCTCGTGGGCGCCATCATCGACGCCTACCAGCGCTACGACGACCGTAACGCCGCGCGCCGCGCGCGCACCCGCAGCCACAACACCGCACGCAGGGAGTACACGTCATGACCGAGGTCATCAACGAGACCGACTACGAGATCAACGAAGCCGAGTTTTCCGCACTGGCCGACTACGTGCTCGACCAGATGCACGTCAGCTCCGACGCGGAAGTGACCATCATCTTCATCGAGCCCGAACCGATGGAAGACCTCCACGTGCGCTGGCTCGACCTGCCCGGCCCGACCGACGTCATGAGCTTCCCCATGGACGAGCTGCGCCCCGGCACCGCCGACCACCCCACGCCCCCCGGCACGCTCGGCGACATCTGCATCTGCCCGCAGGTCGCCGCCCGCCAGGCCGCCGAATCCGGCCACAGCGCCGCCGAGGAAATGCTCCTCCTGGCCACGCACGGCATGTTGCACCTGCTCGGCTACGACCACGCGACAGACCCCGAGCGCGAAGTCATGTTCGCGCTCCAGCGCAAGCTCCTGCTCACCTTCCTGGCCACCCGATGACCCTCACGCTTCCCCTGGAGGCGTCCCCGGCCTCGCCGATCCTGGACGTGCCCTCGATCGCCCTGCTGGTCCTAGCGCTCATCTCCCTGGCCTTCGCCTCGCTCGCCCAGTGCGTCGAACAGGCCATTCAGCGCCTGACCCTGGCCGGCGTCGAAGACCTGATCGAGGAGGAACGGCGCAACGCGCGCCTCCTGTACGGCCTCGTCGAACGCCGCCGCCGCACGCTCCTGTCGCTGCGCGCGTTCCGTACCTTCTGGCAGGTCGTCTACGCCGTCATGGGCACGATCGTCCTGGTCGCCACACGCCTGCCGTGGTGGGGCGTCGCCCTCATCGCCGTCAGCGTGATCGCGGTGCTCCAGCTGGTCTTCGTCTCGTTCCTGCCCGCTCAATGGGGTGCGCGAAGCCCCGAGGGCATCGCTCTTGCGGGCGCCAGATTCGCGGGCCGCCTCACGCGCCTGAGCCACCTGGCCGACCCTGTCCTGAAGCGGCTGCGCTCCTCACGCCCCGTCCCCGAACCCACCGAGGCGCAGGTGCGCGCCGAGCTGATCTCCGACCTGCGTGAGATCGTCGACGAGGTCGGCGAACCCGAAAGCTTCGAGGAAGAGGACCGCGACATGGTCCGCTCCGTCCTCGACCTGGGGCACACACCCTCGTGCGCGAGGTCATGGTGCCGCGCACCGACATGGTCACCATCGACGCGGACACCCCCGCGGCCTCCGCGCTGCGCCTGTTCGTGCGCTCCGGCTTCTCGCGCGTGCCCGTCGTCGGCGACGACGTGGACGACATCCGCGGTATCCTGTTCTTCAAGGACCTCGTCTCCCGCTGGGAGGCCACCGGCGGCCAGCTGTACCTGCGCGCCGAGCAGATGATGCGCCCCGCCGAGTTCGCCGTCGAAATGAAGCCAGCGGACGACATGCTGCGCCAGATGCAGGCCGAACGCTTCCACATGGCCATCGTCATCGACGAATACGGCGGCGTCGCGGGCCTGGTCACCCTCGAGGACATCCTCGAGGAGGTCGTTGGCGAGCTCACCGACGAGCACGACCGCCACTCGATTGAGCCCGAGGAAACAGAGCCGGGCGTCTGGCGCGTCCCCCCTCGCGCTTCCCGATCTCCGAACTCGGCGAGCTCCTCGGCCGCGAGATCGAGGACGAGGACGTCGACTCCGTCGGCGGCTTGCTCGCCAAAGCCATCGGCAAGGTTCCGCTGCCCGGCGCGACCGGTACACTCGCCGGCGTGCTCATGACGGCTGAAGAGGCGCGCGGACGCCGCCGGCAAGTCTCCACGATCCAGTGCCGCCTCGACCCCGACTCTCCGCTCATCACCGACCCCAGCCCCGCCGACGACAAGGACAACTGACATGCGATTCCCCTCCGACGACGAACTCATGGCCGGCCCCAACGCCCTCGGGGACGCGCGCATCGAGGTGGCATCCGACGCCGCCGACCCGGAAGCCGACGCTCGCGCCCAGATCGAGGCCGGCCTCGGCGACGGCACTGAGGCCGAGGCCGGGGCGCAGCCCGGCGATGGCGAGGACTCCGAGGATTCTGAGGCCTCTGAGGCGGACGAGGACTACGACGACCTTGAGGGCCTGGAGGATGAGGAAGACGCCGACCTCGACGCCTTCGAGGCGCTGACCTCGCTGGCATCCCTGCGCGAGGACGCGGCCGCGACCATCGAGATACCGGACTTCCCCGAGGACTTCCGCGCCGGCTTCGTCTCCATCGTCGGGCGCCCCAACGTCGGCAAGTCGACCCTGACGAACGCGCTGGTCGGACGCAAGATCGCGATCACGTCTGGGCGCCCCGAGACGACGCGCCACAACATCCGCGGCATCGTGCACGGCGAGGGCTACCAGCTGGTGCTCGTGGACACCCCCGGATACCACCGGCCGCGCACGCTGCTCGGTAAGCGCCTCAACGACATGGTGCGTGAGGCCCTCTCCGAGGTCGACGTCGTGCTCTTCTGCCTGCCCGCCGACCAGCGCATCGGCCCCGGCGACCAGTTCATCGCCCGCGAGCTGCGCTCCGTCAAGCGCCCGATCATCGCGGTGGCCACCAAGTGCGACGCCGTGCCGCGCGAGCGCGTCATGAAGCACCTGCTCTCCATCGAGAAGCTGGGGGAGTGGGCCGCCATCGTCCCCGTCTCCTCCGTGGAGGGTAAGGGCATCGACCGTCTGCGCGAGGTGCTCGCGCAGACGGTGCCGCTCTCGCCGCCGCTCTACCCCGACAGCGACGTCACCGACGAGTCGCGTGACACCCTCATCGCCGAGTTCATCCGCGAGGCCGCCCTGGAGGGCGTGCGCGACGAGCTGCCGCACTCCCTGGCCGTCCAGGTCGAGGAAATCATCGAGCGCCCCCGCCGCGAGGGCGACGACCGCCCGCCCATGCTTGACATTCATGTGAACGTGTACGTCGAGCGCGACTCCCAAAAGGCCATCATTATCGGCCGCAAGGGAAGCCGCCTCAAGCAGATCGGCACCCAGTCCCGCGCCCACATCGAGGAGCTGCTGGGTCGGCGCGTCTACCTGGACCTGCACGTGCGCACCGCCAAGGACTGGCAGTCCGACCCGAAGATGCTGGGCCGGTTGGGCTTCTGACATGCCCAGCGTCATCCGCGTGCGCGGCGCCCGCGTCCACAACTTGAAGAACGTGGACGTTGACGTTCCCCTGAACGAATTCGTCGCAGTCGCGGGCGTGTCCGGGTCGGGCAAGTCCTCCCTGGCCCTGGGCACGCTCTACGCGGAGGGGTCGCGGCGCTACCTGGAATCCCTGGCGACCTACACGCGTCGGCGCATCTCCCAGGCTGCCAAGGCCTCGGTCGACGAGGTCGCACACGTACCCGCCGCGCTCGCGCTGCGCCAGCGCCCAGGTGTACCCGACGTGCGCTCCACCTTCGGCACGGCCACGGAGCTTCTCAACCACCTGCGCCTCCTCTTTTCGCGCACGGGCTCCTACCTGTGCCCCAACGGGCACCGCGTCCCGCCCTCGCTGGGCGTGGCCCTGGAGGCGCCTCTCACGTGCCCGCAGTGTGCAGCCTCCTTCTACGGGCTCGGCGCCGAGGAGATGGCCTTCAACTCGGGCGGTGCGTGCCCCGTATGTGAGGGGACGGGCGTCCAGCGCGTCGTCAACCGAGCGTCCCTCGTGCCCGACGAGTCCCTTACCATCGACGAGGGGGCGGTCTCCCCGTGGGGCTCTCTCATGTGGAAGCTCATGAAGGACGTCGCCCGTGAAATGGGTGTGCGCACGAACGTGCCCTTCCGGGACCTGAGCGATGCGGAGAAGGCGATCGTCTACGAGGGGCCCGCCGAAAAACGCCACATCGTCGTCGCCACCAAGACGGGCGGCGCGGAGCTGGACTTCACCTACTTCAACGCGGTCGCCACGGTCGAAAACGCCTTGTCGAAGGCGAAAGACGAGAAGGCCCTCGCCCGCGTGGAAAAATACCTCATCACCCGCACGTGCCCCGCGTGCGACGGCACGCGCCTGGGGGAACGTGTACGCTCCACGCTCATCGAGGGCATCGACCTGGGCGAGGCCTCTCGCCTGACGCTCACGGAGCTGCGCGAGTGGGTGCGGCGCGTCCCCGGCCTCGTTCCGGATGAGGTAGCTCCCATGGCCCGCGTCATCGTCGACGAGATGATCGAGCCGATGCAGCGCCTCGTCGAGCTCGGCCTGTCCTACCTGTCTCTCGACCGCGCGTCCTCGACGCTGTCCAACGGCGAGCGTCAGCGCGTGCAGCTCGCGCGCGCCGTGCGCAACCGGACGACAGGGGTCCTCTACGTGCTGGATGAGCCGACCATCGGCCTGCACCCCTCCAACGTCGACGGGGTCCTAGCGATCATTCGTGAGCTCATTGCTGACGGGAACTCCGTCGTCGTCGTCGACCACGACACGCGGGTTCTGGGCGCCGCCGACCACCTCATCGAAATCGGGCCGGGAGCTGGCGCGGACGGCGGTCGCGTCATCTTCCAGGGTGCATCGACGAGGCCTCCCACGCCCCCGCTTCTCGCATCGGCCCGTACATGGCTGGGCTGCGTCGGGTTGAGCGTGTCGCGGGGGAGTCGGGTCGGGGCGCAGATCACGACGGTCGCGGCGCGCTTCACCTGGAGATTTCGCAGATACACACACGGTGCGGCCCCTGAGCGTGGACGTACCCGTCGGCTCGCTGACGGCCGTGACGGGCGTGAGCGGGTCGGGCAAGACGACGCTCGTGCTGGAATCGTTGGTTCCCGCGCTGCGTGCGCGCCTCGCGGGTGACCCGCTGCCCGCGCACGTGCGCGACGTGGACGGCGCCGGTATCTCACGGGTGAACCTGATCGACGCGACACCCATCGGCGTGAACGTGCGCTCGACTGTGGCGACGTACTCTGGCGTCCTGGATGAGCTACGCCGGGCGTTTGCGCGCACTGAGGAGGCGCGGGCCGATGGGTTGAAGCCAGGTGCATTCTCCTACAACACGGGTTCGCTTCGATGCCCCACATGCGACGGGACCGGGCAGATCACCCTGGACGTGCAGTTCCTGCCCGACGTGGACATTGAGTGCACCGAGTGTCGGGGGAGCCGCTACGGTGCGCAGGCTGCGTCGATTCTCCGCGATGGGTTGAGCCTGCCCGACATCATGGCGATGAGCGTCGACGAGGCCCGGGTTGCCGTGCGCGGCCTGAAGAAAGCAGGCGCGCTCCTCGAGACGCTATCCGGCCTTGGTTTGGGCTACCTGACGCTCGGCGAGGCGACGCCCGCTCTGTCCGGTGGCGAGGCGCAGAGGCTCAAACTGGCCTCGGAAATGGGGAGGCGGCAGGACGGCACGCTCTTCGTTTTCGACGAGCCGACCATCGGCTTGCACCCCGATGACGTGCAGGTCCTCATCGACGTGCTCCAGCACCTCATCGAGCGGGGAGCGACCGTTCTCGTCATCGAGCACGACCTGGACCTGATCCGTTGCGCCGACTGGGTCATCGACATGGGGCCGGGCGGCGGAATTGAGGGCGGCCGTATCGTCGCACAGGAACGTCGGCGGACATTGCGGCCTCTCAGGCCTCGGTGACGGGCCGCTATCTGCGCTGACGGGGTCATCATTACCGGCTCGGCGCCCTGTGCCTGGGCTGGTTGTGGCGGTGAGTGGTTCGGTTTGCCAGTTCCGCGTTTGTTCTTGTGTGTTGGGGCGCTGCACCCGATCCGTAGGCAATGCACCTCTTCTGTTCGGGTGCAGTGCCCCATATCGGGTGCAGTGCCCCTGTGCTTCTGGCAGTTGTGGTGGCCGGGGATGTGGGCGTCTTCTGGGCTTGAGTTGTCTTCTGCTTGGGTTCTCTGTAGCCTCGCGTTGTGGTTCCTCAGAAATGTCGCATGCAATTCCCATGTAAACATTTCAAACATTGAAATCACATCGTTGGAATTGCAACGTTTTGGGGTGCTGGAGAAAGTTCGGTCACCCGAATTGCATGCGACTTTTGGGTGATGAGGTGCCCGAGGCGAACTCCTGTGTGCGGACGTCGGTCCACGACACGGTCCACGATCTCCGGGACGCTTTGACCTGTCAGGCTCAGCTGCGATGTCGTGGTTTGCGGTGCCCCCGTAGGACCCAGCTGTGCATTGAGGAGCTGCGGGTGCGACCCATAGGACCCAGCTGCCATGCCCCGGCACAGAACAGCTCACGAAGAAGGCATAACGCAGCGCCCGGCTGCCGTGAAGCAGCCGGGCGCGTGACGTTGTCAGAGCGAGACGATCACTTGACGATGACGACTCGCAGGAAGCGGGGGCCGTGCACGCCGTTGACGCGGACCAGCTCGATGTCGGAGGTCGCCGAACCGCCGGCGATCCAGGTCATCGGACGGGTCGGGTTCTTTCCGAGGATGTCCACCGCCTGGGGGACCGTGGGCACGATGTCGGAGGCCTTGAGGACGACGACGTGGGTGTCGGGCACGAGCGAGATCGCGCGGCGACCCTGGTCGGGCTCACCGTCGAGGACGATGGTGCCCGAGATGGAGATCGCGACGCGGCAGCGCGTGACGACCGCGTTGATCTCGTCCAGCTCCAGCGTCGGGATGGCCTGCTCGCGGCTGTCCTCGCGGACCGTGCGACCGTCGCGGGCGGCGGCCTTCTTGAAGGCGTCGTCCAGGCCGGTCGGCACGACGACGGAAGAGGCCTTCTGGTCGGCCAGGAACGTCGAGATCGCGTCGGCGACCTCGGACTCCTTGGAGACCACGACGACCTTCGCCGAGTAGTCCTCGAGCTTCTCGATCATTTCCTCGATGACGGCCTGCGAACCGGGCGCGTGCTCGGTGGAACGAATGTAGTCGCGGGGGATTGGGCGCACGGGACGGCCCTGCTGGGAACGGGAGATGGCGTCGCGTGCGCGCGCCAGAATCGCGGTCTTCGCGTCCATGGTGGTGGTCATGTCACGCCTCCTTCGGGGTCGTGCTGGTGGTCATGCCGTGTTCGGAAGCGAGCGGGAGTCCCGTTGCTGGGCGGTCCGTGCGCGGCGCGTTGGCGTCGGAGTCCTTGTGGGTGCGCTTCCACCACTGACGGAAGGTCTCCTTCGGGGCGACCGGCAGGTCGCGTGCGCGCGTCCACAGTGAGGCCGGGAATGGCAGCGCGCCGATCGAGCCCTTCTTGGCGAACAGGCGAGTGGCCTTGGTGCCGGTGCCGGCAGCCTTCCACAGGGTCGAGTTCGACATGACGGGGGTGGTCACGCCCATCGCGAGGTCCCACACGTCGGGTACGAGGTTGCGCTTGACGTCGACCGTGCGCGCACGCATGTGGATGAGGATCGTCGGAATGTCGATCTTGACGGGGCAGACCTCGCCGCACGCGCCACAGAGGGAGGACGCGAAGGGCAGGGTGTGCACCGGATCATCCTCGGCGAGGCCCTGAGTGAGCTGCGGGGTGAGGATCGCGCCGATGGGGCCCGGGTAGACGGAGCCGTAGGCGTGACCGGAGGTGTGCTGGTAGACCGGGCAGATGTTCATGCACGAGCCACAGCGGATGCAGGCGAGGGCCTGGCGGCCGATCGGGTCACACAGGACCTTGGTGCGGCCGTTGTCCATGAGGATGAGGTGGAATTCCTGGGGGCCGTCGCCGGGGGTGACGCCCGTCCACATGGAGGTGTAGGGGTTCATGCGCTCACCGGTCGCGGAGCGGGGGAGCAGCTGGGAGAAGATCTCGACGTCCTGGAAGCGGGGGACGAGCTTCTCGATGCCCATCAGTGTGATGAGCGTGTCGGGCAGGGTCAGGCACATGCGGCCGTTGCCCTCGGACTCGAAGATGGAGACGGTGCCGGTTTCTGCGACGCCCATGTTGGTGCCGGACACGGCGACCTTGGCGTGCAGGAACTTCTTACGCAGGTGGGCGCGGGCTGCGGCCGTCAGCTCGGTCGGGTCGTCGGAGAGGTCGCGGGGCGCGTCTTCCATGCGATCCAGGAAGATGCCGCGGACCTCGGAGCGGTTGCGGTGGATCGCGGGGACCACGATGTGGCTGGGCATATCGTCGGCCAGCTGGACGATCATCTCGGCGAGGTCGGTCTCGCGAGCGCTGATGCCCTCTTCCTTCAGGAACTCGTTGAGGTTGGTTTCCTGGGTGGCCATGGACTTGACCTTGACGATCTCGTCGACGCCCTTGGACTTGATAATGTCCGCGACGATGCGGTTGGCCTCGTGCTTGTCGCGCGCCCAGTGGACGATGCCGCCGCGGGCGGTCACGTTGCGCTCGAATTCCTCAAGCAGCTCGGGCATGCGCGAAGCGACCTCGAACTTGACGGCCTCGGCGGCGCTGCGCAGGTTCTCCCAGTCCGGCATTTCTGCGACGCGCTGGGCGCGCTTGGAGCGGATGGTGCGGGTGGCGTGGCCCAGGTTGCGGCGCATCTGAGTGTTGGCCAGCGTCTTGTGGGCGCCCTCGGGGAAGGTGGGGCCCCAGCGGAGGGTGTCCTCGGGGATGGTGACGGTGGTGCGCCAGCCGCCGGTGTGGGTCTCGGGGGCGGAGGGCATTCCGATGAAGGTTGCGGTCATGTCAGATCACCTGTGCGCTTTCGGGTGCGAAGGAGATGTTGCCCTCGAAGGGCTGGTCCTTGGTGGATGCCAGGATTTCGGCGAGGTGCATGGGGCGGATGCCAGAGTTGAGGCGGGACAGGCCGCCGCCGACGTGCATGAGGCAGGAGTAGTCGCCCATGACGAGGACTTCGGCGCGCGTGGACATGACGTTGGTGACCTTGTCCGCGAGCATCGAGGTGGAGGTCTCGGAGTTCTTCATGGCGAAGGTGCCGCCGAAACCGCAGCAGACCTCGGCGTCGGGCAGGTCGACGAGGGTCAGGCCTTCGACGGCGCGCAGGAGGCGGTAGGGGCGGTCGCCGACCTTGGCGATTCGCAGCGAGTGGCACGTCGGGTGGTAGGTGACGGTATGGGGGAAGTAGGCGCCCACGTCTTCCAGGCCGAGGACGTCGGTGATCAGCTCGGTCAGGTCGTAGGTGTGCTGGGCGATGAGCTGGGACTTCTTGGCCAGCTCGTGGTCGCCCACGTGCTCGGCGACGACCTTCTGTTCGTGGCGCGCTGCACCGGTGCAGGAGCCGGAGGGGACGACGATGGCGTCCCACTGGCCGTCGAGCACGGGCTCGAAGGCCTTGACGTGGTTGCGGGTGATCTTGGCTGCGTCTTCGAAGTAGCCAGTGTTGGCGTGCATCTGTCCGCAGCACACCTGGTCTTCAGGGAAGACGACTTCGTGGCCGAGGCGCTCGAGCAGCGTTACTGTCGCCTGGGCAGCCTGGGGGAACATGGCGTCTGCCAGGCAAGTGGAAAAGAGAGCGATACGCACTGGGGATCCTTCCTCGTGGGTGCTGTCGCTCATCAGTATGGCTGGGTCCGAGGTCCCGGGAGACCAATTGTGCGGGTACGTCGGTGGGTGCCTTTCGGGAGTGGCGTTATCTCGCGGAAAAGTCAGGACATGGGGATCGTGAAAAGTTGGCTCGGGGAGGGGCGTTTGGGACCTCTGGGACCCGACTTAGAACAAGGAGATCTTGCGTTTATCGTTTCTTTATCGTCGCGTGCCCTCACACGGAAACCCGGGCCTCGTTCATGGATGTTTCATGGACGAGGCCGGGGCCGGGTTCTTGGGGGCGTGGCGCGGCCTTTCGGGATGCGGCGGGGTAACGCCGGCGAAGCAATGGGGCGTGTGCGGGCGCTAGCCGTTGATGCCCTCGCCGGTGACGATGATGAGGTTGCAGTCGGTGGAGGCTGCGAAGTCGGTGATGTCGAATGAGCCCATTCCGAGTAGATGGCGTCCTTGTTGGTCTGGAGGACGGTGTTTGCGTGGTCGGCGGGGATTGTGATGAAGTGGCAGTCCTGGGGGACGTACTGGTAGAGGCCTGGGTAGATGCCGGGCAGCAGGGTGTTGTTACCGGTGGCGCCCTCGCTGAGCTTCTGGATTGACTCGGGAGCAACGGTGGCGACACCGGTCAGCCAATAGTGGTGGTCGGGTGAGGGGAGGAGCCATCCCTCGGGGAAGTTGGCCGCCACGACGTGTCCTTCGGATGCCCCCAGGCCGGGCATGCGCTCGTTGAAGGAGTCGGTGCGCTCTTGAACCTCGATTGTGCCGTCAGTCTTGTACGTGAACTCGGCGAAGCGCGGGTCCTCTGGAAATCGTTCGCGAGACGAGACCCCGAAGGGGTTGCACCCAGCGGTGAGAACGGCAATGGCTGCGAGTGCCGTGAGGGTGCGCAAGCGGCGTTTCATGAGATTCTCCGGTGTGAGGGGGCGTTCATTGGTTGTGTGGCGGCTGCTAGTCGCTGTGCCCGATGGCGGTGATCACGACGAGGTGACAGTCGCTTGACGCTGCAAGTGCTTTGACGGGTAGAGCTCCGAAGTCCTTGTTGACCTGAGTGTTGTCGCCCTTGAGGGTCTTGTCGGCGTGTTTTGGGTCGATGGTGGAGAAGTGACAGTCCTGTGGCACGTACTGATAGAGGCCTGGGTAGATGCCGGGCAGGAGCGCGGAGCTGGTTGTGCCCTCCATGAGTGCGGTGATTGTCTCGTCGGGGACGGTGGCGACCCCGGTGAGCCAAAACTCAGGATCGGGGTTGGGGAATGGGTCGGACGGCGAGTACTCGATGGTTACGTGACCCTCAGTGGCCTGCAAGCCCGGCCAGCGCTCGTTGAAGGAGTCGGTGCGCTCCTGGACCGTCGGCTTGTTGTCGCTGTCGAAGGTGAACTCGGCGAAGCGCGGGTCCTCTGGAAGTCGTTCGCGAGACGAGACCCCGAAGGGGTTGCACGCAGCGGTGAGTGCCACGACGGCGAGTAGTGGCACGATGGCCTTGAGTGGGAGCTTCATGTGTGGTCCAAAGGTCGGTTTTCTAGCCCCTGATGCCCTCGCCGGTGACGATGATGAGGTTGCAGTCCGCGGAGGCTGCGAAGTCGGTGATGGTGAACGACCCCCAGTCCGAGTACATATCGTTCGCTTTCGTCTGGAGGACGGTGTTTGCGTGCTCCGCGGGGATTGTGACGAAGTGGCAGTCCTGGGGGACGTACTGGTAGAGGCCTGGGTAGATGCCGGGCAGCAGGGTGTTGTTACCGGTGGCGCCCTCGCTGAGTTTCTGGATTGACTCGGGAGCAACGGTGGCGACGCCGGTCACCCAGAAGTGGTGGTCGGGTGAGGGCAGTCCGCGTCCCTCAGGGAAGTTGGCCGTCGCGACGTGTCCCTCGGTCGCGCCCATGGCGGGCATGCGTATGTTGAAGGAGTCGGTGCGTTCTTGAACCTTGATTTCTCCGTCGGTCTTGTAGGTGAATTCGGCGAAGCGCGGGTCCTCGGGGAGGCGCCCGCGAGACAAGGCCCCGAAGGGGTTGCACGCGGCGGTGAGCGCCACGACGGCGCCCAGTGTGACGATCAAGCGGAGGGGGGTCTTCACAGAAGCTGGCCTTCCTGGGCGGCGGGGAAACAGCGGGCGTCGCTGCGGGCTCATTGCTTCGAGACTACAAGGATGGGGGAGACGAAAGCAAATAGGACGGGGCCCCGAGAACGCAAGTCTCTCGGGGCCCCGCCTGTGCGATGAAGCTGCTCAGTGCGGCATGTAGGAGCCCAGCCAGCCCTGGGAGGCGACGAACACCAGGACGCACAGGACCAGGAGCAGGCCGATCGAGTAGGGGGCGGCCTTCTTAAGGATCTCCGCGTCCGATCCCTCCGAATCCACGGAGGTCGCGGCGATCGCCAGGTTCTGCGGGGACACGATCTTGCCGATGCCGCCGCCGATGGTGTTGGCGGCCAGCAGGATGTTCGGATCGAGGCCGGCGCCCGCGGCGGCGGTGGACTGCAGGTTCGCGAAGAGCGCGCCCGCCGAGGTCGCGGAGCCGGCGACGGCCGTTCCGATCCAGCCCAGGATGGGGGAGAGGAAGGCGAAGGCCGCGCCCGTGGTCGCCAGGGCGGCGCCGATCGAGGTGGTCTGGCCGGAGAAGTTCATGACGAAGGCGAGGGCCATCACGGAGGCGATCGTCAGGATCGCCATGCGCAGCGAGTAGATGGTGCGCGGCAGGACCGCGAACATCTCGCCGACCGAGGTCTGGAAGCGCCCGCCCGAAGAGTTCATGCCGTACACGATGGCGACGATGATGCCGGTGACAAAGATCCAGGTGCCGGGGTTGGACAGGAGCTGCAGCCAGTAGATCGCAGCGGTCGAGGGGGAGCCGTCGCCGGTCAGCAGGTTGCCGTAGATGCCGGGCCAGTGGATCTTGACGTCCGTCGAGGACAGGAACACGGAGAGCGGCTTGGCCAGCTTCGTGATCGCGATGATGACGACGACGAGGACGTAGGGCAGCAGGGCCAGACCGATACGCGAGCCGGTGGGCTTGTCGGCCTCGTCGGCCTCAGTTGCGCACTCCGCGGGGGTCGTCGGTCCCCAGACCAGCAGGAATGCGTAGCAGGCGGCGAAGCCGAGCAGGGAGGCGACGACGGCGGTCAGCTCGTAGGAAACCGAGGGGGTGAAGAAGTGGCCCGCACCGGCTGCAAGGCCGGCGACGAGGGCGAGGGGCCAGAGCTGGCGCACGCCGCGGGAGCCGTCCAGGATGAACAGCATGAGGAAGGGGATGAACAGACAGAAGATCCAGGTCAGGTGGCCCATGTCGCCGGCGACGATGACGGGGTCTGCGCCGCCGAGCTTGCCGGCGGTCGTGGTGGGGATGGCCATGGCACCGAAGCCGACGTTAATGGCGTTGCCGACGACGGCCACGACGGCGGCCTTGATCTTGGGGACGCCGAGGGTCACGAGCATGGCGCAGGTGATGGCCACCGGAGCGCCGAAGCCAGCCAGGCCCTCGAGCAGGCCGCAGAAGCACCAGGCGACGATGAGGGCCTGGGCGCGCTGGTCGCCGCGGCCGATCGTGTTAAACACGGCCTTCAGGTCGGAGCTGCGTCCCGACTTCTCGGTGAGGTTGTAGAGCCACACGGCCGCGATGATGATGTAGATGATCGGCATGAAGCCCATCGCCGCGCCCTGCGTGCCGGCCAGGAGCGCCATGCCGACGGGCATTTTGAAGGCAAGGACCGCGATGACGAGCGAGGTGACAAGCGAGATGATTGCGCACCAGTGGGTGGCGACCTTGAAGACGCCCATGAGGACGAAGAAGAGGATGAGGGGGAGGAGGCCGACGATGGCCGTGAGGAAGACGTTGCCAGCGACGGACGTCGTCGACGGGGTAAAGGATTGAGCAAACAACAAGGGGGTCATGACTGCTCCGCGCGTCGTTGTGTGGGACATTGGACCCAATTATCATGACATATGAACGGCGTGAGCGAGGCACTTTGCGCGGAGAAAAGACGTTCATCCCCCTCGCCGCGCGGCGAAGACCCGCGGAGGCAACCGCGCCGCATCTCACGTCCAGTATGCGCAGCCCATCCTCGCTGGGCCAGGAGCGCCGATAGACTTGCGAATTGTGAAGACTACATCTGACGTTCCTGTCCCCACCGGTTCGCGCATGCCGATCGGCAAGTACCGCGCGTTCCTGGATACGAATCCCATCGACCTGCCGGACCGCCAGTGGCCCTCCAAGCGGATCGTGAAGGCTCCGCGCTGGATGTCCACCGACCTGCGTGACGGCAACCAGGCGCTTATCGAGCCGATGGACCCCGCGCGCAAGCGCCGCATGTTCGACCTGCTCGTCAAGCTCGGCTACAAGGAAATCGAGATCGGTTTCCCGGCCGCCTCACAGACCGACTACGACTTCGTGCGCTCCCTGATCGAGGATGACGCGGTGCCCGAGGACGTGACCATCTCGGTGCTCACCCAGTCGCGCCCCGAGCTGATCGAACGCACGGTCGAGGCCATCGTGGGCTTCCCGCGCGCCACCGTTCACCTCTACAACGCGACGGCGCCCGTGTTCCGGGAGGTTGTGTTCCACGCGGACAAGGCACAGACGATCGAGCTGGCCCAGTTCGGTGCTCGCGAGGTCATCGCCCAGGCGGAGAAGCGGCTGGGGGATGAGACCATCTTCGGTTTCGAGTACTCCCCGGAGATTTTTGTGGACACCGAGCTCGATTTCGCCCTCGAGGTCTGCGAGTCCGTCATGGACGTGTGGGAGCCGGGCGAGGGGCGCGAGATCGTGCTCAACCTGCCTTCCACTGTCGAGCGCGCCACGCCCAACGTGTTCGCTGACCAGATCGAGTGGATGAGCCGCAACCTGAGCCGCCGCGAGTTTGTGGCCCTGTCCGTCCACCCCCACAACGACCGCGGCACCGGCGTCGCCACCGCCGAGCTGGCGCTGCTCGCCGGCGCGGACCGCGTCGAGGGTTGCCTGCTGGGCCAGGGCGAGCGCACCGGCAACGTGGATCTGGTGACCCTGGGCCTAAACTTGTTCAGCCAGGGCATCGACCCGGGCATTGACTTCTCCGACGTGGATGCGATCCGCCGCACGGTCGAGCACTGCACGCAGATGGAGACCTCGCCGCGCGCCCCCTACGTCGGCGACCTCGTCTACACGAGTTTCTCCGGCTCCCACCAGGACGCGATCAAGAAGGGCTTTACGGCCCGCAAGGCCAAGGTGGACGCGGCCGGCGGCGACGAGAACGCCGTCGTGTGGGAGTTGCCCTACCTGCCGATCGACCCGCACGACGTGGGCCGCTCCTACGAGGCCGTGGTGCGCGTGAACTCGCAGTCCGGCAAGGGTGGCGTCGCCTACCTGATGTCGACCGCGCACGCCCTGGAGCTGCCGCGCCGTCTCCAGGTGGAGTTCTCGCGCATCGTCCAGCGTCACACGGACACTTACGGCGGGGAGATCAACGCGGCCACCCTGTGGCAGATCTTCGCGGACGAGTATCTGCCCACGAGCGCCGCTCCCGGGCTGGAGCCATGGGGTCGCTTCGAGATGCGTTCCTCGCAGGTCTCCTCGATCGACGACGAGCACGTCGAGCTGAACGCGACGCTCGTCGACAATGGCGAGCCGGTCAAGGTGCGTGCCACGGGCACGGGTCCGATCGACGCTTTCGTGTCGGCGCTGCACGAGTTCGATCTGGACGTGCGCATCCTCGACTACTCCGAGCATGCGATGAGCCAGGGCCGCGACGCGCGCGCCGCCGCCTACGTGGAGGCCGCGGTGGACGGTCAGATCGTCTGGGGTGTCGGCATCGACTCCTCGATCACGCGCGCCTCGTATAAGGCCGTCATCTCGGCGGTTAACCGCGCGCTGCGCTGAGCGCGCCTCGGCGACAAAAGGACCCCGACCTCGTCCATGCGTTGGAACGAGGCCGGGGTCCTTCGCGTTTCTCAGGCGCGTCCCGGGGCCGCGGTGGGCTTCTCGGAGAAGAGCGTGAGCGCCCGCAACACCTGCCCGTCGAGGATGCGGGCGATCCGTTCGGTGAGGATGTAGGGGTCGGCGCTCATGCCGGTCGCGATCCACTGGGAGATGTGGCCGAGAATGGCAAGCGTGAAGTGGTCGGTGATGAATATGCGGTCGCCCTCGGTGACGGTCAGGTCGGCGCCGAGCTGGTCGACGATGGGCTCCATGACGGCACGCAGCTGCTTGTGGAGGAAGATCTGGAGCTCCTCCACGCCGAGCGAGGAGATGACCGAGCGTGTCTCCTCCGGGTGGGACTGCATCCACACGAGCATCGCGAGCAGTCCCTCCGACCAGTCGTCGTAGGTGGCGTGGGAGATGATCTGGTCCGCGACCTCGCGCTTGAAGACCCATACGGTCAGGTCACGAATGTCGGCAAAATGATAGTAGAACGCCTGACGGGTCACGCCGGCAGCGCGCGTGAGCCCGGAGACCGTCACCTTAGACAGTGGTGTGGTCGTGAGTGCGTCGCGCAGCGCGAGCGCGAGCGCCGTTTTCGCATCGGGGTGGGGCATCGGAGGTCCTCGTCAACGGTCAGAGAGAGGTTACGTGCGAACTATACATGTCAGAATGCGGAACCGCTTAATCCCGCGCTAGACACAACTGACCAATTGTACAGCGCGTCCCTGGCCCACACGTGAATACTCTGACCATATTGCGTCTTGACACCTCGGGCTGACCGCAATCAAAAAGTTATAAACAGGCACACTGTGGGCATTTGGGGCTGTGCTGCGTGAGCTGCGCGTGCGTCGTGGGGCGGTCGAGAGTGAGTCGATGGTCAGGTTATCGTTCGTGGTTCGTCGTCACAGGGGGTTGGTGTTGCGCGGCATGAAGAACCCCGACCTCGTCGAGTGGAACGAGGCCGGGGTGGGCTGCGTTGTGCACCCTCACGCGGCTGGTGGGAAGGCCGCGTTACTGTGCCAGGCGTGCCAGAGCCGGGGTGGTCTGGTCGGTCATGAGGACGCGCATGCGCGCGATCGCCAGTGAGGGGTTCACCTCTAGGCCGGAGAGCATCCACTGTGCCATGTGGGCGCCGGTTGCCAGGGCGAAGTGCTGGGCGACGACGTCGCGCGCGGTGGCCGAGGCGGAGCCCGGCAGGCGGGACTCGATGAGTTCCTGCGCGTTCGAGATCAGGAACGCCCATAGGTCGTTGGCCTCGATCGTCTTCATGGCGGCGGCGGTCTCGTCGCGGTGCTCGTGCATCCACAGCATGGTCGCTTCGACTGCGTCGAGCCATTCTCCCGAACTGGCGGTCAGGCGAGATGTGACTTCCTCGCGGAAAACCCACGCATTGAGGTCGTTGAGGGAGTTGAAGTGGTAGTAGAACGCTTGTCGGGTGACTCCTGCGGCGCGTGTCAGTGCGCTGACAGAGATCTTTGACAGCGGGGTCTGCGTCAGGGCCTGGCGCAGGGCTGTGCCAAGCTTTTCGCGAGCATCAATCGGGGGAGCCATTTGTTTCCTTCCTTCGACGGTTATGGGTAAACCATAACCAGTTACGAGAAAACTATCTACTCGAAAACTCTTTGCCGGCTGTTAGACCGACCACGCTGTCAGTTTCCCACACTTTGTTGACAACGCCCACAGCTGGACTTGTCGGTGGATGTGACAGTGCACTTCACATGAAATTTCGCCACGCGCGACGCCGCGCACCCCACGCCACCTGGGCCTCGACCCCGTGACACAATGGCCTCGTGATGAAGTCCTACCGAGACGAGGCGATCGTCCTACGCACCCACAAGCTGGGCGAAGCCGACCGCATCATCACCCTGCTCACCGCCGAACACGGCCAGGTTCGAGCCGTCGCCAAGGGCGTGCGCAAAACGACCTCCAGGTTCGGGGCGCGCGTCGAACCCTTCTCTGTCATCGACGCCCAGCTGCACCGCGGACGCACCCTCGATACCCTCACTCAGGTCGCCTCCATCGCCCAATACGGCGATGCCATCGCCGCCGACTACGACCTCTACCTCGCGGCCACCGTCGTCGTCGAAACCGCGCAGCGACTCACCACCGACGCTCACGACGGCACCCACTCCCAATACCTGCTCCTCCTCGGCGCCCTCAACGCGCTCGCGCGCGGACGCCACCACCCCACCCTCATTCGTACCTCCTACACGCTGCGCGCCCTCGCCCTGGCCGGCTGGGCCCCCTCCTGCTTCGACTGCGCCGTGTGCGGGACGCCTGGGCCCCACTCCTCGTTCTCCATCCCCGACGGAGGCGCCGTCTGCGACACCTGCCGGCCTCCCGGGGCCTCCTCGCCCGCCCCCGACACCCTCGCCCTCCTCGGCCAGCTCCTCAGCGGCGACTGGGCGCGCGCCGACCACTGCGAGTCCTACGCGCGCACCGAGGCCTCGGGACTCATCTCCTCCTATACCCAATGGCACCTCGAGAGGCGCCTGCGCTCACTGACCGTCATCGACAGGAGTCACCCATGACCACCCACCGACCCACCCCCATGGACCGAGCCCCTCCGACCCGAGCGCCCCTGCCTCGGCCCCGGCCAGTGGCACGTCCCCGCCCCCGCGTTTCGCAAGGGTGAAGCCCCCACGCACGTCGCCCTCATCATGGACGGCAACGGACGATGGGCCAACGCCCGCGGGCTCGCCCGAACCGAGGGACACCGCGCGGGGGAGTACGCCCTCATGGACACCATCGCCGGAGCGATCGACGCGGGCGTGCGTTACCTGAGCGTCTACACCTTCTCCACCGAAAACTGGAAGCGCTCGCCCGCAGAGGTTTCCTTCATTATGAACTACGCCTCCGACGTCCTCGCGCGGCGCACCGACCAGTTGGCCGAGTGGGGAGTGCACGTGCGCTGGAGCGGGCGGCGCCCCCGCCTGTGGACCAGCGTCATCAAGGCCCTCGAAAAGGCCGACCGCGCGACCTCCCACTGCAACACCCTCGACCTGGTCATGTGCGTCAACTACGGGGGACGCGCCGAGCTGGCCGACGCTGCGCGATCGATCGCCGAGGGAGTCGCGGCGGGGAGGCTGAGCCCGCGCGGCGTCACCGAAAAAAACCCTGGCGCGCCACCTCTACCTGCCCGACGTGCCTGACGTCGACCTCATGATCCGCACGTCGGGAGAGCAACGCCTGTCTAACTACCTGCTCTGGCAGATGGCCTACGCCGAAATGATGTTCGTCGACACCCCCTGGCCCGCGTTCGACCGCGAGGAGCTGTGGGGGTGCCTGGAGGAATACGCGGGACGGGACCGCCGCTTCGGCGGGGCAATCGACCGCGTCTCGCAGGCCTAGGCTGCCTCCTGCTCGAGAGCGGCGTCGACCGTGGCGCGCTTGCGGCGGCCCCACCACACCTTGGCGCCGACCGTGCGATGCTCGGGCTATCCTTAGCGCGCGGTCCCCTTCTCCCGGCACGACGCACACAGCCCGAAGAGCTCGAGGGAATGCTCAACATCGGAAAACCCGTGGTCGGCCGCGACGGCAGACACCCACGACTCGATCTGGGACTGCTCGATCTCCTCGGTGAAGCCGCACGTTCGGCACACCAGGTGATGGTGATGGTGCTCGCTTGCGCAATTGCGATACAGGACCTCGCCCTCGGAGGAGCGCAGCGTGTCCACGCGCCCGTCCTCGGCGAGCCCCTGCAACGAGCGGTACACGGTCGCCAGGCCCACGCGTTGCCCCTGGGAATGCAGGTCCTCAAAAATCTGCTGGGCGCTGCGGAAGTCGCTGACGCGCGTCAGCTCGTCCAAGACGGCCTGGCGTTGCTTGGTCATGCGCTGCATGTCTGGTCCTTCCGTGGGGCGTGTGAGCGGGCGGTGGAGCGCTCGGGGTGCTGGTTGTGCGTGCGTGCCACGCGCAGCCTGCGCACCCGGCGGATGCGGTCCAGGGCTGCCCTGATCATAAACCCGATCGCGTAGAGGCCGATAGCACCCACAACGATCGTCGCGCCCGGCGACAGGTCGACGAAATAGGTCAGGGACAGGCCGCACGTGCAGATCAGGACGCCTAGCCCCATGGCGATGCCCATCGTGGATCGGAAGGAGCGGGCGCCCAGCTGTGCGATGGCGACGGGGATCACCATGAGGGCGCTGACCAGCAGCGAGCCGACGACGCGCATTGCAACAGCGACCGTGAGGGCCGACAGGATGGCGATGAGGAGGGGAGAGCGTGCGCACGGGCAGCCCCGTGGAGCGCGCGAAGTCCTCATCGTTGGTGACCGAGAAGAGCGCGGGAGCCAGGCCGACGCCGAGCGCCACGATGGCCACGCCCAGGATCGTGATGAGCGTGATGTCGCTCCAACGAACGGTCGAGATGGAGCCGAAGAGGTAGGAGTTGAGCTGCGCGGATGTGCCGCCCGCCAGGCCGATGAGCAAGACGCCGCCCGCGATGCCTCCGTAAAAGAGCATGGCCAGCGCGGTGTCGCCCGACGTGCGCCCGCTCTGGCGGACCAGCTCGATGGTGACCGCGCCGAGCAGGGAGACGACGACGGCTCCGGGGATCGCCCACGAATCGGCGGGGGTCACGTTCGCGAAGGTGCCGACTAGCCAGCCCAGGGCCACGCCGGTGAGCGAAATGTGCCCGATTCCGTCTCCGAGCATCGCGAGCCTGCGGTGGACCAGGTAGGTCCCGATGATCGGAGCGGTCAGCCCGACGATGAGTGCGGCCAGGAGTGAGCGCTGCATCATCTGGGAGGACAGGAGGGTGGTCAGGGCGTCAATCATTGTCTGTTCCCGTCCAGATTCCGCTGACGAGGCCGTGGTCGCCCTGGGAGGGTGCGGTGGCCTCTGAGGAGTGGCAGTGGTCGCCGCCACCGTGGTGCTGCTCGTGGTCGTCGTCGATGTGGGGGGCGCCGTCGTAGGAGACGTGGCCGGCGCTGATGTGGAGCTCGCGGTCCAGGAGGGGGCCGAGTTCACCGAGCTCGTGCAAGACGATGAGGATGGTCGTGCCTTCGGCCTTTGCGTCGGCGACGATGTCCGCCAGGCGCGCCCGGGAGGCGGCGTCGATTCCGGCCATCGGCTCGTCCATGATGAGCAGCTCGGGGCGGCGCACGAGGGCGCGCGCGATGAGGACGCGCTGGGCCTGGCCACCCGAGAGGATGTTCATGGGGGAGTGGGCGCGGTGGGCCATGCCGACGCGCTCGAGGGCGTCCATCGCGCGGGCCGTGTCCCCGGGCATCGCCCACAGGCGACGAGGCCCGAGCAGGCCGGAGCGCACGACCTCGATGGCGCTTGAGCTGACGGCTCCTCCCGACGAGATGCGCTGGGGCACGTATCCGATTTTCTGCCAGGGCACGCGGCGTCGAGCGGTGATCGAGCGGCCGAAGAGCAGGGCGTCGCCGCTGGTGATGGGGGCTGTGCCGAGCAGTGCCTTGAGGGTCGTGGACTTGCCCGATCCATTCGATCCAGTGATGGCCACGGTCTGGCCGGCGGGGATGGACAGGGTGATCCCGTGGAGGATCAGGTCCGTGTCCCAGGCGACGTGCAGGTTATCGAGCCGCACGACGGCGGGAGCCTCCGCGTGGGAGGCTCCCGCCGTCGTGGTGGTGTGTCAGTCGTCATCACTGGCAGTTGTTTGCTGTCGTCAGGGCGTTGATGTTGTCCTTCATGACGGCCGCGTAGTCCTTGGAGGAGTCGGTCTGGGACTCGATCGGGTCCAGGACGGCCGTGGAGATGCCGAGGTCGTCGGCCAGGGTCTGCGCGACCTTGGGGTCGATGAGCGCCTCCGTGAAGATGGTGGTCACGCCTTGTTCCTTGGCGATCTGGCTAATCTCGGCGAGTCGCGCGGGCGAGGGGGAAGAGTCGGGGTCGAGGCCCGAGATGCCCACCTGGGTCAGGCCGGTGCGGTCGGCGAGGTAGCCGAACGCGGTGTGCGCGGTGACGAAGGTCTTGATCTGGCAGGTCGCGGTCTTCGCGACGAGGTCGTCACCCAGGGCGCTGAGTTCTTCGTTCAGGGCCTGAGCGTTGGCCTTGTAGGTGTCGGCGTTGGCTGGGTCGGCCTCGGCGAGCTTGTCGCCCACCAGGGTCGCGGCGCTCGCCATGCGCACCGGGTCCAGCCAGAAGTGAGGGTCGGTGCTCATATCGTGGTGGTGGCCCTCGTGATCGTGGCCCTCGTGATCGTGGTCGGCGTGCTCTTCGGTGGCGCTCTCGCCGGACTGGGCCTCGTCGGCGTCCTCGTCCTCGCTCGGATGGTTGGTGGACGAGTTGGCCTCAACCAGTTCGACGGCGGGGGAGACGTCAATGACGGTTGTGGGGGCCTGCTGCTCGATGGCCTCGTCCACCGCGGCCTGGAAGCCCGCGAGGTAGACGACGGCGTCCGCGGAGGCCAGGGCGTCGACCGTCTTGGGGGAGAGTTCGAGGTCGTGGGGCTCGGCGCCCGCGGGGGTCAGTGAGGTGACGGTGACGTGCTCGCCGCCGATCTTCTCAGCCAGGTACTGCAGGGGGGTAGAAGGACGCCATGACGGTCAGAGTCCCGTCCTTGCTGGCGTTTCCCTCCGAGGAGGGGGCAGAGGAGCAGGCGGACAGTGCGAGCGCTGTGGCGGCCGCGCATGCGGCGGCGAGGAATCTCTTCGACATGAGAATCATTCTCTGGGGCTCTGAGAATCATTGTCAAATCATTCCCAGGGTGCGGACCTCGTCAGGCAGGGGCGTTACTTCGCGCGCGCAGTCGTCGCCCGCACGACCAAATCGGCCGAAAAGACGTAATCGGCGTGCTCAGGAGTGTAGTCGGGTGTGGCCAAGGCCTCGAAAAGACTGCGCACCGCCGCCGCGACGATCGCGGCTACAGGCTGGTGGACCGTCGTCAGCCCCGGGCTCAGGTGTGACATGAGGAAAGAATCATCGAATCCGATGACCGAGATGTCCTCCGGGACGGCCAGGCCCAGTGAGGTGATCGTGCGGATCGCGCCGAGCGCCTGCAAGTCGGAGCCCGTCACGATCGCCGTCACGCCGCGCTCGATCAGGCCGTTCGTGTGAGCCGCCGCGGCCTCGTACGTATAGAAGGTCTCCTCGATGATGGGGGAGCGGTCGCCGACCAGCTCCTCCATGACCTGGGTGAAGGCCTCGGCCTTGCGCAGCGCCGGGACAACGTGTGTGCGCCCCGTCAACAGCGCGATGCGCGAATGACCGAGCTCATGCAGATGCGTAACGGCCGCGCGAATGCCTAGAGCGTCACCCGTCGAAAAATCGGGGGCCGGGATCTCCGCTCGCGCCCCGTTGATGGTCACGAGCGGGATCGAACGAGCCACGACCTCGTGATAGGGGCCGAGGTCCGCCAGTAGGTCCGCGTGCCTGCCCGAGACGAAGATCAAGCCGCTGACGCGATGCTCCAAGAGCGAGGAGAGGTGATCGAACTCGGAGGTGGCGCCCGGCGTTTGAGAACGGATCATCGCGATACCCCCAGCCCGCGCGACCTCCTCCTGGAGGTGATGGGCGAAGGCCGCGAAGATCGGATTTGTGAGCTCGGGGACGATGACGCCGATCGTCGGGGTGTCGGGGGTGCGCTCGGGGGTCGGGCGGTCGTAACCCAGCTCGTCAATAGCCGTCAGCACCTTGCGGCGCGTCTCGTCGGAGACCTGTCCGACGCCGTTGAAGACGCGAGAAACGGTGGCTGTCGAGACGCCGGCGTGCACGGCAATATCAGCCATGCTGGTGCGGTTTTTCGTCATCGACTCAACTCTCCTTTGGGTGTGTCCGCTCGACGCTTTGGTACAAATGTAACAGGAAGCTCACAATTCGGAAAATTATTGCAGAAACAAAAACGGAGGTACTACAGTGCACTAGCAGGTCGCTGACGGAGGCGACCAGCCCGACCAACACAGGAGAAATAATGCGACGTGGCATCGCAGCACTCGGCGTTTTCGCGGCGGCTACCGCCCTGGCCGCCTGCAATAGCAACACCACCCCCACGACGAACTCGTCCGAGAATTCCAACGAGACCCTCGCGACCCTCACCATCTGGGCTGACGACACCCGCTTCTCGCAGGTGCAGTCCTTCGCCGAGGACTTCACGGCGTCGACCGGCGTCGCCGTCAACGTCGTCCAGAAGTCCGAGAGCGACATGGACACCGAGTTCACCACCCAGGTCCCCACCGGCAACGGCCCCGACCTGATCGTCATGGCCCACGACAAGCTCGGCGCCCTCGTCTCCAACGGCGTCGTCGCCCCCGTCGACCTGGGTCAGGCCAAGGATCAGTTCGCAGACGTGGCCGTCAAGGCCGTCACCTACAACGGCCAGACCTACGGCGTCCCCTACGCCGTCGAGTCCGTCGCCCTGGTGCGTAACAATGCGCTCACCCAGGACACCCCGACCACCTACGACGACATGATCGCCTCCGGCAAGAAGACGGGCGTCGAGTACCCCTTCATCATCCAGATGGGCGACAAGGGTGACCCGTACCACTTCTACGGTTTCCAGACCTCCTTCGGTGCCCCCGTGTTCAACACCAACGCCGACGGTGAGTACACCTCCGAGCTGGCCATGGGCGGCTCCGGCGGCACCGACTTCGCCAACTGGCTCAAGGCCCAGGGCGACGCGGGCGTCATCTCCCCCTCGATCACCGGCGACATCGCCAAGCAGGCCTTCCTCGACGGCAAGGCCGCCTACACGGTGACCGGCCCCTGGAACGTCGCCGCGTTCCGTGACAACAAGATGGACGTCTCCGTCCTGTCCGTCCCCGCCGCCGGCTCGCAGGCCGCTCAGCCCTTCGTCGGCGTCCAGATGTTCTACCAGAGCGCTAAGTCCGCCAACCCGGTCGCCGCCAAGCAGTTCTTCAACTACCTGGCCACCCCCGAGGCCCAGGAAAAGATGCAGCAGCTCGGTGGCCGCGCCTCCGCGATGCCGTCGGTCGCCGCCAAGTCGGATGACCAGGACATCAAGGACTTCGCGAAGGTCGCCGAGGCCGGCGCGCTCGCTCCCGCGATCCCCGCCATGGGCTCCGTCTGGAACTACTGGGGCCAGACCGAGGCCAACATCGTGACCGGCACCGAGACCCCCGCCGAGGGTTGGGCTACGATGATCAACAACATCAACAACGCCATCGCCTCCAAGTGAGCGATCGTGCCGGCCGCTAGCGGCCGGCACGAAGGCTCGCCTGACGGCGTGACAACGCCCACCCCGCCCGCACCCACGCGGCGGGCGGGGGTGGGGCGGCGTTGAACACCGCGGCCGCCCAGCGGCCAACAGGCACCCTCGGTGCCCACTTCTTTCCCCGCCGTCCGGCGGGATACGTCGCAAAGACGCGCGAACGCGCACGTGTGGAGGACACGATGTCTGAGCCAGCGAAGGCTACAGAAAAGAAGAAGACGGGGCCCAAGGCCTCGCACGCGAGCGAAGTGACCAGGCCTGGTTTCTTCGTCAAGCTGATCCTGATGATGCTGATCGACGCCCTGGGGCTGTACGGCATGTTCACCGCGTACCTGGTGAAGTCGTGGACGGTGCTCGCCGTCCTGGCCGTCCTGCTCGCTGTCGTGAACTGGGTGTACTTCTCCAAGCGGATGATCCCCGCGAAGTACCTGGTCCCCGGCATGGTCTTCCTGCTGATCTACCAGGTGTTCGTCATGGGGTACACGGGTTACGTGTCCTTCACGAACTACGGTCAGGGCCACAACTCGACCAAGGAAGACGCCGTCGCCTCGATCCTGAAGGCCGCCGAACAGCGCGCCCCCGGCGCCGAAAACCTTCCCGCCGCCATCGTTGAGGACAGCTCGGGCCTGGGCCTGGCCATCGCCGACAGCTCGACCGGCGCCGTCAAGGTCGGTAACTCCGAGACGCCCCTTCACGAGGTCAAAGGCACCGTCTCCGCCGGCATGATCACCGCCGTCGACGGCTACACCGTCCTCAAGCTCAACGAAGTCCTGCAGCGCCAGACCGAGGTCTTCGCGCTTAGCGTCCCGGCCACGGCAGACCCCAACGATGGCCACTACAAGAGCGAGGACGGCTCGACCGCCTACCTGGCCAAGTCCCGCTACAGCTACGACGAGGCCGCCGACACGCTGACCGACACCGAGTCGGGCACCGTCTACACGGCCGACGGCAAGGTCGGCGCGTTCGTCGCCCCCGACGGCACCCAGCTCGATCCCGGCTGGCGCGTCTTCGTCGGCTTCGACAACTACATGAACATGTTCGCCCGCGGCGACCTGGCCGGTCCCTTCCTCAAGGCGCTGCTGTGGTCCTTCATCTTCGCCGCGGCCTCGGTCCTGTCGACCTTCGCGCTCGGCCTGATCCTCGGCCTCGTCTTCGCGGACAAGCGCATCAAGGGGCGCAAGATCTACCAGTCCCTCATGATCCTGCCCTACGCCTTCCCGGCCTTCCTGGCCACCCTGGTGTGGAAGGGCATGCTCAATACGAAGTACGGCTTCATCAACGACGTGCTCCTCGGCGGCGCGCCCATTCCGTGGCTCACGGACGGAACGCTGGCGAAGTTCTCGATCCTGGGCGTGAACCTGTGGCTGGGCTTCCCCTACATGTTCCTCGTCTGCCTGGGCGCCCTGCAGTCCCTGCCGGGCGACGTCGAAGAGGCCGCGAAGATCGACGGCGCCTCCGGCCTGCGCACCGTGTGGTCCATCAAGCTGCCCCTCGTGCTGCAGTCCACCGTCCCGCTGCTGATCGCCTCCTTCGCGTTCAACTTCAACAACTTCTCGCTCATCTACATGTTGACCGGCGGTCGCCCGAACTACCCGGGCTTGGATGTCGGCCAAACTGACATCCTGATCTCGATGGTCTACAAGATCGCGATCGAGTCGGGTTCCCCGAACTACGGCCTGGCCTCGGCCATGTCCATCGTCATCTTCATCGTCGTGGGCGTGATCGCGTGGCTCGGTTTCCGCCAGACGAAGACCCTTGAGGAGCTGTGATGCGCAGTAATACAACAGTGGCCAATCAATACCGCGCTGCCGTCAACGGGCACGGTGCGATGCCTCCCACATACCGTTCGTCGTCCCTGAGTGTTGACCGCTGGTTGCTAGAGGTCGGCTGGCGCCACCTCGTCGGCGTCCTGATGATCATCTACTGCCTGGTCCCGCTTCTCTACGTCCTGTCGGTGTCCCTGAACCCCGGCGCGACGCTGACCGGCACGAACAGCCTCTTCTCGAAAGTGTCCCTCGAGAACTTCATGGCGCTGGGCTCGGGCAAGTATGCCGCCTACTGGTCGTGGGTTGGCAACTCCCTGATCGTGTCGACCACGACGGCGATTGGCACCGTCCTCATGGGCGCAGCAGCGGCCTACGCGTTTAGCCGCTTCCGGTTCAAGGGGGCGCCGCGGCACCCTGACCGGCCTGCTGCTGGTGCAGATGTTCCCGCAGATGCTGGCCTTCGTGGCCCTGTACCTGCTCCTCCTGGGCATCCAGGACATCTTCCCGGTCATGGGCCTGAACTCCAAGCTCGGCCTGATCTGCGTCTACCTCGGTGGCGCGCTCGGCTCGAACACCTTCCTGCTCTACGGCTTCTTCAACTCGATTCCGCGTTCGCTGGACGAGGCAGCCATGATCGACGGTGCGACGCACGCCCAGACCTTCTGGACGATCATCATGCCGCTGGTTCGCCCGGTTCTGGCGGTCGTTGGCCTGCTGAGCTTCATCTCCTCGCTCGGTGACTTCGTGATCGCGAAGGTCGTCCTGCAGGATCAGAGTCAGTTCACGCTGGCGGTCGGCATGTACATGTGGGCTGCCGACGAACGTACCGCCCCGTGGGGCATCTTCGCGGCGGGCGCCGTCCTCGCGGCCATCCCCGTCATCCTGCTCTTCCAGTACCTGCAGAAGTACATCGTCTCCGGCCTGACCGCCGGCGGCGTCAAGGAGTAAGCCCGCGCCCTCCTGCTGAGTTGGCCCCGGCCTCGTCCCCTATCCCCGTGGGACGAGGCCGGGGCTATTTTGAGCGTGCGCGAGCGGCCGTCGTTGAGCGTTGATGGATCGTCTGTGTGCCCCCTGCATTTTCGCATGCAATTCGATGATGGAATATTCAATTATGTGCTAAAAATGGCGGAATTTCAACGATCTAATTTCAAATCTTGAAATAGGTAAAGGGGAATTGCATGCGACTTTTGGGGCTGGGAGAGCGGATTTGTTGTTGTAGATGTGATCTAGGACTCGTTCGTTGTGAGAGCTTGACGGGTTACCTAGTTCTATGGTTCATTAGTTATCTAATGAACCGCAGAACCCGGAGGGATTGCACATGGCACCCACGTTCGTCTCGGGGATCCCGATCTACGTGCAGATCGCCGACGACATCCGCGCGCAGATCCTGCGCGGCGCCCTGCGCGCCGGGGACCAGCTCACCTCCACCACGGAGTACTCCGCGACCTACCGCATCAACCCGGCCACCGTCGGCAAGGCCTTTGCGATCCTCGTCGACGAGGGGCTCGTCGAAAAGCGACGCGGCATCGGCATGTTCGTCGCCGAAGGCGCACAGCACACGCTCGTGGCCGACGGACTCGCATCCTACGTGGAGGAGACCCTGAACCCCGCTGTCGAAGCGGGCCTGGCCCTGGGCCTCGACATCGACGCCATCATCGACCACGTCCGCGCCTACGGCGCCGACACGACCGCCAAGGACAACTCATGATCACCCTCAACTCCATTAGTCACACGTATCCGGGAGAGAGAGAGTGAGGCGGCGCTGCGCGACATCTCGCTCACCCTCGGAGATGCCACTGTCACCGCCCTGGTTGGCCCCAACGGCTCGGGAAAGACGACGCTCATGCAGATCCTCGGCGGTCTGATGGTCCCCACCTCGGGGAGCGTTGCCATCGACGGCGTCCAGGCCAGCGCCGACGACCTACTCGCTGGCTCGATCATGGCCTCGTCCAGCCGAGACCTCGACGATGTCCCCGCAACTATCCTGATCCAATACGCCCGTCTGCGTCCGACCTGGGACGAGGCTCTCTTCGCCCACTATGTCGAGAGCTTCAGCCTGCCGGTCCGACGCCGCAAGACCCTCGGCAAGCTCTCGACCGGCCAAGCAGCTGTCTTCGCCGGCGCGATCGCCCTGGCATCGGGAGCGCCACTCACTCTCCTCGACGAGATCCAGGCACCCTTGGACGTGCCCACGCGCTACGCCTTCTACGAGGAGGTCCTCACCCTGGCGGCGGAGGTCATGGAGGGGAAAACGCCCGCAGCGCCGCTTCCTCATCTCCTCGCACATGGTCTCCGAACTCGAGAAGGTTGCCGAAGACGTCATCGTCTTGAAGAAGAGCAAGCTCCTCGCCCACGAGAGCGTCGACGACTTCACCACCCGCGTCACCTCCGTCACGGGCCACGCCTCCGACGTCGAGCGCTTCCTCGGAGAGCGCCCGGCCCTCGCCGTCATCGCCAGCCGCGAGCTCGGATCCACGCGAGAGATCGTCGTGGACCTGCGCGGTGCCTCCATTACCGATGCTGATCTTGCCGCCCATAGCCTCAGCGCAGCGCCCTGTTCCTTCCAAGATGCCTTCGCCTACCTCATCCAGGAGAACGACCAATGAGCACCGCACCCACTGTTTCCTCTCAGCCCTCGATCTGGCGACTTGGAATGGTCGACTGGCGATTCGCTTTCGGAGTGTACGCCTCGGTTATCGTCGGCCAATTTGTCATCAACTCCACGGTAAGCGCCATCATGTACGCGACCTCCGATGACTTCTCCCAGCACGTCGATCAGGCCGCCGTCAACTCCGCCTTCTCGACGGCCATCTACATCCTCATCGCGCAGATCATCACCACGACGACGGACCTGCGGGCGGCGTCTCTCAGCGGCGCGTCGCGCCGGACCCTGGCACTCTCAACCTACGTGCTAAGCGCTGTCGTTATCGCCATCGCCAGCGTGATCTGGTGGGTGCTCGCCCTGGCTCAGTCGCACATCTTCTTCCTGGGGAGCCTTGAGTATCCCCTCGGAGTGGACTCGTGGCTCATCGTCGTGGCCGCCTGGATCGCCTGCGACGGGGCCGGACGCCTGATCGGTGCGGCCTCGCGCCATGGTCGGGGCCCGTGGACGGTCGCCCTCGGCATTATCGTGGCGACTGCTCTGGGCCTGGCTGGCATAGCCGGTCCGGTCACCTGGCTGGTCCTCACCCTCACGCACAAAGCAGGCGTCACCGCGCCCATGCATCCCGCCTTCTGGCTCCTCGGCCTGATCACTCTCGCAGTCACCGCCGCCGGATGGCGCCTGACCCTCACGGGCCGCCTACGCCGCCTCAACTGACCGACAGATGCGCCCTGGGCGCGTGACCTGTCACCCGGCCCCGGCCTCGTCCCCGCTCCATTCAGGGACGAGGCCGGGGCTGTTTTGTGCGTTCTGGCGCGAGCGGCCGTCGTTGAGCGTCGGTAAATTGTCTGTACGCGCCCTGCAGTTTCGCATGCAATTCGATGATGGAATGTTCAATCACGTGCTGAAAATGGCGGAATTTCAACGATATGGTTTCAAATCGTGAAATAGGTAAAGGGGAATTGCCTGCGACTTTTGGGGTGCTGTGCTTGGTGAGCGTGGGTGGTGGCTGTCGGCGCTGTCGGCGCTGTCGGCTCTGTCGGTGCTGGCATGCGCGCATGCGGATAGGTTCGAAGTTGGCGTGCTCGCACTCGCTGTAGCGGAGCCTGCCCCTCCTGATCCGGATAGGTTACGACGATGTGGATAGGTTATTGACATCTGGATAGGTTAATAACCTATCCAGATCTGCATAACCTATCCGGATGCTCACAACCTATCCGCGAGTGCGCCGGGCGAAGAGCGCCGGGCGAAGAGCGCCGGGCGAAGAGCGCCGCAGGGCCCAGCCAGAACTCCCGGCGCGCACCTGTGGTGGGATCCATGAGCGTGGAGGGGCCCGGAAGCACCCGAAACAGTAGTTATCGGCTAGTATCGATGGCGACACGACAGCCAGTCGTGCCCCAAATACTCAAGGAGTGACAAGTGGCTAAGGGACCCTCCCGCCTCGACAACGTGATCAGCCTGGCCAAGCGCCGTGGCTTCGTCTTCCCCTGCGGTGACATCTACGGTGGCACCCGCTCCGCGTGGGACTACGGCCCGCTCGGCGTGGAACTGAAGGAAAACATCAAGCGCGCCTGGTGGAACGCCATGGTCCGCCGCCGCGCCGACGTCGTCGGCCTCGACTCCTCCGTCATTCTCCCGCGCGAAGTGTGGGTCGCCTCCGGCCACGTTAAGGCCTTCACCGACCCGCTCATCGAGTGCCTTAACTGCCACAAGCGCGCCCGCCAGGATCAGCTCATCGAAGAGCTCGCCGAAAAGAAGGGCGTTGAAGAGTCCTCCCTGTCCACCGCCGACATCGCGTGCCCCAACTGCGGCGTGCGCGGCCAGTGGACCGAGCCCCGCGCCTTCTCCGGCCTGCTCAAGACCTACCTGGGTCCCGTCGACGACGAGGCCGGCCTGCACTACCTGCGCCCCGAAACCGCCCAGGGCATCTTCGTCAACTACGGGAACGTCATGAACGCCGCGCGCAAGAAGCCGCCATTCGGCATCGGCCAGATCGGCAAGTCCTTCCGCAACGAGATCACGCCCGGCAACTTCATCTTCCGTACCCGCGAGTTCGAGCAGATGGAACTCGAGTTCTTCTGCAAGCCCGGCACCGATGAGGAATGGCACCAGTACTGGATCGACTACCGCAAGGCCTGGTACGTGGACCTCGGCATCGACCCGGAGAACCTGCGCGAGTACGAGCACCCCAAGGAGAAGCTCTCGCACTACTCCAAGCGCACCGTCGACCTGGAATACCGCTTCGGCTTCCAGGGCAGCGAGTGGGGCGAGCTTGAAGGCATCGCCAACCGCACCGACTACGACCTGACCGTCCACTCCGAGGCCTCCGGCGCGAAGCTCGACTACTTCGACCCGAACACCAAGGAACGCTGGACCCCCTACGTCATCGAGCCCTCTGCGGGCCTGACCCGTTCCCTCATGGCCTTCCTCATTGAGGCCTACCACGAGGACGAGGCCCCCAACGCCAAGGGCGGTGTCGACAAGCGCGTCGTGCTCAAGCTGGACCCGCGCCTGGCCCCCGTCAAGGCCGCCGTCCTGCCCCTGTCCCGCAAGCCCGAACTGACCGGCCCCGCCCAGGAGCTGGCTGACGAGCTGCGCGGCATCTGGAACGTCGACTACGACGACGCCGGCGCCGTGGGACGGCGCTACCGTCGCCAGGACGAGATCGGCACACCCTTCTGCATCACCTACGACTTCGACTCGATCGAGGACCACGCCGTCACCATCCGTGAGCGTGACACGATGGAGCAGGTGCGCATCCCGCTCGACAAGGTCAAGTCGTACCTGATCGAACGCCTGGGCTGCTGACTTGCAGACAGCCTCCTCGTCCGCAGCGGCCCCTCTTCGCGTGGGGCCGCTGCGCCTGTGGACACCCGTCGTCCTGGCCCCCATGGCCGGGTGACGGACGTGCCCTTCCGGCGCCTGTGCCGCATCATGGGCGAGTCGGGCCTGCCCGACCACCTGCGACCCACCGGCATCCCCTCCTGGGCGGCCGAGTCGGGGGAGGGCGCCACGGCCTCGTCCCCTCAGCACCCGCGCGATGACGCAGGCGAGCCGCGCCACGTCGCCATCCCGCGCGTGGACGCGCCCGCCGGCCTGTACGTCACCGAGATGGTGACCAGCCGCGCCCTCGTCGAGAACAACGAACGCACCTGGGACATGGTGCGCCCCGACCCCGCCGAGCGCGTGCGCTCCCTGCAGCTCTACGGCGTCAACCCCGCCGTCATGGCGAAGGCCGCAACGATGCTCGTCGAGCGCGATCTCACCGACCACATCGACCTGAACTTTGGGTGCCCCGTCCCCAAAGTGACGAAGAAGGGCGGGGGAGCGGCCCTGCCCTGGAAGCGTGACCTCTTCACCGACCTCGTGGGTGCCGTCGTGCGCGCCTCACACGAGGCCGGGGAGCGCGCGGGGCGCGAGATCCCCGTGACCGTCAAGATCCGCATCGGCATCGACTCCGAGCACGAGACCGCGACGGACGCCGCACTGAGCGCGCAAAAGCTCGGCGCCGCCGCCCTCACCCTGCACGCGCGCACCCAGAACCAGCACTACGCGGGACGCGCCCACTGGGACGAGATCGCGCGCCTCAAAGAGCTGCTCGACATCCCCGTTTTCGGCAACGGCGACGTCTTCGAGGCCGCCGACGCCCTGGCCATGCTCGAGCGCACCGGCTGCGACGGCATCAGCGTCGGGCGCGGAGCCCAGGGGCGCCCCTGGATCTTCCGCGACATTGTCGCCGCCTACCACGGTGGGACGATCCCGCCGGGCCCCAGCCTGGCCGAGGTTGTCTCCGTCATCGAACGCCACGCCGCCTGGTGCGTCGTCGACCAGGGCGACGAGGGGCGCGCACTGCGCGAGATGCGCAAACACATCGGATGGTACCTGCGCGGATTCGCCGTCGGTGGCCCCCAGCGCCACGCCTGTCCATGGTCTCTACCCTCCAAGAGCTCCACGAGCGCCTCGCCGACCTCGACCTTGACCAAGCATTCCCGCCCGCCGCGCGCGGGCCGCGCGGGCGCGCCGGCGGCGAAAAGACCCCCCACCTGCCCGACGGCTGGCTGGACCACCCCTACCTGACAGATGCGGAGCGCTCACGCCTGCACCTGGCTGAAATCGGCTACTAAAGCGAAGGAATCATGTCGCACCCATCGACGCCCGACCCCGACCCTGCCCCTAGCCTCGTCACCATCGGGCGAGCCGCCAAGAAAGCGACGCTCGGCGCGCGAACCCAGGTGATCGTCCCCGTCTGCGGGGATGCGCACTCCCTGAGCGAGCAGGTCGGCGCCCTGGCCTCCTGCTGCGCCGACATCGTCGAATGGCGAGCCGACACCTACCTGGCCTCCCTGGTGGGATCGCACTTCGTCGCCGCCAGCGAGGTCGCCGACGACCTGGTGCGCATGGCCCGCTACGTCGCGGATGCCTCGCCGCTGCCCGTCCTGGCCACCATCCGCACCTCCGTCGAGGGCGGGGAGGCCTTCCTGGACGACGAGGAGTACTGCGCCCTCGTGGCCGACCTCGCGCCCCTGGTCGGCGGCGTCGACGTCGAGATCTCGCGCGACGGAGCCCACGCCCTGATCGTGCGGGCTCACGCGGCCGGCGCCATCGTCGTCGCCTCCTTCCACGACTTCGAGGCCACCCCCCGGTGACAATAAGCTCGCCGAGGTACTGGCCGGCATGAACTATGCGGGCGCCGACGTCCTCAAGTTCGCCTGCATGGCCCACAGCGCCACGGACGCGGCCCGCGTGCTCGGCGCGCAGGCATGGGCGCACGAGGCCTACGATCGTCCCGTCATCGGCATCTCGATGGGGCCCAACGGCGCGCCTACGCGCCTGGTCGGCTCTGCGCTTGGTTCCGCGGCGACCTTCGCAACCCTGCCCGGCGCCGAGGGGAGCGCCCCCGGTCAGTTCACCGTCGAGCAGGTGCGCGCGGTCCTCGACATCGTTGAGGGCTCCGAGGTCTAGAGTTTCTCGGCCTGTGCCGGGGCGTTGCTCGAGGCCGTGGTGCGGAGCCGGGGTGCGGGCCTCGGGAGCCTCCCCCCCAAAAGTCGCACATAATTTCCCTGGGTCAGTTTTTGACATGGCGCACAAACGTTGGAATTGCAATGCCGCTATTTCAATGTGTGAAAGGTTGACAGGGAAATTACGTGCGACATTGTTGGGGAACCATACAATGGGGTCACACCCGGGCTCTCCAGCGAGACGGCATGTTCTATACACGCGCGCTGAGCGTCCGCGTCGGTTGAACACCCGGCAGATACACGTGTGGGGGCGGGCCTTGCGGCCCACCCCCACAGCGTCAGCGAAACGCCGGGACGCTCACGCCTCCTTGGGAGCCACCGTCACAACGGTCTGGCCGATGGTGACCGGGCCGGGGGCGGCGGGGGTGATCGCGCCGAACTTCTTCTTGTTCGTCACGACCATCGGGGTGATGGTGTCGTAGCCGGCCTCGCGGATGACGTCCCAATCGACCTCGGCCAGGACATCGCCGCGGCGCACGACGTCACCCTTGGCGACGTGGGGGGTGAAGCCCTTACCCTCCAGCTTCACGGTGTCCATGCCGATGTGGATGAGCACCTGCACGCCGGAGGCGGACTTGATGCCGTAGGCGTGGCCCGTCGGGAACGCGACGGAGACCTTGCCGTCGCACGGGGCGACGACGACCGCGCCAGCGGCGGGGGACACGGCGATGCCGGGGCCGAGGGCACCGGCGGAGAAGGCCTCGTCCGCCACGTCCGAGAGCGCGATCAGCTCGCCCTCCATGGGGGCCGACAGCGTCAGGTCGGCCTTCGCCTCGTCGCTGAACGCGGGAGCCGGGGCGGCCTCAGCTGCGGGAGCGGCGGCGGGAGTCGAGGCATCGGGAGCGGGGGTGGCGGAGACGCCGACCTTCGCGGCCTCCTTCTTCGCGCGCGCCTGCGCCTTCTGCTCCTTCGTGCGGTAGTCGAACAGTACGACCATCAGGAACGCGGTGATGAACGCTGCGGCGACACCCAGGCTGTAGACCGCCATGGGGTGAAGACGGGGATCGTCAGCAGCGACGTGAACACGAAGGTGCTCGTCGTGGCCCCGCCACCGATGCCGATGACCAGGCCGCCGACGACACAGCCGGTGAGCATGAGCGGGTAGATGCGCTTGAAACGCAGGTGAATACCGTACAGGGACGGCTCGGAGATACCGCCGAAGAGGCCGGCGGCCAGGGCGCCGAACGCGGTCTGGCGCATGTCGGTGTCGCGGTCGCGGATCGACAGGAAGAGAACGCCGGCAGTGGCGCCGAAGCAGGCGAAGTTCCACGCGCCCATGGGACCTTGAATGAAGTCCGAATGCGTCGAGGCGATGTTGGCCAGCTGCAGGGCGTTGAGCGGCCAGTGCAGGCCGAGGGGCACCAGGAAGGGGTAGATGATCGGGATGATGACAGCGAAGACGATGGGGGCGTGGACGTTGAGCCAGGCCAGGCCGCCGCCCAGGCCGTTACCGATCCAGATCGACAGGGGGCCGATGAGGAAGGCGGTGATCGGCATGATGATGATGAAGGAGAAGAAGGGGACGAACACCATCTGGACGTTCGCGGGGGAATAACCCGCTTCAGGAGCTTGTAGACCAGGGCCAGGAGCGGCACCATCAGCAGGGGCACGAAGACCTGGCCGCCGTAGTCGGGCAGAGGTAGGGAGAGGGTTCCGATCAGCGGAACATTCTCGATGTGGGCAGTGCACTGCAGCATGTCGTCCCTGCCTTTGACGAGCTGGATGCAGGTGGTGCTTGCGAAGTTTTTGGTGTTCGTCAGGCCCGTGAAGTTGGGGGTGAGCAGCGACAAGATGACGGCTGTGCCGACCCACGGGTCGATGTTCAGCTTCTTGGAGGCGTTGTAGGCCACCATCGCGGGCAGGAAGTAGAAGACCGCGCGCCACATCGAGTTCACGTAGCCCAGCCACGCGGGGATGGTCTCGGCGTGCGTATCGACAACGCCACAAGCCTCGAGGACCGCGAGGAACGCCAGGATCAGGGAGGCGCCGAGGAGGACGGGCAGGAGGGGGGCGGAACGAGTCGGAGAGGTACTCAAAGAACGCGTCGACGAGAGCGTTCTTGCCGCGCGCCTTCGCGCGGGCGGCGGCCTTGACGTCGTCGTTCGAGGCCGCGGCGCCCGACTTCATGGACGGCAGGTTATTGATCTCGTTGAAGACGGACTGAACGGCACCGCCGATGACGATCTGGTAGCGGTCACCCGACTGGGGGACAGCTCCGAGAACGCCGTCGATGGCCTCGACCGTGTCCTTGTCGATGACGGAGGCATCGCGCAGTTCGAAGCGCAGGCGCGTTGCGCAGTGGGTGAAGTGTGTGATGTTGTCGGGACCACCGACCGCATCGAGGATTTCCTGTGCCGTGTTGGACACGGGGGACTCCTTCCGTGGATGTGATTCGACGCTGAATGCGACACCTGACATTTATCATGTTTGTACATTTGGTGAAAGAGTCGACGGGGTATCTCACAGTAATAAATCGGTCATTTTCAACATTCTTCAGCAATGACGCTGTGACACCCGGTCCGTGCGCCGGCTCGGTGGCGGGCCCGGCCGCGTACCATGGGTTTGTGAATGAGTTTTCTGTGGCTATTCCCGGTGTTGACGGCGCCAGCTCGGCGTCTCCTTACAGCTCGTCCGATTCTGAGCGCTGGGTGCCCGAGGAGCACAAGTCTTCGGCCCGCACGGAGTTCGAGCGCGATCGGGCGCGTATCCTGCATTCGTCCGCGCTGCGCCGCCTGGGTGAAAGACGCAGGTCCTGGGCCCGATTTCGGACGATTTCGTGCGCACGCGGTTGACTCACTCCCTGGAGGTCGCCCAGGTGGGGCGCGAGCTGGGCAAGGAACTGGGGGCCGACCCGGATGTCGTGGATGCCGCCTGCCTGTCCCATGACCTCGGGCATCCCCCCTTCGGGCATAACGGCGAGCGAGCCCTGGACGCGGCGGCAGCCTCAATCGGCGGTTTTGAGGGCAACGCTCAGACCCTGCGCGTCGTGACCCGCCTGGAGCCCAAGGTGATCGGGGCGGGCGGCGTGCCCGCGGGCCTGAACCTGTCGCGCGCGACGCTGGATGCGATCTGTAAGTACCCGTGGGTCAAGTCCGGCGGCCCCGACCTGGCCAAGTCGACGCGCAAGTTTTCCGTCTATCCGGACGACGCGCCCGTGTTCGCGTGGATGCGCCAGGGCGCGCCTGCGGGGGCGGCGCTGCCTGGAGGCCCAGATCATGGATCTGTCGGACGACATCGCCTACTCGGTGCACGACATGGAGGACGCGGTCGCGACCCGCAAGCTTGACCCCGCCGATCTTTTCGACGACGAGCACTGCGCGGCGGTCGTCGCCTCGACGCTGGACTGGTACGGCCCCTCGGTGGCGCGTTCGGACCTGGAGGATGCCCTCGAGCGCATCGTGCACATGAGCGTGTGGCTGCGCTCCTTCGACGGCTCCTACGCGTCGCTCGCCCGCTTGAAGGACGCGACGAGCGAGCTGATCGGGCGCTTCTGCTCGGCGACGGTGGCGGCGACGCGCGCGACCTTTGGGGACGAGCCGCTGGGCCGCTACCGCGCGGACCTGGTGGTGCCGCGGCAGGTGCGCGCCGAGATCCAGATCCTCAAGGGTATGGCCGTCCACTACGTCATGAGCCCGCGCGAGACCGAGCCCGTCTACTACCAGCAACGCACGCTCTTGGCCGACCTCGTCGACGCCCTGTACGAGGCCGGGGCGGGCGCCCTGGAGCCGGTGTTCGCCGCGCAGTGGCGGGCAGCATCGGACGACGGGGTGCGCCTGCGCGCCGTCATCGATCAGGTCGCGGCGCTCACGGACGTGTCGGCGTCGGCGTGGCACGCCCGCTGGTGTGGCATGCTGTCGTCGCAGCTCTGAGCGTGATCGGACGCAGACGTGGGTGGGCGTCGGTAGACTGAGATTATGGCGGGTTTGATTCGCAAGGACGACATCGAAGCGGTACGTAGCGCGATCAAGATCGACGAGATCATCGGCGAGCACGTAGCGCTGCGACCCGCTGGCATCGGTTCGCTCAAGGGTCTGTGTCCTTTCCATGACGAGCGCACGCCCTCCTTCAACGTGCGGCCCCACCTGGGAATGTTCCACTGTTTCGGGTGCGGTGAGAGCGGTGACGTCATCTCCTTTGTGCAAAAGATCGACCACCTGCCGTTCACCGAGGCCGTGGAGATGCTCGCGCAGAAGGCGGGGATCACCCTCCACTACGAGGAGGGCGGGACGCGGGTGCGCACGGAGGAGCCGGGCAAGCGCCAGCGGCTCCTAGACGCTCATCGCGTGGCCGAAGAGTTCTACTGCAAGCAGCTGGGCAGCAAGGAGGCTCACAGGGGGCGCACGTTCCTGGCTGAGCGCGGCTTCAACCAGGCGATGTGTGAGCATTTCGGGGTCGGCTATGCCCCGGCCTCGTGGGATTCGCTGACGCGCCACCTGCGCTCCAAGGGCTTCACGGATCAGGAGATCCAGATCGCGGGCCTGGGGTCGCAGGGCAGCCGCGGCATCTACGATCGTTTCCGCGGCCGACTGGTGTGGCCGATCCGCGATATTACGGGTGCGACGGTGGGGTTTGGCGCGCGCCGACTGGACGACGCCGACAAGGAGTCGCCCAAGTACCTGAATACTCCCGAGACGCCCATCTACAAGAAGTCGCAGCTGCTGTACGGGTTGGATCTGGCGAAAAAGTCGATCGTGACGGACCATCGGGTCGTCATCGTCGAGGGGTACACGGATGTCATGGCAGCACATGTCGCGGGGGTGACGAACGCGGTGGCGACGTGTGGCACGGCGTTCGGTTCTGAGCATGTGCGTATCATCCGGCGCCTGCTGGGCGACCACGCGGACCCGGCGGCCGGCGTCGTCTTGTCGAGCGGGCGCGCGCACGGCTCCGAGGTGATTTTCACCTTCGATGGGGACGGCGCCGGGCAGAAGGCAGCGCTGCGCGCCTACGGGGAAGACCAGAATTTCGCGGCACAGACATTCGTGGCGGTTGCCCCGGGCGGGCAGGATCCCTGCGACCTGCGCCTGGCTGAGGGTAACCAGGCGATCGTCGATCTGGTGAACTCGCGCATCCCCCTGTTCGAGTTCGCGATCCGCTCCGTCCTGTCTCAGATGGATCTGCGCAGCGCCGAGGGGCGCGTCCAGGGTTTGCGTGCCTCCGCCGGCATCGTCGCGCACATCAAGGACCGTGAGCTGCGCGCCGAGTACACGCGTTCACTTGCCGGGTGGCTCGGCATGGACATGGGGACGGTCGAGCAGGCGATTCGGGCGGCGGGCCGCGTCGAGGTCATCGCGCCGGGGCCTCGCCCGGGTGAGATCGAGATGGCGGGTGCGGGCCGCCCCGTGGCCGCGCCCGCGCGCAGGGGCCCCGAGGATCCGGTGACCCGCGTCGAGCGTCAGGCCCTCGAGGCTGTCCTCCAGCACCCGCTCTACGTCGTCGGCTCCGGCTTTGAGGAGCTGGACGGCCAGTCCTTCACGGTGCCCACGCACCGCGCCGTCCATGACGCGATCCGCGCGGCCGGCGGGCTCGACGCGTTCACGCAGATGATGCGTCAGGCCGAGGCCCACTTCGGGCCGGGAGAGAACGCGACCTTGGCGGCGTCGCGCCACTTCGTGCAGGTTGTCTTGGAGGCGGCGGGGGAGTTTATTGCTCCGTCGGTGACGGAGCTGGCGGTCAATCCGTTGCCCGTCGCGGGCGAGGGGGATGTGCGTTCCTATTGCCGTGGCGTCGTCGCCGCGATGGTGCGCATGGACCTGACCAGGCAGTTAGGTGAAGCACGTGCGGCCCTGTCTCGCATGAATGAGGAGGACCCGCAGTATTCTGAGGTCTTCCGGTCGCTCATGCGTCTGGAGCAACGCAGGCAAAACTACACCGAAAGGGATTAAGACAAGATGGCAGAAGTGGAGAGCTTTACCCTGGACCATACCGCCGTGAAGGCGCCCTACGTGCGCCTCATCAACGTGGAGTCCGGCCCGAAGGGCGACCAGATTTCGAATTTCGACGTGCGCTTCGTCCAGCCCAACAGCTCCGAGATCCCGACCTCTGGTCTGCACACCATCGAGCACCTCCTCGCCTCCCTGCTGCGCGACCGCATCGACGGCGTCATCGACTGCTCGCCCTTCGGCTGCCGCACGGGCTTCCACCTCATCATGTGGGGCACCCCCTCTGTCCGTGAGGTGACGGCCGCCATCGCTTCGTCGCTGCATGCGATCGCCGAGGAGGTGACCTGGGAGGACGTTCCGGGTACGGACGTGTACTCCTGCGGCAACTACCGCGATCACTCCCTGTTCAGTGCGCGCGAGTGGAGCCGGACGATCCTCGAGCAGGGCCTGTCCGTCGACCCCTTCGAGCGAGTGTTCATCGTTCACTGATTCTGGGCGAGCGCCCGGGAATGCAGACGGGACCCATCCGGCGCGGATGGGTCCCGTCGTTATCTGTGACGGAGCGCCCGAGGGTGCGCCCCCGGGCGGGTGCCACGGCCTCGTCGACTAATCCGGCTCTTCGCATGTAAGGGTGTGGGAGGTGTCGGAGTGGTGGGCCGGGGTGCAGGTGGTGGCGTGGGCGGCGTGCCCGTCCTGCCACCAGTAGGGCCCAGCTGCGCATGGAGGGGTGCGGCGGTGAGTGGTTCGGTGTGCCAGTTCCGCGTTTGTTCTTGTATGTTGGGGCACTGCACCCGATCCGTAGGCAATGCACCTCTTCTGTTCGGGTGCAGCGCCACGTAACGGGTGCACCGCCCCATATCGGGTGCAGTGCCCCATATCGGGTGCAGTGCCCCCGTGCTTGTGGCGGTTGTGGCGGCTGTCGGGGTCTTCTGGGCTTGCGTTGTCTTCTGCTTGGGGCACTTCGTGGTGCCTTTGTGGCGTCTCATGTTGTGGTTCCTTAGAAATGTCGCATGCAATTCCCCCACACGTATTTCAAACGTTGAAATCGCACCGTTGGAATTGCAACGTTTTCGGGCGCTGCAGAAAGTTCGGGTACCCGAATTGCATGCGAGTTTTGGTTGATGAGGCGCCCAAGGTGAACTCCTGTGTTCGGTCGTCGTCCCACGACACTGTCCACGACCCCCGGGACGCTTCGACCACCCCCACACCCCACAATGCGAAGAGCCACTAATCCAGACCGACCGCGTCGCGCACGCGAGCCTCCAGGGTGACCGCCTCGCGCTGACCGGCCTCGTCCAGCGCGCCGTCGGCCGTCAGGACGGAGAAGAGCCCGTCCGGTCCGCGGCGCACCCATGCCGTCACCGTCGTCCCGTTGCTCACCTCCACCTGGGAGTGCAGGACGATCGACCGGTTGACGTATTCGCTCGCGTGTCGCATGAAGTCCTCCGGGTCACCGACTCCGCGCCCCGTCAGGGGAGTGTGGGCCGGATCCACCCACTCCAGGGCGAAGAGAGAACCCTCGGCCTCCCAGCGTGCCCGCGCCACGTCGTACCAGGGGAACACCTCGGGGGTAGGCTCCCCGTCCGTCGACGAGGCCTCGGCACCGAACACGTACAGGCCCGACTTCGCGGCCACCATCCAGCGCCCATCCTCCAGCTCCAGGCCGGGGGAGCGGCGCTCGCGGGAGGGCAGGGCGGAGGTCAGGGAGTCAGGCAGAGTCGTCATGCGTTGATCGTATCCTTTCGGCAGAAATCGTGCGCACAGGCCTATACGTACGTGAAAGCGTACGTTATGATGGTGGTGGAAAGGGACAATCATGACTGCTGTGAGTGCTACTGCCGCCCGCTCGGACCTGTACCGGCTCATCGACACCGTGAATGAGGAGTCGACCCCGATCACGATCACCGGACGTCGTGGAAACGCTGTCCTCATCGGCGAGGCCGACTGGTCCGCCATTCAGGAAACCCTCTACCTGCAGGGAATTCCCGGAATGACGGACAGTCTGAAGGAAGCCGCTCGTGAAGACCTCGACGGCGCGCTCGACGACGTGGAGTGGTAGCGATGTGGCGCGTCGTTTTCTCCAAGCAGGCCGCCAAGGACGCGAAGAAGCTCTCCGCCAGCGGCCTCAGGGCGAAAGCTCAGAGTCTCATCGCGGTCCTGAAAGAAGATCCGTTCGCGACGCCTCCGCGCTATGAGCGCCTCGTGGGCGACCTCGCCGGGATATACTCGCGCAGAATTAACATTCAGTACAGGCTCGTCTATGAGGTCTTCGAAGAAGAGCACACCGTCCGCGTCCTGCGTATGTGGACCTACGACGAGTGAGCCGTCCTGTGGGGTGAGAACGTCCACAGTGGGCAGGGGAGTGGGTCACATTCCGAAATCGTTAGGCCGCAATGCGGACTGCGGGCATATTCTGGCTTCATCTTTGTGAAAAACCACGACAGGAGGCCTCATGGCATCGACGCAGCACACCCCGACGGAACTTGAGGCTGCCGGCGACCTGGTCCTTCCCGCCGCCGACGAGCTGGCGGGATCTTTCCCACTGACCCACAATCCGTACCCGGCGACGCCGGAAGAATACAACGAGATCATGTCGACCCTGGCCTTCGGTAAGAAGTTCACGGATCACATGGCCCACATGCGCTGGACGCGCGAGGGCGGCTGGAATGAGCGCGGCGTCATCCCCTACGGCCCGCTCGAACTGACCCCCGGCGCCTCCGTCTTCCACTACTGCCAGTCCGTCTTCGAGGGCATCAAGGCCTACAAGCGTGAGGACGGGTCCGTGTGGACCTTCCGCCCCGGCTACAACGCTGCGCGCCTGAATCACTCGGCCCGCCGTCTGGCGCTGCCCGAGCTGAGCCGCGAGGACTTCGTGGCTTCCCTCGTGGATTACGTGCGCGCGGACGTCAAGTGGGTGCCCGATGTCGATGGCTCCTCCCTCTACCTGCGTCCCTTCATGTTTGCGTCCGAGGAGTTCGTGGGCGTGCATCCCTCGGGCGTCGTCGACTACTACGTCATCGGCTCGCCGTCGGGCCCTACTTCAAGGGCGGCCTGTCGGGCGTGGCCATCTGGGTGGAGCGCGAGTATCACCGTGCAGGCCCTGGCGGCACCGGAAGCGCCAAGGCTGGCGGCAACTACGCGGCCTCCCTGCTGCCCCAGATTCAGGCCGAGGCCAAGGGTTTCTCTCAGGTCTGCTTCCTGGACACCTACGAGGGCAAGTATCTCGAGGAGCTGGGCGGCATGAACATGTTCGTCGTCATGGCTGACGGCAGGATCCGAACCCCTGAGCTCACCGGCGTCATCCTCGAGGGCGGCACCCGCAGCGCGATCCTGCGCATGCTGCGCGACCAGGGCGTGGACGTGCGCGAGGAGAAGATCGCCCTGTCCGAGGTCGTGGACGGCATCCGCTCGGGCGCGGTCGCCGAGGTCTTCGCCTGCGGCACGGCCGCCGTGGTCACCCCGATCACGCGCCTGGCTGGCGACGACTTCGACGTGGAGATCGCGGTGGGGGACAAGACCCGCGAGATCCACAAGCGCCTGACCGACATCCAGTGGGGTCGCGCGGAGGATCCCTACGGCTGGACGTACCGCCTGGCCTGAGCCTGATCGCGTTCCCTAGCCACGGCCTCGTTGATTGTCACGAGGCCGTGGCTCCTTTATGCGGTCGCGATGCGAAATTGGTCCAAAGTGACACTAGTGTCAGAACCAAAGTAAGGGTATCCTTTCTCTATATACTCGTGTGTGTCGCGTTGATAGGAGAACCATGAAACGCGCGATCGTGGTCGTCTGCTCGTGGGCGGCGGCCCTGTGTCTGGCGCTCGCCTACCTGGCGATCGGCTGGGGAATCGACGATGTCGTCGGAGGGGCGGCCTGGTCGACCTGGTGGATCGCGCTCGCCGCCGCCCTCGCCTCCGGCTTCTTCGCGTGGGCCGTCAGCGCTCTCGGTGCGATTACCATGAAGCAGCTGGAGCCGAGCCTGCGCCACTCGATGATCCGCCAGGTCTTTGCCCTGGGGCCCTCGCAGCGTACCAATGATCGAGCGGGCCGCGTCGTCAACTCGGCCACCGATGGCGTCGAGCGCGTGGCCGCCTACAAGGGCATCTTCCTGGCCCCCATGATCGCGTCGCTGACGACCCCGGTTCTCGTCGTCATCGTCGTCGCCCTCACCCTCGACCCGGCCTCGGGCGGCTTCCTGGCTATTGCCATCCCGTTGGTCCCGATCTGCGTCATGGGCTTCCGCAAGGCCTTCAAGCCGGTCTCCTCGCGCTACCGTCACGCCTCGCGCCAGCTTTCCGCCAAGGAACTCGACGCCATCCAGGGCTTGGGAGACCTGGCCCTCATGAACGCGGGCAAGGATATGGGCAAGCGCCTCGCCGAGGCCGCCGAAGAGGTGCGTTCGAAGGTCATGAGCTACCTGGCGGGCAACCAGCTGATCCTCCTCGTCATCGACTCCGTCTTCTCCCTGGGCATGATCACCGGCGCGATCACGCTGGCCCTCATCCGCTACGAGCAGGGGGCCCTGAGTGCTGGCCGCGCCATCTCCCTCGTGCTGCTCTCCTCGATCATGCTGGACCCCCTGGACCGGATCGGACAGTTCTTCTACATCGGCATGGGCGGCATCGCCGCCAACAAGGAAATCAAGAAGTTTAACGAGCAGACCCCGCCCGTCGTGGACGCCAAGGGCGTCAGCGTCCCCGCGATCCCGGCCGCCCCCGGCGAGATCGCCCTGTCTGGCGTCTCCTTCTCCTACACCAAGGACACCCCCGTCCTGCGCGGCGCAAACCTGACGGTGAGCCCGGGCGAACACGTCGCCCTGGCTGGACCCTCCGGCGCCGGTAAGTCCACGATCTCCGCGCTCCTGCAAGGATTTCTGCGACCCACGCGCGGCCGCGTGAGCCTCAACGGCGTGGACCTGGCCACCGCGCCCCTGTCGTGGGTGCGCGCCCAGAGCGCTGTCGTCGAACAGACCACCTACCTCTTCTCCGGCACGCTGCGTGACAACCTCCTCCTGGCCGCCCCCGCGGCCACCGACGACCAGCTCATTGAGGCCCTGCGCGCCGCCCACCTCGGCGAGTTTTACGACGCGCTGCCCGGGGGCCTCGATGCGCGCGTGGGCGCTCGCGGCCTGGCCGTGTCCGGCGGCGAGGCGCAGCGCATCGCGATTGCCCGCGCCTTCTTGAAGAACGCGTCGATCATGATCCTGGACGAGCCCACGGCCCACGTGGACCTGGCCTCCGAACGCGAGATCCTGGCTTCTCTCGACACTGTGTGCGCCGGGCGCACGACCCTGACGATCTCTCACCGCGACGCCACCATCAAGGACGCCGACCGCGTCGCGACGCTCCAGGAAGGAACGATCCGATGACCCGCAGGCACCTGTCCGTTCGGCTCCTGTCCATCACGCGTCGCGTCCTGCCCCCGCTGGCCGCATCGATCGCCGCGCGCATCGTCTTCCTGATGGCCGGGATTGCTCTGTTCGCCCTGGGTGGTTGGGCCGTGGGGAGCCTGGCCACCGGAGCCAGCGCCTGGTCCATCCCCTTCATCATCGTGTGCGCCGTGGGCGTGAGCCTGCTCAAGGGCGCAGCTCGCTACCTCGAGCAGTTCGCCGGGCACTTCGTGGCCTTCCACTCCCTGGCGATGCTGCGCAACTACTTCTACGACCAGCTTGAACCCCAGGCGCCGGCGGGCACGGATCGCCTGGATTCGGGCGACATCATGAACCGCGTGACGAAGGATATCGACCGTGTCGAGGTCTTTTTCGCGCACACGCTGGCGCCTGTGACGACGGCCATCATCGTCCCGATCTTGACGATCGTGTGGATGGGGTCGGCCGTCTCCTGGACGCTCGCGACCGTGCTGGCTCCGTTCCTGCTGGCCGTCGGCGCCATCATCCCCTTCCTGGGGTCGGGTTCGACCGCGCGTGCGGCGCGTGAGCTGCGCGAGGCCCGCGGCGCGATCGCCGCCCACGTGACCGACTCGGTCCAGGGCGTGCGCGAGGTCTTGGCCTTTGGTGCGCAGGATCGTCGCGAGGCCGAGATGAGCGCCATCGAGGAGCGTATCGACTCCGCTCTGGGCGTGCAAGGTCGCTGGATCGCGCTGCGCCGAGGCCTCAATCAGGCCGCCGTCGCCGTCGGCATTGTCACGGTCGCTATGGTCGCGGGATCCGGAGTGCTTGACGGTCCCCTGACCCTGCCGCAGGCGGGCCTGGCCATCGGCATCGCGATGGGCTCCTTCGGTCCGGTCCTCGCGGTCGAGGAATTCGCCGCGGACCTGGATCAGGCCTTCGCGTCTGCCGCCCGCGTCTTCGCGATCACCGACCGCGCGCCCGTCGTCGCCGACCCGGCCGACCCCAAGCCCCTGACGCCCGGCGACATCGAGATCACCGACGTGACCTTCTCCTACCCGACGGACGAGGACGCGCCCGCACCCGCGCCCACGGTCCTGGACGGCGTCAGCATCCACATCCCCGCCGGGAAGCGCACCGCCATCGTGGGAGCCTCCGGCTCGGGCAAGTCGACGCTGGCCTCGCTGCTGACCCGCACGTGGGACCCGGCCTCGGGCACCGTCACCATCGGCGCAACGAACGTGGCCGAGGTATCCCTGCACGACCTGCGCGCCACGGTCGCCTCCGCGCCCCAGCGTCCCTACCTGTTCAACGACACGCTGCGCGCCAACCTGCTGCTCGCCGCCCCCGACGCTACCGAGAAGGATCTCGAATCCGCGCTCGCGGCCGTGGACCTCACCGACTGGCTGGCCACGGAAAAGGACGGCCTGGACACGGTCGTTGGCGACATGGGCGAACGCCTCTCGGGCGGCCAACGCCAGCGCCTGGCCCTGGCCCGCGCGCTCCTGCGCGACGCCCCCATCTACGTCTTCGACGAGGCCACGAGCCAGGTCGACCCGGCCACCGAGGCGCGCGTGCGCGAGGGCATCGCGCGCGTCGCGAAAGGGCGTACCATCGTCGAGATCGCGCACCGCATCAGCGCCGTGCGCGACGCCGACCAGATCATCGTCATGGACGCGGGCCGCGTCGTGGAGAGCGGCACCTACGCCGAGCTGCACGCGCGCGGCGGTGCCCTCGCCGCCCTCGAGGCGCGCGAAACCGCTGATCAGCCCGGCGCCTGACAGACGCGAGTGCGCTGGGGATGGGGCCACGGCCTCGTCCCCGCGTCTTTGCGTGCCCGATACCGATAGGATGCCACTATGGAAAGACTGATCGGCTGGACGAAAGCTGACGCGTGGGGCTCCACGAACGCGATCCCCGAGTTCCTGGGGGCCGCCGCCGGGGACGACCCGGTATCCGAGGTGTGGTTTGGCGCCCACCCGGACGGGCCCACGCTGCTGACGGGCGGGCAGACCCTCGCCGAGCACATCGGCGAGGACCCCAAGCGAGCCCTCGGCGGAGGCCTGCTCTACGCGTTTGGGCCGACCCTGCCGTACCTGGCGAAGATCATCGCCCCTGCCCAGACCCTGAGCCTGCAGGTGCATCCGACGAAGGAGATCGCGCGCGAGGGCTACCTACGCGAGGAGGTCCTGGGCATCGAGCGCACGGATAAGCGCCGCGTCTACCGGGACATGAACCACAAGCCCGAGATGATCTACGCGCTCACCGAGTTCAGCGCCCTCGTCGGCTTCCGCGTGCCGCGTAAGGCCCGCCAGCTCCTCGTCGGGCTGGAGGGCGAGCTCGCGGACCGCCTGCGCCACCGCCTCAAGCTCGCGACCGTGCGCGGGGGCCTGCGTTCCCTGGCCACGTGGCTCTTCGACGAGGACTCACCTGCGACCCCCGAGCGCGTCGCCGAGTTCGTGGCCGCGTGCCGCTCCCGCCTCGCGTCGGGCACGTCCCCCTCACCGCGCACCGACGAGCTCGTGAGCGTCCTGGGCGAGAAGCACCCGGGCGACCCGGGCATCATCGTCGCCTTCCTCATGAACCCGGTGTCCCTGCGCCCGGGCGAGGCCGTCTACATTCCGCCGCGTCAGATCCACGCCTACCAGTCGGGCCTGGGCATCGAGGTCATGGCCTCCTCCGACAACGTCGTGCGCGCGGGCCTCACCGGCAAGTACGTGGATTCCGCACAGCTCGTGGAGATCACCGAGTTTTCGGCGCTGCCGCCCGTGCGCGTGGCCCCCGAGCACCCCTCGGCGACAACGGACCGTTTCCTGGCGCCCGCGCAGGAGTTCGAGCTGTCGGTGACGACGCTGGCTCCCGGCAAGCACACGTCCCGCGTCGACGAGGTCGCCGTGCCCGGGGAGGGCCCGCGCATCGTCATCGCGACCTCCGGGTCGGTCACCCTGCACGTGAGCGAGGAGCAGGGCGGGGATAGTGTAGAGCTGGCGCGCGGCCAGGCCGTGTTCGTCTCGGCCGCCGAGCGGCGCGTGTGGGCGTACGGCACCGGATCGTTCGTGCAGGTTGCAGCCCCCTGATCGGGGTGCGTCGTGCGCGGGGACGAGGCCGTGGCAGGCCGCGTTGTCAAGTCGTTCCACGTGGTGGTCTTGGTTCCTGAAAAAGCCTTGTAGCTGGGGCTTTTTCCTCTAAAATAAGAGTCGGACCTCATCTCCGCTCGCTGCGACGAGGCCCGATTGTCAATCGCAGTGTGGGTACCGCGTGGGGGTGCCCGCACTGCGATTCTTTGTGCGCCTTAGAAGACGCCGCTGACCCAGTCGGCCAGGGTCTTGCAGGTGGAGGCCAGCTCGTCCTCGTGGGCGTCGTAGCCGGCGACGATGTCCTCGGTGTCTACGTCCTCGTTATTCACGGCCCACACGGTCGCGGTCTCGCGCGTGACCTCGGGGTGGAATTGGACGCCCAGGGCGGTGCCGTAGGAGAAGATCTGCGTGTACTTGTCCGAGCGCGCCCACTCGCGCGCGCCGCGGGGGAGTTCCACGATGGCGTCGCCGTGGTCGGCGAAGACCGTGTGGGTCGAGGCCAGGGCCATGCGCAGGGGGACGGCTCCGCCGCCGCCCGCCTGGTCGTTCGTGCCCCACGCCAGGGGAATAACGCCGTATTCGGGGCCCGCCGGGTCGGAGACGCTCACGCGCCCGCCGAAGGTCGCGGCGATCAGCTGGGCACCCAGGCAGATGCCGAGCACCCGGATGTTGGCGAGCACGCAGCGGCGCAGGAGTTTGCGTTCGGCCTCCAGCCACGGCCAGGCCTCGTCGTCGTAGGCATTGGCGCGGCCACCCAGCAGGATGAGGGCGCCCGGCAGGGGGAGCGGCCGCCAGGTCCTGGAGGCGCTGCGGGTCCTCCCAGGCGCGCACCACCTCGTGACCGCCGAGGAAGGCGGACAGCTGACCCACCGGAACGATCGGGTCGTTTTGAATCACGAGGATGTTCATACATCAATTGTAGTCGCGATCACGCTCAGACACCTATCGGCCCTTGAAGAACGTGAACAGCTGACGCTCGCGGATCGTCATGGAGGCAATCACGACACCTATGAGCGTCCACGACGCGGCACAGATACCCTCGGCTGCGACCAAACGGATGAGATCGGAGCGATCCCCGGGCGCCGCTCCGCTCAGGATCGTGAGGCATATGCCGGAGGTGAGGACGCATGCGCCGCCCACCCATGCCACAGCCTCGAACAGTTGAAGGACCGTCGTATCCGACGTGTGGAGCCCAGCGTGCAGAGCCGAGGCGATCTCGAGGCGACGCCACCATGTGGCAGCGGCCCCTTAGCACGGCACCGATTGCGCTCGCGGCGATCCACGCCCACCAGGTCGGCCTCTGTCGCAGTCGCCCCGCCGCGTCGAAGGTTGTCCCGCGCGTAGGGTTCATGGCCAGGACCTGGGCGTTCTGGTCGTCGCTTCCAACGAGGGTTGAGCGCACCAGGGCATCGACGTCGTCGCTGTGCGGCCAGGATTCGTACCAGCACTCATCGAAGGTCCCCATCGCGGGCACGGGGGCGAGAGCCGCGTAAAGCGTAGCCGGGGCGGCGCCCGTCGTTCTCGTCCCACGGGTAGGTGCCCGCCACCTCGGCCTGCCCGTGTGCGAGGGGGAGAAGGGCTCCTTGAGTGGTGCCGAGGTCCTCGGCTACCTGCTCAGGGAGCAGAATTCCCGTCGGATCGGCCGTTGTTGTCCCCAGGAGAGAGACGGTTCCAGGCGTGACCTCGTACAGAGGTAGCGATGAGGCAGGAAGGGCGAGCGGGGACAAGCCGGATTCGACCGAGCGAACGGCTCCTGCACGCACCCCGGGGATTCGCGACAGCGCATCGCAAGTGGCCCCGTCGATGCTGCCTTGCGCTTGGAGGACTCGCACTGATCCCAGATGAACACGAAAAGAGGCAGCCTCAACGCTCAGGGAACGAAGAGAGAACGCATCGGCGCAGATCGCGCCTCCGACCAGGGCGGTGGCCAGAACGGTTAGAATCCCGACGCGGGCCGTCCCGCTCAGGCAGTCCCTCCAGGCCTCGGACAGGAGTGCTCGCCACGAGAGTGTGCTCATCGCTGCTCCTCCTCGTCCTGGAAGTGGGCGAGGTCAATGACGGCGTCGCACTGCGCGCGAATCGACGGATCGTGCGTCGCGATCACGACGCTCACCCCGTCCTTCGCGCAGCGAGCCGAGTGTGGAGGCGATGTCGCGCGCCGTGGATTGATCAAGCTGCGCGGTCGGTTCATCTACGAGGAGTAGGGTGGGGGCGCAAGCGAGCCCGCGCGCGAGGAGCACACGCTGAGCTTCGCCGCCCGACAGATCCCGAAATGGGCGGGTCGCGAGATGCGCCAGGTTGAAGGCATCAAGGAGCCGGTTCGCCTCGACATCGGCCTGCGCCCGGCTCATACCGCGGGCCAGCAGGGGCAGCGCGACGTGGTCAATCGCGCTGCGCGCGCGAACGCCGAACGGGTTCTGGAAGACCCACGCAATGTGGGGCTTCTGCTCACCAGACGGATGGGGGACGCTGATCGTTCCCTCGGCTGGAGCGTCCCATCCCGCGATCAGCGACAGCAGGGTTGACTTGCCAGAACCGGATGGGCCGATGATGGCGGTGAGGGCACCGTCCTCGCATCGGGCGCTCAGATGGCGAAAGAGCCACGGGGTTGCGGTGAACTTGTGCCCGACGTTGTCTAGCTCGACGGACATGAGCGTCCCTCGACGGCGGTGTCGACGGTGGAGATCGGGGTAGCTGGCAGGACGTAGGTTCGGCCAAGCTGGGAAGAAACGATGGAGACGGGGATCGGCGTGCCGCTTGCAAAGACGCACGCGTTCGTCGCGTCTCCGATCACTGAGGCCGGCGGGATGACCGTGACGGTGATGGGGGCGGCGAGCTTCCAGGAGACCGGCAGCTGAACGGGTCCATCGCCGCTCGGGGCGGAACGGACGAAAGTCGCGTATTCGCTGGAGGACAGGATCGTCGCCGTCAGGGTGGGGTCGGTGATGACGCCGTCAGCGGGAACGGGGTAGTCCGTGTCCCCCAGGGTGATGATGTGGTCCGCGGGATACGCGTCCGGCGGGACGGAGAGGCGCAAGGCGTCGCGGGAGTCCTCAAGGGCGAGGAAAACAGTGCTCGTATCGACGCTGTCACCCAGGCGAACGGGAACCGACGAGGGGGTGACGGTCGGCGCGGGAATCCACAGGACGTGAGAGGCTTCGATGCGGGAGGGGACACCTCCAGCTCCGTCATTCACGCCCATCGCCGAGGCCAGGGCCGCGCGCGTGGAGGCCGTAACCCGCTGAGATTCCGCTGGAGCCCCATATCCGAGCCGAGCAAGCTCAGCGTTCAGGGCTGCAATGTCTGGTCCGGTCGCTCCGTCCACCACGTCCTGATAGAGCGGAGTGGACAGAGCTAGGCAAGAATGGGCAGTCCGTCGATCTCGCAGGGAATAGAACCTGACGTGATGGGAGTTCCCGGTGCTGCCTGGAGGGCCGTGATGCGCCCGGCGATGGGGGAAGTAAGTTCGTGAGGCGAGGCCGGGGGAATCGTGAGGGTGAGGGAGCGCGTATCGGTGAATTCGCGGGTGGTGACGGGGACCGTCGATGGAGCAGATGACGATGCCAGCGAGGCCGGGGTGGGCGGCGAGGCGATGAGAATACCCGCGCTGACCCCGCCCGCACCGGCGATGAGAGCGACGAACGCGGTGAGGGCGAGCCAGCGGCGAGAAGTTGCCATCTCAACTCCTGAGAGGGGTTGTGGTCATTTGCTGGGGTCCTCGAGGCATCGGTGCAAAATGTCGGGACCCTGGGATGGGTCGATGAAAGGTAGTGCGCTGTCGAGAGGCGTTCCGCTCTCGCGAGGCGCGCGCGAGCTCTTGGGCCGTGAAGGACGGCTCAACCGCCTTATTACGGATCAAACACTGCGTGAACAGCTCGTTGATATCCCGGTGATCCGGGTTGACTCGCATGTCGAACTCGAGCGCCTCGATGATCGGCTGACCGGCTTCGATGGAACAGGCTTGGACGAATTCTTGTTGCTGTTCCTCAGATATGGAGGAGCCGACCGGCTGATCGGGGACGCTCAACCCGCCGCTCGGGCTGAACGATGCGCCGGTGACGCCCTTGTCTGTCAGGCAGCTCAGCACGCGCTGACGCATGTCCTGGAGTTCGGCCTCGCTGATGGCAGAGTCGGCGAGGACAGATTGGACAAACTCGTTGGACGCCCACTCACTGCGCGCCTGCTCAATGTCGGCCGCCCACGGCCCCTCCGCCGCGGGCGTGGTCTGTTGGCAGCCACACGCCGTGGCTGCCAACAGACCACTAACCAACAAAGTGCTCACTCGTTGGAATCCTATCGCCATGTTTCCAGCCAAGGGCCATTGGAGACAACACCTGTTGAGTAGTAGGCACTCACGCTTTCAACACCGATGTCGCGCCAGTTGGAGTAGACAGTGCTTCCGTACCCAGAATTGAAGTAAATGCGTGCACGTGCACGATGCTGCCTGATGTTCGCGTTGTTGTTGCAAGACGAATAGAACTGATGTGAATCGTAAGTGCCGACGCTGCATCCCCATTCCGCATTCGAAGGAGATGCAGGTAGAGATGTCAAGGCAACGGTGAGGATTGCAGTGGCAAGAAGAGGCCACATTCGTTGTGTTTTCATTGTGTTCTCCCTTGAACTGTGGTACGTCCATCGCACCTGATTAAAATGATAGTGCTGTCAAGTGTTCAGTAATCAACTTTTCAGAGTTGGATAATGTGTACTGTATCACTTCCTGATGCTCTGTTGGGCTTTGCTGCTTGATAATGCCGCAGCCCCCAATCCCGGAACCCGACGCGGCGTGCGATCCCCACCGCGGCGAACCGACCCGGAAACGGGGGCTGCAACACACCATCCATTGTGTGAAGCCAAACTCAAAAAACAAGGAGCTTTGGCTGAGAAAACCCTGGGAAAAGCGCGAGGGGTGGATACTCATCCACCCCTCGCGCCCCAGGCCAGCAATCAGGCGATCACTTCGACGCGAGACGAGCGCCCTCGGCAAGAGCCTCCAGCTTCGCCCACGCAATCGACGGGTAGATGCGGCCGCCCAGGCCGCAGTCCGTCGACGCCACGACACGCTCGTCGCCCACGATGTCCGCGAACTGGCGGATACGCTGAGCCACCAGCTCCGGGTGCTCCACGACGTTCGTCGAGTGCGACACCACGCCCGGGATCAGGTACTTGCCTTCGGGCAGCGGGGTGTCGCGCCAGATCGTCCACTCGTGCGCGTGGCGAGCATTCGCCGCCTCGAACGTCAGGCCGTTCGCATTCACGAGTAGGGCCAGATCCACGATGTCCTTGAACGGGATATCCGTCGTGTGCGGGCCGTGCCACGAACCCCAGCACACGTGGAAACGCACCAGAGACGGGTCGATGCCCTCCAGCGCGTGGTTCAGCGCGTCAATACGCACGCGCGAGAACGCGCGGTAATCCTCAACGGACGGCTCCGGGTTCATCTGATCCCAGCCCTCCGCGATATCCGGCGCATCAATCTGCACCGTCAGGCCCGCGTCCGTAATGCGCTTGTACTCCTCGCGCAGCACGTCCGCGCACGCCCACACCACGGCCTCGTCGTCCTCGTAGAACGCGTTAGCCACGCGAGCCGCCGAACCCGGCGAAATCGCCGCCACGAAACCATCCGACACGGGCTTGCCCGCCGCCTCCAGCGCGTGCTTCGTGCCCGCGATATCGCGCTCCACGGCCTCAGCACCGATATAGGTCAGCTCACCCGTGATCGTCGGGAACACGACCTTGTTGTCGCTCACGATCTGAATACCCGAATCCGGATCCGCGTACGCGTCCGCGAAACGCTGCCAGTCGCGGCGCTCAGCGAACGACGAGAAAGCCAGGCGACCATCGCGGCCGGCCGGGGGGACGCAGCTCAAAGCCACCCGAGTTCTCGAACGACAGACCGCCGAAACGCGAGAAGGAGTACGTCCACCATGCGCCGTAATCAACCGTGTCGAGCATCGCGTGGCCGTACTCGCCATCGTTGACGATATCCAGGCCAATTTCAGCCTGACGCTTCACAACTCCATCAACCTCGGTCTGCAGCACGCTGGTGAAATCAGCGTCGCTCAGCTCGCCCGCGCGGTGCGCGGCGTTCGCCTTGAGCAGCTCGGGGGTGCGGGGCAGGGAACCAACATGAGTGGTGCGAATGGTCATCGCAGTCCTTTCTCTTCACTGTGCCCTCAGCCTACGTTTCGCGCGTCGAGAACGAGGCCGAATGTCCGAAGCGTGACCAATGCGATCAACCACTCATCTGCAAGACGCTAATTCACGCACGCACCCCTTGCGTTTTCCTTGCAATCACGCCCACAAGCGTCCACCCACTGACACGGTGCCCCACTCACCACAGCCCCCGACATACCGCGCGAAAACCACCCCCACCCAGCCCCGGCCTCGTCCATGAGACGAAACCCGCACGGAAACGCAGCGCTCACACTCCTACTGTGGAGTCATTACAAGGCAAAAGAAAGGCACATCATGAGTCGCCCGCTGCGCTCGGCAACATCTACCCAAGGCCGCAACATGGCCGGAGCTCGCGCCCTGTGGCGCGCCACCGGCATGACGGACGGCGACTTTGGCAAGCCGATCATCGCCATCGCCAACTCCTACACCCAGTTCGTCCCCGGCCACGTGCACCTGAAGAACATGGGCGACCTCGTCGCCGGAGCCATCGAAGCGGCCGGCGGCGTCGCCAAAGAATTCAACACGATCGCCGTCGACGACGGCATCGCCATGGGCCACGACGGCATGCTCTACTCCCTGCCCAGCCGCGACCTCATCGCCGACTGCGTCGAAACGATGGTGAACGCGCACCGCGCCGATGCCCTCGTGTGCATCTCCAACTGCGACAAGATCACCCCCGGCATGCTCCTGGCCGCCATGCGCCTGAACATCCCCACCATCTTCGTCTCCGGCGGCCCCATGGAATCCGGCGCCGCCGTCGACGGCGTTGTCGAGCACCGCCTCGACCTCATCGACGCCATGGTCATGGCCGTCGACGACTCCGTCAGCGACAACCAGCTGGCCAGCATCGAAGCCAACGCGTGCCCCACCTGCGGCTCCTGCGCCGGCATGTTCACCGCGAACTCCATGAACTGCCTCAACGAGGCCATCGGCCTGGCCCTGCCCGGCAACGGCACCACCCTGGCCACCCAGATCGAACGCAAGAAGCTCTTCACCGAGGCCGGCACGCGCATCGTCGACATGTGCCGCGCCTACTACGACAACGAGGACGACTCCGTCCTGCCGCGCTCCATCGCCACCAAGGCCGCCTTCGAGAACGCCATGAGCCTGGACGTGGCCATGGGAGGCTCCACCAACACCGTCCTGCACATCCTCGCCATCGCCCACGAGGCCGGCGTCGACTTCACGCTCGACGACATCGACGCGATCTCGCGCCGCGTGCCCTGCCTGTGCAAGGTCGCCCCCAACTCCACGACCTACCACATCGAGCACGTCCACCGCGCCGGCGGCATCCCCGCCCTCCTCGGCGAGCTCGACCGCGCCGGCCTGCTCCACCGCGACGTCCACTCCGTCCACTCCGACAACCTGGAGAACTGGCTGGGCGCGTGGGACGTGCGCAGCGGAACCGCCACCGACGAGGCCAAGCACCGCTTCCTCGCCGCCCCCGGCGGCGTGCGCACCACCCAGGCCTTCTCGACCGCCAACCTCTTCGAGTCCCTCGACACCGACTCTGTCTCCGGCTGCATCCGCTCCGTCGACCACGCCTACACGAAGGACGGCGGCCTGGCCGTCCTCTACGGCAACATCGCCGCAGGCGGCGCGATCATCAAGTCCGCCGGCATCGACGAGTCCCTCTTCCACTTCGTCGGCAAGGCCTTCGTTGTCGAATCCCAGGAAGAAGCCGTTGAGGCCATCCTCAGTAAGCAAGTCACCGAAGGCGACGTCGTCGTCATCTTGTACGAGGGCCCCAAGGGCGGCCCCGGCATGCAGGAAATGCTCTACCCGACCTCTACCTCAAGGGCCTGGGCCTGGGCAAGAAGTGCGCGCTCATCACCGACGGCCGCTTCTCCGGCGGCACGTCGGGCATCTCCCTCGGACACATCTCGCCCGAGGCCGCGGCCGGCGGCGCGATCGGCCTCGTGCGCACCGGCGACGAGATCGAAATCGACGTCAACAACCGCATCCTGCGCGCGAACGTGAGCGACGAGGAGCTCGAGCGCCGCCGCGCCGAAAAGGGCGCAGCGCCCTGGAAGCCTTCCAAGCCTCGCCCCCGCCAGGTCTCCGACGCCCTGCGCGTCTACGGCATGCTCGCCGCCTCCGCCGACAAGGGCGGCGTGCGCGTCCTGCCCGACTGGGCGTGAGTGGGGCGCCTACAATCGTGGGCATGCATGGAGAGTACAAAGTCCCCGGAGGAAAGCTCGTCGTCGTCGACACCGACGTGGAGGAGGATCGCCTCGCGCGCGTGAGCGTGTCGGGCGACTTCTTCCTCGACCCCGACGACGCGCTCACCCGGATCACCGCGTCCCTCGAAGGGGCCCCGGCCTCGTCGAGCGCGAAGGACCTGGCCGCGCGCGTCGCCGGTGCCCTCCACGAGGGCGACACGCTCATGGGGGTGACCCCCGAGGCCATTGGCATCGCCGTGCGCCGCGCGCTGGGCGCCGCCCTGTCGTGGGACGACATCGACTTCGACGTCATCCACGGCCCCGTCGTCGACCCGATGATCAACGTCGCCATGGACGAAACCCTGGTCGAAGACGTGGCCGCGGGGCGCCGCAAGCCCTTCATGCGCCTGTGGGAGTGGAACGGCCCCCAGGTCGTCATCGGCTCCTTCCAGTCCTACCAGAACGAAATCCAACAGGACGGCGTGGATCGATACGGCATCACCGTGTCGCGGCGCGTCACCGGCGGCGGCGCCATGTTCATGGAGCCCGGCAACTGCATCACCTACTCGCTCGTCATTCCCACCGCCCTCGTGGAGGGAATGAGCTTCGAGCAGGCATACCCGTACCTGGATCAGTGGGTCATGGAGGTCCTGGACAAGCTGGGCATCAAAGCCACCTACGTGCCGCTCAACGACATCGCCTCCGAGTACGGCAAGATCGGCGGCGCCGCGCAGAAGCGCTGGGCGAATGGCTACATGGTTCACCACGTGACCATGGCCTACGACATCGACGCCATCAAGATGAACGAGGTCCTGCGCATCGGCATGGAGAAGATCCGCGACAAGGGCACCCGCAGTGCCGTCAAGCGCGTGGACCCCATGCGCTCCCAGACCGGCCTTCCCCGCGAGGAGATCCTGCAGGCGTTCTTCGACCACTTTAAAGAGAAGTACAACGCCACGGTCGGCACGATCACCGCCGAGGACCTCGAGGTCGCACGCAAGCGCTGCGAGACGAAGTTTGCGCGCGAGGAGTGGGTGCACCGCATCCCCTGAGTACGGATGTCTGGCTCGGCGCGAGCGGGCGTTCCCGGGCCCGCTTCGGCCCTCGTTCATTGACGAGGCCGGGGCGGGCTTTCACTTATCCGCGCGCGTGACAGCGTCCGAGCATCGGTGTCGGAGTAACATGGACGCATGTCGAGCGAAGCGATGCAGCCGAAACACGAAACCTTCAGGCTCTCTGAGTTGCGTGACCTGGTGGCGACGGGGCGCGTACGAATCCCCGACTTTCAACGCTCGTTCCGATGGACGAACCAAGACGTCGTGGCCCTCTTTGATTCCTTACACCAGGGGTATCCGATCGGGAACCTGCTCATGTGGAAACGTGAGGCCCCGGCGCAGCGGGTCACTGTGGGTTCCATCGATATCGACGCCCCTGGGCGCCCGGACGCACTATGGCTCGTCGACGGTCAGCAACGCGTGACGAGTATTGTCAACGCGATGGACGCACGCAGCGTAGGAGATCGTCGCTTTGCGGTGGGGTACGATCTGGAGAATTCCTGCGTTGTTTCAACCCTGGGGCGTCATTCCCGTGCCGTCATGCCGCTCTTTCGTCTCTTCGACTTTGAGAGCGCCTGGCAGTGGTTCGAGGAGAACACCGAATTCCAAGCGCTGCGCGGTCGTTACCAGGAGGCATTCAATACCTTTAACGCCGTGAGCGTTCCGGCCACCGTGCTGGAGGGAGCAGACGAGGATAAGCTCCGCGTCATCTTTGATCGCATTAATCAGAGCGGTAAGAAGCTCAAGTCTTCCGAGGTGTTTGAAGCTCTCAACAGCTCCGTATCCGATGGGCGTACTCTGCGCTCGATTTCGGATGCTGTGGCTCGCTCAACGAACTTTGGTTTACTGTCGGAAGATCAAGTGCTCAATGTGTTGAAGGCGCGTCGGTACCCAGACTATATGCGCGATGGACGCGATGAATTTGGGGATGAAAGACGTAGAAACTCCGATTTCCCGGATGAGGACCGCGACGAAGCGTACGCCCAGACGGAGCTCGTCTTGAAGCGAGCGACGCGATTCCTCCAAGACAATTGTTGTATTCCACATGTTACGTTACTGCCGTACAGCGCGATTCTGGTGGTGGTGGCGCGGTTCTTCGCGTTGTTCCCCGAGCCGAAGCGGCGTAACAAAGAGCTGTTGAAGCGGTGGGTGTGGCGGACCATTGTCAAGACCATTGAGGGCACCATCAGTAGCGGGAACGTCCAGACGCGGACTTTCCTGAAGAGCGTGCGGCGTGGCGACGAATCGGATTCTGTTCAGGAACTACTGGAAAGCGTCGGTGAGAGAGCGACGGCAGATCGCATCTTGATCCCGACTGCGAGAATGAACCGTTCGGACGCGAAGGCATGTGTGTGTGCCATGTGGTCCCATTACATGCGTTCGGAGGACTGCACGGGGCAAGCTCTGACAGCCTTGTTCGATTCGCTCGTTGGAGACTACGGCAGCGCGGCTTATCTCCTCGAAGATTACGTCGGATATGACCGCATGGGTGAGGACAGTGGCGACCGCTATTCATCGCTCGCCAATAAAATTTTGCTGGTTAATGAGGAAGCGAGGGAGGATGAGGATGCGTTGCGGGCATTTATGACTGCGCATGCGGACATGCTCATGCTTCCCGAGGGGACAGAAGAGAGCGAACCTCAGATGGATCCGGAGATGTTGATCAGTCGGCGTGAGGAAGTGGTCTCCGCGCGGGTGAATGAGTTCTTCGATTCGATGATGGCATGGGATTACGTGTCGTTCGCGCCCGTAGAGTTGTCGTGAAAGGAACGCAGATGTCGCGCTATTTCCCGAAGCTGAGTTTCGTGTCAGCTTGCATGGCATCGAAGTTGGCACAATTTCATGCTATGCGTCCAAGAGCTCCTTTCGTTTCATCGACGAGTACTACTGGCGCGTGGATCGGCCTGTTCTTGGCTTCTGGTTTGAGAATGGGATGCGCCGTGAAACAAGCGCGAAAGGCCAGTTGGTTCTTCCGCTGTGGTTTTCTAACCTCCTGCCTGAAGGGTTGCTTCGAACGATTGTGTGTGCTCAGCATGGACTGAGAGAGGGAAAATGAGCCGGGCATCCTTGGCGCGCTCGGCGATGATTTGCCGGGAGCTGTCACGGTGTCCCGTATCGGGGATCCCACCCCGGGTTCGTCGGATGATGCCGTTCGATCCGGTGATGTCGCGTCGTCCTCAGCGGATTCGCTGATTCGTGCATCCATTGCTGGTAATGTCCTCAAGTTTTCGATGAAGTCCCGTGATCAGCGCCTGACGCTGCCAGGCAGCGGCGAGTATGGAGACAGTATCGTCAAGCTGCCTCCGCCGGGTGAGTACGACGCGCTTGTCCACAATGAGTTCTACGTGATGTCGCTCGCCAAGGCGTGTGACATTGAGGTTCCTGACTTCGATGTTGTGCATCGGGAGAACGTTGAGATTGCGCCCTCCGACTGGGTAACAACCGAGGAACACGCATTCAGCATTGCACGCTTCGACAGGAGCGATCAAGGCCGCGTCCATATGGAGGATTTCTGTCAGGCGGGTAATCTGCCGGGATTTCAGCGGTCGAAATATCAGAGTTCGGTCGAGTACGTGATGAAGGTCGCGTACCGGAATTACGATCTGCCGTCGCTTGTTGAGTGTGTCCGTCGGACGGTATTCAACATGTTGTGTGGCAACGATGATGCCCATCTGAAGAATTGGAGCCTGGTGTATCCGGATCGCCGCAACGGCGTTCTCTCGCCTGCCTATGATCTGGTGTGTACGGCCGTTTATTTTGATCGGCCCCAGGATATGGCGCTCAAGCTATGCGGCAAGGAGATCTCGGCGGATATCTGTCTGGATGATTTCCGCAGTATCGCCGATATGTGTCGCGTCGAGCGAGAAGTCATCGAAGAAGCTGTTCGCTCCATGATCACCGCGTACGGCGAGGCTCTGGACAAGGTGGAGGTACCGACTCGCCTCACGAGCATCAACGTCAGGGGAAGGAGCCTCGACCTGCGTCCATGGCTCCGTGAGCGCTATCGGCGCCTGTCGGTGTCATTGCTGTCCTAGCGCGGTTAGCGTGTCGCGTCCTCGAGAAAACGTGCGCGGCTTGTCCCGGGTAACGGGAGACGAGGCCGGGGCGGGCTTTCGCGTTTAACAGCGGGCGGTCTTAGAAGAGCTGGAGTGCGCGCACCCCGTGGATAATGAGCTCGACGCCGATGACGAGGATCAGGAAGCCCATGATGCGCACGATCGCGCCTACGCCGGTGGCGCCCAGCTTGTCGATCCAGGGAGTGCCGTAGCGCAGCAGCAGCGCGATGAGGGCGGCCGTCACTGCGATTCCGAGGACGATGCCGACGTGAAAACCGGCGGCCGTATTGCGGGCGGCCAGCGCGATGACGACGCCGATCGAGCCCGGGCCCGCGATGAGAGGCAACGCCATGGGGGAGAAGGACACGTCCGGCTTGGTCGTCGCGTGCTGAGCCTCCTCGTGGGTGGCGCGGCGCTTGTTTTCCAGCATCGAGAAGCCCGAGTGTGCGACGACGAGGCCGCCCGCGATCTGCAAAGAGGGGAGGTCGAAGCCGAAAAAACGCATGATGAGCGAGCCGCTGACCGCGAACACGGTGAGGATGGCGAACACATAGATGCCGGTCTTCCACGCCTGCGAGCGCACAGCGGCCGGGGTGTTGCCGGCGGTGAGTCCTGCGAACGCCGCGAGACCACCGATCGGGTTGGTGATCGGGGCGAGCGCGAGGATCGACGCGGACATTCCAGCGAGAACGGTCATCATGGAGACAATCCTACCGTGCGGCGCGTCGGCGCGAAACAGCGGTCTTCTCAGACGCGGCGGGCCCCGAAGATGGCCGTGCCCAGGCGCACGATCGTCGCCCCCTCGGCGATAGCCCACTCCAGGTCGCGGCTCATGCCCATCGACAGCGCCAGGTCAGCCTCTTCGGCGCCCAGGCGCGCGGCGGCCTCGTCCCTGATGGCGCGCAGCTGCGCGTAGGCGGCGCGCACGTCAGCCTCGACGGGGGAGTTCAGGCCAACCGTCATGAAGCCGGCGAGCTGCAGGTGTGCCGAGGCCTCGACCGCATCGATCAGTACGGCGACGTCGGCGGGGGCGCAGCCGTGCTTCGTGGCCTCGCCCGAGACATTCACCTCGACGAACACCGGGAGCGTGCCGGTCGCTCGCGCGTCGATCTTCGCGGCCAGGGCGGGGGAGTCCAGCGACTCGATCGCGTCCATGCAGGCCAGCGCCTGGTTGATCTTGTTGGACTGCAGGGGGCCGATCAGGTGGATGCGTGCGCCGGGCACCTCGCGGATCGCGTCCACCGTTGCGCGCGCCTCCTGCACGCGGTTGTGGCCGAGCAGGATGGGTAGGCCCGCCTCGCTCAGGGCGGCGGCGGCCTCGCGGCATTCCTCGGGCGTGCGCGTCTTGACCGCCAGCTCCAGATGCACCGAATCGGTGCGGCCGCACGCGGACGTCGCGCGGTCGATGCGGTCGCGGGCAGCGGCGATGGCCTCGGGAATGCTCATACCCTCATGGTAGACGGGGAGGCGCTTTCAGGGGTTAATCAGGGGTGACTCAGGGCCATCTGAGCGGCGCGACGTGGCAGACTAGAATGTTCACAGATCAACGAAAGGACACGCCATGCGTACCCTGCTCAACATCATCTGGTTCTTCTTCGGAGGGCTCCCGCTCTTCCTGGGATACCTCCTCGCCGGAATCGTCTCCTGCATCTTCATCGTCACGATCCCCGCGGGCGTGGCCTGCTTCCGCATCGCCGGATACGTGCTGTGGCCCTTCGGCAAGCGCGTCGTCGACCAGCCGGGCGCAGGCGCGGGCTCGGCGCTCATGAACGTCGTGTGGTTCCTCGTCGCGGGCCTGTGGCTCGCCATCGGCCACGTCACCACCGCCGCCGCGCAGGCCATCACGATCGTCGGAATTCCCCTGGCCATCGCCAACCTGAAGATGATCCCGATCACCTGCTTCCCCTTCGGCAAGGTCGTCGTCAACGACCCCGCGGCCTCGATCCTCTGACGCGTCCTACACTGGGGTCATGGCTCGTAAACACAGCAAGGATCACGGCGGTGGTCCCACCCGCGCCATCGAGGCGCTCACAGCGGCCGGCGTTGCTTATACCATTCACGAGTACGAGCACGACCCGGCCGCCCGGGCGTTCGGCGAGGAAACCGTCGAAAAGTTAGGCATCGACCCGACCCAAGCGTTTAAGACGCTCATGGTGCGCCTGGAGCCCACCGGCGAGTTCGTCGTCGGCTGCGTGCCCGCCCTGGCTCACCTGTCGATGAAGCTCATCGCCAAGGCCGCCGGAGCCAAGAGCGCCGCCATGGCCGACCCGGCCGTCGCCCAGCGCCGCACCGGCTACGTCGTGGGCGGCATCAGCCCGCTCGGACAGACGACCTCGCACCGGTTGTTCATCGACTCGGCGTGCCTGGACCACGAGACCATAATCGTCTCGGGCGGGCGCCGAGGCCTCAGCGTCGAGCTGAGCCCCCTCGACCTCGTCGAACTGACGAACGCGGAGGTCACGGACCTCGCCCAGGTCTGACCCCGGCCTCATCCTGTTTCTCTCTTCATCCCAGCCACCGATACTCCCGCGCCCCCCAAATTTCGCATGCAATTCCCCGGCCGTTCCTTCAGTCTTTGAAGGAGAGGTGTTGAAATCATGCGGTTTCTGAGCTCTCAGCGCCGATCCGAATAATGAATTGCATGCGAGATTGGGAAGCGAACAATCGCCGGTGGTCACCCGGCGATCGGGTCGTGGGATACTTGCGCCCTTACCGTGACTGAGTTTTTCCCGCTGTGTCATCATCGGGAGTAATGACTATGACTGAACTGAGCCGCCGCGGGCGCGCCGCCCTACTGGGTGGTCGCTGCCCTTGCGTGGGCGGGAGTGGCCGCCACACTCATCATTACGGCCTTTGATGGCTACGCCGCGCCGACCTACGTCGAGGAGGGCCTCTTCGCGGGTGCCGCCCACGGCTGGGCGGGCGCGCCCGAGCGCCTCATCAATTGCCTGTCCTACTTCACCGAGCTGTCCAACATCATGGTTGCGGTCATCTCGACCCTCCTCGCGCGCCGAGGCCGCGTCGGGGCGTGGGGGAGGGCGACGCACCTGTGCGCACTGATGATGATCACGGTGACCGCGATCGTCTATGCGACGCTGATTGGCCCCTACGAGGTCCTCTCCGGCTTTGCGCTCGTCACCAACCCGCTCCAGCACATCGTCGTCCCGGCCGCCTTCGTGGGCACGGCAGCGCTCGCGGGTCCGCGCGGCGGCATCTCGTGGGCGACGCTGGGGCGCGCCCTGCTGATCCCGGTCGCGTGGGTGGCGTACACGCTCGTGCGAGGCGCCTTCACGCACCAGTACCCCTACGGCTTCGTGAACGTCTGGCGCATCGGCTACGCGCAGGTCGCCATCAACATCGTGGCGATCCTGATTGGTGCCCTGCTCTTCATGGCGCTCTTCGCGGGCGCGGACTGGCTGATCCGCAAGGCGTCCCGGAGCTGACGCATTGGGACGCCCTAGAGTAATTCCATGACTACCGATCCCGACCTCGTTCCAGAACTTGCTGTCACGGACTACGAGGCCTCCAAACGATTCTGGTGTGACCTCGTTGGCTTCTCTCTGAGATACGAGCGTCCCGAAGAAGGATTCGGATACCTCGTTATGGGTAGCGCGCACCTGATGCTTGACCAGATCGACCAGGGTAGGACGTGGGCGACAGGTCCCCTTGAGCTCCCCCCTTGGTCGGGGTATCAACTTCGAGGTTCAGGTCGACAATCTGGACGGCACGTTGCAGCGCATCACAGAGGCAGGATGGCCGATCTTCGTCGAACCCGAAGAGAAGTGGTACCGGGCGGGCGAGGTGGAGATCGGCGTCCGGCAGTTCCTCATCCAGGACCCCGACGGATATCTCGTGCGCCTCCAGGAGGAGATCGGAGAGCGGCCGCTGCCCAAGGTGCATCCGGATCAGTCGCGGGAGGTGCGCAGCAGCGCCTGACGGCTGCTGTTTCGCCCACGCGGCGAAGGCGGGGTGACGAACCCTACCGCGTCCCGACCGTGATCGTCGCCAGGGCAACCCTTCCAGCCTCGTCCGAGGCCGGCACGTCCACGAGGGCGACGATGCGCCAGTCCATGTCCTCCTCCGGGTCGAATAGGGTCTGCGTGGCCAGCCAGAAGGTGCCGGGCGCAGCCTCATCCACCGCGTCCGCGATCGCATCGATGCGCGCCGCCTGGCCGCGCTCGACATCCGACGAAACCGCAGTTGGAGCCAGCTCCAGCACGTCCTCGCGGATCGGGGCCTCGTTCAGCGAGCACAGCGACAGGGCACGCGCACGCTGGTCGATGCCGATCCACTCGTGCTCCGCCCAGTAGTGCTCGAGCACCGCGTCCCACTCGTCCTCGCCCCACGGGGCGACCAGCGGGGTGCGCGAGGCCTCGTCCAGTCGCGCGAGGGCCTCGACGTTGTCGCGGCTCATCGCCTCCACGCGCTCGAACAGCGCGCCACGGATCGCCGTGCGGAACGCGTGACGGTTCGCGCTGAAGGGAACGGTCCCGTCCTCCCGGGCGCCAAACGCGAGTTCCGCACCCTCCGTGCCGTCGCCATCGGACGCGGGGAGGGCCTGACCCGTGGACATGGCCTCCCACTCGTCCAGCAGCGAGGGAGTCGACCGCGCGGATCAGCGCGGACAACCAGGCAATGATCGAACGCAGCTCGTCCGTCATCAGCTCGTCGGGCACGATCTGGCGCAGCGCTCGGTACGCGTCCGTCAGGTAGCGCAGCACAATGCCCTCGGAGCGGCCCACGTCGTAACGGCCCACGATCCCGGTGAATGTCAGAGCGTTTTCGATCATCTCGCGCACGACCGACTTTGGGGAAATCTCCTGATCCTCGATCCACGGGTTTGCGTGCAGGTACACCGCGAACGCGTCCCCCCAGCAGATCGGCCAGCGGGCGCGGCCACGTCACCTCCTCGAGGGCGGCCATGCGCTCGTCGTACTCCATGCCCTGCGCCTTCATCGCTGCTACGGCCTCGGCGCGCGCCGCCTTCTCCTGCGCGAACAGGAGTGGGCGCGGATCCTCCAGGACTGACTCAATGACCGAAACGACGTCCAGGGCGAACGTCGGGGACTCCGGATCCAACAGCTCGAGCGCCGCCAGCGCGAAGGGAGAGAGCGGCTGGTTGAGTGCAAAGTCGTCCGGCAGGTCGGTGGCCGCACGCAGGCGAGGCTCACCCGACGCCGAGGCCTGCGCTGAAGACACGTGCTCGACGACGCCCGCCTGCTTCATCGACGTGTAGATCTCACCCAGGCGGCGCAGGTGCGGGTTGCGGTCGGTGACCGGATCGTCGTTGTTGCGCGCCAGCCACACGAGGTGCTCGCCCGGGTCGCGCCCGGCCGCAGGAGCCCCGGCCAGCACGTTGAGGACCATCGCGTGCGTCATCTCGAAACGGCTGGTGAGCTGCTCGGGAGCCGCGTCCACGAGACGCTCGAACGTTGAGCGCGTCCACGAGATCTCGCCCTCGCCCGGGCCCTTGCGCTTCTTCGCCGACTTCTTCGCGGCCCGCTTGGCCTCGCGCGCGTCGCGGGCCACCTCCTGCGCGGCGCTCAGGCGTGCGCGCTCACGGGCGGCGTCCACCTCGTGCTCGGGGGCCAGGACGCGCACGAAACCGACCGTGTCGAAGCCGGCGCGGCCCGCGCGCCCCGCGATCTGGTGGAACTCGCGCGCGCTCACGTGGCGCATGCGCCGCCCGTCGTACTTCACGAGCGACGTCATCAGAACCGTGCGGATCGGCACGTTGATGCCCACGCCAAGGGTGTCCGTGCCGCACACGATCGGCAGCAGGCCCGCCTGCGTGAGGCGCTCGACGAGGCGGCGGTAGCGCGGCAGCATGCCCGCGTGGTGCACGCCGATGCCCTGCGCGAGCAGCGACTTGAGGGTCTGCCCGAATCCCTTCGCAAACGACACGCCCGCCAGCTGCGCGGCGATCGCCTTCTTCTGCTCGGGCGAAATCAGCGACGAACGGTCGAAAGACTGCGCGGTCGCGACCGCGTCGCGCTGGGAGAAGTGCACGATGTAGACGGGCCAACGGCCCTCGCCCAGCAGCCGCTCGACCGTATCGGGCAGGCGATCCACGACGTACTCGAACTCGAGGGGCACGGGACGCTCCGCATCGTCGATGAGGGAGACGTCGCGCCCGGTGCGCTCCTTCCACGCGCGCACGAAACGCGTCGTGTCGCCCAGCGTCGCGCTCATTGCCACCACCTGCGGGGTCCTCAGCTCCAGGAGCGGCACCTGCCACGCCCAGCCGCGCTGACGGTCCCCGTAGAAGTGGAACTCGTCCATGACGATCATGTCCGCGTCCAGCGTCGGCCCCTCACGCAGCGACTGATTCGCGAGGATCTCAGCCGTGCAGCAGATGATGGGCGCGTCGGCGTTGAGAGACACGTCGCCGGTCACCATGCCGACGTTATCCGCGCCGAACAGGGACACCAGGTCAAAGAACTTCTCCGAGACCAGGGCCTTGAGCGGCGCCGTGTAGTAGGAGCGGCCCCCGTGTGCCATCGACGTGAAGTGCGCGGCCAGCGCGATCATCGACTTGCCCGACCCCGTGGGGGGTCGCCGCGATGACGTGGTTGCCCGCCAGGATCTCTACCAGGGCCTCCTCCTGGTGGGGGTAGAGCGGACGCCCGGTGCCCTGCGCCCAGGAGGTGAAGGCCTCGTACAGGGCGTCGTCATCCCTCAGCTGCCCCGCGTCCTCTAGGTCGTCCAGGATCTGGTTCAAAGTCGCGCTCATGCCTTCATTGTCCCAGAGTGCGCCCACGTCTGCGTCCCCGCGCCGCCGGGCGCTTTCCGCAGCTCATGGACGAGGCCGGGGCCGGTCAGGCGCAGACGTGCGGCCGTGCGTGTGGCGAGACGTCGCCTGCCGGAAGGAGGGCCCTGTGGCAAGATGAACTGGTCCCATACAACGAGCGGGTGCGGCCCGCGACGCGCGCGAGACCCCGCGACCTATCCACGGCCTCGCCCATTGACACCCCGGGAGGTTCCTGTGGAACAGATAGCTGCAATCGAAAAGGACATCGCCGACTGGATCGCGCTGCACTTGACGATCGTTATCCTGATCGGCGTCGGCCTCTTCCTCACGGGACGTTCCGCGGTCGTCCAGGTGCGCCTCTTCCCGGAGATGATCCGCACGGTCCTGGGCTCGCGTAAGGGAGCCGACGGCGGCATTTCCTCCTTCCAGGCCTTCGCGATCTCGCTGGCCGCCCGCGTCGGCATCGGCAACGTCTTCGGCGTGGCCGCGGCCCTCCTCATGGGCGGTCCCGGCGCGATCTTCTGGATGTGGGTCGTGGCCCTGGTCGGCATGGCGACCGCGTTCTTCGAGGCGACCCTCGCCCAAATCTTCAAGGTGCGTCACTCCGACGGCTCCTTCCGCGGCGGCCCCGCCTACTACATGAAGCGCGGCATGAAGAGCCGCGGCATGGCCAATGTCTTCGCCGTCATCACCGTCATCACCTGCGGCGTCGTCATCACCTCCGTGCAGTCCAACGCCATCGCCGGTACGCTGACCGCCGCCTTCGGTGAGTCCGCCCGGCAGCCCCTGCCCGGCGCGGGCGGCTTCTCCGCGGCGCAGCTGACCGTCGCCGGCCTCATTTTCGTCTTCTCCGCGATGGTCATCTTCGGCGGCATCCGCACGGTCGCCCGCGTCACCGAATGGATGGCCCCGATCATGGCGACCGTCTACGTCATCATGGTCGCGATTATCTGCTCATGAACATCTCGCAGTTCGCCACCGTGCTGGGCCAGATCTTCTCCTCCGCCTTCTCCATGGACGCCACCGTGGGTGGCCTGGGCGGCGGCATCGTCGCCGCGATGATCAACGGCACCAAGCGCGGCCTCTTCTCCAACGAGGCCGGCCAGGGCACCGCTCCGAACGCGGCGGCGACCGCGACCGTGTCTCACCCCGTGCGCCAGGGCCTCATCCAGTCCCTCGGCGTCTTCATCGACACCATCGTCGTGTGCACCGCGACCGCCTTCGTCATCCTGCTCGCGGGTCCCGACGTGTGGGGCCGCGAGGGCGTAGATCCCTCGAACCTGACGACCCTCGCCGTCGCCAACGAGCTGGGCGCGTGGACGATCGTCCCCATGGCCATCCTGATCTTCGTCCTGGCCTACTCCTCGGTCATCGCGGCCTACGTCTACTCCGACACCAACATGTCCTTCGTGTTCGGCGACGCGCGTTGGGCGACCTGGACCGTGCGCGTCGTGTGCGTGGCCTCGGCGACGATCGGCGCACTGCTGAGCTCGACGTCGTGTGGAACGCCGTCGACATCGCGATGGCCGTCATGACGATCACGAACCTGGTGGCCCTCGTGTTCCTGTGGCGCTGGGTCATCGGCGCCCTGTTGGACTATCAGCTCCAGCGCAAGGCCGGTGTGGACGATCCCGTCTTCGTTGGCCGCAATAACCCCCTCCTGCCGCGCGACGTCCCGGGCAACGTCTGGAAGCGCCCCAAGGCGGGCAAGCACTGACCTCGGCGCTTCGTCCGAGGCCAGGGCGCTCGCGGGTTAGGCTACTGCCATGAGAATCGCACGTTTCTGATGGTACGAATCCGGTGTACGGCGCCCTGGAGGAGGGCTCGACGAGGATCGTGGGGCTCAAGGGTGATCCGCTGTTTTCGCCCGTGGAGCCCTCCGGCCAGATCTACGAGCTGGACGAGGTCCGTCTGCTCTCCCCGGTGATCCCGCGCTCGAAGGTCGTGGGCATCGGTGACAACTACTCGGACACACCGATCCCGGCGGATGAGCGCCCTGAGCCGCCGATCTTCCTGAAGGCCAATACCTCGGTCGTGGGTCCCGACGATCCGATCGCGATCCCCGCATGGTCGAACAAGGTTGCCTTCGAGGGCGAGCTCGCGATCGTCATCAAGTCCCTGGCCAAGGACGTGAGCGTGGAGGACGCGCCGCAGGTGATCCTCGGCTTCACGATCGCCAACGACGCGACCGCGCGCGACGCGATGACGGGCGGCCCCTGGTCGCGCGGCAAGTCTTTTGACTCGGCGTGCCCGCTGGGACCGTGGATCACGGTCGATCCGACGCTTGACGTCACGAACCTGGCGATCCGCTCCTACCTGAACGGGGAGAAGGCTCAGAACAGCTCGACCGCGAACATGATCTGGAACCCCTTCGAGCTGGTCTCTACGTGTCTCGCCAGATGACGCTGCTGCCCGGCGACGTGATCGCCACGGGCGCGCCCGCGGGCGCCGGCCTCGTCGATGTGGGGGATCGCGTGGAGATCGAGATTGAGGGCATCGGCACCCTGACGAATCCCGTCGTCCGAGCCTAATTGTGTGACCTGTGTGATAGGATTGCGTCGCTTTGACAATATCTCCGTCGCATAGGAGCACACCGTGAACGAGCCGCAAAACTCCGGCGCTCTGGCCGTCGAAATGGCCGGCCTGGACGTCATCCCCGAATCCGATCGCAAGGGAAAACCCTCTGACCTGTTCATGCCGTGGTTCGCGGCGAACATCTCGGTCCTGGGCATCTCGTGGGGCTCGTGGGTCCTTGGCTTCGGGCTCTCCCTGGCCCAAGCGGTCGTTGTGTCCGTCGTGGGTGTTGCGCTCTCGTTCGTCGTGTGTGTGGCCTTATCGCCATCGCGGGCAAGCGCGGATCCGCCCCGACGCTGGTCCTGTCGCGCGCGGCCTTCGGCTTCAACGGCAACCGCGTGTCGGCGGCGATTTCGTGGATCCTGACGGTGGGCTGGGAGACTTTCCTGGCGATCATGGCCGTCCAGGCCACGGCCACGGTGATGGGGGCGCTCGGCTTCACGAACCACGTCGTCGCCCAGATCATCGCGCTGATTCTCGTCGTCGTGCTGGCGGCGGGTTCGGGCATCCTCGGTTTCGAGGCGATCATGAAGGTCCAGACGTGGATCACCTGGGCCACCGCGGCCCTGACGATTGTCTACCTGGTGCTGGTCGCCCCGACGATCGACTTCGCGGTCCTCTCCTCACGCCCCTCGGCGCCCCTGACCGCGGTGCTCGGCGCGGGCTGCATGCTCCTTGTGGGCTTCGGCTTCGGCTGGATTAACGCGGCCGCCGACTACTCGCGCTACCTGCCGCGCGCCGCCTCGACGCGGGGCGTGGTCGGCTGGACGACGGTGGGCGCGGCGCTGCCCACGGTCATCCTGGTCTTCTTCGGCATCCTCCTGGTGGGCTCTGCCGACGAGTCCCTCTCTGAGGCGATCGGTAATGATCCGATTGGCGCGCTCACGACGCTGTTGCCCACCTGGTTCCTTGTCCCCTTCGCCCTGGTCGCGATCCTTGGTCTCATCGGTGGCATCGTCATGGATATCTACTCGTCGGGCCTGTCGCTTCTGGCTACGGGCGTGCCCGTCTCGCGCCCGGTCGCCACCGCGATTGACGGCACGATCATGACGGTCGGAACGATCGTCGTCGTGTTCTTCGCGGACTCCTTCCTGACCCCCTTCACGGCGTTCCTCACGACCCTGGGTGTTGTGATCGCCGCGTGGGGTGGCGTCATGCTCGCGGACATCGCGCTGCGTCGCAAGGACTACGACGAGCCCTCCCTCTTTACCCCCTCGGGCCGCTACGGCTCGGTGAACTGGGGTGCGGTCGCCTCCCTGATAGTCGGCTCGCTGGTGGGCTGGGGCCTCGTCGTTAACGCGAGTGCCTCCTGGTTGTCCTGGCAGGGCTACCTCCTCGGCCCCCTTGGAGGTCGCGAGGGTGACTGGGCGGGCGCCAACATCGGCATCCTCCTGGCGATGGTCGTCGGCTTCGTCGGCTACTGGGTGACCAGCGTGGGGCGCGTGCGCGCGCAGGAGAAGCTGCCCTCGCGCACCTACGCGCAGGGCGCGGACGAGGGCGAGCAGTGAGCGTCGACCCGCGCTTCCCCCAGGCTCTCCTCGACGAGGAGGCCGTGGCCGGCGCCCGGGTCCTCACCTCTCTTGCGGGGCGCCCGGACACGCTTGTCGTGCTCGGCTCTGGCTTGGCCGAGGCTCTCGACGAGGCCTGGGGAGCCCCCGCGGCCACCGTGCAACTGGGTGACATCCCCGGTGTTGTCACGCCGGTTGCGGATGGGCATGGCGGCGAGCTGCGCGCCTATGAGACGAGTGGGGGAGTGGTCCTCGTGGCCACGGGCCGCACCCACCTGTATGAGGGGCTGGGTGCCCGCCCCGTGACGGCCCTTGCCCGAGCTGCGGTTGCGGCGGGGATCAGCCGCGCGGTCCTCACGAACGCGAACGGCTGCCTGAAGCCCTGGAACCTGGGCGACGTCATGGCGATCACCGACCACGTGAACCTCAGCGGCGCCTCGCCCTTCGATGGGCCGCTGTTCCTGGACGTGTCGGCCGTGTGGGACGCCCAGATGACGGGGGCTCTGCGCGGGGTCTGCCAGCGTGAGGGGACTTACGCGATCCTGCGCGGCCCCGAGTACCAGACGATGGCGGAGACCCGCATCCTCGCGGGCCTGGGTGTCGATTGCGTGGGCATGTCGACCGTCATGGAGGCGATCACCCTGCACGCCCTCGGCGTGCGCGTCGCCGGCATGTCGGTTGTCTCCGACTTGTCGTTCGCCGATGCCCCGACGGATCCGACCGCCGTCGTCGAGGCGGCTTCTGCGGCCCGCCAGACCGTTGTCGCTGGCATCGAGGCGGCCCTGGGAGCCTAAGCGTACAAAATCAGACACACACGAGGCCGTGGCCGGGAGGTGGATGTTCACCGCTGCCGGCCACGGCCTCGTATCATTCGAGAAAAGATCAGAGCAGGCCGAGCACCCGCTCCACAATCCGCGCGGCCACGTCGGGTGCACACGCCAGGTTGATGCGCGCCCACGAGGCGTAGTCGGCGCCCAGGGTGCGGCCCTCATTGGCGGCGATGTGGGCGCGCTCGCGCAGCGTCGCGGCGGGGGAGAGGGGGCCCAGGTCCACGCCCTCGAAGCCCCACCAGGTCAGGTACGTGCCCTCGGGGCGCACGAAGTCGATGGGAGTGTCATCCAGGGCGCGCTCCACCAGGTCGACGTTCGAGCGGATCAGATCTTTGACCTCGCGCTGCCAGGCATCGCCGCGCTCGTAGGCGGCGATCGCGCCGAGCGCGCCGATGACGTTGGCGTCGTGGCGCACGTCGGCGGCAAACACATCCCAACGCTCGCGCAGAGCCTCGTCGGGCAGGATCACCTGCGCGGAGGGAAGCCCTGCGATGTTCCACCCCTTCGACGCCGCGGTCGCCGTCACCGTGTGGGAGGCAAACGAGGGGCCGAGGCTCGCGTAGGAGACGAACGGGACCTGCTCATCCAGCACCAGGGAGGAGTGGATTTCGTCGGAGAACACGAGGGCGTCGTAGTCGGAGACCACGTCGTGCAGGGCGCGCAGCTCGTCCTCACGCAGGACGCGGCCGACCGGGTTCCACGGGTTGCACAGGATGACCAGGCCCGCCCCGGCCTCGAGCCCCGCGCGAATCCCCTCCAGATCGAGCGCCCACCCGCGCCCGAGCGCGCGCGTGCCGCGCAGGGAAGGAACCTCGATGACGGGATGATCGAACTTGCCCGGAATCGTCAGGAAAGGCATATAGGCGGGCGTCGGGACGATGATCGGCGCTCCCGGGCGCACCAGGTGATCGATCGTCGCCTCAAGCGCGGGCAGCACCGACGCAACCAGGCGAACCTGCGAGGCGTCCACATCCCAGCCGAAGCGACGCTTCTGGAACTCCGCGGTCGCGCCCGCGATGCGCGGCTCCAACCACGTCGGCTGGTAGCCGAGCAGGCCGTCGTCGATCGCTCCTTCATCGCGTCGGCCACCTCGGGGGCCGTACCGAAGTCCATTTCCGCCACCCACGCGCCGATCGTCGGCTCGCCGCTCGCGGTCGTGATGCCCGTCCATTTCAGGGAGCCGGTGCGGTAGAGGTGGGAGTCGGAAAAGAGTCGAACGGACACGGTGTCCTCCATCGAGTAGCGGCGGATGCGGCCAGGCCGATCCCTGTCATGCGTCCAGCGTATTCGCGTGCCCGGCGCGCGTCGCAGCGCGCCCACCCATCAAGCAAATGCAACAGCCACCCCTGGAGTAGGATGGGAGAATCATGAGTGAAACAACTGCCACCGGTGCCGACGTTCGCGTCCGCTTCTGCCCCTCGCCCACAGGAACCCCTCACGTCGGCATGGTCCGCACGTGCCTGTTCAATTGGGCCTACGCCCGCCACACGGGAGGAACCTTCGTCTTCCGCATCGAAGACACGGATGCCGCCCGCGACTCCCAGGAGTCCTTCGACCAGATCATCGAGTCCCTGCAGTGGCTGGGTCTCGACTGGGACGAGGGCGTCGGTAAGGGCGGCCCGCACGGCCCCTACCGCCAGAGCGAGCGCATGGACATCTACCGCGACGTGGCTGCGCGCCTGCTGGAGGCCGGCTACGCCTACGAGTCCTACTCGACCCCCGAGGAGATCGAGGAGCGTCACCGCGCCAAGGGAGAGGATCCCAAGCTTGGCTACGACGGCTTCGATCGCAACCTGACCCAGGAGCAGATCGCTGCCTTCCGTGCCGAAGGCCGCCAGCCCGTCCTGCGCCTGCGCATGCCCGACGAGGACATCACCTTCACGGACCTGATCCGCGGCGAGATCACCTTCAAGGCCGGCTCCGTTCCGGATTACGTCATCGTGCGCGCCAACGGCCACCCGCTCTACACGCTGGTGAACCCGATCGACGACGCGCTCATGGAGATCACCCACGTCCTGCGCGGCGAGGACCTGCTCTCCTCGACGCCGCGCCAGATTGTCCTGTACCGCGCGCTTGAGGCGATCGGCGTCGCCAAGTTCATGCCGCGCTTCGGTCACCTGCCCTACGTCATGGGTGAGGGTAACAAGAAGCTCTCGAAGCGCGACCCCGAGTCGAACCTGCTGCTGCATAAGGCCGCCGGCATGATCCCCGAGGGCCTCAACAACTACCTGGCCCTCCTGGGCTGGTCGATCGCGCCGGACCGCGACATCTTCTCCATGGAGGAGATGGCGCGCGCTTTCGACATCTCGGACGTGAACCCGAACCCGGCGCGCTTCGACCAGAAGAAGGCCGTTGCCATTAACGCCGAGCACATTCGCCTGCTGGATGGCGAGGACTTCCGCGGCCGCCTGGTGCCCTTCCTGCACCGCGATGAGCTGGTGTCGGCCGACTCCTTCGAGGCGCTGACCGATCGCGAGCGTGAGATCCTCACCGAGGCCGCCCCGCTCGTCCAGACACGCATCCAGGTTCTCGGCGAGGCCTCGGGCATGCTCGGCTTCCTCTTCGTCGCCGACGACGCCCTGGAAACGGACGAGAAGGCCGTCTCCAAGCTCAAAGACAACGCCGCCGACGTCCTGGACGCCGCCATTGAGACCGTCGAGGGCCTGACCGAGTTCACGACTGCCTCCCTTGAGGAGTCGCTGCGAGCGCGCATCGTCGACGAGATGGGCGTGAAGCCCCGCCTGGCCTTCGGCCCGCTGCGCGTCGCCGTGACCGGCCGCCAGGTCTCGCCTCCGCTGTTCGAGTCCATGGAGATCCTGGGCCGCGAGTCCTCGCTGGCCCGCCTGCGCGCCCTGCGCGCTTCCCTGGCCTGATCGCCGCGCTCAGCCCCGGCCTCGTCGCCCTCATTCGGGCCGAGGTCGGGGCTTCGTCGTGGGAGCGCGTGCCTCAAGCGGTCGTTCGGGTGCGTCGGGAGCCCACTCTTCATGCGTGATGGGTGCCACGGTCTTTCGATTTGGCAGGCGCGGTTCTCTCCGCTAAAGTTATCTCCTGTCGCCAGCGACGTGAGAACGAAGCGGGTGATACCCAATGGGGTATGGTGTAATTGGCAACACAGCTGATTCTGGTTCAGCCATTCTAGGTTCGAGTCCTGGTACCCCAGCGATCTGAGACGCGAGTTTCAGGTGGGCCCCCATCGTCTAGCGGCCTAGGACGACGCCCTCTCACGGCGTTAACACCGGTTCAAATCCGGTTGGGGGTACGGATTCATCAGTGAATCAAGGCCCCCATCGTCTAGCGGCCTAGGACGACGCCCTCTCACGGCGTTAACACCGGTTCAAATCCGGTTGGGGGTACCACGAACCTCGTCACCGATTCGGTGGCGAGTTTTTTTGTTTGCCCCAGCTCCGCGCTTTCGCTTGTCCTTTGCAGAAAACTTTCCTGACCCTCACACAGTGTCTAACCTATGAAACAGCCCCGACAAAAGGGGACCGTTTTGACGAGGGAGTCTTCCGTGATATACCGACACAACAGGACGCTGCTGCGTCGCGCCCTGGGCGTGGGCACTGCGCTAGCACTGATGGGGGGTGCGCTCCCAGCCGCCTGGGCGGAACCGGCCGAGGAGGCGACAAACCACGATGCGGGAACGCAGGGAGCTGACGCCGCGGGCGCTGGAGCCGGCGACAACGTACTGGTGACAATCCCCGGTAACCATAATAAGGTCATGGGCTGCGACGCCGACTGGGCACCCGAGTGCGAGAAAGCCGCGCTGACTCGCGACGCCACCGGCGTCTACACCGCCACCTTCACCCTCCCCGCCGGCGATTACGAGTACAAGGTCGCCGAAGGCGGCTCGTGGGACGCCTCCTACGGCCAGGGGGGAGCGCCTGGTGGAGCGAACATCGCCTACTCCCTGACGCAAGAAACCGCCGTCACCTTCTACTACAACCAGGCGACGCACCGCGTGTGGAATACGGCCACCGACCAGATGGTGACCCTGCCCGGGTCGGAGCAACAGGCCCTGGGCTGCTCGGACAACTGGAAGCCCGACTGCCTGGCCCCGCTCATGGAGCCCACGGGCAACGGCACCTACACCTATCAGACGGCGGCCCTCCCGGAGGGCTCCTACGAGCTCAAGGTTGCCATCGGCGGATCCTGGGATGAGAATTACGGGCAGGACGGCGCCGCCGGCGGTGCCAACTACCAGTTTGCAACGAAAGCGAACAAGCTCGTGACCTTCACCTACGATTCCGCGACGCACAAGCTCGACATCGCGACCGCCGACGCGCCCGTGGCGGGCTCGGGCGAGCAGCGCGCCTACTGGGTGAACGCGACGACGCTGGCGTGGCCGACCTCGCTTCTGCCACAGGGCGTCACCCGCGCACAGGTCATGGACGGATCCGCCGCCCTGTCCTACGAGCTCGTGACCGCCCCGGAGGGCGGCGCCGGCCTGACCGATGGAACGGTGAGTGGCGGCACCATCACGCCCCTGAGCGTCGCCGGTGACCTCCCCTCCGAGGTCACGCTGGCCCACCCGAACCTCAACGGCTACATCGCGCTGACGGCTCCCCTCGACCAGGCCGGGGCGCGTGAGGCCCTCACCGGCCAGGTCGCGGTCGCGCAGAAGTCGGGTGAGACGATCAACGCCTTCACCGGCGTCCAGATCGCCCCGGCCCTGGACGCCATCTACGCCGACAAGGCAGCCCAGGCCTCGTACGGCGTGGGATGGAACGACGCCGGTAACCCGACCTTCGCGCTGTGGGCCCCCACCGCCAAGGACGTCACCCTGCTCTCGTGGAACACTCGAACCCCGCGCGGTGCCGACAATGAGATCGCAGGCGACCCCGTGCGCACCCCCGCCACGCGCGGCGAGGACGGGCGCTGGAGCGTGGACAACGCGGCGGGCACCATCAACGAGGGCGCCCAGTACCTGTGGGAGGTGCGCGTCTACGTGCCAGCCACCGGAGCCGTCGAAACGAACCAGGTCACCGACCCCTACTCGGTGGGCCTGACCGTCAACTCCACGCGCTCCGTGGCCGTCAACATGGACAACCCCTCGATCGCGCCCTCCGTGTGGAAGAACACCAAGGCGCCCGTCATCGACGATGACGCCGAGCGCTCCATCTACGAGCTGCACGTGCGCGACTTCTCCGCCGCGGACAAGTCCGTGCCCGAGTACATGCGCGGCACCTACATGGCCTTCACGCAGTACCAGTCCAACGGCATGCGCCACCTGAGCGAGCTGGCAAGCGCCGGCATGAACACGGTGCACCTGCTGCCCACCTTCGACATCGCCACCATCCCCGAGAAGCGCGCGGACCAGAAGACGCCCGCCATCCCGGCCAATGCCGGACCGGCCTCCGAGGAACAGCAGGCGGCCGTGGCCGCCGTCGCCGACGAGGACGCCTACAACTGGGGCTACGACCCGCTGCACTGGATGGCCCCCGAAGGCTCCTACGCCACCGCCTCCCACCAAACGGTGGCGCCCGCGTGCGCGAATTCCGCTCCATGGTCGGCGGCCTGCACTCGATCGGCATGCAGGTCGTGCTCGACCAGGTCTACAACCACACGCCCGCCGCCGGCCAGGACGCCCACTCGGTCCTCGACCGCGTCGTGCCCGGCTACTACCAGCGCCTCAACGCCTCGGGAGGCGTGGAGACCTCGACGTGCTGCTCGAACGTGGCCACCGAGAACGCGATGAGCGAACGCCTCATGATCGACTCGATGATCCACTGGGCGAAGTACTACCACGTCGACGGCTTCCGCTTCGACCTGATGGGGCACCACCCCCGCCGATGAGATGAAGCGCGCCAAGGAAGCCCTCTCGCAGCTCACCCTCGAGAAGGACGGCGTGGACGGCTCGCGCCTGTACATCTACGGCGAGGGCTGGAACTTCGGTGAGGTCGCGAACAACGCGCTGTTCACCCAGGCCACGCAGGGCCAGCTCGACGGCACCGGAATCGGCGCCTTCAACGACCGCCTGCGCGACGCCGTCCACGGCGGCGGCCCCTTCGACGATGACCACCGCGTCATGCAGGGCTTCGGCTCCGGCGCCTTCTCCGACCTCAACGGCCTCGACACCCGCTCGGAGACGGAGCGCCGCGCGGACTACCTGCATCGCGTGGACCTCGTGAAGCTAGGCCTGGCGGGCAACCTGAAGGATTACACGCTGACCACCTACGACGGGCACACGCTGACGGGTGCGCAGCTGGACTACAACGGCCAGGGAGCGGGTTTTGCCTCCCAGCCCGCGGAGAACGTCAACTACGTGGACGCCCACGACAACGAGACGCTCTTCGACCTGGTGACCTACAAGATGCCGGCGAGCGCGCCGATGGACCACCGCGTGCGCATGTCGCTGATCAGCCAGGCCTCGGTGACCCTCGCGCAGTCGCCCGCGTTCTGGGCCTCGGGTACGGAGATGCTGCGCTCGAAGTCCCTGGACCGCGACTCCTACAACTCGGGCGATCACTTCAACGTGATCGACTGGACGATGAAGGACAACGGCTTCGGTCGAGGCCTGCCCGTGAAGTCGAAGAACGGCGCGGCCTGGGATCACATGCGTCCGCTCCTGGAGAACCCCGATCTGAAGCCGACGCCGGAGCAGATCGACGCCTCTTCGCAGATCGCGATGGACTTCCTGCGCGTGCGTTCCTCCTCGCGTCTGTTCACGTTGGGCAGCGCGGATCTGGTCCGCTCCAAGGTCACCTTCCCCAACTCGGGTGAGGGCGCCGTGGACGGCACGATTCTCATGCTCATCAATGACGAGGCCGGGGCCGGGAACGACATCGACGCGAAGCTTGACGGTGCTCTCGTCGTCTTCAACGCGACGGGGGGAGTCCGTGACCACCGCGGTCGATGGCCTGGCGGGTCGCGTCTTCAAGCTGCACGATGCACAGGCGAACGGCTCGGACGAGACCGTCAAGGGTGCGTCCTTCGATGCGAAGACGGGCTCCGTGACGGTTCCCGCTCGCACGGTTGCCGTCTTCACGCAGGCCGCGGGTGAGCGCATCGATCCCACCGTCACCCCGGAGCCGGATCCGGCTGCCGCGCAGTGGGTCGCGTCGGGGGATGGCCGCTGGTGGCTTCGCTACCCGGACGGGAGCTACCCCGCTAACGAGCGCGTTGTCCGTGACGGCGTCACGTACTCCTTCGATGCGAGCGGTTGGATGAAGACCGGTTGGCAGGTCGAGGATGGCGCGTGGCGCTACTACGCCCCGTCCGGCGCGATGGCGAGTGGCTGGACCGCCGTGGGCGGAACCTGGTACTACCTGGATCCCGACACGGGGGCCATGGCGACCGGCTGGCTGAAGGACGGCGACACCTGGTACTACCTGCACAGTAGTGGTGCGATGGCCACCGGGTGGGTGAACCTGGGCGGCGCCTGGTTCTACCTGAACGGCAATGGCTCGATGGCCACCGGCTGGGCGAACCTGGGTGGTACCTGGTACTACCTGACGGAATCCGGCCAGATGGCGATCGGATGGGTGAAGGACGGCGGCAGCTGGTACTTCTGCCACCCGTCGGGCGCCATGGCGACGGGCCGCATCACCTTCGGTGGCACGACCTACAACTTCGATGCTTCCGGGCGCCTGATTCCCTGACGGGAGGGCGCGAAGACGGGGAGGGCCGGGACGAGTGATCGTCCCGGCCCTCCCCGTCTAGTATGTCTCGCGTGAGGCTCAGAGCTCTGCGGCGTCCTCAACGGTGGCCAGGAACTCAGAGAGGCGGTTGGCGGCGGCCATGACGGAGGGGCCGTGTTGGCGTCCGGGCTGACGGCCCATGCGCTCGATGGGGCCGGAGATCGACAGAGCGGCCAGGACACGACCGGAGGGGCCGCGCACGGGCGCGGACACGGAGGCGACGCCGGGTTCGCGTTCGCCGACGGACTGGGCCCAGCCGCGGCGGCGGACCTCGGAGAGCATCGTCGCGTTGAAGGAAGCGCCGTACAGGCCGCGGTGCAGGCGGTCGGGTTCCTCCCAGGCGAGCAGGACCTGGGCGGCGGAGCCGGCGCTCATGGAGAGCGTGGCGCCCACCGGGATGGAGTCGCGCAGACCCATCTCGCGTTCGGAGGCGGCGACGCACACGCGGTAGTCCCCCCTGGCGACGGAAGAGCTGGGAGGATTCCTTCGTGTGGTCGCGCAGGGCCTGGAGGACGGGCATGGAGGCTTGGAGCAGGCGGTCTTCGCCGGCCGCGGAGGAGAGCTCCTGCAGGCGGGGGCCCAGGATGAAACGTCCCTGCATGTCGCGCGCGACCATGCGGTGATATTCGAGGGCCACCGCGAGACGGTGGGCGGTCGGACGCGCGAGGCCGGTGCTGGTGACGAGTTGTGCGAGCGTGGCCGGTCCCGCCTCGAGAGCGCTGAGGACCAGCGCTGCCTTGTCGAGGACGCCAACGCCACTGGATGTTTGCTCTTCCATACAACTATTTAATATCTCAGCTTTTGAGATGGCAAACTGTCGGATAGTGAAACACATCAAAGGAGCGTCCGAGACGTGAGATCAGCAGGTCTCTGTGAGATGAAGGCGTTTCCATTAAGTGACGAAACATGACGACACCGTGTCTCCACAGCGGGGACCAGAGGAGGATCAATGAGCGGAACGATGGCGGAAAAGGTGTGGCGCGACCACATCGTCTCCAAGGGTGAAAACGGTGCCCCCGACCTGCTGTACATCGACCTCCACCTGGTGCACGAGGTCACGAGCCCCCAGGCCTTCGAGGGCCTGCGCCTGGCCGGCCGCCAGGTGCGCCGCCCCGACCTGACGATCGCGACCGAGGACCACAACACGCCCACGGTCAACATCGACCAGCCGATCGCAGACATCACGAGCCGCACCCAGATCGACACCCTGCGCAAGAATGCCGAGGAGTTCGGTATTCGCTTGCACTCCTTGGGCGACGCCGACCAGGGCATCGTCCACGTCGTCGGCCCCCAGCTGGGCCTCACCCAGCCCGGCATGACCATCGTGTGCGGCGACTCCCACACCTCCACGCACGGTGCCTTCGGCGCGCTGGCCTTCGGCATCGGCACCAGCCAGGTCGAGCACGTCCTGGCCACCCAGACCCTGCCGATGGCGCCCTTCAAGACGATGGCGATCACCGTCAACGGCTCCCTGCCCCAGGGCTCGACCGCCAAGGACATCATCCTCGCCGTTATCGCCAAGATCGGCACCGGCGGCGGCCAGGGATACGTCCTCGAATACCGCGGCCAGGCGATCCGGGAGCTCTCCATGGAGGGACGCATGACGATCTGCAACATGTCGATCGAGGCGGGTGCCCGCGCCGGCATGATCGCCCCCGACCAGACCACCTTCGACTACATCAAGGGTCGCCCTCACGCCCCCGAGGGCGAGGACTGGGACCGCGCCGTCGAATACTGGTCCTCCCTGGCCTCCGACGAGGACGCCGTCTTCGACGCCGAGGTCGTCCTCGAGGCCGCCGACATCGAACCCTTCGTGACCTGGGGGACGAACCCCGGCCAGGGCGTGCCCCTGTCGGCCACCGTCCCCGACCCCGAGGACTTCACCGACGAGACCGCCCGCGCGGCCGCCGAGCGCGCCCTGGAGTACATGGACCTCAAGGCCGGCACCCCGATGCGCGAGATCGCCGTCAACACCGTCTTCATCGGTAGCTGCACGAACGGGCGCATCGAAGACCTGCGCGCCGCCGCTGCCGTTGTCAAGGGACGCCGCAAGGCCGAGGGAGTGCGCGTCATGGTTGTGCCCGGCTCCGCCCGCGTGCGCCTCCAGGCCGAGGCCGAAGGCCTCGACACGATCTTCACCGACTTCGGCGCCGAATGGCGCAACGCCGGCTGCTCCATGTGCCTGGGCATGAACCCCGACACGATGAACGCGGGGGACCGCTCCGCCTCCACCTCGAACCGCAACTTCGAAGGCCGCCAGGGCAAGGGCAGCCGCACGCACCTGGTGTCCCCGCTCGTCGCGGCCGCCACCGCCGTGCGAGGGACCCTGTCCTCCCCGGCCGACCTCTGAGGCCCGCCCTCCCGCCACCCGACAGCGGGGGAGGGCCCCGGCCTCGTCCCCCACGGAAGAAAAGACTGACGCACCATGGAAAAGTTCATCACCCACACCGGCACCGGCGTCCCGCTGCGCCGCTCCAACGTCGACACCGACCAGATCATCCCCGCCGTCTACCTCAAGCGCGTGACACGCACCGGCTTCGAGGACGCCCTCTTCGCCGCCTGGCGTGGCGACCCCGACTTCGTCCTCAACCAGGAGGCCTACAAGAACGGCTCCGTCCTGGTCGCCGGCCCCGACTTCGGCACCGGCTCCTCGCGCGAGCACGCCGTGTGGGCCCTCAAGGACTACGGCTTCCGCGTCGTGTTGGCCCCCAAGTTCGCCGACATCTTCCGTGGAAACTCCGGCAAGCAGGGCCTGGTCACCGGCATCATCTCCCAGGAGGACTGCGAGTCCCTGTGGAAGCTCCTCGAGGCCGAGCCCGGCACCCAGGTCACCGTGTCCCTCGAAGACAAGACGTGGCGGGCCGGCGCCCTGTCCGGCACATTCCAGATCGACGACTACGTACGTTGGACCCTCATGGAGGGCCTCGACGACATCGCCCTGACCCTGCGCCACGAGGACGAGATCGAGGCCTACGAGGCCGCGCGCCCGTCCTTCAAGCCGCGCACCCTCCCGGCGAAATTCCTCCCCAAAGAAGACGTCGTGTCCGCCCGCGACTGAACGACTTCGCACACTGGCCCCTACCTAGCTAGAGTAGGGGCCAGTTACGTCTTAGTGAGGAGCGCTCATGTCATCCATCCTGCAAGTCGAGGGCGGTCACCCGCTGCGCGGCGAGATCACCGTTCGCGGTGCCAAGAACTTCGTGCCCAAGGCCATGGTCGCCTCGCTGCTCGCCGATACCCCTTCGGAGCTGTACAACGTTCCGCTCATCCGCGACACCGATGTCGTCTCGGACCTGCTGAGCCTGCACGGCGTTCAGATCGACTTCGATCAGGACCGCGGCACGCTGCGCATGGACCCCTCCAACGTCAAGGTCGCCTCGCGCTCCGACATCGACACGCTCGCGGGCGCCTCGCGCATCCCGATCCTCTTCTGCGGCCCTCTCCTGCACCAGCTGGGCGAGGCCTTCATTCCCGAGCTTGGCGGCTGCGCGATTGGCGGGCGTCCCATCGACTTCCACCTGGAGACGCTGCGCAAGTTCGGCGCGATCGTCGATAAGCAGCCCGACGGCGTGCACATCAAGCGTCCCGACACGGGTCTGCACGGCGCGATCATCGAGCTGCCCTTCCCGTCGGTGGGCGCCACCGAGCAGACCCTGCTCACCGCCGTGCGCAACGAGGGCATCACGACCTTGAAGGGCGCGGCCATCGAGCCGGAGATCCTCGACCTCATCAACGTCTTGCAGAAGATGGGCGCGATCATCTCCGTGGACACGGACCGCACGATCCGCATCGAGGGCGTGTCCAAGCTGACCGGCTACCGCCACACGGCGCTGCCGGACCGCATCGAGGCAGCCTCCTGGGCGGCCGCCGCGCTGGCAACCCGCGGCGACATCTACGTGCGCGGCGCTCACCAGCCCGACATGACGACCTTCCTGAACACCTTCCGCAAGGTGGGCGGCGCCTTCGATATCGACGCCGACGGCATCCGTTTCTACCACCCGGGTGAGCCGCTGCACTCGATCGCCCTGGAGACGGCCGTGCACCCGGGCTTCATGACGGACTGGCAGCAGCCCCTCGTCGTGGCGCTCACCCAGGCCGAGGGCCTGTCCATCGTGCACGAGACCGTGTACGAGAATCGCTTCGGCTTCACCGAGGCGCTGCGCAAGATGGGTGCGAATATCCAGGTCTACCGCGAGTGCCTGGGCGGGACGCCTGCCGCTTCGGCCAGAAGAACTACTACCATTCGGCGGTCATCTCGGGCCCGACCCCGCTGCACAGCGCCGATATCGAGGTCCCGGATCTGCGCGGTGGCTTCTCGCACCTGATCGCGGCGCTGGCCGCCACGGGTACCTCCACCGTGTCGGGCATCGACGTGATCTCGCGCGGTTACGAGCACTTCACGCGCAAGCTCCATCAGCTGGACGCGCGCGTGCGCTACCTGGACGACTGACGTCATGGCCGCATCGGGTGCGCGACGGGCCATGCTGTTGCTGGTCTCGTCGATGTCGGCGGGCGGGCGCAGCGTGCGCCTGGGGCCGCGCATCGTGCGTATCCTGCGCGGGGGCGGCTGGGAGGTCGCCGTTCGCCTGACGACGCCGGGCGACGATCCGGCAGCGATCGCGGGTGGGGTCGCCGCCGGCTCGATCGTGGCGGCCCTGGGCGGGGACGGGTACCTGAGTGCCGTCGCGCGCGGCTGCCACGAGTCCGACGCCCTTTTCGTTCCCATGCCCGGCGGACGCGGCAACGACCTGTGCCGAGCACTCGGGGGTGGGCACGGACGCGTTGGTGCGCGCGCGGCGCCTGGAGCCCCTCGGTCTTTCTTCCGACGAGGCCGGGGCCTCGTCCTCGGATTCGCTGGCCTCTCGGGTGCGTCCCCTGGATGGCATGTGGGTACGTTCGCGTGACGGGGTTCGCCTGGCTCTCGGCATCGTGTCGATCGGCTTGGACGCGCGAGCTAATATCCTGGCCAACGAGTCCTCGCTGACGTCGGGTCCGCTGGCATACGGCTACGGCGCCTTCGCGGCCCTGGCTTCGCACGAGCCCGCCGAGATCGTGGCGACCGTGGACGGGGTCGAGCGCAACATGAGCGGGTGGATCGCGTCGGTGTCCAACTCGGGGCGTTTCGGCGGTGGCATCACCCTGGTGGAGTCCTCGGATATGAGCGACGGCGTCCTCGAGGTGTGTCACGTGGGCCCCCTGTCGGTCGCGCGAGCCCTCCCGGTGCTGGCCAAGGTGGTGGCCGGACGCGCCAAGAATCACCCGGCGATTGAGGTGGAGAGCGCCCGCGTCGTGTCCTTCGCTGCCCCCGCGGGGATGGTCGCGATGGCGGACGGGGATCGGATCGCCTCGATTCCTTTCACCGTGGATGTCGCCCCGGGCGTCGTCTCCGTGCTCGTCTGAGGCAGCGGGAGTCGGCGCACCGTGTGTGAGCTGCGCTCGGTTGCTCTGTAACGTAGGGGCGGGGTTTTGCGCCGCGGGGGAGTGGTCCCCGTAGAATGGAGCCATGAGTGCTGTCTCCGGCTTTTACGCTTTCGCCAAGGGTGTCCTGACGCCCATCATGACCCCCTGGATTAAGTTCACCGTGAGCGGTGAAGAGAATCTCCCCGCCGAGGGCGGCTACCTCCTGGTGCCCAATCACCTCTCGAACGTCGACCCGCTGTGTCTGTGCTGGTACTTCATGAAGCGTGACACCGCTGTGCGTTTCCTGGCGAAGAAGTCGATGTTTTCCGTCCCGGTGTTCGGCTGGATCATCAAGGGCATGGGCCTGATCCCCGTCAACCGCGACTCCAACCCCTCGGCGGTCCTGGCACCCACCCGTGAGGCGCTGAAGGCCGGTGAGGTCGTCGGCATTTTCCCCGAAGGCACGCTCACGCGCGACCCCGACCAGTGGCCCATGGAGTTCAAGTCCGGCGCCGCCCGCCTGGCCCTCGACACGGGCGTGCCCGTGATCCCCGTGTCGCAGTGGGGCCCGCAGGAGATCATGGCCCCCTACAACGCCAAGGGAATGGACATGCGCCCGGGTCGGCGCGTCTCCTACCACTTCGGCGAGCCCGTCGATCTGTCGGATCTGATGAGCCCGGCGGGCTCGCAGGACCACGACGCCGTCAACGAGGCGACGCGGCGCATCAGTGACGCCGTGCGCGCGGGCGTGGGTAAGCTGCGCGGGCTGCCCGTGCCGGAGAAGGTGTGGGATCCCGCCACGCAGGCCGGCCCCTGGTGGGAGGAAGAGCAGGCCAAGCGCGCCAAGAAGGCGAAGAAGGCCCGCAAGAAGAGCTAATTGCGGATATCGATGACCACACGCGAGGGATTGGATAAGAAACCGATCTGGAACTGGCGCTCGGTGGGCGCCCCGATGACGACGTGCGTGTTGTCTTCGAAGGTCCCGTCCGAGACGATGTCCAGGTTGCCCGCGCGCGTGTGCTCCTCGGCCGGGTAGCTGCCCTTTGGTGAGGTGGCGGTCATCGGCGTCCCATCGAGGATGAGCTCCAGGACCGCCGCCCCCTCGACCTCGATGGGCAGGCCGCGTCCCTGCTCCAGTGCCTGGTCGCTCCACTGCGCCAGGCGGACGCCCGGGGAGCCCTCACCATCGAACTCCAGCACGACTCGGGTGAAGCCTTCGTGCGAGGAGGCACGGATCGCGGTGAGGACCAGTGCCTTGTCCGGGTTGTCAGTGCGCATAGGCGGCAGCATCGAGACCGAGGACATCCAGTTGTCCGCGTTGATCGGCCTCGTCGCATCCAGGCCAGGCTCTCCGTTTCCGGGCGTCCCCTGGCCCGGCTGTGCGCCCTCGACGGCGGGGGGAGTGGCTCGCCTCCGACGAGGCCGGGGCGGGCTCGGTCGGCCCGGCCGTCGGAGCGGAGGGCGAGCAGGCGGCGAGCGCGAGGACGGCGAGGGCGGCGGCGGGCAGCGCGCGGTGGTGAGACAAAGCCCCTCCTTGGAGTGTGACGGTTTTCCCATCCTAGTAGACTGGGGGCTGACAGGGAGGTCTCGATGAGTATGACAACAGCAGCGGTCCTGGGAACGGGAGCGTGGGGAACGACGTTCGCTCAGGTGCTCGCCGACGCGGGCGTGGACGTGACGATGTGGGGGCGCAACACTGACACGATCGCGTTCATCAACGGGCATGAGAACCCGACGTACTTGCCGGGTATCACCCTCTCCGAGTGCATCGAGGCGACCACGGACATAGCCCGCGCCGTTTCTGGCAAGCAGCTGGTGGTCGTCGCCGTGCCGGTCAAGGCGGTGCGCGCCACCCTGGAGGCCGCCCGCGCGTCCTTCGCCCCGAACGCTGCTCTGCTGTCCCTGGCCAAGGGCCTGGAACTGGGCACCCTCAAGCGCGTGGATCAGATCATCGCCGACGCCTCGGGTGTGCCCGGCAGCCGCATCGCCGTCCTGTCCGGCCCCAATCTCTCCCGTGAGATCGCCGACCGTCAGCCCACGGCGACGGTCGTCGCCTCCTCGGATGTGGAGCTCGCCAAGGAGATCGCGAAGGCCTGCCACAATTCCTACTTCCGCCCCTACGTCTCCTCCGACGTCGTGGGCACCGAGATGGCGGGCGCCACCAAGAACGTCATTGCGGTCGCGATTGGCGCCGCCGAGGGAATGGGGCTGGGCATCAACACGCGTTCGACCCTCATCACGCGCGGCCTGGCGGAAATGACGCGGCTGGGAACGGCCCTGGGCGCAGACCCCGCGACCTTCGCCGGTCTGTCGGGCATCGGTGACCTCGTGGCCACCTGCTCCTCGCGCCTGTCGCGCAACTTCTCGCTGGGCCACCGCCTGGGTTCGGGCATGAGTCTGGCCGAGGCCATGGCGCTGTCCCCGGGCGTCGTCGAGGGCGTCGCCTCGGCAGGACCGATCCTCCAGGTCGCCGCCTCCGTCGGCGTCGACATGCCGATCACCAGCGCCGTCGTCGAGGTCGTCGAGGGGCGCGCGAGTATCGCCGACATGGGCCGCATGCTGCTCGCCCGCCCGCAAAAGATGGACGGCTGGAAGATCGAGTTGGTCTAAACGCGCACACTCGGGCGGGAAAAGCCTGACGCGCGGTAGGCTTGGACCCATGACTGCAATTTCTCGTCCTCGCGTCCTCATCGTTTTCGGCGGGCGCTCCTCAGAACACGAAGTCTCTTGTGCGACGGCCGCCGGCATCCTCACGGCCATCGACCGCACGAAGTGGGACGTGATCCCGCTGGGGATCACGCGCGACGGCCAGTGGGTGCGTGTCGCCGACGACCCGTCGGCGCTGAGGTTCAAGGACGGCAAGGGGCAGTCGATTACCGCCGGAGCCACCCGCGTTGCCCTGACCCCGGGCGAGGGCAACCTCGTCGAGCTCACCTACGACGGCGACCCTTCGGACGATACCTCGCGCGTTGTGGGCGTGGAGGACCTGGGGCACGTCGACATCGTCTTCCCGCTCCTGCACGGCCCTTACGGCGAGGATGGCACTATTCAGGGCCTCTTCGAAATGGCGGACGTGCGCTACGTCGGATGCGGCGTGACCTCCTCGGCGATTTCCATGGACAAGCACCTGACCAAGACGGTGCTCGCCGCCGCCGGTATCAACGTGGGCCGCTGGGTCTCCATCACCGCCCGTCAGTGGGAGAACGACCCCGCCTCGTGCATGGACCGCATCGAGCGCCTCGGCTTCCCCGTCTTCGTCAAGCCCTGCCGCGCCGGCTCCTCCGTCGGCATCTCGCGCGTCACCTGCCGCGAAGATCTGCCCGTTGCCATCAAGGAAGCCGCAAACCACGACCCGCGCATCATCGTCGAGGCTTCCGTGACCGGCCGCGAGGTCGAGTGCGGCGTCCTCGGCTCGCGCCCCGACTGGCAAAGTGGCACCTCGCCGCTGGGTGAGATCGTCGTCCCCGAAGGCGAGTTCTACGACTACGAACACAAGTATGTGGACGACGTCGTCGGCCTGTCCTGCCCGGCCGACGTGCCCCCCGCCTACGCTCAGCGCATTCGCGAGACCGCGTGGCGTGCCTTTGACGCCCTCGAATGTGAGGGCCTGGCACGCGTCGACTTCTTCCTCAACGAGGCCACCGACACCGTGATCATCAACGAAGTGAACACGCTGCCCGGCTTCACTCCCATCTCGATGTACCCGCAGATGTGGGCGGCCGCGGGCCTGTCCTACCCGGACCTGCTCAGCGAGCTCCTCTCCGAAGCGTCGCAGCGCCCCCTGGGCCTGCGCTGAGAGAGCGGCCGCGCCCCACCCGCACGTGCGCGGGTCCCGCGGCCGCACCCCGACCTCGTTAATTCCCGTAACACCGACCCTGAAGGACACACATGACGACCTCACCCAAAGTCACTCTGGTGACCTGCTCGTCCATGCCCCACCTGTTTCCCGGCGAAGAGGGCCTGCTCGATGAGCTGGCGTCGCGCGGTTGCGACCCCCAGATCAAGGTGTGGAACGACCCCGACGTTGACTGGTCCGACGCCGGCATGGTCGTCGTTCGCTCCGTCTCCGACTACGCGCAGGAACGCCCGGCGTTCCTGGAATGGACACGCCAGCTGCGGCGCGTCCAAAACTCCGCCGACGTTCTCAACTGGAACACGGACAAGCACTACCTGAGGGAGCTGGCCGCCCTGGGTATGCCGACGATTCCCACCAGCTGGCTGGAACCCGAGCAGAATCTGTCCAAGCATCAGATTCACACGCGCTTCCCGGCCTTCGGTGAGTTCGTCGTCAAGCCCGCCGTGTCCTCTGGCGTGCGCGACATCGGCCGCTACACGACCGTGGACATCCGCCAGCGCCAAGCCGCCATGCGACAGGTGCAAGGGCTGCTCGGCGATGGTCGTTCCGTCATGATCCAGCGTTACGTCGAGGAGATCGACCTGCACGGCGAAATCTCGCTTGTTTTCTTCAACGGCCTGGTCTCTCACGCTGTCGAGAAGCGCTCCGCCCTGCATCCCGCCTCCGTCACCAATCCGGAGATGCACGAGGCCGTGGTGACCGCCGAGGCCGCCGACTCCGTCGCGTGGCAGTGGGGCGAGGAAATCCGCCGTGTCCTGCACGACTACGTGCGTGCCCGCCTGGGCCACGACGAGCTGTTCCTGTTCAACCGCGTGGACCTGGTCCCCGACGGCAAGGGATCCTTCTTGGTCATGGAGGTCTCCCTCGTGGACGCCGACCTGTACCTGGGTGCCACCCCCGGCGCACTGGGTAACTTCGCGGACGCGATCTCCGCTCGCGCCCACTGGTGATGCACGCCACCGCCGCGAGGGCAGTGCTCGAGTTTCCAAGCTCGGGTGGGTAGTGCTAAGCTCTACCCGTTGCCTTCACGGCGACGCGATGGTGGCTGTAGTTCAGTTGGTAGAGCACCTGGTTGTGGTCCAGGACGTCGCGGGTTCGAGTCCCGTCAGCCACCCCACCGCCCCGGCGCTTGCGCGTCGGGGTTTTTGTTGTTGGCGTATGCTTGTAGCGGACCCAATTGACCGGACAAAGGAGTTCTCATGCCCAGCGTGATCGCCTACGGCTGCGACGACGCCACCAACCAGTTCCACCCCCTCCAGATCGACATCCGCGAGCCCGGCGAAGGCGAGATCTACTTCGACGTCGCCTACGCGGGCATCTGCCACTCCGACATCCACTCCGCCCGCGGCGAGTGGGGGCCCGTGGCCTACCCGCTCGTGCCCGGTCATGAGTTCGTCGGCATCGTCGCCAAGGTCGGCCCCGGTGTCACCAAGTTCAAGGTGGGCGACCGCGTGGGCGTGGGCTGCCTGGTCGGATCCTGCGGTTCGTGTGAGATGTGTGAATCCGGCTATGAGCAGTGGTGCACCTCGACGCCGGGTACCCTGTGGACCTACCGCGCCGACGCCGAGGGCAACCCGACGACCGGCGGCTACTCGCGGGGCTTCACGGTGCGCGAGGACTTCGCCCTGCACATCCCGGAGGAGCTGGACTTCGCTGCCTGCGCACCCCTCCTGTGCGCCGGCATCACCACCTACTCCCCGCTCAAGCACTATAACGTGGGACCCGGCTCGCGCGTGGCCATCCTCGGCATGGGCGGCCTCGGACACGTGGGCGTGCAGATCGCCAAGGCCATGGGCGCGGACGTCTCCGTCATCTCCCACGGCCGCTCCAAGGAAGCCGATGCCCGCCGCTTCGGCGCCGACCACTTCTACGCCACCAGCGAGGAGGGGACCCTCGAATCCCTGCGCGGCTCCTTCGACCTCATCCTGTGCACCGTCTCCGCCGACGGCCTCGACTACGCCGGCTACATGGCCGCCCTGCGCCCCTACGGCGTCTTCGTCGACGTGGGCCTGCCCACCGAGCCGGTCTCCCTGCCGCTGCGCGCCTTCGTCACCGGCGGCAAGTCCTTCGCTGGCTCACAGATCGGCGGCATCGCCGAAACCCAGGAGATGCTGGACTTCTGCGCCGAGCACGGCGTCATCCCGCAGGTCGAGATGATCACCGGCGAGGAGATTACGCAGGCCTACGACAATGTCGTCGCCTCGCGCGTGCGCTACCGCTACGTCATCGACACCTCCACGTTCCCCGAGACCGCGTGAGCGTGAGCAGGTAACAGGAAAGCCCCGGGCCGAGCGGCCCGGGGCTTTCCTGGCAGTGGACCAAAGGGGGATCACTGCGGATACAAAAGCTGTGGTGGGTGCATTTTGAGGCGCGGTGGGTGCAAGGTTGTACAGAGTGGGTGCATCCCTAGGCGCGGGTGGGTGCATGTCGTTGCGTGAAAACGATCAAGCCCCGGAGCGATCGCGAGCTTCGGCACCATCACGGGGGTCACGCCTTGTCCGAGGCGTCGTCGTCGGGAACGCCAGCACAGCGGGTGCCGCCAGAGAACGAGCCACCGGTGCGTGCTTCTTGGCGTCAGAGGTCCAGGAAGAGGTTGATGTCGCCCGGGTCCGGGGTGTCGTCCAAGTCGGGGGCGTGGGTGAAGCCCAAGCGTGTGGCCACTGCGATCGAGGGGGTGTTGTCCTGCTTGGTGAGGACCCGAATCCGGTGCCCTGACCAGCGTGGGCGCGCGGCCTCGATGAGTGCGCGGCAGGCTTCGGTAACCAGACCTGATCCCTGGAACTCAGGTCGGATGCGGTAGGCGAGGTTGAGGACGCGCTCGTCACGGAACGTGCGCGCGGCCAGCCCCACGTAGCCGACGTAGGCGTCCGATTCGAGCATACGGGCCGTGCAGTAGCCAATACCGTCCGTCTCCCAGTCGCGCAGCCAGTCCTCGAGCCGTTCACGCGCCTCGTCAATACTGCGGTCGGGACCAGAAGGGTTAAAGAGGTTGACCTCGGGCATACGGCTCAGTGCATACAGCTCCTCGAGGTCGGTGAGCTGCACGGGCCTCAGTGAGAGCCTCGAAGTGTTGACAGCGTCCATATCCACCTCCATGTCACTGTTGCTGCTGGGGCCACGTGGTGTCATGTTGCGGAGCAACCGATGGTGGCCCCCCACCATTCTCACACGTGTCTCCCCGGTGGTGCCTGCGTTAGGTTTTAATGATACATGAGCGACTGTTGTTCAGGGGCTCAACGAACCTTGCGTGACATCGGTGAAGCGAGGACTCATGAGCGATGAAGAATCCGGATTGCCGACTCCAAGTGAACCCAATGTTGAGGAATTCGCCATCAAGGACTATCGGACTGATGAGTATTCAGAGGTGCGAACACTCGAAGAAGCGATCGAACTACGGAGTGCCAAGGCATGCTTCCGAGACGTGACTGAGTGAGAATTCGCTGCCAACTCTCCGTCGGGTATGAAAGAAATCGGGGTTCCTGTGGGGTCCAGGTAGGTGAACAAGAGCCCCTGGGAGATGAGCTTGTTAAGGCTGTTACGAGCCCGAACGAGACGTTCGTGGGTGTATTCCCACCCTCCGTCAGGTCTGCGTGTTTTCTCCTCCAGGAAGCCCTTCCAGCGCGTGCACCAGGCCTGGTAGGCGCCTATCCATTCCTGGGCTCCATCGATGTCTTGCACGTGCGTGAGCTGGCGCCCCAGAGCGTACAAGCTACGCGAGGCCTCCAGTTTGGGGCGCGTTGTGGTGGCTTGGCGAATACGGCAATACGCGTGGAAGGTACAGCGCTGGACGCGCGTGGCGGGCCAGACCTTCTTGCACGCCCTCGCGAACCCGCTGCCCCCGTCGGTGACGACCAGGCCGGGGGCGCGATCCGGCTCATGAGCGCGCTCCAGGCCCGAGAATTCTCACTCCTAGCCGCGTACCAGCCCAGCACGCAATCGGGTGTTTGGGCGATGAGGACCACGGCGTTTGGGCCCAGGTGGATGCCGTCGACGAAGATGACCTCATGAACCTCATCGATGATCGGGCAGAAAGGCCATAACTGCCACAACGGCTCACATCGCCTACGAAACGAGCGGCCCCCACCAGGCAAATCCACCTGACGACGTCGACCCAGCAGCCAGGCCAAGAACTCATCAAGATGCTTGGCCGTGGAGTCTATTTCGTTCAGCGTCGTGATTTTGCAGGGTTTACACCGCCAGCGCTGACGACCTGTTGACGTCTTACCGTGACGGATCATGGGGCGGCCACACACAGGGCATGATGCAGTATTCACAGGAACGAGGCAAGCACGACCAACTAAAATCGTGACTTTCCCGCGCGACAAAGCCGAAAAGTCACCCTGCTAGCAACACGATTTGTCCATCCTCATAGTTGGTCCCAACCAACTAAAACATCGACTTTCCCGCACCAGAAAGCCCAAAAGTTACCCTTCCAGCAACACGCAGTGTCCTATAACCCGATTTTTCCGCACCATCACGCAGAAAAGCCAGTACAAGACCAACACGTTTTGTCCTTTAACGCCAAAGCCCCGGGCCGAGCGGCCCGGGACTTTCCTGGCGGTGGAGCGGATGACGGGAATCGAACCCGCGTGATCTGCTTGGAAGGCAGAGGCTCTACCATTGAGCTACATCCGCGTACCCCCGGAGGGGACGTGGATGATCCTAGCGGTTATTGTCTACGTGCGCGACATTTATCCGCCCCTCCCGTATGATGGTGCATCGGACACGAGTCCTTCGGGGTGTAGCGCAGCTTGGTAGCGCATCTGCTTTGGGAGCAGAGGGTCGCAGGTTCAAATCCTGTCACCCCGACCAGCCGCGGCACCGCTGTCGCGTCCGCCAACGTGAACGGGGGAGTGACCGTGCCGTCCTATCGCACCATCCTGACGGTCACCACCATGGCACCCGGGCACCGCCCCGAGGACGTCGAAGCAGCGGCCCGCTCCGTGACGCGACTCGAATCCTGGGACATCGCCATCGCCTCCGGCCAGCCACGCGTCACCGCCCGCTTCACCGCCGTCGACGACGCTGACGCGCGAGCGACTCACGCCTTGATCACCGACGCCGTCAGGGGCGTCGCCGAGGTGCCCCGCTCGCGTCTTGCCGCCGTCGTGCGCGGGCGCTCCCACTACCTCACCCCCTGAGTGCCCGCCTCCGACCGGGGTACCCAGGCCTCGTCATTGAGCCGAGGAACAGGGGAAACGTGTGTCATTGCGCACGCGATAAGGCCGTGAGGGGCTCCATACGCGCATTTGGGGCGCCGAAGAAAGACATCGGGCAAAGCGTGGCGTAGACTAAGCGAGTTGTTATGCGCCCGAAATGGGCGTTCCCCTATTCGTAGACTACGGAGCGTGCGCACGTGAAGAGCACCGTTGAAAACCTCGAGCCCACCAAGGTTCGCCTGACCGTTGAGGTTCCCTACGAGGAACTGAAGTCCAACATGGACAAGGCGTACAAGGAGATCGCCGGACAGGTTAACATCCCCGGCTTCCGTAAGGGCCACGTTCCTCCGCGCATCATCGACCAGCGTTTCGGTCGCGCCGCCGTCATCGAGCAGGTCGTCAACGAGGTCCTGCCCGGCCACTACTCCGACGCCATCAACCAGAACGACCTGCGCCCCATGGCTCAGCCCGAGATTGACGTCACCGAGATCCCGAACGTGACCGGCCCCCAGGGCGGCCAGCTCATCTTCACCGCCGAGGTCGCGGTCGTTCCCCCGTTCGAGCTGCCCGAGATCGACGAGTCCATCGTCGTCGAGGTCGAGCCCACCGAGGTCACCGACGAGGACGTGCAGAAGGAACTCGACGACCTGCGCGGCCGCTTCGCGACCCTGAAGACCATCAACCGCAAGGCCAAGACCGGCGACTTCGCGACCATCGACCTGGTCGCCACGATCGATGGCGAGCAGGTTGACTCCGCCTCCGACGTCTCCTACGAGATCGGCTCCGGCTCCATGCTCGACGGCCAGGACACCGCGCTGCGCGGCACCAAGGCCGGCGACGAGGTCACCTTCACGTCCACGCTCAAGGGCGGCGACCACGAGGGTGAAGAGGCCGAGGTGACCATCACCGTCAAGGCCATGAAGGCTCGCGAGCTGCCCAAGGCCGACGACGACTTCGCCCAGATGGTGTCCGAGTTCGACACCCTGGAGGAGCTGACCGAGGACCTCAAGAAGCAGGCCGCCCAGTCCAAGGAGTCCCAGCAGGCCCTCGCCGCGCGCGACGCCCTCATCGATGTCCTCCTCGACAAGGTCGAGATCGTCCTGCCCGAGTCCGCGGTCGACCACCAGGTCGAGTACCGCGTCGGCGAGGACGCCACGCCCAAGGCGAAGAAGGAGGCCCGCGAGGCCGTCGAGAAGGAGATGCGCACCGAGCTGCTCTCCGAGGCCCTGGCCAAGAAGTTCGACGTTCAGGTCTCCCAGCAGGAGCTCATCGACTACGCGATCCAGATGTCGCAGAACTTCGGCATCGACATCAACCAGCTGTTCTCCTCCTCCCAGCAGATGGCGAACGTCGTGGCTGACCTGGGCCGCTCGAAGGCTCTCATCGAGGCCCTCAAGGTCGTCTCAGTCAAGGACACGAACGGCGCCGACGTCGACCTGTCCAAGTTCTTTGGTACCGATCCGGCCACCGAAGAGGGCGCGGAGATCATCACCGAGTCTGCCGGCGAGCAGGAGTGACCCGCTGCGGGTGATCCCGCGCGCGAGTGACTCACTCGTGGGTTGAGGGGGCGAGGCTTCGGCCTCGTCCCCTCACCGCATGTACTCAGTGCACGTGCCTCGCTCATGTGCCGACAGCGAAACGGCGGCCCGGGGCGCGCGCCGGGGGGCGCGCAGCGGGTACGGTTGACACCAATGGGGCCGACTGGGCCCGCGAACAGACGAGGAGGTACGCGTGAGCGTGCACAATACCGGGGTTGCCGGCGAAGGCTCGCAGCTGGGACTGGGCGACTCGGTCTACCAGCGCCTGCTCAAGGAGCGCATCATTTGGCTGGGCGGCGAGGTTCGCGATGACAATGCGAACGCGATCTGCGCGCAGCTGCTGCTGCTCGCGGCAGAGGACCCGGACCGCGACATCTACCTGTACATCAACTCGCCCGGCGGCTCGGTGACGGCCGGCATGGCCATCTACGACACGATGCAGTACATCAAGCCGGACGTCGTCACGGTTGGCATGGGCCTGGCCGCGTCGATGGGCCAGTTCCTGCTCACTGCGGGCGCGCCCGGCAAGCGCTACATCACGCCCCACACCCGCGTCCTGCTGCACCAGCCCCTGGGTGGCGCTGGCGGCTCCGCGACGGAGATTCGCATCAACGCGGACCTGATCCTGGGCATGAAGAAGGAACTCGCAGCCATCACCGCGTCTCGAACGGGTAAGACCGTTGAGCAGGTGGAGGCCGACGGCGATCGCGACCACTGGTTCACGGCGCAGGAGGCCCTCGAGTACGGCTTCGTCGACCGCGTGATCGACAGCCCGCAGGAGATCGGAACGCGAGGAGAGAACTGATGAGCACCCAGCCCTACTTGAAGCGGTCGCACGCCAGATGCCCCAGGCTCGCTACGTGCTGCCCGATTTCGAGGAGCGCACGGCCTACGGTTTCCGTCGCCAGAACCCCTACACGAAGCTGTTCGAGGACCGCATCGTGTTCCTGGGCGTGCAGGTGGATGACGCCAGCGCAGACGACGTCATGGCGCAGCTGCTGGTCCTGGAGTCCCAGGATCCCGATTCGCTGATCACCATGTACATCAACTCGCCCGGCGGCTCCTTCACGGCGCTGACCGCGATCTACGACACGATGCAGTACATCAAGCCGCAGATTCAGACGGTCTGCCTGGGTCAGGCCGCCTCGGCCGCGGCCGTGCTGCTGGCTGCTGGCTCGCCCGGCAAGCGCCTGGCGCTGCCCAACGCGCGCGTCCTCATTCACCAGCCGGCGATGGAGGGCATGCAGGGGCAGGCCTCGGACATCCAGATCGTCGCAGACGAGATCGACCGCATGCGCGCATGGCTCGAGGACACCCTCTCGAAGCACTCGGGCAAGCCGGTGGAGCAGGTGCGCCGCGACATCGAGCGCGACAAGATCCTCACCGCCCCGCAGGCCGCCGAGTACGGCTTGATCGACCAGGTCCTGGAGTCCCGTAAGGCTCTGTGACTTGTGAGATAGTGACGAGGCCGTGGCTTCCCCGTGCCGGTGAGCGCGGGGGCGCTGCGGCCTCGTCATATACGCGCGCGAGCGTCGATGCGAGGCGGACCGGTGCCCTTTGTGGTGATGTGTGAACATTTCATAACAATGAGCGCGCCTGCGTGGAAAATGTCCCCTTGTGCATTAGGTTATTTTCTAGTAAGTGCGACAGCGTCTCCGACCGAACGGAAAACGCTCAATCAAGTGGAGGTCTCGTGGCTCGTCTGACTGATGGCGCGGAACTGCTCAAGTGCTCCTTCTGCGGGAAGAGCCAGAAGCAGGTGCGTAAGCTCATCGGTGGCTCCGGCGCATATATCTGCGACGAGTGCATCGAGCTGTGTAACGAGATTATCGAGGAAGAGCTCGGCGCACAGCAGGCCTCGACCTCGTCGACGCCCCTGCCTAAGCCTCGTGAAATCAACGAATTCCTCAATACGTGGGTGATCGGCCAGGATCGTGCTAAGCGCGCTCTGTCCGTGGCCGTGTATAACCACTACAAGCGCGTGCGCTCGCGCGAGGCGGGCAACGCCGAGGACATGCTGGGCACGAAGTCCAACATTTTGCTGCTGGGTCCCACGGGCACGGGCAAGACCCACCTGGCGCGCTGCCTGGCCCGCCTCCTCGATGTGCCTTTCGCGATCGTGGACGCCACCGCGCTGACGGAGGCCGGCTACGTGGGCGAGGACGTGGAGAATATTCTCTTGCGCCTCATCCAGGAGGCCGACGGCGACATCAAGAAGGCCGAGAAGGGCATCATCTACGTCGACGAGATCGACAAGATCGGCCGCAAGGCTGAGAACGCCTCGATCACGCGCGACGTGTCCGGCGAGGGCGTCCAGCAGGCGCTCCTGAAGATCATCGAGGGCACGGTCGCCTCCGTGCCCCCCACGGGCGGACGCAAGCACCCCCACCAGCAGTTCCTGGAGATCGACACCTCCGGCATCCTCTTCATCGCGGCCGGCGCGTTCGCGGGCATCGAGGATATTGTCAAGGGGCGCCTGGGGCGTCGCTCCACGGGCTTTGGTTCGGAGCTGAAGAGTACCTCGGAGATGGGCGACCTGTACGAGGCCGTGTCCGCCGAGGACCTGCACAAGTTCGGCATGATTCCCGAGTTTATCGGCCGCCTGCCCATCCTGACCTCCACGAAGGAGCTGACGGAGGAGGACCTGGTGCGCGTCCTCACCGAGCCGTCGAACTCTCTGGTGCGCCAGTACCAGCACCTCTTCGAGCTGGACGGCATGGACCTGGAGTTCACGCACGAGGCGCTCCTGGCCATCGCCGCGCGCGCGAACGAGCGCAAGACCGGTGCGCGTGGCCTGTCCTCGATCATGGAGCAGACTCTGTCCGACCTCATGTTCGACCTGCCCAGCCGCGACGACGTTGCCCGCGTGGTCGTCACCCGCGACCTGGTGGAGGGCGTGGGCGAGGCCGAGCTGTACCCCGAACGCTCCTCGGAAGGCAAGCGCAGCGCCTGAGTCCTCCCGATAGACTGGGGGCAGTCGATACGCAGTAGGAGGATTGTATGCAGGATCGCGACGAGGCCGTGGTGGCAGCTTCGGCCGACCGTGGAGTCAGTGGCATTCCCGCCGAGCTGGCGGAGGCGCGCGCAACGATCGACAACATCGATGCCGCCCTGGTTCATATCCTGGCTGAGCGTTTTCGCTGCACGCAGCGCGTCGGCCACATCAAGGCGCGCCTGGACCTGCCTCCCGCAGACCCAGCCCGCGAGGCCCGCCAGGTCGAGCGCCTGCGCGCCCTGGCCGCATCCTCCGGCCTCGACCCCGATTTCGCGGAGAAGTTCCTGGGCTTCATGGTCCGTGAGGTCATCCGCCACCACGAGGACATCAAGGCCGAGTACGACGAGGTGTCGCAGCTTTAAATTGCGCGCTGTGGAGTGCCGAGCCCCTGCCTCGTCAGCTACGCGCCTGAGCGATGCGGCGTTGATCCCGCTGAGCAAGCTGTCAGTCAGCTAGGCTAGAGTAGCTGAACACAGGGAGTTTTGGGAGGGGGGGATCGATGGTTAATCTTGGCGATATCGCGAAGGCGACGGGCTTTTCGAAGGCCACCGTGTCTCGCGTCCTGTCGGGCGATCCGAGCTTCATCGCGAGAGAATCCACCCGACACCGAGTGATTCAGGTTGCCAACGAGCTCGGCTACGCGCTGCGCACATCCCGCTCCAACATCCCCCTGACCATCGCCGTGCTCGAAAACTTCGACCCGTCCAACGGGCCCCAAGACTCCTACTTTTCCGACGTGCGCGAGGCGCTGCGCGAACGAGCAGCCGAGAACATGATGTCTCTGACGTTCTTCCCCGACGTGCGTGCCCTGATCGATGCGAGCGACGACTATTCCGGCTTCGTGTCCCTTGGCCCCGCGCCCCTGACGCGCGACAACCTGGAGGCGCTGCACGAGGCGCTGCCCCACGGCGTGTTCATCGACATCAATCCCGCTCCCACGCTCTTCCACTCCGTGCGCCCCGACCTGCAACAGACCGTCATCGACGCAATCTACGCGCTGCGCGAGAGCGGCCGGGAGCGCATCGCGTTCATCGGTGGCGACGGGCACGTGATGGGCAGCCACGTGTTCGGCCAGGACCCGCGTACCGTCGCGTTTGACGAGTGGGCGCGCCTGCTGGCTATGCCTATCGAGGGTCTTGTCCGTGCCTCCGGTCCCTTCTCTGTGGACAACGGCCGACGCCAGGTCGACGAGCTGGTTGAGTCCCTGGGTGAGGACCTGCCCGACGCGATCCTGGTCGCCGCAGACTCCCTCGCCGTGGGCGTCCTCCAGGCGCTATCTGCGCGAGCGATCCGCGTGCCCGATCAGGTCGCCGTCGTCTCCATCGACAACCTTGAGGTGTGCCAGTACACGGCTCCGCCGCTGAGCTCCTACGCGATAAAGCGTTCCGAGCTGGCCGAGACGGCCCTCATGCTGCTGTCCGACTCGATCGTGGGGCGCTTCACGCACAAGCATCACGTGCTTCTGTCGACTCAGCTGGTTGCGCGCCAGAGTTTCGTGCCTGCTACGGCCGAACCCGAGTCCTGAGCGCCGGGCGGAACTCGCGTCGAGGGCCAATAGGCAGCCGGTGGCGGCGCGGTGGGCACTCACCGCGCCGCCACCGGTTTCATCTCAGATGAGCGAGAGCGTCACGTCGAGGACCTGCGTGTCACTCGCGTCGACGTGGAACTCATCGTGGACCGGTGAGCCCCACGAGTCGTCGCCGCCGACCCCCATCTGAGCGGTGAGGAGGCGCAGGTAGGTCGCCGCGCGCTGCTCAGGTGCGGGCATCTCCCACCAGTGCCCGGCCTGCTCGATCTGGGCCGAGGAGTAGGGCAGGAGCGAGACGCCCAGCTCGCCGCGCGCCTCGATGCGCAGGCCGTGGCCCTCGGCGTCCTTCACCTCGCACCAGCGGACTCCCGGGTGGTAGCCGCACTCCTGGGGCACCGCGTAGGGAGCGAGTCCCTGCACCGCGCTGGCCTCCCACACGCCGAGGTTCGCCCCGTCCAGGCGATCCGCGTACGCCTCAACGGGGCCGAGGCCGTAGAAGCGCAGGTGGTCAATCGAGGCCGGCAGTGCCCACTCCACGCCGAAGCAGGGCATTGTCGGGAGTCCCTGTGCGCCCGGGTAGGTCGCGGTCAAGCGGATCGTGCCGTCGGCGCGCAGCTCGTAGCAGACCGGAACGATCACGTCCTCCAAGCCCGCGAGCTTGTACTCGTAGGTCACGACAATGCCGCCGGGTCCCTCCTCGACGCTGGTGTCCACGCAGCGCGCGTAGGCACCCGCCGTCGTCCAGCACGCGCGATCGAATCCGTGGCCGCACCCACGGTCGTTGTCCGTGAGCGGACGGAAGGTGGTCAGGCGCGGCGGGCGCAACACCATGGCCGTCTGGCCGCGCTTCCACTGGACGATGCCGCCCGCCGTGCGAGACAGCAGCGCCTCGTTGTCGCCCTCGCGCATGCCGATGTTCCAGCGGCCCACCGTGAAGGAGGCCCCGCCCGCAGGCGCGGTGTCGGTCACCTCGGGACGCGAGTAGATCGTCTGCCCGACGGACACGACGTGTCCGGCCTCGCACCAGGGCGTATCGGAGGCCAGGACGAGCGCGGCCTCCAAAACGATCTCGCGCTGCGTGTCGGCCAGGAGGTCGCTCGGCCAACCCACGGCCACGGCGCTCTCCTCGCCAGGGACAGCCACGGCCTCATACGTCTCCTCCCACGCGACCTCGCCGTCGGCAAGCACGCGAGCGCGGATGCGCAGATCGGAGGCAGGGGCGGGCAGCGCCACCGCGGACACCGCGATCCCATCCGAGCTCGGGGTGAGCGTCACGGGGGGAGTAGAGGGCCTTGACGGCCTGCGCCTGGGGCTTAGGCGTACGATCCGCAAACAGGATGCCGTCGCAGGAGAACTCCCAGTCGCACGGGCGGTCGCCGAAGTCGCCGCCGTAGGCCAGGAACTCCCCACCCGACGCGGCCGTGGCCTCGTGGTACAGGGCCTGATCGACGAGGTCCCAAATGAAACCGCCGCCATATTCGGGGTAGCTCTCCAACGCCGTGTAGAGCTGAAGACCACCCACCGAATTACCCATCGAGTGCATGTACTCGCACGACAGGTAGGGCTTCTTTTGGGAGCAGAGCGCAGGTACTCCTCAATCGCGTCGGGCAGCGCGTACATGCGCGACTCGATATCGGAGGCGTCGTCGAACTCGCGATCCCAGGTCACGCCCTCGTAGTGGACCGGGCGCGCCGGATCCAGCTCGCGCGAGCGGCGGAACATCGAGCGGAACACCTCACCGCCATACGATTCGTTGCCCAGCGACCAGATGAGCACGCTCGCGTGGTTACGATCCTGGCGCACCATCGACTCCACGCGATCCACGCACGCGCCCTCCCACTCCATCTTCGAACCCGGAATCGCCGTCTCGGGCGTCGGAATGTCGCCCGGCGTGCACCACGAGCCGTGGGTCTCCAGGTTCGTCTCGTCGATGATGTACAGGCCAAACTCGTCGCACAGATCCAGAAACGCGTGTCATTGGGGTAGTGGCTCGTACGAATCGCGTTGATGTTGAGCTGCTTGCACAGCTTAACGTCCGTGATCATGTCCTCCAGCGACACCGTGCGACCCTTGCGCGGATCGAACTCGTGACGGTTGACACCGCGGAAGATCAGGCGGCGCCCGTTGAGCATGAAGACGCCATCGACAATCTCGAAGCGACGGAATCCCACGCGCTGGCTCACGCGCTCCACGCCCACCCCGTCGGGGCCGCGCAGCTCGAGGGTCAGCGTGTACAGAGCCGGCGACTCCGCACTCCACGGGGACACCTCCGCCAGGTCAGCAGTCAGCTCCAGGCGCTCCGCGCTCGCGGGCCCCTCGGTGCGCCATGCGACCTTCCCGTCCGGCTCCGTCAGCTCGGCGGCCACGGTCAGGCCCTCGCGGGCCCCCGCGATGGTGGCCGCGACGCTCAGGCCGCCCGAGCCGCTCGCGTGGTCGTAGTCGGCGCCCACCTCGAGGTTCTCCACGTGGGCCGCGGGCAGCGCCACCAGGCAGACCGAGCGGAACAGGCCGTGGAATCGCCAGGAGTCCTGGCCCTCCAGCCAGGAAGCGCTGGAGTGCTCGTAGCACACGACGACGATGTCGTGCTGCTCCCGGTCGTCGGCCAGGGCACCCGTGATGTCGAACTCGCTGGCCGTGTAGCCGTCCTCGCAGTAGCCGACGAACGTGGCGTCCACCCAGATGTAGAGGGCCGTCGCGAAGCCGTCGAAGCCGCGCTCGCACGCTGCCGCGCGCGTCCAGGGTCTGCGCCACGGCCTCGTCCAGGTTGAAGGAACGACGGTAGACAGCGACGCGGCAGTCCGCGGGAGCAGCGGGGGCCTGCGGGTCCTCGTGCCCATCCCAGGGCATCTGGATGTTGACGTAAGCCGGGGGCCACAGTCCCTCGGTTTCAAGCGTGGAGGGGACGGGCACTGCATGCACGTGCCCCTGAGTGAACGCACTGGTGGGGTTCTCCAGCGACACGCACTTGCCCGAGGTCAGTGCCACCTCCCAGATTCCGTCGAGGCTCTGGCGGGGCGCTGTGGAGCGGTGCGAGGAGCGGGCGCTCAGTCGATTGACAGCGAAGGCCTGCGGATCGTGGAGCCAGGCCGTGTTGGGCGTGTGGATAAGAGCGGTGCGGGACATGGTGACCTCCGAACGTGCGACGTTGCGTATGGAGCGAACTTGCTCTGCAATCAGGGTAACCGGTTGTTTCGATGAACGCAACTAGGTAACCGCTAAACTGTCTGTAATCAAGAACACTGTTGTAGTACTCGGGTAAATACGTTAACCTAAAGGTGTCCAACCAAGAGTTGCTTCGAAGGAGAGGGACCATGTCGCACAACCAGGGTGCACACAAGAGCTGGGTATCGCGTATCTGCTACGCGATCGGAAATCTAGGACAAGCCGCGTTTTACAACGCGCTGTCGACTTTCTTTGTCACGTACTACGCGGCGCAGACCCTGTTCCGCGACTACGAGGCCGAAGAAGCCACGGCGATGATCGGCATCATCACGGCACTCGTCTTCATTATTCGTATCGTCGAGATCTTCATTGACCCGCTCCTGGGGAACCTGGTTGACAACACGACCACGCGCTGGGGCCGCTTCAAGCCCTGGCAGGTGATCGGCGGCGTCGGATCGTCGATCCTGCTCTTTGCGATCTTCACGGGCCTCTTCGGGCTGGTCAACGTCAACAAGGGTGTTTTCATCGTCGTCTTCATCATCGTCTTCGTGGTGCTCGACGTCCTGTACTCGCTGCGCGACATCTCCTACTGGGGCATGATTCCCGCTCTGTCTTCCTCCTCGCAGGAGCGAAGCGTCTACACCGCCCTGGGTACCTTCACCGGCTCGATCGGCTACAACGGTGTCACCGCCATTGTGGTCCCCGTGGTCGCATTCTTCGGCAGCGTGGCCGGCGCCGGAGCTGGCTCTGAGAGCCAGGAGGGCTGGAGCGGTTTTGGCGCGGTCATTGGAATCCTCGGTATCGTCACTGCCTCGCCGTCGCATTCGGTACCCGCGAGGAGGAAAGCGTCCTGCGCGATTCGGGAGAAAAGTCCAGCCCCCTCCAGGCGTTCCAGGCGATCGGGCGCAACGATCAGCTGCTGTGGGTGTCCCTGTCCTACGTCCTGTACTCAATCGCGAACGTCGCGACCACAGGCTTTATGATCTACCTCTTCAAGTTCGTGCTGCGCATGCCCGACAGCTACTCGATCGTCGGCATCATCGCCTTCGTCATCGGCCTGATTGTCACGCCCCTGTACCCGGCGATTAACCGCCGCCTGCCGCGCCGCTACCTTTACCTCGGCGGCATGGTGCTCATGGCTATCGCCTACATCCTGTTCATCCTCTTCTCCAAGAACCTCACGATCGTTTTCATCGCCCTGGTTCTCTTCTACCTGCCCGCCACCTGCATCCAGATGACCGCGATCCTGACAATCACGGACTCTGTCGAGTACGGCCAGCTCAAGACCGGCAAGCGCAACGAAGCCGTGACCCTGTCTGTCCGACCCATGCTGGACAAGATCGCCGGCGCCTGTCCAACTCCATCGTCGGTTTTGTCGCCATCGCGGCCGCCATGACTAACGACGTCGATCCCAACCTGCTGACCACCACGAACATCGAGACCTTCAAGACCGCAGCCTTCTACGCGCCCCTCGGCGTCATCGTCCTGTCCTTCCTGGTCTTCGCCTTCAAGGTCAGCCTGTCGGAGAAGAAGCACGGTGAGATCGTCGAGGTCCTCAAGCAGAACATGAGTCGCGCCGACATCACGGAGGGCTAAGCTCTCGCGGTTCTGACAAGAGGCTTGTTGGGTGAGGAAAGGGGGGGCGGGGGACGCGCGGGCGTTCCCCGCCCCGCCTTGTGTCAAGGATCGACGAGGCCGGCGCTGGCCTCGCTCTCACCATGCCCCACGCGAGGCTCAGCCCTGTGCGTACGCGGCCGCCACGGCCTCGTACCGGTGTTCCCAGGGTTGTCTGATGAAATTCTGCGCGCGCTCCCCGATAGTTTTCAGGTAGCTTTCAGGATAGAGGGCTGTAATCTATCTCGGAAGTGAGACCCACACCCTAAAATTCTTCAAGGAGTTTCAATGAAGACTCGCACGCAGACGCGCGCCCTTGCAGTCATCGCTCTCACCCTGGCGGCGGCCCTGAGCGCCTGCGGATCGCAGACGCAGAACTCGTCCTCTTCGACCAACGGCGGCAATTCAAGCTCCTCATCCTCCCGTGGCGGCTCCGGCTCGGGAAACGGGGCGGCATCCAACGACCCCAACCTCGTGTTCGCCCAGTGCATGCGTGAGAAGGGCTTCGACGTGCCCGACACGGGCCTGACCCCCGACCAGCTCAAGGACAACTCCGACGCCTTCAACAACGCCCTCAACGAATGCATGGCGAAGGTTTCCAACCTCACCGGCGAGGACGACCTGACGAATGACCCCGCAGGACGCGAAGCGCTGATCAAGGGCGCGGAATGCCTGCGCGGGCTCGGCTACGACGTGAAGGACCCCGAGCCGGGCAAGGGCGTGAATCTGCAGGACATCCCTCAGGACGCGATCAACAAGTGCTTCGGCAACCCCGGAGGCGCCAAGTGAGTCGACCGCGAACCCCACGCCTCGCGGCAGCACTCGCGATGCTGGTCCTCGCCGGAATGACGCTGTCGGCCTGCTCGGGCACGAACGCGGCTTCCGACGCGCCCCAGTCTTTCGACGGGGCCACCGCGACGGTCGAGCGCGGAGACCTGGTGGGGGAGACCACCGTCCAGGGAACCCTCCAGTACGCCGACTCCTACACGCTCAAGAGCGCCTTCGACGGCGTCGTCACCGCCCTTCCCACGCCCGGCACGACCCTCACGCAGGGATCGCACGTCTACACGGTGGCCGGCAACAACACCTACCTGCTCCACGGGTCAACCCCCGCGTGGAGGACCTTCGAGGAAGGCATGAGCGACGGCGAGGACGTCACCCAGCTGGAGAGCGCGCTCTCCGAGCTCGGCTACTTCGAGGCCACCCCGAACGCCCACTTCGATTGGAACACGATCGCCGCGATCAAGCGCTGGCAGAAAGCCCTGACGCTGCCGCAAAACGGCACGCTGCCGCTGGGAACCGTGCTCTTCGCCCCCGAAGACATGCGTATCGGCGCGCTCAAGTCCCGCGTGGGCGACACGGCGACCACCGAGACGGAGCTTTTTGCGGCCTCGTCCTCGCGTCAGATCATCTCCGCGAACCTCAAGCTCTCCGACCAGGCCCTGGGCGTCGTCGGAAACTCCGTGACCATTCGACTGCCCGGATCCGCTGCATCGACGACCGGCACGATCACGGCCGTCGAACCCCCCAGGGATAAGCCTGGCGACGAGGGCTCCAAGGAGACGACCAAGGAGCGTATCGTCCCGATCACCGTGACCCCGGACGACACGTCGGCCCTCGACGGCACCCAGGAGGCCTCCGTTTCTCTCGGGCTCACCTCCCAGACGCGCAAGGACGTCCTCTCCGTGCCCCTGGGTGCGCTCGTCGCGCTGACCTCCGAGCAGTTCGGTGTCGAGGTCGTTGACGAGGCCGGCACCGTGACCCGGGTCCCGGTCACCGTCGGCATGTTCGCGGGCGACCGCGTCGAAGTGAGCGGCGACGACATCGCCGAAGGCCAGCGCGTGGTGGTGCCCAACCGATGAGCCATATCCTGGAATTGACCGACGTGCACCGGTCCTTTGGCTCACCCCCCGTGCACGCCTGCAACGGAGTATCCCTGAGCGTCGATGAGGGCGAGTTCGTCGCCATCGTCGGCCCCTCGGGCTCCGGGAAATCGACCCTGCTGAACCTCATCGGAACGCTGGATCGACCCACCTCGGGGAGCGTGTGCATCGGCGGAACCGACGTGTCCTCGCTGCGCGACACTGAATTGTCCGGCGTGCGCTCCTCCCTCATTGGATTCGTCTTCCAGCAGTTCCACCTCACGGCCGGCGTGTCGGCCCTGGACAACGTGGCCGACGGGCTGCTCTACCGGGGTGTGCCCCGGGCCAAGCGCCGCGAGGCCGCGCGTGAGGCGCTCACCCGCGTGGGCCTCGGGCATCGCATCGACCACAAGCCCCACCAGATGTCGGGAGGCGAACGTCAGAGGGTCGCGATCGCGCGCGCCATCATCGGCCATCCGGCCCTGCTGCTCGCGGACGAACCGACCGGCAACCTGGATTCGCGCTCCGGCGCCTCCATCGTCGCCCTGCTGCGCGAGCTCAACGAGGCCGGCACCACCATCATCGTGATCACCCACGACAACGAGCTGGCGGCGTCACTGCCGCGCCAGATCGCCATCCGTGACGGCGAAATCGTGTCCGATTCGGGACGCCCGGGAGGCGTGGGAGGTAGCAATGACGAGTAGCACCCGCGCTCGCGCGCACCGCTCGAGCCTGCGCGCCTCCGACGTGGCGCGCCTGGGCCTGACCGGCCTGCGCTCGCGCCCCATGCGCGCCGTCCTGTCGGCCCTGGGCATCGCGATTGGCATCGCCGCGATGGTCGGCGTCGTCGGAGTGTCCGCCTCCTCCCAGGCTCAGCTCCAAGAGCAGCTGCGGGCCCTGGGCACCAACATGCTGACGGCTCGAAGCGGCGCCGACCTGAGCGGCACCGACCTGATCCTGCCCGAGGACTCCGTGGGGCGGACCCTCATGATCCCGGGCGTCACCTCGGCGGCCTCCACGTCCACTCTGTCGGGCGTGTCCGTCTACCGCTCGCGCCTGTCGGACCCGAACGCGACGGGCGGCATCATCACGATGGCCGCGGACACGAACCTGCTGGAGGTCGTCTCCGGGCAGATGAAGCACGGCGTGTGGCTCAACGACGCGACCGCCCGCTACCCGGGCGTCGTGCTGGGCTCGAAGGCCGCGCAGCTGCTCGGCGTCGTCGAGCCGGGCACACAGGTGTGGCTCGGAGGCCGCTCCTTCACAGTCTTGGGCGTCATGGAGCACGCGCCCCTGGCCGAGGAGCTCGACAACACGGCGCTCATCGGCATCCCCGCCGCCGCCTCCCTCTTCGACGCGGGCAAGACGCCCACGACGATCTACGAGCGCAGCGCCGAGGACCAGGTGGAGAACGTGCGGGCCCTTCTCGGGCCGACCCTGGCGCCGCAGGGCGCTACGGGCCTGAAGGTGTCGCGCCCCCTCGGACGCGCTGGCCGCGCAAAACGCCGCCGATCAGACATTCACGACGCTGCTCGCGGGCGTCGGCTCGATCGCCCTGCTGGTGGGTGGCATCGGCGTGGCCAACACGATGATCATCTCGGTGTTGGAGCGCCGCAAGGGAAATCGGCCTGCGCCGGTCGCTGGGCGCGAAGCGAGGACACATTAGCGTCCAGTTCCTGGCCGAGGCCCTCATCCTGTCCTTCCTCGGGGGCGTCGCCGGATGCCTCATCGGAGGGGGCGTCACGTGGGGCATGTGCATCGCCTACGGGTGGCCGCCCACCCTGCACTGGTGGGTGATCGCCGCCGGTCTGGGCGCGACTCTCCTCATCGGCGCCGTCGCCGGGCTCTACCCCGCGATCCGTGCGGCGCGCACGCCTCCGACGGCGGCCCTCGCCTCGCAGTAAGTTGCTGGGCACGCACGAGGCCGTGGCCATCTTAGCAATCCCGGTACCGATCGGGGGAGCGCGAGCCGGCCACGGCCTCGAACATGTGAGCGTCGGACGCGCGTGCGTCAGCTCTGCACGGGGCCGCCGTAGATCTCGTCGATGACGGGGGCGAAGCGGCGCGTGGCCTCGGCCCTCTTGACCTTCAGGGAGGGGGTGAGCAGGCCGTTCGCCTCCGTGAAGTCGGTGGTGAGGACCTTGATCTTGCGGATCGATTCGGCGCGCGAGACGTGCTCGTTCGCCGAAGCCACCGCCTTTTCCAGGGAGGCGAGAACCTCGACGTTCGTGGCCGCCTCCGCCACGCTCATCGGGGGCAGGGAGTGGGCGGCGAGCCAGTCGGGGAGCATCTCCGCGTCCAGCGTGATGAGCGCGGCGACGAAGGGCCGCTGGTCGCCGACGACCAGGACTTGGGAGATGAGCGGGTGGGAGCGCATCGGGTTTTCGAGGGCGGCGGGGGCGACGTTCTTGCCGCCCGCCGTCACGATGATTTCCTTCGCGCGGCCCGTGATGGACACGTAGCCGTCGCGATCCAGGGACCCCAGGTCGCCCGTGCGGAACCAGCCGTCGTCGGTGAAACAGGCGGCCGTGGCCTCGGGGTTGTTGTGGTAGCGCTGGAAGACGCTGGGGCCCTTGAGGAGGATTTCGCCCTCGTCGCTGATCTTGAAGGACATGGGCGGCAGGGCCGGGCCCACGGTGCCGATCTTGGACAGGCGGGGCGTGTTGACGGAGACCGGGCCGACCGTCTCGGTCAGGCCGTAGCCCTCCAGGACGGGGATGCCGACGCCGCGGTAGAAGTGCGCGAGCCAGGGGGCCAGGGGCGCGCCGCCCGACACGATGTAGTCCGCGTTTCCGCCCACGAGGCGGATGATCTGCTGGTAGACGAGCTTGTCGGCGAGGGCGTGCTGGGCTTTCAGGGACGCGGTCGGGCCGTTGTTGGTGTCCAGGGCCTGGGAGTAGGCGATCGCAACCTTGGCTGCCCAGCGGAAGATCTTGCGCTTGGGGCCGGACGCCTTCGTGTCCGCCGAGTTGTAGATCTTCTCCAGGACGCGCGGGACGACCAGGAGGTAGCTCGGCTTGAAGGACGCCAGGTCGTTGAGCAGGTTCTTGATGTTGGGCGCGTGGCCGAGGACGCCGTTGCCGCTGATCTGGAAGACCTGCAGGAAGCGCGCGAACACGTGGGCGAGGGGCAGGAAGAGGAGCAGGCGCGAGTTCTTGCCCGCCGCGATTTCCGGCATCCACGCGTGGGCGTTGAGGCACAGGTTCGTGAAGTTCTCGTGGCTCAGGACCGTGCCCTTGGGCGTGCCCGTCGTGCCCGACGTGTAGACGATGGTGGCGATGTCGTCCGTCGTGAGGGCCTCGGAGCGGGCGAGGACGCGCTCGCGCGGGGTGGCCGAGCCCTCCGCGATGAGGTTTCGATGGCCTCCGAATCCAGGGAGAGGACGTGCGTGTTGTCCCGGTTTTCGCGTTCGGCGGCTGCGCGCACGATCTCCGCCATGGAGACGGTCTCGGTGATGATGAGGTGGACGTCCGCGTCGACGAGGACGTGGGCGACCTGGTCGATGGAGCTGGTTTCGTAGATGGGCACGGGGACGAGGCCGGCCGCCCAGCACGCGAAGTCGAGGAGCGTCCACTCGTAGCGGGTACGGCTCATGATCGCGACCCTGTCGCCGGGTTCGAGGCCCCGCGCGATGAGGCCGGCGGCGAGCGCGTGGACCTCGTCGTAGAACTCGCGCGCCGTGATGGAGCGCCACGTGTCGCCGATGCCGATCTTGCGCAGGATGAGGGGGCGGGTCGCGCCGCGCTGCACGCGCTCCTTGAGCAGGTGGGGGATCGTCGTGTGCTCGTCGATGCGCACCAGGACGGGGGCGTGCCACTCGAGGGCTTCGGTCGCGGGGGTGGCTTCTTGGGAGTCGGTGGTCGCATCGGTTGTGACTTCGGTGGTCGTCTGCGCCTGCGTCGTCTCGTCGTCGTTGGACGAGGCCGGGGTTTCTTCGGCGGTCATGTCTGCTCCCTGGTCGCTGGGCGTTGTGCGCTGCGCTGCTACGGGACGAGGCCAGCGGCGCTGCTACTGCTCCCCCTATCCTACGCTCCCGTAGGGTGGGGGAGAGGGGCTGTCTTTAGCGTTGGTCTTTCCTGGTGGGGGTCTTGACTACGTGTGCGTTAGCGTTGATGCTGGAACGATTCGAGGGCTTGTGTGAGTGCTTCTTCGAGTGTCAGCCTGGACTGGCGCGTGGAGAGAAGCGAGAGGATGACGACGCTGTCGTCGGTCACGAGGAAGCCGATCAGGAGGTTGTTGCGGAAACCGATGATGCGCATTCCCGGGTGATGCAGTGAGAAAGCTTGGCCGCGTAGCGGGAAGTCGGGAAGCTGTTCGATGTAATCCGTCAGCGCCCGCATGTAGTTGCGGGCTGTGACTTCGGAACCGCTTACGGACGCGATGGAGCGCCGAAGTTCTCTGAACTGTTGCCGGGCTTGGCTGGTCAGGACCAAGCGAAAGCGTTGCCCGGTCATTTCAGCCCCAGGTCAGCGCGGATGTCGTCGAGCGTGTAGACATCATCCGGGTTCTCCTCGTAATCGCGAACAGCCTGAGCGAGGTCTTCTTGCAGCCATCTGTCCAGTTCGTCTCGTGTTCGGCGGTCGCGGCGTTCCTCGAGGGCTTCCATTGCCTCCTCGTAGAAGGCGGGGGGAGACCAAGACAGCTCGGGTCTGCGCGCCGCGGGAACGAAGCTCGACGGGCTCAACTTGGGCGGCGGCGATGTACTGTGCCTGATTCTGGCGAAACTCGGAGAGTGTAGCGGTTGACATGTACTAATTGTACAAGTTGTTAGGAGCTTGTGTGTCGTTTCGCGGTTGAATCTTCATGACTTCGGACGCCAGAAGGATGTGACGTCCTGCTTCTCTTCGAGTTGGTGCTGGACGAAGGCGTCGAGGAGCTCGTAGTCGAAGGGCTTGTCCCACGGCTGGTGGGCGACTTTCTTTCCGAAGTCCGTGCCGCGCTCACGCATGACCGGCTCGAAGCGGATCATGGTGGCGCGCTCGGGGGCCACCCCTATGTGCTTGGACGCGGCTGAGAACCCGATGATGTACGTCCCGTGGTGGGTAAACATCGACTGGTTCCACGCGATGCGCAGCTCCAGCTCTGGGTAGTGCTCAGCTGCCCAGTTAACACCTGCACCATCCGCGCCCGATTGTCGCCGTTCGGGATGGCCAATGAAACATGTCCAGTGAACCTTGCCATAAAGGGAAGAACCATCGGCATAGGCCTTAGAAGCGGCAGGTGACGCAGCAACACGCGGAATGTAGAAGGTCGAGCCATGTATGTGTTTCCGGGGGTAGGATTACTGGTGACAGAATGCTGGAGTTCGGAGCAGGATCGTACCTCAGGGGCAGGATCTAGTGGCGAAAGGAAACGTCTAGTTTGGCAACTTACGGAGTAAAGCTCGAGCGCTCCGATTCGCTTGAACTTGGCAGGCATCCAGAAGCACCGGCTGCGGAAGACTTAATTGAGTGGTGCAAGGCCGAAAAGAAAGTGGGTAAACTCCTTGCAGTGGATTTGTTCGCAGGTGCAGGAGGGCTTGGTGTGGGCCTCGAAGCTGCAGGGTGGACAGTAGCCATTGCCGTAGATAATAACGAAGTGGCCCTCAAAACACACCGCGCGAACTTTCGTGGCTTAGCGTTGAACGTTGACATGTCAAATCCAGATGAGGTCGAATCTCTCATTAAAATGGTTCGAAATATTGATATTGACCTGGTTGCGGGAGGGCCCCCATGCCAGCCTTTCAGCCGTGCTGGAAGGGCCAAGATACGTAGTCTTGTGGATCAGGGGGTACGAGATCGCAATGACCAAAGAAAAGAGCTTTGGCGTTCTTTCGTGCGAGTGGTTCTTGCGCTGCGCCCGAGAACTGTCCTGATGGAAATGTGCCAGACATGGCAATTGCGGATGATCTTTCTGTAATTCGCGAAATTGCGCAAATGCTAGAACAGAATGGCTATTCAGTTGACTATCGTCTTTTGGACGCATGGCGATGCGGAGTGCCGCAGCATCGGAAACGTTTTATTCTGCAAGCGCGCAGAGATGGCGTTGCTCTGAACTGGCCGAAACCTGTACACCGTATAGTAACGGTATATGACGCGATTGGAGATCTTCCAAGACTCGGGAAGGGGACGGGAGCGCGTCAAATGTCATATCTCCCTGATAGTCAGAGTGAATTTGCTAAAATGCTTAGCGAAGAGAGCTCCGGTCAATTCGTTTATGATCACATGACTAGGCCAGTGAGAGCTGATGATCGTCAAGCTTTTTCTCTCATGACATCGAAAACTCTATATTCAGATCTACCGCAACACCTTAGGCGCTACCGTTCGGATACATTCGTTGATAAATATAAACGGCTTGCATGGGATGATCTAAGCAGAACAATCACTGCGCACATTGCTAAAGATGGCTACTGGTATATTCATCCAGAGGAAAATAGGACCTTGACTGTCAGAGAGGCGGCAAGGATTCAAACTTTTCCTGATCACTTTCGGTTTCGGGTACGAGAAGTGACGCCTTCCGTCAAATTGGCAACGCGGTTCCGCCTTTGCTAGCACGTTCTGTTGCAACATGTCTGACTCCACTAAGCTCGTCGCTTTCTGGTTCGCCACTGGTTCTGTCAAATGAAGTGCTTCGAACAGTAATCGCTCGATGGGCTCTCAGTGATCGCTCAAATAGATGGTGGCTATATTGTGGACCGCAGATGACTCGCGACGCGGCTTTCGTTGCTGCACTTCTTGATATGCATCGAATGAAGAATGATTCCGCGGCGCAGCTAATGGTGCCATTAGTAGGTTCCGGAAATTTAGCAAATCTTGATCAGGAACTCGATTCAATGTCGTTCTTGACAGCGGCGCGACGCAGTCGTTTGCGAAAAGCGTTGGATGCGCTTCGCGATGATGATTATAATATCGACAATGAAAAAGTCGCCTCGCTACTTAGTGATGCCCAGATTGGCGTTTATAGACTGCTAATGGGCGAGAACGTTCTCGTCTTGAATGAATATGTGCGTCGAAATGTATCTATACTTAAAGGATTGCCTGATCATCAAACAGGATTGCTAACGGATATTAAGGTGGCGCTTTCACAATTGGTGGCGAATGATGACCTTGCAAGTTTGCGAATGGGGGCCATTCGTGTGATGTCCGGGGCGCAAGTACAGATGATTGTTGATGAAGCTATGACGTATCCTACGAACACAAGATTCACAGAGAAATGGGGTGACGGTCGCAAATGAGACAAGCCAGCCTGCGCCCGAAAGCGCGGATATTACGTACATTGGGCGCCGAACTCATTAGTAGTGACAAAGTTGCGCTGGTTGAACTAGTGAAGAATGCTTATGATGCCGATGCAAGTGTGGTGTGCGTTGAATTCAAAGGCCCGCTAGTTGCTGGGCAGGGTGCCATTACAGTCTGGGACGACGGGCACGCTATGGATGAGGCGACGCTAGAGTCCGCCTGGCTCGATATAGGCACGAATATTAAAAACAAAGAACGCGAAGTGTAAAGGGTAGGCGCGTTCTGGGAGAAAAAGGAATTGGACGTCTTGCCGCGTCGCGTCTGGGGCAGCGTCTTGAACTTGTTACAAGAGCTGCTTCGTCAGATATTGAACTTGTATTGGATATTGATTGGTCTGAGTTTGACAACGATGAACTATATCTTGATGAAGTACAAATCGGTTGGAACAGTCGCACTCCGATAGTCTATTCAGAGCTGGGCTCGGCTGCTGAGATATTCGAATCTTGTTTCCAGGATGGCTGGAATAGAGGTCGGGGAACATCCATTCGAATGATCGGTCTTACAAAGACGTGGGACCGTGAGTCCATTCTTGAACTACGGACTGCCTTGACACGACTAATTCGGCCGAAGCCGGAGCAGTCACCATTTGACGAGGACGGTCAATCTGTGGCGCCCGCCGCGGAATTTCGAATCTACTTGGCGTTCGACGAAGATGCTCGGGGATTTTGCCGAATATGCAGGAGAAATCTCTGCGCCAGATGACCTTGCACGTCCGCACTACAAAGTCCTTGGGCGTATAGAATCGGATGGTACCGGGTCTGTGGTTTACGAACAGCTCAACCCTCCGTATAGGACCGTTGAATCCGATTGCGTAATGTGGCATAATGACTCGAAACCTCAATGTGGGGCGTTTTCTTTCGAACTCAGTGTTTGGGATAGAGATCGCCAAGCTCTTGAAGATTCGTTGGCTTTCATCAATGGCACAAAAGCTTCCTCTGGCCAGCTGAAGGTGTTTCGAGAAATGCTCGACGATGTTGCTGGAGTAAGTATATATCGTGATGGATTTCGAGTGTTTCCTTTTGGTGAACATGGAAATGATTGGCTCGGTCTTGATCTCCGCCGTGTGCAGAATCCTACTATGCGCGTATCGAATAATCAGATTATAGGTAGTGTATTCGTGACGGCTGACGGTAACCCGGATCTTCAAGATCAGTCGAACAGAGAAGGTTTTTTGGCGAGTCGAGCTTATGCTGATCTAATCAAGCTTGTGCTAGCTGCCTTGAGCCGTCTCGAAAAGAATAGATATGACGCGCGTCGCCGGGATCGTCAATCTTCGGTCGAATTCAAAGAGGGCGGCATTTTTGCTAACTTTGACATGGCGGATCTTAAGGAAGTTGTACGTTCTGGTTATTCGCAAGATCAGAAGCTCTTAACGTTTGTTGAAAATAAAAGCCGGCAAGTCGAAGCATCTGCGCGTGAAGTGAAGACCATTCTTAAGCGGTACTCGAGGCTTGCGGTGCTTGGTGGGTTAGTTGATCGAATACTTCACGATGGGAGAAATGCCCTAGCGCGTATCAACGCTGCTGTTGATTTGGAATAGAGGATATTGGCTCGTTAGCCGATTCTGATTGTCATCAGCTATCCGATATCTCGCTTCGTTATTTTGATAAGATAGGTGTCGCATCTAAGGTCCTTCAGGCATTGTTTAAACAAATCGAGCCTTTCGGTGGTCGTAAGCGCGGCCGCCCAAAGCGCATCAGATTAGATGCCATCTTTGAAAGGGTTTGCGATTTGTTTGACTCCGAAGCTAGATCTAAGAAAGTCGCTCTCGAGTGGGAGAATGTCGATATCGACGTTAATATAGACGAGGCCGATTTGCAACTTGTGCTTCTGAATCTTGTGGACAATGCCATTTATTGGACTGCGACGCGATCTGATGACGTGCCGAAAGTTGTGACAATTTTTGGCCGTATTAATAAGGATGGAACACTTACCGTTTGTGTCAAAGACACTGGCCCCGGTGTAGAACGTGGTTGTCAGGATCGAATTTTCGAACCGTACTACTCAGAGAAGCCTGACGGCATTGGGCTTGGACTGTCGATCGTGGGTAACATTGTCGAGGATATTTATGGTGGTGAGCTTTCGTTGGTTGATAATCCTGAAGGAGAAGGTGCGTTGTTTGAAGCTACGTTTAGGAGGCGTGTTCAGTGAATCTCGATGTGCGTGTTCTTATCATTGAAGACGAAAATGAACAGTTAGAAAATATTACAAGAAGGGTTAATACTTTCAGATACTCTGATGGCTTTAATGTCGTCGTCGAGGGTGTTAAGAGTTTTTCCGAAGGTTCTGCACGGGTTGGTCGTGGAGAATGTGACATCGTGGTTCTCGACGTCCATCAAGATGGTGTGGATATCGGCAGCAGTGAATCTGAAGCTGGTATTGATGTTTATCATCAGATTACTTGCGCCCGGTTCGTCCCCGTCGTATTTTGGACCGGTTATACTCATAAAGTCGAAAGTCTTGAGAATGAACCATTTGTCGCAGTTGTAGAGAAATCCTATGACTCAGATGTTCCCACGAAGATTGATGAGATTCTGAAGAGTCGTATTGTGGATGATCTTCGTAAGTTGGAAGATGGTCTGCGAATTGAAATTGCCAAACATATGTGGGATGAAATTGTCCCGAATTGGGATGAGTATCGTTGTGGGCAAGAAGGTGAGTCTGGGATTAGTTTCGTTTCAGCACTTCTTCTTAGTAGGCTTTCTCGATTTATTGACTCAAAGCGAATGGATGTTTTGTATTCAAAACATCCTGGCCATCGTTATATTTCCTTCTGTCTCGGCGAATTTTGGACCCGGTGATATTCTGTTTGATTACAAAGAGTGGCGCTGGTGGGTCGTGCTGAATCCTGCATGCGACCTGGTTCCTAGAGCTTCGAAAGGTGCACCTCATTCTGAATCGCAGCCCAAGGTCGATCTTGTTCTTTGTGCTTCTGCTAAGCCGCTCAGAGAGTTTCGGGAGTATTCGAGTTGGCAAAGCGATCAGTCAAAGGGTAAGAAGAAAGAGCTTGAGAAGTTTCTGACTCGTACTGAGGGGCGTTACCGCTATTGTCCGAGTTTTCGTTTGATTCCCCATTTGGTTGTCGATCTCGCAGATACGAGAGTCATCAATTGGAACTCGCTCTTTGATCCCAAGGATATTGCTTCTTCTGATCTCGATCGGTTAGTGCAGGATCAGGTCATCCCCGAAGATATCGATAGATCGAAAGAGTTTGTTCGTATTGCATCACTTGCAAGTCCCTTCGCGGAGGCACTCGTCGTTCAGCACAGTCAATATTTCGGTAGGGTCGGCGTTCCAGATTTTGATTGCGCGAGTGTGATTAATTCGCTTGATGACAGTGTTGATGCTGGGTTTCCTGTGAAGGGCTCAAATTAATTGCGTCTTTTGCGTTTTTCACTTGCTGCTGGGGGGCCGCCCGTGGTGTTCCACGGGCGGCCCCCAAGGCCAGCTTAAAGGTCAGGCCTTCTTGCGCTTGGCAGGAGCCTCGCCCAGCTCGAAGGACTCGACAACGGCCTCGGTGGCCTCAGCGTCGTCGGAGGCGGCCACGGTCAGGGCGCCCACAGCCTTCGATGCGGCCTCCAGGTCGCCCTTCACGGACTCCAGGGCCTCCACCTGAGCCTGCGGGGCGACAACCGTCACCGCCAGGAACGGCGTGCGCGGCGACACCTTCGCCTCAGACTTCACGCGACGCAGCGCGATCAGAGCAGAGGACGCGGCCTCCAGCACCGAGGGATCGCCCTCGACGCCAGCCAGGTCCGCCACCACCGGCCACGGGGCGGTGTGCACGCTACCTTCGCGGTACCAGCTCCACACCTCCTCCGTCACATACGGCAGGTAGGGGGCCAGCAGGCGCACGACGTTATCAATAACGATCGCCAGAGCCGCACGGGCAGACGCGGCCGAAGCCTCGTCCCACGCGCCATCACGGTTGTAGGCGCGCTCCTTGACCAGCTCCAGGTAGTCGTCGCAGAACGTCCAGAAGAACGACTCCGTCACCTCGAGCGCGCGAGAGTGCTCGTAGGACGCCAGGGCAGCCGAGGCCTCGTCAATGACGGAGGCCAGCGCCGCCAGCACCGAACGATCCAGCGGCACCGTCACCAGCGCCGGATCCAGATCAATCGCCGCGCCCTCGCCGCCCATCGTCAGGGCAAACTTCGAGGCGTTGAGCACCTTGATCGCCAGGCGGCGACCAATCTTCATCTGCTGCTCGTCGAACGCCGCATCCAGGCCCAGGCGCGCCGACGCCGCCCAGTAACGCACGGCATCCGAACCGTACTTCTCCAGGATGCCCATGGGGGTCACCACGTTGCCCTTGGACTTCGACATCTTCTTGTGGTCCGAATCCAGGATCCAGCCCGACAGACCCGCGTGCTTCCACGGCAGCGCACCGAACTCCAGGTCCGCGCGCACCACGGTCGAGAACAGCCACGTGCGAATGATGTCCTGGCCCTGCGGGCGCAGATCCATCGGGTACGTGCGAGCGAAGAGGTCCTCGTCATCCAGCCAGCCACAGGCCAGCTGCGGGGACAGCGAGGACGTCGCCCACGTGTCCATGATGTCCAGCTCGCCCACGAAGCCGCCGGCCACGCCGCGCTGATCCTCCGCGAACCCCTCCGGCACGTCCGTCGACGGATCGACCGGCAGAGCAGCCTCAGAGGGGGGTGATGATGTCGTCGTAGTTGACCTGGCCGTCCGCGTCCACGCGGTACCACAGCGGGAACGGCACGCCGAAGAAGCGCTGACGGGACACCAGCCAGTCGCCCTTCAGGCCCTTCACCCAGTTCTCGTAGCGCACGCGCATGAAGTCGGGGTGGAACTCCAGCTCGCGTCCGCGGCCGATGAGCTCCTCGTTCAGATCCGCGCCCGAGGCCGGGTTCGTCCACGCGCGGCCACCGTTACGGATGTACCACTGGCGCGAGGTGACGATCTCGAGGGGCTTGTCGCCCTTCTCGAAGAAGTTCGTCTGACGCATCGTCTTGGTCGGCTCGCCCTTCAGCTCGCCCGACTCGCGCAGGGCAGCCACCACGGCCTCGCGCGCGGAGAACGTCGTCTTACCGGTGATCTCGGCGAAAGCCGCGCGGCCCGCATCGGTCATGATCCACTCGGGGGTCTCGGTGATGATACGGCCGTCCTTGCGCAGGATCGCGCGCAGCGGCAGCTCCAGGTCACGCCACCAGTCAATGTCGGTCGTGTCGCCGAAGGTACAGCACATGGCGATGCCCGCGCCCTTGTCCATCTCCGCCTCGGGGTGGGGCAGGATCGGCACCTCGACGCCGTACACGGGGGGAGGCGACCGTCGTGCCGAACAGCGGCTTGTAACGCTCGTCGTCCGGGTGAGCGATCAGGGCGACGCAGGCGGCCAGCAGCTCGGGGCGCGTCGTCTCGATGCACACGTCCACGCCGTCCTCGACGGGCGCGCCCGCGGCGGCAGCCTTCGCGGCGGCCTCGGCGTCGGTGATGTGGAAGGCCAGGCGGTGGTAGAAGCCCGGGTACTCGCGGCTCTCCAGCTCAGCCTGGGCGACCGCCGTCTGGAAGGTGACGTCCCACAGGCCCGGGGCCTCGGCCTGGTAGGCCTCGCCGCGCGCCAGGTTACGCAGGAACGCAGCCTGGGCGACCTTGAGCGCACGCGCGCCGATCGTCTGGTAGTTCTGCTTCCAGTCCACGCTCAGGCCCAGGTAGCGCCACAGCGCCTCAAACTGAGCCTCGTCCTCGACGGTGAGGCGCTCGCACAGCTCCACGAAGTTCTTACGGGAAATCGGCTTTTGGTCGCGAGCCTTGATCGACTTGCCGTCGCCGCCCACGTGCGGGGGCTCAAAATCGGGGTCGTAGGGTAGGGTCGCATCCACGCGCACGCCGAAGTAGTTCTGCACGCGGCGCTCGGTGGGCAGGCCGTTGTCATCCCAACCCATCGGGTAAAACACGGACTTGCCGGTCATGCGCTGGTAGCGGGCCACGACGTCGGTGTGCGTGTAGGAGAAAACATGGCCGATGTGCAGGGAGCCGGATACCGTCGGCGGGGGAGTGTCGATCGAGTACACCTGCTCGCGCGTCGCGGTGCGGTCAAAAGCGTAGGTGCCCTGGTTTTCCCAGGCCTCACCCCACTTGGCTTCGAGGCCTTCGGGGGCGGCGCGGTCGGGCACGCGAGGCGCCTGCGCACGGGTGTTCATGGCCATAATTGAGTTGTCTCCATCCGAGTCGTGGACTGTTTGCCCCACTAGCGTACTTTTGTGCGGGTACGCCGGTCCAACGCAGCGCCGACGCAGCGGGTGCGGGTTGCTCACACGAGGCCGGGGCCGCCGTTGTGGGCGCATCGTTACTTTCGCACGTAATTCGGCGGACTTTCGTGTCACTTCGTCACGGTTCATCAAGGTTAGTAACGGAATTACGTGCGACTTTTGGTGGAGAGAGCGCACGCGACGACCAATAAACGAGGCCGGGGCCAGGTCACGTGAACAGTGAACCCAGCCCCGGCCTCGTCAATGAGAGCGACGGTATTACAGGACCATCGCCGCGATCCAGCCACCGATCAACAGCGGAATGTTGTAGTGGATGAACTCGGGGATGACCGTGTCCCGCATGTGGTCGTGCTGACCATCCACGTTCAGACCGGCTGTCGGGCCAAGCGTCGAGTCGGACGCGGGAGAACCGGCGTCGCCCAGCGCGCCCGCCGTGCCGATGATCGCGACCGTGGCGACGGGGGAGAAGCCCAGCGCTATGCACAGGGGCACGTAGATCGCGGAGATGATCGGCAGGGTCGAGAAGGACGAGCCGATGCCCATCGTGATGACCAGGCCCACCAGGAGCATAATGACGGCGGCCAGCGCCTTGGAGCCGTTGAACATCGCGGAAGTCTGCTGGACGAGGGGCTCAATCTGGCCCGACGCCTTCAGAACCGCGGCGTAGCCCTGCGCGGTGATCATGATGAGGCCGATGAGGCTCATCATCTTCATGCCGCCACTGAACACGTCGTCGGCCTGCTGCCACGGCACGACGCGCATGGCGAGCATGAGGCACAGGCCCACGAGGGCACCCACGAGCAGCGGGTCGGCCTCGGAATCCATCTTGGTCAGGACAGCCTGGATGACGAAGCATGCGACGAGGGCCACGACGGCCGCCCAGACCTTCTTCATGTCGATGGGCTTGTTGTCGCTGTTGCTGAATTCCGTCTCGCGCTGCTCGTACTCGCGCGGCTTGCGGTAGGAGACGAACAGGGCAATGAAGCAGCCCACGGCCATCGAGGCGGCGGGGATCGCCATGGCGGCCATCGGGTTGACGATGCCCTCGACAGGCAGGCCCGCGTCCTCAATATTCTTGTAGAGAATGTCGTGCAGGAAGATACGACCAAAGCCAATCGGCACAAACATGTAGGTGGTGACGATGCCGAAGGTGATCGCACAGGCGACCAGGCGGCGGTCCATCTTCAGCTCGTTCATGACGCCGATGAGCGGGGGTACCAGCAGCGGAATGAACGCGATGTGAATCGGGATGAGGTTCTGGCTCATCACGCCCATGACGAGGACTCCACCGAGGATGCCCCACTTCGCGGAGCGAGCCACGCGCGCCGAGCTAGAGTCGTCAGCGTTGCGCAGCTTAGCGATGATCCAGTTCGCCAGCAGGCGCGGCAGGCCCGAGTGAGCCACCGACATCGCGAACGCGCCGAGCAGGGCGTAGGACAGGGCGATCTTAGCGCCGCCGGCGAGGCCGTCCTGGAAGGCGACCATCGTGCCGGAAATACCCATTCCGGCCACCAGGCCGCCCACCAGCGAGGCGACGAAAAGAGAGATGACGACGTGCACGCGAGCGATGCTGAGGGCCAGCATGACAATCACGGAGAGCACGACTGCGTTGAAAAGCAACATGAGTGTTCCTGTGTTGAGGGTGCGCGAAAGCGCCAAATAAGGGGGGAGATAAGCCGCGTCGCGGCAGGGGGTAGTGTCAGCCGAGATGAGAATCGGCGTGGATGGAGGCGTCGACGGCACCTACCAGTGCACTCGACAAACCACCTTCCTCGGCGGCCAGCAATCCTGCGATCGTGGTGCCGCCGGGGCTCGTCACCCGGTCAATGAGTTGCGCGGGGATCGTGCCCGCCTCGCGCTCGGCGAGGAGCAGCGCGGCCGACCCCGCCATCGCCTGCGCCGCGATCTCGACGGCGCTGTCCTTGGACAGCCCGTACTTGAGGCCCGCGCGGGCGAAAGAATCAACGATGTGGAAATACCAGGCCGGAGAGCACGAGGCCAGGGCCTGGAAAACAGGGAAATAGTCCTCGTCGATGAGGACGGTACGCCCAACCGAGTTCATGAGGTCGCGCACGGCGTTGACCTGATCGTCGGTGGTGCGGGCGGCCGTCAGGGCCGTCATGGACTGCCTGACGGTGGCCGCCACGTTCGGCATCACGCGAATGAGGGGAATGCCCGAGCCGAAATCCTGCGTAATCTGGTCGAGGGTACGCCCGGCGGCCAGGGACACGACGCACGCGTCGGGGCGTGAGACCACGCTGGGGGCTATCTCGTTGATGACCGCGCGCTGATCCTTGGGCTTGACGGCCAGGATGACGATGTCGGCCTGGCGGGCCAGGGACACGTTCGAGGACGCGGCGGTCGCGCCCAGCTCGTCGGCCAGGTCGCAGGCCTTGTCGGGCGTGCGGTTGGAGAAGATCAGCGTCGCGGGATCGACACCGGACGCGACGGCACCGCGAGCGATGGCCTGGGCCATGGCTCCCGTCCCGATAAATCCGATGCGCATGAGGGGCTCCCCGCGTGTGTTGGTTACTTGCCACGCAGCCTACCCGCATTTTGCCTGCGCTTGGTGCAGTGGTCGCACTGTGAGACGAGGCCGGGGCGAAGGCACCTGAAACGGCGACCTCAGCCCCGGCCTCGTGAGGGGGAAAACGGCGAGAACGCGCTCCTCAGCGCTTGCGCGTCCCGAAGATGGAACGGGTGATCTCGCGTCCGGCGGTGCGCAGTACCGACCCGAGGGCGTTTTCGACCTGGCGTGCGCGACGCTCGGCGGCGCGCTGGCGCGCGGCCTCCTCGCGTTCCGCCTGCTTGTCTGCCTGGCGGCGCAGTCTCTCCATTTCCTTCTGGCGGGCGGCCTCTTCCTTGGCGGCGGCCTTCTCCGCTTCCTTCGCTGCCTTCTCAGCCGCCTTCTCGGCCTCCTTGCGGGCCTTCTCCTCCTCCTTTGGCGGCCGCCTCCCGCGCGGCTGCCTCCTCGCGGGCGGCCTGGGCCTCCTCCGCGCGACGCGCCAGCTTCTCCTCGGCGGAGTCCGGGTTCACGGCGTCACGGTAGCGTCCCATGATGGCGCTGGACTGGTTGACGCGGGCGATCGTGTCGGCGGAGGCGGGGCCCATGACGGAGGCGGGCGCCCAGATGCCGACGGGGGTGACCGGTGTCGGGTTACCCTTCGGGTCCAGCACCGTCACCACGGCTTCGCCCGTGCCCAGCGTCGTGAGAACCTCGTCCAGCTCGAGGCTGGTTGTCGGGAAGGTCTGCACGGTCGCCTTCAGCTTCTTGAAGTCGTCGGGCGTGGAGGCGCGCAGGCCGTGCTGGATGCGTGAGCCCAGCTGTGCCAGCACGTCGGAGGGGATGTCCTTGGGGGTCTGCGTCACGAAGACGACGCCCACGCCCTTGGAGCGGATCAGGCGCACGGTCTGGACGACCTGGCGCTCGAACTCCTTTGGTGGCGTCCGCGAAGAGCAGGTGGGCCTCGTCGAAGAAGAACACGAGCTTGGGGCGGGGTGCGTCGCCGACCTCGGGCAGGGTCGCGAAGAGGTTCGCCAGCAGGAACATGATGACCGCGCTGACCAGGGCCGGGCGCGAGGAGATATCGCCGACGCCCAGCAGGGAGATGATGCCCCGGCCCGTTGAGTCGGAGCGCATCAGGTCGGCGGTGTCGAAGCCGGGGGCTCCGAAGAACTGGCCGCCGCCCTGGGATTCGAGGGCGGTCAGGGCGCGCAGGATAACGCCGGCGGTGGCCTTGGAGACGCCGCCGATGGTGGCCAGCTCCTCCTTGCCTTCATCCGACGTCAGGAAGGAGATGACGGAGCGCAGGTCCGGCAGGTCCACGAGCTCCAGGCCCTGGCTGTCCGCCCACGCGAAGATCAGCTGCAGGGCCTGCTCCTGGGTCGTGTTCAGGGACAGGGCGCGGGCCAGGAGGATCGGGCCGAAGTCGGAGACCTCGGCGCGCACGGGCACGCCCGGGAACTGCGAGTCCGCCCCGCCCAGGCTCAGCAGCTCGATCGGGAACGACGAGGACGCCCACTCCTGACCGTTGGCGGCCGTGCGGGCCAGGAGTTTCTCGGAGCTGGGCCCAGCCTCGCCCAGGCCCGTGAGGTCGCCCTTGACGTCGCACAGGAGCACGGAGGAGCCCGCCGCCGACAGCCCCTCGGCCAGGAGCTGCAGGGTGCGGGTCTTGCCCGTGCCCGTCGCGCCCGCGACCAGGAGGTGGCGGTTGAACATGGGCACCGGCATCGCCGCGCTGACGCCGGGCACGCGCGCGCCGCCGTCGATCAGCGTACCGATCGTGATGGCCGGGACATCCCACGAGTAGGCGGTTTGAATCTGGGTGGCGAAAGCGGACAGGTCGCCGCTGGGGGACGAGGCCGGGGTGGCGGGAGCCGCGGCTGCGGAGCCGGCGGCTTCGAGCTGGAGACGCAAGGCTTCGGCCTTCGCGCGTGCGGCTTCGGCCTCGGCGGCCTTCGCTGCCGCCTCTGCTGCGGCGAGCTGCGCCTTGAGATCCTCGATGTTCTCACTCATGGTGGTGTCTTTCGGGGCTGGGGCGCATCGCGCCCGGGGCTTCGTCGTTACTGGAACAGTATCCCTTGGGACGCCTGTCTCACGCTCGTTCAAGGAGGTCATCGCGCCGTGGCGTCCATCCACAGGCCCACTGGCCGCGTCGCAGTTATCCACAGGGGCACGAATCCGGCGCGACACCGGCGGCGCAGCAGGCATAGCGTCGACGAATGAACCCTCCACGATGGCTCGCGCGCCGCCGGATGGCGGCCCTGACCAAGGCCGTCTACGACAGCGCGCTGCAAGAAGACGAACCACCCGAACCCACCGCCCTGCGCCTCCTACCCGGAGGCGCCACCGCGGCCGCCCTCCTCATCGTCCTCGTCCTCCTCGCCTGCATCGGCGTGTGGCGCCACGCGACGGCCGCCGAACACGCCGCCGCGCGGGAGGCCGAGCAATCCGCTCACCAGGAAGCCGACACGCAGGAGCAGGGGCCCCAAACCCCCACCAGCCGAGGTGTCAACACGCCGACCAACACCCCCGCGAGCGACCAGGTCATCGTCTACGTCTCGGGGGCAGTCACGACCCCCGGAGTCCTCACCCTGCCCGCCTCCTCCCGCGTCGTCGACGCGATCACCGCCGCTGGCGGAGCACGCGAGGACGCCAACCTCGACACGATCAACCTCGCGCGCCCACTCGTCGACGGAGAACACATCCACGTCGGACTCATCGGGGAACCCGAGACGACCACAGCGCCAGGCGAAGCCCCCACGCAGGCATGCGTGCGCCTCGACACCGCCACCGCCACCGACCTGCAAACACTGCCCGGAATCGGCCCCGCCCTGGCCGCCCGCATCATCGACTACCGCACAACCCACCCCCACATCTCCTCCGTAGACGCACTCGACGAGGTGCCCGGCATCGGCCCCAGCCTCATCGAAAAAATACGACCCGGAGTGTGCCCATGACCGACACCCGCGCCCCGCGCATGGTCGACCTCCGCCTCATGCCCACAGCCATCGCCGCCTGGGCCGCCAGCTGGTGGGCTACCGCCCACCCCGTCCCCTGGCCACTCATCGCCGCCTGCGTGCTCGCCGCCACCGCATGCGCCGCCTCCTACGCGTGGACACACCGACACGCCCGACCTCCCCGGCACGCCCTCACCCCGCCCCGATCCCTCCGCCTGGCCTCCGCCCTCCTCCCGGCCGCCAGCGCCTGCGCGCTCGCTGTCTCGTCGGCGGCGGGCCGCTCCTACCTGGCTGATCCGGCTCGCGCGGGCTCCGGGCCCATCCACGCGAAGGTACTCCTGATGCGCGATCCCGCCCCGGCCTCGTCGGGACTGTCGACGAGGCGCCGAGCACGCGTGAGGATCCTCGCGGTCGAGGTGGGGCAGCGGTGGCAGACCTCCGGCGCCACCGCCCTGGTCAGCGCTCCCTCATGGCGGGACGCAGCACGCGGCGACGTGTACGAAATCGATGGGACCCTGGACACCACATTCGCCGCAGAGGCACCATCCGTGGGGGCGATCCGAGCCCGCAGCGCCCGACTCGTCGAGCGCCCCGGCGGACTCGACGCCTGGAGACGCGACACACACAGCGCCTTCGCGGACGTGTGCCAGACCCTGCCACGCGACGCACGCGGACTCGTCCCAGGAATGTCCATCGGCGACGACCGACTGGTGCCCTCCGACCTCGCCGACGCCATGACAGCCACCTCCCTGACACACCTGACGGCCATATCCGGCTCCCACATCGTCATCATCCTGGCCACCCTCAACCTCCTCCTGCCCGCGCGCAAGCCCCTGCGCGTCGGAGCAACGATCCTCGTCCTGGCCACCATCGTCATCCTCGTCGGCCCCGAAGCATCCGTGCTCCGATCCGTCTGCGTCGCCTCAGTCGCCTCCCTGGGCCTGGTGCTCGGACGCGAAGGACAAGCCATCGCGGCGCTGTGCGCGGTCGTCACCGCGACACTCCTCATCGACCCCTGGGCCTCCCGATCCTACGGATTCGCGCTGTCCGCGCTCGCGGCCCTGGCCGTCGTGGGACCCTGCGCCGCTCTCGCACGAGGGGTCAAGCGGCGTGTCAGGGGCGACACTCGGGTCGGGAAAGCCCTGCGCCGCCTGGCCGAACTGGTGTGCGTGCCCGCCCTGGCCGAGCTGTTCACCGCGCCCCTCATCGTTTCCCTGTCCGGCACCGTCCCCGTGTGGGGGATTGGTGCCAACGTCACCGCCGAGCCCGCGGTGCCCGTGGCTACGCTCGCGGGCCTGTCGGGTGCCCTCCTCGCGCCGATCAGCCCTCCCATGTCGAGCGCCTGTGCGCGCGTTGCCTCCTGGGCGACCGGCTGGATCGCTGGAGCCGCGCGATTCTTCGCCGGGATGCCCGGAGCGGGGATTCGGGTGCCCGGCGGGGGAACGACACTCCTGAGCATCTACGGGTGCGCGGGACTTGGATGGGTGGCGTGGCGGGCGTGGAAACGCTGGGTGTTGCCCCTCATGGACGAGGCCCGGGACCCGTGAGCGGCTCGGCGCGGCCAGCGCGGGTTAGGGGTATCTCGGCGGGGTATCGCCCCGCGTGCCCCGGCTCCTCGACGCGGTGCCAACGCGCATGGGGCGCGAGGTGGTGACACCTGCCACGACTTGTGTCCGCCCAGGGCCAAGGCGGACGCAGATGAGCTCCCGCGGTGGCAGACTTAGGGAGTTACCATCGCGTCGAAAGGCAGGAAGACGTGGCAGCACGCGGATCTCGACCGGCGGCACCAGCCCAGATCACGCTGGCCCCCATCGTGTTGATCAAGGGGCCCGAGGGGCTCCTCGTCGACCGCGCCCTCGACCGGCTGCGCGCCCTGGCCTACCAGGCCGACCCGAACCTGGAACGCACGGACATCAACGCCGCCACCTACCAGGCGGGGCAGATCGACGTCATCGCCTCACCCTCCCTGTTCGGCGAATCCCGCATGGTCATCATCCGGGACCTGGAGACCATGAGCGACGCGCTCGCCGCCGACCTGATCGCCTACGCGGCCGCCCCCGCGCCCGACGTATGGATGTTCCTGGCCCACCCCGGCGGCAACGCCCGCGGCAAGAAAGTCACCGACGCGATCGCGAAGGCCAAGTGGCCGGTGATCCCCGCCGACCCGCTGAAGAACGACCGCGACAAGCTGGCGCTCATCGCCTCCGACGTGCGGGCCGCCCGTCGGCAGATGGACACCGAGGCGCAGCAAGCCCTCGTCGACGCGCTCGGCAACGACCCCCGTGCCATGGCGGGCGCCCTGTCTCAGCTGCTCTCCGACGTGAGCGGGCGCATCACACTCGAGGACGTGCGCCGCTACCAGGCGGGTCGCGTCGAGGCCACTGGCTACGACGTGGCCGACGCCGCTGTTGCCGGCAACTCCGCGAAAGCCCTGACCCTCGCCCGGCACGCCTTCGCGACCGGCATCGCCCCGCAGGTGCTCGTCGCAGCCCTGGCGATGAAGTTCCGCGCCATGGCGAAGGTATCCATCGGCGGGGCCGCCTCCGCTCTCAAGATGGCGCCCTGGCAGGTCGACCGGGCCCGGCGCGAGCTGCGCGGATGGTCCGACGCCTCCCTGGCCGGCGCATTCGGCGCCATCGCCACCGCCGACGCCGAAACGAAGGGTGCCTCGCGGGACCCGCAGCGCGCCATCGAAAAAGCCATTATCACCATCTGCAGGCTGCACGGGCGCTGAGAGCTGCTCCGGCCTCGTCGATGAAGCGACCGAAACCCGAAGGAACTGAGGAGATACATGAAGACGATTCGAACCTTGCTGGGCCGACTGCGGGAGTTCACAACTCCCTCGATCCTGACCCCGCTGTTCATCATCGGGGAGGTCATCCTCGAGTGCCTGATCCCGCTGACCATGGTCTCGCTGGTGGATGCACTCGATGGCGACACGCTGACCCCCGTCCTTCGCCTGGGCGCGATCCTCATGGGCCTGGCCTTCGCCTCGCTGACCTGCGGAATCCTGTCCGCTCGCTTCGCGGCGACCGCGTCGGTGGGCCTGGCCAAGAACCTGCGTCAGGACCTCTTCTTTAAGGTGCAGGACTTCTCCTTCGCCGACATCGACCGCTTCTCCACGTCCTCGCTGGTCACCCGCATGACGACCGACGTCACGAACGTCCAAAACGCCTTCGGCATGATGATCCGCATCGCCGTGCGCGTACCGCTCATGATCATCTTCTCCATCGTCATGGCGTGGCGCATCAACTCGTCGATGGCTCTCATCTTCCTGGGAATGGTGCCGCTGCTCGCCATCATCCTGGCGGTCATCGTGCTGGTCGCCTTCCCGATCTTCCGTCGCATCTTCAAGAAGTACGACGCCCTGAACAACTCCGTGCAGGAAAACGTCGCCGCGATCCGCGTGGTCAAGTCCTTCGTCACCGAGGAACACGAGACCACCAAGTTCCGCCACGCCTCCGCCGATGTGCGCAAGGACTTCACGAACGCCGAGAAGCTCATCGCCCTCAACAGCCCCGTCATGATGTTCTTCATCTTCGCCGCGATCACGGCCGTCGACTACGTGGGCGCCTCGATCATCGTGAACTCGGGGGCAACCGAGCTGACGAAGGGCGGCCTGACCGCCCTCATCACCTATGGCATCCAGATCCTCTCCCAGATGCTCATGCTCGCCTTCATCTTCGTCATGACGACGATGGCCGCCGAATCCGCGCACCGCATCGCCGAGGTCCTCACCCACGCCCCCTCCCTGACCTCCCCGGCCGGCGGGGCCACGGACGTCGCGGATGGCTCCGTCGTCTTCGACGGCGTGTCCTTCAAGTACTCCCAGAACGCCGAAGAAAACGCGCTGTCCGACATCAACCTACGCGTCGAGTCCGGGCAAACGCTCGGTATCGTGGGCGGCACGGGCTCCTCCAAGACCTCGCTCATCCAGCTGATCTGTCGACTCTACGACGTCTCCGAAGGTTCCGTGAAGGTCGGCGGGCGCGACGTGCGCGACTACGACCTGGGCGCCCTGCGCGACGCCGTCTCCGTCGTCCTGCAGAAGAACGTGCTCTTCTCCGGCACCATCAAGGACAACATGCGCTGGGGCAACCCGGAGGCCACCGACGAACAGATTGAGCGCGCCTGCAAGCTCGCCCAGGCCGACGAGTTCATTCAGCAGCTGCCCGGCGGCTACGACTACGTGATCGCGCGCGGCGGCACCAACGTCTCTGGCGGCCAGAAGCAGCGCCTGTGCATCGCACGCGCGCTCCTGAAGACCCCCAAAATCCTCATCCTGGACGACTCCACCTCCGCGGTGGACACCAGGACGGACTCGCTGATCCGAAGCGCCTTCGAGACCGAGATCCCGGGCACGACGACAATCATCATCGCCCAGCGCCTCTCCTCGGTGAGCCACGCCGACCAGATCATCGTGCTGGACGATGGCCGCATCAAGGAACGCGGCACCCATGAGGAGCTGATGGCGGCGGGCGGGGAGTACCGCGAGATCTACGAGTCCCAGAACGCCGCGAGTGAAAGCGAGGTGGCCTGACATGGCACGCGCGCGCAACTCCCGGATCGACGATGGCGAGAAGCTCGAAGGCATCGATCGTCCCTTCGGTCGTCTCCTGCGATACGTCTTCCGTCACTACCCGGTGCGCATCAGCCTGACGGTCGTGTGCATCATTACGTCCGCCGTGGCCTCGGCGGTCGGTTCGATCTTCATGCAGCAGATCGTCGATAATGTCGTGACGCCGGGCCTCGAGTCCGGCTTTGACGCGGTGCGTGGCACCCTCGTGCGCCTCGTCGTCACCATGGGCGTCATCTTCAGCGCCGGCGTCATCGGTAACTTCATCTACACCCGCGCCATGGCGATCGTGACCCAGGGGACGCTCAAGCACATGCGAGACGACATGTTCGACTCCATGGAACGCCTGCCCCTGCGCTTCTTCGACACGCACCCGCACGGCGCGATCATGTCGACCTTCACGAACGACACGGACGCGATCCGCCAGCTGATCGGCCAGTCGATCCCGACGCTCATCCAGTCGGGCCTGACCATTGTCGTGCTCATCGCCACGATGCTCTACTACTCCGTGTGGCTCTTCCTCGTCGTCCTCGTGGTGGGCGCCCTCATGGCGTTCCTGACGGGCAGGCTCGGCGGCCTCTCGGGCCGCTTCATGAAGGCCCAGCAGGCGGCCCTGGCGGACGAAGAGGGCTTCATCGAAGAGATGATGGATGGCCAGAAGGTCGTCCAGGTCTTCAACCACGAGCAGGACGCCAAGGACGAGTTCGTCGAGTACAACCAGAAGCTCTTCGACTCCTCGCAGAAGGCCAACATCTACGGCAACGTGCTGATGCCCGCCCTGGGCAACATCGGCAACATCATGTACGTCGTCATCGCGATCGTCGGCGGCGTCATGATCCTCGAACAGACGCCGAATATTCACCTTATCGGCATCGACGTCATCACGGTCGGCATCGTCGTGTCCTTCCTGGGCATGGTCCGTAACTTCTCGCAGACGATCGGACAAATGTCGATGCAGGTGCCCATGATCGCGCTCGGCATGGCAGGCGCGGGGCGCGTGTTCGCCCTCATCGACCAGGAACCCGAGGAGGACCACGGATACGTGACACTCGTGAGGGCCCGCGAGCTGCCCGACGGCTCGCTCGAGCCGACCGAGGAACGTACCGGAATCTGGGCCTGGCGTCACCCCCACCAGGCGGACGGCACCGTCACGTACACGCGCCTGCGCGGCGAACTCGTCATGGAGGGCGTGGACTTCTCCTACGATGGCAAGAAGGAGGTCCTGCACGACATCTCCCTGTGGGCGAAGCCCGGCCAGAAGATCGCTTTCGTGGGCGCGACGGGCGCCGGCAAGACGACGATCACGAACCTGATCAACCGCTTCTACGACATCGCCGACGGCAAGATCCGCTACGACGGCATCAATATCAACAAGATCCGCAAGTCGGACCTGCGTCGCTCCCTCGGCGTCGTCCTGCAGGACGTCAAGCTTTTCACGGGCACGGTCATGGACAACATCCGCTACGGCCGCCTGGACGCCACGGACGAGCAGTGCATTGAGGCCGCGAAGCTGGCCAACGCGGACTCCTTCATCCGGCGTCTGCCGGACGGATACGACACGATGCTGACGGGTAACGGCTCCAGCCTGTCTCAGGGGCAGGCCCAGCTGCTGTCGATTGCCCGCGCGGCCGTGGCCGATCCGCCGGCGATGATCCTGGATGAAGCGACGTCTTCGATCGACACACGCACCGAGGCGCTCGTGCAGGCGGGCATGGACAACCTGATGGAGGGACGCACAGTCTTCGTGATCGCCCACCGTCTCTCGACGGTGCGTAATTCGGACGCGATCATGGTCCTAGAGCAGGGGCGCATCATTGAGCGCGGCAGCCACGACGACTTGATCGCTCAGAAGGGTGTGTACTACCAGCTCTACACGGGTGCCTTCGAGCTCGACTAGAGTTCGCGAAGCTCCTTCGCTCTGCCCCGGCCTCGTATTGACGAGGTCGGGGCTTCGTCATGCGCGCAACGCATCGGATAGGGGCTGTGCGTGAGCCGTGTGGCGCAAGGAGCCAACGAGCGTGGTCGTTGGCGACGTCTGCGTGAGTGGGCGGCGTAGGCGCGTGGAAGCCTTCGGGGTGGTTCCTAAACGCCTGCGCACGCGATGGGGGAGAGGAGGTATACGACAGCGGGCCGCCCCGAAGGGCGACCCGCTATGCGTCAAACGAAAGCGTCCGCGATCAGTGCGCGATCGAGGCGACGCGACGAGCAAGCTTGGACTTGCGGTTCGCGGCCTGGTTCTTGTGGATGACGCCCTTGGAGACGGCGACGTCCAGCTTGCGCGAGGCAACGCGCAGGGCGGCCAGAGCCTTGTCCTTATCGCCGGCCTCGACGGCCTCGCGGGTCCGGCGCACCAGAGTCTTGAGCTCGGACTTCACGGACTGGTTGCGAACGCGGCGCTTCTCGTTGGTGAGGATGCGCTTCTTCTGGGACTTAATGTTTGCCACAGTCGGATTTCTCCTTGATGTATGTCTGACAGGGTCGGTGAGGGCTGTGTCAAGACCGGGACTTAGGCGTGGGGACACCCGCAAACGGTCCTAACCAGACCCCCTGCCCGACCAGGCCGGGAGTCCAACGACCAAGCATACCAGCAGCGGGGCCCCGCGTCATGCCCCGATGCCCGCCAATGCCTCGTAAGGTCGGTCACGTGGGTGCGGTCGCCGGGGCGTGAGCGCCCGTCGCGCCCGTCGCGGTGTCGTTGTGGCGCGTTAGCCGCCGTGGGTGTGGTGGTGCTCCTCGAGCGCGTCGACGATGCGTCGCCAGGTGACCTCCGGCAGGATCGAGCCTTCGCGGCGCACGTCGGTGGCCTTGACCCACAGGGCGCGATCGAGGCGCACCTCGGAGGGGCGGCCCTTCGGGTCCCACGCGCCCGATCCGATGTCGAACCAGTAGCGTCCGGCAGCGGCCTCCTCGGCGGCGTCGCGCGAATGGTCCTTGCTGGTCAGCTGCAGGAGGTAGACGCCCTCACCCTGGGCGCCGATGACGACGGCGGGGCGGTCCTTGCCGACGGACGCGTCCTCCTGGTAGGGCACCCATGTCCACACGACCTCGCCAGGGTCGGCGTCGCCGTCCATGATCGGCTGGTACGAGGCGTGGGCGAGCGCGTCGGCGATGCTGGCTTCGCGGATGGAGGTGCGGGGGCGCTTCGAGGTCGCGGGATCCTGATGCTGCGAGGAGCCGTGCGGGCGCGAACGGTCGGAGGGCTTGTGGGTGTGGGTTGGCGCGGTCGTGGTCGGACGAGGCCGTGGGGCGTTCTCCTGGCGCGTGGCGGTCGCGTCCGTGGTCGAGGGGTCGGCGCTCGACGAGCTCAGGGTCGAGATGAACTCGGCGAGAGCGCGCACAACTCCGGTGACGAATGAATTCATGGCACCAGCATACGTGAGCCGAATCGAACAGTAGTTATCCACAGGTCCGTCGAAGACGCGAGTTATCCACAGGGTCCGTTCGGGCGCGTGACAGTCGGTGCGTTTAGGTGTCACTCTGGATGTGTTCGCGGAACAACTTCCTACTGAAAGACAGGTGACAACGATGTCGACCGCAACGATTCATGGAATGACCGTCTCCCTGGACGCCTTCGGGCGCCCGAGCGATGCCCCGGCACCAGAGGCGGACATGCAGGCCCGAGCCTGCCTGGGGGCAGCACTCGTAGCGCCCAATCAGGGAAGCTGGAGTGCGCCCTCGATCACGCGCGAGACGCCCTCGATAACGAGGGGGCCTCGATCGAGTTGCGCCTCGAGGCCGCCAAGCTCTGCATCGACTGGCACGCCGCCCTGGGCGCCTTCGGGCAGTGCCGCAAGGTGGCGGCCGACGCGGCTCGCCTCGGTGCGTGCTACCTCGAGCGCGACCATCCGCTCATTCTCATGCTGCGTAACTCCGAGGCCTACTGGCTGGCCGTTCTGGGGTGTGAAGACATGGCCGCGCGCAAGTTCTCCGCCCTGGTGGCCGACGTCAAAAGCTGCCCGAATCTGGATCCTCAGCTGGCATTCGCGATCCGCAACAACTCCGCCATGCCGTGGAAGAGCACTGGCAAGTGGGCGAAAGCCGCGCGCGTGTACCGCGAGCTCCTGGCCGACATGGAACCTCAGTGCGAGGCGGAGGACATGACGGTGCTGACGGTGCGCGACAACCTCGCCGAGGTCTTGTCGGCGGACCGCCAGTACGAGGAGGCTCTCCACCTGTACGAGATCAACATGGAGGCGCTGCTGCGCATCACCGACCGCGGCGATTGGAGGGTGTTGCGGCTGCGCAACGAGATCGCGCGCAACACCTGGATGGGCGGGGACCGGGAGGCGGGGGAGGACCTGTGGACGGTCCTTGCCGAGGACTGCCGCAGGTACCTCGGGGACCGTGACGAGTTCACGGCCCGCATTCGAACGATCCTGCTGATGCTGGCCACCCTGCGCGGAGACGAGGAGAAAGCCATGTCGATCGCCCGCAAGCTCCAGGCCGACCATCCCGACGACTGGGACGAGTGCGACATGAGCGAGGCTGTGGCGTTGCTCGCCGAGGCTGGCATTACCAGGGAGGATTTCCGCTAGCGGTGTGAGGCTGGGCTCCTGTGCGCGACCTCCCGCCCCATAAGTCGCACAACAGGGCACGTCAATGGGACGATAAAGAGGTTAACGACTTCACGGAGGTACACGTGCCCATCCCCACGCCCGCGCAGCAGGCGCAGATCCGCCCGTCCCACACCCCGCAGGCGCAGATCCGTAACTTCTGCATCATCGCTCACATCGATCATGGGAAGTCGACGCTCGCGGACCGTATGCTCCAGCTGACCGGCGTCGTCGAGGCACGCGAGATGCGCGACCAGTATCTCGATCGCATGGACATCGAACGCGAGCGCGGCATCACGATCAAGAGTCAGGCCGTGCGCATGCCGTGGGCGCATAAAGAAACCCCCTACGCCCTCAACATGATCGACACGCCCGGACACGTGGACTTTACCTACGAGGTGTCCCGCTCTCTGGCCGCCTGCGAGGGCGCGGTCCTCCTGATCGACGCCGCGCAGGGCATCGAGGCTCAGACGCTCGCGAACCTGTACCTGGCCCTCGAGAACGACCTGGCGATCATCCCGGTGCTCAACAAGATCGACCTGCCCGGCGCCCAGCCCGAGAAGTATGCGCACGAGGTCGCCCAGCTGATCGGCTGCGACGAGGACGAGGTCCTGAAGGTCTCGGGTAAGACCGGCGAGGGTGTTGAGGAGCTCCTCGACCGAATCGTCGAGGTCGTTCCCGCCCCCGAGGGTGCCCCCGATGCGCCGACGCGAGCCATGATCTTCGACTCCGTCTACGACACCTACCGCGGTGTGGTGACATACGTCCGCGTGGTCGATGGCGTGCTGTCGACCCGTCAGCGCGTGCGCATGATGTCCACGGGCGCCACGCACGAGCTCCTCGAGCTGGGCGTCATCTCGCCCGAGCCCAAGCCCGAGGAGGGGGATTGGCGCCGGAGAGGTGGGCTACCTGATCACGGGCGTGAAGGACGTGCGTCAGTCCCGCGTGGGCGACACTGTCACCAGCCAGGTGCGCGGCGCGACGGAGGCGCTCGCCGGATACCGCGATCCCAACCCGATGGTCTTCTCGGGTATCTACCCGGTGGATGGTTCGGACTTCCCGGACCTGCGAGACGCGCTGGAACGCCTCCAGCTCAACGACGCGGCCCTGACCTTCGAGCCGGAGTCCTCGGCGGCCTTGGGCTTTGGGTTCCGCTGCGGCTTCCTGGGGCTGCTGCACCTGGAGATCATCCGAGAGCGACTGGAGCGCGAGTTCAACCTGGACCTGATCGCGACCGCCCCGAACGTCGTCTACCGCGTCGTGACGGAGGACGGCACCGAGGTACGCGTCGACAACCCCAGCGAGTTCCCCGAGGGAAAGATCGCTGAGGTGCGTGAACCGATCGTGAACGCGACGATCCTGACGCCCACGGAGTTCACGGGCACGATCATGGAGCTGTGCCAGGATCGACGCGGCTCGATGCAGGGCATGGACTACCTGAGCGAGGATCGCGTCGAGCTGCACTACCAGCTGCCCCTGGCCGAGATCGTCTTTGACTTCTTCGATCAGCTCAAGTCGCGCACGCGCGGCTACGCCTCCCTGGACTACCAGGAAAGCGGCGAGCAGAGCGCGGACCTGGTCAAGGTCGACATTCTGCTCAACGGCGACCGCGTGGACGCGTTCAGCGCGATCGTGCACCGCGACGGCGCCTACGCCTACGGTCAGCGCATGACCAAGCGCCTGAAGGAACTCATTCCTCGCCAGCAGTTCGAGATCCCGGTCCAGGCCGCGGTCGGCGCGCGCGTCATCGCCCGCGAGACCATCAAGGCGCTGCGTAAGGACATGCTCGCCAAGTGCTACGGCGGCGACATCAGCCGTAAGCGCAAGCTGCTGGAGAAGCAGAAGGAAGGCAAGAAGCGTATGAAGTCGATCGGCCGCGTGGACGTGCCGCAGGAGGCGTTCATCGCCGCTCTGACTTCCGACGTGCCGACGGGCAAGAAGTGATCGTGGATCAGATGAACGAGGCCGTGGAGGGTCGCGCTCCCGTCGGCCAGTGCGCGGCTCGTCCGGGCGAGGCCCCCGAGGGCACGGTTTTCATGAGCCGCACGAAGTCTTTCACGCGCCGAACGCGCGAGCTGCCCGCGAATCTGGCTCGCACGTGGGAGGCGCACGCCCACCGTTACGTGGTCGAGCCGCGTCGCGGCGTCGGCTACACGACGGTCGCGCAGGATTTCACGCTGGATCTGGCCGAGCTCTTCGGGCGCCGTGCCCCCGTCACCCTCGAGATCGGGTCGGGCACGGGTGAGCAGATCGTCGCGGCGGCCTCGGCGCACCCCGAGCGCAACTTCCTGGCCCTCGAGGTGTGGGTTCCGGGCATCGCGAAGCTGATCTCCAAGGCCGTCGAGGCCGACGTGGACAATATTCGCGTCATCGAGGCGGACGCTGCACAGGCGCTGCCCATTATGCTTGGGGAGGCGTGTCTCGACGAGGTGTGGACCTTCTTCCCGGATCCGTGGCGCAAGGCCCGCCATCGCAAGCGCCGCCTCGTCTCGGACGCGTTTGCTCTCGAGGTTGCGCGCCTCCTGCGCGATGGGGGCGTCTGGCGCCTGGCGACGGACTGGGATGACTACGCCTGGCAGATGCGCGACGTCGTGGAGGCGTGTGAGCTTTCGAGAACCCGCACGCGGGGGAGCGCCCGGACCCGGCGGATCCCCAGCCCGCGCGTGGCGGCTTCGCGCCGCGCTACGACGGGCGCGTCGTCACCCACTTCGAGACGCGCGGTATTGACGCGGGTCGCCATGCCCACGACATCGTCGGCGTGCGCCGCCCGCGCGGCTGACGGGCACGCATGAGTCCCGCTCAACCCGACGGAACGCGGTGGCCGGAGAACGGCTCGCTGGACCCCGGCCTCGTTGAGGCGGAGCGGGGGAGTCCCCTGTCCCTGTATGTCCACGTGCCGTTTTGCCGCGTGCGCTGCGGCTACTGTGACTTCAACACGTACACGGTGGGCTTTGGGCCGGGGGCGCAGGTCGGTGACTACGCGCCGTCGGTGCTGTCGGAAGCCTCGCTCGCCGCCCGCGTGATGGCGGAGGTGGGATTGCCCGACCGTGCGGCCGAAACCGTGTTTTTCGGTGGCGGGACGCCGACGATGCTGGATGCGGCGGAGCTGAGTGAGATTCTGGCGGGGCTGCGCGAGCGTATCGGGATTGCAACCGGCGCCGAGGTGACCCTGGAGGCGAATCCCGACACGGTCACGCGAGGCGATCTGCGCGTGCTGGCCGATGCGGGTTTTACGCGCGTGTCCTTCGGCATGCAGTCCGCGGTCCCGGCTATCTTGGCGACCCTGGATCGCACTCATGTGCCCGAGCGTGTGCCTCTCGTGATCGAGTGGGCGAAGGATGCGGGGCTGAGCACGTCCGTTGACCTCATTTACGGGACGCCGGGGGGAGAGCCTTGAGGATTGGGAGACCTCGGTGCGCGCGGCCCTGTCCTACGACCCCGATCACATCAGTGCCTACGCGTTGGTCGTGGAGGAGGGGACCAAGATGGGCGCGCAGGTAGCGCGGGGCGAGCTGCCGAGCCCCGACCCCGATGATGAGGCGACGAAATACGAGCTTGCTGACGCGCTCCTGGGCGGGGCGGGGTATGCCTGGTATGAGATTCGAATTTCGCCCGCGTGAGCGCGTCGGATCGTGCCTCTGGGCGCGCCTCGACGACGTTTGAGCACGCGTCGCGGCATAACCTGGCGTACTGGCGTGACTGGGATTGGTGGGGTTTCGGTCCGGGCGCGCACTCGCACGTGGGGCGGATGCGCTGGTGGAACGTGAAGAATCCGGGCGCCTATGCCGGTCGCCTGCACGCGGGCGTCTCGCCGGCGGCCGCGGGGGAGATTCTGGGCGAGGAGGAGCGCGAGCTTGAGCGTGTCATGCTGGGGTTGCGCACGTCGGAGGGCGTCGAGCTCGATGGGTTGCCGGGCGCCGCGTCGGGGCACAAGGCCGGGGCTGGCTGTGCGAGCATGCCCGCGGGTGGGCGCGTCGCGTCGCTCATTGCGGACGGACTGATCGATGGAGCTGCCGCGCTGCGTGGGCGGGCCTGCCTGACGTTGCGTGGGCGCTTGCTGGCGGACTATGTGACGCGTGAATTGATGGGCTACTGAGGGCGCGCGGCCCGTGTGAGGCATAATCCACACTATTTGGTCAGTATTCATCATTGTTCGGACAAATAACAAACTTGCTTGTATTGACGCCGAAACAAGTAAGTCTGTGGTTACCGATACTCACCATTTGTCAGATGGGGCACGTCGGTGATGTGACAAGCTTGTGGAAGCTCTCGATAATGTTGACATACTGGTTGAAGTATGTTTGCCTAGAGGTGTCATGTGAAGCCGAGCTGTCAATAGGCCCCCTCCGCAAAGGCGCTTGTTGAGGTTCAGATACAAGGAAAAGTGTGGGACTGTGACTCTGCGATACGCTGTCATTGCTGACATCGTGGGCTCTCGTACGTTGACCAATCGTGCAGAGGCTCAGGGAATCTTTGAAACAGCCCTCGAGAGGGCGGCGGAGGGGCTGGCCCTCCTCGAAGCTCCCTATCCGACGGTGGGCGACGAGTTCCAAGCGGTTGCGTACACGCTCGAAGATGCGTTGCTCTTCACCTTGCGTGCCCAGCTCCTGCTTCCGCCCCAGCTTCAGCTTCGCTTTGGTATCGGCGCCGGACGTATTGAAGAGTTCTCCTCCGGCGTGCATCGCCAGGCTCCCTCGCGCCTGCGGGCGGGGGAAGGTGCTTCCCTCCAGGACGGATCGGCGTGGTGGGCGGCGCGCTCCGCGATCAACCGCGCACACGACGTCCAAGACTCCTCGAACCCCTTTATTCGCACCTGGTTCGTGGCTCATGCCTCCGTCGAAAGCTATATGTCCTCGAGCTGCCAGACCAGTGTCAATGCGCTGCTGAGCCTGCGCGACCACGCGATCCTCAAGCTGTCGGCCCGTCATCGCCGCATCACCGCCTCGCTGCTGCTGGGCAAGACGCAGGTGGAAATCGCCCGCGTTGAGAAGCTCTCACAGCAGGCCATTTCCGACTTCGCTCGCGGTACGGGAGCGGGGCTTATCCAGTCGTCTCTCCTCATCGCGGAGGCCGCCCGTGCATGAAACGCTACTCCTGGGCATCGCTGCCTCGGAGCTCACCGTCCTCCTGACGTCCGACCCTCGACGATGGTCGCGCCGCCTCATCGTCTTTCTGACGCTGATCACCGCGGTCGCGTGCTACTCGTGGTTTGTCCTGGGCGTGAGCCTGGTCGCCATCGCCATCGCGACGGTGCTCGCCACCATCTGGTTCGGATGGGACCTGGCCGATGGATCCGCTCGCTCGGTGCTCGCGCGCTGGGCGCTCGCGACGCTCGGCTTCCTGACACTCATGAGCCTGAACGCGGATAACTTTCCTCACCTGTCGCTGCGCAGCGGGCGCTCGATCGACCTCATCATCGCGGTGCTCTTCCTGGCGACCGGCCCCGTCAATCACCTCATCACGGCCATCCTCATGTGCCCGCGGGCGCGCGACGGAGCCGGTCCCCGGATGGATCAACGCGCCCGTGCTGCCGGCGATGCCCAGTGTTCAGGACGCGGCGACACAGGAGGATGCGGCGGAGTCGGCGGGCGATGAGGAAGCTCCGCTGACCCCGAGCTCCCTGCCGATCATCGCCGCGCAGGACAACCCGGGCGACGATAAGGGGCCCGCCCTGCGTGGCGGGCGCTGGATCGGCCCCCTTGAGCGCCTTCTGATCATCGTCCTCGCGGGAGCGGACGCGCAGGTTGCGATCGCCGCCGTCGTCGCCGCCAAGGGTGTTATTCGATTCCCGGAAATCTCCCAGGACTCCTCGGGTGAGAAGGCCGAAGAGTTCCTGATTGGGTCGGTCTCCTCCTGGATCCTCGCCGCGCTCGTGGCGATGTTCATTCGCGTCACTCTCCAGCCGTGAGCGCCTCGCCGCTAGAGTATGCCGGGTGAGAACAACAGACCCCTACGGGCATGACATCTTCGCCCACGACCCGCATCGCGACGGACCGGGAGCGCGTCGCCCCCGATCGGTGGCTGTTCATGTCGAGATCGGCATGGTCCTCGAAGACGTGGGATCGGGCTGGGTCGGTGCGGTCACACGCGTCGAAAGTCCGGCGGTGTCTACCTGGTCGAGCTCGAAGATCGGCGCGGGGTGCGTCGCTCCTTCCCCCCTCGGTCCCGGCTTCTGGCTCGACGGGCGCCCCATCGAGGCCCTTCCTCCCAAGCCCAAGCCAGCCCAGGCCTCGCCCGGGGTGCAGCTAAGCGCCTCGGGTCGCCGGATCACCAATTCGGGGTCCTTCGCGCCAGCCTCCAGCGCCCCCACGGTCGCCAAACGCTCGCGAATCTGGGTGGAGGGGCGTCACGATGCCGAGCTCGTCCAGCACGTGTGGGGCGAGGATCTGGCCGCGGCCGGCATCGCCGTCCAGCTGCTCGAGGGCGTGGACAATCTCGAGGATGTCCTCGAGGTCTTCGGCCCCACCGACACCGCCCGCGCGGGTGTGCTTGTCGACCACATGGTGCCCGGTTCGAAAGAATCGCGTATCGCCGAGGCCGTCTCGGCGCGCTGGCCGGGCGCTGTCCTGGTGCTCGGGCACCCCTTCGTCGACATCTGGCAGGCCGTCAAGCCCGAGCGCGTGGGCCTGCGCGCCTGGCCCGACGTGCCGCGCGGCATTGATATCAAGCATGGCACGCTGGACGCACTCGGCTGGCCGCACGCCAACCAGCGCGATATCGCGATGGGGTGGAAGCGAATCCTGTCCACCGTGCGCACTTATCGCGACCTGGAGCCCGCCCTGCTTGGCCGCGTCGAGGAGCTCATCGACTTCGTGACGGTGCCCTGGGCGCAGTGACGCGCATGCGTGCCGTGAGGTTCGCAATGAGCGCACGCTCGGTGCCCCGTCCGGGTCGCCGCCGCTCGCGCGCGGGGGGGTAGCATTGGCACTCAGAAAGAGAGAGGTGCCAGGACGGAGGGAGTGACATGGCACGCAACAGCGCGCAAAGCCGCAGGCTCGACGTCCTGCGGGCCATCGTCACCCAGTACGTGGCCACCCGCGAACCAGTCGGCTCCAAAGCCATCGCAGCTGGGGGACTGGGCGTCTCCTCCGCGACGATCCGCAACGACATGGCGGTCCTGGAGGAAGCGGGCCTCATCTACCAGCCGCACACCTCCGCTGGTCGGGTCCCGACCGACCGCGGCTACCGCGTCTTCGTCGACCGCCTTGCCCAGCTCAAGCCCATGAGCGCCCCGGAACGCCAGGCCCTGGAGGCCTTCCTCTCCGAGTCCGTCGACATCGACGACGTCGTGGAACGCTCCGTCCGCCTCCTCGCGCAGGTCACCCACCAGGTCGCCCTCGTGCAGTACCCGGGTTCGCGCGTGCGCACCCTCAAACACCTCGAGGTCCTCGCCATCGCGCCGGGGCGCATCCTCACCGTCGTCATCACGACGGACGGCGAGGTGGGGGGAGCGGACTCTCACCCTCGACACGCCCCTCGACGACGCCCAGCTGCTCGCCGTGCGCGACCATCTGCGCACCCACTGTGACGCCGCCACCTCGCAGACCGCGCGCTCCTGCGTGGACGCCGCCACGGCCTCGTCCAGGCCCGAACTCGCGGCGGCCGTCGTCGCGGTCGGCTCCGCGCTCACCGAGGTGCTCACCGGCGCGGGAGAGGCAAAGATCGTCGTCGCCGGAGCTGCCAACCTGGCGCGCGGCGCCCTCGACTTCCGTGACATCGCCCCCGTCCTGGACGCGCTCGAAGAGCAGGTCGTCCTCATGCGCCTCTTCTCCGAGGCAGACCCCGACGAAGACCTGCACGTGAGCATCGGCGCGGAAAATCCGCACGACGCCCTGGCCGAGGCCGCCGTCGTCACGGGCACCTACCGGGCCGGCGCGGACGAGAGCGGCGGCTCCGCCCACCTGGGCATCGTGGGCCCCATGAGGATGGACTACGCGCGCACCATGAGCTCCGTGCGAGCCGTCGCCGCCTACCTGTCCCGGTACCTGGCCCGAGAGGCGGACAACTGACCATGCGTACCGAACACCAGAGCCCAATGAACGCCCCCCACGAGAAGGAACAGCAAGCGTGAGAGACTACTACGAGGTCCTCGGCGTCGCTCGAGACGCCAGCCAGGACGAGATCAAAGAAGGCGTACCGCAAGCTGGCGCGTAAGCTCCACCCCGACTACGCGGGTGCTGACTCGGAGGAAGCCTTCAAGGAGCTGTCGGTCGCCTACGAGACCCTGTCCGACCCCGAGAAGCGCCAGATGTACGACATCGGCGGCCCCGACGCCTTGCGCGGCGGCGGCGCGGGTGGGGGCGCCCCCTTCAGGGGCTTCTCCGACATCTTCGAGGCCATGTTCACCGGTGGCTTCGGCGCCTCCTCGCAGGGCCCGGCCTCGCGCGTGCGACGCGGCAAAGACCAGCAGGTGACCGTCGACATCACCCTCGAGGACGCAGCATTCGGCGCCGCGAAGGAAGTCTCCTTCAAGACGCACGTTCTGTGCGACACCTGCCACGGCGCGATGTGCCAGCCGGGCACCTCCCCCGAGCAGTGCACGACCTGCCACGGTTCCGGTTTCGTCACGCAGATCCAGAACTCGCTCTTTGGGCGCATGCAGACCCAGGCTCCCTGCCCCACGTGTCAGGGGTTCGGCTCCACGATCGCCCAGCCCTGCACGGAGTGCTCCGGCGCGGGACGCATTCCCACGCGCCGCACCCTCAACATCAACATTCCGGCCGGCGCCAGCGAGGGCACGCAGATCCGCGTGAGTGGCGAGGCGGAGGTCGGCCTGGGCGGCGGCCCGAACGGCGACCTGTACCTGCTGATCCGCGAGAAGAAGCACCCTGTCTTCGACCGTCGCGGGGACGACCTGCACACGTGGATCACGATCCCGATGACGACCGCCGCCCTGGGCACCGAGTTCGAGCTGGATACCCTGGACGGGAAGAAGACGGTGACGATCAACGCGGGCACGCAGCCCAACGACGACATCGTCTTGGAGGGGCTCGGCGTGGGGCACCTGCAGCGCTCGGGTCGCGGCGCGATGCACGTGCACGTGGATGTGGAGATCCCCAAGAAGCTGGACGAGACCTCGCGCAGCCTCCTCGAGCAGCTGGCCAAGGCGCGCGGCGAAGTCCGCGTCGAGCCGCACCGTCAGCAGCCGACGTTCTTCGACAAGCTGCGCGACACTTTCATGGGCTGAGCGGCCATGACGCTACCGGTTTTTCTCGGTGACGACCTCACTCCCGCGCCCTCGTCCCTGTCGGTGGGGGAGCGGGCGGCCCTGTCCGGCTTGGAGGGGCGCCACGCAGCCTCCGTGCGTCGCATCGGCGCCGGGGAATGGGTGGACGTCGTCGACGGAGCAGGTCTGCGTCTGCGCTGCGAGGTGAGCGGGGCGGACAAGTCCTCGCTGTCCCTCATCGTGCGCGAGGTGGTCCAGGAAGAGTCGCCGCGCCCGCAGATCGTGCTCGTCCAGGCGCTCGCCAAGGGTGGGCGTGACGAGGCCGCCGTGGAAATCTGCACCGAGATCGGTATCGACCGGGTCATTCCCTGGGCCTCCCGGCGTGCGATCGTCCAGTGGAAGGGGCCCAAGGCTGAGAAGGGTCGCGTCAAAGTGGGAGGGCGTCGCGCGAGCCGCCGCGAAGCAGTCGCGCCGCGCCTTCGTCCCGGCCGTGGAGGACGTCAAGGACAGTCGTGAGTTGGCCTCCTGGGTGCGCGCCCTCACGGACGAGGCCGGGGTGGCCTTCGTGTGTCACGAGGAGGCCACGGTCTCGCTCGGGGCTGCGCTCGCCCACGTCCAGGACTCGTGCGTCGATGGGACGCTCCCCGCGCGGATCGCGCTCATCGTGGGACCCGAGGGCGGAATCGACGCCGAGGAGACGGCGCACCTCGTGGACGCCGGTGCCCGCGTGATCGGCTTGGGGGCCAACGTGCTGCGCTCCTCGACGGCCGGCGCGGTCGCCCTGACGCTCATCCGCGCCGCGGCTGGGAAATACTAGCCCTGCGCGGCGCGGATGGATGCGCTCAGCGAGTGGGTCTGTCCCGCGCCCAGCGCGACGACGTCCGTGCCGGAGTTGAAGGCGTTGGGCGGGCAGCTCATCGGCTCGACGGCCACGCCCACGCGGCCGATGTTGTCGGCCGTGTAGACCTGCAGCCAGCGCGCATCGGACGAGAGCGACACCCCCACGCCGGAGTCGGGGTCGCGCAGCGTCACAGTCCAGGTCCCCGGCGGCAGCCCCGCGAAACAGTGATCCAAACCGGCCTCGCCGATTCGTGCCGGGGAGCGGAAATCCAGGCCGAAGCCCGCCACGTCGTGCGCGGCGACCGGGATCATGCTCGCGTCCGCCTCGTAGATGATCGATGCTGGGTTGGTGAGCTCGAGGTCGTCCGCGCGGATGCCGTCGACGGCCAGGTACGGGTGGAACCCGACGCCGAGGGGAGCCGTGCCCTGCCCGACGTTCGTCGCGGACAGCTCAACGGTGAGGCCCGCCCGCGCGTCCAGGCTGTAACGCGCGGACGCGAGAAGCGTCCACGGGTAGGAATAGCGAGCCGCGATGAGCGTGCTGAGCTGCACGCAGGACGCGTCGGCACGGTCGACCTGCCAGTCCTGGAAGGCCACGAAACCGTGCAGGGACGTTCCGAAGGCCGGCTCGTCGACGGGCAGGTCGTAGCTCGTCCCCTCCCACGAGTAGGCGCCGCCGGCCACGCGGTTCGGCCAGGGCATGAGGACCTTTCCCAAGTATGCGGGAGGGCACTCGTCCACGCGGTGGGGGACGATCACCTCGTGGCCCCGATACGTCAGGCCGGCCAGACCCGCGCCGACCGTGACAATCCGCGCCTCGTAGTCGCCGTCGCGCAGCACCACTTCGCGCCCCGACGCGCCGTACCTGACCATGGATGCTCCTTTGCGTTGTCTCATTATCGCCATTCTAATCGGGGCCGGCTCGTCTGTGTCACGCGGCCGGGCGTATCCTTATAGAGAATGACTCTCGATTGAAAGGAAGCTCAGCCGCATGGCACACGAGATCACAGACGAGCTGGTCGAACGCCTCCACGCCTACACGGACACCGCCCGCACGGTCGCACGCAACGCCGTCTCCCACGCCGGTGTCGAACCCGTCGCCTTCGACCGCGCCAAGGTCGTCGCCACCCCCACCGTCGTCTCTCACAAGGTGGATGACTGGAAGGTCACCTCGCAGAAGAAGTCCGGACGTTGCTGGCTCTTCTCCTCCCTCAACCTCCTGCGCTCCACGACCCGCACACACCTGGGCGTCAAGGACTTCGAGTTCTCGCAGAACTACGTCCTCTTCTGGGACAAGTTCGAGCGTGCCAACTTCTTCCTCACCGACGTCATCGCCACCGCCTCGACGGAGGACCTCGACGGCCGCCTCCTGCAGTTCCTGCTCGGCGACGTGCTCTCCGACGGAGGCCAGTGGGACATGGCCGTGTCCCTCTACCTCAAGCACGGCCTCGTTCCCAAGACCGCGATGCCCGAAACCGAGTCCTCCAGCCATACCGCGCCGATGAACGCGCGGCTCAAGGTCGTCCTGCGCCGCACCGCCCTGGAGCTGCGCGCGCTCGTGGCCGCCGGAGCGTCCGAGGACGAGATCGACGAGGTCAAGGAGGCGGCCCTGGCCGACGTGTGGCGTATCCTCGTCATCTGCCTGGGAGAGCCGCCGGCCTCGTTTGAGTGGGAATGGCGCGACGATGCGGGCGAGTTCCACCGCGACGGCGTGCTCACCCCGCGCGAGTTCTACCAGCGCTACGTGGACGTGGACCTGACCCAGTACGTGTGTGCCTCGTCGATGACCCGCGCGCCGAGCACCCCAAGGGGCACACCCTCACCGTCGACCACATGGGCAACGTCGTGGGCGGACGCCCGATCCTCTACGTCAACGCCCCCGTCGAGCAGATCCGCACCATCACTGCCTCCGTCCTGGCGTCGGGCCGCGTCGTCTGGTTCGGCGCCGACTGCGGCAAACAGTCCGACCGCGCCTCCGGCCTGTTCGTCGACGGCCTCTACGACTACGACAACCTGTTCGGCGTGGACTTTTCCACCTCGAAGGAGCAGCGCGTGAATACCGGCGAGTCCGCGATGAACCACGCGATGCTCTTCACCGGCGTCGACATCGACGAGGCCGGGCAGGCGCGCCGCTTCCGCGTGGAGAACTCCTGGGGCGAAGAGCCCGGCGAGAAGGGATTCTTCACCATGGACGCCGCCTGGTTCGACGCCAACGTCTTCGAGGTCGCTGTCCACGTGGACGACCTGCCCGAGGAGCTGCGCGCCGTCATCGCCGAGGAGCCGACGCACCTGCCGGCATGGGACCCGATGGGCGCCCTGGCCTGAGCGAGTCGCGTTCAGGCGCTCACGCGTGAAACACTCCGTGTGGGGTGGGTGACGTGGGACAATAGTTCTGCGACACCCACCCCACGTCCGTCAGGAGGATCCATGAGCACCGACGTCACCCGCGAGTTCGCGTTTGGCCTGCCCAAGGCCGAGCTACACCTGCACCTGGAGGGCACCCTCGAGCCCGACCTGAAGCTGGCCCTGGCACGCAAGAACGGCGTGGATATCGGCCAGAGCACCGTCGAAGAAGTGCAGGCCACCTACCGCTTCAACGACCTGACCTCCTTCCTGGCCGTCTACTATCCCGCGATGGACGTCCTGCAGGACGAGGACGACTTCTACGCGCTGGCGGCCGCCTACTTCCAGCGTGCGCGCGCCAACGGCGTCGTGCGCGCAGAGTGCTTCTTCGATCCACAAGCACACACCAGCCGCGGCATCGAGATCGACACCGTCATCCGCGGCTACCACCGCGCCGTCGTCGAAGCGCGCGAGACCGGTCTGTCCGCCGACCTCATCCTCTGTTTCCTGCGTGACATGAGCGCCGAGTCGGCGCTCGAGACCCTCCAGTCGGCCCTGCCCTACAAGCACATGTTCATCGGCGTGGGACTGGACTCCGACGAGCGCGACAACCCGCCCACCAAGTTCGCCCGGGTCTTCGAGCTGGCGCGCGAGGCCGGCCTGCACGTGACGATGCACTGCGACATCGACCAGGTCGGCTCCATCAACAACATCCGCGCGGCGCTCACCGAGCTGGGCGCGCAGCGCCTGGACCACGGCACGAACATCGTGGAGGACCCTTCCCTGGTCGCCTACGCGCGAGACCACGGCATCGGCCTGACCTCCTGCCCCCTGTCCAACTCTTCGTCACGAAGGAGATGAAGGGCAAAGAGATCATCGAACTGACCGCCGCCGGCGTGAAGGTCAGCATCAACTCCGACGACCCCGCCTACTTCGGAGGCTACGTCGGCGACAACTACCTGGCGCTTGCCGAGCGCTTCAACCTTAGCCGCGCGGACCTGGAGCGCATCGCCCGCAACTCCATCGACATCGCCTGGATCCCGGACGAACAGAAGAAGGCGATGCACGCGCGCATCGACAGCTTCGTCGCACAGCACTGACCCTGCGGGAGCGCGAGGCCGGGGCTCGGGGAGACCTGCCCCGGCCTCGTCCGTCGAGGAAAGCACCTGACGGACACGTGCCACCCGGTGGACCGTTCCGTCACAATTGGCCACCCCGTGAACGCGCCGCGCGCTCGGCGCCCAGTGCTGACATGATAGGGACCATGACGAACCACACGAAGCCGACGTTGTTGATTTCCAACGTCCTGCCGGCACGGCCGGGGGACGAGGCATACAACAACATCTGCATGCGCCTGTGGGATCGTCTGCTTGAGGCCGCGCTGCCCACCTGGAACGTCATCCGCGAATACGCGCAGGAAGACGGAGCCGAGGGCGCCACGCTGCGCGCCAGCGCCGCCGACGCGATCATCATCATGGGCGGCGAAGACGTCCACCCCGCCCACTACGGAGCCTCCCAGGGCTACAAGCGCGAGGGGCGCCACTGGTACCGCGCTGACCTCGGACAGCTCGCCCTCGTCGACTACGCTGCCCGAACCGGCACCCCGCTGCTGGGCATTTGCCGCGGTATGCAGATCATCAACACCGCGTTCGGCGGCACCCTCGAACAGGACATCGCCGACGGCACCCACTCCAACCCCACGATCCTCTCCGATCACCGATTCGTGCGCCACAGCGTGCGCGCCGACGCCGACAGTCACCTCGAGCGCGCCCTGGCCCCCGTCCTCACCGACTCCGAGCTAGTTATTTCGTCGGCGCACCACCAGCGCGTCGCACGCCTTGGCGACACCCTGCGCGTGAGCGCCTACGCCCCCGACGGAACCGTCGAGGCCATCGAATCTCCCGACGCCCCGATCATCGGCGTGCAGTGGCACCCCGAGGACCCCGCCGCCGACATCGCCCAGCTGCATTGCCTGCTCGGCCACCTCGATGCGCGCCGCGTCCCCCGACTCGAGAAGGCGTCCACTACCCTGGTCGCATGACCATCGCACCGGGAACAACCTTCGAGGACCCTCGATTCCGCGACGATGCGCGCACGCCCGCGCAGCGCATGCGCGACGGCGACTACTACATCGCCGACGACGAGCTTTGCGCACTCACGAAGCGCGCGGTACGCCTCCTGAACCTCTACGAACAGGCGCACCCCACCGATCCGGACATCGCCCGCTACCTGCTCGCCCAGATCCTCGGCGAGGTGGGGGAGGACATCGACATTCGCCCGCCCCTGCGCGTCGACTACGGGCACAACATCACCATCGGTGACGGATCCTGGATCAACTACGGCCTGACTGTTCTCGACGTAGCCCCGGTCGTCATCGGTGCCGACGTCCTCATCGGCCCCAACTGCTCGCTCTACACCGCGATCCACCCGACCGAGCCCGGGCCTCGTCGCGCCAAGTGGGAGTCCGCCGCCCCGATCACCCTCGAAGATAACGTGTGGCTGGGCGGCTCCGTCGTCGTCTGCCCGGGCGTCACCATCGGCGAAAACTCGATCATCGGAGCCGGGGCCGTCGTCACCCGCTCCGTGCCCGCCAACTCCATCGCCGTGGGCAACCCCGCCCGCGTCATCAAGGAACTCGACCCGAACGCCCCGCGCGCGCTCCAGGCCGCCCGAGCCGGCGTCGTCGATGAGCGAACCACGGGGAAACAAGCATGAGCGTCCTGCCGATCTGCATCACGGGCGAGCCAGTCCTGCACAGGATCGCCGACCCCGTCGAACGTTTCGATTCCTCCCTGACCGACCTCGTCGCCGACATGATCGACACCATGCACGAGGCCCCCGGCGTGGGGCTGGCCGCCCCGCAGGTCGGCGTCGGGCTCCAGCTTTTCGTCTGGTCGTACCGGGGAGGCGGGCCCTTCGACAGGCGCTACCGTGACGCCCTCGCCCTGGACCGCGCCCCCACACTCGGCTTCAACGACGCGATGAGCGGCGTCGTCGTCAACCCCACGCTTGACCTGATCTGGGACGAGGCCGGGGCGGGCGCGATCCTCCCCGCCCAGCCAGACATCGCCGACGAGGCCGAGGGCTGCCTGTCGGTCCCCGGCGTGACCTATCCGCTGCGCCGCGCGCTCGGCGCCATCCTGCGCGGCTACGACGCGAATGGGCGCCCGATCACGGTGTCCGCGCGCGGCTGGCTCGCGCGCATCTTCCAGCACGAATACGACCACCTCCGAGGAACCCTCTACGTCGACCGCCTGGAGGAGCCTACGGGCAGATGGCCGCGGAGCTCGCGCACTCCAAGGGCTGGGGACGCCCCGGATACACGTGGACCCCGGGGGAGCGAACCTAAGCCGCCCCCGCCGGGGCCGGGCACGCGGTGTGTCTCAGTGGACCTCGAAACCCAGCGAGCGGAAGTACTCGCGCACATCCTCCGTTGCCTCGGGCGTGGGAGCCTTCGCATCCTCAAGCTGATACTCCAGGCCGAGGGAATGCCACTTGTCCTTACCCAGCTGGTGGAAGGGAAGAACCTCGATACGGTCGATGACATCCTTCCAGCGGGTGACGATCTCACCGACCTTGCGGATGTTCTCGGGGTCGTCCGTCAGGCCCGGAACCAGGACAAAACGAATCCAGATGCGTGTGTCCCCGCCTCGAGCCGCGATGCGGTCGCCGAACGCAATTGTGGGTGCCAGCTCACGGCCGGTCGCCTTCTTGTAAGTCTCCTCGTCGCCGCTCTTGACGTCCAGAAGCACCAGATCGATCGCGTCGAGCATCTCGTCGTCGCAGTTCGCGCCCAGGTAGCCGGAGGTGTCGATGCACGTGTGTGCACGCCCATCTCCTTGGCACCCAGCAGGATGCGCTTGGCGAAGTGGGGCTGCATGAGGACTTCGCCGCCGGACAGCGTGATGCCGCCCTTCGTCGTTCGGAAAATACGACGATAGCGGGCGATGCGGGAGAGCAGCTCCGTGTCGGACACGGGAGCGCCGTCCTTCATGAGGAACGTATCAGGGTTGTGGCAGTAGAGGCAGCGCAGCGGACAGCCGTTGAGGAACACAGTCATGCGCGTGCCGGGGCCGTCGACGGCGGTCACCAGCTCCCAGGAGTGAATGGAACCGAGCGTGCCCTCTCGCATGCGTCGCAAGCGTTCGGAACGCTCCAGGTCCGTGATCTCCTCAAGGCCCTCGACGCCCGCGCCGACGGTACGGGATTGGGGAGCCTGGAAGTCCTGCTCGCGGAACGTGGGAATGGCGAGGGGCTGCGTCATGATTCCTTCTTCGAAGTAGTACGGGCGCGGCGATGGCGCGAACGAGGTCGGGGCGTCAGCGATTGCGGGCGGAACCGGCGGGCATAGTAGTGGGGCGCCGGGCGTGCGCCCAACGCCCCACTACCGTCGACCGATCAGGCCGAGTGGTGGAAGGTGCGGGACAGGACGTCCAGCTGCTGCTCACGGGTGAGCTTGACGAAGTTGACGGCGTAGCCGGAAACGCGAACGGTCAGGTTCGGGTACTTCTCGGGGTGCTCCATCGCGTCCTTCAGCGTGGACTCCTCGAGAACGTTGATGTTCGCGTGGTACAGGCCATCCTTGTCGCCGCGCTCCTCGCGGGCGGCCTTCATGTCAGCGAGACGCTCTTCGTAGGTCTTGGTTGCCATAACATTTCTCCTTAATTGTGAGACTCCGGCGGTGCCGGCTGGGCAGGCCGGGTCGCGGCCTCACCCACGGGTTGGGTGGCGGGGATCAACATAGGGATACGAGTTGATCCCCGCCGATGGTGGATCAGTAGCCCTTGGTGCCGTCGTAGGCGCAGGAATCGTCGGGGACGAAGCCGGCGTCGAGGATACCGACCAGGTTCTGGATCTGCTCTTCCTTGGAGCGGCCCAGGCCCTGCGGGGTGATCGTGTTCGTCAGCGAGATGCCGTCGAGCGCGTCGTTGTAGTCCAGCTTGCCGACCGACAGCATGGAGGCGACCATGCCGTGCGTGTCGATGCCGTTCTCGGGGTTCGCGCCGGGGGCGAAGGGGGGTGCCCTTCTCGTGGCCCGATGGGAAGGCGCCGGTGGCCTTGCCGTAGACGACGTTCGAGGTGATCGTCAGGACGGACTGGGTCGGGATCGCATCACGGTACATGGGGATCGCGCGAATCTTGTCCATGACGGTGTGGACGACGGTCGCGGCGATGTCGTCGGCGCGGTCATCGTCGTTGCCGTAGGTCGGGAAATCGCCCTCGGTGCGGTAGTCGACGACCAGGCCGGTCTCGTCGCGGATCGGGTAGACCTTCGCGTACTTGATGGCGGCCAGCGAGTCGGCGACGATGGACAGGCCGGCGATGCCGCAGCCCATGGTGCGAACGATCTCGGCGTCGTGCAGAGCCATCTCGATGGCCTCGTAAGCGTAGCGATCGTGGCAGTAGTGGATGATGTTGAGGGCCTCAACGTAGGTGCCAACCACCCAGTCGAGCATCTCCTCGTAGCGCTTCCACACGTCGTCGAAGTCGAGGGGGCCGTCGCCCTGGACGGGCTCGTAGCCTTCCATGACCTGCTTGCCGCTCATTTCGTCGCGGCCGCCGTTGATGGCGTAGAGCAGGGCCTTGGCGGCGTTCACGCGGGCGCCGAAGAACTGCATCTGCTTGCCAACGCGCATGGGGGACACGCAGCACGCGATGGCGGCGTCGTCGCCCCAGTGGGAGCGGATCTGCGGATCGGACTCGTACTGAATCGACGAGGTCTCGATCGAGATGCGGGCGCAGAACTCCTTGTAGCCGCGGGGCAGGTTCTCGTCCCAGAAGATGGTGATGTTCGGCTCGGGGGCCGGGCCGAGGTTCACCAGAGTCTGGAGCAGGCGGAACGAGGTCTTGGTGACCAGCGTGCGGCCGTCGTCGCCGAAGCCGGCGTCGGACCAGGTGGCCCAGTAGGGGTCGCCCGAGAAGATCTGGTCGTAGGCGATGGTGCGCAGGAAGCGGGTGATGCGCAGCTTGATGACCAGGGCGTCGATGATCTCCTGCGCGCCGGACTCATCGAGCGTGCCGTTCTTCAGGTCGCGCTCGAAGTAGCAGTCGAAGAAGCCGGAGAGGCGGCCGATCGACATGGCGGCGCCGTCCTGAGACTTCACGGAGGCCAGGTAGCCGAAGTAGGTCCACTGCACGGCCTCGTGCGCGTTGGTGGCCGGGCCGGAGATGTCGTAGCCGTAGGAGGCGGCCAGGTTCTTCAGCTTCTTCAGGGCCTTGATCTGCTCGGAGTGCTCCTCGCGGTAGCGCGCCCAGTGCTCGGAGAAGGGCTGGTCGGCGTAGCGATCCTTGTCCTTCTGCTTCTCGGCGATGAGGTGATCAACACCGTAGAGGGCCACGCGGCGGTAGTCACCGATGATGCGGCCACGGCCGTAGGCATCCGGCAGGCCGGTGATGATGTGGGAGGAGCGGGCGGCGCGAATACGCGGGGTGTAGATGTCGAAGACCGCGTCGTTGTGGGTCTTGCGGTACTTGGTGAAGATCTTCTTCACCTCGGGGTTGTATTCCTTGCCGGCCTCGTGGATGGCGGTCTCGACCATGCGCCAGCCGCCGTTGGGCATCATTGCGCGCTTGAGCGGAGCGTCGGTCTGGAGGCCGACGATCACGTTGTCGTCCTCGCAGATGTAACCGGGCTTGAAGGCGTCGATGTCGGCCGGGGTGTCGGTGTCAACGTCGAGGATGCGCACCTTGCGCTCTTCGGAGAGGTACTTTCCTCGAGGGTGTTCCAGACCCGCATGGTCTTTTCAGTGGGGCCAGCCAGGAACGAGGCGTCGCCCTCATACGGGGTGTAGTTCAGCTGGATGAAGTCGCGGACGTCGATCTCATCGCACCAGTTACCCTTGACAAAACCTTCCCAGGCTTTCTGGTCTGCTGTCGTCATTCTTCCTCTTCTCGGATTTTCCGTTTCCCTGTGGGGACGGTCGTTGGGAGCATCGCTCCGTCAGTGCGCCGGATTCCGGCGCTTGGGTCTATTGTCCTACGGTCGATGGCGACCAGACAACCTGTTTCGCCCATCGATCTATGTTCTGTGTCTCAGGGGTATTGGTCTAAAGTCTCTCGCACCTCAATTATAGGACGAAGGTCCCCATTGGGGAAGGGGGGCCTTTGACCACCTACACTGGTACCAGTGCCCGTTTCACGAAGGAGATAATCCCTATGTCCGCACCCCGTCCGGTCCTCGCAGTTGGCGTTCTTGGCGCTGGAACCGTCGGTAGCCAGGTCATTCGCATCCTGCAGTCCAGCCGCGAGGATTTCGCCGCCCGCTCCGGTGCGCAGATGGAGGTCCGCCGAGTCCTTGTCCGCAATGTGGATGCCCCGCGCGACTCCCCGATCGACCGCGAGCTGCTGACGACCGACCCCGCCGAGGCCATTGACGGGATGGACCTCGTCGTCGAGTTGATCGGCGGCATCGAGCCGGCGCGCACGTTCGTGCTGCGCGCCCTCACCCAGGGCATCTCGGTCGTGACGGGCAACAAGGCCCTGCTCGCCGCGCACGGCCCGGAGCTGTACGAGGCTGCCGCCTCCAACGACGCCGACCTCTACTACGAGGCTGCCGTCGCCGGCGCCGTGCCCGTCGTGTACGGCCTGCGCGAGTCCCTCGCAGGTGACCGCGTGACGACGGTGATGGGCATTGTCAACGGTACGACGAACTTCATCCTGGATGCGATGAGCTCCAAGGGACTGAGCTACGAGGACGCCCTTAAGCAGGCGCAGGACCTGGGTTTTGCCGAGGCCGATCCGACGGCCGACGTCGAGGGACTGGACGCCGCCGCCAAGTGTTCCATCCTGGCCTCGCTCGCCTTCCACACCCGCGTGGGAATCGACGACGTCGCGGTCGAGGGCATCTCCAACATCACCAAGGAGGATATGGAAGAGGCCGCTCGCGTGGGCCACACCATCAAGCTTTGGCCATCGCCGAGCGCCGCATCGGCGAGGATGGCCACGAGGGCGTCGCGATGCGCGTCCACCCCGCCCAGGTGCCCTCGGATCACCCGCTGGCGTCCGTCGACGGCGCCTTCAACGCCATCCTCGTCGAGGGTGAGAACGCCGGGCGCCTCATGTTCTACGGGCAGGAGCGGGCGGCGCCCCCACGGCCTCGGCCGTCCTGTCCGACCTCGTGGCCGCCGCGCACCACCGCGCCTTCGGCGGGCACGCGCCGCGCGAATCCGTCTACGCGCACCTGCCGATCCTCGACCCCGGCTCGACCCACACGCGCTACCAGATCCGCCTCCAGGTGGAAGACCGCCTGGGCGTCCTGTCCGACGTCGCCGGCATCTTCGCCCGCCACGGAGTGTCGATTCAGTCCGTGCATCAGCGCAACGACCAGGTGCCCGGCGCCTGCGTCATCGTCGTGACCAGCCACCGGGCTCGCGAGGCAGACCTGCGTGCCGTTGCCCGTGCGCTCGCCGTCTCCGACGCGGTGCGCGAGGTGACCTCCACGATCCGCGTTGAGGGTGAGTGACGTGCGCGTTCATGACGATTTCGTCGCGGTCAAGGTTCCCGCGACGAGCGCGAACCTTGGCCCCGGCTTCGACTGCATGGGACTGGCCCTCGACCTGTGGGACGAGGTCTCCGTTCACGCCACGACGGGCCCGACCTGCGTCGTTGTCGAGGGCGAGGGCGCCGGCAACGTGGAGCAGGGCGAGGACAACCTCGTCGTGCGCGCCTTGCGCCTGGCGCTGGACCGAGCAGGCGCGGCCCCAGGTGGGGGTGCGCATGCGCTGCACGAACCGCATCCCTCATTCGCGAGGCCTGGGCTCCTCCGCCAGTGCGATCGTCGCGGGCGTGACGCTCGCCCGCGCGCTCATCGGCGATGCCGACGTGCTCGGACGCCAGGAGATTCTCGAGATTGGCTCGCAGATGGAAGGCCACCCCGACAACGTCGCGCCCGCCGTCTTCGGTGGCGCAACGGTCGCCTGGATGAACGAGGAGACCGAGGAGGTTGGTGCGCTGCGGTTGAGCCCGCCCGAAGGCATTGAACCGGTCGTCTTCATTCCCGACTTTGAGCTGCGCACGGCCACGGCCCGCGCCGCCCTGCCGCGCACTGTTGCTCACGTGGACGCACGCTTTAACGTTGCCCGCGCCGCCTCGCTTGCGGCCCTCCTGTCGGGACAGGCCCGGGCCAGCGGGGGAGCGGACCTGCATACGCTGCTCATGGAGGCCACCCGCGACCGCCTCCACCAGGAGCAGCGACGCGGCGCCATGGAGCCCTCCCTCGCGCTGGTCGATTGGCTGCGCGGCGCGGGATACGCGGCCGTCGTCTCGGGCGCCGGCCCCACTGTCATGTCGCTCGAGCCCGTGGGCGTGGACATCCGCCACGAAGCCGCGCGTTCCGGGTGGCGCGTCCTGCCGCTCGGCGTCGCTGCGTCGGGTGTGCAGATCACCCGCGGCTCCCTCGCGAAGGTCGAGTTCTGAACAGCCTGCGAGCTGTGAGTTTCTGCGCAAGCACCGCCAGTCGCGCCGTCTGATCGGCAGCGGGCTGGCGGTCTTGCTATATTTTCCCCAGGTCCGAGTCGAATGCTCGCCTCCGACCGTTGCGATGCGCCTTCCATGCGCATCTCCCTTATCAAGCTTTTTCTTGTGCTTGAGCAATTCACCCGCCCGATATGGGCGCATTCCAGTAAGGATCCCTTCGTGAGCAACGAAACCCCCGCCGAGATGACGACCGCGTCGCTGTCGGCGATGAAGCTGCCCGAGCTCAAGGCTCTAGCCGCATCCCGCGGTCTCAAGGGCATTTCCCAGCTTCGTAAGCCCCAGCTGATCGAGCTCCTGAGCAACGACGCCAGCGCTCCGACCACGCCTGCCGGCGCTCCCCGCGACGAGGCCCCGGCCTCGTCCCAGGAAGGCCCCACTGCCCCCGCGCCCGAGGCCGCTCCTTCGGAAGCGTCGGCCCCCGAGGCCCCCGCCGTTCGCGCCGCCGCCGCGCGGTCAGCCAGGGCGCCGTCGAGCCCGCGCGCGTGACGCTCGATCTACCTCTGCCGGCCGCCGAGCGCACCGAGCCCACGCCCGAGCCCGACACGACCGTCGTCGAGACCGTCTTGAACATCGAGCTGCCCGACGGAGACGACCCCGAAGGCCGCCGCTCCCGCCGCGACCGCGGACGCCGCTCCCGCCGCGACCGCGAGGGCCGCGAGGGCCGCGAACGAGAGGGCCGCGAGGGCCGCCCCGCGCGCGGCGGCGAGGACAATCTCGCGCCGATCGCCGGCATCCTCGACATTCAGGAGAACCACGCCTTCGTGCGCACCTCCGGCTACCTGCCCGGCCCGAATGATGTATACGTGACGCTCGGCAACGTGCGCCGCTGGGGCCTGCGTGCCGGTGACGCCGTGGCCGGCGCCGTGCGCCTGCCCCGCGAGGGCGAGCGTCAGCGCCAGAAGTACAACGCCCTCGTGCGCGTGGACTCGGTCAACGGCATGACGGTCGAGCAGGCGCAGGCGCGCCGCGAGTTCGGCAAGCTGACCCCCGTCTACCCCTCCGAGCAGCTGCGCATGGAGACCTCGCCCAAGGCCTTCACACCCCGAGTGATCGACCTGGTCGCCCCCGTGGGCAAGGGGCAGCGCGGCCTCATCGTTTCCCCGCCCAAGGCCGGCAAGACGATGGTCATCCAGCAGATGGCCAAGGCCATCGAGCTGAACAACCCCGAGGTGCACCTCATGGTCGTCCTGGTGGACGAGCGCCCCGAAGAGGTCACCGACATGCGCTCGATCGTCAAGGGCGAGGTCATTGCCTCCACCTTCGACCGTCCCGCCTCCGACCACACGACCGTCGCCGAGCTGGCCATCGAGCGCGCCAAGCGCCTGGTCGAGCTGGGCCAGGATGTCGTCGTGCTCCTCGACTCGCTGACCCGCCTGTCGCGCGCCTACAACCTCGCGGCGCCCGCCTCGGGCCGTATCCTCTCCGGCGGCGTCGACGCCTCGGCGCTGTACCCGCCCAAGAAGTTCTTCGGTGCGGCCCGCAACATCTCCGAGGGTGGCTCGCTCACCATCATCGCCTCCGCCTTGGTGGAGACGGGTTCGAAGATGGACGAGGTCATCTTCGAGGAGTTCAAGGGCACCGGCAACATGGAGCTGCGCCTGTCGCGCCAGCTCGCCGAGCGCCGCATCTTCCCCGCAATCGACCTCAACGCGTCCGGCACCCGCCGCGAGGAGCTGCTGTTTGCGCCCGAGGAGCTGCGCATCATGTGGAGGCTCCGCCGCGTCCTGGGCACCCTCGACCAGCAGCAGGGCCTCGAGCTGGTCCTCGACAAGCTCAAGGAGACCCAGTCCAACGCTGAGTTCCTTATGCTCATCCAAAAGACCACGCCCTCCGAGTGATCGGAGCGTCGGAGGCGGGGCGAGTGGCGAGAGCCGCTCGCCCCGTTTTCTCATGAGGCGAACGTGCGAACGCCGGACAACCGATAAGGCCTGTGCCAGAATTGGCGCATGGCGAACACGACACCGAATACGGCCAATACGCGGGCGGTACGGGGTGTCTCGCGCCGATCCTGGAGTGCCGTGCGCGGGTTTGCGCGCCTCGTTGTCGGTCTTTTCCTCTCGCTGACGGCTCCCCTTCAGCTGGCAATCGCCATCTACGATCAGACCCATCACGGGATGGGGAAGGCGGTTGACTGGCCGCATTGGAGCGGCTGGGTCATGGCGCTGTGCGGAATCGGCGTGCTGTGGGGCGGGGTCAGTCTTCGGCGTTCGAAGCGTCAGAAAATGACGACGATCGCGCAGACTTGGGCATCCTTGGAAACGCAACGGACGCGGGTTGAGCGTGTGTTCTCCGCGCTCGTTCGCGCCGGGCACTACGAGAGCGGACTGACTGCGCGCTACGAGTGTGCCCGAGTCGAAAGCGTCAGGGTTGGCGCTCGAATCGAGGAGTACAGGTCTGCGGGTTTCTTCGCATCGCTCAGCGTGGCATCGGGCGGGGCCGAGGATGAGATCCTTGCACAGATGGCTCGCCTTGCCCACGCGTATACCGCGATCATGGCTGCGCGCGACTTGTTCGCCTTTGCGCCCGGCTGGCGCGACGTGTGGGACAACGAGATTGGCCCGATCATCGAAGACTTGGACGTCCTTGATGACGTCGCAGACACCCTCGAAGCAATCGGCACGGACCCGCATATTCTGATGGACATCGAGGCTTTCCGAGAGCATGTGGGGGATGACAAGGACACGGTGTTCAACCTCGGAGAACGCCTCAAGGGCAGGCAGCTCGGTCCCGCCCAGGCACTGGAAGAACTCGACCGGATAGCCAACGAGGCGCGAGCACGCACCGCGGAGCTCATCGAGGCGACTCTCGCCACCGATGCCTCGTCGCAGGGACGCGCACGCTACGCGCGATGGAAGGAAGCGGGAATCAGCCTGACCGCGGCTAACGCCGAGTACGACGGGGCCTACTGGAGCGAGGACGCAGACACTGACGTCGAGTACAAGTCGGCAGCCACGATCCGACTGATCGCAAACTCTGCAGGCGTTGACTTCGAAGGGCTACCAGCCCCGGCGACCGGTGTCCTGACGGCTGGCCGCACATCCATCTATCTGCTGCCGATGTATCTTGATCGATATCTGACGTGCGATGTGGATGCGGCAGTTCCTCGTTGAGCACGTCGAGGGCGGACGATGGGTCCTCCTCGGGTGGCTTCTCGGGCTCCGGTTCCTCATCGTCCTTCCGATGGACATCACAGTGCTGAGCGGATGGGGGCGAAGCATGACAGAGTGGAGCCATGACGCCAGTGACAAACGCTCCGATGAACAACGCCGCGCCCCCTGGCGCGCTCTCGCCAAACGCGCGCGGTTGTCTGCGCCTCGGAGCGGGCCTCGCCCTGTTCGTCGCGGCCCCCGCGTGGCTCTACATCGCTTTACTGGTGGGTGTTTCGCGCGCGATCCAGTGGCCCGCCTGGTACGCGTGGGTGGCCTCGATCGTGGGCGTTGTCGTCCTGGCGCGTGGCGCGATGCTGCGGCGCCGCTCGCGTGAGAGGACGCGAGAGGCTATCAGGGGCTGGGAAGACCTGGAGAGGCGCCGCGTGTCGGTCGACCTCGCTGTCGCGACGCTCCTGACAAGTGGGCGCTACGAGCGTGGCGTGACCGCACGCTACCAGGCCGCCCGCGCGGAGCGCGAGAGGGCGCGAGCCGTGGTCGCCTCGTATGGTGCGTTATCCTTCCCCGCGTCGCTGAGCGCGGCGACGTCGCGCAGCGCGGAGCGGGTCGTCGCTAGCTTTCCCTCACTGATGGATGCCGACGCGGCGATGATGGCCGCGTGCGAGTTCTTCGATCGCGGTCCCAATTGGCGGAGGGTATGGGACAACGAGATGGGGGTCGTCTTTGAGGACATGACTGTTATTGAGACCATCACGGACTCCATCCAGTGGCGCAGCAGGGCGCCGATGGTGAGAACCATGGTCACTTCCCTTGTCGAGTGGATGGATCAGCAACGCCTGGCCGTCATCGACATCGGAGAGAGCCTCGATCGCGTAGCGATTACTCCCGCGCAGGCCCTTGAGCGCCTCGACGCCATCGCCGACGAGGCCAGGGTGCGTCTGGTGCGACTCATCGAGGCGGTTCTCGCCTCCGACACATCGATGCTTGGGCGCAGGCGCTACAAGCGCTGGCGCACTGGGGCGGGGGAAAAGCTGCGCACGAACGAAGTTCGCTACATCGGCGCGTACCGTATTGCTGGCGTGACGTATACCTACAATCCCGCCCAGGCGGTTCGTCTGACGGCAAACAGTGCGGGTATCGATCTTGGGGGATGCGCGGCCCATTCAACCGCGCGTTTCGTGGCGTTCAACGCTGAGGTCTACGTGCCTCCCGCGTACCTCCACCGCTACCTCGTGTGGGACGGGATGTCGCGGTACGGTTCCTCGCGCGCGACCTACCTGACGTCGGCGGCGAACATTGGTCCGCACAGGAACGAGATCGCGTTCTAACCGAGGCCAGCGCCTCGTCTTCCAACGAGCGGGCACAGGGGACGATGGTCGGGCTTCACTCATAGCCGATCTCACGCCCACGGGGGAGGGGCCGTCGTTGAAGCTGGTGGGGCGCTGTGCGATAATGTCGTGTCGGCTTACCGGTTCACCGGCATGCCCCAGGCGCTCTTATGTGCGCTGGAAGGCGAGTCCCCGCCAGATGCGGGGGACGCTGCATGTCCGGACCCGGGGCACCAAACGATCCAGGAGAAACTCCATGAAGAAGGGTATTCACCCCGAATACGTGGACACCGTCGTGACCTGCACGTGCGGCAACACGTTCCACACCCGTTCCACCATCACCTCCGGTGAGATGCGCGTGGACGTGTGCTCGGCCTGCCACCCGTTCTACACGGGCAAGCAGAAGATCCTCGACACCGGCGGCCGCGTCGCCAAGTTCGAGGCTCGCTACGGCAAGCGCGTGCGCCCCTCCAAGTGAGGGTGAGCGGCTAGCTCCACGGCGGTGTCGTTGGCCCCACGGCCGACGGCGCCGCCGTTTTGTCAACTGTATGGAACGAAGGAAGTGGTGAATCGTGGCCGCGACTGATGAACTCGGTGCCCTGGGCCCCCCTGCTGCGCGAATATGAGCAGGTCGAGGCGCAGATGGCAGATCCTCAGACGCTGGCGGACCCGCAGCTGATGCGCCGAGTCGGTCGACGCTACGCTGAGCTTGGCCGCGTGAAGGCCGCCGCTGATCGGCTTGCCTCCGCCACGGGAGACCTCGAGGCTGCGCGCGAGCTGGCTGCCGAAGATCGTTCCTTCGCAGACGAGATTCCCGCCCTCGAGGAAGAGGAAGCGGCTGCCCACGAGGCGCTGGTGAAGATTCTGGCTCCCCGTGACCCCGAGGATGCGATGGACGTCATCCTCGAGATCAAGGCCGGTGAGGGCGGCGAAGAATCCGCACTTTTTGCCTCCGACCTGGCGCGCATGTACGGGCGCTACGCCGAGGCGCACGGCTGGAGCGTCACCGAGATGAGCGCGACCCACACGGAACTGGGTGGCTTCAAGGACATCACACTGGCGATCCGCGCGAAGGGCACTCCCGCCCCCCGACGAGGGCGTGTGGGCTCACTTGAAGTACGAGGGCGGCGTCCACCGCGTCCAGCGCGTGCCCGTCACCGAATCGCAGGGGCGCATCCACACGAGCGCCGTCGGCGTGTTCGTCATGCCCGAGATCGAGGACGACGACGAAATCGTCATCGATCCGGGCGACCTGCGCATCGACGTGTACCGCTCCAGCGGCCCCGGCGGCCAGTCGGTCAACACGACGGACTCCGCCGTGCGCATCACCCACATTCCCTCCGGCATCGTCGTGTCGATGCAGAACGAGAAGTCCCAGCTGCAGAACAAGGAGGCGGCCCTGCGCGTGCTGGCCTCGCGCCTCGCGGCGGAGGCTCGCGCGAAGAGGGAGGCCGAGGCCTCGGCCCAGCGCCTCTCGCAGGTGCGCACCGTGGACCGATCCGAGCGTATCCGCACGTATAACTTCCCGGAGAACCGCATCGCGGACCACCGCACGGGCTTCAAGGCCCACAACCTCGACGCTGTCCTGTCGGGCGCGCTCGACGCCGTCATCGCATCGTTGCAGGAGGCCGACGAGGCCGAACGCCTGGCCGCCGCGGCGAACGCATGAGCGAGCAGACGATGGGGACGTGGGAGGTCGCTGCGGCACGCGCATGGGCGCGCGCACGCCTGGCCGAGGCCGGGGTCGCCTCCCCGGATGCCGACGTGCGTGAGCTCCTCGAGTGGGCGTGCGACGCCTCCTCGCAGTGGGCCTGCCGACCCACCTCGATGAGGACCAGAAGGAGAAGTTCTGCGCCGGCGTGAGCGAGCGTGCCCTGCGCATCCCCCTCCAACACGTCACCGGCCGGATGTATTTCCGGTCTCTTACCCTCCAGTCGGTCCCCGGAGTCTTCGTCGTGCGCCCCGAAACGGAGGTCCTTGCCGGGCTCGCCATCGACGAGGCCGCGGCGGTTGTGGCTGCCAGGGGCGAGGCCCGCGTCGTCGACCTGTGCACCGGGTCGGGAGCCATTGCCCTCGCAGTCGCCACCGAGTCCGCCCGCACCGAGGTCTGGGCCGTGGAAAAGGAACCCGATCCTTTCGCGCTTGCCTGCCTCAACCGCGACCGCGTCGGCGCCTGCGGCCTCCACCTCGTGCGCGGCGACGCCACGCACCCCGCGACGCTGGGCTTCCTCGACGGCCTCGTCGACGTCGTCGTCACGAATCCCCCCCTACGTGCCCGCCGACGAGATGCCCACCCAGCCCGAGGCGGCCGCCGACCCCCACGCGGCCCTCTACGGTGGCAGCGCGGACGGAACCGAGATCCCCGTGCGGATCATGCTCCGCGCCCTCTCGCTGCTGCGCCCCGGAGGCCTGCTGCTCATGGAACATTCGCCCACGCAGGAGCGGGTGATGCGCGAGCACGCGGCGCGCGTCGGCATGGATGAGATCGACACTGTGGCTGACCTGGCGGGTCGCAAGCGCTTCCTGCGTGCACGCGCGCCCAAGTCCGCGCAATCAAGCGCTTCCGTGACACAATAAACGTGATGAGTAGTGTGACCATCCGACGCGCAACCACGTCCCTGAACGCCGACGACCTGGCCGACGCCCGGTCCGCTCTGGCTCAGGGACGACTGCTCGTCGTGCCTACCGACACCGTCTACGGCATCGGCTGCGACGCTGCCAACCCCGGCGCCGTCGCCGCCGTCCTCGCCGCCAAGGGGAGGGGACGCCAGATGCCCCCTCCCGTTCTCGTCGCCTCCATCGAGGCCATCGACTCCCTGTGCGTGGACGTGCCCGACTATGCTCGCGCGCTCGCCCGCGCCTTCTGGCCCGGTGGGCTCACCCTCATCCTGCGTGCGCGCCCCGACCTCGGCTGGGATCTGGGGGAGACGGGCGGCACGATCGGAGTGCGCATGCCCGACCAGGGCGCCCTCCTCGACCTCTTGGCCGACGTCGGCCCGATGGCGGTGACCTCGGCGAACCTGACCGGACAGCCTCCTGCCACCACGGTCGACCAGGCCGTCTCCTCCTTCGGGGACGCCGTCTCCCTCTACCTCGACGCCGGGCCCACCGTCGGTTCCACGGCCTCGTCCATCGTCGACTGCGCCCACGGCGCCCCGCGCGTTCTTCGCATGGGAACCATCAGCCTCGCCGACCTGAGCGAGGCCGCCGGCGTCGCGATCGAAACGCCGGGGGAGGGGCGCGCGTGAAGGTCTACCTGCTGCTCGCCGCCATCGCGATGGCGCTCACCATCATCCTCACCCCAGCCGTGCGCTGGACGTGCCTACGCTTCAACATCTTGCCGCCCCCTGCGCGGGCGCGACCTGCAAAAGAAACCCATCCCGCGACTCGGCGGCGTCGCCATGACGCTTGCCCTGATCATCACGATGCTGCTGGCCTCGCGCATCCCCTACATGGCGCCCCTGTTCACCGGGACCATCCCGTGGGCCGTCATGTCCGGAGCCGGAGCCATGTGCGTGCTCGGAATCATCGACGACATCATCGAGCTGGACTGGATGGCCAAACTCGGAGGACAGGTGCTCATCGCGGGGGGCATGGCCTTCGGCGGCGTCCAGCTCGCGTCCTTCCCGATCTTCGGCCTGACGCTCGGGTCCTCCCGCCTGTGGCTCTTCGTCTCCGTCTTCTTCATCGTCGGAATCATGAACGCCGTCAACTTCATCGACGGTCTCGACGGCCTGGCAGCGGGCATGATCGCGATCGGAGCTGGGTCCTTCTTCGTCTACTCCTACATCATCACCCGTCTGATGGGCGCGGCCTCCTACGCGACGACCGCCAGCCTCATCGTCATCGCGCTGCTCGGCGTGTGCACGGGCTTCCTCTGGTTCAACTTCCACCCCTCCTCGATCATGATGGGTGGGGGAGCGGAGACCATGGGCCTGGTCCTGGGAGCCGCCGGCATCATCGTGACGGGCAAGATCGACCCGACGCTCCTGGGCCGTCAACAGATGATCGTCTCCGCGCTGCCCCTCATCCTGCCGCTATCCGTCATCTTCATGCCGGTCCTCGACCTGGTCGTCACCTCGATTCGGCGCATGAGGCGAGGCAAGAGCCCCTTCGTGGCGGACCGCTCCCACTTCCACGACCGCCTCCTCGTCGCCGGTCACTCCCACCGCGGGGTCGTCGCGATTCTGTGGATGTGGACTGCGATCGTGTGTGTTCCTGCCGTCGGCCTGCTCGTCTTCGACTGGTGGGTCGTCGCCCTGGTCGCGCTCATCGCAGCCTCCGTCGGTGTCGCCATCACCACCCGTGAATTCCCCAAGGAAGAATGCTCGCAAGAGGAGCCCGCCGCATGACCTACATCCTCGCCCTCGCCATGGTCGCCGTGATCTGCGGGGCGCAGTGGTTTTTCACGTCCCGCGCGTTGCGCTCTCCCGCGCGATTCCTCGCGTGGGTCAGCGGCGGATACGTCACCAAGATCGCTCTCCTCGCGGTGGGACTGTACGTGCCGAAGACGCTCGGCATGAACGTGCGCCCTCGCCGCAATCGCGACGATCGTCGCGATTATCGTGTCGTCGACCGTGGAGATGATCGTCGTCGCCCGCAGGCGCACGATGACCGTCGAGCCGAGGTCTACCACCGAGTAACTGCTGCGCGTGCCATGCACCCACTGATCTGTATAGAATGGTTCGAGTTGCTTGCATCGCAACGGCACCAATGGATTGACAATGAAGGAGGCACGTTCCGTGTCCAATAACGCGCCTGCTCGCCGCACCGCAGCGTCAAAGCCGCGCTGGTATTGGGTGAGCCTCGCGATCCTACTCCTGATCATCGCCGCGACCGCGTACCCGGCCTTCACCCAGCACCCCCACCAGCCCGCACTGGAGGACTTCTTCCCCACGGTGATCTTTGGTGAAGGAACGTTCTTCGAGTTCAACCGCCTCACCCTCGCCCGCGTCGTCATGGAGTCCTCGTGAGCGTCGTCCTCGTGGCGGTGGCTCGCAAGCCGAAGCTGGTTCCCACGCGCTCACAGATGGCCGTGGAAGCCATCGCAGGATACATCCGCGACAACGTCGCCCTCGACATGCTCGGTCCCAAGACCGGACGCAAGTTCTCCGGCTTCATCGGCTTCCTGTTCTTCGGCGTCCTGTCGATGAACATCGCCGGCATCATCCCCGGCATCAACATCGCGGCCTCCTCCGTCGTCGCAGTGCCGATGGTCTTCGCGCTCATCACCTACGTGACCTTCATCGGCGCTGGCATCGCCAAGCAGGGCTTCGGAGGATTCTTCTCCTCCCAGCTCTTCCCGCCCGGCCTGCCCGTGCCCATGTACCTGCTGATTACGCCCATCGAGTTCCTCTCGAACTTCATCGTTCGCCCCGTCACGCTGACGCTGCGACTCCTGTGCAACATGATCTCCGGTCACCTCCTGCTGGGCATGACCTACTTCGGCACGGCGATCCTGCTCCACGAACTCTCCGTCCTGTCGGCCGCCTCCGCCCTGACCGGCGCGGCGATGTTCGTGATGACCGGCTTCGAGGTCTTCGTAGCCTTCCTGCAGGCCTACATCTTCACGATCCTGTCGACCGTTTACATCAAGCTTTCCATCGAACATCACTGACCCCCCAACGCCATCCGGCGTTACTAACAGAAGGAAACCACTATGGGAACCGCAGCATTCGCCTACATCGGCTATGGCCTCGCCACCCTGGGACCCGGCCTCGGTATCGGCCTCATGGTCGGCAAGACCCAGGAAGCGACCGCCCGTCAGCCCGAGGTTGCCGGCCGTCTCTTCACCAACATGATCATCGGCGCCGGCATGGTCGAGGCCCTCGGCCTCATCGGCTTCGTTCTGCCGCTCATCGTTAAGTGATCGCCATGCACCAGATTGTCGCCGCTGCGGACCAGGAGGTCGGCGGCCTCGCCGTCATCCTGCCGCCGCTGTACGAGATTTTCTGGTCGGCTCTCGTCCTGCTCATCGTCCTTCTCCTCGTCGGACGCTACGCGCTGCCTCGCATCTACAAGACGATGGACGAGCGCGCTGCGAAGATCGAGGAGGGCCTTGGCGCCGCCGAGCAAGCGAAGGCCGACCAGGCCGCCGCTGCACGCGAGCGCGAGGAGATCATTCGCCAGGCCCATGCCGAGGCGCACACGATTCGTGAGCGCGCTAACGAGGAGGCGAAGGCCATCGTGGCCGCCGCCCGTCAGGAGGCCACCGGCGAAGCGAACCGCATCCTGGAGGGTGCGCAGCGCCAGATTCTCGCCGAGAAGCAGGCCGCGCAGATCTCGCTTCGTTCCGAGGTGGGTCTGCTCGCCTCCGAGCTCGCCGAGAAGATCATCGGCGAGCAGCTCACCGACACGGCTCTGACCTCGCGCGTCGTCGATCGTTTCCTCGATGAGCTCGAGGCCGACAGCGAGCTGGTCGAGGAGAAGCGATGACCCAGATGCGCACGATCGAGTCCGTCCCCTTCGCGGGTGACCTCGCGGCGGCACTCGCCGTCCCCGGCACCGACGCGATGCGGGTCGCCGAAGATTTCTTCGGCCTGGCCGACCTGTTCAAGGAGAACGCCCGCCTCGGGCGTGCGCTGACCGACCCGGCGCGTTCGACCGCTGACAAGCGTTCCCTGGCCGCGCAGGCTTTCGCCTCGCACGTGACCGGCGCGACCATGACTGTCCTCAACGCGCTCGTCGCTGAGCACTGGCGCCGACCCGCCGACGTCACCGATACGCTCGAGGTTCTGGGTATCCTCGGCGTACTCAACGCTGCGGGGGCGCACAGCGCGCTCGACCAGGTCCGCGAGGAACTCTTCCAGGTGCGCTACTTCCTGGCGCACCACCGCGAGGTGCGCGTGCGCCTCTCTGATACCTCTAAGGGCAACTCCCACGAGCGCGGCGATATCGCCAGCAGGCTCTTCGCGCAGCGCGTCAGCGTCTGGACGATGCGCCTGCTGCGCCGCGCCGTCGGACGATCGAACCACGGTCGCCTCCTGCACAACCTGCGCAGGTACGCGCAGTGGGCGGCGACCATGCAGGATCGCCTCTTCGTGACGGTGGCCACGGCCTCGCCGATGAGCCAGGCGCAGGTTGAGCGCCTGCGCGCGATTCTGACGAAGCGCTACGGCACGCCCATTGACCTGGCGATCTCGATCGACCCGGACATCGTCGGCGGCTTCCGCCTGCGCGCAGGCATGACCGCCATCGATGCTTCGCTGGCCAGCCGAATCAGTGCAGCACGCGACGCGATCGCCAGCTAGCACCTCTCGTACACACACTATTTTCTTTTACCTAGTTAGGAATCCTCATGGCTGACCTCAGCATCTCCCCGGAGGAAATCCGAGGAGCACTGGACTCCTTCATGGAGTCCTACCGTCCGGCGGACGTGGCCACCGAAGAGGTGGGTCACGTCATCGAAACGGCCGATGGTATCGCGCACGTCGAGGGCCTGCCCGGCACCATGGCGAACGAACTGCTGCGCTTCGAAGACGGGACGCTGGGCCTGGCCATGAACCTCGACCAGCGCGAGATCGGCGCCGTCATCCTCGGTGACTTCGGCGGTATCGAAGAGGGCCAGGTCGTCCACCGCACGGGAGAGGTCCTCTCCGTGCCCGTCGGCGACGGCTACCTCGGTCGCACGGTCGACCCCCCTGGGCCGCCCGATCGACGGCCTCGGCGAGATGACGGACCTCGAGGGGCGCCGCGCGCTCGAGCTGCAGGCCCCCGGCGTCATGATGCGTAAGAGCGTCCACGAGCCGCTCGCCACCGGCCTGAAGGCCATCGACTCGATGATCCCCGTCGGCCGCGGCCAGCGCCAGCTCATCATCGGTGACCGCAAGACCGGCAAGACGGCCATCGCCCTCGACACGATCCTCAACCAGCGCGACAACTGGAAGAGCGGCGACCCCAACAAGCAGGTGCGCTGCATCTACGTGGCGATCGGTCAGAAGGGCTCGACCATTGCCTCGGTGCGCTCCACGCTCGAGGACGCCGGCGCCATGGAGTACACGACCATCGTGGCCTCCCCGGCCTCGGACCCCGCCGGCTACAAGTACATGGCCCCCTACACCGGCTCGGCCATCGGCCAGCACTGGATGTACCAGGGCAAGCACGTCCTCATCGTCTTCGATGACCTGTCCAAGCAGGCCGAGGCCTACCGTGCGGTGTCGCTGCTGCTGCGTCGCCCGCCGGGGCGCGAGGCCTACCCGGGCGACGTCTTCTACCTGCACTCGCGCCTGCTGGAGCGCTGCGCGAAGCTGTCGGACGCCCTCGGCGGCGGCTCGATGACGGGCCTGCCGATCATCGAGACGAAGGCGAACGACGTGTCGGCCTACATTCCGACGAACGTCATTTCGATCACCGACGGCCAGATTTTCTTGCAGTCCGACCTGTTCAACGCGAACCAGCGTCCCGCCGTCGACGTGGGCATCTCGGTGTCTCGTGTCGGTGGAGCCGCGCAGCCCAAGGCCATGAAGAAGGTCGCCGGTACGCTCAAGCTCACCCTCGCGCAGTATCGCTCGATGGCCGCCTTCGCCATGTTCGCCTCCGACCTGGACGCCGCGACCCGCCGCCAGCTCACCCGCGGTGAGCGTCTCATGGAGCTGCTCAAGCAGCCCCAGTCGACGCCCTACGCCATGGAAGACCAGGTCGCCTCCATCTGGATGGGAACGAACGGCTACCTTGACGACATCGAGGTCTCCGACGTCCTGCGCTTCGAGCGCGGCCTGCTGGACCACCTTCACGCGAACTCCACCGTCCTGGACACCATTGCTGCAACCGGCGACCTGACCAAGGACACCGAAGAAGCCCTCAAGAACGCTGTCGAGGAGTTCCACCACCAGTGGCTGAGCGCCGGGCGCGGCGTGAGCGACCTGGAAGAGGGTGAGGTCTCGGCGGAGCGCACCCGCGAGGAGATCTCGCGCGGCCGCACGAACGAGAAGGCTAACCGATGGGCGGACAGCAGAGGATCTACAAGCAGCGCATCGCCTCGACGACGACGCTCGCGAAGGTCTTCCGCGCCATGGAGATGATCGCTGCGTCTCGCATTGGCGCGGCTAGGCGTGCTGCCACCGAGGCGGGGCCCTACGAGAAGGCCCTGACCCAGGCGGTCGCGGCGGTCGCGGTCCACACCGACCTCGATCACCCGCTGACGGAAGAACGCGAGGACACCCAGCGAGTCGCCATCCTGGTCGTGGCATCGGATCGTGGCATGGCGGGAGCCTACTCGGCGACCATTCTACGTGAGTCGGAGAAGCTGATCGCCGACCTGGAGGCGGACGGCCGCGAGCCTGTGCTCTACACCTTCGGGCGCAGGGCGGCGGCGTACTTCCGCTTCCGTGGCGTCCCGATCGAGCGCGAGTGGGAGGGCGAGTCGGATTCGCCGTCTGCCGACACCGCGCGCGACATCGCGCGCGTGCTCCTGGAACGATTCTTGGACGAGGACCCCGCGACTGGCGTTGGCGAGCTTCATCTCGTCTACACGCGCTTCAAGACGGTCATGAGCCAAGTTCCCGAGGTGCGCCAGATGCTGCCGCTGACGGTCGTGGACGCCCCCGAGTCCGACGAGGAGCGCACGGTCGAACGCGGCTACGCCGATGACCCGGCCTCGGCGCTGCCCGAGTACGAGTTCATTCCCTCGCCCGAGGCGGTCCTGGATACGCTGCTGCCTCTCTACGTCGAGGCGCGCATTCACAACGTCTTGCTTCAGTCGGCGGCGTCCGAACTGGCATCGCGCCAGCGTGCCATGCACACGGCGACGGACAACGCCCAGGAGCTGATCACGAAGTACACGCGTCTGGCGAACTCGGCCCGCCAGGCGGAAATTACCCAGGAAATCACCGAAATCGTGGGCGGGGCCGACGCTCTGGGCGCGAGCTGAGCCCTTCGAGACACGGAGTAAAACAATGACTGATACACCTGCAATCGCCGAGGGGCGCGTCGCCCGCGTCGTCGGCCCTGTCGTCGATGTCGAGTTTCCCCCCGGACCGCATCCCGCCCCTGTACAACGCGCTGACGGTCGAGGTTAACCTCGCCGGCCAGGGCGAGGGCGAGTCGAACTTCACGATGACCCTCGAGGTCGCCCAGCACCTCGGCGACAACCTCGTGCGTACGATCGCGCTCAAGCCCACGGACGGCCTCGTGCGCGGCGCCCCCCGTCACCGACACCGGTGCCCCCATCTCCGTTCCCGTCGGTGACGTGACCAAGGGCCACGTCTTCAACGTGACCGGCGACGTGCTCAACCTCGAAGAGGGCGAGACCCTCGAGGTCACCGAGCGCTGGCCGATCCACCGCCAGCCCCCGGCCTTCGATCAGCTCGAGGCCCGCACCAAGATGTTCGAGACCGGCATCAAGGTTATCGACCTTTTGACCCCCTACGTCCAGGGCGGCAAGATCGGCCTCTTCGGTGGCGCGGGCGTCGGCAAGACCGTCCTTATCCAGGAGATGATCCAGCGCGTGGCACAGGACCACGGCGGCGTCTCCGTGTTCGCCGGCGTCGGCGAGCGTACCCGTGAGGGCAACGACCTGATCGGTGAAATGGAAGAGGCGGGCGTCTTCGACAAGACCGCCCTCGTGTTCGGCCAGATGGACGAGCCGCCGGGCACGCGTCTGCGCATCGCCCTGACCGGCCTGACGATGGCGGAGTACTTCCGCGATGTTCAGCACCAGGACGTGCTGCTGTTCATCGACAACATCTTCCGCTTCACCCAGGCGGGCTCCGAGGTTTCCACGCTGCTGGGCCGCATGCCCTCGGCCGTGGGTTACCAGCCCAACCTGGCTGACGAGATGGGCCAGCTCCAGGAGCGCATCACCTCCGCCGGTGGCCACTCGATCACCTCCCTGCAGGCGATTTACGTGCCCGCCGACGACTACACCGACCCGGCGCCGGCGACGACCTTCGCTCACCTGGATGCGACGACCGAGCTTCCCGTGAGATCGCGGCCAAAGGGCATTTACCCCGCCGTCGACCCGCTGGCTTCGTCCTCGCGCATCCTCGATCCGGCCCTGGTGGGTCGCGAGCACTACGACGTTGCCACGCACGTCAAGGCCATTTTGCAGAAGAACAAGGAACTGCAGGACATCATCGCCATCCTCGGCGTCGACGAGCTGAGCGAAGACGACAAGATCACGGTTGCACGTGCGCGCCGCATCGAGCAGTTCCTCTCGCAGAACATGTACATGGCCGAGAAGTTCACGGGTGTTCCCGGCTCGACCGTGCCGCTGTCGGAGACCATCGAGGCGTTTAAGCGCATCGCCGAAGGTCACTATGACGATGTTCCGGAGCAGGCGTTCTACAACTGCGGTGGCATCGACGACCTGGAGCGCAACGCCCACGAACTGGCCAAGGAAGCCTGATGGCATCGGGCAAGTCCTTGCAGGTGGAGGTCGTCTCTCACGAGGGACGACTGTGGCACGGCGCGGCGCTGTCGGTGCAGATCCCGACCGTTGACGGCAGCCTGGGTATTCTCCCGGGCCGCCAGCCGCTGCTCGCCCAGCTGGGCGGCGGCACCGTGACGGTCACGTGTTCCGGCGAGGTCGTGTCTTTCGAGGTCAGTGGGGGGATTCGCCTCAATTGACTTGGACTTTGTCACGCTCGTCGCCGATAGCGCTACAGTGACAGCACAGTAGGTTGACGAGACGCGAGGAGGACCTCATGACCCTGATCCATGGTGCGATGTGGTGTGCGGTTCTCCTCGCGTGCGTTGGAGTGATCCTGTGGGCGTACATGAATGTTCGCGCCCGCAGGATCACGTCGCTTTTGGGGGCCTTCCGCTGCTGGTCGCGCCCCGACTATCACGCGGGATGGACCGCCGGTATCGGCGTGTACGGCGTCGACGAACTGTCGTGGTATCGGCTTGTCGGCATGTCCTTTAAACCGGTCTACTCGATTCCTCGCCGTGGGATGGAGGTTTCTGCGCCGATCTCGCACACCGCCGATGGGGCGATGGTTGAGGTTCGCCTGGCGTACGGTGAGCATCGTTACGAGGTCGCCGTGGAACGCCTGACATATAACGGGTTAGTGTCCTGGGTGGAGTCGGGTCCTCCTCGCCGCCCGTGAGTGGGATTGGTAAGCTCACGGGGTGCGTATTGTTATTGCTTCTTGCACCGTTGATTATTCCGGTCGTCTGAGCGCCCACCTTGACCCCGCGAAGCGCGTCATCATGCTCAAGGGTGATGGCTCGGTTCTTATCCATTCCGAGGGCGGCTCCTACAAGCCTCTGAACTGGATGACGGCGCCGTGTACGGTCACCGTCGGGGAGCATTCGAAGGATGAGGAGGGCGTGGAGGCCGTGTGGACGGTGCAGGCCGATAAGACGGACGACAAGCTGATCATTCGTATTCACGAGGTGTTCGCGGACGTCAGCGAGGACCTGGGTGTGGACCCCGGCCTCGTGAAGGACGGAGTGGAGGCGCACCTGCAGGAGCTGCTGGCCGAGCAGGTTCCGCAGGTTTTCGGAGAGGGCTGGGAGCTGGTGCGCCGCGAGTTCCCCACGCCCGTGGGTCCCGTGGATCTCATGGTGCGCGACGCCTGCGGCAACCATGTCGCGATCGAGGTGAAGCGTCGCGGCGGCATTGACGGCGTCGAACAGCTGACGCGCTATCTGTCGTTGCTGGGACGCGACGCGCTCCTGGGTGACGTGACGGGTATTTCGCCGCTCAGGAGATCACGAAGCAGGCGCGCACCCTCGCGGAGGACCGCGGGATTCGTTGCGTGGTCCTGGACTACGACGCGATGCGCGGGGTGGATGACCCCGAGTCGCGGCTGTTCTGATGGCGCTATCTGCGCGGGCCAGCCTGGGGCGTATTGTCGCCCAAGGACTCGTCTTGGCGACCGCTTCGCGCTCACCGCTGGATGCCGTTGAGAATCTGGCGGCGCTGCAAGGCCAGCAGGCCAGCGCGATCCCGTGGGCGATCGGCGTGCGCTGCCAGGGCGCGACGCGCGCCGACATTGAGGATTCGTTCGCGCGTGGGGAGCTGGTTCGGTCCTGGCCGATGCGTGGCACCGTGCACGTGACGAGCGGGCGCGACCACCACTGGCTGCGTCGCTTGCTGCGCCATCGACGTGCGGCGTGGGAACGCCAGGCGGTTGCCCTGGGCCTCGATGATGCGAGTGTCGAGCGTGCTGCTCAGGTGGCGTGCGAGCTGCTGGAGGCGTCTCCGATGGGGGTGAGCCGCGGGGAGCTGGTTGAGGCGTGGGCGCGCAGCGGGATCGACACGGTGACGGCCTCTTCCTCCGGTGCGGGCCTGCGTCGTCGCCACCTCGTGATGCGCCTGCACGCGGACGGGCTGGTGACCTCGGGTCCCGTGCGAGGGGGGAGAACACCTGATCGTCGACGCTCGCCCGCTGCCCGGAGCCCCGGGAGTGGCGAAGGGGGAGTCGGGGCACGAGGAGGCCCTCGCGGTGCTGGCCGCGCGCTACGCCTGGGGGCACGGTCCCATCGACGAGGCCGACTTGGCCAGGTGGACCGGGTTGACCGTGACGGAGGCGCGTCGGGCGATGGCCGGCGCGCGCGAGGCGGGGGAGAGCTTGGGCTTTCCCCTGGCGGAGTTCGACGGTGCTCTGGCGCGTGCCGATCTTAGTGATCTCGTGGAAGAGTGCCGCGCCGAGGCGGAGGCTATGCACGCTCTCCCTTCATTCGACGAGCTGCACGTGGGCTACAAGGACCGCTCGTGCCTGACTGACGACGCCCTCGAGGCCCTGATCTGCCCGGCGAAGAACGGCATGTTTCGCCCGATCGCCGTCGAGGGTGGTCGGGTGGTGGCCGTGTTGGCCCCCGGGCGTCAGGTCGTGGTGGCCCCGGGATGGAAGTCCCGGGAAGAGTCGGCGCGGCGTGCGTTCGACGAATGGGAGAAATGGTTGTCTAAGACACAGCGATGAAGTGTCAGGTATGCCACAATGTTGGCATGACTGATTCTGTGTTGCGCGGCCGTCTTGTCCTGGAGGATTCCATCGTCGAGGATGGAATCATCGAGATCGACGGCTTGACCATTTCCCGTGTATGTCCCGCGTCCGACTACGAGGGCGAGGCGCCCGAGCCTACCGATTCGACATTCCTCCCCGGCCTCGTCGATGTGCATTGCCACGGCGGTGGCGGGGAGTCCTTCCCCAACGCCGAGACTGCCGAGGCGGCCCTCGTCGCCGTCAAGGAGCATCGCCGCCACGGGACGACAACCCTTGTCGCCTCTGCGTGACGGCCTCGGCCGAGGTGCTGCGAGCGCGTGCCAAGACCCTGGCGGAGCTGGCGCTCGCCGGAGAGATCGCGGGCATCCACTTTGAGGGCCCCTTCGTCTCCCACGAGCGCTGCGGCGCCCAGGACCCGACCTACATCATCGACCCGGACGCGCAGCTCACGCGCACCCTCATCGAAGACTGCCAGGGATACGCGCTGTCGATGACGCTGGCCCCCGAGAAGCCCGGCGCCTACGGCCCCGGATCGGTGGCCGAGGCCCTTATCGACGGGGGGAGCGGTGCCCTCCTGGGGCCACACCGACTCGAATTCGACGAAGGCTCGCGAGGCCCTGGAATACTCGCGCGAGCGTTTCGCGCAGGTCGAGACGAAGCGCGGCCCACGCGCGACCATCACGCACCTGTTCAACGGCATGCGCCCACTTCACCACCGCGACACCGGTCCGATCGCCGAGTTCCTCTCCGATGCTGCGCGCGGCGGCGCTGTCGCCGAGCTGATCTGCGACTCCATTCACGTGTCTCCCTCGCTGGTGCGCGACGTGTACGAGATGGTGGGTCGCGAGCACGTCGTCTTCATCACGGATGCGATGGCGGCGGCAGGCATGGCCGACGGCGAATACACGCTCGGCCCCCAGGACGTCATCGTCAAGGACGGCGTCGCGCGCCTGGCGCAGGGCAACGCCATTGCGGGCGGCACGGCGCATCTGATGGATTGCGTGCGCGTGGCCGTCACCCGCGGGGGCATTCCCCTGGTCGACGCGGTCTACATGGCTTCCGCTCAGGGAGCCGCGATCCTCGGCGATGACACCGTCGGCGCTCTCGCGCCCGGTAAGAAGGCCGACATTGTTGAGGTCAGCGAGGACCTGCACGTGCGCCGCGTCTGGCGACGTGGCACTGTGGTTGCGTGAGAGGTAAACGAAGCAAGAAACGACCGTGGGGCGAGGCGCGTCCGCTGCAGATGGACCGCCTCGCCTCCGTGCCGCGCACGGAACGTGGGCCGGATGGAGGCAACTATCAGGTGCGGCGCCTTCCCAGCGCCGCCAAGGAGTACACCTGCCCCGCCTGCCTGCGACCGATCCCAGTCGGAACCGCGCACGTCGTCGCGTGGCCGGAGGAAGCCCCCTTCGGTTTGCCGCAGGGGGTCGAGGGGCGCCGACACTGGCATTCGGAGTGCTGGCGACGGGGGCTGCGGCCCCTGTGACGAGAGATGTGATGCATCACTGCCCCGCGTGCACATGTGCCTGTTCACAGTGTTTGCACGTAAAGTGGGGTCTGAAGAATGCCCGCACTGTGGGCGTTGGACCTGAGGAGCAACCGTGGAACTCTTGAAGCGATACGTGGCGGCATCGTCGATGGGCGCTGTCGCACTCGTATGCGTCCTTGTCGGGCTGCTCGGCGTGACCGTCCTGCGGCCGCCGACGCAGCAGGTGTCGTCGGTGGATTCGGCGACCGACCTGATCATGACGCGTGACAACGTGTTGTCGATCGTCAAGGATGACGTCAAGGTCACCGCGACCTCGAAGTCGGGCGCGCCCGTGACGCTCGTGATCGGCACCTCGCAGGACGCGAAGGGGTGGATCGGCAACGCCGCCTACACCGAGGTCATCGGCATCGAGGCAGATCGCAACAAGCTCAAGGCCGAATCCCACGCGGCGAACGGAACGGGCCTGGTGAACCCGAACGTCAGCTCGCAGCCGGGCAGCCAATCGGGCGCGCACAGCAACGCGCAGTCGGGCGTGCAGTCCGGCGCCGAGCCTATCGCCGACCCGACGTCCGCGCAGCTGACGGATCAGCTGGCGAAATCCCCGATGTGGTTCAAGCAGGAGAGCGGCGCGGGCTCCGTGTCCATCGACCTGGAGAACGTGCCCAGCGGCCGCTCTGCCGTTGCCGCCTCCGCGGGCGGCCCCGACGACCTGACGCTGACGCTGACCTGGAAGGTCGAACAGACCAACATGCTGGCGATCATCGCCTTCCTGGCGGCCTGCGTGTTTGCCCTCATCGCCCTCGCGCTTTCCTCACCCGCTGGCAGCTCCTCCGCCTGCGCAAGATTCGCGCCCAGCGCATCGAGGAACGCCGGAAGGCCGACTCTCTCGAGACCTCGTCGATCAACTCCGCCGAGGTGGCCGAGCGCATCGCGGCTGCCCGCGAGTCCGGCCCGGCTACCGCGCCCGCTCCCGCCGTGGACGAGGCAGCGCAGACCGATAGCGCCAAGGAACAGGCTGAGGAACCCGTCGCGGAGAACGCCGCCGAGAACCCCGAGGAGCGCGCCGAGGATACGTCGCGTAACTCTGTGTGGGGTGCCGCCGCATTCGCCGCGACCCCGGACCAGGCACTCGCCTCCGCCCCCTCGACTGAGGACACCGCCATTCGCGAGGCCATCGTCGTCGAGCCGGATGCCGAGCCCGTGGTGCGCGAGTCAATCGTCGGCGTGCCCGCACCCGATTACAGCGAGCCCTCCGCGCCGCAGGAGTACGTGCCCGACCCGATGACCGACACCTTCGAGCGCCGCGGGCCGCCATGGCCTCGACAATGGGCCCACCGATCAGGATCCGCCCGAGCGCGCGACGACCGACACCGGCGTCATCGACCTGTCCGGCATTCGCGGAGGCCGCACGCTCCCGTCCCGCCGCGCTCTGCGCGAGGCCCGTAACAAGGGCGAAGAGGTCGTCGTCATCGACGGTCAGGAATTCAACACCGGCCTGATCCCGATCACCCGCCCGCGCAGCGCCGAGGAGCAGGTCCCCGCACCAGCCCCCGCGCCCACGTCTGCTCCCGACGACGACGCGTCGGCGACCGGAGGCTGGACCTCGATCATGTCCGGCTGGCTCAAGGACCGTCAGGGAGGACAGCAGTGAAACGACGGACCCTCGCGGCGGCCAGCGCCGCCCTGTTGATGGCATCCGCGCTCGGCGTGAGCGCCTGCTCCAGCGAAATCGTCGCCCAGTCGGGCTCCGGTGCGCAGAGTACGGCGAATCTTGACCTTGAGCGCATTTCGTCGGTGCTGGCGGACGTCGGCGGTGCCATGGCGAGCGCGGACGCCTCCCTCAACGCCTCCGATCTTGGCGACAAGGTGACCAACGGTGCCCTCGAGACCCGCACCGCTCAGTACGCACTGGCCACCGCCACGGGTCAGGCGCCGTCGACCCTCGACTTCGAACCCACGTCGCTGGCGATCACGAACTCAGACTCCTGGCCTCGCGCAATCTTCAACATTTCGGACGGCTCCTCCACGGCGCTGCCCGTGCTCCAGGTCTACGTGCAAGACTCGGCGCGTTCGGACTACAAGCTGACGAACTACGCGCGCCTGCTCGGCGGCACCCAGCTGACGCTGCCCCCCGTGGGCACAGGTTCCGCCTACGTGACGGGCGACTCCGAGGGCTTCACCGTGAGCCCCGATGCCGCGCTCACGCAGTACATCACGATGCTGAACTCAGGTACCCAGGACACCAGCCAGTTCGTCGCAGACGAGTTTACGAAGCAGACCCTCCAGCAAGTCACCGACCTGAACTCCTCGGTCAGCGCCGCTGGCTCCGTCACGATGGCGGCCACCGCCACGGACTACCCGATTTCTGGCCTGGTTCTGCAGGACGGCTCCGCGCTGGTCGCCGCGAACCTGAAGTACACGCTGACCTATCAGCGCACGGTCGCCGGCTCCACGATGAACCTGGGCGGCACGACCGCATCGCTCAGCAAGGACGGCACGACGGTCGAGGGCACGGCGACGGTCGACTACATCGAAACCGTCATCATGCGGATCCCCTCCCAGAAGGCGGGCGGCAACGTGCAGATCGTCGGTGGCGACCGATCCATCGTCAAGGTCGCCCTCGATTCTTCGTCCAGCCCGGGCTGATTTTCACCCGTAGCGCACACGTCGTCCCCGCGCCCAGTGGCGTGGGGACGACGCATATCATCGTTGTGGATAACAACGCTTTCGCGAGAGGAACACTATGAACACGCCAGAGCCCCGCAGCGGCGCCCCCGAGGCGGCCGTCATCCCCGCAGACTCACACGGGGCCATCGATCTGTCGGCCCGCGGCGCGGCCCCCGCTCCCGAGGAGAGCGCTGCGCCCGCGGGGGAGGGCCTGCACATTCCGCTCATCACCTCCACCGACGAGGCCGGCTTCCAGGACGTCATGTCGACGTCGCAGGCCGTTCCCGTCATCCTGGTCATGTGGTCGTCGCGCTCGCTCGAATCGAAGCCGACGCTGGCCATGCTGGAGGATGTCACGCGCGAGCACGCGGGTGCCTTTCAGCTCGTCGAGGTGGATATCGACAAGGCCCCCCAAATCGCCCAGGCGTTCCAGATCCAGGCGGTGCCCACTGTCGTCGCGCTCGTCGGCGGGCGCCCGGTTCCGCTCTTCCAGGGTAGCGCCGGCAAGGACCAGGTGGTCCCCGTCGTCACCCAGATTCTTCAGGCCGCCGCCCAGATGGGGATCACGGCTCGCATCGCCGTGGCCGCCGAGGACACGGTTGCTCCGATCCCGCCCGAGCACGAGGCCCCCCTGGCCGCCGAGGAGGAGGGACGCCTCGACGAGGCGATCGCCCTGTGGGAGCGGGTCGTCGAGCTTAATCCTCGCGACGAGGACGCCAAGTCGCACCTGTCGCGCGTCCGTTTCGCCGCCCGCGCCTACGGTGACCACGATGCGAGCGACCCGGCAGCCCGCGCCGACGCGCTCTTCGCGGCCGGCGACGCCCAAGCTGCCTTCGACGTGCTCCTCGAGCTTCTCGCGGCGACAACGGACGCCGAGGAGCGTGACGCGCTGCGCCTGCGTCTCCTCGACCTCTTCCGCGTCGCGGGCTCGTCCCCCGAAGTCTCCAAGGCGCGCACGCGCCTGGCGATGCTTCTCATGTGACAGTGTGCGCGACGCGGCTTCGAGCTGCGCCGCACACGCAACGACACGAGGCCGGAGCAGGAATCCCTGCCCCGGCCTCGTCGCACGAGCCTATGGCGTGTCAGCGCACCTGAGAGGCGGGCACCAGCCACACGGCGCCCAGCGGCGGCACGCGCAGCTGAGCGGAGACCGGGCGGCCGTTCCACGGGGTGTCCTCGGCGATGATCGGACCGACGTTGACGACGCCGGAACCGCCGAACTCCTCGGCGTCCGTGTTCAGGATCTCGACCCACTCGCCGCCGAAGGGCAGGCCCACGCGGTAGCCCTCATGCGGGTTGCCCGCGAAGTTCGAGACGCACACGACGACCTCGCGGTTGCCCTCGGCGTCGGCCCCCTTACGCAGGTAGGAGATCAGGTTGTGATCGCCGTCGGAGGCGTCGATCCACTCGAAGCCCGTGTAGTCGTCATCCCACATGGCGGGGGAGGAGGTGTAGATCGCGTTGAGGCGCTCCACCAGGGCCGCGACGCCCGCGTGCCCCTCCTGGTCAAGCAGCCACCAGTCGAGAGAGTAGGACTCGTTCCACTCCTGCTCCTGGCCGATCTCCTGACCCATGAAGAGGAGCTGCTTGCCCGGGTGGCTCCACTGGTAGGCGTACAGGGAACGCAGGCCAGCCAGGCGCTGCCACTTGTCGCCGGGCATCTTGGAGATGATGGAGCCCTTGCCGTGAACGACCTCGTCGTGGGACAGAGGTAGCACGTAGTTCTCGGAGAAGGCGTACACGAGCGAGAAGGTGAGCTCGCCGTGGTGCCAGCGGCGGTTGACCGGATCCTCGCTCAGGTAGCGCAGGGTGTCGTTCATCCAGCCCATGTTCCACTTCATGCCGTAGCCGAGGCCGCCGCCCGAGGTCGGTGCGGTCACGCCCGGCCACGCCGTGGATTCCTCGGCGATCATGACGATGCCGGGGTGACGACGATACGCGGTCGCGTTCGCCTCCTGGATGAAGTCAATGGCCTCCAGGTTCTCGCGGCCACCGTACTGGTTGGGACGCCACTGGCCGTCCTTACGCGAGTAATCCAGGTAGAGCATCGAGGCAACGGCGTCGACGCGCAGGCCGTCGACGTGGAAGTCCTCCAGCCAGTACAGGGCGTTGGCGACCAGGAAGTTGCGCACCTCGCGGCGTCCGAAGTTGAAGACGTAGGTGCCCCAGTCGGGGTGCTCGCCGCGCAGCGGGTCCGGATCCTCGTACAGCGGGGTGCCGTCGAAGCGGGCCAGGGCGAAGTCGTCCTTGGGGAAGTGGGCGGGCACCCAGTCCAGGATGACACCGATGCCCTCGCGATGGAAGGCGTCCACCAGGTAGCGGAAGTCGTCCGGCGTGCCGTAGCGCGAGGTGGGGGCGTAGTAGGAGGTCACCTGGTAGCCCCAGGAGCCGCCGAAGGGGTGCTCGGCCAGCGGCATGAACTCCACGTGCGTGAAGCCCATCTGCTTGACGTAGGGCACCAGCTCGTCGGCCAGCTCGCGGTAGCCCAGGCCCTGACGCCAGGAGCCCGCGTGGACCTCGTAGATGGACATGGGGCCGCTGTGGGGGTTGCGATCCTTGCGGGTCGACATCCACTCGTCGTCCGTCCACTCGTGGAAGTAGTCGGTGACGACCGAGGCCGTGGCCGGGGGGATCTCGGTGGCGCGGGCCAGCGGGTCGGCCTTCTCGAACCAGTTGCCGCCGGGGCCCTGGATCTCGAACTTGTAGCGGGCACCCACGCCGACGTCGGGAACGAAGATCTCCCAGATGCCGGAGGAACCCAGCGACCGCATGGAGGTAGCCACGCCGTCCCAGAAGTTGAACTCGCCGACGACGCGCACGGCGCGCGCGTTGGGCGCCCACACGGCGAAGGCCGTACCGGTGGTCTCGCCCATCTCGTCCGTGTAGGTCTTCACATGGGCTCCGAGGACGCGCCACAAGTTCTCATGGCGGCCCTCAGAGATGAGGTAGGTGTCCATCTCGCCCAGGGTGGGCAGGTAGCGGTAGGGGTCGTCGCGCAGCATCGTGTCCTCACCGTAGGTGACGGACACGCGGTAGGAGGGGGGAATCTCCTTGCCGGGCAGGGCCGCAACCCAAATGCCGCCGCGCTCGTGGGTCGCCGCGTAGGCTCCGGACGGGGTAACCACGTCGACCGCGTCGGCGAGGCGCGCGACGACGCGGATGGTCACGCCCGTGTCGCTCAGGTGAGCGCCGAGCACGGAGTGCGGCGAGTAGTAGGAGCCTGAGGCAACGGCGTCGAGAATGTCGTCATTGACCGGGATCGGCGATAGTTCGCAGCTCATGGATTGTCCTTACTCCAGATGGTGTGAACCGCTTAGTTCACTGTCGTGTTAGTAGTCTATCGGTTGACCGGCAAAATTGGCAGCCGGGTCTCATCGAGGTGGTTAATGTGTGCGTGGCGGTCCCGCGCGGCGCGCGCTGCTCCGAGCGGGACCACCACCGTCAGGCCTGCGACCAGGGCGAGGAGTGGGCGGGCTCGACCTTGAAGACGTGGCCAATGCGTGTCACGGGGGACAGGGACACCCAGTTGGATGAACCCCACACGTAGGAGTGTCCGTCGAGCTCGTCGACGACCGTGATGTTGCCGCCCGGCGTCGCCAGGCCCATCTCCGCCAGGTCCAGCTCGACCGAAGCATCCACGCCGTTGTGCGGATCCAGGGAAATCACGCAGATGACGGTGTCCGGGTTGCCGTCTGCGGTGAACTTGCCGGGCATCTGACGCGAGAAGGCGATGAGGCGATCCGAGGAGGTGGGGTGGATGCGGATCTGGTGGAGCTGGCGCAGCGCGGGGTGCTTGGGCGCGCGCGGCGTTGAGCAGCGTGAAGAGCCGCGAGATGCCGATGGCGTCGGCGTCCTCCCACCGGCGCGGACGGTACTCGTACTTCTCGTTGTTGTTGGGCTCCTGGAAGGTGCCGCGCGGCTCGTTTTCGACGAACTCGTAGCCCGAGTAAATGCCCCACGTGGGGGCACCGAGCGCAGCGAGCATCGCGCGGATCGCGAAGATGGCAGTGCCGCCGTCCCACATCTGCGGGGTGAGGATGTCGTGCGTGGTCGGCCAGAAGGCGGGACGCATGAGGTGCGCCGTCTCACGAGAAATCTGAAGAAGGTATTCCTCGATCTCCTGTTTGTACGTCCTCCACGCGAAGTAGGTGTAGGACTGGTCGAAGCCGATCGCGCCGAGGGTGCGCATCATGGCGGGGCGCGTAAAGGCCTCGGCCAGGAAGAGCGTGCCCGGGTACTGGGCCTTGATGTCGGCGAGCAGGCGTTCCCAGAACGGGATGGGCTTGGTGTGGGGGTTGTCGACGCGGAAGATCGTCACGCCGTGGTGGATCCACAGTTCGATGACGTCGCGGACGGCCTGGTAGATGCCCTCGGGATCGTTGTCGAAGTTCAGGGGGGTAGATGTCCTGATACTTCTTCGGGGGGTTTTCCGCGTAGGCGATGGTGCCGTCTGCGCGGGTCGTGAACCACTCGGGGTGGTCCTTGACCCACGGGTGGTCGGGGGAGCACTGGAGGGCCAGGTCGAGGGCGACCTCCATGCCCAGGCCTCGGGCGCGCTCGACGAAGCGGTCGAAATCGTTGAAGTCGCCCAGGTCCGGGTGGATGGCGTCGTGGCCGCCTTCGGGCGAGCCGATGCCGTAGGGGGATCCGGGGTCGCCGGGTGCCGCGGTTAGCGAGTTGTTCTTGCCCTTACGGAAGGTCGTGCCGATCGGGTGAATGGGGGTTAGGTAGACGACGTCGAAGCCCATGCCCGCGATGCGCGGCAGCTCGTCGGCGGCGCGCTCGAGGGTGCCCGAGACCCAGGTGCCGTCGGGGTTCTGGTAGGCACCTGCCGAGCGCGGGAAGATTTCGTACCACGCGCCGGCCAGTGCCTTGGTGCGGGCCACGTCGAGTGGGTAGACGCGCGAGGAGTCGAGGAGGTCGCGCAGCGGGTGATCGCGGAAGACCAGGCGGATGCGCGAGGACATGCCAGCGGAGAGACGCTGCTGGGGGGGAGTGACTGGTGTCGCGCAGGCGGCGCGCAGCGTCGAAGAGCGCCTCGATGTCCGAGGCCGGGGGCTCTTCCTGGGTCGGGTTGTGCAAGGCGATGCCGGCGGCCGCGCGTTCCATGAGGCGGGCGCCCTCCTCGAGCATGAGCTCGACGTCGATGCCGGCTCCGACTTTGACGGCGGCGTCGTGGCGCCAGGTGGCGTAGGGGTCGGACCAGGAGTCGATGCGGAAGGACCAGGCGCCGGGGGTGTCGGCGGCGACCCAGGCCTCGTAGCGGTCCAGGCCGGGGGCAATGTCGACCATGCGGGTGCGGGAGTATTCACCTCCGTCCGGGCGCAGCAGGACGGCCTCGGCGGCGAATGCGTCGTGTCCTTCGCGGAAACGGTCGCACGAATGGGGAAAGGCTCGCCTTCGGTCGCCTTGGCGGGAAGCGTTCCGTCTTCGATGACGGGGAACACTTCGATGATCGGGATACGGGGCAACAGTTTCTCGCTCACATATCCAACCCTAACGTATGGACCGACCAGCTGATAGGCGAAGATCACACCACGGAATGTGACCGATCTCCCATGGTGTGGTGATGGGGTGTGTGGAGGAACGACAGAGCCCCTGGCTGGCGAGAAAGGGCGGGGCAGCACCCGAGTGATTCGGATGCCGCCCCGCTGGAAGACGTGAGATGAGACGTCAGTGGCCGCTGCTGAATCCTGCGAAGAGCGCCGCTCCGAAAAGGACGTAGAAGATGACCGTCACCACGAGGGCGATGATCTCCCAGGCGAAGACGGCGCGCGCGAAGTTACGCTTCGACGGCGCGGCGCCGGAGCCGAAAGCGAGCACCAGCAGGTAGATGAAGCCGATCACCGGGATGCCGCACACGAGGAGGGTGAGCATCCACGAGCCGACGGACTCGTCGGGACGTTCGGGGAATTGATTGTAGGCCATAGTGTTCTCCAATGACGCAGTGGGGGATGGGTTAGTAGACCATCTGCATGGCGGTGCGAACCTCGGACAAGGTCTGATCGGCCTGTTCGCCCGCGCGCTCGTTACCGGCATGCAGGATGGACAGTAGGTAGTCCTCATTCGCGATGAGCTCGGCGCGGCGAGACCGCAGGGGAGCGAGCATCTCGTTGAGGGACTCGGTGACGAGGGCCTTGAGGGTGCCCGCGCCCGCGTCGCCGATACGGTCGGCGATCGCCTCGGGGGCCTCGCCCGTCGCCAGGGAAGCCAGCATGAGGAGGTTCGAGACCTCGGGACGCCCCTCCGGATCGAAGGTAATGCGGCGCTGCGCGTCCGTCTTCGCCTTCTTAAGGATCTTCGCGGTCTCGTCGGCGCTCATGCGCAGCTCGATCGTGTTGCCGCGCGACTTCGACATCTTCTGCCCGTCGGTGCCCAGCAGCAGGGGGACCTCGGACAGGAGGGCCTCGGGGCGGGGGAACACGGGGCGCTCAGGGGTAGCGCGGCCGTAGCGCTTGTCGAAACGCTGGGCGATCAGGCGAGCCTGCTCTAGGTGGGGGAGCTGATCCTGGCCCACGGGCACGATGTTGGCCTTGCAGAAGAGGATGTCGGCGGCCTGGTGGACCGGGTAGGTGAGCATCAGGCCCGTCATCGCACGGCCCTCCGTGGCCTCCAGCTCGGCCTTGACGGTCGGGTTGCGGTGCAGCTCGGATTCGGTGACGAGCGAGAGGAAGGGCAGCATCAGCTGGTTGAGGGCCGGCACCGCCGAGTGGTTGAAAATCGTGGAGCGCTCCGGATCGATGCCCGCGGCCAGGTAGTCGGCGACGAGGCCGAGGACGCGCTCACGGATCGGCCCCACGCCGTCGCGGTCGGTGATCACCTGGTAGTCGGCGACCAGAACCCAGGTCTCCACCCCGCGGTTCTGCAGGAGCACGCGGTTGCGCAGCGTGCCGAAGTAGTGGCCCAGGTGGAGGTGGCCCGTGGGGCGGTCACCCGTGAGGATGCGGAAACGCGAGGGGTCCTGGTCGATCGCCAGGTCGATCTCGGCGCTGCGGGCCTTCGAGCGGGCCAGCGAGGCATCGGAGGTTGCTGTTTCCAGGGCATCTTCACTGCGAGTCATGCATTGATCCTAACGGGTGTGTGGGAGGAAAGAAAAACGCGAGGTGCGTTAGTTTTCGGGCTGGAAGGCGATGTCGGAGAGGAGAATCGTCACGGACAGCGCCTCGATCGTGAGTGTGGAACGCGGGGTGACGTGCTCGACCTCAAGGGAGATGTCGGAGGGATCAAGCGAGGAGCCGACCCCTCCAACTCCGGGGGTCTCCCACACGGTGGAGTAGGCGATGAGCCAGTCCAGATCGTGGCCTTCCGGCAGCGTGACCTGCGCGTCGTTGAGGTTCGCGTTGATGATGATGAGGGCGTCGTGGTCGCCCCACTTGACGCCGGAACGCAGCATCTGGAAGGTGCGGTGACGCGAGTCCGTCCACCCGTAGTCCGGCATCGGCGTGCCCTGGGCGGTGTACCACGACAGGTCGGGGAGCGTATCGCCGCCGTAGGCTGACCGGTTGCGAAGCTGTCGGGGCGCAGCACGGGGTGCGCCTTGCGCAGGGCGATCAGCCAGGAGACGGCGTCGATCTGCGCCTGCTGAGCCTCGGCGAGGTCCCAGTCGACCCATGAGATCGGGCCGTCTTGGCAGTAGGCGTTGTTGTTGCCGTTCTGGGTGCGCCCGAACTCGTCACCGCCCGTGAGCATCGGCGTGCCCGAGGAGACGAACATGGTGGCCAGGATGTTGCGCTGCGAGCGTGCCCGCAGGCGCGCGATCGGCATGTTAGTGAGGATCGCGTAGGGGGTGGCTGCGTCCGGGTGGGTGGCGCCCGAGGCCAGCGTGCCCTCGAGGCCATGGTTCCACGAACGGTTGTCGTCCGAGCCGTCGCGGTTGTTCTCGAGATTGTCCTTGTTGTGCTTGCGGTCGTAGGCGGTCAGGTCCGCCAGGGTGAAGCCGTCGTGCGCGGTCACGAAGTTGATGGAGGCGCGCGGGCCCCTCAGGCGTCCAAGGCCGTGCTCGAACACGTCCTGCGAGCCGGACAGGCGGGTCGCCAGGTCGTTGGGGCCGGAGACGACGTGGCCCGAGGCCTGGGCGCGCACGTCCGCGAGCCAGAAGTTACGCAGGGCACCGCGGTAGTGATCGTTCCATTCGGAGAAAGGCACCGGGAAGTTGCCGGTCTGCCAGCCGCCCGGGCCCACGTCCCAGGGCTCGGCGATGAGCTTGGTGTGGGCCAGGATGTCGTCGGTGGCCATCGCGATGAGGAGCGGGTGCATCGGGCTGAAGCCGGTGGAGAAACGCCCGAGCGTGGCCGCCAGGTCGAAGCGGAATCCGTCCACGCCCATGTCGCGCGCCCAGTAGCGCAGCGAGTCCAGCACCATCTGGATGGTCTTGGGGTGGTCCACGTTCATCGTGTTACCGGTGCCGGTCACGTCGATGGTTTGGACGGGGCGCGAGGAGGTGTGGCGGTAGTACATGTCGGAGTCCAGGCCTCGCCACGACAGGGAGGGGCCGGCGTCGCCGCCCTCGCACGTGTGGTTGTAGACGACGTCGAGGATGACCTCGATGCCGGCCTTGTGCAGGAGGGAGACCATGCCGCGGAACTCGTCGACGACGGCCTGGGCACCGCCTGCGCGCGACTCGGCGGTCGCGTAGGAGGGTTCGGGGGCGAAGAAGGACAGCGTCGAGTAGCCCCAGTAGTTCGTCAGGCCGCGCTCGGCGAGGAAAGGTTCGTCGCACTTGGCGTGGATGGGCAGCAGCTCTACGGCGCTCACCCCCAGGTCCTTGAGGTAGGAGACCGAGGCCGGGTGCGCCAGGCCCGCGTAGGTGCCGCGCAGAGGCTCGGGAACGCCGGGCATGTTCTTGGTGAAGCCCTTGACGTGGATCTCGTAGATCACGGTCGTTTCCCACGGTGTCTGGGGCTTGGGGATGATCGGGAACGAGGGCTCGACCACGACCGAGCGCGGCATGTAGGGAGCGGAATCGATGGGGGAGCGACGCATCGGGTATTCCGACGGGTACAGATCCTCGTCCACGTAGTGCGCGTAGACGCCGGGCTTCATGTCGACGACGCCGTCGAGGCCTCGACCGTAGGGGTCGAGCAGGAGCTTGTGGGAGTTAAAGAACTTGCCGCCGTCGGGATCCCACGTGCCGTGTGCGCGGAAACCGTATCGCGTGCCCGCGCCGTAGCCCGGGATGTGGCCGTGCCACACGCCCGTCTTGGGGCCCATGAGGGCATAGCGCGTCTCAGCCCCGGCCTCGTCGAAGATGCACATGTCTACGCCGGAGGCGCCGCGGGCGATCACCGCCACGTTGAGGCCGTCGCCCGCAGGGTGGACACCCAGACGGGTGGGCAGCGGGTTGGGTTCGGTGACGCGCCTTGTGGGTGTGTGGGACGAGCCGGATCGCTCGGACATATTAGGGGTGCCTCTTCTTGCTGAATGACGGATAGAGTCATTGCCTCGCGGATAAAGCTAACTCCCATCATACGGGACCGTGAACAGGCTGGTCGGATTGGTGGGATGAAAGACCTATGAGGAGTCGCACGCGGGCGGCAGTTGATTCGTGCTCGAGTGTGGGTTGCACCTGTGGTGTGCGACGGTGAGGTGACCCTCATATGGGCGAGCCGCGAGGAATGTGGCACGCTAGAAGCCATGAGAATTGTCGTGTGTGTGAAGCATGTCCCGGACATGCAGTCCGAACGCCGTTTTGAGGGCGGCCGCCTGGTGCGCGGTGAGGACGATGTGCTCAACGAGCTGGACGAAAACGCCATTGAGGCAGCCGTCCAGATGAAAGAAGCCGAGGAAGACGCCGGCCGCGAGGCCGAGGTCATCGCCCTGACGATGGGCCCCGAGGACGCCGAGGACGCGCTCATGCGTGCCCTGCAGATGGGCGCGGACCGCGCCTACATCGTTTCCGACGAGTTCCTTGAGGGCTCCGACGTCATCACGACCGCCTCCGTGCTCTCCTTCGCGATCGTGAAGATCGCCGAGGAGTGCGGCCCCGTTGATCTCGTGATCACCGGCATGGCGTCGCTGGACGCGATGACCTCCATGCTGCCCGGCGCCCTGGCCGCCAAGGCGCACATGCCGCTGCTGGGCCTGGCCCGTACCCTGAGCGTCGCGGACGGCGTCGTCACGATTGAGCGCTCCGTTGACGGCTACACCGAAACGCTGCGCGCCGCGCTGCCCGCCGTCGTCTCCGTGACCGACCAGATCAACGAGCCTCGTTACCCGGCCTTCGCCGCGATGAAGGCCGCCCGCAAGAAACCCCTCGACCAGTGGGGTATTGACGACCTCGTCGAGGTTCCCGGTGGAGAGACCCTCGTCATGCGCCGTGCGCTGACCTCCGTGACTTTCAGCGAGGAGAACGTGCGCGACGGTTCCGGCACGATCATTCAGGACGCCGGCGAGGGCGGGCGCGCGCTGGCCGACTACATTCTTTCGGTGGTGAAGTGATATGACGCAGCAGATGAGTTCCCCGATCCTCGTCCTGGCAGACCAGTCCGGGGCGCACCTGACTTCACTGGCTCGCCAGGCTCTCACGCTGGCGGCGTCCCTGACCTCCGGTGACGTGGTGGCTCTTTCCGTGGCAGCCGCCCCCGACGAGGCCGCGCTGGCCGAGCTGGGTGCGACCCGCCTCCTGCACGCGGACCTGGGTGACGCGGCGCGTTCCTCGGTGGTTGCCTCCGACGCGGTCATCGCCGCGCTGGGCACCGACTCGTTCGGCCTGGTGCTCCTGTGCTCGGACTACCGTGGTCGTGAGATCGCCGGGCGCGTCGCCGCCCTGACCGAGGCCGGCGTCATCTCTGGTGCCGCCTCCGTTTCCTTCGACGGCGGCGTCCTCCAGGTCGGCAAGACCGCTCTGGGTGGCTCCTGGTCGATGGGCATCGTGCTCGAGGGCCAGACCCCCATCGTTGGCATCTCCTCCGGAATCATCGACGAGGCCCCCGTCGTCTCGCCCGTCTCCCTGACCCCCGAGCCCCTCGCGGTTGAGCTGAGCCCCGAGGCCAGCGCGGTCGAGGTGGTTTCCAGCGTGGCCGACGACGAGGAGGGCGTGTCCCTGACCGACGCCTCGACCGTCGTGTGCGGTGGCCGCGGCGTGGACGGCGATTTTGGGCTGGTTCAGTCCCTCGCGGACGTCCTCGGCGGAGCCGTGGGGGCGACCCGCGTTGCCTGCGACGAGGGCTGGGCGCCCCGTAGCGAACAGATCGGCCAGACCGGCCTGACCGTCACTCCCAACCTCTACATCGGCCTGGGCGTGTCCGGCGCCATTCACCACACGGTGGGCATGCAGTCCGCCGCCCACATCGTTGCCGTGTGCGACGACCCGGATGCCCCGATCTTCGAGATCGCGGACTTTGGCGTGGTCGGTGACGTGAGCGAGGTCGTCCCTGCCGCCCTGGCGATCATCGAGGAGGCGCGCTCCCAGGCGTGAGTGTCTACCTCGACCACGCGGCCACGACGCCGCTGCGCGAGTGCGCGCTCGATGCGTGGACGCGCGTCCAGCGTGATCTGGCCCACTCCCCAGGCAATCCCGCCGCTCTCCACTTCGGAGGGCGGCGGGCCCGTCGCATGCTCGACGACGCGCGCGAACAGGTCGCTGAGGCCTTGGGGGCCGACATTCACGAGGTCATCTTCACCTCCGGGGCCACCGAATCCGACGCGCTGGGCGTGATGGCTGCGGCCCGAGGCATGCGCGGCCGCGACGGCGCGCGCGACCTGATCGTCGTCTCGGGCCTCGAACACGACGCGGTCGCCCATCAGCGCGAGGTTGCCTCACGCGAGGGCTTCTCCTGGGAGGTCCTGCCCGTCGATGCGGGCGGTGTGTCCATCCTGCCCGTGGTTGGTGGCCACGACGCACCGCCGTCGTGGGACGGTCGGCTCGCAGTCGCCTCCATGGCCCTTGTGTCCTCCGAGATTGGCACCATCCAGCCGGTCGCAGACTTCGTTGAGCTCGTACACGCCAGCGGAGGCCTCGCCCATTCCGATGCCGCCCAAGCCATCCCCACGCTGGACGTGTCCTTCGCAGGCCTCGGCCTCGACCTCATGAGCGTCGGCGGTCACAAGATCGGCGCTCCAGCCGGCACCGGCGTTCTCCTCGCCCGGCGCGGCATCCCGATGGTGACCGACCGCCCGGGAGGCGGACACGAGCGCTCGATCCGTTCGGGAACCCCCGACGTCGCGGGCGCGTGCGCCCTCGCCGCCGCGCTCACTGAGGTCGTTCGCGAGCGCGCCGCTTTCGCCGCCCACGCGGCCGACCTGCGTGCTCACCTGTTGGCCCACCTGCCCGACGGTGTGGTGCCCACGGCGAGGGAGTCGGCCTCGTGCCCGGCGATTATCCACCTGTCCCTGCCCACCGCCCGCCCTGAGGCTGTCCTTATGGCCTTCGACATGGCCGGCATCGCGGTGTCCGCCGGGTCCGCGTGCCACGCGGGTGTCACCCGCCCCCTCCGATATCGTCATGGCGATGGGGCGCACCGAAGAGCAGGCGCTCGGAGTCCTGCGTGTCTCCCTCGGACGCGAGACGACCCGCGACGATATCGACGCCTTCCTGTCCGCCCTGCCCGCCGCGATGCGTGCGGGCGCAGCCCTGGGACGGCGTCGCCCACGTGCGCAACGAACGAAACGAGGAGCGCTGAGCATGCGAGTCCTGGCAGCACTGTCCGGCGGCGTGGACTCCGCCGTCGCCGCCGCGAAAGCCGTCGAGGCCGGACACGAGGTGGTCGGGGTTCACATGGCCCTGTCCTCCCAGCCGCAGGAGTGCCGCATCGGCTCGCGCGGCTGCTGCTCGATCGAGGACGCCGGGGATGCTGCCCGCGCCGCCGAGATCATCGGCATCCCCTTTTACGTGTGGGACCTGGCGAGCGAATTCGAGCAAACTGTCATCACCGACTTCGTCGAGCAGTACCGGGCCGGGCGCACCCCCAACCCGTGCGTGCGCTGCAACGAGTTCGTGAAGTTCCGTGAGCTCGCCGCCCGCGCCCGCGCCCTCGGCTTCGACGCGGTGTGCACCGGCCACTACGCGGCCATCGTGGACGGGGCGACCGGCCCCGAGTTGCACCGCGGCGCCGACAACCTCAAAGACCAGTCCTACGTGCTGGCCGTCATGGGACCCGAGGAACTGACCCGCGTCGTCCTGCCGCTCGGCGACGCGCCCAACAAGGCGTGGGTGCGCGCCGAGGCGGAGCGCCTGGGCCTGGGCGTGTCCAACAAGCCGGACTCCTACGACATCTGCTTCATCCCCGACGGGGACACGCAGGGCTTCCTGCGAGCCCACCTGGGTGCCTCCGAGGGTGACATCGTCACCCCCGACGGTGAGGTGCTCGGCCGCCACGAGGGCTACTGGAACTACACGGTGGGCCAGCGTAAGGGCTTGGGCATCGGCTCGCCAGCCCCCGATGGCCGCCCCCGTTACGTCCTCGAGACCAGGCCCGAGACTAATCAGGTCGTGGTCGGCGCTTCCGAGCTGCTGTCCATCTCTCGCATCACGGCGACGGACGCCGTGTGGTTGGCCCGCGACGACGACGGGTCGGAGGCGTCCAACCTCTTCGTGCAGCTGCGCGCGCACGGCGCACCCATTCCCGTCGCGTCGCTGTCGCGGGACCTGGACGCCGGGACCATCAGCGTCGTGCTTGAGGAGAGCGCGCGCGGGGTGGCCCGGGGCCAGTCGATGGTCGTTTACCGGGGGAGTCGAGTGCTCGGCGAGGGGACCATCAACGCGACCGCGCTGACGTGAGCGTGCGCCGGCCTCGTGCCCGCGCGCGTTCGGACGTGGCCGCGCCCATCCGCTAGACTTGGGTGCGCGCGCGAGTGGCGGAATTGGCAGACGCGCTGGATTTAGTTCCAGTGTCTTTGACGTGTGGGTTCGAGTCCCATCTCGCGCACAATGTTCGAACCGGGTCGCCCAGGGACAGTGGCGGTCGATACACTGTGGTCATGAGCGCTTTGGAGATTGGCCAGAAGGCCCCTGACTTTACTGCCCAAACCACCCGGGGGACCCTGTCCCTGTCGGATCTGCTCGCCGCTTCCTCGCGCGGCGTCGTCGTGTACTTCTACCCGAAAGCCTCGACGCCGGGTTGCACGAAGGAGGCCTGCGATTTTAGAGATTCGCTCGCCTCGCTGCAGGGGGCGGGCTACTCCGTCATCGGGGTGTCTGCTGATTCGATGGCCGCCCTCGAGCGCTTTACGGAGAAGCAGTCCCTGACCTTCCCGCTCGCCTCCGACCCGGATCATGAGATTCTCGAGGCCTGGGGCGCGTGGGGTGAGAAGAAGAACTACGGGCGCACCTATGTCGGTATCATCCGCTCGACCGTGGTCGTCAGCCCCGACGGCACGGTGGCTCTGGCCCAGTACAACGTCAAGGCGACCGGTCACGTCGCGCGCCTGCGCAAGACTCTCGGGATTGACTAACCCTGTTGCTTCCTGAGTAATCGACAAGTATGCTTGTTCGACAAGTGCAAGTGTTTTGTTGATGGAGGGGCTATGAAGGCAGCAACGCCGGACGCGTATCGAGTCGATGCAGGCGCGGACACTCGCGGCTATCCCGGCGGCGTCGCCACGCGACTGAGCGAACAACCCACCCTGCCGGGACGCTACTCGGGTCCGGCGGCCCCTACCTCGGTCGATACCGCCCCGACGCCCGTCATCCGTCGCGCACGCACGCACGCTCCCACCCCCAAACCTGCAACCGTGGTGGAAGCGCCGCGTGTGGGTGCCATCGCCCCCGCAGTAGAGCGCACCGTCATCGCCGTCGTCCCGCCCCGCGGTCAGGCTGCGTCAGCTCCCGTGCCCGCCCAGGGCGCGTCGCCGCGCACGACCAGCGCGCCCGAGCCTCACCATCCCGCGCCTCGCCATCCCGCGCCCGCTGCTGCCCGTCCTGCCGCCGAGTCCGCCTCCGTGCGCAGTATCGAACCCGCTGTCGCGGAGAGTGCTGAACCCGCTGCTGCGCGTAGCGTCGAGTCTGCCGCCGCGCCGAGGCCTGCCGACGCGGACGCAGCGCCAGCTGCTCCGGCCAGCCGATTCGCCCCCGACGCCGATCTCACGGCCGACCAGCGCAGCTTTGCCCCGCGCCCGCAGGCCGCCCCCGCGCGGGAATACGCCCACTTCGACGAGCCGGTCGTCTCCGGCTTCGACCGTCCCCAGGATGAAGAGAGCGACTTCTCTGTCAGTGAGGGGGACTGGGGGGGTCCCTTCCCGCGCAGACGTCGCGCTCAGTCGACGAGCCGCTCACGCGCACAGGCTCGTCTCTGCCGACCAGGCGTACACGCGCGCCTCCGAGCCCCAGGGGCGAGGTCGGGGCGATGCTCTCGCCTCCGGCAGTGACAATGAGAGTGTCGATCGCCTGCCCCTGCGCCGCGACCTTCCTCGTCGCAAGAAGCGCTCGCACCGAGGCCTGGTCATGTTCCTCCTCGGCTTCCTCGTTGCCATCGTCCTGGTTCTTGGCGCTGCCGTCGCCCTGTACTACCTACGCTTCGCGGGGGCGCAGACCTTTTCCTCGGCCCTCGATACGTGCCACGCGAGCGGCAGTTACGTGCGGCTGGCGGCGGACAAATCCCTCGCTCACGCTGCAGGCGGAGAACGAGAGCGGGCGAGGCTTATCGGCTCCGGTTCCGGTGCGTTCTTGACGAGCTCGACGCCCCCGCCTCCATGCGCCAACGTATGCTCCTGACGCGCGCCATTGACGGTACCCAGGAGGAACAGTGGGGCCTGTACCGCGCGACCTGGACGTACCACCCCGACCAGGGGCTTAACGTTGTCATCAGCGCTCGATAGGAACTCTTGCGCCGCTGGTCGCGCGGTCGCGTCCTGAGACTGAGTCCGCAAGCGTCACAATGCCGCCGTAGAATCGGCGCGTATTTCAACGCGTGAAGGAGTCTCTCGTGTCCGATTCGCAGCCTGCGGCCCTCGCCGTTCCCGTCGGGGATGATACCGCACTGGCCATCCGAGGCCTCGTCAAGATTTATGGCAACCTCATCGCCGTCGCGGACCTCTCGCTCGACATTCCCACCGGGTCTTTCTACGGGATCGTCGGCCCCAACGGCGCCGGAAAGACCACGACGCTGACAATGGCCACCGGCCTGCTCACCCCCGATCGCGGCACCGCCTACGTGCACGGTGTCGACGTGTGGGGCGACACCCAGCGGGCGCGCGGCCTGCTCGGCGTCATGCCCGACGGCATGCGCCTGCTCGACCGACTCTCCGGCCCCGACTTCCTCGTCCACGTCGCCATGCTGCACGGGCTGGACGCTTCTACCGCCCGCGAGCGCGCTCAGGAACTGCTGGACGCCCTTGATCTGGCCGAGGCCGGCAAGAAGCTGATCGGCGACTATTCGGCGGGTATGACCAAGAAGATCGCGCTGGCTGCAGCCCTCATTCATTCTCCGCGTCTCCTCGTCCTGGATGAACCCTTCGAGGCTGTCGACCCCGTTTCCGCGACCAACATCCGCCAGATCCTCACGGACTACACGCGCCGGGGTGGCACCGTCATCCTGTCCTCGCACGTGATGGCGACCGTCCAGCAGCTGTGCACGCATGTGGCCATCATCGACAAGGGGCGTGTGCTCGTCGCCGGCACCACCGACGAGGTCGCCCAGGGTGGTGACCTGGGGGAGCGCTTCACCTCCCTGGTCGGCGGCGTTCACTCCGAGGAAGGCCTGTCGTGGTTGGGCAACTGATTCGTCTCAAGCTCCGCATCATCTGGAACACGGTTCGCCGCCAGACTGCCGTGCTGGTGCTGGCCGCCCTCGGCGTCCTGTACTTCAGTGGGATCTATGCGTCCGTGCTCGTGGGGGCAGCGTTCCTCGCCCGATCCGACGAGGCCGACCTGGCAACGCCGTTCCTTCCCATCGTGGGTCCCGTTGTCGTTGTCCTGTGGCTGATCCTGCCCATTGCGTTTGCCTCGATGGACAACTCACTCGATCCCGTGCGTCTGTCGCCCTACGTGGGGCCGAGCAAGCGGCTGGGGGCGGCACTGGTCGCCGCGACCGCTGTGGGGCCCGGCGGCGTCATGTCCGCCATGGCGCTTCTCGTCCCCGTGTGGTTTGCGTTGTGGCGGGCCCAATGGGTGGCGGCCCTCGGCTGGCTGGTCGCGGGCATCGTCACCCTTCCTCTTGCGGTGCTGTGGGCGCGTGCGGTCGGCACCTGGTTCGCGGTGCGTATCGATAGCTCGGGCAAGAAGGACGCCGTCACGATGGTCGGCCTCATCGCCTTCTTGTGGTGCTGACCCCGCTGGGTTACTGGATGAAGCTCCTGTCGGATAACTTCTCGCTGGAGCTGTTCCAAGCCGGGCTGAACGTCGCGCTGTGGTCGCCTGTTGGCGCTCCCTTCGGCGTTGTTGTCTCCCTGCTCGAGGGGGCGTGGGGTGCCGCCTGTATCCGCGCCCTCGTCACGCTGGCCACGGCTGTTGTCGGCTGGCGTGTCTGGCTGGCCGTCCTGCGTCCCGTCATGAGCGGCTACGCGGGTGAGATCAGTGCCGACGCGCAGCGGGCCATCAACGAGGGACATTATCTCATCGACGAGTCCGCCGAGCAGGAAGCGCGAGGTCAACGGACCGCGGCGTCGCGTTCGGCTGGCCTGCGCAGCGTCGATACCTTCACGCGCCTCGGTATCGGCGTGCGCTCGGCGTCTTTGGCGGCACGCACGCTGCGCTACTGGATCGTGGATCCGCGCCTCAGCATGAACATGGTGTTCGCTATTCTCTTCCCGATCATCGGTGTGCTCTTGGGGCGCGTGGCGGTCGATGGGCAGCAGGTGCTCTTCACGGGGGGATCTTCCTCTACCTCGTGCCCGTGACCATTGGCCTGAGCGTGGGAGCGCTCATGCAATACGACTCGACGGGTGCCTGGATCGTCATCTCCTCGGGGATGAGCGGCCGGGAGGAACGCCGCGGACGCCTCGTCGGTTCCCTCGTCGTCCTCGTGCCCCAGGCGCTCGGATACCTCATTCACGACGCCATCACGAGGGCTGGTGCGTCCGACTTCGTCTTCCACCAAGTGATGGGCATCGTCCTCTTCTCGGGCGCGGCCGCAACGACCCTCGTCGTGAATGCGCGCTGGGTGTACCCGGTACAGCCGCCGGGTGTCTCGCCGCTCGCGACGAAGGGGACCGGCTCGTTCCTGTTGACGATGCTGATGCAGCTCGCGGGATTCGCGGGCACCGCAGTCTTGCAGATCCCGTCCTACGTGCTGATCGCGCTGGCCTCCTTCGGCCTGGTTCCGTTCTGGGTCGCTTACGTGGTCGCCCTGCCCTGGTCGGTGATCATCCTGGAGGGGGCAGTGCGTGTCGGCGGGCGCGTGTGGGACCGGTACTCGGTTGTCGCGCTGACGACGATTCGCAGCTGGCCGGGGCACTGATTTCACCTCACGTGGATGTACGAGGCCGGGGTTGCCCGCGTGGGTGCCCCGGCCTCGTTCTCAGTGCTCTACGCGTGGGGCGAAGCGCCTGGCGGCGTGTGTGTGGGTGCTGCCGGTGGGGGATAGGTGGGCGACTCTGACCAGTGATGCGCCGTGCGGAGGCGTGACAGATCGGCGCGATTCGAGACTCGAATAGAAGACAGGAATGTGGATACCCGGTAAGGTGGTGGGTGTAACCTGACCATGAAAGGACAACGTCCATGCATGCCCCATCGATCGTGCGCGTCGGCGCTGCCGTGGCCATCTTCGGCCTCGCCGCGATCCCCAGTGTCCTGCAGGTCCCAGCTTACGCGGCAGACGTCGCGGGACCGGCAACCTGCTACCTTGCCGATGACAACGGCACCATCATCGAACCCCGCCAGGAGTACACTCCGCGCGAAGGCGCCGGTGGGCTCCCCATGCTTCCCAGTCCCGTCGTCGCCGGCCAGTACACGCTCGAAGTGAGCGCTCCCGCAGTGAACTTCGATCCGGATCAGCCCGACTTGCACTTTGCATGCGAGGTCTTCTACTCATCCCTCGGTAAGGTTCGTCTCGTTGATGCCGACGGCACCGTGCACGCGGCACAGTCCTATGCCAACGATCAGAACGATCCGTCGCGCGCCGCCGCGACGGCTATCCCGGCGATCCCAGTCGGCTACGAGATTGTCCCCGGCCAAAACGTCTTCGGCCTTGATGTCGCCGCTGGGACAGTCGACCCCAATAACCCCGCCGACGCGCGCGCCGTTGGTGCGAACACCGACATCGTGATCCGCAAGGTGGCGAATAATCCGACACCCGAGCCGAGCTCCACACCTTCGACGCCCGTGCCTTCGACGCCCGCCCCCGCGCCCTCGGTGACTTCGACGCCCGTGCCTTCTACGCCCGCGACGCCCGTGCCTTCCGCGCCCGCGACGCCCGTGCCTTCCACGCCCGCGACGCCCGCCCCCGCGCCCTCGGTGACTTCGACGCCCGTGCCTTCTACACCCGCGACGCCCGCCCCCACGCCCTCGGTGACTTCGACGCCCGTGCCTTCCGCGCCCGCGACGCCCGCCCCCACGCCCTCGGTGACTTCGACGCCCGTGCCTTCCACGCCCGCGACGCCCGCGAAGCAGACGCCTGCTCCGAAGCTCGCACGCACGGGCACGGTCGCGGGAGGCTTCGCCGGTGCGGCGGCCCTCCTAGGCCTCATCGGCGCTGGGGTGATCGCCCTGCGCAGGTACCGCGCCTGATAACGGGGGCCAGTTGAGGCAGTTTGTATAGGTTTTCGCCTGACGCGATGCGAACGTGGCTCGGGCGTATCGCGTGAGGCCGAGGCCGGGGTTACCCACGAGGTGCCCCGGCCTCGTCGTCTACGACGCACCCACATGCCACCACGATGAAACACCCGCCTTCAACACCGACTTTGGCCTACTACCAAGCTGAATAGTCGCTACAACGCCAACACGTTTTGTCCGTTAACCGGCTCTTCGCATGTAAGGGTGTGGGAGGTGTCGGAGTGGGCCGGGGTGCAGGTGGTGGCGTGGGCGGCGTGCCCGTCCTGCCACCAGTAGGGCCCAGCTGCGCATGGAGGGGTGCGGCGGTGAGTGGTTCGGTGTGCCAGTTCCGCGTTTGTTCTTGTATGTTTGGGGTTAGGCTTGTGTTGTTGACACTTCGTTAAGCGGGTGTGTGTGTGCCTGCGGAGAGTGAGGTGCCTGTTATGGGAACTCGTCGTCGTTTTACGCCGGAGTATCGTCGTGATGTTGCGTCTCTGGTGTTGGATACAGGGTCTTCTATCGCGTCTGTGGCCCGGGATTTAGGGCTGGGGGAATCGGTGGTGGGCCGGTGGGTCAAACTCGAGCGCGAGCGGCGTCAAGCCGTGCGTGAGGGTCGTCCTGATCCACGCGAGCTGGAAGCTGAGATCACGGCATTGCGCCGGAGGGTGCGCGAGCTGGAGAAGGAGAACGAGTTCTTGGGAAAAGCCAGCGCCTTCTTCGCGTCTCGGCACCAAAACACCAGCGCTTTGAGCTGATGGACGCGCAGAAGGCTTCCTACTCGATTACCTTGATGGCCAACGTTCTAGGGGTCACGCGCGCGGGCTATTACGCGTGGAAAAACCGTGCACCCCAGCGGGGCAAGCGCGCATCGGCGCGTCGGCGTTTGGATGAGGCGGTGGCCTGGGAACACGAGGTGTCCGGTGGCACCTATGGGGCTCCTCGCATCCGCCATGCTCTGGCGCGCGCGGGCGTGGATGTGGGTGTGCGGGCGGTCGCCGCGTCGATGCGCCGCCAGGGCCTGACAGGCCTGAACACGCACCCACGCCCAGCCCGGCGCGGCGGACGGGGACCTGTGGCCCATGAGGACCACTGCGCCCGCCAGTGGGACCAAGGTGGCCTGGACCGGGTGTGGATCACGGATTTGACCTACCTGCGGTGCGCCCAAGGCTGGGTCTACCTGTGCGCCGTGCGCGATGCGCACTCGCGTAGAGTGCTCGGATACGCCATGGGCGAGCAGCAAAGCACCGACCTGGTCATCACCGCGCTCGACATGGCCGCCACCACCCGTGGTGCCTTCCCCACTGGGGTCGTGCTCCACGCTGATCGGGGAACACAGTTCACCTCCCAGAAGCTGGCAGCCTACATGCGCGCCGTGAAAGGAAGAGTGTCGATGGGGCGGGCCGGAAGTGTGCTGGGATAACGCCATGGCCGAATCCTTTTGGGCCACCCTCAAAACCGAGTACTACTACCGGCGTACCTTCACCACCCGCGACCAGGTCTACACCGGGGTCGCCACCTGGATCGAAGACTTCTACAACCGCCGCCGCATCCACACCAGCCTGGGCGGCAAATCCCCCCATCGAATACGAACTACACCAAGCGGCCTGGACAAAAGCCGCATAAACAAACCGTCAACAACTTGCACACAACCCCAGTTGGGGCACTGCACCCGATCCGTAGGCAATGCACCTCTTCTGTTCGGGTGCAGCGCCACGTAACGGGTGCACCGCCACATAACGGGTGCAGTGCCCCATATCGGGTGCAGCGCCCCCGTGCTTGTGGCGGTTGTGGCGGCTGTCGGGGTTGTGGGGGTCTTCTGGGCTTGCGTTGTCTTCTGCTTGGGGCACTTCGTGGTGCCTTTGTGGCGTCTCATGTTGTGGTTCCTCAGAAATGTCGCATGCAATTCCCCCACACGTATTTCAAACGTTGAAATCGCACCGTTGGAATTGCAACGTTTTCGGGCGCTGCAGAAAGTTCGGGTACCCGAATTGCATGCGAGTTTTGGTTGATGAGGCGCCCAAGGTGAACTCCTGTGTTCGGTCGTCGTCCCACGACACTGTCCACGACCCCCGGCACGCTTCGACCACCCCCACACCCCACAATGCGAAGAGCCCGTTAACCCAAATAAGGCGGGGGGTGCCGGTGAATGACCGGCACCCCCGCCTCTGGCTATGAAAAGCGAATTACGAGCGCTTCCTCCGCATTGTCGCGGCGCCGATAGCGCCTGTCACGGTAGCGAGTATCAGCACATCGCCCGTGAGAGCACCGGTCTTGGCGAGCTGCGTTGCAGGAGTGGGCGGAACCGATGGCGTGACCGTGGTCGGTGTCGGTGTCGGTGTCGGCGTCGGACCCGGCTTGAAGGACAGTCGTGTCACGTAGGGATGCGACTCGCTGGTCGTGTACTTCAGGGGGTGCTTCATGAGCGGAGCTTCATCCCACCCGGCAGAAGGGCCGATCGCGGGGGGCCTCCATCCGGCGCTCAGAGGCATGTCCGAAGGAGGGCAAGCAGGTGACGGCGGATCAAATACTGTCCCAAGAACAGGGCGAGGTTCGGCCGGTTCGACAGTATCGTCGTCGCCCATAGTCGGAGGGCATGCGGGTGACGGCCACCCGGGTTTGACCGTGACACCGAGTTGTTTCTCGACAACAACCGAGATGATTCCCTGCGTGAGGTGATCGATCGTGTAGTCCGCGTCGGAAGTTGCGGAATCAGTAAACGCAATCTTCTTAATGGTGATCACCGCTTCTCCCTGAAGCCCACTCATCGCATCCTTGAGGTCTTCGATGGTGGTGATCTGATAGGAGTTATCGAAGTCAACGGTGATCGTTGCTCTCTGTCCGTTAACTGCCACTGTCGTCGCTGAGAAGCCCTGGGGAAGCCCGGTTACCGAGATGGCCGAGGGGTCAGAGAACTTCAGCTGCGTAGGAAGAGTGATCTGCGTTGTGAAGCCCAAGTGAGCATTCCTCAGGCCAAAATCGTCGAAAGCGTTGGGAGTCTCGTCGTATTTCTGGAGGAGATCCGCAATGCGTCCGCCGCGAAGGTCGTCCAGGTGAACGACGTTCTCGATGGTCAGAAGCGAGTTCTTACTCTCGGCGTGGATCTCTTCCTTCTGAGTTGGTGGGTTCTCATCGGTACCGATCTTAAAATCGGTACCGATTATCGGGTCATCACCGTTGACTGGAAGGGAGTCGAAAACATTCTTGTACTTGTAAATACCGGTCAAGCCATCCGCAGACAACTCCTGAGTGGAGAATTCGTAGTCGGGAATTCCTGCGGCTTGGAAGAAGTTCGGACCGGTCTTCGGGGGCTGTAAGTCGTGGCCGTCCTTTTCATCAACCCAGCGCGTTGTCCTGGTCGGTGCGGACGCGAAGCAGTCGGTAGGCGACTGTGCGACTGCCAGGGTCTTCGTGTCGAAGTTAAGGACCTGAGCGGGGGTGGTCGGAGATGCGAAGAAGTTGAACGTACCTGTCACGGTAACCTGTTCGCTGGCCAGTCGAGTAGCTTCCGTGGGGTCAGTGGTGCCAACGGCATAGGGGACCTGGACCTTGATCGTGTGCTGGCCGGGGTTGGCTTTCTCTGCATCGTAGATATCGAGCAGCTGCTGCCAACTCAGATCCTTGAGCTGGATGTTCGCAGTGACCTGTGTGCGCTCAGCGTTGGGGGGAGAACGACGTGTAGGCGAGCAGTGACGAGGTAGATTTCGCGCGAGACGTCCCCAACGTGACCGCCTCAGGGACACTCACGGTCAGTGTGATATCGGGGTTGTTATTGCTGCCGGAGTCATGAGGGGAGAGTCCCTGTGCAGCCGCAGCGCGGATTTCGGCCTCGTGGCCTGCCAGAAGCGTCGTGACCGGAATGTCCACAATGACGGTACCGTGATAGGTTGTGATCACAGGGGTGGCATTGCACACAGTCGTGCTTGTCGACGAGACGTATTGTGAGAGGGTGAAGGGCTCGGGATCGGCTTGTGCGCTGCGAGGCACAAAGAATGTGAGGGTACCTGCAGCGACTAGAGCCAAACCAGCACCCGTAGCCAGAACTCTCCGGCTTCTCCTCATGATGTTCCCCAATCGGTGGCGTGCGTATGATTCGTGGTTTTCCAGTATACACATTGCCGATAGGAAGTACACCGGGCGGTGTCAATGGGTGGTAGCAATGAGTTCGTTGAATGCTTCTGTTGGGGTGCGGTAGCCGAGGGTGGCTCTGGGGCAGCTGCCCGGCTCGTCGGCGATGGCGTCGAGGTAGGGTTGGTGGCTGGTGATGGGGGTTCCTGTGGGAAGGCCCTGGATGCGGCGTGTGAGCGCGTCGGATCTGATCGGCTTTCCGACCCAGGGGCAAGGCCGCGATGATCAGGTAGCAGGTCGTGTGCTCAACCAGGCTCGATACTTGCGCTGGCCCCGTCTTGGCCGATGATCAGGTCACCTTCCCAGCTGCCCGGGATTTTCCGATCAGAAATGTCGGGGCGCTTCAATCGATCAGCCGCATCCCAGTGCTTGTTGCCTGGAATCGTGGCACGCTCACGCGGAAGCGCTTTCCCAGCACGTTAGCCCGATGACATGCGCGTGGGTCCGCTAATGCGCACGTTAACCCGCTAATGTGAGCGTGGGCAGCCCCGCCCAGACACGGAATAGCGGGTTAACGTGCGAGCGACACACGAGGCCAGGCACCGTTGTGCCCACAACGCAGACCACCTCGCCCACGACACCCCATTGTCGGCGTTTTTCGCTGAGGTGGTCTGCACTTTGGGCGCCACGCCGCCCCGAAGCGCAACCTCGCCGCCCCGAAGCGCAACCTCGCCGCCCCGAACTGCGACCTCGCCGCCAGCAAACGGGGGGAATTGCACCATTAGAGGTGCGACACGCCGGCGACACGCCGTGGTGAGGCTTCTAATGCTGCAAAACCCCCCACCATTACCCGAACAGAGTCAGGTTGCGGCACCCATGAGCGCAAGCGCCAGGCCGCGGCACCCTCTCACCCGATCATGCGGCAGCCACACAGGCCCGTGATGCAGTATTCGCAGGAACGAGGCACACGCCGCCAACTAAAACACCGACTTTCCCGCATCAACAAGCCGAAAAGTCACCCTTCCAGCAACACGCACTGTCCTATAACCCAACTTCAATACCGACTTTCCCGCACTAATAAGGCAAAAAGTCGCTACAAAACCAACACGATTTGTCCATCCTCATAGTTGGTCCCAACCAACTAAAACACCGACTTTCCCGCACCAGAAAGCCAAAAAGTTACCCTTCCAGCAACACGCAGTGTCCTATAACCCAAAAGTTACCCTTCCAGCAACACCTAGTGTCCCATAACCCCCGTCGACGGCAGGCTGGTGTTGCGGCCTGTCTCGGGCGCCTGCCCGCGTGGGGTGGCATAGCCTTCTGGTGTGCGGCCTGTCGGCGCCCCTGGCCGCCTGGGCGGTGCGCGCCGAGCATACGAAAAACCGGCGACCCGAAGACCGCCGGTTATCTGTGCGTCATGGGGGACTTGAACCCTCAACCCGCTGATTAAGAGTCAGCTGCTCTGCCAATTGAGCTAATGACGCGGGACTTTCTCCAGCCGAAGCCGGAAAAGCTGTGCGTCATGGGGGACTTGAACCCTCAACCCGCTGATTAAGAGTCAGCTGCTCTGCCAATTGAGCTAATGACGCGGGGGTTTTGCAACCGAGAAGTAAATATACATGCCCCGCCTGGCGGGTGCAAGTCAGTGGTGGCTGTCGTGTCCTATGTCGCATCTTCGCGGGCGTGAATGGCGGGCAACCGCTGCGGGCGTATCGGCTCGCTGTGCGCGCATACTGCGCGGGCCCGGAGGCCGGGCTGTGCTCCCGATGGGCGAGGCGGTGGTTCGAGCGCTTGCTGCGCGGGCGCACAGGTCGGCCTTGCCTACAATGGGACCTCGAACGAAAGGGGAAGCCATGCCGGAGGCGTCGAGCGAATACTCAACAGTCGTCGAGGACATCCTCAAGCTCGTGTGGAGCGCCGAGGAGGCCGGCCGTGACGGCGTCAAGCCTAAAGACATTGGCGAACACATGGGCGTGGTCCCCCTCGACGACGACGGAGAACGTGCAGCGCCTCGCCCGGCAAGGCCTCGTGACGCACGAGCGCTACGGGCGCGTGCGCCTGACGGAGGAGGGACGCGCCGTTGCCCTGGGCATGGTGCGCCGCCATCGCCTGCTTGAGACTTACCTGCATGAGGCTCTCGGATTCTCCTGGGACGAGGTGCACGAAGAAGCCGAGATCCTCGAACATGCCGTCTCCGAGCGCCTGCTTGATCGCCTCGATAAGGTGCTCGGATATCCGACGCGCGACCCTCACGGCGACCCTATCCCGCGCGCGGACGGCTCCAGCGACGAGGTCTCGGGCGTGCCCCTGGATAGCCTGGCCGTGGGGGACGGTGGCCTGGTCGAGCGGCTGCCCGACCGTGACCCGCAAGCCCTGCGAGCCTGGGAGGAGGTCGGCCTCGTGCCCGGCGCTGGCGTGGTCCTCGTCGGTCGCGCCCCGGGCGCGCTCACCGTCGCCCTCGATGATGGGCAGATGGTGCAGCTGGAGGAGGCCCTGGCCTCGGGCATCATCGTGCGCTCCTAGCGCGACCCGCGCGAACGAGGCCGTGGCGCCGCCCTCGGACCCGCTCGCAGCGGTGAGGCGATGCCGCGGCCAGACGCCAGGGCGAGGCCCTCAGCTCAGTGCCGCGCTCCCCATCGACGGGGGAACGTGGGCCTTGTGGCCGGCGACGAGAAGGGCCTCGCGCAGGGACGTCATGGCGGCGTCGAGCTCCTCGTCGGAAGCCGGGGCGGCCTTCGACAGGAGAATGTCGGTCTCGTCGCGCAGAGGGATGACGTGCAGGTGCGTGTGAGGCACCTCGAAGCCCGCGATCGCCATGCCCGCGCGCGGCACCCCGAATGCGGCCTTCTGGGCCAGGCCGATCGCCCGCGCCACCTTCATCAGGTGCGCGGCCACGTCCGAAGGGGCGTCGGTCCACGCCTCGTAGGGGCAGCGCGGGACGACGAGGACGTGCCCGGGGGAAGTGGGCTCGATCGTGGCGAAGGCGACGCACAGGTCGTCGGCCCACACGAAGCGTCCGGGCCAGGTGCCCGAGATGATGTTTTCAAAGACAGTGCTCATGCGACTATTGTCACCTATTTGCGCTCGCTTCGGTAGGTGGGCGCGTCCGGCGGGGCGGGCGGGGGTGAACTACCCTGGTGGGGAGTATTGTTACGCGACCCATCGTTAAGCGAGGAACGCACAGATGAGCGAAAATCCGCAAGGTGCCCCGGCCCAGCGCTACACCGCGCAGCTCGCCGGACAGATCGAGACGAAGTGGCAGGACCGGTGGGAGGAGCTGGGCACGTTCTACGCGGACAATCCGACCGGTGCCCTGGCGGGCCCGCTGGCGTCCCGCAACCCCTACTTCATTCTCGACATGTTCCCCTACCCCTCGGGGAAGGGCCTGCACGTGGGGCACCCGCTCGGCTACATCGCGACGGACACGCTCGCGCGCTACCGCCGCATGAAGGGCGACAACGTCCTGTACACGATGGGCTACGACGCTTTCGGCCTGCCCGCCGAGCAGTACGCCGTCCAGACCGGCCAGCACCCGGCCATCACCACGAACCAGAACATCGCGAACATGCGCCGCCAGCTGCGCCGCATGGGCCTGTCCCACGACTCGCGCCGCTCTTTTGCGACCACCGACATCGAGTACGTGCACTGGACGCAGTGGATCTTCCTGCAGATCTTCAACTCGTGGTTCGATCCCGAGGCGACGGCCCCCGACGGCTCTTCGGGCGCTGCCCGCCCGATCGGTGAGCTGATCGCCAAGCTCGAGTCCGGCCAGATCCGCCCCGAGGACGGCTCCGACTACTCCTCGCTCGATCGCGCCGCACAGGCCAAGGTCGTCGACTCCTACCGCCTCGCCTACGTCTCCGAGGCCCCCGTCAACTGGTGCCCCGGCCTCGGCACGGTCCTGGCCAACGAAGAGGTCACCGCGGACGGCCGCTCAGAACGCGGCAACTACCCGGTCTTCAAGCGCAACCTGCGCCAGTGGATGATGCGCATCACCGCTTACGGCAAGCGCCTCGCCGACGACCTCGACACCATCAACTGGCCCGAGAAGGTGCGCACCATGCAGCGCAACTGGATCGGCCGCTCCGAGGGTGCCACCGTCCGCTTCGATGTGCCCGGTGCGCGTGAGGCCGGAGCCTGCCTCGACTCCCTCGACGTCTACACGACACGACCCGACACGCTTTTTGGCGCGACCTTCATGGTCGTCGCCCCCGAGCACCCGATCCTCGGCGGAACCGCCGGCGGCGACGCCGGCGACGAGGCAGCCCTCACCCTGCCCGCGTCCTGGCCCGAGGGAACGAAGGATGCGTGGACGGGCGGCGCCGCCACCCCCGCGGCGGCCGTGAGCGCCTACCGCGCCCAGGCCTCGGCCAAGTCCGAAGCCGAACGCGCCGACGAGGAACGCACCAAGACCGGCGTCTTCACCGGCCTGTTCGGCATCGACCCCGTCAACGGCCGCGAGGTCCCGATTTTCGTCGCCGACTACGTCCTGTGGGGCTACGGCACCGGCGCCATCATGGCGGTGCCCGCCCACGACGACCGCGACTGGGCGTTCGCCCGCGCCTACGACCTCGACGTCGTGCGCACCATCGGCCCCGCGGACGACCCCTATGGCCCCGACCTCGAGGTCGGCGCCTACACGGGCGACGGCGTGGCCGTCGACTCCGCGAACGACGAGATCGACCTCAACGGCCTGGCCAAGGACGAGGCGAAGGCCGCCATGATCGAGTGGCTGGTCGCCAAGGGCCTGGGCCACGCCACCGTCACCTACCGCCTGCGCGACTGGCTCTTCAGCCGCCAGCGCTACTGGGGAGAGCCCTTCCCGATCGTGTGGGACGATGACGGTGTCGCGCACGCCCTGCCCGAGGAGATGCTGCCCGTCGAGCTGCCCGAGGTCAGCGACTACAGTCCGCGCACCTTTGACGCGGACGACGCTGACTCCCTCGCCGGAGGCCCCGCTGGGCCGCGCCGAGGAGTGGGTGAACGTCACCCTCGACCTGGGCGACGGACCCAAGCACTACCGCCGCGAGACCAACACGATGCCCCAGTGGGCGGGCTCGTGCTGGTACGAGATGCGCTACACCGACCCGACGAACTCCGAGCGCTTCGCAGGCGAGGAGAACCTGGCCTACTGGATGGGCCCGCGCGAGGGTAAGGTCAGCGGCGGTACCGACATGTACGTCGGCGGCGTCGAGCACGCGGTCCTGCACCTGCTCTACGCCCGCTTCTGGCAGAAGGTCCTCTTCGACCTGGGCCACGTGCCGGACTCCGAGCCCTACCACACGCTCTTCAACCAGGGATACGTCCAGGCCTACGCTTACACGGATTCGCGTGGCCAGTACGTGCCCGCCGACGAGGTCGAGGGCGACGAGACCAGCGGCTTCACTACAAGGGAGAGCCCGTGAGCCGCGAGTACGGCAAGATGGGCAAGTCCCTGAAGAACATCGTCACCCCCGACGAGATGTACGACGCCTACGGCGCCGACGTCTTCCGCGTGTACGAGATGAGCATGGGGCCTCTCGACCTGTCGCGCCCGTGGGAGACCCGCGCGGTCGTCGGCTCTCAGCGTTTCCTGCAGCGCCTGTGGCGCAACGCCGTCGACGAGGAGACCGGCGAGGTCACCGTGTCTGAGGCACCCTCGGACGACAAGACACGCCGCCTCGTGGCCCGCACGATCGCCGAGGTCACCGAAGAATACGAGAACCTGCGCATCAACACCGCGATCTCCAAGCTCATCGTCCTCAACAACCACCTGACCAGCCTGGACGCCGTCCCGCGCGACGCGATCGAGCCCCTGATCCTCATGCTCGCCCCGTCGCCCCGCACGTGTGCGAGGAGCTGTGGAGCCGCCTGGGACACGAGGCGTCGCTCGCCCGCGAGCCCTTCCCGGTCGTCGAGGACGCCTCGCTGTTGGTCGAAGACACGGTGACGGCCATCGTCCAGGTCAACGGCAAGGTGAAGGCCCGCATCGAGGTCGCTCCCTCCATTGCCGAGGAGGATCTCATCGCGGCAGCGCTGGCCGAGGCCCCGATCGTGAAGGCCCTCGGTGGGGGGCAGCCGCTCAAGGTGATCGCCCGCGCTCCGAAGCTGGTCAACGTCGTCGTCAAGAAGTGAGGTCGCATGCCTGAAGGCGATGCAGTCCGTCGCCTAGCCGGTACCCTCGACGAGCTTTTCGTCGGGGGTACCGTCTCGGCATCGTCCCCGCAGGGGGCGCTTCGCGTCCTCGGCCGCCCTCCTGGACGGGTGGGTGATGCAGCGGGTGCGCGTGCACGGCAAACACATGTTCATCGGTTTCGTCCCGCCCACCCCGGGCGAGACGTACGAGGCCGGGGTGTCCCTCCTCGAGGGCGCCGCGGCCGGCAGTGGGGAACCCCTCCTCGGTGAGGATGCGCCCTGGCCGGACCGGTGGGTGCACATCCACCTGGGCCTGTACGGCTGGTGGCGCTTCAACGGCGACGAGACTGTCGTCGACGAGGGACACGGCGTCGCTCACCGTATCCCCAACGTCGCGAAGGGGGAGTGGAACGGCCACTCCGAGACCCGCTGGGGCGAGGGCTTCGGCGAAGCCAAGGCGGGGGAGTGGGAGCCTCCGGAGCCGGTCGGTGCTGTGCGCCTGCGCCTGTTCAACGACCATGCCGTCGCCGACCTGGTGGGCCCTAACCGCTGCGATCTGATTACGGATGAGGAGCGCATCAAGGCGGAGGCGAAGCTGGGGCCCGACCCCCTGGACGCCGGGGCTCGCTCCGACGCCGAGGCCATGGAGCGTTTCGCTCAGGTCGCCCACTCGAAGAAGCGCGCCATCGGCGAGATCGTCATGGACCAGTCGATCATCGCGGGCGTGGGTAACATTTACCGTGCCGACGCCCTGTTCCTCGCGGGAATCTCGCCGCACCGCAAGGGCGCCAACATCTCCCTCAAGCGCCTGCGGGAGCTGTGGGTCCTCATCTGTGACCTCATGAACCGCGGCCTGGCCGCCGGGCGCCTGGACACGATGGACCCGGACGAGGCCCCCAACCCGCCGATCGAGGGGGACGAAGAGGCCTCGCGCTGGTACGCCTACCACCGCACAGGCCGTCCATGCCTGCGCTGCGGGACGCCGATCCGCGAAGCGCTCATGCAAAACCGACGCCTGTTCTGGTGTCCGTCCTGCCAGCGCTGAGCGCGCGAACAATCGACGGAGGAGTGCGGGCGCTGGCTCGCACTCCCTCGTCGTTTGTCAGGCGATCTCCTCGAAACCGAGCATCGAGTAGAGCTCGCGGGCGCCTCCGTGGCGCGCATCCAGACGCAGGGCCAGGGTGTCGAAACCCCAGTGCGTGCACCTGGACGCCACCTCCGAGACGAGCGCGGTTGCGATGCCTCGCCTGCGGTAGTCCGGCGCGACGATCAAGTCGACGACGAAGGGCCCGTCCGGTGCGTCGTCCCACGGGGATTCGCGCACGACGAGGATCGCGCCGACCAGGGTTCCTCCGTCCCAGGCCCCACGAAGGAGTCTTCGGTGGTGTCACCGAAAGCGCCCTCGAAGGTGAGGCGGAGTTCCTCGGATGTTTCCATGAGCGCCTCGGGCGTGACAGCTTCGTCGTAGGCCTCGAGGGTGAGCACCGCGAGCGCGGGGATGTCGAATGTCGTGAGTGTGGCGATCTCAATACCCTGGGGGCGATTCGCCGCTGACAACGCGTCCAGTGGGGCATGTAGAGTTCGAGCTTCCATAAACCAACTATAGGTGAGGGCGCTCACTTTGTCACGGGTCTCGGCAAGATTGCCCCGGACCGGTGCTGACGAGGGAAGACGCCGCCTCAGATATAGAGGGCGGGCTCCTCGAAGAAGCAGTTGGGATCGACGATGAGGTCGCGGTCGCGCGTGTCCTTCTCCGGCTTGGGCAGCAGGCGCGCGGGCACGCCGATAGCCACGTTGCCGCAGGGCACGTCCTTTGACGACGACGGCGTTCGCGCCGATCTTGACGCCCGCGCCCACGGTGATGGGGCCCAGGACCTTCGCGCCCGCGCCAATCATGACGTGATCGCCGACGGTGGGGTGGCGCTTGCCGGGAGTCATGGCGACGCCGCCGAGAGTGACGCCGTGGAAGATGACGACGTCGTTGCCGACCTCGGCCGTCTGGCCGATGACGACGCCCGTCGCGTGGTCGATGAAGACACGGCGGCCGATCGTGGTCTCGGGGTGAATGTCCACGCCGGTGACCGCGCGGGCCATGGAGGATAGGACGCGCGCGGGAGTGCGGGCTCCGTGGGACCACAGGGCGTGGGAGATGCGGTGGGTCCACAGGGCGTGCACGCCCGGGTAAGTCAGTGCGATCTCCAGGGCGGAAGTGGCCGCGGGGTCGCGGCGCTGCGCCGTCACGAGGTCCTCGTGGAAGAGTCCGAGCGTCTTGGTGGGCAGGGCGCGCGACAGGGTCTTCGACAGGGCGCGTACGGTGAGCTTCACGGTTCCTCCTGGATGGTTGACTCAGACGGAAACGCACAGGCGGCCCCGGATATTCCATCCGGGGCCACCTTAGCGCGTTGAGCGTGAAAGATCAGTCCTCGAGGCCCGCGAACAGCGCGGTCGAGAGGTAACGCTCACCCGTGTCGGGCAGGAGCGTGACAATCTTCTTGCCGGCCAGCTCGGGGCGAGCGGCGACGGTGGCTGTACCCGCCAGGGCGGCGCCCGAGGAGATGCCCACGAGGAGGCCCTCCTCGGCGGCGGCGCGGCGCGCGAACTCGAGCGCGGTGGCGGTCTCGACGGACACGACCTCGTCGACGATGTCGGCGTCGAAGGTCTCGGGCACGAAGTTGGGCATGAGGCCCTGAACGCCGTGCGGGCCGGGCGTGCCGCCGGTGAGCAGCGGGGACTCGGCGGGCTGCACGGCGACGATGCGCACGTTCGGGTTCTTGTCCTTCAGGACGCGCGCGACGCCCGAGATGGTGCCGCCCGTGCCCACGCCGGCGACGAAGACGTCGACCTGGCCATCGGTGTCCGCCCAGATCTCCTCACCCGTGTGGGCGATGTGCGCGGCGGGGTTCGCGGGGTTCGTGAACTGGGAGGCAATGATCGCCCCGGGGCGCTCGGCCGCGATGCGCTCGGCCTCGGCGACGGCCGCGGAGACGCCGCCCTTCGGGTCGGTGAGGACCAGCTCGGCGCCGAAGGCGCGCACGATCGCGCGGCGCTCGACGGACATCGAGGCGGGCATGACGATGACGACCTTGTAGCCGCGAGCCGCGCCCACCATCGACAGGGCGATACCCGTGTTACCTGAGGTGGCCTCGACGATCGTGCCGCCGGGGGCCAGGGCGCCCGAGGCCTCGGCCGCGTCGATGATCGAGCGGGCGATGCGATCCTTCACAGACGAAGCCGGGTTGAAGGCCTCGACCTTCGCGACGACGTCCACGCCGTCACCGGCGACGTGCTGAATACGGACGAGGGGGGGTGCCGCCGATCAGGTCGGCGACGGTGGAGGCGATACGTGCCATGAGGGGTCCTTCCAAGAAAGTGGTACCCCCGAATTGTTATCCCCCGCTCGGAGCCTCGTCTAGTTCAACCCGGCGCGTTTCCACGTAGCGAAACTTTGCAACACCCGACGAGGCCTGGGCCAGGCACGCGTCGAAGGAGTCCCGCTGCGCCGGATCAATCCCGATCGTGAGCGTCACCTCCGCGGGCCCACTGCGTGTCGAGGATCGTGGCGCCACGCGCGCGCAGCTCAGACTCGATGCGGCCTGCGTCAGCCGGGCTCAAACGGGTCGAAAGGACGTCGCGCCCGACCAGGAAGGCGATCGGGGCGCGCGCGACGGCCTCGGACACGGACGTCGAATAAGCGCGCACGAGGCCGCCCCCGCCCAGGAGGATGCCGCCAAAATAGCGGGTGACCACGGCGGTTGCGTTCCACGTGTCGGAGGCGCGCAGAGCCTCCAGCATCGGGGTACCGGCCGTTCCCGAGGGCTCCCCGTCGTCGGAGGAATGCTGGAGGGGGGCCGCGTCGGGCGGGTCGATCAGATAGGCGGAGCAGTTGTGGCGCGCCTGCGGGTGCTCCGACTTGACCGCGTCGATGAGCGCGCGGGCCTCTTCGGGCGTGTCCGTCCTGGCCAGCGTCGTGATGAAGCGGGAGCGCTTAATCTCGATCTCATGCGTGAGGAGCGTGCCGGCGGCGAGAGTGCGAAGAACGGACATGAGCCCAGTCTAGGCGAGCTGGCGCCCCTCGGTCTGTAACCAGGATCGCAGGCGCACCCGCCCGCGCGATATGCCACATGCTCGGGGTCCGTGGTAGTCTAGTCGGGTTGTCGCCGTGCGCCCGCGTGGCGCACCGATCAGAATAGTCGTCGAGAAAGAAGAGGAGCGGTAAGACATGGCAGTTCCCAAGCGTAAGATGTCCCGTGCGAACACCCGCACCCGCCGGTCTACCTGGAAGGCTGATCTTACCGAGCTGAACACCGTCAAGGTCGCCGGCCGTGAGATCCGCGTGCCCCGCCGCCTGGCCAAGGCATACAAGAACGGCCTCCTGGACGTCGAGGGCTGACCTCGCATCCGCGCACGGGCCCGGGACAGTTGTCCCGGGCCTTTGTCATGCCCACGATCCGCTACCGTACACCCCGTCGTGAGCGTTCGAGCCTCACACCGAGCAAGGAAGACATATGAACCTGACGACCGCGATCCTCACCGCGAGCGGGGGAGCGAGCCACGGCCTCGTCGCCGCCTCCTCCACCACCGACACGGAGGGCTCCATCGTCTCCCTCTTCATCATCGCCGCCGCGGCAGCCGTCGCGCCCCCTGCTCTCGTCGCTCACCCACAAGCGCGTGCCCGACGTCGTCTGGCTCCTCATCCTCGGCGTCATCGTCGGCCCGAACGGCCTGGGATTGGCGGCCTCAACCGAGCCGATTGCCTTATTCCGCGAGGTCGGCATGGGCATGCTCTTCCTCATCGCAGGAACCGAGATCAACGTGGAGGAAGTGCACGGCCGGGCGGGCAGGCGCTCCCTGCTCACGTGGCTGGCGTGCTTTGGAATCGGACTGGCCGTGTCCTGGGCGGCGGTGGCCGCGTCGGGCACGACTGGGGTCGCCGCCGCGACATACATCGCGCTTGCGATCGCGCTGACTTCGACGGCGCTCGGCACCCTACTTCCCATCCTCATGGAAGCCGGCGTCATGGGGACGACGATCGGCAAGGCCGTCCTCGTGCACGGGGCCGTCGGCGAGCTCGCTCCCATCATCGCCATGTCGCTGCTGATGTCCGCCCGCAGCCCGTGGGCCTCGGCGATTATTCTGCTCGTTTTCGCGGTCGCGTCGGTCGTCGCCGTCGCCATTCCGACGCGATTCATCCTCAAACACCCGGCGATCGGTCGGACGATCCTGCACGGGGCGCAGACGTCGCAAAAGACGCTCATGCGTGTCGTTATGGTCATGCTCACCGGCCTGATGGCGCTGTCCGCTGTCATGAAGCTGGACATGGTGCTCGGCGCCTTCGCGGCCGGCATCATCGTGCGCGCACTGGCGCCCGGCAACTTCACGATGGTCGAGGGAGAGCTACGCACCCTCGGCTTCTCCTTCCTGATCCCGTTGTTCTTCGTCACCTCGGGCATGAACATCTCGCTGAGCGCGGTCGCGGCCTACCCGTTCCTGCTCGTGGCCTTCGTCGGCGCGATCCTCGTGGTGCGCGGCGCGCCCATCGTCTCATGGAACACTTTCACGGCTCGATCGAACGCGTCGGCTGGACGGACGCGACGCGCATCGGCCTGTACGGCGCGACCGGCCTGCCCATCATCGTCGCCGTCACCGAACTGGGCGTCTCGACGGGCGTCCTGCCCGCGTGGCTGGAATCCCTGCTCGTCGTCGCCGGCGCGCTGTCGGTGCTGCTCTTCCCGCTCGTCGCCTTCTTGATGGGCCGCGCCGTTGGAAAGCAGGCCTAAGGTCCGCTAGTCTTACAAGCGGCGCACCCGCGCCACGCCTCCGTAGCTCAATGGATAGAGCAAGGGCCTTCTAATCCCGAGGTTGCAGGTTCGAGTCCTGTCGGAGGCGCACGGTAGAGGTTTGCGACGATGGTGTTGCATGGTGACCTGGCTTGAAGGGTGCGGGGATCCAGCCGCCCATTCCGTCTGGGGTGGGCATGAGGTCTGCGGGCTCGATGCCAAAGAAGCTGGCGGCAGTTAGGATTTCCGCCAGCGACCAGCCTACTCGACCACGAAGCTTACGGCTCACACTGGAGTGAGACAGTCCAAGTTTTGGAGCGAATGAGCTTGCGGATAGACCTGCCGAAAACAGGTATTGATTCAACGTCATTCCGAGTGCTTCGTCGGCACTCATGATGCCTGGTTTCACCATTATCTGGGTCATGAAGGTAGCTTAGCCAATATCCGCAAAAATGTGCAAACGCTGCACATGTTGCACTTGACTGCACAAGCTGCGCGTCGCACAATTTCTCTATGAACGTGCAAAAACTGCCAAAACTGCTCACATCTGGCGAGGCTGCCAGGCTTGTAGGTGTTTCTCCGGACACTCTGCGGCGGTGGGCGAAGTCAGGGCGTGTTCGGCATGTGGTGACGCCGTCGCGGCGAATTCTGTTTGACCCTGCGGACATCGAGGCGGTGTACAGGACTGTTGATCCTGATAGCGAGTCGTCGGTGCCGGACGTTCCGCTGCCTGGTTTGGGTAGGGCGGGGGAGGTGACTCATTGTGAGCATCTATGGCGTTGCTTGGGCGTTGGATAGGGTTCGTGGGATCTCGGTCGGCGCGAAGATCGTGTTGATTTCGTTGGCGGAGTTCGCTAACGAGCAGGATGTGACGTGGGTGTCGCGAGAGCGTCTTATTAGCCGTGTGGAGTGCTCGACGCGCGCGCTGAGTGGGTATTTCAAGGAGTTGGAGGCGTGCGGGGCGCTGACTCGCGAGGCGCGCTACGAGTGGTGCACGTCCGAATCATGCTCGCGTACGGGTGAGCATAAGCATCGTCGTGGCACGGTCTATCGGATTCATCCAGAGCTGCGTATCGACGTGCGCGAGGCCACAAGCGCAGATTCTGCGTCTGTGATGGGATCGTTGGAATCTCAACGAAAGTCTCACAGTGGCAATATCTGCGCCAGTGAGGACACAGTGGCAAATTCACGTCGTTCACAGGCGCAGACGTCTGCGACCATTACTTATAGGAAAGAACCGCCAATAGAACCACCAAACCTAACCCCTCCACCCCCTGTGGGTAACGGTTCGGTTGGGTTGGGGACCGGCTTCGCCGATCAGGTGGCTGTCGAGGGGGAGTCTGCGTCGCCGGTGGCGACGTCAGTGCCCCCTGAGGGCCGTAGAGGCCCTCGGAAGCGCCCTGGAGGTGCAAAAGGCGCGGGTATGTCTGGGGATGGTTGGGGTGCTGAAACTGCCTCAGACGGTGATCTGGCGATTCTTGCGGCGTGTGTGCCCGAGCAGTTCCGGGTGATGGATGCACGTGGGCTCGCGGCCGTGGTTGGCTTGCTGCGCGAACGGCTTGACGCTGGATGGAGGCCAGCGGAGATTAAGCGCTTGCTGGATTCGCCGCCACCGGCGGAAGGCGTGAAGTTCATGTCCCGGTTTGTCGCCAAGCGTTTGGAGCGTTTGGTGGCTGTGGGGGAGTCTCCGCGGGCTCAGGCTGCGGCTGCCTCGCGTGAGCGTGAACGCCTCGCACGTGAGCGCGCGGCTGTGGTGGATGCTCGCGAAGCGCAGACAGCCCCGTCGGTGGTGCATATGCGGATTCACGACCTGGTGACGGGGCTGGCTCCGGGGTTGTCGCCCGCTCGGTGTGCGAGGGCGGAGCTAGCTGTTCGGCAGGTCTTGCGGATGCGTGGCGTCGGGAGAATCCCCAAGGTGGGAAACCGTCGCCGTCGGCGCTATTGGAGGTGCTCGTGGCCTCTGGTGAACGGATCGCGGGTCGTGATTGCCGAGCATGTGGACGGGGAGGTTGCCTGACGTGGTGGATGAGCGTGATCGGGAGGTGTTGACGTGGGTTGCGTGGGCGCGTTTGCAGGTGGATGGTTTGTCGTCGACGGCGCGTTTGGCGCTGCTTGAGGTCGCGGGCCTGGTGGACACTGCGGGCGCGGCCATCGTGGAGGTGTCGTGGCTTGCTGGGCGGTTGGGTAAGTCGGAGCGTTATACGCGGAAGGTGTTGGCGCGCCTTGAAGATGCTGGTCTGTTGGTGCGCCAGGCCAGGCGTGAGGACGGGAGGCAGGGTCCGTCTCGCCTCCAGTTGGTTCGTGGGATCCGTGAGGGTCGGGTGCGAGCTGAGGTGGCGTTGTCTGCGAATCTGGGTGTGGATCAATTGGGGCCGGATGCGTTCGAGGTGATTGATCCTGAGGATAACGAGGGGCTGCGGCGTTTGGTTCGTGAGGCTGTTGATCAGGGGTGGCAGGGTGTCGCGTCGGCGCGTATTGCTGCAACGGCGGTTGCTCACGGTACGGTTCAGTTTTTGGAGGCCGATCGCTCGTGCTCGCCAGTTCGATGGGATGAGCGCGGGGAGGCGCTGACGTGGGTGTTAACGATCGCGTGGTTGACGTTGCGCGATTCACCGGCGACGGTGTTGAAAGCGAAGAGGCCGTGGGCAACGTGGACGCGCGCGGTAGTGAGGGCATGCGCGAACGAGTCGACGGCTGGCCAGGCTGATCGCGATGCGGTTACGTTTGATGGTGTTTTGCCCGAAGCTCAGCAGCTCGCCTGGTCGGGCGCTGCGGGTGGGATGCAGGATGTGAGTGTGGATGACTTTTTCGGGTCCGTTGTTGGGGGTAGTGAAAGCTCTTGTGGGGGCGGGTCTGTCAGAAACGATGGCGTGGGCTGGGAGCGTGCGGTGTACGCAGATCATCCTTGATGCTCCGTCGTCGAAGCAGCATACGATGGCCGCGAAAGACTTGGCGCTCGCGAACATGGGCGTAGGTGCTGCTGCGGCGCGCGCATGGGTGAGCCTGATTGTTGGCTCGCGGCGCGGGGCTGTTCCGGGTGCGGATCAGGCGAGCGCGGACGAACTCGCGTTGCAGGCGAGTAGGGTTGTTACCCACCTCAACACGCTTGTGGCGTAACTCACGTGAGCTTGTGGGGGTGGGTGATCAAAAGGACCGGCTGCCCATTATTCGTTGTTATTTCAATGGATGGTGTGTTTCAGTTGTTGGGTTCGGGGTTGTTGTGGAGGTCGTAGCGTGTGATGGAGAGGGGGGTTGTGCCGAACTTGGTGTTGATTTCGTGTAGCTCGTCGATGACTTGTTGGATGAGGTCGTCGGGGACGTGGGTGTTGTCGCGGGTCCAGTCAGTGGTGCTGGTGATGACTTGTTGGTGCCAGACTTGCATGGTGTCGAGGGGGATGCCGCGTTCGGCGGCTGCAAGGCGTGCGGCGGCGATCGCGTATTCGATGTAGGTGTCTTGCTCGAACCAGTTGGTGGTGTTGCGGGCGGGGGGTTTTCCGTCGAGGGTGATGACGTAGAGGTCTTGTACGGATTCGTTGGGGTTGCGGTGTTGGGTCATGGCTGTTGGCCTTGTGTCTGGGTGGGTGTAAAGCCTGTCTGTTTAATGGTCCCATTAGGATGGATGGTCATTGTGTATGACCCGCCGGGGCCGGGCGCTGTGAGGGTGAGGGGCCGTTTGTAGATGCGGGCTTGGGCGCGTGCGGCGTCTATGCAGCGTTCGTGTAGGAGGTGGGTGGGGGCGTGGATGTCGGCGACGGTGATGTGTGCGGCTTGGAGGGTGGCGTGTGTGGGGGTGATGAGGGTGATGGCGAGGGGTGGCCAGGTGCGGGTTGTCATAGCATCTCACTGTCTGTGTTGGTGTGCGCGAGGGTTGTTACGTTGTGGGCGTAGGAAGGGAGCGCACAGTGAATAGAAATCCTTGGCTTGACACAGAAGACGCCGCGCCGGAACCGGTTGTGGCGGATGCTGGTGCGCCTGGCGGCGTCGTGCGTGAATGGGTACCAGGCGTGGATGGTTTGCAGCCGTCACGTCGGTTCCCGACGGCTCCTGCTGGGGAATCAGGCTTGTGGGTGGTGGGTGCTCATGGTGGAGCGGGTGCGTCGACGTGGGCGCAGATTTTGGGGGCGTGGGATGCGCGGGGTGTGTGGCCAGTGGCGAGGGATGGTGCGTCCATTGACGTCGTTGTTGCGGCCCGAACCACGATCTCTGGGATGCGGTATGCGCAGCTGTTGGGCATTGAGTGGGCGGCTGGCGCGTTGCCTGGGCGCCTGGTGGGCTTGATCGCGGGTGTGGATGCGCCTGGGCATTTGCCAAAAGACCTGCGCGCGGCATTAGAGGTGACGCGCGGGGCATTCCCGAACAGTGTTGTTGTGCCGTTTCAGGCCCAATGGCGGTTTGCGGGGATGGAAGGTGTGGGCGCGAAAACGCCTGCTTCTGTGTTGAAGATCAGGGACGCTGTTGCGTCCTGGACGAAAGGAAGATTCACAAAATGAAGAGCTTGGATTCGATCATGTATGCGGTGGTCTCGTGGGTCCCTGGATCACGACGAATGATTACACTCCAACCCCTGAGGGCCCCTCCGGGTGTGGCTGACTACCTTCACACGTTTCTTAACTGGGTCGTGTGGCTGGGGGGCACGGCGGGGATCGTGGGGTTTGTCGCTCTCGGCATACGTCTGGCGTTGTCGGACAATCGCGAGTCCGACATGATGCACGCGAAGACATTCATGCGCATCTGCGGGGGCCTGATCCTTATTGCGGGGGCTGCTCAGATTTCTAAGCAGTTCGTGTCATGAAGACAACCGATGAACGAGATGAAGAGCGGGGGAGACCGCGGCGGCGGAGTGGACCCGGCCCTCGTTCTTATTCGGCGCGGGGTTTCTCGCTGCCGTTGTAGTTGCACTGGTGTTCATTCTGGTCTTGCAGTATTGGCCCACTACTGCACATGATGGCGCGAACCCGCCGTCACCCCAGTCTGCTCCTGCTTCCGCGCCCTCCTCGTCCGAGGACGGGGTGCAGGTGGGTGTGGCGTGTGATAGTGGCGTGATTGACACGTCGACTAGCGTGGATGTGGCCCCGCAGGTTGATGATGTGCGGGTTGCGGGCGTGCGGGTTGCGAGCATTGAGGGGTCGGTCCGGCGACGACTACGAACGGCCTACCTACGTGTTATGAGCGCACCACGATGGGTGCTCTCCTTGCGGGAGTGAACTTCATCCTTGTGCAGGGCGCTTACGCCGATAAGGCGAGTGTGATGGAAACTTTGATGGCTCCTAGCGAGTATCGCGACCAGGAGATTAGGCGTGCCCGTTCTGGCGCAGCGGCATATGCGTCGTCTGGGCAGATCGTGGTTCAGGGCTTCAAAACGATTCCGGTCAGCGACACTCATGTGCGTGTCCTGTACGCATATTCTGCGCCGTCGGTGTCTGGTCGTATTCTCCAGCTCACGCTGGATATGAGGTGGGTAGATGGTGACTGGAAGGTCGATTCTCCGACTGCTCCCTCGGTTGTGGAGATCACGACGCCCGGGTCAGCGGGCCTGATTGACTGGTTGGTGCCCCGTGGATGACTGCGGTATGGGTTTGCTGTGCTACACGCCGCTAGCGTGGGTGGCACAGGGCGCTGCTGGTGCGGCTTTGCAGCAGTTAGCGGAGATGATTTTGTCCACGATTGGGGCTGGGCTGATCGAGCTGGGGACGTTTTGGACTCGTGTGAGTCCCGGGTTTGGCCTCGAGGAAGACGGGCCGATCATGTATGTGCAGGCCCGACTGGTGTGGGTGGTGGGCACCGTGCTAACGATGACGCTGATGGCGTGCGGTATCCAGATCATTGTGTCGCGGTCTAATGATCCACTCGCTCGCACGGGGCGTGCTCTGGTGAACACCATTGTCGTGTCAGGCGCGGGCGTGACGTGCATTACGTCTCTTGTGGCGGTCTCGGATGGGTTTTCCACGTGGCTGATGAATGAGGTGACGAACGACTCTGCTAGTGGGTTTGGCGCGTCGATCATCGCTTATTCTCAGATGCCAAGCGGTGACGGAACGCTCGGGGTCGTCATTTTGTTGGGAGTCGTCGTGATCCTGGCGAACTGCGTGCAAATCGGCATGATGCTCCTGCGCAGCGCGTTGCTAATTCTTGTCATTGTCATGTTTCCCCTTGTTGCGGCGTCCTCGGGTACGCAGATGGGGCAAGCGTGGATAAAAAAGATCACGGGCTTTACGCTCTCGTTGCTTTTCTTGAAGCCGGTCGCAACCATCATCTATGCCCTCGGTATCAAGCTTATGGCATCGGTGTGGGCTGTTGACGCTGGCGAGGGAGCCTTTCAGGCTGCCTCGGATGGGATCACATCGTTCATTATGGGGTCGATGTTCCTCATTGCTTCGGCCTTCGCGATCATTCCACTGGTGAGCTTCATTATGCCCACTGTCGGAGCGATCAGCGTCGGTGGAGGTGGTGGGGGCGGAGCAAGCGTAGCTGCAGGAGCCTCGGCAATCGCTTCGGGTGCGATCACCGTGAAAGGTCATGTGTCAGCGGATAAGGGTGCTGGCGCTTCCTCAGCACCCCGTGGTGGAGAGACATCGTCTATGGCATCGGGATCCCCCAGCGCCCCCAGCCCAGCGGCAGCCTCTGGAGGGACAGCAGCCTCTGGAGGGACAGCGGGTGCCAGTGGAGCATCGGGTGCTGCATCTGGGGCTACGGCGGCTGGCGGAGCCGCTTCTGGTGGTGTCCTCATAGCTGCGCAGATGGCTCTGAAAGCAGCCGGTGAGGTCAGTCAGGCGATCGAGGGTGCAGTCGAAGACGCAGACGGTCCCAGCGGAGCAGGAGGAGCGTGAGGTGGCGCGTCCAACATATGGAAATTTCCGCAAACCACGGAACGTGGGTCTGTGGAACATGTCGATGGAGCTGACTCTCACGGTCTTCGGGATCGCGGCCATCACCGTTGTCCTCGTGCTGAACCAGCAATGGCTGGTGGCTGTTGTCGTCGACGCGATTGCAGCCGTAGTGGTGGGAACCTTGTCGCATAAGGACGTTCACGGTGTATCGGTTGCAGCAAAATGGATGGAGCGAGTGATGTTTAAACGAGCCAAACGAGCGGGACGAAACCTCTATCGGTCGGGACCAATCGGCGCGGTGCCTTCGCGAGCGACGCCGCTGCCGGGCATGCTCGCCGGATCCCGGGTGAGCGAGCATGTGGACTCATTTGACCGCCGTTTCGCGCTGGTTCATCACGCAGACCGGTCGGTGACTGTCGTGATGAGTGTGACACCTCCGGGGATTGACTTGGTGGACACGGAGCAGCTGGATAACGAGGTCGCCCAGTGGGGTGAGTGGTTGGCGATGCTTGGTAACGAGGTGGGTGTTGTCCAGGCCAGTGTGGTTGTCGAAACGTCACCGGATTCGGGGCAATCTCTTGCCCGTCACATTGCTACCAGCGCGAACCCGGACGCACCGCAGGTTGCGCGCAACGTCATGGAGGAAATTGGAGCCGAGTATCGCACGGGTGCAGCGCAGATGCGCGCGTGGGTCACGGTGAGCTTCCTCCCGTCGTCAATGGCGTCTAAGAAACGTTCCTTGGAGGAAACAGCGCGCGACATTGGGGGGCGGTTGACGGGAATCACCCAGCAGCTCAAAGCTGCGGGCGCGGGCGCGGTGCACCTCATGGGAGCGCATGAACTCGCTCGCTTCATTCGCACCGCCTACGATCCAGCCGCAGCTGACCTTTTCGACAGAGCTTCCTTGATGGGCGAAGAGGTACAGATCGGGTGGGAGGATGCTGGCCCGATTGGTGCGCAAGCCGAGTGGGATTTCTACCGCCACGACTCGGGCGTGTCGCGCACGTGGGTGGTGTCCCAACCTCCGCAGGGCGTTGTCCACGAGAATGTTCTCGAACCTCTTCTGCGCATCAATTCAGACATCGAGCGCAAACGGGTTGCGCTGCTGTATCGGCCGATCGAGGCTGCTCGCACGGGGGATATAGCAGAGCAGGATCAGGTGCGTGCGAACAATCAGGTCAATGTCTCTAAATCCACGAACGCCCGTGCTCTGCGTGAAGCGAAAATCGCCGCTCGCAACGCCAGTGAAGAAGCCGCAGGCGCAGGAATTGAGGATTTCGTGCTCATCGTGACTGCGACGACGATGGGGGAGAGCCTTGACGACGCTTCTAGCGTGGTGCGGGCCCTGGCGGCCTCCTCGAAACTCCCGAAAATACGTGTCGCTTACGGCGCGCAAGACAGCGCGTTCGCTCTTGCCCTCCCGCTGGGGCTGCGTCCTAGCGCCTCCGCGGTGAAAGGACTGTAGTCATGGGGTGGAAATCTATACGAAACGCCCTGTGGGACATGGCAGTCATCATGATGGGTGGCACTCCCAGCGCCCATAGTGACGTTGCTGTGGGTAAGGCTGTGCGCGGCGGTGGGGCGGTGGTGCGCTACCCGCACCTGGAGTGGTACCGGGGGACATCGCGGCAAACGTGTGGGCTGTACCCGTTTGTTGCGGGTGGGAGCGCTCCTATGGTCGGTGTGCCCGTGGGGCGGGCTACTGATGGGACTGGCACGGTTTGCGCTGACCCTATCACGTGGTTCGAAAGAGGCCTCATTTCTGCCCCCTCGTGCATGGTCTTGGGTCTGAACGGCTTGGGTAAATCCTCCCTGGTTCGGCGCATGGTCATCGGCCTGGAGGCCCAGGGAGCCCACACGATGGTGCTGGGTGACATTAAGCCTGACTACGTGGAGGTCGTGGGGGCCCTTGATGGGCAGATCATCTCGGGCGTGTTTAATTGTCTGTGTATCCGTCTTTTGTTTGAAAGGATTGATGCATGATGAATGATGATGATGTTGTTGTGTCTCGCGCTAGTGGGCGTGAGGCTGTGGAGGAGCTTCGTCGCTCGGGGGCGTTGGATGCGTTGTTTGAGCGTCTTGATGCTGGCGAGGTCGAGATGACGGGTAGCGAGGGCTTGTTGCCGGCGTTGCTCAAGGAGGCGTTGGAGCGCGGGTTGGCCGCGGAGCTGACCGAGCACTTGGGGTATGAGAAGGGCCAGACCAGTGGGCAGGCGCGCTCGAACACGAGGAACGGCACGACGAAGAAGACCGTGATATCGGAGGTGGGAGCCTTCGAGATCGAGGTTCCCCGGGACCGGGCGGGCTCGTTCACCCCGCGCCTGGTACGTAAAGGACAGCGGCGCCTTGATGGTTTGGATTCGATGATTATCAGCTTGTATGCCGGGGGGATGACGGTACGCGATATCCGCCATCACCTGGCCTCCACCCTGGGCGTGGAGGTCAGCGCCGCAACGATTTCCACGATCACTGACGCGGTGTGCGAGGCCGTCTTGGACTGGCAGCACCGCCCCCTAGAAGCGTTCTACCCGGTGATCTACCTGGACGCGATCCGCATCAAAGTCCGATGCGATCACAGGGTGGAGAACCGGGCCGCTCACCTGGCGGTCGGAGTGGACATGGAGGGGGGTCAAGCATGTGCTGGGCATCTGGGTCCAAGCCGATGAAGGCGCCTCCTTTTGGGCCCACGTATGCGCCGAGCTGGCCAACCGAGGCCTACGCGATGTCCTGATCGTGTGCTGCGACGGGTTGGCTGGCCTGCCCGAAGCCATCGAAGCGACCTGGCCCCAGTCCATGGTCCAAACCTGCGTCGTTCACTTAATCCGCGCGTCCATGCGTTTCGTGTCCTACAAGGACCGCAAGAGCGTCGCCGCCGCTCTCAAGCGGGTCTACAGCGCGCCCAACGAGGAAACCGCCCGAGAGGCGCTGGAGGACTTCGCGGCCAGCGACCTGGGAGCGCGCTACCCCCAAACGGTTGCCACCTGGCAGCGCGCCTGGCAGCGCTTCACGCCGTTCTTGGCGTTCCCGCCCATGCTGCGCCGCGTCGTGTACACCACCAACGCTATCGAGTCCTTGAACTACCAGCTACGCAAAATCACCAAGAACCGCGGGCATTTCCCCAGCGAAGAAGCCGCCGTCAAACTCTTGTGGCTCGCCATCTGCAACATCGAAGACAAACGAGCCGCCCAGCGCCTCACAGACGCTGGCAAACCCCCCCAACAAACGAACAGCCCCCACACGCCTCATCCAAGGACACACCACCACCAACTGGAAACAAGCCCTCGCCCAACTCACCACCGCCTACCCCGACCGAATCACCCCCTACCTCTAACCCCCATACACAGAAAAATTGACAGGCTCATCATCTCTTTTGGTCACGGGAAATCTGGCATCAATCCCCCTGGACGCAGGCAACGCCACAGAAGCGGCGGCGCGGCTGCGGGATGGAGGCCGGGAGGACTTGGCGCGCGAAGTCGAGCAGGCGGCGCATGAACGTAAAAAGAATATGGTGTGTTCGCTCATCCACATCATCAGGCGCTTCCCGCCTACTGATCGTGAAGAGACAATCATTGATGAGGCGGTGCGAGTACTAGAAAAGTCAGGTATGCACGCCAGCCTGGCTGACCTTCTCGAGGTGGTACGTGAGGCCCCTGAACCTGTTCGCCTGGCGGCATTGGATCGTGGGTCGTTAGAACGGTACCGGCAGATCAGTGAAGATCTTGAGGCATCTCTCACCGCACTGCTGCGGGGCCGGTTTGGCGCGATTTTCGCCGCCACACACACTGTGCCGATGCTCACGGACCGCTCTGTTGTTTTCGATGTCTCTGCTCTTCTCCAAGCTGATGAAGACCTGCAGGCCGCTGTGCTGCTCGCGTCATGGTCCTATGGGTTTGCCACGGTTGAGGTCGCTCAGGTTCTCGCAGATGCTGGTCTGGCACCTCGACAGCGGTACATGCTGGTCATGGATGAGCTGTGGAGGATTTTGCGGACGTCTCCGGGCATGGTGGAGCGTGTGGACTCTCTGACCCGGCTTAACCGCACCGTGGGGGTGGGGCAAATGATGATTACTCATACGGTCTCAGACTTCACCGCGTTGGCTCATGAAGCCGACCAAAGGAAAGCTCAAGGATTTATTGAGCGATCCAAAATGCTTTTCATTGGTGGTGTTCCGAAGAAGGAAATCGAAGAGCTTCGGAGGGTGTTCACGTTCTCGGATGCTGAACAGCAGCTTGTGTCCTCATGGAACGCGCCGGGTACCTACGATCCGACGACGGGTGCGCGTACTGCTCCTGTTGGGCGGGGCAAATTCCTTCTGAAAACATCCGATGCTCCGGGATTCCCGTTCCACATGCGGTTCGTGAAGTCTGAGTACGCGTTGTCTGATACGAACAGGCGCTGGGAGATGAAATGAAGAACTGGGATGCGTCAACGAAGATGTGGGCCGTGATCGTTGGATCGGTCGCGATCGCTACCGTGCTTGCCTATATGGGCATCGGCCTGGCATACCTTGTCAACGGAACAGGCGTATATGGGGCAAACCCCGTGAGCGTGGCTGTGCGGGTGTGGGCTGGGGAGGGGGATGGCTTACCCCGGTTCTGGGCGCTTGTCTGTCTGGCCGTTGTCGTGGTGGGGATCGTCTCGGTCCTGGTATGGCGGGCCTGGCGGAAGTGGAAGCGCGGTGTGCGTGGCGGGAAAAAACGTGGTGATAGAGTTGCCAAGAAAGCCGCTTCACGCAAGGAGATCGCTGTCCTTGGTATCAAAGATGTACAAGCGAGCGCTGACCGTCTGGGGGTGGTGGGTGGTCCTGGTCTGCCGGTTGGGCGCATGGTTGCCGGGGATGTTCCCTTGTATTCGAACTGGGAGTTCGTCTCTGTGATGATCGCCGGGCCGCGCACCGGCAAAACCACGGCGTGGTTGGTGCCCAGGATTTATGCGGCCCCTGGGGCTGTTGTTGCCACCTCGAACAAACGTGATTTGGTAGACATTACGCGGCAGGATCGTGAGCAGGTGGGCAGAGCCTGGGTATTTGATCCGCAAGGGATCGCGGACGAGGCGCAAACGTGGTGGTGGAACATCCTCGAAACTGTCACTTCTCCCGTAGAGGCTGTGAGCCTCGCTGAGGTGTTTATCGATTCCCAGCGGGATCCCAACGCGCAAAAGAACGCGTTTTTTGATGGTGCGTCGAAGGATCTTCTCGCGGTCTTGCTCCTTGCTGCAGCAGCGGGGAACCATGACATCAGGATCGTTCACGAGTGGCTTGCTCGTTCCTTCGATGATGAGCCGGTGAGGATTCTGGAGCGGGCAGGTTATTCCCTCAGTGCGGTCACCTTGCGCGCAACCATGGATCTGCCGGCTGAAACGCGCGGGGGCGTGTATGGGGGAGCATCACAGACGATGAGTTTCATCCTTAATGATGCTGCCACCCGTTGGGTGCTTCCCACTAAGGGTGCCGAACAGTTTCACCCCGCTGCTTTTGTGCGCAGCACAGACACCTTGTATTGCTTGAGCCAGGAAGGTCGAGGCAGTGCCGCTCCAATTGTCACGGCGCTGACTGTTGCTGTCATTGAGGCGGCGCTCACGTACGCAAAAACGTGGTGCTCTGGCCGCTTGGATCAACCCATGTTTGTTGCCCTTGACGAGGCAGCGAACGTGTGTCGGTGGAGAGAATTACCCGACCTGTATTCACACTTTGGGTCGCGCGGAATTGTCGTAGACACTCTCCTACAGTCCTGGAGCCAAGGCGTAAGCGTCTGGGGCGAGGCAGGAATGAACAAGCTTTGGTCGAGTGCAAACGTGAAAGCCTACGGGGGCGGGGTCAGCGAAGAACGTTTTCTCCAGTCCCTGTCCTCCCTGATCGGTGTGGAGTACGTCGACGCGATCCAAACGACGACAAGTTCGACAGGGGCTTCCCGGTCCGTTTCTCATAAGAGTAGCCAACGGCCTATTGCTGCGGTTTCCGACCTCATGTCCTTACCCGCGAATCGTGCCTGGGTCTTCGCGTCGGGTGCGCCAGCGGTATACGTGCGTACCGTCCCCTACTGGCAAACCACACGCTAAGGAGTCCTCATGTCCGACATCAACCAGATTTCGAGGTCTATGAGCACTGAGGTCATTAATATGATCCGTGTCGCTGTCGCCTTGACTCGTCTGATTATGCACCGCCTCGAACAGGAAGCACGGGCGCGTGCTGCTAGCGAGCGTGCCTTTGCTGACCGTATTCGCGCAATGCGCGACCAACAAATCGTCCTGGCACGGCCGGCGTTTCGTGAGGCGCTGCGCAAGGAGGACTGGTGGACGAAAACACCGCCCGAGACCATCGCGCGCGTGACGGCCTCGGCTGTGGCCTTGGAACGCTATGACCTAGATGCAGCAGCCGTTGCAGGACAGTACAGGGCTATTGAAGCTGCCCGAGCCCAGAAAGCCCGTGAGGAAGCCGAGGTAGCTGCAGCTGAACAGCGACGTGCCCAGAGCGAAGAAGCGGCGCGACGGGCCGAAGAAAGACGGCGGGTGAGCGAGCGTGAATACGAGCGCGCCCAATACGCCCGCGACAGCGCTGATCTGATGCGCCCACTCGCGGTCGATGGGATGACTGTTCTCGCGGCTACGGCTGCCGTCGAATCGGGTCAGTGGCGCACCTTTATCCCCGAAGGAACGGAGGACATCTCTGACGTCCGTGAGGTCTTTGAGGACCTGAAGGCAGCCCGCAACGACCTGACGAAGGGGCAGGTCGATGAGGCGGAAATGGGGAACTCTGAAACCCACGCCAAGTCCCTCGATGTGGCAGTGGACCGGGTGGCATGGGATAAAAGAATGGAAGAAGCAGGGGTGAACGAGGAAACTCGCAGCGCTCTTGTCGTGGCTTCCATGGGCTTCACCAACCCTGGAGTGGTGTCACAGGCCAGTGCGACGTCGACGGCTGTGCCGCCCGTGACGACTCAGGTCAACGAAGTGGTCCTCACGAGGTGATTACGCGGTGGTGGCCCGAACTCGGTGGGTGGGTTCGGGCCACCACCACGTCTCGACTGCATAACTAGGGGGCGGTGCTCGCTCCAGCTGGGAGTGGATCGACGGGGAGAATCCGGCCCGCGTGGGGTGCGGACTCGGGGCGATGCTCGCCGCCTCTGTGTCCGCCGTCGTTTGGCTGGCAGCCCTTGAATGGACCGTTTTTCGGCCATGAGGGCGGTCCATGATGGGGAACAGGTAATGGGTGGTCCACTGAGCCATGGCCACCGGTTCCTCGCTCATCCTCATTGCCTCCCAGGCGTGCCATAAGGCGGTTAGGTAGAACACGGCTTCGGCGTGTGCCCACCATTGAGCACACCATGTGAGGCCGTGCCCGAGGGATCGGTCGTAGATCTTGGTGAGGAACTCTTCGACGAAGGCGTCGAGGGTGGGATAGACCGTATTGGTTTGCTTACCCTGGCTTTTCTGGCGCTGGTCGGTCATAGTGCCCACCCCTGACTCGGAGAGGGCGTAGTGGATTGGGTGGGGTCCTGGGAGGTGATCAGCTCGACGCGCGCGGGTGAGAGTTGTCGTGGAGGTCCGCCGAAGATGTCCTGTGGAATCGTCTGCACACCGGGCACCATGATTGCGTCCTCCTGTGTCCTCGGATCACTCATCGTGTTCTGATCGTGTTCGATCTCAATGTCAATGTCTTCTTGTTCGACGTCAGACATAATGCCGTGCCAGCATGCTCGTTCTAGCGCCTCGGCATGGGAATATAGGGCTGTTTCTTTCTTGATGGCGTCCCAGGCATCCTCGAGATGGTCCCCGAGGTGCATCACGTAGGCGTGAAGGTGTTTGGCGTTCACACCCAGGTCTGATGCAATTCCTCGAAACGCAGGACTTAGGTTGTGTTGCGCAGGAGGTGTGTTGTGGATACGGACCCTGTCATCACCCATCTGTACCCATAGGGATGCGTCTTTGTCCATGCAGACCTTCAATGCGTCGTTCTTGGCTCGCTCGTACACCACGGCTACACTGTTTGCATCTGCTTCCACGTGGATGGGGCTCTTTTTGACAAATGAGCGCATTCGGATCCCCGTGACCGCCATGCGTTCCACGGGAGCTGTAAGTGTACTCTCAGCGATCTGCTTGCGAGCTTGCCTCGTGTTTGTTTGCGCGGCGATGCTGGCGTACCTCAGGTACTCGGCAGCAGCAACGGGGTCATTGATGGTTCTCGGGGGAACTCCCTCGGTGTCGAAACAATCAACCGAGTGCACAGCGCCGTCGCGGACATAGACATTGAGAAACACGCCGTCGAATGCGACGTACATGTCAAACATAACCGTGCCCGTCTGTGGGTTCACGATGGGGTCGTTAGTACCTACTATCGGCTCCGATTCCTTGAGATGCAATGTGTCCAGGAGTGCGCGTCCTGCGCGGATCTGTGCATCAACATCCATGGTGTCCTCCACGTGCTCGGTCACCCCACAGTGGGGTGGACTCGCATAGACCGTGCAGGGGGCGGCGCACACTCGACTAGAGGGTCCGGCCTGTGTCCCTGTGCGGTGGTGGTTGGGGGATTGGTGCATCACCTCGCGGCGTGTCTTGAGAAGGAGGGCGGATGGGGTTGAATGCGTGGCTGACGAGGCGCTGGATGGCCTGCGCCTGGCGCGCCGCCTCATCTACCGAGGCATCGGGCCCGTTGGCCGGGCCATTATCTTGGACGCGAGCGTCGCACTGCTGCCTGCGTGGGGTGCTGAAGGAACCAAAAGCGATGCTGGCAATCCCAAACGCACGCTGCATCTCATCGGTCGGAGCTGAGATGCGCGTGTGGACATGGGACGTATACGCGAAGAACTCTTCTGCGTCGCGGCGAATTGCTCGTGCCGTGTACAACTGCTCGGAGGCCTCGTGCAGGCGCGCGATGTCTTCGATGAGGGCAGCGAGTTCGGCGTGTAATGCGATGAGTGCACCTTGCGGCGTCGCTCCCAAACCGGCCATGAGCGTCGCCTCGCATACTGCTCGCGCACTCGAATGCGTGACTCGTTTCGCGGTTGGCCGGGTTTTGAGCTGCGCGCACCTGCCCACCTGGATGGCCGCGCGCTCGAGCATGTCTCGTCCGCCTGAGGTGCGCGCTGTGATCGCTTGGGCGTGTAGGAGTCCGGCGATGTCGGCTGCGGCGGTTGCGAGTCCCACGTGGTCGGTGGGGGGAGAGGCGATCGAGGTGTGTGCGGAAGTGGGCGAGGGCGCGGATGCGGTCCTCCCAGAGTGGCCCATCGTAGGGTGCCTTCTTCGGGTAATGCCCCTTCCATGCTTCGACGGCCTCGAGCGCGCTCGTTGGAGTGTCCTGCCAGCGCGTGCGCAGCTGTGTCAGCGTCAGGTCGCGGGCGATCCTGCCGCCGCCCCACCACCGGGTGTGCTGTCCGTTTTCGGTGCGTAGCGCGGCGCTGTACCCGATTACGATGTCGGTGCGCCCGTGCGCGAACCGGGGGTGCAAACGCACCCCGAGGCGACGAGCTTGGCGCACGAAGTCAGCTTCATTCGCTGCCGCGGTTGCAGCTGCGCGCAAACGTTCCTCGAGGACCGCGCGGTCCGTGCGCGACGCGCCCGCGCGCTTCGCGGCGTTTTGTGCGGCCGCGCTGTCGCACCTCGAGCCGCGTGCGTGCTCGCGTGACTCCACCACCAGGAGTCCGTATCGGTGCTCGAGCACGTTGCATGCCTTCTGAGCTCGCCGCTGGTCGTACCACGGGCTCCACTTCGTGCCATCCTCGCGCACGATGGTGGCCGCGATGTGGATGTGGTCGCCGCCGTTTTTCGCGCTCCCATGATGGATCGCGACCCACCGGCACGGCGCTTTTCCGTCTGACCCCGTAAAGCCCATCTCGTCCATGAAGTCCGAGGCGATGCGCCCCCAGACCTCATCCCCAAGGGCAGCTTCTTCTGGCGATAGGGAGAGCGAGCAGTGCCAGACATGGGTGGCCTCGATCTCGCCAGTCCACTCCACCTGCCCGGTGGCCGGGTTGAAGCGGCGCGTCTTGCCTGTGGGGAAGGTGCCCATCTCGTGCATATACGCGTCCAAGCGCGTCGCGATCTCGCTGGCCTGCGAGACGCTGATCGTCTCCCAGTCACCCCACTTGCGCACGATGTCGCGCGAGCCCGCGATCACGTGCGGATTCTCGTGTTCATTGGCGCGCCCTGGCCCCACTAGGTAGCGCATGAGCCCGCCGGTGTCGCCGCCGGTGACGATGTTAGGGATCATCGCCGCACCCCATCGAGGCGAGCGTTAATGTCTTCGATCGTATCGGCCACGCTCGACACGACTGACGCAAAATCCTCGGGCACCTCGTGCACCGTGTTCGCATGGTGCGCAATCTGATTGAGGTTCGTCATCGCGCCCTCAAGCTGACGCCGATAGGCGCGAAGCAACTCAATCAGCTCCTCCACATGAGGCACCCCAGCGACCCCCTCCGCGGCGGTGACCGGGTGAAGCGCTGCCTCCACCACAAACCTCGACATCGACACGCCACGAAGGCGAGCGCCCTCCTCAATGAGAGCGCGCTCCGACGACGTCAACGACACAAGCAACCGAGACCGCTGAACCCCTCGCACCGACCGCCGCGCCCTGCGAGCCGTCCGAGAATGCGACACTACTGCACTACTCATCTGACCCGCCCCTCCTCACACGTTTGTCACGCCAGCGCAGCGATCCACCGGACCACACCTCCAGTGTGCCACGCGACGCCATATGCGTCGCGCCAAAAGCTTAATACCGACATCGGTATTATACAGCTTGCTACGCGAATCCCACTTCGTGGGACACAGCGAAGACCGCGCATGACAGCGCAAGGACACAACCGTGACGTTCGCCCCCGAAAACTCAACCCAGTTTTTTCGTTCCGGGCGGACCGCGAATGCGGTTCGTCCGGGCCCTCGACGCTCACGCTCCACGCTCTTTCGGGCCGATCTTTGCGTGCTTTGCCGACGCTTTTGTTGCCCTCGCATCGCGCGAGTGAACAAACAAGACGCTGGGAGACAACACGGGCCTGATGCGCTCATGTCGTTTTGGTTTGGTTGGGGTGGGGCCGTGCCCCCAAGGGAGGGGGCACGACTACCACGTCGCCCCGCTCATTCGCCCGGCCCGCAGGAGCTTCCTCGCGTCCTTATCCTCCTTGTGCGCGCACACCGACACGTCCCTAGTACCAGGCGCCACACCCGGTGGCGCCACGAATCGAAGGGACACACATGGATCCTCTACACAAGTTGCTCAAGAAAGACGAAGACCGGGAGACAGTGGTTCGTGCACTCGGCGCCGCTCATAACACCCTCGACGAAGCAATCGCGACCTATCGCACCGCATTCAAGGCAGCCACCTCAATCGGCTGGTCGAAAGCAGACCTGACTCGCGCAGGATTCCCCGACCCAACTCGTCTCCCCAAAGCGTCCACCCGAACCCCCGACGCCGAAGCCTGACGACTCACTCAACCCCTGAAAGGACACATCAATGAACAGCGTCATTCTCTTCCACATCGCATGCGGCATTGTCATTGCCCTCACCGGATACTCGATCACCACACTGCCAGCGATGCACTCTGATGACAGTTTGGAATCTGCGGCGCAACGGCGTCTTCCCACCATGATCTACCAGGTCGTCAGGATCGGTATCTTCCTCGCAGTAGCTGCAGCGATCTACGCCGGCGCAACCTACCTCGCCGCCCACAACCCCGACGACAGCGCATACAGGTCACTCACAAGCACCACCGGCGCCCTACTCATCATCGTCGGCTGCATACGCATCATGACCACACGAGGACCGCGCCGGATAATCGGAACAAACACACTCACCCTCATCGTTCTCGGTCTCGCGCTCCTCATCAGCGGCCCAACCCTCCCATAACAACACGGTGGGGTGGCAGCCCACCGGGCTGCCACCCCACCGCCCATCGCACGCTCCGACACCGAAGCCTGACACTCTTTCGGGCGCTTGATGGCGTGGTGTTAACTGGTTTTGCGAGCGGGGTGCCAGGTCATTCCTTGCCAGTATGGGGTGTCCAGCCGTACTTCCTCGACGACGCCGCCGGCGTCGGGTGCGTGCAGCATGATGGGATGCCCTTCGTTATCAGTGCCCGCGTAGAAGCCGATGTGGTGAATGTAATCGGTTCCTTGGTAGCTGAAACCGATCATGTCTCCGGGTGCGAGGTCGGAGCGTGCGATGGAGGTGACTTGCGAGCTGTTGATGAGTTCGTGGGCGCTGCGGGCGTTCACGAATGGTTGGCCGAGTTCTTGGAAGGTGAGGACGATGAGGCCTGAGCAGTCCACGCCTGCCGACGTCGCGCCACCCCAAACGTAGGGAGTGCCCAAGTGGGAACGTGCCTGAGAGAGTGTGCTGCCGTCGCCATTGCCGACAGCTGGTGCGGGTCCGACTGTCTGGAATTGCTCGATCGCAGCGCGAATGGATACGACGTAGCCGTGTGTTTCCTCGTAGGGCGGAATTCCGCCATACTCTTTGACGGCACCGGGTCCCGCGTTGTAGGCGGCCAGGGTCAGGTCAAGCAGATCCCCGCTCACGATGCCATCGGCCTTCCAAGCCTTGATCTGCTCAGCAAGGTCACACATGTAGTGTCCCTGGCTAATGATGGAGTCCGCGCCATTGGTGATGTCAGCTCGCCCGTCCCCGTCGCCGTCTTTGCCGTGAATTGCCCATGTTGCAGGCATGAACTGGCTGATGCCCGTCGCTCCTGCCGGGCTGGTGATCGTGGGATCCCAGGTGTGTGCGGATTCGTGATCCGCTTGAGCCGCGATCACCGAGGGAGTTAGGACGTCGCACAGCTGCCCTGCTTGCCACACATACTGCTGGTACTGGTCGGGCACACCTGTCACCGTTCCCGACGACGTTGACGCATTTGATGAGTCATCGCCAGCAATGACGACAATAAACATGACAAGCGCCACTGGGGGCACCAAAACAGCAGCCCCCAACGCACCTAGAGCTTTCTTCACCATTTGCCCCCAACAATCCTAGTCGCGCGGTCTATCACGCCCTAGTCGTAGGCGCGTTAGCGCACAGCACCAGTGCCAGGCCGGACACGCGTATCAAAGCGTCGGGCCGCTCCCGCGTCCCTTGGCGGTCGGCAATGACCGACCCATCGTTGGGGGTTGTGAAGAGCTTGGGCGCACGGTCGGGAACGCTGTGTGTACGATCATGAAGGCTTTGCGCGCCTCCACTACCTGCGCGTCTAAACCACCGCCTGGGGCGGCGCGCTGCGGTGTGACCGGTTTACCCTCGGTGCGTGTAGGCTGTCGGACAACCGTGTGTGACAGGGCGCGGGTGGTACGTTGTCGATTGGTTTCCTGACGTCGACGCTCTAACGCGTCACGCCGATTCGCTTGCATCGTCCACCAGCCGCGAGACGGGGAATCTGCGTGCGCGACGAGCAGGTCGGGGGATTCTGCGATCTCTAACGCAAATTCCCATTGGCCCAGCAAGGCACGCGAGAACGCCGATGCCGCCACGTCGGCTGTCCACATGAGTGGGTCTGATGCCTGCGATGTGTGCACAAGGCGTGCCTGACGGTGCAATGCAGCGCAGTGACGGCCTTGTCGAAGTCGTGCAAACAGAGTCAGATCTGCCTTCATAACGCGCTCATCCTCGACGCGTTTGCCGCGCCTATCGATCTTGTTGACCGCGTCGGTAACCACGAGCGTTGTGCGCTTGGTGTCCTCAAATTGCTTAAGCGAGGCCTCCATCGCCCGGTGTCGTGCCTGAACTTTCGCTCCACTCGCGTCCTTGCCTTGCTTAATGAGGTCTTCGCGAGCCTGATCAATGCTGGCAATCCCGACACGTACCGTGCAGTATTCGCCGACCAGCGCGGCCATGTCGACAAAGGCTACGCGTCCTTCCGGGGTCTTCAATGCCTGTGTCGTGTGCCAGTAATTCCCTGATTCGTTGAAGATAGTGCGCGACACCTCCCGCATTGCCTCCCGTAGTTCGCCAGCGCGCGCCCTGACCTCGGCTGCGTCGTTGCCGTTGACCTGCACAGCGGTCATCACGTAGTACTGCGCTTCATAGGGCGTGGCGTCAGAAGACACCTTGAACGTCACGGTACGGATCGACTCATCCATGAAAATTGCGCGCGGCTCGGCACTCAATGCGTCCTGGAACGCGTCCCGGCTCATGGCTTGCCTGAACTCCCTCATGAAGGGAACATTAACAGCTAGACACCCACGCTCTGACCATGTACAATCAATATCGCAGACAGGGTTGGACCGCATCGCGTTTCCTCGAGAACGCGACGAGCGCCTCCTGATCGGCGGGAGCCCAAGAATGAATAGCCTTCGTGGCGGCTCACCAATGATCGGTCTGTAGCACGCACCCCGCTTCGGCGGGGTTTTGTGTATCACCCTGCTTCCATGGACACCTCCAATGGGCATACGCGGGTTGATTGCCAGCATTGCTGGCAGTGCTGGCGCGGCTGGTGATGCCAGCATATGCGGGTGTGGCAACCCCGAACAGTACGCGTGTCCGGGGTTGCCGACTGTGGGATCAGTTGGTCGAAGACCTGCCCCGGGTGAGGGAATCGAGGGCCGGGAAAGGCTGGCCATTCTTCTTTTCTGCGCGAGCGAGTTTTTCCGCGAGGGCGTGCGATACCCACTCCTCGAAGGAGGCGGGAGCCTTGCTTCCACGCTGGAGGCGCTCAGCCATAAACGCTGCCCTGCATCTGCCCAGGAGATCCGCATCCACTCGGGCGGTTACCTTGCGTACACCTGCTGCTGGTGCAGGCAGGGATTGTTTGGGACGTGGGGCCTGGGAGGTCGCGTTCTGTTTTGCCTTGGGGGTGGCGATCTCGGCGGCCTTGGTGGCTGCGACAGGCTTCATGAGGGCGTCTGTTGCACTGGGGAAGCCGACGACAATGGGGGCAGGACGGCGATTCATTGGTCGGTTCCTCCCATGGTGGACAAGATAGCGTCCAGGTGCGTGTCGTAGAGGTCGACAAGTGCTGTAGTGCGCCGGGGTACTCATCGAGCCCGCAGCGTGCTTCAGCGGCGTCCGAGATGACGACTCGCCGGGGGACTGGCGGCGCCAGGAGAGGCAAGTCCTGAGTGACGCACGCAGCTTCGACAACGCCCAACCAGTGCGCTCCGGCGATGGTGCCCGCCTCGTGAAGGTTCACGAGGACCCCCGCGACCGTCAGCGCGGGATTGAGGTATCGGCGGGCCGCGTTGACCGTCTCCAGGAGTGAGGCCAGGCCCGTCGTCGACATGAGCTTGGATTGGGTGACGATAACGACGCCATCAGCGACCGCGAGAGCGTTGGAGGTGAGCAGATCCAGGGAAGGGGCGCAGTCGATGAGACATACATCGAAATGCTCTGTAACGAGAGCGAGTTGCTCGCCAAGGCGCGCCTCTCGGCCCGGGCCTGCGATAACCAGCTCGTTGCGCACCCCCGCGAGAGCGTCACCGCCTGCTGGGACCAAGTGGACTCGATCCCAGACAGTGGAGACCACGACGTCAGGGACCGTCAGGTCTGAGTGCTGGGACAAGGCGTGTGCGAGGCCCGCCTGGCCGTCCTCCAATGGTTGAGCTGACAGTGCGACGGATATGTTGGATTGAGGATCGAGGTCCACCACGAGGGTCCGCAAGCCCCGGCGCTGGAGGGCGCGTGCCAGGTGGAACGTGGTCGTGGTCTTCCCGACCCCACCTTTTTGGTTCGTGATCGCCAAAGTAATCATGAGTGGGTTTCCTTTCGTGCAACGGATTGATTGTGTTGGAATTTCAGGACTGTTGCTGCCAGCAATGCCAGCAATGCCAGCGACACCGGTTGCGCTGGCGTTACCAGCCGTGCTGGCATACGGGGTGAGTCATAGTGCCTTCGGTGACGCAGGGAGGGCAGCGGCGTCGCGCGCAGCGATGAGCGCAGACTCGGGGGGTTCAGCGTAGCGCTGCGTCGTTTCAACGCTCGCGTGCCCCAGAAGACGTTGAGTGATGAGGAGGTCACGTTCCGCTTGATAGACGCGCGTCGCATATCGATGTCGCAGGGCGTGGAGCGTCCAATGTCCAGGCAACGCAGCAGCGGCAAGTTTTGAAACATGCATGGGGGAGAGGTGCCCATTGTCCTGGCCGGGGAATGCCCATCCGCCGCCCATACGGCACGCTGTACTCACCGCTCGTGCTGTCTCTGGGCGCAGTGGGACGATGCGTTCACGACCACCTTTACCCAGCACAATGAGGGAGGTGCCAGAGCGGTCGGAGACGAGGTCTTGTGCGTGAACGCGAGCGACTTCGCCAGCGCGTAGTCCAGCGGTTGCTGCGAGCATCAAGATCAGTTCCACACGCTTATCGCCGTTGACCTGAGCGCGGCGGATCGCGGTGGCCAATACATCCTCCCCGATTGGGCGGGGGACCCCGGGACGCCGGCGCACTGTCGGCAGGTCCAAGGCAGGGTTGGCGGTTAGATCGTAGCGGGGTGTATACCACCGGTAAAACAGGCGGATCGAGCAGTAGTAGGAGTAGCGGGTCTCACTGGTCCAGGACTGCGCCGCCAGCCAATCCATGAGGCTCACTTCCTTGACTTCGCCTGGACCAACCGTCAGGCCGCGTGCAACGAGGCGCATATGCCGCACCCGAAGCAACACCGTTCGATTGCTCCTACCACCGGCGATGAGGAAGGACTCCCAGCGGTCCAGCGGATCAACCCAGCCCGCAGGTACGGGCAACGTCAACGCGTGAATATCCATACGGACACACCACCGCAGACGAGCAATCCCCGCTGGATGACTCACTTCGCTCAGACAACTGGCACTGCCAGGTGTGCCGGTAGCGCCAGCATAACCGGCGCTGCTGGCAATGCTGGCAAAAAAAGATACAACAACAGAAATCGTTGCAATACCAACGATAAAGTCTGGGGTGACCCGAGGTTGCAGGTTCGAGTCCTGTCGGAGGCGCCAGCTTGTGATGAGGGTGCTCGCCACGAATCGTCGTTGTTGGTCGTTATGCGGCCGCCCGAACCGGGGAAGCGTGGCATAATGGGGGGGGAGCCGAACAGTTGCAGCTGTTCGACTCCCCGGTTTCCGGGATGGTCTTAGCTACCCATCAGGGTGCTCAGCAGGAATGCAATCGCCCAGATCAGCTGCGGCAGTGTCGTGATCACTGCTACGGCGATCTGGGCTTTCCGCTTCCTGTCAAGGCCTCGCCGCCGTCGAGGCTGACGATGGTCTTTAGCCATTGCCCAGTCACCTCCTCTCAACGCAACCGCTCCCCGGCAGGAATACAGGTGTCCCGGGGTGGCGCCGTGGAGGCATCCCTATCGTCCCACTGGGCACAGTCATTTCCGGTAGAGACCTGAGGACGCGCGATAGAGACATATGCGTGCAACGGGGATAGTGCACACAACGATGGTGACTGCTATTCGACTACGTCAATCGACGCTGTCCGAGCGCATGAGGGGCGCATCGTGTTGCTGAGGCAGCGAGTCACCGTTGTGATGGATGTGCTTGGCGGGGCTGACTTGCGCATGCGGATAGGTTATGACGATGTGGATAGGTTAATAAGCTATCCGGATGCGAATAACCTATCCGGATGCTCATAACCTATCCGTGAATGTGCTGAACGAAGCGTTCGGCGGGGTGCAGACAGAACTCAGGGCTGGAACCCGTGCAGATCTGCGCGTGGGGAATGCAACGCGACCCGCGAGGTACGGATAGGGGGCGAGACTGCGGCGCCGAGCGCAGCTTGTCGGATGGACACCAGAAAGCGGACAGGCCAAGTAGCGATGTGAAGTCCTGTGGAGCGTCGCCGACACGAAGTGCCCTTGAACCTCATCTCCGGCACGGATGTGAGACGGGCGCTGTCACAAACTCCCGTTACGTGGACCGCCCCTGCGTGACCTGCGCGAAGGTGGGGATACTGGGGTCATGAACGCACGAACGAACATCGCCCGTCGCATGTGCGGGTCCATTCGTGCCCGAATGTGCAGCTGACGCCGACGTCCACCATTCCTCAGGCTTCCACCCGCCACCACACCGGCAGCCAACGCGCGCCCAGGCGGGTCAGTGCCCCAACACGAGAGTCCCAACGTGCCCTTCTCTGACGACGACTACGCCTGTCCCTGCACCCACGATCACGAGCCCACGCTCCTGTCCTTCGAGGTCATGCCCCCGCGCAAGCCCTCCCTCGAGGCCCCCGTTCTGGGACACGGTCGACCGTCTCCTCCAGGTCCGCCCCGACTTCATGTCCGTCACCTACGGCGCCGGCGGCAAGGACCGCCACAACGCCCGCTCAACGGTCCAGCGCCTCGTGCGCGACACGCCGATCCAGCCGATCGCGCACCTGACCTGCGTCGGTAACTCGACCTCAGAGGTCGTCTCCACCGTCTACGACTACCTCGACTCGGGCGTGCGCACCTTCCTCGCTCTGCGTGGTGACCCGCCCGTCGGGCAGGAAGACTGGACCCCCGGACCCGGTGGCGTCGCCAGCGCTACGGAACTCATCCACCTCATTCGCACCGTCGAAAAGCGCCGCTGCGACGCCCACCCGGGCGAGGCCCTACGCTCCGCCTTCAAGCCTCTGACGATCGCGGTCGCCGCATTCCCCGCCGGTAACCCCGCCGCCGGGACGACCCCGCAGCAGGAGGTCGAGCGCCTCCTCGTTAAGCAGGCAGCGGGCGCTTCCTTCGCGATCACACAGCTCTTCTGGGAGGCCGACGTCTACGCGTCCTTCGTCGAGCGCGCCCGCCGCGCCGGCGTCACCATCCCGATCGTCCCGGGCCTGCTGCCCGCGACCGACCCGGCCCGCCTGCGCCGCGTCCAGGACCTGACCGGCATCGAGGTCCCCGAATACCTTCTGACGACGCTGGCCGACTACCCCCACCAGGATGCGCGCGACGAGTTCGGCGCTGTCTTCGGCTCGCGCCTCGTCCACTCTGTCCTGAACGCGGGCGCCCCCGGCGTGCACCTCTACACCTTCAACAAGGCCAAGCCCGTCCTCGACATCCTTGCCCTCATGGGCGTGACGCCGGACCCGCAGTGGTCCCCGACCTCACACCCCTTCACGCGCAACTGAGCGCACCCCTTCAATCCACCCCGCGGCCGGGTGCGGGCCACGCCCGCGTGCGCCGCACGAGTAGCACACCCAAGGAGAACACCATGTCCGCTGCCCCCGCGCAGTTCCCCACCGCCACGATCCTGGCCTATCCCCGTATCGGCCGCGGCCGCGAGCTCAAGCGCGCCCTCGAGGCCCGCTGGGCCGGGCGCATCACCGAGGCCGAGCTGATCCAGGCCGCCAACGATCTGCGCAAGGAAAACCTCGCGCGCCTCGTCGAGCTCGGCCTGAACCCCTCCGACGCGTCCCTGGCCGACGCGCCCTCCCTGTACGACCACGTCCTGGACGCCACGATCCTCCTGGGTGCCATCCCGCCGCGCTTCGCCGGCCGTCAGGGCCTCGACCTCTACTTTGCGCTCGCCCGCGGCGACGACAAGGTCGGCCCCGAAGAGATGACGAAGTGGTTCGACACGAACTACCACTACCTCGTTCCCGAGATCGGCCCCGACACGCCCCTGCGCTTCGCCGACGACACGATCAGCCGCCGCTTCACCGACGCCCGCGAGTGGGGCTACGTGACCCGCCCCGTCCTGGTCGGCCCCGTCACCTACCTGGCCCTGGCCAAGGCCGACCCGGCCACCCCCGACTTCGACCCGCTCACCCGCATCGACGAGGCCGTGGACGCCTACGCGCAGGCCCTGGCCTCCCTGCACGCCGCGGGCGCCCCCTGGGTGCAGCTCGACGAGCCGGCCCTCACCTCCGACAACCTCTCGCGCAGCCGCGCCGAGCTGGGGGAGCTTGCGGCCCGCGTCTACAAGCGCCTCGCCGCCGCGACCGAACGCCCCCAGATCCTGCTCACCACCCCCTACGGTGACGCCTCCCGCGCGGCGGGCGCCCTGGCTAAGACGGGCGTCGAGGCCCTCCACGTCGACACGCTGCGTGGCTCGCTGCCGACGGGCGCGGACCTGTCCGGCGTCACCCTCGTCGTCGGCGCCGTCGACGGCCGCTACATCTGGCGCGCCGACCTGGCCCAGCTGCGCGAGACCCTCAAGGCGGCGCAGGCCCTGGGCGCCGCACGCGTCACCGTCGCCACCTCCAACTCCCTCCAGCATGTGCCTCACGACACGGCGCTGGAGACCTGGGATGACGCGACGCTCAATGAGAACCTGCACGCCTGGCTGGCCTTCGCCGACCAGAAGGTCGCAGAGGTCGTCACCCTGGCCCGCGGCCTGGACGAGGGCTGGGAGGCCATCGACCCCGAGGTCGCCGAGGCAACCCGCGTCCTCACGCAGCGCGCAGCCGCCCCCGGCGTCGTGCGCCCCGAGGTCCGCGCCCGCACCGCCGCCCTGACCGAGGCCGACCGCACCCGCGAGCCCTACCTCGAGCGCGAAGCCGCCCAGACCGAGCGCCTGCACCTGCCCCCGCTGCCCACGACGACGATCGCTCCTTCCCGCAGACCACCGAGATCCGCAAGGCCCGCGCCGCCAACGCGCGCGGCGAACTCTCCGACGCGGACTACGAGGCGCGCATGCGAGAAGAGATCGCCTCGGTGATCACCCTCCAGGAGGAGCTGGGCCTGGACATGCTCGTCCACGGCGAGGCCGAGCGTAACGACATGGTGCAGTACTTCGCTGAGCTGCTCGACGGCTTCGCGGCCACACGCAACGGCTGGGTCCAGTCCTACGGCTCGCGCTGCACGCGCCCGTCCATCCTGTGGGGCGACGTCTCCCGTCCCGCCCCCATGACCGTTGGGTGGACCACTTACGCCCAGTCGCTGTCCGACAAGCCCGTCAAGGGTATGCTCACCGGCCCCGTCACCATCATCGCGTGGTCCTTCCCGCGCAACGACCTGCCGCTCGGCGAGATTGCCGACCAGATCGGCCTGGCCCTGCGCGACGAGGTCGCCGACCTCGAGGCCGCCGGCATCGCCGCTATCCAGGTCGACGAGCCCGCCCTGCGTGAGCTCCTGCCCCTGGACGCCGACCGCCACGCCGACTACCTGAACTGGTCCGTGGGATCCTTCCGCCTGGCCACCTCCAGCGTGCGTCCCGACACCCAGATCCACACCCACCTGTGCTACTCCGAGTTCGGCCAGATCATCGACGCCATCAAGGGCCTGGACGCCGACGTGACCTCGATCGAGGCGGCGCGCTCCAAGATGGAGGTCGTCCCCGAGCTCGCCGAGGCTGGCTTCGACCACGGCATCGGCCCCGGCGTGTGGGACATCCACGCCCCCCGCGTGCCCAGCACCGAAGAGCTCGCCGAGCTCATCGGACTGGCTGCTGACGCCGTGCCGGTCTCGCGCCTGTGGGTCAACCCCGACTGCGGCCTCAAGACCCGCGGCTACGAGGAAACGAAGGCGTCGCTGGACAACCTTGTCTCCGCTACTCGACAAGTGCGTGCCCAGCGCGGCCTGGAGAACTGAGGCTTCTTCTAGGCGATAGGTGAGGGGCGGGACCCGTTGGTCCCGCCCCTTTCCGTCTGCCCACCACGCGGACACCTCTGTTACACAATCTCATTTCGTGGACACGGTGTTGCCCGGACGGAAATCGTCCGACAGACTAGAGCCATGACGACCTTCGCGAACCCCATGTGCTGCCCCTTCGGCGGCATGATGTCGCGAATGTGTATGTGATTGACGCCCCAGATACCCCTGTCAATCACCGCCGCAGTGATATACCCACGCCGATAGTGGGAGTGCGGCCCCGAAGAATCGGATACACCCATGACCCTCGTCAACACCCCCGCCTCCTCCGTCCGCGCCGCCGACGACCGCCCCACCTCCTACGAGGAATTCCTTGACGTCCTCGCCGGCCTGCGCCTGAGCTCCTCCCGCATCGACATCGACATCGACCGCGGACAGGTCACCCTCGACGGCAGCGACGCCGGGCTCTCTGCCAAGGAACACGACCTCCTGGCCCATCTGGCATCCAACGCCGACCGCGCCGTCACCCGCGACGAGCTCTTCGCGTCCGTGTGGGCCGACTCTGAGCTCGGAGCCGACTCGCGCACCGTCGACGCCCACATCCGACGCCTGCGCAAGAAGCTCTCCATCCTGCCCGACCTCATCTCGACGGTGCGCGGCCAAGGCTACCGCTTCAACTCCACGCCCGCGGTGCGTGCGCGTCACCCGCCCCGTCGCCCTTGCCGCCTGATCCCACTCCGCGCCGCGGCCCCGCCGCCGCACCCACCCGGCCACCGCCCGCACGGCCCATGAGACAATCCGGGGCGGCTCCCATCCCGGACACGCGCCCGCGGACAGCAACAAAAGAGAGGGGCCACGGCCTCGTCCATCGAAGCCGCGCCCCTCTGCGACGCTGAGCCCTCTCTTAGATCACGAGCCGCGTGATCTCAGAATCCAACGGCAGCTCCTCCACGTGCAGGGGAGAGGCCTCCATCCGATGACGCAACCCGTCGATATCATCCGGTTTCGTCAGATCAATACCCACCAGGGCCGGCCCCAGCTCGCGGTTATTCTTCTTCGTGTACTCGAAGTGCACGATATCGTCCGCGGGACCCAGCACATCCTCCAGGAACATGCGCAGCATGCCCGGCTGCTGCGGAAACGTCACGAGGAAGTAGTGACGCAGCCCCTCGTGGCGCAGGGAACGCTCCATGACCTCCGCGTAGCGCGTCAGGTCGTTGTTGCCGCCCGACACGACGCACACGATCGCGCCGTCGGAGCGGCCCAGCAGGGCCTTGCGATCCGCCGGATCCGTCAGTACACGTGAGCGGCCGTCGAAGCGAGGGCGCCTGCGGGCTCGGCGATGACGCCGTCGGATTGGTAGAGCTCCAGCATTTCCGTGCACACCGCGCCCTCGGGCACAACCAGCACACAGTCGACGAACTGCGAGGCAATATGGAAAGGCAGCGCGCCCGCCCGGCCCACCGCCGTACCGTCCACGAAGGGATCGACCTTCGCCAGCGACATCGGCTGACCCGCCTCCAGAGCAGCATGCATGGACGCCGCACCCGTGGGCTCCACGCCGATGATTCGCACCTCCGGGCGGTTCGCGCGCAGCCACGTCGCGATGCCCGCCACGAGGCCGCCGCCACCCACGGGGACCAGCACGGCGGCAGTGTTCTCGGGCATTTGCTGCTCAAGCTCCACGCCGATCGTGCCCTGCCCGGCAATGGTGTAGGGATCGTCGTAAGGGTGAACGTAGGTGCGGCCCGTCGCGCGCGCCGCCTCCTGCGCCAGCGCGTTGGCACGGTCGAAGGTGCCGTCCACAATCACCTGCTCGACCCACGTCCCACCGATTGTCGCGATGCGGCGGCGCTTCTGGCGGGGCGTATTCGAGGGCAGATAAATGGTTCCGCGCACGCCCAGGTGCGCGCACGCGTAGGCCAGGCCCTGAGCGTGGTTACCGGCCGACGCGCACACGACGCCGCGCTCGCGCTCGGCGGGGGACAGGAGCGACATGCGGGCGTAGGCGCCGCGCACCTTGAAGGAACGGCACTTTTGCTGGTCCTCACGTTTGAGCAGAATATCGACGCCGGCCTCGGAGGAGAGGCGCTCGGAGCGCTCCAGGTTCGTGCGCACGGCCACTCCGTCGAGGGCGGCCGCGGCCTGCTGGATATCCTTGGGCGTGGTCACGTGAGAACTAGCGGGCATGAAAACTCCTTCCAATACCCCTCCAGTGTAGTAGTCGCCACCGCCGGTGCGACCCACCCAACCGTATGACGAGTCGCGCACTACCATGGGGAGCGTGAAATCTTTGAAAGATCCCCTGGTCTGGATCGACTGTGAAATGACTGGCCTGGACGTCGAGCGTGACGCCCTTATCGAGGTGGCGGTTGTGGTCACCGACGGCGACCTGCGGATCGTCGACCCCGGCATGGACGTCCTTATTACGCCCCCCCGAAGCCGCCCTGGAGAACATGAACGACTTCGTGCGCGCCATGCACACCTCCTCCGGGCTGCTCGAGGACCTCAAGACCGACGCCGTGTCGATGGAGGAAGCGACCGAGCAGGTCCTGTCCTACATCAAGCGTTTCGTGCCCCAGGAGGGCAAGGCGCTCCTGGCGGGCAACTCGGTGGGCACTGACAAGATGTTCCTCGAGGCGAACATGCCTTCCGTCATCAACCACCTGCACTACCGTCTCGTGGACGTGTCCTCCATTAAGGAGCTTGCTAAGCGCTGGTACCGTGCGGCTTTCGCCGAGTCGCCGGATAAGCACGGCGGCCACCGTGCCTTGGCCGACATCCTCGAGTCCATCCAGGAGCTGGAGTACTACCGTCGCGTTCTCTTCCCGGCTGAGCCGGTGACGACGGAGCGCGCACGCGAGGTGGCTCGCGAGGTCGTCGCTCTCGGCATTCCCACCATGGGCAAGGCGGCCGAGGTCTGATTCCTCGTCCTATTCGCGTGAGGCGGCATCCCGGTGCGGGGTGCCGCCTTTTCGCGTGCGTGCACGGGGTTCGCGCGTCCACAGGCACCGATGGGTGTCGGGGATTATCCACAGGGGCCGCGTCGGTGCGTCGGCTATCCACAGGCGCTCTGCGTTCGCTTGCTGGGAGGGCAGGCACAGGGGTTTCCTGGACGCATCCGGCACTCGCCGGGGACAAGCGGAAAGGGAAGCAATGATGCAGGATATTTCGACGACCCTGAAGGGGCGTATCGGCTCGGTCCCGACGATGAAACACATCAAGGGAGACACGTGTGTGACGACGTTTCGCCTGGCGATTCCCCGCTGGCGTTTTACGGTCGATGCGCGCACGGGCAACGCCTCCTACGTGGAGGACGGGGCCTACTGGTACACGATTGAGACGTGGGACAAGCTGGCCGACAACGTGGTTCGCTGCTGCTGCAAGGGCGATCCGGTGATCGTGGTGGCCCGACCTGTCCCGAACGCGTGGGTGGACGCGAACGGGCAGATTCGCTCCTCCATCGTCTTCCGGGCGAGCGCGGTCGGGCACGACATGGCGAAGGGCATGTCGCGGTACACGAAGAACGGGGGCTCATTCGACGCAGGAGCCGACTGCCGGCAGCCCGGATGATCCTTTTTCGACGAGGCAGGGGCAGGCCTCGCCCGATGAGCGAGGGAACGGGGCGGCGGGGTTCGCCCCCGCGGAGCTGGGGGAGCCCCACGGGGAGGGCACGACCGACGCGCGGGGAGCGGAGCCCAAAGGAGCGGGTGAGCCAGCCTGCGTGTCCGTCGATGCACCAAGCGCTGCGCCCGGTGACGATCGGGGAGCGCCGTCCCTTGCGGTCCAGCCCGACGTCGAGGCTCACGCGAATGACGGGCGCGGGCCCGCTGAGCGCTCTGGCCCCCTCCTTCACATGCACGACGGGCCCGAGGAGCAGTCCTCGGACCCGTGTATGAGCGCGGTGTCGCGCTTTGATTATTCGGCTGTGGAGCAAACCCCGGAGCCACCCGATGAACAGGAGGGGGATGTGCCGGGCGACTGTTAGGCGGGCGCGTGAGCGATGATCACCTGCGCGATGGCGCTAGGGCCGTCGTGGCTGATGGAGACGAAGACGCGCCAGGTGGAGGCCGCCCCCAGCGATTCCTCGCACGCGGCCCCGACGCGGCCGTGCAAGGCGATCGCGGGGCGATCCCACTCGTCGTGGACCACCTCAATCTCGCGCCAGTCCACGTCGTCGGTGCCGATGAGGGGAGGGCGGCCATAGAGGGCGCAGGACCACGCCTTGACGAAGGCCTCCTTCGCGGCCCACAGGCCGCCCGAGTGACGGGCCACTGCCTCCTCGAAGCGGGCGGAACCGGGCTGTGCGCCCGAGGTGGCGGCGGCGCGGGCGCGGACCCGGCGGGCCTCCCGGGGCGTCAGCACGCCCGCTAGGAAGGCCGAGCCCGGCTCCCTCACCTGAGCGGCAAACTCAGGGAGGGACACCAGGTCAACGCCGAGCCCGCGCATCGCTCACTTGCCTTCCGGCAGGTGGTAGAAGCCGTCCTCGCCGAGGCGTGCGTTCGGATCCAGCAGGATCGCGGCCTCGACCTCGTGCGCATCACCCGCGACGCCGGCGGCCGGGTCGTCGGGCAGGCGGCGGCCCTCCACCGAGGTGAACAGCGGGGCGTGGCCCAGCATGCCCATCTCGATGTGACGCTGGCCGTTGCGCAGGCGACGGTCGGAGGCGGCGCGCCAGGCGTGAAGCGCCTCGCGTCCGGCCTCGCGCTCCACGATGGCCTCGAAGGCCGCCGGGTTGACCAGGGCCAGGAAGCCGGAGACGTGACCGAAGCCGAGCGACGTCGCGAACGCCGCGCGCACCGGACCGCGCGAGTTCAGGTTCAGCGGGGAACGCAGCCACACGAGCGGGCTGTACTGCTCCATCGCGTCGTCGACGCAATCCAGCGCGACGTTGGCGGGGATCAGGCCCGTGCGGAACACGTCGATGATGCCGCCGACCTGGAACACGCAGGCGCCACCCTTCGCGTGACCCGTGAGGGTCTTCTGCGAGATGACGAGCAGCGGGTTACCGGGGGGTGCGGCCCAGCGCCTTGCCGACGCGGGTGTGCAGGTCCGACTCGTTGGGGTCGTTGGCGTTCGTGGACGTGTCGTGCTTGGACACGAAGGCCACGTCGTCGATACCCACGCCGAGCTCGCCGAGGTTACGGGCGATAGCCGAGTCGGCTCCGCCGCGCGCCACAGCGAGGGCACCCAGGCCGGGGGCCGGGATCGAGGTGTGCGCGCCGTCGCTGAAGGTCTGCGCGTGCGCGACGACCGCCAGGACCGGCAGGCCCATCTCGAGGGCCACCGAGCCGCGGGTCAGCAGCACGGTGCCGCCTCCCTGCGCCTCGACGAAGCCGCCGCGGCGGCGGTCGTTGGCGCGCGAGACGAAGCGCGAGGAGATGCCGCGGGCGAGCAGCTCATTCGAGTTCGCCGTCGCGTTCATCGCGCCGAAGCCCACGATGGACTCGACCTGAATGTCGTCGATGGCGCCGGCCACGACGAAGTCGGCCTTGCCGGCCTTGATCTTGTCGAGGCCTTCTTCGATGGACACCGCAGCGGTCGCGCAGGCGCCGACCGGGTTGATCATAGAGCCGTAGCCGCCCACGTAGGACTGCATGGTGTGGGCCGCGACCACGTTGGGCAGGGTCTCCTGCAGGATGTCCTGCGGGTAATCCTCACCCAGGAAGCGATCGACGAACAGCTTATGCATCGAGCGCATGCCGCCGAAGCCGGTGCCCTGCGTGGAGGCCACGGTCGCCGGGTGGACGACGCGCAGCAGCTCGGCGGGGCTGAAGCCGGCGGACACGAAAGCGTCCACGGCCGAGACCAAGTTCCACACGGCGATCGGGTCGATGGAGTCCAGCATCGAGGCCGGGATGCCCCAGCGAGCCGGATCGAAGTCCGTGGGGAACAGGCCGCCGATGCGGCGGTTGAGGGTCGCGCGGCGAGGCACGCGCACCTGGGCGCCGGACTTGCGGGTCACCTGCCACTCACCGAACGCGGTCTGCTCGACCACGGTGAACTGTGGGTCGGCCTCCGCGTAGGAGCGGGCCTCGGCCTCGTCCTCGACCGTGAACGTGATGTCGCGGTCCAGGAAGACCATCGCGGACTCGGGCGTGTAGCCGTCGTGCAGCGGGCCGTCGTCGTGGAAGAAACGAACGCCGGAACGGGCCACGACCTCGTCGCGGTAGCGGTCGAAGATCTCCGACTCGGGGACCAGCTGGTCGTCCTTGTCGTACCAGCCACCCACCGGGGTGTCCGACCACGTCAGCAGGCCGGTCATCCACGCCAGCTCGAGCACGCCCGCGGGGGTCAGCTCGACGCTGCCGTCGGTGTGGATGCCGAGCTCGGCCTGGACGCGGGTACGAGCGCTGCCCCACGGGCCAACCTCGCCGTGACCGACGATGACGACCGTGTCGGCCAGCGACGCAGAGGTGTGACCCCACTGCGAGGGATCGACGTGGGGGACGGCGACCTGGGAGGGCGAGGGCAGAGCGGAGACGGTCGCGACCGGCTCGGCAGCGTCGGCCTCGGGGGCTCCGACCTCGACCTGGGCACGCAGGGCACGCAGGTCGATGGAGGAGTCCAGGCCTCCGGTCAGGTCGGCATCCACCGGGGCGGTGGCCGCCTGGGCACGAACCTCGGGGCTCGACAGCTTGAGCAGCTGCTCAGCCATTTCCTCGGTCGACCAGGTGCGAACGCCCGCGGCCTCAACGGCGGCGACCATCGGGTCGTTGCCGCCCATCAGGCCGGTGCCGCGCACCCAACCGATACGCGGGTGGGCAATCGACACGCGCGAACCCCAGATCGGCTCGGCGGCCCAGCGTGTCGCGATCGCGTCGAAGGAGGCCTTGGCCTCGGCGTAGGCGCCGTCACCACCGAAGATGCCTCGGTTCGGGGAACCGGGCAGCACGACGTGCAGGCGGTGGTCGGCGTGCGTGTCGGAGCCGATCGCGCACAGGCCAGCGATGGAACGCTCGACGCTCCACAGCAGCAGGCGCAGCTGGTTCTCCGACGCCGGGCCCGCGTCGGCCAGCGTGCCGGAGACACGCGGGGCCGCGAAGGGATAGAACAGCGTCGGGACCAGGGCTTCCTTGGTCACCTTCACGTCGGCGCCCACGGACTTGGTCTGCTCGGTGCCGATCCACTCCACGAGCGCGTCCACGTCGCGGTAGGAGGCCAGGTTCGCGGGAACCAGCCACAGCTTCGCGCCGCCCGCGGCGTGCGTGCGGTAGAGCTCCTTGGCGAAGGCAAGGCGCGAGGCGGAAATCGACGAGGAGGTCGCAATGACGGTTGCGCCACCGGCGAGCAGACCGCCCACGACCGCGCCGCCGATGGAGGCGGGGGTCATGCCGGTGACCACGGCGACGTCACCGGCGTAGGGCAGCTCCTCAGAGGAGGACAAAGCGTCGGCCGCGATCTGGTCGAGGCGAGCGGCGCGATCGGCGTCGCCCTCGGCGCGCAGGCGGTTCGCCCAGTACGAGGCCTGCTCAGCCACAGCGCGGCCGGTTCCCACGAAGGACGCGCCCTCGGCGAGGGTACCTTCGGCCACGAAGCGGGCAACGTCCTCACGGGCGGAGGCCCAGCGATCGTCCAGTAGGACGGCGCGCGCGGCGTTGAAGCGAGGCTCGACCAGGTCGACCCAGCCCGACCCCAGCTCGGCGGCGACAGCGTCGATGACGCGTGCGTCGTCGGAGGAGTCCTCGCCCGTGGGGGCGGGGGCGTTCAGGCCCAGTTCGGACAGGATCGTGCGAGCGGCCTTGGCCAGGACGCCGTCTTCGCCCGTCACGGACGCGGCGTAGGCGTCTAGGGCGGCGGAGTCGACCACGCCGCCGCCGGCGGAACCGCCGGCGCTCGGCAGGGAGACGGCGATGCCTTCGCGGGCCGCGACGGACGCGACGGCCGCGTCGATGAGGGCATCGACGCCGGCGGCGTTCGTCGGGGCGTCCAGCGGCAGGGTCGCCAGGTCACCGTCGCGGGTCGAGGCGCCCTCACGGGTGCCCAGGACGATCTCGGCGGTCACGTGCTGGGCCCAGCCGGCGCCCAGCTGCCACGTGCCCGTGACCCGCTCGGAGATACGGCCAGCCTTGACGCCGGCGGCGCCGAACAGCTTGCGCGTGCGCTCCTTAACGGCCTCGGCCAGGACCGGGCCGAAGGGCTTGTAGCCCTTAGCGGTCTTGTCGACCGTGGCGGACAGCGTGGCCACGTCGGCCTCGCCGGCGCCGTCGATGGAGTTCAGGCCCAGCTCGGAGGACATGTCCATGAGGAGCTGGTTGCGGCGCGAGGACACGCCGTTGGTGAGCGACTCGGTCGTGTCGCTGGCACCGACCTCGTCGAGGCGGATCTTCGCGGACAGGGCGAGCAGGGCACGAATCGCGGAGGACGCCGTGAAGGGCAGGTCCGCGACGTCGGCGCCAGAGGGGCCGCCGGTGGGCGCTGCGGGGGCCGGAGCCGGCGCAGCCTCTGCGGCGGGTGCCGGGGCGGCGGCGGGCGCGGCCTCGGGTGCCGGAGCGGTAGCCGGGGCGATCTCCTCCTCGTCCTCGTCCTCGATCACGGCGACATCGGTCGCGTAGACGCGGGGCTCGTCGCGCTGGACGTTGAAGACATCGACGCGCGAGAGCGCGAACTCGGGGGCCAGCAGGGTACGCGAGGCCAGGTTGGCCAGGGTCGGGGCGGCGCCGAGGCCCACCTCGATGACCTGATCGACACCCAGGCCGGCAACGCCGGGGGCGGCCTCTTGCGTCGAGAGCAGCACGCGCTGCGTCTCGATCCAGCGCACCGGGGAGGCGAACTGCCAGCACAGCAGCTCGATGAGCAGCGTGCGGGTCAGGACACCCGGGTTGGCCAGAGCCGCGTCCCACGCGCCGGGAGCCTCGAGCAGCTCGCGCACCGTGTCGGAGGGGACCACGTCGAGGATGGACTGGGCGAACTCGCGGGTGAGCTCGAAGGGACGCGCCACCAGGTTGGGGATGTAGCGGCCCACGAGCTTCGCGGGATCGATCTCGGCGGGAATACGCTCGTCAAGCTTCGTGCGGAAGTCCGCCACGCCGCTGCGCAGGACAGTGGAGTGGAAGGGCACGTCGATGCCGGGCACGTACATGAAGGGGCGCTTGCCGCCGCGCTCGGCGGCGCGCTTGGATGCGTCCTTCTCGAGGGCCTTCAGGCCCGCAACCGTGCCGGCGACCGCGTACTGCTGGTCGGCCAGGTTGAAGTTGACGATCTGGAGGAACTCGCCAGCCGCCTCGGCAACCGAGGCGACGTAGTCGACCACGTGAGCGTCGTCCACGCCGAACTGGTTCGGGCGCAGGGCGCCCATACGGTAGTTCGAACGGCCCTTCTCGTCGCGAGGCACGAGTGAGTGCATCGTGGAGCCGCGCTGGAAGACCAAGTCGAGGACCGTCTCGAGCGGGAAGACCTCGGCGTAGGCGGCCAGCGCGTCGTACTCGCCCAGCGAGTGGCCAGCGAAGGCCGCGCCGGGGACCAGGACGCCCTCTTCACGCAGGCGAGCAGTCTGGCCGATCGCCAGCGTCGCGAGCGCGACCTGTGTGAACTGGGTGAGGTTCAGGACGCCCTCGGGGTGACGGTAGGTCACGCCGCGCGCCACGATTTCGGTCGGGTTATCGCGCACGATCGCCAGGATGGAGAAGCCCATCGCCGAGCGGGTGTGCGCGTCCGCGCGGCGCCAGACCTCGTCCACGGCCTTGGACTTGGCGCGCTCATCCAGGCCCATGCCGGCGCTCTGAATGCCCTGGCCGGGGTAGACGTAGGCGACCTTCGGGGCGAAGGTGTAAGCCGACGCGCGAGACACGACCTGCTTGTCGATGCGGCAGGTGACCTCGAGGGACAGGCCGCCGCCGCCGACGCGCCCCACGCGCTCGACGGTGATCTCAACCTCGTCGTTCAGGTCGACGGTGCCGTACATGTAGTACGTCCAGCCGGCGATCTGAGCGCCGCCCTGATCGGCGACGACGGCCTCGGCCGCGTGCTGGGCGGTGGCCGACAGCCACATGCCGTGCACGAGAGGCGCATCCATGCCAGCGACCTTGGCGGCCGCGTAGGACGTGTGGATCGGATTGTAGTCGCCCGACACGATCGCGAAGGGCGTCATGTCGTCGGGAGCCTTGACGCTCACGCGGCGCAAGACCGAGCGGGGCGTGTCCACGACCTCGACGTGCGCGCCGCCGAAGGGAGCGGCCTCGGAGGGAGCGCGGTTGCCGGTGGCGCGGCCGCGGATCGCGAAGCGCTCCTGCGTGGAGCCGACGTGCTCGCCGTTGGCTTTCAGGTCCAAGGCGACCGTGACGATACGGCCGGAGGAGGACTCGTCGACAGCGGCCACGTGGCTGGTCACGTCGATCGTCGTGATGCCGCGCGCGAGCATCTGCTCGGGCGTGTACTCCAGCGTGATCGAGTGATCGAGGTGGACGGCGTTGAGCAGACCCTCAATGACCGGGTAGTCGTTGTGGATGGCCGACCCCAGGGCTGCGTAGATCGCGGGCCAGGCGGGGCCGAGCAGGGCGTCGGGCGCCCAGGCAGCGAGCTCGTAGGAGGCGGGCAGGGCCGCTCCCGTGGCCTCCGCGTGGTCGAAGCCCAGGGTGGGGGCCAGGGTGAAGGAGTAGTGGGCCTCGCCGAAGACGGACTTGGTCGAGGGCACCATCACAGGCAGTGCGTCCACGGTGTCGCCGGCGACGGACACGGAGGTCACGCCGGCGGTGGCCGCGAGCATCGCGTACATGTGCTGGGGCAGCTTGGCCTCGTCGATGACGGGCACCGCGCCGTCTTCGCCGGACAGGACGAGCGGGAAGATCAGCTCGCGCACCGCGTGCTTCTCGGCGCCGCGCGGGTCGTTATCCCAGGCGGTGTCCAGGTGGATGACCATGTCCACGCCGGTGTCGGTCGCCTTCAGGGAGACGCGCTCCTCGTCGAGGATGGAGGCCGGGTTGGTCATGAGGTGACCGGTCCACGAAATGAAGGGGACCTTGCGCAGCCATTCCTCGCGGGTGACGGCGGGCTTGCCGTTGCCCAGGCGCGAGGCGACGGGCGTCGCGACGGTGCCCGAGGCGGCGAGGCGCTGCGCTGCAGCGGCCTCGAAGCGGCCCAGCAGGGAGGCGACGGGCTCGTCGACGCGGTCGATGCCGGCCACGGACACCGGGCCGGGGATGATGCGGACCTGGTCGGCGGTGTAACGCTCGTCCTGTGCCTGCCACAGGCAGTCCTGGCCCCACCAGCGGATGAGGTCGTCGTCCAGGACCGGGACGAAGGGCATCGGCTTGGGGTAGGAACGGCACAGGGCCGGGAACCAGGCGGCGTCGATGGGGGTGACGTGCGTGGTCGCCGCGTTCGGGTAGGCAGCCATCAGGCGGTCGGCGGCGGCGTGGGCGTCGGCGACGTCCTCGACGGTCGGGAACAGGGTCTCAACCTCGCCGTGGTCCACGGGGGCCAGGCGCGCCTCGACGCGCTGGAGGAGGTCGTGGTAGCGGATCTGCCACGTGGGGTCGACCCACGGGTAGGACAGGTCGGCGAAGCGGCGCACCCAGGCCTCGTAGGTCATCTCTTCGAGATCGCCGAAGTAGGGCTTGGCCGTGTGGGAGAGGATCTCGACGATCTCGTCCTTGCGGGCGCGCACCTGGGCGCCGTCGGAGCCGATCTCGGCGATGATGCGCGCGGCGGCGGCCGCCGCGTTAGAAACCTCGTGCATGTCGGCGCGCAGGTGGGACAGGCCCGACGTCATGCCGCCACGTGTGACGCCTTCGCCGACCCAGCCGCCGAAATCGTCGTTGTCGGGCACGCCCGGGGTAGCGACGAGGAGCTCCTTGACGGCCTTGGTGGTGTGCGCTTCCTTCGTGGTCATCGCGGCGGTACCCACGAGGACACCGTCCACGGGCATGGGCGGGCGGCCGTAGCGGGCCGACCAGTCGCCGGTCAGGAAGTCGGCGGCGCGCTCGGGGGTACCGATGCCGCCGCCCACGGTCAGGACGATGTTGGACTGGGCGCGCAGCTGCGCGTAGTGGCCAGCAGCAGGTCGGACAGGTCCTCCCAGGAGTGGTGGCCGCCGGAGTGGCCGTCCTCGACCTGGACAATGACCTTGATCGGGTCGGCCTCGCGGGCGATCGCGATCACCTTGCGGATCTGGTCGACCGTGCCGGGCTTGAAGGCCACGTAAGGGAAGCCGTCGGCGCGCAGCTGTTCAATGAGGGCCAGTGCCTCGTCCTGCTCCGGGATGCCGGCGGAGACGACGACGCCATCGATGGGGGCGCCGGACGCGCGCGAACGCGACACGATGCGGGCCTGGCCGAACTGAAGGTTCCACAGGTAGCGGTCCAGGAACATGGAGTTGAACTCGGCAGTGTGGCCGGGGCGCAGCTGGGCGCGCAGGCCCGCCAGGTTCTCGTTGTAGACCTCTTCGGTGACCTGGCCGCCGCCCGCCATCTCAGCCCAGAAGCCGGCGTTCGCGGCTGCGGCAACGATCTCGGGGTCCACGGTCGTGGGGGTCATGCCGGCCAGCAGAACGGGGGAGCGGCCGGTCAGACGCGAGAAAGCGGTGTCCACGACGGTCTTGCCGTCAGGCAGGGTCACGAGGCCGGGGCGCAGGTGCGACCAATCGGTGCCGGGCTCGGGGGCCCAGCCGGGGGTCGCAGCCTTGTCGCGATCCGCAGCGGTTCCGGCGGCCACGACACCAACGCCGGTGCCCTCCACGAGGGCGCGGGTCATGCGCACCGTGGTCGCGCCCGGGCCCATGTCGACGATCCAGGCGGCACCCGAATCGGCGGCGGCGCGGATCTGCGCCGGCCAATCAACGGGGGTCGTCAGGACGGCGGCGGCCAGGCGGTGAGCCAGCTCGGCGTCAATGCCGCACTCGGCGGCCCACTCGTCCACGAGGGCGAGGGCGTCGGCGAGCATGGGGGGAGTGGAAGGGAACGTAGACCGGCAGGTACTCGCACACGGGGGTCAGCGGGCGACCGCCGCGCTCGTGCTCGTCGTGCGCGGCCTTGTCCTGGGTGGCGGCGCGCTCGATGGCTGCCACCAGAGATGCCAGGTCGTTCGGGGCGCCCGACACGACGTGCGTGTCCGTGTCGTTACGCAGAGCGATCGACAGCGGATGGGACGTCGAGGGCAGGGACTCCACGATGCGGGTCAGCAGCGCGTCGGACACGCCGCGCACCGACACCATGTAGGTCGCGTCCCCGGCGTGCGGGGCGCGCGCACGGCGCGTCACGCGGGCGGCGGCCGCACCGATCAGGCGAGCGATCGCGAACACGGTCGCAGCCCGGGCCTCGTCCCCGTTGATCCAGGCGCGAGCGATTTCCACGCCGAGAACACCCTGCGAGTGGCCCTCGAACGCGGTGGGCTGGTTCGCCACGATATTGAGGCCCGCGCGCGTCAGTCGATGAGCGCGCCCAGCTGGGCGGCCACGATACCCGGAACCGACAGCGCAGCCTCATCCGGACCAGCAACCTCGCGGGTCACGGCCACCTCACCGTCGGGGGCGGGCAGGGCGAAGGGAAGAACCGACACGGACTGAGTGGCCAGCGAGCGGCGCACGGGGGAGAGCACCTTGTCCGATGCCTCGATGACCCCCGCGACGATCGCGGAAATCTCGGGGTCGTGGGCAATCTCGTCGAGCGCAGAGCGCCACGGGGTCGCCTGACCGGCGAAGGTCAGCGCGTAGGGGGTCTCATTCAGAGAGGACACAAACGACATGTTCATTCTTTCAATCGGGGACAATACTTCTCAAACGACACCGGTCACAGGGGACCGTTGTCGTGACGCTTCACATGGGGGGCGCGCTGGTCCTTCGTGGCCAGCAGATGCAGGGAATCGATGATGGTCTGGCGAGTGTCGGCCGGGGCGATGATGCCGTCGAGCTGACCCGAGGCCACGGACACCTCCGGGTTAACCGTCTCGTCCTCATAACGGGCCACAAGCTCAGCCTTCGTCTCCTCGAAGGTCCCGTTCTCGCGGGCCGCCGCCAACTCGCGGCGATACATGATCGAGGCCGCACCCTCAGCGCCCATGACCGCGATCTGGGCGTCCGGCCACGCGAACGCCAGATCCGCGCCAATCGACTTCGACCCCATCACGATGTAGGCACCACCGTAGGCCTTGCGCAGAATCACGGTTACCATCGGGACGGTCGCGTTCGCGTAGGCAACAATCACCTTCGCGCCGCGACGGATGATGCCCGCCTGCTCCTGCTCGGTACCCGGGCGATAGCCGGGAACATCCACCAAGGTCACGACCGGCAGGCCAAATGCATCGCAGAAACGCACGAAACGCGCCGCCTTCTCCGACGCATCCACGTCCAGCGTGCCCGCGTCGCTCATCGGCTGATTCGCCACGATGCCCACCGACTGGCCATCCACGCACGCAAAACCGATCGTCACGTTGGGAGCAAAGAGATCCTGAATCTCCACGTACTCGCCGTGATCGACCAGCGCGCGCACGACGTCGCGCACATCGTAGGGCTGACGAACCGACGTCGGTACCAGGTCTGCGACCGCGCGGGCAGCCGCCTCATCCTCGGGGTTGGTAACGTATTCGTACTTCGGGGGCGCGACCTCGCACGAAGACGGCAGGTAATCCAGGAGCGAACGCACGTAGTCGATCGCCTCGTCTTCCGAGTCCGCCATGTGGTGGGCGACGCCGGACTGGAAGTTGTGGATCGCAGCGCCGCCGAGCTGATCGAGCGTGACCTTCTCACCCGTCGTCGCGGCCACAACGTCCGGGCCGGTGACGAACATGTGCGAGTTCTCGCGCGTCATGACGATGAAGTCGGTCAGGGCCGGCTGATAGACGGCACCGCCCGCGCAGGGGCCCAGGATGATCGAAATCTGGGGCACCAGGCCCGAGGCTTCGCACGTCTTCTTGAAGATGCGACCGTACTGGGCCAGGGCGACGACACCCTCCTGGATGCGGGCACCACCCGAATCCTGTATGCCGACGATTGGGATGCGCATGCGAATACCCATGTCGATGAGGTCCACAATCTTGTCGCCCTCAACCTTGCCCAGGGTCCCGCCCAGCACCGAGAAGTCCTGCGCGTAGGCGGCGACCATGCGCCCCTGCACGCGGCCGTACCCGGCGGCCACGGCCGAACCCACGCGACCGGCGCGCACCGACCCGCCGATGAACTGGCCGACCTCGTGCCACACGCCGTCGTCAAAGAACAGGGCGAGGCGCTCGCGCGCGGTGAGCTTCTGTTTGGCGTGCTGGCGCTGGGCGGCCTTCTCCTCGGCCGCCTGGGCGATCGCTTCCTGGGCCTGAATGAACCCTTCGCGCGTGAACCGGTTGGGGGTGGTCATTGCGCCTCCTTGTCAGTGGCGATGTGTGCGATGCGAGTTCCGGCCGTGACGGTGTCGCCCTGCTTGATGGACAGGGAGGTGACGGTGCCCGAGCGGGGAGCCAGCAGCGGCTTTTCCATCTTCATGGCCTCGAGGACGGCCACGAGTTGGCCTTCCTCCACCTGGTCGCCCTCGGACACGGCCAGGGCGACGACGATGGCCTGCATGGGCGCGACGATGTCGCCGGGGGCGCCCTGGTGGGGCCCGGCCTGGTGCGTGGAGGTCGCGGAGCGCCGCGGGGTCGAGCGCAGCGGCTGCGGCGGGCGGGGAGCGGGGGCCGAAGGGGCGTTGAACATGCCGGCGGGCAGGGTCAGGGAGACGCGGCGGCCGTCGAGCTCGATGATGTAGGTCTGGCGGGGCAGGTCCGCGGTGGACGAGGCCTCGGCGGGGGTCGCCAGATCCGAGTAGTCGTGCTGGGGCATGAACGTGGTCTCGAACCAGCGGGTGGAGACGTTGAAGCCGCCGACGCCGCAGAAGTCGGGATCGTTGATGATGTCCTGGTAGACGGGGACGGGCGTGGCGACGCCCTGGACGGAGAATTCGGCCAGCGCGCGGCGGGAACGGGCCAGGGCTTGCTCGCGGTCGGCGCCCGTGACGATGACCTTGGCGATCATGGAGTCGAAGGCGGTCTGGACGGAGTCGCCCTGGTCGATGCCGAGTTCGAGGCGGATGCCGGGGCCGAGCGGCCAGTGCACCTCGTCGAGGCGGCCCGCGGTGGGGGTCAGGTCCTTGGAGGGGTCTTCGGAGGTGATGCGGAACTCGAAGGAGTGGCCGCGCGGCTCGGGGGGAGTGGTGAGTGCCAGGCCCTGGGCGATGCGGATCTGCTCGCGCACCAGGTCGATGCCGGTGACCTCTTCGGAGACGGGGTGCTCGACCTGGAGGCGCGGGTTGACTTCGAGGAACCAGATGTTGCCGTCCGGTTCGAGCAGGAATTCGACGGTGCCGACGCCAACGTAGTCGACGTGCTCGAAGAGCGCGCGGGAGGCTTCGACAAGCTTGTCGTGGGCGCCGTCGGGCAGGAAGGGCGCGGGGGCTTCTTCCACGAGCTTCTGGTTGCGGCGCTGGACCGAGCAGTCGCGCGTGGAGATGACGTGGAAGTTACCCAGCGAGTCGCGTGCGGACTGGGTTTCGACGTGGCGGGCGACCTCGACGAAGCGCTCGACGAAGTGGGCGCCGAGGTCGGCGGCGTCGGTGTGGCGCGCGAAGAACAGGTCCAGGTCGGCTGCCGTGCGGATGATGCTGATGCCGCGTCCGCCGCCGCCGTCGGCGCGCTTGAGCACCACGGGGTAACCGGCGGAGGCGATGAAGGCCTCGACCTCGTCGCGCGAGGTCACGGGCTCGGAGACGCCGGGTACGGGGGCGACGCCGCACGCCTGGGCGATGCGGCGGGCGTTGATCTTATCGCCCAGGGCGTCGATGACGGAGGAGGAGGGGCCGAGCCACGCGATGCCGGCGTCCTCGACGGCGCGCGCAAATTCGGAGTTTTCGGACAGGAAGCCGTATCCGGGGTGGATGGCGTCGGCTCCCGTTTCGAGGGCGATGGCCAGGATCTTGTCGCCGTTGAGGTAGGTGGACGCGGCGTCGTCTCCGCCCAGGGAGAGCGCCTCGTCGGCTTCGCGCGTGTGGGGCGCGGCCATGTCTTGGTCGGCGTAGACGGCGATCGTGGCGATACCCATGTCGGTGGCGGTACGGCACACGCGCAGGGCGATTTCGCCGCGGTTGGCGACGAGGATTCGGTTAATTGTTCGCACGCTTCTCCTTGGTGTCGTGAACGGGGGTCAGGGGGGTGCCGGTCGTCAGGACGTCTCCGGCGTCGATCTGGTGGGTGCACCCGTCGTCGGTGCGCAGCAGCAGCGCTCCGCTGGGGGCGAGTCCGGTTGCGAGTCCTTCGAGCGCTGGAGTTCCGTGCGCGTCGGTGGGGCTGGCGAGAACGATGCGGGTGCCGATGAGGGGCAGGGCGGCCTCGGCCTCGGCGTGAAGGCCGCTGGAGGCGGCGTCGCCGTGGGCGATGAGGGCGCGGATGCGCGCGTCGAGCCCGGCCAGGATCGCGGCGAGGAGCTGGTGGGAGACTCCGGTGGGGTCCTCGCCGGCGAGGGTGTCGCCTTGCGCGAACAGGGAGGTGGCGTGGGCGGTGGGCAGGGTCCCGGCTGGTTGGGCGATGTTGATGCCGTAGCCGAGGATGACGCAGGTCGTGAAGGGGGACGAGGCAGGGGCGAGTTGGGCGAGCATGCCGCAGATTTTGCGTTGACCGTCCACGAGGACGTCGTTGGGCCACTTGAGGGTGATCGCGTGGCCGAGGGGTGTCAGCCGCTCGGAGAGGGCGTCGCGCACGGCCAGCGCGCAGGCATGAAGGAGCCATCCCAGCGCCTCGGTGGGCAGGGATGCGGGCAGGGAGACGATCGTGGAGGCGAGGAGGGCCTGTCCGGGTGGGGTGACCCACGAGCGTCCGAGTCGCCCGCGTCCCGCGCTTTGACTATCGGCGATGACGGTCGTCAGGTGGGGGGTGGGCGTGGCGGTGTCCGCGAGGAGGAGGGAGGCCACGTCGAGCGTCGAGGAGGCACTGGGAACGTGATAGACGGGGGCGTGCGCCGTGTCGATGGAGATGCGCGTGGGGGCTCTCATGTGCTCTCCTTCCCGTGGGTGGCCGTGTTTGACAGAGGCGCACATGCGCCCCGGTACTTAAAAGTTTGTCTTAAAAGTCGGCGACATGCACGTATTTCTTAAAAAATTGCAATAGTTTTTGACAAATCACTACGGAGGCGTAACCAAGCGCGATGCGCAGCACTGCGCGGAAGGTGCGAAACCCGCGCAATTTGGCCCTGAGATGAGGATCACCGACGCCTGCCTCGCCCCGGGCTATGACCCCGCGCGCACTGGGTCGCTACGATAGGGGGGAACCCGCGCGCGCGTGCGCGCCCCGAACCACCCGAACGGAGTAACGTGGCGGAGTTTATTTATCAGATGATCAAGGCTCGCAAGGCCATCGGCGACAAGGTCATCCTCGACGATGTCACCATGGCCTTCTTTCCGGGCGCCAAGATCGGCATGGTCGGCCCCAACGGTGCCGGCAAGTCCTCGATCCTGAAGATCATGGCCGGCCTGGACGAGCCCAGTAACGGTGAAGCTCGCCTGACCCCCGGATACTCGGTCGGTATCCTCATGCAGGAGCCTGTCCTGGACGAGACGAAGACCGTCATCGAAAACGTGCGCCTGGGCGCGGCCGACATCTTCGCCAAGCTTGCCCGCTTCAATGAGATCTCCGAAGAGATGGCCAACCCGGACGCCGACTTCGATGCCCTCATGGACGAGATGGGTAAGCTGCAGACGCAGATCGATGCGGCCAATGCGTGGGACATCGACTCTCAGCTCGATCAGGCGATGGACGCGCTGCGTTGTCCGCCGCCGGATCAGCCTGTCTCCGTCCTGTCGGGTGGTGAGCGCCGCCGCGTCGCGCTGTGCAAGCTCCTCATCGAGGCGCCCGACCTGCTGCTCCTCGACGAGCCGACCAACCACCTGGACGCCGAGTCTGTCCTCTGGCTGGAGAAGCACCTCGCGTCCTACCCGGGCGCGGTCATCGCCGTTACCCACGACCGTTACTTCCTCGACCACGTCGCCGGCTGGATCGCCGAGGTCGACCGCGGTCACCTCTACCCCTACGAGGGCAACTACTCGACTTACCTGGAGACCAAGGAGAAGCGTCTGCAGTTCAGGGGCAGAAGGATGCCAAGCTGGCCAAGCGCCTGAAGGAAGAGCTCGAGTGGGTCCGCTCGAATGCCAAGGGTCGCCAGGCCAAGTCGAAGGCTCGTCTGGCCCGCTACGAGGAAATGGCCGCCGAGGCTGAGCGCACTCGCAAGCTCGACTTCGAGGAAATCCAGATCCCGCCGGGCCCGCGCCTGGGCAACGTGGTCATCGAGGCCAAAGGATCTCCAGAAGGGCTTTGGCGATCGCTCGCTCATCTCCGGCCTGTCCTTCTCTCTGCCGCGCAACGGCATTGTGGGCGTCATCGGCCCCAACGGCGTCGGCAAGACCACGCTGTTTAAGACGATCGTCGGCCTGGAGCCCCTCGACGGTGGTGAGCTGACGATCGGCGAGACCGTCAAGATTAGCTATGTCGACCAGACTCGCGCCGGCATCGACCCCGACAAGACCCTGTGGCAGGTTGTCTCCGACGGCCTCGACTTCATTCAGGTCGGCAACGTCGAGATGCCCTCTCGCGCCTACGTCTCGGCGTTCGGCTTCAAGGGCCCGGACCAGCAAAAGCCTGCGGGCGTCCTCTCCGGTGGTGAGCGTAACCGCCTGAACCTGGCCCTGACCCTCAAGCAGGGCGGCAACCTCCTCCTGCTGGACGAGCCGACCAACGACCTGGACGTCGAAACCCTCGGCTCGCTGGAGAACGCCCTCCTGGCTTTCCCCGGTTGCGCCGTCGTTGTCACGCACGACCGTTGGTTCCTGGATCGCGTCGCCACCCACATCCTCGCGTGGGAGGGGACCGAGGAGCATCCCGACAAGTGGTACTGGTTCGAGGGCAACTTCGAGGCCTACGAAAAGAACAAGGTGGAGCGCCTCGGTGAGGCCGCCGCCAATCCGCACCGCGTGACGCACCGCAAGCTGACGCGCGACTGACACTTGTCGCCGGGGCGGGGGGAGGGTTGTATGGCCTTCCCCCGCTCGTCGTTGTCGCGGCCTCGGTGGCGTGCTCGTTTGTCGTCGGGCGGCTGCTCCGGCGTCATTTTCAAGGAGGCTTGACAGTATCAATAGTCGGTGCTGCGTGTCATCGAAACGAGCACTCTCCAGGGGGTATGGTCGGCTTGACAAGCCGCGTGCCCATGTTGCGGACCCCACTTGCCTTTTGCGCAGGTCACATCTACTATGTGACTCGAATCGCAAAATATCGACAGCGTGAAAGGGGCTCCGATGGCGATCGAACAGACGCTTATCGACGCGCTGGGTGGACACCTCAATATCGTTGAGGTCGAACCTTGCACAATGCGTATCCGTGTTCAAGTCAAGACTCAGCGGGCGGTCGACGAAGCTGCACTGCGCGTCGACGGCGTGTTGGCCGTCGTGCGTTCGGGTGATGTTGTTCAGATCGTGTGCGGGGCAAACTCCGACGATATTGCGACCGCGATGATCGCGTCGATTCAATCCGTGGCCCATGACACGCCTGTGGAGGCTCTGTCACAGCGGGCCCACGCATAATATTAAGATGTTCCCAGCCCACAACGTAGAGAGCTAGTTTCCGTGGATATCCATTCTCCCGCATCAGACAATATTGACCAGCTGCGCCGTATCGCCGATGCTAACGGCATCGCGACCGGCTTTTGGGACTGGTATGGGAATTGGGTGGGCGTCGGCGCCCCAACCCTTCTCAAGGTTCTCGGCGCCCTCGGCCTTCCCCTCAACGAATCGTCCACGGTGGGAGACGTCGACCATGCGATGCAACTGACCGAGGAGCGCGAGTGGCGTCGGACCTTGCCTCCGACGATCGTCGCCCGCGAGGGCGGCGGCTACCTCTTCCCCGTGCACGTGCCCGACGGCTCGTGGGTCAACGTGCAGTGGGTTCTCGAAGATGGGCGCAAGGGGCAGTGCGAGCAGATTGATCGCTACGTGCCCCCGCGCATGATTGACGGTGAGCTCGTGGGTCGCGCGACCTTCGATGTCCCTCACTGGCTGCCGCTGGGATGGCACCGCCTCATCGCCACCGTCGAAGGTGGGCGCGTCGAATCTGCGACCCTCATCATCGTGCCGAATGCGCTCTCTTTGCCCATTCTGGAGTCCTCCCGCCGCGCGTGGGGCGTCAATGCCCAGCTCTACTCGACGCGCTCGGCATCCTCCTGGGGTATCGGCGATGCGACAGACCTGGCCGATCTGGCCGCCGTCTGCGCGGACAAGGGCGCGGACTTCCTGCTCATCAATCCGGTGCACGCCTCGCAGCCCGTTTCTCCGCTGGAGACGTCCCCGTACCTGCCGGTGTCGCGGCGGTGGCTCAACCAGATCTACGTTCGCCCCGAGTCCATCGAGGAATACGCGGCGCTGCCGCAGTCCGCGCGCGAGACCATCGAGCAGCTGCGCGAGGAGACGCGCCAGTTCGCAAGCCGCGAGGATCTCATCGACCGTGATCGTGCGTGGGAGGCCAAGCGCAAGGCGCTTGAGATCATCTTCGCCGTGCCGCGCTCTTACCACCGCCAGTCCCAGTTCGATCATTTCGTCGAAGACGGCGGAACCGAGCTGTCGAACTATGCGCTGTGGTGTGCTCTCGTGGAGCGCGAGGGGACGATCGAGCTGCCCGAGGATCTTGAGCGTTCGTCCTCGCCGCGCGTCGAACTTGAGCGCCTCGAATTGGCTGACCGCGTGAACTTCTACGAGTGGTGCCAGTGGATCGCCTCTGAGCAGCTCGCTCACGCCCAGCAGGTGGCGCGTGAGGTCGGCATGGAGATCGGCATCATGGCCGACCTGGCCGTGGGCGTGCACGGTCATGGCTCCGAGAAGTGGAGCCGTCCCGAGCTCTTCGCCACGGGCATGACCGTGGGCGCCCCGCCGGACGTCTACTCCCAGCAGGGTCAGAACTGGTCCCAGCCGCCGTGGTCGCCGCGTTCCCTCGCGGAGAGTGGCTACACGCCGCTGCGCGACATGGTTCGTGCCGCCCTGGCCAACGCGGGTGCCGTGCGTATCGACCACATCCTGGGCATGTTCCGCCTGTGGTGGATCCCGGAGGGCCGCGCCGCCACCGAGGGCACCTACGTGTACTACGACCACGAGGCCATGATGGGCGTCATCCTGCTCGAGGCTCAGCGTGCCGGTGCGGTCGTCATCGGCGAGGATCTGGGCGTCGTCGAGCCGTGGGTGCGCGATTACCTGCGTGATCGCGGCGTTCTGGGCACCTCGGTCGTGTGGTTCGAGAAGGACGGCGGCGGCTGGCCGCTGCGTCCCGAGCATTACCGCGAACGCGCGCTGGCTGCGGTCAATATCCACGACCTGCCTCCGACCCTCGGCTACATCCGCGGCATCCAGACGACGCTGCGCAGCGAGCTCGGCCTGCTGACCGACGATATCGAGACCGTGCGCGCGGGCGACCGCCTGGAGCTGGAGCGGGTTGCGGCGCGCCTGCACGAGTATGGGTGCGTCGACGGCGCGGAGCCGTCCGAACGTGAGATGGTTGAGGGCCTGTACCGCTACGTCGGGAAGGTTCCTTCCAAGCTCGTTGTCGCTTCGCTGGTCGACGCGGTGGGTGACGTGCGCCCGCAGAACATGCCCGGTACCGGAGCGGACCAGTACCCCAACTGGTGCGTGCCCCTGTGCGACTCTGACGGCGAGGAGGTCTTCATTGAGGACCTGCCCAGCAACGAGCGCCTCACCTCGCTTTTTGCCCTGCTGACCGGATCGGTGCGCTGACACTGACCTCGGGACATCAAGCAGTAACCCCGCAGCCCTCAGTGAACTGCGCCCCGAAACTTGGACGCGTTTAATGGTAGCCGTTATGCGGCTTCCTGTAGGGCCTGATCCCGGTATTCTGCCGGGGTCAGGCCCTTGAGCTTTACTTGGCGTCGTGTTGTGTTCCAGTAGGTGATGTAGGCGTTGAGGTCGGCTTTGAAGCTCTCGAAGGTTTGCCAGTCTTGGCCGCGGAAGAATTCGTCCTTGAGGTGCCCGAAGACCTGTTCGGTGGCGCCGTTGTCGATGCAGTTGCCTTTGCGTGACATGCTCTGGATGAAACCGTTATCGGCGAGCGTTCTGATGTAGTTCTCGTGTTGGTACTGCCATCCCATGTCCGAGTGCAAGATCGGTTCGGCCCCTGCGGGCTTGGCGTCCATGAGTATCTGGAGCATCTCTTGTTGTTGGGCGAGGTTGGGGTGCATGGAGATGGAGTGGGCGACGATCTCTTTGCTGGCGAAGTCGTAGACCGGAGCGAGGTAGGCCTTACCGAAGGAGAGCTTGAACTCGGTGACGTCGGTACCCAGTTTCTGCCAGGGGCCATTGGCTGTGAAGTCGCGGCCGATGATGTTTGCGAAGCTTTGCCCCACGTCCCCCTTGTAGGAGTTGTACCTGTGGTACTTCGTCTCGCGGCGTATGCCGCAGCGCAGCCCCATCTCGCGCATCATCTTCAGGACCGTCTTGTCGGCGATGCGTGCTCCTTCTTCGGCGCGCAGGCACATGGCTATCTGCCTGTGACCGCACCCGTTGGGGGTTCGCGAAAAGATCTGGGCGACCTTGGGCCGCAGATACGCCCTGGTCGCGCCCTTGGGGTGAGCCAGCGCGTAGTAGTAGCTCGACCTGGCAAGGCCAGCGGCCTCGAGGAGATCACCCACCGCGTGTCCATGCCCTGAAAGCTCGGCGACCGCTAGGGCTTTGTCCCGGTTTGGGAGCGCCTCTGCGCCTTCAGGGCAATCGATTTTTTTTTAGGTACGCTACCTGTGCCTCGAGCTTGCGTACGCGCTCGGCGAGTTCCTCCTCACGCGTTGGTGGCACTGCCCGTACTGATCCCTTTGGCCTGCCCTTGGGCTTGGGCTTGAGGGCCTGTGCGCCGCCCTCGCGGTACAGCCTGCACCAATTCTTCAGCGGTGTCGCGCTCGCAATACCGAAGCGCACCATCGCCTCAGGTTTACTCATCCCGCCATCAACCACGGCGCTCGCTGCGGCGACCTTGGTCTCATAGTCGTATCTGGTCCGCTTTACTTCCATGGCAAGAAAACCGTCCCTCCCGATCACGCGGTACGTCTTCTGCCAGTGTCGCACGGCCTCAGCAGGCACACCAAGCCTCTTGGCGGTCAAACGATAGCCAAATCCCCTCTCGAACATCTCCACCGCTTGCTCCCGAAGCAAACGATCATGCCTCACACGTACATCCGCAGGCACGAAAAGCCTCCCATTCCTTGGACTTCAATTTCGATGTCCAAGAAACGGGAGGCAGTTCACAGAGGCTGCGGGGTTACTCGTTTGTCGTGTGTCGTGGGCTGCCTCGCGTGCCGCGTCCCCTTAGGCAGGATCCTCGATGGAGAAAATCGGGTCGAGGATGGAGACCTGGCTGCCTCGCACGTGCGACGTTGCCGCGAGACCGGGTGGGCTCACGACGATGATAGGGACGCAGGGGGAAAGAGTCGCGTCGCGAACCGGGGCGAGATCCCAGTGGATGAGCGGGTCGCCGGTCGCCACGACATCGCCCTCCTCGAGCAGGAGGGCGAAGCCCTTGCCGTTCAGGCTCACCGTGTCGATGCCCAGGTGGACGAGGATCGAGACGCCGCGTGTGGAGGTCACGATGGCCGCGTGCGGCTTGAGCTTCGTGACGACGCCGTTGATGGGGGAATGCACGGTGACGCAGTCCTCGGCGGCGGTAGGCACAAGGGCGCAGCCGTCACCGACGACGCCGCTGGCGAAGACTGGATCGGGTACTTCGCTCAGTGGTACGACGTGCGCGGAGAAGGGCGCTCGGACCGAGAGCGTCACCGACTGGCGAGCATCTCGTCGACGAGGTCCTCGGAGTCGGGGCCCATGACGACCTGGACCGCGTCTGCGACGATGACGACGTCGAAGGCGCCGGCGGCGCGCAGCTTGGCCTCGTCGATGAGGTCGGTGTTCGCCGCGTCCAGGCGAATGCGCGTGATGCATGCTTCCAGGTTGGAGATGTTGTCCCAACCGCCCAGGGCCTCGACGATGGTCGTTGCGGTGCTCATGGTGTCCTCCTTGGCGTATGCGGTTTGCCTCACACTTATGGTATCGCGCTCGGGCGGGTGGGTGTGCGGATAATTCCCGGACGCGCGTCACATTATGAGACGTCGGCGGCGCTCGTCCCTCGAATACGAGCCGCAGGGGTGAAGCCCATGGCGATGCCCGCCGCGATTGAGATCGCTGTGAAGATATACATGGTTGCCTCGACGCCTGACCATGACGCGACGACACCCGATGCGAGGGAGCCGAGCGGCATGACGCCCCAGACTGCGAAGCGGAAGATCGCGTTCATGCGCCCAAGCATGTCGGGCGGGCAGATTTCCTGACGCAGGCTCATCTGGGTGACGTTGTAGATGGTGATGAAATACGACGAGAGGACGCCGGAGCAAGCGATGACCCATGCGGCGGCGCCCGGGACGTGGACGGATGCGGGTTGGGCAAGGAGGACCGAGACGCCGATGATGTTCGTTGCGACGATGCAGCGTCCGATTCCAAAGGCGCGTGATCCACGCCGGTCTCGTGAGCGCCCCGAAGATTCCGCCGAGCGCGCCCGCGCTCAGCAAAAGCCCCAGCTGCGTGGCGCTCATGCCGAGGGTTCGCAGGACCAGGATGGGCAGGAGAACCTGTATTCCCGCTGCGGCGAACGCTGCGCACGCAATGCAGGAAAACAGGGGAAAGAGGAGGCGTTGCCCGCGAACGAAAGAGAGCCCCTCAACAATCTGAGAACGAAGCGACGCCTCGGAGTGAGCGGGGCGTGGCTCTGGGGTGCGGATGCGCCAGATCGCCCAGGTCGAGCACACGTAAGTCGATGCCGTCAGCAGGTATGCCAGGGGAGGGGCGACCACCCCGAGGAGCCATCCACCCACGCCCGGTCCGCCCGCGCGTCCCACCTGGTAGGAGGCCTCGAGGCGCCCGTTCGCCGCTCCGATGTAGCGTTTCGAGGCGATCATTGGCACGTAGGACTGATAGGCCACGTCGAAGAAAACGGTGCACAGGCCGAGGATGGCGGCGACGATCATCAGGTGGGCGAGGGTCAGGGTAGTGACGGCGTAGGCGATCGGGACGGAGACAAGCGCCCCGATGCGCGCGAGGTTCGCTGCGATCATGACGTCGCGCTTGCGCCAACCGTCCACCCACGCGCCTGCGGGGAGCCCGACGAGGAGGAACGCCAGCGTCTGCAAACCGGACAGGACGCCGATCTGCGTCTCGCTCGCATGGAGGACGCTAATTGCGATCGCCGATGTCGCCAGAGTTCCGACCTGGAAGCCCACCTGCGCGGCGGTTTGCCCCGCCCACAGGTGCATGAAAGCGGAGTTGCGGGTCAGGGGATGGTGCAGCCAGCGCTGCAACGATCCGATCACCGCTTATCGCCGAGGCTGGAGCCCCTCGTGTGGTCATGCCCAGTCAGGCCCGCCGCGGCCAGTGCCCACGCAAGGCCGTCCTCGCAGACACCGGGGGCGACGATGTCGGCGACCGCAACCAGGTCTTCGCACCCGCCGCCGATGCTGATGCCGACCGCGGCGCATGCCACGGCCTCGACGTCGTTATTGGAGTCGCCGATCGCCACGGTGTCAGACAGCGGAATACCGATGTGCTTGCAGACGGCCTGGATACCCACCGCCTTGGACAGTCGGGTCGGGAGGATCTCGAAGGGAACATACCCGGCCGCTCCCACGGAGCCGATGATCGCGCGATAGCCGTCCGGCAGCGCCTCCGTCACTGCCTCCATCGACGCATTGTTGGGCGGCACGTAGGCCGTCACCTTCGTGAACGCCCCGGCGTGGATATCCACGATGAAGGGAGTGATCGAGCGGGCGTACTCGATCCAGTCCTCGGGGTGTGTGCCCGCCCGTGGCACAAAGAAGTCGAGGTACCCCTCGGAGGGCCCCATCTGGTCCGGGCCCTGCCACACGTAAAAGGCATCCAGCTCCTCCCACAGGGCGGTGAGGATTCGAACGTGCTCAGCGGGCATACGCTCGTCCAGCAGGACGGTATCTCCCACCGCCGCGTATCCTCCGGCCCCGCCGACCACCCCCTCGAAGCCCAGGTCGATGAAGCGAGGGTAGATCTCGGGCACGGACCGTCCCGTGCACACGAACAGGCGGTGACCACCCTCCCGCACCCCACTCAGCGCTCGAACCGCCGAATCGGGGACACGCTGACGTGAATCGCACAGCGTCCCGTCGATGTCAACGAAGACCGCGCGGGGAGAACCGGCCTCGTTTCGAGCCTGCGCAGGAGCATCGGTGTCTCTCATATAACCATCTTATCTCAGTGACAAAAGGCCACGGACGTGCAGAACATGCCCCGCAAACGACAAATCATGCGCACGGTCGGTCCAGCGCAACGACAACGGTCCACACTGGAACCATCGACAACACCCGCGATGGAGCACGAAAGGCAGTTCACGACGATGGAACACGCAGCACTGACGGACGCTAGTGACCTCACCCTCCTGCAAGCGGCGGCGCTTCTGTCCGGTTCCAGCGCCTGGGACTCCCGTGCGATCCGGGCGGCAGGCGTTCCCTCCTTCGTGATGAGCGACGGGCCCCACGGCGTGCGCCGCCAACTCGGCGACGCCGATCACCTGGGCATCGCCGAATCCGAGAAGGCGACCTGCTTCCCGACGGCCTCCGCGCTCGCGGCCACCTGGAACCCCGAGCTCGCGCGCGACATGGGCGAGGCGCTGGGGCTGGAGGCCCGAGGCCTCGGCGTCGACGTCCTGCTCGGCCCCGGCCTCAACATCAAGCGCTCTCCCCTGTGCGGGCGTAACTTTCGAGTACTTCTCCGAAGACCCGGTTCTCTCCGGGCGCATGGCGGCCGGACTCGTCGAAGGAATCCAGTCGACGGGGACCGCCGCCTGCCCCAAGCACTTCGCCGTCAACTCCCAGGAGCTGCGCCGCATGGCGTCGGATTCCATCGTGGATGAGCGCACGATGCGCGAGATCTACCTGACTGGCTTCGAGATCGTGTGCCGAGCCGCGAAGCCGCGGGCGATCATGAGCTCCTACAACCTCGTCAACGGCACCTACGCGCACGAAAACAAGCACCTCCTGACCGATATTCTGCGCACCGAGTGGGGCTTCGACGGCATGGTCATCTCCGACTGGGGCGGTTCGAACAGCGCCGTTGAGGCGGCGCGCGCCGGCGGCAGCCTGGAGATGCCAGCCCCGGGTCTGGCGGGCGCCCGACAGATTGTCGCGGCCGTCGAGGCCGGTGAACTGGAGGCCGCCGACGTGTACGCGCGCGCCCAGGAGGTCTTGAACGTGGCGGCCGCGAGCGCCGGCCTGCCCGCGCCTACGCCCTACGACCTCGAGGAGCACCACGAGCTGGCTACGCGCATCGCCTCCGAGGCGATCACGCTCCTGCGCAACGAGGATGATCTCCTGCCTCTGAGCGCCGGCACGAGCGTTGCCCTCATCGGCGACCTTGCTGACACGCCGCGCTTCCAGGGATCGGGTTCCTCCCAGGTCAACCCCACGCGCACCGAGGCTCCGCGCGAGCTGCTCGAGGCGCAGGGAGAGGCGGCCCGAGGCCTCGTCCTGACCGGATACGCGCGCGGCTACGACCGTCATGGTGGAACGAGCGACGCCCTCATCGCCGAGGCCGTGGCCCTCGCCGCGCGCTCCGACGTGGCACTGCTATACGTGGGACTCGACGAACTCGCTGAGTCCGAGGGGCTGGACCGGCCCCACATGCGGCTTCCCGATGGGCAGGATCGACTCGTCGAGGCCGTCGTTGCCGCTAATCCGCGTACCGTCGTCGTGCTCACCGGTGGGGCCAGCGTCGAGATGCCGTGGGCCGGCTCAGTGCCCGCGCTCGTCAACGGCTACCTGACCGGTCAGGGAGGCGCAGGCGCGATGCTGGACGTCCTCACCGGTGTCGTTAACCCGTCGGGGCGCCTGGCCGAAACCTACGCGCGCTCCTACGAAGACCATCCGACGGCCGCCTGGTACCCGGCGGTCGGCCCGCTGTCCTACTACCGCGAAGGCCCCTTCGTCGGCTACCGCTACTTCACGACTGCGGGCATCGACGTGGCCTTTCCTTTCGGATTCGGCCTGTCCTACTCGAGCTTCGAATACTCCGACCTCACCGTGAATCAGGAGGGGGCGACCCTGACGGTCACCAACACCTCCGCCCGCGACGGCGCCGAGGTCGTCCAACTCTACGTGAGCGCCCCCGGCGGCGTGTTCGGCCCAGCCCGCGAGCTCAAGGGATTCACCAAGGTCGAGGTCGCAGCCGGTGAGTCGGTTCGCGTCACCATCCCCTTCGATCGCTACACCTTCCGCCACTGGGAGACCTTGCGCGGTGTGTGGGAGAGGGAGGCCGGAACCTGGTGGGTCCACGTGGGGCGCAACGTCGTCGACACGCCCCTGAGTGCCACCCTCGAGGTCTCCGGCACCACTCCCGCGCCGATCGACCCGGCCCTCGGTCACTACCTGAGCGCCGACGTCGCGAGCGTGACGAACGGCGAATTCGCGGTGCTCTTGGGTCGGACTATTCCCACCGCACACCCGGCGGACGACCTGGTCGCCTCCGACCCTCTGTCCAAGATGACGCGCGCCAAGACCTGGCTCGCCCGCGTCGCGGGACGCAAGCTCCACGCCCTCAAGGCGAAGGCTGACGCTAGGGAACCCCGGACCTCAACATTCTCTTCGTCCTCAACATGCCTTTCCGTGCCATCGCGAAGATGAGCAACGGCGCGGCAAGCCCCGACATGGTGGATGCGATCCTCCTGGCCGTCAACGGGCACCCCCTGCGTGGACTCACCCGCGCCGCCCTCGGCTTTATCTCCAACGCCCGCGCCAACAAGTCCACCCAGCGCGAACTCGACCAGACCCGATGACGCGGCCCCGGCCTCGTACAACCAACTGACGTAAAGGACAACTCATGCAGGCTCTCAAGCGCTGGTGGACTACCTTCGAAGACAAGCACACCACGGCCGCCCAGTTCATCGTCTTCTTCATCCTCTCCAACGGCATCACGGTGCTGCAGCTGGTCCTCATGCCAGCATTCAAGGCCGCATTCGCGCACACGAGCCTCGTCGACACGGCCTTCCAGTTCCTGCCCGTCGGCGTCTCCCACGGGCACACGGTCTTCCTCTTCGACTACCCGGCGGGCTCCATGTCGATGGGAGGAGGCGGCGGTCTCGCCTATTTCCTTGCCGTCGAGATCACCCTGCTGATCGCGCAGGTCATCAACTTCTTCGCCCAGCGCAACGTCACCTTCAAATCCAACTCGTCAGTAGGAAAGGCGGCGTTCTGGTACACGGTCGCCTACGTCGTCATCACGATCGCCGCGGCCGCCCTCCAAGTTCTCTACAAGGACCCGATCTACGCCTGGGCGATCGGTGCGATGGGCGCGGGCGGCGAAACTGTCGCCGACGTCATCACGATGATCATCAACGCGGCCATCTCCTTCTGGGTGTTCTTCCCCATCTTTAAGGTGATTTCAAGCAGGAAGCAACGCCGGAGGACGCGCAGGCCAGCGCGGCACAGTAAACTACGGGGAGACTTCACGAGAGGAGACTCCATGAGCGCGCCGCTGCTAACGGTGATCGTGCCCGCCTACAATTCCGAAGACTACCTTGATCGGGCGCTGACGACGCTCGTCGGATACGGCGACGAACTCGAAGCGATCATCGTCAACGACGGTTCGAAGGACCGCACCGCGGAAATTGCCGACGAGTGGGCCGCTCGCTACCCCTCCGTGAGGGTTATCCACCAGGAAAACAAGGGCCATGGCGGCGCCGTGAACACCGGGCTCGCCGCCGCCACCGGTACGCACGTGCGCGTCGTTGATTCCGATGACTGGCTGGACCGCCGTGCGACGAACGCCGTGCTCGACGTCCTGCGCGAGGAACGCGAGGCCGGGCGCGACCTGGACCTGCTCGTCACCAACTACGTGTACGACAAGCAGGGCAAGGCTCACAAGGCCGTCATCCGCTACCGCAACGTCCTGCCGCGCGGGCGCACCTTCGGCTGGGCGGACCTGCGCCGCTGCCGCTACGACCAGTACCTCATGATGCACGCCCTGACGATGCGCACCGAGGTCGTGCGCGCGTCCGGCCTGGTCATGCCCGAGCACACGTTCTACGTGGACTACTTGTACTCGTTCGTGCCGCTGCCTACATTTCGACGATCCGCTATCTGGACGTGGACCTGTACCACTACTTCATCGGCCGCGATGACCAGTCCGTCAACGAGAAGGTCATGATCACGCGCCTGGACCAGCTGGCCCGCGTCAACGAGGCCATGACCCGTGCGCTGCCCCCGCGCGCCGACGTCGAGGACAAGCTCTGGCGCTACATGGTCCACTACCTGCGCATCAACGCCGTCGTCTGCTCCGTCATGGCTCAGCTCTCGGGCACCCCCGAGCACCTGGCCCTCAAGGAACAGATCTGGGAGACCATGGACCAGATCAACCCCGAGGCCACGGACCGCCTGCGCCAGGACCTGCTCGCCGGCCTTGTACGCCACGCGTCGCCGACGGTTGTTCGCGGCGGCTACAAGGTCGCGGCGGCGGTCCTCGGCTTCAACTGAGAGGCACCGCCGTCAGGGCGCCGTCAGCGTCAACTCTGTGCGGTGGACGGTGAGGCGCTTGCCGATGAGCGGGTATTCCACGTCCTCATCGCGGCTCTGCCATGCAAACCCGAGCTTTTCGGAGACCCGGCGCGACGCCTCGTTTCCGTCGAAGTACGTCAGGACGATCGTCGTGACGCCCAGCTCACGCGCGCGGTCGATGATGGCGTGCCCAGCCTCCGTCGCATAACCGTTGCCCCAGTAGGGTGCGCCGATCCAGTATCCGATGTCGGCGACGCTTGCCTCGGTGGAGTCTGTGTCAATGCGCAGCGCGATTGAACCCACGATCTCACCAGTCGATGCGAGCATCACCGCGTAGCTGTCGGGTGCCGCCAGGACGGTGGACAGTGCCTCGCGGGCGTCGTCGATGCGCTCGAAAGGCTTCCACCCGCACAGCATCCCAATGCGGGGATCGCGGGCCAGCTCGTAGAGCTCCGGTGCGTCCATATCGTTCCAGGGACGTAAGTGCAGGCGGGGGGTGTCGATGGTCGTCATTCGTCCTCCTGTGGGTTTGTTGACGGAAGCAGGACCGTCAACGTGAACCAGTGGTCTGCCACGTCCGTGACGGCCTGGCCGCCGTACTTGCGCGCCGTCCACTGGATGGATTTAACCCCCCAGCCGTGTCGAACGGTGTCGGGCTTGATCGTTGTGAGGCGTCCACCGGCGTCCGTGTTGAGGCGGCCGTCGAACCAGTTGTCGACCCGGATGACCACCATCTGCCCCTGACGGAACAGGGCCAATTTGATGAGGCGCTTGGCGGGATCGTCGACGCGCCGCGAGGCCTCGATCGCGTTATCGAGGGCGTTGCCGAAGAGCGTGGCGATATCCATCGACGACATGCAACCCAGCAGGGCGCCGTCGGCGACCGCCGTGAAGTTGATGCCGGCCGCCGCGCACGCACGGCCTTTCGTCGTGAGGATGACGTCGAGGACCGCATTGCCACTGTGGTACTGCTGATCGATCTGCTCGATCGATGACTCGAGCTCGGCAAACGATGCGGCGGCGCGTCCAGGGTCTAGCTCCGCGCGGATCGCCTCCACCTGGTGCTTGAGGTCGTGGTGAGCGCGTGCCACCTGCTCCATGTCCTCCTTGGCTGCCAGATACTGGTGGTGCTGGGCATCCAGGGAGGCCTGGATGGATGCGAGTTCGCGCTCGGTTGCGCTCTGCTGGATGCGCTCGAACTGCGCGAACAGGATCGCGTAGCCCGCCAGATCAACGAGGGTGCGGATGTAGAAGACCTCCCACCCCGCGCGCCCGGAAAACGGGGTGGCCGTCGAGACGAAGCTGAGGTTGGACAGAGCAAAGATCGCGATGCCGATCAACACGCCGGAGGTGAGGTCCGCGAAACGGAGAATGGGCGGCGCCCCCTGGCGGCAGACGCGCCGTTCGAAGAAGTAGACGACGGCCAAACAGGTCGCCGCAATCGCTGCAAACCCGCCGAACGACAACGGGTGCCAGTAGGGCTTGTCGGCGTGGGAGTAGACGACGACCTGCCAGGCGAGGGAGGCAGCGAGCTCTGCGACGATGAAGGCACGTGCGCTCATGTGAGTCACCCAGCGCCAGTCCAGCGCGGTTCCCACGCGGATGACACTCCACATGAGACCGTAAGCCGTCATCATGCCCGGCACCCACAGGGACAGGGGAGCGCGGCCGAGCAGTTCCTGGGCGGCGACGAGCACTACGAGGCCACCGACGGCCGCAGCTGCGAGCCTCCAGCGGGGGATAGCGGCGTTCGGGTTCAGGGCGTTCGACGACGCCGATCGCGCAACGACGACAACGTACACGAGGGCGGCGCCCCATTCGGCCAGGGCGGTGAACAGGCGCGGGATGTCCGGCAGGGACTCGAACACGTCAGTGGATCCCGCCCGCGAAGCTCGCCAGAGCCGTCATGAACGCCTTCTTGCGAGGCCGGGAGATGCGCAGGCTGTCCCCGCCCGTCATCAGACATTCCTGGTCGGCGACGCCGCGCACGTGGGCGAGGTTGACGAGGTAACACGAGTTCGACCGAAAGAAGTCATGCCCGGTGAGCTGAGCCTCCATGGCCTTGAGCGACGAGGTGATCGAGTAGGTGTCGGAAACCGTGTGCACGTCCAAGCGGTGCTTGATCGACTCGACGTAGACGATGTCGGCGACGTCGATGCGGTGCGTGGAGGTGCCCGACTGCAGGAGGACCGAGACGCCGCGCCGCTTAGCGACGGTCTCGAGACACCGCGAGAGTTCCTGCGAGAACGCGAACCAGGGCAGCGGCTTCATGAGGTAGGAGAGCGCACCCACCTGGTAGCCGTGGATCGCGAACTGCGCGGCGGATGTGATGAACACGAGGACGACCTCCTGGTCGACCTCGCGGATCGCGCGGGCCGCGCTCATGCCATCCACGTGCGTCATCTGGATGTCCATGAGGATGATGTCGTACACCGGCTTGTAGTCACCGATGATGGCTCCGCCGTCCTCGAAGTAGGTGACGTCGAAGGGCACGCCGTTTTCCTCGCTGTAGCGCGCGAGGTAATCGGCCAGGAGTTGACGCGAGACGGCCTCGTCCTCGACGACGGCGACGCGCACCATGACCGATCCTCCCTCGCGTATTAGCTGATAGAAACAAGGATAAGCGAGCGCCGCCGCGCCGCCTGCGCGAGTCCACGCCCCGGCCTCGTCGATCACAAACGGGCGCGCCCGCAGGTGGGGGCAGCTACCATTGTCCTGACTACCGTGAAAGGGGAGTGGCGTGGATCTGCTCGTTGTTGGATCGGGCTTTTTTGGCCTGACGTTCGCCCGCGAGGCCGCGGAGCGATTCGGCATGAACGTGACCCTCATCGAGCGTCGCGGCCACATCGGAGGCAACGCCTACTCCTCGATCGACGAGGCGACCGGCGTCGAGGTGCACCGCTACGGCACCCACCTCTTCCACACGTCGAACGAGCGCGTGTGGTCCTACGTCAACCGCTTCACGGCCTTCAACGGCTACCGCCACCGCGTCTACGCGAACTACCGGGGCGTCGTCTACCCGCTGCCCATCAACCTGGGCACGATCAACCAGTTCTTCGGCGCAGCCTACTCGCCGGCCGAGGCCCGCGCGCTCATCGAGCGCCAGGCCGCCGAGATCACGGGAGAACCGGGCAACCTCGAGGAGAAGGCCATCAGCCTGATCGGCCGTCCCCTCTACGACGCTTTTATCGCGGGGTACACGGCCAAGCAGTGGCAGACCGACCCGCGCGAGCTGGCCGCCTCCATCATCACGCGCCTGCCCGTGCGCTTCACCTACGAGAACCGCTACTTCCAGGACCGCTACGAGGGCCTGCCCCTGAACGGCTACGGCGCGTGGATCGCGAACATGGTCGACCACCCGCGCATCACCGTGCACACGGGCGTGGACTTCTTCGATACATCCTCGCCTTTCTCGAAGGCCGCGACAGTCGGCCAGGTCCCGGTCGTCTACACGGGCGCGATCGACCGCTACTTCGACTACGAGGCCGGCGAGCTCGGCTGGCGCACCCTCGATTTCGAGACCGAGGTCGTGGACGTGCCCGACTACCAGGGCTGCTCGGTCATGAACTACTCGGATCGGGACGTCCCCTTCACACGCATCCACGAGTTCGCCCACCTGCACCCCGAGCGGGATCGCACTGGCGCGACGAACACGATCATTCAGCGTGAGTACTCGCGTTTCGCGCGCCCCGGCGACGAGCCCTACTATCCGATCGCCTCGCCGTCGGACCGCTCGACGCTCGCCGCCTACCGCGACATGGCCGCGGGGGGAGACGAACGTGCTCTTCGGCGGGCGCCTGGGCTCCTACCAGTACCTGGACATGCACATGGCGATTGCCTCGGCCCTCACCAAGGTCGACGAGGCCGTGGTCTCCTGGCGCTGATAGGTCTGCTTCTTCCATGGCGTCGATTGTCTGGTCGGTCCTGTCGATCGCCCTCATCATCGGCGTCGGTTGGGTGGCTCGCCGCGGGGGCGCGCTCGGGCCGGAGGCCGCCGGCGCCCTTGCGTCGGCAACGTATTGGGTGGCCAGCCCGGCGATGCTCTTCCACGCTATCGTCTCTACCGGCACGTCGGGGGTCTTTGGCGCTCCGCTCGCCGTGGCCGCGGCATCGGGCGTGGGGACGGCACTCATTTTCGCGCTGGTTGCGAGGCTTTTCCTGCGCCTGACGCGCGGGGAGACCGCCTTGGGGGCCATGGCCTCGTCCCTCAATAACGGCGCGTATATCGGTATCCCGATCGCCGTCTACGTGCTGAATGACGCCTCCGCGGTCGTTCCCATCCTGGTGTTTCAACTGGGTTTCTTTACCCCGATGTTTTTCGTCCTGGCTGACCTGGTGGGGTCGGGGCAGCGTCCATCGATTGTCGGCATCGCGCGGGTCGTCGTGCGCAACCCCATGGTGATCGCGGCGGCGTGCGGCTTCCTCTTCTCTGCGGCGGGCTGGCCGATGCCGACGCTCCTCGACGTGTCGACGTCGATGCTCGGGGCGGCCGCGCCCCCGATGATCCTCCTGTCTTTCGGTGCCTCCCTCGTGGATCGCCGGTCGGCCTGCGGCGATTCGGGTGCTGCGGCGACCGCCTGCGCCATCGTCGGCAAGCTCGCCCTTCAACCCGCGATTGCGTGCGGCGTCGGGATCCTGCTTGGCCTCACCGGCCCTGCCCTCATGTCCGTCACCATCATGGCGGCTCTGCCCTCCGCACAAAACGCCTACATCGCTGCTACTCGTGCGAAGGCGGGGGAGCGGATCGCACAGGGGACGGTCCTCGTGACGACCTTCGCATCGCTGCCCGTTGTCGTTGGGATTGCAGCGTTATTCCACGCCTTCGGGATGGTTTCCTGACGCTCGCGGGTGCCCTCGGAGAGCGTCGTTCGCGCGTCTGCGAACGTTCACGTCGGCAAAGACCACGTCAAAAAGAGGCCAAAAACACGTTCTGTATCGTGGACTGTGGCTGACATCGTCGTGTAACGGCCATAGTCTGACTGAGCATTATCCCCAATACAAACGAATGCAAGGACTTCACTTCATGTCATCCTCCGCATCCAGCTCCGCGCCCCGCGCGCGCGACTCGTGGAGCGGCCAGACAGGCTTCCTCCTGGCGGCCATCGGCTCGGCCATCGGCCTGGGCAACATCTGGCGTTTCCCCGGCGTCTCCTACTCCAACGGCGGCGGCGCCTTCCTGGTGCCGTACCTGATTGCACTGGTCTTCGTCGGTATCCCCATGCTCTGGCTCGACTACGCGGTCGGCCACAAGTTCCGCGGCTCTCCGCCGTGGGCGCTGCGCAAGATTATCGGCGGCGGCGAGTTCATCGGCTGGTTCCAGACCTTCGTCTGCTTCGTCATCATGGTCTACTACGGCGCAGTCCTCGCGTGGGGCGTGCAGTACACGATCTACTCCGTCAACGCCGCGTGGGGCGATGACCCGACGACCTTCTTCACCGACACGTTCCTGCAGGTCGTCCCCGGTGACACCTTCTCGTGGGCGCCCGCCTGGGCCGTCATGATCCCCCCTCGCGCTCGTGTGGGTCCTCGTCCTCTTCGTGATCGGACGCGGCCTGTCCAAGGGCGTCGAAGCGGCGAACAAGGTCTTCCTGCCGCTCCTCGTCATCCTCTTCCTCGCGCTCGTCGTCCGCGCCCTGTTCCTGCCCGGCGCCGTCGAAGGCCTCAACGCCTTCTTCACGCCGAACTGGGGGGCGCTCGCCGATCCCAAGGTGTGGTTGGCTGCCTTCGCGCAGATCTTCTACTCCCTGTCCGTCGGATTCGGCATCATGCTGACCTACGCCTCCTACCTTCAGCGCAAGTCGAACCTGACCGGAACGGCGCTTGTTGCAGGCTTCGCAAATTCGTCCTTCGAGATCCTCGCGGGCATCGGCGTGTTCAGCGCCGTCGGCTTCATGGCCCATCAGGGCGGCGTGAGCGTCTCCGAGGTTGAGGGCCTGACCGGCCCGATCCTCTCCTTCGTGACCTTCCCGAAGATCATCTCGATGATGCCAGGCGGCCCTATTTTCGGCGTCCTCTTCTTCTCGTCGCTGGTTCTGGCCGGCGTCACCTCGCTGCTGTCCCTGCTCCAGGTCGTCTCCGGCGGCCTGCAGGATAAGTTCGGTTGGTCGCCCGCCCGCTCGGCTCTCGTCCTGGGTGTCCCCGCAACCGTCATCTCGCTGGTGCTCTTCGGTACCCGCTCGGGCCTGAACAACCTCGACATCGTCGACAACTTCATTAATTCGATCGGCGTTGTCTCGTCGGCGATCATGTTCGCGGTTCTGTGCGCGGTGGCCGGCCCCCGCCTTGGGGTGCTGCGCGCCCACCTCAACTCGGTGTCCAGCGTGAAGGTCCCCAGGCTCTGGGAGCCCCTCGTCGGTATCGTCATCCCGATCGTCCTCTTCGTCATGATGGCAATGTCCATCGTCGACCTGCTGACGAACGGTTACGGCAAGTACCCGACGAGCTACGTGCTGATCTTCGGCTGGGGTTCCGTGGCGGTCGCGGTCATCGCGTCTCTGATTCTCACTCTCATTCCGTGGAAGCACCGCCCCGTGGACACTCAGGCGACGGTCGCTCAGATTCTTGCTGATGACACTGACGAAACCGCTTCGATTGAAGGAGGCGCCAAGTGACCGCTCCCGCTATCGCCCTCATGATCCTGACGATCCTGCTCGTGTGGGGTGGCCTCGTGGCCTCCGTCGTGCTCCTGCAGGTCCTGTCCGTTCCCTCGGACGAGGAGACGAAGGCTGCTCAGGAAGCCATCGAGGCACAGCTGGCTCTGCGCGACCAGAAGGAACGCTATGAGGCTTATCGCATTTGATCTTGACGATACGCTGGCTCCCTCGAAGTCGCCGCTGCCGCCCCGTATGGACGTGGCTCTGCGCTCGCTGCTGGACCACGTGGAGGTGTGCATCATTTCCGGTGGCCAGATGGGCCAGTTCCGCACGCAGGTGCTCGACAACCTGCACGCCACGGACGTGGAACTGTCTCGCCTGCACCTGATGCCCACCTGCGGTACGCGCTACTACCGCTACGAGGGTGGGGCCTGGGTTGAGCGCTACGCCCACGACCTGGATCCCGAGGTCGCCGCCCGTGCGATCGCTTCGCTTGAGCGTCACGCCCGAGAGCTTGGCCTGTGGGAGTCCAACCCGTGGGGCAACATCATCGAGGACCGCGGCTCGCAGATCACCTTCTCCGCCCTGGGCCAGGAGGCTCCGCTGGGCGCTAAGCGCGCCTGGGACCCGGACGGTACCAAGAAGGCCGCCCTGCGCGACGCCGTGCAGCCTGACGTACCCGAGCTCGATGTTCGGGGAGGCGGCTCGACCTCGGTCGACATCACCACCCGTGGCATCGACAAGGCGTTCGGCATGGGCAAGCTGGTCGAGGAGACGGGCATCCCCGCCTCCGAGATGCTCTTCATCGGGGACCGCCTGGATCCCGAGGGCAACGACTACCCGGTGAAGGCGGCGGGCTACGCGACGCGCGCCGTGTCCGGATGGGAAGAGTGCGTCGACGTCATCGATGAGCTCGTGGCATCCATGAGTTGACCGTTTGACCAAGAGGGACGAGGCCGGGGCTGGGTTTCCAGCTCCGGCCTCGTTTCGTTGTACCCGGGCAGAGTTGCGGCGAACGTCGCGTGCGTAGCGCTAGGAGGCGCCGATGCCGCGCGTCGCCCAGAAGACGACGGCCGAGGCGGCTGCGACGTTGAGCGAATCCACCCCGTGGTCCATTGGAATCTTGACGGTGTAGTCGGAGGCGGCGATGGTGCGCCGTCCCAGGCCGTCGCCTTCGGTTCCCATGACCATTGCCAGGCGTGCGTCGGGGCCTTGGAGGGCCGGCAGCGTAGCGAAGTCGTCGAGTGAGACGGAATCGTCCGAGAGGGCCAGGGAGGCGACGGTGAAGCCAGCGTCTTGCAGCAAGGCGATGTCGCCGGGCCAGGACTGCAGGCGCGTCCACGGGACCTGGAAGACGGTTCCCATAGAGACCCGGACAGCTCGGCGGTAGAGCGGATCCGCGCAGGAGGGGGTCACGAGGACGGCGTCCACGCCCAGGGCGGCGGCGCTGCGGAATGCCGCGCCGACGTTCGTGTGGTCGACGAGGTCTTCCAAGACCACGACGCGGCGCGCGGGCCTGCCGCCGCGCGCCGTCGCGAGAAGCTCGTTCAGGGTGGGCAGGACCGGGCGCTGCATGGCGGCCAGCGCGCCGCGGTGCAGGTGGAAGCCCGTCATCTGCTCCAGGATGTCCTCGGGCGCGACGAAGACAGGGACGTCGGCCCCGTCGCCTGCCCCCGTCGCCGCCTCGATGAGGGGGGAGAGCGTGGGCAGCCACCGGCTGGACATCAGGAAGGAACGCGGGTTGTGGCCCGCGCTCAGTGCGCGTTCGATGACGTTGGTGGATTCGGCCATGTACAGGCCGCGCTCCGGCTCGAGTTTCGAGCGGAGCTTGACGTCTTTGAGGCGCGTGTAGTCGTCCAGTCGCGGATCGGCGGACAGATCGGCGCTGGTCAGCTCGATGATCATGGCGGCCTCAGGCGCGCTGGAGGGCGCGCGAGACCTCGCCCGGCCACGAGGGGCCCTCAAAAATGAACGCGGAGAAGGCCTCGACCAGGTCGGCGCCCGCTCCGATCATGCGCAGCGCGTCCTCGGGCGAGGAGACGCCGCCGGTGCCGATAAGGATCTGATCGTCGTTCAGGTGGCGAGCGACCAGGGAGATGACTGCCAGCGCGCGGGGCAGCAGGGGAGCGCCCGAGACGCCGCCCTCACCCAGGTCGTGGTTGATCGTTGTGTTGGTGGCCACCACGCCCGCGAGCCCCAGTTCCTTGGTGAGCTCGACGATCGCAACGATGTCTTGGTCCGCCAGGTCGGGTGCGATCTTGACGAAGAGGGGCATGATGCGGTCGGGGGCGCCGGCCTCGCAGCCGCGGCGAGCGGCCTGCAGGATCGGGCGCAGGTGATCGACGGATTGCAGGTCGCGCAGGCCGGGCGTGTTCGGCGAGGAGACGTTGACGACGACGAAGTCCACCCAGTGGGCTAGGGCGCGTGCGCAGTACTCGTAGTCCGCAGGGGCGTCGGCCTCGGGGGTGACTTTGTTCTTGCCGATGTTCGCCCCGACGATAGCGGCACGACCGGCTCGCGTCGAGCGCAGCTCGCGCAGCTTCTCGGCGGCCGCGTCTGCGCCCGCGTTGTTGAATCCCATGCGGTTGCGCAGGCCGCGCTCCTCCATGAGCCTCCACAGGCGCGGCGCCTCGTTGCCGGGCTGCGGGCGCGGCGTCACAGTGCCGATCTCGACGAAGGCGTAGCCCAGGGCGCACATGCCCAGGACGGCCTCGGCATCCTTGTCCATGCCGGCGGCCAGGCCCAGTCGGGAGGGCAGCTCGCGGTGGCCCAGCATGAGCGGGACCTCGACGCCGTCGACGGTGCGTGTGGGGCGGCGCCGGGGATCCATGTATCCCAGGGTCGCCCGCATAAGTCCTCGCGTGGGGGCGAATCGCCCGGCGAGGGAAATAGCACCCAGACCCAGGTGGTGTGCCGCCTCCGGGTCGGAACGCGAAACGAAGTGTCGGAAGGTCCAGTTGTACGCGCGTCGGATCATAGCCCCTAGGGTAGTTGATTAGTCCCACCATGCCCACCACCAGCGCGTGGATGATGCGTCTCGGAGGAGGAAGCGCATCTCGTCGGGTGGGACGGCATCTGCCCCCAGTCCGAGCACGTCGGCGAGGGTGAGCCAGTGCTGGTAGGTCGGGAATGCCTCGTCGCCTTGGGGGCGGCCCGTGTGGGCGATGACCGCGCTTTCGGGAACACACACGGTGTCGACGCTGACGCGCTCGTCCCAGCGGGGCGCTCGGATGACGTAGCCGTCGAGGGTCAGGCCGTCGATGCGCGTGGCGGCGCGCAGGAGGTCCGTGATGCGCGGCGCGTTATTCTGCCTGTCTTCGCGCGCGAGCGGCGGCAGGAGGGTGCGCAGCGTGCGAGCGTCCGCGCCACACAGGTCGGCGAAGCGGGCGTAGTCTCCCGTATCCCAGCCTTCGCAGATGTAGGGCGCGAGGAGGGCCGTGACGTGGCGGTCGTCGAGCCAGTGCATGGGGCCGTAGAGGCCCTCGCGCAGTGGTCCCTCCTCGGTGGGGTCCTCGCCGGGAAGGTGTGCGTCGGGGGTCTCGCCAGTGGTGGGGCACTCACCCGGGGCAGTGGGAGCGCACGCGGGCGGGGGCGCCTCGTCGATGGTGACGGTGCCTTGAGCCGCCCGCGTGGCCTCGTCGTCGAGGTGGACCGGCGAGGAGGCGGTGAGCGTGACTGAAACGTGCATGTCGGTGTCCTTTCCTGCGGCGCGGCCTCAGTGCCGCGGCCCCCTCTAGCATCGATGCGCGAGGGGCCTCGTTTCCAGCGGTGCGCACGCCCCTGTGGATAGGGCGGCGGCGGCCGGAGAGCCTGTGGATAGACGCGACTCGGCCCCGCGCCCTGTGGAAGGACGCGGGGCCGTGGACGGCTAAGACCGCTTACTTCGGGAACTGCCCGCGCTCGACCTGGGGGCGCGGGGAGCGCCAGCGTCGCGGCATGATCATGCGCGAGAAGGTGTAGTAGCCAGTTCCGCGCGGGATGTCCTCGCGGGGGTGGCTCTCGGTGAACCTCGCCTTGATCGTGCGCCAGACGAAGAAGGCCTCGACGGCGGTGGCGATGAAGGAGCCGTACATGACGACGGAGGAAGCCAGGAGGATGTACTCCTGCCACTGCGCGGGAATCTTGTCCGCGAAAATCGCGGGCAGCATCAGCATGATGAGGGAGGCCATCATGAAGGCCAAGACCCACTCGGAGATCGAGCGGCGCGCGTCGACGTAGTCGCGCGCAAAGCGGCGTGCCCGGCCCTTGTCGCGCGCGGGCAGGTAGCGCTCCTCGCCCGTGACGAGGGCGCGCTGTTCCGCGTCCCAGCGCGCGTTGCGAGCGGCTCTTGCGGCGCGCTTGGCTTCCTTGCGGTCGGCGGGCACCAGCGGGTGGATGCGCGCCGCCTCGGCCGCCTTCCGCTTGGGCGTGGGGCGGCCCTTCTTGCCGGTGGGGGTCGTGGAGGCAGCCGCGGCGGTCGCCGCGTCGTCCTCCCTCTTGTTCTTGCTTCGTCCAAACACGCTCCAAGGCTAGCGGATAGGCCCCCCGCCGTGCACTTTCATGGTCTACCCTGAACGTATGGCTGATACTTCACATGAATTGTCGACATCCGTCCTGCGGGAGCGCCTCGAAGCCGCTTTCCCTTCCCTGCTCGATGAGCTCACCCAGCTGGTGGCCATTCCGTCGGTGTCCTCCGACCCGGCGCACGCCGCCGACGTGGAGCGCAGCGCCGAGCATCTGCGCGAGCGTTTCGCAGCCCTTGGACTTGATGCCAAGGTCCTGCGTGAAACCGCCGAAGATGGCACCGAGGGCAAGCCCGCCCTCGTCGCCCACACGCCTCACATCGCGGGCGCGCCGACCGTCCTGCTGTACGCGCACCACGACGTGCAGCCGGTGGGCGAGCTGGACCGCTGGAGCATGGACCCCTACAAGGCTGAGGTGCGCGGCGACCGCATCTACGGGCGCGGCTCCTCCGACGATGGCGCTGGCGTGACCGTCCACCTGGGTTCGCTGTCCATCCTGGGCGCGGACCTGCCCGTCAACGTTGTTGTCTTCATCGAAGGTGAGGAGGAGATCGGCTCGCCGTCCTTCACCGCCTTCCTGGACGCTCACAAGGACGAGCTCGCCGCCGACGTCATCGTCGTGACGGATTCGTCGAACTGGAAGGTGGGCGAGCCCGCCGTCACGTCGACGCTGCGCGGCAACGCGATCGTGACGGTCGACGTGACCGTGGCGGACCACGCGGTGCACTCGGGTGCCTTTGGTGGCCCGCTGCTCGATTCGGTGGCGGTCTCCTCGATGCTCATCGCTTCGCTCTTCGACGAGTTGGGTGATGTTGTGGTTCCGGGCCTGGGCGGCTCGGATCACGCGGACGTGGAGTGGCCGGAGGAGGAACTGCGTGAGGCCGCCGGCATGGTCGATGGGCTGATGCTGGCCGGCTCCGGCGACCTCGCCGCGCGCATGTGGACCAAGCCCGCGATCTCGGTCATCGGCTTTGATGCGCGCCCCGTGGCCAACGCCTCGAACACGATCGCCCCGCACACGCGCTTCCGCCTGTCGATGCGCACGGTGCCCGGCGTCGATCCCGTCGAGGCCCAGGCCAAGCTGGTTGACTACCTGCTCGCTCACGCGCCCTTCGGTGCGCGCGTCGAGGTGACGGCCGAGGACGCGGGCGCCGGCTATCAGGCGGACATGGACTCCCCGGTCACCAAGACGCTGCACGAGTGCCTGACCGAGGCCTGGGGCGTGCCCTCCGTGAACATCGGGGTGGGCGGCTCGATCCCCTTCATCTCCGACTTCCAGCGCATCTTCCCGGGCGCGCAGGTCGTCGTCACGGGCGTCGAGGATCCGCTCACGAACGCCCACTCGGAGGACGAGTCGCAGTCGATCTCGGACCTGAAGGCTGCGATCCTCGCCGAGGCGCTGCTGCTGACCCGCCTGGCCTCCCTGTGAGGCGAGTCGTTGTTGCCGGTCGGTGGGATGGGGCTATGCCCCTCCTGCCGACCGGCGTCGCGTTGGAGCAGATCGGGCGGGGACTGATGGACGGGGCCGATCGCCTCGACGTCGTGTCCCTTCCCTTTGGGTCTGGGCCCACCTTCGACGAGGCCGTGGCCGCTTGCCGCTCCCAGGCCTCGTTCGTGCGCGTGAGCGCCGAGGCCTCGTCGACCCGTGAGGCCGGAGAGCACGTGGCGGCTGCACTGGGCAAGCCCAGGGTCGTCGTCGAGGGTGGACACAGCCCGTTCCCCGACTGTGGGCTCGGGTTCCTCGCGGGGCTGCTCGGCGTCGCCGAGTCCGATGTGAGCGGCGAGGGACTGAGCCCCGCCCTGACGCGTGCAGAAGACATGCTCGGCGCGAGCGGCACCGACCTCGTGTGCTCCGCTTCCACGCCGCGTCCCCTCCTTGGGCTCGACTCGGTTCTGGCGGTGCGCCCCGACCTCGATCCCATTGAGGAACAGGACACAGAGCTGACGGGTGCCCTCACCCAGGCTTTCGCGCACCGCCCCCTGCGGCGCCGACAGCTCCTGGGTGACCAGGCAGCCCACCCGGCGCGCGCCTTCGGCTCCGGCGCAGGAGGAGGAGTCGGCGCCGTCATCGCGGCCATCGGCGGGCGCATCGCCCCGACGGCGGACTTTCTCGCCGACCTGCTCAACGTCAATGACGCGCTCAAAGACGCCGATCTGCTGGTCGTAGCCGAGCCGGAGCTCGCGTCGCCGCTGCTGGCAACCTCCACGCTCGATGCCCTCACGCGCGCCGCCGGCGAGCTCGCCCTCCCCGTCGTCGCGGCGACCGTGCGCTCCAGCCTGTCGCACTACGAACGTGCGCAGTGGGGCCTGCACGGCATCTTCGAGACCGAGGCGTGTGTCACGCTCGAGGATGCCGGGCGCCGCATTGCGCGCACCTGGTTACGCTGAGCGCGCACCCCACCCCTGGCGCCAGGCGCGCGCGGGGGAGTACTGTGTCAAGCGAATACGTCTATCCGTTACGAAAAGGAGCATCATGTCCGAGTCCGCAACTCAGGCTCCCACCCACGAGGTCATCCTCACCGACGTCGCCGCGGCGAAGGTGAAGAGCCTCCTCGAGCAGGAGGGTCGCGACGACCTTCGCCTGCGCATCGCCGTTCAGCCCGGCGGCTGCTCCGGCCTGATCTACCAGCTGTACTTCGATGACCGCACCCTCGACGGAGACGCCATTCGCTCCTTCGACGGCGTCGAGGTCGTTGTCGACCGCATGAGCGTGCCTACCTGAGCGGCGCCACGATCGACTTCGCCGACACCATCGAGCGTCAGGGCTTCACGATCGACAACCCCAACGCCCAGAACACCTGCGCCTGCGGCGAATCCTTCCACTGAGCCGAAAGAGACTCCACCCTATGATGTCCCCCCTGCGCCGCCTCGGCGCCCTCGTCGGCGCCGCTGCGCTCGTCCTCGGCCTGGCCGCGTGCAACGACCTGACCTCCTCGTCTTCGTCCTCCCAGGTCGACTACGCGGCGTGCGCGACCGACGATTCCGAGCTGCAGAACCAGAACGTCGACCGCACCGGCAAGGGGGCCTTCCCTGACGTGACCGGTGACGACACCCCCGTCATCGCGGCCGGCAAGGGCTCCGAGCCGACCGACAAGGTCCTGGTCAAGACCCTCAAGCAGGGCGACGGCGCGCTCGTGTGCCCCGGTGCCACCGTGAAGGTCAACTACGTCGGCGCGCTGTGGAACGGCACGGTCTTCGACTCGTCCTACCAGAAGGGTGAGCCGATCGAGTTCTCTCTCGACCGGGTCGTCAAGGGCTGGGGCTACGGCCTGGCCCACACGCACGTGGGTGACCGCGTCGAGCTCGTCATTCCTGCCTCTTTAGGCTACGGTAGCCAGGCCGCTGGCGATATTCCCGCGAACTCGACCCTCGTGTTCGTCGTCGACGTGCTCGGTGCCTCGACCATGACCATGGCGGACGAGTCCGTCTTGACCGGTGCGACCGCGACCGGCGAGGAGCTGCCCGCCGGTGTGACGGTGACCGGTGATCCCGGTGTCGAGCCGACTCTGGCGATCGATGAGAGTGTCGCCGCACCCACCGAACGGAAGATCTACACGATCTACAAGGGTTCGGGCGAGGAACTCGCAGACGGAGAGTCCTTCCTGTACAGGGCGGTCGCTGGTGGCTTCGGAGCGAATGGCCAGACTCAGTCCAGTTGGAGTCAGGCACCCGTCGAGGAGACCGTGACGAACGCGGGTCTGGCCGGATTTACGGTCGGCTCCCGCATTCTTCTTGTTGTCCCGATCCCGGCTTCGCAAACACAATCGGGTACCCCGGCACAGGCGAGCGTGATGGTCGTCGACATCGTCGGCACGTCCACGATGGAGTAATCCTGGCGCGAGTGTTCGACGGTTGCGGGCGGCTCCCAGTGGGGGAGCCGCCCGCAAGCCGTTAGAATGAGGTCAACGCGTCGATTACGCCACATACTCAAGGAGAGCTTTCATGAGCGACGAAACCGTGTCGATCCTGGTTTTCAGCGACGACTTGGACAAGCGTGCCGCTGTCGTCAACGGCGTGGGCCTGCGTGCCTCCAAGGACACGCCCCGTATCGAGTGGGTGGAGGCCGCCACCGGTTTCGGCGTGCGCGACGCCTTCGACCAGCAGGATTTCGCGGTCCTTATCCTCGACGCTGAAACGAAGAAGGAGGGCGGCATGTCGGTTGCCCAGGACCTTCAGGAGACGCGAGAAGACGTCCCGCCGATCATTTTCCTGACGGCGCGCCCCCAGGACGAGTGGCTCGCCACCTGGGCCGGTGCAGCCGCCACGGTTGCGGATCCGATCGATCCGATCATCCTGCAGGAGACCGTCGCGGACATCCTGCGCGAGGCGCGCTGATGAGCCAGCGCGAATGGGCACCGATCATCGCCGCGCTCAACGCCGGTGACGCCCTGGACTACGACCAGTCCTACTGGCTCATGGATCAGGTGATGAGCGGCGAGCTCGGCGACGCTCGCCTCGCCTCCTTCCTGACCGCCATGGCGATCAAGGGGGCCACCGTCACGGAGATTCACGGTCTGGCGGACGGCATGGCGGACCACGCCACCCCCGTCGACCTGCCCAGCCGCGCCCTCGACATCGTCGGCACGGGCGGCGACGGCTACAAGACCGTCAACGTCTCGACGATGTCCGCGATCGTGCTGGCCGCGATGGGGATCCCGCTCGTCAAGCACGGCAACCGCGCCTCCACCTCCCAGTCGGGTTCCGCCGACGTCATCGAGGCGCTGGGGGTCAACCTGGACGTCGATACCGAGCGCTTGCGTTCTATCTTCGAGGAGGTGGGCATCGCCTTCCTCTTCGCCAACAAGATGCATCCCTCGATGAGATTCGCAGCCCCCGTGCGCCGCGCCCTCGGCTTCCCGACGGCCTTCAACGTTCTCGGCCCGCTGACGAATCCCGCCAAGGTCCGGGCCTGCGCGGTCGGATCGGCCGAGGAAGACAACGCGCGCCTCATGGCGGGCGTGTACGCGTCCCGCGGGTGCTCCGCCCTCGTCTTTAGAGGGGCCACCACTGGACTCGACGAGCTGACGACCGCGGACACGAACCAGGTCTGGATCGTGTCGGGCGGCCAGGTGACGCCCACCGATTTCGATGCGCGCGACGAGCTCGGCATGGCCGCGGCCGCGATCGACGACCTGGCCGGCGGGGAGGCGTCGTACAACGCTGCGGTGGCCCGCGATGTCCTCTCGGGTGGGGGAGTCTCCGCCGTGCGCGATGCGGTCGCCCTGAACGTGGGGGCCGGCATCGTGGCCTGGGAGGGCCTGGATCAGCCCGTGACCGCGCAGGACTTCACGCCTCGTATGCGCTGCGCGGTCGAGCGGGCGCTCGGTGCCCTCGCCGACGGCGCGGGAGCGCGCCTCGTCGAGCGGTGGGCGCACGCCTCCAACAGCTAGACTTCCCGGCGCCCCTTAGCGCTGCGCCGGCTCACCGGGATGGGCGGTTGCCTGAGCCAAGAGCTCTCGCAGCCGCCCGTCTCGTAGCGGGCTCACCATCGGTTGGGCCCACGGCAGGGGAGAGTTCCACTCGATCAGGCGCGTCCCCGCTTCGCACAGCTGGGCGCTGATGAGCGAGCTTTCGGACCACGACGCCGCCCTGGCGGCGAGCCCGTCCGTCTCCACCGGCGGCGTGGAGGTCGCCAGCTCGATCCAGGGCGTTGGATCGGCCTGCGGGGGAACGACGACGGAGCTGACGAGGCGCCCGAAAGAGGCGACGTGCACGATCCATCCCGCTTGCCCCGCGTCCCGGCGCGTCCCCCACACGATGCGGGGCGCCGCCAAAATGGGGCGCATCGTGGAGCGTTCCACGCCCGCCATGTAGGCGCTCAGGTCGTCGCGCGCGCGAGCCGCCGGCTCGAAGAGGCCCTGGGCGGCCAGGCGTGTCATCGCCTTCGTGAGAGCGGTGGGAACAATCAGGGAGGTAGCGGCCACGGCCTCGTCGATGAAGGCGGTGGCGTCGCTCGCCCCCGCCTCGTCGAGCGCCCTCCTGATCGCGTCGGCCGCCCGCGTGGCGTGTGCGCGCGTGCCGAAGGGGCCGAGGGCGCGGGGCAGGTCCTCCAGGGACACGGCCCGGGTGACGAGCGCGCGGTGTCCGTCGCGCACCACCCAGTGCTGGCTGGCCTGGCGGCGCGACGCGGAGTTGTAGGGGGGAGCCAGGGTCGCGATGTCGCGCAGCTCCCGGATGCGCGCCTCCAGGACGGAGGAGGTGGGGAAGGAACGGACCCCACAGGCCAGGGACACCATGCGTTGGACCTTCGGGCGCTTCTCCGCGCGCGTGTAGTAACTGCTCACGCGCGAGCGCAGCGACGAGGCCGACCCGACGTAGAGCGTGTCGCCCGACGTATTGACGAAGTGGTAGACGCCGGGCGTGGTGGGCAGCTCCGCGACGAAGGGAGGCGTGCTGGGGCGCCGCGACGGGCTGGCCTCGCTGAGCGCCACCAGGTCCTCCACGTCCGTCGCTCCCGCCGAGGCGAGCAGGTCGATGAACCCGAGGAGCACCTCGGCCGTGGCGCGCGCGTCCCCGAGGGCCCGGTGCTCCGGCGTGGTCGCAGTCCCGAAATACGAGGCTATCGTCGCGAGCTTGTGGTTGCGCACGAGCGGGCGCGGCAGCGCCAGACGGGCCAGAGCCAGCGTATCGGCCACGCGCGGCTTCGGCCAGGGGCGCCCAGACGCGCGCGCCGCACGCCGCAGGAAACCCACGTCGAAGGAGGCGTTGTGCGCGACGAGGATGGGGGCGTTCTCCCCGTCGAGTCCCGACCACTCCATGAAACGATCGAGGACGGAGGCTATCGGATCCGCGTCTGCGACCATCGCGGACGTGATGCCCGTCAGCGAGGTGATGAACGGGGGGAATGGGGCGCGAGGGGCGCGCGAGGGAGGAAAACTCATCCGTGATGCGCCCGTCGCGCACCGAAACCGCGCCGATCTCCGTGATCTCCGCCCCCGCGCCGAGCCCCGTCGTCTCGAGGTCGACGACCACCCAGTGCCCGCGCGAGGCCGGGGTGCCCACCTGGTCGAGGCTCAGCTGAATCTCCGATCTCGCACGTTGAGACAGAGCGTCAGAAACAAGCGCGCGAGCATAGCGTTTGTCAGACTCTTGGGGCGCGATGGTTTCCCCACAATTGCGCACGGGAGTCTGTTTCGTCATAGAGTTGATACTAATTCGAACGCGCGCCCGCGCGCCCGCTGACAATCGAGGAGTCACAGTGGCGTTCTATCAGGCACTCAAGGCGACCGGCAGCCCGATTCTCAAGGCTGCGTACCACCCGTGGATTCGCGGCAAGGAAAACATCCCCGCCGAGGGGCCCGCCATCCTGGCCTCCAACCATAACGCCGTGTGGGACTCCGTCTTCCTCCCGATGATGCTGGACCGCGAGGTCGTCTTCATGGGCAAGGCCGACTACTTCACGGGAACGGGTGTGAAGGGCTGGATGACCAAGGAGTTCATGCGCGCCGTGGGTACCATCCCCGTCGATCGCACGGGCGGGCGAGCCTCCCGAGGGGGCACTTAACGCCGGCCTCAAGCGCCTGCGTGACGGCGAACTCTTCGGCATCTATCCCGAGGGCACGCGCAGCCCCGACGGGCGCCTCTACCGCGGAAAGACCGGCGTGGCCCGCCTCGCGCTCCTGTCCGGTGCCCCCGTCATCCCCGTCGCCATGATCGGCACGCACGCCGCGCAGCCGATCGGCCAGAAGATCCCCTCGCGCACAAACATCGGCATGGTGATTGGCGAGCCCCTCGACTTCTCGCGCTACAAGGGCTTGCATAAGGACCGCTACGTGCTGCGCGCGATCACCGACGAGATCATGTACAACCTGATGCTCCTGTCCGGCCAGGAGTACGTCGACCTGTACGCCGCCGACGTCAAGGCGCAGCTGGCAGCCGAGGGCGCCTTCGAGGGCCCGGTTCCCTCCAACGGCCGCCCCGCGCCGGGCGGACGCACTGCTCCCGACGTCCCCGTGCCGACCGCTCCCGAGGAGGAGAGCGCCGAGGAGGACAGTGCCGAGGACAAGGGCGCAGACAAGGAGTAATCTGCTCCGATTTGCCGCGGCGGTTGGTGGCGCGCATCGGCGTTTCGTGGGACGGGCGTCCTTGGCGAAACGCGGTGTGGGCCGGGTAGAATGAACTGTGCCCTGCGCACGCGCGCGCCCGTTCACTAGGCAGCCCCATCGGGCAGCCGGGGTGACGCTGGCCGCGTATGCGCGCGCGGGGCCGTACCCAACCAACCTGAGAAAGGTGACATTCATGTCGGTCCGTCGTGTTGCCCTGCTGACCGCAGGTGGCTTCGCCCCGTGCCTGTCCTCCGCCGTCGGCGGACTCATTGAGCGCTACAACGAAATTGATCCCACCGTTGAGATCATCGCCTACCAGAACGGCTACCACGGCCTGCTCACCGGCAACTACGTGCTGGTGGACGAAGAAGCGCGCAAGCACGCCGCCGTCCTGCACCGCTTCGGCGGCTCGCCGATCGGTAACTCCCGCGTCAAGCTGACGAACAAGAAGAACCTCGTCGAGCGAGGCCTCGTGTCCGAGGACGAGGACCCGCTGCAGAAGGCCGCCGAGCAGCTGCGCGCCGACGGCGTCGACGTCCTGCACACGATCGGTGGCGACGACACCAACACGACGGCCGCCGACCTGGCCGCCTACCTGGAGGAGCACGACTACCACCTCACCGTCGTGGGCCTGCCCAAGACGATCGACAACGACGTTGTGCCGATCCGCCAGTCCCTGGGCGCCTGGACCGCTGCCGAAGAGGTCTCGGAGTACTCCCAGAACGTCATCGGCGAGCATCGTTCCAACCCCCGCATGCTCATCATCCACGAGATCATGGGCCGCCACTGCGGTTGGCTCACCGCCGCGGGCTCGTTGCGCTACCACGAGTGGCTCAAGACCCAGGAGTGGGTGCCCTCGATCGGCCTGTCCAAGGAGCGTTGGGACATCCACGCCATCTTCTGCCCGAGATGAAGATCGACCTGGACGCCGAGGCGAAGCGCCTGAAGGCGATCATGGACGAGCAGGGCAACGTCAACATCTTCCTGTCCGAGGGCGCCGGCGTCCCCGAGATTATCGCGGAGATCGAGGCCGCCGGTGGCGAGGTTCAGCGCGACCCCTTCGGTCACGTCAAGCTCGACACGATCAACCCCGGCCAGTGGTTTGCCAAGCAGTTCGCCGAGAAGATCGACGCCGAGAAGGTCATGGTTCAGAAGTCCGGCTACTTCTCGCGTTCCTCTCGCGCGAATGCCGACGACCTGCGCCTCATCAAGTCGATGACCGACCTGGCCGTCGAGTGCGCGTTCAAGGGCGAGTCCGGTGTCATCGGACACGACGAAGAGGACAACGATCGTCTGAAGGCCATCGCCTTCCCGCGCATCGCGGGCGGTAAGCCTTTCGACATCTCGGCTCCGTGGTTCCTCGAGATGATGGCCGAGATCGGCCAGAGCGTCGAGCCGGCTGGCGAGTGAGTCGCTTCGCGTGATTCCTTCGATCACTCCCGGACGCGGCGGCGAGCCCGTGCGAAAGCCGCGCTCCCGCCGCGTCCCCGAGCGTCTGTGGTCGCCCGAGTCCGGGGAGCGCGCTCCCTGGGACACGTGGCGCGGCCTGGACGCTGCCCAACAACCCTCGTATGCGGATGCCGAGTCCGTAGCCGAGGTGACGGCTCAGCTGCGCCGTCAGCCGCCTCTCGTATTCGCGGGCGAGGTCGATGACCTACGCACGTGGATGGGTGCGGCGTCGCGCGGCGAGGCCTTCGTCCTCATGGGGGGGCGACTGCGCGGAGACGTTCGCGGAGGCGACGGCCGACCACGTGCGTTTGAAGATCCAGACGCTGCTGCAGATGGCCGTCGTGCTCACCTACGGCGCGTCGTTGCCGGTCATTAAGGTCGGGCGCATCGCCGGTCAGTACGCCAAGCCTCGTTCCTCCGACGTGGAGACGCGAGACGGCGTGACGCTGCCGAGCTATCGCGGTGACGCTGTCAACTCCTTCGAGTTCACGCCCGAGTCACGTGAGCCCGACCCGCAGCGGCTCCTGGCCCTGTACAACCATGCGGCCTCGACGCTGAACCTGATCCGTGCCTTCACGAAGGGCGGCTACGCGGATCTGCGTCAGGTGCACCGCTGGAACCAGGGTTTCATGTCGAACCCGGCCTATGCGCGCTACGAGTCGCTGGCCGAAGACATCCACCGCGCGATCAAGTTCATGGGTGCCGCCGGCGTCGACTTCGAGACGCTGCGCGACGTGGACCTGTATTCGTCGCACGAGGCCCTGCTCCTGGAGTATGAGTCCGCGATGACGCGCATCGATTCGCGCACGGGCGAGCCCTACAACACGTCCGCTCACTTCCTGTGGGCGGGGGAGCGCACGCGCGAGGAGGAGGGCGCTCACATCGAGCTGCTCTCGCGCGTGCGTAACCCGATTGGGGTCAAGCTTGGACCGTCCACGACGCGCGACCAGATGCTCTCGCTCGTCGACCGGCTGAACCCGGATGGTGAGGATGGGCGCCTGTCGTTTATCACGCGCATGGGTGCGGGGCGCATCCGCGAGGCGCTGCCTCCGCTGCTTGAGGCCGCGCGCGAGGATGGCCGTCCGATCACGTGGATGACGGATCCGATGCATGGCAACACGATCACGTCGTCGACCGGCTACAAGACGCGCCGCTTTGAGACGGTCATGGACGAGGTTCGTGGCTTCTTCGAGGCTCACGAGGCCGCGGGCACGGTTCCCGGCGGCCTGCACGTGGAGCTGACGGGCGACGACGTGACCGAGGTGATCGGCGGGTCCGAACGCATTGACGAACAGTCGCTGCGCGACCGCTACGAGACCCTCGTCGATCCGCGCCTGAATCACCAGCAGAGCCTGGAGATGGCCTTCCAGGTCGCCCAGTATCTGGCGAATGGCTCCTCCGCCCACGAGGAATGACCTCCTCGCGCCCGCGATCATGCAACTGCGGCCCTGTCTGTCACAGACGGGGCCGCAGTTCGTAGTGCTCGCGTCTCAACGAGCGTGCGTCAGACGATCGTGATGGTCACGGTCGAGCCCTTCTTGGTCATGGTGCCCGCGGCCGGGTCGGAGGAGCGGACCGTTCCGAAGAATCCGCCGAGGACGGCTTCCTCCTTGACGGTGAATCCGGCACTCTCCAGGAGCGAGCGCGCCTCCTCGCGCTGGAGCCCGACGACGTCGGGGATAGCGACCTTTTCGGGGCCCTTGGACACCGTGTAGGCGACAGAGTCCCCGCGGTGGAGCGTGGAGCCCTCGCGGGTCTGCTGCGAGATGACCTGGCCCTCGGCGACAGTGTCGGAGTAGGCGTCGGTGGGCGCGGCGACGAGGCCGAGGTCCTCGATGGCGCTCTTCGCCGCGCTCGCGCTCAAGCCGCTCAGGGTGGGCACGGTCAGGGGTTGGCGGCCCTTGGACAGGACGATGTCGACGGCTGAATCGTGCGCGAGCGAGGTGCCGGCGGCGACCGACTGCGAGATGACCTGGCCCTGGGGGACGTCCTCGGAGTAGGCGTCGGTGATGGCTCCGACGGTCAGGCCGACCTCGGTGAGGGAGCGCTGGGCCTCGTCCTGGCTCTTGCCCGTCAGCTCGGGGACGGTCTTCATGTCTACGCCCTTGGAGACGTAGAGCTGGACCTCTGCGCGCTTGTGGACGGAGGAGCCGCCCTCCGGGTCGGAGCGCGTGACCGAGCCGGTGTCGACGTCGTCGGAGAACTCCTCCTCGACCTGTGTGTGTAGGCCGAGCGCGTCGAGGTCGGCCTGTACGTCGGTCAGCGTGCGCCCCGTCGTCTCGGGCATTGTTAGGTAGGAGCCGGGCCCGTATTCGGTCCACCACCAGTGCCCGCCGACACCTGCGACGACGAGGAGGAGCACGACGAGGACGATCCACGCGGCGGCGCGTGCGGACTTCTTCGGGGGCGAGGCCGCCGCCGCGACCTGCGTCGCACCGGAGGTGTGCACGAGTGCGACGCTGCTGGAAGCGGGCGCGGGCAGGGGCCTCGTGAATTGGGCGGGCATGATCTCCGTGTTCAGGGCGCTCGTCTCTAAGGCGCGCTGGCGCTCCTCGGGAGCGACGTCCGCGCGGCGGTTCGCCAGCTCAGAGGGGATGGTAGCCGCCGCTCGCGCGACGAGGTCGATCGCGTCGGAGGCGTCGGCGGGACGGTTCGCGGGCTCGCGTGCCGTGAGAGCGGCGACGAGGTCGTCGATCTCGCGGGGGATCCAGGGCTGCGCGGCGGACGGGCTGGGCACGTTGTCGGAGACGTGGTGCGAGGCGATCTGCAGGGGGGACTCGCCCGCCCACGGCACGGCGCCGGTGAGCATCTCGTAGAGCATGATGCCCACGGAGTAGATGTCGGAGCGCGCGTCGGCCTCGGCGGTCGTGGCGATCTCGGGCGCGATGTACGCCACGGTCCCGAGCATGTTGCCGGTCGAGGACATCGAGACCTCGGAGGCCGCTCGGGCCAGGCCGAAATCGGTGACCTTGGCGGGGCCGTCGGTGGGAACGAGGATGTTCTCGGGTTTGATGTCGCGGTGGATGACGCCGACGCGGTGGGCGGCACGCAGAGCCTCGAGCGTGTCGGTCGTATAGCGCAGCGCCTGGGGGATCGTGAAGGCGCCCTGCGCGCGCAGGAGCTGGCGCAGGTTCGTGCCGTCGATGAGTTCCATGACGAGGAATCCCTGGCCCGTCACGATACCCTGGTCGAAGACCGAGACGACGCCGGGGTGCACGATGCGCGCGGCCGAGCGCGCCTCGCGGCGGAAACGCTCGACGAATGCGGCAGAGTCTGCCAGGTGCGGGTGCATCACTTTGAGGGCGACGGGCCGGTCGAGTCGCTCATCTTGGGCGACGTACACGGTAGCCATGCCGCCGCGGGCCAGCCTGCGGGTGACCCGGTATCGTTCGTCGACCAGCAGGCCGATCAACGGATCGGTTTGGTCGAATGTTCTCTCGTCACTCACCTGGTTGATTCTATGGGAGTTTTCGTCAAATTAGTGGAGGTGCGGGCCTCGGTGCGGCGTTGAGATGAGGTAGTCTTGCCCCTATGACCAGTGCTGATATCTCCCTGTTGTCCGCCGACGAGGTGTGCCGTCTGCTCGGCATTGAAGAACGCCGGCTCAAGCAGCTGATCCGCGATCGCGTCCTGATCGAGGCACGCACGGCGCGCGGAGAGCGCGGGATCCCGCGCGAGGTGATCGTCAAGGGCGCCGACGGCTGGGAGCCCCTGCCGGTCCTTCAGGGAACGCTCACGCTCCTCGCGGATGACGGCTTCACGCCCGAGGAGGCCCTGGAGTGGCTCTACACGCTCCAGGATGAGCTGGGCGAGCGACCGATCGACGCGATGACGTCGGGGCGCCACCATCGGGTCAACCGCATCGCCTCGACCCTGGCCTTCTGAGCCGCGTTCCCGGCGCCTAAGCGCGCCGGGAGGTGAGGATGAGGCACAGCTCGCGCAGCATGCCCGAGGCCTGCGGCGCGAATTGCGCGGCGTCGAGCGCGCGGTGGCCCTCCTCGACCAGGCGCGCGATTTCCTCTTCGTGGGCGCCCCGGCCGTTGCTGTGAACGATCTGCGTGGCTCGCGCGATCTGCTCCGGCGAGGCGATGGCGACTCCGAGCACTTCGGTGAGAGCCTCGCGTTCGGCGGGGGAGGAGGCCGCCCAGGTCAGAGCAAGCAGCACGGTGCGCTTGCCCTCGCGCAGGTCGTCTCCCGCCGGCTTGCCGGTTACCTGGGGATCCCCGAAGACTCCGAGGTCGTCATCGCGCAGCTGGAAGGCCAGGCCCCACGGGGTGAGGACCTCCTCGAGGGTGTCGGCGAGCGCGGCTCCGGCCTCGACGCTGGCCGCCCCGCAGATCGCGCCCAGAATCGCCGGGTGGACGACCGAATAGTGGGCCGACTTGTGGAGGGCGACGTCGAGGGAGTCGCTCGTGCGCAGGGCATCCGAGCGCTGCGGGTCGAGGGGCGCCTGTTCGGCCGCAATATCCAGGTATTGGCCCAGCGCCACCTCCGCGTGCATGTCGGCGAAGCGTCGCGTGAACGCTTCGGCGCGTTCGTCACCGAGGCTCAGAGCCTGGCGGTCGGCCGCCGCGGCCGCCGCGGAGAAGAGGAAGTCGCCGACGAGGATTGCGCCGTGGCGGCCAAAGTCGGTCGATGAGCCGATCCACGATTGCCGGGCGTGGTGCTCGGCGAGGGTCCTGTGTGGCGTGGGCATGCCGCGGCGCTCGTTCGCGTTGTCGATGATGTCGTCGTGCACGAGGGCGCTGGCCTGGTACAGCTCCAACGCGGCGCCCAGGTCGGGGATATCCACCTCCTCGAGGGGGATGCGTGCCCCTAGGCAATACCCGACGTGCGCCATGAGGGCGCGGAAGCGCTTGCCGCCGACGACGGAGGCGAGCACCGCCTCGGAGAACTCCTCGGAGCGGATGCCGGCGCCGGCGCGTGCGAGCAGACCCGCGAGACTAGAGGCCGTGGCCTCGTCGATGCGGGGACGCAGCGCGGAGAAACTGTCGCTCAGACTCATGTGCCCACTCTAACGGACCGGGGCGTGAGCGCGCGGGGCGCAGGCGGGGAAGACTCACACCTACCGTCAGGAAAACTACGGGGCGAGGCACTAGACTGGCGCTGGTATGCCGATTTGCAATCGGCTCTGTTGTGCATGCCCATCAACGAAAGGGACCCGTGTGAGTGCATCGCGCGCTTCGGCAAAGGACTCCGCGACGAACGAGGAAACCCCGGAGGTGAAGGCCCCCGCGAAGAAGACCACCCGCGCCAAGAAGGCGACGGCGTCTGCCGACGCGGCCTCGGCCCCCGAGGAGAAGAAGTCTGCCGCTAAGAAGCCCGCTGCCAAGAAGGCCCCCGCGAAGAAGGCTGCCGCCACGAAGACCAAGAAGAAGGCGACCGAGGTCGGCGTCGACAAGCCCGCCGCCAAGAAGCCGCGCGGGCGCAAGAAGAAGGACGCGGAGGCCGTCGAGGAGGTCGCGGTCGATCTGGAGGTCACCGAAGAGGAGGAATTGGAGCCTACCGGCGCGGATCTCGAGGATCCCGAACTCGACACTGGCGCTGACGACGAGGACGTGGCTGAGGTCGAGGAGGAGCCGGAGGAGGAAGACTCGAAGGTGAGCGAGGGCGCCGCACTGCGCGAGCGCACGAACACCGGCATCCATGTGAAGGGTGGATTCGTCGTCTCCGATTCCGACGAAACGGACGAGCCTGTCCAGCAGGTCACCGTCGCCGGCGCGACCGCCGACCCCGTCAAGGACTACCTCAAACAGATCGGTAAGGTCTCCCTGCTGAACGCCGAGCAGGAAGTCGACCTGGCCCGCCGCATCGAGGCCGGCCTGTACGCCGAGTTCAAGCTGAAGAACCAGGCCGATGAGATGACCAGCCGCGAGCGCCGCGAGCTGCACTTCCTCGCCCAGGACGGCCAGCAGGCGAAGAACCACCTGCTCGAGGCTAACCTGCGTCTGGTTGTGTCCCTGGCCAAGCGCTACACCGGGCGCGGCATGCAGTTCCTGGACCTGATCCAGGAGGGTAACCTCGGTCTGATCCGTGCGGTCGAAAAGTTCGACTACACGAAGGGCTACAAGTTCTCCACCTACGCCACGTGGTGGATTCGTCAGGCAATCACCCGCGCGATGGCCGATCAGGCGCGCACGATCCGCATCCCCGTGCACATGGTTGAGGTCATCAACAAGCTGGCGCGCGTCCAGCGCCAGATGTTGCAGGACCTGGGCCGCGAACCTACCCCCGAGGAGCTCGCTAAGGAGCTCGACATGACCGCTGAGAAGGTCGTCGAGGTCCAGAAGTACGGGCGCGAGCCCATCTCGCTGCACACGCCCCTGGGCGAGGACGGCGACTCCGAGTTCGGTGATCTTATCGAGGACTCGGAGGCCATCGTGCCCGCCGACGCCGTGTCCTTCACGCTCCTGCAGGAACAGCTCCACCACGTGCTCGACACGCTGTCGGAGCGAGAGGCTGGCGTCGTGTCGATGCGCTTCGGCCTGGGCGATGGGCAGCCTAAGACGCTGGACGAGATCGGTAAGGTCTACGGCGTGACGCGCGAGCGCATCCGCCAGATCGAATCTAAGACGATGTCGAAGCTGCGCCACCCTTCGCGTTCGCAGGTGCTGCGCGACTACCTCGACTGACGCCGCTGGCGTTGCTTGACGGGGCCGGGGCCCCGTCAACATTGTCACAAAGCGGTCAGGATCGGGTGCCTTTGTCGCTTTTGAGGGGCGGGTAGGGCAGGATGAAGACATGCTTGAGGGTGCAATGATTCTTGTCCTGACCGTCGTCCTGGTTCTCGTTGTCGCGGCCGGAGTCGTGACCGTGCTGGCGCTCTCGCGACGCAGCGCGGACGACTGGAAGGGCGTCATCAAGCGTGAGGGGGAGGAGATCCGGGAGGACGTGAAGACTCACTCGTTGCCTAAGCGCGCCTCCTCCTCGGACGATGGGCCCGTCGTGCCCCGCACCGCCTCCCTGCAGTCCCTCCTGCAGTCCGCCGATTCCTCGAACGCCTACTTCGACGCCGATCGGCTTCCGGGTATCGACCGCCTCGAAAACGTAACTGAGCGCGTCAGTGGCCGCTTCGAGCGCGGCCGCAAGGGAAACGCTGAGGCCGCCCGCTCGGACGGGCCCGCGGGGTCGTGACGGTTCTCGCGTTGTCCTAGCGATGCGTCCATGGGGGATAATGTCCCCATGGACGCATTTGTTTCACTCTTTCAATCGCCGTGGGCGGTCGTCGTCGCCCTGGTGGTCGCCGTACTTATCGGCGTTGCCATCCGCCTCGCTGTCAGCGCCCGGCACCGCCGCAGCGACGACGTGACCGCGCGGCTCGACACCCCGGCGCCCGTGGGCGCCGACACGCCAGAACCAACCGAATCCGACGAAGACGGGGGGAGACGAACCACGCGCAGGTCCCGAGGTCGCCGAGGAAACCGAGTCGGCCGTCGAGGAACAGCCTGCCGTTTCCGTCGAACGCCCCGAACCCGTGCGCGGGCGCATGGAGCGTCTGCGCGAGCGCCTCGCCTCCTCCGGTTCCCTGGGCCGCGCCATCCTTGGCGTGCTCAGCCGCGGCCAGCTCAGCGCGGCCGACTGGGAGGAAATCGAGGAATCCCTGCTCATCGCGGATCTTGGCCTGGAGGCCACGGACTCTCTCATGGAGGCGCTCAAGCGCCGCGTCGCCGTCGAGTCCACGACTAACGAGGCGCGCATCCGCGAGATCCTGCGCGAGGAGCTCCTGGCCCTCGTCGACCCCGACATGGATCGCTCCCTGAACCTGACCCGCCCGGAGGTAGACGGTGCCGCGAGGCCCGCTGTCGTCCTCATGGTGGGCGTCAACGGCACCGGCAAGACCACGACTGTCGGTAAGCTCGCCCGCATCCTCGTCGCGGAGGACAAGTCCGTCCTCCTGGGCGCCGCCGACACCTTCCGCGCGGCCGCCGCCGACCAGCTGGCCACCTGGGGCGAGCGCGTGGGCGTTGATGTCGTGCGCTCCGACCGCGAGGGCGCCGACCCGGCATCCGTCGCCTTCGAGGCCGTGCGTGAGGGAATCTCGCGCGATGTGGACGTCGTCCTCGTCGATACCGCGGGCCGCCTGCAGAACAAGTCGACCCTGATGGACGAGCTCGGCAAGATCAAGCGCGTCATGGAAAAGCAGGTGCCCGTCTCCGAGGTCCTCCTCGTCCTGGACGCCACCACCGGCCAGAACGGCATGAAGCAGGCCGAGGTCTTCGCGGAGGCGACCGGGGTGACCGGCATCGTTTTGACGAAGCTCGACGGCTCCGCCAAGGGCGGCATCGTCGTCTCGGTCCAGCGTGCCCTCGGCGTGCCCGTCAAGTTCGTCGGCCTCGGCGAGGGAGCGGACGATCTCGCCCCCTTCGACCCCGCGGGCTTTGTCGACGCCATCGTGGGCCGGGCCTAGCCTCGCGCTCACGCCCACCTCACCCTCCTCGGCCCCGGTCAGACATACGACCGGGGCCGAGGTGCGCTAACCTGGCCTAGTACTGTCGCCATCTTGGGAGAGAACACGTGTTTGGAAACCTGTCAGATCGCCTGACCCAATCCTTCCGCACCCTGCGCAGCCGCGGGGTCCTGACCGAGTCGGACGTCGATCAGGCGATTTCCGACATCCGTCGCGCCCTCATCGACGCGGACGTCGCGCTCCCCGTCGTTCGCCAGTTCACCACCCAGGTGCGCGAGAAGGCCTACGGCGCGGCGCGCTCGAAGGCCCTCAACCCCGGCCAGCAGGTTGTCTCTATCGTCCACGAGGAGCTCGTGGAGATCCTGGGTGGCGCGACGCGCGAGCTCGCCTTCGCCGAGTCCGGTCCCACCGTCTTCATGCTCGCTGGCCTCCAGGGCGCCGGTAAGACGACGCTCGCCGGAAAGCTGGGTAAGTGGCTGCGTGAGGAAGGCAAGACCGTCCTCCTCGTCGCATCCGACCTCCAGCGCCCCAACGCCGTCCAGCAGCTTCAGGTCGTCGGTGAACGCGCCGGCGTGAAGGTGTGGGCACCCGAGCCGGGCAACGGCGTGGGCAACCCGGTCGAGGTCGCGAGAAGCGGCGTCGAGTTCGCCCGCCAGAGCGGCATCAACGTCGTCATCGTCGACACCGCCGGCCGCCTGGGCGTCGACCAGGAGATGATGGACCAGGCGATCGCGATCCGCGACGCGGTGCGCCCCCACGAAATCATGTTCGTCCTGGACGCCATGGTCGGTCAGGACGCGGTCACCACCTCCACGGCCTTCCGTGACGGCGTCGGCTTCACCGGCGTCGTCCTGTCCAAGCTCGATGGCGACGCGCGAGGCGGCGCGGCCCTGTCCGTGCGCGGCGTGACCGGCGCGCCTATCCTCTTTGCCTCCACCGGCGAGGGCCTCGACGATTTCGAGCGATTCCACCCGGATCGTATGGCCGGGCGCATCCTCGACATGGGCGACATCCTCACCCTCATCGAGCAGGCCGAGAAGAAGATGGACGCGGAGGAGGCCGAAAAGGTCGCTTCCAAGGCCCTGGCCGGCCAGCTGACCCTCGGCGACTTCCTGAGCCAGCTCCAGCAGATCAAGAAGCTCGGCTCGATGAAGAAGATGCTCGGCATGATCCCGGGCGCCGCGCAGCTGCGAGACCAGATCGAGAACTTCGACGAGCGTGAGGTCGACCGCGTCGAGGCCATCGTCCGTTCGATGACCCCCGCGGAGCGCGAGGACGTGTCCATCCTCAACGGCTCCCGCCGCGCGCGCATCGCCCGCGGTTCGGGTACGACCGTCGCCGAGGTGAACCAGCTCGTTCAACGTTTCGAGGCCGCCCGCGAGATGATGGGCCAGATGGGTCAGATGGGCGGGGAATGCCTGGAATGGGCGCCATGCCCGGACGCGGCGGCAAGGCCAAGCAGAAGGCAAATGCCCGCAAGGCTCAGGCCCAGCGCGCCCGCATGAAGAAGAAGGCGCGCTCGGGCAATCCCGCCAAGCGCCGCCAGCAGGAGCTCGAAGCCATGCTGCCCCCGTCCGAGCGCAGCGCCCCGCAGGGCTCCTCCTTCGGTGCTCCGGCCCCCGCCCCCGCTCCGCGTCCGACGATCGACGATCTGCCCGACGACGTCAAGCGCATGCTCGGACAGCTCTGATCCGATGATCCTTACCGGCGTCGGCCTGTGGGCCCAGGACGCGGCCGCTCGCCCGCGGTGGGTGAGCGGCACGTGGTCGCTTGAGGGCGGGACAATTCGCCGCGTGAGCGACGACGAGCGCCCCCGCGCGCGTCACGCGGGATTCGTCCTGCCGGGCCTGGTCGACGCCCACTGTCACATCGGCTATTCGCAGGCCGGCGCCGTTGACGCCGACGAGATGGCACGCCAGGCGGCGCTCACGCTCGCCAGCGGCGTGACGCTCGTGCGCGACTGCGGGGTGCCCGTCGACAACTCGGGCGTGCAGGCGCTGGTTGGCCCCCGCCTGATCCGCTGCGGGCGACACGTCGCCCGCCCCAAGCGCTACATGCGCGACTTGCCCATCGACGTCCACGACCAGTCGGAGCTGCCTGGGGTCCTGACATCCATGGCGGAGAGCTCCGACGGGTGGGTCAAGATCGTCGGCGACTGGATCGACCGCTCGGCCGGCGCCGACGCCGATCTCATGCCCCTGTGGGACCCGTCGGTGCTCGTCGACGCCGTCGCAGCCGTTCACGAGGCCGGGGCGCGCATCGCGGTCCACGCCTTCTCTCACCGGGTCATCGACTCTCTCATCGAGGCCGGAGTCGACGACATTGAACACGGCACCGGTATCGATCGCGATCAGGCCAGCGAGATCGCTGCTCGCGGCATCGCGGTGACGCCGACACTGCGCCAGGTCGAGCTCTTCGCCGACTTCGCCGAGCAAGCCGGCTCCAAATACCCCGTCTACGCCGCCACCATGCGCGCCATGTTCGAGGAGCGGCGCGACCACTTCCAGATGCTCATCGACGCCGGGGTGCTGCTGCTGCAGGGCACGGATTCGGGCGGCTACCAGCAGCACGGCTCTATCGCGGGCGAGCTGGCCCTGTGGTCGAGCTGGGGCGCCAGCGCTCAGCTCATCATCGACGCCTCCACCTGGGTGAGCCAGCGCTACCTGGGGCGCCCCGGCCTCGTCGAGGGAGGAGAGGGCGACCTCATCGTGCTCGATGAGGATCCGCGCATCGATCCGGTGGCCCTCGCGCGTCCCAGCGCCGTGTACGTCGGGGGGAGAGCGTGCGTGGGTGCGCCCGTAAGCGCGGCCTCGACGTGATCGATTTAACCGCGCCGCTGCGGTGGGCTCGGGGTCCCCATGTGGGAATCCGACCCGGAATGTGGCATAATCGCTAGCTGTACCCGGCGATTCGTAGACCCTCTCACTGCGTGTCGCCGTGTCCCGGTCCGATGCGACCCCTGTGTTTCCCACCTTGGGACGCAAAGGTCCACCCCAATTCTGAAATGGAGAGACCACACAAGTGGCAGTTCGAATTCGCCTGAAGCGCGTGGGTAAGATCCACGCCGCCCAGTACCGCGTCGTCGTCGTCGATTCCCGCAAGAAGCGTGACGGCCGCGTCATCGAAGAGGTCGGCTACTACGATCCTCAGCCCAACCCGTCGATCATCCGCATCGACTCTGAGCGCGCCCAGTACTGGCTCGGCGTCGGCGCTCAGCCCTCCGACCAGGTCCGCAACCTGCTGGTCCTGACCGGTGACATCGCTAAGTTCAACGGCAAGGCCGACGCGGTTTCCCGCGTTAAGGTCTCCGAGAACGACAAGGCCGCCCAGGCCGAGCAGGCCGTCAAGGACGCCGAGGCTGCGGCCGAGAAGTCCAAGGCCGCCGCCTCCGCGAAGAAGGCCGAGGAAGAGGCTGCTGCTGCCGCAGCCGCCGCCGAGGCCGAGAAGGCTTCCGAAGAAGCCGCCGGAGAGGATGCCTGAGCATGCTCGCCGACGCGTTGGAGCACCTGGTCAGCGGCATCGTTGACCACCCCGAAGATGTCGAGGTGACCCCCCCGTTCGATGCGACGCGGTCAGCTCCTGGAGGTTCGCGTGAACCCCGAGGATCTGGGTCGAGTCATCGGGCGCGGCGGTCGGACGGCTCGCGCGCTGCGCACCGTCATGGGTGCGCTGTCGACGCGTGGCACCGTCCGAGTCGACGTCGTCGACACGGATCGCGAGTAAGACTCGCACATGTCTCGAAGGGGTCCGGCAATGCCGGGCCCCTTCGTTGTATCCTTCGGACAGATCCCCGTTCATGATGAGGAGAACTCATGCAGCTCACAGCCGCTATCGTCGGCCCGGCCCACGGCCTGCGCGGCGAGGTCATTCTCGACGTGCGCAGCGACGACCCTGATGTTCTCGCCCCCGGGGCGTGCCTGGAGGTCGCGGGGCGTGACCTGGCGCTGACCGTTCGCGCCGTGCGCACGCATAAGGACCGCGTGCTCGCATCCTTCGAGGAATGCACCTCGCGTGAGGATGCCGAGGCGCTGCGTGGCGCCCGCCTGCTCGTCGAGGAGCACGAGGAGGAGGACGCCTGGTACCCCCACCAGCTGACAGGGCTAGAGGCCCGCACGCCCGCAGGCGAGGTTCTCGGCACCGTGAGTGGCCTGACCCCCGGCGCCGCCCAGGACCTCCTGCTCGTGGCGACCCCGAACGGGCGCGTCATGGTGCCCTTCGTGAGCGCCCTCGTGCCCACGGTCGACGTCGAAGGCGGCCTCGTTGTCATCGACGCGCCCCCGGGTCTCTTCGACGACCAGGCCGTCTCCGAGCGGGACGGGAAGTAGCGTGCGCTTCGACCTCATCTCCATTTCCCGGACTATTTCACGCCCCTGACCCTCTCCCTCATGGGTAAGGCCGAGGACGCTGGCCTCGTCACCCTCGCCGCCCACGACCTGCGTCAGTGGGCCACCGGCAAGCACCGCAGCGTCGACGACACCCCCTATGGCGGTGGCGCCGGCATGGTCATGCGCGCGGACGTGTGGGCGCGCGCCCTCGACGACGCGCTGGCCACCCCGCTCGCGTGCGAGAACGCAGAAGCTGCCACGGCCTCGTGCCGCAGGGTCCTGGCCATCCCCACCCCCTCAGGGACGCCGCTCACGCAGCCCGTCGTGGAAGACTTGGCGCGAGCCGACCAGATCATCGTCGCCTGCGGTCGCTACGAAGGCATCGACGCGCGGGTCGCGCAGCACTACCGCGCAGCCGGCGTCGAGGTCCTTTGAGTTTTCCATCGGCGACTACGTGCTCAACGGTGGCGAGGTCGCGGCGATGGTGCTCACCGAGGCGGTCGCGCGTCTCCTCGACGGATTCATGGGCAACCCGGACTCCCTCGTCGAAGAATCGCATTCTGGGGCGGGTCTGCTTGAATACCCCGTGTTCACCAAGCCACGAGAGTTCCGCTCGCTCGAGATTCCCGAGGTTCTCCTCGGCGGTAACCACGCGGCGATTGAACGCTGGCGCCGCGACCGCGCGATCGAGAAGACCGTGACGGTGCGCCCCGACCTCGCGCTCTCGCTCGACGCCGCTGCCCTCAGCGGAGACGATCGCGCGACGCTCGCGGCCTGCGGCGTCGCCTACCCGCGAGCTGGTGGTGCGGAACGGCTCACAGTACGACAGGCTGAGCTTGAGGATGTCGTCGCAGTCAGCGAGCTTGCCGCGCGCACGTTCCCGGATGCCTGCCCGCAGGACCTGCCCCAGGAGGCGATCGACGAGCACATCGCCACGCAGCTGAGCACGGACGTGTTTGATGCTCTTATTTCCGATCCCGATCGTCACCGCCTGTTCGTCGCCGAGGTCTGGGGTGGCCTCGTCGGTTACGTGCTGACCCATGTCGGCCCGGATGCGTTGCCGAGCGACCTGGTGCGTCCCGGACGCGTCGAGGTGGGAAGCGCTTACCTGTCGAAGTGCTATGTCGACGCGGCCTGGCGGGGCAGCGGCATCGCCGACTTCCTGCTCGAGCGCGCTGTTGCGGACGCCGCCAAGGCAGGACATCGAGCGATCGTGCTGGGAACCAACCGAGGTAACAAAGCGGCGCAGGCCTTCTATAAGAAGCACGGCTTCCGCAAGCGCTCGACGCGAACCTTTGATGTCGGTGGAGTGACCAACTACGACGTCGTCATGGTGCGTGATCTCACCCCGACGGGCGGCGCAACGCTCGCCTGAACAACGGGCCGCGTGGGATAATAGCCAGGATTGTGCGCGGTTCATCCTGCCGCAGGGGGACACCGAGGCGCACGATCGGACGAAGGAATGAGCGGGCACAGGCCCGCCCAACCAGGCGCCCCCGACCTGCGGCAGAGGCGTCAAGGAGAAAAATGCAGAAGCTGGACGCCGTTGATGCGGCTTCGCTGCGCGATGACATCCCGCCGTTCCGCGCGGGCGACACCCTCAAGGTGCACGTGAAGGTTATCGAAGGCAACCGCTCCCGTATCCAGGTCTTCCAGGGTGTCGTGATCGCTCGTCGCGGCCACGGAGTGTCCTCCACGTTCACCATCCGCAAGGTTTCCTTCGGTGTGGGCGTCGAGCGTACCTTCCCGGTTCACGCCCCCACGATCGACCACATCGAGGTCGTCACCAAGGGCGACGTGCGCCGCGCCAAGCTCTACTACCTGCGTGAGCGTCACGGCAAGGCCGCGAAGATCAAGGAGCACCGCTCCGGCAAGGCCGAGTGAGGCCAGCGGCCACGCGCCTTGGCATTTTTCACGGAAAGGCCCGACACCGCGCGCCGGTGTCGGGCCTCGCCGTATCCTTGGATGGTTCACGACGTAAGGAGATCGGATGAGCTCGACTGCAGGCCCGGTGCTTGGACCGGTGCACGCGCCGTCGCTGCGGGATCGCGAGCGCGCCGAGGCGCGTGCTCGCCGTAACCCCTGGGTGTGGCTACGCGAGATCCTCGTCATCATCGTCGTCGCGCTGGTGATCTCCTCACTCCTTCGCGCCTTCATCGTGCAGGTCTTTTGGATCCCCTCGCCCTCGATGCGTAACACACTGGTCGAGGACGACCGCATCGCTGTGTCCCGCGTGGACGCGCTGCGCTCGAATATTCACCGCGGAGACGTCGTCGTCTTTGACGACACGCTCGGCTGGCTCGGCACCACCGAGGGTGTCTTCCTCGTCCGTCGTGCGCCGACTCGGAGAGTTCACGGGTTTCGTGCCCGCGGGCGGGGAGCAGACCCTCGTCAAGCGGGTGATCGGTGTGGGCGGCGACCGCGTCACCTGCGTGAGCGCCACCGGCAAGGTCAGCGTCAACGGCGTCGAGATTGACGAACCATACGTCGCCGACGGCCAGGTGCCCTGCGGCGAGCGTACCTTCGACGTGACCGTGCCCGAGGGTTACCTGTGGGTGATGGGCGACAATCGTTCGAATTCCGCCGATTCTCGGTATCACATGGGTTCGGGTCAGTCGCCCTACGTGCCCGTCTCCTCCGTCGTGGGGACGGTGCAGGCCGTGATCTGGCCGGTCTCGCGTTGGTCTACTGACATCGGCCACCAGGAAGTCTTCACCTCCGTTCCCGACCCCTCATGAGCACCGCGGCGCGCGACCTGGAGCTCGCCCTGGCGAAGCGGTGGGGCCTCGTGGCGGGCATGGACGAGGTCGGCCGCGGGGCCCTCGCCGGCCCCGTTGCGGTCGGCGTCGCCGTGATCGGCCAGGACGCGCCTCCCGTTCCCGAGGGACTGACCGACTCCAAGGCGCTTTCCGCTCGTCGGCGCGAGGCTCTCGTCGCCCCCATTCACTCCTGGGTCCGCGACTGCGCCGTCGGCTACGCGTCCCCGCAGGAAATCGATCGATGGGGGATCGTCGCGGCTTTACGCCTGGCGGGGCGCCGCGCCCTCGCCGAGGTGGCGAGGCGCGCAGTCATGCCGGGCGGCGTCTTGCTGGACGGTTGCCACGATTGGCTTTCCGCACCCGAGGACCTGTTCGGAGACGAAGGCGGTCCCGAGGATCCTTTCGGTATCGCCCTGCCCGTCCACATGCAGGTCAAGGCCGACCTGTCTTGCGCCGTCGTGGCCGCGGCCTCCGTTATCGCCAAGGTGGCCCGCGATCGCCTCATGAGCGAGGCCGAGGACCCCGGATACGGGTGGGCCTCCAACAAAGGCTACGGCTCAGCAGCCCACGCCCGCGCGATCGGCCGCCTCGGCGTCAGTGACTTTCATCGTCGCTCGTGGAAGATGCCGACGAGCGCCACAAACTAGGGCACGCCGGGGTGGCAGGTGGCAAGCACGTCCAGGCCCGGCATGATGGGTTCGTGAGCGAAGAAATCGAAGGTTACGAGAACAACCTGGAGCTGGAGCTTTTCAAGGAGTACCGCGACGTCATCGGCTTGTTTAAGTTCGTCGTGGAGACCGAGAGGCGTTTCTATCTGTGCAACCACGTCGACGTGCAGGCGCGCCCGGTGGGCGGTGACGTCTTTTTTGAGCTGACGCTCACCGACGCCTGGGTGTGGGACATCTACCGATCCTCCCGTTTTGTTCGCTCGGTGCGAGTCATCACCTACAAGGACGTGAATGTCGAGGAGCTCTCCAAGCCGGAGCTCGACATTCCCTAGCCTAGCGCCGTCCACAGGACAAGCGGCGCGAGCCGTTTATCCACAGGCCTTTGCGTCAACCGCTCCCTGTCCACAGGGGGCGGTTTTCGTGTTGTGTGTGGCCCGGTGGCCGGGGCGCACTGTGGTCGTGGAGGTGAGCTCTCATGGAATGCTCAACACGACCCGATCGTCGGACTCTCGGTGCAGCCGGGGAACACACGGCCCGCCTGATGATCGAGGAGGCGGGCCTGCGCGTCCTGGAATGCAACTGGCGCGATGGCCGACGCGGCGAGCTTGACATCATCGCCCGAGACGAGACGGACCCCGCGTGCTCGTGGACCGTCATCGTCGAGGTACGCACCCGGGTTGGTCGGAGAAAAGGCAGTGCTCTCGCATCGGTGGATGCACGTAAAGTCGCTCGGTTGAGGGCGCTCACGGGCGCCTGGTGCAGGCAGCGAGGCCGACTGGGCTCGCGGGTCCGCATTGACGTCGTCGCGATCACGCTGTCGGCGCAGTCCCTTCGGCAATGGCCGGACGTGGATCGAGCGGACGTCGACGTGCGCGCGCTCGGTGCGCACGCGGTGTGGCTGCGGGGCGTGCAATGACCGGGCCAGGGCTTGCTCGCACCTATTCGATCAGCGTGGTTGGCATTGAGGGACACCTCGTCGATGTCGAGACGTATGCCGGTGCCGGGCTCGTGGCCTTCACACTCGTCGGCCTGTTGGACACGTCGGTGCGCGAGGCCCGTGACCGGGTGCGCGCGGCCTTCGAGTCCTGCGGCCTTGACGTGCTGGATCAACGCATCACGGTGAACCTCTCGCCGGCGGGCATCCCGAAGTCGGGTTCTGGCTTCGACCTGGCCATCGCCTCGTCTATCGCGTTGGCGACGGGTCTCGTGTACCCGCGCGCTTTTCAGGACGCTGTCATCGTTGGGGAACTCGCCCTGGACGGCAGCATTCAGCCGGTGCGCGGAGTGTTGCCGGCCGTGCTCGCCGCCCGATCACGGGGAGTGCGTCGGGTTATCGTCCCGGAGGCGTGCGCCCGGGAGGCGCGGCTCGTGGACGGCATCGAGGTGATCGCCTTCGCGCACCTGGCCGACCTCATCGCCTGGGGCGGGGGAGAGGCCATCAAGGCTCCTTTCCACGGCCACCTGGGAATGCGCGCCGTGGAACCAGGCCGTCAATCGCCCGCCGTCCTCGATATGGCTGACGTGCGAGGCCAGGGCGAAGCGGTGGGTGCGATGGAGGTCGCTGCGGCCGGAGGGCACCACGTCTTCCTCATCGGCGAGCCCGGCTCGGGCAAGACCATGTTGGCCTCGCGGCTGCCGACGATTCTTCCCGACCTGGATGCCGACACAGCGCTTGTGACGACGTCCTTGCATTCCGTGGCAGGGCTCGTACCTGCGGGCACTGCCCTTGTCACGCGCCCTCCCTTCCAGGCGCCCCACCATTCGGTGACGATGGCCGCCCTGATCGGGGGTGGATCACGCACCCTGACGCCGGGTGCGGCGTCGCTCGCACACGGCGGCATCCTGTTCCTCGACGAGGCCGCCGAGTTCGCGCCCTCCGTGCTCGACTCCCTGCGTGAACCCTTGGAGTCGGGGGTCGTCAACCTGCACCGGTCGGGGATCCACACGCGCTACCCGGCCTCGTTTCAGCTGGTCATGGCCTCCAACCCATGCCCCTGCGGCGGGGGACGGGCAGGGCGTCACTGCACCTGTTCCTCGGTCGCTCGGAGGCGTTACCTGGCGCGCTTGTCGGGCCCTCTCCTGGACCGGATGGACATTCGCATCGACGTGCACACGCCGACACGGGCGGACATGGCCTCGTGTACGACGCGCGACTCGGAGACGATCAGGCAGCGAGTGAGTGCCGCCCGCGACCGGGCCCGCCACCGCCTTGCGGGCACACCCTGGGTGTGCAATGCCCAGCTTCCGGGAGCGTGGATCAGGCGTCACTCGGGCATCGACGCCGAGCTGGTCGCCCAGCTGGATCGGCTCGTCGACGTCGGCGCCTCCTCGATGAGGGGAGTGGACCGCATGCTGCGCCTGGCGTGGACGCTGGCGGACTTGGCGGGAGCACCTCGACCGACAATTGACCACATCGTTGCAGCGCAGCAGCTGCGGAATGGACACGATCATGACACCAGATGAGACGATGCAAGAGGCGGCCTGGTGGTCGGCGGTGGCAGAACCCGCCGATCCTGCGGCGCGCGTAGTGCGTGCGACGCTCGGGGACCGTCGGGGGCGCGAATGGCTCCAAGGGGAGTGGAGGGGCGTGCCGAGGGAACTGCAGTGCGCTGGCGAGGCCCGTTGGGACCAGCAGTGGAATCGCTGGCGTGAACGCGCGCTGGCGGTCGATGTCGAGCGCGAACTGGCGCGGGTCGAGCGCGCCGGAGGCGGATTCATGACGCCCGCGGATCCGCGCTGGCCGGTCCAGCTTTCCTGCCTGGGAGAGGAGGAACCGCTTGGCCTGTGGTTCCTAGGTCGCCTGAGCGATTCGTCGCAGTCCGAGGGGCACGTCTCGATCGTCGGGGCGCGCGCCTCCACGTCGGCCGGGGGCAGGTGCGCGCGAAACATGGCCTACCACCTCGCGCGCTCGGGGTACGCGATCGTCTCTGGCGGGGCCATCGGCATTGACATTGAGGCGCACCGGGGGGCGCTGGCTGGCGGCGGGCGAACGATCTGTGTTCTGGCCGGCGGGGTACTCAATCCTTATCCTGCGTGTCACACCGAGGATTTCCGCGCGATCATCGACAGGGGCGGGCTGATCGTCTCGGAGGTTGCTCCTACCGCCCGTCCCGCGAAGTGGCGTTTTCTGACTCGCAACAGGCTGATCGCCGGGTGGAGCGCGGCCACCATCGTCGTCGAGGCCGGGGCTCGTTCGGGCGCTCTGGCCACGGCCAGGTGGGCGATGGGGTGCGGACGCGAGCTCGGCGCCGTGCCCGGGGCGGTGGATGCGCCCATGTCGGTGGGCTGCCTCGAACTGGCCAGGAACGGCGCGACGATCATTCGCGATGGCCGCGATGCTGCGGAACTGGCGGGCCCCATCGGGACGGAGGATGTCGCCCCGCTCTTCGGGATGCCGGTCGAGCGAGATCACGGCATCGCCGCCCTGCCCCCGGTGGCGCGTCGCGTGTGGGAAGCGCTTCCGGCACGCGCGTGTGCGGATGTGTCCGCAATCTGCGTCAGTGCTGGGCTCGGCCGCGAGGAGGTGAGCCGTGCCCTGATGGACTTGGCCGTGGCTGGATTGGTCACCAGTTCCACCCGCGGGTGGGCACGCAGGGAGGGCGGGGACGCCGTAGGATGACGGCATGATCGAGAGCGTGGGGGACCAGTGGGGTGAGTATCTGCGACTGAGCCGCCGCATGAGCGAGCACACCATCGACGCCTACCGGGGGGACCTGCGCGCGCTCCTGGACTACGTGGGGCTTCGATGGGACGCGCCCGCCGGCGAGTTCGGCCAGGCGCTCACGCACCGCTCCATCCGCTCGTGGCTGGCACACACGCTGGCAAGCGGGGGAGCACGCTCGACCATCGCGCGCCACACGGCGGCCATCCGCAATTTCACGGCGTGGGCCGTGCGCGAGGAAATCCTGGCGAACGACCCGGCCGCGGCGCTGACGAGCCCACGCGCGGATCAACGTCTTCCCACTCCCCTGGATGAGTCCGAGGCCCGCACCCTCATGAACCTGGCCCGCGCTGAGGCGGTGGACGGGAGTGCCGCGCAGATGCGCGCTTGGGCGATTCTCGAGCTCACCTACGCGTGCGGCCTGCGAGTGTCCGAAGTGTGTGCCCTCGACGTGTCCTCACTCAACCGTGAGGCTCTGACCGTGCGCGTGCTCGGCAAAGGAAATAAGGAACGCGTCGTGCCCTACGGCCCGCCGGCGCGCGAGGCACTCGACCACTGGCTGGTCCGAGGCCGTCCGCAGTTGGTCGCCCAATCCAGTGGCGAGGCCCTGTTTCTCGGCGACCGCGGGGGGGCGCATTGATCCTCGCGTTGTGCGCTCGATGGTCCATCGGCTGGCCGCCAAGGCGGGGGTACACGACGTCGCCCCCCACGGGCTGCGCCACTCGACGGCGACCCATCTCCTGCAAGGCGGCGCGGATCTGCGCGCCGTGCAGGAGATGCTCGGCCACGCCTCCTTGTCCACGACGCAGCGCTACACGCACGTGGACACCGCTCGCCTGAGCGCCATCTATCAACGTGCTCACCCTCGCGCCTGAGGCCTGAGTTGGCGCTAGCCGTCCCAGGGGAGGAGACGAGGCCGCCCCACCGTCAGGCGGATCGGGTCGATATATGCGGTCGGGCCCGTCTTCGCTCCCCAATGCAGGGTGTCCGATCCCTCCTCGACGACCCCGATGACCTGCCCCGCGGTCACGGCCTGCCCTGCTGATACGCTCGGCGTGACTGGCAGATAGGTGGACCATACCGCGCGGCCGCGCACGTCGTGGCGAAGAGACACGACCTGGCGACCGCCGACCTGGCCTGCGAAGGTCACCGTCCCGTTGGCGCACGCGTAGACCGGCGAGCCGGACGGATAGGAAAGGGTGACCCCCCCGTCTGCCGGGCAGCCAGTCGTGGGCGGGAGGAGCGAAGGAGGAGACGACGGGCACGGGGGAGCCGCTGGGCCACTGCCAGAGTGTGCCGCTCTCCGTGCCGCCTGCTGGCGGAGCCAGGAGGGCGAGCACTATGGCGCCGAGGAGCAGCGCGAGAGCAGCGAGACAACGCTCGGCGTGAAGCGGACGGTTATTCATACGTCCACGATGTGCCCGGGACCCCTGTGCGATCCAGTCGACGTCGTTGCCTTGTGCATGGCGCCCCGAACGCGCAGACCCCTGTGGATAACGCGGCGTCGGAGCGAGAGAGGCTCGTCACCCTGTGGATGGGCACCCAGGCCTCGTCGATGAACGTGAAAGTCGGCACACTCACACCCTACACGTCCCTGAGGCTAGTGGGTCCATGAGGTAAGATAGCCGGGCACTTGCCTTGTGCAGGTGACTTCGCGTGCCATTTATCGCGACCCACGGGAGACCGCCAGGGTAGCGAGGCGCGGCGGCTTCGGTCCCTGTGGGGATGGTCGCCGGTCATGGCACCAGGGTACGCACCGCGTACAGCAAACCGATAACCCGGGGGGAAACCCCACTGATCACTCGCGACTTGCGGGGAAAGGACGAACCATGGCAATCGTTACCATGCGTCAGCTCCTCGAGTCCGGTGTCCACTTCGGCCACCAGACTCGCCGTTGGAACCCGAAGATGAAGCGCTTCATCCTCACCGAGCGCAACGGTATCTATATCATCGACCTGCAGCAGACCATCGCTGACATCGACATCGCCTTCGATTTCGTGAAGCAGACCGTCGCCCACGGCGGCACACTGCTCTTCGTCGGCACCAAGAAGCAGGCCCAGGAAGCCGTGGCCGAGCAGGCCCAGCGCGTCGGCATGCCCTACGTGAACCACCGTTGGCTCGGCGGCATGCTCACCAACTTCTCGACCGTTGCTACCCGTCTGCAGCGCCTGAAGGAACTCGAGCAGATCGACTTCGACGACGTGGCCTCTTCGGGTCACACCAAGAAGGAACTGCTCATGATGCGCCGCGAGAAGGACAAGCTGTCCCGCACGCTCGGCGGCATCCGCGACATGGCCAAGGTTCCCTCGGCCGTGTGGATCGTCGATCCCAAGAAGGAGCACCTCGCGGTCTCCGAGGCTCGCAAGCTGCACATCCCGATCGTCGCCATCCTCGACACCAACGCTGATCCGGACGAGGTCGACTACCGCATCCCCGGCAACGATGACGCCATCCGCGCCGTCGCGCTGCTCACCCGCGTGATCGCTGACGCCGTCGCCGAGGGCTCATCGCCCGCTCCGACGTGCGCAAGGGCAAGGGCGAAGAGACCGCCGCTGAGCCGCTGGCCGAGTGGGAGCGCGAGCTCCTCGAGGGCGAGGTCAAGGCCGACGAGGCTGCCGCCGCAGCTGAGGCCGCCGAGGCCCCCAAGCAGGACTGAACTTTTTACTGAGAGGAATCATCCGATGGCGAATTTCACCGCTGCAGATGTGAAGGCGCTGCGTGAGCAGACCGGCGCCGGCATGATGGATGTCAAGAAGGCTCTGACCGAGGCCGACGGCGACGCCGAGAAGGCTCTCGAGATCATCCGCCTGAAGGGCCTGAAGTCCCTGTCCAAAGCGCGAGGGCCGCCAGGCCTCCGCCGGCCTGCTGGCCGCGCAGACCGACGGCACCGTCGGCGTGCTGGTTGAGGTCAACTCCGAGACGGACTTCGTCGCGAAGAACCAGAAGTTCATTGACTTCTCCAACGAGGTCCTGGCCGCTGCCGTTGCCTCCGGCGCCGCCGACCTGGACGCGCTGCTCGCCGCCCCCATGGGCGAAGGCACCGTCAAGGACCGCCTGGACGCTTTCGCCGCGATCATCGGCGAGAAGCTGCAGGTTGGCCGCATCGTGCGCGTTGAGGGCGACAACGTCGACCTTTACCTGCACCAGACCAGCCCGGACCTGCCCCCGCAGGTCGGCGTCTTCGTCGTGACTGACGCTGCCGGCAAGGCCGTTGCCCACGACATCGCGATGCACGTCGCCGCCTACATGCCCGCTTACCTCAACCGCGAGTCGGTTCCCGCCGACGTGCTTGAGAAGGAGCGCGCCACCCTCGAGAAGATCACCCTCGAGGAGGGCAAGCCCGCCAACATCGTTCCCAAGATCGTTGAGGGCCGCCTGAACGCGTTCTACAAGGACAACTGCCTCGTTGACCAGGCCTACGCCCGTGACCCCTCGAAGTCCGTCGGCCAGATCCTCAAGGAGGCCGGCGCCACGGTCACCAACTTCGTGCGCGTGCACGTGGGTGCCTGATTCGGTCTGTGCGTCAGCTTGCTGACAGTTGGGAGCGGCTCCGCCTAACGGCGGGGCCGCTTCCCTTTTACCAGGTAGTATGGTTCCTAACCGTTCCGCCCATCTCGGGCCGTCATAAAGGAGAAGCGTCATGTCGACGAAGCGCCGCGTTTTGCTCAAGCTTTCCGGAGAGGCGTTTGGAGGTGGGTCTATCGGCTTGGACCCCAAGGTCGTCCGCAATATTGCTGAGCAGGTGGCGAGCGCCGTGCGCGAGGGCGTGCAGGTTGCGATTGTCGTCGGTGGTGGCAACTTCTTCCGCGGCGCCCAGCTGGCTCGTGAGGGCCTGGAGCGTTCCCGCGCCGACTACATGGGTATGCTTGGTACCGTCATGAACGCTCTGGCTCTCCAGGACTTCATCGACCAGTCGGGGATTCCCGCACGCGTTCAGACGGCCATCACGATGGCCCAGGTCGCTGAACCGTATCTGCCGCTGCGGGCGATCCGTCACCTGGAGAAGGGGCGCGTCGTCGTGTTCGGCGCCGGCGCAGGCCTGCCCTACTTCTCGACCGACACCGTCTCGGCGCAGCGCGCGCTTGAGATTCACTGTGACGAGCTCCTGGTGGCGAAGAACGGCGTGGACGGCGTCTACGACGACGATCCGAACAAGAACCCCAACGCGCATCGTTTCGACTCGCTGACTTATTCGGAGGCGCTGCGGCGCGACCTGAAGGTGATCGACGGCTCGGCGCTGGCGCTGTGCCGCGAGAATGGCCTGACCACTCGCATCTTCGGCATGGGTGGGGAAGGCGCGGTCACACGCGCGCTCTTGGGCGCTGAAATCGGTACCCTAGTGACGGCGTGATATAACCTTCACAGACCACTGACGTTAAGGAGCACATAGTGATCGACGATATTCTCCTCGAAGCCGAGGACAAGATGGACAAGGCCGTCGAGGCTGCCCGCCATGAGTTCACGAACATCCGCACGGGGCGCGCGACGTCTTCGATGTTCGAGCAGCTGCTGGTGGACTACTACGGCGCGCCCACCCCGATGCAGCAGCTCGCGAGCTTCCAGATTCCCGAGGCGCGCACGGTGCTTATTTCCCCCTTCGACCGCACGGCGACGCAGGAGATTATCCGCACGCTGCGCGAGTCCGACCTGGGCGTGAATCCCACGGACGACGGCAACATTGTTCGTGTCGTGCTGCCTGCGCTGACCGAGGAACGCCGCAAGGAGTACGTCAAGCAGGCTAAGAGCAAGGCTGAGGATGGTCGTGTCTCCGTGCGCGGCGTGCGCCGCAAGGCCAAGGATCAGCTGGATCGCCTCAAGAAGGATGGCGAGGCGTCCGAGGACGACGTCGATCGCGCAGAGAAGAACCTTGATTCGATGACGAAGGCTCACACGGAGCAGATCGACAAGATGCTCGCGACGAAGGAAAGCGAACTGCTGACGATCTGATGGCGTCAACGGATTCTTCACTGCTGGCTCGTATCTTTCCCCGGGCCCCACGCGCGACAATCATCCAGCGAGTGGGGCGACGGGGAAGGCGGGTCGTAACCTTCCGCAGGCGATCACGACGGCGGTTGTCCTCATCGTTGCCGTCGCGGTCCCCTTGTTTACCTCGCTTCCGGCGTTTGTCGGCGTCATCGGCTTTGTGTGTCTCGTTGGTATCTGGGAGCTGGCCGGCGCTTTTGCGCGCATGGGCATCACGCTCACCGTGACACCGCTGTACGTGGGCGCGATCGGCATGATCACGTGTGCGTGGTGGCTGGGCAGCGAGGGCACGCTCTTCGCGCTGTATATCACGGTCTTCGTGTGCGCTGCGTGGAGGCTGCTCGACCGGCGGCAGGAGTCGCGGATGAGCGACGTCGTCTCCTCGACGTTCACGGCTGTCTACGTGCCCTTCTTGGCCTCTTTCGTCGTACTAATGCTCGCGGCGTGGCGCGATCCGTGGGTGTTTGTCGTCTTTGAGCTGATGGTCATCGCGAACGACACGGGCGGGTGGGCTGCCGGTGTCTTGTTCGGCAAGCATCCCATGGCCCCGGCCCTGTCTCCGAAGAAGTCGTGGGAGGGCTTCGCTGGTTCCGCGGCTACTGCGGTCGGTGTCGGTTGCGTGGGGCTGTGGCTGCTGGGTGCCGCCTGGTGGTGGGGCATCGTCGCCGGTGTTTCGATCGCGTTCGTGGGCACGATGGGTGACCTGACCGAGTCGCTGATTAAGCGTGAGTCGGGGCTCAAAGACATGTCCCACATCCTGCCCGGGCACGGTGGTGTTCTGGACCGGGTGGACGCGCTGCTAATGAGCGCGCCGGTCGCCCTACTTCATCTTCGCGTGGGCGCTGCCCGGTATTTCTTGGGAGTCGAGCCATTGAGCCTCACGACTACGACAGGACGCGGGGCGCAGGGCTGCTCCCGCGAGGAGGCCACGGCCTCGGCGCAGCGTCTCCACGGTGCGCGCCGAGAGGTGCGCCCGAGCGATCAGCCGCCGGAGGGGGCGACGCATAAGGACGCGAAGCCCGTCCTGTCCTTCACCGCTCGGCGCCGGGGCAAGGCTCCCTCGCACTTGGCTGATTTCGACGCGGCCGGGCGCAAGCAGGTGCTCAAGGACCTGGGGCTGCCCGCATTCCGTGCGGATCAGCTCTCGCGCCACTACTTCACGCACTTCGTGGCCGACCCTGAGCGCATGAGTGACATTCCGGCTGGCATGCGCGCTCAGGTGAGCGAGGCTCTCCTGCCGACGCTCGTGTCGAAGGTCGTCTCGTTGGAGGCGGACGGCGGCCGCACGATCAAGGACCTGTGGCGGCTGTACGACGGGGCCCAGGTGGAGTCGGTGCTCATGCGCTACCCGCAGCGCACCACCCTGTGCGTGTCCTCGCAGGCCGGTTGCGGCATGGCGTGTCCGTTCTGTGCGACGGGGCAGATGGGCCTGAGTCGTAACCTGTCGACGGCGGAAATCGTCGATCAGGTCCGCTACGCGCAGGCGGCATGCCGAGATGGAGCGCTCGCCGGTGGACCCACGACGCTGTCGAACGTCGTGTTCATGGGAATGGGTGAGCCGCTGGCCAATTACAAGACGGTGATCGGCGCCCTGCATCGCCTCATCGATCCCGCGCCAGAGGGTTTCGGTATGAGCGCGCGCAATATTACCGTCTCCACGGTCGGCCTGGTTCCCGCGATTAAGAAGCTCGCGGGGGAAGGGATGCCGGTGACACTCGCGGTGTCGCTGCATGCTCCCGACGACGATCTGCGTGATGAGCTCATTCCGATCAACTCGCGCTGGAAGGTCGGGGAGCTCCTGGATGCTGCCCGCGCCTACTTCCTGGCAACGGGACGGCGCGTGTCGATCGAGTACGCGCTCATCAAGGACATGAACGATCAGGAGTGGCGCGCCCAGCTTCTGGCCGATGAGCTCAACAAACGAGGCCATGGCTGGGTTCACGTGAACCCGATCCCCCCTGAACCCGACGCCGGGATCGATTTGGACGGCGTCTACGAAGCATGCCCAGGATGCGTTCGTCAAGCGCCTGCGCGACAACGGAATTGCGACGTCGATTCGCGATACCCGGGGTTCTGACATCGACGGCGCGTGCGGTCAGCTGGCCACGGCGGTTTCCGAGGGGCGCAGGTCCGCCGGTGAGGAGCACGCGTGAGGACGAACGATTTTTCGCGCACGTTCTTGCGCGAGGGCTACGACATGAGCGAGGTGCGCGCATTCCTCGCCGATGTGGAGCGCACAATCAGGGGGCAGGCGAGCGAGCCGGATGAGATCGTGACCGCCCGCAAGGCTGAGGAGATAGAGTTTTCCGTCAAGTTCCGTGGCTTCAACATGGACCAGGTGGACGCCGAGATCGATCGCTTGATCGGCGTGTTGAGGGGGCTTGATCGCGACCGCGAGTGGGCGGCCCAGCGTGAGGGCGAGGCCGGCGAGGAAGTGTCGGCTGCGCACGCGCACGAGCCCGCCCCGGCCTCGTTGACCGACTCGCGCAGCGGCCCCGAAGCGCCGGCAATTCCTTCCGCAGTCTCTCAGGTGCCCGCAATTCCTTCCGCAGCCTCTCAGGCGCCCGCCGCCTCCGACATCTGGCCAATCGCCCCTGAGACGCGTATACCCCGGGCGGATTCTGGTGACGTGCCGGTGTCCCCGGAGCCGCCAGAAGCACTCGTTGTCCCCGCGCCGACCGTAGACGCGAGCGCGCCCGTGGCCACCGATAGCCTCGACGTCGACCGCATGCTCGATCGCCTCGCGGCCGATCCGCCCATCCAGACGGTCGTGGACCAGGTGGCCGCCGAGTTCGGCACCCAGGAGGCCGTCGATGAGATTCTTCGTTCCATGACTCAGAGTAAGGAGCAATGATGACTGAGTTCCCTAAGGTTGGTATCTTCTCCAAGGGCTACCACCGCGGACAGGTCGATGCGTTCTTTGAGGATGCGCGTCGCGCGTACGAGGGGGGGTCTACCTCCCGAGCAGTTCAGCGCGGAGCAGGTGCGCCTGGCGACCTTTGAGCTGAAGAACCGGGGCTACAACATCGAGGCCGTCGACGCCGCTATGAACCGCCTGGAGGCTGCGTTCGTTAAGCGCGACCGCGCCGATTCCGTGGCCGCCGAGGGCGAGGCCGCGTGGTACGACCGCGTCGCGGACCGCGCGACGACCCTGTATCCGCGCCTCCAGCGCCCCCGCGGTGAGCGTTTCGCCCACCCGAGCAGCGGGCGGGGCTACGACTGCGAGGCCGTGGATGATCTGCTTGATCGCATCGCCGCCTACTTCGACGAGGCCGGGGAGTTGACCGCGGACGAGATTCGCACCGCGACCTTCCGCGCTAAGCGTGGCAAGAAGGCCTACGCCGAGGGGCCGGTGGACGCCTACCTGGGGCGCGCGATCGAGATCCTGCTCGCGGTCGACTGATGGCTGGCCATCACGTGTCCGGGCTGGGCCCCATCCCCGTTGTTCTGCTCGGTTCGACCGGCTCGATTGGCACGCAGGCCCGCGAGGTCATCGAAGCGAACCGGGGCCGTTTCGACGTACTGGGCCTGAGCGCTGGCGGTTCGTCGGTCACCGAGCTCGCCGCGCAGGTCCTCGCCTTGAACCCCGCGTTCGTCGGCGTGGCCCGCGACGTGCGCGCGGAGCTGGCGGCCGCCGTGGAGTCGATGGGCGGCACGTGCCCGGAGGTGTTCGTCGGCGAGGACGCCTCGGTCGAGGTCGTGTGTGCTTCGGCTCAGCGTGCGCAGGAGCTGTATCCGAGCGTGACTCCCGTGGTTCTCAACGGTATTACGGGTGGCGTGGGGTTGTCCTCGACGCTCGCGTCCCTGCGCTGCGGCGCCCGCCTGGCGCTGGCGAACAAGGAGTCGCTGGTCGTGGGCGGCGCGCTGGTGAAGAACGCGATGCGTTTCCCCGGGCAGATCGTGCCGGTGGATTCGGAGCACTCGGCGATCGCGCAGGCCCTGGCTTCGGGCGTGCACGAGCGGGGGCTGACGTCGCCGGTCGTGTCGGGGCACTCGGAGGTCGCTGACCTGGTGCTGACTGCTTCGGGCGGGCCTTTCCGTGGTCGTACTCGCGAGCAGCTGCGCGGGGTGCGCGCGGAGCAGGCGCTGGCGCACCCGACGTGGGATATGGGTCCGGTCGTGACGATCAATTCCTCCACGCTCATCAACAAGGGCCTGGAGCTGATCGAGGCCCACCTGCTCTTCGACGTGGAGCCGGAGCATATTGTGGCGACGGTTCACCCGCAGTCGATCGTGCACTCGATGGTGACGTGGCGCGACGGGGCGACGACGTTGCAGGCATCCCCTCCGGATATGCGCTTGCCGATCGCGCTGGGGCTGACGTGGCCGGAGCGCCTCGATGGCGTGGAGGAGCCCCTGTCGTGGGGCAATCCTTCGCAGTGGACGTTTGAGCCGGTGGACGACCAGACGTTCCCGGCGATTAATCTGGCGCGTTTTGCCGTCGGCGCTTCGGCCACGCATCCCGCGGTGCTCAACGCCGCGAATGAGGTGATGGTCGACGCCTTCATCGAGGGTGCCGTTCCGTGGCTCGCGATCGTCGACACTGTGTCGGCGATCGTTCATGAGCACGAGGGTGTCGCGGACCCCTCGCTGGAGGATATTGTGGCCGCGCAGCGCTGGGCCGACCGGCGCGCACGCGAGTGTGTCGCGGCTGGTCAATGGAAGGATATGTGAGCGTGGGTTCTATCGTCGGTATCGTCGTCATCATCGTGGGGATTTGGCGTCGGTCGCACTGCACGAGGTGGGGCACATGCTACCCGCCAAGAAGTTCGGCGTCCTGGTGCCGGATTATGCGGTGGGTTTCGGTCCAGCCCTGTGGAAGAAGAAGATCGGGGATACGACGTATGCGCTGCGCGCTATCCTGCTCGGCGGCTACGTGAAGATCGTCGGCATGTACGCGCCGGCGCGCCCGGGCACGCGCCTGGTGGGGCGGGGTGGTAAGCCGACGCTCGCTCAGGAGGCTCGCGAGGCCTCGGCGGAGGAGATCCCGCAGGGGCAGGAGCATCGCGCGTTCTACCTGCTCAGCGCGCCCAAGAAGGTCGTGGTGATGCTGGGCGGGCCCCTCATGAACTGCTGATCGCGATCGTGCTCAGCGCCGTGACGATGATCGGGATCGGGGCTCCCACCGCCTCGCGCACCATCGCGGCGGTGCCGGCGACGATCTCCACGTCCTCGGGTGAGGTTGCTTCTCCCGCCTACGAGGCGGGGGTGCGTCCCGGGGACACGGTGGAGGCGTGGAACGGGCAGCCGGTCGCGACCTTCGCGGAGCTTCAGCAGGCCGTGGGCGCGACCCCCGAGGGTGAGTCCGCGACTCTGACCGTTGAGCGTGACGGTGGACGCGTGGATCTGACGGTGACGCCTGTCACGGGTGCTCAGGGTGCGCGTTACGTGGGAGTGACGGCCGCCTACGAGTACGTGTCGGCCTCGCCCGCGGACGTCGCTCGGGCTGACTGGCAGATGTTCACGGGCACCGCCTCGGTGGTTGTGCGCCTGCCGCAGGCCGTGTGGCAGGTGGGTCGCTCAATCGTCACCGACGAGGAACGTGATGCGAGCGGCGTCGTGTCGGTCGTGGGCGTGGGCCGCATGGCCGGCGAGGTGACGGGGGGATTCGGCGGCCCTGGGTCTGCGCGACACCCGTCAGGTGGTCGCTGTGCTGCTGAGTCTGCTGGCGTCGCTGAACATGGCGCTCTTCGTCTTCAACTTGATCCCGCTTCCGCCTCTGGATGGCGGTCATATCCTCGGTGCCGTGTTTGAAGGCGTGCGCCGCCAGGCGGCACGCCTGCGGGGCGCGCAGGACCCGGGTCCCGCGGACACGGCTCGCCTGGTTCCGCTGACCTGGGCCGTGGGCGGCCTGCTCGTCGCGATGAGCGTCATCCTGATCGTCGCTGACATCGTCAAGCCCGTGTCCCTCGGTTGACGTGGCGGCGCCGACCCTATCGGCGGCGGGCGGAAAGCGAGCCTTCCCACGTGGCTGGCGTCCGCGTGGGAAGGAATGGCCCGGGTGCGCGATAATGGGCGGGTGAGTGAAATCAATCTTGGTATGCCCGACGTCGCGGCGTCGCCGTTCCCGCGTCGGCCCACGCATCGCCTGATGGTGGGAGACGTTCCCGTGGGCGGTGGGGCGCCGGTGTCCGTCCAGTCCATGACGACCACGAAGACGCACGATATTGGCGCGACGCTGCAGCAGATCGCGGAGCTGACCGCCGCGGGCTGTGACATCGTGCGCGTCGCGTGCCCGACGGATAAGGATGCCGATGCGCTGCCGATCATCGCGAAGCAGTCCCGTATTCCCGTCATCGCGGACATTCACTTCAAGCCGAAGTACGTGTTCCAGGCGATCGAGGCCGGTTGCGGCGCCGTGCGCGTGAACCCGGGCAACATCCGTAAGTTCGACGACCAGGTGAAGGACATCTGCAAGGCGGCCTCCGATCACGGCGTCTCCCTACGTATCGGCGTGAACGCGGGTTCGCTGGATCCGCGCCTGCTGAAGAAGTACGGCCGCGCGACGCCCGAGGCCCTGGTCGAGTCGGCGATCTGGGAGGCCTCTCTTTTCGAGGAGAACGACTTCCACGACTTCAAGATTTCGGTCAAGCACCACGACGTGCTCACCATGGTTCAGGCCTACCGGATGCTCTCGGAGGCGGGGGACTGGCCGCTGCACCTGGGTGTCACCGAGGCTGGGCCTGCCTTCCAGGGCACGATTAAGTCTGTGTCCGCCTTTTCGATTCTGCTGGCCGAGGGCATCGGTGACACGATTCGTGTCTCCCTGTCGGCGCCTCCCGTGGAGGAGGTCAAGGTGGGCACGAAGATGCTGGAGTTTTTGGGCCTGCGTGACAAGACCCTCGAGATCGTGTCCTGCCCCTCCTGTGGCCGAGCTCAGGTGGACGTGTGGACGCTGGCCGAGAACGTCACCGAAGGGCTCAAGGACTTGACCGTCCCGCTGCGCGTGGCCGTCATGGGGTGCGTTGTCAACGGCCCGGGTGAGGCTCGTGAGGCGGACCTGGGTGTCGCCTCGGGCAATGGCAAGGGCCAGATCTTCATCCGCGGTGAGGTGGTGGAGACGGTGCCCGAGGACCAGATCGTCGAGACGCTGATCCGTCGCGCTAACGCGTTGGCCGAGGAACTCGGCCTCGAACCGGGGTCAGGAACCGTTGAGGTTGCTCCGATCACCGCCCCGGACGTGAAACTTCCGGGCATCGATCGCTGAGCGTTGGAGGATTCATCATGCGTCTTCGTACCCTTGCCTGCCTGTCCCTGATCGGCGGCGCGTGCGCGCTGGCGGCCAGCGGTTTTCCGCGGCGCATTGGCCTGACCGCGTCTCAGGCCGACGTGTCGCTGCCCGGCGACCTGCTCCTGCCTGGCGCGAACGTGGTCGTGGACCGCGGCGTCGCCATCGACGCCCCCGCCTCCGTCGTGTGGGACGTGCTCGGGCGCGCCTTTGAGCCCGAGGACGAGTCGACGATCGTGGACGTTGAGGAGGAGGATCACGTGCTCATGCGGGTGGCCGCGCCCGGCGCTCCCGCGGGGGCCCCGGCCTCGGGCACGTGCGTGATCGCCCTGCTGCCCCTGTCCCCGTCGCGCACCCTGCTGCATATTCGCGAGCGTCACGAGGCCTCGGGCCGTGAGCTGGCGCTCGTGTGGGCGGGCGTCACTGCGGAGTCCCTATCGTCCCTGTCCATGCTGCGCGACATCCGCGAGGCATGCGTCGGCGCGCTTGCCGATGCCTGATTAGTCTCCTTCGAGTCCGTTCGGTTGGACAGCCATCCCCGTTGGTGTTGTAGTATCGCTTCGTACGCAACGCCGACGGGGATGTTGCGCTATCCGAAGGGGGATACGGTGTTCTTCATTTCCACCGCTCTGCTCGCGCTCGTGGGCTTGTTTGTCGCGCTCCTGTGGGCGTGGACGTGGTCCGGCGTCGGCGCGAGCGCCCGTCGCGTCGCGATGCGCATGGATCTGCGCGGTGGATCGGCCAGCGCGGAGATGACGCGCCTGGTGTGGCCGCTCATGCCCCTGCTCTCCGTCGTCTGGTTCGTCACCGCTGACCTGGTGGGTCGTGAGGCCGCCGGCCTCGACACGCTCGGCCCCTGCGCTCTGCTCCTGGGCCTCCTCGCCGCCATGATCCTGGTCGCTGTCCAGTCCCTGTACCTGGGTGGCATGCCCGAGTGGGCCTACCCGGGGTGGATGGCGCGCCGCTACTACGCCGCGCACCCGCAGGCACGCGAGCGCGAGCTGGGGGTCGGTGCTCTCATCTGAGGGACTCCGAGCCCCGATGAGGGGCCACACGGCTGTGCCGGTGGCCCACCTGGTGGCGCGTGCCGTACTCTTGGACCATGCTTCGAAATCTCTCGACTTTCTTCCTGCGGACCCTGCGCGAGGACCCGGCCGACGCCGAGGTCAATTCCCATAAGCTTCTGGTTCGCGCCGGTTACATCCGCCGCTGTGCCCCCGGCATCTACACGTGGCTTCCTCTCGGCCTGCGCACGCTGCGCAAGATCGAGAACATCGTGCGCGAGGAGATGGACGCGATGGGCGCCCAGGAGGTGCACTTCCCGGGCCTGATTCCCGCTGAGCCTTACAAGGCGACGAACCGCTGGGAGGAGTACGGCCCGACGCTGTTCAAGCTTAACGATCGCAAGGGCGGCGACTACCTGCTGGCCCCCACTCACGAGGAGATGTTCACTCTCCTGGTGAAGGACATGTACTCCTCGTACAAGGACCTGCCCGCGACGCTGTACCAGATTCAGACGAAGTACCGCGACGAGGCGCGTCCGCGCGCCGGCCTGATCCGTGGCCGCGAATTCGTCATGAAGGACGCCTACTCCTTCGACATTGACGACCAGGGCCTGGACGCCTCGTACCAGGCTGAGCGCGACACCTACGAGCGCATCTTCCAGCGCCTGGGCCTGCGCTACGTCATCGTCTCCGCGATGAGTGGCGCGATGGGCGGCTCTCGCTCGGAGGAGTTCCTGCACCCCTCGCCGATCGGCGAGGATACGTTCGTGGCGTCCCCGGGCGGCTACGCTGCCAACGCCGAGGCCGTGACGACCCCCGTCCCCGAGGCCGTCGATGCGTCCGGCGTGCCCGCGCCCGTGGAGGTCCCCACGCCCGATGCCCCCACGATCGAGGCGCTCGTCGATCTGCTCAACGATCAGTACCCGCGTGATGATCGTCCCTGGACCGCCGCCGACACGCTGAAGAACGTCGTCGTGACGCTCACCCACCCGGACGGGCAGCGTGAGCTCCTCGTCGTGGGCGTGCCCGGCGACCGCGACGTCGACATGAAGCGCCTCGAGGCCGCCGTGGCCCCCGCCGAGGTTGAGATGGCGTCGGATTCGGACTTCGAGCCGCACCCCGAGCTGGTGCGCGGCTACATCGGCCCCACGGTCCTGGGACCCAACTCGCCGAAGCGCGTCGTGGATGAGGAGGGCAACGCCTCCGGTTCCGTGCGCTACCTGGTCGATCCCCGCGTTGTCGAGGGCACAGCCTGGGTGACGGGCGCGAACGCCGAGCAGCGTCACGTCCTGAACCTGGTCATGGGCCGCGACTTCACCGCCGACGGGACGATCGAGGCCGCCGAGGTGCGCGAGGGCGACCTGGCCCCCGACGGTTCGGGCCCCCTTCATCTGGAGCGTGGCATCGAGATCGGCCACATCTTCCAGCTGGGCCGCAAGTACGCCAAGGCGCTGGGCCTGACCGTCCTCGACGAAAACGGCAAGACCCAGGTCGTGACCATGGGCTCCTACGGTATCGGCGTCACCCGCGTCATGGCGGCACTGGCCGAGGCCAACTGCGACGACAAGGGACTGAGCTGGCCCGCGCAGATCGCCCCCTTCGACGTGCACGTCCTGGCCACGGGCAAGGGCGATGAGGTCTTCGAGACCGCACAGTCTCTGGGCGAGCAGCTCGACGCGGCCGGTCTGGACGTCCTGGTGGACGACCGCCGGAAGGTCAGCGCGGGCGTGAAGTTCAAGGATTTCGAGCTTGTGGGCGTGCCCTTCGGTCTGGTCGTGGGCCGGTCGCTGGCCGACGGCCAGGTCGAGATCCGCGTGCGCGCTACCGGTGAGACGATCGTGGTGCCCGTCGAGGAGGCCGTCGCTCGTCTGCGCGAGGCCCACGCGGCGGCCCTGAAGGGGGAGTGACATGGCTATTCGTCCCATCCGCATCATCGGTGACCCGGTCCTGCGCACCGTGTGCGACCCGATCACGGACATCACCCCGAACGTGAAGGCTCTCGTCGAGGACTGCTCGAGGGTGTCGACATGGACGGGCGCGCGGGTCTCGCTGCCAACCAGATCGGCGTGAGCCTGCGTGCCTTCTCCTGGAACATCGACGGGGAGATCGGCTACGTGCTCAACCCCCGCATCGTCGCCCTGAGCGAGGACGAGTACCAGGACGGCGACGAGGGATGCCTGTCGGTTCCTGACCTGTGGTACCCAACCGAGCGTGCCTGGTACGCGCGCTGCGAGGGCACGGACCTGGACGGCAAGAAGGTTGTCGTTGAGGGTGAGGAGCTCATGGCCCGCTGCATCCAGCACGAGTGCGACCACCTGGACGGCCACATCTACATCGACCGTCTGGATCGCCCGACTCGCAAGAAGGCGCTGCGCGACATCCGCAACGCTGGCTTCTGAGAGAGACGGCGCCACCGCGTGAGAACGCGCCGAGGAATGGAGTGCATTCCTCGGCGCGTTCCACTATCCTGTAATCACATCGTGCGTGCCGATCAGGCACGGTTCATTGCGACTCGCGGCGACTTAGGACGTAGGGGAAGACGATCCTGACAAAGCCAACAGGAGGAACAATGAGAGGGTCATACACCCGCGGTGTACTTTCGTGCACTCAACACCGCCAGCTCTGTGCCCGCACATCGAGTGGGCGTTGGGCACCGCGCTCGGCCAGGAGGTCCGCCTCCAGTGGTCGGATCAGGAAGCGGCGCCGGGCATGGTTCGCTGCGAGTTTTCGTGGGTAGGACCGATCGGCTCGGGCGCCCGTTTGGCGTCCGCGCTGCGCGGTTGGGAGCACCTGCGTTACGAGGTGACTGAGGAAGCCACGGCCTCGAGCGACGGGGGACGCTGGTGCCACACCCCGTCCCTGGGTATCTTCCACTCTCAGATGGATTCCGTGGGTAACGTTGTGGTCCCCGAGGATCGTATCCGCGCCGCCATGGAGTCCGCCTCCTCCTATCAGGAGCTGCTCGAGGGGCTTGACTTGGCCCTCGGTCAGGCCTGGGATGACGAGCTCGAATCGTTCCGTCACGCCGGCGCCGGCGCGCCCGTGCGCTGGTTGAACAACCGGGTGGGCTGATGGGGTCTATCGCCGACCTGTTGGGTGACCAGCTGCGTGCGGGCTTAGCGCAGCTGGTCGATCCCGACGCCGACGGGGAAGCACCCGACACGGCCCAGGCCTCGTCGGTCGGCTCGTCGTCGGCGAGCCCCACGGCCGCGGAGCTCGCGCGCGAGGCCGCGATGGAGGCCGTCCTCGATGAGGCGGACCTGGAGCCTGCGCACGCGCGAACGGAGCTGACGCTGCGCTCGGACCTGGACATGGATGACGTATCGCTGTACGCCGTCGTCGCGCGCATCGAACGCGAGGCGAAGGTGGGTTTCAGCGACGCGCAGATCGAGGGATGGCAGACCCTCGGGGACCTGCTCGACGCGGCCGCCACCGCCGCTTCACAGTCCTGACGCAAGGGGAACGTTAGGGGAGTGTCAACGACGTTCCCAATGTTCGTAAAGTGCCTGAAAATAGGGCGCTTCGGGCCTACGATGGAGGCGGATCGCCGGGGGTTGTCCGGCGCTGACTCGAACGGAAGGAACGACGTTGACCCGCACCGAAGAGGATCTGCTTGGCACGCGCGAAGTACCCGATGACGCGTACTGGGGCATTCACACGCTGCGCGCCATTGAGAACTATCAGATCTCTGGCCGCACCATCAACGAGGCGCCCGAGCTGATCCGCGCCTTCGCGCAGGTGAAGAAGGCTTGCGCGATGGCGAACATGCAGCTCAAGGCCATGAAGCCCGTGAAGGCTGAGGCCATCATTTCCGCCTGCGACGAGATCATTGAAAACGGGCGCTGCATGGACCAGTTCCCCGTCGATCAGTTCCAGGGAGGTGCCGGAACCTCCGTGAATATGAACGCGAACGAGGTCATCGCGAACCTGGCGCTGGAAATCCTGGGGGAGGAGAAGGGAAACTACGACGTCATCAACCCCAACGATCACGTCAACCGTTCCCAGTCGACGAACGACGCCTACCCGACGGCCTTCCGCATCGCCCTGTGGCGCAAGGTGAATCGCCTGCGCAAGGCCATCGACGAGCTGGCCGACTCCTTCGACGAGAAGGGCGCGGAGTTCCGACACATCCTGACGATGGGGCGCACGCAGCTCCAGGACGCCGTCCCTATGTCGCTCGGCAGCGAGTTCTCCGCATTCGCGCACACGCTGCGCGAGGAGGACGAGCGCCTGGTGAACAACGCAGAGCTTCTCCTGGAGACGAACCTGGGCGCGACCGCGATCGGAACGGGCCTGAACACCCCGGACGGCTATCAGCAGGTCGTCGTGCGTCACCTGCGGCGCATCACGGGCGCGCGCGTCGTCGGCTCCCCGAACCTGCTGGAGGCGACCTCCGACACGGGTGCCTACGTGTCCATGCACGCCACGATCAAGCGCAGCGCCGTGAAGCTGTCGAAGGTCTGCAACGATCTGCGCCTGCTGGCGTCGGGACCGCGCGCCGGCCTCAACGAGATTAACCTGCCGAAGATGGCGGCCGGCTCGTCGATCATGCCGGCGAAGGTCAACCCGGTGATCCCCGAGGTCGTCAACCAGGTGTGCTTCAAGGTCATCGGCAACGACCAGACCGTCACCATGGCCGCCGAGGCCGGTCAGCTCCAGCTCAACGTCATGGAGCCCGTCATCGCGCAGGCGCTCATCGAGTCGATTAACCTGCTCGTGAACGCCTGCGACACGTTGCGTGAGCGCTGCGTCTCGGGTATTACCGCGAACGAGGAGGTGTGCCGTGGCTACGTGGAGAACTCCATCGGTATCGTCACCTACTTCAACGACGTGATCGGCCACCACCTGGGCGACGTCGTCGGCAAGAGGGCTGCCGCCGAAGGCAAGACCGTCCGCGAGGTCATCCACGAGATGGAGCTCCTCTCCGAGACCGAGGTGGAGCGTATCCTGTCTCCCGAAAACCTCGCGCACCCGAAGTACGCGGGCACCGAGGAGGAGTGAGCTCGATCCTTGCCGCCTGATCGAATGGCGCAGGCCGGGGCCCCACGCGGGAACCCCGGCCTGATCGCTTGCCGGTGCCGCTAGGGGAGCAGGGACTCCTTGAAGGAGCGAACGAAGGTGCCGAAGCGCTCCACGCGGTCCGAGAAGTAGCGGTAGATGCGCCTGCGCGCGTCACCCACGTACTCGACGGTGTGCAGCTCCTCGTAGCGGAAACGGCCGTGCTCGTCGACGAGGGAGGAGTCGACCAGGCGCCCTGTGATCTCGCAGCGGAAGTGCGTGTACGTGCCGTCGTCCGTGGCCTCGAGGACCCGGCACAGGAGGCTCATCTGTGAATCGTTCAGGACTGGGATGCCGTCGTGGTCGCTCGAATCCAGCTGCGCGTGCCTGAGCTTATCGCCGCCCGAGACTGTTCCGGCATACTCGAACAGGCCCATGGCCTCGGCCCCGAAGAGATTGAGCGAGCAGACTCCCGAGCGCTTGATCGATCGGGCGGCATGTGTGGTGGAATCGCAGCCGATCATCACCATCTGTCCCAGCGAGTACGAGGAGGACCCCGTCGTGATGCCGACGCCGACGGCGTCGTCCGGGTAGGCCAGTATGTAGACGGGAAAGCCGTAGTAGAACTTTTCTGTTTCGTAGGGAACGTGCATGCTCCCATTGTGCACCGGTCGCGGCGCGTGGGCAGCCGCTGTTCCACCGGCGTGAAGGATGAGGCCGGGGACCCGCGTGGGGCCCCCGGCCTCGTCAGTTGTCGTTAGGCACCGCGGTGGAGGAGCGGGCGCCTAACGGCGCTCACTCCTCGCCGGCGTGATCCGAGCCTGCGATGGAGTAGTTGAACAGGTCGTACTTCGCGATCGCCTGGCCGACGACCGACGGGTCGATCTGCCCCTTGTCGGCCAGGGCGGCCAGCGTGCGCACGACCATCGACTCGGCGTCGATGTGGTACCAGCGGCGAGCGGCGCGACGCGTGTCGGAGAAGCCGAAGCCGTCCGCGCCGAGCACGTGGTAGTCGCCGGGCACCCACTGGCGGATCTGGTCGGGCAGCATACGGTCGAAGTCCGAGGAGGCGACGAAGGGGCCCTCGCGACCTGCGAGCTTGGCGGACACGTAGGGCGTGCAGCGCGGCTCGTCGGGGTGCAGGAAGTTGTGCTCCTCGGCGTCCAGGCCGTCGCGGCGCAGCTCGTTCCACGAGGTCACGGACCACACGGCGGCGTCCACGCCCCAGTCTCGGGCCAGCAGCTCGCGTGCCTCGCGCGCCCACGGCACGCCGACGCCGGAGGCGAGCAGCTGAGCCTTGGGTCCGCCGAAGTTCTGGTGCTCATCGAGGTTGTACATGCCCTTGATGATGCCTTCGACGTCCACGTTCTCAGGCTCGGCCGGCTGGTGGATGGGCTCGTTGTAGACGGTGATGTAGTACATGACGTTCGGGTCGCGACCGCCCGCGTCGCCGTACATGCGCTCCAGGCCGTCCGCCATGATGTGGCGGATCTCGTAGGCGTAGGCCGGGTCGTAGGACACGAACGCGTGGTTGGTGGCGGCGAGCACGTGGGAGTGGCCGTCCATGTGCTGCAGGCCCTCGCCGGCGAGCGTCGTGCGGCCGGCGGTCGCGCCGATGACGAAGCCCTTGGTCAGCTGGTCGCCCGCCGCCCAGAACTGGTCGCCCGTGCGCTGGAAGCCGAACATCGAGTAGAAGATGTAGATCGGCACCATCGGCAGGTCGTGCGTCGCGTATGCCGTGCCGACGACCTGGAAGGCGGCCGAGGAGCCGGCCTCGGTGATGCCCGTGTGCAGGATGCGGCCCTGCTCGGACTCGCGGTAGGACAGCATCATGTCCGCGTCGACGGGCGTGTAGGACTGGCCGGTCGTGTTGAAGATCTTCGCCGAGGGGAAGATCGCGTCAAGGCCGAAGGTACGGGCCTCGTCGGGGATGATCGGCACGAAATACTTGCCGACCTCCTTGTCCTTGAGGAGGTCCTTGATGAGGCGCACGAGGGCCATGGTCGTGGCGACCTCGAGCTTGCCGGAGCCCTTGGACAGCGCCTCGAAGGGGCGCGTGGGCAGGGTGGGGAGCTTGGGCGCACGGTCGGCGCGGCGCTCGGGCACCCAACCGCCGAGGATTTCGCGGCGCTCCTTCATGTACTGCAGGGCCGGGTGGTCGGCCGGCGGCATGTAGTACGGGGGCTTGTAGGGGTCGCGTTCGAGTTCTTCGTCCGTGATCGGGATCTGGAGGCGGTCGCGTAGCTGCTTGGCGTCCTCGAGCGTCAGCTTCTTCATCTGGTGCGTCGAGTTACGGCCGGCGAAGTGCGTGCCGAGGGCGTAGCCCTTGATGGTGTGGGCGAGGACGACGGTCGGCTGGCCGGTGTGGTCCATGGCGGCCTTGTAGGCGGCGTAGACCTTGCGGTAGTCGTGGCCGCCGCGCTTGAGTTCCCACAGCTGGTCGTCGGTCCAGTTCTTGACCATTTCCTTGGTGCGCGGGTCGCGGCCGAAGAAGTGCTCGCGCACGTAGGCGCCGTCGTTCGCGCGGAACGTCTGGTAGTCGCCGTCCAGGGTTTCGTTCATGACGTGGACGAGGGCGTCGTCCTTGTCGGCGGCAAGGAGCTGGTCCCAGCCACGTCCCCAGATGACCTTGATAACGTTCCAGCCGGCGCCCTTGAAGAAGGCTTCGAGTTCCTGGATGATCTTGCCGTTGCCGCGCACCGGGCCGTCGAGGCGCTGGAGGTTGCAGTTGATGACGAAGGTCAGGTTGTCGAGGCGCTGCTGGGCGGCGAGCTGGAGCATGCCGCGGGATTCGGGCTCGTCCATTTCGCCGTCGCCGATGAAGGCCCAGGTGTGCTGCTGGGAGGTGTCCTTGATGCCGTTCATGTGCAGGTAGCGGTCGAACCACGCCTGGTAGATGGCTTCGGCGGGGCTAGGCCGAGCGAGACCGTGGGGAACTCCCAGAAGTGGTCGAGCTGGCGCGGGTGCGGGTAGGAGGGCAGGCCGTGAGCGGTGGAGACCTGCTGGCGGAAGCCGTCCATCTCCTCTTCGGAGAGGCGTCCTTCGAGGAAGGCGCGGGCGTAGGGGCCGGGGGAGGCGTGTCCCTGGAAGAAGACGTGGTCGCCGCCGCCGGGGTGGTCCTTGCCGCGGAAGAAGTGGTTGAGGCCGACCTCGTAGAGGGTGGCGACGGAGGCGTAGGAGGAGATGTGTCCTCCGACCTTGACGCCGGGGCGCTGGGCGCGCGTCACCTGGACGGCGGCGTTCCAGCGGATCCAGCGGCGGTATTCGCGCTCCATGGCTTCGTCGCCGGGGAAGTACGGCTCCTGGTCAACGGGGATGGTGTTGACGTAGGGGGTCGTGTATTCCTGGGGGAGCTGAACGCCGTTGCGGCGCGCTTCGCTGAGCATGTGCAGCAGGATGTAGCGCGCGCGGGGGCCGCCCTTTTCGTTGATGAGTCCGGTCAGGGACTCGACCCATTCGGCGGTTTCCTGCGGGTCGTTGTCGGGGACCTGGGGGGATCAGCCCGTTGACGACGACGGGGCGTGACTCGTGGAGTTGGCTCACGGTGTACCTTCTCGCTTGACTCGGAGCTGCGACGTGCAGCGTTCGTGGGCGGAGTCTTCGATCGACACCGCGCATATCGGGACCATTGTCCCACTAATGGTGTGGCTTTGCTAGCGTTTGGGTGCGCGCGAGCCTATGAGGTGCGTATCACCGCGCGTTGTCGTGGCGCGAGTATGTAAACCCGCTGGTCAGTGGCGACCTGGTGGGGAGGTGTGTTTCGCCTGGTGTTATCCCTTGCGTTCGACCTGCTTTCATGCCCTAGGATGAAGGCGTGAACGTTGATATGACACTGAGCGCCAGCTCGTTGATGGGTGGTGCTGCGTGATGGCAGTGAGCCTGGGTTTTGCGTCCGATGCGATCGTGCAGGAGTTTTACGTCGATGACGACGTGGATCAGGGTGTGCGCGACGCGATTGAAGGGGAGACGGGTCAGCCGCTCGTTGACGTCGATTACGCGGACGTCGTGGACGGCGCGATCGTCTGGTGGCGCGCCGACGACGCCGAGGAGGAGGACCTTGCGGACGTCCTCGTGGACGCCATGTCGAACCTGGATGACGGCGGCCTGATCTGGGTCCTGATCCCCATGCCGGGACGCCCCAACTCCGTGCGCGTGGGCGACGTGGAGGAGGCCGCGGAGATCGCTGGCCTGCACGCGACGACGTCGACGGCGCTGGGGGCGAACTGGGCGGGCGTGCGCCTGACCGCGCGTCCTCGTTCGCGCCGCTAGTTTCATCGACGAGGCCGGGGCGGGGCGGCGCTGTCCTGTGCCGTGATGCTCTGCCTCGGATATGACCGTGCGTGCCTGTTCTGGTAGATTGGCGCGTGCGTGGGGCCTTTAGCTCAGTTGGCTAGAGCGTCTGGTTTACACCCAGAAGGTCATCGGTTCGAGCCCGGTAGGGCCCACAAACGCCAGGGGCCGGAAGCGAAAGCTCCCGGCCCCAACGCGTATCTGCTCGCGCTACTCGGTTGCCGAGTTCTCCTCCTGTTCTAGCATCCGTATAGCTGCTTCGAGATTGTTGGATACATCAGCAGTGAGCGAGTGACTAGGCCCCAGACAGCGCTGGCAGTCCGATAAGATCGCCTGCCATTGTGTGATGGCCTCAGGGAAATCGCCCGATAATGCGTATGAAAATGCGAGGTTGTTGCGTGAGCGAAGAGCATCTACGTCTTCTGGGCCTACTAGCTTAGAGTATTCAGATGTGAGATGTGCAAACAGCGGAATAGCGCTTGATGGTTCGCCTTCTGATATGAAGGTATCTGCCAACAACTCTAGGAGATGGTGGGTGATATTAGCGCGAGGCCCGAAAGAGTTTATGTAGTATACGATGGATTGCTTGAGTAATGGGATGGCTTCAGAAAAACGTCCAGCTGACCGATAGGCGCTCGCCAAGTTGTTTCTTATAGTACAGGTGATGGGGTTGTCTTTTCCAAGTGAATGCTTGCTGTTGGCAAGTGTAGTAGTGAGTAGGTCGATAGCATCGTCGAGGCGGCCGCTTGATTGATAAGCGTATGCGAGATTATTAGCAGTAGTAAGTGTATCGGCATGTCGCTCACTTAAAATATCTGTGCGGGCGGCCAGGACCATCTGATGTAAGCAAATTGCATCGTCTAAACGCCCATTCAATTCGTATGCGCCTGCGAGATTGTCGCACAAGGAAAGTGTGAAGGTGTCGCTCTCGCCAAATGTGTTCACGCATCGGACAATCGTCTTTTCGAACATGGAAATCGCTTCATCAATTCGCTCTGCATTCAGGTATGCACTGGCGAGATTATTGTGTAATGTAAAAGATGTGCGATAATCGGGAGTGGGATTGCTTATCGTCTGTTCGATTAGTTCTTCGTAAATCAATATTGCCTCGTCATTGCGACCGGCTTCTCGATATGCGTTTGCAAGATTATTGCTCAATTCGAGCGTGAAAGTGCTCCCCTGTTCGGAACTATATCTACTAGTTTCTAAGAGGTCCTCGAACATGCTGATTGCCTTTCGATGTGCCCTGAACGTTGGTATGATTGTGCGAGAATGCTGCGCGCAATTAGGATTACTGCATGATTAGGCCCTATTGATTCTTTGAGTACCTCCAGCGCATTTTTGAGCGTCATCAGCTCGAGACTCATTCCGAGGTTGTTAGCAGCAAACATTGTTTTAACTAGGTTGGAACAGACTCCGTCGTACTCGAATAGCGAATGGGAATAAGCTTGTTCGCCGATTGTGCGGAGCTGTTCGATCAAGTCAAGTGTTTCTCGCCGACGTGATTCAGTATCGCTCCTCCGGAATTTGTCGATGTCGACGGCACCCAGGAGGTTGACAGCTGATTCACATGCTTGTTCACGTTCTTCTTCGCTCCAGGATTCGCGCAGCACCTGTGCCTGGAGTCGGTGCAGCATGGTTGTCGATCCGTCTGTGGACTGCTGAACAATGGACCTGTGAATGAGCTCAGTGAGCGCATCGTGAGCGTCCTCGTCTTCGGCGGGATTAGTGCCTTGAAGTTCCCAGTCATCCTGCTGCTCAATGGTGGGGTCGAGCCATCGCGTGGGCACACCGGATTCTGCGAGTAGCGCGAGCGCACCCAACTGGCGTCGAGCCATCTCCTTCGTGCCGTTCTTCATACTGTCGACGGCGGCTTCGGTGGCCATCCACAGTACCGTGGCCACATCGTCCGTATACTCATCTCCAGAAATAGGGCGAATGAGAAGTTCCTCGCCGCGGGATTCCAATCGCTTGAGATACCGTGCCAGAGACAGGTCTTTGTCACGTGCGGTTGCAGCGGCCTGGGCGACAGCGACGGGCAAGTCGCCGAGGCGCTCGGCCAACGTATCCGCGGCCTCACGATCATCGGAGTTGGTGACCGTGAGGAGGTATTCGATCGACGTGTTGCGATCGAATACTCCGACCTTGATGCTGTTCCACCCCTGGTCTTCCCAACCCACCTTGTTCGTTGTCGTTGCGACCACGCGCACGCCGTCGCCGCTCGGAATGAGTCCCGTCAGGTGATTGATGTCTTCCACGTTGTCAAAGACGATGAGCCTGTCGGCGGGGCCAACAGACTGCAAATGGTTGAGGCAACGGTGGATGACCTCGTCCTGAGTGGGCAGGTCGCTCGTGCCAAGTCCGAGTTGCTTGGCGAGTTCGACCAGGTCGCTCTGGATTGATTCGCGTGATACCGCGTTTGTCCATGCGATAAGGCTCCAGTTTGCGTCTTCGCATTCTTTTGCAAGAGCTGCGGCGAGCTGTGTCTTTCCACAGCCGCGCATGCCCACCAAAACGGTGCGCTCGGGGTGTCATCATCCAACACAGGATCTAACTGCTTTTTGTTCTTCGCGCTCACAGAATCTATCTTTGACGACGTTCGGGCGACTACCGAAGCACACTCGCTCGGTATCGGATGGCTTGTTTAGCTCTTCGATTGCTTTTTAGTAGGCTCTCAACCACTTGAAGGATCTGACTGAATAGTTGACGGTTCTCAATTTGGCTAGCATTTAACTGTTCTTTGATGTCAGTGCATTCGCCGAGCAGTGATTTCAGTGCGATAACGACGAAGGTGTCAGACCATGGCGCGATTTCAACATAAGCAGCCGCAACTGCCCTAACGAGCGCGTCAAAATACGGTTCGGCTTGCTCCTCGATTTGCTGGCGGTATTTGGCTGCGCGTGTCCTTAAATAATTCTCAAAGCCGGCTGGATCGCGCACAGCAGATAGTACGACGAGGTCTTGTTCAGCATCAGTTGAAATGAGTGCAGCGACTGCTGTTTCGGCCTGTGTCAGGAGTGAGACATCAACTCCGAGGTCAAGACGTTGCTGACGCGCTTCCTTGACCTTAATTGTTAGAACATCCGTGATGTGCTTGCCGAGGTCGCTGTGATCCTTGGCAAGCTCTGGTGACGAAGAACCGGCATCCTTCACTGCCTGCCGGGCTTTGGACACGAGTGTTGCGACGCCGCGGAACGATGGCGAGGCGGCGAAACAAAAGATCTCTAAGACCAAATCCGCGAGAGAAGGACCGATCATAGCCAGTTTGTCAGAAGGCGTCACCATGGATGTAGTGTATATCTCTTGGTCCTTGCGTTCTAAACATTTGTCGGCTATATGAGGTGTAGGGCCGGAAGCTCTTGCTTCCGGCCCCACACCGTGCCTGTCTGGCTGTTTGTCAGCGTGCGCTTGCTGTGCCCGAACGCGCGCCAGAATCGACCGTCAGAGCGTGAAATGCTCAGGCCTCGTGGCTGCGCTCCTCGACGACGTCCTCGCCGGCGACGAGCTTGCCGGAGGCACCCGCCCCAAGCTGCTCCATGGCCAGGCGGCCCACCATCTGCTGGTTCGTCGTGGGTGCAATCTGCCAAGTAGCATGTCCCAGCTGACGCTCCCGTAACGCTGCCTCCGCCAGTACTACGACAATCTGCTCATCCGTGTGCTTAGGACACTTCCTCTGGGTCATCCATTCTGCCCGGCCACAAGCAGCCGGGACTACTTAGGACAGCCCTCTCAAGAGAAATGGTTCGAAAAGCCAGACCCCTTCAGTGCCTCCCCTAAAACAGACCTGATGGATCGCCCAGCGGATCGCTCGGACCCCCCCAGCAGCGCCCTGGGAGCATACATCCACCAGTTCTACTCGATAAAGGCCACGACCGGGCATGCCTCCTCGGGGCAGCGTCGGCACCATATTGTGCGACCAGATTAGCGCTGGGGTCCCGGCCCAGGGCCGTCGATCACCTCCACCACCATGCACCCGTGGCCTTGTGTGATCACCCCGCAACCGGAGCGGCCGCCAAGGCGATCACAGGACTCTATATCGAGCACTAGCGCCTCTTGGGTGCAAGTCGCGCCCATCAGACGGAAGCCCTCCAAACCGGCGACCGGCAGCGGCGATCACGCCGGTCAAGCGAGGCAGTGCAGCAGCAGGTAGAGCCAGAAACCGCCCGTTGTCCTCGAATACAGAGGGGAAAGAAGTCCGCTCATCGTCAAGGACACCGACCTCTGCCCGCAACCCCAATCAACACCCGCTCGCCACACTCAACTTGGAAGGGCCTCAAAAACGGAGCATGGTAAAATAAAAGAGTGACATTGGCACCTGAATCGAATGTCAGCTAGTGTGCACCTGCTGGTTCGTTACGTCACTCAAGGTTATTTTGTCAGCAAGACGTCGAAACTGACCTGCCACTTCCAAAAACGATTGATTATCAACCGACTTTGAAAGACTGAGCAATAGGTTCCGCGTTGCACTTTTGCGGTCGGGCACGAGTGAGTCTTGCTCATTCACAATCTTTTCAAAAGAGGCAAGGGCGTCGACGTAGTGGCCGGACCTAAAATGTGCAAGACCGAGAGCAAACTGGCAATTCAGATACCAAAAGCTATCTGGACTTACTCGTGTTTCAAGTTCGCAATCGAGTTCGCTAAGCGTGGAGATCGCATGCTCATAATGCCCGAGCTGAAGCTCTGAGACGCCGATCATATGTCTCACATTGAAAGTCAAGGCATGGTGCGGACCGTACTTGTTGTTGATTGTGCCAAGCAGCGATTTGTATTGTTCAAGTGCGAGTGTATGCTTGCTAGTTCTCCAAGGGCGGAACCAAGATTCTCTCGATATTCAAGACAGTCTATATGCTCGGATGGAAGATGCTCTTCGAATCTGCAAATGGTGTCAACGAGTAGTTGAATTCCAAAGTCGGAGAATTTTCGATGAGTAGATTCCAGGCCAAGTTTCACATAGCACATGGCCAGGATGTTTCTTGCTGACAAATGAGTAGTGAAGCTAATATAATTAGTTGAATTGACATCAAAATCGAAAAGTGGTTGAAGTGTGTTGATTGCATCCATGAGATTGTTTGCTCCGTAATAGGCGTACCCAAGTTCGCAGTGAATCAAAAGAGTATGTATGTTACTATTGCCAAGCCTTTTAATCGCAATGGTGGCAATATGTTCAAGTAATCTAACGGCCTCTCTGTATTGCATGCTCATGCGTAGGCACTGAGCCTCGTTTCGGCGATACGTCAGTTCGGTAATGAGGTGATCCTGATGATATCTACGCAATCTGCCCTTTGCGCGGGCGTAATGGCTGAGAGCGAGTCTGTAACACCCTGCAAAGCGCAGTAGATTAGCGTAGTGTGCGTGCAAACGTGCTTTAAGTGTGCGAGATGAGCAGTTCGCAATGCAATAATTCAATACCGCATCAAGGTCAAGCGCTTCAGATTGGAGTGATGTTAATTCAGCATTATTCATTGTTGACGAAAGGTGCATCTGAATCTCCGGACGCCTGAGAAAGGATTTTGAATGCCTTTGGTTTAGTATGCATAAGAATTGTTCAATATTGTCCTGTACTACTTTGCGGGTCTGTTCATACTGTTCGCAGGACTTCAATTCGACGTTTGTTGAAAGTAGTGTTTCGACCGCAATGTCGCATGCATCATATATGCTGATGCCAAGATGATTCCAATTGTTGCGTATAATTTCTGAGTGATAGGGGTGGACTTTTGCAAAAGTACTCCATCTTCCGTTTCTGAAATGATGGCGTATTGTTTTAGTTGTTGGTATGTGCGTACTGATGTGTCGTGACACATCAATTCGATCCATTCGCGAGGACAGCCACTTTCTGCCAAGTAGCACAATGTGCAGAGCTGTTGTAAGACGACCGTTCGCTCATTTGCTGTGATTTTGTCTAGCAAGGTGATTAGGTTGTTTATAAAGATCCTGCCTATCGTTTCATTGTGGGGGGCTCCAGGTATTGGTTTCACACCATCTTTGTAGTGAGGTTTGGATTGTTGTGCAAGATAGGTGTTGAGCGTTAGTGAAGTATCGTCGCAAATCGTTGCGCCTATTTGTGCAATTGTTAAAGGTAAAGAGCCGGCAAATCTAACCAGCTGTCGCGCTTGGTTCTGATCGTTTTCGCCCGTGATATTTAAGAGAAGTTCAATTGCAGTACTTTCGTCAAACTCGGTTAGCTCATATTGTACCCAACTTGCGAAGTTTTTCCAACCGTCATACGATCGTGTTGTAACCACTACAGAAACTCGATCAGTGATTGGTAGGTACTGGCTTACTGTATCAATGTTATCTGCATTGTCGAAAATAAATAGTGCGCGTCCATTGAGAATGTTTGGGATCATTGCCAATAGCCTCAATGCTGACTGATCGTGATCCGTTGTGTTGGTGTTGACAAGTCCTAGGCAGCTTCCAAGGTCTGTGAGCTGCTTTCTAAGTAGCTGGGGGGACCGAGCATCTAACCAAGCGATCATTGCCCATTCGTCTGTATTGTTTGAAGTTAGTGCGTTAGTTATGACGCGCGCCAGTTGTGTTTTTCCTGAACCGGTCGGCCCGACAATTACTATGTGTCGGCCGAAGTTTCTTTGAATTGTCTCAAGAATATTCGACTCAATGGATTCTTTTTTGTTATTTTCATGACGTTCAGTGTAATGTTGTACGAGCTGTGGGAAGTGACCGTACAAAACTATCTCATCTTGAATGTTGACTGTACTTATCGGCGAGTTAGTTTCTTTATCTCTCTTTGGGTTCGTGTGAACATTAATTTCATCAAACTTCTCAATTAAATATTTGATGCCGATGTCGGAATAGGTCTGTTCAGGGATGATGTGTGAAGTATATGCTGTAGCAATTGCTTCGATTAGTTGTGCGTAATAGGTTTGTTCAAGGTGTTGTAAGTGGTTTAAATTTGGTTCAGTTTGTTCTTTGAGCCAGGCTCGGAATTCGTCCGGGTGAGTTGTTGCCTGGCGTAGATGTGTGCTGTCTAGTTGCAGCTCCTCTAGGGTGTTAGCAACCTCTTCGTTAACCCTATTAATGATCTGATCGATTTGCGTATCGAGTATGTGTTTCTCTTTGCAACTAGTTTTGAACGATTTTTGCGTTGACCGCATCTTCCGTCGTAATTGTTTTTCAAGTCTTGTATTTTGTTTATAGTTGGTGTATCGTTCTTGTCCAAACTTCGTCGCGTCGACGAGCGATTCGAGAAAGTCTGCTTGGTCTCCTCGGTTTGTGCCTCGTAGAATAAGAATCGTTGTATAAAGGAAAGCGGGAAGTATGTCTTCTGTGACGTTCTGCGTTGTTATCATGCTCATATTGTACATGTAGACGTGTATTGTTGAGTCCATTGGCTTCAGCGACTTTACGGTGTGGGGCCGGAAGCCTTCGCTTCCGGCCCCACACCGTGCCTTCTGCCTGTTTGTCAGCGCGCGCTTGCTGTGCCCGAACGCGCGCCAGAATTGACCGTCAGAGCGTGAGGTGCTCAGGCCTCGTGGATGCGCTCCTCGACGACGTCCTCGCCGGCGACGAGCTTGCCGGACGCGCCGGCCCCCAGCTGCTCCATGGCCAGGCGGCCCACCATCTGCTGGTTCGTCGTCGTGCGCTGCGAACGCGCACCCGACAGGAAGCTGAAGAACCAGTTCACCAGCGTGCCCACCTGCGACTTGAAGCCGACGATGTAGAGCAGGTGCAGGAAACACCAGGCCACCCACGCGGTGAAGCCCGTCATCTTCGTGTTACCCATCATCACGACCGCCTTGAAGCGCGCGATCGTCGCCATCGAACCCTTGTCGAAGTAGGAGAACTCCGTGGCCTTCGGCTTACGGCCCGCCAGGCGCGCGGCGATGGTATCGGCGGCAAAGCGCGCCGACTGGATCGCGCCCTGCGCGACGCCTGGCACGCCCGGGAAGGCCATCATGTCGCCCAACACGAAGATCTCGGGGTGACCGGGCAGAGTGAGGTCCTTGTTGACGGTGACGCGACCCGCGCGGTCCACCTCCGCGCCCGTCGCCTCGCCCAGCGCGCGGCCCAGCGGGCTCGCGGCGACGCCCGCAGCCCACACCTTGCACACGGACTCGATCCGCTCCTCTTCGCCGGACTTGTACTTCAGCGTCACGCCCTCGGCGTCCACGTCCGTCACGAATGCGTTCATCTTCATCTCGACACCCAGCTTGGCCAGCGCCTCCTCGGTCTTATGCCCGAGCTTCTCGCCGAACGGGGGAAGTGGGTGCTCGGCGCCGTCCACCAGGATGACGCGAGCCTTCGTCGGATCGATGTTGCGGAACTCGCCCTTCAGCGTGTGAGAGGCGAGCTCGCGGATCTGTCCCGCCATCTCCACGCCCGTCGGGCCTGCGCCCACAACGACGAAGGTGAGGAGCTTGCCCACCAGAGCAGGATCGGTCTCGATCTCCGCCAGCTCAAACGCGCCGAAAATACGCGCGCGCAGCTCGAGCGCGTCATCGATCGTCTTCATGCCCGGCGCGAACACCGCGAAGTGGTCGTTGCCGAAGTAGGACTGGCCCGCGCCCGCCGCCACGATCAGCGTGTCGTACTCGGTGTGCTCATACTTGTTATGGTTGCGCCACTTCACGACGCGAGCCTCGACGTCGATCTCCTCGACGAGCGCCTGCAGGACGGTCACGTTCTTCTGCTTGCGCAGGATCTCGCGCGTCGTGGGGGCGATGTCGCCCTCGGAGAGGATGCCGGTGGCCACCTGGTAGAGCAGGGGCTGGAACAGGTGGTGCGACGTGCGGGCCAGGATAGTGATGTCGGCGTCGGCCTTCTTCAGTCGACGAGCAGCCGTCAGGCCAGCGAAACCGGAGCCGATGATGACGATGCGATGACGGGGCATAAGACTCTCCTTTGATTAAGCAAGGCTAATCTTACTAAATGCGGTGCGCATAAATTGTGAAGTCTCGCGCACTTGTCTCTAGCGTTGCGACGCCGAGAACAGCTCCGCCGCCCCGAGCGGATCAGGCTTGCCCGTCGCCGTCGTCGGCAGCTCGTCCACGACCATGATCCGCCGCACCTTCTCCCACGGCGCCAGGGCCTCGCTCAGGGCCTCCGACAGTGCTGCGGCGTTCATCGACGAGGCCTGGGCGCGGCCCTGCGGAGAAGCGACGATCAGCGCGGCGACGATCTGCCCCCAGCGCTCATCCGGTAGCCCCACGACGAGCGCATCCGACACGACGGCCAGTGAGCGTAGAGCCCGCTCGACCGTCGGGGGGAGCGACGAGCTCCCCGGCCGTGTTGATCATGCGGTGGGCGCGTCCCACCATGTGCAGCCAGCCGTGGGCATCCCGAGTGGCAAGGTCGCCGGTGCGCAGCCACTCCTCGCCGCTCACGACGCCGGGGCCGCGCACCCAGATTTCACCCATCTCGTCTGTGTCGGCTTCGCGCTTGTCGGTGGCCATGACGCGCAGGTCCACGTAGGGGAAAGGAACACCCAGCGATCCGGCTGGCGCCAAGCAATCGGGTGTGGCGACCGTACCCGCCCCGGAGGTCTCGGTCATGCCCCACACGTGAATGGGGGACAGGCCGACCGCGCGCATCGCCTCCGCGAGGTCCGCCGTCATCGCGTCGCCGCCGATCAGGGGACGCACCCACGATGACAGGTCACCGCCTCCTCGCTCGTGTTCGTCGAGGATTGCGCGCACGATCGCGGGCACGGCGAACATCATCGTGATCCCGTAGCGCCCGATCGCATCGATGACGCCGCGCGCGTCGAAGGAACCCGGGAAACCGAGCGTGATCAGGGTGCCACCGTGGGTCCACACGTCCATCGACGTTCCGTTGAAGCCTCCGATGTGGCTCGCGGGCGCGCACACGCCCACGACCGACGACGTCGGCGCGTAGTCGAAGCCCTCGCGGAAGTTCGTCGATCCCCACCACATGACCTCGTGGGTGAGCTCGACGGGGCGCGGTGTCCCGGTGGACCCCGACGTGAACAAAATGGCGGCGAGCTCGGTCCCGCAGCGCGCGGGAGCCTTCTCGATGGGCGCAGCGCGATCCGCCCACGCCGACAGGTCCGCAAACGACGCGACCTGCGCTCCCGCGCCGGACAGGGTAGAAGCGTGGGCGGAGGAGGCCTCGTCGAGAAACACCCACGAGACGCCCGCCTGCTCGCACATCGACGCGAGCGCGGAGGCGGGCATGCGCGGGGAGAGCGGAACCGTCACCGCGCGCAGCCACGAGGCCGCCACGAACGCGATGTAGTGCCACGGCGAGTTCGCCCCGACGACGCCGATGCGCGTGCCCTCGCCGATGCCCGCCTCCGCGAAGGCACGAGCCAGGCGAGCGACCGTATCGGCGGCCTCGCGCACGCTCCACTCCTGGCCCATCACCGCATCCACGAGGGACAGCCGACTGGGGTGGCGGCGCGCGGCCGCCAGGAGAGCCCGCGCGGGCGAATAGTCGGGGATCACGAGGCCGAGGCGGCCTTCGCGGCTGCCATGGCCGCGTGACGCTCCGAACGCTCCTTCAAGCGAGCCAGCACCGAGCCAGCCTCCTGGAGCGTCGAACCGGAGTTCTCGATGTGGCGCAGCTGCTCGGAATCTCAAAGCCACGGGCACGCATACCCTTGGCCCACAGCAGGCCCGCGCGGTAGGAGGAACGCACGAGGGGGGCCGGCCATGACACCGGCGAAGCCCATCTCCTCGGCCTCGGCCGCCAGCTCGACGAACTCCTCCGGGTGCACCCAGCGGTCAATCGGGTGATGCAGGGGAGAGGGACGCAGGTACTGCGTGAGCGTCAGCAGATCGCAGCCCGACTCATGCAGATCGCGCATGGCGGCGCTGATCTCCTCGCGCGTCTCGCCCATGCCCAGGATCAGGTTCGACTTGGTGACCATGCCACCGTCGTGGGCGCGCTTGATCATCGCGAGCGAGCGGTCGTAGTTGAAGGCGGGGCGAATCTTCTTGAAGATGCGCGGCACCGTCTCCAGGTTGTGCGCGAACACCTGCGGGCCAGCCTCCACGACCATGTCGATCGAGTCGGCCTGGCCGCGGAAGTCATCGACGAGGAGCTCCACGCCCGTGCCCGGGTTGAGCTCGTGGATGAGGCGGCAGGTCTCGGCGTACAGCCACGCGGCGCCGTCGGGCAGGTCGTCGCGGGTCACGCCCGTGATCGTCACGTAGCGCAGGTCGAGGTCGCACACGGACTCGGCGATACGACGCGGCTCGTCCTTGTCGTATTCGGTGGGGCGCCCCGTCGCAATGTCGCAGAAGTCGCAACGACGCGTGCACAGGGCACCACCCAGGAGGAACGTTGCCTCGCGGTCCTGCCAGCACTCGTAGATGTTGGGGCACCCGGCCTCGGCGCACACCGTGTGCAGGCCCTTCGCATGCGAGAGCGAACGCATGTCCTGGTAGTTCTCACCGGCCTTCGCAGTCGTGCGAATCCACTCAGGCTTCTTCTCGATCGGCGTTTGCGAGTTACGCACCTCGATGCGCAGCAGCTTGCGGCCCTCGGGATCGGGCAGGGTACTCATAGCGTTGACCTCGTCGTGTAGGAAACAGTAGCGGGCGGGGTTGCCAGGCAGGGGGCGATGCGCTCCACCATGCGTGGGATGAGCTGCGTCGCGGCCTCGGCGACGGTCGTGTGAACGCCCTCCCAGGACAGGGAGGTCACGTCCGCGTCGGTCAGGCCGCAGGGGATGATGCCCTCGAAGGCGTGGGCAGGGTCGATGTCGACGTTCAGGGCGATACCGTGCAGGGTCGCGCCGCGCGCCACCTTCAGGCCGATCGCGCAGATCTTGCGGTCGCGTCGCCCCTCTTCGGTCAGCCACACGCCCGCGCGGCCCTCGACGCGGTGCACGGGCAGGTCCCACGCCTCGCGCACGGTGTCGATGACCGAGGCCTCAACCGCGCGGATCCACTGCACGAGATCGACGGGCTCCTTCAGGCGAACGACGGGGTAGACGACGACCTGCCCGGGACCGTGCCACGTCGCCGAACCGGCGCGATCCGTCCGAATGATCGGGACGGTCGTGGAGGGGGATATCCTCGGGCTTCGTGTGGCGCCCCGCCGTCCACGTGGGCGTGAACTGGGAAACGATGAGCGTGTCCTCGCCGCCGGCGAGGACCTCCTCGTGCAGGGAGCGCTGGAGCGCGTCAACCTGCGAATAATCGACCAACCCCCGGTCGAGTAAGCTCAAAATCTGCACGGATGTGATCATAGTCGCGGGCAGGGTCCCTTGCTTGTTGGGGGTCCGGTATGCTTGTCTCATGCGATTGTCCTCTCATTCTTCCGAACCCGACGCCCCCGACTCAGCCCAGGCCTCGTGGCGTGTCCGCGACCTCATGTCCCTCATGGAGTCCTGGTACCCGCAGGCCACCGCGCAGCCCTGGGACCGCGTCGGCCTCATCGTCGGCGACCCCGACGCCCCGGTGCGCTCACTCCTCCTCGCCCTCGACCCCACCGCCGCCATCGCCGAGCAGGCCGTCGCCGGACCCCACGGGGACGGGCAGCCCTACGACATGGTGATCACGCACCACCCGCTACTTCTTCGCGGCGCCTCCTTCCTGCCGGTCACCGACCCCAAGGGAGCGGTCGTGACACGCCTCATCCGCTCAGGCGTCTCCCTGTTTAACGCGCACACGAACGCCGACGTCGCCTGCGAGGGCGTGGCCACGGCGCTCGCCGACCTGATCGGCCTGCGCGACACGGTGCCGCTCGAACCCTGCGGCGTTGACGCCGAGGGACACGAGATCGGACTGGGCCGCGTCGGAACGGTCGAGACGACGACGCTCGGTGCCTTCGCCGACCACGTCGCCTCCGCGCTCCCCGCCGGTCCCACGGGTCTCCTCGTCGGAGGGGACGAGGCCATGGCGGTGCGTCGGGTCGCCGTCCTGGGTGGCGCGGGGGACAGCGCACTGGACGCGGCGCGCGCCGCCGGCGTCGACGTGTACCTGACAGCAGACCTGCGCCATCACCCGGCCTTAGAGCACCTCGAGGGTGGTTCCCCCGCGCTGCTGTGCGGCTCCCACTGGGCCACAGAGTCGCCGTGGCTGCCCGTGCTCGCCCGGCGCATCGAAGCGGCGGCAGCGGCCGCCGATGTGGAACTTCGCGTCGAAGTCTCTACGATTGTCACCGAGCCATGGACCAGCCACCGAGTCACCCAGGGAGAACTAGCGTGAAAGCGACGCACACCGACCAGCTCGAGCTTCTCGAGCTTCAGAAGCTTGACCAGAAGGAATCGGCGCTGCGCCACAAGCGCGACTCTCACCCCGCCCACGCCACCGTGCGCGAGTTCGCGGGCCGCGTCGCAGACCTGCAGCGCGCCGCGATCAGTCAGAACGCCATCATCGCGGACGTGGGCCGAGAGATCACGCGCATCGAAGACGAGATCGCGAAGGTGAGCGAACGCCGCAAGCGCCAGCAGGGGCGCATCGATAACAACCAGGTGCCCCTGCGTGACATCTCCGCCATGGAGCACGAGATCGCGCAGATGGACCGGCGCCTGGCCAAGCTCGAAGACGACCAGGTCGAGGCCGAAGAACGCCTCGAAGCCGCGCGCGCCGCGCAGGACAAGATGAAGGCCGAAGCCCAGGCGATCGCCGCCGACATCGAGCACCTCAAGGCCGAGTTCGAGGCCGACGTCGCCGAGTCCGACGAGGACCTGCGCCGCGTCATCGCCGCCCGCCGCGCTCTGGCCGATCGCCTCCCGCACTCCCTCCTCGAGGAATACGAGGACGCGCGTCGCCGCAACGGCGCCCTGGCCGTCATCGAGGTGCGCGACGGCTACGGCATCGGCGTGGCCGCCGACCTGAGCCCGATGGAGCTCGAACGCATCCGCCTGACACCCGCCGACGAGCTGTACCTGACCGAGGACACCTCCCAGATTGTCGTGCGCACGGCGGCGAACACGCCCCGCTGAGGCTCAGGCGCGAACCGCGTAGACGTCCGCCAGGGAGAAGCCCTGCCTGCTCGCCGTGACCGTCACCCGCACCCGGGTGGCGGTCACGGGCTTGTCCAGGGTGATGATGCGCCGGTAGCCCACGCACTGGACGCGAGCGATCTCCCGCTCGTCGCCACCCTCCACGCACGAGGCCACCACGGCCTCGTCGATGCGCTGCCCGCGGGCGATGTCCTCCTCCAGGACGAGGGCGCCGACCGATTGCGGCGAATCGAAACTCAGCATCACCGCATTGCCGGAATCCTCGCGGGAGGCGTCGATGCGGCGAGAGCGGAAGTCGGCAATCATCTCGCCGAGTTGCGCGAGGACCTGTACGTCGGCGTCGGCCAGGTGTCCGTGGCGGTTGGGCGGGACGTTCAGCAGGAAGGTCGCGTTACCGCCCACCGACCCCTTCCAGATCGAGAAGAGCTCATCCGCGCTGCGCACCTGCGCATCCTCAGCGTCATGATGGAACCAGCCGCGGCGAGTAGACGTGTTGACCTCGGCGGGGTACCAGGCGAGAGGGCCGGAATAGTCGGCCAGGGCCTCGCGCGAGCCGAGATCCTCGTCCCCGGAGGCCACCTGACGGGAAAACTCTCCGTCGTCGGCCTTCTGGGACTTCTCAGCGGTGCGCTCGGCCTGGCGCAGGGACGCGGGAACGACGCTCCACTCGTTGGTCCGAACGGATCCCGCCTCGTTACCGCACCAGCGAACGTCGGGGCCGCACACCGAGATGACGGCCTCGGGGGCGAGAGCACGCACGGTGTCGTAGATGCGCTGCCAGTCGTAGGTCTGAACCTTACCGTTGGGGCCCTCCCCGCACGCGCCGTCCAGCCACACGGAAAAGACTGGGCCGTAATGGGTGAGCAGCTCGATGAGCTGGTTGATGTAGAAGTCGTTGTAGGCCTCGCCCTGCCCATACGTCGGCTCCGTCATGTCCCAGGGGGACAGGTACACGCCGAACTTCAGGCTGTGGCGCGCGGCAGCATCCGACACCTCGCGCACCAGGTCGCCTGTGCCGCCCTTCCAGGGGGAAGAGGCCACGGAGTGGCTCGTGTAGGCCGACGGCCACAGGCAGAACCCGTCGTGGTGCTTGCATGTCAGGATCACGCCGGTCATACCGGCGCTGACGAGAGCGCGCATCCACTGCTCCACGTCCACGTCAGTGGGGTTGAAGAGGGCCGGATCCTCGTGGCCCTCGCCCCATTCACGATCCGTCATCGTGTTCATCCCAAAGTGAATGAACGCGTACATCTCCATCTTCTGCCACTGGAGCTGACGGTGAGTGGGCCGAATATTGGCCAGGTAGTCCTCGTTGATCATCGCGACGTTTTCTCCCGCTTCGTGGCCGCGCCGGGCCAAGCCTGCGCCCTGCAGGTTCCTGACAAAGGATAGCCCAGCGGCTAATTGGTCACCAGCGTGAGCGCTCGCCTCGCGCCGCCCTGTCTCGTGCCTTTCTCGGGCCCGAACTCGACGTCGATGACGCGATGCTCGGCCCCGCGCGCGTCCGTCAGCGTCACGGAGCGCGCCGCCTCCGCCACAGCCCGTTCGCACTCGCGCGTCTCGGTGGCGTGAGCGCCTCCCGACGCCAGGAGCGTGCCCGTGACGGCGCCCCTCCAGCGCTTAGCATCGTGGGAAATCACCGAGCGCGTATCGTCGGCCTCGCGCACGACGCGCAGCTCCCACACGCGCGCCCACGGCGCCTTGCAGGCCGCCCGGTAGGGGCCCGAGCGGGCATCAATGACGACCTGTCCTGATGCCTCCTCGCGCAGGGCCGCGTCCAAGCGCGGTGCCCACCAGGTGGACAGGACGCCGAAGCCGGGCAAGGACACGCCCATGGCGAGGCGGTGGTTGGGGACGCGGTCGGCGGGGGAGAGGACCCCGAAGAGACCCGAAAAAACCGACACGTGAGACGCGCCCACGCTCTGCCACGCGCCGGGGGCGACGGCCTCAATGGCCTCAAAGAGTACGCCCGTGAACAGCGACGAGGCCGGGGCGCAGGGGGGCGGTGTCAAGAGCCTCGTTGACGGACAGGTCGATGCGCGTTCCGACCTTGAGGGCGGCCGCAGCGTCCGGCCCGGACCCAAGCGCCACGAGCGCGTCCGCGACCCGGCGACGATCCGCGTTCAGCGAAGGGCGCGAGAGGGCGTCCAGGGACAGACAAGGCCCGGATTCGGGCGCGTTCTTCCCCTCCGACGGGGGCAACCAGATCAGCATGCATTCACCCTATCGCGCCGGCGGCCCCAGGCGCGCTAGAATTTGTCGGTGGATCTGCCGGCCGGGCGGCCGCGCGCGGAAACGCTCGAGGAACGTCCGGGCTCCACAGGGCAGGGTGATGGCTAACAGCCACCCGGGGTAACCCGCGGGACAGTGCCACAGAAAAGAAACCACCTCCACTGATCGTGGCGGTAAGGGTGAAAAGGTGAGGTAAGAGCTCACCAGCGGCGCGGGCGACTGCGTCGGCTAGGTAAACCCCACCCGGAGCAAGACCGAGCAGCAGGCAGGGCGGCCCGCCTCATGCCTGCGGGTAGGTTGCTGGAGGCCGTCGGCAACGACGGTCCTAGATAGATGGTCGCCACCGCGAGACCGGTAACGGTTCGCGGGCACAGAACCCGGCGTATAGGCCGACAGATCCAACAGAAGGACCCCGACGCGAGTCGGGGTCCTTCCGTTGTTTCGGGAGCCGAGTGCCCGCCGCGGGGCGGAGCTCAGGCGCTATGCTGCGCCGCGTAGTAGGCGGCGCCCACGATGCCCGCCGTGTTGAGCAGCTTCGCCGGGATCATCGGGGTCTTCAGGTTGAGCAGCGGCATGAACTTCTCATGGTTCTCAGACACGCCGCCACCCACGACGAACAGGTCGGGGTTGAGCAGGAACTCCACGTGGCTGTAGTAGCGCTGGAGGCGCTGCGCCCACTGCTCCCAATTCAGGCCCTGGAGTGTCTTTTGGCCCGAGGACGCGTTCTTCTCCGCGTCGGTGCCGTCGATCTCCAGGTGGCCCAGCTCGGTGTTGGTCAGCAGCGTGCCGTTGACGATGATGGCCGAGCCGATGCCCGTGCCCTGCGTCGTAAACACGATGACGCCGTCGCGGCCCTTCGCAGCACCGTAGGCGACCTCGGCGATGCCCGCGGCGTCCGCGTCGTTAAGCGCGACGACAGCGCGGCCCAGGTAACGCTCCATCAGAGCATCCACATTGACGTTGACCCACGACTGATCAAGGTTCGCCATGTAGGGGATGACGCCGTCGAAGACGGGGGCTGGGAAGGTGACGCCGATCGGCACGCCGACCTTCACGCCGAGCTGGTCGACGACCTCGCGACACACCTTCGCCACGGCCTCGGGAGTTGCCGGGGTGGGGGTGGGGATGCGAACCTGATCGCCGATGTACTCGCCGGTCTTAAGATCCACCAGCGCGCCCTTCACGCCGGATCCGCCGATGTCGATGCCGCAAGCGACCTGAACCATGACCCCTCCTCGGGTAATGTGTGTCCTGTTGTGTGCGCGGGCGCTTAGTGCCCCACGTCTCCTCATTGTAACGGACGCCGCCTCGCGGTGAACAACGCGTTTACCACATGAGCGAAGCCCGCCTCCGATTATGAAAAAAGGAGGCGGGCTGAGGGTCATTCTGGGACTTAAGGCAGGGTCAGGATCTCGGCCCCGTCCTCTGTCACGACAATCGTGTGCTCGAACTGCGCGGTGCGCGAGCGGTCGGCGGTCACGATCGTCCAATCGTCGTCCCAGCGCTCCCACTCGACGGTTCCCAGCGTCAGCATGGGCTCGATCGTGAAGACCATCCCGACCTCCATGACCGTGTCGTATGCGGGGGCCGCGTCGTAATGGGGGACGATGAGGCCGGAGTGGAAGGCCTCGCCGACGCCGTGGCCCGTGAAATCGCGCACGACCCCGTAGTCGAATCGCTTCGCGTATGCCTCGATGACGCGCCCGATCACGTTGATTCGCGGCCCGGACCCACGGCCTTGATGCCGCGCATCATCGCGTTCTTCGTACGTTCGATGAGCAGGTGGGACTCCTCGTCGACCGTGCCGACCTCGAACATGGCGCAGGTGTCGCCGTGGACGCCGTCCTTGTAGGCCGTGATGTCAATGTTGATGATGTCGCCGTCTGCGAGCGGGCGGTCGTCGGGGATGCCGTGGCAGATGACCTCGTTGATCGAGGAACAGATGGACTTGGGGAAGCCCATGTAGCCCAGACACGACGGGTAGGCGTCGTGCGCGAGCAGGTACTCGTGGCCGATACGGTCTAGCTCGTCGGTGGTCACGCCCGGCGTGATGGCGGCGCCCACGGCCTCGATGGCACCGGCGGCGATGCGCCCGGCCTCGCGGATTTTCGCGATCGTCTCGGGGCTCTTGATGTCCGAGGTCGTGACGCGCTCGGGGCCGTCGTGGAACATGTATTCGGGGCGCGCGATGTGCTCAGGCACGGCGCGCCGGGCCGAGACGCGTCCGGGCTTCAGCGTGCCCAGGGGCGCGCGGCGTGCCAGCGGTGATGCTTCCATGGTTCTTCCTCCTGCAAACGGGTGGCGTCAGTCGTTCTTGTAGTTGTCGGGGCCGGGGAAGGAGCGCTCGCGCACCGCCTCCACGTAGTCGGACGCGGCCTCGCGCAGAGCCTGACCAAGCTGGCCGAACTGTCGCACGAAGGACGGTGTCCAGTCGGAATAGCCGGCCATGTCGGACCACACGAGCACCTGTCCGTCGGTGTTCGGACCCGCGCCGATACCGATGGTGGGGATACTCAGGGACTGGGTGAGCTCCGTCGCGATGGAAGCGGGCACCATCTCGAAGACGACGGCGAAGGCTCCGGCCTTTTCGACGGCCTCGGCGTCCGCGCGCAGCTGATCGGCACCAGCGCCTCGTCCCTGCATGCGCGGTCCGCCCAGCGTGTTTTCGGACTGGGGCGTGTATCCCAGGTGCGCGCACACGGGGATGCCGGCGGCCGTGAGTGCGGCGATGATGTGAGCGCGGCTCTGCCCGCCCTCAAGCTTGACGGCGTGGGCGCCGGCCTTCATGAGCGTGGTCGCCGAGGCGAAGGCGTGCTCCGCGGTGTCCTCGTAGGTGCCGAAAGGCAGATCGGCGACGATCATCGCCCGAGAGGTTGAGCGAGCGACGGCGGCAGTGGCGCGCTCCATGTCCTCCAGGGTGACGGGCAGCGTCGAGCCGTGCCCCAAGATCACGTTCCCCAGCGAATCGCCCACGAGGAGCATGTCGACCCCGGCGGCCTCCAGGATGGGCGCGGTCAGGGCGTCGTAGGCGGTGAGCATGGTCAGGGGGATGCCCTCGGCCTTGGCGCGCGCGATGTGCTGGACGCGCACGCGCTTGGCGCCCAAGAGGGTGGGGGTTGGCGACGAGGCCGGGGCCGCGCCTTCGGGGTTCGTGATGTGAGACATGGGGTTCCTGTCTGGAGACAACGGGTGCGCTCACGCGCATTCACGCCTTCCAGGGTAGCGCGGCGGCGGACCCGGTGAGCTGTGAGGATGCGCGACCGGGTAGGATGGGGGACAGTGCGCGTGATGCGCGCAGTAATGACCCCAGTAGGAAAGAAGAAGGAAGCAGGACATGGCTGGCAATGCCCCTGACCTTGATCCTCTTGACGAGGCCGCCGTCGACGCAGTGCGCGCCCAGGGCCTCGTCGATATTGAAGAAGCAGATTCGCTGGACGCCCTCAAGGCCGTTCGCGCCGCTCTTCTTGGCGATCAAGCCCCGCTTGTGACCGCGAACCGCACGATCGGTTCGCTGGAGCCCTCGAAGCGCGGCCTGGCCGGAAAGAACCTCGGACAGGCGCGCAAGGCGCTGACCGAGGCGCTCGAGGCCCGCAAGGAGGTCCTCGCCGCCGAGCACGAGGCACGCATGCTGGTCGAGGAGTCCGTGGACGTCACGGTCCCCACGCGCCGCCTCCCCGCCGGTGCCCGCCACCCCCTGGAGACGCTCATGGAAGAGGTCGCTGACTTCTTCGTGGCCATGGGCTGGGACATCGCCGAGGGCCCCGAGATCGAGCACGAGTGGTTCAATTTCGACTCACTCAACTTCGACATCGATCACCCCGCCCGCCAGATGCAGGACACCCTCTACATTGACGGCCGCAGCGTGGGCGGCGAGAAGGAGGAGGACGGCCACCTGGTGATGCGCACGCACACCTCGCCCGTGCAGTCCCACTCGATGCTCGCGCGCGGTGTGCCGCTGTACGTGGCGTGCCCGGGTAAGGTCTTCCGTTCCGACGCGCTGGATGCGACGCACACGCCGGTCTTCCACCAGGTCGAGGGCCTCGCGGTCGACAAGGGCCTGACGATGGCGCACCTCAAGGGCGTTCTCGATCACTTCGCAAAGGCCATGTTCGGCCCCGAGGCGAAGACCCGCCTGCGTCCCTCCTACTTCCCTTTCACCGAGCCCAGCGCCGAGATGGACCTGTGGTTCCCCCAGAAGAAGGGCGGCCCCGGCTGGATCGAGTGGGGCGGCTGCGGCATGGTCAACCCCAACGTCCTGCGCGCCAACGGCGTGGACCCCGAGGTCTACTCGGGCTTCGCGTTCGGCATGGGCATCGAGCGCACGCTGATGCTGCGTCACGGCATCGCTGACATGCACGACATCGTCGAGGGAGACGTTCGCTTCTCCCAGCAGTTCGGCGTCAATGGAAGGGGAAACTGACATGCCTATGGTTCCGCTGAGCTGGCTGGCCGACCACGTCGACGTTCCTGAGGGGACGGACGCCGAGGCCCTGGCCGCCGCCCTGGTCAAGGTCGGCCTTGAGGAAGAAGAAATCCATCCCGCCCGCGTCATCGGCCCCCTCGTCGTGGGCCGCGTCCTGACGCGCGTGGAGGAGACCGCCTCGAACGGCAAGACCGTCAACTACTGCCGCGTGGACGTGGGCGAGTACAACGACGCCCCCGGCACGGGCAAGGAGCCTTCGGAGCTGCCCAGCCGCGGCATTATCTGCGGCGCGCACAACTTCGACGTCGACGACCTGGTGGTTGTCTCGCTGCCGGGAGCCGTGCTGCCGGGCGACTTCCAGATCGCCGCGCGCAAGACATACGGTCACGTCTCCGACGGCATGATCTGCTCCGCGCGCGAGCTGGGGCTGGGCGAGGATCACAGCGGCATCATCGTCCTGCCGCAGTACTTCCCGGATCGTGAGATCCCCGCGGTCGGCACGGACATCGTGTCCTGGCTGGGGCTGGGGGAGGAGGTCCTGGAGATCAACGTGACCCCGGACCGCGGCTACTGCTTCTCGATGCGCGGCATCGCGCGCGAGTACTCCCACTCGACCGGTGCCGCTTTCCGCGACCCGGGCCTGCCCGGCGTCGTGGCCGCCGAGCCCCCCCGCGCCCAACGCCGAGGGCTTCCCCGTGGTCTTCGCCGACGACGCGCCGATCCGTGGCCGCGCGGGCGTCGATCGCTTCGTCGCGCGCGTCGTGCGCGGCACCAACCCTGCCGCTCCGACCCCGCGTTGGATGGTTGAGCGCCTCGAGGCCGCTGGCATGCGCTCCCTGTCGCTGCCCGTCGACATTACGAACTACGTCATGCTCGACCTGGGGCAGCCGATGCACGCCTACGACCTGGCAGCGCTCGCGTCTCCCATCGTCGTGCGCCGCGCCCGCGCGGGCGAAAGCCTCGTGACCCTGGACGAGGAGAAGCGCGAGCTGGATCCGCAGGACCTGCTCATCACCGATTCGCCCCAGGGCGAGGGCTCTCGCATCATCGGCATCGCCGGTGTCATGGGCGGCGCCTACTCCGAGGTGGAGGAGGGCACCACCGATATCCTGTTCGAGGCCGCCCACTTCGATGCGGTGTCGATCGCGCGCAGCGCGCGCCGCCACAAGCTGCACTCCGAGGCCTCGAAGCGCTTCGAGCGCGGGGTCGACCCGGCACTGCCCGAGGTCGCCGCCCAGCGCGCCGTCGAGCTGCTCGTTCAGTACGGCGGCGGGAGCATCGACGCCGGCGTGACCGACGTCGACGAGCGAGAGGCCCCGACCGTCATCTCCCTGCCCGTGGGCGAGGCGCAGCGCCTCACCGGCGTCGCGCACAGCCCCGAGCGCATCGCCGAGCTGCTGACCACCGTCGGCTGCCGCGTCGAAGGCCCCGTCGATGGCGCGTTCACCGTCACGGCGCCGTCGTGGCGCCCGGACCTGACGCTTCCGGCGGATCTCGTCGAGGAAGTCGCGCGCCTGGACGGTTACGACAATATTCCCGTCGTGCTTCCTACGGCTCCCGCGGGCCACGGCCTGACCACGGGCCAGAAGGCGCGTCGTCTCGCTGCTGCGACGCTCGCCGACGGCGGTCTCGTCGAGGTCGAGTCCTACCCCTTCGTCTCCGACACGTGGGATCGTCAAGGAATCCCCGCCGCCGACCCGCGCCGTGAGGCCCTGCGCCTACGCAACCCGATGGCGGACGATGCCCCGTGGCTGCGCACCTCGGTGCTCGACACTCTCCTCGACGTCGCCGGCCGCAACGTGTCGCGCTCCAACGCGGACGTCGCCGTCTTCGAGGTCGCGAAGGTAGCCAGGCCCCACGGCACGGTTCCCGCGGCTCTGCCCGGGGCGGAGGAACGCCCCTCGGATGAGGTGCTCGCCGCCCTCGAGGCCGGCATCCCGCCTCAGCCGTGGCGCATCGGCGCCGTCTTGACCGGCACAGCCGAGGTTGCCGGCGTCCTGTCGGCTCCGCGCGCGTACGACTGGGCGGACGCCCTGGAGTACGTGCGTCGCGTGGCCTCGGCCCTCGGGGTGCGCGTCGAGGTGACCCGCGCCTGGATGGACAAGGCTCCCGCCCACAAGGGTGCCCCGATGCCCGCCCCGGCCACGGATCCCGCGGACGTTGCTCCCTTCCACCCGGGCCGCGTCGCCCGCGTCTTCGTGCGCGCGGGCCGCACGCTCGTGGACGTCGCGCTGGCGGGCGAGCTCTCGCCGGCGGCGTGCCGCGCCTTCGGCCTGCCGGCGCGCGCCTGTGCCTTCGAGATCGACATGGATGCGCTCATCTCCCAGATGAGCGCCGACCCGATCCAGGTCAAGGGCGTCTCGACGTTCCCGCTGGCCAAGGAGGACATCGCTCTCGTCGTTCCGTCTGACATCCCCGCCTCGCGCGTGGAGCAGATCGTGCGTCAGGGTGCCGGCCCGCTCGCGGAATCGGTCTCACTCTTCGATATCTACGAGGGCGACCAGGTGCCCGAAAGCTACCGCTCGCTCGCGTTCGCCCTGCGACTGCGCGCCGCTGACCACACGCTGACCGCAAAGGAATCCGAGGCGGTCCGTGCGCAGGTGGTGGCCAAGGCCAAGAAGGTCCTGGGAGCCTCCTTGCGCGCCTGAGACGTCGCGACCAGCGTCTGGCCGGTCGAATCTCACGTGTGGCGCCCCACTCATTGGGGTGTCGCAGGTGTGGATTCGACCGGTCTTCGCCTTAGCATGGTCTTATGCACATTCTTGTAACTGCAGCATCAAAGCACGGGGCGACGGACGAGGTCGCCGACGCCATTGCCCGGCGTATCGAAGCGAGTGGAATCACCGTTGATCGTCTCGCGCCCGCCGACGTCACGTCGGTCTCGGGTTACGATGCCGTCGTTGTCGGATCGGCCGTGTACATTCTCCAGTGGATGCCCGAGGCACACGACTTCATGGAGCGCTTTAAGGACGAGTTGCCCGTCGGACGCGTATGGGCCTTCTCCGTCGGCATGAATGGCGTTCCCAAGCACTCCGAGCAGGACGGCACGCGCGTCGGACCGCTCCTCACCCATGTCAAGTGCCGCGAGCTGCGTACCTTCCCGGGTCGGTACAAGCCCTCCCTCTGTCCCTGCGCGAGCGTTCGGTTGCCCGCCTGGCTGGAGTTGTCGAGGGGGACTTCCGTGACTGGGAGGCTATCGACCAGTGGGCTGATGAGATCGTCGAGGCGCTGAAGGCCTGAGACTGTCAGAACGTGAGTGGGTGAGGGGGCGCCCCTCACCCACTTGCGCACATATATGCACATGCATGTATAATCATGCATATGAGTTCAGCAGCAGCGTTCCCCAGCACCAAGAGTGCCAGGCACGAAATGATCCGCAACCTCCTGGCCTCCGAATCCATTGGTAGCCAGGAAGCGCTGCGCTCACGCCTTGCTCAGCGGGGCATCGACGTCACCCAGACAACACTGTCGCGCGACCTCATGGACCTGCGGGCCACCAAGGTGCGCAACGCATCCGGCACCCTCATCTACACCGTGCCCGACCATGACGGGGGAGCGACCCACGACGGCGAAGCCGCCAACGTCCGCCTCGCGCGCTGGTGCCAGCTCCTGCTCGTCACCTCCGTTAAAGTCGGCAACCAGCTCGTTCTGCGCACCCAGGTCGGGGCGGCCAATCTCCTTGCCTCCTCGATCGACTCCGTGCGCCGAGAGGAAATCGCCGGCACCATCGCCGGCGACGACACGATCCTCGTGATCTGCCGCTCCGAGGAGGATGCCGCCGGCGTCGAACGCATGCTTCTCGCCCTCGCAGAGCCCGGCGCTCTGCCCGAAAACTAGCCACGGCCTCGTCCCAACGAGCCGCGATACGACAAATGAAACCCCCAGTGGAAGGAACCCCCATGTCGAGCACAGACCGCGTCGTCCTGGCCTACTCAGGCGGCCTGGACACCTCCGTCGCCATCGGATGGATCGGCGAGCAGACCGGCCGCGAGGTCGTCGCCGTCGCCGTCGATGTCGGCCAGGGAGGCGAAGACCTCGAGGTCATTCGTCAGCGCGCTCTCGACTGTGGCGCCGTCGAAGCCTACGTCGCCGACGCTCGCGACGAATTCGCAAACGAGTACTGCATGCCCGCGCTGAAGGCCAACGCCCTCTACGAAGGCAAGTACCCCCCTCGTCTCCGCCCTCTCGCGCCCCGTCATCACCAAGCACCTGGTCAAGGCAGCGCGCGAATTCGGTGCCACGACCGTCGCCCACGGCTGCACCGGCAAGGGCAACGACCAGGTCCGTTTCGAAGTGTCCATCACCTCGATGGCCCCCGACATGGACTGCATCTCCCCGGTGCGCGACCTCGCCCTGACCCGCGACGTCGCCATCGAATACGCAGAAAAGCACAACCTGCCGATCGAAACGACGAAGCACAACCCCTTCTCGATCGACCAAAACGTGTGGGGCCGCGCCATCGAGACCGGCTTCCTCGAAGACCTGTGGAACGCCCCCACCAAAAGGACGTCTACGTCTACACCGACGACCCGACCTACCCGCCGCTGCCCGACGAAGTTGTCATCACCTTCGACAAGGGTATCCCCGTCGCCATCGACGGACGCCCGGTCACCCCGCTTGAGGCCATCCAGGAGATGAACCGCCGCGCCGGCGCGCAGGGCATCGGCCGCATCGACATGGTCGAGGACCGCCTCGTGGGCATCAAGTCCCGCGAGATCTACGAGGCGCCCGGCGCCGTCGCCCTCATCGAGGCCCACCAGGCCCTCGAATCCATCACCCTGGAGCGCATGCAGCACCGCTACAAGCGACAGCTCGAGCAGACATGGGGCGAGCTCGTCTACGAGGCCCAGTGGTACTCGCCGCTCAAGAAGTCGATGGATGCTTTCATCGAGCACACCCAGGAATACGTGTCCGGCGAGATCCGCATGATCCTTCACGGCGGACGCGCGACCGTCAACGGGCGCCGCTCGGGGAGTCCTCCCTCTACGACTTCAACCTGGCGACCTACGAGACGGGCGACACCTTCGACCAGTCGTCGTCGCGCGGATTCATCGACATTTACGGCCTGCAGTCCAAGCTCGCGGCCGCCCGCGACGTGCGCTTCGGCGTCAATATGGGGTACTGAGTACTCACTGAGCGTTCTCTCACAGGGAATGTTTCAGTTGGGTTTCAAGAGGTGGGAGCGTCGGCGATGGCGCTCCCACCTCGCCTACTGTGTCGTGTATGACGTTCCAAGACAGTGCGCCGATCGGAGGAACCGCGGCCGCCGATCAGGATGAGGCCCTGCGTGAGCGCATGATGCGCTACACGGTCGCTGCCATGTTTTTCGTCGGCTTCGCCGGGAAGGGCGTGCGCGGGATATTCGGAGACATCGGCTCCCTCGTGCCCATGCTCATCCTTCTCGTGGCCTTCGTGGTGCTGTTCCGCAGCTCCGGGCGGTCCCTGCTGTTGCGCCGCTTCCCGACGACGATCAGCCTGTTCGTGCTCTGGTGCGGGCTCACCTGTTTCTGGTCGGTTGACCCCATGACGAGCGCGCAGTTCTGGGTTCTTCAGTGCGCGCTGACGCTGGTCTCGATCGCCGTCGCGGTCGCGCTGCCGTTGACGGCGCTTGTGGAGTCCCTGATCCTGTCGTTCCAGTGGATCATCGGATCCTCGTTCATTCTCGAGGTCCTGGTCGGCTTGTTCGGCCGAGGCCCCCTGGCCCCGCCGACCATGTGGGGAAGGGGACTGCTGCCAGCATCCTCGTATTGGGTCGACGGCCTGATCTTTCACGGAGGCCCCATCCAGGGCTTCCCCGGCAATCGCAACCCATTGGCCTTCGTTGCGCTGCTCCTCGCGATCTGCCTGGTCCTGCGCTACATGCAGACCCGCCGCGCCTGCCCTCCACTCTCGCGTGGCTGGCCGCATGCGGAGCCGTGTTCCTGCTGACCCAGTCGGCGACGGTCTCTCTGTCCACCGCCGGTTGCTGCATCGTGATCGCTGCTCTGGTCGTCCAGCGGCGTGTGCCCGTGCGCTTGAGACTGCGCGTCGTCGGTATTTTCGCCGCCGTGGGTATGCTCGCGGCGATCGGCGCCTTCTTCGCGCGCCACGCGATCGCGGACGCCTTCGGGCGCAGCCCGGACATGAGCGGGCGCTCCGTCATCTGGCACGCTGTCGAGCCCTTGGTGGGGCAGCGGCCGATCGGCGGCTGGGGCTGGTTCATCGGCTGGCCGACGTGGATGGAGCCTTTCGCTTCCCTCGTGATCCGCCCGGACGGGACCCCCACCAACCAGGCTCACAACGTCTACGTGGAGGCCGCGTTGACGACCGGCTTCGTCGGCGCATTTCTGGTCACGGCCGCGATCGTGTGGACGCTCTTGCGGGTCGTCAAGGTCGCGGTGGCCCATATCGACGATAACCTCTGGGACGTGGTCCCCGCCGTCCTCATGATCGCGATGTTCATCCAGTCCTTCACCGAATCGAGGATGCTCTTCGAGGGCAACTGGATGCTCGTCGTCATCATCGCCACCTGGGTCAAGGTGCGCGGTGAGGTGCCCGTCGTGTGGCCGTCGGCGGCCCGCCAGTATCTCGAATACTCTTAAGCCATAGCTTCGTTCCCGCCACCGACCTTGGGAGGTCAACCATGTCGCAGTCCGACAAGCACGTGTCCCTGTGGGGGAGGCCGCTTCGCCGGAGGCCCGTCGCAGGCCCTCGCGGCGCTGAGCGTCTCGACCCATTTTGATTTCCGCCTGGCTCACGTCGACATCGCGGGGTCACACGCGCACGCCGACGAGCTGCACCGCGTCGGCCTGCTCACCGACCAGGAGTGCGAGGAGATGCATGCGGTGCTCGCCCGCCTCGACGCCGACGTCGCCTCCGGCGCTTTCGTGCCCAGCCCCGACGATGAGGACGTGCACACCGCCCTCGAGCGTGGCCTCATCGAGCGTGCAGGCGCGACCCTCGGTGGCAAGCTCCGCGCGGGGCGCTCGCGTAACGACCAGATCGCGACTCTCATTCGCCTTTACCTGCGCCAGGAGGCACGCCACTTGGCCGGGCGTGTCCTCGATATCGCCGAGGCCCTCATCGGCCAGGCCAGCCGCGCGGGGGACGCCGTCATGCCCGGTCGCACCCATATGCAGCACGCCCAGCCCGTCCTTGTCGCGCACCACCTGCTCGCCCACGTCTGGCCGCTGTTGCGCGACGTGGCGCGCCTTGGTGACTGGGACAAGAGAGCCGCCATCTCGCCCTATGGTTCGGGCGCGCTTGCCGGCAACACCCTCGGCATGGATCCGCGCCGTATCGCCGCGGGCCCTTGGATTCACCGACTCCGTCGAAAACTCGATCGACGGGACCGCCGCCCGCGACGTCGTCGCCGAGTTCTCCTTCATCTGCGCCCAGATCGGCATCGACATCTCCCGACTGTCCGAGGAGATCGTCATCTGGAACACGAAGGAGTTCGGCTACGTCACCCTCGACGACTCCTACTCGACCGGGTCCTCGATCATGCCGCAGAAGAAGAACCCGGACGTCGCCGAGCTTGCGCGCGGCAAGGCCGGACGACTCATCGGCGACCTCACTGGCCTCCTCGCCGTCCTCAAGGCTCTTCCTCTCGCCTACGACCGTGACCTCCAGGAGGACAAGGAGCCGGTCTTCGACCAGATCGACACCCTCGATGTTCTGTGCCCCGCCGTCGCCGGCATGATCGACACCATGACGATCCACCTCGAGCGCCTCGCTGAACTCGCCCCGCAGGGCTTTTCTCGCTGGCGACCGACATCGCCGAATGGCTCGTCAAGCGCGGGGTTCCCTTCCGTGACGCCCACGAAATCTCGGGCGCCTGCGTGCGCCTGGCCGAGGCGAGGGGAGTGGAGCTCGCCGATCTGACGGACGCGGAGCTCGCCCAGGCCTCGTCCCACCTCGACCCGGAGGTTCGTTCCGTCCTCACCGTCGAGGGATCGGTCGGAGCACGCCTCGGCCGAGGTGGCACCGCACCCGTGCGCGTCGCCGAACAGCTCGACGAGGCCCGGGCCGGACTCGCTCACGCCCGTCAGTGGGCGGACACCGCGCTGCGCTAACGCCCGGCGCCGCCGAGCCGATACACTACAAGAACAACAATCCGTCGAATCCGCAAGGAAGGACAAGTTTCGTGACAGACATTCTGGACGAATTGCAGTGGCGTGGGCTGCTCGCGCAGCACACCGACCTCGAGGCGCTTCGCGCGCACCTGGCCGCCGGACCTGTCACCTTCTATTGCGGCTACGATCCGACCGCGCCCTCCCTGCATCACGGTCACCTCGTTCAGCTCATCGTCATGCGCCACCTCCAGCTCGCCGGGCACCGGCCCCCTCGCGCTCGTTGGCGGCGCCACCGGGCAGATCGGCGACCCCCGCCAGAGCGGCGAGCGTCAGCTCCAGTCGACCGAGGTCGTCAAGGGATGGGCGGATCGTCTTCGCGCCCAGATCTCGCGGTTCCTCGACTTCGAAGGGCCGGCGGCCGCGCGCATGGTGAACAACCTGGACTGGACCCAGGAGATGAGCGCCATCGACCTGCTGCGCACCATCGGCAAGTATTTCCGCGTGGGCACGATGCTCAACAAGGACATCGTCGCGCGCCGCATCGCCTCCGACGAGGGCATCTCCTACACGGAGTTCTCCTATCAGGTTCTCCAGGCCAACGACTTCCTCGAGCTGTACCGTCGCCATGGCTGCACCCTCGAGACCGGCGGGAACGACCAGTGGGGCAACATGGTGGGCGGCGTCGACCTGATCCGCAAGGTCGAGGGCGTCGACACGCACGTGATGACCACGCCGATCATCACCAAGGCCGACGGCACGAAGTTCGGCAAGTCCGAGGGCGGTGCCATCTGGCTCGACCCGGAGATGATGACTCCCTACGCTTTCTACCAGTTCTGGTTGCAGGTCGCGGATGAGGATGTCGTGCGCTTCCTGAAGATCTTTACCTTCAAGTCTCGAGAAGAGATTGAAGCGCTGGCTGCCGAGGTCGCCGAGCGTCCCCACCAGCGCGCAGCGCAGAAGGCACTGGCCGCCTCCGTGACTGAGCTTGTCCACGGGGCTGATCAGCTCGCCCGTGTCCTCGCCGCAACGGATGCCCTGTGGGGTGGCGGCGATATCCGCGACCTGGACGAGGCCACCCCTGGCCGCCGCGACCGCCGACCTTCCGCGCGCCTCGCTCACTCGGCGAATCCACCGTGGCCGACGCTCTTGTCGCCCTCGGTTTCGAGAAGGGCAAGACGGCTGCCCGTCGCACGATCTCCTCCGGCGGCGCGTCCATCAACAACGTCAAGGTCACCGACCCCGAGGCGATCCTGCGCCGGAGGACGTCCTCGCAGGTGGACTGGCTCTCATTCGTAAGGGGCGCAAGAACCTTGCCGTGCTTGAGCTGAGCTGATTCTTTCGGAGAAGGGGGGCGTTCGATGGCGATCGGACGCCCCCTTTTCGTTGTGTTTGGTGGGTTTGTGGGGTGTGTGTTGGGGGTCACGTTGTTTTGGGTTGACTTTTGTGTGGGGGGTGAGTAGATTATTCTCCTGTCGCCGCGAGCTTGTGAGTGAGTTTGTGGTGGTGGTTCACTGCTTGGGTGGCTGGGTTTTGGCCTGGTTGTTTGGGTGTGTGGGTGTTGTTTGTGAACTCGATAGTGTGTTTGTTTGTTTTGTTTATGCCTGTTTTTTGTTTTTGAGTGTTTTTGGTTGGGATTGCTGGCTGAGCTGTTTTGTTTGGTTGGTTTTTCTGGGCTTTAACGTTTTTGTTTTTGTTCGGAGAGTTTGATCCTGGCTCAGGACGAACGCTGGCGGCGTGCTTAACACATGCAAGTCGAACGCTGAAGCCTGGCTTTTGTTGGGTGGATGAGTGGCGAACGGGTGAGTAACACGTGAGTAACCTGCCCTCTTCTTTGGGATAACGCCCGGAAACGGGTGCTAATACTGGATATTCACTTGCCTTCGCATGGGGGTTGGTGGAAAGGTTTTTTCTGGTGGGGGATGGGCTCGCGGCCTATCAGCTTGTTGGTGGGGTGATGGCCTACCAAGGCTTTGACGGGTAGCCGGCCTGAGAGGGTGACCGGTCACATTGGGACTGAGATACGGCCCAGACTCCTACGGGAGGCAGCAGTGGGGAATATTGCACAATGGGCGAAAGCCTGATGCAGCGACGCCGCGTGAGGGATGGAGGCCTTCGGGTTGTAAACCTCTTTCGCTCATGGTCAAGCCGCAACATTGGTTGTGGTGAGGGTAGTGGGTAAAGAAGCGCCGGCTAACTACGTGCCAGCAGCCGCGGTAATACGTAGGGCGCGAGCGTTGTCCGGAATTATTGGGCGTAAAGGGCTTGTAGGCGGTTGGTCGCGTCTGCCGTGAAATCCTCTGGCTTAACTGGGGGCGTGCGGTGGGTACGGGCTGACTTGAGTGCGGTAGGGGAGACTGGAACTCCTGGTGTAGCGGTGGAATGCGCAGATATCAGGAAGAACACCGGTGGCGAAGGCGGGTCTCTGGGCCGTTACTGACGCTGAGGAGCGAAAGCGTGGGGAGCGAACAGGATTAGATACCCTGGTAGTCCACGCTGTAAACGTTGGGCACTAGGTGTGGGGGCCACCCGTGGTTTCTGCGCCGTAGCTAACGCTTTAAGTGCCCCGCCTGGGGAGTACGGCCGCAAGGCTAAAACTCAAAGGAATTGACGGGGGCCCGCACAAGCGGCGGAGCATGCGGATTAATTCGATGCAACGCGAAGAACCTTACCAAGGCTTGACATGCACGGCGGCACTGCAGAGATGTGGTGGCATTTAGTTGGTCGTGTGCAGGTGGTGCATGGTTGTCGTCAGCTCGTGTCGTGAGATGTTGGGTTAAGTCCCGCAACGAGCGCAACCCTTGCCCTATGTTGCCAGCACGTGATGGTGGGGACTCGTGGGGGACTGCCGGGGTTAACTCGGAGGAAGGTGGGGATGACGTCAAATCATCATGCCCCTTATGTCTTGGGCTTCACGCATGCTACAATGGTTGGTACAGAGGGTTGCGAAATCGTGAGGTGGAGCGAATCCCTTAAAGCCAGTCTCAGTTCGGATTGGGGTCTGCAACTCGACCCCATGAAGGTGGAGTCGCTAGTAATCGCAGATCAGCAACGCTGCGGTGAATACGTTCTCGGGCCTTGTACACACCGCCCGTCACGTCACGAAAGTTGGTAACACCCGAAGCCCATGGCCTAACCGGTTTGTCCGGGGGGAGTGGTCGAAGGTGGGATTGGCGATTGGGACGAAGTCGTAACAAGGTAGCCGTACCGGAAGGTGCGGCTGGATCACCTCCTTTCTAGGGAGCCCAGTTTTGTGGGGAACAGTTAGTGTGTCCACCTGTTGTGGTGGGTGTTCTGGTTGTTTTCTTGTGCCTGCATGTGTTTACTGCTCCGGTAGTGGGGTGGTGGGTGTGGGTGCGTGTTTTGGGTTGGGTGTAAACGTTTTAACGGATGAGCACACTGTCGGGTTCACGTTCAACACCGTGTGAGCGTCTACTGCCCTGGTTGGGTGGTGGTTGCCTGCGCAGCCGGCCGGGCGAATGTTGTTTGTTGGTGTGGGTTGTGTGTGGTGGGTTGTTTGTGATTTGTATAGTGGTTGCGAGCATATTTGTTCTGTACTGTTTTTTGTGTTTTGTTTAGTTTTGTTGGGCATTCGGTGGATGCCTTGGCATCAAGAGCTGATGAAGGACGTTGCGGCCTGCGATATGCCTCGGGGAGCTGGCGAGCGAGCGTTATTATCCGAGGGTGTCCGAATGGGGGAACCTAACCTGGGTTGTGCTGGGTTACCATCATCTGAACGTGTATAGGGTGGTGGGGGGAACGCGGGGAAGTGAAACATCTCAGTACCCGTAGGAGAAGATATTCCGTGAGTAGTGGCGAGCGAAAGCGGAGGAGGCTAAACCAGATGCGTGCCAGAGGCGGCGGCCGTTGCGTGTTTGGTGTTGTGGGGCCATGTTGGATCCTTCTGCCGGGGGGTCGCACCGCGTGTTGTTGGGAGTTGAACAGTCTGGGATGGCTGACCGTAGAGCGTGATAGTCGTGTAGGTGGACCGGTGGCGTGTGGTGTGGATGTGGTGCCCGAGTAGTGCGGGACTCGTGAAATCTCGTGTGAATCTGCCAAGACCACTTGGTAAGCCTAAATACTACTTGATGACCGATAGTGCATAGTACCGTGAGGGAATGGTGAAAAGTACCCCGGGAGGGGAGTGAAATAGTACCTGAAACCGTGTGCCTGTAAGCCGTCAGAGCCTTGTGGGGTGATGGCGTGCCTTTTGAAGAATGAGCCTGCGAGTTAGTGATACGTGGCGTGCTTAACCCGTGTGGGGTATGCGTAGCGAAAGCGAGTCTGAAAGATGGCGTTTGTCGCGTGTTCTAGACCCGAAGCGGGGTGATCTACCCATGGTCAGGTTGAAGCAGAGGTAAGACTGTGTGGAGGACCGAACCCACCAGGGTTGAAAACCTGGGGGATGAACTGTGGGTAGGGGTGAAAGGCCAATCAAACTCCGTGATAGCTGGTTCTCCCCGAAATGCATTTAGGTGCAGCGTTGCGTGGTCCCTGGTGGAGGTAGAGCTACTGGATGGCCGATGGGCCCTGTGGGTTACTGACGTCAGCCAAACTCCGAATGCCATTAGGTGTAGCGTGGCAGTGAGACTGCGGGGGATAAGCTTCGTAGTCGAGAGGGAAACAGCCCAGATCATCAGCTAAGGCCCCTAAGCGTGCGCTAAGTGGGAAAGGATGTGGAGTCGCGGTGACAACCAGGAGGTTGGCTTAGAAGCAGCCATCCTTGAAAGAGTGCGTAATAGCTCACTGGTCAAGTGGTTCTGCGCCGACAATGTAGCGGGGCTCAAGCGTACCGCCGAAGCTGTGGCAGCAACACGCGTGCTGGCGCCAGGAACTGGATTGTTGGTGTGTTGTTGGGTAGGGGAGCGTCCTGCATGAGGTGAAGCCTGGAGGTGACTTCTGGTGGATTGTGTGGGAGTGAGAATGCAGGCATGAGTAACGAATCTGCGGTGAGAATCCGCAGCGCCGATTGACTAAGGGTTCCAGGGCTAGGTTTATCCGCCCTGGGTTAGTCGGGTCCTAAGGCGAGGCCGACAGGCGTAGTCGATGGACAACCAGTTGATATTCTGGTACCGCGTTGTGACCGTCCATGCTGAAGTCATTGTGCTAACCAATTTGCCTGCCGCCTGCTGGGCTTTCGGGTCTGGTGGTGTGTGGGTCTTGGGGTCCCGGTGATTGTAGGCAAGCGTGTTAACAGGGGTGACGCAGACAGGTAGCTGCAGTGCGCCGATGGTTGTGCGTATTTAAGGTTGTGGCCCGTCCCTCAGGTAAATCCGGGGGACTTGTGGGTGAGAACTGATGAGGGTGACACGATAGTGTCGTCTTGTGGTGATCCTATGCTGCCGAGAAAAGCCTCGACGTGAGGGCATGACGCGCCCGTACCCTAAACCGACTCAGGTGGTCAGGTAGAGTATACCGAGGCGTTCGAGTGAATCGTGGTTAAGGAACTCGGCAAAATTCCTCCGTAACTTCGGGATAAGGAGGACCCCGTGACTTCCCCGCGCCCTAGCGCGCTGGTGGGGTTGTGGGGTCGCAGAGAATAGGGAGAAGCGACTGTTTATCAAAAACACAGGTGCGTGCGAAGCCGTAAGGCGATGTATACGCACTGACGCCTGCCCGGTGCTGGAAGGTTAAGAGGAACTGTTAATACCCCTTTGTGGGTGTGAAGCGGTGAATTTAAGCCCCAGTAAACGGCGGTGGTAACTATAACCATCCTAAGGTAGCGAAATTCCTTGTCGGGTAAGTTCCGACCTGCACGAATGGCGTAACGACTTCTCCGCTGTCTCGACCGCGAACTCGGTGAAATTGCAGTACGAGTAAAGATGCTCGTTTCGCGCAGAAGGACGGAAAGACCCCGGGACCTTTACTATAGCTTGGTATTGGTGTTCGCTTGGACTTGTGTAGGATAGGTGGGAGACTGTGAAGTTGCCGCGCCAGCGGTGGTGGAGTCGTCGTTGAAATACCATTCTGGTTCAAGCGGTCACCTCAACCTTGGCCCGTGATCCGGGTTGGGGACAGTGCCTGGTGGGTAGTTTAACTGGGGCGGTTGCCTCCTAAAATGTAACGGAGGCGCTCAAAGGTTCCCTCAGCCTGGTTGGTAATCAGGTGGCGAGTGCAAGTGTACAAGGGAGCTTGACTGTGAGACCGACGGGTCGAGCAGGTGCGAAAGCAGGAACTAGTGATCCGGCCATGGCACGTGGGTGCGTGGTCGCTCAACGGATAAAAGGTACCCCGGGGATAACAGGCTGATCTTGCCCAAGAGTCCATATCGACGGCATGGTTTGGCACCTCGATGTCGGCTCGTCGCATCCTGGGGCTGGAGTTGGTCCCCAAGGGTTGGGCTGTTCGCCCATTAAAGCGGTACGCGAGCTGGGTTCAGAACGTCGTGAGACAGTTCGGTCCCCTATCCTCTGTGCGCGTAGGAAATTTGAGAAGGGCCGTCCCTAGTACGAGAGGACCGGGATGGACGAACCTCTGGTGTGCCAGTTGTACCGCCAGGTGCATGGCTGGTTGGCTACGTTCGGAAGGGATAACCGCTGAAAGCATCTAAGCGGGAAGCCTGCTTCAAGATGAGGTTTCCACGCCCCAACTTGTTGGGGTGAGAGGCCCCCGCCAGACTAGCGGGTTGATAGGCCAGAGGTGGAAGCACCGCGAGGTGCTCGCGAGCCGACTGGTACTAATGGGCCAACACTAAACAACACCACCCAGCCAACACGGCAAAAGGGTGGCAACACGACAGGCAACACTGCCGCAACCACTATACAAATCACGATCAACCCACACCCCCCAAAGCCGCACAACGGCACACAAAAACCCGGGGGCAAGGTGTTGAACGAATAATCTTGTGGTGGTCATAGCACCGGGGAAACGCCCAGCAACATTTCGAACCTGGAAGCTAAGCCCGGCAGCGCCAATGGTACTGCAACCGACAGGTTGTGGGAGAGTAGGACACCGCCACAACACAACCAACGACAGGGACGGCACGCCACACGGCGTGCCGTCCCTCTCCTTTCACACCCCCACCACCCCCACCACACCAAACCTCGTCTAAGATTGGGTGGTTGAACGCGCTTCGTGCGCACCACAGACAAGAGCGCGAGCGAGCGCAGGAATAGAGGTTTAGCACCATGGCAGAAGAGACTCAAGGACGCGGCGGATTCGGCCGTGGTGACTACTCGAAGCGTTCGCCCCAGTGGCGTGAACGCGCCGATCGCGGAGGCTATCAGCGTCGCGATGAGCGCCGGGGCGGTTATGATCGCGGCGCGGATCGAGACTTCCAACGTCGAGATGGTGAGCGCCGTGACTTCGGCGGTCGCGACGACGCTCGCGGTGATCGTGGTTTCCAGCGTCGTGATGATCGTCGCGGCGACGAACGTGGGGGATATCAGCGTCGCGATGACCGCCGCGGAGGTTACGACCGTCGTGAGGGGGACCGTGGTTTCCAGCGTCGTGATGATCGTCGCGGTGGTTTCGAGGATCGCGGTGAGCGTGGCGGCTTCCGTCGTGATGATCGTCGCGGTGGTTTCGAGGATCGCGGTGAGCGTGGCGGCTTCCGTCGTGATGATCGTCGCGGTGGTTTCGAGGATCGCGGTGAGCGTGGCGGCTTCCGTCGTGATGATCGTCGCGGTGGTTTCGAGGATCGCGGTGAGCGTGGCGGCTTCCGTCGTGATGATCGTCGCGGTGGTTTCGAGGATCGCGGTGAGCGTGGCGGCTTCCGTCGTGATGATCGTCGCGGTGGTTTCGAGGATCGCGGTGAGCGTGGCGGCTTCCGTCGTGATGATCGTCGTGGTGGTTTCCGTGATGATCGTCGTGATGGCGACCGTGGCGGTTTCCAGCGTCGTGACAACGATCGTCGTGACTTCGGTTCGCGCGATGATCGTCGCGGGGATCGTGGGGGTTACCAGCGTCGTGATGATCGTCGTGGTGGTTTCCGTGATGATCGTCGTGATGGCGACCGTGGCGGTTTCCAGCGTCGTGACAACGATCGTCGTGACTTCGGTTCGCGCGATGATCGTCGCGGGGATCGTGGGGGTTACCAGCGTCGTGACGACCGCCGTGGTGGTTTCCGTGATGATCGTCGTGACGGTCGCGGTCCTCGCGGCAACGACCGCCGCAAGGACGCAAACTACCAGAGCTACTCCTCGACTGAGGAATACGTGTCGCCCAACGGCAACGAGCCGACCATTCCTGCTGGCGTGAGCGCCCAGGAACTCGACGCTGACGCCGCGCGTGCCCTGACCACCCTGTCGGGCCCCAACCGCGACATCGTTGCACGCCACCTCGTCATGGCCGGCCAGCTTATCGACCTCGACCCCGAGGCCGCCTACCAGCACGCGCAGGCTGCGGTTAGTCGCGCCGGACGCGTCGACGTGGTTCGTGAGGCCGCGGCCCTGACCGCCTACGCGTCGGGCCGCTACGAGGAAGCCCTGCGTGAGGTTCGCGCCGTTCGCCGCATGCGCGGTGACGAGTCGCTGCGCGCCGTGGAAGCGGACGCTGAGCGCGGGCTCGGCCACCCCGACAAGGCAGTGGAGATCATCGACGCGACCGACTCGTCGTCTCTGGATCTCGCCGAGCAGGTCGAGCTCGTGCTCGTTTCTTCCGGCGCCCGCGCTGACCTCGGCCAGCCCGACGTCGGCCTCGTGATCGTCGACGACGCGCTGGCGGTGCTGCCCGCGTCCGCTGACGACGAGCTGCGCCGCCGCCTCATGGCGGTCAAGGCTGAGCGCCTGACCGAGCTCGGTCGCACCGAGGAAGCCGAGGAGGTCATCGCAGCGATGCCTGCCGAGGCCGAGGACACCGACATCATTGACATTGCCCTGTACCAGGATGCCGACGTCGACAATAAGCGTTCGCCACTGCGCGGTTCCGAGAGCGCCTTGGCCGAGGAGTTTGACTGTGCTCTCCTCGACCTGGACGGTACCGCCTGGTCCGGCGACGAGCGCATCGAACACGCGGCTTCCTCCGTCATCGAGGCGCGCACGATGGGCATGGCCTCCGCGTTTGTGACGAACAACGCGATGCGTACCCCGCAGCAGGTCGCGGACAAGCTCAACGGCATGGACTTCGAGGCGAGCCCCGAGATGGTTATGACCTCGGCGATGGATATTGCCGCGATCATGGCGGAGGAACTCGAAGAGGGCGCTAAGGTCTTCGTGCTCGGCGGGCCCGGCCTGCGCCTCGCTCTCGAGGACCGGGGCTTCGAGCTGGTCGACAGCGCCGACGACGAGCCTGCTGCCGTCGTCCAGGGACTCGACAAGGAGGTCAACTGGACCCTCCTGTCCGAGGGGGCATTCGCCATCGAACGCGGTGCAGCCTTCTACGCCTCCAACCTCGATGCGACCTGCCCGTTGAGCGCGGTCAGGCTCTGGGCAACGGCTCGCTCGTGCGCGCGATTCAGCACGCCACCCGCAAGCGTCCCACCGCGGGAGGCAAGCCTGAGCCCGGAATCTACCGCCGCGCGAGCGAGCTCGTCGGCGCCACGAACCCCGTGGCAGTGGGCGATCGCCTCGAGACCGACATCATGGGTGCCGTTGCCGCCGGCGTGCCCGCCATGCACGTCTTGACTGGCGTTCACCGTGCCCGCGAGGTCCTGCGCGCCCCGCGCGGCCAGCGTCCCGCTTACCTAGCGATCGACATGCGTGGTCTGCTCGAGTCGCACCCGGCGCCCAAGCACCACCGCGATGGCACGTGGACCTGCGGTCTGTCCCAGGTGGCCAAGGTGACGCGCGCGGGCGTGCTGACCCTTTGACGACATCGAGCTCACCGACGCGGTCACGATCTCCATCGACTCCTACCGTGCACTCGCCGCGGCAGCGTGGGAGTGGGCCGACGGCTCCGGCAACCCGGTGACCTGCCCCGAAATCACGGTCGTTGATAACGACGACCCGGCCGGCATCGTGACCGCCCCGGAACCGGTCGTCGACGCGGATGACGACTTCGTCGAGGGTGCCGACGCTGACGCGCTGCCGGAGCCCGGTGAGGACACCCCCGCATTCCTGCCCGGTGAGGAGGAACTCGAGGCGCTCCTGGAGTCGACGGCCGACATGGATGACGAGGCCTGATGGCCCTGAGTGAACAGACGGCGGCCCGTCTGGTCGGCTTCGATGAGCTTGGCGCGCAGATGCAAATCTCGACGCTGACGGCCATCGAAGCCGACCTGCGGCGGGTCCTGTCGACCGACGTGCCCCCGGGAACGCCAGTTTCGGGTGTGGGCGTCGGATCGCGAGAGGACGGGAGGGCTCACACGTGAAGCTGAGAAGGATTGACTCCGAGCTGGTGCGACGAGGCCTGGCGAAGTCGCGCTCGGCCGCGGCGTCCATGATCGTGGAGGGACGCGTCAAACTCGACGGCCAGGTCGTCCTCAAGCCCGCGCGACAGATGGATCCCGCGCAGGCCATCGTCGTGGCCGCCTCCGACGACCCCGAGTATGTCTCTCGAGGCGCGCACAAGCTCGCCGGGGCCCTCGACGCCCTGGGTGAGAAGGCCCCGCGCATTGAGGGGCGTCGCGCCCTCGACGCGGGGGCCTCGACGGGAGGCTTCACGGACGTTCTGCTGCGCAGGGGGGGGCGGCCTCCGTCGTCGCAGTCGACGTGGGTTACGGCCAGCTCGCCTGGAAACTTCAGTCCGACCCGCGCGTGGAGGTTCACGATCGGACCAATGTGCGCACACTGGACCCGGCCTCGGTTGCTCCTGCCCCCGGCCTCGTCGTGGGCGACATGTCCTTCATTTCGCTGACCCTTGTCCTGCCCGCGCTGGTCGCAGCGGCCGCTCCCGACGCGGATTTCCTGCTCATGGTCAAGCCGCAGTTTGAGATCGGTAAGGAGCGCCTCGGACACGGGGGAGTGGTCCGCAATCCCGAGCACCATGTCGAAACTGTTGAGAACGTTGCGCGCTGCGCCATCGGCCTGGGGCTGGACATCGCCGCCATCGCGGCCTCCCCGCTGCCCGGCCCCTCCGGTAACGTCGAGTATTTCCTGTACATGCGCCGCGGCTACCCGGATCCGATTGACCCGCGGGAGCTGACTGACTACATTCGCGCAGCCGTCGCGCAAGGACCCGCAGGAGGTGGGGCATGACGCGTGTTCTGATGGTGCGTCACCGTCATCGCACCAACGCGGTGACTTCCGCGGTAACGCTGTCGCAGGCTCTGTCTGAGCGCGGCATCGAGGTCGTCGAGGACGCTTCGGTCGGCGACATTGACATGGTCGTGTCGATCGGCGGCGATGGCACGTTCCTGGTTGCCGCGTCGAGCGCGCGAGGCCTGGACGTGCCGCTGCTGGGCATCAACGCCGGACACATGGGATTCCTGACGGAACTCGGTGCGACAGGTACGGGCGACGTCGCTCGCAAGATCGCCCAGGGTGATTTCACGGTCGAGCGGCGTATGACGCTGGACGTCACCATGGAACGCCCCGACGGTTCGAGGGCGTCCGACTGGGCACTCAACGAGGCCGTCATCATGCACACGGATGTCGCACACCCTGTTCACTTCGCTCTCGTTGTCGATGGGCAGGAAGTGTCCACCTACGGCGCGGACGGGATGATCCTGTCGACGCCCACCGGCTCGACGGCGTATTCCTTCTCGGCTGGCGGTCCCGTCGTGTGGCCTGACACGGAGGCGATCGTCGTGGCTCCGCTGGCTGCGCACGGCCTGTTCACGCGCCCGCTCGTGGTCGGCCCCTCCGCATGCGTGGAGATCGTCGTCCTGGACGACATGTGGACTGCCCCCGAGATGTGGTGTGACGGCCTGCGGCGCATGACTGTTCCGGCGGGCAGTGTCGTTCGTGCCCGCGTTGGGTTGGCGCCCGTCCAGCTCGTGCGCGTGGACGATACGCCCTTCTCGGCGCGCCTCGTGCGCAAATTTAATCTTCCCGTGCGCGGGTGGAGGGACGGCTCGCGGTGATTGAGTCTCTCGATATTGCCAACCTGGGCGTCATCGCGTCGGCGCACGTCGATTTTGGCTGCGGCCTGATCGTTGTGACGGGCGAGACCGGCGCGGGCAAGACGATGGTCCTGTCGAGCCTGCAGCTCCTGCTGGGGGCCAGGGCTGACGCGGCGCTCGTGCGAAGCGGCGCCGATCGATTGTCGGTGGACGGTATCTTTTCTGTCGGCGATGACGTCGCTTCTCGCGTCGAGGAGGCCGGTGGCGTCGTCGAAGGGGGGCGAGCTCATCGTCGGCCGCTCCGTCCGCGCGGCTGGCAGGTCGCGCGCGCACCTGGGTTCGCGCCCCGTTCCCGCATCCGCGCTCTTAGAGATCGTCGGGTCAATGGTCACAATCCACGGGCAGTCGGATCAGATTCGCCTGACCGGCGAGGCTGCCCAACGCCGCGCACTCGACCAGTTCGGCGGGGCCACTCACGCCGCGCTGCTGGAGGAGTATCGCGAGGCTTTTCGCACGGCAGTTGACACGAAGCACCGACTCGACTCGCTGCGTGGGGATGCGAACGATCGCGCGGAGGAACTCGAGGACCTGCGCGGTGCCCTCGCCCAGATCGACGCGCTCAACCCGCAGCCCGGCGAAGAAGAAGAGCTGGTCCGCGAGGCGTCTCGCTTGACGAACGTTGAGGACCTGCGCGCACTTATGGGGGTCTCGCTGGGCTATCTCAAGGGCGACGACCGCGGCGACTACGCGGGGGCCGTCGAGTCAGCGCGCGGCGCCTACGCGCAGCTAGACGACGCTTCTCATTTCGACGAGGCCGTGGCGGAGTTTGCCGCTCGCGCTCGCAGCCAGGCCCTCGAGCTGGACGCGCTGGCAGACGACGTGTCCGCCTACCTCTCCCGCCTCGACGCCGATCCCGAGCGCCTGGCCCAGATCCACGCCCGTCGCGCGGCCATCAAGGACGCGTTGCGTGGGCGCGCCGGTGACATCGAGTCCCTGCTGACGTGGGCAGACCTGGCGCGCGGGCGCGTCAAGGAACTATCGGCCCCGGCCTCGGATCCTGCGGTGGTCGAGCGCGAGCTCGCGCAGGCCCAGCGTCGCGTTCTTGACGTTGGCGCGCGCCTGTCGAAGGCCCGTGCCCGCCTAGCCAGCGAGCTCGCGACCGGAGTCAACGACGAGCTGCACGCCCTGTCGATGCCCGACGCGACTCTTCACATTGACCTGGAGGCAACGAAGCCGAGCTCTCACGGATGCGAAACGGTCGTTTTCCGGCTCCAGCCTCATCCGCACGCCCCCGCGCGCGCCCCCTCGGTCAGGGAGCCTCCGGCGGCGAGTTGTCCCGTGTCATGCTCGCCCTCGAGCTCATGCTGGGACGCACCGAGGCCTCGTCCACCTTTATCTTCGACGAGATCGACGCCGGCATCGGCGGTCAAACCGCGACCGAGGTGGGCGCGAGGCTGAAGAGGCTCGCGGCGAGTCGGCAGGTCATCGTCGTCACCCACCTGGCGCAGGTCGCCGCCTTCGGAGACCAACACCTCGTCATCGAGAAGCACGACGGCACGACGAACGTCAGAGAGGTCACGGGGGCGCAGCGCGAGGCGGAACTCACCCGAATGATGGGTGGCGATCCGCACTCGCAGGCGGCGCGCCGCCACGCTTCGCAGGTCTTGGCCTCCGCCGTGTCACAATCGCAGGGATGAGTGACACACGTTCAACAACAGCACACGCCCGGACGGGGCGGGTCCGTATCGACGACCGCCCCAAGCACCTGGCGACGCGCCTGGAGCGCGGCGATATCGCCGTCATTAACGTCGCGGACCTGGACAAGGAGAGCGCCGCTGCGCTCGTGGCGAGCCAACCCGCCGCCGTCCTGAACGCCCAGCCTTCCCTGACGGGCCGAGTGGCCGCGATGGGTCCCAGGCTCATCCTCGACGCGCAGGTTCCCCTCGTGGACGACCTCGGCCAGGACATCATGTCGTTGCGCGAGGGGCAGGAAGTGACGGTTACCGGGGGCACAGTGCTGCTCGAGGGCACCGTTATCGCGACGGGGACGCCCGTGGAGAGCGAGGACCTCGACATTGAGGTCGCTGATTCCGCGCCGCTGTTCGCCGGCTTCGAGGGCGCGATCGAGGACTACCTGGCCAAAGACGGAGCCACCGTCCTGCGAGGGCAGGACGTTCCCGAGCTCTCCGGGCTTCGCGGTCGCCCGGTCCTGCTCGTCACTGGAGCCCCGGACGCGGCGGTTCAGCTGCGTGCCCTCGCCCGTTGGCGCTCGGAGGCGGCCCCCTACGTGCTCGCCGTCGACGGGGGGAGCGGACGTTGCCCTGAAGGCGCACCTGCCCCTTGACGCTGTGATCGGCGACGCCGACCTGATGAGCGAGAAGGCGATCCGCAAGGCTAGGTCCTTCATCGTGCGCGTGGGCGGCGACGGACTGGCCCCTGGCTCCGATCGCCTCGACCGCATGGGAGTCGTCTACAGTTCCGTCCCAATGGCCGGCTCCTCGCTCGACGCCGCGCTGGTCGTTGCGGCCCACTCCGATGCCCCCGCCGTCATCACGGCTGGCGTCTCCTACGGTGAAGCCGAACTCGTTGACGCAGGACGCGCCCTGGTCGCCCCCGCCTTCTTCTCGCGCCTCGCGTGCGGGTCGCGCCTCATCGGCGCGGACGCCGTCGCAGCTACGTTCCGTCCCCGCCCGCGCGGCTGGACGCTCGTGCTCCTCGCGCTCGTCGCTCTCGCACTCATGGGCGTCGCTTTGTGGTCCACCCCCCTGGGGTCACGACCTCCTGTATCCGCTCACGTCCTTCTTCTCGTCGCTCATGCACCTTGCTGGAGGAGCCCAATGATTAACTTCCGTTACCACGTCGTCTCGATCATCGGGATCTTCATCGCGCTGGCCGTCGGCGTCGTCCTCGGCGCCGGCCCGCTCCAGCGCAGCATTAACGCCGGCATGAACCCCTCGTCGTCGCAGGCCGCCTCCGACCCGGTCCTGAGCGCGCAGGCCGAGGCCGAGGCGGCGGGCCTGAAGGCACTGGCCTCCTCGACGCTCACCGGATCGCTGACCGGGACCTCGGTGGCGCTCGTGGTCCTGCCCGGTGCCTCCGACGACGACGTGTCCGCCATACGTTCGACCCTGACCGACGCGGGCGCCTCTGTCGTGGGACGCGTCACGCTGACGGATAACTGGCAATCGACCTCGATGAGTCAGTACCGCACGACGCTGGCCACGACGCTGGCCTCCCACCTCCAGTCGGGCGGCGCCAAGACGGCGAGCGCCGACGGCGTCGTGGGCTACTCCATCGTCCAGGTCCTGACCTCGACGGGAGCAGAGACTGACCTGCTGCGCCAGATCCTCACCGACAAGTCCACGCCGCTCATGACGATCGACGAGGATCCCGCCGGTAAGGCCACGACGCTCGTCGCCGTTGGGGCGCGCGCGCAGACCACGACGTCCACGCAGGCGTCGGCTGCGGCGAGCTCCGATGCGTGGATCGGTCTGGGCCTGGCCGTGGGTTCCACGTCCGGCGTGGTCGTGGGCGACGCATCGTCTCGCGAGGCCATGATCTCTCAGATCCGCACGTCGGGAACCGCGGTGACGACCGTCGACTCGGTGGGCACGACCCTCGCCTGCGTCGACACCGCGCTCGCGTTGTCCACCGCTTCGAGCGGTGCCCGCGCCTTTGGAGTGGGTAACGGAGCACAGTCCGTCATTCCGAGTAGCAAATAACGCGCGTGTCGACGCGATGTGCCTCGTCGGCCCCCGCTGATCTGCAGAGATAGCGGGGGCCGAGTCATCGGTGGAGTGTTAAGCTGGAGTTCCATGGTGAGTACTCAATGCGCGCGGTGCGCGCGGAACATTCCATGACCAAGCACATTTTTGTGACGGGTGGTGTCGTCTCCTCCTTGGGCAAGGGCCTGACCGCCTCCAGCTTGGGCAGACTCCTTCGATCGCGGGGACTGCATGTGGTCATGCAGAAGCTCGATCCCTACATCAACGTCGATCCCGGCACGATGAACCCCTTCCAGCATGGCGAGGTGTTCGTGACGGAGGACGGCGCGGAGACCGATCTGGATATCGGCCACTACGAGCGCTTCCTCGACGTGAACCTGTCGGGCGCCGCTAATGCGACGACCGGCCAGGTGTATTCCACGGTGATCGCCAAAGGAGCGCCGCGGCGAATACCTGGGCGATACGGTTCAGGTCATCCCTCATATCACCGACGAGATTAAGAACGTCATGCGTCGCCAGGCTCAGCCCGATGAGAATGGTGACCGTCCGGACGTCATCATCACGGAAATCGGCGGCACTGTCGGCGACATCGAATCCCAGCCGTTCTTGGAGGCGGCCCGTCAGGTGCGCCACGACCTCGGCCGCTCGAACGTTGCCTTCGTGCACGTGTCGCTTATTCCTTTCCTGCCCGCGGCGGGCGAGTTGAAGACAAAGCCGACGCAGCACTCCGTCAGCGCACTGCGATCGATTGGCATCGCGCCTGACGCGCTGGTGCTGCGCACCGATCGCGCGCTGCCTGAGGGCATCAAGTCGAAGGTGGCCCTCATGTGCGATGTCGACCCCGACGCGGTCATCGAGTGTGCCGACGTCGCCTCCATCTACAACGTGCCGCTGACGCTGTATCGCGAGGGCCTCGACGCCTACCTGGTCCAGCGCCTCGGATTGTCCTTCCGCGACGTCGACTGGAAGGAATGGAAGGAGCTCCTGGAGCGCGTGCATTCTCCCAAGCGCCGCGTTGAGGTTGCCCTGGTCGGCAAGTACATCGACTGCACGACGCGTATCTGTCGGTGTCTGAGGCGATCAAGCACGGCGGCTTCGCACACAACGCTCGCGTTGACATCCGCTGGGTCGCGTCGGACACGTGCGAGACGCCCGAAGGCGCTGCCCGCGAGCTTGCCGGCGTCGACGCGATCGTTGTCCCCGGAGGCTTCGGCATCCGTGGCATTGAGGGAAAGCTCGGCGCGCTGCGCTGGGCGCGCGAGCATCGTGTTCCGACGCTGGGGCTGTGCCTGGGCCTGCAGTGCATGGTGATTGAGGCCGCCCGTCATCTCGCTGGCATCACCGGGGCGTCGTCGACCGAAATGGATCCGGACACGACCGAGCCCGTCATCCACACGATGGCCGACCAACACGAGTTCGTCGATGGCAGCGGTGACATGGGCGCAACGATGCGACTCGGCGCATACCCCGCGGCTCTCGTCCCGAATTCGATTGTTGCCACCACCTATGGCGCGACGGAGGTCAGTGAGCGGCACCGCCACCGTTACGAGGTCAACAATGCCTACCGCGACCGCCTCGAACAGGCGGGCTTGAAGGTGTCCGGAACCTCTCCGGACGGCTCGCTCGTTGAGTTCGTCGAGCTTGATTCGGCGCTGCACCCCTATTATGTTGCAACACAGGCGCACCCGGAGTTCAAGAGCCGTCCGACGCGCCCGCACCCGCTGTTCGCGGGGCTGATCGCAGCCGCGTTGAAGCGTCACGTGGGACGTTACTCATCGCGCGTGGATGAGAAGGAATGAGAGACGACATGCGTTTTCTGTCGAGCGAGCAGGTCCGCGCGATCGCGGATCAGCCAAGCCCACACACGGTTGCGTCGAGCGAGGTCGTGTGGAGCGGGCGGATCGTTGACATGGTGGAGGACCGTGTGGTGGTCGTCGAGGGCGAGGAACCTGTCGTGCGCCAGTACACGCGCCATCCCGGTGCCGTCGCCGTCGTCGTCATGCGCGGCGAGGAGGGGGCCGAGGAGATCCTGCTTGAGCGCCAGTACCGCCACCCCGTCAATGCGTCGCTGTGGGAGATTCCCGCGGGTCTGCTGGACATCCCGGGGGAGGATCCCCTTGTTGCCGCCGAGCGTGAGCTCGCCGAGGAGGCGGATTTGGCGGCCCGACGCTGGGACGTGCTCGTGGACTTCTTTACCTCGCCCGGTGGTTCGACGGAGCCCCTGCGCGTCTTCCTGGCCCGTGACCTCGAAGCGACCGGCACGACTTTTGAGCGTGAGGACGAGGAAGCGACGATGGAATACGCGTGGGTGGCGCTGTCCACGGCGCTTGAGTGGGTGCTGGCCGGGCGCCTGCACAACCCGTCGACGGTCATCGGCATCCTCTCGGCACACGCGGCACGAGGCCGTGGCTGGGAGGGGCTGAGGGAGCCGGGTGCTCCCTGGCTTCGCTGAATGTCCGATAATAGGCCGTAAGTCCCTCGACATGTGGGTCGTGTAACACTCCGACACGCTTTTCGCAACGCCTCTTTATCCAAATTGGCGTAGACTTCTTTCCAGAGAAATGCACGGATTGGGGCGCGCGAGATGCGTGTCGGAGCGGAGGACAGGTGGCTGAAGAAGTAGACGCCACAACCCGTCAGCAGGTGCTCGATCTCATTGTCGAAAAAGGACCTGTGACGGCATCGGCGATTGCCAAGGTCCTGGGCTTGACGACGGCGGCCGTGCGTCGCCACATCACGCTCCTCCTCGACTCCAAAGGAGATCGCCGAACACGAGCCGAGTGCTCCTTCCAAGCGGGGACGTGGACGCCCCGCCCGGCACTATGTGGCCACCGAGCGGGCGCACGTCCACCTTGCCGACGGGTATTCCGACCTTGCCACCAAGGCTCTGGGGTACCTCGGACAAGTCGGTGGAGAAAAGGCCGTCGAATCCTTCGCGGCCGCGCGCTCGCGCGAGATCGAGCGTCGCTACGCGCCCATCGTGCGCGATGCGGGAACGGATCCCAGGGTCCGAGCCCAGGCGCTGGCCGACGCGCTCACGCAGGACGGATACGCCGCGACCGTCCGCGACATCGGGGGAGGCACGTTGGCTGTTCAGCTGTGCCAGGGACACTGCCCGATCCAGAACGTGGCGGGGGACTTCCCCCAGCTGTGCGACGCCGAGACAATTGCCTTCGGCAAGCTGCTCGACGTGCACGTCCAGAGACTTTCCACGCTCGCGGGCGGGGGACACGTGTGTGCACCACCCACATACCGGTGGGCATGCCGATCATCCGCCCCGGCGCGAGGAACGTGCGACGCAAGTAGCACACGGTTAAGAACGAGAGGTTGACACAACTATGACGCAGGCACGCGCCTCGGGCGCTGAGGACCGTCGTATGACTGATGACGAGATCATCGAGTCGATTGGCGGTTACGAATACGGTTGGCACGATTCCGACGACTACTCCAAGGACGTCCCCACCGGCATTAACGAAGAAATTGTCCGTTTTATCTCGGATGTGAAGGACGAACCGCAGTGGATGCGGGAGCGTCGCCTCAAGGCCCTGGAGCTGTTCGAGCGCAAGCCCATGCCGGCCTGGGGTCCCGACCTGTCCCACGTGGACTTCGACGCCTTTAAGTACTATGTGCGTCCCACGGACCGTCAGGTCAACGACTGGGAGGACCTCCCTGAGGAAATCCGCGACACCTACGATCGTCTCGGTATTCCGGAGGCGGAGAAGGCCCGCCTGGTCTCCGGCGTCGCCGCCCAGTATGAGTCCGAGGTCGTCTACCAGCAGATCCAGGAAGACCTGGAGCGCCAGGGCGTCATCTTCACCGACACCGACACGGGCCTGCGCGAGTACCCCGAGATCTTCGAGGAGTACTTCGGCAAGTGCGTGCCCGCCGGCGACAACAAGTTTTCGGCGCTGAACACGGCCGCGTGGTCGGGTGGCTCCTTCGTGTACGTCCCCAAGGGCGTGCACGTGACGATCCCGCTGCAGGCATACTTCCGTATCAACACCTCCGCGATGGGCCAGTTCGAGCGAACGCTCATCATCGCCGACGAGGGCTCCTACGTGCACTACGTCGAGGGCTGCACCGCGCCGATCTACGACGAGAACTCGCTGCACTCGGGCGTCATCGAGATCTTCGTGAAGAAGGACGCTCGCGTTCGCTACACGACGATCCAGAACTGGTCGACGAACGTCCTGAACCTGGTGACCCAGCGTGCCATCGTCGAAGAGGGTGGCACCATGGAGTGGGTCGACGGCAACATGGGTGCCGCAATCACCATGAAGTACCCCGCCTGCTTCCTGATGGGCGAGCACGCCCGCGGCGAGACGCTGTCCATCGGCTTTGCCGGCCCCGGCCAGCAGCAGGACACGGGCGCCAAGATGGTGCACATGGCGCCCCACACCTCGTCCTCCATCGTGTCGAAGTCCGTCTCGCGCGGCGGCGGCCGCACGTCCTACCGCGGCCTCGTCCAGGTCAACGCGCGCGCCCGCCACTCCAAGTCGAACGTGCTGTGCGACGCCCTGCTCGTGGACAAGATCTCGCGCACCGACACGTACCCTTACGTGGACGTGCGCACGGACGACGTCGAGATGGGCCACGAGGCCACCGTGACCAAGGTGAGCGCCGATCAGCTCTTCTACCTCATGAGCCGCGGCCTGGACGAGAACGAGGCCATGGCCACTATCGTGCGCGGCTTCGTCGAGCCGATCGCCAAGGAGCTGCCGATGGAGTACGCCCTCGAGCTCAACCGCCTCATTGAACTGCAGATGGAAGGATCCGTCGGCTGATGACGACCCCCAACACTATTGTCGACACCATGAACAAGGCCCACTCGCACGGGGCGCACGCCGAGAAGGCGCACCCCCCTCGCGCGCGGACCGCCCGACCTCGTTCAACCTGGACGACATCGCTGTGCCCCACGGACGTGAGGAAGACTGGCGTTTCACCCCGATGCGTCGCATCGAGCGCCTCTTCGAGCCCGCCAACTACGACGCGGGCGATGCGGCCGTGGCCGTCGAGGCTCCCGCCCCCGTTTCCGTCGAGACCGTCGCGCGTGATGACAAGAGGCTGGGTACCGTCCTGGCTCCCGGCGACCGCACCGCGGTCGTGGCCTGGAACGGCTTCGAGCAGGCCACCGTCATCGAGATCCCGGCCGAGGCCGAGCTTGACGCCCCGGTGCGCATCAACGTCGCAGACGTCGAGGGCACCCGTGCCCAGCACATCGTCATCCGCGCGGCCGCCTTCTCCAAGGCCACCGTGATCCTCTCGCACACCGGCTCCGCCCAAGCCGCCCTCAACCAGACCGTCGAGGTCGAGACCGCCGACAGCGCCGACCTGACCGTCGTGTCGCTGCAGGAATGGGACGACACCGTCCTGCACGCCTCGAACCAGCGCCTGGCCCTGGGCCGCGACTCCAAGCTCACGCACATCGTCGTCACCTTCGGCGGCGACCTTGTGCGCCTGTGCGCGGACACCGACTTCCGTGGCCCCGGCGCCGAGCTGACCATGCTGGGTATCTACTTCGTGGACGGCGGCCAGCACCTCGAGCACCGCGTCTTCGTGGACCACTCCCAGCCCAAGTGCTTCTCGCGCGTCACCTACAAGGGTGCCCTGCAGGGCAAGGACGCGCACTCGGTGTGGATCGGCGACTGCCTGATCCGCGAGGCCGCCGACGGGACGGACACCTACGAGCTGAACCGCAACCTGGTGCTCACCGAGGGCGCCAAGGCCGACTCGGTTCCCAACCTCGAGATCGAAAACGGCGAGATCGAGGGCGCCGGACACGCCTCCGCGACCGGTCGCTTCGACGACGAGCAGCTCTTCTACCTGATGAGCCGCGGCGTCCCCGAGGCCGAGGCCCGCCGCCTCGTCGTGCGCGGCTTCTTTGCCGAACTCATCAATCAGATTGGCGTCCCCGAGGTGGTCGATCATCTCATGGCAACCGTCGAGGCCGAGCTGGCCAAGTCCCGTAACAACTGAGCTGTAAGGAATACACATGTCGACTCTTCGCATTAAGGATCTGCACGTCTCCGTCGAGACCTCCGAGGGCCCCAAGGAGATCCTCAAGGGTGTCAACCTCACGATTAACTCCGGCGAAATCCATGCCATCATGGGCCCCAACGGCTCCGGTAAGTCCACCATGGCCTACGCGCTGGCCGGTCACCCCGACTACGAGATCACCTCGGGCGAGGCCTGGCTCGATGATCAGCTCATCACCGAGATGAGCGTCGACGAGCGCGCCAAGGCGGGCCTGTTCCTGGCCATGCAGTACCCCGTCGAGGTCGCGGGCGTGTCCGTGTCGAACTTCCTGCGCACCGCTAAGACCGCCATTGACGGTCAGGCTCCCGCCCTGCGTTCGTGGGTCAAGGACATGAAGACCTCTATGGAGAACCTGCGCATGGACCCCGACTTCGCCGAGCGTGACGTCAACGTCGGCTTCTCCGGCGGTGAGAAGAAGCGCCTCGAGATCCTCCAGATGGAGCTCCTCAAGCCCTCGTTCGCCGTCCTCGACGAGACCGACTCCGGCCTCGACGTCGACGCGCTGCGAATCGTCTCCGAGGGCGTCAACCGCGTCCACGGCGAGACAGGCTGCGGCGTCATGCTCATCACGCACTACACCCGCATCCTGCGCTACATCAAGCCGAGTCACGTTCACGTGTTCGTTGACGGTCACGTCGCCGCCCAGGGTGGCCCCGAGCTGGCCGACGAGCTCGAAGAAAACGGCTACGACAAGTACCTGGGACTCTGATACCTGTGCCCACGGATTTCACTGCCGCTGAGCTCGATGCGATCCGATCGGACTTCCCGATCCTGGGCCGCGTCGGGCGCGGCGGCGCGCCCATTGCGTACCTCGACGCGTCAGCGACCTCCCAAAAGCCCGAGGCCGTCATCGACGCCGAGGCTACCTTCTACCGACGCTCCAACGGTGCGGTCCACAGGGGTACGCACCTGCTGGGTGACGAGGCGACCGACGCCTTCGAGAGCGCGAGGAGCACCCTGGCCTCGTTCGTGGGCGCGCGCCCGGACGAGATCGTGTGGACGAAGAACGCCACCGAGGCCATCAACCTGGTCGCCCTGTCGATGGGCAACGCATCCCAGGGAATGGGCGGGGCACTGGCCGCGCCCATGCGCGTGGGGCCCGGCGACCGCATCGTGTGCACACGGGCCGAGCACCACGCGAACATCGTTCCGTGGCAGCAGCTGTGCGAGCGCACGGGGGCCGAGCTCGCCTGGCTCGACCTGACCCCGGACGGGCGCATCGACCTCGATACCCTCTCGGTCATCACCCCGAACACGAGGCTCGTCGCCTTCACACACGTCTCCAACGTGACGGGTGCCGTCTCACCGGTCGCCGCGATCACTGCAGCTGCACGCGCGGTGGGGGCGCTCATCCTGCTGGACACTGCCAGTCGAGCGCTCACATGCCCCTCGACCTGTCCGCCCTTGACGTGGACTTCGCGGTGCTCTCCTCCCACAAGATGCTCGGTCCGACAGGCGCGGGCGCCCTGTGGGGTCGGCGTTCGCTGCTTGAGGCGATGCCCCCCGTCCTGACCGGCGGCTCCATGATCGAGTGGGTGAGCATGGAGGGGATCCACCTTCATGGCGCCACCCGAACGCTTCGAGGCAGGCTCTCAGCCCGTCGCGCAGATCGCCGCATGGTCCGAGGCGCTGCGCTACATGTCGGCTCTCGACATGACCCGCGTCGAGGCCCACGAGCACGCGCTCACGCGCCTTATGCTGGAGGGTATCTCCTCGATCGAGGGCATCACGGTCCTGGGACCCAACACGGACGTCGACCGCATCGGCGTCGTGGCTTTCGCCGTTGACGGCGTGCACCCCCACGACGTCGGCCAGTTCATGGACTCGGTGGACGTCGCCGTGCGCGTCGGGCACCATTGCGCCATCCCGTTGCACACCTTCTTCCAGGTGCGTTCGTCGGCGCGAGCCTCGGTGGCGCCCACGACCACGCCGGAAGAGATCGAGCGTCTAGTGGATGGCCTGTCGAAGGTGCGAGCCTTCTTCGGCCGGTAGAATCGTTCACAGTCCTCGAAGCAGTTTGGAAAGGTAGCTATGGGTAGTCTCGACCAGTTGTATCAGCAGGTGATCTTGGATCATGCGCGCGAAAAGCACGGCGAGGGCGATCCTGCGGGGATGGACGCAACCTCCCACCAGGTGAACCCGACCTGCGGCGACGAGGTGACCCTCGGAGTCACGCTGGATGGGCAGACGCTCGCTTCCGTACAGTGGGACGGCGACGGCTGCTCGATCTCGCGCGCGTCCCTGTCCATGATGACGGACCTGACCCAGGGCAAGAGCGCCGAGGAGATCGGCCGCCTGTACCAGGACATGGAAGTCATGATGCACTCGCGCAACCTGGGCGTCGACGACGAGATCCTCGACGAGCTCGGTGATGCGGCCGCCCTGGAGTCCACGTCCCAGTTCGCCAACCGCGTCAAGTGCGCGCTGCTGGGCTGGTACGCCCTGCGCGACGCGATGGCCAAGTCCGGTATCGACATTTCCAATGCGGGCGAGCCCGCCGAGCAGTAAAGGAACCGCAATGAGTAACCCGATGGCTCAGACCGAGCCCGTCGAGCAGCGCTTCGGTGCGCCGGCCGTGAACGAGGCCGAGCAGGGGCCTACCCCCACCCGCCAGATCGACGGAACAGACGTCGTCGAGCAGGGGAGCCTGGCCGCTGACAACGTGCTGGAGGCCCTCAAGGATGTCATCGACCCCGAGCTGGGCATCAACATCGTTGACCTTGGTCTCGTGTATGGCGTCGTCATCGGCCCCGAGAATCAGGTGCGCCTCGACATGACGCTGACATCGGCTGCCTGCCCGCTGACCGACGTGATCGAGCGTCAGGCCCAGACGATCCTGTCGGGCGTGACCGACGAGGTGCAGATCAACTGGGTGTGGATGCCGCCGTGGGGCCCCGACCGCATCACGCCGGACGGTCGCGAGCAGCTGCGCGCGATCGGCTTCAACGTCTGAGCTCCCCGAGTTCACAGCTGTCCCCGGAACTTCACGGTTCCGGGGACACTCGTATGCGGCGCGCTGTCACTGTCGCCGCCTCCCGGCGCTCCTGTGCGAGCAGCACCGGTGCCGCTCGTGCCGTTCGTCATGCTGTTCCGGTAACCTAGTGTGAGTCACGGCATGAAGGAGAGGAACAATGCCCATAGAGATGCTCGACAACACCGAGGGCAAACGCTTGGGAGACTCCCTGCGGGCAGCCCTCGACGACGAGGCGAAACTGTCGATCATCAGCGCGCACGTCAGCTTGTTCGCCTTTGGAGAGCTGCGAGAAGAACTTGAACGCTTGGATTCCGTGCGCGTGCTGTTCAACGAACCAACCTTCATATCGGACATGAAAGGGCTCGCCGATGCCCCGGAGCTCGAGCTCACGCGACGTGCGCAGTGCGAGAGAGAACGAGCGCTCACTGACTCGGCCCTGGAACTGTCGTTGCACAACAAGCTCAACCAGCGCGCTCTCGCGCGGGCGTGTGCATCCTGGCTGAGGGAGAAGGTCACGGCGCGCTCCGTGCGGCGCGAGCACATGCTCCAGCATCCGCCGACTACGTCATCGAAGGCTCTGGCGCGAGTCCCCATTTGTTGTCGGGCCAGGGCGCCACCTTCACCCTGGAGGGACTGGGAGTTGAACGCCGCCCGGACACGCTGACGATGATCACCCATTATGCGGGGGATGAGGCCAAGGCGCAGGTCGAATTCCTCATGGCGCAATTTGAGTCCGTGTGGGCCGACGACACTAAGACCTGCGACGTCACCGAGCAGATCGCTTCGAGGATCGAGGCGCTGCACACTAACAATTCCCCCGAGTTCATCTATTTCCTGACCCTCTACCACATCTTCCGGCGTTTCCTCCAGGAGAACCAGGACCACAATCCGCGTGAAGACACCGGCTTTTTCGAGTCGGTGATCTGGGGCAAGCTGTACGATTTTCAGAAGGACGCCGTCATTGGGGCGATTCGTAAGTTGGAAAAGTACAACGGTTGCATCATTGCCGACAGCGTCGGCCTGGGCAAGACGTTCGAAGCACTCGCCGTCATCAAGTACTACCAGCAGCTCAACAAGAATGTCCTCGTCCTGTGCCCCAAGCGCCTGCGTGAGAACTGGACGCTATGGACGCAGACGAATGATGAACGTAACCCGCTGGCAAAGGACCGATTCGCCTACAAGGTGCTGAACCACACGGACCTGTCGCGCCGCCGTGGGAAGAGCGGGGACACCGACCTGGAACACCTGCAGTGGGGGACATTCGATCTGGTGGTCATCGACGAGAGCCACAACTTCCGCAACAGGAGCGCGACAGCGGCGAGCACGAATCGTTACACGCGGCTGATGAACGAGGTCATCCGGGCCAACGGACGCACGAAGGTGCTCATGCTGTCGGCGACCCCGATCAACAATCGCCTGACCGACCTGCGTAACCAAATCGAGCTCATCACGGAGGGGCGCGATGACTACCTCGAGAAGACCGACGGCATCACGTCCATTGACTCGGTGATGCGGCTGGCACAAAAACGCTTCAATCTGTGGAGTTCTCAGGCACATGGACGTCACACGACCCAGAGCTTCGCCGAGTACGTTAACGCTGACTATTTCCGGCTTCTCGATGCGCTGACCATTGCGCGTAGCCGAAAGCACATAGCGAAATACTACGGCACGCAGACGGGCACGTTCCCGACCCGCCTCGCTCCACGCAACGTCCAGGTACCCATCGACGAACGCGGCGAGCTGCCTCCTATCGGGGCGCTCTACGACATGATCAGCGACCTGACGTTCGCCCAGTATCAGCTTCTGTCCTATGTGCGCGAGGACGCTCGGCCGACCTACGAGGCCGACTACCGCGAGGGCTTCGGCAACGACTTCGGCAGTGAATTGCATCGGACAAACGCGGTTGCCGTGCTGATGCGTGTCAACCTCCTCAAACGCATGGAGTCCTCCGTGAGCGCCTTCCGTTCGACGCTGGGCCGCGTGCGTAGTTCCTGCGCCGATATCCTGGATCGACTCGCGGCGCTTGACGCGCGCGATACCAACGATGCTCTCGCTTGCGTCGACGCGGGCTACGGGACCGAGGGGCTCGATGACGGCCTCGATGACCGCGATGCCGAAATATTCGAGATTGGGGCCCAGATTCGCGTCGACCTGCGCGACGTGGATCGCGAGGCTTTGTCCGCGGACCTGTCACGCGACATCGAGATCCTCGACGAGCTCATTCGTTACGCCCGCGCGGTAACCCCCGATCGGGATGCCAAGCTCGGCGCGTTGAGGACGCTGATCGCGGAGAAGACCGGAGCTGGACAGATCAATCCGGGTAACAGAAAAATACTCATTTTCAGCGCCTTCGCTGACACCGCGACCTACCTGTACGACCAGTTGGCGCCGGAACTGCTCCGGACCCATGGCCTGACGTGCGCCCAGGTGACGGGCACCCGCAACCGCGTCGCTGGGAAGCGGCGGGCGAGCGGTGGCTTCGAGGATATCCTCGGCCGTTTCTCGCCGCGTTCGAAGGAAACCATTAGACGTGCGCAGCGGGAGGGCGAGATCGATATTATTGTCGCAACGGATTGCATTTCGGAGGGGCAGAACCTCCAGGACTGCGATTGCGTGATCAATTACGACGTGCACTGGAACCCGGTGCGCATCGTGCAGCGCTTCGGCCGCGTCGACCGCCTGGGTTCGACGAACAAGCACATTCAGATGGTGACCTTCTGGCCGGACGTCGACCTCGAGTCCTACATCAAGCTTGAGTCGCGTGTGAAGGCACGCATGGCTCTGGGCGATGCGAGCGCCTCCGGTGAGGAGAATCTGCTCACCCCCTCGGAGGACATGAACGACCTGGAGTATCGCTCGGATCAGTTGCGTGCCCTGCGCAGCGAGACCCTCGACCTCGAAGACATGCGGCGAGGAATGTCGATCACTGATTTTGCGTTGGACGATTACCGGATCGAGCTGGAGCGCTACATGAACGCGAACCCGGGCGTGTTGGAAGGCGCAGCGACGGGCTTGCACGCGGTTGTGTCAATCCCGGACGACCTGCGCGCTCAGGTGAGTCCGGGAGTGGTTTTCTGCCTTCAACAGCGTGACGGCACCCATGATGCCAACCGTGCACACGCCCCGCTCTCTCTGATTTACGTGCCGCGGGACGCGACGGGCGCACCGACACTGTCCCATCCAACGTGTTCCCTGGACCTGCTCAGGCGGCTGTGCGAGGGACACCGTGAGCCACTGGAAGCCCTGTGCGCCCAATTCGATCGAGCCACACGTGATGGTGAGGACATGAGCGAGTACGCGGCTTTGCTGCGCCAGGCCGTCGCAGCGGCGATCAGGCAGGGAGAAGAGGCAACCCTCGAATCGCTGTTCACACCCGGAGCGATTGCCCAGGGAGCCTCGTCAGAAGCTGACTTCTCACTGGTGAGCTTTGTGGTGCTCCTGTGAGTTCCATCGATTGGGAGTCGACACTGGCCATGCCACCCGGCGTCCGCCGCTTCGAGCGCACGATTCCTGTCCACGTGCTGGAGCGCGAGGCGGACCTGACGCGCATGCAGCGCGAGGGTCTGGGCAAGATTGAGGCGCTGACTCTTCTGGGAGTCGCACAGGAGACCACGACGAGCATTCCCGCCACTCCAGCGACGGATCGTCGTATCGACGCGGTCTTGTTCGTGCGGGCCTCCCTCGGCAACACGCGGGCGCTCGAGTCGACTGCCACTGTGGTGCACGCCTGCTTCCCGCATCCATCGGTCCTGATCCTGGAGAACGCCCGTGGCGACGTCTGCCTGTCGGCAGCGCTCACGTCGCGTCGCAAGCGTGCGACAGGGTTCGCCGTCAACGCCATGGAGGCGGACAGTGACATCGGTTCGTGGCGGCGCACCGAGCAGGGGAAGGCGTTCCTGTCCTCGTTGGCTTTCGAGACCCTTGATCAGCGTTCGCTGGCTCATCTGACACAGGACATCATGGCCAGAATCCGTTTGGCTCGCGTCGCTCGTCTTGTTGGCTTCTATCCGGATCCGGGTCTGTGCCGGACCCCGGATGTGGTGGCTGTGATCGAGCGTTTGCTTGAATGTCAGGGCAGGCAGGATCGACTGCGCGCCCGGTGGAAGGCACACGGAACCACGCAGCGTGAACGCCTGCGGCTACGAATTCCTCTCAGCGAGGCGATCGACCAGACGAAGGCAGCGGTCGATGAGCTGACGCGACGTTGCGGCCGTTGACGTGCGCCTAGCGCCCGAGCTTCTCGCGCACAACCTGAGCGACCTTGCGGCGCAGGATTTTACCCATCTGGTTGCGGGGAAGCTCCGCGATGAAGACGATCTGGCGAGGCAGGGCGTAGTGGGCGATCGACTTTTCCGCCCACTCGCGCACCTGCTCCAGGGTGAGGCGCGCGGCGCCCTCCTCCAGGATGATCGCCGCAGTGACCTCCTCGGTGGCATCGGAGACGGGCACTCCGACGACGGCGACGTCAGCGACCCCGGGCAGCGACCTGATTGCGTCCTCAACCTGGGAGGGATAGACATTGAAACCGCCGGAGAGGATCAGTTCCTTCTTACGGTCGGCCATGGAGATGTAGCCGTCGTGGTTGACGCCAACATCCCCGGTTTTGAACCATCCTTCCGAGGTAAACACGCGCGCGCTCTCCTCGGGAGCGTCAAGGTAGCCCTCGAAGACCTGCGGACCCCGCACGATGATCTCGCCGGGCTGGCCGTCCTCGACGTCGCGCGTATCGTCCTCCAGGGAGACCAGGCGCAGCTGTGTGGAGGGGAAGGGAACGCCGAGCACGCCGTGTCGGCGCCGGTCGGATAGGGGAGCGCCGGTGAGGACGGGCGCCGTCTCGGAAAGCCCGTATCCCTCGACGATGAGACCGCCCGTGGTGGCCTCCCAGTCTGCGGCGAGCGCCGTCGACAGGGGCATCGCGCCCGCGACCGAGTAGCGGATCGACGAGATGTCGGTACCGGTCTGCTTCGCGCGCGCGAGGATGCGCTCGAACATGGGAGGGACGCCCACGAAGAAGGACACCGGGCGGCGCTTGTGCGCGTCGAGGGCCATCTGGACGTCGAACTTGGGCAGCAGTACCTGGGTAGCAGCCTTGCGAACGGCAGCGCACAGGAAGAAGGTCAGGCCAAAGGCGTGGAAGTAGGGCAGCAAAGAGAAGAATGTTTCGGCGCCCTCATGCAGTTTCCACACCCAGAACATGCACTGATTGACGTTGACGCCGATGTTCGCGTGGGTCAGGGGAGCCGACTTGGGAACCCCGTTCGTGCCCGAGGTGTGCAAGATGACGGCGCGGTCGTGTGGGCCGGGCAGCGGATGGGAGGCGTCGATGGGCCGCGCCGAGGCCGTGGCGCGGTCCCACGACACGCAGGCCGCGGGCACGGCTCCGCGCAGCTGAGCGCGCATCTGGCGCGCGCGAGGCACCGGCAGCTTCAGGAGGAAACGCTGGGAGGCGGGCATCGCGAAAGAAATATCGACCGTCAAGACCGTGTCAAGCGCATCGAGGGGATAGGCGCCGGCACACTTTTCCCACACGATCGCGACCCGACCGCCGTGACGCGCCAGCTGCCCGGCTATTTCTTGCGCGGGAGCGAGGGGATTGTGCTGGGCCGCGACCGCCCCGATGCGCATGCAGGCGTAGAAGGCCACGAAAGCCTGCGGGCAGTTCGGCAGCGCGATGGCCACCGTATCACCCGCGCGCACCCCGGCCTCGTGCAGGACGCGCGCGGCGCGCAGCACCTGATCGCGCACCTGCGCGTAGGTGGTCGTGGCCCCGAAATAGTCCAACGCCACGCGATCGGGGTACAGGCGCGCGGCCGTGTCGAGGAGCTCGTACAGGGAAGCCTCGGGCACGGGTACTTCGTAGGGCACCGCGTCGTAGAAGTCGTGTGCCTGCTCGACGATACTCCGTGTCATAACGTCCTCCTGTGATCGACCTCAACAATTGTAGCGACCGGCACGGGCGCACTCACACGCGAGAGACGCTCCAGGTGTCGCACGTCGCAATATCGCCGGAGTCCAGCCCCTTCTGGAGCCAGGTCGCGCGCTGTGTGGCGCTGCCGTGCGTCCACGACTCGGGGTTCGTCGTGCCCTGGTACTTGCTCTGGGAGTCGGTCGTCGCCGATGGCCTCGGCGGTCTGCAGGGCGCCCATCACCTGGTCAGCGCTGGGCGTGCGCAGGTAGGGCGTGCCCGTCGTCGGATCCGGGGTGGTGGAGGCCCAGTGCATCCACACACCCGCGTAGCAGTCCGCCTGCAGCTCGGAGCGCACGCCCGCCCCCTGTTCGCCCGTCTCTCGCGTGTCGTAGGTGCGGAACACGCCCTGCAGGTTCTGAATGTGGTGGCCCCACTCGTGGGCGACGACGTACTCCTGCGCCAGCTCGGAGTCGGACGCGCCGTACTGGGAGACCATGTCCTCGAAGAAGCCGAGGTCGAGGTACACCGTCGAGTCACCCGGGCAGTAGAAGGGACCGACGGCGCTCGTCGCGGACCCGCACGCCGTGGACACGGAACCCGTGAACACCTGGAAGTCGGGCAGCTCGTAGCCAACGCCCGTGTTCTGCTGTGCCAGCTGTGCCTTCCACACCTCGTCCAGGGACTGGGCGGTGGCCACCATGCGGCACTCCACGCGCGCGTTCGCGTCCGCGCCCGTGCGGCACGTCGAGACATCAACCGTGGAACCGGACGAGGACGATGTCGACGACGGGGAGGAGATGAGACTCGTCAGGTCGATGCCCGTGAGATAGGAGAAACCCAGGATCAGCAGGACGCCCAGGAGCGAGCCTCCGCCGACGCCGGCGGCTTTACGGCCAGCGCCCGAGGTGCCCACGCGCGAGGGGTCCAGGTGGATGTTGTCGTTGAAACTCATTGGTACTCCAAATCGTCAGGGGCGTCGACCGGCCTGGTAGCGGCCGAGCATGTCTGAACGGAACTCCTCGAAGCACCCGTCCTGGATGGAGGCGCGGATGGCGTCCACGAGGCGCAGCGTGAACCACTCGTTGTGGATTGTGGCCAGCGTCGAGGACAGGATTCCTTCGCCTTGAAGAGGTGATGGACGTAGGCGCGCGTGTAGTGCGTGCAGGTGTAGCACTCGCAGCCCTCGACGAGCGGCGTGAAGTCGCGCTTGAAGCGCGCGTTCGTGATGTTGAAGCGGCCGTCGGGCGTATAGATCGCCGCGTTGCGTGCGACGCGCGAGGGGTTCACGCAGTCGAAGGTATCGGCTCCGGCTGCGACGCCGGCGAAGAGGTCCTCGGGCTCGGAGATCCCCAGGAGATGGCGGGGGCGGTCCTCGCCGAGCTCCTCGCACACCCAAGACACGATCGTGCCGAGGTTCTCCTTTTCGAGGGCGCCGCCCACACCGAAACCGTCGAAGCGCTGCCCGTCGGCTTCCATATCGGCCATCGTGCGGGCGGCCCGGCGGCGCAGGTCCTCCCACTGGGCACCCTGGATGACGCCCCACAGCTGCTGGTAGGGCTTGCCTGCGCGTTCGCGCGTCAGCCGCCGGTGCTCGACCAGGCAGCGCCTCGCCCATGCGTGCGTGCGCTCGAGAGATTCGACCTGGTAGTCGCGCGGGTGCAGCAACGACGTCAGCTCGTCGAAGGCAAACATGATGTCGGCGCCCAGCTGATGCTGGATGCCCATCGACACCTCAGGATTGAAGCGGTGTTTCGTGCCATCGATGTGGCTGGAGAACACGACACCGTCATCGTCGACCACGGCGTTCGAGGCCTTGATCGCCTGCATCTGGACGGCCGGGTCGCTCGGATCAGCCTGGCCGGAAAACTCCTGCGAGAGGACCTTCTTGAAGCCAGCGCCCAGGGAGAGCACCTGGAAGCCGCCCGAGTCCGTGTAGGTTGGCCCCGCCCAGTTCATGAAGGACGCGAAGCCCCCGGCCTCGTCGACGATGTCGGAACCTGGCTGGAGATAGAGGTGATAGGCGTTGGCCAGCACCGCCTGAGCGCCGAGCGATCGCACCATCTCCGGGGTGAGCGCCTTGACGTTCGCCTTGGTTCCCACGGGAATGAAGGCCGGTGTGGCAATGGTGCCGTGCGCTGTGTGAATGACGCCGGTGCGCCCCAGGCCGCGCTCAGCCTCCAGGCGCGCGCCGACCTCGAATCCGCGGTCGGGGCGGTGGGCTCCCGACGAGGCCGGGGCTGGGAAAGGCGCGACCTGTTCGGGGGCTGGGGCGCCGAGCCAGTGAGCGTTCATCGACCAAACACCTCGTCTTTCGCCAGACCCTCGCTGCGGCGGATCGCCGCGATCACCGGGTAGGTCACGGGTAGGAGCACGACCTCGAGCAGCACCTTGTAGAAGTACCCGGTCACGGTGTAGTTAATGAAGTTACCCATCGACATCTCGCCGTAGAACAGGATCGTGCAAAACAGGATCGTGTCCGCGGCCTCGCCGACGATCGTCGAACCGATGAGGCGGGCCCACAGGTGTTTCGAGCCCCACTTCCGGCGAATCCACACGAGCACGTAGGAATTCAGCAGCTGACCCGCGAGGTACCCGACCAGGGACGCCAGCACCGCGCGCCACACGACGCCCAGAACTGCGGCGAAGGCGTCTTGGTTCTCGTAGTCGGGGGCCGGGGGCAGTACTGGACGATGAAGAAGGTAAGGGAGGCCAGGAACGAGGCCACAAAACCCATGATGATGACCCGCCGCGCGCGAGCGAAACCATACACCTCGGACAGGACGTCGCCGATGATGTAGGTGAGCGGGAAGAGGATAGCGCCCCCATCGAAAATCAAATAGTGGGTGGAAGACCCCACCATGAAAGCCTTCGTCGCTGCGATATTCGAAATAAGCAGCAGCGCGACGAACGCGACCGAAATGATGTCGAGGGCGCGCGCGGGGCGCGCCGATCCAGACGGGACCGGGCTATCTGTCATGGGATGAAATCCTCACTTATGAGCACTGTAACGGTTATACGCACCACCCATTGTGCCCGGAAAAGGTGCCGTGTGACCCAACAGGGCCCTGCCGGGGCGGGTTGATTCGCCCACAACGGTCCCTCCCTCTACTCTTGGAGCGTGATTAACGTCCAGGACTTCTCGCTGCGAATCGGCGCCCGTGAACTCGTCAACCACGCGAGCTTCCGCATCGACAAAGGAATGTGCATCGGCCTCGTGGGGCGCAACGGCGCCGGAAAGACCACGACAATGCGCCTGCTCGCCGGCGAAGCCGACCGCGGGGGAGCGGCCGAGTACACCGGCACAATCACCTCCAACGGAACCATCGGCTACCTCGCGCAGGACACGCACGTCGGCGACCCGCAGATGCTGGCCCGTGACCGCATCATCTCCGTGCGCGGCATCGACTCCATCATCGCGCGTATTCGCAAGGCAGAGCACGAGATGTCGACGACCGAGGGCGCCCGCCAACAGCGGGCCATGGAACGCTACGTCAAGCTCGATCAGCAGTTCACGAATTCGGGCGGCTGGGCAGCCAACGCGGAGGCCGCACAGATCGCCCATTCCCTCGGCCTCGAGGATCGCGTCCTGAATCAGAGGCTCGACACGCTCTCGGGTGGTCAGCGCCGCCGCGTCGAGCTCGCCCGCGTGCTCTTCTCCAACGCCGACGTCCTCCTCCTCGACGAGCCCACCAACCACCTCGACCACGATTCCATCGTGTGGCTGCGCGACTGGATCAAGACCTTCCCCGGCGGCGTCATGATCATCTCCCACGACGTCAAGCTGCTGGGCGACACCGTCAATCAGGTGTTCTACCTGGACGCCAACCGCGCCCACGTCGACATCTACCATCTCACCTGGGCCGCCTACCTCAAGCAGCGCGAGGAAGACGAGCGCCGCCGCCGCAAGGAACGCGCCAACGCCCTAAAGAAGGCCGAGCACCTCAAGGCCCAGGGCGAAAAGATGAGGGCCAAGGCCACCAAGGCCGTCGCCGCCCAGCAGATGCTGCGCCGCGCCGAAGAACTCTTCGCCCAGGCGGGAGGGGAGGTCGCTTCGGACAAGGTCGCGCGCCTGCGCTTCCCCGACCCCGCTCCCTCCGGCCGCGTGCCGCTCACCGCCGAGGGCCTGTCCAAGTCCTACGGGTCCCTCGAAGTCTTCACCGGCGTCGACCTGGCCATCGACCGCGGCTCCAAGGTCGTCGTCCTGGGCCTCAACGGCGCCGGTAAGACCACGCTGCTGCGCCTCCTGTCCGGCATCGAGGAACCCGACTCCGGCCGGGTCGTCCCCGGTCACGGCCTCAAGCTCGGCTACTACGCCCAGGAGCACGAAACCCTCGACGACACCCGCACAATCCGCGAGAACATGGCCGAGGCCGCCCCCACACTCGACGACACGCACGTGCGTAACATCCTCGGACAGTTCCTCTTCCAGGGCGACGACGTCGACAAGCCCGTCTCCGTGCTCTCCGGCGGCGAAAAGACCCGCCTCGCCCTGGCCACCCTCGTCGTCTCCGGCGCCAACGTCCTGTTGCTCGACGAACCCACCAACAACCTCGACCCCGCCTCACGCGAGGAGATCCTCGCCGCCCTGCGCGACTACGAGGGCGCCGTCATCCTCGTCACCCACGACCCCGGCGCCGTCACCGCGCTCAACCCGCAGCGCGTCCTGCTCTGCCGGACGCCGACGAAGACCTGTGGGACGACAGCTACCTCGACCTCGTCACCCTCACCTGAGGAGCAACGCAGCCCACGACAAAGGCCGGGACTGGACGAACCAGCCCCGGCCTCGTCGCACCTGTCAGAGGACCTTGGAGAAGAACTCCTTCGTGCGCTCCTCCGTGGGGTTATCGATGACGTCCGCGGGGAGCGCCCGCCTCGACGATCACGCCGCCGTCCATGAAGACCACCTGATCGGCGACCTCGCGAGCAAACCCGATCTCGTGGGTGACCACCGCCATCGTCATGCCCGACGCCGCCAGGTCCTGCATGACCTGGAGGACCTCGCCGACCAGCTCCGGGTCGAGCGCGGAGGTGGGCTCATCGAAGAGCATGATGTCCGGATCCATCGCGAGCGCACGGGCGATCGCCACACGCTGCTGCTGGCCGCCCGACAGCTCGGCGGGGTAGTGGTCCGCGCGATCCGCCAGCCCCACACGCTCCAGGAGTTCCAGGGCCTGCGCGCGGGCCTCTGTTTTAGAACGCTTGAGCACCTGAACGGGCGCCTCCATCACGTTCTCCAGGGCCGTCATGTGGGGGGAACAGGTTGAAGCGCTGGAACACCATGCCGATGCGGGAGCGCGCTGCGCGGCGATCTCCTTGTCGTGGCGCTCGAAGAGCACGCCGCCCGCATACTCGCGATAGCCCAGCAGCTCCCCATCGACGTACACGCGACCCGCGCTGATCTTCTCCAGCAGATTCAAGCAGCGCAGCAGCGTGGACTTACCCGAGCCCGACGGCCCAAGGATCACGCACACCTCGCCCGGCGCGATGTCCAGGTCGATGCCCCGCAGCACGTGCAGGTCGCCGAAGAACTTGTGGACGCCGCGCACGGACACCATCGGCGTCGCATCGGTCGTCGTCTCCACAGCCTTGTCCGTCATGGTGTCACATCCAAAAACTTGTGCGTGCTCGTCTTCGTGTCGTCCCCATCCGAGCTATCCTCGCCGGTGGACGCATGTGCGCCGGCGTTGTCGCGGCGCTCGAACCCCTTGCCGAAGTGCTTTTCGATCATCGACTGGATGACCATCAGCAGGCTCGTAATCACCAGGTACCAGATCGCGGCTGCGATCAGGAGCGGCACGGGGGCGAAGGTCGCCTGGCCGCGCTGACGCGCGATGAAGGTGAGCTCAAGCGTGAAGGGAATCGCCGACACAAGGGAGGTGGTCTTGAGCATCGAGATCGTCTCGTTGCCGATCGGGGGCACGATGACGCGCATCGCCTGGGGCAGGATGATCCTGCGGAAGATCGTCGCCCGCGGCATGCCCAGGGCCGTCGCCGCCTCCCACTGGCCCTTCGAGACGCTCAGCAGGCCCGCGCGCATGATCTCCGCGAGGTACGCGCCCTCGTTGAGGCCCAGGCCCACGAACGCCATCCAGAAGGGCGTGAAGTAGGTCGCCGTATCGAAGCTGACCTCCCAGCCCAACAGCGTGCCGAGGAACGGCACCCCGACGGACAGTGACGGGTAGAGCGTGGGCAGAAGTGACCAGAAGATCAGCTGCGTGTAGATAGGCGTCCCACGGAAGAACCAGATGTAGGCCATCGCCACCCAGCGCAGGACCGGGTTGACCGACTGGCGCATGATCGCCATCGTGATGGCGAGGACCGTGCCCACCGCCATCGCGAGGACCGTCAGGATGATCGTGAAGGCGACGCCCTGCATGATCGAGGCGGAGAAGAGCCACTGGAACACGACGCCCCATTGGAAATTCACGTTGGTGATCAGGCCGTGAATGGCCATTGCCGCGAGGATCGCGACGATGATCGCGCTGACCCACCTCCCCGGCCGGGGGACGGGTTTGGCATCGAGCAGCTCGACGCCGTCTTTCATGTGTGCCATGTGAGCCTCAGTCGGTGGTTGCCGGGTTGAGTTCCGCCGTCGTCAGGGCGGCTTCCTTCGCGCCGTAGGTGTCGAGGATGTCGGCGAGGTAGCCGTTGTCCATCAGGTACTGCATGGCCTTCTGGACCGCCTCAGTGAGCTGGGCATCATTCTTGTTGACGGCCACGCCCTGGGGGGCGGACTCGACGACGTCGCCGATCTGCTCGATCTGGCCGCCCGAGAGGGAAGCCGTGTATCCGATGACGGTGGAGTCGGCTAAGGTCGCATCGTACTGGCCGCCGATCACCTTGGTGGTGATGTCGGTCTGCAGGTCGTGCGGCATGATCGTGATCTTGTCCTTACCGTCGGCCACGCATTTCTCGGACAGCTCGGTCGCGTAGTCCTCCTGAGCGGTGCCGGTCTGGACGCCGATGGTGGTGCCGCAGGGGTTGGTCGGGTCGAAGTTCTTCGGGTTGCCCTTGGCGACGCCGAAGGCGGATCCGACCTGGACGTAGGAGATCAGGTTGGCCTGCTCCTCGCGCTCGGAGGTGATCGTGAAGGAGGAGATGCCCACGTCGAACTTGGTGCCGAGGGCCGGGATGATCGTTGGGAACTCCGCGTGGTTGGTGGTGCCTTCCTTCAGGCCCATGACCTTGGCGAGGGCGCGGTTGATGTCGACGTCGTAGCCCTGGGGGGTCTGGGAGTCGTCGCCGAGGAATTCGGCGGGGGCGTAGTCCGCGGAGGCGCCGTTGCGCAGAGTTCCTCGCTTCGCAACGTCGTCGGGCACCAGGGCGGCGATTTCGTCGACCGTGGGGATCGCCGAGACGTCGTACGAGGTCGTGGCAGCGCTCGAGCTGGAAGCGTTCGCCCCGGTGGACGGTCCGTTCGAGGACGTGGCCGGGTCCGCGCAGGCGGCCAGCGGGAGTGCGGCTGCTGCTGCCAGAGCGATGAGAGCGTGTGCCTTCGTGATGGTCATGATGTGCCTTCCGATGGGGTGGGGCTGTGTGCCCCTGCGTTGCTACCATTATGCGCCTATATGCATAATGATGCATATTATGCGTTGATTGTCACGCGATCAGTTGACGACGGGGTTGACATCCGCGCTCGTCAGGGCTGCACTGTCGGCGCCGTAGGTGGCGAGAATGTCGGTGAGGTAGCCATTGTCCATGAGGTACTGCATAGCCTGCTGGACCGCCTCGGTCAGCGCTGCGTCATCCTTGCTCACCGCGACGCCCTGGGGTGCGGATTCGAAGGTATCTCCGAGCTGGACGATCTTTCCGCCCGACTGCGCGCTCGTATAGCCGATGACGGTCGAGTCGGCCAGGGTTGCGTCGTACTGGCCTGATATGAGCTTGGTGGCAATGTCGGTCTGGAGTTCGTGTGGCATGACCGTGATCTTCTCCTTCCCGTCGGCCACGCACTGATTGGACAGATCATCTGCGTAGGTCTCCTGGGCGGTGCCGGTCTGAACGGCGATCGTCATGCCGCACGGGTTGGAGGGGTCGAAGTTCTTCGGGTTCCCCTGCGCGACGCCCCAGGCCGATCCTACGTTGAGGTAGGAGATCATGTTGACCTGCTGCTCGCGTTCGGAGGTAATCGTGAAGGAGGATAGGCCCACGTCGAACTTCGTGCCCAGTGCGGGGATGATCGTCGGGAACTCAGAGTGCTTCGTCGTCCCCTCTTCAAGGCCCATGACTTTCGCGAGCGCCCTGTTGATGTCGACGTCGTAGCCGATGGGGGTCTGCCCATCGGCAGCCATGTACTCGGCGGGGGCATAGCCGGTCGATGCGCCGTTGCGCAGTGTGCCCCGCTTCTTGATCTCGTCAGGGACGAGGGCCGCGATCTCGTCGACCGTGGGAATGGCCGAGACGTCGTAGTGCGTCGTTGATGCGGCGGTGGAGGAGTTGCTCTGCTCGGTCGTGGTGGAGTTTGTCGTCGGGTCCGCGCATGCGGTCAGTGCAACCGCTGCCGTGGTCGCCGTCAGGGCTGCGAGAATCTTTGTCGAGTGCATGGTTATGTTCCTCAGTATCTGTATTGTTGCGGATCGTCGATACTGAATATGCAAGCAGACGCATACTATGCATGTCTAGGGAGTCTCACATCCCGGATACGAAAGTGGGCGAGCACACTGTGCTCGCCCACTTGACTGCGCGTCTTAGTTTCCGCGCAGCGCACGCCGCGACGCGCGGGCGCGCAGGGGATCAATGCCCTTGGGGATGGGAGGCTCATTCGAACGCAGCGCGTTGATGCGCGCCGACACCTGCGGAACTTCCTCCGCAGTCAGAACGTTCTTCAGGCCACGCAGGGCGCGCTGCAGGTCCTTCAGGGCTGTCTGACCATCCTCTCGACCCACCTGAATCTGGTGGACGGGAACGTTTCGCATCACCTTGGTGACGCGCTTGGCCTCGGACTGCAGGAGTGGGCGCACGCGGGACGCGGGTCCCTCGGAGATGAGGACGACGCCCGGGCGTCCGACGATGCGCCAGACCAGATCCTGCTCACGCGTGAAGGCGACCGGCTGTTCGGGAATGATCCAGCCACGCTGAATCTGGGAGAGCGCGACCTTCACGGCCCCGGCGGTTTCTTCGACCTGCGCATAGAGCGCGCGGCGGGCCAGGAAGCTCAGGATTGCGAGGGCTGCGGTGATGGAACCCATGATGCCGATGACGAGCCAGCCGATCCAGGATGTGTTCGTCAGGAACGCCAGCAGCATAAACACGGCGATGACGAGAGCGGCCGCTCCCAGGAGGATCCACGGCAGCGCCGGATACGTGCGTGCGGTCAGTCGATACGCGTCGAGCACGTTCTGGTAGAAGCGCCTCTTCGCAGGGGGATTCTTTTCACTCATAGGACCATTATTCTACGTGCTAACACCCCGACAAAGCCCGCGCATCCGGCCGGGCACTATGTGAGATGAGTTGCATCACATTGAGTGAGTTTAGACAATGACCGTATGGATATCGGGGGATATGACATTGGTCAGGTGTTCCACATCGGTGCCCGTGGCCCGCTGTGGAGGACGCGAACGAACGCCGGGGAGGCACTCATCGCCCTGCGCTCAGCAGACGATGGTCGGCGCTGCCTCCCGCGATGGAAGGCGTGGGCGCGTGTGTGTCGTCGCATCACGTCGTCGCGCTGCGTGACGTCGTCCAATCCGACGACGGTCGGTGGGCCATCGTCTATGACTACGTCCACGGTCGCCCGCTGGACGTCGAGATCGGATCGGCGGACCTGCGCCCCAAGGCTACCCGGCGGCAGATTGTCGAGGGAATTGCCGCTGGCCTGGGTGCCCTTCACGCGGCGGGTATCGTCCACGGCGACCTCACGCCCGCAAACATCATGGTGACGCCGCAGGGCAGGGCGGTGATCATCGATCTCATCGACGAGATCGGGGAAGGGGAGGGGACGCCCGGATGGAGCGTGGACAGCGTCGGCATGGAGGGGGGATCGTCAGTGCCTGCGCCGCATCGCCTCGCTCCTCGAGATGGACGAGGTCTTGGCGCAGCTCGGCTACGACGATGTCGCCGCCGCCGTGGCATCGGGGGCAACCCCAGTGCTCGCCGACCCCGAGGAACACGTCATCGCGCGCGAGCCCGTTGATCCCGAACAGGTCATCGCGGATCTTCGGGCGGCTGCCCTGCGCGAAGACACGGCTATCGAAGACGAGGGACACACGCGGCGGACGAGGAGGCGAACGCACGCAGGAGACATGGGTCCCACCGAAACGAGAGGCCGGATCCGCTCCAGGGCGGCGCTCGTTGGCGCAATCGCGGTGCTCATCCTCGCTCTCGGTGTCAGCGGTTACGCGGGATGGCGCGCCCTGACTTCGACGGCGAGGCCGAGCGATGGGGAGGGCATTCAGTCCCAGCCCCCGGCGGACCCGTGCGATGTGACGGCGGTGACCGACCTGATCAATCATGCGATCGAGGTACGCGATCAGGCGGTTATCGCGGGAGATGCCTCGGGACTCGATGCCGTCCTCGGCGGAGAACTGCTCGATCAGGACACCGAACGGATCGAGTCAATGCGATCGGGAGGGGTGCGCGTCGAAGCACTCGTATCCCGCGTCGACGACGTCTCCGTTCTCGCCTGCGAACCCGGAGCTATCGACGTGAGCGCGACCCTGAGCGTCTTAGAGTCGCGCACCTGCGTGGAACAGACCTGCGACCAACACGGGGCGCCGAACTCCGCCAATCTCACCCTGAGGGTCGATCCGGTGTCCGGCAAGGTCGTCGCGGCCACTGCGCCGCCATCCCCGGACTCGGAGCAAGCCGAGTCGGGGCACGAGGAGTAGCGTGGCAATGCAGTGATGGGGTGGGCCCGCGGGCCCACCCCATCACGAGCGTGGAAGAGAATCAGAGAGCCAGGTCGGCCTCGAAAGCACCCTCCTCCAAGCGCTTCTTCACGTCCATGAGGAAGCGCGACGCATCCCCGCCGTCAATCAGGCGGTGATCGTAGGACAGCGACAGGTAGACCATGGAGCGGATCGCGATGACATCGGCGCCGTCGGCCCCCTTCATCACGACGGGGCGCTTAACGATCGTGCCGACGCCCATGATCGCGGTCTCGGGCATGTTGAGAACGGGCGTGTCGAAGAGCGCGCCACCCGAACCGGTGTTCGTGACCGTGAAGGTCGAGCCGGACAGCTCGTCGGGGCCGATCTTCGAGTCGCGGGTGCGTGCCGCCAGGTCGTTGATGGACGCGGCGATGCCGGGGATATCCTTCTCGCCCGCATTCTTCATGACCGGGACGAGCAGGCCACGCGGCGTATCAACGGCGATGCCCACATGCTCGTGATCGAAGTACGTGACCTCCTTGTCGTTGATGGTCGCGTTGAGCTTCGGGTGGTAGGCGAGAGCCTCCGTCGCTGCCTTCACGAAGAAGGGCAGGAAGGTCAGCTTCGTGCCGTGCGTGGCCAGGAAGGCGTCTTTCGAGCGGGCGCGAAGCGCGGCAACCTTGGTGACGTCGACCTCGATGACCGTGGTCAGCTGAGCCGCGGTCTGGAGCGACTCGACCATGCGGCGCGCGATCGTCTGGCGCAGGCGGGTCATCTTTTCGGTCGTGCCACGCAGGGGCGACGGCTCGCGAACGGCCTCGGCCTTCGCGGCGGCGGGTGTGGCCGGGGCCGAGGCGGGAGCGGCGGGAGTCGCCGCTGCGGCGCGCGCGGCGGCGGCAGCAGCCTCGACATCCTCGCGACGCACGCGACCACCGACGCCGGTGCCTGACACGCTGGCCAGGTCAACGCCGAGATCGCGGGCAAGCTTGCGCACGATCGGGGTCACGTAGGCGCTGCCGGTCGCGGCCGCGGGGGTTGCGACGACGGGTGCGTTCGAAGCGGCCGCCGCAAGCGTGGAGGCGTTCGGGAACGGATCGACGGGCGCAGCGGGAGCCGCGGGGGCGACCGGAGCAGCGGGCGCAGCGGGAGCCGCGGGGGCGACCGGAGCAGCGGGCGCAGCGGGAGCCGCGGGGGCGACCGGAGCAGCCTGAGCAACCGCCGGGGCGGCAGACGGGGCGGACGCGGAGATGACCGCGACGACCGTGCCGACCTCAACGGTCTCATCCTCGGGCACGCGAATCTCGGCGAGGAAGCCCGCGACGGGAGAGGGGACCTCGGAGTCAACCTTGTCGGTGGACACCTCGAGCAGCGGCTCGTCGGCCTCGACGGCGTCGCCCACGGCCTTCAGCCACGTGGTGACGGTGCCCTCGGTGACGGACTCGCCCAGCGCGGGCATGCGGACCTCGGTGCCCGAAGCGGGTGCGGCGGAAACGGGGGCCGCGGGTGCGGTGGAAACGGGGGCCGCGGGTGCGACCGGCGCAGCGGCAGCCGGAGCGGCGGCGGGAGCCGAGGCCTCGGACGCGTCGCCGATGCGCGCGATCTCGGTGCCGACCTCGACGGTCTCGTCCTCGGGAACCAGGATCTCGAGGAGGACGCCCGCGACGGGGGAGGGGACCTCGGAGTCGACCTTGTCGGTGGACACCTCAACGATGGGCTCGTCGAGCTCGACGGTATCGCCGACCTGCTTGAGCCACGTCGTAACGGTGCCCTCGGTGACGGACTCGCCCAGCGCGGGCATGGTCACTGACGTTGCCATGTGTGTTCTCCTAATAAAAGCTGTATCAGTTGTGGACGTGGAGGGGCTTGCCGGCCAGCGCCATAGCTGCCTCGCCGAGCGACTCGTTCTGGCTCGGGTGGGCGTGAATGAGGGATGCGACGTCCGAGGGGTACGCCTCCCAGTTCACCATGAGCTCGCCCTCACCAATCTGCTCTCCAATGCGCGCGCCGATACCGTGGAAGCCCACGATCGGTCCGCCCTCCACCGAGACCAGCTTGATGAGACCCGACGTTGCCAGGATAGACGACTTTCCATTGCCCGCGAGGTTGTACTCAACCGTGCGCACCTGATCGCCGTACTTCTCGCGAGCCTGCTTCTCCGTCATGCCGACCGAGGCGATCTCGGGCTCGCAGAAGGTCACGCGCGGGATGTCGATGTCGGCCTGCATGGTCGGGTTCAGGCCCGCGATCTCCTCTGCCACGAAGATGCCCTGCATGAAGCCGCGGTGAGCGAGCTGCAGGCCGGGGACGATATCGCCGACCGCGTAGATGTTGCCAACGCCGGTGTGCAGGCGCTCGTTCGTGATGACGAAGCCGCGATCCAGCGTGATGCCGACCTGCTCGTAGCCCAAGCCCTCGGTGACGGGGCCGCGGCCAACCGCCACCAGGAGCACGTCGGCGTCGAAGGCCTTGCCGTCTTCAGTGCTCACGTGCACGCCCTGCTCGGACTGCGAAGCCGACGCGAAACGGGTGTTCGTGTAGAACTTGATGCCGCGCTTGCGGTAGGCGCGCTCAAGCTGCTTGGAGATGGCCTCGTCCTCGTTGTTGGCCAGGTGGGGCAGCGCCTCGATGATCGTGACCTCGGCGCCGAAGCTGCGCCACACGGAGGCGAACTCGAGGCCGATGACGCCGCCGCCGAGGATCACGGCGGAGGAAGGAACCCAGTCCATCTGGAGGGCCTGGTCGGAGGAGATGATGCGTCCGCCGATCTCGAGGCCGGGGATCGAACGCGAGTAGGAGCCGGTCGCGAGCACGATGTTGCGGCCGGTGACGCGCTGGCCGCCCACCTCGATAGTGTTGGCGTCGGCGAGGCGGCCCCAGCCGGAGATGAGCTCGACCTTGCGGGACTTGAGCAGCCCCTGCAGGCCCTTATACAGACCCGAGATGACCGAGTCGCGGTACTTGCCGACCTGAGCCATATCGATGCCGTTGAAGGTGGAGTTGACACCGAACTTCGCGGACTCTCGCACGGCCTCGGCAGTCTCGGCCGCGTGCAGGTACGCCTTCGTGGGGATGCAGCCGCGGTGCAGGCAGGTGCCACCGACCTTATCGCCGTCGATGAGGGCGACCTTCATGCCCAGCTGCGCCGCGCGCAGGGCGGTCGCGTAACCGCCGGAACCCGCACCCAGAATGACGATGTCGTAGATCGATTCGCTCAAGGTAGACAACTCCTCGTTGATGAACTGAACGCTCAGTATGGTTGATTTCATGACGGGCCTCACGGTCCATATAGGCCCATTGTCCCACGTTTGCCCATCGATGTCCCACAGGTCGGTGTGACGAGTTGGTGTATCGGGACACACGATCCCGTGCGGTGGGTCGCCTGGCGGAACGCGGTGCATCGAGACGGGCCTGTCGGTAGGATCGAAGCGTGCACACACAAGACGCGACTCATGACAATGGCGGCGCTCGCGACAAGCGCCCACCCTCCCTGGGGCTCGGGCGCATCATTATCGCGCTGTTTTGGGTTCTCGGTGTCTGGATTTTGCGACGGCTATCATCGATCTTTTTCACGGGCAGGGCAAACCTTGGGGGCCGCAGCTCGTCGCCCTCCTGGCGGGCATCGACTACCTCGTCGCCGCGACTGCCTTGACGCACAACGGCAAGCGCATGCGCATGGTCGGCTGGGTGGCTATCTCCCTGTCGATTGGGATCCCCCTCGTCCTGTGGGTTGCCTCCCTCGGGTTGGACGAGCTCAACTCCGCGCGCTCGGCCTGGACCGCGATGGGCGCGGACTTCCTACTACCTTCCCCTGGTCGTCTCGCTCATCGGCATCGTGTGGATGTGGCGCTCGAATCCTCGCCGGATCGTCTCACTCGCCGAGCAGGTCGAGCGCTCGGGCCCGCCATGGAAGGCGAGCTGACGCGGGTATTGGCCCGATATCAAGAGACGAGGCGAGGCCCGGCGGAGCGATCCGATCCGGGCCTCGACGGCTAGGAGTGCTAGACCCCGCCCGGGAATCCCAGCTGACGCCACGCCTCGTACAGGACGATTGACGCCGAGTTGGCGAGGTTGAGCGAACGCACCCCCTCGCGCATGTGGATGCGGACGCGTTCGCGCACGCGCGGATGATTCATGGCCTCCTCGGACAGGCCGACGGACTCGCGCCCGAACAGCAGACCGTCGCCGTCCTGGTAGGCGACGTCCGAATACATGGAGGTCGCGTGCCCCGTCAGCGCCCACACTCGTCCGGGAACCTGGGCGAGGGCGTCGTCCAGGCTCTCGTGCACCATGACGTGCGCGAGGTCGTGGTAGTCGAGGCCCGCTCGGCGCAGCTTCGCGTCGTCCATGTCGAAGCCCAGGGGTTTGACCAGGTGCAGCATGGATCCGGTGCAGGCTGACAGGCGGATCGCGGCGCCCGTGTTGCCGGGGATTTCGGGCTCCCAGAAGATGATGTGCAGCATGTCCTCAGGCCTGGTGGGTGACGGTCAGGGTGGCACGCGCGATCGTGTGCTCGAGCGCGGCGAACGAGGCCATGGCGGGGGTCGCGTCGTCGTCGAGCCCCAGGGTGTCTACGTCGAGCGCGTGCACCGTGAAAATGTAGCGGTGGGGGCGGTCGCCGACCGGCGGGGCGGCTCCGAAGTAGGAGGCCTCGCCCGCATCGCCGCGCAGGTGGAACGCGGGGCCGTCGAGGGTGAGATCGGATGTGCCCGCGCCTTGGTCTAGGTGGGTCATCGAGGCGGGGATGTCCAGGATCGTCCAGTGCCACCAGCCCGAGGGGATGGGGGCATCCGGGTCGAAGCAGGTCAGCATGAAGCTGGCCGTCTGCTCGGGGAAGCCCTCCCATGTGAGGTCGGGGGAGAGAGAGCCTCCGCGCGCGGTCGCCGACTCTGGCATGGGTGCGCCGTCGGTGAGGGTGGGCGAGGTCAGGGTGAAGCTGGGCAGATCGATGCCCTCGAAGGGGGCGGGTGCCGGGGGGCGAGTATCGATGTTCATGAGTACTCCTTTTCTTGTGTCCCCATTGTCGCGTATGAGATGGGGAACGTGCGCCCGGGACGCAGATGTGTGAGCGGGGTTCTACACTTCCCCTATCGAACAGGTGTTCTACGATTGTGGAAAGGGGGGAAGACGTGTCCGATGCGCGCGTGCGCCTGCTGCGAGCCCGTGAGGCTCTGAGCCGCGCCGAAGATTCTGTCGGTCTGCGCGGCCGGGTCGCCGTCGAGGCACCTCGTGTATCCGGCGTACTCGCCCCGGTCCTCCTGGGTCCACAGGAAAGGGGACGGCTGATACGCATCCTCATCGACGCCTGCCCGCCAGAGGGGTGGATCGGGCTGTGCGGGGTGCGCCATATCGGGTGGGAATGGGCCGAGCGCCAGGGGATGGACCTGGAGCGCGTGCTCGTCCTGAGCCCCGGGGAAGGGACGAACGTGGGGCAGTTGTGCGCGCTACTTCTCGACGCCTGCGACGTCGTCTGCCTGGATGTCGCGGAGCTGACCCGCTCCGAGTGCCGCACGCTGGCGGCCCGAGCCCGCTCGCTGGGGCGCACCCTCGTGACGCTGCGCGCGTGGCCGGGGCTCTCGCGCGCGACGAGCGTCGCGGGAGAAAGACGGGCGGTGGTCTAGGTGCGCTACATGGTGGTGTGGGTGCCCGACTGGCCCGTGAATTGCCTGGTGGTCGACCTGCCTCCCGGCGGGTGCGGCGCCGTGACCCACGCGGAACGTATCGAGATCGCCAGCGCCGCAGCCAGGCGCTGCGGTGTGCGCTCTGGGATGAGCGTGCGCCAGGCGACCTACCTGTGCCCGGAGCTCGTGTGTCTGCCGCGTGACCCCGACCGGGAGGCGCGCGCCTTTGGCGCGGTCGTCGACGCCTTCGACACGGTCGCGGCGGGTGTCGAGTGCCTGCGCCCGGGGCTGGCGCGCTGCCGCGCTCGGGGGCCCGCGCGCTGGGCGGGCGGAGAAGAGCAGGCCGCCTCCCTGCTGGTCGAGGCGATCGAGGCGGCCGTGGGTGTCGAGTGCTTCGTTGGAATCGCCGACGGTCCTCTTGCCTCCACGGAGGCTGCCAGGGCGGGGCGCATCATCCCCTCCGACGACACGCTCTCGTTTCTCGGCCCACTCGGCCTATCCAGCGCTCTGGGATGCGTGCCGACGTCGATGGGCGAACGCATGCGGGCCACTATCCAGCTCCTGGCGGGGCTGGGCATCACGACGTGCTCGGACCTGCGCGGTCTTGGCCGGGGCCCCGTGTGCGAGCGTTTCGGGGACGTCGGCCAGCGCCTCTGGGCGCTGGCATCGGGCGGGGATGTCGTCGTGCCGCTCGGGGTGCGCGCTCACTCGGACCTGTCAGTCGAGCGCGATATCGACAGCGGAGGAGAGCGCATCGAGACGATGACGATCCCCGTGACACGTGCGGCTGACGAACTCTCCGGACGCCTCTTCCGAGCGGGCCTCGTCTCGCACACGCTGCGCATCGACGTGACAGACGGTGGCGGCTCCTCGCGCACCCGCACGTGGAGCGGATGCGACCTGTCGGTGAGCGCCGACATTGCGTTGCGTGTGCGCTGGACCCTGACGGGGTGGATGAGCGCAACGCAGGGGCCCTCCGGTGAGGTCCGATCAATCCGTCTAACGGCCTGCGACCCGCATCCCGGCGATTCCGCTTCAGCCCTGTGGGGGCGCGGACACAGGGAGGCAGACGTGTCGCGCAGCGCCGTGCGCATCCAGGGCCTGGCTGGGCCGGACGCTCTCCTGATGCCGCGCGTGCAGGGCGGGTACGACCCGCGCAGCCGCGTCGTCATGGCGCCGTGGGGGGCAGGGGAGGCGTTACGTTCCCGTTCTGGCGCCTGGGAGGGGGCCGTGTCGGAGCCACCGGCGACCCTGTTCGAGGAGCCGTTGCCGGTGCGTCTCACAGCGTCGATCGGAGCGGGCAGTGACGTCTGCGTCGACCAGCGCGGCGCGCTGACGGCGCCCCCCGCGTATCTGTGCGCTGGACGCTCCGCTCATCGCGAATCGGATAGGTGCGACGCCCTCGCGGGCCTCGTGGGGCCCGCGAGGATACGCAGCGTCGTCGGCCCCTGGCCCGTCGCCGGGCGCTGGTGGGAGGGTGAGCGGGCCCGCGCCTACATGCGCGCCACACTCGAGGACGGGCGAGTGGTCCTGCTCGTGTGGAGTGGGGGTGAGTGGATGGTGGAGGGGCTTGACGAGTGACGGCGCCGCACCTGAGAGCGTGCCGTAGACTGAAAGGATGGTAGCCCTGCCTCTGAGCGAGACCCTCGCGTCGATGTCCGACGACGACATCATGGCCCTTGTTGGCCCCGCCACCTGGGCCAACGGCCTGCGCCTGGAACGCGCGGGCGCCGTGCGCGACGTGTCGTGGGCCACGGAGGATGGCCAACTGGAGGCGCGCGTGAAGGACGCGGGCCTGACCTATCGGGTGCGCATCTCGCACGGGGCGCTGCGCCCCACGCTCGCCTGCGCCTGCCCGCTGAGATCAGATTGCCCGCACGCGGTGGCCGCGCTCATCACGGGCCGCGCGCAGGCCATTGAGCGCCAGTCCCGCGTACCCGAGTGGAGCCGCGTCCTGGGTCAGGTGCTGGGGGGCGAACGCTCGCGCGGCGGAGATCCCCTGGCCCTCGTCATTGACGCGCACGATCCGGCCGTGGAGGCCTCGCTCACGCCGCTGCGGCGAGGAGCCTCCTCGTGGACGCCGAAGCGGGCCTCGTGGCTCGACCTGACGGCTACGCAGTGGGCCTCGGTGACGGATGGGCTCGATCCCACCCACGTGTCCTTGCTTCGCGAAGGGTATCGACTCTCCCGCGAATCGCGCTCGTGGCATTCGCGCACGGAGGTGACCCTCAGCTCGCTGGGAAAGCACGCCTACGCGTGGCTGACTCGCCTCGTGCGCGCGGGAGTCGAGCTCTTCGCATCCGCGGACGCGCGCGAGCCCTTCGTGCTCTCGCACGCGACGTGGGACGCCGATATCGACGTGACCTGCGGCGACGAGGGTCTGGACGTGCGAGTCGTGGCACGCAACGGCGACCACGTGCTGGCCCGCCCGAGGATCGATCGCGACGCCGGCCTGCTGCTCCTCGATGGAGGCGCGGCGGCCGCGCGCATCGAGGGGCTCGCCGCGCTGGACGGTTTTCCCCTCGGGCGCGCGCTGAGGGTGCCGACCTCGGACGTCGCTGATTTTCGCGCCTCGTGGCTGCCCGCGCTGCGCAGACGTTTCGCAATGAGCTCCGTCGATGGCAGTTTCGACCCGGAGGCTACACCACCGGTGTCGATCGTGGGCACGGTGCGCCGGGATGGGCAGACCGTCGTGGTGCGCTGGTGGGCAGAATACGACGAGGGTGGGTTGCGCTCGCGCACGCCGCTTGCGCAAGGCGTTGGGGATCAGGCCGTAGCGAGCCTCGTGGAGCGCATCAACCGGTGGGGACGCGGCGTGGGAGGCGACCTATGGACGATGCTTCCGACCACCGGGCGGATCGCCCCGTGGCGGATTCCGCAGTTCCTGGCGACCGTCGTCGATCGCGAAGCCGTGGAAGGCCTCGTGTGGGACGTGGCCGACGACGTGCGCGCCATCGAGGTCTCCGACGACGGCATGGCCGTTGATCTGCGCGTCGAGGACGCACAGTCCGACTGGTTCGACCTGTTCGTGCGCCTGCGGGTCGGCGCCCACAGCCTGAGCGTGCGCGAGGCCCTCGAGGCCATCGGACGCGGGGACGACTACGTGGAGGTGGAGGGCGTCTGGGTGCGCCTGGACGGGCCGCGCATCCGCGCGCTGCAGGCCCTCTTGGAGGAGGCACGGGCGCTGACGGGCTGTGACGGCGAGGGTCTGCGCCTGTCAGCCATGTCGGCGGGCGTGTACGAGCTCTTCGAGAAGGAGGCCGACTCGGTCGTCGCATCGACGCAGTGGCGTGAGCGGCTCACCGCGCTGAGGGGGCAGGATTCGGGCGGCGGACTGGCGCCCGTGCCGGCCTGGCGCAGGTGCTGCGCCCCTATCAGCGTCACGGGCACGCCTGGCTGACGTCTCGCCTGGGCGCCGGGCTCGGCGCCATTCTGGCGGACGACATGGGCCTGGGCAAGACCGTGCAGATCCTCTCCGCCGTCGCTGCCCTGCGCGCCTCGGGCGCCAGCGTCGGGCCGGTCCTCGTCGTCGCCCCCACCTCGGTCGTGGGCGTGTGGGCCGAGCAGGCCGCGAAGTTCACGCCCTTCCTACGCGTTCGCTGCATTGTCGAAACAGCGGCGCGCAGGGGAACGACGATCGCGTCGCAGGTGCAGGACTGCGACATCGTGGTCACCTCTTACACGCTGGCGCGCCTCGAGGCCGACCAGTGGAGCGGGGTTGCTCTGGCCGGCGTCGTCATCGACGAAGCGCAGGCCGTCAAGAACCCCCGCACCGCCACGTATCGGGCGTTGCGTGACATGGATGCGCCCTGGCGCCTGGCGGTGAGCGGCACGCCGATCGAAAACTCGCTGGGCGACCTGTGGTCGCTCCTGTCCCTGACCTGCCCGGGGCTTCTGCCCGGGTGGGACACCTTCACGCAGAAGGTGCGCCGCCCCATCGAGGGGGGGCGACGTGGGCATGGCCGCCCGCCTCACCTCCTACGTTGCCCCCTTCATCTTGCGCCGCACGAAGGAGGAGGTCGCCACGGATCTGCCCGACAAGATCGTCGACGTCGTGCGCGTGGAGCTCGGCAAGGAGCATCGCCACATCTACGACCAGTACCTGGCCCGCGAGCGCGCGCGGATCCTGGATCTGCTGGCCGATCCGGAGGCGAATCGCATGAGCGTGCTGGCGTCGATTACGCGTCTGCGTCAGCTCGCGCTCGATCCCGCGCTGGTGGATGAGTCGTATGCGCACGTGGGATCGGCCAAGGTCGAGTACGTTGCCGATCGCCTCGATGAGATTGTGCCGGGCGGGCACCGGGCGCTGGTGTTCAGCCAGTTCACGTCGTTTCTTGCTCGTATTCGGCGTGTGTTGGAGCGGCGCGGTATCTCGGTGGTGCAGCTGGACGGTTCGACGCGCAACCGCGAGGAGGTGGTCGAGCGCTTCCGTTCGGGCCAGGCGTCGGTCTTCCTGATTTCGCTCAAGGCCGGCGGCTCGGGCCTGACGCTCACGGAGGCGGACTACGTGTATGTCATGGATCCGTGGTGGAATCCGGCGGCCGAAGAGCAGGCGATTGACCGCGCGCACCGCATTGGGCAGACGAAGAAGGTCAACGTCTATCGGCTGGTGGCCACCGACACGATTGAGGCGAAGGTCGTGGAGCTTCAGGACCGTAAGCGGCGCCTGATTTCCTCGGTGATGAACGGGACGGGGGCGGGCGCTTCGCTCAGCGCTGCCGACCTGCGAGGCTTGCTCGAATGGTGACGCCCCGGCGAGGGATCACCCCTGCCCTGGGCGCACGGCGACCTTGAGGCCGACGCGGGAGCGGACGGCGTCGAGGGCAGCATCGACCTCGGTGAGGGCGAATTCGTGCGTGATCAACGCGGAGAGGTCGAGAGCGCCCGTCGATAGCGCCGTGACGGCTGCCGCGTAGTCTGCCAGGGTCGCGTTTGCGCTGCCGGAGACGGTGAGCTCGCGGTAGTGGACCAGGTTCGGGTCGATCTGGGCCAGTGCGCCGGCGGGGAAGCCCGCGAAGCAGGAGACGCTTCCACCGATGGCCGCGCACTGGGCGGCGACGGGGACGAGGCCGGGGTCGCCGACCGCGATGATGACGACGTCCGCGCCGGCTCCGCCCGTCCAGTCGCGCACCTCGGCGACGAGGTCGTCTCCCTGGGAGGCAGTGGTGACCTGTGCGCCGAGGGCGAGGGCGGGGGAGAGGCGGTTGGGGCGCCCGCACGCCATGACGGATGCGTGGGCGCTGGCCGCGAGCGCGCAGTGGATGAGTCCGATGGGGCCGGTGCCCAGGACGAGGACCCGCGCGCCCTCGGTGATGGGCAGGCGGGTGGTGGCCCGCAGGCAGCAGGAGAGGGGTTCGGCGAGGGCCAGGAGGGGTGGGGCGATCTCGCGCGCGGTGGGGGTGATGCACGCGAGCGCACGTGCGGGTACGCGGATGACCTCGGCGAGGCCGCCGTCCACCCCGGTTCCGAACAGGGCCATGGAGGCACAGACGTTGGAGCGCCCGGCGGTGCACGGCTCGCAGTGGCCGCAGGCGATTTCGGGGGCGAGGCCGACCTGCGTTCCCGGGGCGGGGACGTCAACGCCGGGGGTGAGGGCGGAGCCGACGCGCCAGACGCGAGCGGCGATCTCGTGGCCGAGGATCACGCCGGGGTGACGCCCTTCGTTTTTTTGTCCGGTGACGATGCGCAGGTCCGTGCCGCACAGCGTCGTGGCCTCCACGGTGAGGAGGGCGTCGCGCGGCCCCAGGGCGGGAAGTGGGCGCCGGTCCAGGGTGAGGGTGCCGGGTGAGGCGAGCGACGCTGCGAGCATGGAGTCCATGTGATCAGGATAGGGCGTGGTGGGGTTGTTATGAATGCCTTGCGTCGCGCGTGTGTGGGCGGCGAGCGACGGGCTATCGAACAGGTGTTCGATATAATGGTGTGGTGAGTGATGAACCCCGATACGCCGAGCTGCATGCCCACAGCGCCTTCACCTTCCTAGAGGGCACCGACGAGCCTGCCGACATGGTGGCGCAGGCCTCGCGCCTGGGCTTGGACGCGCTCGCCATCCTCGACGTGGACGGCATGTATTCGACCGTGCAGACCACGATGGCGGCCCGTGACTGCGGGCTCTCCGTCGTCTACGGGGCCGAGGTCACCCTGGACCCCCACGCGCTGGGTGCGATTGTTCCGGGCTCCCATGCGCGGGGCTGGGGGCTGGCTCCCGGGGCCGAGGAGCCGGGGATCCGTCTGCCGCTGCTGGCCGGGGGCCCGACGGGTACGAAAACCTCGTGGGAATGATGAGCACGCGGGCGCTGGCCCGGGAGGGGAGCGCTCTCCCCGCTTTACCCTGGAGGACGTGAGCGGGGCCGGGGGCGGCCTCGTCGCCCCTGACCGGGGGCAGGCGGGGCCCCTCATGCGCGCCCTGCGTGCGGGTGGGCCCACGTGGGCGCGACGGGTCATCAGCGCCCTCGCGGAGGCGCTCGGAGGGGCCGATCGCGTGCTGGTCGAGTGGCAGGCGGCGCCGGGGGATGGGCCGCAAGACGCGGATGTCCTCGCGGATCTGGCGCAGCGGACGGGAGCCATGTTGGTGGCCACGACGGGGGCGCGCATGTCTTCTCCGGCCAAGGCGGCCCTCGGCGATGTCCTCGCGGCGACCCGCATCGGCACCTCACTGGAGGAGGCCTACGCCCACCTGGGGGCACGCCGCTCGTTCCTGCGCTCGCCCTTTGAGATGGCCCGCCTGCACGCCGCCTATCCCGAGTCCCTGAGCAACTCCTGCGAGGTGGCGGCGAGCGCGGCCTTCGACCTGCGCCTCGTCGCACCCAGGCTCCCTCGCACGAGCGTCCCGACGGGCCATACTCCCCAGACGTGGCTGTCCCACCTGGCCCGGCAGGGCGCACGCGAGCGCTACGGCAGGCGGGAGGAGCATCCCCGGGCGTGGGAGACGATCGACCGGGAGCTGGGCGTCATCGAGCGCCTCGGTTTCGCCGGTTATTTCCTCATCGTCAAAGAGATCGTGGACTTTTGCGCCCAGCGTGGCATCGTGTGCCAGGGGCGTGGCAGCGCGGCGAACTCCGCCGTGTGCTTTTGCTTGGGCATCACGGCGGTGGATGCGGTGCGCCATCACCTGCTCTTCGAGCGTTTCTTGTCGGACGCCAGGTCGGGCCCTCCCGATATCGACGTCGACATTGAGGCGAGCCGGCGCGAGGAGGTCATCCAGCACGTGTACGAGCTCTATGGGCGCGATCGTGCGGCCCAGGTCGCCAACGTCATCACGTATCGTCCGCGCTCGGCGATGCGTGACGCGGCGCGGGCCCTGGGCTATCCGGCGGGCAGCGCGCAGGCGTGGTCGCGGGGGAAGGGGGAGGCGCCGCTCCTCGTGAGCGAGGCTGCCCGGGCCTTGTCACGCCTGCCGCGACACATGGGCATCCACTCGGGGGGCATGGTTCTGACCGATCAGCCGGTCTCGCGTATCTGTCCGGTCGGGTGGGCGGCGATGGAGGGGCGCACCGTGCTCCAGTGGGACAAGGAGGACTGCGCGGACGCGGGCCTGGTGAAGTTCGATCTGCTCTCTCTCGGCATGTTGACGGCTCTGCGCATCGCCTTCGACGAGTTGGGTGACGGCTCGGGACGCGGCGAGCATCATCCTCCCCTGCGCGGCTGGGCGTCGCGCGCCCTGAATGGGGTGGGGGAGCGTCGGCTCGGCCTGCACACGCTTCCCGCGGAGGATCCTCGCGTCTACGACCTGCTGTGTGCGGCTGACACGGTGGGCGTGTTTCAGGTGGAGTCGCGCGCACAGATGAATACGCTTCCGCGCCTGAAGCCCCGATGCTTCTACGACATCGTCGTCGAGGTGGCTCTCGTTCGGCCGGGCCCCATCCAGGGTCGCGCGGTCAACCCGTATCTGCGCCGACGCGCTGGGAGGGAAGCGGTCACCTACCTGCACCCCCTGCTGGAGCCCGCCCTGCGTCAGACTCTGGGCGTCCCCCTCTTTCAGGAGCAGCTCATGCGCATCGCCTCGGACGCGGCGGGCCTGTCCGGTGCCCGCGCCGATCAACTGCGCCGAGCCATGGGGGCCAAGCGCAGCCCGGAGCGCATGGAGGCACTCAAGGAGGATCTCATGGCTGGGATGGAGGGCGCGCGGTATTGACGCGCCCACGCGCGAGCGCATCTTCGATCAGCTCAAGGGTTTCGCCGACTTCGGTTTCCCCGAGTCTCACTCTTTTTCCTTCGCGCATATCGTGTACGCGTCCGCGTGGCTGAAGGTGCACGCACCCGAGCACTTTTATGCGGCGATCCTTTCCTCCCAGCCCATGGGGTTCTACTCGCCGGCGACGCTGGTCCAGGACGCGCGCAGGCACGGCGTGAGGGTCGCGGGCCCGTCGGTGAACGCCTCCTTCCTGGACGCGGGCGTGCAGCTCGCGACCGTCGCGCCAGAGGAATATCGGGAGGGGCGCCCCGACCCGCTCCCGTCGCGCCAGGTCGTCCCCCTGGATGTGGACCCCTCGCTGGTGCTGCGCATCGGCCTGTCCTCGGTACGTGGCCTGGGCGGGGCAGCGACGCGCATCGTGACGGCCAGGGAAGCGGGAGCCTTCACGAGCCAGGCGGATCTGGCCGCGCGGGCCCACCTGAGCGCCACGGACATGGAGAAGCTGGCCCTGGCCGGGGCGCTTGAGTGCCTGGGAGTGAGCAGGCGTGAGGGCGCCTGGTCGGCCGGGGCGCTGGCCGCGCCGACGTCGAGGCGGGGGGAGTGGCAGCCCTTCCTGCCCGGCACCGAGGTGGGCACCCGTGTACCCGACCTGCCGGCTCTGACGCCGGCCGGGCAGATGTGCGCCGACGTCGAGGCGATGGGGCTCACCCCCGGGCGCCATCCGTTCTCTTACCTGCGCGACTGCCTCCCGAGCACGGTTCTTCGTGCCGCTGACCTGGGAGCCCACCTGGACGGGCGCATCGTCGAGGTGGCTGGCCTGGTCACGCACCGCCAGCGCCCCCACACGGGCGGCGGCGTCACCTTCTTGTCCCTCGAGGATGACACCGGCTACGTCAACGTCTCGGTGGCCGTGGGTACCTGGAATAAGTTTCGCCGCGTCGGCCTCGAATCGGATGCCCTGCTCGTGTCGGGAACCCTCGAGTGGGGCGACGGCGCGATCAACGTGCGAGCCTTCCGCCTGCGCGCCGTCGAGCTGCCCATCGACGTGCGCTCGCGCGACTTTCGTTAATGCCTCTCAGCGATCGGCAGGCATGAGGAGCGCGCGCAGGTCCTCGACCGTGTCGCACACGACCTCGGCGTCGTCCAGACCGTCCGCCGTCGCATACCCCCACCGAACGCCGACCACCGCGATGCCGGCCTCGTGGCCGCCGCGCACGTCCCACACCGAGTCGCCGACGATCACGGGGTGTGACACGTCGGCGCCCATTGCGTCCAAGCGGGCCACGGCCTCGTGAATGACCGTCGCCTTGGAGGAACCCGGGTCCGGCGTGGCCCCCGCGATCACATCGAAGGCGCCCGCCAGTCCCAGGTCCTCCATCTGTGACAGCGCCATGGGAGCCTGCTTCGACGTGGCCGTCGCCACTGGCACGCCCGCCCGGTGCAGGTCCCACACCAGCTCGGGCACCCCCCTCGAAAGGCACGGGGTCCAGATAGTGACGCATGTAGCACTCCCGGTAGCGTTTTACCAGGTCTGCCAAGAGTTGACCGGAGTAGCCCAGATCGCCGAAAGAATGCCACAGGGGGAGGCCCCACATAGCTGCGAAGACGCTGATCATCGGGGATCGGCAGTCCGAAGTCTGACAGGGCTTCGCGGAAGGCGCCCATAACGGCCGGAGCGGAGTCGACGATCGTCCCGTCGACGTCGAAAAGAACAGCAGAAATGGGTAAAGACACTAAATCCCCCGAGTTGTTGGTGCTTTCTTAGTCACTATGCCCTATTATCCCGAGAGAAGCATCCGACACGACTACGAGAGAGGCAGACGTGGAATCACGAGCGCGGCTCACCCCGATCGTTCAAGCCAATAGTGCGCGTGCGGCCGCGTGGAGAGTCTTCTTCGAGGCGTCCGGACGCCTGCAGGGGATCCTCGAGACGCGCCTGAAGCGCACCTACGGCGTCTCCATGCCGGACTACAACATCCTCCTGGCCCTGTGGGAGGCGCCCGGCCACCGCCTGCGCATGGGCGAGTTGGCCGACCGCGTCGTCTACTCGCCCTCGCGCGTCACCTACCTGGTGTCCAACCTGTCGCGCGATGGCTGGGTCGAGCGCATCCCCCTCCAAGGTCGACCGGCGCGGGTACGACGCTTGCCTGACCACCCAGGGCATTCAAACTGTGCTTGCTGCCACAGAACTGCATCAGCAGACGGTCAGCGAGTACCTCCTGGACGGCATGACGGACGAGGATATCGACGCAATTGCAAAGGTTTTCTCGACCCTGGACTCCCGCCTGAAGGCCGACACAGCCGATTCATAGTTTCGATTGGCGCAAGTCGACGCAATCGTGTTAAGCTTCTACTCGCTTGCGGATCGCAACGGTTCGCATCGCTCACCTGCGCGGGTGGCGGAATAGGCAGACGCGCTAGCTTGAGGTGCTAGTCCTCATTTTACGAGGGTGGGGGTTCAAGTCCCCCTCCGCGCACGAAATGCCCCGGGGCCGGAAGGCTCCGGGGTTTTCCATATCACCGAACAGGAGACACCGTGCGCATAGATATGTGGCTCGACACGTGCGACCCGTGGAGCTACCTGGGGCTGCGCCACCTTCGCTCCGCCATGGATGCCTTCGACCACGGCGACGAGATCGAGGTCTATCTGCACGCCTACCTGCTCGACCCCGACCTGGACGCGTCCATCGACAAGCCGCGCGTCGTCGCCCTCGTCGAGTCCGGCGCGGCGACCCTGGAGGAGGTGCGCGAGGCCGACGAACGCATGCGCTCCCTCGGAGCCCGCGAGGGCGTTCGATTCGACTTCGACTCCCTCATCATCGCCCCACCTCCCGCGCCCACCGCGTCATCGCTGCCGCCCACGACGCCGACATCGACACCGACACGGTCGCAGGCCCCGACTCCCTCCATCTCAAGGTCGCCGAGGCCATCATGCGCTCGCATTTCGAGATGGGCCTGGACGTATCCCACCCCGAGGTGCTCATCGGATGCGCGCAGGACATCGGCATGCCCGGGCAGCTGGCAGCCCTCGCCATCGAAGACGAGGAGTGGGCATCGCGCGTCTACTCCGACTACCAGATGGCGATGCACATGGGCGTCACCTCCGTGCCCACCTACGTCTTGGATGCCCAGTTCCTCGTCGATGGGCATCAGACCGTCACAGCTTTTTCCAATATCCTGGCCACCGCCTGGGACAACGCACGAAAGGATCACGCATGAGCGAGAAGGACACCACGGCCTCGTCGGTGACGACAGGCGCCCCCAGCCCGATGGAGCTGGTCCTCCAATTCCACCGCACCTACTCCACTCCCATCCGTCCTTTCGACGATCCCACGCTCGACTACGAGCGCGTCGGCATGCGCATGAGCCTGATCGCTGAGGAGTTCGCCGAGCTCATGGGCGCGGTCTACGGACCGCGCGCACGCGCGATCGTCGAGGCCGCCACCGCCGAGGCCGTCGCCGCTGACGACGGGACCCGCGACGTTATCGAGACCGCCGACGCGCTGGCCGACCTCGTGTACGTCATCTACGGCATGGCCATCGAGTCGGGCATGGACCTCGATTCGGTCCTGGCCGAGGTGCAGGCCTCGAACTTGTCCAAGCTCATGCCCGACGGCTCCGTCAAGCTGCGCGAAGACGGCAAGGTGCTCAAGGGCCCCAACTTCTTCCAGCCCAATATCGCCCGCGGACTGGGGATTGACACCAGCGCGACCAAAGCGGATGCGGACTAAAGTCCCTATCACGCGCATTCGAGGGCGCGAGGTGACACAATAGACGCGGTCCATTCAAAAGGAGGAATGTCATGGCACGCGTCGTAGTCATCGGCGGAGGATACGGAGGCGTCACCGTCGCCAAGGGGCTCGACCCCCTCGCGGAGGTCATCCTCATCGAGCAGAAGGACCAGTTCGTCCATCACGCGGCCGCCCTTCGCGCCGCCGTTGACACCGTCTGGGAACACGCCATCTTCATGCCCTACACGAACCTCCTGAGCCGCGGCCAGGTCGTGCGTGGAACCGTCTCCGCCGTCGACGGCACCACCGTCCATGTCTTCGGGCACGACCCCATCGAAGCCGACTACATCGTCTTCGCCACCGGCTCGACCTACCCCTTCCCGGCCAAGTACTCCTCCTACCGCTCTTCCGTGGCCAAGGCCCGACTGGAACAGCTCCACGAGAACCTCTCGAGCGCCCGTTCCGTCATGATCGTCGGCGGCGGAACCGTCGGCATCGAGCTGACAGGCGAGCTCGCCAACGCGTTCCCCGGACTGGACATCACGATCGTCGAGGCTTCTGACCGGATCCTGGGCACCCCCGGATACACCGACGCACTGCGCGACGAGATCAGTGAGCAGCTGGCCGCCCTCGGCGTTCGCGTCGTCACCGGCTCCGAGCTGGCCTACCTGCCGCCGCAGAACGTCGGAGACCTGGCCCACTTCATGGTCGAGACCAAGAACGGCGACGTCATTGAGGCGGACCTGTGGTTCCAGTGCTACGGCGCGCGCGCCAACACCGGGTTCCTGATCGGCAGCGAGTACGAGTCCGTCATGCACCCCGACGGCACGCTCCGCGTCGAGCCGACCATGCAGGTGGCGGGCCATTCCACCGTCTACGCCGTCGGCGACCTGACCGACGTGCGCGAGTCCAAGCGCGCCGACGCCGCCCGCCAGCAGGCCCGCGTCGTCATCGCGAACATCACCGCGCAGATTGCGGGGGAGGCCCCCGACGCCCACTACGTTCCCACCAAGGAATGGGTCATTCTGCCGCTGGGCCCGAACATGGGTGCCTCGCAGCTGCTGGATTCCGATGGGCAGACACGCATCCTGGGCGCCGAGCAGACGGCGGAGATCAAGGGAACGGACCTCATGGTGTCCGTTATCCGTTCGCAGCTCAACCTGCCCTGAAAAAGTGCGCGTTCTCACGGTAGACTAAGTGCCATGACCCGAGATGCCCGCCGCGCGCTGACGCGCCTGCTCAACGCATTCGAGAACCACTTCGACATCGCACGCGATGGAGACGAGGCCGACGACGCCGCGCTCGAAGCCGCCGAGCTGGCGCTGCGCGACGCCTTCTTCACCTACGACGACATTCTCTTCACCCAACTGGGCGTCGAGCTCCCCTTCGACATCCTCGACGATAGCGACGACGAGGACGACTACGACGATGAGGAAGAGGACGAAGACGACGGGGACGACGACTTCATTGAAGTCGACGACTGACGCGACTTCTTCTTGCGAGGGAGGCCAACGTGGTTAGCCTAGAGGTTGATACAGATCTTCTGCGATGGCAGGCGAAATCGTGCGATAACGGTGAGCAGGCCTTAAATGACGTGTGCCAACTAATAGCGCCAGACGTGGGCGGTGCGTCGTCGTCATGCCCTGAGTGTCGCTGAGATGTTTAATGACGCCTCAACGTTTCTCGGTCAGCAGGCGCACGAGCTGCCACATCAGGTACGTTCTCGGGTGGTGGAGCGCTTGGAGATGCCTTTAGCAGGAGCAATATTTGGCGCATTTCCCGGCAGTTTCACTGCGAATCCTATTGGTATCGCTGTCGGCGGTGCTGTCGGCGGAATTGTCGGAGGCTTGATTGGGTCTGGCCTTGGGCAGTGGGCGGCAAACGGTGTCAATTCATTTATGTCGGATCAGATTCATGAATGAACTATTCGCTTTTTCTCTTTGCTTGTGTGCTCATTGGAATATGGGCTCTTGAGATGTTCTGTGATTCACCGTACCTCGAGTTCTCTCAGGGCCATTCGACCAGCAAAGAACACGACAGCACTAACCATTCCGACTTTCGGCTCTCTTATGCTGGTCATTGCTGCAGCGAAGACTCTCGAGAGATGCTGGGGAAAAACTTCCCAATGCTGCATCTTCTTTTGTTCTTACATACTGCGCAATTGGAATATTCGTCTTCATTGTCTCGTTATTCCCGATTAATCTTCCACGCGTCATGTATCCCGAGTATCAGGCCGAGAAGCGTCGCCTCAAACGGCTATGGCGTGAGTACGAACGTGACCCCCTGTTTATGCGCCGTGGCCCCTCGCTTTCTCAATCGCGTGACGATGGCTGTCCCCAGGCTCCGTGCGAAGAGGAGAACACGTGGCGCGGATAGACATAGAATCCGGATGCACCGTGGTGACGGTTACGCACGGTGAATACGCGATTATCGCGCAGATAGCCTCAGCCATGAGGCGGGGAGGCGAGGAAGGTCTACGCACGCTCTTGTCCGCTCAGACCACCGACGCACGGATGCTCGTCTACGGCGGTGTCGCCACACCTGACCACCGACTCAGCGCGCAGATCGAGCAAAACCACCCCGGCCTCGTCCAAGGAATGTACCGCATCGACCTGTACCGCTTTGACACAAACGGTCCGTCACGCGCTGCCATCTACCCCAGCGAGAACAGGTGGAGCGTCGCAGCCTCACACAAAACGGATCGACGGATCACGAGCATCGAACCCGAGGACGGCCTGTCGATGATCGTCTCAATGCTCGGCCTTGCGGCACGCACGGGAGAGACCTATCCACCCCACACATTGCCTCTCGGCGTCCTTCATCTTCTCCACGAGTCAGCGGAATCTCCCGGAGGATATCCCGCGCGGTCGCCCACCATGGCACGAGCAGAAAAGCCGCTGCTTGCCATGCGCCAGAAATACCGCAGCGCCATGCGCGCGACCAGCGGTCGATACCCTCCCCACACATCGCTGTTCACAGCCATCACCGAGCGCAGCTGGAGCCTGTCCTACGCGGCACTGTGGGACAACGACACGGGGGACTACGAGGACATCGTTCACTTGTTCGCCACCCCCACATGTCTCTACGAATACGGGACACCGACCGATCTTTGCGACAGTAGCGAGCTCCTTGAGCTCGCGCCCGTGTCGAGTACCGCGGCCTTGACACGTGTGATCTCATGGCTTCCTCACAGCCCCACGCTCGATGCGATCTACAACGCCATACCAGAGGAATTGACATGATGGACATGCTCCCTGACGGGTGGGCACTCATTGACCCGGTCGACATCGAAGCGGATAGCCCCCTCGCCCAGGTGTGTGCAGCTCCCGGTATCCAACGCGTCGGCGTCGCCCTGCAAGGCGCAGACGGTTGGAACGACACTGTTGTACTCACCCGCACCGATGTCCCTGATGACATGAGCGACCTGCAGTGGCTCACCACTGCAGTGGACGAGAGCACCCGCACGTTCCCGGGGGCGTGCGTCGTCGATGTTACCCCCCCTGGTCAATGAGCACCGGGACAGCCCTCGTGTCGACGCTCGTCTCAATTGTTGACGGGCGAAGCCTCACAACTTTCCAGTGGTGATGGATGACAGGTGAGCGTCGCCGCGCGTCCTACTGTCTGACGGGCACATGCCGCACCCAAGACCGTGGGACGGCGCTCGGCGCATTCGTCGGCATGCTTCATATGATCGCAGAGAGCCGATGATCCACATCGTCTCGGGCCACAACGCGCCCTACGCGCTCATGACACAGGCCGATGCGCAGGCAATGGGCGAGTGCACGACAGAACTAGGAGATGAGGCATCTCGCCAGTTTGCATACGACATCCTCGCTGATGAATGGGCAATACAGTCGATCGTGTTCGACTCCAGTGCGCGAGACGGCGCCGCAGGCGTGAGTAGTCTCTTCCTCCTGTCGACCACACATGCGCTGTGCGCGCTCATCTCCGACAACGAGTTCGATGCCATGTATCGACCTGCCACGGCGCCCCTTCGACAAACACTCACACGTCGTAGCCTGCGCGATGAGGCCTATGCTCGTCTGGACAAGCATCGCGAAGAAGCTTGTCGTCTGATCCATGTTGCTACTGGGCGACCTCAGCCAGGACCTGGCGGATCGGATCGGGCAGCGGCTCTGTGTACTCCAAGAGTGTGTCAAGCTGGCGCACGGTGCGTGGGCCAACGAGGGCGGAGCTGACACCCGGGTAGTCGCGCACCCACGCCAGCGCCACGTCCGCAGTCGAGCGGTCCAAGCCGGAGGCTGCACGATGCGCCGCCTCGATGACCCCGCGGGCAAAGCCCGACAGGTACGGCTCTACCATGTGGCGCAGATGCGGGGACGCGGCGCGCGAGTCGGCGGGAGTGGAATGACGGTACTTCCCCGTCAACGCGCCCCCCGCCAGCGCGGAAGCCGCCACCACACCTACCCCGCGGCTGGCGAGCTCGGCCACCGTGCCCGCGTGCGAGGCGTCCGCCAGCGAGAAAGGAAGCTCGACGAGCGTGATCGGAGCACTGGCACCCACGGCGCCGCGTGTCACGGCCTCGGCGAGCTGCCAGTGCGTCGAACGCGACAAGCCCACGTAGCGTGCACGCCCGCTGCGGTAGGCGAGGGTCGCCGCCTCCAGCGTTTCCTCCAGAGGAACCTCAGGGCGCGGCTCAACCAGCCAGACGTCGACGTAATCCGTGTCCAGTCGCGCCAGCGCATCGTCCAGGCTCCGCAGCAAATCTCCACGACCCGCCGCGCCCACCCAGGCACCCTCCGAAGCACGACGCATCCCGCCGCGCCACGCAAGAACCACGCGGTGCCTGCCCACCGACGCCACGGCCTCGGACACGACATCCACAGCCATCCCGTCACCGTGAGCGGGAGAGCACTCGAGGAGGGAACCACCCGCGTCGACGAAATGCGTGAGCATCTCGAGAGCCTCGGGCGCGTCAGTGTCGCGCCCCCACGTGAGGGTCCCCAAACCGATCGGGGACAGGAAAAGGCCGCTGCGTCCGCATTGCTCCGAGTTCATGAACACTAGCCTAGCCGAGTTCGAGCCAACCACCGCGCATGCTCCTTCGGCATCGGGGGAGTGGTGCCCCCAAAGACCGGGCACAGGGAACGCACGCCGCACCAGTTGCACAGCGGGTTCTTGCGCGCAGCGAAAGAATCGTTCTCAATATCGGACTCGATGCGCGCCCACAGCTGGTCGATATGTCGCTCGAAGGCACGAATATCGTCGGCCACCGGATCGAACGTGATCACCTGCCCGGCACGCAGATACACCAGCTGCATGCGCGCCGGCAGCCTCCTCGTTCGCGCCAGGAGCAGCGCGTAGAAACGCATCTGGTACAGGGCCTCGTCCACATAGCGCGGACCGGGGGCCTTGCCCGTTTTATAGTCGACGACGCGCAGGCGCCCGTCCGGGGCCGCATCGATGCGGTCGATGAAGCCGAGCAGGCGCACGCCGCCCGCAGTCGTCGTCGTCACGCGCTCCTCGCGCGCGGCTGGCGCGATCCAGCGCGGCTGCTCGATGGCGAAGTAACCGTCGATCACCCCGCGCGCCTCCTCGAGCCAGGCGTCGCGATCCGCCTCGTCGGCAAACAGCCGAGCGATAGCAGGCGCCTTGTCAACCGCCGCCTCGTAGGCGGGGCCCACCTGCGCGCGAGCGGCCTCGGGCGTGCGCTGCTCGGGTGGGAGCGCGAACAGATCCTCAAGGACCGCGTGGACGATGGTGCCCAGCGCCTTCGCCCGGGTCTCGGGCTCGCGGTACCCGTCCAGGACGTGGAGCCGATACTGCAGGGGGCAGCGCTCGTATTCCTTCGCGCGCGAGGCCGACAGGGCGGGGTCCCACGTGCGCGGGCCGGGGAGGGGCAATGAGGTCTGTCATGAATACCACGCTAACCCCCGCCGCCCCCATCTGCGTCCTGGCAGGGGCCAGACAGGCCCGAAGCGCTATTCTTTACGTAATGACTATTCAACGTAATAATTTCGAAACGGCCACTGATTATGGCCAACCCACCCGCCGAGGCCCCCTCGCCGAGGGCGACCGCGTCCAGGTCCGCGACCCGAAGGGGCGCTTCCACCAGGTCATCCTGGTCCGTGGCGGACGCTTCCAGTCCAACCGCGGCGGATTCAACCACGACGACGTCATCGGCCGCCCCGACGGCCAGGTCATCATCACCGACGAGGGCCGTCAGTTCCAGATTCTGCGCCCCCTCCAGGTCGACTACGTCATGTCGATGCCGCGCGGAGCCGCCGTCGTCTACCCCAAGGATGCCGGCGTCATCACCCACATGGGCGACATCTTCCCGGGCGCCACGGTCGTCGAGGCCGGGGCCGGGTCGGGTGCCCTGTCAATGGCGCTCCTGGACGCTGTCGGCCCGCAGGGGCGCCTGATCTCCGTGGAGCGTCGCCAAGACTTTGCCGACATCGCCGCGGCGAACGTGGACCTGTGGTTCGGACGCCGTCACCCCGCGTGGGACCTGCGCGTCGGCGACGTCGACGCAGTGCTGTGGTCCGCCGAGCAGGGCAGCGTGGACCGTGTGGTCCTCGATATGCTTGCCCCCTGGGAGAACATCGAGGCGATCACGCACGCGCTCATTCCTGGCGGCGTGCTGGTCTGCTACGTGGCGACGGTGACCCAGATGTCGCGCCTCGTCGAGGACCTGCGCTCCTCGCAGCGCTTCACCGATCCCATCGCGTGGGAGGACATGCGCCGCGAGTGGCATCTTGACGGCCTGGCCGTGCGCCCCGAGCACCGCATGGTCGCGCACACCGGATTCCTCGTCGTCACCCGACTGCTTGCCCCCGGCGTCACGCCGCAGGAGCGTTCGACCCGCCCCGCTAAGGCAGCGGAGGGCCAAGGCGGCGCCTGGGACGACGAGGCGGACTGGTCCCTGGAGAAAGTCGGCCAGCGCGTGAACTCTGAGAAGAAGGTCCGTAAAGGTGCGCCGCGACGTCGTCGCACAGGCCGACACGTGGGCCAGCGAGGGACGCGAGGCACAGACCGATGAATGACGCCGACCAGCGCCTCTCGCTCGAACGGCGCATCGTCTCGCTGGAGGAGAAGAACGGGCGCCTCACGAGCGCTCTGACGGCCGCCCGCACGGAGCTGATCCGCCTTCAGGGCGAGTTGGCTGACGTGTCGCGCCCGCCGCAGACGCTCGCGACCTTCGTGCGAGCCTTCCCCGGCGGCGCGCCAGATCGAGGTCGTAACGGGCGGCAAGCGCATGCGCGTGGCGATCTCGCCCAAGCTTGACGTCACCGACCTGTCCTACGGGCAGTGGGTACGCCTGGACGACACGATGATCGCGGTCGCCGCGGACGACTTCGCGCGCAGCGGGCAGGTCGTCTCCGTCCTGGAGCTCGTGGGCCCCGACCGCGTGCTCGTCGCCGCCGAGGGCGGCGCAGAGACTCTCTTGGGAGCTCGCCGGGCCGCTGCGTCACGGCAACCTGCGCCCCGGGGATTCCCTCGTCGTGGACGCACGCTCGGGTATCGCGCTCGAGCGCATCGTGCGCGAGGACGTTGAGCAGCTCCTCACCCCCGAGGTGCCCGACGTGACCTACGGGGACATCGGAGGCCTCGACGCGCAGATCGCTCAGGTGCGCGACTCCATCGAGATGCCGTTTAATCACCCCGAGCTTTACCGTCAGTTCGGCCTGCGCCCGCCCAAGGGCATCCTGTTGTACGGCCCGCCTGGGTCGGGCAAGACCCTCATCGCCAAGGCGGTCGCGAACTCCCTGTCCCGGCGCGGCGGGGCCTCGACGTTCTTCCTGTCGATCAAGGGCCCGGAGCTCCTCAACAAGTTCGTGGGCGAGACCGAGCGACAGATTCGCGCGATCTTCGCCCGCGCGCGCACGCTCGCGGCCGGGGACACCCCCGTCGTCATCTTCTTCGACGAGATGGAGGCGCTGTTCCGCACGCGCGGCACGGGCGTGTCCTCCGACGTGGAGACGATGATCGTCCCGCAGCTGTTGGCCGAGATGGACGGCGTCGAGTCCCTCGACAACGTCGTCATCATCGGCGCCTCCAACCGCGCGGACATGATAGACCCCGCCGTCCTGCGCCCCGGGCGCCTGGACGTGCGCATCCGGGTGGATCGCCCCGACCGCGCGGGCGCCCTCGACATCTTCTCCAAGTACCTGACCCCCCTCGGGTCCCGATCCACGCCTCCGAAGTCGCCCGCTTTGGCGGCCTCGACGAGGCCGTGGCGGGGATGATCGAACGCGCCGTGGACGCGCTGTACACCCGCGATGAGACGACCGCTTTGTTCCTCGCGACGCTCGTGAGCGGCGAACACAAGCGCATCTACCTGGCCGACCTCGTCTCCGGCGCACTCATCGCGGGGATCGTGGAGCGCGCGAAGAAGTACGCGATCAAGGACGCCCTGAGCGGCGAGGCCGCGGGGCTCACGATGGGTCACCTGCTGCGCGGCGTGCACGAGGAAATGAACGAGTCGCTGGAGCTGGCAGCGACGTCCTCGCCGGAGGACTGGGCTCGCACGAGCGGGCTCGCGCCCGAGATCGTCAGCGTCAAGCCGATTGGAGTGGTGAAATGAGCAGCGAACGCATCATCGGGACCGAAACCGAGTACGGCGTCTACCGCCCGGGCGACGCCTGGGCGAACCCGATCACCCTGTCCACCCGCGTCGTCTCCGCCTACGGGGAGATCTCGCGCGCCGGGACTGCGGCCGAGGGGGGCGGGTGTCGTGCGCTGGGACTACACGGGCGAGGATCCACTCAATGACCTGCGCGGCATGCGCATGTCGCGCGCGGCCGTCGACCCGTCGCTCCTCACGGACGATCCGTACCACCTCGCGCCGTCGGGCGGCTCCGAGCGCGTCGCACGCCCCACGGCCGAGGAGCTTGCCTTGCCGGCAGCGACGACCGCTGTGCTCACCAACGGCGCGCGCCTGTACGTCGACCACGCCCACCCCGAATACTCCGCGCCCGAAACCCTGGGGGCGCGCGACGCCCTCCTGTGGGATCGAGCGGGCGAGGTGATCGCCAGGCGCGTCATGGAGCGCCTGGAGGCATTGGGCGAAGAGCCCATCGTTCTCGTCAAAAACAACACCGACGGCAAGGGCGCGGCCTACGGCACCCACGAGAACTACCAGATGCCACGCATCACCGACCTGGACACGATCGTGCGCGGCCTGACCCCCTTCATGGTCACCCGCCCCGTCATCTGTGGCTCGGGCCGCGTCGGACGCGGGCAAAAGAGCGAGGTCCCCGGCTTCCAGATGTCTCAGCGCGCGGACTTCGTCGAAAACGAGGTCGGACTCGAGACGACCTTCAACCGCCCGATCATCAACACGCGCGACGAGCCCCACGCCAACCCCGCACAGTTCCGCCGACTGCACGTGATCGGCGGAGACGGCAACATGTTCGACGTGTCCGCCTTCCTGCGTTTCGGCACAACCTCCCTGGTGCTGTGGGCCATCGAGCAGGGAACCGACCTGCGCTGGGACTCCATCGTCATGGACGATCCCGTGCAGGAGACGTGGAATGTCTCCCACCACCCGGACCTCGACTATAAGATCGGCACGGCCGGCGGCTCCTACACGGCCGCCGAACTCCAGCAGGTCTACCTCGACCTCGTCCTGGACGCCTTCAAGGAGACCGGAACCACGCCAACGGCGGCGGACCAGGAGATCCTCAGGCTGTGGCAGTCCGTCCTCGACCGCATGCGCACCGACCTCTTCTCGGTGGCAGCCCAGGTCGAGTGGGTCGGCAAGTACCAGCTGGTCAAGCGCCAGAAGGAACGGGCGGGACTGGACTGGAACGACCCGCGCCTGGCCGCCATCGACTTGCAGTGGGCGGACCTGCGACCCAGCCACGGCCTCGTGTTCCGCCTCGCCCAGGCCGGCATGGTGCACCGCCTCGTGTCCGACGAGGAGGTCGAGCGCGCCGCCGACGAGGCACCGACCAACACGCGCGCCCACGTGCGCGGATGGGCCGTGCGCAACCGCCCGGACCTGGTCAAGGCCTCGTGGTCGTCGCTCGTTTTCGACCCGGGCCAGGGCGACCTGGTGCGATTCCCGCTCGCCGACGCCCTCGACACGTCCACCCGCTGATACGACGACAGAAAGAAGAACACACCATGTCGAACCAGATTTTTGCCGGCACCCCCACGCCCGACGACGACGCCACCGAGGCGGCGGGTCAGGTCCAGGCCCGTACCTCCTCGATTGACTCCCTCCTCGACGAGATCGACTCCGTCCTCGAAACGAACGCCGAGGCCTTCGTGCAGGGCTTCGTCCAGAAGGGCGGCCAGTGACGTGAGGCGGAGAGTTTTCGGCATCGAAACGGAGTACGGGCTGACGGCCGCGTCCCCGTCCGGAGCGGCGCCGATGGACGCCGAGCACGCCGCTCGCCAGCTATTCGAGCCCCTCCTGCACCAGGGCCGTTCCTCCAACCTTTTCCTGCGTAACGGCGGTCGACTCTACCTGGACGTGGGTGCCCACCCCGAGTACGCCACCGCCGAGTGCGACCGGCTCGAGGATCTCCTCGAGCAGGACCGCGCGGGTTCCGTCATGCTCGCCGACCTGGCCGTTTCTGCCGACGAGGCGTTGGCGGAGCTGGGCACCGACCTGTCGCTGCACCTCTTCCGCAACAACCTGGACTCGCAGGGCAACTCGTATGGCTGCCACGAGAACTACCTGCTGCACCGCAGGCGCGACTTCCGCCAGGTCGCCGACGCGCTCGTCGCCTTCTTCGTGACCCGCCAGATCCTGGTGGGTAACGGGTGGATCAACACGGGAGCCGCGACGCCGCGCCTGCAGTTCTCCCAACGCGCCGACCAGATGTGGGACGCCGTGTCCTCGGCCACTACCCGCTCGCGCCCCATCATCAACACGCGCGACGAGGCCTTGGCCGACTCGGGCGCGTACCGGCGTATGCACGTCATCGTCGGCGATACGAACGTCGCGGAGCCGACGACGGCGCTGAAGGTCGGCATGACCGAGCTTCTCATCCACGCCATCGAGGACGGGCTCCAGATCGAAGACCTCTCTCTCGCCGATCCGATGCGGGCCATTCGAGAAATCAACGCCGACTTGACCGGCTCCACCCCGATCGAGCTGGCCTCGGGCCGCACGACGAGCGCCGTGGCCCTCCAGCGCGACATCCGCGAACGTGTCCTCGCGCGAATCGGCGTCGCCGAGCTCGACCCGATGCGCGCCTACGTCGTCGACCTGTGGGGCCGAGGCCTCGACGCGATCGCGAGCGGCGACTGGAGCGGGGTCGACACCGAACTCGACGTCGCCATCAAGCGCTCGCTGCTGGAGTCCTACTGCGCGCGCACCGGTGCTGCCCTGAGCGACCCGAGAGTAGCCCGCCTCGAGCTGTCCTATTCGGACATCACGGCGCAGGGCCTGCGCGAGCGCATGGAGCGCGCCGGCCTCATGCGACGCCTCACGACGCCGGAGGGGGTGGCCCGCGCCACCACCGTGGCGCCGGCTACGACGCGCGCATGCCTGCGCGGTCGCATCATCGCGGCAGCGGAGGACGCGCGCGCCGACCTCAGCGTCGACTGGGTGCACGTGCGCCTCGACGATTCCTCGGCTATTCCGCTCTCCCTGCAGGATCCACTGGCCACCTCGGACCCGCGCGTCGATGGACTCATCGCGCAGATCACCGCGTCGTCTCCTACGATTCCGGCATGAGCTCAGCTTCGCAGACCCCCGACTCCTCGCGTGCCCGACGCGCGAAAGGCTCCTCGCAGCGCGCTGCCGCGAGAGGTGAGCGCTCGCGCGGCTCCTCGCGTGCTTCGCTGCTCGGACGCCTCCTCCTCGCCCTGGTCCTCCTCGCGGCGGGAGGCGGCATCGCCTGGTGGGCTCTCCACCCGGCCGAGCCGAGCGCGACGGAGGTAACGGCCGAGCCGAGCCCGCAGTCGGCAGCGCTTCCCCTCTTCGAGCGCATCGCCGTCTCGGGCCGCGTCGGCGCGACGCCGACGATCGAGATCAAGGCCCCTCTCGAAGTCACGGGAACGAAGGCGACCACCCTCGTCGAGGGCAGCGGGCGTGACATCACCGAGGGCTCTCCCGTACTGGTCGCGATCACCGCCTTCGACGGCGAGACCGGGCAGACCCTGTCGGAGTCGGGACGCCCGCAGCTGAGCCTGGGCATCGTGGGAAGCGACGTCATCGGCGACGAGCTGACCTCCATGGTCGTGGGCCAGCGTGAGGGCACGCGCATGGTCGCCTTCCGCACGATCGCGCCGGGTGCCGGCGCGCCGGGAGCCACCAGCAGCATTGAGGTCGACGTCATCGACATCCTGCCTTCGATCGCCATCGGGACTGCGGTGGATGCCACGGTCGGCCCCCTGAGCGTCGAAATGAGCCCGGAGGGCCCGATCATCACGCATTCGACCACCGTTCCCGACGGGGTCACGACGCAGGCCCTCATCAAGGGCGACGGCGTACAGGTCCACGAGAGCGATCGGGTGGTCGCCCAGTTCACGGTGCTCGGCTGGACGGACGGCGTCGTGCGCGTCTCCACCTGGGAGACGGGCATCCCGCAGGTCATCAACCTCGGCACGGCCATGCGCGGCCTCCAGACCGCGCTGGTCGATCAGAAGGTCGGGTCGCGCCTGGCGATCACGATCCCGCCGGACCTGGCGGCCGGCGACGACACGCTGTGTATCGTCATCGATATTCTCGGCACCGAACCGAGCCTGAGCGGCGACGAGTCCTCCCAGTCCTGAGCGTTCACCCCGTGAGAGACGGCGGGCGTCGGCGGGCGGCCTTGTGGGACACTGGGAGGCATGCTGAGATGGATGACCGCCGGAGAATCGCACGGGCCCGCACTGCTTGCCACGATCGAGGGGATTCCCTCGGGCCTGCACATCACCACGGAGGATCTGCGCCGCGCCCTTGCTCGGCGCCGACTCGGCTATGGGCGCGGCGCGCGCCAGAAGTTTGAGGCCGACGACGTCTCGATTCTTGCGGGCGTTCGCCACGGCGTGACGACGGGCGCCCCGATCGCCCTGCGCATCGGTAACTCCGAGTGGCCCAAGTGGGAGACCGTCATGAGCGCGGACCCCGTGGATCCCTCGGCTCTTCTCATTGATGCCGGAACCGGGGACGAGCGCGAGATCGCGCGGAACCGCCCGTTGACGAGGCCTCGCCCGGGGCACGCCGACCTGCCCGGCATGCTCTCCTACGATCTGCCCGAGGCTCGCCCCGTCCTCGAGCGCGCCTCCGCCCGCGAGACCGCCGCGCGCGTCGCCCTCGGCGCGCTGGCCGAGGCGCTCATCGACCAGGTCGCCGGCATCCGCCTCGTTTCCCACGTCGTGGCCGTGGGCGCCCAGCGCGTCACGTCCCAGGCCGTGCCCACGCCCGCTGACGAGGAAGCCCTGTGCGCCGCGTCCATGCGCACGCTCGACCCGGCCGACAACGCGCGATTCGAGGCGGCCGTGGACGACGCGAAGCACGCGGGGGACACCATCGGCGGCGTCGTCGAGGTCATCGCCTACGATGTTCCGGTGGGCCTGGGAACGCACGTGAGCGCGCGAGAACGCCTGGACGCCCGCCTGGCGGGCGCGCTCATGTCTATCCAGTCCGTCAAGGGCGTCGAGATCGGCGATGGGTTCGCCCAGGCCGCTCTGCTCGGTTCCGCCGCGCACGACGAGATCGTGCGCGGGGAGGACGGGCATCTGACGCGCACGTCCAACCACGCGGGCGGAATTGAGGGCGGCACCTCCAACGGCGCTCCCATCGTGGCGCGCGCCGGCTTCAAGCCGATCTCGACCGTCCCTCGCGCCCTGCGCAGCGTGGATCTGGCCACCGGCGAGGAGGCGGTGGGCCTGCACCAGCGCTCCGACACCTGCCAGGTCGTTCCCGGCGCCGTCATCGCCGAGGCCGAGGTGGCCCTGGTGCTGGCCGACGCCCTCTTCGACCACGCGGGCGGGCGCTCGGTGGGCGAGATGCGCCGCAATCTGGCCGCCTACCTTCAGGCCGTGGGTGAGCGCGCATGAGCGTCAACCTACCCATCGTGCTCGTCGGCCTACCCGGCGCCGGTAAGTCGAAGGTCGGTCGCCTGCTGGCCTCCCGCCTCGGCGTGGACCACGTGGACACCGACGATCTCGTCGAGGAGCGCCAGGGGCGACCAATCGCCGACATTTCGCCGTCGATGGCGAGGCCGCCTTCCGCGTCATGGAAACCGACGCGGTCGCTTGCGCGCTCACGCGCAGCGCAGTCGTGTCTCTGGGTGGGGGAGCGGCGGCCACGCAGGCCGTGCGTGACCTGCTCGCTGGCCACACCGTCGTCTACATTGACGCTCCCCACGAGGAGCTCGTACGCCGTACCGCGTCCAAGACCCATCGTCCTTTGCTCGCGACGGATCCCTACGGGGCGCTGCGGCGTCTGCGCGAGGCACGCGAGCCCCACTACCGCGCCGTCGCCACGCTGACCGTTTCCAGTGGTCCGGGCCCAGCCGACGGCGTCGTCACCGACATTCTCACCAACTTGGAGCACTCATGAGCACCACCATCGAGGTGACCGGCGTCCAGCCGTCGACCATCACCGTCGGACGCGATCTCGGTTTCGATCCGATCGTCGCCGCTCTCGACTCGGCGGCGACCAAGGCCCTCATCGTCCATGCCCGTCCGCTCGCCCCTCGCGCGCTGGCCCTCGCCGAGCATCTACGCACGCTCGGATACGAGGCCTCCACCGCCGACCATCCGGACGCTGAGGCCGGCAAGGCCATCGACGTCGTCGCCGGCCTGTGGGACACGTGCGGGCGCCTCCAGCTGGGCCGCAAGGACGCCATTGTCGCCATGGGCGGGGGAGCGACCACCGACATGGCGGGATTCGTGGCGGCCACGTGGCTGCGCGGCGTCACCCTCATCAACGTGCCGACCACGCTGCTGGGTATGGTCGACGCGGCCGTGGGCGGCAAGACCGGCATCAACACCTCGGTGGGCAAGAATCTGGTCGGCTCCTTCTACCCTGCCGCCGCCGTCGTCGCCGATATGAGCCTGCTGGAAACCCTGCCGCGCCAAGACCTCGCCGCCGGGGCCGCCGAGGTCATCAAGTGTGGCTTTATTGCGGACCCCCAAATCCTGCGCATCGTGGGGGAGACCGACCCGGAGCGCCTCCTGGATCCAGCCAGCGAGGAGCTGGCGGAAATCACCACCCGCGCGGTGGCCGTCAAGGCTCGCGTCGTCTCCGCCGACCTGACCGAGGGCGGCCTGCGCGAAATCCTCAACTACGGCCACACCCTGGCCCACGCCATCGAACGCGCGAACGACTACACGTGGCGCCACGGCGATGCAGTAGCCATCGGCTGCTGCTTTGCAGCACGCCTGGCGGCCGCGCGCGGACTCCTCACGGAAGAAGAGGTCGCCCGCCACGACGAACTCTTTGCTCGCGTCGGCCTGCCCACCCGCTACTCGGGCACGTCCCTGGACGAGCTCACGCGCATCATGCTCTCGGATAAGAAGGTCCGCCGCGGCGTCTTGCGCTTCGTCCTCCTGAACGGCATCGCGAACCCGGGCACCCATCCGGTCGAACCCGCCGAGCTCGCCGATCCCGCCCGCTTCATCGGAATCGACGTATGAGCCTCGTCGTCCTTATCGGAGTGCCCGGCTCAGGTAAAACCACGGTCGGTCGAGTGCTCGCCCAGACCACGGGCCTGCCCCTGCTTGAGGTTGACGACGCCGTCGAGGAGCGCCTGGGCGCCCCCATGCGCACCCTCGTCGTGGCTCGCGACCCGCGCCTGGCCCAGGCCTCGCGTGACGAGGCCCTCCGCCTGCTTGGATGCGACGAGGGCATTGTCACGCTCGGCGCCTCCCAACCCCTCGACCCCGCCACGGCCTCGGCAATCAATGAGGCACGCGCGAGCGGCGCGGTAGTCGTCGAGCTGGCCGCCGACCTTTCCGCGGTATCACGCCGCGAAAACCTGGGCGCACCGCGTTCCGTGGGCCTGGGGGCGCCGCGCGCGGTGCTCACCCGCCTCATGAACGAGGCCCGCGTCGCGTATGCGGCCGTGGCCGACACAACAGTCGATACGAGTGCTCTCACCCCGCACGAAGTCGCCGAATTCGTCGCTCGCGCGTGTAGACTGGCCCCTGATTACTGATTCCTTTACGAGTGAGGTACCCCTGTGGCAACGACAAATGATCTGAAGAACGGCCTCGTCATGGTGATCGACGGCCAGCTCTGGCAGGTTGTCGAGTTCCAGCACGTCAAGCCCGGCAAGGGCCCGGCCTTCGTGCGCACCAAGATCAAGAACGTGCTGTCCGGCAAGACCGTGGACAAGACCTTCAACGCCGGCCTCAAGATTGAGACCGCGACCGTTGACCGTCGCGACATGACGTACCTGTACCAGGACGGCACCGACTACGTCTTCATGGACCAGTCGACCTACGAGCAGATCAACGTTCCCGCCGAAACCGTGGGCGATGCCCGCAACTTCATGGTCGAGAACCAGAATGTCATCGTCTCCCAGCACGACGGCACCGTCCTGTTCGTCGAGCTGCCCGCGACCGTCGTCCTGACGATCACGCACACCGAGCCCGGCCTGCAGGGCGACCGTTCCTCCGCTGGCACCAAGCCTGCGACGCTTGAGACCGGCTACGAGATCCAGGTCCCCCTCTTCATGGAGGAAGGCACCCGCGTCAAGGTCGACACTCGCGACGGCTCGTACTCGGGCCGCGTGACCGAGTAATGTCGAAGCAGCACCGCTTCACGTCGCGCACGAAGGCCCGCAAGCGCGCGGCCGACGTCGTGTACGAGGCCGATCAGCGCGGGATGGGGTCTAACCCCGACGTGCTGCGCGACCTTCTGCGCGAGCGCCGCGTCATCACTGCGGCTCAGACTCCGCTCCCGGAGTTTTCGATTCAGATCATCGGCGGTGTGGCGGATAACCTGCGTCGCATCGACTCGTTGATATCGGCGCACGCGCGCGTACCCGGGCTGGATCGTATCGCCGCCGTGGACCTGGCCGTCATGCGCGTGGCCGTGTGGGAGATGCTCGAGAATGACGAGGTGTCGCCGATCATCGTGATCGATGAGGCGATCTCTATCGTTCGCTCGATTTCGACGGATACGTCGCCGTCCTTCGTCAATGCTGTCCTCGACGCGATTCGCAAGGATCTGGCCTCGCCAGCGTGGTCGCGCAGAGAGGGCCGCGAGGAGGAGTCTTCCGCTCTTTCCGAGGCCGAGGCGTCCCAGACGAGTCACGTGGACTCAGGTGAGGATCTGCCCGTTCAGGAGGCGCCCGCCAGGTCGCTTCCCGCCGGCGCGAAGCCGCTTGACGGTGCCAGTGTTGACGACGAGCTCGATGAGCTGCTCGAGGAATACTGAGCCGACGCCTCGACGACAATAGTGCATGGGTGTGGCCGCCACGATCGTTCGTGGCGGCCACACTTGTATGCGTCGGCGTTGTGATCCCTGGTCGGGCGCCCTCACAGGGAGACGCGCGTGGTGCGCACGTCCCAGTACTGCGGACCATCGACGAGGACCTCGAAGGTCCATTCGCCGGGCAGCTGCATGATCTGCGCGAGCAGGGGGCGGGGCAGGTGGGGAGCACGGATGATGAACGACTCACCGGCGTTCATCGACCCGGCCGCGCCGAGCACCGCCGCATGACGGAGCCGGTGGGGGATAGCGGTCGCATCGATCGTGGGCTCGTCGCCGTCGTGTCCTCCACACCCGCAGCCGCCGCCGTGGACCCCGGGCGTAGGCAGTTCTTCAATGGTCATTGCGTGATCGTCCTGTCTGTCGACGTTGAATGGGTGCGCGTAATCGCACGGTACCAATTTTAACGGCTTCATCCCTTTCATTCGCTTCGTAGGTGACGGGCGCGCTATTCGCATGATGCGTCGATACCCGGTAGGGGTATGCTTCTATACCCCTACCAGGTATATACCTCGCAGCTTCATGCCCCGGCGTCCACCTCGGGGACATGCCCCACACCGCACCCAGCCCTCATCGCGCCGCCTCATATGCCCTCCCACGTGGCCTTTCACACGCACCCGCGATCCGCGAGTGTCACACTGGGCGCGTACCATTGATCTGGAACACATCCTTTAATGACCGTCCCGTGAGGCGGGGAAGGAGCTCGCAGTGGGATCACTGCACGCTGATCGCGCATCGCGCGGCAAAGAAGTATTGGGAGCAGGCGACGTCGCCCGCTCTCTGACACGCATCGCCTATGAAATCATCGAGCGCAACGGTGGCAGTGACAATCTCGTCATCGCCGGCATTCCGACTCGCGGAGCCACCCTCGCGCGCAGGCTTGTCAACAGGATTCGCGAAGTGTCCGGCACCTACGCGGACCTGGCGATCATCGACGCCACGATGTTTCGCGACGACCTGGCCAGCCAGCCGCTGCGCGCCCCCAAGGAAACGCTGATTCCAGTCACCGGCATCGATGGAAAGACAGTCGTCCTGGTGGACGACGTCCTGTACACGGGCCGCACGATTAAGGCCGCCCTCGATGCGCTCAGCCGCATCGGCCGACCCTCGGCCGTCCAGCTCGCCGTCCTGATCGACCGCGGCCACCGCGAGCTGCCGATCCGACCGGACTACGTCGGCAAGAACTTGCCGACATCGCGGGATGAAACAGTGACCATCCTGCTCGACGAAACCGATGGGCGCGACAGCGTCCTGCTAGGGGAAGGGCCTGTAAGCGATGAGCTTGAGCCATCTTATTTCGATCCGCGACGTGACCCGCGAGGAGGCGATCCTGATCCTCGACACGGCGGAGCAGATGGCCGCCACACAGCGCCACGGCGTCAAGAAGCTTCCGACGCTTCAGGGCAAGACCGTCGTCAATCTCTTCTTCGAAGATTCGACGCGTACCCGCATCTCCTTCGAGACGGCTGCCAAGCGCCTGAGCGCCGACGTCATCAACTTCCAAGCGCGAGGCTCGTCCGTGTCCAAGGGCGAGTCCCTCAAGGACACGGCACTGACGCTGCAGGCGATGGGCGCGGGCGCCGTCATCGTGCGCCACTCCTCCTCCGGCGCCGCCCACCGCCTGGCCCACGCCGGATGGATGGACCTGCCCGTCCTCAACGCCGGTGACGGCACCCATCAGCATCCGACGCAGGCGCTGCTCGACGCGATGACGCTGCGCCGCCACTACGCGCCGTCGCTGGGAGAAGACGGCACCCCCGCTCCCGGCTCCGGCCTCGACGGGGCGCACGTCGTCATCGTCGGCGACGTCCTCCACTCGCGCGTGGCGCGCTCCAACGTCGACCTACTGACGCTCCTGGGTGCCCGCGTCACCCTGGTCGCGCCCCCGACGCTTCTGCCGATCGGCGTGGACACCTGGAACTGCGACACCTCCTACGATTTTGATGAGGCCCTGGCGAGCCGCCCCGACGCGGTCATGATGCTGCGCGTCCAGCGCGAGCGCATGTCGAGCGCCGGCGGCGGCTTCTTCCCCTCGCCGGGCGCCTACCACGCCGAATACGGCCTGACCCCCGAGCGTTTCGCGAAGCTGCGCTCCGACGCGGTCGTCATGCACCCCGGCCCCATGAACCGGGGCCTCGAAATCTGCGCTGAGGCAGCCGACTCAGACCAGTCTGTCATCGTCGAGCAGGTGTCCAACGGCGTGTGTATCCGCATGGCTGCCCTCTACCTGCTCCTCGCATCGGAAGGACATAGCAATGACTGAACAGACCCGTGACATCCTGATCACCGGCGCTTCGCTGCTCGGCGGGGAGCCCACCGACATTGCGCTGTCCGGCGGCACGATCGTCGCGATCGGCGCCGACGCTCGCGACGCCGTGCGAGACCCGCGCGTCATCGACGCGGAGGGCCTCATCGCCCTGCCCGGCCTCGTCGATATTCACACCCACCTGCGCCAGCCCGGCGGCGAGGACGCCGAGACCGTCTTCACGGGCACCCGCGCGGCCGCCGTCGGCGGCTACACGGCCGTGCACGCGATGGCGAACACGACGCCCACGCAGGACAGCGCGGCCATCGTCGACCAGGTGCTGCGCCTGGGCGAGGAGGCCGACTGGGTTGAGGTGCGCCCCGTCGGCGCGGTCACCAAGGGCCTGGAAGGCAAGCATCTGGCCGCCCTCGGCTCGATGGCCCGCTCGCGCTCGAAGGTGCGCGTCTTCTCCGACGATGGCAAGTGCGTGTCCGACCCCGTGCTCATGCGCCGCGCCCTCGAATACGTCAAGGGCTTCGGCGGCGTCATCGCCCAGCACAGCCAGGATCCTGCCCTCACCGAGGGCGCGCAGATGAACGAGTCGGCGCTGTCCGGTGAGCTCGGCCTGGCCGGCTGGCCCGCCGTCGCCGAAGAGGCGATTATCGCCCGCGACATCCTGCTTGCCAAGCACGTGGGCTCGCGCTTGCACGTGTGCCACCTGTCCACGGCGGGCTCCGTCGACCTCGTGCGTTGGGGCAAGGCGCAGGGCGTCGACATTACGGCCGAGGCCACGCCCCACCACCTGCTGCTCACCGAGCAGCTGGCCGCCACCTACGATCCGCTCTACAAGGTGAACCCGCCGCTGCGCCGCGCGGAGGACGTCGAGGCGGTGCGTGAGGGCCTGGCCGACGGCACGATCGATTGCATCGGCACCGACCACGCCCCCCACCCCCTCGAGATGAAAGACTGCGAGTGGCAGGCCGGCGCCTTCGGCATGACGGGACTGGAAACGGCGCTGCCGATCCTCATCGAGACGATGGTCAATACCGGTCGCATGGACTGGACGGATATCGCTCGCGTCATGTCGACGGTTCCCGCCCGCATCGGCCGCGTGCAATCGCAGGGCCAGGGCCTCGTCGTCGGTGCCCCCGCGCACGTGGCCCTCGTGGACGCCACCGTCCGCGTGACGGTCGATCCTGCCAAGCAGTGGACGCGCTCCACGAACTGCCCCTTCCGCGGCATGGAACTGCCCGGTCAGGTGCGCTACACCATTTTCAACGGCGTCCCCACGGTCGTCGACGCCACCCCGATTGCCAAGGAGGACCGATGACCACGTCCGATATCGCTTTGCTCGTCTTGGAGGACGGAACCGTCTTCAAGGGCCGCGCGTGGGGCGCGAGGGGCCGCACGCTCGGCGAGATCGTGTTCTCGACCGGCATGACCGGCTACCAGGAGACGCTCACCGACCCGTCGTACCACCGCCAGATCGTCGTCATGACGGCCCCTCACATCGGCAACACCGGCGTCAACGACGAGGACCCCGAGTCCTCGCGCATCTGGGTCGCGGGCTTCGTCGTGCGCGACGCAGCGCGCCGCGCCTCCAACTGGCGCTCGCGCCGGGAGCTGGAAGATGAGCTGATCGCCCAGGCATCGTCGGCATCGCCGACGTCGATACGCGTGCGATCACGCGCCACATTCGCGAGCGCGGCGCCATGCGCGCCGGCATCTTCTCGGGGGATGCGCTGCCCGTGGGCGCGCAGTACCTGGGGGATGAGGCCGTGGCCTCGCTCGTGCGCATCGTCGCCGATTCTCCCGCGATGAGCGGAGCGGCGTTGGCAGCCGAGGTGTCGACGGACAAGACCTACGTGGTCGAGCCCCTCGGTGACTTCGCGGGCAAGGAGCCCATCGCGCGCGTCGTCGCCGTGGATCTGGGCATCAAGTCGCGCACGCCCTACCACCTGGCCGCACGCGGAGCGCGCGTTTACGTGGTGCCCTCCACCGCCACCTTCGCGGACATCGAGGCGCTCAAGCCGGACGGCGTATTCTTCTCCAACGGCCCCGGCGACCCGTCGACGGCCGACCACGAGATCGGCGTGCTGCGCGCCGTGCTGGACGCGGGCATCCCGTACTTCGGTATCTGCTTCGGTCACCAGCTCTTCGGACGCGCCCTCGGGTATGGCACCTACAAGCTAAATTACGGGCACCGCGGCATCAACCAGCCGGTGAAGGACATGGCGACGGGCCGGGTCGAGATCACCGCCCACAACCACGGGTTCGCGGTTGATGCGCCCGTGGGGGGAGCCCTCGGTCGCCCCCTTCGAGTCGGGCAGGTACGGCCGCGTCAAGGTCTCGCACGTCGGGCTCAACGACGGCGTCGTCGAGGGCCTGCGGGCCCTGGACATCCCTGCCTTCTCCGTCCAGTATCACCCCGAGGCAGCCGCCGGCCCGCACGACGGCGAGCTGCTGTTTGATCGCTTCATGTCCCTGATGAGCGCCGCTAAGGAGACCCACTGATGCCCCGCAGGAATGACCTGTCCTCCGTCCTCGTCATCGGGTCGGGCCCCATCGTCATCGGCCAGGCGTGCGAGTTCGACTACTCGGGCACGCAGGCATGCCGCGTCTTGAAGGAGGAGGGCCTGCGCGTCATCCTCGTCAACTCCAACCCGGCAACCATCATGACCGACCCGGGCATCGCGGACGCCACCTACGTCGAGCCGATCACCCCGGAGGTCGTGGCGTCCATCATCGAGAAGGAGCGCCCCGACGCGCTGCTGCCGACCCTGGGCGGCCAGACGGCCCTGAACACGGCCGTCGCCCTGTCCGAGATGGGCGTGCTCGAGCGCTTTGACGTCGAGCTCATCGGCGCCTCGATTGACGCGATCCGCGCGGGCGAGGACCGCGAGGAGTTCAAGGAGATCGTCGAGCGTTCGGGCGCCGAGGTCGCGCGTTCCTTCATCGCCCACACGATGGAGGAGTGCCACGCGGCCGCCGCCGAGCTCGGCTACCCCCTCGTCGTTCGTCCGTCCTTCACGATGGGCGGCCTCGGCTCCGGTTTCGCGCACACCCCCGAGGACCTCGAGCGCATCGCCGGCCAGGGCCTGGCCGCCTCCATCACGACCGAGGTGCTCCTGGAGGAGTCGATCCTCGGGTGGAAGGAATACGAGCTCGAGCTCATGCGCGACAAGGCGGACAACGTCGTCGTCGTGTGTTCGATCGAGAACGTCGACCCGGTCGGCGTGCACACGGGTGATTCGATCACGGTCGCTCCGGCGCTAACCCTCACCGACCGCGAGATGCAGCGCCTGCGCGACATCGGCATCGCCGTCATCCGCGCCGTGGGCGTGGACACGGGCGGCTGTAACATCCAGTTCGCGATCCACCCCGAGACGGGCCGCATTATCGTTATCGAGATGAACCCGCGCGTGTCGCGTTCCTCCGCCCTGGCCTCGAAGGCGACGGGCTTCCCGATCGCGAAGATCGCCGCGCGCCTTGCCACCGGCTACACGCTGGACGAGATCCCCAACGACATCACGGGCTCGACCCCGGCCTCGTTCGAGCCGACGCTCGACTACGTGGTCGTCAAGGTCCCGCGTTTCACCTTCGAGAAGTTCCCGGCCGCCGACCCCACCCTCACCACGTCGATGAAAGCCGTCGGCGAGGCCATGGCAATCGGCCGTTCCTACACGGAGGCCCTGCAGAAGGCGCTGCGCTCGATCGACAAGGGCGGCGTTCAGTTCCACTGGGACGGGCCGGCCCCCACCCCCGAGGAGACCCGCGCGCTCGTGGAAGCTGCGGGAGTCGGCACCGAGGGGCGCCTCGTCCAGGTCCAGCAGGCGATTCGCGGGGGCGCGACCCTCGAGGAGCTCTACGAGTCCACGAAGATCGACCCGTGGTTCTTGGACCAGATGTTCCTCCTCGACGAGGTCGCGACCCGCATCCGAGGGGCCGAGGCCCTCACGGGCGACGTCCTCGCCGAGGCGAAGCGTCACGGCTTCTCCGACCGTCAGATCGCCGCCATGCGCGGCCTGTCGGAGGATACGGTGCGCGAGGTGCGCGGCGCGTTTGGCATCCACCCGGTCTTCAAGACGGTCGACACCTGCGCCGCCGAGTTCGCCGCCCGCACGCCCTACCATTACTCGACCTACGACCAGGAGAACGAGGTACGCCCGCGCGAGCGCGAGGCCGTCATCATCCTGGGAGCCGGTCCTAACCGCATCGGCCAGGGCATCGAATTCGACTACTCGTGCGTGCATGCCGCCATGTCGCTGCGCGGCCGCTACGAGACGATCATGGTCAACTGCAACCCGGAGACCGTCTCGACCGACTACGACATCTCGGACCGACTCTACTTCGAGCCCCTGACCCTCGAGGATGTGCTGGAAATCTACCGCGCCGAGTGCGCGGCCGGCCCCGTCAAGGGCATGATCGTCCAGCTCGGTGGCCAAACCCCGCTGTCGCTCGCCGCCGACCTCGAGCGCGCCGGCGTGCCGATCCTGGGCACAAGCCCGCGGGCCATCGACCTGGCCGAGGACCGCGAGGAGTTCGGCAAGGTTCTCGAGGCGGCCCACTGCCCGGCACCCGCACACGACACGGCGCACACGCCCGAGCAGGTCATTGCCGTCGCCGAGAAGGTCGGATACCCGGTCCTCGTTCGTCCCTCCTTCGTGCTGGGCGGGCGCGGCATGGCGATCATCAACGACGAGTCGGCGCTGCGCGAGTACCTCGCCAGCCACGACTCCGAGCTGCTCTTCTCGCGCGGCCCACTTCTCATCGACCGCTTCCTCGACGCGGCCATCGAGATCGACGTGGACGCCCTGTACGACGGCCAGGAGCTCTTCATGGGCGCCATCATGGAGCACATCGAGGAGGCGGGCATCCACTCGGGTGACTCTTCCTGCGTGCTGCCTCCCATGACGCTGTCTGCACGTGAGCTGGAGCGCATCACCGCCTCGACCGAGGCGATCGCGCGGGGAGTCGGCGTGCGAGGCCTCATCAACATTCAGTTCGCGCTGCTCTCCGACACCCTCTACGTCATCGAGGCAAATCCGCGCGCCTCCCGCACCGTCCCCTTCGCCTCTAAGGCGACCGGCGTGCAGCTGGCCAAGGCCGCGGCCCTCATCCAGGTGGGTGCTTCGATCGCGTCCTTGCGTGAGCAGGGCCTTCTGTCCACACACGATGCGCGCGAGATTCACGACGGCGGATCGATCGCCGTCAAGGCCGCGGTCCTGCCGTTCAAGCGTTTCCGCACGGACAAGGGAGAGATCGTCGACACCGTCCTCGGTCCCGAGATGCGTTCGACCGGCGAGGTGATGGGCATCGACCGCGACTTCCCGACGGCCTTCGCCAAGTCACAGCTCGGTGCATCGACCGACATGCCGACCTCGGGCACGGTGTTCATCTCCATCGCTGACACCGACAAGCGCGCGATCGTCCTGCCGGCAGCACGCATGCATGAGATGGGATTCAACATCCTCGCAACGTCCGGCACCGCCTCCGTGCTGCGACGCAACGGCATCGAGGCCCAGTCTGTGCGCAAGTCCTCCGAGGGCCGCGGCGACGGGGGAGAGCCGACGGTCGTCGACCTGATCAACGAGGGGGCGATCGACCTGGTCGTCAACACGCCACAGCGCAGCGCCCCGCGTAACGACGGCTACCAGATCCGCGCGGCCGCGGCCTCGCAGGATCGCCCCGCCGTCACGACGCTCCAGGCGTTCAACGCGATGGTGCAGGCCATCGAGGTGCGCATGCGCGGAGCCTACTCCGTGCGCTCCCTGCAGGAATGGGATTCGATCCGATCGGAGGAAACACGATGAACCCGCACTCCGCCACCCGTCCGATTCGCCTCGGTTTCGGAGACCGCCTCTACGCCGCCATGGAAGAGCATGGTCCCGTGTGCGTGGGCATCGACCCGCACGCCTCGCTGCTGGCCCAGTGGGGATTGGATGATGACGCGAACGGCGTTCGAGAGTTCTCTCTTCGCGTCGTTGAGGCCCTGGGTGGGCGCGCCGCCGCCTTCAAGCCGCAGGCCGCATTCTTCGAACGCCATGGCTCGCGCGGTGTCGCGGTCCTCGAGGAAGTCATCGCGGCCTGCCGCGAGGTGGGCACGCTGTGTATCGTCGATGCTAAGCGTGGCGACATCGGCTCCACCATGGCGGGCTATGCGCAGGCCTATCTGTCGGATGATTCGCCGCTCGCTGGCGACGCTGTCACCCTGTCTCCCTACCTGGGGGTCGGCTCATTGACCCCCGCTCTTGAGCTTGCGAAGCAGACGGGCAGGGGAGTGTTCGTTCTGGCGCTGACCTCCAACCCCGAGGGCGCCTCCGTGCAGCACGCGCGCGGAGAGGACGGACGCAGCGTCGCAGGTCACGTCGTGTCCCAACTGGCGGACTTTAATGCCTCTTGTGATCAATCACACCTTGGTCCTGCGGGCATCGTCATCGGTGCCACCGTGGGCGATGCCGTGCAGCGTCTCGGCATCGATCTTCCGGCACTAAAAGGCGCTTTTTTGGCTCCAGGAGTGGGTGCGCAGGGTGCCGGTCCGGTGCAGGTCAGGCAGGTTTTCGCGGGCGCGGAAGACGCCGTGTTGGCCTCGTCGTCCCGCGCGATTCTGGGCGCGGGCCCGAGTGTGGCCGGACTGCGCGATGCCTACCTTGCGACAGTCGATTCACTGAAATAGTCTATCGAGTTAATCAGAAGTCGGCGTTTTGGGTTGGCGCAAGTGCTTTGAGAGGTGACATAGTTTAATTACCGAAGATCCCAACGGAGGAGATGATCAGAATGGCACTACCTGATCTCACGCCGGAACAGAGGGCACAGGCCCTCGAGAAGGCAACTCAGGCGCGGCGTCGTCGCGCCGAGGTCAAGAACGCGCTCAAGGCACGCTCGATGAACCTGTCTGAGGTTTTGGAACTCGCCGATTCCGACGAGGCCGTGGCGAAGATGAAAGTCGTTTCGCTCCTGGAGTCGCTGCCGCGCGTCGGCACGAACACGGCCGCCGTCCTCATGGACGAGTACAAGATCGCCCAGAGTAGGCGAGTGCGAGGCCTCGGCCCCGTGCAGCGCAAGGCACTGGTCGAGCGTTTCGGCTGATACGGGCACGCATGGCACAATTGAGCCATGACTCAGGCTCAATTGACAGTCCTTGCTGGCCCAACCGCTGTTGGAAAGGGAACCGTCGTCGCCGCTCTCCGTGAGCGCTACCCGCACCTGTTGGTGTCGGTTTCGGCGACGACTCGTCATCCTCGACCCGGTGAAGTGAACGGCGTCCACTACTACTTCGTTTCCCCCGAAGAGTTCGATTCCATGATCGAAGGGGGAGAGATGTTGGAGTGGGCGCTTGTTCATGGCACAAACAAGTACGGCACCCCTCGCGGTCCTGTCGATGCGGCTCTGGCGGCTGGCGAGCCAGTCCTGCTCGAGATCGACCTTGCTGGCGCGCGACAGGTTCGAGCTAATCGCCCCGACGCTCAGTTCATCTTCCTGGCTCCGCCCTCCTGGGAGGAGCTGGAGCGTCGACTCGTCGGCCGCGGCACCGAAGGCCAGGAGGAGCGCGAGCGCAGGCTCGCCACGGCCCGCGTCGAGATGGACGCCGCCTCCGAGTTCGATCACGTTGTGATCAACGACGATGTCGAGCGCGCGGTGCGTGAGCTGGCCGGGCTCATTGGCCTGGAGTAATATCTATCTGAATCTGCCACTGAGAGGAAGACACGCATGTCCGGAATTGTTGCCCAGCCCGTGGGTATCACCTCCCCGCCTATTGACGATCTGCTGGAGCACGTCGATTCCAAGTACGCGCTGGTTATTTGCCGCGAAGCGTGCTCGCCAGATTAACTCCTACAACCTGCAGCTTCAGCAGAACATGATCCAGTTCGTGGGCCCCGTCGTCGACGTTCAGCCCGACGAGAAGCCTCTGGCCGTGTCTCTGCGTGAGATCAACGAGGGCCTGCTCTCTCTCGAAGCAAACCCCGAGGCCTGACGTGGCGTCGATCGTCGTCGGAGTGACCGGCGGCGTCGCAGCCTTCAAAGCACCGATCGTGGTCCGCGAGTGTCAACGCGCGGGCCACGACGTGTATGTGGCGGCGACGCACGCTTCGTTGGAGTTCGTGGGCAGGTCGACCTGGGAGGGCATTACGTCTCGCCCCGTCGCAGTCGAGATCGCGGGGGGAGGGGCGCGCCGAGCACGTCGAACTGGCCCGGGTCGCCGACCTGATCATCATCGTTCCGGCGACCGCGAACACCCTTGCTCGCCTGGCCGGTGGCTTTGCCGACGACATGGTGTCGCTGACGGTGCTCGCCTCTCGCGCTCCGGTGGTCGTGGCGCCCGCGATGCACTCGAACATGTGGCTGGCTCCCGCGACCCAAGCGAACGTCGCAACGCTGCGCCAACGCGGCGTCCACGTCATCGAACCCGAGTCGGGCGCGCTCGGCTCCGGAGACAGCGGCGTCGGCCGGTTGCCGTCGCCGGAGGAGATCGCGCGCCGCGCCCTGGAGATTCTCGGCGGGAGCGATGAGGCCACTGTGGGCACCTCGCTCGCCGGAAAGACACTGGTCGTGACGGCCGGAGGCACGAGGGAGCCGATCGACCCGGTGCGTTTCCTTGGCAACAAATCCTCGGGTCGTCAGGGCCTGGCCATCGCCGCCGCTGCGGCGCGTGCGGGCGCGCGTGTGCGCGTCATCGCAGCCAACATCGACGACTCCGTGATGGCGTGCCTTCCCCCCTCGATCGAGGTGACTCGCGTGGGCAGCGCCCAACAGATGCGCGAAGCCACCCTCGCCCAGGTGCGGGGCGCCGACGCCCTGGTCATGACGGCCGCGGTCGCCGATTTTCGCCCCGAGGCGACCCACGCCTCGAAAATGAAAAAGGACCCGAGCACGTCGGACGCGCCGACCCTGCGCCTCGTTCGAAACCCCGACATTCTCTCCGAGGTGGGCCACAGCGTCACTCGCCCGCCCCTCGTCGTGGGCTTCGCAGCAGAGACGGGTACCGACGAGGAGATCCTGGCCTACGGCGCCGACAAGGCCGCGCGCAAGGGGGCGGACTACATCGCCCTGAACCGTGTGGGTGCGGGTGTCGGTTTCGGTGATGTCCCCAACGATATCCGACTTCTCGACGCCAGCGGTGCCATCGTGGGCCGTTACACCGGCTCAAAGGATGAGGTTGCCGCAGGTCTTATCGGCCAGATCGCCGCTTTCCTTGATAGCCTTGAGCGGTGAGTCAACAGCTTTTCTCTTCCGAGTCCGTCACCGAAGGTCACCCCGACAAGGTCTGTGACCGTATCTCCGATGCGATCCTCGACGCCCTGCTCGACGCCGATCCCCGCTCGCGCGTGGCCGTCGAGACGATGGCCGCCACCGGCCTCATCCACGTTGCAGGCGAGGTGACCACGGAGGCATACGTTGAAATCCCCGAGATCGTGCGCCGCGAGATCCTCTCCATCGGCTACGACTCCTCGCGCGTCGGCTTCGACGGCGCCTCGTGCGGCGTCTCCGTATCACTCGACGGGCAGAGCCCCGACATCGCTGGCGGCGTCGACGAGGCGCTCGAGGTGCGCGGCACCCAGGGCGGCGATCGCCGTGACCGCCTGGGAGCGGGCGACCAGGGCATCATGTTCGGCTACGCATCCTCCGACACCCCCGATCTCATGCCGGCGCCCATCTGGCTGGCACACCGCCTCGCCAAGCGCCTGACCGACGTGCGCAAGCAGGGCGTCGTGGAAGGGCTGCGCCCCGACGGCAAGACCCAGGTGACCCTCGCATACGAGGGCGGGCGCCCCGTGGGCATCGACACCATTGTCGTGTCGACCCAGCACGACGAGAAGCTCACCCAGGGGGCCATCGCCGACGCCGTGCGCACCCACGTCATCGACCCCGTCATCGAGGAGTCCGGCCTGGCTCTGGCAACCGGCGACATGTCTGCGCTCATCAACCCCTCGGGGCGCTTCGTCCTGGGCGGCCCCGCGGCGGACGCGGGCCTGACGGGCCGAAAGATCATCGTCGACACCTACGGGGGTATGGCCCGTCATGGCGGCGGCGCCTTCTCGGGCAAGGATCCCTCCAAGGTTGACCGCTCCGCCACCTACGCTGCCCGCTGGGTCGCCAAGAACGTCGTGGCCGCCGGCATCGCCCAGCGCTGCGAGATTCAGCTTGCTTACGCCATCGGACGCGCCCGCCCGATCGGCCTGTACGTTGACACCTTCGGCACCGGCGTCGTACCCGAGGAACGCATCGCGGATGCTATCCGCGAGGTCTTCGACCTGCGTCCCCTCGGCATGATCGAAGACCTGGATCTGCTCCGCCCGATCTACCGCGAGACCGCCGCATACGGCCACTTCGGCCGCGAGGGCTTCCCCTGGGAGGCCACGAACCGCGTCGAACAGCTCAAGGCCGCCCTCGCATGACGAGGTCAGCGGAGCAGATCGAGGATTTCGTGCCCTCCTGGGATACCGATGAGGCGCGCGGGGCGTGGCGTCGGCGCACGAGCCTGGAGATGATCGTCTCCGGGTTTATCGGCCTGGTCACCTCCTTCGTCCTGTCGATCGAGGCGTGGCAGCTGGCCGCCGATTCGTCGACGCGCTTCGGCTGCGACGTCTCCGCGGTTCTGTCGTGCTCGACGGTCGCCCAAACGTGGCAGGCCCGTATTCTGGGATTCCCCAACGCCTTCCTCGGCATTTTCTTCGAGGCGGTGGTCTTGGCTATCTCCGTCGCGATTGCCTCCGGCGTGCGATTCCCGCGCTGGTACATGGCCTGCACGAATCTCCTGTACACGGTCGCGCTGTTTTTCGCGTTCTGGCTCTTCAGCCAGTCCTACTTCGTCATTCAGGTTCTGTGCCCGTGGTGCCTACTCATCACGCTCACGACGACGCTCGTGTTCGGCGGTATTACGCGCATCAACATCCGTGACGGCGTGATTCCGGCGCCGGAGTCTGTGCGTCGCATTGTTGGCCAGGGCCTGGATTGGGCGTTGTGGGGGCTCATCGTCTTCGGTGTGCTCGCGATGGTGGTCGCCAAGTACGGGCTTAAGCTCTTGGGCTGAGCGGTACCGCAGATGAGCCCGCGCCGTGTTTCACTAGGCTCATGATGTCCACGCAGGGTCTGCTCGACGGTTTCGACCCGCCTGCCACGCGCAGCGCTCAGGTCGCCCGTGTGCTTGTCGACGTCGATCTGGCTCACATGGACCGGCCGCTCGACTACCTCGTCCCCGACGGACTCGTTGACCAGGCCACGGTCGGATCTCTCGTTCGTGTGCGCTTCTCCGGCAACCGCGTTGACGGCTGGATTATCGAGCGCACCCGCCGCGAGGTGAGCGACAGCGTCGGCCGTCTCGAGGCCGTCGTGTCGGCAACGCCCGTGCTCACGCCCTCCCTGTACGAGGCCGCACGCCGCGTTGCGTCACGTTTCCTTGCCACCACCTCCCAGGTGCTCTCACTTGCGCTGCCGCCTCGGCACGCGCGCGCGGAGAAGGACGTGCTAGCCAGTGCGCCTGGCGCGTGGCCTCTCGTTGATAGCCCGGCCGCAGGGGAGGGATGGCGCGCATATTCGGCCGGTCAGGCCCTGCTGTCGCGACTGGCGGCGGGGGAGAGCCCACGCGCCATCGTCACCTCCCTGCATCCTCACCTGCGTTCGTGTCTGTCGGAAGCTGTGGCCGCAACTGTGTCATCGGGGCGCAGCGTCATAGTGATCACGGCGACCGGCGAGCAGGCCACGCGCGTGGCGCACGACCTCGAGCAGGATCTCGCCGTTCCCGCGGTCGTCAGCGGAGGAGAGATGAGTGCCGAGGAGCGTTACCGTGTTCACGTCGCCGCTTCCCTGGGCCGCGTTCCCGTCGTGGTGGGTACGCGCTCGGCCGCGTGGGTTCCCTGCGCGTCCCTCGGGCTCATCATCATCCTTGACGATGGGGACGATCGTCTGCGCGAGCGTCGTTTTCCTCGCTGCGATGCCCTCGACGTGGCCGTGCAACGCTGCGCGGTTGAGGGCGCCGGCCTACTCGTCCTGTCCGCGTCCCGTTCGGTCAAGGCTCAGGCTCTCGTCCGCTACGGTTGGGCGGTGAGTGTCGATCCCACCGTGCACGCGCTGCGCGAGGCTACGCCGCGCGTGCACCTGCACGGGCAGGTTGAGGCACAACGAGAGGGAGCCGGCGGGCACATGCGCATCCCGCAGGCCGCCTTACGTATGATTCGCCAGGGCCTGCGCGAGGGACCGGTCCTTATTCAGGTGGCGTCCGCAGGCTACTGGCCGACCGTCGTGTGCCGCCGCTGCGAGGAGCATGCGCGCTGCCCGCGATGCTTCGGGCCTCTGACGATGAGCGCCGACGAGGCGCTTTCGTGTGCCTGGTGCGGACGCGAACCTAGCTCTTGGCGGTGCCCCCACTGCTCTGGGCGAGAGCTGCGCGGTGCCCGCGTGGGTTCCTCGCGCACGGCTGAGGAGATCGCTCGAACCCTGCCCGAGGCCTCCGTGCTCGAGTCTTCGGCTGCCCATCGCATCAGTCGCACGCTTCCGTCTCGCCCCACCGTCATCGTTGCGACGGCGGGCGCCGAACCCCACGTCGACGGCGGCTACGCATGCGCTATCGTCCTCGATGCCGCAGCCCTCGCCGGGCGGGCGGAGCTGTGGGCCCCCGAGGAGGCTGCGCGGCGCTGGCTTCGTGCCCTCTCGCTCGTGCGCCCGGGCCGCCCGGGCCTCGTCGTCGGGACGATTCCTGAGGCTTTGGGCCAGATGCTGGTTCGTTGGTCACCCACCGACTACGCGGAGCGACTTCTCGACGAACGTGAGCCCTCGGCTTTTTCCCCGCGTGCACGATGGTTGCCCTGGACGGGCCTGCCGCACAGGTACGCCAGGTCGCTGACCAGGCCGTGCGCGAGGGCGGGGCACAGCTCGTAGGTACGGTGGCCGTGCCAGCTACCCGTGAGGGTGAGGAGAACCAGGTGCGTACCCTCGTGCGTGCTCCGCTGCCAGACAGCGCGCAAATGCTCGCCTCGCTTGCCGACATTCGGCGCTCGCGTAGCGCACGCAAGGCACCACTGGTGAAAATGAGCGTGAACCCACCGGAGCTCTTCTAAGTCCGAGGCCACGCGGTGCCGTAAACTGGCGCCCGTGCGCATTATTTTTGCTGGAACTCCCCACGCCGCAGTGCCCACACTGCGCGCCCTGCTTGCCTCCCCCCATGAGGTCGCCCTCGTGATCACCCGTCCGCCAGCGCGGCGCGGACGGGGTAAAACGCTGTATCCGTCTCCCGTGGCCGAGGTTGCCGCACAGGCTGGCATTGAGCTGGCGGAGACGACGACAGTGAAGACGCCGGAGATCGGCGAGCGCATCGCTGCCGTGGGAGCCGACCTCGGTGTCGTCGTGGCCTACGGGGGGCTCATCCCTCCCGCCGTCCTGGCGATGCCGACACACGGATGGGTGAACCTACACTTTTCTGACCTGCCCCGATGGCGCGGCGCAGCGCCTGTCCAGTGGGCGATACGCGAGGGTGACACTGAGACGGCCTCGTGCGTCTTCAACCTTGAAGAGGGGCTCGATACCGGCGACGTCTACTCGCGCGTCGCGGTGCCGATCGGGCGCGAGAGCGCCGGCGAGCTGCTGAGCGCGATGGCGCAGGCGGGTGCCGCCCAAGTCCTTGACGTCGTCGATAAGCTCCAGGCTGGGACCGCGGTCGCGCTCCCGCAGAGCGCGACGGGCATCACGCACGCACGCCGCCTGGAGCACGCCGACGGTTACGTCTCCTTCACGCGCAGCGCCGAGGAAGAGGATCGCATTATCCGCTCCGTCACGCCCAACCCGGGCGCCTACACGATCCTGCCCGGCGGCACGCGCATGAAGCTTGGCGTGGCGATGCCGGTGGAGCGCGATGACTTGGAGCCCGGCCAGCTGGAGATCACGAAGAAGCAGGTGAGCGTCGGCTGCGCGGGCGGCGCGCTCATCCTCGGTCAGGTCGCACCCGCCGGTAAGTCCTGGATGGACGCCGCGGCGTGGGCTCGTGGCGCCAGGCCGGATGTCACAATTCGCGTCGGCGGTGCGATGGGGGATGGACGATGAGCGAACGCCGATACTCCGACGGCTACCGCAAGCTGCGTCGCGCCGACGAGCCCCGGCGCATCGCCTACGAGGTCCTCTACGAGGTCCAGGCCAAGGGGGCCTTCGCGAACATCCTGTTGCCCAAGGCGCTGCGTCAGGCGCGCCGGGACGGGCACTTCACCGACCGTGACGCGGCCTTCACCTCCGAGCTCGTCCACGGCACGCTGCGCGCGATTGGGCGCCTCGACTGGGTCATCGCCCGCCACGTGGATCGGCCACTGGCCGACCTGGATCCGCGCGTTGTAGTGCTGGCGCGCATGGGCGCCCACCAGCTCCTCGACATGCGCGTTCCCGACCATGCGGCCGTCTCGGCGACGGTGGACGTCGCCCGCGAGCACCTGACCGACGGCCCCGTTCGATTCGTCAACGCCGTCCTGCGCTCGATCACGCGCGAGAGTAGCGAGGAGCGCGAGGCCGCCATGGCCGCCATCTCGGACGTGGACGAGGCGCTGGGCGTGCGCTACTCGCATCCCGCGTGGATGGTGCGTGCGTTCCGCGAGGCGCTCGTCGCGCACGGCTATTCACAGGACGAGCTTGAGGACGTCCTCGCAGCGGACAACGAGGTGCCCACCGTGACACTCGTTGCGCGCCCGGGCCTGATGAGCGTGGACGAACTCGCCGACGAGGCGGAGGATATCCTCGACACGCGCGTGGCCCTCGGTGCCATCTCCCCGCGCGCTGTGCTGCTCGAATCGGGTGATCCGGCGCGTCTTCCCTCGATTCGCGACGGCCGCGCGGGCGCCCAGGACGAGGGTTCTCAGCTCGCCGCGCTCATCGCCGCGCACGCGCCCTTGGATGGGGGAGCGGATGAGCGCTGGCTTGACCTGTGCGCGGGTCCGGGCGGCAAGGCGGCGATGCTCGCGGGGCTGGCGCAGGAGCGCGGGGCTCGCGTGACCGCCAACGAGCTCCATCGCCACCGTGCCCGTCTCATCGAACGCACGACGCGGCTCTACGACTCCATCGAGGTGGTCAGCGGGGATGGGCGCAGCTTTGGCGGCGGGCGCAGCGCCTGGCCGCTCGCGTCCTTCGACCGCGTCGTCGTCGATGCTCCATGCTCGGGCATGGGGTCGCTGCGCAGGCGGCCCGAGTCGCGGTGGAATCGCACCCCCGCGGATGTGGAGGAGCTGACGGAGTTGCAGGCTGAGCTCCTGGACCGCGCCGTCGCACTGACGCGCCCCGGCGGTGTCCTGACCTACATCACATGCTCGCCGCACGCGGCCGAAACCCGCGACCAGGTCGCGCGTCTGCTCGAGGTCGGCGACGTCGACCTGTGTGACACTGTCGCACTCGCCGACGACTGTGCTCCATCGCCGCTTGGCGTGCCAGACGCGGCGGGCCGCCTATCCGGCGCGGCGGGCCGTACCCTGCAACTGTGGGATCACCGGTTTGGCACGGATCTCATGTTTGTGGCGTGCCTGCGCAGACGCTAGCATATGCGTTATGAACGCCACAATTAGCCCCTCGATCCTGAACTGCGACATCGCCGACCTGCGCGGTGAACTCGCGAAGATCGCCGGAGCCGACGTCGCCCACGTCGACGTCATGGATAACCATTTCGTGCCGAACCTGTCGTGGGGGCTCCCGGTCGCTGAGGCCGTCGTCAAGTCCGGGATCCTCCCGGTGGACGCCCACCTCATGATCGAGGATCCTGATCGCTGGGCGCCCGGCTACGCGGAGGTCGGATGCCACTCGGTGACCTTTCACGCCGAGGCTGCGGCCGCGCCGCTTCGCCTGGCGCGGGAGCTGCATCGTCTGGGCGCGCGCGCGGGGCTGGCGCTCAAGCCTGCGACCGACATCGCGCCCTTCGTGGATATCCTCAACGAGTTCGACATGATCCTGATCATGACTGTCGAGCCTGGCTTTGGCGGCCAGTCCTTCATCGAGCAGATGATTCCCAAGATCGAACGCACCCGGGCTGCCATCAACGCCGCCGGCCTGGAGGTGTCGATTCAGGTGGACGGCGGGATCTCGCGCGCGACTATCGAGCGCGCGGCCATCGCTGGCGCCGATAACTTCGTCGCCGGCTCCGCTGTGTTCCGCGCGGAGGACGCCCACCGCGAGGTGGAGGCGCTGCGCGAGCTCGCGAACGCCCACACTCACTGATCGCGACTACGCCAATGAGCGGGACGGGGCTCGGGCCTCGTCCCGTTCGTGCACCGCGAACTCCTCTCGCAGCCACACGCCCCGCGTGGCACAATGGCAAGCGAGTACTCCGGGGTCGGTGAAAGTCCGAACCGGCGGTGATAGTCCGCGACCCGCCCTCACCGAACGAGGGCGGTTGAGCCGGTGAAATTCCGGCGCCGACGGTTACAGTCCGGATGGGAGGAGTGCATGAGGCGCATACGTGCGTCTGCTGTGCTGCGCGTACCCCCGGTGTCGGAAAGTAAGTCGTGGCATCTCGGAACAAGCCTCGCGGTGTGCTCACCGTCGCGGCACCGATCATCTTCTTCGCCCTGTTGCTGGCGGGTTGGTGGCTGTCGACCACGCTGACCGGCATCGAAGCCTGGCGCCTGCCCGATCCGCTCACTGTCGCCCGCAAGAGGGCGGCGCTCTTGCAGCGCCCGACCACCTGGCGCCAGATCGCGGTCACGGGCGGCGAGGCGGTTGCTGGTTGCGCGCTCGGAACGGTCGTTGCGCTGCCGTTAGCGTATGCGATCTACCGTTGCCGCCTGTTGGCTGCGGCGGTGGAACCCTTCCTTGGGGCAACCCAGGCGTTGCCCGCCATCGCAATCGCCCCCATTCTCGTGCTGTGGGTCGGGTACGGCATCACGCCGATCGTCGTGCTGTGCGCGCTCATGGTGTTTTTCCCAATCCTGGTGTCCACGGTCGTCGGACTGCGTCATATCGACCGCGAGCTGCTTGAGGCGGCCGCGCTCGACGGAGCGACGGGGTGGATGATGGCCCTGCACATGGAGATTCCGCTTGCGGCCCCCGCAATTCTCGGTGGTCTGCGCAACGGTTTCGCCCTGTCGGTCACGGGCGCAGTCGTGGGGGAGATGGTCATGGGAGGGTCCGGGCTCGGGCAGGTACTCACTCAAATGAGAAGCAACGTGGACACCGCCGGCATGTTCGTCATCATCGCGATCCTGTGCGTGATGGCGACGATCCTGTATGTCATCGTGTACCAGGTCGAGCGGTCGAAACGTTACGCCATCACGCAGTGAAGGAGACATCCCTTGAAGCTTTCCACTATTGGTCGCAGCCTCGCACTCGGTGCGTGCGCCTCGCTGGTGCTGTCCGCTTGTGTGGCTGGTTCGAACACAGGCCAGTCGGGCTCGTCCGCAACCGGCGACGCCGACGTCACCATCGGTCTGACCTACATTCCGAACGTGCAGTTTGCGCCCGTGTACGTCGCCGACGCGCAGGGCCTGTATAACGACGCGGGAGTGACGGCGACGGTGCGCCACCACGGCTCCGATGAGGGCCTCTTTACGGCGCTGTTGGCCGGGCAGGAGGACGTCGTTATCGCCTCGGGCGACGAGGCTGTGGTGGCCGCCTCGCAGGGCCTGGACCTCGTCTCGATCGGGCAGTACTACGCGTCCTACCCCGGCACTGTCATCGTTCCCGCGGATTCTCCGATCGCGACCCTCGCAGACCTGAAGGGCAAGACGATTGGCATTCCCGGCGAGTATGGCTCGAGCTACTACGCGACCCTCGCGGCGATCAAGGCCGGCGGTCTGCAGACCTCCGACGTGACTATTTCGTCGATCGGCTACACGCAGCAGGCGGCCCTGGCGGCCGGCCAGGTGGACGCGGTCGTCGGTTTCACGAACAACGACGCGGTGCAGATGCGCCTGTCGGGTCTCGACATTCGCGAGATTCCACTCGATGACGGTTCCACCCCGCTGGTCGCGGCCTCGATTGTGACGACGCGCGAATGGGCGAACGCGCATCCGCAGCAGGCTCGTGCGGTGGTGTCGGCAACGGCCAGCGCGATGAACGCCATCGCCGAGAATCCGCAGGTCGCGCTCGATGCGACTGCGCAGTGGGATACGACGCTGACCGATGAGACGTCGCTCGGCGCGGCGAACGCGGTGCTCGCTGCGACCGTTCCACTGTGGCTCGGCGACGACGCGCGCTCGGATGGGGTTCAGGATCTCGCGACGTGGTCGTCGATGGTGTCGTTCCTGTCCTCCATCGGCGTCCTCGAAGGGGACGTGGATCCGTCCGCTATCGTGACAAACGAGTACGCCGGTGCCCAGGCCTCGTCTCAATCCTGACGGTGCGCCGCACGCACGGGACGCGCACGCGTCGCGTAGGGTAGGTGGGTGAGCACCGCCCCTACCGCCAACGTGCGCGTCCTTGAGCTTTTCGTCGAGCTCCTGGGTGCGCGGCCGGGACGCACCAAGGCGCAGTTGCGTTCCCTTCCCGGCTATCGAGGCCTGGCCGACGACGCGTTCGAGACACAGTTTCAGCGCGACAAGGACGCCCTGCGCGACGCCGGGGCACACCTGAGCATTGGGCGCGGGGAGCGTTATTCGATTGCGCGTGATTCTTTCGCCCCCGACATTGAGGTCACGAGTGTGGACCGGGTGCTGCTCTCGCTTGCTGCCCGCGCCTGGGACCGCGAGGATATCGTGGCGGATTCGATCGATGCGAAGGCGGCGGCCGCGTCGGACGAGGACATATCCGCGCCCGCGATTCGCTTGGGGCTGCGGGGGCTGGAGGCCGCGACGTCTTTCGCGCGCGCTATTCGCGAGCGCCGCGTCGTGAGCTTCGAGTACCCGGGGTCGGGGGATCTGACCGAGCGCGCGGTGGAGCCGTGGGCCCTGAGCGTTCAGGGGCGGGCGCTGTACCTGTGGGGCTGGGACCTGGATCGGGACGCGGAGCGCACGTTCCGCGTGTCTCGCGTGCGCTCCGCGGTGGAGTTCTTGGGGGAGGAGGGTGACGCCTCCCCGGCCCCCGCGCGCGTCGCCCCGCGCGTCTCCTCGCTGGTGTCGCCGCTTGTGCGCATCCGACGGGGCAGTGCCGCGCGGAGTCTGCTCGCGGGGTACGAGGCCTTGGATGAGCGCGCAGCGAGCGTGCACACGCGTGAGGGCTGGGAGCCTGTGAGCCTGGAGGATGGGGAGATCGGCACGTGGATCGCCCGGCTCTTGCCGTTGGCAGCCGACGTGGTCGTCATCGGTCCCGACGCGCTGCGCGCAGCGATGCTCGACCGCCTGCGATCGGCTGCGGCCTGGGGAGGAAACGATGCCTGAAACCGTGTCCTTGGCCATCGTGCGCCTGTCCTCGATGATCGCGTGGATCGCCGAGCATCCGGGGGTGCACGTGGATGAGTTGTGCGCGCACTTTGGGCCGCACGCGCCGCCAGGTGCGGCGCGACATCGAGTACGTGGCCTCCGTTGGTGATTCGCTGCCCGGGCAGTCCTTCGAGGTCGACTGGGGACTGTTCGAGGAGGAGCAGCGCGTGTCGCTGCGCGCGACGCTGGGGGCGAGCGCGCCCCTGCGTTTGTCGGAGGTGGAGGCTCAGGCGCTCCTGATCGGCCTGTCGGCCATCGGCCCTCTCCTGGCGCCGGATGTGGCTGCGCACCTGCCCCATGCGGCCCTCGTCGTGAGTGCCCTGGGCGGGCTAGAGGAGGCGTGCGCCCAGGGTTGCATTGACGCCTCGCCCGTCCCGGCCTCGTCCACCATCGCCGACGCTCTGCGCGAGGCCCTCGCGAAGGCTCAGCGCGTGTCTTTCGACTACGTGTCTGCCCAGGGACGCTCCTCGCACCGCGTCGTCGACCCGTGGTCGTTGGAGGCGAGTTCGACCGGCTGGCTGCTGCGCGGATGGTGCACGCAGGCGCAGGGGCCTCGCACGTTTTCGCTCGCGTCGATGTCGAACGTCGGCATCGTCGGACCGCGCGTGCGCTCACCGCGCCGGGTGCACGACGACGCACCCACCTGGACGCTCGACGTGGACCGCACCGCCCGCTGGATCGCCGACGAGTACGCGGGCAGCGTCGTCGATGAGCTCCCCGATGGGGGAGCGCGCATCCGCGTGCCCGTGTGGAACGAGGAGTGGGGGCTGAGCCTGCTCACCGACATCGCCGCGCACCTGCGCGCCGTGACGCCCGACCGCCGCGCCCTGGCAGGCACGCGTGCGCGTTCGATCATCACCGAGTGGAGCCGGGAGGAAGAATCGTGAGCCCGAAACGACGCAGGCACCGAGCGCCGCACGCACGCTTAATCGAGGTCGAGGAACGCACGAGCGTCGGAGAGGGCAGCGCCTCCCAGCGTTACGCGGCCTACAGGGAGTACGCGCGCGCCGCAACGTCGCTGCGCGCTCGCTGGGTCGAGGGGTTGAGTTTTACCCCCGATCCCTTCCAGATCGATGCGCTCGACGCCGTCGAGGCGGGAAACTCCGTGCTCGTCGCGGCCCCGACGGGTGCGGGCAAGACGATCGTCGGCCAGTTCGGGGCGTACGTGGCTGTGCAGCGCGGCATGCGGGCCTTCTACACGACGCCCATCAAGGCGCTGTCGAACCAGAAGTACCTGGAGCTGTGCGAGCTGTACGGGGCTGACAACGTCGGCCTGGCGACCGGCGACACGTCGATCAACTCCAAAGGCTCCCGTCGTCGTCATGACGACCGAGGTCTGCCGCAACATGATCTACGCGGGGGCGCCGCTGGAGGACCTGGGCGTCGTCGTCCTGGACGAGGTGCACTACCTGGCGGACAAGATGCGCGGCCCCGTGTGGGAGGAGGTCATCATTCACCTGCCCGCGCACGTCGCCATCATCGCTTTGTCGGCGACGGTCTCCAACGCGGAGGAGTTCGGCGCGTGGATCCGCGAGGTGCGTTCCTCCTGCGAGATCATCGTCTCCGAAAAACGCCCGGTGCCGCTGTACCAGCACATGATCGTCGGCGAGGAGATTTTCGACCTGTACGCGCCGACCGGCAAGGGCAAGCTCAACCCTGAGCTGGTGGCGGCCACGGGCGACTCGGGGATGCGAGGCGGGCGCGGTTCGCGCTCGTGGAACCGGTCGCCGCGCGTGCGCCGCGAGTCGCGGCCCTCGACCCTGATCTCGCTGGACCGGGCGCACCTGCTGCCCGCGATCACGTTCATTTTCTCACGAGCGGGCTGTGAGGACGCGGTGCGTCAGGTTCTTCTGACCCGCATCGCCCTGACGACTCGCTCCGAGGCGGCCGCCATCGAGCGCTACGTCGACGAGGTGATCGCGCTGATCGCCCCCGAGGACGCCGTCGTGCTCGGCGTCGACGCCTGGAAGCGCGGCCTGATGCGCGGCATCGCGGCCCACCACGCGGGGATGTTGCCGCTCATGAAGGAGACGGTTGAGCACCTCTTCTCGGAGGGCCTGGTCAAGATGGTGTACGCGACCGAGACACTGGCCCTGGGCATCAACATGCCCGCCCGTACCGTCGTCATCGAGTCCCTCACGAAGTGGAACGGCTCCGCCCACGTGTCCCTGTCGGCCGGTGAGTACACGCAGCTGTCCGGGCGCGCGGGGCGCCGCGGCATCGACACCGAGGGGCACGCGGTCGTTTCTCACCGCGGGGCAGTGGCGCCCGAGGAGGTCGCGGCCCTGGCGTCCAAGCGCACCTATCCGCTGATCTCCGCCTTCACTCCGACCTACAACATGGTCGTCAACCTGTTGGCCCGCTCGACCCGCGCCCAGACCCGCTCCGTCCTAGAGTCTTCCTTCGCCCAGTTCCAGGCAGACTCCGCGGTGGTCCAGCTGGCGACGCGCCTGAGCGAGCTTGAGGCCCTCAGGGATTCGGCGGCCGATGACCTGTCTTGCTCGCGCGGTGACGTCGGCGAGTATCTCATGATGCGCGAGCGCATTAGCCAGGCCGAGAAGGCGGGCGCGCGCGCCCGCAAGCGCGAGACTCGTGAGGAGTCGCGCCGCGTCCTTGCGGGGGTGCGCACGGGTGACGTGCTGGCCCTGTCCAGGGGCCGCAAGGTTCGTTTGTGCGTCGTCGGCGCGAAGGCGACCGCCGCCTCGGGCCGTGTCGAGGCCTCCGTCATCGGCGAGGATGCCACGTGGCGTGCGCTCGCCCCGGAGGATGTGCGCGGGGGCATCGCGATCGTGGGGCACATGTCGATCCCGGGCGGTTCGGCTCTGAGGCGCACGAAGGAACGCACGCGCATCGCCGCAGAGCTGCGCTCGGGCGCGGCCAAGGGACGATACCAGCTGCCCGCCGATGCGGCGGGGGAGGACACGATCGGCCAGATGCGCGCCGCCATGCGGGCCCACCCCGTGCACCGCTGCCCCCACCGTGAGGAGCATGCTCGCGCGGGCGCCCGGTGGGCGCGTATGGGGCGTGAGATCGAGCAACTGCACCGCTCGATCGACTCTCAGACCGGTTCGGTGGCCGCCCAATTCGACCGCGTGTGCGCCGTCTTGGAGCGCCTCGGATTCCTCGACGGTGACCGCGTGACGGCCTCGGGGCAGCGCCTGCGCCGTATCTTCGGCGAGCGCGACCTCGTCGTCGCGATGTCCCTCAACGAGGGGGCGTGGAACGACCTGGATGAGGCGGAGCTGGCGTCGATCGTCTCGGCCCTTGTGTACGACTCGCGCAGCGACGACGAGGCGAACGAGCTGGCCCCCACGGGGGTCGGGGTCCGCCTGCGCACGGCCTGGGAGGAGTGCGTGGGCACGCTCGCGCGCGTGCACCGCGTCGAGAAGCAGTGCGGCTGCGAGCCCACACCGTCCCTCGACGCTGGGCTGATGTCCTCGACGCTCGCGTGGGCGCACGGGTCGACGCTGGCGACCGCGATTGACGGGGCCGAGATTCAGGCCGGCGATTTTGTGCGGTGGATGCGCCAGGTGATGGATTGCCTCGGGCAGATCGCCTCCGCCGCGCCAACAAGCGATCTTTCGCGCACGGCCGAGGCCGCCAAGGACCGCATCGGTCGCGGTATTGTTGCGTGGTCCACCATCTAGCGTGCCGGGAGGGTAGCGTGAGGACTTCGCAGATACTACGCCGCGCGTCGATCGCTCAAACGTGCGCGGACGCCATGATTGGGGCGGTGGCCGGGCTGGCTCTGTACTCGTCTTTTCCGCCGCTGGGGTGGTGGTGGATGTCAATCCCGGCGCTCGCGCTGTTCATCTCCCGCATCGACGAGGCCCGGGCCCCCAGGGCGCTTGGCGTCACGCTTTCCTTCGGCATGAGCATGTGGCTGCCGCTCATCGACTGGATCCCCATGGCGGTGGGAACGCGGGCGGCGTGGTTCGTGCTCGCCTTCGTGCAGACGCTGTTCCTGTGCGCCTGGGTCGTGTTCGTCCGGTGGACGAGCCTGTGGCGCGCGGCTCGCTCGCCGCTGGTGCAGGCGCTCCTGTATGCGATCAGCTGGGCGGGGGTCGATGCCGCGCGCTCGCGCTGGCCGTGGTCGGGCTTCCCGTGGGGTTCGGTGGCCCTGCCTCAGGTGGATTCCCCGCTCGGGCATCTCGCGCCCGTCGGCGGGACGAGCCTTGTTGCGGCCGCCGTCGTCTTTATCGCCGTTCTCCTGCGCCGGTCGTGCGCCGGGCGAGATGGGGCCGTTGCCCCTGAGCACCGTTTCTCACGGCCGCTCCTGGCGCTGAGCGCGTGCGTGCTTGTCGTTGCCCCGGCGGCGATTCCGCTGTCGAACGAGGCGGAGGCGGGCACCGTGCGCGTCGGCGTGGTTCAGGGGGACATCGCATTGCCGGGCGCGCAGGCCTACAGTCATCCGGGTGAGGTGACGGGAAACAACCTGCGAGCCTCACTTCAGCTCGCCGCAGACCCTGCCGTCCAGGAGCAGCCGATTGACGTCGCACTGTGGGGCGAAGGCTCGGTGGATCGAGACCCGGTGGCCTTTCCCGCGATCGGCGCGATGGTGGACGAGGCTGCACTGACACTGGATGCGCCGATCATCATCGGCTACACCAACCTGAACGAGCGCGACCGCGTGAAGAACTGGCTCGCCGTGTGGGAGCCGGGGCGAGGCGTCGTCGACGAGGAGGCGCGCTACTCCAAGCACGTGCCCGTACCCTTCGGGGAGTTCATCCCCTTCCGCGAGGTCATTTCATCTTTCGCCACCGAGGTCGCCCAGGCCAGCAAGGACATGGAGGCGGGGCAGGAGGCTCCCCTCATGACGCTTCGCCTGCGCGACGGGCGCGACGTGCCCGTGGCCGTCGGCATCTGCTTCGAGGCGGCCTACCCCTCGGTCATCGGGCAGGGCGTGGCGCTGGGCGGGCAGATGATTGTGACGCCGTCGAACAACTATCATTTCCGTTCCTCGGGGGAGTCCGCCCAGCAGGGCCAGCTGCTGCGCATGCGCGCGATGGAGTATTCGCGCGCCGCGATCCAGTCCTCGACGACAGGCAGCTCCTACGTGATCCGGCCGGATGGAAGCGTGCTGGCCTCCACTAACACGCAGAGCGTCGCCACGCTGATCGCAGATGTTCCCCTACGTACCTCGACGACGCTCGCCACGCGGGCGGGGGAGCGGATCCCGAGTGCCTTCATGGATGCGACGCTCCTCATCGCACTCGCAGGGCTCGTCGCGGCTCTTCGCGGGCGCGCCTCGATGCGCCCAGCAGGTGCGACCACTCGTTAAAACAGGCAGAATGTGACTCATGACTAACGCGCAGCGTCTTGCCCCAACTCCTCAGGGCGACCACACCCTCGTCGTCATCCCGACCTACAACGAGATGGAGACGCTGCCGAGGCTCCTCGACGAGGTCTGGGCTCAGCTTCCCGCGGGCCCACATCCTCATCGTTGACGACTCTTCGCCCGATGGCACGGGGGAGTGGGTCGACGAGCGGCGTGCGCGCGAGGAGCGGCTCTTCGTCCTGCATCGCCCCGCGAAGTCCGGGCTGGCAACCGCCTACGTGGATGGCATGGGGTGGGCCATCGCTCACGACTATCCGTTTATCCTCCAGATGGACGCGGACGGATCGCATCGTCCGATCGATCTGCCCAAACTGCTGGCGCGCATGGGAGGACCCGACCAGCCCGACCTCGTCATTGGCTCTCGTTGGGTCGCCGGCGGGCGCATCAACGGGTGGTCGGCCAAGCGCGTCGCCCTGTCGAAGGCGGGCAATTATTATGTCCGTTTATGCCTCGGGACCCCCGTGCGGGACGCGACCGCGGGGCTGAGGGTTCATCGGTCCTCGTTCCTTGCGAGCCACGGCGTGTTGGAGCGCGTGGCGACCACCGGTTTCGGCTTTCAGGTCGAGATGACGGAGCTCGAACGATCCCTCGGAGCCGTTATCGCCGAGGTGCCCATCACCTTCGATGAGCGAGTGGCGGGGGAATCGAAGCTCGACTCGTCGATCTTCGTCGAGGAACTCGCGATGGTGACAAAAGGCGGCCTGAGCCGTCTGGCCCAGGCCGCACGTTCGCCGTTTCGCAGGGGTTAGCCCTTGCGATAGGAGCCCTCGGGGCGCAGGCGACCCTCGCGGTAGGCGGTGAGCTGCTCGCTCAGGACGACCTCCAGCTCCTCGATGGAGCGACGCTCGAGCAGCATGTCCCAGTGGGTGCGCTGCGGCTTGACGGGCTTGTTATCCTCGTCTTCCTCGGTTTCGCCAATGAGCTCGGCGGTCTGACCGCACTTGCATTCCCAGGTAGCGGGAGCCGTGGCCTCGCTGGAAAGGGTCACCTCGAACTCGTGTCCATTCGGGCACGCGTACCGGACGATGAAACGGTCGGCGAAAACGACGCCGTCCTCGGACTCGAGGGACTTGGCGCCGATCTGCATGCCACGCAGTGCGCGGTCAGCCATAACTGCCTCCTGGACGTAGTGAAGAAACGGGTCCATTCTATCGGACACGTCAAGCGGAGCGCCGTGTCACCCCTTGCGACCCCACCCCTCCGATCCGATAATGTACATTATGTCCGTTTTCGTCCCCCGGGCGCGCCCCTCCCACGCGCTAGAGTTACGACCATGACAACGGACCATCAATCACAGCAACACACCAGGCATCCCGTGCGAGAGGCGCTCACACTCACCCTCGCCTGCCTGGCCTACTCGGTCCTCTCGTTCTTGGCGCGCGCCAGTGAGTCGCTCGCACTCAGCCACGCCCACAGCATCGTCGCCCTCGAGCGCCGCGTTGGCGTCTTTATTGAGCCGTCTGCAAACGCATGGCTGGGCGCACACTCAACCCTTGCCTCGCTCGCATCGACACAGTACGCGACCACATTCCTCCTCTTTACCGGGCTGACGCTCGTGGCGCTATGGATCAAGGCACCACAGTTTTACTCCCGGGCCAGATGGACGCTCGTCGTCATGACACTCGGCGCGCTCGCCACCTACTGGAGCTACCCGCTTGCTCCCCCGCGGCTCGTGCCAGGACTTGGCATCGCCGACTCCGTCGCCGAGCACACCTCCTCGTATTCCCACCTCTTTGACACCCTCGCCAATCCCTACGGAGCCATGCCGTCGATGCACACAGGCTGGTCGGTGTGGGTGGCCGTCATGCTCGGAACCTACGTCTGGCGTTCATGGTGGGCGCGTCTCACACTCGCCCTCCATCCAACTCTGACCATCGTGACAATTGTCGCAACAGGCAACCACTATGTGATGGACGCCATTGCAGGAATCGCATATTTCCTGATCGCATGGCTCTGCGTCACACTCACCCGCCGAACCTTACTGAGAAACGTGCGAAGCACCGGCGAGACGTCCTAGGATGCACCGAAAATGCGCGCTACTGTTGAGGCTATGAGACTTGGAGTAGATTTTGGCACCACCACGACCGCGATCGCTATTGTTGATCGAGGAAACTATCCCATCGTCTCCTTCGTCAACAACCGAGAGGACACGGTCGACTTTATCCCCTCGGTGCTCGCACTCGACGGCGATCGCCTCGTGTTCGGCTTCGACGCCGAGGACGCCGCGCGCGAGGGCGCGCCTCACCTGCGCTCCTTCAAGCGCCTTCTGTCCGACCCCTCGGTGACCGACACCTCCACGCTGCGCCTGGGCAACCATTCCATCCCGATCCTTTGATGCGCTCACCGGTTTCCTGAGCTACGTCGCCCGCCAGCTGCGCACGAACTCGTCCGTGTCCACCGTGCCCGCCGATGAGCCCCTCGAGGCCCTCGTCGGCATCCCCGCTCACGCGTGGTCCGCCCAACGCTTCCTCACCCTGGAGGCGTTCCGCCGCGCCGGATGGAACGTCCTGGCGATGGTCAACGAACCCTCCGCAGCGGGTTTCGAGTACACGCACCGCCACGCGGGCACCCTGAACTCGAAGCGCACCGCCATTCTCGTCTACGACCTGGGCGGCGGCACCTTCGACGCCTCCATCGTGTCGGCGACCGGCACGCTCCACGAGGTGCTCGGCTCTCGCGGCCTGAACCTGGTCGGCGGCGACGATTTCGACGTTATCCTGGCAACGCGCCTGGCCGCTGCCGCGGGCACGGATTCCGGCCTGCTCGGGGACGCCGCCTGGGAGCGCCTCATCGAGGACGCTCGCTCCGCCAAGGAGGCCCTCTCCCCCTCCACGAAGTTCATCACCGTTCCCGTTGACGGCGAGCCCACCACGATCACGGTCGCGGACTTCTACGAGGACGCGACCGCGCTGGTGGAGGCGACCGTCGAGGCCATGGAGCCCCTCCTGGTCCCCGACGCGTCGGGCGTCGGCCAGCTCGGTGGCGACATCGCCGGCCTCTACGTGGTCGGCGGCGGCTCCCAGCTGCCCCTCGTCGCGCGCATCCTGCGCTCGCGCTTCGGGCGCCGCGTGCACCGCTCGCCCCACACGGCGGCCTCGACCGCGATCGGCCTGGCCATCGGCGCCGACCCGGAGGCCGCCTACACGGTGCGCGAGCAGCTCTCGCGCGGCGTCGGGGTCTTCCGTGAGCGAGACGGCGGTTCCTTCATCTCCTTCGACACGCTGCTCGAACCCAACACCGAGCTGGCGCCGGGCGAGACCCTGACGATCAAGCGCCGTTACCGCGCGGCCCACAACATCGGCTACTTCCGTTTCGTCGAATACTCCTCGCTCGACGACTCCTGGGTGCCCCGCGGCGACCTCCAGCCCTACGGGGAGGTCATCTTCCCCTTCGATCATGCCCTGCGTCGCTCGAACGTCGACATCGCGTCGGTGCCCGTCGTGCGCACGGAGGACGGGCCCCTCATCGAGGAGTCGTACATGGTTGACGAGAACGGCATGGTGTCGGTGGAGATCACCGACGTCGAGGCCGCCTACACGGTAACCTGCCCCCTCGGACGCAAGTAGGGGTCCACTCCCCCGCGCACTGATAAGGCCGTGGGCGTGGCATCCCCCCGGCCCACGGCCTTATGTCGATGAGTGGTCAGGACGCGGATCGCTTCGCGCGGCGGCGCTCGGCCAGCTCGTCGACGAAGGTGCGTTCCGAGCGCTCGAGCGGCAGCTCCGCGAGCGACCCCTCGACTTCACGCCACACGCGCCCGACCGCGATACCGAAGACGCCCTGGCCGCCCTGCAGAAGATCAATCACCTCGTCGGTGGAGGTGCACTCGTAGACGGATGCGCCGTCGCTCATGAGCGTGATCGACGCCAGGTCATCCACTCCCCTGTTCTGCAGCGAGGCGACGGCGACGCGCACCTGCTGGAGGGACACGCCCGCGTCCAGGAGCTTCTTAACGACCTTGAGAACGAGGATGTCCCGGAAGGAGTAGAGGCGCTGCGAGCCCGAGCCGCGAGCCGCGCGTATCGAGGGCTGGAGCAGGCCGGTGCGAGCCCAGTAGTCCAGCTGACGGTAGGTGATGCCGGCGGCGTTGCAAGCAATCGGCCCACGGTAGCCGACCTCGTCCGTTTCGAGGCCCTCGAGCGGGTCGCCAAAAAGCATGCCCTGCCGACTCACGGCGTTGGCTTCTGCGCTCACTGTGGGGCTCCTTGGGGGTCGTATGTGATGAGAACAGGACTACGGTAGAGCACCGGGCGGGGCGGGTCAATGACCGTATCGGCGAGTCTAACCTTCAGGTTAAACATGAAAGTTAGACGCCGTCGTCACTGAGCGATGACACGGCCACCGCCAGCATGTCTCGATGCAGCTCGGCGAACAAATCACCCAACTCGATCGCTCGCGCACGCGCCCGTTCGCGGTCCGCGCCACGGCCTCGTCCCCTCTGGGAAGACACCGTCTGATCAATGATATCCGCGCTGCGCTCCGCGCCCTGGCGCACCGCGCGCAACACCCGCACATCCACGCCCGAACCCTCTAGACGCGCGATTGTCGACACCGCCTGCACGCACCGTGCCGGGAAGTATCCCGCCAGATCCGGGGTGATCAGGCCGAGACGCGAATAGCGCTCCAGCGTGTCCATATCGACACCCGTCAGGTCCGACAGGTCAGCGGCAGGGATCGCTCGGCGGCCGCCCAGCGACACCGTCTGGCCCTCCGAGGACACCACCTGCGCAACGCGACGCCGCGTCGGCGTATGTCCGGCGTCGAGGGCATCGAGCTGGGTGCGAATCACGCTGAGCGGAGTGAAAGAATCGCGCTGTTCGGACAGGACGTATCGCAGACGCTCCACGTCGGCGGCAGAGTACTTGCGGTAACCGGCGCCCGTGCGCGCGGGGCTCACGAGGCCTTCGCCCTCCAGGTAGCGCACCTTCGACAGCGAGATCGCAGGAAACTCCGTCTTGAGCTCCTCGACCACCCGGCCGATGGAAAGCACGGGGGCGTGATCGGCATCGTGCGGCCACGAGGTCGCCCCGGGCTCGGGGTGCGAGTCGCGGATGCGTGCGACGGACGCCGACACGTCAGGCCTGCTTGGTCGACGGCTGGTAGGTCAGGCGGTACTTACCGATCTGGACCTCGTCGCCGGCGTGCAGCTCGATGGAGTCGACGCGCTCACGATTCACATAGGTACCGTTCAGGGAGCCCGAATCGCGCACCACGTGACCGCCGTTGGAGGCGATGAACTGGCAGTGCTTACGCGAGACGGTCACGTCGTCGAGGAAGATGTCGGCCTTGGGCGAACGGCCCGCGTTCGTCACCTCGGGGTCGAGGAGGAAACGCGCGCCCGTGTTCGGACCGCGCTGGACGATCAGCAGGGCGGAGCCGGCGGGGAGCGCCTCGACGGCCTCGCGGTCGCGGGCGGACAGAGCAACCGGTGCCTCTTCGACGTCATCCGCCACGGGTGCCAGGCCGAAGATCGACGTTGCTGTGGGGTCAAAAGGCTGGTTGTCAGACATGGTGCGCTCCAAAAGGTCTCGTTACGGGAATGTGCTAAGTGTAAACGCTCACCATGCCTCAGGCGCGGGCACGGCGGCTTCCGACACCATTATAGGCCGGGGCCTCTACTCGTAGGTCGCGTACTGGGGCGGGCGAGGGCTGGCGAGGGAATCAATCGTGACGTGATCGGTCGGTGTGATCGTGACAGTGGCGCCCTTGGCGCGCATCTGAGAGGCGGAGCCGGCCTGAATCTCCAGGGCGGTCGCGATCGTCTGAGACTCTCCGATGACGGTCCACGTGTAGGGCGAGGCGATGGGTGTGCCGTCCACGACAATGGCCCCCGCCTGCCCCGTGAAGGCGGAGCGTGTGGTGAGCCGCACGCCGTTGAGGTCGATGGCCTCGGCCCCCGCGTTGCGCAGCTCGCCCAGCGTCATGACGAACTGCGTGGGGCTCAGGTTGGCCCCCGGGTCGAGAACCGAGACGCTCACCCCCGGCCCCTGGACGGCCACGGTTCCCGCGGCGATCTGCGCCTGGAGCGCGGCCTTCGCGGAGGCCTGTTCACGCGCTTGGGCCTCGTCGGCAGCGCTTTGCAGGTCCTCAAGCTCGCTGGTCAGCTCTGCGCGCCGCTCGCGCAGGTTCTGCTCCCGGGTACCCAGCTCATCGAGGACGGTCACCAGGTCCTGCTCCGAGAGCCCTTCGAGAGGATCGGAGCGCTGGGCACGGACCTGCGTGGCCAGGGCGAAGCCGAGGATCATGAAGATGATGAGCATGACCACGTGCAGGCCTCGCGGGAGTGCGAAGAATGCTCCCCTGGCGCGCGCCCAGAGGCGCGGCGCAGCGTGTTCCTCGCGGTGGGCGCTCCTCCTGCGGGCGCGATTGCTCCCCTCGGCGTGGTTCGCCTCGTCGGCGGTCGCAGTCTCGTCGATGATGTCGTCGCTCATATCAGGCCTTCAGCAGGAGTCGGCGGATGGATGCGGTGTTGGAGAAGATGCGGATGCCCAGGACCACGACGACGGCGGTCGTCATGGCCGAGCCGACGCCGAGCTGCGTGCCCAAGAAGACGAGCAGGCAGGCCACCACGACGTTCCAGAAGAAGGAGGTGACGAAGACGCGGTCCGCGAAGCGCCCCTCAAGCCACGCGCGCCCCGCGCCAAAGAGCGCGTCCAGGCCCGCGACGACGGCGACGGGCAGGAAGGGCGTGAGCCAGGCGGGTACGGTCGGGTCGAGCAGGACGCCCAGGACGATTCCGATGATGAGTCCGATGACGGCAATCATGAGGTGCCTCCGTGAGTGGGGTCGGAAACGGGCGAAGCATACTGGGGGACGGAGGGCGCGAGCGCGTCCATGGTCAGGGAGGAGACGACCTTGGTGGACACGGTCATGCCAGTGACGGACTGCGCGGCGGAGAGGTAGTCCCCCGTATTACCGCGCACGAGGGCGACGGACAGGGCGTTCGAGTCTCCAATGGCGCTGACCTCGTAGGGCGAGGAGATGGGGGTGACGTTCACCAGGATGGCCGAGCCAGCGGTGCGCACGAAGGTGGCGGGCCCGATCCGTTGTCCGTTGATGGAAATCGCTTCGGCCCCCGCTCCCCACAGGGCGTTGACGACCATCGCCAGATCCTGGTCACGCACGGCACCGCTCCCCTTCCCGGGGGCCGCCCGATCCGTGAGCGTCACGATGATGCCGGGGCCCGAGGCAGGAGTCGTCGCGACCTGGAGGGCCAGCATTCCATCCGTCCCGGCAGCGTTAGCGGGGTCGGAGTATTGCTCGATGGCGTGCCCCAGCGACTGTACCTCCGAGTCCAGGGCCGCCACGTTCTCGCTACGAGTCGAGGCCTGTTGCTTCAAATCCGCCTTCACGTCGCCCGCGGGCGCGTGCAGCGACGCGGTCGCCACGACCGCACCGAAGCCGAGCGCGACGGCCACCGCGAAGACGCCAACCCGCCCTATCAGGGAGGCGGGACGCGGCCCGTGCTCCGCACGGTAGTGCTCGTATCCGGCGTCGAGGGGGTTGGCCAGAAGCGAGGTGAGCAGCGACATCGAGGCCGCGGGGTCCACCGACGAGGCCTCGAGCGTCTCCCCCGCGGTCCCGCCGCGCTCCTCCGGCCTCGTCACTGATCGCCTGCCAGCGACGCTGGACGCGCTCGCGGCGCTCGAAGTCGTCGAGGTGTTCGACGACGATGCGGCGCAGCTGCGCGGGAGCATCCTCGTTGGCGCCGAGCCAGGAGCGCAGGAGCGAGACGCTGGCCTCGACGCTTCCCTCGCGGTCGATGTCGACGCTGAGGTCAAGGACGCCGCTGACGTAGCGCAGGGACATGCCGATCGTGTGGGACTCCCAATAGCCGCGCATGCGTGCCACAGCCTCGCCGATGCCGCGCTCGCCCTCCCAGGTGGAGGACTGCAGGCCCGCGAGAGTCGCGCTCAGGTAGTCGTTGGACAGCGTGTCCGACCAGGCGGATTCCCACGCCCGAGCGCGGGCTGCCTCGTCGGGGATGGAGGCCAGGGCCTCGACGCTCATGCGGGCGGCCTCACCCGAACCGTCGGCGTCACGCCACGCAAGAATCGTCTCCTCGTCGACGAGGCCGCGGGCTGCCAGCGCGCGGCGCGCGCGCCAGGCGATGTCGGGATTGTCGCTGGCCGCGAAGGCGCGTACCGTCGCCTCGTATTCGTCGCCGCCGCGGGCCCCGAACTCGGCGATAAAGGCGCGCGTGTAGGCCCGCCACGCGTCGGCGTCGTCGGCCTCCTTCGCCAAGCGAATGGTGGTGGCCAGGACCTGGTCGTGGGCATCTGCGCGCGCCGCGCCGGGCAGGAAGGAGGAGAGCGCCTCCGACACGAACAGAAGCAGGCGGTCGCGAATAGCGGGCTCAGTCTCGGCGGGGACCGCGTTCAGGACGGCAACGACGAAACGCCTGGGATCGAGCAGGCCGTCGCGCACCGCGTTCCACAGCGACGCCCAGACGACCGCGCGGGTGATGGGCGCGCCGATCGTTCCCACGTAGGCCAGGGCGACGTCGGTGGAACGCTCGTCAAGGCGCGAAATCGCATACGTGAGGTCGTCGTCGTTGATGACGACCAGGTCGACGAAGGCTGCTCCGCCGGGGAGGGCAAGCACGCCGTCGGGATCGATGGGGGCGCCTCTCACCGTCGATGCGAACATCGAAAACGTGCGTGCGCTCGAGCGCGCCGGAGGCGGCACGCCACGTGGAGACGGTGACGCGATGGGGACGCAGCACACCGCCGCACGCCTCGGCGCCCTGGTGAAGGGTGAAGTCCGAGATCGCTCCGACAGGATCGGTGCGCCAGGAGGCGGACAGCGTCGAGGGGCCGGACGTCTCGAGCCAGGCGCTCTTCCAGGAGCCGAGCTCCTGATGGGAGGCGGCCTCGAGGGCCTCAAGCAGGTCGGCGAGCGAGGTCGCAGCGAAGCGATGCTTGTCGAAGTAGCGGCGCGCTCCCTCATAGAAGGCGTCCTCGCCGACCCACGCGACGAGCTGCTTGAGGACGGCTGCTCCCTTGGCGTAGGTGATGCCGTCGAAGTTTGTCTTGGCGGCGGCCACGTCGGGGATGTCGGCGGCGATGGGGTGCGTCGTGGGCATCTGGTCCTGCGTGTAGGCCCAGATCTTGCGGTTCATCGCGAAGTTGGCCCACTCCCCCGTATACTGCGTCGACGTCGCGATCGCGCTGGCGCCCTGGTTCTCGGCGAAGGATTCCTTGAGCCACAGGTCGTCCCACCACGCGGGGGTCGCCAGGTCGCCGAACCACATGTGGCACATCTCGTGCAGGGTCGTGTTCGCGCGACGCTGACGTTCCGTGAACGTCGGGGTGGAACGGGAGATGTAGCTCTCGTTAAAGGTGATGCAGCCGGGATTCTCCATGGCGCCGAGGTTGTACTCGGGCACGTAGATCTGGTCGTAGGAGCCCCACGGGAAGGTCACGCCGTAACGCTCGTGGAAGAAGTCGAGGCCCGCGCGAGTGACCTCACAGACGTCGTCCGCGTCAAGGTAGCGCGCGAGGGTACGCCGACACGCCAGGCGCAGGGGAAGCTCGACGTGTCCGCCGTCGCTCGCCCCGCCGCTCCATGTTCCCCCGTCGATGACGGCCCACGGTCCCGCCACGACCGCGGTGATGTAGCTGGACAGCGGGGGCGTGGCGGAAAAATCGTGACGCACGGCGTCGTCACCGGCTGGCGTTGCGCCGACCTCGACGCCGTTGGAGAAGACGACCCAGGACGGGGGCGCGATCACGTGGAAGGTCCACTCGGGCTTGACGTCGGGCTGGTCGATGCACGGCCAGGCGCGGTGCGCGTCGTTGGGCTCGAACTGGGTGTACAGGTACACCTCCCCCGTCCTCGGGGTCGGTGTAGCGGTGGAGGCCCTCGCCGGAGCGCGAGTAGTGGGCGAGCGCGCGCACCTCAAGCGTGAAGCTCTCCCCCACCGGCAGGCCGGATACCCAGACGCGATCCTCATCGTCCTCGAAGGGGTGCTCCGCGCCGTTGAGCAAGACGGCGCGGACTTGCCCAACGACATCGATGAAGGTGCGCTCCTCGCGAGCGGTCAGGGTCAGGACCGACGTGACGGGGTAGGTTTCCTGGGAGGAGTCTGCGGCACCCGAAACGTCAACGGTGACGTCAATGGAGGACACCTCGAGCGTGGCAGCGCGATGGGTTGCTTCGTTGCGTGTCAAAATCTGCATGTCTCCATCCTACTGTGTCACTGTCCATACGTGTGCGACACGGGCAGCCGATAAAGAACTACAGTAGTGCCATGACATCAGTGATTGATATTCGCCCGTCCATCGACCCGACCCCGCTCGCGCGCGTCCTCGCGGGCATCGACATCGATGGGTTTTATGGCGTTGACGGCGCTCCCGCCTCGATCGACGCCTCCGACGTGAGCGTCACGGGCGTCACCGTTTCCTCCGACGATTGCGAGCCCGGTTGGATCTTCGTGGCGATCCCCGGCCTGACACAGCACGGCATCCGCTTCGCCCACGCCGCCATCGAGGCGGGCGCCAGCGTTATCCTCACCGACGAGGAGGGACGAGTGCAGGCACATGAACGAGGCTTGGGCGCGCCGGTCGTGCAGGTGGCCGATCCGCGTGGCATCGTCCCCGCCTGTGCGCGAACGCGTACTCCTCTCCCGCCACGCGCCTGACGACGATGGCCGTGACCGGCACGAACGGCAAGACGACGACCTCGTACCTGATGCGCGCCGCCATCGCTTCGCGTTTCCCCCAGGCGTCCCTGTGCGGCACCGTCGAGATGCACGTCGGACCGATCTCGTTTGAGGCGGTGCGCACGACCGCGGAGGCGCCGGTCATCGCCCGTTTCCTGTCCGCCACCGAGCAGTACGGCTGCGGCGCCGGGGTCATCGAGTTGTCCGCGCACGCCCTGTCCCTGCACCGAGTGGACGGCATCGTCTTCGACGTCGCCGCCTTCACGAATCTCCAGCACGATCACCTGGACTACTACGGCGACATGGAGCACTACTTCGCCGCCAAGGCGTTGCTCTTTACCCCCGAGCACTCCCGCGCCGGCGTCGTGTGCGTGGACGATGAGTGGGGCCGCCGCCTGGCCGCGCAGGCGACCGTGCCGGTGACCACCGTGTCCGCCCTGACGAGCGAGAGCGCCGACTGGCAGGTCCGCGATATTGCCCCCGACAAGGTCATCGGCCGCACGGTGTTCACGCTCGTCGACCCTGACGGCGTCGGCCACCGCGTCGCGATGCCGATCCTGGGTGAGGTCAACGTGCAGAACACGGCCGTGGCGATCGTGTCCGCCGTGACGCTGGGCATCGACCTGCCTGACGTTATCGCCTCCATCGAGGACGCTCCCCAGATTCCGGGCCGCATGGAGAAGGTCAACCCCACCCCCGGCGCCCAGCCCCTCGTGATCGTCGACTACGCGCACACCCCCGAAGCGCTCGAGTGGACGCTGCGTTCGACGCGCGAGCTGACCCCCGGCAAGGTCGTCATCGTCTTCGGCACCGACGGCGACCGCGACGCGACCAAGCGTGAGGACCTGGCGGCAATCGCGGCGCGCCAGGCCGACGTCCTGTGGGTGACCGACGAGAACCCGCGCACCGAGGATCCCCAGTCGATCCGGGACTATCTGCTGCGCGGCATCGCCTCCGTGCGCCCCGGCATGGAGGACGTCACCGAGGTCACGACGTGCCGACGCGACGCCGTGCGCCGCGCCATCTTGGCGGCCAACCCCGGCGACACCGTCATCATCACGGGCAAGGGCGCGGAGTGGTACCAGGAGATCCAGGGTATCCACCACCGCTACAACGACGTGCCCGTCGCCGCCGAGGTCCTCGCTGGCGACGTGCGCTCCCACGAGTAAGCGCAACGAACCTGTGAACTGGCGCGCCACGGGGGTCCCCACACGACCCGCGCGGCGCGCCACACCGTAGACTGGGCGGGTGAACGACTTCGATACCCAGCACGGCGCGACCCCCACTCCCGGGGACGACGCGGCCGACGCCTACACCGCGGACCTGGCCCCGGCCTCGTCCGAGATGATCGACCTGACCGACGATGACGCCGCGGCCCGCGCCCGCGTCATGCGCGCCAACCTCGACCAGTTCAACCTGGACGAGGAGGATTTGGCGCTGCTCTCCGGCGACGTCGAGCTCGACGATTCCGGCGACGTCGCGGCGGGCCTGCCGGTTCTCGCCGTCGTCGGCCGACCCAACGTCGGCAAGTCCACGCTGGTCAACCGAATCCTGGGACGCCGCGAGGCCGTCGTCCAGGACACGCCGGGCGTCACGCGCGACCGCGTCTCCTACCCCGCGGAGTGGGCCGGACGCGACTTCACGCTCGTGGACACCGGCGGCTGGGAGATCGACGTCAAGGGACTGGATCGTTCCGTCGCCGAGCAAGCGGAGATCGCCGTCGACCTGGCCGACGCCGTCGTCCTCGTCTTGGACGCAACGGTCGGCGTGACGGCATCCGACGAGCGCATCGTGGAGATGCTGCGCTCGAAGAAGAAGCCGATCATCCTGGCGGCCAACAAGGTGGATTCGCCCCTGCAAGAGGCCGACGCCGCCTACCTGTGGAGCCTCGGCCTGGGCGAGCCTCACCCGATTTCCGCCCTCCACGGGCGAGGAACGGGTGATCTCCTCGACGTCGTCATGGATGTTCTGCCGACCGAGTCCGCCGTGGCATCCGCGCTCCCCTCGGGCGGCCCGCGCCGCGTGGCACTCGTCGGGCGTCCCAACGTCGGTAAGTCCTCCCTCCTCAACGCCCTGGCCGGCGGCGAGCGCGTCGTCGTCAACGAGCTGGCGGGCACGACCCGCGACCCCGTCGACGAGCTCATCGAATTGGACGGGCGCTCCTGGTGGTTTGTCGACACCGCCGGCATCCGCCGCAAGATGCACCGCACGACCGGCGCCGACTACTACGCTTCGATCCGCACGCAAGCGGCCATCGAGAAGGCCGAAGTCGCCCTGGTCCTCATCGACGGTTCCGCTCCCCTGACCGAGCAGGACGTGCGCGTCGTCCAGCAGGTCATCGACGCCGGCCGGGCCCTCGTCGTCGTGACGAACAAGTGGGACCTGGTCGATGAGGAACGCCAGAAGGAGATCAAGAACGAGCTCGAACGCGAGCTCGTCCAGGTTCAGTGGGCGCCGCGCATCAACCTGGCGGCCAAGACCGGTTGGCACACGAACCGCATTGTGCGCGCGCTCGACACAGCCCTGGAGGGGTGGGAGACCCGCATCCCAACGGGCCAGCTCAACGCCTTCCTCGGCCAGCTCGTGGCCGCTCACCCGCACCCGCTGCGCGGCGGCAAGCAGCCCCGCATCCTCTTCGGCACGCAGGCGTCGAGCAAGCCCCCTCGCTTCGTGCTCTTCACGACGGGCTTCCTCGATCCGGGCTACCGTCGTTTCATCGAACGCCGCCTGCGCGAGACCTTCGGTTTTGCGGGCACACCCATCCAGATGTCCGTGCGCGTGCGCGAAAGCGCCGCAGGTAAGAACGCTCTGACACGTGGCCCGCTTCACCCGGAGGCGGGCCACACCAGTACCTGCACTCCCCTGGCGTGTATCCACAGGCTCGTTTCAACCGGCGTCGTTATCCACAAGCGTCACGGCGTCCCTTGACCGGTGACCACCACGAGCGCAGGATCGACACATGAACACTCCACTCACCCAATCTGCTGATCTCCCCCTAGCCTCCGGACTCACCCTGTGCGACGACGGCCTCGTTCGCCCGTCCTGGGCCTCCCATGACGAGCTGTTACGCAGTTACTACGACACCGAATGGGGGCTACCCGTCCACGACGAGGCTGGCGTCTTCGAACGTCTCGTCTTGGAAGGTTTCCAGGCTGGTCTCTCATGGCGCACCGTCCTGGCCAAACGGGAGGCATTCCGGCAGGCGTTTGACGGATTTGTTCCTGATCGCGTCGCCACGTTCACAAGCGATGACGTCGATCGCCTCGTGAACACACCCGGGATCATTCGTAACCGCCGCAAGATCGAGGCAGCGATCGACAACGCTCGCGCGACGGTCGAGATGCGCAGCAGCGGAGACAGCTCGCATAGGCCCGCCCACCTGGGCGAACTTGTCTGGTCGTATCGCCCGACGCGCGATCCGCTTCCGCGTTCACAGGGCGAGGTACCGACGCAGCTGCCAGAATCGGTGGCGCTTGCCAAAGGACCTGAAAGCCAGAGGATTCCGTTTCGTCGGCCCGACGACAATGCTCGCGCTCATGGCGGCAATCGGCATCGTGAATACGGATATTGTCGGCACGCATCGCAGGCCTGCTTAACCTCACGCGAGGTCGCGCACAGCCGTTACCCGCACGTTTTCACGAGCTGCGGCGATCTGGCATGATAGTGCCATGGCATTGTCACAGAAGCTCCTCAGCCAGGACGAGGTCGTCGTCCGGCACATGCACACGCACATCAAGACCCTGCTTCCCGCGATCATCGTGGAGTCGATCCTCGTGATCGCAGCGGCTGTAGGTTCTTTCTACGTTCCTGAGAACGCGCGCTACTGGGCGCTGCCGACGATCTGGATCGCCGTGCTCCTCCTGTCGATTCCGCTCATTCTTGTTCCCTGGATCAAGTGGATCACGACGACCTACACGGTGACGACCAAGCGGGTCATCACCCGCACGGGCATCATGAAGCGCACCGGTCACGATCTGCCGCTCACCCGCATCTCCGACATCCAGATCGAAAAGGACTTCGATGACCGGATCTTCGGTTGCGGCACGCTCGCCCTCCAGACCTCCGCTGACGATCCATTGCTGCTGCGCGACGTGCCGAAGGTTGAGACGGTGCAGGTCGAGATCTCCCAATCTGCTCTTCAACGACATCCAGGGTGCCATCGACGCGGATCCAACGAGCTGATCACACTGAGGGGTAAAACCCTGCCACCTGCGAATAGAGTGGCGTCATGTTCGATATTCATGGTTTCGAAATGACGGTCTTTAAGCTCCTGATCGGTGTCACCCTGATCGTCCTCTACCTGCGCCTCACGGGCAAGCAGCAGACGGCCCAGCTGACACCGATCGACTTTATCGGGAACTTTATCCTCGGTGGCATTATCGGCGGCGTCGTCTACAACCACGCATTCTCGTTCGCGGAGTACATCAGCTTCCTGCTCGTCACCTTTGGAATCATCTCCAGCCTGAACTACCTGACGTCGAAGTTCATGTCGACCCGGTCGCTCGTGATGGGAAAGGCGTACACGATCATCGAGGGCGGGCGATTTACTCAGGACGCGCTCGACGACACGGATCACAAGCTCGACCCAGTCGAGTTTCTCGCAGAGCTACGCGGCATGGGCATCTTTTCACTGAGCGACATCAGCCTCGTACAACGCGAAGCCAACGGCTCCCTGACGGTACGGCGCAAGGGCGAGGGCGGCATCAACTACGTCCTGGTGTCCAGTGGCCAGGTCGTGACCGACAACCTCAAGTTGGCACATCGCGACGAGGAATGGTTGCGCACAGAGCTTTCGTCGGCGGGCATCGGCGAAGTGGAGGATCTCTTCGTTGTCGAACTTGATGCCGACAACCGGCTGAACATCATCTCTCAGACGGGAAACACAACTGCGATGACAGTGTCTGATCCGGCCATCAACGAGGTGACGACGGTGACCGAGTTCCAGGCCCCGCACGAGCAGTCGGCGACGCTGGAGGATGTCATCCCCGAGGATGCGCGCGAGGGCGCGGCGAAGTCTGACGGCTGACCGTTCTCGCTCCTCATTCGTGTCTCCGGCTCCCCCGGCCTCGTCTCCGTTGACGAGGCCGGGGCCGTTTTGTGTCGGTCCGTGCACTTCGTGCTCCATCTTGGATGGCGGTGGCCGGTACCGGCGAGGTAGGTCGAAATCATCCCCGTTGACGACTTCGACCTGTGCCACAGTTTACCCCACTGAGGGGGCACCCATTGACACGCCTCACAACGCATCACATGCGCTGCGACCTGCACGAACCCGCGGAAGCTTGGTCGAAAACTAGCGTTTACCGGGGGGAAATAGACCACCACAGACGAGCATCACGTTTTGGTTACAAAGGTTGACCGACAATTGATGCGGGGACGGAGGTCCCTCCAACGACCCCGGGCAACGAAGGCCCGTGGAATACAAAAAGCGCGAGAACAGTAACCTGTCCTCGCGATTCTTTTGTCGGGCTGGCGGGATTTGAACCCACGACCCCTTGACCCCCAGTCAAGTGCGCTACCAAGCTGCGCCACAGCCCGTATTCAGTTCGTCGCCGTGGCGACCTGTAGAACTATAGCGCACCCCCGATCAGGAAGCAACCCGACGGGCGTGCGCCATGACACATTCCCCCTGTTGATCTGACAGCAGCATCCGCCGCCCTCGTGCGTTGCCTCCATATCGGCACGCAGAACAGCCGGTCGGGCGACAGGCCTCAGGCTAGAATGATGCTATCTCGTCACCAACGCACCGTAGGAGCACACCACATGACCATCCGCCGCCTCCTGACATCTGCCGCGACCCTTGCCCTAGCAGTCACGGGTGTCGCACTGCCGTCTGCCAGCGCGTGGGAGGCGTCGACAGTGCAGGCGAGCGCGGTCGTTGCGAGCACGGAAACCTCCCCTGCCGGCACCGCAACCACCGGACGTGCGACGCGTGCAAGCGTGTCCGTCCCCGCACCGACACGCCGTCGTTTCCGTTCACGAAGGACGTCTCACGACCCGGTTGCCGTCGTTATCTCCTTGGTCCTTTCGCTCTGATCGCAGGTGGCTACTACCTGTTCCGTTACCTGGCTAACCAGGGGTCGCGCCGCCAGATGCAGACCGTTAATTACAACGGCCCCAGTGGGCCTCAATACGGAGTCACGGGCAACGTCTATGGCGGTTCTCAGTACCCACAGGCGGGTGCACCCATGAATCCGCCGATGCGGCAGGGAAACGGCTACGGCACGGCAGATTACGGCAACTCCTACGGCAGCCAGCAGGGCGACTATCCGTCGTCGGGCATGAACGGTGGCTACGGTTCCTACGGCAGCAGATACTGAGCTTTCGCTGCGCCTGCGGGCACCGCACCACGACCGCGTGTCACGAACACACACATTCGCTGGAATTCCGTCATTGTCTCTTCGATGCGAACGTTCGGCGGTCACATGAGCCGGTCTCCCCTCACCTTTACTCGCTCTCGAAGGAAACACCACATGCTCTCTCATCGGCTTCTCGCCTGCGCAGCCACCCTCGCATGCGCGACGCTGCCTCTCGTGGTTCCCGCGGCGCAGGCATACACGCTGACGAACACGCCGAGGGTGACCACCTCGAGCTCCGCAGCACTGCCTGCCTCCAGCGACACGCCTGAGCTGAACGCCGCGACGGCCGCGCAAGCACATCACGAAGCCTTCGCAAGCAGCTCTCTCACGCGCACACGCAGCAACACCGCTACCTCATCAGGTTCGACGATCACGACGTTTGAGGCCCTCGTTCTGATCGCGATTATCACGATCATTTTTTTGCCCGCGTCCATCATCTACGTCATCTTTTATCGGCAGGCGCGCAAGGACGTCCGCGATATGCCTAACTACACCAGCGTCAACGGCCCGCAGTACGGAGTGACAGGCTACCCTCAGGGCACCGTCCCCCCCCGAAGCAATCGCGCTACACCGGCTTCAACCCTCTCTGGTCGAGAAATACCTCCTACAACGGTGGCCCGGCGATGCCAGGAACACCTGGCGCCCACGGCTACGGCACGCCGACGGGTCAGGGACCGGTGTATGGCACGCAGCCCTCTCAGGGACCCGCCTACGGTTACGGAACCCAACCCGGCCAGGCATCCGCGTACGGGTATGGCGGCCAGCCGCCCGCCTACGGATACGGAGCTCAGGGTACCCAGGGGCCCGCCTATGGCACGCAAGGCGGTGTCCAGGGATATGGAACAGCGCCCTCCCCGCAGGACCAGAACCCACCGTTCGGCCAGGCTCCCGGGCAAAACTATCCCAGCTACTAGCCACCGTATGTGTGTGCCCCGCAGCGAGGCGCTGCGGGGCACACATCTACCTGCCAGGCGCTATCCCCTCGCGGGCGGCCAGGTCCTCGTCCACGTATGCCAGGATGGCCTCGCACACGCCGGCGATATCCAGACCTGTCGAATCAACCGTCTCCACGCCGGGGGCTGCGGTCATAAACTCCGAGACGGTCGAGTCGGCCTTGTCGCGGCCCTCCACCTGGGCGCGCACAATCTCCATGTGCTCCTCGGTCGCGTCACCGTAGAGCTCCAGGGTGCGGCGGCGCAGGCGCGCCTCCTGGTCCGCGAGCAACAGGATGCGCACGTCCGCGTCCGGGCACACGACCGTCGTGATGTCACGCCCCTCGGCGATCATGCCGGAGCCCTGAGCGCGCGCCTCCATCATGCGGCGACGCTGCTCGGCCGCCATCCACGCGCGCACCGTCAGGTTCGTCGAAATATGCTTGATCGCCAGGGCGATGCGAGGCTCGCGAATCGCCTGGGTGACCTCGGTATCCCCCACCCACACGTGCGGATCGGACGGATCGGACTGCAGGCGAAGGACCATCTCGTCGGCCGCGGCTGCGACTGCCTCCGCGTCCTCCAGGTCAATGCCACGGTCGAGGGCGTACCACGTCAGCGCGCGGTACATCGCGCCCGTGTCGAGGTATCCGATGCCCAGACGCGAGGCCAGCTCCTTGGACACCGTGGACTTACCAGAACCCGCAGGACCATCGATCGCAATGGTGATGCCAACGCGCGAGATCGCATCCTGACGCATCGAGTCGTTCATCCGGTGATTCTCCTCATCGAGGTTGTTCTAGTGGGTAATGAGCCGCCAGCCCCGCTCCTGCAGGTCCGCGGCGCAGCGGTCAGCGACCGCCGGGTCAATCATGACGCGAGCGACGCCAGCCTGCGCGCCCGCCGAGTGCTCGAGAACTAGGTCCTCGATGTTGATGGAGGCCTCACCGAGCTCACTGAAGAGGCGCCCGAGCGCACCGGGCTCATCGGGGATCAGCACCTCGACCTCGCGGTAGCGCGACGGAGCACCGCCGTGCTTGCCGGGGATGCGCGCGACGCCCTGATTGCCAGCCGTCATCACGCGGTTGATCGCACCGACGCTGCCGCCCCGAAGCGGGCCCAGCTCGGCGGCCGCATCCAAGTGGGTCAGCAGGTCATCCAGGTCGCCCCTCAACTCGCGCAGGATGTCGGCGACAGGCCCAGCGTTGCCGGCCAGGATCGCCGTCCACAAGCGAGGATCGGAGGCCGCGATACGCGCCGTGTCACGCAGCCCCTGCCCCGCCAAACCGAGTGCCTGTGCGGGAGCATCAACGAGGCGCGCCGCCAGCATCGACGACACGAGCTGCGGCACGTGGGACACCAGGGCCACCGCATGATCGTGCGTGCCCGCATTCATCTCCAGGGGCACCGCGCCCACGTCCGTGGCAAGCGCGCGCGCGGCCAACACCGCACGAGGCCACGTCAGCTCATGGGCCACGATCACCCACGGCCGACCGTAGAACAGGTCGGCGTCGGCCGCGCCGGCGCCGGAGCGCTCGCGTCCAGCCATCGGGTGTGAGCCCACGTAGCGGCACGCCTCGTCCTGGAGGCCGCGCTGCGCGAGCGTGGCAAGCACGTCGGCGACGACCGCGTCCTTGACCGAGGCGACGTCCGTGACGATAGCGTTGGGGAATCGCACAAGAGAATCGACGATAACCCGGTCGGCGACGTCGGGAGGGGGTCGCGACCACGACGATGCGTGGCGCCTCGTAACCGGCGCCGTCCTGCCCGGCGTCCGCAGAGGCCACCCCGGCCTCGGCGATAACGTCACTGAAAGGGACGCCGGCGCCCACGTCGGAGGCCAGGTGCAGCGACGTCGGCGACACATCCTCCAGGTACACGTCCACTCCCCCGGCGCGCAGGGCGAGCCCGAGGGACGCGCCCAGCAGGCCCGACCCGATGATGAGAACCGGGCCCACCGTCGACACGACGCGCGTGGGAGCGCCGTCCTGGGCGCTCACAGGCCGACGGCCCCGTACAGCGCGGTCAGGGCGTTGCCCTTGACGCGGCGCGTCGTGCCCTGCTTGAGGTGATCCAGGGAGATAGGCCCAAAGCCGGTACGCACGAGCTCGCGGACCGGGTATCCGACGGCCTCCATCATGCGTCGCACGAGTCGGTTGCGACCCTCGTGGACGACGATCTCGACGGTGGTGATGTCGCCGTAGGTGTCGACAACGCGGAAGGCATCCACCTTGATCGGGCCGTCCTCCAACTCGATTCCGTTCATGAGAGTGCGCTTGACTCCCGGCTTGACCTCGCCGTGCAGGCGCGCGACGTATGTCTTGCGAATCTTGTAGGACGGGTGGGTCAGGCGGTTGGCCAGCTCGCCGTCGTTGGTCAGCAACAGCAGGCCCGAGGTGTCGATGTCGAGTCGACCCACGTGGTAGAGGCGCTCGGGGTAGTCAGCGATCAGGTCGGCGATGGTCGGGCGTCCCTCCGGGTCGCTCATCGTGGACACGGTGCCGATCGGCTTGTTGACGGCGAGCACGATGTGCTTGGTCTCGTCCAGGATGAGTCGTTCACCGTCGACGTGAATGACCTGGGTTGCGGGGTCCACCCGCACGCCCTGGGTGCGCACGACTGTTCCGTCCACGCTCACGCGGCCATCCGCGATCATCTGTTCGGACGCGCGCCGAGAAGCGACGCCGGCCTGGGCGAGCACCTTCTGCAGGCGCACGCCACCCTCGGTGTAAGGGTTAGCCCTCATAGTTCTTCCTCCAATTCGTCCAGCGCATCGGCGTTCGGCAAGTAGGGTGCCAAGGGTACCAGCTCCGATAGGCTCGTCATCCCCATTTTCTCAAGAAACTCCCCGGTCGTGCCGTATAGGCGCGCCCCGGAGGGTGTCAGCCCCGTCTCTTCCACGAGGCCTCGAGCGAGCAGGGTGCGCACCACGCCGTCGACGTTCACCCCGCGGATGCGGGCGATGCGGGCGCGTGAAATAGGCTGGCGGTAGGCGATGACCGCCAGGGTTTCGAGGGCCGCCTGGGACAGGCGCGCGTGGGAGGAACCGACGACGAAGCGACCGACGACGTCGGCGTAGGCGCGCGCGGAGTAGATGCGCCAGCCTCCCGCGACCTCGCGCAGCTCGAAGCCGCGCACCGGCCCTTCCCCCTGGCCGAGGTACTCGCTCGCCAGGGAGCGCAGCGTCTCCTCCACGTCGAGCGGATCCTCCTCAAGGGCGCCCGCGAGCTCGTCGACGGACACCGGTTCGGAGGCGACCATCAGGATCGCCTCGATCGGCCCTCGCAGCTGCTCCTCAGTCATCGCCGCTGTCTCCTTCCATCATCAGTGCATTCTTCCCCGTCGACGAGGCCGTGGCGCCCACGGCGGCGGGCGTGTCCTCGGGGTGCGTGCCGCGTGGTGCCTCGTCAATGTCGATGTTGCTCGCGTCCACCTCGGCTCTCCACTGAATCGAAAGTGTCCCCAGCGCCCCCTCCTGGATGAATTCGACGGCCCCTCGCCGGAAGAGTTCGAGGAGCGCCAAGAAACGCGACACGATGACGGCGCGCGTGGCGGCATCGGCGATGAGCTCCCGGAAGGTCATCTCCCCCGCCGACGCGAGCTTGTCGGCGACAACGATGGCCTGCTCGCGCACAGGCACGACCGGGTCGTGCAGGTGGGTGACCTGGACGGTGGGCGCCGACTGGGAGAGGGCGTCGGCGGCGAGGCGGGCCAGGTCCTCGGGGCTGGTGAGCCAGGTAAGCTCGGGCAGGAGCGTGGCGAAGTGGGGCTCGAGGGCGACGTCGCGGGCCACGTAGGAGGCGCACGCAACCATGCGCGCGTCGATCTCCTTCGCCGCTTCTTTGAAGGCGCGGTATTGCAGGAGTCGGGAGAACAGGAGGTCCCGGGCCTCCAGGTCCGCCTCGCTCACGTCTTCCTCCTCGTCGAGGCGGGGCAAGAGGTGGGCGGCTTTCATGTCGAGAAGCGTTGCGGCGACGACCAGGAATTCGGTCGTGCGTGACAGGTCGGGCGAGGCCTTCATGAAGGCGATGAACTCGTCCGTCACCTGGGCGAGTGCCACCTCGGTAATGTCGAGCTTTTTGCGCGCGATCAGGGACAGGAGCAGGTCGAAGGGCCCCTCGAAGACCGGCAGCTCACGGCGAAGAGCTCGAACTCCCCCTGAATCTCGATCGGTTCAGGCGGCGTCACCACGGGCGATGACTTCCCGCGCCAGTCGGCGATACGCGTGCGCACCCGCGTGGTTGGGAGCGTAGGACGTGATCGGCTCGGTTGCCACCGAGGCGTCCGGGAACTTAATCGTGCGCCCGATACGAGTGTCGAAGACCAGATCCCCGAAGGCCTCCTTCAGGCGCTGGAGGACTTCGCGCGAGTGCAGGGTGCGTGAGTCGACCATCGTCGCCACGATGCCGTCGATCTTCAGGCGCGGGTTGATGCGATCGCGCACCGTCTCGATGGTCTCGACCAGCAGGGCGACGCCACGCAGGGCGAAGAACTCGGCCTCCACGGGCACGATGACGCCGTGCGCGGCGGTCAGCGCGTTCACCGCAAGCAGGCCGAGCGAGGGCTGACAGTCGATCAGGATGACGTCGTAGTCGGCCTCGACGTGGCGCAGCACGCGCGCCAGGGCGCTCTCGCGCGCGACCTCGTTGACCAGTTGAACCTCCGCGGCCGACAGGTCGATGTTTGCCGGGATGATGTCCAGGTTCTCCGTGGCCGTGTGGCACACGGTCGCACGCACGTCGGCCTTGGGGTTCATCAGCAGCGTGTAGATCGTCTGTTCCATGTCGAGGGCGTTGATCCCCAACCCGACAGACGCCGCCCCCTGCGGATCGAAGTCAACGATCAGGACGCGGCGACCGTACTCGGCCAGGGCGGCACCCAGGTTGATCGTGGTCGTCGTCTTGCCGACGCCTCCCTTTTGATTACACATCGCGATCACGCGTGCGGGTCCGTGGCCCGTCAGGGGCGCGGGCACGGGGAAGTCGACCTGCTCAGCGGGCAGGTCGGGCGTCAGCGTCGGATGCGAATTCATGGTCACTCCTCCATCCTAGGTCATTGCCGTGCAATCTCGTCGGTGCCACGCGCCCGGGGGTGCGAGAGCGTAAAGACCTCGCGCAGGGCCGAGGCCGTCACCGCCGTGTAGATCTGGGTCGTGGCCACCGAGGCGTGTCCGAGCAGCTCCTGCACCTCGCGCACGCTCGCCCCACCCTCGAGCAGGTGAGTCGCGAAGGAGTGGCGCAGCGTGTGGGGCGACACCCTCGACCCCAGCTGCGCGGCTTCGGCGGCCCTGCGGATCGCGGTCCACGCGCTCTGGCGAGAGAGGGGGGCGCCCCGAGAGTTCAGAAAGAACGCGGTCGCGCCACGGCCTCGTGCCGCAAGGGCCGGACGCGCACGAACCCGGTACGCCCCCAGCGCCTCGACCGCGAAGGAACCGACGGGGACGATGCGTTCCTTGCGCCCCTTCCCGAACAGGCGGACCACCGGGACGTCGCCGTCAAGGTCAAGGTCATCGGCGCTCAGGCTCACCGCCTCCGACACGCGCGCGCCCGTCGCGTACAACAGCTCCAGGAGCGCACAGTCACGCAAACCGATGGGCGAATCGTCCGCGTGGGCGACGTCGAGCAGGCGCCCCACCTCCTCGACCGTCAGGGCCTTGGGCAGATGGCGTCCCGCACGGGGGGGGCGCACAACTGGGCGGAGGGGTCGACCCCGACAAGCCCTTCCGTGAGCGCGTACTTGTGCAGGCCACGAATGGCAGCGGATGCGCGGGCGACCGACGAGGCCGCGGCAGGGTGGCCCGTCACCTCGCCTGAGGCGAGGCGCATCGTGTAGTCCTCGATGTCGCGCACACTCACCTCGGCGAGGCTCGCGACGCCGCGGTCGGCGAGGTCACGGACGTATCGCAGGGCATCGCGCCGATAGTTGGAGACGGTGTGCGCCGACGCGCCCTTCTCGACGCGCAGATAGTCCACCCACTCATGCACGAGGGCTTCCAAGGACGTCATGGTGTCAGAGTAAGCGAGGTTTCAACAAATGTGCGCGATACCTATGCGCGTGCGCACATTTTCGCTAATATGTGACCCGGTAACCATTTCCCTACCCCGATGCTGGGGTCCAACAACGGCTGGAGGCCGACGTGACACTTCAATGGGACCATATCGATGACGACGCGGTCAAGACCGCCAAGCTCCTCGCGGCGGACGCCGTCGAGCAGGCGGGATCCGGACACCCCGGAGCCGCCATTTCCCTCGCCCCCGCAGCATACCTGCTCTACAACAAGGTCATGAACGTCGATCCGGCCGATCCTCGTTGGATCGGCCGTGACCGTTTCATCCTGTCGGCGGGGCACTCCCTCGCTGACCCAGTACGTCCAGCTCTACCTCACCGGCTTCGGCCTCGAGCTCGACGACGTCAAGAAGCTACGCACCGCCGGCTCCCTGACCCCCGGCCACCCCGAATACGGGCACACCAAGGGCGTTGAGATCACCACCGGGCCCCTGGGCACCGGCATCGCCTCGGCCGTCGGCTTCGCCATGAACGCCCGCCGCGTCCACGGCCTGCTCGATCCGGGGACCCCGCTGGGCGAGTCCGTCTTCGACCACAACGTCTACGTCATCGCCGGCGACGGCTGCTTCCAAGAGGGCGTTTCCGCCGAGGCTTCCTCCCTGGCCGGCACCCAGGAGCTCGGCAACATCACCGTCATCTGGGACGACAACCACATCTCCATCGAGGACAACACCTCGATCGCCTTCACCGAGGACGTCCTGGCCCGCTACGAGGCCTACGGCTGGCACGTCCAGCGCGTCGACTGGCTCGGCGAGGATGGCTCCTACGAGGAGAACACCGCCGCCCTGAACGACGCCCTCGAGGCTGCGAAGGCCGAAACCACCAAGCCCTCGCTGATCGCGCTGCGCACCATCATCGGCTGGCCGACCCCTGGCAAGCAGAACACCGGCGGCATCCACGGCGCCAAGCTCGGCTCCGACGCCCTCAAGGGACTCAAGGTCGCCCTGGGCGCCGACCCCGAGAAGATGTTCGACGTCGACGCCGCCCTCGTGGACGAGGTCCGCGCCCGCGCCGCCGCCCGCGCAGCCGAGTACCGCAAGGACTGGGACGCACGCTTCGAGGCGTGGAAGGCCGCCAACCCCGAGGGCGCCGCTCTGCTCGAACGACTGTCCGCCGGCCGCCTGCCCGACGGCTGGGAGGCCGCGCTGCCCACCTTCGAAGAGGGCAAGGCGTTGGCGACCCGCGCCGCCTCCGGCCAGGTCCTCAACGCGATTGCCCCCGTTTTGCCCGAACTGTGGGGCGGCTCGGCCGACCTGGCAGGCTCGAACAACACGTTCGTGAAGGGAGAGCCTTCCTTCCTACCCGCGCACCGTTCCTCTGCGTCGTTCAGCGGCGACGAGTTCGGCCGCAACCTGCACTTCGGCGTGCGCGAATTCGCGATGGGTGCCGCGCTCAACGGCATCGCAGCCGACGGCTTCACCCGAGCCTACGGCGGCACGTTCTTCGTGTTCTCCGACTTCATGCGCGGCGCCGTGCGCCTGGCGGCCCTCATGGACCTGCCGGTGACCTACGTGTGGACCCACGACTCCATTGGCGTCGGCGAAGACGGCCCGACCCACCAGCCGATCGAGCACCTGGCCTCCTACCGCGCGATCCCGAACCTCGCGGTCGTGCGCCCCGCCGACGCCGCCGAAACGGCCGCCTCCTGGAAGGCCATCCTCGAGCAGTCGCACCCGGCCGCGATCATCCTGTCGCGCCAGAACCTGCCCAACCCCGCTCGCGGCGAAGGCACCGGGCTGGCCACGACTGACAACCTCAGCCGCGGCGCCTACGTCCTGGCCGACACCGAGGGAACGCCCGACGTGATCCTCATGGCCTCCGGTTCCGAGGTCTCCGTCGCCTTGAGGCGCGCGAGGCCCTCGCCGCCGACGGCATCGCCGCCCGCGTCGTGTCCGTCCCCTGCCTCGACTGGTTCGAGGCCCAGGACCGCGCCTACCGCGACGAGGTTCTGCCCCCGTCCGTGCGCGCCCGCGTCTCCGTCGAGGCCGGCCTGGCCCTGCCCTGGTACCGCTGGATCGGCGACGCCGGCCGCGCGGTCTCCATCGAGCACTTCGGCGCCTCCGCGCCGGGCGAGGCGCTCTTCAAGGAGTACGGCATCGACGCCGAGCACGTCGCCGCCGCAGCGAAGGAGTCCATCGAAGACGCCCGGTCGTGACTTTCTAGTCACCTCGCCTGAGAAGGGGCTGCTGGCGCGCGAGGGCGCGCCAGCAGCCCTATTCTCGTACACATGTGTGGGTCCTCGGTCCCGTCCCTCTCCCCCCGCGGGCGAAGCGTTCGGGCCACGGCCTCGTCCTACCCCCTTGAGCGAATGGAGCGACCACTCGTGACCACTGCGATCCCCACCCTGCGCGATCCGCAAGACCGCAGACTGCCGCGCATCTCCCCGCCGTGCGGCCTGGTCATCTTCGGCATCACCGGTGACCTCGCGCGTAAGAAGCTCCTGCCCGCCATCTACGACCTAGCCAACCGCGGCCTCCTCCACCCCGCGTTCTCCCTGACCGGCTTCGCCCGACGCGACTGGAGCCCCCAGGACTTCGAGGAATACGTTCGCGCCTCCATCGAGGCACACACCCGCACCGGCTTCAACGAGGGGACGTGGAATCAGCTCCGATCGGGCCTACGCTTCGTCTCCGGAACCTTCGATGACCCGGAAGCATACCGTCGCCTCGCCGACACCGTCGCCGAGCTCGACCGGGTGCGCGGCACCGGCGGCAACCACGCCTTCTACCTGTCGATTCCGCCGTCGTACTTCCCCGTCGTGGCCAAGCACCTGTCCGACACGGGCCTGAACAAGCGACAGGGCCGCGAGTGGCGCCGCGTCATCATCGAGAAGCCGTTTGGCCACAACCTTGAGTCGGCGCGCGAGCTCTCCGACGTCATCTCGCAGATCTTCGACGAGCGCGACGTCTTCCGCATCGACCACTACCTGGGCAAGGAAACCGTCCAAAACATCATGGCGATGCGCTTCGCAAACGCCATGTTCGAGCCCCTGTGGAAGGCCAACTACGTCGACTCCGTGCAGATCACGATGGCCGAGGACATCGGCATCGGCACGCGCGCGGGCTACTACGACGGCATCGGCGCCGCACGCGACATCATCCAAAACCACCTCCTCCAACTCATGGCGCTGACCGCCATGGAGGAACCCGTTCACTTCACGCCCGAGGAAATCCGCGTCGAGAAGGAAAAGGTACTGTCCGCCGTGCGCCTACCCGAGGACCTCGCCGAAGGCACTGCTCGCGGACAGTACGCGAGCGGCTGGCAGGGCGGCGACAAGGTGCGCGGCTACCTCGAGGAGGACGGCATTCCCACCGACTCCACGACCGAGACCTTCGCCGCGATCAAGCTCTTCGTGGATACGCGACGCTGGGCTGGCGTGCCCTTCTACCTGCGCGCCGGCAAGCGCCTGGGCAAGCGCGTCACCGAGATCGCGGTGATCTTCAAGCGCTCCGCGCACGTGCCTTTCGGCAATTCTGCGCTCAGCGAGTCCGCCCAGAACGCGCTTGTCATCCGCGTCCAGCCGGACGAGGGTCTGACCCTCAAGCTCGGCGCGAAGGTACCGGGCACATCGATGCAGGTGCGCGACGTCACCATGGACTTCGCCTACGGTCACGCCTTCACCGAGGATTCGCCAGAGGCCTACGAGCGCCTCATCCTGGACGCGCTCGTCGGCTCCGCGCCCCTCTTCCCGCACCAGCGCGAGGTCGAGGCCTCGTGGAAGATTCTCGACCCGATCCTGTCCTTCTGGGAGACCCAGGGCCAGCCCGAGCCTACACGCCGGGCACGTGGGGTCCCCAATCCGCGCACGACATGCTGGCCCGCGACGGCCGCTTCTGGAGGCTCCCGTGATCATCACCCTGAAGAACACCACGTCCGCCGAGGTTGCTTCCCGCATCGTGGAGCTGCGCGACGAGCGTGGTTCCGCCGCCCTGAGCCGCGTCCTGACGCTGCTCATCTGTGTGCCCGACCTGATCGATGTTGACAACGCGATCGAGGTGTCTGACGCTGTCTCGCGCGAGCACCCGTGCCGCGTCATCGTCATCGTCGAGCCCGAGTCAACCGAGGGCGCAGCCCTCCTCAACGCGCAGATCCGCGTGGGCGACGCGGCCGGGCTGTCCGACATCATCATCCTCGAGCCTCGCGGCGAGGTGGCGTCGAACATTGATTCGCTCGTCATGCCGCTGCTCCAGTCGGACACGCCGGTCGTCACCTACTGGCCGGTCACCCCACCCGAGAATCCGGGCGCGCACCCACTGGGCCGCCTCGCGGTCAAACGCATTACCGATTCGCGCGCCACGGAGTGCCCGATGGAGACCCTGTCGGCCCTGTCGAGGGTCTACACGCCGGGCGACATCGATCTGGCGTGGGCGGGAGTCACCCTGTGGCGCGCGCTGCTCGCAGCCGTCGCCGAGGACTTCGACCGCCTGCCCACTTCTATCCGCGTCGCGGGTAACGCCACGCATCCCTCGCCGTTCCTTGTAGCCGCGTGGCTGCACCACCAGCTGGGTGTGCCCGTCGATCGGATCGTCGATCGCGAGGCACACACACGATCACCGACATCACGTTCTTCTTCGACGATGACACGACCGTGTCGCTGTCGCGCAGCGCCACCTCCTCGGTCGCACGGCTCTCGCGCCCGGGCCTCGAAGATCGCAGCGTGAACCTGGCCCGTCGCTCCGTCCAGGATTCCCTTATGGAGGACCTGCGTCGCCTCGATCCGGACGTGTACTACGGCGAGCTGCTCACGACCGAGCTGCCGCGCCTGGCTGCAAGCTCTGAGGGAGAGTAACGATGGTGGTCGTCCACACGCTTGAGGTCCTGCCGACAGTCGAGGAACTCAACCAGGCCGTGGGCCGAGCGTTCCTCGCTCGTCTGCGCACGCTCATCAACGAGGCCGGAGCCGGTTCACGCATCGATCTGGCGATCTCAGGTGGTGCGATCACGACGAGCCTGTTGCCCTCGTTGCTTCCATTTGTTGGCGAGGTCGATTGGTCACGCGTGCGCGTGTGGCTGGTTGACGAGCGTTATGTGCCAGCGGGCGACGAGGATCGCAACGACGATCAGGCGTGGGAGGGGGTTCTTCCACGCGGCCAGCGGCGTGGAGCTCATGCGCATGCCGACCTCGGATGCGTCCGCGCCTGGTGCCGGTTCTCTCGACGCAGCGACCACGGCATTCGCCAACACGTGGCGCGAGCTTATGGGTGATCGCTCCTTCGACATTGCTTTGATCGGCATGGGGCCCGACGGGCACATCTGCTCGCTCTTCCCGGGACGCGTCGACATGGACGAGGCCTCCCCCGTTGTGGCGATCCGCAATTCTCCGAAGCCGCCGCCCGAGCGCATCACGGTGTCGATGCCCATCATGCGTGCGTGCCCCGAGGTATGGCTGACGACTGCGGGTTCCGCGAAGGCGGATGCCCTCGGACGAGCCTTCGCGGGTGCGTCGCCGTTTGACCTTCCCGTCGCGGGTATCCTCTCCCCCTCAACTCGCGTTTACCTTGACGAGACTGCAGCCGCGCGGATTGCGTAGGACTGACGTTGATGTCTATGGCATGAATCGGGGGCGGCAGTTGCCGCCCCCGATTGTTCTGTCTTCGGTGGTTGTCACCAGCCCCGCTCAGGTCACATGGTAGTCGCTCGTGACCAGTACCGACCGGGGACTATCCTCCTCGGTGAGGCCTGCGATCAGGTCACGCGAATTGATCAGGTTCTCCCACGTGGTCGTCGACGCGTCTTCCACAACGATCTGCGAATCCGGGACCCCGCGGGAACGCAGATAGCGCGCCATGGCCTCGGGCTCAGAAATCACCTCGTCGGCGCCCTGACCGCCCGATGGCGCGAAGGTGGCCTGTCTGCCGTGCGCAACCCACAGGTCGTAGGCCCGATCAACGCGGGCGCGTAGAAGAGGGGGTCAGCTCCTCTCCCATAAGCCCCGCACCGTGGATGACAATGAAGTCATAGCGGCGCTTCCTGGGCAACGCACGATAGAAGCAGGAGTACAACAGGAGTGCTGTGAATGAGAGGAAAACCAAGCGCCGCACACCGTTAGCGCGGCCACCAAGCCAAGTACCACTGCGGGTAAGCCGGCGAGCAGCGCTGCGGGAAGCGCGACAAACCAGGCGACGATAGTGCACGCAAACAGGAGCGGAAGGGCGTGTGACAGAGAGAAGCCCTCGCGGCGAACCAACGAGATCTCATTGATAAACAAGAAGACGATCGTGATGAATGGACTCAGCATCAACACGAGAGCAATCGGCAGGGAAATCCACCACTGATTCAGCTGCTCTGAGGCGGCCAACAGAGCCGAAGCACAGAAGAAGATAAAGAAAAACGCGTTGCGAAACTGACGGGGTTCGCGGCGGTACGACCACACAAAAATGGCTCCCCACACGAGGGTGGGGAGCCATAGGACGACGTCGATCCTGACGGATCAGGAGCCGAACTTAACCAGAAGCGCGTAGCAGATGATGCAGATGACCCAGACCAGCAGGGTGCCCAGCGTGATGCGGTTCAGGTTACGCTCCGCGACGCCCGAAGAGCCCGCGGAAGAAGAGATGCCGCCACCGAACATGTCCGACAGGCCGCCGCCTTGTCCCTTGTGCATCAGAATGGTCAGGGTCAGCAGGATGCTGGTCAGGTAGATCAGCACGGTCAGCACATTGTTCAGAATCGTCACAGTCGGTCCAGTCTCTATCGCGTTCACGCCCAATGACGGGCACATACATGCTCAGTGTAACGGAGAATGACGGTGGGGCCAACCGGCACACCGGTTGGCCCCACCTCGCGTCCGCTCCACCCCTGCTTAAACGGCTGGGCGGGGCTGGCGCGTGATGTCTACTCAGGCGTAGAACATCGCCATGGCGGCGAAGGAATCGGCCTTGAGGGAGGCGCCGCCGACGAGACCGCCGTCAACGTCGGGCTGGGCCATGAGCTCCTTGATGTTGCCGGGCTTGGCGGATCCACCGTAGAGGATGCGGGTGGCCTCGGCGGTCTCGGCGCCGAAGTCTTCGGCCAGGGCGGCGCGGATGGCGCCACACACTTCCTGGGCGTCCTCGGCCGAAGCCGTCTCGCCGGTGCCAATGGCCCAGATGGGCTCGTAGGCGATGACGATCTGCGCGACCTCTTCGGCCTTCCAGTCGGCCAGGGCGGCGCGGATCTGGCCGAGGACGAACTCGACGTAGGTTCCGGCCTTGCGGACCTCGAGGGCCTCGCCGCAGCACAGAATCGGGGTCATGCCAGCGTCGAAGACCTTGCGGGCCTTGGCGCCGACGAGCTCGTCGGACTCGCCGTGGTATTCGCGACGCTCGGAGTGACCCATGACCACGTAGGAGACGCCGAGCTTGGTGAGCATCTCGGTGGAGATTTCGCCGGTGTAGGCGCCGTTGTCGTGGATCGAGACGTCCTGGGCGCCGTACTTGATCTGAAGATCATCGGCGTCGACGATGGTCTGAACGGTGCGGATGTCGGTGAACGGCGGGATAACCAGGACCTCGCACTTAGAGTAGTCGTGGCCAGCGTCGGACAGCGCCATCTCCAGGCCCTGGACGAGGTGGTTGGCCTCGAGGTGATCGAGGTTCATCTTCCAGTTGCCGGCCATGAGGGGGGTACGTGCCATGAGTCAGTCCTCCAGAACTGCGATACCGGGCAGGACCTTGCCCTCGAGGAGCTCGAGGGAGGCGCCGCCGCCAGTGGAAATGTGGGAGAAGGTGTTCTCGTCGAAGCCGAGCAGGCGCACGGCCGCGGCGGAGTCGCCACCACCGATGACGGAGAACATGGAGCCCGTGGACAGGGCTTCGGCGACGGCGCGAGTGCCGCCGGCGAACGCGTCGAATTCGAAGACGCCCATGGGGCCGTTCCAGGCCACGGTCTTGGCGGTGGCCAGCTTGTCGGCGAAGAGCTTCTGCGACTCAGGGCCGATGTCGAGGCCCATCTGGTCCTCGGGGATGGCGTCGACCGTGACGACGGTCGCGGGCGCGTCGGCCGCGAACTCGGGGGCGACGATGACGTCAACGGGCAGGACCAGGTCGACGCCGCGCTCGGCGGCCTCGGCGATGTAGCCCTTGACGGTGTCGATCTGATCGACCTCGAGCAGGGACTTGCCCACGGAGTAGCCCTGAGCGGCCAGGAAAGTGAAGACCATGCCGCCGCCGATGAACAGCATGTCGGCCTTCTTCAGCAGGTTGGCGATGACGCCGAGCTTGTCGGAGACCTTGGAGCCGCCGAGGACGACGCCGTAGGGGCGCTCGGGGTCGCCGGTGACCTTGGACAGGGACTCAATCTCCTTAAGCACGAGCAGGCCGGCGGCCGAGGGCAGCAGCTTGGCGATGTCGTAGACGGAGGCCTGCTTGCGGTGGACCACGCCGAAGCCGTCGGAGACGAAGGCGTCGCCGAGCTTGGCGTACTCGCGGGCGAGCTCTTCGCGCTCCTCGTCGACCTTAGAGGTCTCGCGGGGGTCGAAGCGGACGTTCTCGAGCAGGGCGATCTCGCCCTCGCCCAGGTCGGCAACGGTCTGGGCGGCGGAGGGGCCAACGACGTCGGAGGCCAGGGTGACCTTCACGCCGGAGAGCTCTGCGAGGCGCGCGGCGACGGGGGCCAGCGAGAAGGCGGGATCGACCTTGCCCTTGGGGCGGCCGAGGTGGGCCATGATAACGACCTTGGCACCGGCGTCGGTGAGGGTCTTGAGGGTCGGCAGCGCCGCGCGGATACGGCCGTCGTCGGTGATGACGCCGTCCTTGAGCGGAACGTTGAAGTCGGAGCGGACGAGGACGCGCTTGCCGCGCAGGTCGCCCAGGGTGGAGATAGTCCTCACGAGGAGTCCTTTCGGTCTGAAGGCGGTGGTGATGTACGAGATGCCCGTGCACGAGCGTGCACGGGCATCTCGCTGATCAGCTCATGGCTGGTGTTTCAGCTGTGTGCTCAGGCGAGCTTGGAGCCGACGAGGGCGGTGAGACGAACGAGAGCGTTCGAGTAGCCCCACTCGTTGTCGTACCAGGACAGGACCTTGACGAGGTTGCCGATGACCTTGGTCTCGGTGGCGTCGAAGATCGAGGTGTGCGGGTCGCCCACGATGTCGGAGGAGACGATCGGATCCTCGGTGTACTCAAGAACACCCTTGAGCTCACCCTCAGCGGCGGCCTTCACGGCAGCCTTGACGGCCTCGACGGAGACCTCCTTCTTCGCGATGAAGGTGAGGTCAGTCAGGGAGCCGGTCGGGGTGGGGACGCGGACGGCGAGGCCGTCGAACTTGCCCTCGAGCGCGGGCAGGACCAGGGCGACAGCCTGGGCAGCACCGGTCTTGGTGGGGATCATGTTCAGGGCCGCGGCGCGGGCGCGACGCAGATCCTTGTGGGGGGCGTCGAGGACGCGCTGATCGCCCGTGTAGGAGTGGATGGTGGTCATGATGCCGCGCTCGATGCCGAAGTTCTCCTCGAGAACCTTGGCCAGGGGGGCGAGGCAGTTGGTCGTGCAGGAAGCGTTCGACACGATGTTCATCGTGGCGCCGTCGTACTTGTCCTCGTTCACGCCCATGACGAAGGTGCCGTCGACGTTCTTCGCGGGAGCGGAGATGACGACCTTCTTGGCACCGCCGTCCAGGTGAGCCTTTGGCCTTCTCACCATCGGTGAAGAAGCCCGTGGACTCGACGACAACCTCAACGCCGAGCTCGCCCCAGGGCAGATCGGCGGGGTTACGCTGTGCGAGCACCTTGATGTGCTTGCCGTTGACGATGATGCCCTCGTCATCGTAGGACACCTCACCCTGGAAGCGACCCGTGATCGAGTCGTACTTCAGCAGGTGAGCAAGGGTCTTGTTGTCGGTCAGGTCGTTAACGGCGACGACCTCAATGTCCGCGCCCTGCTCGAGAGCTGCGCGGAAGAAGTTACGGCCGATGCGGCCGAAGCCGTTGATGCCAACGCGGGTGGTCACTATGGTTCCTCCTGCTCGTGCCCCTCATAGGGCACGGTTTTCGATGCAACCGGGCGTGCGGGTTGCCAGCCCGGCCCGCAGATTTCTGCGGTTCCAGCAGTTCCTAATCTACACCCGAAAGCGGACTCTGTCACAATCCAATTTCGAAATTTGCACGTGGGGTAATTCTCGTTTGGACCGGGACGAACGTAACAGGGGAGGAAGTCAGTCCTCTTCGAGCATGTCGAGAGTGAGGGCGGATTCGGTGTCCGGTATGCCGCGTTCGTGCGCGACCTTGTCCGCCAGGGCCAGGAGTCGGCGGATGCGTCCGGCGACGGCGTCCTTCGTGAGCGGCGGATTCGTGTGTTTGCCGAGCTCTTCCAGAGATGCCTGCTTGTATTGCAGACGGAGCGTGCCGGCCTCAAGCAGGTGTGCGGGCACGTCGTCACCGAGGATCTCGAAGGCGCGTTCGACGCGGGCACCCGCGGCGACGGCGGCGCGCGCGCGGAGCGCCGCAGGTTGGCATCGTCAAAGTTGGCCAGCCGGTTTGCGCTGCCGCGGGCCTCGCGGCGTTCGCGGCGCTCCTGCCACGCCTCGAAGGTCTGGGGCGCGCCCATGGCGGCGATGAGGGTGCCGATGGCGTCGGAGTCACGCACGGACACGCGGTCGGCGCCTCGCACTTCCTTGGAGCGGGCCGCCGCTCCAAGCTTGCGTGCGCAGCCGACCATGGCCAGGGCGACCTCGGGGCCGGGGCAGGTGATCTCGAGAGAGGAGGAACGACCGGGTTCCATGAGGGAGCCGCGTGCTAAGAAAGCTCCGCGCCAGATAGCGGCGGCTTCGGCACTTCCCGACGCGACGAGCACGGGGGGAAGCCCGCGCACGGGGCGGCGCATCGAGTCGACGAGACCGGTCAGTCGCGCGAGCTCGTCAGCCTTGTGGACGACGCGCACGACGTAGCGCTTGCCCCGGCGCAGGGAGGAGCCGGAGACGACGACCACGGAAGATTCGGCGTTGTACAGAGCCTGAAGGTAGGTGCGCAGCCTGCGCGCGGCGACGGGCGAGTCGAGCTCGGCCTCAACGAGGATGCGCCCACCGACGAGGTGGAGTCCGCCCGCGAAGCGCAGCGTCGCGCTTACCTCGGCGGCCACCTCGGAGGGGGGTGGTGATGACGGCGCGCGCGAGCTCGTCCTTCATGTCTGATGTCAGCGACACGGATTCTCCCTATGGTGTCTCTTGTTTGTCAGCGGGCAACAGGTTCTAAGGTAACCACGTTTCGGCCTGGCCGACCTCCCCGAGGAAGCCGTCGAATGCGTCACGTAGGGCTGCGGCGAGGCGCAGCGGGTCGTGGTGGGGCGCCCCGTCGCCGGTGCGCACCTGGCGCAGCAGGACGCGAGCGCCCAGTTCCTCGGCGGCGACGATCAGGTCGTCGATGTCGTCGCAGGCGGTGGGGTCGGCGACGACGACGTCGAGTTTGAGCGCGGGCGCGTACTCGCGCAGCACCCGCACGTGATCGGCCGTCGACATCGTGTCGGTTTCGCCGCGCTGGCGGGCGAGGTTGAGCACGAGAGCACGGTGGGCGTCGGTCGTGGCCAGCGCTCGGTTGATCTCGGGAACCAGCAGGTGTGGGATAACGGAGGTGTACCAGGAGCCGGGGCCCAGGACGACCCAGTCGGCCTCAGAGATGGCCTCGATGACGGCGCCGGGCACCGCGGGGAGCCTCGGGGGTGATGCGCACGTGCTCGACGGTGCCGGGCGCGACCGCGACTTTGGACTGGCCGGCGACGACGTAGCGGCGCCCGCCGTCGTTCATGTCGGCTTCGATGTCGATCGGGGTGGTCGACATGGGCAGGACGCGTCCCTGAGCCCCGAGGAGTCGGCCGACCCAGTCGAGGCCCTCGACGGGATCGTCGAGGAGCTGCCAGAGGCCGGAGATCAACAGGTTACCGAGGGCGTGCCCGTTGAGCGGGCCGGTCGTGTCCAGGCGCAGCTGCATGACGTCGCGCCATGTCAGGCCCCATTCGGATTCCTCACACAGGGACGCCAGCGCCATGCGCAGGTCGCCGGGCGGCAGGATCGGCATTTCCTGGCGGAGGCGGCCGGAGCTGCCGCCGTCGTCGGCGACTGTGACGACGGCGGTCAGGGCGCGGGTGATGTGGCGAAGGGCCCGCAGGGTCGCGGACAGGCCGTGCCCGCCTCCGAGGGCGACGATGGACTGGCCGGATTCTCCTCGTTGGACCCAGCCAGCTGCATCAAGGTAGGGCATTACTCTCTCCCAATGTCGCGGTGCATGACGCGCACCGAATGTCCGTGCTCGCGCAAGCGAGCGGCGATGGCCTCGGAGCATGCGACGGAGCGGTGCTTTCCGCCCGTGCAGCCGACGGCGATCGTGACGAATGGCTTCAATTCTGCCAGATAGCCGGCGAGCATGGGGGCCAACAAGTCGGCATAGCCGAGAGCGAAATCGCGGGCACCGGGCTGGGAGAGGACGTAGTCGGCGACGGCCTGGTCTTTTCCGGTGAGGTGACGCAGTTCGTCGACCCAGTAGGGGTTCTTCAGGAAGCGGACGTCGACGACGTGATCGGCGTCGAGGGGCAGCCCGTGCTTGAAACCGAAGGACTCGACGGTGACCTGCAGGGGGCGCTTCTCCCCCGCCACGATGTCTCGGATGCGTCGGGTGAGGTCGTGCACGCTCATGGCAGAGGTGTCGATGACCTCGTCGGCGGCGCGGCGCAGCGGGGCAAGCAGACGAATCTCTGCCTTGATGCCGTCCATGAGGGTGCCCGCCCCCTGGAGGGGGTGGGGGCGCCGGTTGGACTCGTAGCGTCGCACAAGGGCCTGGGGGCTTGCCTCCAGGAAGATGATGCGGTAGGCAATGCCGGCGCCCTTGAGTTGTTCGAGGGTCGCGTCCAGCGTGCGGAAGAAGGTGCGAGAACGCACGTCGACGCCGACGGCCAGGCGGTGTACGCCGGCAGCGGGGTCGTTGGACATCATGCCGACCAGGGCGGGCAGCATCGACGGGGGCAGGTTGTCCACGACGTACCAGTCGAGGTCTTCGAGGGCTCGCGCGGCGCCCGTGCGGCCCGCTCCCGAGTAGCCGGTGATGATGAGGACTTCGTTAGAGGCGCGGGGCTCGTACTTGACACGCATCATGTCGCGCACGGGGATGCCCTCGGGGAAGGTGCGCGGGTTTTCCTCCATCGCGGACGAGGCCGGGGCGTCCGCGGCGCGTGGCGCTTCCTGGGGTGCGTGATCGGTCATGGTGTCCTCCTTGGGGGCGGGGTGGGCGTGTGGGGGCGTGCTATGCGCTGGGGCGCGCAGCGTCGTCGATCGTGATGGCGGCTGCTGCGCGTCGGGCGATGACGCGCGATTCCTTGGGGGTGGTGGCGGTGGCGGCGACCACGCCGACGCGGCGCCCAGCGCGGCTGATCGGCTTGCCGAAGAGGCGCACGATGTCGGCGGTGGCCAACGCGGTGGCGACGCCACGGTAGGCCGGGGATGCGATGGCGCGCGCGGACTTGATGACGGCGGAGGCGCCGGGGCTGGCCAGGGCCGTGGAGGTGGGCAGGCCGAGGATGGCGCGCGCGTGAAGCTCGAACTCGGACTGGGGCTGGGTCACCATGGTGACCATGCCGGTGTCGTGGGGGCGAGGCGAGAGCTCGGAGAACCACACCTGGTCGCCACGCACGAAGAACTCGACGCCGAAGATGCCCAGGCACGGGCCGTTTCCGTGCTCGGCGAGGGCGTCGGTGACCTCCTTGGCCATGTGCCGGGCGGAGGCGAGCGCCTCCTCGCTCATCGCCATCGGCTGCCAGGACTCGACGTAGTCGCCGTCTTCCTGGCGGTGGCCGATGGGCACGCAGAAGGAGGTGTGGACGCTGGAGCTTGCTGCGTCCCACGAGCGCACGGTGAGCAGGGTGATCTCGTAGTCGAAGTCGATGCCCTCCTCGACGATGACCACGCCGGTTGTCGCGCGCGCATCCTCCTCGGCGTGGGTCCACGCCGCCCGGGCCTGCTCGGGTCCGCTCACGCGAGACTGCCCGTGGCCGGAGGAGGACATCGTGGGTTTGACGAAGGCCGGGTAGCCGACCTCGTCGAGGGCCTCAGCCAGCTCGGCCTCACTGCGCGCGAAGCGGAAGGCGGAGGTGCGCACGCCGGGCAGGGCGGCCGCCAGGGTGCGGATGCGCTGGCGGTCCATCGTGGCCTGGACGGCGAAGGCGTTAGGGACCACGCGCACGCCGCGCTCCTCCGCAGCGGACAGCTCGTCCGTGGCGATGGCCTCGACCTCGGGAACGATCAGGTCGACGTCGACGCCGTCAAGAACCTCACGCAAGGCGTTTGGGTCGCTCATGTCGAACACCAGGGAGGAATCGGCGACCTGCATCGCGGGAGCGCCCTCGTAGGAGTCGGCGGCAATCACCGTGCAGCCGTAACGCTTCAGGGCGATCGTCACCTCCTTGCCGAGCTCGCCGGAGCCCAGGAGCAGCACCCGCGCAGGAAGCGGCATCGGAAGCATCGTGGTCATGGTGTGTCCTCCCTTGACGATGCTGCAAGCCTATCGCGGATCGAAGCAGCGAGGGCGGGTCCCACGCCTTAACCTCGGCAATCTGTTCGAGACTCGCCTCCCGAATCCGCTTCACGGAGCCGAAATGCTTGAGCAGCGCCGCCTGGCGCGCGGGTCCAAGCCCCGGGATGGAGTCCAGCACCGAACGCCGCTGAGCCTTCGAGCGCCTCTTGCGATGCTTCGTGATCGCGAAGCGGTGGGACTCGTCGCGCAGATACTGGAGGAGATACAAAGCCTCCGAGGTGCGCGGCAGGATGAGGGGGGAACTCGTCGCCGGGAATCCACACCTCCTCCAGGCGCTTGGCCAGACCAACGACGGGCACGTCCGCACCCACGGCGTCCAGGGCGGCGCGAGCGGCGTTGACCTGCGGGAGGCCACCGTCGACGAGCACCAGGTCGGGCCTGTACGAGAAACGCTTGGGACGCCCGGTCGTCTCGTCGATCGGACCGGAGGCGAAGGCGACGCCATCCTCGTCCTCGCCCTTGACGCCCGCCTCCTCGGCGAGCAGGCGCGAGAAGCGACGGGTGAGGACCTCGTTCATCGCGCTCGTGTCGTCGGGCGTGCCGTTTCCGTCCTCGCCGCGAATGTTGAAAGTGCGGTACGCGTCCTTGCGCGGCATACCGTCCTCGAAGACCACCATCGAGGCAACCTGGTTCTCCCCGCCCGTGTGCGAGACGTCGTAGCACTCGATGCGCAGGGGCGCACCCGGCAGGTCCAGGTTCGAGGCCAGCTCCTCCAGTGCCTTCGAGCGCGCAGTGATGTCGCCGGCGCGCTTCGTGCGGTGCAGGGCGAGCCCCTGGCGGGCGTTCTCCGTCACCGTTGCCATGAGCTGGGCCTTCGGGCCACGCCTGGGCACGTGGATCGACACGGACGCGCCGCGCATCTGTCCCAGCCAACGAACAATCGTCTCGGTCTCCTCGGGCGCGACCGAGACCAGCACCTCGCGCGGGATCGCCGAGGTCGGGGTGTGCGCGACATCGTCCACGCTCACCGCCGCCACCTTCGTCGCACTCCCCGCCCCGGCCTCGTCCATCGACGCCGAGGAATACACCTGCTCGAGGAGACGGGACATGAGCGCCGCATCCCCCGCCCCGTCCACGCGCTCAATCACCCAGCCGCGCGTACCGCGGATGCGCCCGCCGCGCACATGGAAGACGTAAACGGCCGCATCCAGGTCGTCGCTGACGAGAGAGAGAACACGTCCGCGTCCGACCCGTCGTCGAGCACCACCGCGTTACGCTCGAGCACCGTGCGCAGCGCCTTGACGTCGTCGCGCAGCTTCGCGGCGCGCTCGAAGTTCAGCTCCGCCGAGGCCTGGCGCATCTGCTCCTCGAGGTCCCGGATCACCGGGCCCGTGCGCCCCTCCATGAACTGGCACAGCCCCTCGGCGAGCTCGCGATGCTCCTCCATGGAGATGCGCCCGACGCACGGCGCCGCGCACTTGTCGATGTAGCCGAGCAGGCACGGACGTCCCTGAGCCTTCGCACGCTGGAACACACCCGCCGAGCACGAGCGCATCGGGAAGACACGAAGGAGCTGATCGATCGTGTCGCGAATCGCCCACACCTGCGTGTACGGACCGAAGTAGCGTGACCCGGCCCTCTTGCGCTCACGCGTGACCTGCACGCGGGGGAAGCGCTCCCCCATCGACACCGCCAGGTAAGGGTAGGACTTGTCGTCCTTAAACATGACGTTGAAGCGCGGATTGAACTCTTTAATCCACGTGAACTCCAGCGTGAGGGCCTCCACCTCGGAGCGCACGACGGTCCACTGGACGGCGCTCGCGGTCGTCACCATCTGCTGGGTGCGCGGGTGCAGGTTCGCCAGGTCTTGGAAGTAGTTGGTGAGGCGATTGCGCAGGTTCTTGGCCTTGCCGACGTAGATGACGCGCCCGTGAGGGTCGGAGAATCGGTAGACGCCCGGCGAGGTCGGAATGTCTCCCGTGCGGGGCCTGTACGTCGAAGGATCTGCCACGTTCCCAGCGTACGAGGCCGTGGCTGGGAGCGCCCGTCACCCTCTGTGGGCGTGCTCTATGTCATGAAACCTTTGAATAATGAAACCAATACGCGCGGGCGCCACCTGTAGGCATATACTGGGCTTGGTTACGAATTGACCGATTCTTGACCATTGAGTACAGCTCTCCCACAAAGAAGGACGTTCATGTTCACCTCCACCCAAGAGGTCGCAGACTTTATCTCCGAGCAGAACATTGAACTCGTCGACGTCCGCTTCTGCGACGTCCCCGGGGTTCAGCAGCACTTTACGATCCCCGTGAGCGAATTCCTGGACGCCGCTTTGTCGGACGGTCTCATGTTCGACGGCTCCTCGGTGCGCGGATTCACCGCCATCCACGAGTCCGACATGAAGCTCATCCCGGACATTTCCTCCGCCTTCGTCGATCCGTTCCGCGATCGCAAGACCCTGGTCGTCAACTTCTCAATCGTCGACCCCTTTACCGACGAACCCTTCTCGCGCGACCCGCGCCAGGTGGCCGCCAAGGCCGAGGCCTACCTGCGCTCCACCGGCATCGCGGACCAGTGCTTCATCGGCGCCGAAGCCGAGTTCTATCTCTTCGACGACGTGCGCTACCAGGTCAGCCCCCACAACACCTTCTTCTCCGTCGACTCCCCCGAGGCGTACTGGAACACCGGCCGCGTCGAAGAGGGCGGCAACATGGGCTACAAGGTGGCCGTCAAGGGCGGCTACTTCCCCGTCTCCCCCGCCGACAAGTACGCGGACGTGCGCGACGAGATGAGTCGCCTCCTCGAGGAGGTCGGCCTGACGATCGAGCGCGCACACCACGAGGTCGGCTCGGGCGGCCAGCAGGAGATCAACTACCGCTTCGCGACGCTGCAGACCGCGGCCGATGACATGATGAAGTTCAAGTACGTCATCAAGAACTCCGCCCTCGAGTTCGGTCATTCCGCGACCTTCATGCCCAAGCCCCTGTTTGGGGACAACGGCTCGGGCATGCACACGCACATGTCGCTGTGGAAGAACGGCGAGCCCCTGTTCTACGACGAGCGCGGCTACGGCTCCCTGTCCGACACGGCGCGCTGGTTCATCGGCGGCCTGCTCGAGCACGCGCCCGCGCTGCTGGCCTTCACGAACCCGTCAGTGAACTCCTTCCGACGCCTGGTCCCCGGCTTCGAGGCTCCGATCAACCTCGTGTACTCGGCGCGCAACCGCTCCGCCTGTATTCGTATCCCCGTGACGGGCACGTCGCCCAAGGCCAAGCGTGTGGAATACCGCGTGCCGGATCCGAGCGCGAACCCCTACCTGGCGTTCTCCGCGTGCCTCATGGCGGGCATCGACGGCATCAAGCGCCGCATTGAGCCGGCAGCGCCGATCGACAAGGATCTCTACGAACTGCCCCCGACCGAGTACCAGGACATCGCGAAGCTGCCGAGCTCCCTCGAGGCCGCCCTGGACGCGCTGCGTGAGGATCACGAGTTCCTCACCGAGGGCGACGTCTTCACGCAGGACCTCATCGACACGTGGCTGGAGTACAAGGAGACCAACGAGGTCGCCCCGATGCGCGCCTACGTACACCCCTACGAATACCAGATGTACTACGACCTGTGATCTAACCGTCACTTGAGCGGCCCCCACCCCGATTGAGGGGCGGGGGCCGCGCCACAACCAGTAGACTCACATCGAACCTGTTGTTCAGTCTTTGAACCGACATCCCGGAGGACACGATGAAACGCATGCGTGACGGCTCCTACACGATCAAGCCGGCCTACAAGGTCGGGGAGCACGACATCATCCCCGACATGCTCGCCAAGCGGGCCGCCACGTTCCCCAAGCAGGTCGCCCTTGAGCAGCGCTCCTCCGTTGGCTCCACGCGCTCCCTGACCGCCGGCGAGCTCCAGCGCCAGGTCGACTACACCGCCTGTGGCCTCATCGGCCTCGGAGTCGAGCAGGGTCACGCGGTCGCGATCCTCGCCCCCACCTCGTACGAGTGGCTCCTCCTGGACCTCGCGCTCCTGTCCGTCGGCGCGATCACCGTCCCGATCTACGAGTCCGATTCCGCCTCCCAGATCCAGCACATCCTCACCGACGCGCACGTCACCCGCGTCTTCACGGCCACCACCCAGCAGGCCGAGCTCGTGCGCTCGGTCGCACCGTCCTTCACGCTCTCGGTCGACTCCTTCGACCAGGGCGCCCTGCGCAAGGTCGCGCGCGCCGCCACGAACGTCACCATCGAGGACGTCGAACGCCGACGCGCCGCCGTATCCTCGTCCGACATCGCGACCATCATCTACACCTCCGGCACGACCGGCAACCCCAAGGGCGTGGCCCTCACGCACGCGAACTTCGTCGCAACCGCGCAGGGTGCGCGCCAAGTGCTCGGCGAGGTCATCGACTCCCCCGAGACCCGCCTCCTGCTCTTCCTTCCCGTCGCCCACGTGCTCGCCCGACTCGTCATGCACGTCATCCTCTCCGGCCAGGGCGTGCTCGGCTTCTCCCCCTCCATCAAGAACCTGCTGCCCGACATCCAGGCCTTCAAGCCTTCCGTGCTCCTCGTCGTGCCCCGCGTCCTCGAGAAGGTCTACAACGCCGCCTCCTCCAAGGCGGGCGGCGGCATCAAGGGTCGCATGTTCGCGTGGAGTGCCAAGCAGGCCCGCACCTACTCCCTCGCGTCCGAGAAGACTTTCGGTCCCGGCCCCTTCAAGAAGATCCGCCACGGCATCGCCGACGCCCTCGTTTTGAAGAAGATCCGCACGGTGCTCGGCCCCAACCTGCGCTACATCGTCTCCGGCGGCGCTCCCCTGGCCACCGACCTCGCCCACTTCTACGCGGGCATGGGCATCACCCTCATCCAGGGCTACGGCTTGTCCGAGACCACCGGCCCGATCGCCGTCCAGCACATCGGCAAGAACCCGATCGGCGGCGTCGGCCTGCCCCTGCCCGGCAACTTCATCAAGATCGCCAAGGACGGCGAGATCCTCGTGCGCGGCCAGTCCGTCATGCCCGGCTACTACCACCTGCCCGAGCAAACCGCCGAGGTCATGCCCGACGGCACCTGGTTCCACACGGGCGACCTGGGCTCGATCGACCGCAAGGGCCAGCTGACCATCACGGGCCGCAAGAAGGAACTGATCGTCACCGCGGGCGGCAAGAACGTCTCCCCCGAGGTCCTCGAGGACTCCCTGGCCACCCACCCGCTCATCGCCAACGTCATCGTGGTGGGCGACCAGCGCCCCTACGTCGGCGCCCTCTTCACCCTCGACGCCGACATGCTGCCCGATTGGCTGGCCAAGCACGGCCTGGCGCAGTGCTCGCCCACCGAGGCGGCCGAGCTGCCCGCCGTGCGCGAGTCCCTCGAGAAGGCCGTCGAACGCGCCAACAAGGCTGTTTCCCGCGCCGAGTCGATCCGCAAGTTCCGCATCATCGACGCCACCTTCACCGTCGAGAACGGGTATGTGACGCCGTCGATGAAGCTGCGCCGCCGCAAGGTCCTGACCGACTACGCCTACGAGGTCGACGCCCTGTACGGCGGCCCCGTCTCCGCGGAGCCGGCAAAGAAGCACGGATTCTTCCGCCGCGCCAAGAAGAACTGATCTCACCACGCACGGCGCACAGCGCCCACCCCAAGAAAGGACCGCAATGACGGTACGCAGGCTCGCCGACGGCTCATGGGAGTCGATCGCCACGCGCGAGGCCACCGAGGACATGAACCTACCCAAGATGCTCCATCTGCGCGTCGAGCGCCACCCCGGGCAGGTCGCGATCGAGCGCCGATCCAACGTCGGCGCGTGGCGCCGGGTCACCATGGAGACGTTCCTCGGCGAAGCCGACTCCATCGCGCGTGGCCTCATCGGCATCGGCCTCGAAGCGGGCGACCACCTGGCGATCCTGGCACCGACCTCGTATGAGTGGGCCCTCATCGACGTGGCCGCCCTGTCCTGCGGCGCGATCACCGTGCCCATCTACGAGACGGATTCCGCGCAGCAGATCGCCCATATCCTCGCAGACGCCGACGTGCGCATCGTCATCACCGCGACGACGCAGCAGGCCGAGCTGGTCGAGTCCGTGCGCACCGACGGCGTGCGCCATATCCTCTCCCTCGACCGCGGCGCCGAGCGCGTCCTGACCGGCGCCGCCCAGGGGGTCACGGTCGAGCAGGTGCGCGAGCGCACCGACGCCGTGACGCTTCGCGACGAGGCGACGGTCATCTACACCTCCGGCACGACCGGTATGCCCAAGGGCGTCGTACTCACGCACGGCAACTTCATCTCGCCGATGCTGCAGGCCTACGACTTCCTGCCCGTCCTCATCAACGACCCGAAGTCGCGCTCGTTGCTCTTCCTGCCGGTCGCCCACGTCCTGGCGCGCTTCGTCATGTACTGTCTGCTCGCCGGTCAGGGCATCACCGCTTTCTCCCCGGACACCCGTAACCTCGTCAACGACATCGCGACCTTTAAGCCGACGATGCTCCTCGTTGTTCCGCGCGTCATGGAGAAGGTCTACAACGCTGCCGCCGCAAAGGCCGGAGGCGGCGTGAAGGGGCGCATGTTCTCCTGGGCCGCCAAGCAGGCGCGCGCCTTGTCCAAGGCCACCGCCTACGTGGACTCTCCCCTGCCCGAGTCCGCGGTCGCTGGTCCCGGCCCCGACACGACGCCCATCCCCGATGCCTCGGCGATGCCCTCCCCCGGCCCGTCGTCCGCACTGAAGCTGCGCGCCCGCGTCGCCGATGCGCTCGTCCTGTCGAAGGTCCGCGCGATCCTGGGCCCGAACCTGCACACGATCATCTCGGGCGGCGCTCCCCTGGCCCTCGACCTGGCAAACTTCTACCGCGGCCTGGGCATCACGCTCCTCCAGGGCTACGGCCTGTCCGAGACGACCGGCCCGATCTCCGTGGAGACGCCCCAGGACTTCCCGCCGGACTCGGTGGGCTTCCCCTGGCCTGGCAACCGCATGACAATCGCTCCCGACGGCGAGCTGCTCGTGCGCGGTATCTCCGTGTCGAAGGGCTACCACAACCTGCCCGAGGCCACGGCCGAGGCCTACGTCGACGGCTGGTTCAAGACCGGAGACCTCGCTTCCATCGACGATCGCGGGCACCTGCGTATCACGGGCCGTAAGAAGGAACTTATCGTCACCGCGGGCGGCAAGAACGTGTCCCCCGAGATCCTCGAAGAGTCCCTGTCGACGCACCCGCTCATCGCGAACATCATCGTGGTCGGCGACAACCGCCCCTACATTGGCGCGCTCATCGCGCTCGACACGGAAATGCTGCCCGAGTGGCTCTCGACCCACGGCCTGCCCGTCGTGGATGCGGCGCAGGCCGCGAACCTGCCCGAGGTGCGCGAGTCTCTCGAGAAGGCGATCGCCCGCGCCAACAAGGCCGTCTCGCGCGCCGAGTCGATCCGCCGCTACCGCATCGTGAACGCGGCCTTCACCGTGGAGAACGGCTACATGACGCCCTCCCTCAAGCTGAAGCGCCGCCGCGTCCTGGCCGACTACGCCGACGAGGTCGACGCCCTGTACGCGTCGGGCGAGGCCGCGAAGAAGCAGGAGTAGCCCGGCAAGGCACGCGGACCCTCCGTCAACACGAAGCGGCCCCGGCCTCGTTCATCGACGAGGTCGGGGCCGAGTCGTATGCGCAGGCGCGGTTAGTCGGCGGTGTTGCGCCCGACGACGAAAGCGGCGAAGAGCGCGAGGAGGACTGCCACGCCGATGACCGGAAGCGGAATCCACATCAGCGTGCGCCGGGTAATCTCCAGCGCAGCCAAGGCGACGACGCCGACAAGAAGGAATGTATGGAAGGCGCGGGACCACAAGAAGCCGTCACTGTCGCTGCTCCACAACATAAAGAGCGACATGATCACAAGCACAGCCACGACCGCGTAGATCGCGATAACCGTGCCCAGGTGCCAGACGTGGCGAGCCTCCGCTTGGGCCGTCACGCTCAGGCACAGGTTGCCCAGCCCGGCGACGAAACCGCAGCCCAGTCCATAGACGCGGCTGCGCCCGGCCGAGCGGGCCGCGAGGGCCTTGAGTGTGAGTGCGCCGGACACCACCATGAGCGCCACTACGATGAGGTGGACCCATGCGGGCCAGAAATAGGAGAAACCGTAGAGGCCGTATGCGGGGTTCATGAGCTCCATACTAACCATTACTTCCGCGAAGCAGCGGCGTCTCGCTCGGATTCCTTCGCGAGGACCTCGGCGAGGTACTGGCCGGTGAATGATTCCTTCACCGTCGCGACCTCCTCGGGTGTCCCCTGCGCGACGAGAGTGCCGCCGCCGGCGCCGCCCTCGGGACCCATGTCGATGATCCAGTCGGCGCTCTTGATGACGTCCAGGTTGTGCTCGATGACGATGACCGTATTGCCCTTGTCCGCCAGGGACTGCAGGACCAGCAACAGCTTGCGGATGTCCTCGGAGTGCAGGCCGGTCGTGGGCTCGTCGAGCACGTACACCGTGCGGCCGGTCGACCGCCGCTGCAGCTCAGAGGCCAGCTTCACACGCTGCGCCTCGCCGCCCGACAGGGTCGTCGCGCTCTGGCCGAGGCGCACATAGCCCAGGCCCACCTCCACGAGCGTGTTGAGGTGGCGGGCGATGCGCGAGATCGGGGCAAAGAACTCCGCGGCCTCCGAAATGGGCATGTTGAGCACGTCCGCGACCGTCTTGCCCTGTACTCGACCTCGAGAGTCTCGCGGTTGTAGCGCGCGCCATGGCAGACCTCGCAAGGCACGTACACGTCGGGCAGGAAGTTCATCTCGATCTTCAGGGTGCCGTCTCCCTTGCAGGACTCGCAGCGACCACCCTTCACATTAAAGGAGAAGCGTCCCGGGCCGTAGCCGCGCACCTTCGCCTCCTGCGTCTCGGCGAAGAGCTTGCGGATCTGGTCCCACACGCCCGTGTAGGTCGCCGGGTTCGAGCGCGGCGTGCGACCGATCGGGCTCTGATCCACGTGCACGACCTTGTCGAGCTGCTCGATGCCCGTGATCGTGCGGTGGCGGCCGGGAACCATGCGCGCGCCGTTGAGGCGCGAGGCCAGGGTGCGGTACAGGATGGCGTTGACGAGCGTCGACTTACCGGAACCGGACACGCCTGTGACGGCTGTAAAAACACCGAGCGGGAAGGACACGTCGATGTTCTTCAGGTTGTTTTCCCGCGCGCCCTTGACGGTCACGACGCGCTTCTTGTCGATCGGGCGACGCGTCGGCGGCACAATGATGCGGCGCTTGCCCGACAGGTACTGTCCGGTCAGCGACTTGCGGTTCTCAAGCAGATCGGCCAGCGGACCCGAGTGGACGACCCACCCGCCGGTTTCGCCAGCACCGGGACCGATATCGACGATCCAGTCGGCCGCTTCCATCGTCTCCTCGTCGTGCTCGACAACGATGAGCGTGTTGCCCAGATCCCGCAGGCGCTCCAGGGTCGCGATGAGCTTGCGGTTGTCGCGCTGGTGCAGGCCGATCGAAGGCTCGTCGAGGACGTACAGGACGCCGACGAGGCCGGAGCCGATCTGTGTGGCCAGCCGGATACGCTGTGCCTCGCCGCCCGACAGCGTTCCAGCGCCGCGCGAGAGCGTCAGGTAGGTCAGGCCGACGTCCACGAGGAAGGCCAGGCGGGCCTCAATCTCGGTGAGGATGGGCGCGGCGATCGAACGGGCACGCTGCTCGAGCTCCACTGTCGCGAGGAATTCGCGAGCCTCCGAGATCGACATGTCGGAGAGCTCGGCGATCGACTTGTCCCCGATGTGCACGGCGAGAACCTCAGGCTTGAGGCGCGCACCGTGGCACGTCGGGCAGGGAATCTCGCGCATGTAGGAGTCGAGCTTCTCGGACACGGCGGCCGACTCAGTCTCTTCGCGCTTGCGCTCAATGTAGTTGACCGCGCCCTCAAATCCCGTCGTGTAGGAGCGCTCGCGCCCCCAGCGGTTGCGGAACTTGACGGTGACCTCGTAGTCCTTGCCGTACAGGACGGCGTCCTTGACCTTCTTCGGCAGGTTCTTCCAGGGTGTCCCCATCGCGAAGCCCAGCTCCTTGGAAAGGGACTCGAGGAGCTTCTTGTGGTACTTGAAGTTCGAGTTCCAGGGGATCACCGCTCCGTCGGCGAGGGAGAGTTCCTCGTCGGGGACGACCAGCTCGGGATCGACCTCGAGGCGGAAGCCCAGGCCCGAGCAATCCGGGCAGGCACCGTAGGGTGCGTTGAAGGAGAAGGTGCGCGGCTCGATCTCGTCGAGCAGCAGCGGGTGATCGTTGGGGCACGCGCGCTTCTCCGAGAAGCGGCGGCGACGCTCGGGATCGTCCTCGTCCAGATCCACGCAGTCGATGACGACCAGGCCCTCGGAGAGGCGCAGCGCGGTCTCGACGGAGTCGGTGAGGCGCTGACGCATCCCGTCGCGCACGACGAGGCGGTCGATGACGACCTCAATGGTGTGCTTGAGCTTCTTCTCCAGCTTCGGGGCGTTCTCGAGGCGCACGGCCTCCCCGTCAATGATCGCGCGGGTGTAGCCCTCCGAACGAAGCTCGTCGATGAGGTCCTGGTACTCGCCCTTGCGCCCGCGCACGACCGGGGAAAGGACCTGGAAGCGCGTGCCCTCATCCATCGTGCGCACGCGATCGACGATCTGCTGGGGCGTCTGCGCCTGGATGCGGGCCCCGCACTCGGGGCAGTGCGCGACGCCGGCGCGGGCGTAGAGCAGACGCAGGTAGTCGTGGATCTCCGTGATCGTGCCGACGGTCGAGCGCGGGTTGCGCGAGGTGGACTTCTGGTCGATGGAGACGGCGGGCGACAGGCCTTCGATAAAGTCCACGTCGGGCTTGTCCATCTGGCCGAGGAACTGGCGCGCGTAGGAGGAGAGCGATTCCACGTAACGGCGCTGTCCCTCGGCGAAATCGTGTCAAAGGCGAGGGATGATTTACCGGATCCGGACAGGCCGGTGAAGACGATCATGGAGTCGCGGGGCAGCTCGAGGTTCACGTCCTTGAGGTTGTGTTCGCGGGCGCCCTGGATGATTAGCTTGTCATGCACCCTTCGATCCTATCCGCCCCCTAGGCAAAAGCGCGGATCAGGGCTAGTGTTATGCGTATGGCTTACTACGCAGTTGAATACGTGTACAACCCCTCGATGACGCAGACCATGGACGAGGTCCGCCCGACGCACCGCGCGTTCCTGTCCGGCCTGCTCGAGCAGGGGATCAACGTCGCTTCCGGTCCCCTCGTCGGCGAGATCCCCGGCGCCCTGATCCTCATCAACGCCGAGAGCCAGGCCGACGTCGAGCGCATCCTCAACGAGGATCCTTTCTACGTCGCCGAAGTCATCCAGGCGCGCCTCATCCGCGAGTGGAATCCCGTCATCCGGGCGTTCTGATCGCACGTCGCGAACGAGGCCGGGGCCGGGTTGATACCCGACACTGGCCTCGCCTCGTATCCGCTCCCCTACTCCTGGATCGAGCGGGCGAATTGGCGCGCGTAGAAGACGCGCTGAGCGATCTCGATGAGGGCGGCGGCGCACGCGCCAACACACGCGATCACGAGCCACTCGTATCCGGTGGGCGCGACCATCGAGAAGAAACCGCGCACCGGCGGCAACAGAACGCCGCCGACCGTCGCGGAGATGACGCTCGCCAGTAGGACCCACTTCCACAGCGACAGGGGTCGCGAGGTGATCACGAGCAGCCAGATGGCGCCCAGCATGAGGGACAGGATCGCGGCGGTGGACTCGCGCGCGATCGGTGGGCCATCGACGATGCCGAACGCGGTCAGCGCAGCCGCCGCCAGGATGAAGCCCGTGGGCATCGCGAGCGAGAGGGTACGCCTCAGGAATCCGGGCACGTAGCGGCGCGGGTTGGGCCACAGCGCCAGGAAAAACGCGGGGATACCGATCGTCAGCGAGTCGATGTAGCTGAACTGGCGCGGCAGGAACGGATAGCGCCAACCGACCAGGGCGGTGACGATCACCAGCACCGCCGCGTAGGTGGTCTTCGCGAGGAACAGCGAGGACACGCGCTCCATATTCGCGATGATGCGTCGCCCCTCCGACAAGACCCCGGGCAGGACAGAAAACTTCGAGTCAACGAGCACGATCTGCGCGACCGCCTTCGTGGCCTGCGTACCGTTACCCATCGCGATACCGAGGTCGGCGTCCTTGAGCGCCAGGGCGTCGTTCACGCCGTCGCCCGTCATGGCCACGCAGTGATCGCGCGCCTGCAGGGCACCCACCATGGCCCGCTTCTGTTCGGGCGTCACGCGCCCGAACACGTCGTGACTCTCGATCGCGTTGTTGAACGCCTCCGAGGTCAGGTCCTCAGGAAGGTCGCGCGCGTCCATGAGGCGAGCGGGCGAACCGTCGGGCGCCGTCAAGCCCGCCTGGGCTGCCAGCGCGCCGACCGTCGTCGGGTTGTCGCCCGAAATGACGCGCACGTGCACGCCCTGCGAGCGGAAGTAGTCAAGAGTCTCGGCCGCGTCCTCGCGCAGGTCCTCCTCCAACGTCACGAGGGCGGCCACCGTCCGACGCGCGGGCAGCTTGTCGTCGATCACGGCCTCGTCCGCACGAACCAGCGCCACGACGCGGGACCCCTGAGCGGCAATGGCGCGCACCCGCTCCAGGAGAACCGCGTTCGCCGCCACGGCCTCGTCGATAACGAACTCGGGCGCCCCCAGGATCCAAGACTCGCGGCCGGTCCCCCACGCGCTCCACTTGCGGGCCGAGGAGAAGGGAACGGACCACTCGATACGCTCGACGGCCCCGGCCTGCTCGGCTCCTTCCAGGTGCTGCCAGATCGCCTCGGCAGTGGCATTGGTACGGTCGCTCGAGGCGCTCGCGAGGGCACGCATCACCGCCTCCGCGTCCCCCGAAACCACGTCGACCTCGCGCACCCGGATGCCACCCGTCGTCAGCGTGCCCGTCTTATCCAAGCACAGGCAATCGACGCGGGCCAGCACCTCGACGGCCGGAAGCTCCTGAACGAGGACGCCCCGGCGTGCCAGCGTCGCCGATCCGATCGCGAAATTCATCGACGTGAGCAACACCAGGCCCTGGGGGATCATGCCGATGACGGAGGCGACCGACAAGACGAGAGCCTCGCGCCAATCCCCGCCCGAGCCGCCGGCGATACGGTTCTGCGAGTAAAAGGTCAGCGCAACGACCGGGAGCAGCATGACGGAGACGACCTGCAGCACGCGGTTGATCGACACCTGAATCTCGGACACGGTACGGGTGAAGGCGCGCGCCTGCTCAGACAGGCCTTGCGCGTACACGCGCTCACCGACCGCCGTCGCCACCATGCGCCCCGAGCCGGCCACGACGCTCGTGCCCGCAAGCAGCTGATCGCCCTCTTTCTTCTTGACGGGACGCGATTCGCCGGTGAGCAGCGACTCGTCGATCTCGAGGCCCGCGGAGGCCAGGACCGTCCCGTCCACGCTCACCTGATCGCCGAGCGTCAGCTCGATAACGTCGTCGAGCACGACGTCGCGAGCCGGAATGACCGACAGGGTCCCATCGCGCAGGACACTCGCCTGCGGGGCGTCCACGATCGCCAGCGAATCCAAGGTGCGCTTTGCGCGCAGCTCGGAGACGATACCAATCACGGCATTGATAATCATCACGCCGCCGAAGATGCCGTCGCGCAGGTCACCGAACAGCAGCACGATGATCGACGCGCCCACGATGATCGCGTTAAAGAGCGTCAGCACGTTCTCTCGAACGATCGATGCCACGGAACGCGACGTGCGGTCCTTCACGCGGTTGACCGCGCCGCGGGCGACGCGCTCGGCAACCTCGGAGGCGCTCAGTCCGTGCTCGTCAATACTCAGGCTCTCAACGCTCACCGGCGCCCTCCTCATCCATCGCGCTGCGGATAAGCGACGCGATAACAGTAACGGTCAGGGTCACGACAATGACACCGAGCGACACAGACACGGAAATCTCCGGCGCCCACTCGAAGCCGCGGCCCCCGTTAATGAACGGCAGCGTGTTGGTGTGCAGGGCCTCGAGAATCAGCTTGACGCCGATGAAGCTCAAAATGACGCCGAGGCCGTAGCCCAGGTAGACGAGCTTGCCCAGCAGCGCGTCCACGAGGAAACAGCTGGCGCAGACCCATCAGGGCAAACACGTTGCAGGCGAACACCAGGAAGGCCTGCGATGTGATCCCGAAGATCGCGGGGATCGAATCGAAGGCGAACATCAGGTCCGCGGAGCCCAGGGCGAGCACGACGACAAACAGGGGCGTCAGGTAGGTGTGCCCGCCGTGACGGTAGAGCATCCGGTTGCCGACGAAACCGTCGGTGATCGGCAGGACGCGCCGCACGAGGCGAATGAAGCCATTCTCGTGGTACTCGTCGTCCTCCTCTTCGCCCCTGGCAGTCTCCCGAACTTGAGACACGGCGGTCCACAGCAGCCACACGCCGAAAATGAAGAACACCCACGAGAATCGAGAGACCAGCGCGGCGCCGAGCAGGATGAAGACGAGGCGCAGCACCAGCGCGATGACGATGCCGAAGAGCAGCGCCTTCTGCTGGTTCTCTCGGGGCACCCGGAACGCCTTGAGGATGAGAATGAAGACGAAGAGGTTGTCGACCGACAGCGACCACTCCATCGCCCAGCCGGCGTAGAACTCCTGGGCGTACAGCCATCCGTTCGTCAGCCAGATGCCGACGCCGAAGAGGGCGGCGAGCCCCACGTAAAAGAGAGTCCATCGGGCCGCCTCGGCGGCCGTGGGCGGATGCGGGTTGCGTGCGTGCCCGAGGAAGTCGATCACGACGAGTCCGACGGCGACAAGCGCCAGGATCCCCCCACGCCCACGGGTGAATAACCATGAATACCTCTTAACTATTCGACCGGCGAATTTTACCGCTCTCAGGCGGCACTGTCGTCGCTTCCGCACCGAACGCGAGACGCCACGAGCGAAGCTGCGACCGTTATCACGATCGTGACCACGATGAATCCGAGCGAGAAAGCGATGGACGGCTCGGGGACCGTCGCGACCTCGTGGCCGCCGTTGATGAAGGGCAGCTCGTTGGTGTGCAACGCGTGGTTGATGAGCTTGAAGCCAATGAACCCGAGGATCGCGGCGAGGCCATAGTGCAGGAACACGATGCGGTCGAGCAGGCCGTCGATGAGGAAGTAGAGCTGACGCAGCCCCAGCAGCGAGAACGCGTTGGCGGCGAACACGAGGTAGGCCTCGGAGGTCAGCGAGTAGATCGCGGGGATCGAATCGACGGCAAACATGACGTCGGCCGTACCGATCGCGATGACGCACAGCAGCATCGGCGTGATGTAGGTGCGTCCGCCGTGGCGGTACAGCATGCGCGAGCCGATGAAACCATCGGTGACGGGCACGACCTTCGACACCCAACGCACGAGCGACGGCGGGCGGTAGTCCTCGTCCTCCTCGTCGCCACCGATGCCCTCACGAACCTGACTGATCGCGGTCCACATGAGCCACGCGCCGAAGAGGTAGAACACCCACGAGAAGTTCTCGATGAGCGCGGCGCCCGCGAGAATGAAGATAAGGCGCAGCACCAGCGCGATGACGATACCCGCTAGCAGGACCTCCTGCTGGTTCTTGCGGGGCACGCGGAAGGCCGACAGGATAATGACAAAGACGAAGAGATTGTCGATGCTGAGGGCTTTTTCGGTGATGTAGCCGCCCAGGTATTCCTGTCCGTATTGTGGCCCCCAGAGGGCCCACACGATGCCGCCAAAAATCAGGGCGATCGCGATATAGGCGATGGACCACCAGGTCGCTTCCTTAAGCGTGGGTTCGTGGGGAGTGCGGACGTGGCCGACAATATCGACGACGATCATGGTCAGAATAATGCCAGCCAGGATGATCCAGGCGAGCGCGTGCACGTGCATACGTGGGGCCTCCGGTACGAGTCGGGTACCGGAGGTCTCCTCCCGCCAGTCGTTCCTGGCCGGTGACGCCGGAGGCCGCGCCACGTGGGCGGGCCGTCGTGATGACGACGCCACTGTTGGTGGGAGTACTCCCCTCCGCTAACACTTCTAGTCTAGTCAGACACAGCGAGGGGTGCACTCACCCGGGCACGTGGCGTCTGTCGCTCGGCCGAATCGTGGGCCACGGGGACGAGGCCGTCGCGTGCTCGCGTGAGCCTGCCGGCGGCGTCCGGTCGGCTCAGTGAGCACGCTTCATGGCTCGCAGTTCCTTCTTGAGATCCTCGATTTCGTCGCGTAGGCGCGCCGCGACCTCGAACTGGAGGTGCTGGGCGGCGGTCATCATCTGGGCAGACAGCTCCTCGATGAGTTCGGCGAGCTCGGCCTCCGCGCGCTGACCAGGATTCGAGACGGCAGGCGTCGCGGCTGCACCTCGGTCGCGTGCGCTCTTCTCCTTGCGATACCCGCCCTCGAGGAGGGACTGCGTGTCGACCTGCTCGCGGGCGAGCATATCGGTCACGTCCGAGATCTTCTTGCGCAGCGGCTGCGGGTCGATGCCGTGATCCTTGTTGTAGGCGATCTGGATCTCGCGGCGGCGCATCGTCTCGGAGATGGCCTCGTTCATGGAGTCCGTCATGTTGTCGGCATACATGTGGACCTCGCCGGACACGTTTCGTGCGGCGCGACCGATCGTCTGGATGAGCGAGCGGGTCGAGCGCAGGAAGCCTTCCTTGTCGGCGTCGAGGATGGACACGAGGGAGACCTCGGGCAGGTCCAGGCCCTCGCGCAAGAGGTTGATGCCCACGAGCACGTCGAAGGTACCCAGGCGCAGTTCGCGCAGCAGCTCGACGCGGCGCAACGTGTCGACGTCGGAGTGCAGGTATTCGACCTTGACGCCGCGCTCGGCCAGGTAGGTGGTCAGTTCCTCGGCCATCTTCTTCGTGAGGGTGGTGACAAGGACGCGCTCGTCGCGTTCGACGCGCAGGCGTACCTGTTCGAGGAGGTCGTCGATCTGCCCCTCAGTGGGCTTGACGACGACGAGCGGATCGACCAGGCCCGTCGGGCGAATAATCTGCTCGACCACCCCGTCGGAGCGTTCGAGCTCGTAGGGGCCGGGCGTCGCGGACAGGTAGACGGTTTGGCCGATGCGCGCCGTGAACTCATCCCATTTGAGCGGGCGGTTGTCCATCGCGGAGGGCAGGCGGAACCCGTAGTCGACGAGGGTGCGCTTGCGCGACATGTCGCCCTCGAACATCGCGCCGATCTGCGGGACGGTCACGTGCGACTCGTCGATGATCAGCAGGAAGTCGTCCGGGAAGTAGTCCAGGAGGGTGTGCGGCGGCGTGCCGGGTCCGCGCCCATCGATGTGACGCGAGTAGTTTTCCACGCCCGAGCACGACCCGATTTCCTTGAGCATCTCCAGGTCGAAGGTGGTGCGCATGCGCAGGCGCTGCTCCTCGAGGAGCTTGTTCTGGCCGCGGAACCACGCGAGGCGATCGTCGAGCTCGTCCTCAATCGAGGCGATCGCCTTCTTCATACGCTCCTCGCCGGCGACGTAGTGCGAGGCGGGGAACAGGTAGGTGTGGTCGACTTCGGAGATGACGTCGCCCGTGAGCGGGTGCAGAACCGCGAGGGAATCAATCTCGTCGCCGAACATCTCGATGCGGATCGCGAGTTCCTCATACACGGGAATGATCTCGATCGTGTCGCCGCGCACGCGGAAGGTACCGCGCGTAAACGCCATGTCGTTGCGCACGTACTGCATGGCGACGAAGCGTCGCAGCAGCGCATCGCGATCGATGATCATGCCGCGGCTCAGCTCGATCATGCGCGCCACGTATTCCTCGGGGGTGCCGAGGCCGTAGATGCAGGACACCGAGGAGACGACGACCGTGTCACGGCGGGTGAGCAGGGAGTTCGTAGCGCTGTGGCGCAGGCGCTCGACCTCGTCGTTGATCGAGGAATCCTTCTCGATGAACGTGTCCGTCTGGGGGGACGTAGGCCTCGGGCTGGTAGTAGTCGTAGTAGGACACGAAGTACTCGACCGCGTTGCCCGGCAGGAGCTCGCGGAACTCGGCGGCGAGCTGCGCGGCGAGGGTCTTGTTCGGCTCGAGGACCAGCGCGGGTCGTTGCAGCTCCTCGATGAGCCAGGCGGTGGTCGCGCTCTTACCCGTGCCCGTCGCACCCATGAGGACGACGTCCTGCTCGCCGTCGCGAATGCGCGCGGCCAGCTCTCGGATCGCCTTAGGCTGGTCGCCCGACGGCGTGTACGGGGAGATAACCTCGAAGGGCTTGTTCTGGCGGATGACGGGGGTTTCGCTCACTCCCCTACGCTACCGCCCACGCCCTAGCATCGCGCGGAGGACCCGCCCGGGTGCGCGGCGAGCGACAGTGTGCCCCGGCCTCGTCGTTTGCCCCCTAGAGATCGGCGGTCAGCCAGCGCCGCCACACCCGGGACGCGACCTGCCGCAGGTCCTCGGCGCTGCCGCAGTTGTCGATCCACACGTGCGCGATTGCGCGGCGCTGGCGTGACGAGGCCTGGGCACGGATGCGAGCGCGCGCATCCTCGGGCGACACTCCCCTGCCCTCCAAGCGCGCGATCCGCGCCTCGATGGGGGCGTCGACGATGACGACGGCATCAAAACGCTCCGCCCCTGCCCCCCTCGACGAGAAGCGGGACGTCATAGACCGCGAACGAACCGGCGGGGGCAGCGCTCAGGATCTGCCAGGCGCGACGCTCAATGGCGGGGTGCGTGATGGCGTTGAGGGCTGCGACGCGCTCGTTGGCATTCTCACCGGCGAAGACACGACGCGCGAGGCCCGCGCGATCGAGGGTCCCGTCAGGCCGGATCAGGTCCGCCCCGAAGCGCGCGGCGACCTCGGTGAGGGTGCTGTGCCCGGGCTCCATGATCTCGCGCGCGATGGCGTCGGCGTCCGCGACGATGGCACCCAACGAGGCAAAGGCGGCGGTCACCGTAGATTTGCCGGAGCCGATCCCACCGCTGACCGCGACCACGCGGGAGGGGCCCTCTGTGCGCGCCGGGCCCAGTGGGCGCAGGAGTGTGGCGGAGCATTCTCCGTAAGAAAGCGACGTCGTCATGGCGCCAGCGTATCCCCCCTGCGGTTGCGCATACGTACCCTCATGCAAGAATTGGTCCTGTTAAAGCCCCCACAACACAGCGAGTAGCAGTGACGCACACAATCAACGACGATTCCACCCAGCGCTCAGGTACCGCGGTCCTCATCGCGACCTCACTGACCCTCTTCTCCATGTTCTTTGGGGCCGGTAACCTTATTTCCCGCCGATTATGGGCGCGTCCGCCGGCTCGAACTTTACCCCCGCGATCATCGGCTTCCTCATCGCCGGCGTCGCCCTGCCCGTCGTCTCCATCATCACGATCGCCCTGTCGGGCACCGACATGCGCGACCTCGTCAGCCGCGCGGGCACGTACTTCGGCCTCGTTTTCTCGGTGCTGGTCTACCTCTCCATCGGAGCCTTCTACGCGCTCCCACGCACGGGGGCCGTCTCCTTTTCCACGGCCGTCGCACCCGTTATCGGCACACAGTCCACCGTTGCATCGATCATCTTCAACCTGATCTTCTTCGCCATCGCCTTTTACCTGTGTTGGAACCCGACCAACATCATCGACAGCCTCGGCAAGGTGCTCACCCCGATCCTGCTGGGCCTGCTCGTCCTCCTCGTCTTCCTCTGCCTGGCATCCCTGCCGGCTTCACACGACGCTCCCACGGGCGAATACGTCCACAACCCGCTGGCCGCCGGCCTGCTGGATGGCTACATGACGATGGATTCCATCGCGGCCCTGGCCTTCGGCATCATCGTCGTGACGTCGCTGGGGCACACGGGCGGCGGTATCGGAGCCAAGGTCGTTCGGCGTACCTCCACCGCGGCAGTTATCGCCGGGGCGCTCCTGGGCGTGGTCTACGTCGGCCTGGGCCTGATCGGGCACGTCATCCCCAACGCACAGAGCTACACGGACGGTGCGAGCCTCCTGGCCGATGCGGCGCGCTCGACGATGGGCTGGCCCGGTCAGATAGTCTTCGGTCTCATCGTGCTCACCGCCTGCATGACGACCGCCGTAGGCCTCATCGCCGCCACGTCGGAGTTCTTTAACCGCTTGCTGCCCTCGATCTCCTACCGGGCGTGGATGATCCTCTTCACGCTTATCTCCTTCGTACTGGCATCCGCGGGATTGTCCTCAGTGCTGGCGTTCGCGGTGCCGATCATCACCTTCCTCTATCCGATCGCCATCACGGTCGTCTTCATGACGATCGTGAGCCACCCCTTCCGTCTCGCCACGCCCGCGATGTGGACCTTCCGCCTGGGCACGTGGACGGCCGCCGCTTGGTCGGGGGCGACGACGCTGGCGCAGGTCGGCGTCGCCACCGGCCGAATCAACTCCCTGCTCATGTGGAGTCCCCTCCAGGCCAACCAGCTCGGCTGGATCCTCCCCACCGTCGTCGCGGCATTGATCGGCGCGTGCGTTGACGTGGCGCTGTTGAAGCGCTCGGCGGCCTGACCCCGGCAGAATACCGGGATCAGGCCCTGCAGGAAGCCGCATAACGGCTACCATTAAACGCGTCCAAGTTTCGGGGCGCAGTTCAATCGGCGAGCGGGGTCTCGTTATCTGTACGACGAGGAACGATGTAACCCGAGCAAAAGTCGCACGTAATTTACATCGGTCAGTTTTCAAGATGTGCTCAAAACGTTGCAATTCGAACGATGCAATTTCAGTGTTTGAGATACTCGCACGGGAATTACGTGCGAGATTGCTGAGCAACTAGGCCGGACGATTGGAAGCCGTCGCGAGGCCTTGTGACCTGGCAGGGCTTCGGGACGAGGCACCGAGCGAAGCTCGCGGCGCGGACGGCGGGCGGGCCTCACGGCGGTCGGACATCTCACGGCACGTCAAGCAAAAAGTAGTGGCCCCCAGGAAAACCTGGGGACCACCACTCATGCGTTCACTGGCGTGAACCGACGAGTTGACACTCAGTCTAAGCGACCGATTCAGTTGTTCGTCAGCTTCTCACGCAGCGCGGCCAGGCCTCGTCGGAGGCAAGGGTGCCCTCGTTGTCGACCGGGGTCGAGTAGGAGGCCTGCTCCTCGATGGAGGGAGCCGCTTCGGCGTCCTCTTCGAGGGCCTTGCGGACCTGAGCCTTGTGGGCCTCCCAGCGGGCCTGAGCCTCGGCGTACTGAGCTTCCCACGCCTCGCGCTGAGCGTCGAAGCCTTCCATCCACTCCTGGGTCTCCGGATCGAAGCCCTCGGGGTACTTGTAGTTGCCGTTCTCGTCGTACTCGGCGGCCATACCGTAGAGCGAAGGATCGAACTCTTCGGAGTTCGGGTCCACGCCCTCGTTGGCCTGCTTGAGGGACAGGGAGATGCGGCGACGCTCGAGGTCGATGTCAATGACCTTGACGAAGACCTCTTCGCCGACCTTGACGACCTGGTCCGGCAGCTCGACGTGACGCTGAGCCAGCTCGGAGATGTGGACGAGACCCTCGATGCCGTCCTCGACGCGCACGAACGCACCGAAGGGAACCAGCTTGGTGACCTTGCCGGGCACAACCTGGCCGATGGCGTGGGTGCGGGCGAAGGCTGCCACGGATCTTCCTGGGTGGCCTTGAGGGACAGGGAGACGCGCTCGCGATCCATGTCGACGTCGAGAACCTCGACGGTGACTTCCTGGCCAACCTCGACGACCTCGGACGGGTGGTCGATGTGCTTCCAAGACAGTTCGGAGACGTGCACCAGGCCGTCGACACCGCCGAGATCGACGAACGCGCCGAAGTTGACGATGGAGGACACGACACCGGAGCGCACCTGGCCCTTCTGGAGGGTGTGCAGGAAGTTCGTGCGGACCTCGGACTGGGTCTGCTCGAGCCATGCGCGGCGGGACAGGACCACGTTGTTGCGGTTCTTGTCGAGCTCGATGATCTTCGCTTCGATCTCGCGACCGATGTAGGGGGCGAGGTCGCGGACGCGACGCATCTCGACGAGGGAGGCGGGCAGGAAGCCACGCAGACCGATGTCGAGGATCAGGCCGCCCTTGACGACCTCGATGACGGTGCCGGTGACGACGCCGTCCTCTTCCTTGACCTTTTCGATCTTGCCCCACGCACGCTCGTACTGAGCGCGCTTCTTCGACAGGAGGAGACGGCCTTCCTTGTCTTCCTTCTGGAGGACGAGCGCCTCGATCTGGTCGCCCACGGCGACGACGTCGTCGGGGTTGACGTCGTGCTTGATGGACAGCTCGCGAGAGAGGATGACACCCTCGGTCTTGTAGCCGATGTCAAGGAGGACCTCGTCGTGGTCGACCTTGACGACAGTGCCCTCGACGATGTCGCCATCGTTGAAGTACTTGATGGTCTCGTCGATGGCTGCGATCAGGTCTGCTTCCGAACCAATGTCGTTGATAGCGACCTGCGGCGTATTCGTGGTCATGTAGTAGTTTCTCCGAAACGGACTGGATAGTAGATGGACAGTTCCAGCGCCTGGGGGCGAATGCGGATGCACCTGTCCCTAGGCACCGTGTTTCAGTTTAGCAGCCTTTGACGCGTAAATGTGACGAATTTGGCGACAGTTTGCGTGGCGTGCGTCGCGTCGTCACGCCGATCAGTGCGCCGCGAGCTGCCACGACGCGCCGACGCCGACGGCGACGTCCAGCGGGACGGACAGCGTGACGGGCGACGCCATCTGTGCCCGGACGAGCTCTTCGACGGCGGCTTCCTCGCCGGGGGCGACCTCGAGGAGAAGCTCGTCGTGGATTTGCACGAGGAGGCGCGAGGCCAGGCCGGCCTCGCTCAGGGCGGCGGCGACGTCCATCATGGCGATCTTGACGATGTCGGCGGCGCTGCCCTGAATGGGGGCGTTGAGCGCGGCGCGCTCGGCCATTTCTCGGCGCTGACGGTTCGTCGAGCGCAGGTCGGGCAGGTAGCGGCGACGTCCGAACATGGTCTGCGTGTAGCCGTCGGCGCGGGCCTGGGCGACGAGGCCTTCGAGGTAGTCGCGGACCTTGCCGAAGCGCTCGAAGTAGCGTTCTCGCAGGGCTGCGGCCTCGGGGACGGGGATGCCGAGCTGGGCGGCCAGGCCGTAGAGGACAGGCCGTAGGCGAGGCCATAGGAGGTGGCCTTGATGCGCGAACGCTCCTCGCCGGTAACCTCGGCGACGGGAGTGCCAAAGACCATGGATGCCATGGTGCGGTGCAGGTCCTCGCCGGAGTTGAAGGCCTCGATGAGCGCCTCGTCGCCGGACAGGTGCGCCATGAGACGCATTTCGATCTGCGAGTAGTCGGCGCTCATGAGGGACTCGTAGCCCTGGCCCGCGACGAAGGCGCCGCGGATGCGCATGCCGTCGGCGCTGCGCGCGGGGATGTTCTGCAGGTTGGGGTCGGAGGAGGCCAGGCGTCCCGTGGCCGCGGCGACCTGGGAGAAGGTCGTGTGGATGCGGGAGTCGGATGCGACGGTGGCGGACAGGGAGTCGACCATCTGCTTGAGCTTGATGCGGTCGCGGTGGGTGAGAAGGAAACCGAGGAAGTCGTGCCCCGCTCCCCCCGCTCTCCTCGGTCTTGGCCCACAGGTCTGCCAGCGCGTCGGCGTTCGTCGTGTAGCCGGTCTTGGTCTTCTTGGTCTTGGGCAGCCCGAAGTGGTCGAAGAGGATTTCTTGGAGCTGCTTGGGGCTGGAGAGGTTCACCTCGCGTCCGGCGGCGGCCCACGCGCCGTCGCGGGCGGCCTCGACGTCGGCGCCGAGCTCAGCCGAGAGGTCGTCGAGGACGCGGGCGTCCGCGGCGATGCCGACGGTCTCCATCTGGGTCAGGAGGCGCGAGAGCGGCATCTCCATGTCTGTCAGGAGCGCCGTTTCGCCGCTCTCGTCGAGCGCCCGGCGCAGCTTGTCGGCCAGCGGGTGGAGCGCGGCTGCGAGGCGGCCCGCGCGCACCTGGGCGGCGGTGGGCCCCTCGCCGATCTCGCCGAGGTCGAAGAGCGCGTCTGAGTCGGCGTTTCCCTCCTCGATGGTCATACCGAGCAGGCGCGAAGCCACGTCCTCAAGCTTGTGGGATCGCTGGTCGGGGTGGGCCAGGTACGCGGCGAGCATCGTGTCGAAGGAAGGCGCTCCGAGGGTCCATCCCCTCGATGCGAGGGCGTGACGCGTTCCCTTCGCGTCGTGCACGATGAGGGACGAGGCCTGGGCGAAGACGGCGGTGAGCGCGCCCTCTTGCGCGGGGCTGAGCTCGGCTGGATCAATGACCAGGGCCTCGTCGGCGGTCGCGAGGACGATCCGGGAGACATCTCCTCGGGTTGGGCGCATGTCGCCTTCGACGAGGAGGGCGACAGTGGGGTGCGCGAATGTCCACGCGGCGATGTCGCAGTCGGTGTCGGCTAGGCGCACCTCAACCTGCGTCTCGGGCACGGCCTCCTCGGCGGGCTCGGCCGCGGGGGGCCTGTCCCATGCCGATGCCGGCGACCTCGCGGACCTTGACGCGCAGGCGCCCGAACTCCAGGGAGTCGAAGAGCCTGTCGATGGCCGCCACGTCGGTCGCGCGGCGGGCCAGGTCGGCGGGGGCGACCTCGAGATCCATGTCGGTCAGGAGGCGATTGAGGCGGCGGTTGCGCACGACGTCGTCCATGTGCTCACGCAGGGCGGCGCCGCGCTTTCCACCGATCTCGTCGGCGCGCGCCAGCAGGTTGTCCAAGCCGTCGTACTTGTTGATCCACTGTGCAGCCGTCTTGGGTCCCACACCGGGCACTCCCGGCAGATTATCCGACGTCTCGCCGACGATCGCAGCAATCTCCGGGTAGCGATGCGGCGGCACCCCGTACTTGGCCTCGACGGCCTCGGGCGTCATACGGCGCAGGTCGCCCGGGCCCGTGCCCGGGTACAGGACGGTGACGCTGTCGGTCACCGTCTGGAAGGAGTCGCGGTCACCCGACACGACGAGGACGGTCGCTCCTTGCTGGCTGGCACGGTGAGCGAGCGTCGCCAAAATATCGTCAGCCTCGAAACCTTCGCGCGACAGCGAGACAATACCCATCGCGTCCAGGACCTCGCGGATGAGCTCCACCTGGCCCTTGAACTCCTCGGGGGTCGCCTCGCGCGTGCCCTTGTACTCCGGGTACTCCTCGGAACGAAATGAGTGCCTCGACACATCGAAGGCGACGGCCACGTGCGTCGGACGCTCCGTCTCGAGCAGGCGCGTGAGCATTGACACGAAGCCGTAAACAGCGTTCGTGTGCTGCCCCGTCGCCGTCACGAAATTGTCCGGCGGGAGCGCATAGAACGCACGAAATGCCATCGAATGGCCGTCAATAATCAGCACAGTGTCACTCACACATGCCACCCTAGATGCCATGACACACGATCACCAGACGAAACACACCCGCGCCTCCAGGCCCGACCCCCTCGCGACAGGCGGCTGGGTGGGCGCCCACTGGCCGGGAACACTCATGGAGGCCACCGGCATGGAGGTGCTCGAACACTCGGCGGCGCGCACCGTGATCTCGATGCCCATTGACGGCAACCGTCAAAGCGCCGGGATTCTACACGGCGGCGCCTCCGCCGCTCTCGCCGAGACAGCGGCCTCTTTCGCCGCTCAGATCCACGCGCGCGAAACGCACCCCGGCAAGCAGGCCTACGCGGTCGGCACCGAGCTCAACGCCTCCCACATCAGCGCGGGGCGGGAGGGAACGATCACGGCGACGGCGACCGCCGTGCACCTGGGTCGTTCCTCGACCGTGCACACCGTCGACATTCGAGACGACGCGGGACGACTCATCTCCGTCGCCCGTGTGACCAACCGCATCCTCGTGCGTTCCGCGCACGAGTGAGCGCGTCGTCAGACGAGGCAGGCGGGGAGAGTCGTTGACTCTCCCCCGCCTGCGCCATAAGTTCTGTGATCAGTCGTCGACCTGGTTGATGACCGCGTCGGCAACCTCGCGCATGGAGAGGCGACGATCCATCGACGTCTTCTGAATCCAGCGGAAGGCCTCGGGTTCGCTCATGCCCATGTTCTTCATGAGCAGGCCCTTGGCGCGATCCACGCGCTTACGAGTCTCGAAACGGTCAGTCAGATCCGCGATCTGATCCTCCAGGGACTCAATTTCCGCGTGACGCGACAGCGCGATCTCAACCGCGGGAATCAGGTCGGAGGGACTGAAGGGCTTGACCACGTAGGCCATGGCGCCCGCGTCGCGGGCGCGCTCGACCAGCTCGGTCTGGGAGAAGGCGGTCAGCATAACCACCGCGCAGGACAGCTCCTGCAGGATCTTCTCGGCCGCCGTAATGCCATCCATCTTCGGCATCTTGACGTCCATCACACACAGGTCGGGCTCCAGCTCCAGCGCCAGCTCGACTGCTTCTTCACCGTCGGCAGCTTCGCCGACGACCTCGAACCCCGCCTGGGTCAGCGTCTCAACGATATCGAGACGAATCAGCCCCTCATCCTCGGCGACGAGGACGCGACGCGGTTCAGCCTGCTCTTCACTCATTGTCATATTCCTCAGTTTGATCGGTGTGCTCAGCTGTTCTATTGTGGTTCTCGCACACGCGAAAGCCCCGATAGCCCAACTGGCAGAGGCGGTCGGCTCAAACCCGGCTTGTTGTGGGTTCGAATCCCACTCGGGGTACCGCCACTGGAGTACGTGCTCCATGGTACCGGCAAACAGGTACTGGCGCGACGCTGGAACCGTTATTGATACGAGTATGTCGCATCGTAGAAAAGGGGCCGACAAGCAACGCTTGTCGGCCCCTCACCGTATCTGTTAGGCAACCACGCTCAGCTCGAGGCCGAGAAACTCGGCTGCCTCTCCCCTGCGGGTCGGCTCGTCGAGATCGGCGATCGCCTGCTTGACCCTCCTGTCATGGAAGTCGGCAAACCACGGCTCGACGGCTCGCGAGAGCTGGGCGACCTCCAGGTTGTTGGCCACGCGGCCAAACAGAGTGTCATGGACCGACACGGTCCGGATGTTCGTATTCATTTCTTCCTCCATCTTCCGTTGTGGGCGCGCGGAAACGTGCTTTGTTCGCACTGGCATTCCGTGATGTGCCCGCAGCAACCTGCTGCCTCGCCGCGCCGTCGTTGGAGCGGCGTTACACGTCTCAACGTGTATTCGAGAACTTTATTCCAGCGTTGTCATTTTGTCCACGCGAAAAGACTCACATCGCGCAAAACGACGGTGGGGTGCTGGCCATGCCAGCACCCCACCGTTTGCGCCTCTACGGTTTAGCGTGCGCCGCCGATCGCGTAATCGGCTTCGTCACCCACCTCGTGGATACGCAGCATGTTCGAGGAACCGGGGATGCCCGGCGGCATGCCGGCGACGATGACGAGCTGCTCGCCGATCTCCGCCAGGTGCGAGGACTGCACGACCTGATCGAGCTGCCAGACCATGTCATCCGTGTGCTGCACCTCGGGGACGCGGTATGTCTGGATGCCCCAGGACAGGGCCAGGCGACGGCGCGTCGACTCCAGCGGCGTGAAGGCCAGCATCGGGATCGGGCGGCGCATGCGCGACAGCAGGCGCGCAGAGGTGCCCGACTGGGTGAAGGTCACCAGGTAGCGGGCGTCCATGTGTTCCGCGATGCGGGCGGCCGCTTCGCAGATGACGCCTGCGCGGTCGGCGAAGAAGCTGGGAATGGACGCGATACGCTCACCACCGTTCTCTTCGGTGGACTCGATGATCGCTGCCATCGTGCGCACCGTCTCGATGGGGAAGGCACCCACCGAGGTCTCGCCGGAGAGCATGACCGCGTCGGCGCCATCGAGGATGGCATTCGCACAGTCGGAGGCCTCGGCGCGGGTCGGGCGCGGGTTCTTGATCATGGAGTCCATGACCTGGGTCGCCACGATGACGGGCTTAGCGGCAAGACGAGCCAGCTCGATCGCACGCTTCTGAACGAGCGGCACGGCCTCGAGGGGCATCTCGACACCGAGGTCGCCGCGGGCAACCATGATGCCGTCAAAGGCCTCGACAATCTCCTCCAGGGCATCAACGGCCTGGGGCTTCTCAATCTTGGCGATGACGGGAATGCGCTTACCCATCTCGTCCATGATCTCGTGGACGTCCTTAATGTCGTGGGCCGAGCGCACGAAGGACAGGGCGATGAAGTCGGCGTCCTGCTCGATCGCCCAGCGCAGGTCCTCCTTGTCTTTCTCGGACAGCGCGGGAACGGACACGGCGACGCCGGGCAGGTTCAGGCCCTTGTGGTCCGAGACCACGCCGGGGACCTCGACGCGGGTCACGACGTCCGTATCAGTCACCTCGACGACGCGGACCGCGACGTTGCCGTCGTCAATCAGCAGGCGGTCGCCGGGCGCGCAGTCACCGGGCAGGCCCTTGAAGGTGGTACCGACGAGCTCCTTCGTGCCGGGAACATCGCGGATGGTGATGGTGAAGGTGTCACCAATCTTCAGATCCTGGGGGCCATCCTGGAAGGTCTCCAGACGGATCTTGGGGCCCTGGAGGTCGACGAGAACCGCGATCGCACGGCCGGACGTCGCAGACGCCTTTCGCACGCGCGCAATGACGGCCTCGTGTTCCTCAGCCTTTCCATGCGACCGGTTGATACGCGCGACATCCATGCCGGCGTCCACCAGTGCCTGGAGCTGCTCAGGGGATTCAGTAGCAGGTCCAATAGTGCAGACAATTTTAGCTCGACGCATGAACCCAAGTTTACCGTCCAGTCACACGGGAATCACTAAGGAGCTCCGCACAGATAACGTGATCATTCCCATGAATGAACCAATGATGGGACCTTCGACTCCACTAGCGTGCCCGCCGCTGGTTTAAAACTCCTCGAGAGAGCTCTCCTGCGCGGACTCGTCCTCGCTCACGCGCGTGTCGATGACGTCCTCAGCATCGGAGTCGCTTCCCTCAGGGCTCGCCCCCGCACGCTCATCGTCATCCGTCACCGCCCCGTCACCGGCGACCTCGCGCGGCCGACCCAGGCGACCCGCGAGGACAAACAGTGCGACGCCAAGGAGGAACACCGCCAGGGACGTCCACACGTTCAGGCGTACACCGGCAATCGTGTGTGCGTCGTCGATACGCAGCATTTCGATCCACGCGCGTCCCGCGGTGTACACCATCAGGTACATGCCGAACAGCTGGCCGGCCGCGAAGCGGCGGCGGCGCTCAAGCGCCACGATGAGCGCAGCGCCGGCCAGGTTCCACAGGCACTCGTACAGGAACGTGGGATGGAACAGGGTGCCCACCGGGTAGCCCGCGGGCAGGTGCGCGGCGTCAATCTGAAGCCCCCACGGCAGAGTCGTCGGGGCGCCGAACAACTCCTGGTTAAACCAGTTTCCCCACCTGCCGATCGCCTGGGCGACCAGCAGGGCAGGCGCCAGAGAGTCCGCGATTGGCCCGAAACGCACGCCGGCCCTCTTGACGGCGAGGAAGGCACCCAGCGCGCCGAAGGCGACGCCTCCCCAGATCCCCAGGCCGCCGCGCCAGATCTGCAGGGCGAGCCAGGGGTCGCCGCCCGGCCCGAAGTAGGCCTCGGGCGAGGTGACGACGTGGTAGAGACGCGCACCGACGACGCCCAGCGGGATCGCCCACAGAGCGACATCGAAGATGGTGTCGGGGTTGCCCCCGCGCGCCGCGTAGCGCCGGGAGGTCCACCACACGCCGACGATCATGCCGACGGCGATGATGATGCCGTAGGCGCGCAGCGGGAGCGATCCGAGGTACCACACGCCCTGGGAGGGCGAGGGAATGCCAGCAGCGAGGAGGCTCACGCGCGCGCTCCGCTCACGCCGGCCTTGAGCTCACGGGCGAGCTCGCTGAGCGCCCGCAGGCCGCGGTCGACGTCGTCTTCGAAGAGGGTCTTGACCAGAGCCGAACCGACGATGACGCCGTCCGCGTAGGCACCGATCTGCCGCGCCTGGGCACCGTTTGACACGCCCAGGCCCACGCACACGCGCTGGGCACCGGCCGCACGCGTGCGTGCAACGACGTCCGCCACGTGCGCGCCGACAGCCGCGCGGGCGCCCGTGACACCCATCGAGGAGGCCGCGTACACCCAGCCGCGCGAATGCTCGGCGATCAGCTTCAGGCGATGCTCCGGGGACGAGGGGGCCGTCAGGTAGATGCGCTCCAGGTCGTACTCATCCGAAGCTTCCTCCCACTGCGCGCCCTCCTCGGGCGGCAGGTCGGGGGTGATGAGGCCCGAGCCGCCGACGGCGGCGAAGTCCTTCGCGAAGCGCTCGACACCCCACCACTCGACGGGGTTCCAGTAGGTCATCGAGGTCGTGGAAATCCCATACGAGGTCAGCTCGTCCACCGCGTGGAAGAGATCCTCCAGGTGCGTGCCACGCTCAAGCGCGGCGACGGTTGCGCGCTGGATCGTGGGGCCGTCCATGCCCGGGTCGGAGTAGGGAAATCCCAGCTCGATGACGTCGACTCCGGCATCCGCGAGGACCTTACCCGCGCGAACGGAGTCCTCGACCGACGGAAAACCGACGGGCAGGTAGGCGATCAGCGCGGCGTCGCCGCGCTCGAGTGCCGCATCGATGGCGACGGCTGAATGGGGGGCTCGCGTCATGTCACTTCTCCTCGTTCTCGTCTAGGACGGCCACGCCCGAGGGGCCGGCGCTCGGGTCGATGACCTGTAGCTTCGCGCGGCCGTATCCGAACCAGCGCGACGCCGTGTCCACGTCCTTGTCGCCGCGCCCCGACACTGTCACGATGGCGATGGGCTCGTCTCCGGGCGCGAAAGGTCCCTCGGCCTCGGCTTTCGCGCGGGCCCACGCGCGCACTCCGGCGAGCGCGTGCGATGACTCGATTGCGGGAATGATGCCCTCCGTGCGTGACAGGTGCAGGAAGGCGTCCATGGCCTCAGCGTCGGAGACGGGGATATACGAGGCCCGCCCCGATCGGGCCAGCCACGCGTGCTCGGGGCCCACGCCCGGGTAGTCGAGGCCCGCTGAGATCGAGTGCGAGGCCTTCGTCTGTCCGTCGCGCTCCTGCAGGACGAACGTGCGAGCGCCGTGCAGCACTCCAACCTGGTCGGCCGTGATGGAAGCGGCGTGACGCCCCGTGTCGAAGCCATCGCCAGCCGCCTCGCAGCCCAGCAGCTCGACGCTCGGATCGTCGATGAACGCCGTGAAGGAACCGATCGCGTTCGACCCGCCGCCCACGCAGGCCACAACGACGTCGGGCAGTCGTCCCTCGGTCGCGAGCAGCTGGGCGCGCGCCTCGTCGCCGATAACGCGCTGGAGGTCGCGCACGAGCTCCGGGAAGGGGTGCGGGCCAGCCGCCGTGCCGAAGATGTAGTTCGTCGTCTCGACGTTGGTCACCCAGTCGCGGAAGGCCTCGTTGATGGCGTCCTTGAGCGTCGCAGAGCCGGCCGTCACGGCGATCACCTCGGCGCCGAGCATCTGCATGCGCGCGACGTTGAGGGCCTGACGTTCCGTGTCCTCGCGCCCCATATAGATCGTGCAATCCAGTCCGAGGAGGGCCGCCGCGGTTGCGGTTGCGACGCCGTGCTGACCGGCTCCTGTCTCGGCGATGACGCGGGTCTTGCCCAATTCCTTCGTAAGCAGGGCCTGGCCCAGCACATTGTTGATCTTGTGCGAGCCCGTGTGGTTGAGATCCTCGCGCTTGAGGAAGACACGCACGCCACCCAAATCTGCCGCGAAACGCGGCGCCTCGGTCAGCAGGGACGGGCGACCGGCGTAGTTGGCAAACAGGTCACGCAGACGCGCCTGGAAAGACTTGTCGCGCCACAGGCGCTTCCACGCCGCCTCAACCTCTTCGAGGGGGCCCATCAGCGACTCGGCCACAAATCGGCCACCGAAATCACCGAAATACGGTCCGGGGACGAAGTTCTCAGCGCTCATCACAGTCCTTCCTTGCGGGCCGCGGCGACGCGGGCCCGACGATCCGTGCGCAGCGCCGGATGCTGACCGGCGCTGACCATGTCCTGAATGCTCGAGAGAGGATCGCCGGAAGTCACCAGCGCCTCACCAACCAGGACCGCGTCCGCTCCCCACTTGGCGTACTCGAAGACATCGTGTGCCTGTGCAACCCCCGACTCGGCGACCGCGACGACGTCCTGCGGGATCACGTCGATGACCTGCTCGACCGTCGAACGGTCGACCTCGAGGGTCTTCAGATTACGCGCGTTGACGCCGATGATCGACGCGCCCGCGTCGAGGGCACGCAGCGCCTCCAGGCGCGAATGCGTCTCGACGAGGGCCTCCATGCCCAGCGAACGCGTGCGCTCCAGGAGCGACACCAGCGCGTTTTGTTCCAGGGCAGCCACGATCAGCAGGACGAGATCCGCGCCGTGAGCACGCGCCTCGTGAATCTGGTAGGGCGTCACGATGAAATCCTTGCGCAGGATCGGGATGTCGACCGCCGCGCGCACCGCGTCGAGATCCGCGAGCGACCCGTGGAAGCGACGCTGCTCGGTCAGTACCGACACCACGGAGGCGCCCCCTGCCTCGTAGACGGACGCCAGGGCGGCAGGATCGGGGATCTGCGCGAGTGCTCCCTTCGAGGGGGAGGATCGCTTCACCTCCGAAATGATCTTGACGGCGCCATCGCGATTGCGCAGGGCACTAAGCGCATCCTTCGCCTCGGGAACGCTCTGTTCCATCTCCTTGACACGGCTCAGAGGAACGCGATCCTCGCGCTCTTTCAGGTCCTCCAGGACCCCCACGATAATGTCATCGAGAACGCTCACGACGCTCCCCTTTCACCGAGAAACAGTTGGACGCCATCAAGGCTAGCGAATAAAAGGGACGCCCGGGCGAAGCATCCGGCCGCGCGTCTCACGACAGCGGGGCCAACGTCGAGGCGCGCACGACGGACTCGACCGCGGCAGCGGCCTTATTGCGGGACTCCTCGTACTCCAGCTCGGGCACCGAGTCCGCGACCACGCCGGCACCGGCCTGAACCGAGGCCACGGAGTCCCTGAGGGAGGCCGTGCGGATGGCGATCGCCAGATCGGCGTCACCCGACAGGTCGAAGTAGCCGACGACGCCACCGTACACGCCGCGGGCGGCCGGCTCGAAGTCGTCGATCAACTGGATAGCACGAGGCTTGGGCGCACCCGAGAGGGTACCCGCCGGGAAGGTCGCAACCAGGGCATCGAGGGCATCCGCATCCGGTCGCAGGACCCCCGTCACGGTCGACGAAATGTGCTGGATGTGAGAGAAACGCTTGAGCTCCATGAGCGTGGACACCTCGACCGAGGCGGGATCGCAGACCTTCGACAGGTCGTTGCGCGCCAGGTCGACGAGCATGACGTGCTCGGAGAGCTCCTTGGGATCTTCCAGGAGCTCCGCAGCCAGGCGGTGGTCCTGAGCCGAGTCGGTGCCGCGGGGACGCGAGCCCGCGATCGGGTACGTCCACACGCGACGGCCCTGCGCCTTGACGAGCGTCTCCGGGGAGGAACCCACGACCTCGAAGTGACCACCGCGCTCGTCGGGCAGATCCAGGTAGTACATGTAGGGCGAGGGGTTGACCGTACGCAGGACGCGGTACACGTCCACGCCGCTGGCCTCGGTCGACACGTCGAGGCGCTGAGACAGGACGATCTGGAAGGCATCCCCGTCCGTGATCGCGCGCTTGGCGGCGTTGACGGAAGACTCGAAGTCGGTGCGGCGCGTGCGCTGGCGGACGGCCGGGGGGTTCCTGGCCGCTCACCCCAAGCACCGCCGGGGCGATGGGCGAGGCCAGCTGGCTCGTCATGGCGTCGAGCCGCTGGATCGCGCGGTCGTAGGCGCCATCGACGCCCTCATCAGAGCCGTTGAGGTTCCACGCGATGGCCATCAGGTACACCGACCCCGTCGCGTGATCGATCGCGGCAACCTCCGTGGCGAGCACGAGCGTCGCGTCGGGGAGGTCGGACTCCTTGGGTGCGGTTGCCGCCAGGGTCGGCTCCCATTCTGGAATGATGCCCCAACCCAGCGACCCGACGAGGGCGCCCGTCAGCGGGGGCAGCCCCTCAATGGGCGACGCCGCCAACTGCTCGAGCGCGGAGTGCACGACCTCCAGGAACGTCCCCTCCACGACGGCACCCTCCGGGTGTGCACCCACCCACTGCGCGTGGCCGTCGCGTGCCACGATCGCGCCGGCGCTGGACGCTCCCACGAACGACCAGCGGCCCCAAGAACCCCCGTGCTCGGCGGATTCGAGAATGAAACTGCCGTAGTCGCCGTGGGCGAGCTGACGGTAGACGCCAACGGCGCTGAGCTCATCGGCGAGGACACGACGCACGACGGGAATCACGCGCCTCGACGTGGCGAGCGACGAGAAGACGTCACGAGGGGGCCAAGTCTGACCCCATTCGAGGCTGACAGACTCGGACGGATGCGAAGGCGTCGTAATACTCACCGTGTCATTGTCCCATCACAAGCGACCTTGGGCCCGACGGGTCCACGATAAGGCGCGTGAGACCGGCCTATAGCCAGTCGGGCACGACACCCCAGGCGATCGCACCCACGAGGGCGGAGCCGATCATCCACGGGCCCATGGCGACCCGCGACTTTGTGCCAGCGGAGCCCACGACGATCTTCCACAGGGCAGCCAAACCCGCGGATATGAAGGACAGGGCGAGCGCGAAGACGGCGACGTGCAGCCCGACTAAGCCCACCATGGCCCCGAGCACGGGGGCGAGCTTCACGTCACCCCCACCCATTCCTCCGGGCAGACGGTTCAGGATCGCGACGGGGACGAGCCAGATGAGCGCGCCCACGGCGAAGCCAATGAGTCGCCCAGACCACATCGGGGAAATCAGGCACCCGATGAGGGCACCGACGATAACGCCGATCCCCATGACCACCGTGTACATGTTGGGGAGCCGGTGCGTGCGCGCGTCCACGTAAGCGCTGAGGACGCCGATCATGGCGACCGTCATCACCGCCGGCATGCCGGGTCGCATCTGCGCGGCGACGAAGAAGATAGCACCGACGATGCCCGCCACCCACACGATCGCGTTACGCGACAGAGGCTTTTGGGTCACCTCGATGAAGTATCGGCGCTGTACCCTCCACCCGGAGTGCCACAGCCATCCCAGAATAATGATCCACGTGAGAAAGCCCGAGACGAGGGACAGTCGGAGCTGATGCGAAGCGAGAGCCACTCGGCGATCACGGGTGCCCCTCTCCCCCCGCTCGCGCGCTCGCGCCGCGCGAGTTCGTCCTCCAGGGCGGCGCGCATCAGGGACGGGTCGGGGCTGCGTCCGGTCATCAGCTGAACCTGAGCGGCCCCCTGATAGACCAGCATGTCTGTCCCCTCAGCAACAACTGCACCCCCACGTTCAAAGGCGGCTCGCAGGGCAGTATCACGCGGCGAGTAAATGACATCGAGCAGAATCTGATCCTCACGGGGAGCAAGGACGGCGGCAAGCGGGTCCGCGACCGTGGCTGGCAGGGTCGAGATGAGGACGTCGCAGGCAGTCGCCGCGGCGGTAACCGCGCGTATATCCGACCACATCACCTGCTCGACGCCGACACCGAGGCGGGACGCCGCAGCGATCACCGAGCCAGGTCCGCCGAAACGCCGAGCCGCCACCGTGGTCGTCGTGATACCGAGTTCACCCAGGGCTGCCAACGCAGAAGAGGCCGTCGCGCGGGCCCCCAGGACCAGGGCACTCGTCGGAAGCGGCACCCCCCGCCTGGTCACAGGCGCGCCTGATCGCCGAGGCGATGCCGGCCACGTCCGTGTTGAATCCCGCGAGCACCCCGGCGGAAGGAACGACCGTGTTGACGGCTCCGACCGCGCTGGCCAGCGGGTCGATGGCGTCGAGCAACCCCATGACCGCCTGCTTGCAGGGCATCGTCACCGACAGGCCACGGAAGGCATCATCGAGGCCCGCGACGAAGGCGGGCAGGGTCGCCTCGTCCACCTCGCAGCGCCGGTACTCCCAGCCGTCAATCCCGAGCTGGCCCCAGGCCGCTCGGTGGATCACCGGGGAGAGGGAGTGCGAGATTGGAGAACCGATGACCCCAGCCCATGCCGTCATGACTGGGGGCTGCACTGGTCGGTGTGGGTCTTGCAGTACTCGACCAGCTTCTCCTTGTTCTTCTCGTGATCGGCCGCGTTGGACGCGAAGAGAGTGTCGCCCGTGTTCAGGTCGACCGTCACGAAATAGAGCCAATCGCCGTCGGCCGGTTTGAGGACGGCCTTGATGGCCTCCAGGCTGGGCTGGTTGATCGGCGTGGGAGGCAGGCCCGCGTGCAGGCGCGTGTTGTAGGGGTTATCGGCGTCCAGGTCGGCCTGGGTGGGCAGGCCGCCCTCCTTGCCGACGCCGTAGAGCGTCGTCGAGTCCATGCCGAGCACACCCTTCGTCTCGCCCTCGGTATCGGCCAGTCGATTGTCGATGACTCGGGCAACCATCGGCATGTACTTCGAGTTCGTGCCCATCTCACCCTCGACGATCGAGGCCTTGATGAGGACGGTCTCGCGGTCCGCGGCAGGCACACCCAGCTTGTCCAGTTCTTCGACGGTGGCCGCAACCATACGGGCGACGACGCTCGTCGGCGTGTCATCCTCCTCGACCTTATATTCGCCGATGTGCAGCCAGCCCTCGACGTTGCCGCCGGCCTCGGCGGGCAGACCGATGGCCCGCGGTGTTCGCAAAGGCCTGTTCGACCTCGGCATCGGAGACGTCCATGACTTCGACGATGCGCTTCTTTGATCACCGACATGCGTTCGCCCGCCAGGACCGTCACAGTCGAGTCGACGCGATTCATCGGATCGAGCAGGACGGCGAGCGCATCCGCGGCGCTCATCTGCAGCTTGAAACGATAGGTGCCCGGATTAATGCTGCGTGCCGCACTGTTCTTCTCGTACTGACGCACGAAGGCTCCCACGGAGCGGACGACGCCTGCTTCGTAGAGCTTCTGGCCGATCTCGCGTCCGGTCGCCTGGTCGTCGATCGTCACCAGGATGTCGGTCGTGCCGGGGCCCGGGTAATCGTCGGAGGCAACGGTCGAGGAATTCATCAGTTGAGAGTAGGCAAAGTAGCTCGCGCCGCCCACGAGGCCGAGCACGAGAACGATCACGAAGAAGGAGCGAATACGGCGGCGGCGCTTACGCTTGCGGGCGGCGCGGCGTTCGCTGGCGATCCGCCGAGAGCGCATGCCGGTCGTCTCCGAGGCAGCGTCGGTCGGCTTCCACGCGGGGTGCTCGCCCCGCGGCTCGGACTCGCTCAGCGATGAACGCGCGGGCGTCACAGCAGGCACGCCCTGAATCGGGGTGGGCGTGGGATCGGCCTGGGAGACGGCGGGCGTGCTCTGGCGGGACAGGCGCGCGTCACTCGCATCAAACGAGGCGTGGGCGGGCGAGGCAGTTCCGCGCACCGGGGTGGGCGTCGGATCCGATGGCGTAGGGGTCACGTCCTCGTTGGGAGCGTCGGAGTAGACCTTGGGCTGGCCGGAGTGGATCTCTCGGCGCGAGCGGAAGGGATACGTGGGGGGCGTACTCATTGGTTCGCTCCTTCGCTATTCTCGAGGACGATCTCCTCCCCGGGCGCGCGACCGCTCATGCGCTCGAGCTCCAGGGCCTGTTCCAAGATGATCTGCGCCGCAACCTGATCAATGACGCTACGGTGCTCACGCTCCGGAATACCGGATGCGCGCAGACGCTCGTGCGCCTGGTTGGAGGTGAGCCGCTCGTCGACCATCGCAACGCGCACGCCCCCAACGAGCTTCTTGAGGCGACGCGCGTACTTGCGGGCACCCTTAGCGGAGATTCCTTCCCCGCCGCGCAAGTGCCGCGGCAGCCCCACGATCACCTCGATGGCCTCGTGCTGGGCGACGATGTCCGCGAGCTGATCGAGGTCCGACGAGTCGGGGGCGCGCGTGAGGGTCATGACGGGCATCGTGAGGATGCCGTCGGGGTCGCATCGGCTGACGCCGACACGCACGGTGCCGACGTCCACGCCGATGCGGATTCCCCTGCGCAGGCTCACAGCGACTCGATCTGCGAACGGATCGCTGCGAGGCCGGCCGCAATACCCTCGGGCTTGGTACCGCCACCCTGGGCAATGTCGGCCTTGCCGCCACCGCGACCATCGACGTGCGCGAGTCCCGCGCGCAAGAGCGCGCCCGCGTCGAGCGTCAGCTCGCGCGCACGCTCGTTGGTGGCAACCACCAGAGCAACCTTGCCGCCCTCAGCACCGGCCAGGGCGACGACCGCACCGCGCTCGTGCCCCAGACGCGCCGCAACGTCCTGGACCAGAGGGCGCAGCTCCTTCGTCGGGACACCGTCGACCGCGGCTGCCACGAGGTCGACCGCCCCGATGCGCTCAGCGGATGCGGCCAGGTCGCCGCCCCGACGCTTTGCCTGATCGGCCTGAATCTTCTCCAGCTTCTTCTCGGATTCGCGCAGCTTGGCGAGCAACGACTCGATGCGCTCGGGCAGCTCATCCACGCGGCCGCCCACGAGCTGGGACAGCTGGGAGACGAGAGCGTGTTCCTTCGCCTGGAACTCGTAGGCGCCGGTACCGACCAGGGCCTCAATGCGGCGCACGCCGGAGGCCACCGAACCCTCGCCGAGCACCGTCACGCGGCCGATGTGGCCCGTCGTCGGTACGTGGGTGCCGCCGCAGAGCTCGCGGTCGAAGCCGTCGCCGATCGTCACGACGCGTACCTCGGAGCCATACTTCTCTCCGAAGAGAGCGATCGCGCCCATTTCCTTCGCCTTGTCAATGCTCATGACCTCGGTGGTCACGGGCAGGTCCTCGGCCAGCTTCTCGTTCACCAGCTCCTCGATGTCGCTGAGCTGAGAACCGGCGAGCGCGCTGTTGTGACGGAAGTCGAAGCGCAGACGCGAGGGCGAGTTCTCCGACCCTGCCTGGTCCGCGTGCTCGGACACGACGTTGCGCAGTCCCGCGTAGACCATGTGGGTCGCCGTGTGCGCACGAGCGATCGCCAGGCGACGCTCGGAGTCAATCTCGGCGATCACCGAATCACCCAGAGCAATGCCACCCTGGCGCAAGTGACCACGGTGGACAGTCAGTCCACGGATCGGAGCCTGAACGTCGGTCACGTCGATCACCGTGTCGCCGCCGGGCAACCGAATCGTTCCGTGGTCGGCCAGCTGGCCGCCCATCTCCGCATAGAAGGGCGTCTGATCGAGGACAATGTCAATAGCGGCGGGAGCTTGCGCCACCGGCACCGGCTGTCCGTCCACGAGGATCGCCTGGACGCGGGCAGGCGCAGACTCCTGGGTGTAGCCGAGGAACGTCGAACCGCCGCCCATCTCCTTTCGATGTCGTGGAAGACGCGCACGTCGGTATGTCCGGTCTTCTTCGAGCGCGCGTCGGCGCGCGCGCGTTCCTTCTGCTCGGCCATGAGCGCGCGGAAGCCCTCCTCGTCGACGGACACGCCCTGCTCGGCGGCCATCTCGAGGGTCAGATCAATCGGGAAACCATAGGTGTCGTGCAGCAAGAATGCCGACTTACCCGAAATCAAGGGCGCGCCCGTCGATTCCTTCGCGCTCGCCACGGCCACGTCCAGGATCGTCGTTCCGGCGCTCAGCGTGCGACGGAAAGCATCCTCCTCCGCGTAAGCGACCTCGGAAATCGTCTTCCAGTTCGTCTCCAGCTCGGGGTAGGAGGCCTTCATCGCGTCCTTCGACGCCGTCAGCAGCGTCGGCATCGTCGCTTCGTCGACACCCAGCAGACGCATCGAACGAACGGCGCGGCGGATCAGGCGACGCAGCACGTAGCCGCGGCCGTCGTTGCCCGGACGCACGCCGTCACCGATGAGCATGAGGGAGGAACGCACGTGGTCGGCCACGACACGCATGCGCACGTCATCGTCGTAGGCCGCGCCGGCCTCGGGACCCGCGGCCCCCAGGCCGTAGCGCTTGCCGCTCATCTGCATCGCGGCATCGATGACGGGGAAGACCTCGTCGATCTCGTACATGTTCGGCTTATCCTGCATGACGAACGCGAGGCGCTCGAGGCCGGCACCGGTATCGATCGCCTTCTTATCGAGTTCCCCCAGCAACGGGTAGTCCTTGCCGGTTCCCTCGCCACGCATGAACTGGTCAAACACCAGGTTCCACACCTCGAGGTAGCGGTCGCCACCCGGGTCCACGGTGCCACCCACGGCCTCGGGACCGTAGGAGGGGCCGCGGTCGTAGTGCCACTCGGCGCAGGGGCCGGCCGGGCCGGGCTGACCCGTGTCCCAGAAGTTCTCAACGCGCGGCAGGCGCACGATGTGCTTTTGGGGTCCATGCCGATCTGCTTCGTCAGGACGTTCAAAGCCTCCTCGTCCTGGTCCCAAATCGTCACCCAGAAACGATCACCGTCGAGGCCGTACTTGCCTTCCTCGCGCGAACCGGTCAGCAGGTCCCACGCGAAATTGATGGCGCCTTCCTTGAAGTAGTCACCGAAGGAGAAGTTACCGTTCATCTGGAAGAACGTGCCGTGACGGGTCGTCTTACCAACGTTGTCAATATCGTTGGTACGAATACACTTCTGCACCGACGTGGCCCTCGGCCACGGAGCAGGCTCGACGCCCATGATGTAGGGAATGAACGGAACCATGCCTGCGATCGTGAAGAGGATCGAGGGCTCCGGGGAGACCAGTGAGACGGAGGGACACACCTCGTGACCCTGCTTCTCAAAGTAGTCGAGCCAACGGGTGCGGATTTCAGAAGTACGCATAGTGCCTTATGTTAGTCGGTCCCCACCCATGACGGCACATCGGCACGCTTACGCGCGCTGTGGGATACACATACAACCGCGCCCCCCAAGCACGTGCTTGGGGGGCGCGGTGATGACAAAGGTCAGCGCGAGTAGTGCTCGACGACCATCTGCACGTCAACGGTCACGGGGACCTCGGCGCGCTTCGGGCGACGCACCAGGGTCGCCTTCAGGCGGGAGAGCTCAACGTCCAGGTACTCGGGGACGGCGGGCAGCACGTCGCGGTGAATGCCCTCAGCGGCAATCTCGAAGGGGACCGTGGTCTGCGACTTGGGCTTGACCTGGATGGTCTGGCCGGGCTTGACGCGGAAGGAGGGGCGGTCCACGATCTTGCCGTCGACGAGGATGTGACGGTGGACGACCACCTGACGGGCCTGCTGGATGGTGCGGGCGAAGCCGGCGCGCAGGACCAGGGCGTCCAGGCGCATCTCGAGCAGCTCGACCAGGTTCTCACCGGTCAGGCCGACGGTGCGGCGGGCCTCTTCGAAGGTGCGACGCAGCTGCGACTCACGGATGCCGTACTGGGCGCGCAGACGCTGCTTCTCCTTCAGACGAACGGCGTAGTCGGAGTCCTGGCGACGGCGGGTGCGGCCGTGCTCGCCGGGGCCGTAGGGGCGCTTCTCGAAGTAGCGGACGGCCTTGGGGGTCAGCGCGAGGCCGAGAGCGCGGGACTCGCGGACCTGCTTACGGGAACGATTCGTTGCCATGATTCTTCTTTCCTGTTTCTCATGTCATGTCGGGACGTTCGCCCGACATGGGGCCAACTCCAGGACCGGTGAGGGTCCGTCGGCTAAGGCCCCAGGTGCCCGCGCAAGCGGACAACTGTTCCATATTAGCGTCTTTTCAGCAGATTGCGAATGACGCCAAGCCTCTTCGTGAGCATCGCCTCATGCCCGTTCTCGGTCGGCTCGTAGTAGCGGGTACCCTCCAGGTCGTCGGGCAGGTACTGCTGGGCGGCGACGTGATGGGGATGATCGTGGGCGTAGAGGTACCCGTCGCCGTGCCCGAGCGAGGAGGCCCCAGAGTAGTGGGCATCGCGCAGGTGGGGGGGAACCGCTCCCCCGCGCCCGGCTCTCACGTCCGCGAGGGCACGATCGATCGCCAGGTACGTGGCGTTGGACTTCGGGGCGGTCGCGACCGCAACAACCGCTTGGGCGAGGAGGAGGCGCGCTTCCGGCATGCCAATGAGGGCGACTCCCTGGGCGACACTGACGCATGTCGTGAGTACCTCTGGCGCGGCCATGCCGATCTCCTCCGAGGCGGCGATCATGATGCGCCTCGCGATGAAGCGCGGATCCTCTCCGGCCTCGATCATGCGCGCCAGGTAGTGCAGGGAGGCGTCGACATCCGAGCCGCGCATCGACTTGATGAAAGCGCTCGCCACGTCGTAGTGCTGGTCGCGGTCCCACCGAACGAGCGCCTGATTCGCAGCTGCCTCCACGCTGGCCACCGTAATCTCACCGGAGCCGTCATCGCTGGCCACGCCCGCCGCGGCTTCGAGAAGCGTCAGCGACTTACGCGCGTCGGAGCCCGCCAGGCGCACGAGGCCCGCCACGGCCTCGTCGGTGATGGAAAACCGACCGGCGAGACCGCGCTCATCAGTGGCGGCACGCCGGACCAAGCCCTCCAGTGCACTGGAATCAAAGGGGACGCAACGTCAGCAGGAGCGAGCGCGAGAGCAGGGGCGCGATCACGGAGAACGACGGGTTCTCCGTCGTGGCAGCGACGAGAACAACCCACCGGTTCTCGACCGCAGGAAGGAGCGAATCCTGCTGCGACTTGGAGAATCTGTGAACCTCGTCGACGAAAAGAATCGTCTCCTCGCCACTGCTCGCCAGGGTCCGACGCGCCGCATCCACGACACGACGCACGTCCCCCACACCCGATGACACGGCGGACAATTCGACGAAACGCCGACCCGAGGCGCGGGCGATCAAATACGCGAGCGTCGTCTTTCCGGTACCGGGAGGCCCCCACAGGACGACCGAGGAGACGGCGACCCCGCTGCTCGACTCCGCGGAGAGCAAGCGTCGCAGCGGGGCGCCCTCCCCCCAGGAGGTGTGACTGGCCGACGACCTCTTCCAACCTGGTAGGCCGCATACGAACGGCGAGGGGCGCGTCCGCGGTAAACGCGGGCACGCCCAGCTCGTCGAATGATTCAGAATCAAACAGATCCATGAAACCTAGCCTACGTCAGGGTGACTCCCTGCGAAGAGGACCCGATCTTCGGACCGGACAGAACCTGGAGGACGACGAGGCCTCCAAGGATCAGCATGCACGCTCCGGCACCCAGCAGGTATCCGTTCAGGCCCTCGGACTCGTCGCCCGAGTTCGAAGAGGACAGGACCTCAGCGTGGAGCTTCACGGAGCCGGAGCCATCCACCGCGGTGCCGGGGCTCGCGGCGGCGACCGTCGAGGCGACCTTGAACTCGGCCCAGCCAACCAGCTGGTGCGAGCGGTTCGCGACGACGACCTTGTAGTCGCCCATCGGCAGGCCCGTGACATCCATGGTCACCTGGTTCGAGGGCTCAACCTGAAGCCAACGCGCCTCGCCCGTCTGCATGATGTTGGCGCTCACCCACTCGCCAGCAACGGCCTTGTCAGAGGGAACGTTGATCGTGAGCTGTCCACCGGTGAAGGCGGCGCTCACGCCACCCTTGTTGGCGTCGGTCAGCTGCGACTCATCGGTCACGGGCGACACGGGCGTGTCGGAGGGCTGGCTCGAGTGAGCGGCGGGAGAGGAGGAAGCGGAGGGACTGGGCGTCGGGCTCACAGAAGGAGTCTGGGTCGGCTGGACGACGGGCAGCTCCGGATCGTCGGGCTGTGGCGCAGGAGCAACGGTCGGTGCCGCCGTCGGCTCGGGGGCGGGCTCCGGGGCAGGATCGGTCGTCGGCTCCGGGGCAGGATCGGTCGTCGGCACCGGTGCGGGCTCCGGGGCAGGATCGGTCGTCGGCTCCGGGGCAGGATCGGTCGTCGGCACCGGGGCAGGCTCCGGGGCAGGATCGGTCGTCGGCTCCGGGGCGGGATCGACAGGGTCGGTGTCGGCGGGGTTGTAGGGCTTGAAGACCTGCACCGAGTAGCTCGAGGTGGTCGCGAGCGTCTTATCGTCCTTGTAAGTGACGATAGTGACCCAATGCGACGTGCCGGGTTCCCACGTGATGCCCTCGATGTTGTTGGTGCCGTTGGGCACGGGAACGATCATCGAGTAGCTGTTGAGCGGGGCAGCCTTCCACAGGTCATCGGCGGTAGGGGCCACGATCTCACCGCCGCGCTCGAAGGTCACGGCCGACGTGGGAGTCACGCGGCCATTATCGAGAATGACGCCCCAGTAACCCGTCTTACCGTACTGTGCCTCGAAGTCAAAGGCGTTTTCAAGGCTGACGATAAAGGTCGTGTTGGGGATGGAGTAGGGACCATCGTTGCTGTCTGCACGCGCGGTGAAACCAGGAATGGCGAGCGCGATCGCGGCAAAGAGACACAGGGCCATCAGGACGCTCATCGCCCGACTGCGGCCCGCGAGCCCCCGCGCGGAGAGGGCAGTTCTAGCCCGTCCGTGCTGCATAATGGTTCTCCTTAGTGACTAGATACTCAGCAGCTATTGTCTAGAAACCAGAGTAACAGGTGTGACGACTGATTGCTAAACTCCAACGCACACCAATCGGTTAATCGTGATCTCATTGGCATGAGACGGCCCGCGACTGCCCCTAGTGAGCCCCCGCGTGCGGGCGGCGCACAATACTGACCGTCACGACGGCACCGAGGAGGGCCAGCAGAGCGCCACCAGCGAGGATCCATCCGTTCAGGCGCCCCTCTTCCTCACGGGCCGCCTGGTCGTTCGCCTGCTGCTCGGTGTGCGCTTTGGGTCCAATCTGCGAGGCGGAGACGCTCTGCTGTTCGGTGGAGGCGGAGGCTTGTGGGGTCGGGTCGGACGAACCTGCGGGCGCACCGGCACCGCCAGAGGAGGATCCACGGGCAGGGGAAGTGCTCGAAGAAGCCGATGGCGACGGGGACGAGGCCTCGCTCGCGCGGCGCTGTGCATCGTCCGACTCGCCATCCGTCGCCTGCGTGAGGGCCACCTGCGAGTTGGTGACGGGCTCCGCTTGCTCGTCGGCAGAAACCGCCGGTGGCATCACGGTCGACGCGGATGAGTCGACGTCACTGGGAGCAGTCACATCGCCACCGGGCTCGGCGGCGTTGCCCCTCTGGTCCGGATCAACGGGGGTCGGATCATCGACGGCAACAGAACAAGAGCGAACCGCGACCTGCGCATCGACAACCGTCACACTCACCGTCACGTAGGTGCCCGTCACACCGTCGCCGATCGCGATCTGATGACTGGAACCAACCTCCCAGGTGGAGGGAACAGCGATATCCGCCGAGAAGGAGCCATCGCCTTCTACCTCGAGAACCGCCCAGGCACTCCGATCGCGCGCAACGGCGGCCGGCACCCAGTCGGGAAGATTAGTATCGGCGGGGCGCCGCTCCTTGCCATCATCGAGGGTGACGATCACAAAGCCGCGCGTGGTGCCCGAGCTCGGACCCCACCCACTACCCTCGGCATGAACGGGCTCACCCGCATGGAGGATAGAGGAGACGTGCACGGTCGCATCTTCTTCGGTTGCCACGAGGCAGGACGCCGACACATCCGGCACACCGTCGTCACTATAGGCGGGGGTGGCGGCGACAAACACGCCTGCGACGATGGACGCAGAGGCGGTCAAGCCGAGCAGGGACATGTGCAATCCCCTGCTCCGCGTGAGCGACCGTGTCGTCATGCCTGATGTCTTCCTTTTCCTCGAGATAATCTCAACCAATCCTTGCAGTCCTGCGCAGAACGTTAATGTCAGTGTCCGAGTAACTACCGGCCACATGGTCAATAGTATTACCTCGCGCCCCCGACGCAATTGCGAGCAACAAGCAAATTACTGGACCATAGGCTCAATAGGCGATTTTACTGGCAAATAGCCCCACGCGCCATTTATTGTGAGCTATATTATCGGACAATCATGCTGTCAGATAACCCGCTGGTCAGCATTTGAGATTGCGAGTTCACGTGCTCAACACCTAGGGGCGTGGCACGACGAGCGGCGAACCCGTCTGCGGATCCTCGATGATCACGCACGGCACATCGAACACTGCCTCGATGAGGGCGGGAGTCACGATGTCACTCGGCGCCCCCTGCGCCACGATCCGCCCCTCCTTCATGCACACAAGGTGGGTCGCATAGCGAAACGCTAGGTGCAGATCGTGCAGCACGGCGACAATCGTCCTGCCGTCGGCCTGCAAACGCCGCGCGAGGCGCAACACCTCAAGCTGATGATTCAGATCCAGATAGGTTGTCGGCTCGTCCAACAACACGATGTCCGTCGACTGCGCAAGCACCATCGCGATCCACACTCGCTGACGCTGCCCGCCCGAGAGCTCCCCGACGCGCCGCCGAGCCAGGGTCTCAACGCCCGCCTGACGCATGGCCCACGCCACGGCCTCGTCATCCTCAGCGCTCCACTGACGAAGCAACGACTGATGAGGATAGCGCCCGCGCGCGACCAGGTCCTCCACGAGGATATCCGCGGGAGCCGTGGAAGACTGCGCGAGCAGCCCGAGTCGACGAGCCAGCTCCTTCTGGTTCATCGTCGTCAGGGCCCGACCATCCAATTCGACCACACCCGAGCGCACGCCCAGCACTCGCGCCAGGGAACGCAACAGCGTTGACTTACCGCAGGCATTCGGACCAACAATCACCGTCAGCTGCCCCTCGAGAACGTCGAGAGACAGATCCTCCAAGATGGGAGCATCCTTGCCGTACCCCACCGTCACCGAACGCGCGCGCAACCCCCGCGCATCACCCCTGGCGCCCAACACGTCACCTCACCTCACGAACCAACAGAGCCAACAGATAGATACCGCCCACGACGCCCGTCACCACGCCGACAGGCAGCTCGTGCGGCGCCACGATACGCTGCGCGACCACGTCGGATGCCAACACGATGAGGCCGCCCACGCCAGCCGACGCCGCGAGGCCCACTCCCCCGCTACGGCTCACACGCCGAGCGACATGGGGAGCAGACAGGGCGACAAAAGACACCGGACCGGCAACGGCAGTCGCCGCGCAGACCAGCACCATCGCCACGACAATCGCGACAATACGAACGACACGAACCCGCACCCCCAACCCTGCCGCGACATCATCGCCCATCGCCACGATCCCCAACGGCACCGACGCCCACGCCAGGACGCACGCCGCGGCCAGGACAACGACCACGAGGGGAAGCACCCGAGCCATCGTGACCCCCGCGAGGGAACCTGCGCTCCACAGCTGCGCCCGCTGGGCAGCCTCCAGAGGTGCCTTCACAATGAGGAGCGAGTTCACGGCCCTCAGAGCCGCCGAGCACCCGATACCGACCAACACCACGCGCATCCCCGTGACCCGCACGCCGCCCGCGCACGCCACGATGACAACACCTGAGGCCAGCCCACCCACGAGGGCTCCAACCCCCGTGACGGCAGGACTCGAACCCAGAACGATAATCGCGACGAGAGCCCCCGTCGCCGACCCCGTGGACAGGCCAACGATGTCGGGGCTCCCCAGCGGGTTACCCGAAATCGTCTGAAAGACCGCACCGGCGATCCCCAGCGCACACCCAACGCACACGGCTGCGACCATACGCGGCAGGCGAACAGATCGCACGAAGTAGACGCCGAGGAAATCGTCCGACGGACCACCATCACCCATCAGGCGCCGAAACGAATCCGCGGCGCTGAGCCCGTAGTCCCCCAACGTCAGCGACAAGACGCACAGGGCAACGAGGACGACAAGGGCCCCGAGCACGACAACGGCGCTGCGCCTGTGAACGCGCACAGACACGCGCCCCAGTGCCACGCGCACGTACCGATCCCGCTCGCAGTTCACGACACTCCCCTTCCGCGCGCGCCGAGGATGAAGAATGGCGCGCCGATGAGCGCGATGACAACTCCGACGGGCACCTCCTGCGGGGCCAGCACGAGGCGGGACGCAACGTCAGCGGCCGTCACCCACACCGCTCCGACCACCACGGACCACGCAGCGATCGGTCCCTGTCGAGCGCCCACCGCCCGGCGCACGAGCAGCGGAACGGCCAACCCGACGAAGGTCAGGGGGCCGCCGATCGCCGTCGCCCCGCCCGCGAGGGACGCGACGGCGACAGTCCCCAAACCTCGCACGAGGCCCACGCGCACCCCAAGACCCGAGGCGGCCTCGTCTCCGAGGGTGAGCACTCCGAGGGCCGATGTTAGGGCCGCCCCCACGACGAACCCACAGGCGATGACAATGCCGCCCCACACCAGGGTCGCCACGTCTACGCCCTCGAGCGAACCGGACGCCCAGTAGCGGAACTCGTTGAACGCATTCTGATTGGAGGCGAGTACGGCCTGCGTGAGGGAGGAAAGCGCGGCGGACACCGCGATACCGGCCAGGGCGAGGCGACCATGCGATCCGGCCCCGCCGCGCCCAGACAGGACGATAACGAGACCCGAGGCGATACCAGCCCCCACCAGCGCCGCACCGATCGTCATGGCGCGCGTCGACACGCCGACCACTGCGGTGGCCGACACGACGACGAAGGCAGCGCCGGCGTTAATGCCCAGGACCCCGGGATCAGCCAGCGGATTGCGCGTCATCGCCTGCATAATCGAACCGGCAAGCCCGAGCGCGCCGCCGATCATGAGGGCGGCGAGCGTGCGAGGAACGCGCAGCGCGAGGACAACCTGCGCGTCCTGCGAGCTGCCGCCATGCACCAGAGCGTCCCACACCGCATCGGCGCCTATCTGGCGCGACCCCAGGGCGAGGGACGCGACGATCACAGCGACGAGGACCAGCGTCGTCACCGCACAGGCGGCAACGACGCTGGCAAGGTGGCGTGGTCTCATCTCAGGTGCGTTCCGGGTAGTGCGTCGCCGCCCCCGTCACGAGGCCGGGACGAACTGCGCCTCGATGGACGAGACGATTCCATCCATGAGGAGGTAGCCGCCGGTCGAGGTCCACAGGGAGCCGTCGACCGGGATCACGTGGCCCGCCTTGACGGCACCGAGCGAGTCGAAACCAACGGTGTTCTTCGCCTCCTCGAGGGCGGCGGCAGAGGCCTCGACGCCGGTGGCACCGCCCGCGGCGGGGTTGTTCACCGAGGACTTACCCAGCGTGCCGAAGAAGATCCAGTCCGCGTCGATCTGATCGATGTTTTCGAGGGAGACGGGCTCGGAGTGTCCCTCACCGTCGCGATCCTGGTTGGCGGGGCGCTTCATGCCGAGAGCGGTGAGAGCCTGGCCAGCGGGCAGTTCCTTGAGAATGAGGCCGGCGCTGTCGCCCTGCCAGCGCACGACCGAGTAGGTCTGGTCGAGGTAGCCAGCATCCTTCAGGCGGGCGCTTACGGAGGAGACATGCTGATCAAACTCCGCGAGCTTCGTCGTAGCCTCGTCGGACAGACCCAGCGCATCTGCGGTGAGGGTGAAGGTCTCGCGCCAGTCACCACCGGATTGAGTGGTGAAGAAGACGGGCGCGATCTGAGACAGGGCGTTGAGCGTCTCCGTGTCGTTGTTCTTCACGGAGGTGCCGTCGACGAGGATCAGGTCCGGGTGGGCGGCGCCGATAGCCTCGAGGTTGGGGGTGCCAATCGAGCCGAGGATCGGGATGTCACCCGCACGATCGACAAGGTAGTTGGGGACGGTCTGCTGGCCGCGGCCCGACACGACGCCGATGGGGGTGACGCCCAGGGCCAGCGCGTTGTCCGTCGTGGGCTCCGACAGGGTCACGACGCGGCTCGGGTGAGCGGGAAGCGTCACCTCCTGGCCGGAGGCGTCGGTGACGGTGCGCGTCGCAGAGCTCTCGGACATCCCGGAGGCCTCGGGGGACGAGGCCGGAGCGGGCTGGTTGGACGAGCAAGCTCCCAGCGTCAAGGCTGCCAGGGCGAGCGCCGCGATGGCGCGGACTCGTGTCGAGATGTGCACGTGTTCCTCGATTCGACTAGATCACAATAGATGCGTAGGTAAGCCTAACCTAGGAGCGATTGGCGTCGCCTTGTCATCTTGCGCACCGTCGCCTCGAACACACCACTCGTCGAGCGCGCGCAGGAGTCCCTCGCGCCACCAGGCGACATCATGCCCGCCCGAATAGGTCTCGAACTTGACAAGCGACGTCGCCCCATCCAACAGCCCCGCACAACGGCGCACCACCGGACACATCGCCACCTCACGCTCACCCACCTGACACCACACCGTCAAGCCGTCAGGCAGGCGTCGCTCCCCCCTGGTCAGCGCAGCCATGAGCGTCCCCTCGCCCCGACCTCGTTCCCCTCCTCCCCACCACAGGGATGGAGACTGTGCGACAAAACACTCGACGGGAAGCGTGCCCCCCAGGGCAGCTTCGAGGACACCGAGCCCGCCATAGGACTGCCCCGCCAGGGCGATCGGCCCCACGCCGACCTCATCGCAGACCGCGCCGACGAGCGCCTCGACCCTGCCGGCATCGGTGAGCTCCCGCTCGCGCTCCCCCAGCTCACCCGCGTCGATGGTCACGACGCGCAGACCCGGGTAGCGCCGCGTCAGCCACCCCACCCCGTTAGCCCTCCAGATCTGCCCATCGAACACAAGAAGCGTGCGCTTTGGCGTCCCATCACCATCATGCACGACCGCGACGCGCCGACGCGGCGACGACCCTCCGGACGCGACCAGCACCGCGCACTCCACCTCGCGCGCGGCGCGCATGTACGACGAATCCCCCCTGAACAGCGGGCCAGGCAAGACGCGCATCCGGACCCGCGAACAGGGAAGCGACATGCCCACGCCCATTGACGAGCACACGCGGATGAGAGCGATCGCGCACCGCCGAGGCAACGACGCGTGCCCACGCCCGCCGATCATCCGCCACGCGCGGATCAAGCCCGCCTGGCCCAACCGGCACAAACTGGTAACTCACGATGACATCGGCGGGCAACGCGCACGACAGCACCCACGGATCCACTCCGCCCACCCGCTCCATACGAAAGAGCTCCAGGTGATCGCGCGCCCGATCCGTCACCGTATTGAGGACCAAGTAGACCCCCGAGGCGCCATCCACGGCGCACCGGAATGTCACCGAAACGGCGTCACGGCCATCGATCACCATCCGCGCACCGACAAGCGGACCCGCGGCGGCGCCAGCCGACCGGACCACCGACGGCTCAGGAACAAGCCGAAGAAAACCCGTCTCAGAAAACGAAGGCGCGTCGATAATCAGGCGATCAGTCAAAGAGCGAAATGTCGCCCGCGCCCACGCGAGCAACAACCGCGTCGCCGCCCGCGAAGTCGATGACCGTCGTCGGCTCTGCCACGCCGACCGGACCCACGACGACGAGATCGACCTGGTGACCGATGCGCTCATCCACGTCGAACCCATCCGTCAAAGGCTCAGTCTCTCCGGGCATAATGAGCGTCGAGCAGGCGAGGGGCTCGCCGAGCGCCTCCACGATCGTCTGCGTGATGACGTGATCCGGGATGCGCACGCCGACCGTGTGCTTCTTCTTGTTGAGCATCACGCGCGGCACCTCCTTGGTCCCACGCAGGATGAACGTGTAGGGTCCGGGCGTTAGGGCCTTCATCGTGCGGAACTCATGGTTATCCACGATCACCAACTCCCCGAGCTGGGCGAAGGAATGGCACAGCAGCGAGAAGTTATGCTTGTCGTCGAGCTTGCGGACCGCGCGAATCGTGTCCATGCCCGACTTGTTGCCGATCTTCGTGGCGATCGCGTAGCCGGAGTCCGTGGGCAGTGCGATGGTGCCGCCGCGCTCCAGCAGATCAACGACCGTGTTGACCAGACGTGCTTGAGGATTTTCCGGGTGCAGCTCAATGTACGACATACCCCTATTGTGCACGAAACCCCCTCCGACCGGGGCCGGATGGGGGTTTCGTGGACAAGACTGCCGAGAGCTAGATCACTTCTTTTCCCCGTCGGCGGATTCCTCGCCGCGCTTCTTCGGCTTCGCATCGACGCCGGCTTCCTTACGCTGCGCGGGCGTGATCGGAGCCGGGGCCTCGGTCAGCGGGTCGAAGCCGCCGCCGGACTTCGGGAAAGCGATGACGTCGCGGATCGACTCGGACTTCGTCAGCAGCGAGACGATACGGTCCCAGCCAAAGGCCACGCCGCCATGCGGCGGAGCGCCGAACTTGAAGGCGTCGAGCAGGAAGCCGAACTGTGCCTGAGCCTCTTCCTCACCGATACCCATCACGTTGAACACGCGGTTCTGGATGTCGCGGCGGTGGATACGGATGGAGCCGCCGCCGATCTCGTTGCCGTTGCAGACGATGTCGTAGGCGTAGGCCAGCGCGTTGCCCGGATCCTTGTCGAAGGAGTCGATCCACTCAGGCTTGGGCGAGGTGAACGCGTGGTGGACGGCCGTCCAGGCGCTGTGGCCCAGTGCCACGTCGCCCTCGGCCTCGGCCTCACCGGTGGGCTTGAAGAGCGGCGCGTCGACAACCCAGGTGAACGCCCAGGCATCGGGGTCGATGAGGTTGCAGCGCTTGCCGATCTCAAGGCGAGCAGCGCCGAGCAGCTCACGCGACGGGGTCGGCTTGCCAGCGGCGAAGAAGATGCAGTCGCCGGGCTCAGCGCCAGTGGCGCCGGCCAGGCCCTCGCGCTCGGCCTCGGTGATGTTCTTGGCGACGGGGCCGCCCAGCGTGCCGTCCTCGGCGATCGTGACGTAGGCCAGGCCCTTGGCGCCGCGCGCCTTGGCCCACTCCTGCCACTTGTCGAAGGTGCGACGCGGCTGCGAGCCGCCACCGGGCATGACGACGGCGCCCACGTAGGGGGCCTGGAACACACGGAACGTCGTGTCCTTGAAGTACTCGGTGAGCTCGGTCAGCTCCAGGCCGAAGCGCAGGTCGGGCTTATCGGAGCCGTAGCGCTCCATCGCGTCCTTGTAGTCATGCGCGGGATCGGCGTGGACAGGTCGTAGCCGATGAGCGCCCACACGTTCTTCAGGACGTCCTCGGCGACCTCGATGACGTCGTCCTGGTCCACGAAGCTCATCTCGATGTCGAGCTGGGTGAACTCGGGCTGACGGTCGGCGCGGAAATCCTCGTCGCGGTAGCAGCGCGCGATCTGGAAGTAGCGCTCCATGCCCGCCACCATCAGCAGCTGCTTGAAGAGCTGGGGGGGACTGGGGCAGTGCGTACCAGGAGCCCGGCGAGAGGCGGGCGGGGACGATGAAGTCGCGGGCACCCTCGGGCGTCGAACGCGTCAGGGTCGGGGTCTCGATCTCGACGAAGTCACGGGCGTAGAGCGCCTCGCGGGCCGCGCGCGAGACCTTCGAGCGCAGGCGAATCGCGTACTGCTCGGGTTCGCGGCGCAGGTCAAGGTAGCGGTACTTCAGGCGGGTTTCCTCACCCACGTTGCCGGAATCTTCAGCATTGGAGGAGACCTGGAAGGGCAGGGGCGCGCTGGTGTTGAGGATCTCGATGTCGTCGCCCATGACCTCAATGGCGCCGGTGGCCAGGTGGGGGTTCTCATTACCCTCGGGGCGAGCGCAGACCTCACCGGTGACCTTCAGGACGAACTCGGAGCGCAGCTCGTGGGCGACGCGCTCGTCGCGCACGACCACCTGGGCGATGCCGGACGCGTCACGCAGGTCGATGAAGGCGACGCCACCGTGATCGCGGCGACGGTCCACCCAACCGGTGAGCGTCACGGTCGAACCGACCAGGTCGGTGCCGAGAGTTCCAATGTTGTGAGTGCGAAGCACTGTGATTCCTTTCGTCATTACCATCCGCGAGACAGGCGGCGGCAGAGTCATTGTACGCCTGACGTCCGAAGAGTTGCGTGTGCCACGAGTAGGATAGCCATCATGCCCGCCGACGATTCCTCCGCCCCCGCTTCCGCATCGTGGACCCCGTCCGAAATTGGCTTGGCCATCGGGTCCGTGCTTCTCATTACCCTCGTGGCCTTCGAGGAGCTCGCCGCCACGACGATCATGCCGGTCGTCGTCGAGTCTTTCGACGCGGCCCCCTGGTACCCGATCGCATCGGGGGCGGCACTGGCCGCGCAGCTGAGCGCCACCGTGGTCGCGGGTGCCCTGGCCGATTGGAAGGGCCCCCGTGTCGTCCTGCTCGCGGGGCTGGTGCTCTTCGCAGTCGGCCTGCTGGTGTGCACCGTCGGCTCACACGTCATCGTCTTCGTCGTCGGGCGCGCGCTGCAGGGGCTGGGAGGCGGCCTCCTCATCGTCCCGCTCTACGTGCTCGTGGGCTCGGTTGCCTCCCCTCGGCACCGCCCCACGTTCTTCGCGTCTTTCTCCCTGGCGTGGGTGCTTCCCTCCCTGGTCGGCCCCGCGATCGCCGGTCACGTCACCCAGGAGTGGGGATGGCGCTACGTCTTCGGCGTCGTTCCCCCTCCTCGTGCTGATCGCCGCCCTTCCCATCGCCTCTGTTCTGCGTTCCGTGCCGACCGCGCAGGGACAGCGCTCCCCCGTCCTAGCGGCCCTGTCTCGTGATGCCGGGCTCGTCGGCGTCGGGGTCGTGCTGCTCCAGCTCGCGGGAGCCCTCGCCTCGCCCGTCGCACAATTCGGTGTTTTCGCCCTCGGCGCGGTCATCACGGTGTGGGCGCTCCCCCCGTCTCCTCCCGCGCGGCACCTTTGTGTCGCGCCCGGGCATGCCCTCGGCGATCCTGGCGAGGCTCGGCGCACTCGCCTCCCAAGTCGGTCTCGCCGTCATGATCCCGCTGATCCTCCAGCGCGTGCACGGCTGGTCCGAGGCCTCCTCCGCCTGGTGGGTCACCCTCGGTTCGGTCACGTGGTCCATCGGCGCGGTCGGGCAGGCGCGCGTCCACGACCCGCACCTGCGCCGACGGCTCCCCGTCATCGGTGGCACGCTGATGGCTATCGGCGCGATCCCCGTGGGGGCCCTCCTCGTCCCCGCAATTCCCGTGTGGGTGGCCCTCATCGGTTGGCTTGCCGTGGGCCTGGGCGTCGGCCTCGTTCACGCACCCCTGTCCGTCATGGCCCTCGAGGTAACTCCCGAGGCCAAGCACGGGCGCGTCGCCTCGTGGCTGCAGGTCGCCGATTCCGCCGGTCCCGCCCTCGAACTCGCCCTCGTCTCGGTGGCCATGAGTGCGTGGGCCGCCACCGCCACGGTGGGCGGGGCGGCCTACGCTCCCTATTGGGTGATTGCTGCTGCGCTCGCGATCCTCACGGTGTTTGCCGTGACTCGGCTGCGTCCCGCGTCGGAACGATCCACCGGTGGGGAGAGCTAGCGCTCAGTCCTCGTAGCGGCGCTTACCGAAGTGGCGACGTCCGCCCTCGCGGCCACCGTCGCGCTCCCAGCCGTCGCGGCCACCCTCGCGTTCACGACGCGCACGCTTGATGTCCTTTTCCCAGCGCTCGGTGCGCACCGAGCGTCGCGGTCGCGAGGCATCGCCCTTCTCGAAGCGGTGCGGGCGCTTGTCGTCGCGATCTGAGAAGCGACCCTCGCGATCGCCGTAGCCGCCCCGGCCTCGGTAGTCGCGCTCGAAGTCGCGGCGCTCGAAGCCGTCTCGCTCCCCGCGCGCGCCCGGCCCCTCGTCCACGCGGATACGCAGCTGACGACCGGACACGTAGCCCTTGGAGATACGCGACAGCTGCTCGCCCGACAGATCTGCCGTGATGTCGACGAGGGAGAAGGTCGGATAGATCTCGATGTTGCCGATGTCGCGGCCGTCGATGCCGCCCTCGCCCGCGATCGCGCCGACGATCGAGCCGGGCTTGACTCGGTCCTTCTTACCGACCTCGATGCGGTAGCGCGTGCCGGAGCCGGGGGCCGGGCGGCCGCCGCCACGGCGGCGAGAGCCGTTGGCACCACCCTTGAGCGGGCGGTCCTTATCGCGTCCCGCCTCGAAGGATGCGCCGACGAATTCGCCGGACTCGTCCAGGCGCTCCTCGCGGCGGATCTTGCCATTTCCGCGGCGGTCCTTCTCGCGGCGGGGCGCGGGGCCCTCGTCGCCGACCGCCGTGGCCATGAGCGCGGCGGCGATGTCCTCGACGCTCACGTCCTCGCCCATGTCGGCCAGCAGACCCTTGTACATGTCGAGGCGGCCGCGCTCGATTCGTGCGCCCAGGCCCTCGAGCAGGCGGCGGGCGCGGAACTCAGAGACGGCGGCGGGCGAGGGGGATCTCGACCTCTTCCATCTCGGTCCCCGTCAGCTTTTCAATGCGACGCAGGCGGCCGTGCTCGCGCGGGGTAAAGAAGGTGAGGGCGCGGCCCTCGCGCCCGGCGCGGCCGGTGCGGCCGATGCGGTGCACGTAGGCCTCCGGCTCGCGAGGCACGTCGAAGTTGACGACCAGGGAGATGCGCTCCACGTCCAGGCCGCGCGCCGCGACATCGGTGGCCACCAGCACGTCGAGAGAGCCGTTCTTCAGGCGCTCGACCATGCGCTCGCGCTCAGTCTGAGCGACGTCGCCGGAGATGCCTGCAGCTCGGAAGCCGCGGCCCGACAGCTCAAGGGACACCTCTTCGACATCCGCGCGGGTGCGCACGAAGACGATGGCCGCGTCGGCCTCCTCCTGACCCGCCGCGATGTGCTGGGCCCGCGTGGCCAGGACGCGCGACAGCGCGCCGATCTTGTGCTTGTAGGGCACGACCGCGTAGGTCTGGTGAATCGTGTCGACCGTCGACGATTCCGTCGAGACGGCGACCTTGACGGGATCCTTGAGGTGCTCGCGCGCCACCTTCTCAATGGCGGCGGGCATCGTGGCGCTAAACAGCGCCGTCAGGCGGTCATCGGGCACGCTCGACGCGATTGTCTCGACGTCCTCGGCGAAGCCCATGCGCAGCATCTCGTCAGCCTCGTCCAACACGAGCATGCGCACGTTCGACAGGTCGAGTGCGCCCTTCTCGATCAGGTCGATGACACGGCCCGGGGTGCCCACGACGACCTGCGCGCCGCGCTTAAGCGCGCCGATCTGGGGACCGTAGGGGGAGCCGCCGTACACGGGGACGACGTCGAGGCGGGCGGTGCGCGCAGCGAAATCCTCAATGGCCTGGGCGCTCTGCATCGCGAGCTCGCGCGTGGGAGCCAGGACCAGGGCCTGGACGTCGCGCTCATCGGCGTCGACGATGGCCAGCAGCGGCAGACCGAAGGCGGCCGTCTTGCCGGTACCCGTCTGGGCGATACCCACGACGTCGCGCAGCTCAAGGAGCGGCGGGATCGCAGCGGCCTGGATCGGGGTGGGGACGCGGAACCCCATATCGGTGACGGCCTCGAGGATCTCCTCGGGCAGTCCGAGGCTCGCGAAGGTCACGGTATCGCCGTCTTCGCCGTCGGCTTCCTGCCCGGCGTCGCGATCCTGGCCGTCGGCCTCATCGACGAGATCGAGCTCGTCATCCATGTCCATGATGTCGTCGCGCTCGTCGCGGTCCATGTAGTCGTCAGAGGGCATAGTAATTCCTTGCCTGTTGCGTGTGGGGTAGCAAAACCATCGGGGCGGGCCATCTCGGCTCCTCAGCGCGGCCTCACCCATAACAACAAAACCCGCGTCCCGCGGGGCACCATAACAAGGGGCTGCGCCTCATCGCTGCGTCCAGCATAGCGCGCGCTTGCTCGAAAAAGGTGCCTGTCGTCGGCGAATTCACTGTTCGCGCCAGTCCAAGGCGGCGCTTCACGACCTCCGGTCCAGGCGCAGGCGCGCCACGAACGAGGCGATGGTGACCTGGCGGTTGTCTTCCGCGCGCAGCGGAACGACGACGAGGCGCTCGACTTCGTCGCGGCACAGGGCCCTCATGTCGCGACGCACGGCGCGCGCACGCCTCGATGCCACCCAGGAGCTGACGACGCGGCTCGCCCCCGCGCACAGGAGCGTGAGCGCGAGCGACACGCCAATGATCACAGGAGGAACGGGAATCGGGCCGAGCGTGGGAACGCGGGCATCGATGAGGACCGCGCGGCCCAGGTGCGCGAGAAGAATCCACGCACCCCCTCCCACGCAGGCGAGCCAGGCGAGCAGCTGCACGACGCCGAGGAAGCGAACGGCCGCGGGTGCGCTCGCGCTCACGCGCAGATTCGCAGCCACCTCGCGATGCGCGCCCTCCGGCACCTGCCCAGCGCCCGACAGCGCCCGATCGATGAGTAGGCGCCGCCAGCGCTCTGGGCGCCCCTGCGAGCGCGCGGCCACCTCGCGGCGCACCGCATTAGCGAAGGCCGCTTCGTCGGAGGTGGAGCGCGTCGGCAGCGTGGGCGTCGTGGCGCTCTCCTCGCGGGACTCGTCGCCCAGGTGAAGGCGTCGCAGAGGATCGGCCCCCAGACGCGAGAGCCAGCGCAGGGGAAGCCAGCCGCCGACGCGCGCACCCGCGCGCCGCGTCGAGCCGGCCACGGCCTCTTCGATGATAGGTGCCCCCGCAAGGTCCGCGGCGGCCTGAGCGAGCTCACCGGCCAAGCCCTCGGTCTCGACCCCACGGATGGTGCCCTCCAGGCCGAGCGCATCGCGCAGAAGGACCGCGGCCTCGGCCAGGGCGGCGCGCGCACGAGCTGCCTGGCGCGACACGCGGGCAGCTTCCCCGCCGAGATGGGCGGCGAGCGCGCTCACGCCCTCCCCCGTCGTCGCACTGACGGGAAGGATACGCGCGCCAGCGAGGCCGCGCGCATCGAGGATGCGGCGCAGGTCGGACTCGATGGAGGCGCGCGAGGCGGCGTCCAACGTGTCGATGTGAGTCAGGGCGACCGTCACGGAGGCGTGCGAGGAACGCAGGCGCGACAACCACTCGTCGTGCAGGCGCGCGTCCGCATACTTTTGGGGATTGACCACGACGACCAGCGCGTCCACGCGCGAGGCCAGGCGTTGTGTCACCTCGGCGTGAGCCGCCTCGACCGAGTCAATGTCGGGCAAGTCCACGATGACGGTATCGCCCTGCGGACCCGCGGGCGCATCCACACGCGCGGTCACGCCCAGCCACCCCAACAGCTGCGCGGGTTCGCGGCCCGCGGGCAGGACCGCGCAGGCCTCGTTGGTCGTGGGCCGCAAGATACCCGCGCGCACGACCTGCGCCCCGCACAGAGCGTTCACGAGGGACGACTTACCCGCGCCCGTGCCGCCCAGCATGCCGATCACGCACCACGTCGGATCCATCTCGGCGCGCTCAGAGGTCACGTCGATGAGCTCGCGCACCCTCGCCAAGGTCGTCGGCTCGATGTCGGACGCGGCGAGCGTCGTGATCTGGTCGAGTTGTGCCGCTGCCGCCGCAACGGGGATCGATGCGCGCCTCATGCCAGCGCCTCCCGGGCCTCGTCGAGCGCCGACGCGAGGGCCTCGACGCGCTCCCGTTCCTGCGATCGATCCAGCTTCGCGGCAATGGGGGCGAGGACGTCGGCCAGCGAGTCGGCCGCCAGCGACTCCAGGGCCTCACGGGCCTGCGCGGCGAGCGCACGCACCGTGCGCTCACCGAAATACGATTCGAGGATCGTCTGCGACAGCGCGGCCGACGCCCCCGCAACGCCGACCTCGACGCCCGTGACGCCGCCCGTCATCGCGAAAGCACTGACCATGAGCGACACCGTCACGACGTTGATTCCTCCGGCCAGGAGCCGCCCCGTCACGCGCGAAGACTCCGCCTGACCGCGCACGATCTGCGTCACCTCGCTGGTCCACGCCTGCGCTGTCCTGCGCGCGCGCTCAAGGCACGCCTGAGCGTCCAACAGCTCCTCGAACTCGCCGATCGCGACGACCGGCTCGGCCAGACGCAGGGCCTCGGTCCACGCGCGATGGTACTGATCGCTCAAGCGCTGAGCCAGCCCGCCGGTCAAGTCACAACGCACCTGCTCCTCGGGGGCGGCAGTTCCGCGCACGGCACCCATGACGCGCTCACGCACGCTGCCAAGGACCCTGGCCAGGGTGCGTGTCATGTCCCACGAGCCGAGCACCTCGGCGATGCGGGCGCTCACCTCGCCGCGCAAGACGTCGTCGCTCGAGGAGGAGGCAACCTCTCGAGCGCCCGAGGCGATCAGCTGATCGATGCCCTCGCTCGCGGAGGCGATCGCGCGGTAGGACTCTCGGGCACCGTCCAACGCCTTCCTGGCCTCGTCGAGCGATGCGGCAACGGCCCCCGACAGGGAAGAACGAATGATGGCGGCGCGCTCCTGCGCGTCGTGCCCGATCCCCCGCAAGAAAGACCCCACGGCGGCGATCGCATCGAAGGGAAGACGCCCCTCCGTCAGGGGCTGCTCGGTGATCACGATGATGGGCACCTCGCCCAGGCCTCGGCGCCGCGCGAGCGAGGTCAAATCCGCTCGGATCTCCTCCTGCGCGCCCTCGGGCACCCGGTTGAGGACGATGGCGACACGAAGGCCGCGCTCGGCCGCCTCCTCCAGATGCCTCCACGCGACCGCGTCCGCGTAGCGAGCAGCGCTCGTGACAAAAATCCACAGATCCGCGCCATCGAGAAGCTCCGAGGCGAGCCGACGGTTCCCCTCCTCGACCGAATCGATGTCGGGGGCATCCAAGATGCCGATCGACGGCCACATCATGTCGTCCACCACCACCGTCACGGCCTCCAGGCTCGTACCCGCCCCGCCCTCGTGCTTCGTCAAGCGAGGCAGCACGCGATCCGACATGAACCACGCGCGAGCCGCGGCGAACACACCACGACCGGGCGCCGAGTCGTGGGGCGAACGGCACCCGACCGGGACACATTACGATCGAGCAGCGAGTTCACGAGGGTCGACTTGCCCGAACCCGTCGACCCGCCGACCACGACGAGCAGGGGCGCGTCAGCGTCCTCCAGACGCGGCAGCACGAGGTCCTGCAGGCGACGAAGCGCCCGCTCGGCCTCGGGGCGGGCGCCCTGGGGCATCGCCTCCAACGAGTCCTTGAGCGCGCCCGCGAGGCGGCGGGCGCCTTCAACCGCGGTGGTCGGCACTCAGGCCGTCACCTTCTCCACAGTGGGCACCGCGTCCGCCGCGGGAACCTCCCACGTCGCGGCGTCGGCCTGAACCTGCTCTCCCGTGCGGATGTCCTTGACCGTGTCGGCGGCCCCCTCCTCACCCGGGAACCAGACGAAGGGAATGCCGCGCTTATCCGCGAACTTGATCTGCTTACCGAACTTCGCCGCGCTCGGGGCGACGTCGGTCGAGATGCCTCGCCCACGCAGCGTCGCCGCGATCTCCTCGGAACGCTCGCGGTGCTCCTCGTTGGTCACGGCCACGACGACGGCCGTGGGAACCTTACGCGAGGCACGCACCAGCGGCGCAGAGATCATGCGCGAGACGAGGCGCGAGACACCAATGGACAGGCCAACGCCCGGGTAGGTGCGCTTACCGTCCTTGGCCAGGGAATCGTAGCGGCCGCCCGAGCAGATCGACCCGAGGTCCTCATGGCCCTCGATCTCTGACTCGTAGACGCTTCCCGTGTAGTAGTCCAGGCCGCGCGCGATCTTCAGGTCGGCGACCACGGCACCCGGCATGCGCTTGTTGGCGGTGTCGAGCAGCTCGGCGAGCTCCTTCAGCCCCTCGTCCAGCAGCTCACCGCTCACGCCCAGTCCAGCCAGGCGCTCGCGCACCTGAGCCGAATCAGCCGTGCGAATCTGGGCCATCTGGAGCAGAACGGACGCCTGGTCGCCGTCGATGCCGGACACGGCCAGCTCCCTGGCCACGCCCTCGGGCCCAATCTTGTCGATCTTGTCAAGCCCGCGCAGAGCCGCCTCGACGTCGGTGACTCCGAGGGACTCGCACACGCCCTGAACGACCTTGCGGTTGTTGACGAGCACGCGCACCGGCGGGATCGGCAGGCTGTTGAGGGCCTCGGCCATGACGAGAGGCAGGTCCACCTCGAAGTGGAAGGGCAGCTCGCCGTTGCCCACGACGTCGATATCGGCCTGCGTGAACTCGCGGAAACGCCCCTCCTGCGGGCGCTCCCCGCGCCACACCTTCTGAATCTGATAGCGCTTGAAGGGGAAATCCAGCTCGTTGGCGTTCTCCACGACGTAACGCGCGAAGGGGACGGTCAGGTCGAAGTGCAGACCCATGCCCTTGTCCTTGGGAGCGCGCGCACCCGCGGCCGCAGCCTTCAGCGCTTGCAGGCGGTCAAGAACGTAGATCTCCTTCGAGGTCTCTCCCTTGGCCTCCAGCTGCGCCAGCGTCTCGACCGCACGCGTCTCGATTCCCGCGAAGCCGTGCAGCTCAAAGACACGGCGCAGCTCGTCGAGGACGTGCATCTCAATGATGCGCCCCTCGGGGAGCCATTCGGGGAAACCTGACAAAGACGTGCGAGCCATAACAAAAATCCTTGAGATCGAACGACACCCGCGCTAGCCGATACGACGAGCGCGGATCAAGTATTGGTTGGAGCGTATCTCATCCGCAAGCGTAGTCGCCGGACCGTGGCCGGGGATGAGGATCGTGCTCGGGTCGAGGGCGTTGGAAATAGTGCGCAGCGAGTGACGCATTTGCGTTTCGTCACCGCCGGGCATGTCGGTGCGCCCCACGCTGTCTTTAAACAGGACGTCGGCGGACAGCGCCCACGGCACCGCCTCCTCGCTGGCGTAGAAAGACTGGTTATTGACGCGCACGTCCAGCGGGCTGTGCCCGAGGAAGAGCGCCGAGCCCTCGGTATGACCGGGGGCGGGCACCATGCGCAGCCACACGCCCGGGGTCAGCTCGACGGAGTCTGCGGGCATCTCACGCAGGTCGGTGGGCCTCACCCAGGGTCCCACGAAGTCGGGCGGGGCCATGGGCAGGAAAGAGGCCGGATCGTCCATGCGGTACATGTCCGGTCCCGGCAGGTAGCACGGGACCGTAGAACCGTCTGCTCCCCAGGTGGAGACCTCGGCCGCATCCCACACGTGGTCGGGGTGGCCGTGGGTGAGCAGCACGGCACCGACGCTGACGCCCTCGAGTTCGAGGATTTGCCGAATCAGGTGCCTGATGCCGGCGGAGGGGGTCGACAACAAGGGCAGTGCCCGCCCCGGAAGGGACGAGCACAAGCCCATTCGCCGCGTAAAAGGGCGACGGGATGACGTGAAGACGCATGTCACTCCATGGATGAGGAGATCTGCGCGAGCCAGGCGCGCTTGGTCTCGAGGGTCTCACGCACACTGGCCGCCGCCTTCGTATCGCCCTTGGCCTCGGCATCGGCGAGCGAACGCTCAAGCTGAGCGATCTGCTCCTCCAGCTGACCCACCATGCCGGCCGCGCGGGCTCGCGTCTCGGGGTTGGTGCGGCGCCATTCCTTCTCTTCGGCTTCGCGAACGGCGGCCTCGACGGCGCGCAGGCGGCCTTCGATGCGGTGCAGGTCGGAGGAGGGCACGCGGCCGACCTCTTCCCAACGGTCCTGAATCTGACGCAGCTGGGCCTTCGCGCGATCGATATCGGTGACCGGCAGGATGGCCTCGGCATCGACGAGGATCGCCTCCTTGGCCACCAGGTTCTCGCGGTACTCGGCGTCCGTGGCCTCGTCCTTGGCGCGGCGAGCGTCGAAGAACACCTGCTGAGCGGCGCGGAAGCGCGCCCACAGGGCGTCGTCTTCCTTGCGCGAGGCGCGCGGGGCTGCCTTCCAGCGGTTCATGAGCTCACGGTAGGCACCCGACGTGCGAGACCAGTCCACCGAGGAGGACAGGGCCTCGGCCTCGGCGATCAGGGCTTCCTTGATGCGCTTTGCCTCGGACTGAGCCAGATCCAGCTGGGAGAAGAACTGGCGGCGGTGGCGGTCGAACTGGGTGCGCGCGGTGGAGAAGCGCTTCCACAGTTCGTCTTCGACGGCCTTCTCCAGACGCGGGCCTCGGCGCTGCAGGGTCTTCCACTCTTCCAGGAGGTCGCGCAGCGTCTGGCCCGACTGCTTCCAGTGGGTCTTGGCGGGGTCCTGAGCGACGATGGACTCGGCACGCTCGACGACGGCCGTGCGGTCGGCCAGGGCCTGCGCCTTGGCGGCCTTACGCTCCTCGCGAGCAATCTCCTTGCGTTCCTCGGCGGCCTTCTCGACCGCCGCGACGCGCTCGCGCAGCGCAGGGATGTCGCCGACGACGTTGGGGGAGGCAACCTGCTCACGCAACGTCGCGAGAGTCTGATCGATGTCGCGCGGGCTCAGGGAGCTGAGGCGATCCTCGAAGAGCTTGATCGTGGCCTCGAGATCGGCGTAGCGACGCTCGTACAAGGCATAGGGGGACGTGGGAATACCCTCCGGGAAGCCGCCGATGACGCGCTCCTCGTCGCCGTCCTTGACATAGACAGCCCCGTCCTCACCAATGCGGGCGAAGGGGTGCTCAGGCACCTCCGACGCTGCGATCGTCGAGGCCTGGGCCTCCTCGGGAGTAGCCGTCACGGCTTCGGGAGTGGTTTCGTTGTTCGGAATCGACGTCTCGGTCACGATATTCCTTCTTAGACGAGGGCTGACGCCCGGCGCGGTCGCGTGCCGATGTGACACACAATGCTAGTGTGTCACATCTAACGAGAAAATGAGTGTCGACCCGCGAAAAACGGGACGGATGTAACACCTCACCCCGCTTCCCAGCGGCGGCGCGCCGAGTCCTCGTCTAAGAATCCGCCCCGATGCGCACCGCTTCGAAGACACCATCCACCCGGCGAAGCGCCGACAGGACAGCGTTCAGGTGGCCCAGGTCCGCCAGCTCGAAGGAGAAGTTACCGGAGGCAACCTGATCCCCATCCGTCTTGAGGGCCGCGGCCAAGATATTGACGCCATAATCAGACAGGACCCGGGTCAGATCCGAGAGGAGTCCACCACGGTCGAGTGCACGCACCTCGATCTGGACGCGGAACGGCGCGATGAGCCCCTCGGAGTTCCACGACACGTCCACGAAGCGCTCGGGCTGCAGCTGACTCAGGCGCACCGCGTTCGCGCACGTGGAGCGGTGCACCGACACGCCCTGGCCGCGCGTAATGAAGCCGACGATCGCATCTCCGGGAACAGGCGTACAGCACTTGGCGAGCTTGACCCAAATCTCGTTCGGGCTCAGTCCGGACACGGTGATCGCACTGTCCCCCGAGGCCTCCGACCGAGGCTTCTGCGAGCCCGGGGTGACGCCCTCGGAGAGCGTCTCCTCGGTGCCGTCTCCCCCACCCAGGTTATCCACGAGCCTGTTGACGACGCTCTGGGCCGAGATATGCCCCTCGCCCACCGCCGCGTAGAGCCCCGAGACATCCGGGTAGCCGAAGGAAGTGGCGACCGACAGGATTGACTCGTGGTTCATGAGCCGCTGGAGGGGAAGGTTCTGCTTGCGCATCGCGCGGGCCAGCGCCTCCTTACCTGACTCCACGGCCTCCTCGCGGCGTTCCTTCGAGAACCACGCCTTGATCTTCGAGCGGGCACGCGGAGAGGCGACAAAGCCAGCCAGTCGCGCGATGGGCCGGCCTTGTCCGACTTCGAGGTGACGACCTCGACCGTCTCGCCCGACTCCAGCGGCGTATCGAGAGCGACGAGGCGCCCGTTAACCTTCGCGCCGACCGTGCGGTGCCCGACCTCCGTGTGCACCGCGTAGGCGAAGTCGACGGGGGTCGCACGCGCCGGCAGCACGATGACCTCGCCCTTGGGTGTAAAGACATAGACCTCGTCGCCCGCGATCTCGTAGCGCAGCGAATCCAGGAATTCCTCCGGGTCACCCGTCTCGCGCTCCATCTCGACCAGAGCGCGCAGCCAGTTCGCCTGTTCTTCCGAGCTCATGCGGTCCGAGTCGCCGCTCGTGGCGTTCGGATTCTGCTTGTACTTCCAGTGAGCCGCGACGCCGTGTTCCGCGCGCTCGTGCATGTCGTAGGTGCGGATCTGGATCTCCACCGGCTTGCCACCCGGGCCGATAACTGTCGTGTGCAGCGACTGGTAGAGGTTGAACTTGGGCATCGCGATGTAGTCTTTGAAGCGCCCCGGGATCGGATTCCACCGGCCGTGCAGCGCGCCGAGAACGCCGTAGCAGTCCTTGATCGAATCCACGAGCACACGCACGGCGACCAGGTCGAAAACCTCGTCGAACGCTTTGCCGCGCACGATCATCTTCTGGTAGATCGAATAGTGGCTCTTCGGGCGGCCACTGACCGTACCCTTCGTTCCCGAGCGACGCAGATCCTCTTCGATCTGATCGATGACGTCACGCAGGTATTCCTCCCGTTGAGGGGCCCTCTCCGCGACGAGCCGGTCGATCTCCTCGTAGATTTCCGGGTACAGGGTCTTGAAGGAGAGTTCTTCGAGCTCCCACTTCACCATGTTCATGCCGAGTCGGTGGGCCAGCGGCGCGTAGATCTCCAGCGTCTCCTGCGCCTTCTTCGCCGCCGACGCGGCCGGAACGAAGCGCCACGTTCGGGCATTATGGATGCGGTCGGCCAGCTTGATGAGCAGCACTCGGATGTCACGGCTCATGGCGACGAGCATCTTGCGCAGCGTCTCGGACTGGGCGGCTGCGCCATAGCGGACCTTGTCGAGCTTGGTGACACCGTCGACCAGATTCGCGATGGGCTCACCGAAATCGGCGGCCAGCTCCTGGAGCGTGTAGTCCGTGTCCTCCACGGTGTCATGCAGCAGCGCAGCCACCAGGGTCGGGGTCGTCATGCCCATCTCCGCCAGGATCGTCGCGACCGCGACCGGATGGGTGATATAGGGTTCGCCCGACTTGCGCATCTGCCCCCGGTGGCATTCCTCAGCCTTGCGGTAAGCCCTCTCGACCACGCTAATATCCGCCTTCGGATGATTCGCGCGCAGAGCCCGCACAAGCGGCTCAATCTCTGGGATCGTGGCGCGCCCACGCGAACCAAACCACACGAGGCCGGAGCGCACTCGGGAGACGGCCGCGGGAAGTGCGGACCCTGAAGTCGTGTCGTCGCTGCTCATGAACCAATGATAGCGACGAACGAGCGGCTCCGGGGATCAAGACGATCCCCGGAGCCGCTCATCGTTCGACGTTGCTCGCTCAGACGAACAGCGCGGTCTCCACCGTGATGCCATCAAGCTTGCTGCGTCCATCAAGGTCCTTCAGTTCAAGGAGCACGGCGAGGGCCTCGACCGAGGCGCCGCACTGCTCCAAGAGGTCGACCGCGGCGCGGGCGGTCCCGCCCGTGGCCAGGACGTCGTCGATGATCAGGACGCGCTGCCCCTCGTGAACCGTCTGGGGACGGATCTCCATGCGCGCGCTGCCGTACTCCAGGGAGTAGTCGACGCCGATCACCTCGCCGGGAAGCTTGCCCGCCTTGCGGATCGTCAGCATGCAGGCCCAGCTCGGCGGCAACGGGGGCCCCGAGGATGAACCCGCGCGACTCCAGCCCGGCCACCGCGTCGATGCGACCCGCGTAGCGCGCGCCGATCAACTCTACGAGTTCCTTGAAGGCAGGTCCGTTGGCGAACAGGCCCGTGATATCGCGGAACAGAACACCCGGCTCGGGGAAGTCCGGGATCTCCACCAGGTTGTCTTGGACAAGAGTGGCGACGCGGTCGCCGAGTTCACCGATCATCGATGAGTCTTCTTCCTGTGAGGCTGATTCTCGTTGCCCAGGCGCTTGCCGGGCTTAATCGGGGCCACCTTGACGGCCTTCGCAGAGGAGGACTCGCCGGTGGTGGTGCGGCGGGCGCGCTCGTGCGCGACGGCCGCGTTGTGCTCGCGGGTCTTGTCCGACAGCTCCTGGAAGGTGACGAGGAGCGGCGAGGCGATAAAGATCGACGAGTAGGTGCCCGCGATCATACCGATGAACAGCGCCAGCGAGATATCCACCAGGGTACCCGGGCCAAGGGCCACCGTACCGATGATGAGGATCGCTCCGACCGGGAGAAGGGCCACAACCGACGTGTTGATCGAACGAACCATCGTCTGGTTGACGGCGAGGTTCACATATTCGGCGAAGGTGTAGTGCTTCTGCTCGTAGACGTCCGAGGTCAGCTCGCGCACCTTGTCGAAGACGACGACGGTGTCATACAGCGAGTAGCCCAGAATCGTCAGGAAGCCGATGACGGTGGCCGGGGAGACCTCGACCTGCAGAATCGCGAACACGCCGACGGTTACTGCGATGTCGTGCACGAGGGCGAGCAGCGCGGAGGCGGCCATCTTCCAGGAGCGGAAGTACACGGTCATGAGCAGGGCCACGAGGGCCATGAAGATGACGAGCGACTGCGCGGCCTTGGTCGTCACCGACGAGCCCCACGAGGGGCCGATCGAGGAGGACTGGACCTCGGACGCGTCCACGCCGTATGCGCTGGCCAGGGCCTCGCGCATCTGGGCGGTCTGGGCCGAATCCAGCGACGTGGTCTGGATGCGCACCGAGTCGGAGCCGACGCGGGTGACCTTGGGGGAACCTTCGACGAGGCCGGTAGAGGTGACCGCGTGTGAGGCGAAAGACTCGCTCTGGTCAGCCACATGCGCGACGTCGAACTGGGAGCCGCCCGTGAACTCGATCGAGCGGTTCAGGCCCAGAATCGCCACGAGCGCGAAACCAGCGACGACCACCGCCGCGGCCAACCCAACGAAAATCTTGCGCTTAGGCACGACCGCATAGGACTTCTCGCCCGAATACAGGGCGTTGCCCCACTGAGCAAAACTCATCATGTCAGTTCTCCTCTTCTTCGGTCGCCACGGGTTCAGCGGACACCTCGGACGAAGCTGAGGCACCCTCGGCGGCGGCCTGCTCGGCCTTGCGCGCGGCCAGACGCGCCGCGCGGCGACGCTCGGCGATGGACAGTCCATCCCCGGCCTCGTCCTTCGTCGACGAGGCCGACTCCCCGCGCGCGACGACGCGACCGCGTCCGGCGTACACGAGGGCATTCTTTGCGCCCAGGTGCTCGGGGTCGAGGCCGGAGAGCTTGTGGCCCTCGCCGAAGAAGCGGGTGCGGATCAGGAGCTCCATCATCGGGTGCGTAAAGAGGAAGATCACGGCGATGTCGATGACGGTCGTGACACCCAGGGTGAAGGCGAAGCCCTGAACGCCACCGACGGCGAGCAGGTAGAGCACGACGGCTGCGACCAGGTTGACCGCGTCGGAGACCAGGATGGTGCGCTTGGCGCGATCCCAGCCCTCCTCGACGGCGGCCTGCAGCGGGCGACCGTCACGCACCTCGTCTCGGACGCGTTCGAAGTACACGATGAAGGAGTCTGTCGTCACACCGATAGCCATGATCAGGCCTGCGACGCCAGCCAGCGACAGGCGGTAGCCCATCGCCCACGACAGGAGCGCGATCACCAGGTAGGTGATAATCGAGGCGATGATGAGCGAGCCCGCGGAGATGACCGCGAGGCCGCGGTACTGCCAGATCAGGTAGAAGATGACGAGCAGGAAGCCGATGAGGGCCGCCCACAGGCCAACCGTCAGGTGATCGGTGCCGATGGTCGCTGAGATCTGCTGTTCGGACTCGACCTCGAAGTTCAGGGGCAGCGAGCCGAACTGCAGCTGGTTGGCCAGCGCGGTCGCGGACTGGGAGGTGAAGTTACCGCTGATCTGGGCCTCACCGTTGGAAATGATCGCCTCCATCGACGGGGCGGTGATGACCGTGCCGTCCAGGACGACTGCGAAGGCGTTGCGGTCGGGGCGTCCCTGATAGAAGGAGGAGCCCTGCGGATCCGAGTCGTGGTAGCCGTAGAGGATCGTGGACGTTTCCTTGAACTTCTCAGTGCCATCGGCGTTGAACTGCAGGGAGACGATCCACTGACCGGTGGTCTGGCCGTTGTTGTTGCGCGCGAGACCAGCCGTGGCGCTCTTCAGGTCCGAGCCGGGCACGGCCACGGGTCCCAGGATGTACTTAATCTGGCCGGACTCGTCGCAGGCGGCGTAGGGCTTGTCCGCCGCACCCTCGACGCGCTTGACGTCAGCGGAGGCGGAGCAGTCCAGGGTCAGGAAGTCGTACCAGACCTGCTCGGTGACCCACGCCAGGTCCGAGGCGTTGGCCGGGTCGCTCGCCGGGGTGTCCGACAGGACGCCATCGCCGTTCTGGTCCGCGATGCTCATCGCAGTCGCCTCGTCAAGGGCGGTGGACTGCACCTCGGACGCACCGGACTGGGCTGCGCCAGACTGGGCGTCAGCGCTGGACTGGGCTGCGCCGGACTGGGCGCCCGACTGAGCGCCGCTCTGTGCCTGGCCCGACTGGCCCTCGGCGTCGCTAGACGTCGCCGCCGTCGTCTGCTGGTTCTGGATCACGCCCTGGGCCGCGCCGACGCGCAGCACCGGGCGGAAGTTCATCTGCGAGGACGAACGAATGAGGTCCAGCTGCTCCTGCGAGGGGGTGCCGGGAATCGACACCATGATGTTGGAGTTACCGAGGGAAGAAATTTCGGACTCGGACACGCCGGAGGCGTCGATTCGATTACGAATAATCGTGATCGCCTGCGTGATGTCGTTCTCGGTGATCTCGCGCTGACCCTCGGAGGTTGCGGTGGGGGTCAGGATGAGCTGCGTCCCGCCCTTCAGGTCGAGGGCGAGGTCGGGGTAGGGTGATACGCCCTTGACGAAGTGCCCGATCGCCAGCGCCGCGCACGCCGCCACGATGGCGACGGTGAGGGTCACGAGCGCGCGCACAGGGCGTCGCTTATGAGATGCCACGGTTCTACTTTCCGTTCAGCCTTGTCTTACTTCTGCTGCTCGTCGGAGTCCTGGGACGAGGACTGCGCGCCCGTGTCGTCGAGCCCGAGGATGGTCTCATCCTCATCCGCCGACTCAGGCGCGTCGGATGCCTCGGCCGCCTCGTCCTCCTCGGTCGTGGCCAGGGGCGGCTGGCCACCGATCTCGGCGATCATTTGGCGTTCCCAGTACATCTCGTGACCATCGGTGGTCTCCAGGACGACGATGTCGCCGTCCAGGTCGACGAAACGGCCCCAGAAACCGACGCGGGTACGCACCCACGTGCCGGGGGTGACGGCCGCAAGCTGGTCGCGCTTGTCCTGCTCCATTTTCTCCATCTGCTTCTTGCGGGAGCGCGATGTCCACACCATGAACAAGATGGCGACAGCGATCAGGGCGAGCATGGTTAGGTTGTTCATAAAGGCTGGTTCACTTTCGATGACGGTCCGGCGCGTCGAGCGCACCTTGCCAGTCTAATGCCGAGGGAGGGTTTTAGCCTAAGTGATGTCCATGCGGCGCGGCGCATCGACGCCAGCGTCGGGATTTGTCACCCCGCGGGCGGCCGGGACCAGCGCCATCGGAGACGAGGCTGCTCCCCTAGTCGAAGAGAGCGCCGTCCGGCGCGGGCGGCGCGAGGCCGAGGTGTCCCCAGGCCTTCGGGGTCGCCATGCGTCCGCGATTGGTGCGCACGAGGAACCCTTCGCGCACGAGGTAGGGTTCGGCGACCGTCTCGACGGTCTCCGCTTCCTCGCCGATGGTCACGGACAGGGTCGTGAGCCCGACGGGGCCGCCGGCGAAACGACGGCACACGGCGTCGAGGACCGCGCGATCCAGGCGATCCAGGCCGGAGGGATCGACCTCGAAGAGCTCGAGGGCGCCGCGCGCCGCGTCCAGCGTCAGGGTCCCGTCCCCGTGCACCGGGCGTAGTCGACGACGCGGCGCAGGAGCCGGTTCGCGATGCGGGGTGTTCCGCGCGAACGCGAGGCGATCTCGTGGGCGGCGCGCGCGTCGATGGGCGATCCCAGGAGGGTCGCGGAGCGCGTCACGACCGACTGGAGCTCCTCGGTCTCGTAAAACTCCAGGTGAGCGGTGAAACCGAAACGGTCGCGCAGCGGGGCCGGCAGCAGGCCGGAGCGTGTGGTAGCGCCGACGACCGTGAAGGGGGGCAGCGTCAGGGGAATGGAGGTGGCACCGGGTCCCTTGCCGACGACCACGTCGACGCGGAAGTCCTCCATCGCCAGGTAGAGCATCTCCTCGGCGGTGCGCGCCAGGCGGTGGATCTCGTCGATAAAGAGGATGTCGCCTTCCTGCAGGCCCGACAGGATCGCGGCCAGGTCACCGGCGTGCTGAATCGCAGGTCCGGAGGTCAGGCGCAGCGACGTGCCCATCTCGGCGGCGATAATCATGGCGAGTGTCGTCTTGCCCAGTCCCGGGGGGCCGGCCAAGAGCACGTGGTCGGGGGTGGCCGAGCGCATGCGGGCGGCGTCCAGGACCAGCTGGAGCTGGCCTCGTACGACGCGCTGACCGACGAACTCGGAGAGCTTCTTTGGGGCGCAGGGCCGCCTCGGCGGCGCGCTCAAGCTCGCCCGCGTCCGGGGCGACGATGCGCATCGACTCGATGTCGGGCTGGTCAGCCACGGCCGCCTCCCAGGCTCACGAGCGCGGCGCGCAGCATGTCGGAGGCCCCGAGCCCGCTGCCCGCGAGCTTCTCGATGGCCTTGGCTGCCTGCGCCTCGGACCAGCCCAGGCCCACGAGGGCGGCGCTCACCTCGGCGGCGACCGCGTCCTGGCTCGGCGCGGGTGCCGCGGTCGGCTCGGCTCCGGGCAGGGCCGCGGGGCTGCCCAGCTTGTCGCCGATCTCCAGGGCCATGCGCTGAGCCGACTTCTTGCCCACTCCGGGGATCCGCTGGAGCGTGGCCAGATCCTGGTCTCGCACGGCGCGGCGCAGGTCGTCGGGGCGCAGAACGGCCAGGGCGGCCAGCGCGATCTTCGGACCGATACCGGAAACGGACATCAGCGTCGTGAAGACGTCACGCTCGTCGCAGGATTCGAAGCCATAGAGGGTCATCGAGTCCTCGCGCACGATCATCGAAGTGTAGACGGTGATCTCCTCATCGCACGGGGCCGCCTGCGCGAAGGCGGGGGTCACGTGGACGCGGAAGCCAATGCCACCGACCACGACGTCGACATGGTCGAGTCCGACGCTTGCGACAGCGCCGCACAGAATCGAGATCACTACGGTCCTTTCCCTGGTCACTCACCCGCGAGACCGCGGGCGAACATATGTACGATTCTAGCCGCGCCTGCGCCTCGGGTCGACGGCACCCGTGCGGCGTTGCGCGGCCTGGGCCTCGGCCCACGCCCGCTGAGCGGGCGTCATGGACCCGCGCGAGGTCAGGCGCCCGGAGATGGACACGGCGACCGAGGAATCCTCGGGCGCCCCGAGCAGGCCGGTCCCCCGCCAGGCGTGCGTGATCGCGATCGCCAGGGCATCGGCAGCGTCCGCGGGCTTGGGCGCCTTCGCGAGGCCGAGGATGCGCGCGACCATCGTCTGGACCTGGGCCTTGTCGGCGTTTCCGTTGCCAGACACGGCCGACTTGACCTCCGAGGGCGTGTGGACCGCCATCGGCAGGCCGGCCCGCCCGACGCACGTCATCGCCGCTCCCATCACCTGCATGGTCGTCGTCACCGACTGCAGGTTGTCCTGCGCGAACACGCGCTCGATCGCGACAACCTCGGGCCGGTACTGCTCGATGACCGCGTCGATCGCATCCGCGATGGTACGCAGGCGAAAGTGCGTGGCCAGATCCTTGTCGGTGCGGGCCACGCCGACATAGACGAGGCTCGCGCGCCGCGACTCATCCACGTCAACGACGCCGAGGCCGCAGCGCGTCAAACCGGGGTCGATCCCCATCACGCGCATCAGGCGCGCGCCACCATAGTGACGAAGAGGCCGTGGATACGGTCGTCGCCTCCCACCTCGGGATGGAAGGACGTCGCCATCACGTTGCCGCGGCGCACGCCCACGATCGGACCGTCGGCGCTGTTGCCCGCGCGCGCGCAATCACCTCGACGCCCTCGCCGACCGACTCAACCCAGGGGGCTCGAATGAACACGGCGTGGAAGGGGCCGCCCTCCAGTCCCGCGACGTCCAGGTCCTCCTCGTAGGAGTCCACCTGGCGGCCGAAGGCGTTGCGACGCACGACCATGTCGAGGGCGCCGAAAGAACGCTGGTCCTCGCGCCCATCCAGGATCGACGAGGCGAGCATGATCATGCCCGCGCACGTGCCGTAGACGGGAAGCCCCGCACTAATGCGCGCGTGCAGCGCATCAAAGAGGCCGAAGGAGAGCAGCAGATTCGACATGGTCGTCGACTCTCCGCCGGGGATGACCAGGCCGTCGACCTGGTCGAGCTCAGAAACCCTGCGCACAAGCAGCGCGCGGGCGCCGGAGTTTTCCAGCGCCCGCACGTGCTCTGCGACGTCGCCCTGCAGGGCGAGAACGCCGATGGTCACCATCCGCGCTCCGCGAGGCGGTGATCGACCGGCAGGTCGTCGACGTTAATGCCGACCATGGCCTCGCCCAGGCCGCGAGAGACCTCGGCGATGACGGAGGGATCGTCGTAGAAGGTCGTGGCCTTGACGATGGCGGCCGCACGCTTGGCGGGGTCGCCGGACTTGAAGATACCCGAGCCCACGAAGACGCCCTCGGCGCCCAGCTGCATCATCATAGCGGCGTCCGCGGGGGTGGCGATGCCGCCGGCCGTGAAGAGCACGACGGGGAGGCGACCCTCGCGGGCGACCTCGGCGACGAGCTCGTAGGGGGCCTGCAGTTCCTTGGCCGCGACGTAGAGCTCGTCCTCGGGCAGGGAGGTCAGATGGCGGATCTCGTCGCGGATCTTGCGCATGTGCGTAGTCGCGTTGGAGACGTCGCCGGTGCCGGCCTCGCCCTTGGAGCGGATCATGGCGGCGCCCTCGTTGATGCGGCGCAGTGCCTCACCGAGGTTGGTGGCACCGCAGACGAAGGGAACGGTGAAGTTCCACTTGTCGATGTGGTGGCTGTAGTCCGCGGGGGGTGAGGACCTCGGACTCGTCGATGTAGTCGACGCCGAGGGACTGCAGAACCTGGGCTTCGACGAAGTGACCAATGCGGGCCTTCGCCATGACGGGGATGGAGACGGCCTCGATGATGCCTTCGATCAGATCCGGGTCGGACATGCGGGCCACGCCACCCTGGGCGCGGATGTCTGCGGGGACGCGCTCGAGGGCCATGACGGCCACGGCGCCCGCGTCCTCGGCGATCTTGGCCTGCTCGGGGGTGACGACGTCCATAATCACGCCGCCCTTGAGCATCTGGGCCATGCCGCGCTTGACCTGCGGGGTGCCGACCTCGCGCTTCGCGGTGCTCTCGCTCATGGTTACTCCTGCTCTTCCAACTGGGCACGAACCTCGTCGCTCAGCGACATGTTCGTGTAGATGTTCTGCACGTCATCGGAGTCCTCGAGGACGTCGATGAGCTTGTTGACCTTGAGAGCACCTTCGAGGTCAAGCTCGACCTCGGTGGAGGCGACGAACTGGACTTCGGCAGAGTCGTAGTCGATGCCGGCCTCCTGCAGGGCGGTGCGCACGGCGACAACGTCCTTGGGGTCGGACTCGATGATGAAGATCTCACCGGCGTCCTCGACATCTTCGGCACCCGCGTCCAGGACGGCCATCATGATGGATTCCTCATCCACACCGTCGGCGGCGGGCACCTCGACGACGCCGCGACGCGAGAACAGGTAGGAGACCGAACCGGGGTCGGCCAGGGAGCCGCCGTGGCGGGTGAAGCCCAGGCGCACGTCGGAGGCGGCGCGGTTGCGGTTGTCGGTCAGACACTCGACCAGGAAGGCAACGCCGTTCGGGCCGTAGCCCTCGTACATGATGGTCTCGTAGTTGGCGCCACCGGCCTCGGCACCGGATCCGCGCTTGACGGCGCGGTCGATGTTGTCGGCGGGGACGGAGTTCTTCTTGGCCTTCTGGATGGCGTCGTACAGCGTCGGGTTGCCAGCGGGGTCGCCGCCGCCCGTGCGAGCCGCAACCTCAATGTTCTTGATGAGGCGCGCGAAGAGCTTGCCGCGCTTGGCGTCAATGGCGGCCTTCTTGTGCTTAGTGGTCGCCCACTTAGAGTGTCCCGACATCACTTCTCCCTGTTGGGTGGATAGATACCGGCACATTCTATCGCGTTGAGGAGGCTCTCCCCCATGTGTGCGGCACTCACGTGGACAAACGTAAACACCGTCACAGGATCGGGGACGAGGCCGTGGCCGCCTGTCCGGGGCACGCAAGCTAGCGGGTGGGTGGGGTGTAGAAGACCCTCATGGCGCATGTTTCGGGCGCGAGGTCCTCCCACGTGCCGTCGAAGGAGAGGACGAGCGCGGTGGCGGTGGGCACTCCCCTGTCGGCCGCCCCTCGGTCCTCTTGGCGGGCGAGGATGTATCCGGCGTAGGAGATGACGGGTTCGTGCCCGACGATGAGGCCTGCCTGCCCGGTGAAGGTGCGGGCCAGCTCGATGATCTCCTCCTCGCCGCCGTCGTAGATGGAGCGGTCGTGCCAGGCCTCGTCGGCGCCCGCGCGCGCGAGGATCGCCGCGAAGGTTTCGCGGGCGCGCTGGGCGTCGGAGGAGACGGCGACGCTGAACGCGCCGATCTCGCGGGCAAGGGTCGCCCCGAGGCGCGCGGCCTGGTCTCGCCCGGCGTCGGTGAGCGGGCGGGAACGGTCGGGGTAGTTGTAGGCGGCCTGCGCGTGGCGAACGAGAACGAGGGTTGGCATACTTCCAAGCGTAACCGCATGGGGAGGACACCATGGCTCTGGGAGTCGAAAGCGCCTCGGGCATCTGCTCGGCACGCGAATGCACGAACGCCGCGATCTACCGGATCGACTGGCGTAATCCGGCGATCCACCGCGCCCGCACGAAGACGTGGCTCGCGTGCGAGGAGCACCTCTCCTACCTGGAGGGGTACTTCAAGTACCGGTCCTTCCCCTACGAGATCTCAGAGTTCGTGGCGCCCGGGGACACGACACCGGGCACCGAGGACGCGAACGACCGGGGCCAGGGGGCACAGGCTCCGACCGCGTAGCCTAGGCTCGCCGGCCTCAGTCCCACTGATCGAGGGGCTTGCCGATCACTGTTGACGCGATCCCGAGTTCCTGGTCCACGAGAGGATGTCCACGAAGGCTGGCGGGCACTGGTCGGTTCCGAAAGCCTTGTCGAGCAGGGCCTGGAGCTGCCTGCGGTGGATCGCGTCCATCTTCTCGTTCGCATACTCGTAGAGTTCGCGCAGCCTCTCTGCGGGTTCGTCGTTGACGGCTGCAGACAGCAGACGGGCGATACGCCCATAGGTGGATTCCGACACGGACGGGCGCACTCCGAGGACGGTGACCATCGCCAGCCAATTGCGCGCCTCAAGGAGCTCTCTGAGTACATCTTCGGCGCCCTCGTCGCTGCCGTGCGCATCGTATGCGGTCCCCAGATCCGCGAGTTCCGCGAGCGTCAGAACACTCTCCATACTGGCCGCCTCAGCCTCCGGGAGCGTTGCCGCCAACACCTGGAGGACTTGTGTTCTCATGTCGGGGTCGCCCAGGTCTTTCTCCCATTCTCCCGACTCCTGCTTGTCACCCTCGCTGATCTGATCTTCGCCGCGCGACGCATCGGGGTTGCCCCTCATGTGCTCGCGCAGGAAGCTTGCTCCTCTCCCGTTCACGTGAGCCTCACGCCAGTCGCGCGCAAGCAGCCGAGCTCGGTGATGGATCCGCAGATCGGTTGTGACGGCCTGTATACCCTCGTCAGCGATGCGCTCCACGAGGGCAGCGAGCGCGGCGACAGGAGGACGGTCCACGTACAGCTCGGCAAGGGCGGCCAGCGTTTCTCTCTCCGAGGCCGACGGCGAGCTCCACTGCGCTTCAAGGAAAGCCCCCCGCTGCTCTGAGTCCTCGCACTCGAGCCAGCCCTCAATCCTGCAAGTCGCCGACTCAGCGTCGACAGTGGCCCAGCGGGGAAGACCCGTGTCCGATATTCCCACATCGGTGATCACTCGGGCGATCATGCGGCGCACCGGGCCCAGGAGCGCCGGATCATCAGTGGAGTCAGCTTCCCGGGCCGCCGCGACGACATCCCCCGCTTCTCCGCCATCGTCACGCCAGGTGGCCCTAGCCACCAGCAGGCGGGCACGCACAGCTGGCGAGAAGCAATCAAAGCCTTCAACGAAGGTCTCCAACGCCTCATTCCGCTCCCCCACCTCCGACAAACGAATCGCCAGGTTAGTCAACGACATTGCCAGGTCGGGGGTGTAGGCCGCCGGGGAAACCTCAGCCAACGCTCGGCGCAAACGCACCGCCTCACGGGCCGCCACCAACGCCTCATTCCGCTCCCCCACCTCCGACAAACGAATCGCTAGGTTATTCAACGACGCAGCCAGGTTCGGGGTGTAAGCTGCCGGGGAAGCCTCAGCCAGCCCACGATACAGCTCCACCGCCTCACGGGCCGCCACCAACGCCTCATTCCGCTCCCCCACCTCCGACAAAATGGTCGCTAGGTTAGTCAACGACATTGCCAGGTCGGGGGTGTAGGCCTGCGGGGAAGCCTCAGCCAACGCTCGGCGCAAACGCACCGCCTCGCGGGCCGCCTCCAACGCCTCATTCCGCTCCCCCACCTCCGACAAAATGGTCGCTAGGCTAGCCAACGACGTTGCCAGGTCGGGGGTGTAGGCCTGCGGGGAAGCCTCAGCCAGCCCACGATACAGCTTCACCGCCTCACGGGCCGCCTCCAACGCCTCATTCCGCTCCCCCACCTCCGACAAATGAATCGCCAGGTTAGTCAACGACATTGCCAGGTCGGGGGTGTAGGCCTGCGGGGAAGCCTCAGCCAACGCTCGGCGCAAACGCACCGCCTCGCGGGCCGCCTCCAACGCCTCATTCCGCTCCCCCACCTCCGACAGGAGGGCCGCTAGGTTATTCAACGACGCAGCCAGGTTCGGGGTGTAAGCTGCCGGGGAAGCCTCAGCCAGCCCACGATACAGCTCCACCGCCTCACGGGCCGCCACCAACGCCTCATTCCGCTCCCCCACCTCCGACAAAATGGTCGCTAGGTTAGCCAACGACGTTGCCAGGTCGGGGGTGTAGGCCTGCAGGGAAGCCTCAGCCAGCCCACGATACAGCTCCACCGCCTCACGAGCCGCCACCAACGCCTCATTCCGCTCCCCCACCTCCAACAAACGAGTCGCCAGGTTAGTCAACGACATTGCCAGGTCGGGGGTGTAAGCCTGCGGGGAAACCTCAGCCAACGCTCGGCGCAAACGCACCGCCTCACGGGCCGCCACCAACGCTCCATTCCGCTCCCCCACACCCGACAAAATGTTCGCCAGGTTATTCAACGACAGTGCCAGGTTCGGGGTGTAAGCCGCCGGGGAAGCCTCAGCCAGCCCACGATACAGCTCCACCGCCTCACGAGCCGCCACCAACGCCTCATTCCGCTCCCCCACACCCGACAAATGAATCGCCAGGTTAGTCAACGACATTGCCAGATTCGGGGTGTAAGCCTGCGGAGAAGCCTCAGCCAGCCCACGACACAGCTCCACCGCCTCACGAGCCGCCACCAACGCCTCATTCCACTCCCCCACACCCGACAGGAAAGCCGCTAGGTTATTCAACGACATTGCCAGGTTCGGGGTGTAAGCTGCCGGGGAAGCCTCAGCCAGCCCACGATACAGCTCCACCGCCTCGCGGGTCGCCACCAACGCCTCATTCCGCTCCCCGACCGCCGACAAAATGGTCGCTAGGTTAGTCAACGACATTGCCAGGTCGGGGGTGTAGGCCTGCGGGGAAGACTCAGCCAGCCCGCGATACAGCTCCACCGCCTCACGGGCCGCCACCAACGCCTCATTCCGCTCCCCCACCTCCGACAAACGAATCGCCAGGTTAGTCAACGACATTGCCAGGTCGGGGGTGTAGGCCGCCGGGGAAACCTCAGCCAACGCTCGGCGCAAACGCACCGCCTCACGGGCCGCCTCCAACGCCTCATTCCGCTCCCCCACCTCCGACAAACGAAACGCTAGGTTATTCAACGACGCAGCCAGGTTCGGGGTGTAAGCCTGCGGGGAAACCTCAGCTAACGCTCGGCGCAAACGCACCGCCTCGCGAGCCGCCACCAACGCCTCATTCCGCTCCCCCACACCCGACAAAATGTTCGCCAGGTTATTCAACGACAGTGCCAGGTCGGGGGCGTAAGCCTGCGGAGAAGCCTCAGCCAGCCCACGATACAGCTCCACCGCCTCACGAGCCGCCACCAACGCCCTATCCTGCTCGCCCACCGCCGACAAACGATTCGCCAAGTTATTCAACGATCCAGCCAGGCGCGGGGTGTAGGACACCGGGGAAGCCGCAGCCAGCCCACGATACAGCTCCACCGCCTCACGAGCCGCCACCAACGCTGCTGCGCGCTCACCGACATCCGACAGTCGAACGGCGAGACTATTGGCCCAGTGCGCCTGTCGCTCGGTGCTGTGCTCGGCGGAAGCTGCAAGGCGCCTGGTCGCCGCCAAGGCAGCTCCCGCCAACGCCGGGTGCCCGACAGGAATCGCATCATCAATCTCACCGAGTGGCAGGGTTGCACCTGATTCGATGAACACTTCGAGAGCGGGTGCCAGCGGTCCTCCCTGAGTGAGCGCTACGTCCAGCGCCTCCTTCCACAGGAATGGCCTCGCACGGAGAGCACGCCGGGCCAGGCGAAGTGCCACCTCTCTATCGAGAGAGGAGGCCCGTGTAAGGGTCACGCACGCGTTGCGCACCTGTTGGCCCATCTCGAGCGCACGCGTAACAACCGAGTTCTCAGCATCGGGGTCGTCTAAGCCAGGTACCTGCGCCGGACCCTGTGGAAGCACCCGAACCAGCAGGTCCGGATTCTTTCCAAATACCTCCAGGATGAGGTGATCGGCAACCGGATCGGGCCGCAGGCTCACAGCCTCACCACCGTCATCACGCAAGAGGGATTGGACTAGCAGTTCTGCAAAACGACTGCGGAGCAGATACTCCTGACTCCACTCTGGCAATCTGCTCAGGACGTCGTCGACCGCATCCTCGTCCTGGCTCGGGGCAAGCAAGCTGAGGGTGGCTGCAGCCTGACGCATTTGCTTACGGCTGATTTCCTCCAGCATCGGTTCCTGACGCCACCGTTCAAACTCGATCGACAGTACTTTGTCGTAGAGCTCTTCCCGGGTCGGCATAGCCTCCTGAGCCCCATCATTGTCGCCGCACACGGCAAGCCAGGCCCTCAACACCACATCAAGAGCCGTGTCCCCCAGGTAGTCGGGAACCTCAACGTCTGTCGGAACAGCCTTATTGAGCTTGTCAGAGAATTGCTGAACCGCCCTGCGATACATGCGCCCGAAGAACCACGGATCCCTCTCCACCTGTTGCTTGCCCCGAATGGACAGTGACAGCGTGTTACTCAGTGGGATTCTGTCTTGCTTCGCTTTCTCACGGAACTCCTCCCACCACGCGTCGGCACCACGCGCTGTCAACACGATCCGGGTCGGCGACTGCCTCGCGCACAGCTTGCCCACCACCCGTGCGACGAGACCTCGCCGAGCTTCCTCAGCGTAGTCCACCACCACCAGAAGCTCAGTGGTCACCTCCGAGAGAGCAGACAGCTCCTCATCCGTCACCTCGGTCGTCGAGTGCAAGAACCCCGCGTACCAACCAATCGAGGACAACTCATCGCACAGCTGCGCGGCCATACGCGTCTTACCTGAACCGCCAGCACCCGTCACCACAGCGACAGAGATATCGACGTTGTGTCCCCTCTTCCCAGTTCGGGTATTACTAGGCATCATCGTTGCCCATGCGCGAAGCTGACGAAACTCGTCGCACTCCTGATATGGCACCGCGTCATGTCGCGCCCGGATGAGCTGCAGGGGCGTGAAATCCTCGGGCAGCTCGGCATAAGCAGGGGCCAAGACCCTCTCAATGTGCCCCCCGGGAGGAAGCGCCCGATCAGGGAAGCGACTGCGCAGTCCCCCAATGTCCACTAATACATCCCACTCCCAGTCCCTAACAAACTTGGCACCACGGGCGAGCGCGGCGCCCCACTGAGCCCCCGATCCCGTCACCTGCGCGACATCGATCGCCAACCACGAACCCCCGGGATCCCCGACGAACTCGACCAGGAGACCTCTCAGGTCTTCCCCACCAGGCATCATCGACTCACGGCTGAACCCTTCCTCGATGAGGACGTCGCACCCCATGGCCCACTGACGTTCCATCGGCACCACGACGATCGCGTGCCGCCTCTGCCCACCGTCAGCCGTCACCGTCAAGATCAGCGGGTAGATCCCAGCATCGAGCGCAGCGCAGCAAAAGGCCACACACAGATCCACGCATGTCGCCTTGCCAAATTTAAGCACCTCGTTGACAGGCCGAATACGCTGCGCCCCAGGCTCGCTATCTGTCGGCTCCACAACGTATTCGATCCCCAGCTCAACAAACTTGTCAAAAACCCTCCTCACGTGAGCCTCTACACGCGTCTGCCCATCGACGACCAGGTCAGGCTCAGGACCAGGAAAACCCATCCAATCCGCAGAACGAAGCAACCGCTGCACCCACCCGACATGAACCATATCCACCAACCCCGTCGGGTGGTTGATTGAATCCCACAGATTACGCTCGTTCACGATGCCGCCCCCACACGCGTCTGCAATTCAACCCGACCAACACCGGGAACTTCCGTCGCCGACGCCATCACCGAGTGCACACCCTCCTCCAGCGCCGGAAGCTGGGCCGACCACCAACCGTCGTCACGGCGGTTCGCCAGGAACCGTTTACCGCCGACGTTGCCGCCGACATTCCCCGCGTCCAGCACGCTGCCATCCTCGTCCACCACACGTAGTTTGACCTCGGTTTCAAGCCCAGAGGGCACAACATCCTCGAGATCGACCTGCAAGTATGCAGTCACCCCGTGACGCTGCGCACCCCTGGCTGCGGGAGGCAGCCGGTCCCGCGCATACTCCGACACATGCTTAAACACTAACTGCTCTTCCACCAGATCCTGGTGTTTACCTCGCAGCCGCCGTCGGCTGGGTACGTCATCTTCGAGTACATCGGGGATCGCCGAAAACACCGGAACCGTCCCGTCGCCGCCCTCCCAGCTCTGCGGGATTGATCGCGGGTTGCCCTTCGCGACCGCCAACCGATTCGTCTGAGCATCAATGCTGGCGTGCCCCAGTGTCGCGTGCCCCTGCGAGTAGTACGCTGTGAGCGGGTTCCTCCCGCTTTCCGCAACCTTATTTTCCAACGCTTTATGCAAACGTCGATTCTTCCGGTAGGCCTTGCGTGCTTTATCGGAAAAACCATCAACAGTCTTCGTGATAGCAGGCGGCAGGTCATGGGGATACAAGCTGTCGGCGTTTCCCTCGACAACCTGGTAGTGGGGCAAAAGATCGAAGACAGAATCCCATGTCCTCACCGTGTCAGTAACAGCCTGAGGCACATATGGCCCGATGCGCATCCCATTAACCAAGACATTGAGAGCCTTCGCAGCACCTCGATATGGTGTTCCTAGCGTAATGATCTCAGCGACATCGATACCTTCGCTAAGGAAAGCCCACCACCACGCGGCAACCAGGCCGCCCATCGAGTGCGCGACGAGCACTACGCGCCGTCCCTGCGCCCGCGCGCGCACCACACGGTCCAAATCATTGGCGATATGTTCCACCGACCGGCGGAAATCGTATGGAAAGCGACCACGGTCGCGTCAGGGTCGACCAGTTCCTCACCGGCGGTTACGACGCGGTCAGGGGGTAGTCCCAGTCCCTTGCTGATACCGTTCAGCAATCCGTCGTAGCCGGTCATGAGTTGCCAACATATCACCGAACAGTGCCCGATGAGTCCGACCGGGCGCAGCTCGTTGTTCGGATCGAGCACGCTCGGATCTCGCACCACGCTGAGGAGAGGACCCAAACCATCTCTATAGACGATTGTGCCAGACGCATCCGCGAGTTTACTTCCCCCGATACCGGGAATGACGACGACCAGTGGCAGGGAACGGGACATCGGCGTACCTCCTCGTTGTGGTGTCTTTCATGACACTGACCACAAGCTCAGGGTACCTCGACTGACGGTTTGACGACAACAAACGGATCAACCGGTATCAGTTCTCATACAGACCTCTACGAGGTCTCAGAGTTCGTAACCCCCTCCGAGGAATCCGGCGGCGAGGAATCAGGCGCCGAGGCCGCTCAGGCCCACTGATCGAGGGGACGGTCGTTCCAGGTCAGGGCGTGCAGGCCCTTGGCCAGCTCGGAGGCCGAGGCCGGGGCGAAGCCGGGAGCCCACTGGAAGGTGGTCGTGCCCGTGTTCGACATGAAGTGCTTCGACACGAGGGCCTCGTCAATGTCGGCCGACAGCCAGGTAGCCAGCAGGCGTGTGAGCGCCCCGTGGATGACGAACACCGCGACGGCATCCTCCCCCACCTGCTCGCGAGCCGCCAGTCCCACGCGGCGCACGGTCTCCAGGGAGCGGGCCAGGGCCTCGCGCCCGCTCTCCCCGCCCGGCATCCGGTTATCCAGGTCCCCCGCGCACCACGACAGGGTCGTGCGCACGTACTCCATCTGAGAGGCGGGGTCTGAGGCCATCTCCAGGTCGCCCGAGCGCAGCTCGCGGATTCCCGGGCACACGAGCGGCGTGAGCCCGAAGCGGGCGGCCAGCGGCGCGGCCGTCAGGCGCGTGCGGTACAGACCGGACACGGCGATAACGGTGGGAGGAGGCGCAACCTCGGACTCCCAGCGATCCGCCAGGCGGCGCGCCTGCGCCAGGCCCTCCTCGGTCAGGCCGAGGCCGGGGCGGACCGTGTCGAGGGCCCCCAGACGGTTGGCGGGGGTCTGTCCGTGCCGTACCAGCACAATCTTCACTGCTGCTCCCAGAATGTTCGTTCCATCACGCCGCGCGCCTGACGTGCCGCGCGCAACCAGTCTTCTTCGAGGGCGGTCAGCCCGCCGCTCCCGTACCCGAGGATAGCGGCAAGGGCGCCGAGCTCCGCGCTGTCGCGGGGCAGGACGTCAAGTTTCACACCGCTCATGCGCCCGGTCGCCAGGGTGTTGCCGGCGCGGATGCGCGTGGCCAGGTCCCAGGCGTTCAAAAGAACCTCTGCGTCAGATGCGGCCAGCAGCCCCTCATTGCGAGCAGCCGCAATCGCGTCGGTCGTCGACGACGTGCGCAGGGCCTCAACCTCGCGCCCATAGCGCATCTGGATAAGCTGGATCGTCCACTCGACGTCGGTGAGGCCACCGGGGCCGAGCTTGACGTGGCGGGCGGGCTCCGTGCCGCGCGGCAGGCGCTCGTTTTCCATGCGTGCCTTGAGCAGTCGGATGTCGCGCACCTCCGACTCGCTCACCTGGCGGTAGGCCATGGATTCAAACAGGGCGCGGGCGCGCTCTGCCAGGTCGCTCGATCCGATCGGCCGGGCGCGCACGGCTGCCTGCCGCTCCCACGTGGCAGCCCAGCGCTGCGCGTACTCCTCGTGCGAGGCGATCGTGCGGCTCATCGGACCGTTCTTACCCTCGGGGCGCAGGTCGAGGTCGACGACGATGCCGAGTTGGCTGGTCGCCGAGCCGAGCAGCTTCTTGACGCGGTTAACGATCGCGGTGGCGCTGGCCGCGGCCTCGGAGTCGGAGGCACCACCCACGGGCTCGTGCAGGGCGATGACGTCGGCGTCGGAGGCGTAGGAGCACTCGCGCCCGCCGTAGCGCCCCATCGCCACGAAGGCGACGCTGGCCCGCGAGCTCCCCCACCGCTCGGCATCCTCGCGCCGGGCAATCGCCAGCGCACCGAGCAGGGCGGCGTCCGTCGCGTCCGCGATCGCGTGACCGCGCGGATCGACCCCGCCCAGCAGGTCGCTCATCGCGGCGCGCGTCAGCTCGCGGGTGCGCACGGCCCGCACGCGGGCGGCCGCCTCGGTCGCATCGTCGTGCCGATCGATGAGCGCCGCGACCTCGCGGGTCAGGCGCTCGGGCGGGCGCGGGGCCAGCTCGGAGTCGTCGTCCAGCCAGGCGACAGCCTCGGGGCGTTTGGCCAAAGCCTCGGCGATCCACCGAGAGTTCGGCAGCATCGTCATGAGCCTGCGGGCCGCCACCCCCGAGTCTCGCAGGAGCGCCAGGTACCAGTGAGAGTCCCCGATGTCCTCAGAGAGGATGCGGAAGTTCAGCAGCCCCATGTCGGGATCCGCGCCACCGGCCAGCCACGAGATGAAGACGGGCAGGAGGTGACGCTGGATGGCGGCGCGCCGGCTCGTCCCCTGAGTGAGCGCGGCAATGTGCGTGAGAGCGCCCGCCGGGTCGCGGTAGCCGATGGCCGCCAACCGGTCGCGCGCCCCCTCGGCGTGCAGGGACGTCTCGTCCTCGCGAAGCTGCGCGGTGGCCGCGACGATCGGCCGATAGAACACGTCCTCATGCAGGGCACGCACGCTGGCGCGCACCTCGTCGATCGCCGCGCGGATCGAGTCCGCGTCCGGGTAGCGCGCCGGATCCATCGCGCGCCCCAACACGCGCAGCTCCCGGTCCTTGTCAGGAATCAGGTGGTTGCGGCGCATGCGCGGCAGCTGCGTGCGGTGCTCGACGGCGCGCAGGAATCGGTAGCACGACGCCAACCGGTCGCCGTCCGAACGGGCGATGTATCCTCCCTCGCGCAGCGCCTCGATCGCCTCCAGGGTGGAGCGCACCCGCAAGAACGCGTCGGTGCGCCCGTGCACCAGCTGGAGGAGCTGGACGGTGAACTCCACGTCGCGCAGGCCGCCGCGCCCAAGCTTGAGCTCACGCGAGGCGTGGGAGCGCGAAATATTGTCCTCGACGCGCCGACGCATCGCGCGCGCGGCCTCGACGAAGCCCTCGCGCGCCGAGGCGCTCCACACGTAGGGCTGGGCGGCTTCCTCGAAGGCCATGCCGAGGCGGGGGTCGCCCGCGCACGCTCGCGCTTTGAGCAGCGCCTGAAACTCCCAGGTCTGGGCCCACTTGTCCCAGTACTGGCGGTAGGACTCGATCGTGCGCACGAGGACGCCGTTGCGCCCCTCGGGACGCAGGTTCGCGTCCACGGTCCACAGCGGCGCCTCGCTTCCCGGGCCCGAACAGGCCGAGGCCGTGGCGGAAGCCAGACGGGTCGCGATCTCCAGGGCGCTTCGTTCGTCCCCGTCCGCCCCGGCCTCAGCAACGTAGACGACGTCCACGTCGGAGATGTAGTTGAGTTCGCGCGCGCCCGTCTTGCCCATCGCGATAATCGCGAAGGGAACCCGCGCCTCCGGGTCGATGTCGCGGCGCGCCAGGGCCAGGGCTGCATCCAAGGTGGCGTCCACCAGCGCAGCGATGCGCTCCCCCCACGATCGGCATCATGTCCTCGGGGGATGCGCTCGTCAGGTCGTCGGCCGCCAAGGTGCAGCACAACGCGGCGATATGCGGCGCGCAAGTCGTCGACGCTGGCCTCCGGCGCGGCCACCCACGCGCCGCCGCCGACGCTGTGGGCTCCCACGGCCTCGTACAAGACGTCGCGCGGCTCGCCCGGCTTCTCGTTCATCGCCGCCGCGCGCGAGGGCTGCGCGATCACGTAGTCTCCCAGCCACTGGCTCCCTCCCAGGATCGCGCACACGCGCCGCCGGGCATGCTCGTCCGTGCTGAGCGTCTCGACGAGACCCGGGTCCGCTTCCCTCAGTCGCACCGCCTGCAGCAGTGCCTGATCCGGGTCGGCCGACGCGCTCAGATCCGCGACCCACGACTCGCCCCGCGGAAGCTCCTCAAGGAAGGCCTGGGCGCGGCGCGCGTCCAGGAAACCCGCGACCCGCAGCTCCTCGGGGGTCACCGCGGGACGACCTTCAAGAATTGCTCGATCTCCTGGCGGGTGATCTGCTGGCGGTACTCGGTCCACTCCTTGCGTTTATTACGGATGACGTAGTCGAAGACCTGCTCGCCGAGGGTGGAGGCAACCAGCTCCGACCCCTTCATTGCCCGCACCGCGTCCGACAGGGAGGCGGGCAGGGCGTGGATGCCCATCACCTGCCGCTCGCGATCGGACAGATCCCACACGTTGTCCTCCGCCTCGGGCATGAGCTCCATCTTCTTCTCGATGCCGTCCAAGCCCGCCGCGATCATGACGGCGAAGGCCAGATACGGGTTCGCGCTCGGATCGGGGGCGCGGTACTCGATGCGCGCGGATCCGCTCTTCTTCGGCTTGTACAGGGGGACGCGCACGAGAGCCGAGCGGTTCAAGTGCCCCCAGCACACGTAGGAGGGCGCCTCTCCCCCCGCCCCACAGGCGCTTGTACGAGTTCACGTGCTGGTTCGTGATCGCAGCCATGTCCCCCGCGTGGGCGAGGAGCCCCGCGATGAAACGCCGCCCCGTCGTGGACAGACGGTACTGGCCCGACGGGGAAAAGAACGCGTTCTCCTCGCCCTCGAAGAGCGACAGATGCGTATGCATGCCCGATCCCGGGTGCTCAATGAACGGCTTGGGCATGAAGGTAGCGACCAGCTCCTCGCGCAGCGCCACCTCCTCGATGACCGTCCGGGCCGTCATAATGTTATCGGCGGCACGCACCGGATCCACGGCGCGCAGATCAATTTCGTTTTGGCCGGGCCCACCCTCGTGGTGCGAAAACTCCACGGGGATACCCATGTCCTCCAGCATGCGCACCGCGCGGCGCCGGAAATCGTTCGAGTCCCCACGCGCCACGTGATCGAAGTAGCCCGCCTGATCCACGGGCACCATGCGCTCGGGGGTCACAGGCTGACGCAGGAGGTAGAACTCAATCTCGGGATGCATCATGACGCGGAATCCCGCGTCCGCAGCGCGCTCGACCGTGCGCTCCAGGACACCGCGAGGGTCTGAGGGGGCGGGACGCCCGTCCGGCATGAGCACGTCGCAGAACATGCGCGCCACGGGCTCCTCCTGCGGGCGCCACGGCAGCAGCTGGAACGTCGAGGCATCCGGCATCAGCAGCATGTCCGACTCAAACACTCGGGTCAGGCCCTCGACCGCCGAGCCGTCGAAGCCAATCCCCTCGCTAAACGCATCCTCGAGCTCACCCGGATCGATAGAAATCGACTTCAGGACGCCCGCGACGTCCGTGAACCACAGCCGAATGAAACGGATATTCTTCTGCGCGACCTCGCGCAGCACATGCTCCTGGTGCGAATCCACCGTTGACCTCCCGTTGAATAGACGACGGGCCGACCGCAGGGACTGCGGTCGGCCCGGCATAGGGTCCAGTCTACTTGCCCAGGTTGAAACCCTTCGAGATGGACTCCAGTGCGCCGGTGAGATCGGAGGGAAGCATCCACAGCTTGGACGCCTGTCCGTCGGCGATCTTCGGCAGCATCTCGAGGTACTTGTAGGAGAGCAGCTCGGGCGTGGCCTTGCCCGCGTTGATCGCGGCGAAGACCGTCTGAATGGCCTCGGACTCACCCTGAGCGCGCAGGATCTGCGCTTGACGGGCACCCTCTGCCTGCAGGATCAGGGCTTCCTTCTGACCCTTGGCCTGCAGCACCTGAGCCTCCTGCTGGGCGGAAGCGGCCAGAACGGCGGCTTGCTTAGCACCCTCGGCCTTCTTGATCTGCGCCTCACGCTCGGCCTCAGCGGTCAGAATCGTGGCGCGCTTGGTGCGCTCGGCGGTGATCTGCTGCTCCATGGCGGCCAGGACTCGCGGCGGCGGCTCGATCGACTTGAGCTCCACGCGGGTCACGCGGATGCCCCACGGGCCCGTCGCCTCATCGAGGACGCCGCGCAGCTGCTTGTTGATGGACTCGCGCGAGGTCTGCGTCTGCTCGAGGTCGAGGGAACCGATCAGGTTACGCAGCGTGGTCGCGGTCAACTGCTCGATCGCCTGCAGGAAATTCGCGACTTCGTAGGTCGCGTTGCGCGGATCGGTGATCTGGAAAGTAGATCACCGAGTCGATCGAGACCATCGCCTGGTCGGCCGTGATGACCGGCTGGGGCGGGAAGTTCGCGACCTGCTCACGCAGGTCGATGCGGGCGGCGACGCGGTCCACGAAGGGAACCAACAGGTGGAAGCCACCTCGCATGACCGCCTGGTATCGTCCGAGGCGCTCAACAACGTAGGCCTGCGACTGCGGGACAATGCGCACCGCGCGGACCAGCGAGACCACGACGAAAACGATGAGGGCAAAGATAACGACCAGGGCAATGTTGCCGATGAGGTCAGCGGATCTCATACCGTTTTTCCTTTCTTATCCAACAAATGGGGCACGACTCAGGACGCGGGGTCGGCATAGGGGTGCGTGGGGGCGAGCTGCGTGGGCTCGACGGCGCTCACGACGGCGGTCGCACCGTCAATGCGATCGACGCGCACCTCGGCTCCCACCGGGATAGACGCGCCCTCGGTGCGCGCGCTCCACTCGCCGCCCGAAAACTGGATGCGTCCGTGTCGCTCGCCCACGACCTCGGTGACGTACCCGGTCTTACCGATCAGTGCGTCGGTGTTCGTGCGCACGTCACCCGCAGATCGATCGATACGCCCCTTCAGGAAGGGACGTAGACCGGCCAGAAGCGCCACCGTCACGACGACGAAGACGATCACCTGAATCGTCACGTTGGCGCCCAGGGCACCCGCGATGCCGGCCGCCAAGGCGCCGATCGCGAACATGAGGAACACGAAGCTGACGCTCATGACCTCGATGATGCCGCAGACGAGGGCGGCAAGGATCCATACCCACCACATGGTTTCGTTCCCTTACTGCTCTATTCGGTGACGCCGCGCGCCCACCAGCGCCCGTCCGTGCGCCCGGCGAGCAGGGGCATGCCGTAGACCTCGGACAGGTTGACGCCCGTCAGCACGTCCTCGATGGGCCCCTGATGGGCGATGGTCCCCTGCGACATGATCGCGCAATGGGTCGCGCCGTCGGGAATCTCTTCGATCTGGTGGGTCACCAGGATGATCTGAGGAGACTTCGAGCCCTTCATGATCTCGGAGAGCGCTCCGATGAGGAGCTCGCGCGCCCCCAGGTCGAGGCCAGAGGTGGGTTCGTCGAGGACGAGCACCTCGGGGTCGGTCATGAGCGCGCGCGCCAGAAGGACGCGCTGCGCCTCGCCCTCGGACAGGGTGGCGAATTCGCGCTGAGCCAGGTGGGCGACGCCGAAGATCTCCATGAGCGCGTTCGCGCGCTCATCGTCGACCTCTTCGTATTCCTCGTCGTGAGCGACAGCGACGCCCCAGGCGGCGCTGCGCACGGTGTCCAACACCGACTGCGTGGGGACGATCTTCGCCGCCACGGCAGCCGAGGCCAGCCCGACGCGCGTCGCGACATCGGCCGGATCCGCGTGGGCGAGATCCGTCTCCGACACCGTCACCTCGCCGCTATCGGGAGTGATGCGGCCCGAGGCGACGCGCGCCAGCGTCGTCTTACCCGCGCCGTTGGGACCGACGATGACCCAGTGCTGGCGCGGACGCGTCGACCACGAGACGTCGGACAGACCTGCGTGTCTCCTCGCTGGAGGGACACGTGAGAAAGATTCAGGACGTAAGTCATGCATCAAGCCTAGTCGTGTTGGACACCGCGCGCGCCCTAGACGAGCGAGCGGTACAGGTCGGCAGTCTTCACGCCGATGGCTTCCCACGAGAAGTGCTCGCGCGCACGCACGAGGCCGGCCTCGCCCATGCGACGACCCAGCTCCGGGTCGTCCAGGACGCGAATAAGGCGATCCGCCATGTCGTGCTGGAAGGTCTCGGGGTCCAGCGGGGTTCCCGTGCCGTCCTGCATCTGCTCGATCGGCACGAGGTAGCCCGTCTCGCCGTCGACAATCACGTCGGGGATGCCGCCGGTCGCCGTGCCGACGACGGGAAGGCCGAGCGCCATCGCCTCCAGGTTGACGATGCCGAGAGGCTCGTAGACCGAAGGGGTGATGAAGACCTGGGCGGCGGAGAGGATCGCGGCGACCTCTGGCTGCGGGAGCATCTCGGAGATAAGCACGACGCCGGAGCGGGTCGCGCGCAGGTCGGCGACGAGGCCCTCGACCTCGGCGGCAATCTCGGGGGTGTCCGGGGCGCCCGCGCACAGGACCAGCTGGACGTCGTCGGGCAGCAGGCGGGCCGCGCGCAGAAGTAGGGCAGGCCCTTCTGTCGGGTGATGCGGCCGACGAAGACCACCGTCCGACGCGTCGGATCGATGCCGTGCTCCGCCAGGACGCGCTCGCGCAGCTCATCCCCGGCCCCGCCCGTCGGCGCGTGCCACTTGTTCAGGTCGATGCCGTTGTGGATCACGTGGACGCGCTCGGGGTCGACGCTCGGGTAGCAGCGCAGGATGTCCTCTCGCATGCCGTTGGAGACGGCGACGATGGCGCTGGCGGCCTCGTAGGCGGTCTTCTCCACGTAGGAGGACAGGCGGTAGCCGCCGCCGAGCTGCTCGGCCTTCCAGGGACGCAGCGGCTCGAGCGAGTGAGCGGAGATGACGTGGGGGATGTCGCCGAGGAGCGAGGCGACGTGACCGGCGAAGTTGGCGTACCAGGTGTGCGAGTGCACCAGGTCCGAGCCCTCACACGCGGCGGCAATCTCGAGGTCGACACCGAGGGTACGCAGCGCAGCGTTAGCTCCCTCAAGCTGGGGCAGGTCCGAGTGACCGGTCACCCCCGGATCGGCTCCGTCAGTTCCGGGCTCGCGGGGGCCATCGAAGGCCTGCACTCGCAGGTCATCGACGAGGCCGCGCAGCACCTTGGCCAACTCGAGAACATGGACACCGGCTCCGCCGTAGACGTGGGGCGGGTATTCGCGGGTGAGCAGATCAACGCGCATGATGTGGTCCTTCCGACAGTGGCGACGCGTGTAACACATAGTATCCGAAATCACGGGCATCGAAACCGAAACGAGACGGTGCAGCAATCGATGGACATTTGTAATACAGTGTGACTACACCCACGGGCCTGCACCGGTGCGCGCCCAAAACGACCAACGAAGAGGTGCCGTATGGCAAAGAACCACGTTCTAGCGATTGTTCTTGCGGGCGGTGAAGGTAAGCGTCTGATGCCGCTGACGGCGGATCGCGCGAAGCCTGCCGTTCCGTTTGGAGGTCATTTCCGTCTGATCGATTTCGCTCTGTCGAATATCGTGAACTCCGGATACCTCAAGATCGTCGTGCTGACCCAGTACAAGTCTCACTCGCTTGACCGCCACGTGACGAAGACTTGGTACACTTCTCCCCTGCTCGGCAACTTCATTGCGCCTGTTCCGGCTCAGCAGCGTCGCGGGCCGCACTGGTACCTGGGCAGCGCGGACGCGATCTACCAGTCTCTCAACATCGTCGACGACGAGGCGCCCGAGTACATCGTCATCATCGGTGCGGACAACATCTACCGCATGGACTTCTCGCAGATGGTCGACCACCACATCAAGTCGGGCCTGCCGGCCACGGTCGCCGGTATCCGTCAGCCGATCGAGCTCGCTCCCGCCCTGGGTGTCATCGACGGTGAGGACGGCGTCGTGAAGAACTTCCTGGAGAAGCCTCAGCACGCAGAGGGCCTGCCGGACGATCCCACCAAGGTCCTGGCGTCGATGGGCAACTACGTCTTCACCACGAAGGACCTGGTCAACGCTCTGCGTGAGGACGCTGCTAACCCCGATTCGAAGCACGACATGGGTGGCAACATCATCCCGTGGTTCGTCTCCCGCGGCGAGTGCGGCGTCTACGACTTCCCAGGACAACGACGTGCCGGGTTCGACCGACCGCGACCGCGATTACTGGCGCGACGTTGGTACGCTGGACGCCTACTACGAGGCGAACATGGACCTTATCTCGGTGCACCCGGTGTTCAACCTGTACAACCGTGAGTGGCCGACGATGACGATGATCGATGGCTCGCTGCCGCCCGCCAAGTTCGTCTATGGCGACCAGGATCGTCTGGGTCACGCGATCGACTCGTTCGTCTCCCCCGGCGTGATTGTCTCCGGCGGTGAGGTCGTGCGCTCGGTCCTGTCCCCGAATACCTACGTTCATTCGTGGGCGAAGATCGAGGATTCGGTCGTTATGCACGGCTGTCGCATCGGCCGCTCGGCCCGGGTCGTGAAGACGATTCTGGATAAGAACGTCGTCGTTGAGGAAGGCGCCGAGGTCGGCGTCAATCACGAGTACGATATCGAGCGCGGCTTCACGGTTACCGAGTCGGGCATCACGGTCGTTCCCAAGGGCACGGTCGTCACCAAGTGAGTTCCCCTCACCATCTCGATGAGCCGGGTGCACCGCTGCTGTTCGCCAGCGGGGCACCCGGCCTCGTCGTCACCGACGTCGATTCGACGCTCATCAGCCAGGAAGTCATCGAGGAACTGGCCGAGGCCGCTGGCACGCGCGAGCAGGTCGCCGCGGTGACCGCACGCGCGATGAACGGCGAGCTGGATTTCGCGGAGTCGTTGCGCGAGCGGGTTGCGACGTTGAGGGGGCGTTCCGCACAGCGTCTTCGCCGACGTCCTGGCTCGCATCACTCCGACGAAGGGCGCCCGCGAGCTGATCGACGCCGTGCACGCGGCCGGGGGTCGATTCGGGGTCGTCTCCGGGGGCTTCGAGGAGGTCGTCGCCCCCCTGGCGGCCTCCCTGGGCATCGACTATTACGCGGCCAACCGCCTGGAGGTGGTCGACGGCGCGCTCACGGGCCGAGTCCTCGGGCGCATCGTGACCTCACAGGTCAAGGTCGAGTGCCTGCACCAGTGGGCCTCGTCCCTGGGGGTGCCGATGGAGCGCACGGTCGCGATCGGGGACGGAGCCAACGACATCCCCATGATGAACGAGGCCGGGGTCGGTATCGCTTTCTGCGCGAAGCCCGCGGTGCGCGAGCAGGTGGCGGTCCAGCTCAACGTGCCGGATCTGTCCCTGGCGATCGCGCCGCTGGGCCTGTCCCTGGCCTAGCGTTTTACGGTTCGCGGGTGTCGGTCAGCTCGATGAGCTTTCCGTCCCAGCCATCTTTCCACGCCCTGGCGTAGCTCAGGATCTGCGCGGGGTAGATCTCCCCGTCGATGCTTGCCGAGGCTTCGTCGATGTCCCACCAGCGTTGGGTGTCGATGACGGAGCGTTCGAGCTCGGTCCACCCGTCCCTGCTCAGCGCAGTGGAGGGGGCCCGGGCGATGAAAAACCACTCGTCCTGGCGCGCGGTGAGCGCCAGGAAATCGAATTCGGCGGTGCGATACAGGACGGGACCGACCAGGTCGTCGGGGCACAGGCGCAGGCCCGTTTCCTCGTAGACCTCGCGCACGGCGGCCGCGCGAGGGTCCTCCCCCGCCTCGATGCCGCCTCCGATCGTGAACCACCAGGACCGTTCCGGCTGGTCCTCGTCGTGCCCCATTGCCAGGAGCACCCTGCCTGCGTCGTCGAACAGGAGGACGCGGGCGGCCTCCCGGTGGGGGTAGCCGTCCGCGTCCAGCGGCCAGTCGAGTGCGCTCATGCCTCCAGGGTAGCCCGGCGGCGGCGCATCCCCCACACGAGGAGCGCGACACTGACAGCGAGAATCGGAACCTCGATCGCGCCGTAGGTGAGGTTCCAGGAGTCCTCGGGCGCCAGGAAGCCGACGCCGTTGGCCTGCGCGTGCAGGAGCAAGGCTCCCGCGAAACCGCCGAGGCCCGCGGCGATCCCGACGAAGACATTCTTCGCGCGCAGGATCGCCCAGCACAGCGCGAATCCGAAGACGCCCGTGAAGATGGCGTGCCCGAAGGCACCGAGGAGGGCGCGGGCCAGGAACGATTCCCACAGGCCGCCCATGCCCTCGTCGAGGGCGCTCACGTAGTAGCCGATGTCTCGCCCCACGCGAAGCCGATTCCCACGAGGCCGCCCAGGACCGCGCCCTGGGCGGGGCGCTGCAACACCTTGCGAGCTGCAAGGATGAGGATGAGCGCGCCGATCCCCTTCGCGGTCTCCTCGATAAGCGGTCCTGTCACGACCGACGTCACGACATCGGCCGTCTGGGCACCTGAGATGCTCGTCTCCATGACCGCATCGGTCACGCCATTACCGATACCCGCGATGAGGAGCGCACCACCGGTGCCCCACGTGAAGGCGGCGATCCACGAGAGGATCGACGGGGTGAATCGCGCCAACCACGCCAAGAAAACGAGACCGACAAGGGCGCTCACGCACGAGGTGCCCACGGCGAGCGCCGCCGTTGAGTTGGTGGCACCGTCGATCCCGCCGCGCACTTCGTAGGCAAGTGCCGGGATGCTCAGGATGATCAATACGATCGAGCTCACGGTGAGCGCCGTCGTTGATCGACGGGCAGGGTGTGTGTGAGTCACGTCTATGTCCTTTCTGTCGGTAGCATCATGGCCCGCTTTCCTGTGTCCGCCCTGTGAGGAGGCGTTGAGTGGGCCATGAGCACCGATGATTCAGACGACACGTGCACCCGTGAGTCGCATGAAGATGGCGCGCTGCTCGGTTGCTTCCTTCGTGGCCTCGCGCGTGGCCTCCAGGCGCTTGGGTTCGGGGCCCCGCACGTTCATGACGACCTGGTCGAGGCCGAGGGTGGCCAGCGCGTAGATGAATTGCTTCATCGCCTTCTTCGAGGCCGGGCCACCGCGCGCTGCCCAGTTCAGGGCGGTGCGACGCGAGGCGGGATGGCACACCATCTGGACCTCGCTGGGGATGATCCAGCCCTGTTGGACGTAGGGCATGAGGCCCGCGGCGGCGTCTCGGCGCTCGCGTTTCATGGCGAAGCCGACGAAGCACAGCCAGCCGATGAAGAGGGGGATCTGCAGGCAGGCGTACAGGAGGTACCAGGCCTCCTCTGAGGAGACGATGTAGCCGGAGCCGTTCCACACGCCGTGGAGCGTGACGCCCAGGAGGTATCCGAGCGTGATCGCGCCGCATCCGAGGCCGATCGAGTTCGTCCGGGTGACGGCCCAGCCGATCGCCCAGCCCGTCAGGGACGTGTACATGACGTGACCGAACACGCCCATGAAGACGCGCACGAAGAAGGTGGTCCAGAAGGTACCGTCGACCGCCGCGTCCACGAAGTACCCGAAGTCTTCGACGACGAGGAAGCCGGCAGCGGACAGGCCGCCGTAGAGCAGGCCATCGAGGGGGGGATGAGATGTTGTTTCGGCGCAGGAGAACGATGGCGATGACGCCGAGCGCCTTGAGGAATTCCTCGCCGAGGGGGGCCCCGACGACGACCGCGAAGACCTCGCCCGCCGCGGGGTTATCCGTTGCTGCGGAAAAAACAAGCTTCGCGAAGTCGTTGGACATTCCAGCGAAGAAGATGGCGACGCCCCCGCCCCACAGGAATGCGGCGATCTTCGTCCACCAGGGCTCGGGCTCGAAGCGGTCCACGAAGAGCAGGAAGGAGATGACGATCGACAGCGGAAAGAGGCACATGAACGCGAAGAACATGCCGTACAAAGGCCCAGCGACAAGAATCGCTCCTAAGATGCCGAGAAGCATCATCGCGGCGCCCGCGCCGATGGTGACCCCTTCGAAGACGGGGAGAGGCTTCTTTGTCGGGCTCGGGCATGACCCACACCTGGGCTGCCTGCGGTGCGGCCTGCGGATATTGGGCCGTGCCGGGGCCTGGCATGGAGGGACCCGAGCGCACGAAGGAGCGGAATCCGGGGGTGAACTGACCGGGTGCAGGGGCGCCCGGCGCAGATGCGCGGGAGGCCGACGAGGCCTGAGGGGTGCCAGGCTCAGACGCGGACTGTCCCGGGGGCGCGAAAGGGTTGCCCTCGGCGCGGGGCGCCTGGTCGGGCGCGCTCGGTGCTCCGAACTGCGCCGAGGCCCGGGTGGGCGCGCCCTGTCCAAACTGGGGCGACGCCTGCTGTCCCATGGGAACGCGCGCGGGAGGCGTCGCGCCCTGCATCGGCTGCGGGACCTGGCCCACCTTCGGCTGCGGAACCTGGCCCTGCGTCGGGGCGGGCACGGCCTGGCCACCGTAGCGGGACATGGACTGAGCCGACGCGCTCGGGGCCCGAACCTGAGGCACCCTGGAGCCCGAAGCGGGAGGGGTCGTGCCCGCCATCGGCTGCGGGACTTGGCCTGCCCCGGGGGCGGGCACAGCGTTGGCTCCTGCGTTGCCCTGCGGGGGAATCGCGCGCCCCGTGGGAACCGGACCGGGGAACTGGGGATTGTAGGTCACTGTTGTTCTTTCTGCTCTCAGGCTGCCCGGGCGCGCGAGGAGACGGCCTTTGAGACGTCGTGCTGCTGCTCGGCGATGGAGGTCAGGCGCAGGAATTCACGCCTGTTGTCGGCGGCCTCGGTGAGCATCTGTCGATCGTTCTCGATGCGGGCGGGATCGGGCCCGTGCTTGGCCATGAGGCGCTGGTCGAGGCCGAGGGAGGCGAGGTTGGCCAGGAAGGAACGCATCGCTTTCTTGGCGTCGCGACCGCCACGGGCCGCCCACTTCAGGGCTGCCCGACGGGAACGCTTGTCGGTGGCCATCGTGACCTCGCCGGGCAAGACCCAGCCGGTACGGACGTAGGGAACCAGGCCGGTGCGGATCTTCTCCGCTTCCTTGCGTGTCGCGCGCAGCAGCAGGACGGACCACAGGATGAACGCGGGCACCTGAACAACGGCGTAGAGGACCAGGAACCAGCCACCCCCGTAGGAGGCGCTGCCGTTCCACAGGAAGTGGATCCCCATGGCGCACACCCAGAACACGGCGACGATTCCCGCCTTGGACCATCCGCGCTTGAACTTGAGAAGTGCCAGCGCCAGCCCGATACCCGTCATGGACGTGGCCATGACGTGCAGGAAGGGGCTGAAGATACCGCGCATGACGACGAGGACGATGAGGTTGGTCGTGCCCTCGGCCTCGCCACGCAGGAAGTAGAGGATATCCTCGGTGAACATGAATCCAGCGGCCGAGAATCCGGCGTACACGACGCCGTCCAGGACGGAGTTAATGTTGGTGCGCCGCACGAGGACCACAATGAGCACGACGACGCCCTTGAGCGTCTCTTCGACGAGCGGGGCGACGAAGGTCGCGGACAGGGCGGAAGCCCCCTGCGCGTCGCCGGTCGAGTAGGCGATGTTGTGATGCAGCGCGGTGTTGAGGATGCCGGCCGACAGGGTTGCAACGCCGGCGCCCCACAGGAACACCGAGATCTTCGTCTTCCAGGGCTCGGGTTCCCAGCGGTCGATGCGGATGAGGAACCCGACGACGATCACCAGCGGGATGAGAGCCAGCAGTGTCGTCTTGACGAGCGCAAAGTATCCCGTGGCCTCGGGGGTCAGCATGTACAGGGTCAGGCCGATGACGCCGAGGACACCGATGACGGTCATGACCATCTCGAACCATGGGAACGAGTGAATCGCCTTGGGCGGCTGCCACACGGGGGCGGCGTCGTCGGGGGCGGGCGCGCCGATGCCGTTGTCCTCACTGATGGCAGCAGCGCTGATCTTGCTCAGGCGGTAGTCTTCGCCCGGCCCTCCCCAGTGGGTCGTCTCCATGTCAGTATCCCCGTCCGCCAGTGTGCGTGTCGTCATCAAAGTCAATCGGCTCCGGAATCGGAGCGTGCCCCGCGAGCCGAAGCAATTTTACCATTCGTGCGGAACGAAGGGCACGCACGCCCGCGACGTCCACGTTATGCACGTTACGTGTCAGTTGGATCCGATAGCACGTCGCGTCGAGCGCCTCGAGCCGCGCCGCGGGCCAGCGGGTCCGTGCTGATCGACTCGCGAACCGGTGGGGTCAGCGTATCCCGGATGGCGCGCGACAGGGCGGAGGCACGCTCAAGCCGAGCGGCGACCTCCACGCGATCGGCTTGACGTCCGGCGGTCGTGCGCCGATCGAGGCCATCGGTCGTGAGCTGATCGCCGCCGTCGTGAATATAGGCGCGCGCGAGGTCGCGCATCGCGTCGGCGTTCCCCTCCTCGAAGGCCGCGCACTGCGTCAGGAGCGAGGCCTCCGAGGCCCGGCGCAGGAGCAGCCGCGAAAGCGCGTCGCGTGAGGCAATGATCCTCTGATGCAGGCGATCGAGGCGACGGGCTCGGCTGATCGCCACGAAGGCGACAATCCCGAGCGCGACGATGAGGACGGCGAGGCCGACCAACGCCCACGGGGACAACAAGATCACGATGACTCCCCTCGTTCTTCACGTCCGCGAATCAGGTCCCGCGTGCTGCGCGAACCCGATTCCGCGGGGCTTCCCATGTCGATGGCGAGCTTATAGACCTCGAACACCTTGTCCGCCACGACCTCCCAGTCATACTGGGCGGAGGCTCGCTGGCCCGCATCCGACAGCTCGTCGAGTCTGCCGGGATCCCCCAGCAGGTCGATCAGCGTGGCCGCCAAAGGACTCGGAGCTTCCGGTCTCGAAGAGCGCTCCCGCACGCCCGTCCTCGAGGACGGCGCGGAAAGCCGGAATGTCGGATGCGACGACGGCGGTGCGGGCGGCCATCGCCTCAACGAGGACGATGCCGAAGGACTCGCCTCCCGTTTGAGGCGCCACGTAGATGCTCGCGCCCGCGAGCAGCGACTCCTTCTCCTCGTCGCTGATGCCACCCAGGAAGGACACCGACTCGCCAAAACGCGCCACGGCCTCGCGAATGTCGGGGGCATCCCCCCTGCCCGCGATGAGGAAGCGCGCGCCTGGGAAACGCTCCAGGACAGAGCCGATCGCCCCGGCAAAAATACTCAGGCCCTTGCGCGGCTCGTCAAGCCGCCCCAGGAACACGATGACCGGGCGATCGGCGCTGGCCTCCCAGCGCTCCAACGGCGAAGCAGAGCGGAACGAGGCCGTCTCAACCCCGTTGGGGATGATGACCGCGTCCCCGCCGTGGTGCTCGATGAGGGTCCGGCGCGCCTCCTCGGAGACCGCGATGCGCACACCGATGCGCTCCATGTACAGCCTCATCGGAGCCGAGGCGATGGCGCGCGACACCGAACGACCGAGGGCCGCGTGGAAGGTACCCACCAGGGGCGCCCGCGACAGCATCGCGGCGGCCATGGAGACCGAGGGAACGACCGGCTCGTGCACGTGGACGACGTCGAAGTCGTTGTCGGCGAGCCAGCGGCGCGTCCGTTTGAGAATCGTGGGCTTGACGGAGATGTTGGCGACCGACCCGTTGAAGGGAATCGACACCGAGGAACCGGCCGACGTGATCCACTCGGGCAGGTCATCGGAGGTCGAGGGGGTCAGGACGCGCACGTCGTGACCGCGTGAGCGCAGCTTGAGCGCCAGGTCGCGGATATGGAAGCCCACTCCCCCGGGCACGTCCCAGGAATAGGGGTTGACGATCCCGATCTTCACCGGTTCTTCCTCTCATGCTCCGCCCGGGCGCGGGCGAGGCGCTCGGGGTCTAAGTCCTCGACGAACACGCGCTGCATCATGTGCCAGTCCTGCGGCCGCTCCGCCATCATCGCGGCGAACTCACTCACCCACGCCTGCGTCAGCGCCTCCACGCGGTTCGCGCCCGGCGCCAGCTCCTCGGGAACGCTCACCGGACCGACGCAGCGCACGCGCACGTCCGCGCCCGTGGGAGTCTCATTCTCATAGGTGATGCACGCGACGAAAAGAGGGCGATCCAGTTTGGTCGCGAGGGCCGCGGGTCCCGCCGCGACGAGGGCTCGCGCGCGCCCCAGATCCACCTCGATGCCCGATCCCGAAATGTCGCGGTCAGCCAGCAAGGGCACGATCACGCTACGGCCGCGCACCCGCTCGACGAGGCTGCCGAACACAGACTCACCCTTGGCGACGCCGATGATCTCCATCCCAAGCCCCTCGCGCAAGGCCACGAAACGCTCGAACAGCGAGGGGGGGCTCGACCTTCTCGGCCACCGTGACGATCCCCCGACCGTGGGCGCACACCCACGCGCCCGCGCGGTCCCAGCTGCCCGAGTGACCCAGGGCCAGGACGACCGGGCCGTCCTCACTGGCCGCAGCCAGGGCCTCGAAACCGTCAAAGGAAACGCCCTCCAACAGGGGTGCTCCCCTGCTCGAGCCCAGCATCAGCTCCTCGGCATAGTTGCGAATATGAGAGCGGACGGCGGCAATCAGCAGGTCGCGCGAGGGCTGCTCGCCCGTCAATCGCGCCATGTTGGCGCGCAGGCGTTCGATGGGCGCTCCCCCCGCGCCGCGCAACCACGCCGGCGCCGACGTGAGCAGCACGCATCACGACGCCCAGGGGCAGGCGTGGGGCCAGCGCGAAGGCTGCCGACAGGGGCGAAAAGGTCACTGCGCTCCCTCGTCGATGGTGCGCGCGGTGAACCAGATGCGCTGGCACACGGTCACGAAAGACGCGACACAGACCCAGGTCAGGCCAGCCGCGAACACCCATTCGGGCAGCCCGAGGCTCATGAGCATCGCCGTGCCCATGCCGACAATGAGGCGGTCGGTGCGCTCGGCGATACCGAGCTTGGCAACCACGCCCACGGACTCCGCTCGGGCGCGGGCGTAGGGCACCGCCGCCGCGCCGATGATCGAGCAGATGCCGACGATGATCGCCCAGGTGCGCACGGGGGAATCTGCCATCCGGAAGACCGCGTAGGCGGTGAGCGAACCGAAGACCGCGCCGTCGGCGAGACGGTCGAGCGTCGAATCCAGGAAGGCACCGAAGCGCGTTCCGCCGGTCGTCATCCGCGCCAGCGTTCCGTCGACCGAATCGCCGAACATCACGACCGCCAGGGCAATGCCGCCCTGCCAGATCCATCCCCGCGGGATGCACACGACCGCGATGGCCACGGACGCCACCGTTCCCGCAACCGTCACCATGTTCGGAGTCACACCGGCGCGGGCAAGAACGCGGGCGAGTGGCGTAAAGATCGCCTTGGTGATCGACCGTCCGTGATTGCCGAGCATCAGTCCTCCTTCGGCCAGGCGGCAGCTAGGCGTGCGCGAGCGTCCTCGAGGAGCTCGGGCACGGCCTTCGTGCGCGCAATGATGGGCAGGAAGTTCGCGTCACCGGCCCACCGAGGCACGATGTGCTGATGCAGGTGAGCGGCGATTCCGGCGCCCGCCACCTCGCCCTGATTCATGCCCAGGTTGAAGCCGTGCGGGGCTGCCACCTCGCGGCTCACCCGCATGGCGGTAGCCGTCAGCTCCCCCAGCTCGACGCGCTCAACGTCGGTCAGCTCGGTGTAGTCCGAGACATGACGATACGGACACACGAGCAGGTGACCGGAGTTGTAGGGAAAGAGGTTCATGAGCACAAAGCACGTGGCGCCTCGGTGAACGATGAGCCCCTCGTCGTCGGCCTTTCCAGGCGCGGCGCAGAAGGGACACGTGCGGTCACTCGCGTCGGCGGGTTTGCCCTCCCCGTGGATGTAGGCCATCCGATAGGGGGTCCAGAAGCGAGAGAAGCCGTCCGGGACGCCCGCAAGCCCGCGGGCGTCCTCGGTGGGCAACGGTTCGTGGGGCGTGCCCTGCTCCGTCATGTCGCTCACGCCTCGTCGAGGCCGTCGATCTGGTCCGCGTTGTTGCGCTGCTCAATGTGCGCGGCGATCAGCTCAACCGCGCGATCGACAACAATGCCGTTGTGCTGCGAGCCGTCGCGCAGGCGGAAAGACACGGCCCCGGCCTCGACGTCCTCGCCACCGGCGATGAGCGTGAAGGGGATCTTGTCCTTCGACGCGTTGCGGATCTTCTTGCCGAAGCGGTCGTCGGACAGGTCGGTCTCGGCGCGCACGCCGCGCTCGCGCAGCTTCGCGGCGACGTCCTTGACGTAGCCGTCGAAGGCCTCGGCGACGGGGATAAGGCGGACCTGGACGGGCGAGAGCCACGCCGGGAACGCGCCCGCGTAGTGCTCGGTGAGGACGCCGATGAAGCGCTCGACGGAGCCCAGCTTCGCGGAGTGGATCATGACGGGGCGCTGACGGGTGCCGTCCGCGGCCGTGTACTCCAGGTCGAAGCGCTCGGGCTGGTTGAAGTCGTACTGGATCGTCGACATCTGCCAGGTGCGGCCGATCGCATCCTTGACCTGGACGGAGACCTTCGGGCCATAGAAGGCGGCGCCGCCCGGATCGGGCACGAGGTCCAGGCCGGTGGCCGCGCAGGCGTCCTCAAGCGCCTTGGTGGCGGCCGCCCAGTCCTCGTCGGAGCCGATGAACTTGTCCTTCTTCTTTGCCGTCCTCGTCGCGCGTGGACAGCTCCAGGTAGAAGTCCTTCAGTCCGAAGGCGGAGAGGATGGAGAGGAAGAACTCGATCTGCGTGCGGATTTCCTCGGAGGCCTGCTCGGGCGTGCAGTAGGTGTGCGAGTCGTCCTGCGTGAAGCCGCGCATGCGGGTCAGGCCGTGGACGACGCCGCTCTTCTCGTAGCGGTAGTCGTGGCCCAGCTCGTAGAAGCGCAGAGGCAGCTCGCGGTAGGAGCGACCGCGCGAACGGAAGATGAGGTTATGCATCGGGCAGTTCATGGCCTTGAGGTAGTACTCCTGGCCTGCCTTGGTCACGTTGCCGTCCTCGTCGCGTTCCTCGTCAACGAGCATGGGTGGGAACATCGTGTCCGCGTAGTAGGGCAGGTGGCCCGACGTGTGGAACAGACCGCCCTTAGAGATTTCTGGGGTGTGCACGAAGTCGAAGCCGGCCTGCTTATGCCGGTCGGTCACGTAGGACTCGATCTCGTGGCGCAGAATGCCGCCCTTGGGGTGGAAGACAACCAGGCCGGGGCCGATCTCCTCGGGGAAGGAGTACAGGTCCAGCTCGGCTCCGAGGCGGCGGTGGTCGCGGCGCTCGGCTTCCTTGATGCGCTCCTGGTAGGCGACGAGGTCCTCCTTGGAGGCCCAGGCCGTGCCGTAGATGCGCTGGAGCTGGTCGTTCGACTGGTCGCCCTTCCAGTAGGCGGCCGAGGCCTTGGTGAGCGCGAAGCCGTTGCCGATCAGCTTGGTGGAGGGCAGGTGGGGGCCGCGGCACAGGTCCTTCCAGGCGACGGAACCGTCGCGGCGGACGTTGTCGTACATGGTCAGGGTCGCGCCGCCGACCTCGACGGACGCGCCCTCCGCGCCCTTGCCCTTCGTGGTCACCAGCTCAAGCTTGTAGGGCTGGGCGGCCAGCTCGCGGGTGGCCTCCTCCTCGGAGATTTCGCGGCGCACGAAGCGCTGGCCTTCCTTTGATGATGCGCTTCATGCGCTTTTCGAGGTCGCGCAGCAGCTCGGGGGTGACCGCGTCGATGTTGCCGAAGTCGTAGTAGAAGCCGTCGGTGATGAAGGGGCCGATGCCGAGGTTGACATCGGGGAAGACGTCCTGAACGGCCTGGGCGAGCACGTGTGTGGCGCTGTGACGCAGGATGTTCAGGCCGTCCTCGCTGGCCAGTGTGATGGCCTCGACGCTCGTGCCCTCCTCGAAGGGGGTCGCGAGGTCGCGCGGCGTGCCGTCAACCTTGATGGCGACGACGTCGCGGGACTTCTCGAACCACGTCGTGCCCGTGGTCCCCGCCGGTACGGTCTGGTTTTCTCCGTCGATGACGAGCGAGATGTCGGGCACAGTGTCTCCTTGGTCGATACGGTCGATGCAGTTAGGTGCTAGTGGGATTCTAACGCCCGGGGGCGGGCGATTCAGGAGCGGGCGCGCCAGTCCTTGATCGCTTTTGCCGCGCTCAGGGCGCGATAGATGTTCTTTTTGACGGGCATATCCCACCCGCCGGGGACGTCGGTGAAGTGCGCCGCAAAGGCGCTCTTGTACTTGCCGACACTGTAGAGATCCGGGCAGCGCGGGGAGTGCGCGCCCATGAGGTCGAATTCGCGCACGCCGTCGCGGGCCAGGAACTCGGCGGCCAGGAAGTCCAGGACCGGGGGTTGGCGCAGGCGACGGCCGGCCTCGGTGGAGGCGCCGTATTCGGCCTGCGCACGGATCCCCCTCCACGAGGCAGAAGTCCCAGCACAGGATGGCGCCGTCGGCGTCGCGCATGGAGAAGATGCGCGCATGCTTGGGTCCCAGCGTGGTCAGCAGGCTCATGTAGTAGGCCTTGGGGTGGGGGCGGAAGCCGTCACGCTCGGCGGTCTCTTCCATGACGGCGTAGTACTCGTCGATGACGTCGGCCGCGTTCGCTGTGTCCTCGTGGAAGGTGATGCCTTCGGCCTTGCCCTTCTTCAGGCCGGAGCGGATCGAGCGCTTGCCGGACTTGGGCATCGCCGCGAGGATCGCTTCTTCGGTCTTGCCGGAGGTGTCGATGACGACGGTGCGGTCGTAGGAGATGGTCTGCAGGGGCATCACCAGGTCGGGGTGCTGGTAGATGGCGTGCAGGCGCACGAAGGCGACGGACTTGTCCCGTTTCTTGATTTCGCGCAGCAGGTCGGCGCGCAGGGCGGCCTCGCGTTCGGGGGTCGCCTCCTTGACCCAGGCCGGACCCCACTTCGCCCACAGGTAGTGCACGCCTCGCACCGCGTACTTGTAGAGGGTGATGAAAGCGACCTTGGTGTCGTCCTCGCACCACGCGTATCGGCCCCATACGCCGTGTCCCTGGGACTTTTCGAAGGCTTCCCACACGCAGGCCTGCTCGATGGGCAGGGAGCGATCCTGGAAGCCGGAGACGGCGGCGATCTTGTCTTCTTGGGAGATGGGCACGAGTGAGGTTGTCGTCATGGTGTCCTCGTTGGTCGGGTCTATCGGTCGCGTAGGGGGTCAGTCTATCAGGGGCGCCTTCCCCGCCGACGAGGCCGTGGCGGGGTGAGGCGGTGGGAGCTCAGTAGGAGGTGTCGGTCGGCTCCGGATAGTAGCGGGCGAACTTGCGCCGGTGGTTCTGCTTCTGGAGCCACACCGTGAGGTTGCGGCGCAGGTCCTTCTCGGTCGGGTTGAGCAGCAGGTCGAAGCGACGCCCCTCGCGGATGATGCGCGTGACCCGCGCGCGCAGCTCGGGATCTGTGATGTAGCGCAGGAGAAGAGAATCGGGGACCATCGTGTAGAGGATCTCATCGCGCGCCTGCGTCTGCTCGCATTCCTGGCCGTCGATGAGGTCGGCAACCATCGGGATCATGGGGTTCGCCCCGGCGGCAGCCATGTACCAGTTGTTACGCCCGATGCGGGGGTTGACCTCGAAGAAGACGGCGCGTCCATCGCGAGGATCGATCTTGACGTCAAAGTTCGCGAAGCCACGGTACCCGTTCTCGGTGAGCAGTGTGCAGGCGTCCTCCCACAGGGAGGGGAAGTCCTCGGTGATCATCGCAACGGGGTTTCCGATCATGGTCGGCGCGTGATCTTCGAGGAGCACGCGCGCGGAGCCGATGAGCGTGACCGTGCCGCGGGAGTCCACGTAGGCGGTGATCGAACGCATCGCCGTGTTATCGCCGGGGATCAGCTCCTGGACCAGGAACGTGTCGCGGAACCCCGCGGCTTTGAGGGTCTCCCACAGCTGAGTGAGCTCGTCGGGGGTGTCGATGAACCAGATCTTGCGCTTGCCCTCGAATTCGAGGACGTCGTAGGGCTCCCCGTTGGCGGCCTTGGCCACCACGGGGAATGCGAAGGGAATCTCCGGAGCCGCCCAGGCCTCGTCGAGGACGCCTGAGAAGTCGACGACGACGGTGCGGGGCGTGTCGATGCCCGCGCGCTGGCAGGCGCGCGCAAACTCGGCCTTGTCCGTCAGGCGGTTCATGACGTCCAGGGACGGGAAGGGCAGCGCGTAGTGGCGCGACAACGCCGCCATGTTGCGGGCGACGAAAGCGGAGAAAATGTCGTGGTTCGCCATCAGGATGAGCTTCTTGTCGGAATGCTCACCGGCGATGGTCATGAGGGTGTCCAGCAGCTGGGCGTCCGTCGCGTGTGCACTCACATGTCGGACATCGAAAGTGTGACCGTGTGATCGAATCGGTCGGCTGGGAACCCACGCAGATGCAGCGACATCCGAAGGCCTCGTTGAAACAGCGGCCAATCCCATACACTCCGAAGTCCCCGCCGATAATGACGGGGAGGATGTCCTGGCGGGGAGCGAGGGGACGAGGCCGGGTCAGGTAGTCGATCGTCATGCCACAAGCCTAGCGCCTGGTAGGATACAGAACGATCCCTGAGACCTCTCTCACCAACACGAAAGTCCGCTATGAGCACCCCGTTCCCCCCTCAGAATCAGCAGCCGTTCCAACAGCAGCCGACCGGCGGTTACAACCGGCAGCCCGGCTACCCGCAGGGCGCTCAGCAGGGGTATGGAAACGCGATGCCCGGCTCCACTCCCTCGCCCTACGGCGGCGCGCCGATGGGCCCGGCGCCTCGCAAATCCAACGGCGGACTGATGGCAGCCATCATCGCCGGTGTGTTTGTCATCACTCTCATCGGCGGCATCGTCGTCCTCTTCCTGTACGCGGCGGCCACGTCAGGTTCTTCGTCCTCCGAGCGCTCGAGCTCTCCGTCGCCGACCTCGACGTACAGCCCGAACCCGTCCAACAGCCCCACGCCGTCTCGCAGTCCCCAGCCGACCTCCAGCCCCAAGCCTTCCTCCAGCTCGTCCAGTTCCTCGACGAGCTCGGTGTCCGATGAGGAAGAGCACGGCGTCATGGAAGCGTGCCGATCCGCGCTGAGCCAAGTTGTGTCCAGCGGCCGCATCACGGACGCCTCGATCCGCAAGTCCAGCAAGAACTCCAAGGGCGAGCAGCAGTTCGAGGTCAAGGGACAGCTGAGCGGAACGGTGGCCGCGACCGGCAAGAACGGGACCCACAACTTCACGTGCTCGGCCGTCTACCACGACAGCAAGGACACCTACGAGGCCTCGGTGACGGTCGACCTCTGATGTCGATGATCCTCCACTCCGACCTGCTGCCGACCGGGCGCGCCGATGCCGACCCGTGGTGGATGAACGCGGTGCTCTATCAGATCTACCCGCGTTCCTTCCAGGACAGCGACGGGGACGGAGTGGGGGATCTGCAGGGGATCGTGCGCCGCCTGGAGTACCTGGCTCAGCTCGGCGTCGATATCGTGTGGATATCGCCCATCTATCGCTCGCCGCAGGCAGACAACGGATACGACATCTCCGACTACCGCGACATCGACCCGCTCTTTGGCGACCTCGAGACCTTCGACGCGCTCGTCGCTCGCGCTCACGAGCTCGGGATGCGCATCGTCATGGACTTGGTCGTCAACCACACGTCCGTCGAGCACCCGTGGTTCGTCGAATCCGCCACGGGCCCCGACTCCGTGCGTCGCGACTGGTACTACTGGCGCGATCCGCGCCCGGGAGCGGTGCCCGGCACACCCGGTGCGGAGCCCTCGAACTGGGAGTCCTTCTTCGGGGGGGTCTGCGTGGGAGTACGACCCGGCCTCGGGCCAGTACTACCTGCACCTGTTCGCGCGCGAGCAGCCGGACCTGAACTGGGAGAATCCCGAGGTTCGCGACGCCGTCTACGACATGATGAACTGGTGGCTCGATCTAGGGGTGGACGGTTTCCGGGTCGACGCGATCGACGTCATCTCGAAGCGACCGGGGCTGCCCGACGGGGGGCCGCCCGCGCGCGCCCCCTTCGGCGTCGGCCACGAGTGCTTCGCCGACGGCCCGCGCCTGCACGAGTTCCTTCAGGAGATGCACGAGCGCACGTTCGCCCGCCATCCTGGCTCGTTCACCGTCGGGGAGGCCTCGAACGCCTCCCCCGAGTCGGCCCTCCTGTTCTGCGATCCGGACAGACGCGAATTCAACATGCTCATCCAGTTCGAGCACGTGAACCTGGGCCAGGAAAACGGCAAGTTCTCGCCGCGCACACTGGCCGACGGCGAGCTGGCGGACGTCATGTCGACCTGGCAGGAGGCCCTGGGCGAGCGGGGCTGGAATGCCCTCTACCTGGAAAACCACGATCAGCCGCGCGCGGTGTCTCGCTTCGGCGACCCGCACGGCGCCTGGTACGAGTCGGCCACGGCACTGGCCGCCGCGTACTTCCTCCAGCGCGGAACACCCTTCATCTACCAGGGCCAGGAGATCGGCATGCTCGGCGGGCACTTCACCCGCCCGAGCGACTTCCGCGACGTCGAGTCCCTCAACTACCTGAGCGCGCATCCCGGTGAGGGCGTGCCTGCGGGGCTCGCGGCCATCTCGCGCGATAACGGCCGCACCCCCATGCAGTGGGACTCCTCCCCCCGCCGCCGGCTTCACGTCCGGGACGCCGTGGATCGACCTGCCTCCGTCGGCCTCGTTCATTCACGTTGAGCGCCAGCTGGCCGATGCTTCCTCGGTCCTGGCCTTCTATCGGGCGCTCATCGACGCGCGACACAGGGTCCCCGCCCTGACCTCGGGGTCCTTCCGGCGCGTCGACGCGGGCGATCCTGGGCTCTTCGTCTACGTGCGTTCGAGCGAGGGCAGTGAGGTCCTCGTCATGACGAACCTGACGGGGCGTGCGATCACCCCTCGGGGCGTTTTCCTTGACGAGGACTTGAGCCCCTCGCGCTGGGGTCTGTACCTGGGCAACGTGGCGTCCCCCATTGATTCCTCGGAGGCCGAGGCGGGCGACCCACTGCCTTCGTCGACGATGGTGCCGTGGGAGGCGCGCGTCTACCTGCGCTAGCTCCGGCGGGTGCCCGCCGGAGCACACCCCGAGCGTCCGGAGTGACTCGCCTCCCGCAGGCGTGAGGGCCGCGTGTGTGTCCACGTCGTTGCGTCGCGCGCTCCTGCCCCGCTCCCGCTGCGATCGTGGCTATCTCCGACAACGAATAGTGGGTGGGAGGAGCATCGCTCCTCCCACCCACTGCACGGCCGTGACGGCCTACGTTATCGTGCTGTGCCCGCGCAGTGGCGCGTCATCAGCGCACCGCGCGACCGCGGCGCTTGATGGCCACGAGCGACAGACCAGCCATCGCGACGATCCCGGCGAGCACTCCCAGTCCGGCGGCGTCCGTGCCGGTCGCGGCCAGCTTGGGCGTCGGGGAAGGCGTGGCGGACGGGGTCGGAGCGGGGCTCGACGGCGTGGCGGACGGGGTCGGGGTTGGCGTCGGAGCCAGCGTATTCGTCAGAACGAGCGAGTAGATGTTCTCGTCGCTCAGCGTGAAGGTGGCCTCGCGGTTGTCGGCCGCCAGCATCACGCCGTCTGCTGTCTCGAAGACGCGGCTCTCGGCATCGTTCCAGGTGATCTCCGCTGCCGTGGGCAGGTCGCCCTCGGTGACGGTGACCTCAGTGCCCAGCGGGAGCGACTCGGGGTAGGTGTAGGTTTCCCCGGCCTTAATGGTCGTCTCGAAGGTCTTGTTCACAGTCGGATCGGCGTCATTCTTCAGCGTGATGACGAGCGTGTAGTCGAGGTCCTTCGCGGACTCGGGCAGCTCGCCCTCCACCTTCTTGGTCACCGAGAAGGTCTGGTGCGCGTACGCATTGGCGACAGCTCCGTAGCGCAGGACCTTCGTGATGGGCTCGACCGTCTCACCGGGGACGGTGTACTTCACGGTGTTCGCGAATTCGCCAGCGATGTCGCTGGCCCGCTTGGCGCCCTCGACGCGCGCCGGCAGCATGATGATGGCCGACTGGTGGGCGGGGATCTCCGCAAGCTTGACGGTGACCTTCGTGGAGGTGCACTCGATCTGGGCGGCGTTGCCGAACGCACCGTTCGAGGTGTCCTTGTCACGGCGCAGACCCTCGGAGGTAGTCGGGTCCGTGACGATGAAGGTGTGGGTCTTCGTGTACTCGTTGACCGTGTCGCAGTCGAAGCTCCAGCGCGAACCGGCGGGGGCCTCGTCGACGATTGAGGCTCCAGTCACGGCCGTGTCGCCGGCGGGCAGGACCACTCGCCACATGATGGCCTTGTTCTCGTCACCGTCCTCCGAGTCGCTCAGGTTCAGCCAACCGTCCTTCTGGTAGCGCGCCTCGCCGGGGGTGCGGCGGGTCATATCCAGGGTGCGGGTCACCTTACCACCGATGACCACCTTGTAAGTTTCGCCGCCGGGGCCGGTGTAGCTGGCCAGGCCGTTCGTCGTCACCGTGCCGTACCACTGTGCGGCGGATTCAACCTTGTTGTTGAAGACGACCGTGACGGTGCCGTCGGCCGCCCAGGTGCCGCAGCCGACGACGATGTTGTCGTGGGAGACGACGTCGAAGCTACGCGAGACCGTCGGACGAAGCACCGACTGTCCGGACGTGGCTTCGACGACGGAAGCGTCGTAGGTGAAGTAGTCACCGGCCTTGACACGCCCCTGCGTCTGCCACGGGAGCTTGACGCCCAGGTCCCACCAGTCGCCGACCGAGTGGACCTCGTGTCCGGCGTGGTCAACCAGCTGAGCCTTATCCCAGTCCAGCGCGACCTTATCGCTCACGTTGGTCACTGCCGCCGGGCAGGAAGGCGTGTCCGCGCGCGCGGGAACCTGCGCGGAAAAACCTGTGTGAGACCAAAAAAACTCAGTACCAATACGAAGGCAGCAAGAAGTGCACCGACGTGACGGCGCTTCGAGGCGACCATAGAAAACTCCTGTCAACGGGATGTGCGACGGCGTCGCTTCACACCCTGCCAGTCTATGCTACTGCTCTGTAATTTGGTCAAGAATCGGAGCGAACAGTCCTCCATCAACGGCAATTACCGCAGTCGACAAAAGCGCGATTCCGCTTGTTGACTCACTTTGCTATCAAAGTGTCAATTTTTAGATGTCGGGCGTGTCGGACAAGTTTTAAAACGGTGAGGTCTCACCCGAACTGTGACGGAACGCCAACAAACGATGACTCGTCCCTACCGACGCGCATACATCCACGAGCAGCCGACAAACTCCCAACAGGCGTCACCAAACGACCCGAACTGAGCTCGTGTCACGCAACGCCTTCATCACCTGGCGCACTGCCGCTCACGCCGCAAGCCCTCCCCGATCTGGCCGGGACAACTGATCATGCCCGAGGGTGCGCAGGCCACCATGCGGGACACCACTGAGCGACAGGCCACGTCATGAGGAGACACCTCGACTCGGCGTCGACGAGGCGCACGGATCCTGCACCAGAGCGCACATCAAGCGCAGGTGGTACGCCTCGTGCCTGGCGGATGGCCGCCCAGGACAGCTCACCCGTCACTGTTGATTGTCCCGCACCAGCAAGCCGACAAGTCACCTGTTCCAGGCGGCCCAGGCGGCGGCGTCGTTGATTGTCCCGCACCAGAAAGCCAAAAAGCCACCCCTCCAGCAACACGAAATGTCCTATAACCCACACGTTGTGTCCTTTAAACCGGAGGCGAGTAGAGCCCCCAGCACCAACAGCGGAACGAAACCCTGGGAGCAGCGAGCATACACAAAGAGCCGGATCACAAGGATCCGGCTTGAATGGTGGGCGATACTGGGATCGAACCAGTGACCTCTTCCGTGTGAAGGAAGCGCGCTACCCCTGCGCCAATCGCCCGAGGTGGGTACGGGATTCGAACCCGTGTATACGGCTTTGCAGGCCGCTGCCTCGCCTCTCGGCCAACCCACCACGCCCAATGGGATCGTGTGGATTCCCGATTGAGAGCGGATGACGGGACTCGAACCCGCGACCCTCACCTTGGCAAGGTGATGCTCTACCAACTGAGCCACATCCGCGTGCACCGCTTGTGCGGCTGGGCATATGCCCGCCAGCCCCTACAAGGGGTGACCGTGGGCGATACTGGGATCGAACCAGTGACCTCTTCCGTGTCAGGGAAGCGCGCTCCCGCTGCGCCAATCGCCCGAGCGGATGACGGGACTCGAACCCGCGACCCTCACCTTGGCAAGGTGATGCTCTACCAACTGAGCCACATCCGCGTTTCTCAGAACGTTGACCGTTCTTCGCAACGGGTAAAACCTTAACAGACCTTGCGGGCAGATTGCAAAACCAAACAACCGTTATCCAAGTCACATGCTCATTTTTGGGCGGATTCACGCTATCGAAGAGCATTCGTGCCACCCTTGTCCGTATGGAAACACGACCTGGTAAGGCTTACCCGCTGGGCGCCACCTTTGATGGAACCGGCACGAACTTCGCGATCTACTCGTCGGTCGCCACCTCGGTGACCCTGTGCCTCCTAGACGACAAACTCAACGAAATGCGCATCCCCATGACCGAGGTGGATGCCTACGTCTGGCACGTCTACGTCCCGCAGGTGCGGGCCGGCCAGCGCTACGGCTACCGCATCGAGGGCCCCTGGGACCCCGCTCGAGGCCTGCGCTGCGACTCCTCCAAACTTCTCCTCGACCCCTACGCCAAGGCCATCGTGGGACAGCTCAAGGATTCTCTCGACCTTCTCTCCTACCAGGCAGACGACCCCCTCAGTCTCAAGGGCGGGGACTCCGCCAAGGCAACCATGCACTCCGTCGTCGTCAACCCCTTCTTCGACTGGCAAGGCGACCGCAGCCCGGGGCACGACTACTCGGAGTCGATCATCTACGAGGCGCACGTCAAGGGCATGACCATGCGCCACCCCGACGTCCCCGAGGAGCTGCGCGGCACCTACGCCGGCATGGCGCACCCGGCGATCATCGAGCACCTCACGAAGCTCGGCGTCACCACCGTGGAGCTCATGCCGATCCACCAGTTCACCAACGACACGACGCTGCAGGCCAAGGGCCTGTCGAACTACTGGGGATACAACACGATCGGCTACTTCGCGCCGCATAACGCCTACGCAGCCACGCAGGAACCCGGCGCTCAGGTGTCCGAGTTCAAGGCAATGGTCAAGGCCCTGCACGCCGCCAACATCGAGGTCATCCTCGACGTGGTGTACAACCACACGGCCGAGGGTAACCACATGGGCCCCACCCTGTCCTTCCGAGGCATCGACAACCCCTCGTACTATCGACTGGTGGACGGGGACCGTCAGCACTACTTCGACACGACGGGAACCGGCAACTCCCTCCTCATGAGCTCCCCGCAGGTCCTCCAACTCATCATGGACTCGCTGCGCTACTGGGTGACAGAGATGCACGTGGATGGCTTCCGCTTTGACCTCGCCTCCACGCTGGCACGCCAATTCGCCGAGGTCGACCGCCTCTCCGCGTTCTTCGATCTGATTCACCAGGACCCGGTCGTCTCACAGGTCAAGCTGATCGCCGAGCCCTGGGACGTGGGCGCCGACGGTTACCAGGTCGGCGGCTTCCCTCCCCTGTGGTCGGAATGGAACGGCAGGTACCGCGACACGGTGCGCGACTTCTGGCGCGGCGAATTCTCCTCGCTGCCAGACTTCGCCTCCCGCCTCGCCGGCTCCTCGGACCTGTACGGCACCACGGGACGCAAGCCCATGGCGTCCATCAACTTCGTGATCGCACACGACGGCTTCACGCTGCGCGACCTCGTGTCCTACAACGAGAAGCACAACGAGGCGAACCTCGAAGGCGGCGCGGACGGCGCGAACGACAACCGTTCGTGGAACTGCGGAGCCGAGGGCGACACGGACGACGAGGAGATCATCGAGCTGCGCTACCGCCAGCAGCGTAATTTCCTGACGACGCTCATGTTCTCCCAGGGCGTGCCCATGATCGCCCACGGCGACGAACTGGGTCGCACTCAGCGCGGCAACAACAACGCGTACTGCCAGGACAACGAGCTGTCGTGGATCAACTGGGATCTCGACGAGCACGATTACGAGCTGCTGCGCTTCACTCGCCACCTCATCCACCTGCGTCGCGATCACCCGGTGATGCGTCGGCGTCGTTTCCTCGAGGGACCTGCAAAGCGCGGTGGCGAGTCGGACCTGGGCGAGATCGAGTGGTTCACGCCCGCCGGCACGCACATGACGGAAGAGGAATGGAACCAGCCGTGGGCTCGCTCCACGATGGTCTTCTACAACGGGGACGCGATCCGTGAACCCGACGCCAACGGACGGCGCATCCTCGACGACGACTTCCTGCTGCTCATCAACGCCGCGCCGGAGGCGGTCGACTTTACGCTGCCTGACGCCAAGTATGGGCACCTGTGGCACACGGTCGTCGACACGGCCGGCGATAACGATCACAAGGACTACCAGTCCGGTGACGTGGTCCATGTGAGACCGCGAACGGCCTTCATTCTGCGCAATCCGCGAGGCCTGTAAAACGCGGGGCCGTCTCGATACGTTGCGAGGAACACATACCCGCTACTTATCGAGATGGCCCTTAGCGGCGCGTCTGGCCCTCAAGAAGGGATGACACCTTTACGATTTAAACGTGAATGAGAACGCGGTGCCCGAGGAGTTTGTTCGGGCTCTGTTATCCCTGAGACAGGCCGACCACCTGCCGCACATCCTCCTCGAAGAGGTGCCCCCGCCTCGTCGTTTGGCGCCGTTTACGGCCGCACTGGCGATGCGCACGATAGACGAGGACCCTGCGGGACAGCCCCTGTCGACCGGTCGCATGATCGTGCTGCATGATCCCGTGGAGCAGATCGGCTGGAACGGCACGTTCCGCATCGTGTGCCAGATGCGCACCCAGGTTGACGCTGACATGGCTATCGACCCGATGCTCGCCGAGGGAGTGTGGGGCTGGATGGTCGATTGCCTCGACGGCGCGGGAGCCGGTTTCCACGACATGACGGGCACAGTCACGCGCGAGATGAGCGAAACATTCGGCGGACTTGAGCTGCGTGGCTCGTCTCTGTTCGTCGAGGTGCGCGCATCGTGGACGCCCACCAGCGAGTATCTTGGGGAGCACCTGTCCGGCTGGGCGGACGTCATGCGCCGCACGGCCGGCATCGTTCCCATCCGTCACCTCGAAGGAGTCTGAGTGCTGGTTAACAACGGTGGCGGCTTGCCCACGGGTGATACGGACAATCCGGAGCTCATCGCGCAGCCGCGTGGGGGCACCCCTGCCGTCATTGATACCCAGCGTGACCTCGAAGTGGCCGCCCGCGCCTGTCCGCGGGATCGAGCCCCGTTGCGCTCGACGTGGAGCGCGCCCAGGGCTTCCGCTACGGCGCCGACCCTTACCTGGTGCAGATTCGACGCGAGGACGTCGGCACGTTTTTGATCGACACGCACGCCCTCCCCGACCTGTCCGTGCTTCAGCCGGGCGTGGAGGACGTGTGGTTGCTGCACGACTCTCTGCAGGATCTGCCGAATCTTCGCCAGGTTGGTCTGCGCGCCCCTTCCCTCTTCGATACCGAGGTCGCGGCGCGCCTGGTGGGCTTGGAGCGCTTTGGCTTGGCGGCCGTCGCTGAGCAGGTTCTCGGCCTCGGCCTCGTCAAGGACCACCAGGCGTCGGATTGGTCGGTGCGTCCCCTTCCCAAAAGGAGTGGCTGCGCTACGCGGCCCTGGACGTCGAACTGCTGACGGAGCTGTATTACCGCCTGTCTCAGCGCCTCGATCAGATGGGGCGCTGGGAGTGGGCGCAGCAGGAGTTCGCCTACGCACTGACGGTGGCTCCCCCGGCTGCGAAGTCGGATCGGTGGCGTTCGCTGCCCGGCGCGGGCAAGATTCGTTCGCGTCGAGGCCTGGGGGTCCTGAAAGCCCTGTGGGAGACGCGCGAGTCCATCGCACGTCGCATCGACATGTCCCCAGGGCGCCTGGTGCGTAACGCCGCGCTCGTGCGCGCGGCCTCGAATCCTCCGCGCAACAAGCGCGCACTCATGAGCATCAGCGAGTTCCGCTCCCCCCATTGCCCGCCAGTACGAGGACGAGTGGATGCGGGCGCTCGCCAGCGTGGCCGCCATGACGGAGGACGAGCTGCCTCCCAAGCGTAAGCCCGTGCAGCCCGGCTCGATCCCGGAGCCTCGCCAGTGGGCTCGCATTGACGAGGCCTCGGCGGCGCGCCTGGGCACGGTGCGCAGTGCGGTCGCCTCCGTCGCGTCGGGCCTGGGCCTGGCGCCCGAGGTTGTGCTGGCCCCGCAGGTGCAGCGCTACCTCGCGTGGGCGCCCCTGGATCCGTCGCGTCCGTCGGGTGACGAGGTCGAGGAACGCATGGTGACGCGAGGGGCGCGTGACTGGCAGATCGACCTCACGCTCGACCCGATCTGCGACGCGCTCGGCGTCTAGCCCTCGCGCGCCCCGAGCGCGGATACGGCGTCACGCGCCGCTCGCTCGATCCCGTCCGCGTCGTAGCCGAAGTCCGCGATCATCTGGGCGCGCTCCCCGTGCTCGGGGAAAATCTGGGGAACCCCGAGGCAGCGCACGGGCGTCGCGGCCTGCGTCAGTCCGTCGCGCAGCGCCCACCCGAAACCGCCGTGGACGATCCCGTCCTCGACGCTGATGACGGCGTCGTAACCGGCGGCCATGTCGACGAGGTCCAGCGAGAGGGGCAGGAGCCAGCGCGGGTCAACCACGGTGACGCCGATTCCATCCGCCGCCAGGCGGCGGCCTGCCTCGATCGCGTCGGGCGCGCAGGCGCCGGTTCCGACGATGAGCACCCGCGGGCTCGAGTCGGCACCGGCCTCATCGAGGAGGACGTCCACTCCCCCGACGCTGCGCAGCGCGGGCATCGGGTCAGGCAGGGAGCCCTTGCGGTAGCGCAGGACCGTGGGCGCGTCGCTGACGTCGAGGGCGTCGCAAAGCTCGGCGCGCAGCGTGTCTTCGTCGCGAGGCGCGGCCAGCCGAATCCCGGGAATCAGCGAACACATCGCGATGTCCCACACACCGTTGTGGGAGGCACCGTCCGCGCCCGTAATGCCGGCGCGGTCAAGGACGACGGTGACGCCAGCACGATGCAACGCCACGTCCATGAGCAGCTGATCGAAGGCGCGGTTGAGGAAGGTCGCGTACAGGGCGACGACGGGGTGGGCGCCCTCGTACGCCATGCCGGCCGCCGACGCGATGGCCGCGGCCTCCGCGATGCCCACGTCGATGACGCGCCCCGGGAAGGCCTCGTGCATGGGACCCAAGCCGACGGGATTCATCATGGCGGCGGTGATGCCCACGATGTCATCGCGTACCCGCGCCTGGGCGCAGATTTCGTCGGCGAACACGCCGGTCCACCCGAAACGTTCGGGGGCGACCGGCAGGCCCGTCTCCGGGTGGATTGGGCCGACGGCGTGGAAGCGGTCCGCGATGTCCTTTTCCGCAGGCTTGTAGCCGCGCCCCTTCTCGGTGATCATGTGGACGATGACAGGCTCTTCGAGCGAACGGGCGCGACGCAGAGCCGTCTCGACCGAGGAGATGTCGTGCCCGTTGACGGGACCAATGTATTTGAGGCCGAGGTCCTCGAACATGACCTGCGGCATGAGCGCATCCTTGATGCCCGACTTGAGCCCGTGGAGCGCGTCGTAGGCGGCTCGACCGGGGGTTCCGTGGCTGAGGAGATGCTGCTTGCCCCAGGCGAGGGCCTTCTCGTATCCGGCGGAGGTACGCAGCGCATCCAGGTGGTCCGCGAGGCCGCCGATGGTCGGGGCGTAGGAGCGGCCGTTGTCATTGACGACGATGACGATGCGACGGTTCTTGGAGGCCGCAATGTTGTTGAGGGCCTCCCAGGCCAGGCCTCCCGTGAGAGCGCCGTCACCGATGACGCCGACCGTCCACGTGCGCTCCCCGCGGCGGTGCTTCTCGCGGGAGATGCCATCCACCCACGCGAGGGAGGACGAGGCGTGGGAGGATTCCACGACGTCATGCTCGGACTCGGCGCGCGAGGGGTATCCCGACAGGCCTCCCGGGCTGCGCAGGGACGAGAAGTCCTGACGTCCCGTCAACAGCTTGTGCACGTACGACTGATGCCCCGTGTCAAACACGATCGTGTCCTGTGGGGAGCGGAACACGCGATGCAGGCCGATCGTCAGCTCCACAACGCCCAGGTTCGGGCCGAGGTGGCCTCCCGTGCGCGACACGTTGTCAATCAGGAAGGCGCGGATCTGCGCCGCCAACTGGTCAAGCTGTCCCCGCTCGAGGCGACGCAGCTCACGAGGGGGCGGTGCAGCGCGACAACAGGTCACGCGTCGTTGGTGCTCCAGACATGGTTTCTAGTGTAGTTGCCCATCGTCTCACCTACAGATCAAAACGGGAGCATCGGGTCCCGATCCGCGCAGGCCCCATGCGCGAGCATTAAGATGGAGGTATTGGCTCGCCAACCGATCTAGGAGGCACTATGTCCGTCACCGTCGCACCCCACGGCATCTGGAAGTCACCGATCACGGGCGATTCTTTCACTGCCCGCACCGTCACCCTGTCCCAGGTCCGCGTTGATGGTCCGGACACCTACTGGGTGGAGGGGCATCCGCTGCAAGGTGGCCGTGGCACGCTCCTGCGCCGCCGGAGCACCGGTGAGACGGGCGAAGTCCTCCCGCTGATCGACGGCACCCGACTGCCCGACATCGGCACCCGCGTCCACGAGTACGGCGGCAAGGCCTACGCGGTTCACCACGGTCTCATCGTGTTCTCCGATCGCACGGACGGCCGCGTCTACGCTTTCGACACCTCGGATGCGCGCCGGGGTGTTCGTCCGCTGACGCCCCTGTCGAAGGTGCGTTACGGAGACTTCTGGATCGCTGACGTGCGCGACCTCGTCTACGCGGTCGCCGAGGATCATTCGGGCGAGGGCGAGCCCGTGAACTCGATCGTCGCGATCCCGCTGGACGGCTCCGCGGCTCGCGACAACGACGCGGTCATCCCCGTCTTTGGCGGCACCGACTTCGCGCAGGCCCCCACGGTCTCCCCCGACGGCACGAAGCTGGCGTGGCTCTCGTGGAACCACCCGAACATGCCGTGGACCTATTCGCAACTGCACGTCGCATCCCTGACCTTCGAGGGCCGCATCGACCGGGAGGTCGTCCTGGTCGACCAGCCGGGCGTGTGCGTCTACGAGCCTCGCTGGACCCTCGACGGAGAGCTCATCCACGTGGATGACTCCTCCGGCTGGGCGAACCTGTACCGCACCCAGGGCTTCACGTGGAATGAGGGCGAGGATCCGAACGCGTGGATGTCACGCCTGCGTACCCGCGCCCTGCACCCGGGCACGCGCGCGTTCTCGCACCCGCACTGGCACCTCGGCCTGCACTCCTACGACAACTTCGACAATGATTACCTCGTGTGTTCGTGGGCCGAGGACCAGGTCTGGCACATCGGCACCGTCCGCATTGACAACGGCTTGACCGAAGAGTGGGCGACCGGCTGGTGGCCCATCGGCAACGTGGCGGCCGCCGACGGTCGCGTCGTTTTCCTGGCCGACTCCGCCACGCACACCCCGGCGATCATCGAAGTGTCGCGCGGCAAGACGAAGGTTCTGCGTCCGTCGTCGGAGGCCGAGGTCCCCACAGTCCTCGTGTCCACTGCCGAGATGATCACGTGGAAGACCTCGGACGGCGAGGATGCCCACGGCTTCTACTACGCTCCCGTCAACCCGGACTATGAGGCTCCAGAGGGTGAGCTGCCCCCGCTCATCGTCAACGTGCACGGCGGCCCGACCGAGGCGGCGCGCCCCGGCCTGCAGGTTCCCTTCCAGTACTGGACCAGCCGCGGCTTCGCCGTGCTGGACGTGAACTTCCGCGGTTCCACGTCCTTTGGCCGCGCCTATCGCGAGCGCCTCAACGGCAACTGGGGCGTCATGGACATCCAGGACTGCATCGACGGCGCCCGGTACCTCATCGACCTAGGCCGCGTCGATCCGGCGCGCGTCGCGATCCGAGGCCGTTCCTCCGGCGGATTCACCGTGCTCAACGCACTTGCATCCTCCGACATTTTCACGGCGGGCGCGTCGTTCTCCGGCATCGCAGACCTGGCGAAGCTGGCAGAAACCAGCCACAAGTTCGAGTCTCACTACGACGGCATCTTGCTGGGCACCGACGACCCGTCCGACCCGGTGTGGGTGCAGCGTTCGCCCGTCAACCGAGTCGCCGATATTAAGGCTCCGCTCATGCTCCTGCAGGGCACCGACGACCCGGTGGTGCCCGTCGAGCAGGCGAAGGAAATGTACGAGGCCCTGCGTGCCGCGGGCAACGCGGTCGCCCTGAAGCTCTACGAGGGCGAGGGACACGGATTCCGGTCGGCTCAGAACATCAAGGACGCCTTGCTCTCGGAGCTGTCCTTCTACCGCACCGTGTGGGGCATCGCCACCGATACCCCCATTCACGTGGAGATCGCGAACCTGTGAGCCCCACCGATCAGTCCCCGCAGTCCGAGCGCTCGGCTGTGGGGACGCGCGTTCGCGTCGGCCACGCCCTCGCCTCCCATCGTTCCCTGCTCGGCGTCGCCGCCGCACTCGTCGGCGCTATCGTCGGCGCTGCGGCGGTGCTCTTTAACTGGCGATCCGCGCGTGGACGTGGGTGTCGACGGGCTTCGAGGAGTACACGACGCACATTGGAGCCTCGCATGGGCTGTGGGGGTGGGCGCCGTGGCTGTTCCTGCTCCTCTCTCCCGCCGTCGCGGGCCTCCTGTACGGTCCGCTCATCCAGCGCTTCGCGCCCTCGGCAAAGGGGCACGGCATTCCCGAGGTCATGCTCGCGGTGCGCCGCAAAGGCGGGCGTATCCCGGGGCGCGTCGCGGTCGTGAAGATCCTGGCCTCGGCCCTGACGATCGGCTCGGGCGGGTCGGCCGGACGCGAGGGACCGATCGTCCAGGTGGGGGCCTCCCTGGGCTCCACCATCGCCTCGTGGCTGCACATGCCCGTCTCCCGCGTCGTCCTATTGGCCTCGTGCGGGTCCGCGGCGGGCATCGCGGCGACTTTCCATGCGCCGCTCGCGGGCGCTGTCTTCGCCCTGGAGGTCATCCTCGTGGAGTTCACGGCCGAGACCTTCGGCTTCGTCGTGCTCTCCGCCGTGACATCCTCGATCGTGGCGCGCCTCCTGCAGGGCGACGAGATGGTCGTGCGCGTCGCCGACAACCTGACCTTCGCGTCGATGTCGGACATGTGGTGGGTGGCCCTCCTCGGCCTCGTCGCCGGGCTGTGCGGCCTCGGCTTTTCGAAGCTCCTCTACGCCTGCGAGGACGCGATCGACTGGCTGTGGGCGCACACGCACCTGCCCGAGTGGGCGCGCCCGGGCGTCCTCGGCCTCGTCCTCGGCGGGGGCCTCGTCGCGTTCCCCTACATGTTCGGGTCGGGTTATCCGCTGGAGGAGCAGGCCATCGCGGGTAGCTACTCGATCGCATTCCTCCTCGCCCTGATGGTGGGGCGCGCCGTATTCACGTCCTTCACGATCGGCATGGGTGGCTCGGGTGGAGTCTTCGCGCCCACGCTGTTCATCGGCGCGATGGCGGGAGCCGCCTTCGGGGACGTCGTCTCCCCCCTGTCGGGCTCTCCCGTCGGCGTCTTCGCCGTGGTGGGCATGGGCGCAGCGTTCGCGGGTGCCGCGCGTGCTCCCATGACGGCGGTCCTGATCATCGTGGAGATGACCGGCCAGTTCTCGTTGATCCTTCCGATGATGCTCGCGGTCGTCATCGCGACCGGCGCGTCGCGTTTCCTCACGCGCGCGACCATCTACACGGAGAAGCTGCGCCGCCGCGGGGACGTCCTCGACGACCCGGTCGAGGGAACGCTGCTCGGCACGCGCGCGGCGTCCGAGTGGATGACGGAGGCTCCCGAGACGCTCGCGTGCCAGGCAAGCGCCGCGTCCGCGATCAAGGCCCTGCGTCGCACGAAGGAGACGGTGCTGCCCGTCGTGAACGAGGAGCGGCGCTACGTCGGTCTCGTGTCCTCGCTGCGCCTGGCCGAGCTCACGCAGGAGGACGGCTCCCTCGACGCTCCCTTGTCGGATCTGCCGCTCATCGACGAGGCCGTGGCCGCCTCCGCTCCCCCGTCCGAGGTTCTCTCGGCGCTGCGGCGCACGGGATTGCAGTCGCTACCTGTCGTGGATGAGGATCGGCGAGTGGTCGGCTGGGTGTCCGAGCGCGACCTGGTGGATCGCATGTACCGCGATCAGCGCCGCGCGATCGAGGCCCGCACGCAGACGTCGTGGGGTTCGCGCATGCAGGAGCGTCGAAAGAGCCGCTAGCGGCTCAGAACAGAGACCATCTCCACGTGGTGAGTGTGCGGGAAGAGGTCCCACGCTGCAGCGATTCGAGCTTGTATCCGGCCTCGGTGAGGGTGCGCAGGTCGCGCGCGCCCGCGGCCGGGTCGCAGGACACCAGGACGACGCGCGGGGTACCCGTGGCGGCGATCGCCTCGCACACCTTGGCGCCGGCTCCGGCGCGCGGCGGATCGGCCACGACGACGTCCGGCACGGCGCCCAGCTGGCCGGACAGGTCGACGACGCCCTCGCGGTCGACGTTTCCGGCGAAGGCATCCACCCAGTCGAAGGCTGCGAGGTTCTCGCCGGCGTCACGCACGGCGCCCTCGTCCCCCTCGAGCGTCACGACGCGCCCCGACTCTCCAACGGCGCGTGCGAGCGGTACGGAAAATAGGCCCGCGCCGGAGTACAGCTCCATGACAGCGCGGCCGACCCCGGCCTCGTCCGGGCCGAACGCGGCTCCAAGCACGGCGTTCGCGAGCACCTCGGCGCCGCGCACGTGTGTGTCTGCCAGAAACCGGAGGGACGCACGTGGTACGACTCCACGCCGACGCCCACGGGGACGTCCCAGCGCAACACGTCGGCGTCGATGCGCACGCCGTCCGCGGCGTACGTGTCCTCGCCGATCAGGACGACGGGATCGCCGCCGGAAGGGGCAACCGCACGCACGCGATCCCCAGGCTTCCACAGGCGACGCCACGGCGTGTCCTCGTCGAACAGGCCGAGCTCACGGATCGCGGGAACGGCCAGCGGCATGTCGTCCAGCGCGATGACGCGGCGACCGCGGAACTCGTGCATGCCGGCGCGCCCATCCGCGTCGATGACCACGTCGATGCGCGAGCGGCGGCCGGTCAATGCGTCGCTCGGATCCTCATCTCCCGGCGCGGGAGCGACACGCACTCCCCCCGAGGGCGTCCACGGCCTCGGCCAGGGCCTCGCCGCCCACGCGGCGCAGCTGCCCGGCGATCACGCGGGACTTCCAGTCGCGTTGGGCGGCCGGGGTCAGGTGCGCGAGCTCGCCGCCGCCGACACCGCCGGGACCCGCCTGGGGCCAGACGGACTCGACGCGATTCTCGGACGCGGACAGGACTTCAACGGCGTCCGCCCACGCGAGCTTCTTCTGGACGGCGCTCACCCGCGCGCGGACGACCTCCCCGGGGGCGGTGTGACGCACGAAGACGACGCGGCCACCGTCGTCGCGGGCCACACACGCTCCTCCGTGGGCGGGCTCCCCGACGCTCAGCTCGAGGATCTCGCCGATCCCCCTCGCGCGAGCGCCCGGAGTCGGGACGCCGACGAGGAGAGGGACGACGGCGGGACGGGCGCGGACTCATGAGGCTTCCTCATCGGTGGTCTCGCCCGGCGACTTGGCGGGCGCTTGTGGGCGGGAGGCAGACTCCGGCGAGGCGGCCGCGGACCCGACGCGCAGGAACGGGTCGTTAACGCGCTGACGTCCTTCGACGACGTCGTCCTCGCCGAGCTGCCAGGGCACGATCGTGATGACGACGCCGGGCACATCGAGCAGAGCAGCACGCAGACGCAGGGCAGACTGGTTGTGGACGAAATTCTCCCACCAGTGGGTGACGAGGAACTGCGGCATGTAGATGACGAGCATCTCGGTGGGCATCGCGCGGCGCCTGCTCCGCACGTACTGAAGGATCACGTAGGAGATGTCACGGTAGGGGGCAGACAGCAGGGTGAGAGGCACCGGAACGCCCGACGCCCTCCACTGGCGCAGGATCTTGTTCTCCTCCTCATCGTCGGCGACCACCGACACGAGCTCGATCGAGGTGGGCGAAGAGGCGCGCGCCGCCGCGATCGCGCGCATCGCGGCACGCGAGAGCGAGGACACCAGGACGAGGGCGCGCACGCGGGTTGGCAGCGCGCGCCGAGCGTGCCAGTCGTCGACACGCAGCTGGTTGCTGATCGTCTCGTAGTGGCGGTGGATGGAGATCTGGAGGCCGAATGCGACCGCGATCATGAGCAGCGTGATCCACGCGCCGTGCGTGAGCTTGGTGGCCAGCACGATGGCGAGGACCGCGCCGGTCATCATGAAACCCACGATGTTGACGGCGCGCGAGCGCAGCACCGCCATACGTTCCTGGCCGGACTGACGGGTGCGCAGCTGCCTGTTCCAGTGCTTAATCATGCCCAGCTGCGAGAGCGTGAAGGAGATGAAGACGCCCACGACGTACAGCTGGATGAGTCGGGTGGTCTCGGCCTGGAATCCGACGATCAGCGCGATGGCGGCGAGCGTGAGGACCACGATGCCGTTGGAGTAGGAGAGGCGGTCGCCGCGGCGCACCATCTGGTGGGGCAAGAAGGAGTCGCGCGAGAGGACCGAGGCCAGGGTCGGGAAGCCGTTGAAGGCGGTGTTTCCGGCCAGCACCAGGATGAAGCCTGTGACGACGGTAATGAGGATGAAGAGGATGGAACCATGGCCGAAGACGGCCGAGGCGATCTGAGAGATCGCCGGGTCGATGGGTGTCTTGTCGGGGACCGGCGCGCCGTCGAGGGTCAGCTGCGTAGCAGGGTCCTCCACGATCTTGACGCCCGTGGCGCGCGCGAGGAAGAGGATCGAGATCATCATGGCGGCGGCGATCCCGCCCAGCATGGCCAGGGTCGTCGCGGCGTTGCGTGACTTTGGGTCGGCGGAACATCGGGACGCCGTTTGAGATGGCCTCGACGCCCGTGAGGGCGGCGCAGCCCGAGGAGAAGGCACGCATGAGCAGGAAAGCACCCGCCAGCCCCGCCAGCCCGTCCGCGTGCCCGGGGGCGGCGACGAGGTCATAGGCGGCCGTCGGCGCGGAGCCAAGGTGTCCCGTCGCGAGCTTCGCGAAGCCAACGACGACCATCAGGCCGATCGAGAACATGTAGACGTACGTAGGTACCGCAAAGGCACTGCCGGCCTCGCGCGTGCCGCGCAGGTTGAGCGTCGCCAGGATGACGACGAGGCCCACGGCGATCGGCACCTCGTAGCCCTCTAGCGCGGGCACGGCGGTCGTGATGTAGCTGGCGCCCGAGGAGATGGACACGGCGACGGTCAGGATGTAGTCGACCAACAGGGCCGAGGCCACGAGGAGCCCCCAGGAACGGCCGAGATTCTTCGTCACGACCTCGTAGTCACCGCCACCCGAGGGGTATGCGTGGACGGTCTGGCGGTAGGAGGCGACCACGACGGCCAGCACGAGTGCCACGACAACGCCCACCCAGATGGACTGCATGGCGGCCATTGTGCCAGCGAGCGCCAGCGTCAGGAGGACCTCGTCGGGTGCGTAGGCGACCGACGACAGCGCGTCCGAGGCAAATCGGAAGGGCGATGCGTTTGGGAAGAAGCTGGTGGCCCATCGCGTCCGATCGCATCGGGCGTCCGATGAGCACGCGCTTCGCGTAGGCCAACAAGTTCGTCACGAATAACAAGCGTAGTCCACCGCGCCCACGTTGGGGCACAGAGCAAGACCACGCGTGGATATTCAGCCCCGAGAGGGGTACTTTGGTACTCGTGCACTTTGTGATCATGGGTTGCGGGCGCGTCGGCGCCCGCCTGGCATCAACGCTCGACGCGGCGGGTCATTCCGTGGCCATTATTGACCAGGATTCCAAGGCCTTTTCGCGCCTGTCCCCCGATTTTTCCGGCCGCAGGGTCACGGGGGTCGGCATGGACAGGGCCTGCCTGCGTCAAGCCAACATCAAAGACGCGTACGCCTTCGCGGCGGTGTCCTCGGGTGATAACTCGAACATTATTGCCGCGCGCGTCGCACGTGAGGTTTTTCACGTCGAACACGTGGTGGCCCGCATCTACGACCCCACGCGTGCCTACCTGTACGAGCGCCTGGGCATCCCCACGGTGGCCTCCGTCCAGCGCACCGCCGAGTCCGTGCTGCGCCGGATGCTCCCGCCTGACGCCTCGCTCATCTGGTCCCACCCGACCGGCGCGGTGAGCCTCGTCAACGCGACGCCCTCCCCCGCCTGGTACGGCTTAAGTTTCCAAGTCGTCGAGGATCTGACCGGCTGCCGGATCATTTTCACCTCGCGCCTGGGGTCGATCCTCACAGCGGCGCCCGACTTCGTCGTCCAAGAGCATGACCAACTGTATTTCGCGATCAACGGGACGGACACGACGGGCCTGCGTGACCAGCTCGCCAACGCGCCGAAGATGGAGGAATGAGCATGAAGATCGTCATCGCTGGAGCCGGGTCGGTGGGCCGTAGCGTCGCCCTGGAGCTCCTCGCCCACGACCACGACATCACACTGATCGACAACATGCCCGAGAAGCTGCGCATCTCCTCCGTGGCGGACGCGGACTGGGTGTTGGCCGACGCCTGCTCGCCCGACGCCCTGCGCGACGCGGGCGTTGAGGATGCGGACGTTGTCGTCGCTGCCACCGGGGACGACAAGGCGAACCTGGTGATTTCCCTCCTGGCTAAGACCGAGTTCGCGGTTCCCCGTGTGGTCGCGCGCCTGAATAACCCGAAGAACGAGTGGCTCTTCGATCAGGCGTGGGGCGTGGATGTGTCGGTGTCGACGCCGCGTATCATGACGGCGCTCGTCGAGGAAGCGGTCTCGGTCGGCATTCCCGTGCGCCTCTTCTCCTTCAACACGGCTGCCGTCTCGATGCACGCGCTCATCCTTCCCGAGGATTCCCCCCGTCGTCGGCAGGCGCGTGCAGTCTCTGGAGCTTCCGCCCAGCTCTGTGCTGGCAGCTCTCCTGCGCGACGGGCGACCTCTCACCCCCAGCGCGGATGACGTCTTCGAGGCCTCCGACGAGCTGCTGCTCCTGGTTCCCGACGCGAACGGCGCGGACCTCGACCAGCTACGTCAGGCGGTCGCGTCCCCCCTCCTCGGAGGAATCAGAGGAAGACGAGGAGTAGGCGCGCAGGCCCCACCAGGTGGCCCAGGCGCCGAGCGCGAAGAGCGGCAGCCCCAGGGCGAGTTTGGCGACGCCGAGCTCAGCGACCGCGCCGGCGGCCCACAGGGGTGCCTGGACGGCCACGCGCACGCCGAAGAGCCCCGCCCACATCCACGTGAGCGCATTGCAGCGGCGGCGCAGGGAGCGCTGGGAGGCGTCCGCCCGCCAGCCAGTGGGCAGGCCCGTTGCCATCGCGTAGAAGAATCCGACCAGGCTGCGGCGCGCGAGGACCGAGACCGCGAAGGCCGCCGACATGGCGACGTTGGTAGCGATGCCCCACGCGAAGTAGTTTTCTCCGCGTCCAGTCGCGGCGGCAACAACAACTCCAACGGCGACACCGAAGAAACCCGAGAGGGCCTGCTGGACGCCCTGACGCTGAATCAGGCGGATGAGGCAGGCGATGAGGGCGACCGCCAAGGCTGCCACGAGCGTCGGCACGAGCGCGTGCGTGAGGACGTAGACGACGACGAACACCAGGCCGGGTGCGCTGGCTTCGATGACACCGCGCGTGCCACCCAATGCCTGCGACCAGGAGAACTCCTGTGAGGTCGCCTGGCTCATCCATCGCGGAGTCGGCATCAGCCCTCCCCCGCGATGACGCGGTAGAGCGGGTTGATGATGACCAGGCGTTCCCCGACGTGGCCGACGGTCCCCTCAACCTCGAGGCGCTGTCCGACGCTGAGCCCCGGAATGGAGGAGCGGCCGGGCCAGCGCAACTCGAGGGTGTCGGTGCCGTCGTAGAGGGTGGCAACGAGGACGCGCTGGGCGCCATCCTCGGGCGGGTAGGTCATGCCCAGGAGGGTGCCGAAGACCAGCGCATGGCTGCGATCCGTCACGTCGCTAATGGGGGTAACGCCGCGCGCGGCACGCGCCGAGTCCTCGTCGAGGGCAGCGTCCAGGGAGCGAGCGTCTTTGTCGAGGCCGAGCGCAGCGCCGACACGTGAGATCCACGAGGACATGTCAGGCTTCCTGAACACCAGCGGGCAGACGGACGGGCAGGAGCTCGAGACGGGTCCTCGGATGCTCGTCGCGGCGAACGACGATGCGGTCGATGACCTTCTCGATCTCGAGGCCGGCATCGGCATCGGCGGCCGCGGGGCCGATGATGTCGATGCGGGCGAACCAGCGATCGCCCTCGCGGCCCAGGATGCGCATGCGCGAGGTCGCGGAGCGGCCGTCGGGCATCCTCATGGGCATGTCGACGAGGAGCTCGTTGCCGTAGCGGGTGCGAATGTCGGCGACCTTGGCGCCCTGCTTCTCGAAGCCGGAGCGGATCTCGTCGCGCAGCTCGTCCCACACCCCGCCCGAGCGCGGTGCGGCGGCGACGCTCATCTGGATGCCGGAGTTTCCGAGCACGACGAGGATCTGCAGCACCGTGGTACCGTCGTCGGCGACTTGGGTGCGCAGCTGCATACCCGGTCGAGCAGGGAACAGGATGGCTCCCATATCGACGTAGCCTTCGGAGGTGTCCACGTCCCCGTAGTTACGAGGCCCGGGTTCGCTCCAGATGTCGGCGTCCTCGTCGCTGAGGCGAGGCAGCGCCTCGACCTCGTCGATCTCGTCGTCGTGTGTCTTCTTCTTTCGTCCGAACATTCCTCTACCTTACATCGCGCACTCGGTGCACACGGGATTGCCGTTGGCATCCACGTGGTCGAGCTGCGAGGCATGGTGGACGAGGAAGCACTGCGAGCACGTGAACTCGTCGTCCTGACGGGGAACGACGTGGACGGTGAGCTCTTCCTTTGACAGGTCGGCGCCGGGCAGTTCGAAATTCTCGGCAGCCTCGTTCTCGTCTTCTTCGATCTCGGCCGAGCCGGCATCGTTGCGACGGGACTTCAGCTCCTCGATCGAGTCCTCAGAGACTTCGTCCTCATTCTTGCGCGGCGCATCGTAATCGGTTGCCATGGTTCTCCCCTTTCGCCCTCGAGCATTGTTGCACGAGTGGTCCATGCGCAGGGAGGATAACACTTGTTGGCGTCATGTGCCATCGTATGTGTGACACGCGCACTGCTACGCGACATTGACAGCATAATTTGAGACGATTCCACCTAGACGTATGAGGAGGAAGTGATGATTGAGCTCGAATTGCTCGGGACCAGTGCCGATGGCGAATCCCTGGTGCTCACTGACGCCCAGGGTGAACGCTACTCTGTGTTGATCTCGGACGAGCTCCGTGGCGCGACGCGCCGCGACAAGCCCCGCGTTGAGGTCGCTCCGTCGCGCCCGACGCTGGCTCCTCGCGACATCCAGGCTTTGCTTCGCGCGGGCGCGACCCCGCAGGAGATCGCGACCGAGCATGGGATGGATGTGCGCGCTGTCGAGCGTTTCGAGGCCCCCGTGCAGGCGGAGAAGGACTATGCGCTCACGCGCGCACGCGCGGTGCGTATCGGGGAGGGTGGGCCCACGATGGGCGACCTGGTCCTGGATCGTCTCGCGGCACGCGGCGTCGACCCCTCTTCTCTGGAGTGGGCGGCCACGCGCGAGGCCGGCGAGCCCTGGCAGATCATCGTGACCTTCGTGCAGGGCGCGGCCGAGCATGGCGCGCATTGGCACCTGTCGAGTTCGGGCACCCTCGAGGCCATCGATCAGGAGGCGCAGTGGTTAACCGAGCAGATCTCGGCCTCTCCGACCGCCTCCATCTTCACTCCCCTCACGCGCCCCGCGCCCGCGCCTGATCCGGACGAGGAGGACCTGCGTACCCGCGAGGCTCTCGTCGATCAGCTCAATGCGGCGCGCGGTAAGCGCCAGCAGATCGAGATCGACCTGGGCGACGACGTGGACGAGGAGGCCGAGTACCTGGCGGCCATCGCCGAGGAAGAAGGGACACAGGACCCCGAGCCCGAGCCGTCGACCGGCCCGATTTCGGCGCGAATCTACTCGCTGGCCTCCGCCCGCACCAAGGTTGATCCCGCCGAACAGGATGATGTCCTCTTCTCGGCGGCTCCCGAACTGCCCGCCCCGCGCCCCACCATGACGGGGGCGATCCCGGTGACCCAGCGTGGGGCACGCGAGGGCGCCCAGACCTCGCCGCACGCTCTGCCGTGGCTCTCCGAGGCCCCCTCCCCCACAGAGGGAAGCGACGCCTCGGGTCAGACGGACGAGCAGGAGACACCCGCGATTCCGATGAAGGTCGTCACCCCCGATGGCGATGAGGCTGCTTCCGCCACGACCGGGGCCGTGCCCGCAACAACCGGTTCCGTGTCCACCGCGACGGGCTCGGTGCCCGCCCAGGGGCCGACGGGATCGCGCCTGGCGCGCAACGCGGCATCGAAGAAGGGCCGCCGTTCGGTGCCCAGCTGGGATGAGATTCTCTTCGGCTCGAAGCCGTGAATCAGCGCCCCCTAGGAGAGGGTGACGACGGGGATACGCATCTCTGTCGAGGTCACCGACCCGTGAATACCCGGCATCGCAATGGCCGACGCGCTCTGCGTGCGCGAATCGACGACGCCGCCGCGCCCGCGTGAGAGCACCAGCAGGTCCCCGATGATGGACGCGCCGCTGCCTTCACCGATGAGGGCGGGCATCTGGGAGCGCGACACGATCCACGCGCTCTCCCCCAGGGCGTCACGCCAGCGTGCCTCCACTTCCGCGGCGCACCCCTCCTGCGCGTGCACGTGGGCCGCTCGCGTCTCTCCGGCCACGATCCTCACGCCCTCGCGCAGGGCGGGCGTCGCGGCCACGTCGACGATCGAGTCGCGCTCCACGTTAATCATGCCGTGATCGGCCGTCAGAACCGTTCGCACGCCGCCAGGGAGGCCGCGCAGCAGGGTGGACAGGCCCGCGTCAAATTGCTCGACCTGCCCGATCCACGCGTCCGAGGCGACGCCGTGGGAGTGGCCGGAATGGTCGATCTCGGACCAGTAGAGGTAGACGACGGGCGTGCCCGCGCGCAGCTCGCGCAGGGCCGCGCTCACGCGCTGCTCGAGGGTGTCGGCGGGCACGTGGCGCGCGCCGCGCAGGGCCGCTCCGGTCAGCCCGGAGCCGGCGAAGCGCGCCGGGGAGACGACCGCGCAGTCCACGCCCTGGGCCCCGAGGCGTTCGAAGTACGTGGGCACCGGCTGCCACTGGGCGGGAGCCGGGCCGCCCTCCATGGCGAGCAGGTTCATGAGGCCGTCCCCGTACGCCACCGAGAAACCCACCATGTTGGTCGCGCCGGGGCGCGCGCCCGTCCCGAAGGCGGTGATCGCCGCCGAGGTCGTGGAGGGGGGACGATCGTGTGGATCGATCGGATGTCTGTGCGAACGGAGCGTAGCGTCGGCGTGTGGGCCCAGGTGATCCATCATGAGCTCGTAGCCGAAGCCGTCAACGAGGATGAGCAGTATCTGCCCGGCCCCGGCCTCGATACCCAGCGCGCGGGCGGCCTTCGCCGATGCCCCGGGCAGGGTGGGATCGATGGCGGCCAGTGCGGCGGGGATGATGTCCGTGATCGTGGGGTCGGCCGCGCCCGGCAGGTCGGCGCCCGGCATGTCCAGTGTCATCGCGCGCTCACTCACCGTGGGTTCCCATCAGGCAGGCGAGGTGATCGACGAATTCGAGGGCCTCGTCCAGCGCGTCCCGTCCGTCGGCGGCCGCCGAAATGCGGAAGGTCAGGTCGTCTGGGTACGAGGTGCCCGTGTAGCCGTGGTCGGCCATGCAATTGGGGTCGTCGCAGCGGGCGGGTTCCATATCGAGGCGGCGCGCGCCCTTCAGATCCAGCGCGATCGTCAATTCGGAGAGGCCGTCGGCGTGTTCGGGGTCGGAGAAGACTTCCATCGTGGAGTAGCCTGCGATGTCGGCCACGCGGTGCACGGCGGTCGCGATGTTGGCGGAGCCGCCGTCCAGTTCGTCGACGTGCAGCTGGACGATGGCTCGGCGCGTCAGGGAGACGACGGTGAGGTGACGGAAGACGGATCCTCGATCGAAGCCAGTATCGACCTGGCACAGCGTCGCCAGCGGTTCGACTTGCCCAGGGCGCGGCGCAGCGCGCGCTCGACGGCCCTCGGGTAAAAGCCGCTTCGTTCAATACGGGTCCATGTGTCCATCCCCCAATTGTGCCCCGAAGCGGCGCGCCAGTCGAAATGAGCGCTCAGGCGCGCCATAATTGCCCGTATGGCTAAGAAGGACCAGGTCGTCGATATTCCCGAGAAGGATGAAAACATCTCCGAGATCGACGTATCGGCAGAGATGCGTGGCTCCTTCCTGGAGTACGCCGTCTCCGTCATCTACGCCCGCGCACTGCCCGACGCACGCGACGGCCTCAAGCCCGTCCAGCGCCGCATCCTGTTCCAGATGGATCAGATGGGCCTGCGCCCCGACAAGGGGCACGTGAAGTCCCAGCGCGTGGTCGGCGAGGTGATGGGTAAGCTTCACCCGCACGGCGATTCCGCGATTTACGAGGCCTTGGTGCGCCTCGCTCAGCCCTTTAATCTGCGGGTCCCCCTGGTCGATGGTCACGGTAACTTCGGTTCTCTGGATGATGGCCCGGCTGCCGCTCGTTACACGGAGGCGCGCATGGCGCCCGCCGCGCTGGACCTGGTGACGGGTTTGGACGAGGACACGGTGGACTTCGTCCCCAACTACGACAATCAGTTCATGCAGCCGGACGTCCTTCCGGCCGCGTTTCCGCAGCTGCTCGTCAACGGGGCCTCAGGCATCGCGGTGGGCATGGCGACGAACATCGCCCCGCATAATCTCTCGGAGACGATCGCGGGTGCCATTCACCTGTTGGATCACCCGTCGGCCACCGTCACCGACCTGATGCGTTACATCCCGGGCCCCGACCTGCCCGAGGGCGGCGTCATCGTCGGGCTCGAGGGCATCAAGGAGGCCTACGAGAGCGGCAGGGGCGCGTTCAAGACGCGCGCGAAGGTCCAGATCGAGCGCGTGACGGCCCGCAAGATGGGCATTATCGTGACGCAGCTGCCCTACATGGTGGGCCCTGAGAAGGTCATCGAGAAGATCAAGGAGAACGCGAACGCGGGACGCCTGAAGGGCATTTCGTCGGTTCAGAACCTCACCGACCGTATCCACGGCCTGCGCCTGGTCATCGAGGTGAAGAACGGATTCAACCCGGAGGCCGTGCTCCAGCAGCTCTACCAGCGCACGCCGCTGGAGGATTCCTTCTCGATCAATGCTGTGGCTCTCGTGGGCGGCCAGCCGCGCACGCTGGGCTTGAAAGAGATGCTCCAGGTGTTCCTGGATCATCGCCTGGATGTGACGACGCGCCGCAGCCGCTTCCGCCTGACAAAGTACGAGGATCGCCTGCACCTGGTCGAGGGCCTCCTCATCGCGATCCTGGACATCGACGACGTCATCGCGATCATTCGGTCCTCCGATGACGCGGAGATCGCGCGCGAGCGCCTGATGACGGCCTTCGATCTGTCCGAGGCTCAGGCGAATTACATCCTCGAGCTGCGTCTGCGCCGCCTCACGAAGTTCTCTCGTATCGAGCTGGAAACCGAGCGCGACGAGCTGATGGCCAAGATTGCGTCGCTGCGCGAGATCCTGGAGGACCCGGAGTTGCTGCGCGCGCTCGTGAAGAAGGAACTGCGCGAGGTCTCGGATCGCCTGGGCACGCCGCGTCGCACGCTGCTCCTGGCCTCGACGGGCACGCCCGTGGGCGCCGCGGCCTCGGACGACGCTGCACTGGCGGCGCTGCCGTCGGTGTCGCGTTCGGGCAAGGGTTTGGACCTGCAGATCCCTGACGACCCGTGCGTCGTCGTCCTGTCGGCGTCGGGCGCTCTGGCTCGCGTCGAGGGCGGGGATCCGCTGGAGCCCGGTCCGCGTGCTGCCTCGGATGGCTGGCGCGCGCAGCTGTCGTCGACGGCCCGCTCGCAGGTGGCCGTGGTGACGGAGGACGGCATCGCGCACCGCATTGACGTCGTGGATCTTCCGGCTCTCCCCCGCTTCGAGACGGGCCTGTCGCTGGCCGGGGCGATGCCCTCGTCGCTGCTGCTGCACACGGATGTTCCCGCCGTGGGCTTGCTGGATCCCGAGGGCGAGGCCGTGGTCGCGATGGGCACGGCACGAGGCACGGTCAAGCGCCTGCGCCCGGATGTGCTTCAGCGCGACGAGTGGGAGGTCATCGCCCTGGAGGACGGGGACCGTCTCGTGGGCTTCGATCAGTGCTCGGATGGGGCGGACCTGGTGTTCGTGTCCTCGGACGCGCAGCTGCTGCGCACCCCCGCTGCGAAGGTTCGCCCGCAGGGGCGCACGGCCGGCGGCATGGCGGGCATGAAACTGAACTCCGGCGCCGAGGCCCTGGGCTTCTGGGTGGTCGAGGCCCCCATCGACGCCATCGTCGTGACGGTGGCGGCGGCGCTGGGCGCGCTGCCGGGCACGGGCCAGACGACCGTGAAGGTCACGCCTTTCGAATGCTATCCGGCGAAGGGCCGCGGCGGCCAGGGCGTGCGCTGTCAGCGCTTCCTGCGCGGCGAGGATCGCCTGGACATCGCGTGGGTGGGAACGAGGCCGGGGCGGGCCGCGTCGGCCGATGGTTCCCCCGTGGAGCTGCCCCAAGAGGACGAGCGCCGCGACGGCTCGGGCGTGCCGATCACCTTCGCGATCACGTCGATTGGCTGAGGCTCCCCTGTTCTCGTGACGTGACGGTGGGGTGGCCGGATTGCTCCCGGCCACCCCACCACTTTGTTGAGCGTCGTGTGGGCATCATGCTGTTATGGGTGTGGGCCCGGCCGACCGGCCGGGCCCACACCCGTTAGTTGAGGGATGCTCCTCGTCAGCCTCGCAGCGTCTTGTCTGCTGCCAGGATCTCGTTGACTTCCTCGCGCGTGGGCGAGTAGGCGCCCTGGTAGAGGATCGTGATGCCCGAGGTGATGATGCCGCGGTGGATGGCGGGCAGGATCTGATCCCACGAGGCCTCGCGCAGGCGCTGCTTCGCCTCGGCCGAGCCCAGCAGACCCGCATCCACCAGGCCGGAGATCAGGCCGGCCATGAGCGAGTCGCCAGCACCCACGGTGTCCACCAGCTCGACGTCGAGGGGATCGACGACGAGCATGTCACGCTCGGCGGCGGTCAGGATGTAGACGCCCCAGGGGCCGCGCGTGCACAGGATCAGGGGAGGGACCGGACTGCAGCCACTCGTGCAGGACGTCCTCGACGGGACGATCCGGGTACAGCCACTTCAGGTCCTCGTCCGACGCCTTGACGACGTCCGCGAGGGCCACGATCGCCTCGACGTGCGGGCGGGCCTCGTCGGGGGTTCCCAGCAGGGCGGGACGGATGTTCGGGTCGTAGGACACGGTGCCGCGGATGGCCTGGCGCTTGACGGCGGCCAGGACCTTCTCAGCTCCAGGCTCGATGACGACCACGTAGGATCCGGTGTGCACGTGTCCGACGGTGTCCGGGTCCTCGACGGCAGGAACGTCCCACGTCAGGTCGAACTCGTAGGTGGCATGCCCCTTCTCGTCGACGGCCGCGTGGGCGACCGTGGTGAATTCGGCGCCGTCGCTGCCGGGCGTCAGGGTGACACCGGCGGCCTCTGCGTGCGCGCGCACCTTGTCGCCGCGAGCGTCGCGGGCGAACCAGGTCGCCAGCTCGGACTCGTGACCCAGCCGGGTGAGGCCGGCTGCGACGTTGAGCATCGATCCCCCGACAACTTCGACGGGTTCACTGTTTGGGCGGGTGATCTCATCGATGAGAGCTTCCCCGATGTTCACGATTCTAGTCATTCGTCAACCCCAGTTTCTCTTCCATTTCTTCGAGCGGAATGCCCTTGGTTTCGGGCATCACCTTCAGGACCCAGAATAGCTGACCGACCATCGCGAGGAAGAAGATACCGAACGCCAAGCCGCCGCCGAATCTATCTGTGAGGACCGGGAACGCATACGTCGTGATGAAGGCGAAGACCCAGTGTGTGAGCGAGCCCAGCGACTGGCCACGCGCGCGCACGCGGTTGGGGAAGATCTCCGAAATGAATACCCAGATGACGGAACCCTGCCCGAAAGCGTGAGAAGCAATGAAGGCGAGCAGGCCGAGGAGGATCAGCCACACCGGAACCGCGCTATTTTGCTCGAACTTATTTCCCTCGTAGGCGAACATGATGGCCGACAGGAAGCCCAACGATACGAGGTAGCCAATGGAGCCGACGATCATGAGCTGACGGCGACCAAGCTTGTCGATGACGGTCAGGGCGGCCATGGTGGCGATCAGGTTCATGAGGCCGACGATGACGGATGCGACGTAGGGGAATGCCGGTCCCAGCACATGCTCGCCGCCTGCGAGCTTCATGACCTTGGGCGCGTAGTAGAGGATCGCGTTGATGCCGGAGAGCTGGTTGAACATCGCGATGCAGAAGGCCATGAGGATAACCTTGCGGTAGCGGCGCGTGAAGAAGGCGACCTTGCCGCCGGAGGCATCCTCGGCGATCTGCGCCTTCATCTCGGCGATCTGCTCGTTGCTTTCTTCCTGCGTGGTGGTCAGGCGCTCGGAAATCTTCACGGCGCGTTCCTGGTGCCCGTGGGCGAGCAACCAGCGCGGCGTCTCGGGGACGGTGGCCAGGAAGATCAGGAAGAAGACGGCGGGCACGGCCATGACACCGAGCATCCAACGCCAAGCAATGTCTTCGTGCACGATTTCGCGGATGATTGCATTCGAGGCGTAGGCCAGGAGGATACCGAAGACGATGTTGAACTGGACCAGGCCGACCAGACGTCCGCGCACGCGGGCGGGGGCGATTTCGGCGGTGTAAATGGGAGCGACCACGGAGGACAGGCCGACGCCGACGCCGCCCAGGAAGCGGAACACCATGAAGAAGGCGATCGGGAAAGAGGATGCGGCCACGAACTTTCCGTCCGCGTCGGGGATCAGTGATGGAACCGGCGCCAGGGCAGTGGCCAGCGCACCCACGCCGAAGAGGATGCCGATCCAGAAGAGGATGGGTTTACGACCAAAGCGGTCGGCGAGTTTACCGGCGACGATGGCACCGCAGATCGTGCCGATGGTTGCGATGGCAACGATCATGCCCTCCCCCATGGAGGAGAGCGCGTAAAGCTTGGTGAGCTTTTCTTCCGCGCCGGAAATGACCGCTGTGTCAAAGCCGAAGAGCAGGCCGCCGAGGGAGGCAACGATGGCGCTTCGAATGACCAGAGGCGGAATGGACTTGGTTGGTGCTGACGACTTCGTAGTCATGCTGGCTCCGCACTGTGGAGATGGGGCGCGCGTGGCGCCGAGGACACTCACGGTCCCCCGCCGTGAGCCTAAGAAATTAATTGGTCAGACAATTAGACTTAGGGACCGATTCCCAAAAAAGCATTGAAAGAAAGGGACGTACACACACAAGAGCATAGAAAATGGAACAGATCACAACTCTGCGCTGATCACGCGTCATTCCACTATGCGAAACGATTGTCACACGTCGATGGCGTAGAGGCGCGTCTGCCCGACCGTACGGAACCCCAGAGAGTCGTAGACAGCCAACGCGCCCGTATGGTTGGCCGAACCGACGCCGGTGCCAGCCCGATCCATCCCGTCGCGCCTCTGCGCCCACATCGAGGCCAAAATCAACGCGTCGGCCACACGGGTCTCACGCCACGCCGACAGCACGCCCAGCTGATCGATGTAGCCTTCGCGCCATCCCAGCGCCGCCCAGTCCTGCTCGTAACGCGAGGCCAGGAGGAAGCCGGCAACGCGCGGGCGATCGCCAGTGCGATCCACGGCCAGGAACGACCACTCGGGAGCGAAGGCCGTGCGCCCCTGCATCCACTGCTCCTGGGTGAGCGGCGGGCGCCCCCATTCCGACTCGTTGAGGCGGTTCGCGGCGCGCAGGGCAGGCTCTCCCACTGAGGCCCCCAGGCCTCGACGCTCATGTACGAGCCCAGGTCCGGCACCGGGGCCAGGCCATCGAGCGAGGCGCGCAGCTCATAGTAGGTGCGCGTCCACCGGAAGCCGTGCACCTTCAGCTGGGCCTCGAGGTCATCCTGGCCGGCCTCGACGTGGCAGGTAATCTGCGCGGGGCCCTCCCCCTCCACGCTCGCCAGCATCTGACGGGCCGTCCCCTCCTGCCAGTCGACGATCGCGCTACCCAGGCCGATGCGCCGGAAGTCGGGATCCACTCCCCCGGTGCACACACACTCAACCCGTCCCGGGAATCGCAGCACCACCTGCGCGAAGGCCACCAGGCGACCGGCGGCGATGCCCCGACGCGCGACCCCGACCAGGCCACGCCACTGGGAGGCGCCCGAGAGCATCTCCTCTACCTCGTCCGCGCTGGTGCGGTACGGCGGATTATCGCGCGCCTCCATGCGCGCGAAGAGGGCCGCGAGGCCGACGTGATGGTCGGCGCGCAAAGGCTCCCACTCGATGCCGTGATGCTCGCCCGGGAAGGGAACGAACTCGGGGGCACCGGCTCTCTGCGCGAGAGGAATGCTCATGCTCGTCTCCTAGCGGACTACTGGTCGATCGTGTAATAAACCTCGGCGGCTTCGTCGACGAAGCCAAGGTGCTCGTAGATATTATGCGCGCCGTCGGGACTCGACATGTCAACATCAAGACCGATACGACTCACTCCCGAGGCCGATGCAGCTGCGACCGCGTGCCCCACGAGGGCCGTCGCCACGGAACGGCCGCGGTGGGCCTCGGCGACGCCGAGGAGGTAGATGTAGGCCTCCGGTCGGCCCGTCGCGACCCAGCGCGCGGCAGGACGGCCCGTCATCGCGTAGCCGACCACCTCGCCCTCGGCGTCCACGGCCACGAAGGACCAGCGCGGGTCGAAGTGATTCATCGCGTCGTCCCACCACAGGGCGCGCAGCGGAGAGCGGAAGGCCTGCTGGAAGGCCTCCATGTGGATCGCGCGGATCTGGTCCTGCGCGACCTGGTTCCACGGCAGGATGTGGTAGCCGTGGCGAGCCTGCGGGGCGACCTCGCCTCCCGCCAGGTCGCGGTACATGACACGGTAGATACGCTTGGCGAAGAATCCCGCAGCGATGTAGAGGCGGCGCCGATCCGTCATGTGCGCGTCCACCAGATTCGAGATCGACACGGGCACGTCGGATTCGGCACCGAAGGTGTCGACCAGCATCTGGCGCGCGCGGCTGTCCTGCCAGTACAGGAGGGCCCGGCCCACGCCTCGGCCGCGCCAGTGGGGGTGAATGTAGGCGCTGACGATTGCTGTCGCCGCCTCGTGGATGCCGCGCAGGACGCGCACCGAGGCGACGGCGCAGATGTTGGCCTTGGCGTCCAGGCCGACGATCGTGTCCACCCAGTCGCGGCCGTTCTCGCCTTCCATCATGTCCGCGATATCGTCCACGGAGGTACGGCGAATCGCCTGGTCATCGTCTTCGATGTGGCAGATGAGCGCGTACACCGCGGGCGCGTCGCGGCCGATCATGGGCCGCCAGCGCAACCCGAGATGGTTGCCCGGGTACGGGACGGACCCGGGCGGCGTGAGTCGCTGCGCAAGTCCTGTCATGCGTCATATCCTAGCGGCTGATAGGGCCTTTAGTCACACTGACGATGGACATTTGTCCTTGCATTCTGAACACTTGTGCAGCCAGCGGGCGCTTTTCGCGCGCTATTACGCGTCGATTCGCATGCGATCCAGGCCGGCGGATTCCTTGACAATGAATTCCTTACGGGGGCCGACGGTCGAACCCATGAGCAACTCGAACACGTCTTCGGCCTGACGCAGGGCTTCCTCGTCGGCCAGCGTGATGCGACGCAGGGAGCGGTGCGCCCGGTCCATCGTGGTCTCCGCGAGCTGGTCGGCGTCCATTTCGCCCAGGCCCTTGTAGCGTTGGATGGGTTCCTTCCAGGTGCGGCCCGAGCGGCGCAGTGCGGCGAGCTTACGGTGCAGCTCGTCCTCGGAGTAGGTGTAGATGTATTCGCGCTTCTTGCGTCCCTTGCCGGCGACCTCGATGCGGTGCAGGGGCGGCACGGCCGCGTAGATGCGGCCGGCTTCGACCATGGGGCGCATGTAGCGGAAGAACAGGGTGAGCAGCAGGGTGCGGATGTGCGCGCCGTCGACGTCGGCATCGGTCATGAGGATGACCTTACCGTAGCGAGCCTGGGACAGGTCGAAGGTGCGTCCCGAGCCCGCGCCGATCACCTGGATGATGTTCGCGCATTCGGCGTTGGCGAGCATGTCCGCGGTCGAGGCCTTCTGCACGTTGAGGATCTTGCCTCGGATCGGGAACAGCGCCTGGTAGTGGGAGTTGCGGGCGGCCTTGGCCGTGCCCAGGGCGGAGTCGCCCTCGACGATGAACAGCTCGGTCTCCTCGACGTCCTCGAGGCGGCAGTCCGCGAGCTTGGCGGGCAGCGAGGAGGTTTCCAGCGCGTTCTTCTTGCGTGAGATCTCCTTGTGGATGCGCGCGGAGACGCGGGCCTTCATCTCGCCGACGACCTTCTCCATGAGCAGGGAGGTCTGTTGCTTGTCGTCGCGCTTGGAGGAGGCAAACTTCGCCTTGAGCCAGTCGGTGACGACGCGGTTGACGACAGTGCGGATCTGGGGGGTTCCCAGGGTTTCCTTGGTCTGTCCTTCAAACTGCGGCTCGGGGAAGCGCACGGTGATGACGGCGGTCATGCCGGCCTGCACGTCGTCCTTTTCGGGGCGCCCGTCCTTGGCGACGACCTTGAGTTTGCGCGCGTTCTTGTCGATCGCCGCGCGCAGGGTCTTGAGAACGGCCTGCTCGAAGCCGGTGACGTGGGTGCCGCCCTTGGGGGTGGCGATGATGTTGACGAAGGACTGGACGGTCGTGTCATAGCCGATGCCCCAGCGCAGAGCGATGTCGACCTCGCAGGTGCGCTCGACCTCGGTGGCGCGCAGGTGCCCGGTCTTCGAATCCAGGGCCTGCACGGTCTCGTTATAGGTGCCTTCACCCGTGATGTGCCACGTGTCGGTCACGGGGCCGTCGGAGGCCAGCCAGTTCGCGAAGTCGACGACGCCGCCGTCGAAGCGGAAGCTCTCGTGGAGTTCCTCTTCGCCGCGCTCGTCGTAGCAGTTGATGGTCAGGCCGGGCACGAGGAACGCGGTCTGGCGGGCGCGAGCCAGCAGGTCGTCCCACGAGAAGCCCTCGGTGGACGGGAAAATCTGGAAGTCCGCCCAGAATCGCACGCGCGTGCCGGTCTGCGACTTTTTGACCTTGCCGACGGTCTTGAGGGTGGAGCCGTCGATGAAGGGCGTAAAGGGCGAGTTGGGGGTGCGCTGTTTCGAGTCGTCGAACTGCCCGGGTTCGCCCCTGCGGAAGCACATTTCGTGGGTCTTGCCGCCGCGGTCGACCTGCACGTCGAGGCGGGCGGAGAGGGCGTTGACGACGGAGGCGCCGACGCCGTGCAGGCCGCCGGAGGCCGCATAGGAGCCGCCGCCGAACTTGCCGCCGGCGTGGAGCTTGGTGTAGACGACCTCGACGCCGGTCAGCCCCTGGCCGGGGACGATGTCGACGGGGATGCCTCGGCCGTTATCGGCGACGGATGCAGAGTGGTCGGGGTGCAGGCGCACGTCGATGGTGTCGCAGTGGCCTTCCAGGGCCTCGTCGACGGCGTTGTCGATGATCTCCCAGAGGCAGTGCATGAGGCCACGGTGGTCGGTGGAGCCGATGTACATGCCGGGGCGCTTGCGCACGGCCTCGAGCCCCTCGAGGACGGAGAGGTGTCGCGCGTTGTAGTCGGATGCGTCGGTAGGAGTCACGTTGTGCATCATATGTGCCCCCGTGCTCGTTTGCGGCCACCGGTGCGCGTGGCGCGGGTTCTGGGACGCTTTCCACGATTGACGAGGCCTGGGCTGGATCGCGCTGGTGAGTACGGTTTCTGGGGTCGGCGGGGGCCTGCTGGCAGGGGTGCCCACGCCGCCATCGCGCGGCTATGTCGGCGTCGGCTCACACTCGTGGCGGAGGGGCGTTGATTGCGCCCCGGGTGAACAGGGGTGCGCGGGGGCGGTGCGATGGTGTGTGATGGACGCATGAACGCACAGACTCTTGAACGCCCCGTACTGGACGAGCCGCAGCTGAGCGCGGCGAATCGTTGCGACGCCTGCGGCGCTCGCGCCTGGGTTCGTGCGACCATGCCGTCGGGCGGCCAGCTGTATTTTTGCGGCCACCACGCGAATGAGCACCTGCCCTCCCTGGTGGGCGCCGGCGCGCAGATCCTGGACGAGCGTCATTTCATGAACGACTGATTGCATCGCCCCGCCTCGGCGGGACGAACGGCGTGCAGGCGCGGGCGGGGACCAACGGGGTCCCCGCCCGCGTACTCGTATCCGCGCTGCGAGGCGTGCAGGGTTGCACTAGTTAGAAGGGCATTGAACTGGTTAGCGGGGTATTGCACTCTGCCTAGTATCTCGTGCGATGCTGGGCTATCCAGTGCTTGGTCTGGGCCTGTGCGCAAGTTGTTGACGGTTTGTTTATGCGGCTGCGCTCCAGGCCGCTTGGTGTCTAGGTTCTAGTGGTGGTTGCAACGGATCTTGGTGAAGGAGTTCGTTGTGGCTGGTGTTGGTCGTGTTTTTCAGGGGGTTGAGAACCCCTCCCATCGTGAGGCATGTCAGGCTCGGCATCGGGAGTATGTGCGCTCTCTTGCTGATGGTTTGAACTTCACGCAGGCGGCCCACGCTGTTGGGGTCTCGAAGCGGACAGGCAAGGTCTGGCGTAATGGCCGGACTCGTTCAAGTGGACGGTGTGAGCGAGCCAGCATCGCTCCTCAGAAGCGGGCGTGTTTAATTGTCTGTGTATCCGTCTTTTGTTTGAAAGGATTGATGCATGATGAATGATGATGATGTTGTTGTGGCTCGCGCTAGTGGGCGTGAGGCTGTGGAGGAGCTTCGCAGCTCTGGTGCGTTGGATGCGTTGTTTGAGCGTCTTGATGCTGGCGAGGTCGAGATGACGGGCAGCCAGGGCTTGTTGCCCGCGTTGCTCAAGGAGGCCTTGGAGCGCGGGTTGGCCGCGGAGCTGACCGAGCACTTGGGGTATGAGAAGGGCCAGGCCAGTGGGCAGGCGCGCTCGAACACGAGGAACGGCACGACGAAGAAGACCGTGATGTCGGAGGTGGGAGCCTTCGAGATCGAGGTTCCCCGGGACCGGGCGGGCTCGTTCACCCCGCGCCTGGTGCGTAAAGGACAGCGGCGCCTTGATGGTTTGGATTCGATGATTATCAGCTTGTATGCCGGGGGGATGACGGTACGCGATATCCGCCATCACCTGGCCTCCACCCTGGGCGTGGAGGTCAGCGCTGGGACGATTTCCACGATCACTGACGCGGTATGCGAGGCCGTCTTGGACTGGCAGCACCGCCCCCTAGAAGCGTTCTACCCAGTGATCTACCTGGACGCGATCCGCATCAAAGTCCGATGCGATCACAGGGTGGAGAACCGGGCCGCTCACCTGGCGGTCGGAGTGGACATGGAGGGGGTCAAGCATGTGCTGGGCATCTGGGTCCAAGCCGATGAAGGCGCCTCCTTTTGGGCCCACGTATGCGCCGAGCTGGCCAACCGAGGCCTACGCGATGTCCTGATCGTGTGCTGCGACGGATTGGCTGGCCTGCCCGAAGCCATCGAAGCGACCTGGCCCCAGTCCATGGTCCAAACCTGCGTCGTTCACTTAATCCGCGCGTCCATGCGTTTCGTGTCCTACAAGGACCGCAAGAGCGTCGCCGCCGCTCTCAAGCGGATCTACAGCGCACCCAATGAGGAAACCGCCCGAGGGGCGCTCGAAGAGTTTGCGGCCAGCGACCTGGAGTGCGCTACCCCCAAACCGTTGCCACCTGGCAGCGCGCCTGGCAGCGCTTCACGCCGTTCCTAGCGTTCCCGCCCATGCTGCGCCGCGTCGTCTACACCACCAACGCTATCGAGTCCTTGAACTACCAGCTACGCAAAATCACCAAGAACCGCGGGCATTTCCCCAGCGAAGAAGCCGCCGTCAAACTCTTGTGGCTCGCCATCTGCAACATCGAAGACAAACGAGCCGCCCAGCGCCTCACAGACGCAGGCAAACCCCCCAACAAACGAACAGGACACACCCGCCTCATCCAAGGACACACCACCACCAACTGGAAACAAGCCCTCGCCCAACTCACCACCGCCTACCCCGACCGAATCACCCCCTACCTCTAACCCCCATACACAGAAAAATTGACAGGCTCTCAGAAGCTCTTCAACGATCCCTGTCCGAGCCCGGCGATTCCGTCCATCGTGACAATTTCGGTGCTCGTGCGCCCGGTGTTCGACTAAGAAACGAGCCGTTTCTTCAAGATCTGCTTGGAGCGGCCCAGAACCATGTTCAGGAGCCAGGAGGGATCGACGCGGTCTCGCATGGGGTGCACATCCAAGATGACGGCGATAATTCGTGTCGCCACTGGCCAATCACGACACATGTGCATCCAGGCCGCTATGGCAGACCCTGACAAGGCGTGGGCGAAGACTGCACGGTCTCCGCCCACGTGTCACAAACGGGGAGACGGGTCCACAAGAACACTCTGAAGATCTGTATGGGTAAAATCGTCGCCGATGAACAACAAAGGAAGGCCAGCAGCTTTCGCCGCTCCGTAGACTAAGCAGTCACCAAATTCAGTCTTGCGGGCGAGCCGCTTCCTCTGCCATATCTGCGCAGCCCCTCACGGGCCCACTTCACTTCGTCGACACCACATTCGACAATAGTTAGCCCCAAGATGCCGAGGATCGAATCAATTTCTGAGGCTCGTGCCTGCCCCATCACAATAGACAGCTCAAGTACTGTGGGCGCAGCGATAAGTCTCTGGGGATGTTCATCCAAAGCCTTCATAACGTCGGCAGCTCTCGACTCCGACCTGATCAGCGCAACCAATGCCGAAGTGTCGACAATCATCGAGGTTGCCCCCTCACTGTCATAGATATCGTCGTCTGTCAGCCAGGGGTCATCAACACCTTGACACCTTCTCTGCACGTCAGCAAAGGCCTGCCAGTCGATAGCGTGATTGGCTCGTTCCTTCTCCATCTCAACGGTCAGCGCGTCGAGAACAGCACCGGTCGCGGTCGTCCCACGTAGGCGTGCCAGCTCTGTCGCCAGCGCATGCACGCGTTCATCCTTGATGTTGAGTGTTGCCATACCACGAGAATACGCACCAATGCAGCCGTCGTCTACCCCGAGGTAGACCCTATGGGACAGTTGGGCTAGTCCGCCAAGCGCTGGGACACCACCGTCGTGACGCCGTCGCGCATCGTGACGCCGTACAGCGCGTCCGCCATCTCCATCGTGCGCTTCTGGTGCGTGATCACGATGAGCTGTGAGGTCTCCTGCAGCTCCTTGAAGATCGCGAGCAGGCGCGGGCGGGGACCAACGGGTCCCCGCCCGCGTGTCATATCTGAACAGTCAATTCCCACTGCCACGCCGGTGGGGCCCGTGCGCACGTTGGTGGCGTTTTGTTGATGCGGCTGTTGTCCGGGGTGCTTGGTGTCGTTCAATCGATGGCGGTTTGTAGCCGAGGCGCTGGGAGAGGCGCGTCTCTGCTACGGTTGACCACACAGTCAGCGGCGACGATGGGACCACCACGTGAGATTCTGGAGATACGCATCCTACTTCCCCGACTGCGACGGAGATCCCGCGGCGATATGGAGTACTCCTGCACCCTGGAGGAGTGGCATGACGCTCTTCTTGAGGCGCGCGACGACTTCTGGGCTGCGCGTCGCTCCTACCCGGAGTGGGAGGGCCTCTCGAAAGATGCCTTTGTTGCCCAGAGCCTGAAAGAATATAGACTTCTCGACGTCCTCGAGGAGGGCTCCGCCAAGGCCGTCGGCGCCGTGCGCGACTACCACGACGCGCTGGGCGCTCGCCTGAGGGTCATCCGCTCAATCCGCTCCGACGCGGAAAACCTCGACAGAATCTACGATTCGCTCACCTGGGGCCAGGTCTTCAACGGCGGAGACGCCCACCTCGAGGCTCAATTCAAGAGCCTGAAGGACTACTACGCAAAGCAGCTCAGCACACTCGAGGAGGACCGAGCGAAGTGCGCGGCGGTCCTGCGAGAGGGCTCTGCGCATCGAGCCCTTCGTGCCCGGCGACAATGTCCCACTCTCTGAGAAGAAGGCTCTCACACAGGAACAACTCGACGCGCTCGCCGCCATCATCGAGAGCGACGACGACTACGATTTCTCTCTCACGCAGGGGGACATCGGGGACTGCTATTTCCTCTCCTCCGTCCTCGCCCTGGCCCAGAGCAAGTCAGGCAGGGATCACCTGCGGTCCCTCCTCAAGGTACACCGCAACTCCTCGGGACAGGTCGACGGCTTCTACGTGACCCTCCCCGCCGCTCCGGGCGACCCCAATCCCTTCGGCACCGACACCGTCTTCGTGAGCGACGTGTACGCGCGGGGAACATCGAACGGCTCCCCGGGCATCGATTCGATCCTGGAATCCGCCTTCGCGCAGGGCTACACCGGCGGCATCAACCAGTGGTACAAGGGAGGCGCACAGGCCGGACTCAGCGCGCAGGCACTCTACGCGCTGACGGGGCACGCCCACGTCCCAACCCCCACAGTGATGACATCCCCCGCAAACATTCAACAGGCTTACGCGGCCGAGCGTCCCATCACCGCCGAGACGTTTCTCGCATCCGAGGCGACGGTCTTGGTCGATGGACAAGAACAAACAATCACGATCTCCGGCTTCCACGCCTACGCGGTCACGGGCGCCGATGAGAACGGCGTCTACATCACGAATCCGTGGGGCTTCAATAAGCGCGCGGACTCCACCGACACAACCGGCGGGCAGTTCTACATGACCTACGAGCAGTTCAAGAAGCACTTCCTCTCCTACACGATCGGATCCTCCTCATGACAGTGCGAGCCAGATACGTCGTCGCCGCTCTTCTCGCCTCAGCCTGCGCCCTTGTCGGACTGGACTACGCGAGCATCACCTACGCGAGCGACCGCATCGAGGACCTCGACGCGGCGTGCCCGGGCGGCATCGTCGTCGCGACGGGAGGCGGCAAAGACCGGATCGAGCTCGGCACCAACGCAGACCACGACTTCGTCTACTCAGACACCCGCCAGATTGGGATCACCGCCGGGCGCCAACACGCGCTGATCTCAGCCAGTGTTAGGGGCACCCCCGGCAAACCTCTGCCGCCTCTCCTGCACGTCGGCGACACGCAGGTCGAACCCGGGGTCGGGACCTTCACATTCTTGGCCGCCCACCCGTCCGGGTACGTCACGGGGCCGCGCGAATCATGGGCACAGTTCTGCTTCGAACCCGATCCCACCTTCGAACTGGCACCGCTCCGATACCCAACCTCGGACCGCCGGCACGACCCGGAGTGCGGCTACAGCTGGGTCACCACCCCCGAGTGTCTATCGATCAGGCCGACCCCCACCCCTTTCGACACGGAGCAATCATGAGTTCATTTCGAGTTGACCCCGAGCGCATCAAGACGCTGCAAGGGAAATCGCCGACATCCGCACCTCGCTCGAGACTCATCCCGTTCCCTCCCCTCCCGCCGACACGGTTTTTTCCTCCCCGGCTATTCTCTCCGCGCTGGGTGAGTTCCGTGAGGCTGCGCGCCAGCGCCTTCAGGACTCGCGCCTGTACTGCCAGGAAACGGAACAGGCCCTCTCCTCGTTAGCGAGCGGTTCCAGCGCGGACGATCAGGCCGCAGCGTCCGCGCTCAACGCGCACAGTTTCGACAAGTTCCAGCGAGGCCGCGGGCAGGATACCGGCCGAGTCTAGTTGGACAGACGCTGGTCGCCGCTTGCCCGAGTGTGGGGCTTACGCCACGCGAATAGAACCGGCGGCGACGGTGCGGGTCTCCTGGGCACTGCTTTGAGGAGATCCGCACTGCTTTATGCCTTTAGAGCCAACAGGCCGTCAGATATGAAACGACGAATGAGTTCACTGCGAGTTTGTCCGAGCTCCCCTGCCGCCTCGTCGAGCTCGCGGACTAAGGATTCGGGCAGGCGTGTGCCGACCGGCATTGTGTCCTCGCCGAAGAGCTGCGGACGCCCTGGCAGAACCTTCCACGCTCCGTCGCATTCGCCCGCTTCAAAGCGCTGCGCATCTGCTTCAAGATCGGCGTCGGTAACGGTGATTCCTCCAGCAAGACGGTAGGTTCCCTGTTGTTTCTTGCTCATTGCCTTCTCCTCTCAGGTCCAAATATTTCGGTCATCATTTTCTTTGAAGGTGGAGTCATCGCGTGATAGATGAGAATGCTGCCTTCTTCCTGGAGCGCGGCAAGGAGTTCGAGCAGTCTCCCGTTCCTGTCGTATCCCAACGCTGCGTATGCGGGCCAGTACGGAGAGTCCACGCGTTCGGCACACTCGACTGCATACACCCAGGCGTGAATCGCATCTTCCTCCTCGATCTCAGGATGGCGCGCACTCACTCGTGGATGCACAACAACCGGTACGTCCATCGGTGCCTCACCTCCTCCTCGCCCATGCCAGGAATTTCGTTAACAAAATTCTAACGCTGTCCTCACGGGTCCGCTGATCAATGCAATTGATGGGCAACGAAAGCGTTGAACCGCGACCTTCTCCGCGAGTTGCACCCCTCCCCTAGTCCGCCAAGCGCTGGGAGACCACCGTCGTGACGCCGTCGCGCATCGTGACGCCGTAGAGCGCGTCCGCGATCTCCATTGTGCGCTTCTGGTGCGTGATCACGATGAGCTGTGAGGTCTCCTGCAGTTCCTTGAAGATCGCGAGCAGGCGCGTCAGGTTCACGTCGTCCAGGGCGGCCTCGACCTCGTCCATGACGTAGAACGGGGAGGGCCGCGCCTTGAAGATCGCGACCAGCAAGGCAATCGCGGCCAGGGAACGCTCGCCGCCGGACAGGAGCGAGAGGCGCTTGACCTTCTTGCCCGCCGGCCGCGCCTCGATCTCGATGCCGGTGGCAAGCATGTCCTCCGGGTCTGTGAGCACCAGGTCGCCCGCCCCGCCCGGGAACAGCACACCGAACACGTGCTCGAATTGCTGGCGGGTCGCGGCGAACGCCGAGGCGAAGGCCTCCTCCACCAGCCGGTCCACGTCCGTCACGATGCGCAGCAGGTCCGCCTTCGACTGCTTCAAGTCCTGCACCTGATCCACGAGGAACTTGTGCCGGGATGCCAGCGCCTCATGCTCTTCCAGGGCCAGGGGGTTGACGCGCCCGAGCTTGTCCAGGTCCTTCTGGGCCTTGGCGAGGGCGCGTTCCTGCTCGGCACGCACGTACACGCTCGGCTCCGCGGCCGAGGCCTTCTCGACGTCGTCGGGGTCGAGGGGCAGCATCGGCACCGGCGTCTGCGGGCCGAACTCGGCGATGAGCTGCTCGGGTTCGAGGGAGAGCTCCTCCAGGGCACGCCGCTGCAGGTCTTCGACGCGCAGGCGCGTCTGCTCGGCGGCGATCTGCCCCTGGTGGGCCGAGGCCGTGGCCTCCGACAGCTCGGCGCCCAGCCGATCCAGGGCGCGGCGCGCATCGCTGACCTCCTGGGACACCCGGGAGCGCCGCTCGCTCAGGCTATCGCGCTCGGCAGCGGCCTGGGACAGGGCTCGCTCGGCGGCTTCGAGGGCGACGCGGGCGGCTGCCTCCACGTCCGAGGCCGTTGCCAGCTCCGTCTTTCGTGCGGCCTCGCGCCTCGCGTAGCGGGCGCGTTCCTCGCGCTCGGCTGCGGCGGCCTGGCGCAGGGAGCGGGCGCGTGAGGCGGCGCGCCGCGATTGTTCTTCGAGGGTGCGCAAGCTGAGGCGAGCCTCGTTCTCGGCCTCGCGGGCCTCGCGCGCGGCGCGAGACGCGGCGTCCGCACGGGCCTGGGCGTCCTCCAGTGATTCGGGCGGGCCAACCGAGTCGGCTCCTTCCAGGCGAGCCTTGGCCGCCACGTCCTGTTCTTTCGCCCACTCCACTGTTCGTCGGCTCGGCGGGCGACGTCTCGGGCTCGTTCGGCCTCGGCGTGGGCGGCCTGCGCGGCCGACTGTGCGCGCGCCAGTTCCTGCGCCTCCTTCGCGCGCTGGGCATCCTCCTCGCGCAGGGCCTTCAGGGCGTCGTTCGCCTCGCGGATGCGCCGGTCCAGGTGGGTGTTCGCCTCGCCGAGCTGCTCGGAGACCTCCGTCATGCGGGCCTGGGCGGCCTCAGTCTGCGTAGACGCCTCCTCGTAGTCGGCGCGAACGGACAGCACGGAGGACGCCTGGTGGCCTCCCTCGACCGACCACGCGCGCAGCACGTCGCCGCCCGGCGTGACGACGGCGCGAACACCGGGTTGGGCGAGCGCCTCAGGCGCAACGTCGGCGGGGCACGAGACGACCCCATCCAGGAGGGCCGCCAGGGGCGCGGCGCCGCCCTCGCACGTGACGACACCGCTCAACCAGACGACGCCCTCGGGCAGCTCGGGCAGGTCCTCCCCCTCGCCGAGCGCCGAGGCACCCTCCTGGGGCGTCGAGGCGGCGGTGTTGTTCGCGCGCCCGGCACCCTGCGCGAGCGCGTTGTCTGCCCCTGCGACAACGAGGCGCAGCGATCGCCCGGCCGCGCGGGCCGCGTCCAGCTCGTGCAGGCCTCGGGCCAGAGAATCGACGACGACCGCGTCGGCGAAGGGAGCGAGCGCCGCGGCGACGGCGTCCTCGTGGCCGGGCGCGACGTGCAGGAGGGGCGCCACCTGCCCGAGGACGCCGGGACGACCCAGCAGCTCGGCGGTGCCGTCCTCGGGGGCGAGCAGCTGGGAGAGCGCGTCGCGGCGTGCCTCCCATCGGGCACGGTCGGCCCGAGCCTCGCGCTCAACGCCCAGCAGCTCGTCCACGCGCGCGCGGGCGGCATCACGACGGGCCGACGCATCGGCGTGTGCGCGGGCGGCTCCCCCACCAGATTCCGGACCATCGGCAGCTTTATCGAACGCGCTGTCAGCCTGCGCCTTCCCGGAAGAGGACACCCCAGCCTCGTCCGCAGAGCCGGACAAACGACCGGTTCCAGGCACGGCCGCGGCCGCCGCCTCGGCACGTTCCTGAGCCGCGCGGTAAGCGTCCCACGCACGCTCGGCCTCGGCGCGGGCGGCCTCTAGGCGTGAGGCTGCCGTGGTGGCGTCACCTGTGAGACGGGCGACCTTCTCCCGATGGTCGGCGATGACACGGTTGACGCGGGCTAGCTCACGGGAGGCTGATTCGTCGGCGTCCTCCGCGGCCTCGCGCGCGCGAGTCGCGGACGTCAGGGCAGAGCGCGCCTCCTCAACCTGAGCGACCAGCGCTGCATCCTCGGCGCCGGCGACGCGGGCGCGCTCGTCGAGCACGTCGGGATCCTCGCCGCCCGGGGGCAGCTCGGGAGTCGCGCGCAGGGAAACCTTCTGGCTCGCGGCCATGAGCGTGCCACGCAGGCGCTCGGTGATTGTGGTCAGCGACTGCCAGTTCGCGGAGGCCTGATCGAGCACCGGCGAGGACGCACGTTCAGCATCCTCCAGGCGCGCAAGCTCGGGAGCGCGCGGCGGCTATCTGCTCCTCAAGCGACGCCCGGCGCTCGGCCGCCGACTCGTCCGAGGCCTCGAGCACCGACAGCTTGGAAAGCGCAGACGCCAGATCGTCCGCGAGCAGGCGGGCCTTCGCGTCGCGCACGCGCGCCTGAATGAGGGAGGCGCGCCTGGCAACGCGCGCCTGGCGGGCCAAGGGCCCCAGCTGGCGGTGAATCTCGTTCGTCAGGTCCAGGACGCGCACAAGGTTCGCGTCCATGTCCGACAGCTTCTTGAGCGCCCGTTCCTTGCGGCGCCGATGCTTGAGGACACCCGCGGCCTCTTCGATGAAACCGCGGCGCTCCTCGGGGGTGGAGGACAGGATCGCGTCGAGCTGGCCCTGGCCGACGATCACGTGCATCTGGCGCCCCATACCCGTGTCCGACAGGAGCTCCTGGACGTCCAGGAGACGCACGGGCGAACCGTTGATGGAGTACTCCGAGCCTCCCCCGCGGAACAGGGTGCGGCTGATCGTGACCTCCGAGTACTCAATGTCGAGCAGCCCGTCGGTGTTGTCGATCGTCAGGTCCACCTGGGCGCGCCCCAACGCCGCGCGCCCAGATGTCCCCGCGAAGATAACGTCCGCCATGTTCGAGCCGCGCAGCGCGCGTGCCCCCTGCTCGCCCATCACCCAGGCGAGCGCGTCGACGACGTTCGATTTACCCGACCCGTTGGGGCCGACGACGCACGTGATGCCCGGCTCGAGGGCAAGCGTGGTCGCACTGGCGAAGGACTTAAAGCCCCGCAGCGTCAGGTTCTTGAGGTGCACCCTTGCAGGTTACCGGCCCCTCAGTAAATCTCCGGGAACCACAGGGAGATTTCGCGCTTTGCGTTATCCACGGAGTCCGAGCCGTGGATCAGGTTCTCGATGTGGGGGCCGTTCCAGGCGCGGCCCAGGTCGCCGCGGATCGTGCCAGCGGGGGCGGTCGTCGGGTCGGTGGACCCCATGACGACGCGCATGCCCTCGACGACGCGCTGGCCCTCGACGATCATGGCGACGACGGGGCCGGAGCTCATGAACTCCAGGAGTCCCTCGAAGAAGGGCTTGTCCTTATGGTCGGCGTAGTGCTCGGCGAGCAGCTCGCGGGAGGCGACCATGAGCTTCAGGCCCTTGATCGTGTAGCCCTTTGCCTCGATGCGGCGCAGGATCTCGCCGGTCAGGCCTCGCGCGTAGCCGTCGGGCTTCACGACGATGAGGGTGTGCTCGAGGTCGGGGTCGAGAAGGTGCTGGGGCTCCAGCAGAACACTCTTAGCGCTCACGTTGTCTCCTTTGATTGTCACAGTGGTGCGTTAGCGCTTTCAAGCATATCCGCCAAGGCAGCAACAGCAGCTGTGGCGTCGGCCCCATTTGCTTCGATATGGACCGTGTCGCCCTGCGCGACACCCAGAGCCATGAGGTCGAGCACGGACCCGCCGTCCGCCCCGTTGACGCTCACTTCCGCGTCGAAGGTGCCGGCCAGTCGCACGAAGGCGGCCGCCGGGCGCGCGTGCAGGCCCACGGGGTCTGCGACGACGGCATCCGCGGACGCCCACAGCGACGAGGCCGGGGCCTGTCCCGAGTCCCCGCTGATGAGCGGCACGGGGTCCTTTGGGCGCCTCCGGAGCAGGGATGGCCTCGATGCGCGGGGCCACGGAGACAGCGACTTCGGCGACCTGGCTGAGGCTGTCGCCGAGTTGGGCGCGCACGGAGGCTGCGACGGCGCCCTCGACGAGGGCGGTGTCCACGAAGCGCACGCGCTCGGGCTCGTCGCTCATGTCGATGGCGGATTCGACGGTCATCGTGGCCGATCCGAGGTCGGTGAGTACGACAACGCCGCTGCCCTCCCCCTCGACCGCGCCGAGCGCGGCCTCCAGGGCCGCCTCCACGCGGTCGTAAGAGGTGCCGATGCGACCGTCGTCGGTTCCGCCGGCGGCTGTGAAGGGCACGTCGGGGGCCATCTGTGCGGCGAGTTCGCACACGCCGACGGCCAGGGAGGCGGAATGCGAGACGATAACGAAGGCGACGCGCACGCTCATGCGGCACCGCCCTCGGCTGCGGCGCGCGCGGCGGCACGCAGGATGAGGGAGGTCGAGACAGCCCCGGGGTCCAGGTGTCCGATGGAGCGTTCGCCCAGGTAGGAGGCGCGTCCCTTCGTGGCGCGCAGGGGCTTCGTTGCGGCCGCCCCGGCCTCGGCTGCCGTCGCCGCGGCGTCCAGGACGTCAGCCGCGTCGGCGCCCCCTTCCGCGGCCGCGCGGGCGGCCTCGAGGGCCGGCGTCCACGCGTCCACCATGGTTTTTTCACCCGCGGTGGCCTTGCCGCGCGCCTGGATGCCCCCCAGGGCTGCCTCGATGAGCGCGACGACGCCGGCGCCGTCCAGGTCGCCGCCGCCCGCCGCCTTCGATGCGCGCAGGAACGCGGTCCCGTACAGGGGGCCGGCGGCACCGCCGACCGTGGACATCAGGGTCTTAGCGACCAACTTGAGTACCTCGGCGACGGTGCCCGGCTGGGCTTCGCGCAGGGCCGCTACGGCGGCGGTGAAGCCCCGGTCCATGTTTTCTCCGTGGTCGCCGTCCCCGATGGCCCGGTCCAGGTCCACCAGGTAGTCCCGGTTCTGAGCGACCGTGGCCGCCGAGGCCTCGATCCATCGCAGGGCCCACGCTGCGTCAACGCTCATCGTCTCGTTCCTTCCGCTCGGGCGTTTACTTCCAGGCCACCGTAGCCACGGGCGCGTCGAAGAGCTCGAGGAGCTCGTCGTCGGCGCGCATGAGGGTCACGGACATGCCGGGCATCTCCAGGCTGGTGACGTAGTTGCCGACCATCTGGCGGGCGATCTCGATACCGTCCTTCTTCAGGAGGGCAGCGAGGGCGCGGAAGCAGATGTATAGCTCGGAGATGGGGGTGCCGCCCATGCCGTTGACGAGGGCGACGACGCGCTCGCCTTCGGTCAGGCCCAGGTCGGCGCGCACGCGCTCGTAGAGCTCCGCGACCAGCGCGTCGGCGCTCTCCATGGAGCCGCGGCGGTATCCGGGTTCGCCGTGGATGCCGATGCCCAGCTCGATTTCGTCCTCGCCCAGGTCGAAGGAGGGCTTGCCGGCGTGGGGCACGGTGCAGGGGCCCAGCGCCAGGCCCATGGAGCGGGTCTGGTCGTTGACCTTGGTCGCGATGCGGGTGACCTCCTCGAGAGAGTCGCCGCGCTCTGCCGCGGCGCCCGCTATCTTTTCCACGAAGATCGTTCCGGCGACGCCGCGGCGTCCCGCCGTGTACAGGGAGTCCTCGACGGCCACGTCGTCGTTGACGACGACGGTGGCGACCTGAATGTCCTCCATGTCGGCCAGCTCGGCGGCGGTCTCGAAGTTGAGGACGTCGCCCGTGTAGTTCTTAACGATGTGCAGGACGCCCGCGCCGCGGTCGGCGGCCTTCGTGGCCTCCAGGATCGGGTCGGGGGTGGGCGAGGTGAAGACTGCGCCTGGCACGGCCGCGTCCAGCATTCCCTCACCCACGAAACCGGCGTGCAGGGGCTCGTGTCCGGATCCGCCGCCTGAGACCAGGCCGACCTTGCCTTCGGCCTTGGGGGCGCGCCGGGTGACGTAGTCCGGCGAGTAGTGGACATCGACGAGGTCGGGGTGGGCCAGGGCGAAACCTTCGAGGGTTTCGCGCACGACGGCGTGGACGTCATTGACGAGCTTCTTCATGATGCCTCCTTGCACGGTGCTCATCTGTTCTTGTAGTCGAGATAATCGTGCCACGTTCCACAGAAAAACCCAACTGAGGCGGCCGCCACACGGCGACCGCCTCAGTTGAGAATCAGATCATCGCGGGCTGTGGCCCGCGAGCTTGAGCATTTCCCCGGCCAACATGACCGAGCCAAACACCAGGACTCCGCTACGATCTGCGGGCTCGGCCCCTGCCTCGGCGATCTCTGCTGCACGATCGACCGCGTCCGCCAGCGATTCGCGCACATCTACCCGGTCGGGCCCGAAGACCTCCCCGGCTATCTCCTCCAGGCGCGCCAGGTCGGCGGCGCGCTCGCCCGGCATCTGGGTGACGACGAGGTGGTCGACGAAGGGCTCGACCTCGGACAGGACGCCTTCGATGTCTTTGTCGCCCATCGCCGAATACACGCCCGCGATGCGCGCGAAGGCGAAGGAGGACTCCACGGCCTCGCGCAGGGTGGCTGCGCCCGCGGGATTGTGGGCGGCGTCCACGATGATCGTGGGCGAATGCCGCACCACCTGCATGCGCCCCGGGCTGGAGGCGTTCATGAGACCCTGCTCGACGATGCGCCCGTCCAGGCCGCGTCCGCCCATGAAGGCCTCGACGGCGACCAGGGCAGCGGCCGCGTTGTGCGCCTGATACTGCCCGAACAGGGGGACGAAGACGTCCTCGTAGATCGCGGAGGGCGTGCGGATCGTGACCATCTGGCCGCCGACCCCCATCTGGCGGCCCACGACCTCGAAGTCGCGACCCTCAACGCGGGCGATGGCGTCCACGGAGCGCGCCTGATCGAGGAGGATGTTGAGGACTCCTCTTCCTGCTTCAGGATGACGACGATCTGTCCGGGCTTGATGATGCCGGCCTTTTCGCGCGCGATCTCCTCGATCGTGGAGCCCAGCCACTTCGTGTGGTCCAGGGCGATAGGCGTGATGACGGAGACGCCCGCATCGATGACGTTCGTGGCGTCCCAGCGCCCGCCCATGCCGACCTCGACGACGGCGGCATCCACGGGGTAATCCGCGAAGGCCGCGTAGGCCATGATCGTGAAGACCTCGAAGAAGGACAGGCGCGGTCCGCCTTCTTCCTGGCTACGCTCGTCGACCATGGCGATGTACGGGGCGACGTCTTCCCAGGCGCGCACGAATCCCTCGCGCGTGATCGGGTGGCCCTCGAGGGAGATGCGTTCGCGCACGTCGAGCAGGTGCGGGCTCGTGAAGCGGCCCGTCTTCATGCCGAAAGCGGTGAGCAGCGAGTCGATCATGCGCGACGTGGAGGTCTTGCCGTTGGTGCCCGTGATGTGGATCGACGGGTAGGAGCGCTGCGGGTCGCCCAGGATGTCCAGGGCGAGCTTCTCACACGGTCGAGCGTGGGGTCGATGTCGTGTTCGGGTGCGCGCGCGACGATGGAGCGGTAGATCTCCTGCACGCGTTCGTCGAGGGCCATGTCTTCCTCGGCGCGGGCGAGGGCGGCCTCATGGGAAGCGCGCTCGTCGCGTGCCTCGGCGGCGTCGTCGGCGAAGTCCTCGTCCACCTCGCCCTCGATCTCTGCGAGCACGGAGGGGTCGGGACCCAGCAACAGGGAGTTCTCCACGAGGGCGCGCAGGGCGGCCTCGCGTTCGCTCTCCTCGGCCTGCGGGTCGCTCGTCTCCCCCGCCTGGGTGTCCTCGGCCTCGTCGGCCGCTTCCAGGTACGGGATCAGGTCGGCCGGGATGCCGCCGCGCTGGTCGTCGTGGGCGGGGTCTTGCCCGAAGAACGATTCGCCTGCCATGTGTCCTCCACTTCTCGCAGTGTCCCAGCCATTTTACCGGCCCGCGCGGCGCGGGCGACCTGTTGTGCCAGTCACGGCGCGTTGGCGCGTGTTTGTCGCGCGTTGGTCGAGCGTCGTCATCGACGAGGCCGGGGCATGGCGCCTCGCTCCCCTTTCCGCGCGCGGCAAGTAACATAGTAAGTAACAACAAGCAAAAGTGAGGTGTGGAGGGTATTCATGGGTAAGTGGTTTGGTCAGGCAAGCGAGATCGAGGAGCTGCGCGCCGAAAACTCTCGGCTCAAGGAGCAGGTCGCGACCCTTGAGGCGCGCCTGCGCGCGGCCTACGCCGACGCCGGCATCAAGGCCCTGGCCGGGCCCTCGCCTACTCCCAAGGCCGCAGCTCCCACCGCGCCCCCCTTCTACCGCCGCTGCGCCTTCCCCTGCCACGGCCTCGTACCCGGAGCTGAGCGCCGCCGAACTCGACATGGTGGCCGCGGGTCGCAAGATCGCGGCGATCCAGTCCTACAAGGGGCGCACCGGCGTCGACCTGAAGACCGCGAAAGCGGCGATCGACGCGGTGCCCAAGGCCCCGTCCGCTGGCCTGGAGCTGACGAGTGCGGAGCTCGACCTGGTGGCGGCCGGCGAGCTCTTCAGCGCGGTCAAGGCCTACAAGGACCGCACGGGCGTCGACCTGAGGACCGCCAAGGCGACGATCGACGCGGTCCGCTGAGCACCAGTAACCTCATTTCCCGCCCATCGCGAGGTTTGCTCCACACCGCAGCTGGTTGGAAAGCTGTTGTTTCCCGGTTGACGCTCACTCATGCGGATAGGTTGCGCGCATGCGGATAGGTTATTCGGATACGGATAGGTTATTAACCTATCCAGATGTTCATAACCTATCCGCGTGTTCATAACCAATCCGTATGAAGGCATCCACCGGCCACAGCGCGTTATCTTGGACAGCGATACCGGGTTCATCAACGAGGTCGGAGCGGGGCACGGTCATCGCCTGTCCTCATGCTCGGCGGGCCAACCGCTCTGATAGGATGCCGCACACAGCGCGACATCGCGTATTGTGACAACGCTAAGGAATCAACATGCTACTCGTTGGTGAACACGAGGAAGACGGCTGGATCCAATCCACCTTTACCCTGACCTACCGCGTCGCGTGGGAGCAGCTGCTCCTCGCCGTGTATGGGGCCTACCGCTACTTTTCCGATCCCGAGGTCCTGGTGGACGGCAAGCCCGTCGAGATCGGCACACCCGAGGAAATCCTCACCATCGCCGAGGACCGCAACATCATGCTGCGTGGCATCTCGACGGTCATTACCGCGCCCCTGATGATCAGCTTCTACAATCAGGTGCAATTCGTCAACGTGTCCGTGGCTGCCGTCAACGACGAGTTCCGCGACACCGACTACGAGAAGTACAACAAGTCGATGGGTCAGCTCATGGACTCCATGGAGATCATGATGCACCTGCCCGCGCCCACAGCCAAGGAAGAGCCCGCCGTCAGCGACACACCGGCCGCCCAGGAAGCCGCACCGGACACCGACGAGGTCTCCGCGCAAGCGCCCGCTGGCGACGAGCCGCCGGTCGACGATGCACAGCCTGCCGCTGAGGAGCTGTTTGTCGCGGACGAAGACGCGCAGGAACGGCCCGTCGCTCAGGCCCAGGCGCCCGCCGAGGAAGAGCCTGCCGTCAGTGACACACCCGTCACCGAGGCCCAGGCGCCTGCCGAGGAAGAGCCGGCCGTCAGCGACACACCGGCCGCCCAGGAAGCCGCACCGGACACCGACGAGGTCTCCGCGCAAGCGCCCGCTGGCGACGAGCCGCCGGTCGACGATGCACAGCCCGCCGCTGAGGAGCTGTTTGTCGCGGACGAAGACGCGCAGGAACGGCCCGTCGCTCAGGCCCAGGCGCCCGCCGAGGAAGAGCCTGCCGTCAGCGACACACCCGTCACCGAGGCCCAGGCGCCTGCCGAGGAAGAGCCGGCCGTCAGCGACACACCGGCCGCCCAGGAAGCCGCACCGGACACCGACGAGGTCTCCGCGCAAGCGCCCGCTGGCGACGAGCCGTCGGCCGACGAGGCACAGCCCGCCGACGAGCAGGTTTCTCCCCTCTCGCGCCTATCAATGGAGCTCGGCATCCCCCAGCCGCCCGCCTGATCTTCAGGAGCTCGCGCTATTCCTGTGGTGCCCGCCCTGTCGCCCTCGCGCGACAGGGCGGGCGCTGTATCGGGGTTTCAGGACATAACGTGTCGGTTTTGTCGGGACTTTTCGGCTTGCTGGCACGGGAAAACACACATTGAAGGGGATTGTTCATCGTGGGGCGCCAATGCCCCCACGTACCTGATGTGTGGGTGAACGAGTGGCCGGTTATGGACACTCGGGTTCAGGGGCAGTTCGCCAGCGCCGACGGTGCCCACCATGCCAGGCCTCTGGTACGCCACCGTCTGCTCCATCGGCGGCGCCACCGACTGCGCCACCGTCTGCGCCGTCGGCGGCAGCGCATAACTACCGTCGGGTCTGCTATCGAAGAATGTCGCATGCAATTCCCCCGACCCTGTGTCGCGTCACGCATTCGCATCGTTGGAATTGCAACGTTTGTAGACACTGTTGAACATTCACTCAATCGAATTGCATGCGAAACTGCTCCGAGCGAGCGCCAGCAACGCGCGCGTGGGCCCTCTGATTCGCACGTTAACCCGCTAATGTGAGCGTGGGCAGCCTCACCCAGACGCGGAAAAGCGGGTTTACGTGCGATATAGCCGGTTAGCGCACGCAATAGCGGGTTTACGTGCGAGCGACACACCAGGCCAGGCGCCGTTGCGCCCACATCGCCCCGAACCGCGACCTCACCGCCACCAAACGGGGGGGAATTGCACCAATAGAGGCGCGACACGCCGGCGACACGCCGGCAGGATGCTCCTAGTGGCGCAAAACCCCCACCACTACCCCTGGCGTCACGCTCCCTCACTGGTGCAGGGCAGCCCGGCGGGGCTCCGATAAACACCGGAAAGGCGTCGCCGACAATGACGGGGGAACGTCACAGTGACGCCCTGTACTGGGCGGGTAGCTACGTTGCCCCGACAGATTCCAAGACGCCGTACACCTGGGATTCCGTCAACGACACAGAAAAGACCGGCTCCGCGATTCTTGCCTCCTCTGACGAGACCAAGACCTTCACCTACTCCGATGACACGATCTCCTACAGCGTAACCGCACTGGGAGTCACCAAGAAGGTCACCCTGGAGCGAGCCGACATCGATGTTCCCTGACGGAACATCGATCAAGTTGACATATACCGCTGGGGCCGGGAGGTTTTCCTCCCGGCCCCAGCCTGTACGGGCGGGCGGGCCGCGCCTTCGCGCAGCCCGCCCACCTCTACAACAGCACTCAGTGCTTGGCGACGCTCACGGCAAGCTTGTCGCCGGCCTCGACCGTCAGAGATAGCGCGAGGGTCTCGGCGGCGATCATGTCGCGCCAGGCCTCCACGTCCACCACGTGGTCGGCGGGAACCGTCAGCGACAGGTCGATGCGGTCCGCGATGTGCAGGCCGGCGTTCTTACGCTCGTCCTGAACGGCGCGCACGACGTCGCGGGCGTAACCCTCGGCCTCGAGCTCGGGGGTCAGCTCCGTATCGAGCACCACGAAAGTACCCGACGCCAGCACGTCCGCGACCTGGCCCTCGGCGGCATCCACCGAGGTGGACACCGAGAACATGTCGCCCGTGAGCACCAGCGGCGCCCCATCCAGCTCGACGGAAGCGAAACGGCACGCACCATCGTCCACGAGCTCCCACTCGCCCGCCTTCTGCGCCTTGAACAGCTGGCTCGTCAGCTTACGAACCGCCGGCTCGAAGGCGCGCGGGTTCAGCGCCAGCTCGGTGCGGACGCTCAGGCCCGAGTCCTGCGGCGCAGAGAAGACCACGGACTTCACGTTCACCTCGGAGGCGATCAGGTCCGCAAAGGGCTCCAGCGCAGCGAAGTTCTCCGACACGACCAGCAGCGAGGCCAGCGGCTGGCGCACGCGCAGCTGATGCGTCTTGCGCAGCGCGTGTGCGGCCGACACGATGGAGCGAACCTCGTCCATGGCTGCGACCAGCTCGGGAGCATCCACGGCCTCGTCGATGACCGGGAAGTCCGTCAGGTGCACGGATTCTCCGCCCGTCAGGCCGCGCCAAATTTCCTCGCTCAGCAGCGGCAGCAGGGGCGCCGCCAACTCCATGAGCGTCACGAGAGCCGTGTACAGCGCGTCGAACGCCGCACTGTCCTCATCCCAGAAACGCTGACGCTGAGTACGAACGTACCAATTCGTCAGGATATCCAGGTAGTCGCGAACCGCCTCGCACGCGCCGGCCACATCGTAGCCATCCAGGGCGCCCCGCACGTCCTCAACGAGGGTACGGGTATGAGCCAGCAGGTAGCGATCCATCTGCGCCAACGCGGCCACGGCCTCGGGCGAAGAGAGGTCGACACGAGAGGCCTCGTAGCCCTCACCCTTGTTGCAGGCGCCCGCGTACAGCGTGAAGAAGTAGTACGTGTTCCAGATCGGCAGCAGCACCTGACGCACCGTGTCGCGGATCGACTCCTCCTTGACGATCAGGTTGCCGCCGCGCACGACCGGGCTCGACATGAGGAACCAACGCATCGCGTCGGAACCGTACTTGTTGAACACCTCGGCCACGTCCGGGTAGTTACGCAGCGACTTACTCATCTTCAGGCCGTCGTCACCCAGCACGATGCCGTGGGAGACGCAGGAGCGGAACGCCGGTCGATCGAAAAGCGCGGTCGCCAGGACGTGCAGCGTGTAGAACCAGCCGCGCGTCTGACCGATGTACTCGACGATGAAGTCGCCCGGGTAGTGATTCTCGAACCACTCCTGGTTCTCGAACGGGTAGTGCACCTGCGCGAAGGGCATCGAGCCGGACTCGAACCAGCAGTCGAACACGTCGGAGATGCGACGCATCGTCGACTTGCCCGTCGGGTCATCCGGGTTCGGGCGCGTGAGCTGATCAATGAAGGGACGGTGGAAGTCCGTGACCTTCACGCCGAAGTCGGCCTCAAGCTCCGCGATGGAGCCGTAGACGTCCGTGCGCGGGTAGGCCGGATCGTCCGACACCCACACGGGGATCGGCGCACCCCAGAATCGGTTACGCGAGATCGACCAGTCGCGGGCACCCTCCAGCCACTTGCCGAAGATGCCGTCCTTGGTGTGCGCGGGAGTCCAGGTGATCTCCTGGTTGAGCTCCACCATACGGTCGCGGATCTGGGTGACGCGGACGAACCACGAGGACACGGCCTTGTACATGAGGGGCTTGCGGCAGCGCCAGCAGTGCGGGTAGGAGTGCACGTAGACTTCTCGCGCACCAGCACGGCGCGGATCTCGGGGGCGCGGCGCGCGATGGGGCCGCCCTGCTCGCGCAGGTCGGCGACCACGTAGCGGTTCGCGTCGAAGATCTGCATGCCCTCGTAGTCGCTCACCTCGGAGGTGAAGACGCCGCCCTCGTCGACGGGCAGGACCACGCCGATGCCGTACTCCATGCACGTCCACATGTCGTCTTCACCGAAGGCGGGAGCCTGGTGGACGAGGCCGGTGCCGTCGGTCGTGGTGACGTAGTCGGCGGCGATGATGGACCAGCCGTTGGGGCCGGGATCGCCACCCTCGGCGCGGCGCTCGGGGGTGTCGAAGTAGTCGTAGATCGGGTGGTAGTGGATGCCCACCAGCTCCGAGCCCTTGTAGGTGGCCACGACGGTGGGTTCCTCGCCCAGCTCCTTGGCGTAGGCGGGGATCAAGTCAGTGGCGATGAGGACGCGCTCACCCGCGAGGTTACCCTCGTGGTCGGCGGCCACCTCAACGAGGGAGTACTCGATCTGCGGGCCCACGGCGACGGCCGAGTTCGAGGGCAGGGTCCACGGCGTGGTCGTCCAGATGAGGGCCAGCTCGGGGCACGCCGAGTCCTCGCGCAGCTTCTGCTCCAGGCGCAGACCCACCGTCACGGTGTTGTCGGTGCGGTCCTGGTACACGTCGTCGTCCATCTTGAGCTCGTGGTTGCTCAGAGGCGTGCGGTCGTTCCAGCAGTAGGGCAGGACGCGGTGGCCCTGGTAGGCCAGGCCCTTGTCGTAGAGCTGCTTGAACGCCCAGATGACGGACTCCGTGTAGGACTTGTCCAGGGTCTTGTAGTCGTTCTCGAAGTCCACCCAGCGGGCCTGGCGGGTGACGTACTCTTCCCATTCCTTCGTGTAGCGCAGCACGGAGGAGCGGCAGGCCGCATTGAACGCTTCGATGCCGATGCCACCTTCGCGGGTGATCTCGGTGACGTCCTCGATGCCGAGCTGACGCTGGGCCTCGAGCTCGGCGGGCAGGCCGTGCGTATCCCAGCCGAAGCGGCGCTCGACGCGGTGACCCTTCATGGTCTGGTAGCGTCCCACCACGTCCTTGACGTAGCCAGTCAGGAGGTGACCGTAGTGGGGCAGGCCGTTGGCGAAAGGCGGGCCGTCGTAGAACACGAATTCGTTGGAACCGTTCTCGCCGGCGTCGCGCATCTCAATGGACTTGCGGAAGGTGTCGTTGCTGGCCCAGAACGCCAGGGTGCCCTCTTCCATCGCGGGGAAGGAAGGGCTGGGGTCCACCTCGTCTTGCCGGTGGCGGGGTAGAAGCCGTGCTTCGTCATGAGTGTCCTCGTCTCGCGCCTGTACAGGGACGAGGACCGGCGTCGCCGGCACCCGCGGTACCACCCCGCTTGCCGCTCCCTCGCTGGGGGCGGCCGCTTCGTTGGGGCTGTGTCGGGCCCTCCCGTCCGGTTCTACTGGAGGGGACGAGGCCGTGGCCGGCTGTTGCGTTCCTCTTTCTTCCGGATGCTCCCCGGTGATACCCCGCAAGCGGGCCGGATCATAGCGAAAAAAACAAGTGTAGCGAAGCGTCTGCTCACGCGCCCGGTGGGAGGGCGTCTGTCTGCCCACAGCGCAGCCCGCCTCCCCCGCATGCCCGGCCACGGCCGCCTCGCACCGGCGCGCATGCGCGGGGAGAGGGGAGCCCTGCACTAGAGTTGTGGGGTGAGCAAAACGGACACGAAAACGCCCCGCGCGCCCCTGGGGTGCGCTCGTCGGCGCGTGCATGATCGCCGCACTGCTGATCGTCTGGGCGATGCAGGGGTCCCTGTCGGGCGCGGGTGTGCCGGTCGGGCGGGCCGCGACGATTGCTGTCGGCATGACGCTGCAGGCGATCCCCTTCCTGCTCCTGGGTGTCTTCGTCGCCGAGCTGATCGAGGCCTTCGTCTCCCCCGCCTTCATCGCGCGGGTCTTCCCGACGAATCCCCTCGCCTCGGTGCTGACCGCCCTTGTCGCGGCTTTCGCACTGCCCGTGTGCGACTGTTCTGCCGTTCCGATTTTTCGTTCTCTGCTTCGTAAGGGCGTCCCCCTGTCGGCGGCGACGACGCTCATGTTGGCATCGCCCGCGATCAATCCGCTGGTGATCGCATCGACCCTCTACGCATTCGGATCCTGGTCGCTGGTGGCCGCACGCGTCGGAGCGTCCGTCGTCGTCGCCCTGTGCGTGGGCCTGTCCATGCTGGTCGCTCCCCCGACGGCGCTGCGCGAGGAGGGCCGTCCGGGCGCCGATCACGGGCGGGATGCGTGTTGCTGCGAGGACGGGTGCGAGCTGCCCGACCGGAGCATCTCTGGTGTGTTGGCGGCGACAGGGCGCTCCTTCGGGCGGATTCTGCCGTTCCTGCTGGGGGGCGTGGTGGCCTCGACGATGGCGCAGGTGGCGTGGCCGGTGTCGTCGCTACTGTCGGGACTACCGGCGGTCGGCGCGTTGGCCCTCATGATGGGGGCCGGTTTCGCCCTGTCCCTCTGTTCATCCTCTGACGCGGTGATCGCGCGGTCGTTGGCGTCGTTGGCGCCGACGGGGGCTCTGATGGGCTTTATGGTGTACGGGCCGATGATGGATGTGAAGAACGTGGCGCTGTTGGCCTCGCAGTTCCGGGGCGCGTTCGTGGCGCGCCTGTTTGTGACGGTGACGGTGGTTGCCGCCGTGGTGGTCGGCGGTGCCTGGTGGATGGGGGTCCTGTCGTGAAGCTCGTGGATCGCATCGCTCCGACGCTGGAGGCCCTCGCACTGGCTGGTTTGGGGGCGGCGCTGGTGTGGATGGCGCTGTCAGGTCGCTACGGCTCGTTCGTGCCGCCGTCGGCACGCCTGGGGATCGCCCTGTCGGGCGTCGCCTTGCTGGCGTGTTCGTTGGCGTTGTCGTCGCGTTTGGGCGCGGGCGAGGGTGGGCATGGCCATGGGTCCACCTCGTCGCGCAGGGGCCTGACGCGCTGCGTCGTCGCGGTCCTGGCGGCTCTCATGCTCGTGCTCCCCTTCCACGTGTCTCCTTCGGAGTTGGCGTCGACGACGCTAAGCGCTCGCGCTGCCGATGCGGGGGACGAGGCTGGGGCAGGCACCGGGGAGCAGGCCGAGGAATCCCCCTCGGAGGAGCCCCCGAGCGCGGGAGCGGGCGCACAGTCGGCCGGCCAGAGCGGGGTACTGAGGGGTTCTGGCGCTCAGGCCTCGTCGGGCGGGACGCTGGAGCTGACGACGGAGAACTTCGCGGCGCAGATTGAGGAGCTGTCGTCTCATGGGAAGGTGCACGACGGGCAGCGCGTGGAGCTGACGGGCTTCGTGATGAGCGAGGCGTCGGCGCGCGGCCAGGCGTCGATCCCGCGCCTGACGTCGGAGGAGAGTTTCGCCGTGGCACGCATGGCGATCTGGTGTTGCGCGGCAGACGCATACGCGATCGGTTTTGCGGTGCGGTGGGATGGTCCGGTTCCCGCGGCGGACAGTTGGGTGCGCGTGAGTGGGACGCTGCGCGTGCGGGGCAATAAGGCGCTGCTTATCGAGGCGGATTCGGTTGAGGTGACGAGCGCCCCGGATCCGGAGTTCGTCCTGCAGCAACGCTAACCCCATACTATTATCCAGCTCACAGATTTCCTTTATGTCCTTAACTTCGGACACAAAGAGGGGCGCGTAGCGTGAGGAATGCGCACACGGCAGGCGCGGGCGCATCTCACAACCTTCAAGGACGAAGACATGTCATCGACACTGACACTCACACCCCGCGAGAAGCAGACGAGGCGCTACGCCACGAGGCTGGCGCTCATCGCGACCCTCGGCCCCTTCTTCTACGGCTTCGAGGGCATGGTCCTCAACGCAGCCATCAAGGCAGTCGGCACCACCTTCGAGCTCGGCCCTATTCTCCAGGGAGTGGCCGGCGCGGCGGGCGTCATCGGCGGCCTCATCGGCGCGCTCGCCGCAGGACGCATCTCCGACAAGATCGGCCGCAAGACGACCCTCATGTGGGTCGGCCCCTTCCTCCTTTTCGAGGCCCTCCTCGGCCCGATCTCTCCCCTCCTGGGCAGCTTCGGCTACCCATTCCTGCTCATGACCCGCATCGTCGGCGGCATCGGCTTCGGCGCGGCAACGACGGTCGCCCCCGGCTATGTCGCCGAGATCGCCCCGGCCGACATCCGCGGCCGCCTCATCGGTTTTCGACAGCTGGCCATCATCCTCGGCCTGTTCTTCGCGGGCCTCATTAACACCGGCGTCGTGGCCATCACCGGTGGCGCCGCCCAGCCGGCCTTCGCCGGTCTCATGACCTGGCAGGTCCTCTTCGCCTGCCTCATCATCCCGGCGCTCCTCTTCGTCATTTTCACGGCGACGATCCCCGAGTCGCCGCGCTACCTCGTCTCGGTGGGACGCACGAAGGAGGCCAAGTCGGTGCTCGAGGCGGTCAGCGGCGAAGAGGACCCTTCCGCGCGCGTCGCCGCCATCGCGGACTCCCTGACCGCCACGGGCGGCGCCAAGCTCACGATCGGGCAGATCCTCTCCTCGAAGTGGCGCGGCCTCGTCTTCATCGGTATGGCGATCGCCGCGTTCCAGCAGCTCACCGGCATCAACGGGGTGTTCTTCTACTCCAACTCCCTGTTCGCGGCGGTCGGCTTTACCGAGTCGATGGCCCTGGCCCAGACCCTGCTGATCACGGGCTTCAAGATCGTCGGCGTCGTCACGGGCATCATGCTCGTGGACAAGGTCGGCCGCAAGCGCATGCTCGTCTACGGAGGCACGCTCATCTTCGTGTCCCTGGGCGTCGTTGCTACCGTCTTCACGATCGCCCCCACCGTCGACGGCAAGCCCGACGTCGCCCACTCCCCCATCCTGGCTTTCCTGGCGGTCGCCGCCCTGTGTACCTTCCTCCTGGGATTCACCTCCTCGTGGGGTCCGATCTTCTCCATCGTCATGGGTGAAATGTTCCCCAACTCGATCCGCGGCGGCGCCATGTCGCTGGCTTCGGGCGCGGACTTCCTCGTCAACTTCCTGGTCGTCCTCCTCTTCCCCTTCCTCATCGGCTGGTCGCCCGCCGGCACCTACTGGATCTACTGCGCCTTCGGCGTCCTGGCCGTCATCTTCACCGCGAAGTACCTGACCGAAACCAGCGGCGCCCAGCTCGAAGACATGGACAAGGTCGTCTCCCAGTAACGCCGAAGCGGCACCACTTCCACTGACGAAAGAGAGAATCCAATGGCTGACACGACGCGGGATATTCCCGATAACGTGCGCAACGTCCTGGTCATCATGACCGACCAGCACCGCACCGACACGATCGGCTGCCTGGGCAACCCGCACGCCCACACCCCCGTCATCGACTCGATGGGCGAATCGGGCTTCGCCTTCACGAATTGCTTCACGCCCACGGCGATTTGCACCCCGGCGCGGGCCTCCCTCATGACGGGTAAGCGCCCGGGCAAGCACCAGGTACTCGCCAACCCCGAGTGGAACATCGCCTACCAGGTCTCGATCCCCGAGGGCACGTGGACCTACACGCAGGAGCTGCGCGACGCCGGCTACAACGTCGGAATCGTCGGCAAATACCACTGCGGATACAACCTGCCCGACAAGTTCGGCGCGGACGACGACACCTACTGGGGCGCCGAAAACCCGGTCGCCAACGAGAAATACGTCGCCTGGCTCCGCGCCAACAACCTCCCGCCCGTGCGCGCCCACGACCTGTGGCGCGGCAAGCTTCCCGGCGGGCGCGACGGCCACATCATCGCCGCCCGCCTCGACCAGCCCGAGGAGGCTACCTTCGAGCGTTTCCTCGCCGACCGCGCGATCGAGAAGCTGCGGGAGTACGCGACCGACTGGAAGGACTCGGGTCAACCCTTCTGCCTGGACGTGCACTTCTTCGGCCCTCACCTGCCCTACTTCCTGCCCGACGAGTGGTTCGACCTGATCGACCCCGACCTCGTGGAGCTGCCGGAGAACTTCGGCGACTCACTCATCGGCAAGCCCCCAATCCAGCAGAACTACGCCACCTACTGGTCCACCTCCTCGTTCACGAACGAGCAGTGGAGGAAGCTCATCGCGGTCTACTGGGGTTACACAGCCATGATCGACTTCGAGATCGGGCGCATCATGGATGTGGCGCGCGAGCTGGGCATCCTGGAGGACACGGCGGTCTTCTTCTGCGCGGACCACGGGGAGTTCACGGGCTCGCACCGGCTCAACGACAAGGGCCCGATGATGTACGACGACATCTACAACGTGCCCTTCATCGCTCACATCCCCGGCGTCTCAACCGTGGGCCGCTCGGACGCGTTCGTCTCCCTCATCGACCTGCCGGCCACGGTGCTCGACATCGCTGGCCTGGATACCGCCCTCGTGGAGGACGGGCGCTCGATCGTGGACCTCACGCGCGGCGAAGCCGTCGACGGCTGGCGCGAGGACATCGTGTGCGAGTTCCACGGTCACCATTTCCCCCTCCAGCAGCGCATGCTGCGCACGAAGGACTTCAAGCTCGTCATCAACCCCGAGTCGATCAACGAGCTCTACGACCTCCGCCTCGATCCCGCCGAGATGAACAACGTGTACACCGTGCCCGTGTACGACGAGATACGCAAGGAGCTGGCCACGAACCTGTACCTCCAGCTGCGCGAGCGGGGGGACCACTCCTTCGCCAAGTGGATGGCCGCGATGACCGACTTCGAGATCCCGCTGGTCAACACGGCTCGCTCCGACCTCGACGAGGTCACGAGCGACTAGACACGCGCGCGGCGGCGGGAGCCCGCAGGCACATCCGCCGCCGCGCGCGCATGTGGCGTTCGCGCGCGCCGCACCCACTAGACACCTACAGTGATACGTATCATAGACAGGTTGGAACGAGTCCAGGGCGGCGCGCCGCCCGAGGGCCAGCAGACGGGAAGGACGGACATGCACTACCCCACGCGCCACCCCCTCCCCACGCTCGAAGATCGCATCGTGGCGCGGCTGGCGCTCTCCCCCGCGACTCGCTCGCAGCTGTGCGAGGCCCTGGACACCTCCCGCACGAACCTGGGACGGGCACTGTCAACCCTCCTGGACGAGGGATCGGTTGGCGCCGTGCGCTCCAACGCGGCCGGTCGCGGACGCCCCACTCAGCTCCTCGCTCTCAACGCAACGGCGGCGCACGCGGTCGGCCTGCTCATCACGCGCACCTCCTGCGCCGGCGTCATGCTCAACCGGTCGGGGGCTGTCCTGGCGGCCGTCCACATCGTCTCCCAATCATCCCCATCGATGTCCCGCTCGCTCGAACAGACCTGCGAGACCCTGGCCGAAAGCGCCGCCGCCCAGGGCATCGACGTGACGCACGTGCGCGCGGTGGGCGTCGGCGCGCCCATTCCGATGGGCCGCAACGCTCGCCTATCCTCAAACGCCTATCCGAGCGTGGAGGAGCTGGCCAGCCTCACGGGCCGCTGGTGGCCCGCGGCCCCGGTGGTGGACAACACGGTGCGCATGGCGGCCCTCGCGGAAGGACTGTGGGGTGCGGGAACCGGCATGTCCTCCTTCATCTACCTGCGCCTGTCAGGGGGTGTGGGCGGCTGCGTCGTGTCCGATTTCCGCCTCGTGGGCGGGGCAACGGGGCTCGCCGGCGAGCTGGGCCACATCACGGTGGCCGGTAACGACGCCCTGTGCGCGTGCGGCAAGCTCGGCTGCCTGGAGACGCTCGCCTCGATTCCCGCCCTGTGCGAGCGCGCCGGAGCACAGGACCTGACGGCGCTGCGCGCCGCCGTGCATGCCGGGGATGAGCGTGCGCTCGGCGCGCTGGAGCGCGCCGCGGCGGCCGTCGGCTACGTGCTCGGGTCGGCCAGCCTTCTCATCAACCCGAGAGCGATCATCCTGGCGGGCGAGGTCGTGGACGCGTTCCCCTCCATCAAGGAGGACATCGCCGCCCACATGCGAGCGGAGCTGCTGCCGGTCATGGAGTGGGATATTGACGTGGTCGGGGCATCCCTTGGCCCCCTCGGGGCGGCCCAGGGGTGCGCCTACGTCGCGGCGCACCGCGCGCCGGAAGAAGACGACCGCGAGCGCACGCCCCTGACGTCGGGGTCCGCGGATGAAGGCGACGGCTCATGACTCGTCGGATTCCTTTTTCGGTCGTCACCAAGCCGACGGGGGCGGCCTGCAACCTGGACTGTCAGTATTGTTTTTTCCTGTCGAAGGAGCTGTTGTACGACGCGAGGGCCCAGACCATGTCGGAGGGGACCTTGGAGCGCTACGTGGAGGCGTTCCTTGAGTCGAGTCCCGACGGCGAGGTGACGATGCTGTGGCAGGGCGGGGAACCCACCCTGCGAGGTCTCGGCTTTTTCGAACACCTGATGGAACTGTGCGAGCGCTACCGTCGCCCCGCTCAGCGGGTGCGTCACGCTCTGCAGACCAACGGGACGCTGGTGACCGACGAGTGGGCGCGCTTTTTCGCGGACCACGGCTTCCTAGTGGGCGTGTCGATTGACGGGCCCGCTCCCCTGCACGACGCCTATCGGGTGAACCGCGGCGGGCGCGGCACTCATGCGATGGTGGTGCGCGGCTGGGAGGAGCTCGCGCGCGCGGGGGTTGAGACGAACATCCTGTGCACGGTCAACGCCGCGAATGAGGCGCACGGCTCGCTGGTCTACCGCTATTTCCGTGACGAGCTGGGAGCGCGGTACCTGCAGTTCATTCCCATTGTGGAGCGGGTACGCGCCGCGGACCTGGCCCAGGCTGAGCGTGGCTGGCGCTCCGGTACGTCGGCGTTGTTGTATCGCCAAGACGGGGACTGCGTGACCAGCCGTTCGACCTCGCCGTCTGGTTATGGACGTTTCCTGTGTGAGGTGTTCGACGAGTGGGTGCGTAGCGACGTGGGCGAGGTTTTCATCCAGGATGTTGATTCGACCCTGGCGGCCATGTTTGGCTCGGCGTCGGTGTGCGTGCACGCGCGAACGTGTGGGGTGAACATGGCGATGGAGTTCAACGGGGACGTGTACGCGTGTGACCATTGGGTGGAGCCGGACTGGCTGGTGGGGTCGATCTATTCCTCGTCCTTCGCTGATCTGGCGTCTTCTCCCAGGATGGGCGATTTCGCGCGCCTGAAGCCGGATGTGGACGCGCAGTGTCGGGCGTGCCCGCACCTGCGGCTGTGCTGGGGTGGGTGCCCGAAAGACCGTTTCGTCCGACGCGGTGACGGGGCGCACAACTACCTGTGCGAAGGATACCGGGCGTTTTACGAGCACGCCACCCCAGTCCTGCGCGCGATGGGCATGCTGATCGCGGCGGGCAGGCCTGCCTCGGACATCATGGATCCCGCTGTGGCGGTCTCCCTCGGGGTTTGCCTCCCCTTCCCCGCCTCCTCGCCGGCCACGTCCGCGTCCCTAGCCGGGGTGCGGTCGTGATTGTATCGGCTGTGCTCATCGGCATCGTCGTGGGCGTCATCGTCGGCTCCCTCGGTGCGGGTGGTGGCATCCTGTCGGTTCCCGTGTTGGTGTACGTGTTGGGCCGCGATCCCCATCAGGCGACGGGCCTGTCCCTCATCATCGTGGGGCTGACCGCCGCCGTGTCCCTGGCAATGCGCGGGCGCGGGGGCAATGTCGCGTGGCGCGACGGTACCCTCTTCGCGCTCGCGGGCCTGGGGGGCACGTGGGCGGGCTCGTCCCTGAGCCCGCTTGTGCCCTCGCGTGCCCTCATGCTGTCCTTTTGCGCTCTGTTGGCCGTGGTTGCGGCGTGCATGGTGCGCTCTCAGCTGCGCGCAAGCGGTACGCCCGTGGACGAGGCCGGGGCTTCGGTGCGCTCGCGCCTCTCCTCGGGGGCACCCATGGCTGTGCGCGTTGTCGTTCTCGCGACGCTGACGGGTTTTCTGACCGGCTTTTTCGGGGTCGGCGGCGGCTTTGTGATCGTGCCCGCACTGCACCTGGCGCTGCACTACCCGATGAAACGCGCATCCGCCACGTCCCTGCTGGTTATGGTGATAACCGCTGCTTTCGGCCTGGTCTCGCGCGCCTTGTCGGGCTCGCTGACGCTCACGCCTGAGGTCGGGGCGATGGTCGCGTGTTTTGCCGGCTCATCGATGCTCGGCGGGCTTGCGGGTGCTCGGCTCACGACCCGCGTCTCGAATCGCATCCTCGGCCTCGTGTTTGCGGCTCTCCTGGTCGGGGTGGCTATCTCGACGCTGGTGGCCACGCTCGCGTAGAGGGCGCGCGAGACGCAGACCACCTCGCGCACCCTCAGCGCTCAGCTGGCGCTCGTATCGGATTCCTGGCCGCTCACGTCCTTACCCCCACTGCGGGTGCTACCGGGGCCTCGGCCGCCCTCCGGAGGAGGTCCCGGGCGGGTGCTGCCTGTATCGCCCTGCTGGGAACCCGGCCCCTGCTGGGAACCCGGCCCCTGCTGGTCGGCACCAGGCCTGGGCTGACAACCGCCGGGGCCAACATTCTGGTCCTGCTGGTCCCCGCTGTTCGACTCCCAGTCCTCGTCCTCGTCGCCGTATCCCTGGTCGTTGTAGCCGTCCTCGTAGCCCTGCTCATAGAAGTCCTCGCCGTCGCCGAGAATGGCTGCATGCGTGATGATGCCCGCGCCGAAGCCGACGGACAGCAGTGCCGCTGCGGCGCCGGCGATAGCTGCGCGCTTGCCCCATGAGGTCTTCTTCGATGCGGGCTCGACTGTCACGGCACGAGCCGCCACGGCCTCGTCACTGGCCTGGTCGTCGATAGAAGAGCCCGCGACGCACCCCAGGGGTGTGTCGGCGAACGCGCCAGCCCCCTCCTGCTGTGCGACGGGAGGCATCTGCGCCGTTTCCGCCTCAGACGCGTGGATGGGCAGGACTTCGGTCTGATCCGCGGCCTGCAGCTCCGACTGGGGCAGGATCGACGTGCGTTCGGTGTCACTCGCCAGGTTCTTGTTGTCGTCCGCCATGGGGACGCTCCTTTCTGCTGAATTGTGCATCATTGTCTCGCAGATTAGGAGCGGCACATAAGCGGACCTTATGGCGAAACTGTGAAAACGCTATGAAATTATAGGTATCGCGTATCACTTTTTGAAGCTTGCTTTGTTTATCAGCTCACGTCTATCCTGCAACGTTCGACACCCGCCGATCATCCTCACGAGGTGCCACATGTCCATCAAAACCCTGTCGTCCGCCATGCTCGCCGCCACCTGCGTCCTGGCGTTGGGCGCCTGCGCCCTGGCGTTGGGCGCCTGCGCCCACTCCTCGACCCCCTCCACGACCGGCGCGCCATCGGACCCCTCCTCCGGCGGGCCCACCGCCTCCCAAGACCCCGCAACCGCCCCCATGTCCGGCATCATCTTCGCCGCCTCCGACGCTGGCATCGACACGACGGTCACCACCGTGCGGGCCATCGACCCGCAATCGGGCATGATCACTGCGACGCGCACCTTCACCTTCCCGAGCGAGTACCTGTCCGCACCGGGGTACATGTGCGAGCATATGCAGTGCTATTCCCCCGACTTCTCGCGCATGATCGTCGCGAACAACGACGGCGAGAACGAAAGGTAGCCGTGGTCTCCACGGACGGCACGCTCACCGTCCTCAACGACGCGATTCCCACGCCGAGCGGACACACCACCCCCGTGTCCAATCATTTCGCCCAATTCGGCCCCGACGGAGCCATCTACGTGGCCCACATCGACAAGGACGCCGCATCGGATCGCGTTGGCACAATCTACCGTTTCCCCTCAGAAACTGAAGCGCCCGAGGCCGTTCCCACAGACTTCACGGTCGAGAACTACGCACGATTCCAAGTCATGCCCGACCTGTCCATCCAGCGCACCAAAACCGCGATGTGGGTCGCCAACGAGGCCGGCGTCGGCTGTTTCGGCGCGGATGCCGTCACCCCCGACGGCACGTGCCTCACGATCGACCAAGGCACCATCTACTCCAAGCCCGGCACGCCTCTCGCCCAGACCACCCCGGCGGACCAGACGCGGCTCGTTTCCAACTGGACGAAAGTCGCTCTGCCCGGCCTGGAGAGCACTCACACCATCGAGGGATGGCTAGCCGTGAGCCCCGACGGCACGCAGATGGTACTGTACGCGTCGCCCAAGGACCCCTACTCCGACCTCTCGCTTCCCCTCTTCGTCGCTCCCGTCGCAGGCGGCGACGCAACCCAGGTCACGACGACCACCGAGGACGTCCCGGGCGTCGTGCGCGTCCTGGGCTGGACCAAGTAGAAGGAACGAGGCTGGGGACGCTCACCGCTCGCCGCGCACCAGCCCGCCCCGGCCTCGTCCCACTGCCTCGCGCGGGCTCGCCGCCTACGCCTCTGGGGCCGTGCGGGTCATGAGGGTGTTGGTCGCCTGTGCCACCGGGCGCACGATCATCGAGTCAATATTGACATGGGACGGGCGCTCCAGGGTCCACGCGATCGCTTCTGCAATATCCTCGGCGACGAGGGGCTGCGCAACACCCTCGTAGACGCGGTCGGCCGCCTCCTGGGAGCCGAGCCGGTTCAAAGAAAACTCCTCCGTGCGCACCATGCCCGGCGCGATCTCGATGACGCGAACGGGCTCACCCACCAGCTCCTGGCGCAGCGTATTCGCGATGATGCGCTCGGCGTGCTTGGCAGCCACGTAGCCGCCGCCTCCCGGGTAGGTGTCGTGGGCGGCGGTCGAGGTCAGGAAGACGAGGTCTCCCCCGCGCTTATGCATCCCCGGCAGGAAGGCGCGCGTACAGTGCAGGGCCGTCATCACGTTGCGCTCGAACATCGCGCTCCACCTCGCGGGGTCCCCCTCCGCCACGCGGTCGACACCGATAGCACCTCCGGCGTTGTTGACCAGAGCATCCACGGGGCCACCCTCCAGGACGTGGGCGGCCATCACGTCCACCTGTGCCTCATCGGTGAGGTCAGCCGCCCAGTATTCGCAGCCAATCTCGGCCGCGAGAGCCTCCAGGCGCTCGCGACGCCTCGCCACCGCGACGACGCTCCACCCCCGCTGGGCCAACAGGCGGGCGGTGGCCCACCCAATTCCGGTGGAAGCTCCAGTAACGACGACGCGGCGAGAGATGCTCATAGGCACACACTAATATCCCCGGGCACGCATTGTGAACTGCGCGCCCGGGGATACTGCATGAGGCTTCAGCCGTTGGGCAGACCGTAGGCCTTGTGGATCAGCCAGATCGGGTGGACGACGTTCGCGCCCGTGGCCGTGCGCAGCTGCCAGCGGCACGTCTCCGTGTCACAGCGGCCAGCTCCGCGTTGACCTGCTTAATGAAGTCGAAGACGGGGGCGCCCACGGCCTGGGCGATCGCGTACTTCTCCTTCTTCATGCCGTAGGTGCCGGCGATGCCACAGCAGGGCTGCTCGGAATCCTTGACGGTCACGCCGGGAATGAGGCTCATCAGCTCGATCGCGGGCTTGCCCAGACCCTGTGACTTGACCTGGCAGGGCGCGTGGTACGGGATGGTGACGTCGATGCGCTGGAAGTTCATGTCCAGCTCGCCCTTGTCATACAGGTGCAGCAAGAACTCGCTGATGTCCCACATGCGGCTACCCACATCCCTCAGCTCCGGGGTGTCCATCTCGAGGATCTCGTGAGCCTCATGACGCAGCATCCCCGCGCACGAGCCCGACGCGGAGATGATCGGCGCATCGCGGTTCACCGTGCGCAGGTCGTTCGTCAGCTTCGAGACGTACTTGCGAGCATCCTTGTACAGGCCGTTGGACTGCAGCGCCAGACCGCAGCACCCGTGCTTGGGGACCAGGACCTCGTAACCCAGGTGCTCGAGGACCATGACCGAGTGGATCGAGGTCTCCACCTCGAAATACTGGCCGGCGCATCCGTGGAAGAAGATCACCTGGCCGCGCGTGCCGGAGTTCGGCAGCGGCTTGTGCTTCTTGAACCAGCCCTCGAAGGTGCGCCCGTAGGCGCGCGGCATGGGGGCCGAGCGGTGCACGCCAATGATGGCCTCCATCGCCACACGGATCGGCTTGACGTCGAGCGCCCAGTTCGCGATGGGCGCGACCGGGGTCATCATGGTGCCAATCAGCGAGGTTCGCCCGATCAGGCGGTCTCGCATGGGGATGCCGTGCGCTTCCTTCATCGCAGTGCGCCTGTGGTGGATGATCTCGGTGACCTTCACGCCCTGGGGGCACACGAGCGAGCAGGTGCCGCACGAGGAGCAGTAGTCGATGGACTTATCAACCATCTGCCCGTCCTTGCGGAAGCGCTCGGCCTGCGGGCCGGAGTACTTCGGGCCGCCGAACAGGTCAGTGACGCGCATGACGGGGCACTGAGTCTCGCAGATCGTGCACTTGACGCAGGCGTCCAGGCTGGCGCGCAGAGCCGCGTCACCACTCAGGGCGAAAGACGTCCTCTTCTTCCACGCCCGGTCCCATCAGCGTTGACATCTCCAGGGTCATTTCAGCTCCTCCACGATCGCGTCGACGGCGGCCAGGGCACTGGCCAGAGCGATGCCTTCGCCGCTCTTTTCGCGCCAGCGGGTGGCGCCGGCCAGGTTGCCGCCCGCGGCAAACAGGTTGGTGTACACGGCCTTGCCGTTTTCGTCGACGACGCGCATGGAGTCGTCGACGGCCAGTCCCGCCAGGAACAGGGGCTGTTCCTCGCCCCAGAAGTCGGCGTGCAGCAGCTGACCGGTGGGGCCCATGACAGGCAGGCCACACACACGGTGTCGCGCACGACGCCGTAGGAGTCCATCTCCAGGGCGCCGGACTCGAAGCCGCCGGCCGCCAGGATGACGGCGCGGGTCTCCACGCGGGTAGCGCGTCCTGCGCTGGCGTATTCGACGGCCTGAACGCGCCCGTCGGCGGTGTGCAGGGCCTTCAGGGGCGAGCCGAGGACGACGCGCGCCTTGGCGGAAGCCAAGCGAGTCAGCGACGCATTCAAGCGCATGCCGGGCACCGACGGGGGCTGGACCGGGATCTCGAAGACCGGGTGTCCGAGCTTGTCCGCCAGGTCTCGCCACGCGTTCGGGTCGTCGAGGCCGAGGACGGCGGGCAGGCCAACGATCGCACCGTCTTCCAGGAGAGGGCGAATCTGGGCGGCCAGACGCGCGCGGTTCTCCTCGTGGTCGAGGCTGCGCGCGTGGTTGGTGCCGGTCGAGTCGATCTCGCCCTCGCGAACGACGTAGTCGACGCTGAGAGCGCGGGCCTTGATCGGGGCGCCGTCGGGGCCCGTCTGACGCGACAGGTTCTCGGCGACGAGGCTGGGGTAGAAGTCCTTGAAGCGCGCCAGGCCCACGATCGCGTAGCGGGCGCCCGCCTGGGGGGATTCCGGCCCGCATCGAGGGGGGAATCAGGCAGGTGGGGCGCAGGGCGCCGACTCCGGTGGGAATACGCACGTTGCGCGTCTCATCACCGATGAGTGCGTCCGGCCCGACGATGTCCCGCAGCCACGCGACCGAGGCGCCGACCTGGTCGGGGGTGACGTGGGCGTAGGGGTGAGTGGGGCGCGAGGCGACGTGCGCGGGGATCGCGTCCAGGGGCGCCTCGACCGGGTCCGGGCCGTAGCCGAGGATGTCGACCGTACCCGTGCCGAGCTGGATGCCGCCAACGCCCTTGGTGATCAGGGTGACGCTCAGACCGGCATCGGCGGCCTTGATCGCGGCGGCCAGGCCGGCCAGTCCAGCGCCAATAATAACGACGTCTCTCATCGAACAACCTCTTCCTTGGCTGCGGGCAAGTGCTCGACGTCGAGCGTGCCCTCGTGAATCCAGGCGTCGAGCACGGCCTGCCTGGCTTGCTTGCCGTACAGGATGGGCCACAGGCCGATCCAGCGGTTCTTCAGGAACAGGCGCAGCAGGCCGTTGGCGCGCATCGAATCAATGTCGCCGCGCTCGTGGGCGATTCCGGCGGCTCGCTGGGAGCAGAATCCGCCCTGGCACGGGCCCATGCCCAGGCGCATTTGGCGGCGAACGTCGTCCAGCTGTCCCTTGGGCAGGGTGTCCATGACGTTTTCAAGCATCTCGCGGGTGGCCATCTCGCATTCGCAGATAATCTGCTCGTGCGTGGGGCCGTCGTTGCGCGACTCGACGTTGTCGAGGCGGTGGCCGATCGTGTACAGGCGCGCCTCCTTGGCCGGGGGAACGGCCTCGTCGGCGGTCCTACACGGGCGGGTCTCGCCCATCTCCGAGCACATGATGTCGACGATGCGCTCGGCCATGAGGCGGTAGGTGGTGAGCTTGCCACCCGCGATGGTGAGCATGCCGTAGACGCCGTCGCGCGTGTTGTGGTCGATGATGCTCATGCCGCGCGCCATGTGGCGGGTGTCGGCCTCCGAGACCCGAGAGTCCTTAATGAGGGGTCGAGCGCCCGCCCACGCGTGGACGGCGCGGGCCTTGCGGAAGCCGGGAATCATGGCCTCGCCCGAGTCGAGCATCTGCTGGACCTGGTCGGCGGGGATCGGCAGGTTGTCGGCGTCGTCGGACTTGAGGTCCGTCGTGCCGATGATGCACACCGTGTGGTCGGGCACCAGGATGTCGCCGTCGGCGGGCCACACGCAGCGGTTGATGACCGAGTGGGTGAGGCGGTGGTTCATGGCGATCATGATGCCCGCACCGGCGACGACGTCGACGCCGTGGCAGTCGGCCATGCCCGCGATTGTGCCCGCCCAGGGGCCGCCGCAGTTCAGGACGAAGCCACATTCAATGCGCACGTCCTCGCCCCCACGCTCGTCGTGGACGATGACTGCGCTAATGCGGTCGCCGTCACGCTCGATGGAGGTGACGCGGTGGTAGGTCAGGACCTGCGCCCCGTAAGCCTGCGCGGAGCGGATCGCGCCCCACGTCATCTGCCAGCCGTCGACGGTTCCGTCCTGAACGGCGAACGCGCGCTTGATGCGCGGGTCCAGTCGGGGTTCGCGTCGCAGAGCCTCGGCGATGGAGATTTCCTCCGCCGGCACTCGTGCGGCGGCGGCGCGGGCCAGGAACTGGTCCGCGTACTCCTCATCGTCGTGAGCGGTCACGACGAAGAGGCCGCCGGTGGCCTCGATGGCGTTGGAGTTGATGCGCTTGACGATCTCGTTTCTTCTGCGCATTCGGTGGCCGATTCTGGGTCGGAGGCAATGTAGCGAGCACCGGAGTGGAGCAGGCCATGGAAGCGACCGGAGGTCCCCTGGGCAATATCGGCCCGGTCGACGAGGACGGCTGAGAAGCCGCGCATCACGACGTCGCGGACGACGCCGGCACCGGTGGATCCGCCACCGATGACGCACACGTCAGTGCGAAGTGTCTTCACCGTGTTATTTCCCTTCACGTCTTCATGAGGATGTGCCTCATTGCGCTTACAATTCTGCCCCACACACCCTTGTTTGCACGAATTCGCAGACCCCTGTGCACATATGTGCACGCACAGCGCGCGCAAAAGTGGCATTCGCACTTCCGACCCCGGAATGACCGGAAAAACCGGGAATTACAGCCCACGACTGTCACGTAAATCGGTGGTCGCGTCACCAAAATCTCTAGGTCACGCGCGATCGGCACGAAACCCCCTACAGTTAAGGCATGACGAACTCATTGCTCGCACGAGTCCTCGAAACCGCGAACATGGACCGCGCCGTGCGCCCCCAAGACGATTTTTACCGCCACGTGAACGGGACCTGGCTGGCGACCCACGAAATCCCGGCCGACCGCCCGATGGATGGCGCCTTCCACGCACTGCGCGACGCATCCGAGAAATATGCCCGCGCAATTGCCCAGGACGCGGCCGCGGGCAGCCTCGACGACGCGGACGCATCGCGCATCGCGACCCTGTGGACGCAGTTCCTCGACGAGGACGCCATCGAGGAGGCCGGCGCCGCCCCTCTGCGCGCCGACTTGGACGTCATCGAGGCGTGCGACACGCGCGCAGAGCTCGCCGAGGCCATGGGCGCCCTCATGCGCGCGGGCATCGGAGGCCTGGTGGGGGCCTACGTGGGCACCGACCCGCACGACTCCTCCTCCTACATGGTCTCCCTGGTCCAGTCCGGTATCGGGCTGCCCGACGAGGCCTACTACCGTGCGGACGACTACGAGCCCATCCGCCAGGCCTACGTCGCCCACACCGGGCGTCTCCTGTCGCTGGCGGGCATGCCCGACCCCGACGGCTCGGCGAGGCGCATCATGGCGCTGGAGACGGCCCTGGCCTCGCACCACCGCGACTCGGTCTCCAACCGCGACCCCCTCCTGTCCGACAACCCGACCCTGTGGAGCGAGCTCAATACCCTCGCCCCCGGCTTTGACTGGGACGCGTGGGCGCGCGGTGCCCACATGCCCGTTAGCGGCCTCGTCGTCAACGTCGATCAGCCCGACTACCTGCGCGGCGCTGCCTCCCTGTGGGAGCGCACCGACCTGGCGACGCTCAAGGAGTGGCTGAGTGCCTCGGCCATCGATGCCCGCGCATCCCTGCTCTCCGCCGACTTCGTCCAGGAGAACTTCGACTTCCACGGCCGCACACTGGCGGGCACGCAGGAGCTGCGCCCCAGATGGAAGCGCGCACTGTCCCTCATCGAGTCCTACCTGGGCGAGGCCATGGGACGGGCCTGGGTCGCCCGCCACTTCCCGCCCGAGGCCAAGGACGCGATGGACGCACTCGTGCGCCGCCTGCTCGACGCCTACGGCGAGTCGATCCGAGGCCTGGACTGGATGAGTGACGAAACGAAGGAGAAGGCGCTGGCCAAGCTGGCGACCTTCAACCCGAAGATCGGCTACCCCGCCAAGTGGCGCGACTACTCCACGCTGCACCTGGACCCCTCCGCCACGCTTGTTGATAACGTGCGGGCCGCCAGCGCCCACGCGACCGACCGCGAGTGGGGCAAGCTCGGGGGCCCCGTCGACCGCGACGAGTGGTACATGACCCCGCAGACGGTCAACGCCTACTACAACCCCACGCAGAACGAGATCGTCTTCCCCCGCAGCGATCCTCCAGCCCCCCTTCTTCGACGCGCAGGCGGACGACGCGGTCAACTTCGGCGCAATCGGAGCGGTCATCGGCCACGAGATCGGCCACGGTTTCGACGACCAGGGCTCGCGCTACGACGGGGCGGGCAACCTGTCGAACTGGTGGACCGACGAAGACCGGGCCGCCTTCGAGGAGCGCACCCACGCCCTGATCGGTCAGTACGATGTTCTCACCCCCGCCGTGCTGGCCTCCGCCGCGAGCGACGAGGCAGGCGAGGACGCCGGGGAAGACGGCACCGAGCGCTCGCTCCCCCACGTCAACGGTGCACTGACCATCGGTGAGAACATCGGCGACCTGGGCGGCATGACAATCGCGTGGAAGGCGTGGGTGGCAGCCCTGGCCGAGCAGGGCCTCACCCCGCAGACCGCTCCCGTCATCGACGAGCTGACCGGCCCGCAACGCTTCTTCTTCTCGTGGGCCCGTGCCTGGCGCACCGCGACTCGCCCCCAGTTCGCGCGCCAGATGCTAGCCATCGACCCCCACTCCCCCGCCGAGTTCCGCTGCAACCAGGTGCTGCGCAACCTCGACGCATTCGCCGCGGCGTTTGACGTCAAGCCAGGAGACGGCATGTGGCTCGATCCCGCTCAGCGAGTCACCATCTGGTAAAAGCGTGTCCCAGCCGACAAAAGTCGGCGCGCCCCGCGCATCCACCTGCAACACATGACACCATAGGAATGTTTGGCGCGACAGCGCCCCCCCATTCCATCGACGGAAAGGCACCCCATGCCAGGCCTGAACCTCACGCGCGAGGAAGCGACCGAGCGCGCCTCGATCATCTCCTCCGTGACCCGCTACGAGATCTCGCTGGACCTCACGCGCGGCGACACCGACTTCGGTTCGTTCACCCGCATCGAGTTCGACGCGCGCGAAGGCGCCTCCACGTTCGCGGACCTCGTCTCCAACAACGTCCACTCGATTCGCCTCAACGGCAATGCCCTCGACCCCTTCTCCGCCCACCAGGACAACCGCATCGCCCTGGATAACCTGGCGGAACACAACGTGCTCGAAGTCGACGCGTCCTGCCAGTACATGCACACCGGTGAGGGCCTGCACCGCTTCGTCGATCCCGCGGATGGCCAGGCGTACACCTACTCTCAGTTCGAGGTCCCGGACGCCCGCCGCGTCTACACGACCTTCGAGCAGCCCGACCTGAAGTCGACCTTTACCCTGACCGTGAAGGCCCCCAAGGGCTGGAAGGTCTTCTCCAACGCGCCCACCCCCTCCCCCGAGGAAGACGGCGATGCGTGGATCTACCGCTTCGCGACCACGGAGACGATATCCACGTACATCACCGCGATCGTCGCCGGCCCCTACCAGGGCACCACGGCCTCGCTCACCTCCTCCGATGGGCGCACGATTGACCTGGGCGTGTACGCTCGCGCCTCGATCATCGAACACCTGGATGCCGACGAGATCATCGACATCACCCGTCGCGGCTTCGAGTTCTTCGAGGGTGCCTACGGCATCGCCTACCCCTTCACGAAGTACGATCAGATCTTCGTGCCCGAGTACAACGCGGGCGCCATGGAGAACGCGGGCTGCGTGACCTTCCGCGACGCCTACGTGTTCCGCACGCGTCCCACCGAGGCTCAGATGGAGGCTCGCGCCAACACGATTCTGCACGAGCTCGCGCACATGTGGTTCGGCGATCTGGTCACCATGAAGTGGTGGAACGACCTGTGGCTCAACGAGTCCTTCGCCGAGTTCATGAGCCACCTGGCCCTGGCCGAGGCCACGAAGTACACCGAAGGCTGGACGGGCTTCATGGTCCGCAAGGACTGGGGCCTCAAGCAGGATCAGCTGCCCACCACCCACCCGATCACGGCTGAGATCCGGGACCTGGCCGACGTCGAGGTCAACTTCGACGGCATCACCTACGCCAAGGGTGCCTCCGTTCTGCGCCAGCTCGTCTCCTACGTGGGGCGCGACGCATTCTTCGCGGGCCTGCACGAGTACTGACGAAGCACTCCTACGCCAACGCCACGCTGGACGACCTGCTCTCCGAGCTGGCGGCCGCGTCGGGCCGCGACCTGGCGGCCTGGTCGAAGGTGTGGCTGGAGGAGGCCGGCGTGACCCTGCTGCGTCCGGTCATCACGACCGGCGAGGACGGCACGATCGAACGCCTCGAGGTCGTCCAGGAGGCCTTCTCCGAGGGAGCCTCCCTGCGTCCGCACCGCCTGGGCGTCGCCGGCTACTCGCTGACCGAGGAGGGCACCTTGGCCCAGGTCTTCCGCGACGAGCTCGACGTGGACGGCGCGTCCACGATCGTCGAGGCGGCCGCAGGCATCGCACGTCCCGACTTCATCCTGGTCAACGACGGCGACCTCGGCTACGCGAAGGTTCGCCTGGACGAGCAGTCCCTGGCCTTCGCGATCGCCAACATCACCAAGTTCACTGACTCCCTGACCCGCGGCGTCGTCATGGCCTCCGCGTGGGACATGACCCGCGACGGCGAGATGGCCGCCCGCGACTACCTGAACCTCGCGCTCACCTCGATCCCCGTCGAGGACAACATGAGCCTGCTCATGCTGACCCTGCGCCACATTGACGAGGCCGTGCGCACCTTCGTCGCGCCCCAGTACCGCGCGGAGGCCGCCGAGGACACGGGCCGACGCCTGCTCCTCCTGGCTCGCACCGCCGCCTCCGGGTCGGACGCGCAGCGTATGCTCGTGGCCGCGGCCGCCCGTAACGCGACCAGCTCCGAGCAGTTCGAGGCTATCCGCGGTCTCTTCGACGGCACTCAGACGCTGGATGGCCTGGACCTGGACGTCGATCTCAAGTGGGATCTGCTCGTGTCTCTCGTGCGCGGAGACGCCGCCACCGAGGCCGACATCAACGCTCTCGAGGCCGACGATGACACGATGACCGGTCACCAGAACGCCGCGGCCTGCCGCGCCGCGAGGTCGGGCGAGTGGATCAAGGCCGACGTGTGGGACAAGGTCCTGTCCGATACGACCATCCCCAACGACACGCGCTGGGCGATGATCTCCGGTTTCTGGGCGCAGGCTCGCACGACCCCGTCGGCTTACGCCGGCTACGTGGGCGAGTACTTCGAGGCCCTGGCGGGCATCTGGGAGCGCTTCACCTTCCACACCGCCGAGGACCTCACGACGCTGCTCTTCCCGACCGCCCTCGCCGGCTACGCGCCCGAGGTCGACGTGGTCGCCTCCGGCAAGGCCTGGATCGAGGCTCACGCCGACGCGTCGGCGGGCACGCTGCGCATCATCCGCGAGCTCATCGACGTGTGTGAGCGTCAGATCGCCAACCAGGCGGTGGACGCGGGCTGATTCGCTTCTCTCAGACGCCAGGGGGCGTGGCCGCGTGGCCACGCCCCCTGTGCGCATTTCTTCCGCATACGCACCGTCACCAACTTGAGTGCGAGTACCCCGGCCTCGTTATGAACGAGGCCGGGGCCGTGTGTGTGAGTGCGTGTCAGTGAGCGATGCTCACTGGGAGCTCGCGCGTCAGTTCCAGACGCCCCACCAGGCGCCGTTGCCGTAGAACCAGTGGCGCTCGCCGTCGATCCACTGGGTGCCGGTGACCATCGCGCCGGAGGCGTTCAGGAAGTACCAGGTGCCATTCACATTGACCCAGCCGATGAGCATAACGCCGGTCTGGTTCATGTAGTACCAGGTGCCGCCAACCTGGGCCCAGCCGGTGACCATCGCGCCGGAGCCGCCCAGGTAGTACCACTCGTTGTTGTACTTGATCCAGCCCATGGCCATGTCGCCGGAAGCGTTCAGGTAGTACCAGGTGCCGTCGAGTTCCAGCCAGCCGGTGTGCATGATGCCAGTCTCGGGGTCCAGGTAGTACCAGGAGCCGTCGATGACGTTCCAGCCGAAGGCCTGGGCGCCGGAGGGCGCGTAGTACTCCCACTTGCCCTCCTGGTTGTGCCAACCGGTGATCATGTAGCCGCGCGCATCGAAGCGGTAGATGGCGTCGTCGATCTCGATTTGCTCATCCTTGGCGTAGGTGCCGTCGCCGAAGTCGAACCACCATCCGATGGCGTCCTGCTTCCAGGAGGCGAACGCGCCCTCGTCGGCGCCGGCCTCGTCTGCGGCGGGGTCGTTGGCCTCGGCCTCGTCGGTGGCGGGAGCCTCGTCGGCGGCCTCGTCCTTGGCGGGATCTGCGGCGGTGACGGCGACCTCGGTGGGCGCCGCGGGGTCGGTCAGGTCGGCGGCGTTGGCGGGAATGACGGTTCCGGCGAGAACGGCAGCGCTCACGGCGGCGATCATGAACGTGCGGGCATTGATGGGACGCATCTGTGGGTTCCTCTCAGGTGTGGGGGCGGCATCGCATGCAGTTGTCAGGTCGCCCGAACGGATGATCCTTCGAAGAAGCATGCTATGGTTCCGCGCTAATGCGTTACTGAGTATACATCACGGTTTGTCAACAATCAAGCATTACCGGCCCATCATGTCGCGCATCACACGGCACCCCCTCACGGAGCCGTCACCTCATGACTGCCAACCACCAAACCGACAATCGCATTATGTCTGCTACTAACTGTTACTTACTCATTGTGTCAAACCTAAACGCCACACTGACTGACCGGAAAATATGCGCGCCCCATTCCCCCACCAACTTGACACCCAACGCACAACCGCGCCCCAGCCTCGTTCATCAACGAGGCCAGGGCGCGGCAGAAGACACGCTCACTCAGTAAGGACGAACCTCGCAGGCGACGCCGTCACCATCTCGATCCAGGTCCGCGCTATAGCCGGCCTGCCCTCGACGCAGAGGGGGCAGCACCCGCATTCCAAGCCTCAGCGCAATTGCGATACGTGCGCGACGAGGACGCGGCGCCCGACCCGCTCGACGCCACAGGATACGCACCCCACCAGGCGCCCGAATCATAGAACCAGTGACGCTCGCCGCCGATCCACTGCACGCCCGTCACCATCGCGCCAGAGGCGCCCAGGTAGTACCAGGTACCCGACTGATTCAGCCACCCGGTCACCATCTCCCCGGATGAAGCAAAGTAGTACCACGTACCACCGATGGCTCTCCACCCGGTCACCATCGCGCCAGAAGGATCCATGTAGTACCAGGTTCCCGACAGATTCAGCCAGCCGCTCACCATCGCACCGGAGCCGCCGAGGAAGTACCACGTCGCCCCAACCTTCACCCAGCCGGTCACCATCTCCCCGGAGTCACGGAAGTAGTACCACGTCCCACCGACGGCACTCCAGCCGGTCGCCATCGCACCAGAGGCATCCAGGTAGTACCAGACGCCCCCTTGAGAGAGCCAGCCCGTCGCCATCGCGCCCGACATATCCAGGTAATACCAGGACGCGCCAATCTTCTGCCAGCCAGTGCGCATCACGCCAGTCTCAGGATCCAGGTAATACCAGACACCCTGAATCTCCGACCACCCGCGCACCTGCGCTCCCGAAGCGGCGTAATACTCCCACGAACCCGCGGAGCCGTACCAGCCAGTCACCATGTAGCCGTTACCGTCGAAGCGGTACGTCACCCCATCGATCTCGCGAACCTCGCCGCGCGCAAATCCCCCATTGTCCAGGTCATACCACCAGCCGACCGCGTCCCGCTTCCAGCTAGGACGAGGCACAGGCGCAGGCTCAGGGGCCGGCGTGGGGTCCGGGGTCGGCGTGGGGTCCGCGGTGGGCGTGGGGTCCGCAGTGGGCGTAGGGTCCGCGGTGGGCGTAGGGTCCGCAGTGGGCGTAGGGTCCGCGGTGGGCGACGCCGTCGGTTCAGCAGAAGGCGAGGGATCCGGGGCGGGCGTGGGGTCACCGTCAGCCGCATATGCGGGCATGACAACACCGGCGGCGACAACTGCGGCACTCAGGGCCGCGATCATGCTTCGACGCACGTTCATGGAGCGCACCTATCTTCCTTTCAGTAGCGGTGCCACGAAGACACACTGTCCCTCCGATGGGACAGCTCGCACCTCGGGCCACCAGGGTTGCATCAGTTTCGCAACATCCATTTACCGAGTATAGACATGTAGTCTCCAACAGACAAGCATTTCACGAGGCTCGCGTCACACCTCATCCCTCAAACCCCGAACACTAGAAAGCGCCCCACCGACGAGCATTCTCATCGGTGGGGCGCTTCTGACTGTGTCAGTTCTTCGCGCGGCGCGATGCGACGAGCGCACCGATACCAGCAACGAGGACCGCTACCGCGCCAACCGCGACCCACACGGCGGAGCTGCCCGTGGCAGCGAGGGTGTCAGTACGAACCTGCGACGGAGACGGTTCCGAACTCACGGCGGGAATGGTTGCGGTGGGAGTGCCAGCACCCGGAGCCGGAGTGGTGGGCTGGCCAACCGAAGGATTCTCGGCCGGGGTCGACGGAGCCGGAGCGCTAGGCTGCTGCGTGGGCTGGTCAACCGAGGGATTCTCAGCCGGGGTTGAAGGAGCCGGAGTGGTGGGCTGGCCAACCGAGGGATTCTCGGCCGGGGTCGAGGGAGCCGGAGCGCTAGGCTGCTGCGTGGGCTGGCCGATCGACGGGTTCGGGACATTCGTCTGATCGGCGGGCTTGGCGGGGTCATAACCGCCGGCGCTCGTCGTGCAGGCCGTCAGGGCATTGCGATACTGCTCGGCAGTCAGGTAGCGGCCATTGTCGTCGCCACCCTGCATAGTCACGCCGCCGTCCTTCTCGGGACGCACGGACGTCTGCGCCGCGATATCGGCGGCGAGTTCGTCAAGCTGAGCGTCAATATCCGCCGGGCTCGCGGTGGACTGCTCGTTGGCGACGGAGTCGAGGTAGCTGTCCAGGGCGGACTGAGCGGCATCGACGCTCGCCTGCGCGTCAACGACGGCTTGGTTGGCATCGACCGAGGTGCCGGTCTCGACGGGAGCGGGAGCCGGGGTAGAGGGAGCGGCGGAACCGGCCTTAGCGGGAAGCTGGTTCACATCGACAGGCAGGGCGACACCCGGGAGGGAACCAACCTGGTTCTGCCAGGAGTTCGCACGCTGAGCGTCGCCAGAGCCGGCCAGTCCGGACACGTAGTTCGTATTGTCGGCATTGAAGGCTGCGCCGTCGAAACCGTAGGCCGAGGCCGTGTCGCCCGTCGTATGGAAGCGCGAGATCGTGGGCGAACCGCCGGTGATCGCGTAGAACTTCTGGGTACCATACACGCGGGTACCCTCGCTGTGCCGAGCGATATGCACGCCCACACCAACAACATTGTTCTGGGCGAGCATGTTCTTGTCGTGCCCCGAGGAGTTCTTCCACTGATCGAAGAGGGCATCAGCGGCCTGCATGGGGTTCTTGGTCGTGCCGTAGGCCCCCCACTTATCGCCGTAGTTTTCGAGGTGGTTGTAGGCGATGTTCTCGCCTGCGTAGCTCGTTTCGCCTCCATCGAGCGTCACGCCGTTCCAGTACTTGAAGACCGGATCGTGGCTAAAGTCGTCGGTGTCGGACATATGCTTGCTCCACCCACGAGAGTCGGTGGTCAGCGTGTCCGAAACGACCAGCTCAGGCAAGCCCGCGTTGGCCCGGTAGGCGTTCATCTTCTGAACGATAAGGGCCTCAATGATCTTCGCCTGGGTGTCATAGTCAACCTGTGACCAGTCAACCCAGTCCAGGCCGCGATCACTGGTGCTGGCATTGTCGCTGGGGGCGACGCCCACGGAGGGGTTGGACTGAGCCACTCCCTGCTGAGCGGATTCAAGCGCGGCCTGCGCGTTCGCAAGGTCGTTGCGCAGTTGAGCCTCGCGCGCAGGGTCCGCAGTAGCGGACGCAGGCTTACCCGCGACGGCAGAGGCGTAGCTGGCGAGAAGCGGGTTGTATTCGGAGCTGATGCGAGCATCGGCACCGACGAGGGAGTTGCAGAAGGCATCCTGCGAGGCGCCGGTACCCTCGGCCAGGGAGGGGGATCACGACGAGGGACGCCGCAATCGTGGTGGCAGCGAGGACCACCGACGTGTGGGTGCGGGTGAGCTGGAACGACATTGACGACCGGCCTAACACTATGGAACAGATGCAGGTAAATCTTTCCATGCGGTACACGCAATTTCAAGCTTTTCCCAGTAAGCGATTACAGGTGAACGACCGAGTTTTCAACGCTTTCAAGGTTTGACAGATTTTGAACATCCCACATTCCGATATCAAAACGTTATATTTTTCGGCCGCACACTTACCGTTTCGCAACCATCATCATGACCAGAGCATCAGATTTCCGACCGATAGCAGGCCGCAACAATCCGCTTGCCCTCCCCAACGCGGCCGAGCAAGGAGGCCATCCAAGGTTCGTCGCAACACCAGCCGTCAGCGCCGCCCCAGACGCTCAACAGGGCCTGGCCGTGCCCTCCAGCCCCGCCAACGCCGGGGCCAGGCCCTCATCTCAAGGCCCGGACGGGCAGCCATGCGCCAGTGAGGGAGCATGACACCAGGGACACTGGTGGGGGTGAGGTCACGGTTCGGGGTGGCGTGGCGCCCGGCCTCGTGCGTATCTCGCACGCAAACCCGCTATTCCATGTCTGGGAGAGGCTGCCCACACTCACATGAGCGGGCCCACGTGCGAATCAGCGGGCCCACGCTCACATGAGCGGGCCCACGTGCGCGCGGGTGCGCTCACTCGGAGCAGTTTCGCATGCAATTCGATTGAGTGAACTTTCAACAGTGTCTACAAACGTTGCAATTCCAACGATGTGGATGTGTGGCGCGACACAGCGTCGGGGGAATTGCATGCGACATTCTTAGATAGCTCGCCCTGCGGGAGTCATGCGCCGCCACCGATGGCCGAGTTGGTCGCCTCGTGCGGTGGACACCGTCGACGCAGGCGACCTGCCAGCGTCTTACCGTGACGGATCATGGGGCCACACACTGGCCCACCATGCAGTATTCACAGGAACGAGGCAAGCATGACCAACTAGAATAGTGACTTTCCCGCACTACAAAGCCGAAAAGTCACCCTCCCAGCAACACGATTTGTCCATCCTCATAGTTGGTCCCAACCAACTAAAACACCGACTTTCCCGCACCAGCAAGCCGAAAAGTCACCCCTCCAGCAACACGCAGTGCCCTATAACCCCAGTGTCCTATAACCCCAACGCGGCAAGCAGCCAGAGCAGACAACAAAAAACCGGCGCTCGCCAACCGAGCACCGGAATCTCTGTGGAGCTAGGGGGATTCGAACCCCCGACCTCTTCCATGCCATGGAAGCGCGCTACCAACTGCGCCATAGCCCCGTTATTTAGTTCGTCGCCCTGGCGACCTGATAAATAATAGCCAACCCGAAGAAGGAAGCGCAAATCAAAATCGAGTGTCGCTCATCACAAGCATGTCAGTTGTCTTCACAGAAGGGGCGCCGGATCCAGGAGGCTACGCGCCCAGGATATCCTCGCGCGCGCCGATATTGTGCGAGGCCAGACGCCAGCCGGTGCGCGCCGCGCTCTTGGCCGTCGAGACGCCGACAGGCACGAGCTCCGACCAGTGGCAGTTATCGACACCGCGCAGCCCGTTGAAGTCGGCGGGATCAAGGCCGAGCAGGGACACGACGCCGCGCGCGATCGCGGAACCGTGCGAGACGACGATGAGTGACTGGTCGGACCGGCACCCGGCCGCCGCCTCCAGGACGGCGTCGCGGAAACGCGCTCCCACTGCCTCGGAGCGTTCCACCTCGGCGATCTCGCATTCGCCTTCGGCCCGATACTGCGCGTAGGCCTCGGGCTGATCGCGCGCGATCTCCTCGTAGGTTTTCCCCCTCGAAGGTGCCGTAGAAACGTTCCGTGAGCCTCTCGTCGGCGAACGGACCCTCAGCGGGGTATCCCGCAATGTCAAACACTCGAAGGAGAATGCGTGCAGTCTCGCAGGCTCGCCCCAGAGGCGAGCAGATGATGCGTACTCCCCCATTATCGTCAACGGGCATTGTCTCAGCAGTCACGATACCGACCTCCGCGCTTGGCTCGCACAGGCGGCTCACGAGCACGCCGGCTGCCCCCGCCGCCTGGGAGCGCCCCGCCTCGTTCAGGGGCTTGTCGATGTGCCCCTGGAAGCGACGCTGCAGGTTGAAGTCAGTCTGGCCGTGGCGCAGCAGGACGATCCGAGACGCGGTCACTGCGCGGACTCCGCGCCGTGCGCCGCTGCACGCTCGGCCGCGGCCGCGCGGGCCTCGTCCGTGTCCACATCGATCGCCTGCGCGGGGCAATCGCCCCACAGGCGCTCGAGCGCGTAGTAGTCGCGTTCCTCCTCGGAGAGCACGTGGACGAGCAGCTCCGAGTAGTCCAGCAGCACCCAGGTTCCCTCGGCGCGGCCCTCGATGTGCGTGGGTCGGCGGCCGTGCTCGGCCCACAGCCGGTCCATGATGTCCTCGGCGATGGCGCGAACCTGACGGTCGGTCGGCGCAGACACGACGACGAAGGCATCGGCCAGAGCGAGCTTGCTGGTCACGTCCACGAGCACAGGGTTGATGCCGCCGCGGTCATATGCGGCGCGAGCAACCAGGCTCGCCAGTTCTGCGGTAGCGTCGGGAAGGCTCACTGTTCTCCTTGCGTTAGGACCGGTAGAGGCCGTACTTGTTGATGTATTGGACGACGCCGTCGGGCACGAGGTACCACACGGGTTTTCCTTCCTCGACGCGCGAACGGCAGTCGGTGGAGGAGATAGCCATGGCGGGAACCTCCAGCAGGGACACGGACTCGTGCGGCAGGCCAGGATCCGACAGGTTGTGCCCGGGGCGCGTCACGCCGATGAAGTGCGCCTGCTCGAAAAGCTTGTCGGCATCCTTCCACTGCGCGATCTGCGCCAGCGCGTCGGCGCCAGTGATGAAGTAGAAGTCCGAATCCGGGTATTCCGCGGACAGGTCGGCCAGCGTATCAATCGTGTAGGTCGTCCCACCCCGGTCGATGTCGACGCGTGAGACGGCGAACCGAGGGTTGGAGGCGGTCGCGATGACGGTCATCAGGTAGCGGTGCTCGGCCGACGTGACGCGCCGATCCGCCTTGAACGGCTGCACGGCGGCGGGTACGAATACGACCTGGTCGAGCCCGAACACGTCCATGACCTCCGACGCGGCGACGAGGTGCCCGTGATGGATGGGGTCGAAGGTTCCGCCCATGATGCCGATCGCCCGCCTCCTGCGCAGGGCGCGCGGGGATGCTGGGGCAGGGCCGGGGCTGCGGTGGCGCCCGCCGTTGCCTCAGTGGTCTTCTCGATCGCTGCGCCGCCCGAGGCCGGGGCGGGTTCTTTCTCCTGCGCGCTCACGGGCGGATGGTTCCTTCCCCCTCGTAGATCCAGGTGGTCGTCGTCAGTTCCGCGAGCCCCATGGGGCCGCGCGCGTGGAGCTTCTGGGTCGAGATCCCGACCTCCGCGCCGAGGCCCAGCTGTCCGCCATCCGTGAAGCGGGTCGAGGCGTTGATGGCGATGGCGGCGGCGTCGACTCCCGCCCGGAAGGCGGCAATGGCCGCCACGTCGGATGCGACGATCCCCTCGGTGTGCCCGGTCGAATAACGCCGGATGTGATCAGTGGCCTCCTCGACGCTCTCAACGACGCGCACCGCCAGGTCCATCGAGAGATACTCAGTCTCCCAATCGGCCTCGGTGGCGGGCACGATCATGTCGGCGTCGATCGAGGGCTGGCCGTCCACGATGGCCCGGGCGGCCTCGTCGGCGTGGATCGTCACGCCGGCCGTCGTCAGGCGCGTGACCGCGGCGACCAGGAAGCGCTGGGCAACGTCGGCGTGCACCAGCAGCGTCTCCGCCGCGTTACACACGCCCACGCGCTGCGTCTTGGCGTTCATGATGATTGCTTCGGCGGCGTCCAGGTCAGCCGAGGCATCGACGTAGAGATGGCAGTTGCCGGTTCCCGTCTCGATGACGGGCACGCGCGACTCTTCGACGATGGCATTGATGAGCCCCGCTCCCCCGCGCGGAATGAGCGCGTCGATGGCCCCGCGGGCGCGCATCATGGCTCGGGCACCCGCTCGGCCCCACTCGTCGACGCTCTGGATCGCGTCTGCGGGCAGGCCGACCGAGGTCAGCGCGTCACGGCACACCTCGATGAGGACGCGGTTCGAGGCCTGGGCGGCGCTTCCCCCGCGCAAGATGACGGCGTTTCCCGCCTTGATCGCCAGGCTGGCCGCGTCGATCGTCACGTTGGGGCGGGCCTCGTAGATGATGCCGATAACGCCCAGGGGCACGCGCTCCTGCGTGACGCGCAGGCCGATGTCCGTGCGGCTTCCGCGCACGACCTGGCCGACCGGGTCAGGCAGCGCCACGATCTCGAGGACGGCGTCGGCGATGGAGCGAAGACGGTCTTTCGTCAGGGCCAGGCGGTCGAGCAGCCCGTCACTCATGTGCTCGGCGCGACCGCGCGCCACGTCCTCAGCATTCGCGGCCAGGATCTGGTCGGCGCGCTCCACAAGCGCAGCCGCAATTGCCTCAAGTCCGCGGTTCTTCGCGTGAGTTGTCGCGCCTGCGAGCACGCGCGCCGCCTCGCGGGCGGCGTCGGTCACCTGGGAAATGTCTGCAGCAGTATCCACTCGCACATCATGTCACACGAGTGGCATTCGGACCGTGTCAGTCCGCACCCATCGCAGAAAATGCGTCGCCCAACACCGCAAGGTCGTCGCGGTGAATGGCGGGCCTGGGGTGCTCGAAGCCGGCTGCTGCCAGCTGCTCCATGCCTGCACCCGCAACCTCGGCGAGGGTGTCCGAGTCGTAGCCGGACACACCGCGCGCAATCAGCCCGGTCGGGCTCGCCACGTCGACCACGTCCCCCGCCTCGAAGTGACCGAGCACCGAGTGCACGCCGGCGACGAGGAGTGACTTCTTGCCCTCGGTAATTGCGCGCGCGGCGCCCTCGTCCACGATGATCTCGCCGCGCGAGGGAGCCACGTGAGCGATCCAGAGGCGCCGTGAGGCGGGACGCTGGGCGCTAGGTTCGAACCATGTGCCCACGTGCGTCCCCCTCCAGGACCGCCTGCAGGTCGTTAGCGCTAGCCAGCTGGACGCCGATGCCGCTGGCGGTCGCCAGCATGGCGGCCTGCACCTTCGTCGCCATGCCACCGGTGCCCACACGCGAGCCTGCACCGGTAACGAGGACGCTCATGAGATCGTCGACACCTGCGACGCGCTCGATCAGCTGCGAGCCCGGGTGGTCCGGGGGCGCCGTGTACAGTCCGTCGACGTCCGTGAGGAGCACCAGGGCGTCAGCCTTGATCATCTGGGCGATCAGGGCGGCCAGGCGGTCGTTATCGCCGAAGCGCAGCTCCCGGGTGGTCACAGCGTCGTTCTCGTTGAGGATCGGGACGACGCCGAGGCCGAGGAGGCGCGTGAGGGACGCGCGCACGTTCGTGTAGTGGTCGCGACGCATGACGTCGTCCGTTGTCAGCAGGACCTGCGCAGCGTCCAGGTGGTGAGCCTGGAACGCGGCCGTCCAACGAGCCATGAGCAGCCCCTGGCCCATCGCGGCAGCTGCCTGAACGCTGGGCAGATCCTTCGGCTTGGCCGAAAAACCAAGCGGATCCAGCCCCGCGGCGACAGCGCCCGAGGAGACGATGACAACCTCCCGATCGCGCCCGCGCCAGCGGGACACGAGGCGCGCGACGGCGTCAATACGGTTCAGGTCCAGACCGCCATCCGCGCGCGTCAGCGACGAGGAGCCGATCTTGACGACGATGCGTGAAGCGCCAGACACCCCGCTCATGACTGATCCGACGCGTCAGTCCAATGTCCGGCCTCACGCTCCGTCCACAGCTCGTCACGAGCCGCGCTCTTCGCGTCCATGACCTGGTGATACACCTCGCGGCGTTCCTTGCGGCTCGGACGCGCATTCTGCTCCAGGCGCAGGTCAGTGCCGCGCGAGCCCAGCAGCTCCGGTCCGGTCGTGAGGGTCGGCTCCCAGTCGAAGACGACGCCTCCGTCCAAGTCGCCAATTACGACGGTGTCGCCGGCAACCGCGCCTGCCTTCATCAGCTCGTCCTCGACGCCCGCGGCGTTCAGGCGATCCGCGAGGTATCCCACGGCCTCGTCGTTGGCGAAGTCCGTCTGACGCACCCAGCGCTCCGGCTTGTCGCCGCGCACCTGGTAGACCTCTTCCCCGTCCTTGCGGGTCTTGCGCACCGTGATCTCCACGCTGCGCCCGACTGCCTTTGGGGCGAATAACGGGGCGGGCGGCCTCGAGGGCGGGGCGCTTCGCGCGCTCTTCCTCGACGATGCCAGCCAACGCAAAAGACAACTGCTTGAGCCCCTCGTGGGAAACGGCGGACACCTCGAAGACCGGCCAGCCGAACGACTCGAGGTCGGGCCGCGTGATCTCGGCCAGGTCACGTCCGTCGGGAATGTCGATCTTGTTCAGGACGATGACGCGGGGACGCTCCATGATCGGCACGTAACCCTCGACCTGGGTGAGGTCACCCTGGTAGGCCTCGAGCTCAGCCTCGATAATGCGCAGGTCCTCCACGGGCTCGCGATCCGTCTCAAAAGCGGCCGTGTCCAGGACGTGTACGATGACCGCGCAGCGCTCGATGTGGCGCAGGAAGTCCAGGCCCAGGCCACGTCCCTGGGACGCGCCGGGGATCAGGCCGGGGACGTCAGCGACCGTGTAGCGCGTGTCCCCCGCCGACACGACGCCCAGGTTAGGGACCAGGGTCGTGAAGGGGTAGTCGGCGATCTTCGGGCGCGCCGAGCTCAGGGCGGCGATCAGTGAGGATTTGCCCGCCGACGGGAAGCCAACCAGGGCCACGTCCGCAACGGACTTGAGCTCGAGGACCACGTCGCGTTCCTCGCCCGGCTCACCCAGGAGAGCGAAGCCAGGAGCCTTGCGTGCCTTAGAGGCCAGCGCCGCGTTACCGAGGCCGCCGCGGCCGCCTTCGGCGACCACGAAGCGCGCGCCCGCGCCGGTCAGGTCGGCCAGCAGCTCGCCCGACATCGACTTGACGACCGTTCCCTCCGGAACCGGCAGGACGATATCCGCGCCGGTCTTGCCCTGACGGAAATCGCCCATGCCGGGGGTACCGTTGTCGGCGCGGCGGTGCGGGCTGCGGTGATAGTTGAGCAGAGTCGTCTCCTGCTCGCTCACCTCCAGGATCACCGAGCCGCCGTTGCCGCCATCGCCACCGTCGGGGCCAGCCAGCGGCTTGAACTTTTCACGCTTAATCGAGGCAACGCCGTTGCCGCCGTTGCCACCCGCCGCGTGCAGCGTCACGCGATCCACGAAGTCTGCCACTGGTGCTCCTACCAACCGACTATGAATAGTGAAAAGGGCGTCCGGCAACGCCGGACGCCCTTTGTGCGCGCGGTCTCAGGCAGAGACCGGCGAAACGCTGACAACCTTGCGATCGCGCTTGCGGCCGAACTCGACCGCACCCGCGCGCAGGGCGAACAGGGTGTCATCCTTGCCGCGGCCGACGCCGTCGCCAGGATGGAAGTGGGTGCCGCGCTGACGAACGAGGATCTCACCAGCGTTAACCAGCTGGCCGCCGTAGCGCTTCACGCCGAGGCGCTGCGCGTTCGAGTCGCGGCCGTTACGGGAGGAACCAAGGCCCTTCTTATGTGCCATCAGGTGCTACTTTCTGCTCGTGGGTCCGTTGGATTCAGGCGATCTCGGTGATCTTGACGACCGACATCTTCTGACGGTGTCCCTGGCGCTTGCGGTAGCCCGACTTGTTCTTGTACTTAATGATGGAAATCTTGGGGCCCTTGGCCGAGTCGACAACCTCAGCCTTGACGGAAACCTTGTCCAGCTTGGCTGCGTCAACAGTGATGGCGTCGCCATCCACCAGCATCAGCGGCTGGAGCTCGATGCTCGAACCGATTTCTTCTGCCAGCTTGTCGACGACGACGACGTCACCGACGGACACCTTTTCCTGCCGGCCGCCAGCCTTGACGATCGCGTAGACCACGTTGGAGCTCATCTCTTCTCGTATTCGTAACCGGGATCCCGCCTCGAAACTGCCGAGGACTTGCGAAGTTCTCATGATCCCGTTGGCGCTTGTTGCGCCGACGATCAAATTTAGCCGATTGACACGCCCGAGTGCAACCCGGCGCGGCCGACGGCTCGTCAGAATAGCTGTGCGATTCCACACCCCGCGCGGAAGGGAGGGCCGAGGTGGCCCTCCCTCACCGCCTACACGTTACCCGGCGTCCACGATTCCCGTGGACACGGCGCGACGGCGACGCTTGACGCGCGGCTGGTCGGACGCCTCGGGCAGCTGGATGTCGGCCGTCGAGCGCGTCGGCGCCGCGGGCTCGCTCGTCTGGGTGCGTGCGGGCAGGTCGACGACGATCGGGGCCGGCGCAGCGTCGGGTTCAACGACGCCGGTGGAGGCCACCGCGCGACGCTTGCGAGCCTTGCGCGGGGCGGGCGCCTCGTCCACTGCCGGCGCGGGTGCCTCGGGAGCCGTCTGCTCGGCGGTCTCCTTGCGCGACGGCGCGGCGGGTGCCTGAGCGGGCTCAGCGGACGAGGCCGTCGCGGCCTTCCGGGACGCGCGCCTACGAGTGGCGGGCACCTTCTCGCGCTGGTCGGGCAGCTGGATCTCGGAGGCATCCTTGACGGGCGCCGAGGACTGCTCGTCGCGCTCAACCGGCTCGGGCAGGTCGATGTGGACCGGAAGCTCAGGCATCGGAGCGCTCTCCGCGACACGGCGGCGACGACGGGGACGCTTGGTCGCACCATCGTCCGAAGTCGCCTCGGCAAAGGCCTGCGGAGCGGCGGGGGGCCGAACCCTCGGACATCTGCTCAAAGGAGGCCACCTCGGCACGTTCTTCCTGGGCTGGCGCAACCTCGGCGGAGTCGGCGCTCGCGCCACGCGCCTTACGCTTCTTGGTGGGCGCGCCTTCCTGCTCGCCCGAGGCCTCGTCCTCCTTGCGCGAAGAAGCGGCGGCGATCGCGCTCAGGGCTTCCTTCGCGCGCTCGTGATCCACGTTGTCCTCGACGCGGCGCGCCTCAGCCTTCTTCTGCTGCTTCTTCGAGCCCTTGCCCGTCTTCGAGGAGCTGTCGGAACCGGATGTTTCGACGGGATGGTGATGCACGATGAACCCTCGGCCCTCGCACGCCTCGCAGGGGGGTGGAGAAGGCTTCGACCAGGCCCTCACCCACGCGCTTGCGCGTCATCTGCACGAGGCCCAGCGAGGTGATCTCGGTGACCTGGTGGCGCGTGCGGTCACGACCCAGGCACTCCACCAGGCGGCGCAGCACGAGGTCGCGGTTCGACTCGAGCACCATGTCGACGAAGTCGATGATGACAATGCCGCCGATGTCACGCAGGCGCAGCTGGCGCACGATCTCTTCGGCCGCCTCCAAGTTATTGCGGGTGACCGTCTCCTCGAGCGTGCCGCCGGCGCCGATGAACTTGCCGGTGTTGACGTCGATGACGGTCATCGCCTCGGTGCGGTCGATGATGAGGGTGCCGCCCGAAGGCAGCCAGACCTTGCGATCCATGCCCTTGGCGAGCTGCTCGTCGATGCGATGCGCATGGAAGACATCCTCCGTACCCACCCACTGCTCGACGCGATCAGAGAGCTCGGGGCTGAGCTCATCCACGTACTCCTTGACGGTCGCGTAGGTGTCGCGCCCCTCGATGACGAGCTTCGTGAAGTCCTCGTTGAAGATGTCGCGCACGACGCGCACCGCGAGCTCAGGCTCGCCGCGCAGGAGCGTCGGAGCGCTCTTCGTCGAGGTGCGCTTCTTCTCGATGTCCTCCCACTGGCGCGTCAGACGAGCGACGTCGTCGCGGATCTGTTCCTCCGAAGCGCCCTCGGCGGCCGTGCGCACGATGACGCCGGAACCGGAAGGCACGACAGCCTTGAGGATCTTCTTCAGGCGGGCGCGCTCCTTGTCCGGCAGCTTGCGGGAGATGCCCATCATGGAGCCGCCGGGGATCAGGACCAGGTAGCGGCCGGCCAGGGTGATCTGCGAGGTCAGGCGCGCGCCCTTTATGACCGATCGGATCCTTCGTCACCTGGACGAGGACGGAGTCACCGGACTTGAGAGCGGACTCGATGCGGCGGGGCTTGCCCTCCATACCGACGGCATCCCAGTTGACCTCGCCAGCGTAGAGCACGGCGTTGCGGCCGCGACCCACGTCAACGAACGCGGCCTCCATGGAGGGCAGGACGTTTTGTACGCGGCCCAGATAAATGTTGCCGACCATCGAGGACTGCGTGCGGCGCGCGACGTAGTGCTCGACGAGCAGGCCGTCCTCAAAGGATCGCGATCTGGTCGAGGCCGTCCTGGTCACGGATGACCATCGCGCGTTCGACGGACTCGCGGCGAGCCAGGAACTCGGACTCGGAGATCGAGTGGCGGCGGCGACCCTCGCGACGCCCCTCGCGGCGACGCATCTTCTTCGCTTCGAGTCGTGTCGACCCCTTCAGGGCCTGCACCTGATCCGCAGGATCGGTGCTCTCCTCGGCAGACGAGCTGGAGGAGCGGGCGCGGCGACGGCGACGACGACGGCTCGAGGAGTCCTCCTCGTCCGAGGCCTCCGCCTCGCCGGAGTTGTTCTCTGCCTTGTCGGCACTCTCCTCGACGGGGGCCGAGGCCTCGTCGACCTTCTTCGAGCGGCGGCGACGGCGCGGCTTCGACTCCGCGGGCGCCTCGTCGGTTTCGGCGGCGGGAGCGCTGTCCTCGGGCGCGGCGTCGTCGGCTTTCTTCGAGCGGCGGCGACGCTTGGGGGCAGCCTCTTCCTGGGGGGCGTTCGATTCCGCATCGGCGGAGGCGCGCCGACGCTTGGGCTTCGCCTCAGGTTCGTCGACGACGACCGGCGCAGCCACGTCGGGCGCAGCCTGGAAGACGGGAGCCTGGAACAGCAGCGACGCGGCGGGGGCCACGGGCGTGTGTGATTCGGTTGTCACGATTCTCCAATTAATGGGCGCGCGCCCCATGCCCGGACGCGCCCGTTTTCATCGCCCGCGAGGGGCGGAAACCTAGTGGAGCGCAGTTGCGCAGCTGCCGGCGGCAAGTCACAGAGGTTCGCTCGGCTCTCATCGCGGGGGCATGCCCGCGACATCCATTCACCCCTTATTGTCGCACATCGCCAACCTGCATCAACCGAAGGGTGACCCGTTCAACGTCACACTCACACAATCTCAGGGAAAAAGCCGTTCAAAATAATCAGACACATATGTCACAAAAATGTCACGCATCGCGTCTTCCAGGCGCTTCACTTCTGTCTTTTGAGCTACATTTGAATCAGCCCGTGACATAGGTCCTAGCACTCTTGTTGCGGGGCACTTCGATCCCCCATCCCCACACGGGAAGGTCCCATCATGACCCTCGCGCAAACAGCGCTCGACGCGGTCACGGTCGGACGATGGCAGTTCGGTGTCACCACCGTCTACCACTTCGTCCTCGTACCGCTGACGATCGGCCTGTCCCTGCTGGTCGCCATCATGCAAACCGCGTGGCACCGCACCGGCAAGGAATACTGGCTGCAGGCAACCCGTTTCTTCGGCAAGCTCCTTCTCATTAACTTCGCTCTCGGCGTCGCCACCGGCATCGTGCAGGAGTTCCAGTTCGGCATGAACTGGTCCGAGTACTCCCGCTTCGTCGGCGACATCTTTGGCGCCCCTCTGGCTGTCGAGGCCCTCCTGGCCTTCTTCCTCGAATCCACCTTCCTCGGACTGTGGATCTTCGGCTGGGGCCGCCTCTCCAAGGGCATCCACCTGGCGACCATCTGGTGCGTCGCCATCGGCACGATGCTCTCGGCCGCCTGGATTCTCGCGGCCAACGCGTGGATGCAGCACCCCGTGGGCGCCCGCTTCAACCCCGAGACCGGCCGCGCCGAGCTCGACGGCGCCGGCGGCTTCCTCAAGCTCATCACCTCGGGCGTCTACCTGTCCGAGTACTCCCACGTCATCACCTCCGCGTGGCTGGTTGCCGGTTCCTTCGTGGCCGGAATCGCGATCTGGTGGATGGTGCGCGCTTCCCGTGAGGGCAGCGACGAGGCCGTGGCACAGGCACGCGACGTGTGGCGTCCCATCGCCCGCTTCGGTCTGATCGTCGTCCTCATCGGCGGCCTCGGCACCGTCGCCTCCGGCCACGTGCAGGGCCAGGAGATGGTCGAGGCCCAGCCCATGAAGATGGCCGCAGCAGAAGGCATCTGCGTGGACACCGACGGCGCCGCATTTACCGTCGCCCAGTTCGGGTCCTGCCCCCCTCGGTGAGGACGGCACGCAGCCGACCCAGTTCATCAAGGTCCCGGGTGTTGCCTCCTTCATGTCCCACAACTCCTTCTCCGCCACCTCCGAGGGCGTCGCCGACGTCCAGGAGCGCATGGTGGAGCTGCTCAACTCCGACCCGAATTTCACCGCCAAGTACGGCGATGCTTCGCAGTATGACTTCCGTCCGCCGCAGATGGTGACCTTCTGGTCCTTCCGCTTCATGATCGGCCTGGGCATGGTGGCCTTCCTGCTGGCGGCGTGGGGCCTGTGGGCCACCCGCGGTGGTCGGGCTTCGTCCAACCAGTGGCTGAGCCGCCTCGCGCTCCTCAACCTGCCGCTGCCCTTCCTGGCGGCCTCCTTCGGCTGGATCTTCACCGAGATGGGTCGCCAGCCGTGGGTCGTCGTCCCCAACCAGGAGGCCCTGGCCATGGGCTCCGACCTTGGTTCCGTCGCGATGCTGACCGAGGTGGGCGTCTCCCCCAACGTTCCCGCTGGGCAGGTGCTCGCCTCGCTCATCCTCTTCACCCTCCTGTACGGCGTCCTGGGCGTCATGTGGTTCGTCCTCATGAAGCGCTACGCCCTCGAGGGCATCCACTCCTCCAAGGCCGACAAGGCCGAGGACGAGACACCGACCGACCTGTCCTTCGGATACTGAGAGAGGAACAACGATCATGACTTTGTCTATCCTGTGGTTCATCCTCGTCGCCGTTCTGTGGACGGTCTACCTGATCCTCGAAGGCTTCGACTTCGGCGTCGGCATGCTCCTGCCTCTCGTCGCCAAGGACGACCGCGAACGCACCCAGACGGTGCGCACGATCGGCCCGCACTGGGACGGCAACGAGGTGTGGCTGCTCACCGCCGGCGGCGCGACCTTCGCGGCGTTCCCCGAGTGGTACGCGACCATGTTCTCGGGCATGTACCTCGCCCTCTTCCTGATCCTCGTCTGCCTGATCGTGCGCGTCATGGCGCTCGAGTGGCGCTCGAAGGTCGCCACCGAGAAGTGGCGTCGTTCCTGGGACTGGGCGCACTCGATCTGCGCGTGGCTCGTTCCGCTGCTGCTGGGCGTCGCCTTCGCGAACTTCGTTCAGGGTATGCGCATTGAGGTCGTTGACGTCGCGACGGGCACCGTCGTCGACCCGACCCTGGTGAATCAGTCGCTTTCGAGCGCGACCCACCAGCTCACCGGCGGCTTCTTCTCGCTGCTGACCCCCTACACGATCCTGGGCGGCCTGGCCGTTCTGTTCGTGTGCCTGGCTCACGGCGCTCAGTTCCTGGCCCTCAAGACGACGGGCGAGGTGCGCGACCGCGCCAACGCGATTGCCGCCCCCGCGTCGATCGCCGCGACCGTGCTGGCCGCCGCGTGGCTGATGTGGGGTCAGTTCGCCTACACGACGAACGTCCTGGCGTGGATCCCGCTCGTGGTTGCCGCCCTGGCGATCATCGCCTCGACCGCCCTGTCGCAGGCGTCGCTGCGCCGCGAGGGCTTGTCCTTCGTGGCTTCCTCCGTGGCGATCGCCGCCACGGTGGCATGGGTCTTCGCGTCGATGGCTCCCGCCGTCCAGAAGTCCTCGATCAACCCGGCATATTCGCTGACGATCGATCAGGCCTCCTCTTCGGACGCGACGCTGACCGTCATGACGATCGTGACCGTCTGCCTCCTGCCCATCGTTCTGGCCTACGTCGCCTGGTCCTACTGGACCTTCCGTGGCCGCGTGGGCACTGAGGACGTGACCACCCGGACGGGTCTGCTCATGAAGAAGATCCGCCTGGGCGAGAACTTCCTCGCCGGCTGATTCTCTGCCGTGCTGCGCCCGGTTCCCTCCCTGGGGGAGCCGGGCGCAGTCGCATTCCCACCGGGGACGAGGCCGGGGACCTTCGACCCATGACGTGCACTTTTGGGGCACAATAGTATCCGTGCGTCCCTTTGATCCTCGCTTACTGCGCTACGCCCGTTCGGCTCGCGGTCCCATCGCGCTGACGGCGCTCCTGGGTACGATCACGGCCCTGCTGGTGCTGGCCCAGGCTCTGCTGATTTCCGCCGCCCTCTCCCCCCGTCGTGTCGGGGACGGCGTCACTGGGCGACGTGGCGAGTGTTATCGCCGGCATCGGGGCGGTGTTCGCGTGCCGCGCCCTGGTTGTCGCCGGGCGCGAGGCGATCGCCGCGCGCGCCGCCACCAGGGCCGTTACCGAGCTACGCGGGCGGGTGATCGACGCCTCCATCGCCCTCGGTCCGCGGTGGAGGGCAACCAACGGCGCCCAGACGGCGACGCTCCTGGCCACGGGACTGGAGGACTTGCGCCCTTACTTCGTTTCCTTCCTCCCTCAGCTGGTGCTCGTGTGCACGGTGACGCCCGCGGCCCTGGGGGTCATTCTCCTCCTGGACTTCTGGTCGGCACTCATCGCCCTCCTCGTCGTCCCGCTCATCCCCATCTTCATGATCCTCATCGGCCGCTTCACTCAGGCCGCCTCCGAGGACAAGCTGGAGTCCATGAAACGTCTGACCGCCCAGCTTCTGGACCTCATGTCGGGCCTGCCCACCCTGCGGGCTCTGGGCCGAGAGAAGGGCCCTCGCGCTCACCTGCGCAAGCTCGGGGAGGCCAACACGAAGGCCACGATGGCGACCCTGCGCGTCGCCTTCCTGTCGGGCGGCGTCCTGGAGTTTCTGACGACCCTGTCGGTCGCGCTCGTCGCCGTCGAGGTCGGTATGCGCCTGGTTTTCGGCGATATCTCTCTCTCTTCCACGGTCTGGCCGTCATCATGCTGGCCCCCGAGGTCTTCGAACCTCTGCGCCAGGTCGGCGCCCAGTTCCACGCTTCGGCCAACGGCGTGACCGCCTCGCGCGCCGCCTTCGACATCATCGAGCAGGCGCAGGACGTGGCCGCCCCCGGCGTGTCCCCTAGCCCCGACATGTCCACGACGGCGATCGTCCTGGACGGCGTCGGCGTGCGCGCACGGGGAGCCTGGGGCCCTGCCCCCACCGACGGGGTCATCCGGCCCGGCACGATCACGGCCCTCGCGGGCCCCTCCGGCGCGGGCAAGTCCACGCTCGTCGCCTGCCTGCTGGCCGACGTGGCGCCCGACGCCGGGCGCATCGTCCTGAGGCCCCAGGCCTCGAACCCGCGCGGCGACGACCTGGCCCTCACCGACGTCGACCCCGTGTCCTGGCGCTCCGGCCTCTCCTGGGTCCCCCAGTCCCCCACCCTGATCCCGGGTTCGATCCTGGACAACATGGCAGGTCTGCCGCTGGCCGACCTGGAGGAGGCCGCGCGCGCCACCGGCTTCGACGCCGTCCTGGCCACCGCACCCCACGGGTGGGAGAGCACGATCGGCTCCGGCGGGGTCGGATTGTCCGTCGGCCAGCGCCAACGCCTAGCGCTCACGCGCGCGCTCGCCGCGCGCTCCCGCGTCGTCATCCTGGACGAGCCGACCGCGCACCTCGACGCCGTCAGCGAGGAAACAGTCGTGCGAGCTATCACCACGATGCGCGAGGAGGGCCGCACGGTCATCGTCATCGCCCACCGCGCCGCCATCGTCGGCGTGGCCGACACGATCATCGACGTTGCGTCCGGAGATGAGGAGGCACTGGCATGAGACTCTTCCTGACCCGCTCGGAATCCGCAGCGCTACGCCGGTGCATCTCCATGCTCCAGGTGTCGCGATCCGGCTTTGCCCTCTCGCTACTGCTGGGCGTGGGCGCGCTCGGCTCGGCGATCGCGCTGGGAGGAACCGCGGCGTGGCTCATCGCCCGTGCCTCCCAGCAGCCGCCGGTCCTCTACCTGACCGTCGCGGCCACCTCCGTCCGGCTCTTCGGCGTCTCGCGCGCACTCGCGCGCTACCTGGCGCGCCTGGCCTCCCACCGGGTTGCCCTCGAAGGGATGGACGCGCGCTGCGCGGCAACCTCTACGACCGCCTGTGCCTCCAGCCCGCCGCCTCCCTGTCGAGTCTGCGACGCGGCGACCTCATGACGCGCGCCGGGGCGGACGTGGACGAGGTCGGCAACGTCGTCGTCAAGACGCTCCTGCCCGCCCTCGTCGCCCTCGTCGTCGGCGTGGGCACGGTCGGAGCCGTCTCGTTCATTTCCCCCCGCAGCCGGCCTGATCCTCGCCGTGTCCCTCCTCGTCTCGGGCGTCCTCGCTCCCGCGCTCATCGCCCGCTCGGTACGCCTGGCCGAGACCCAGGGATCGGCCGCACGCGCCGACATCGCGGCCACGAGCCTCGCGGTTCTGGAGGGCGCCACCGAGCTCTCCCTGTCGGGAACGCTCCCTCAGGCACGCGTTTCCCTCCAGCGCGCCGAAGAGGAGCTTGCCGGCGCGATCGGGCGCTCCGCGCAGCTGTCGGCCCTCGCGCGCGGACTCGACGTGGTCGCCATGGGCGCAGCCGTCATCGGCGCGCTCCTCATCGGCATCCCACAGACTACTTCCGGGGCCCTGGCGCAGGTGCTCCTGGCCGTCATCGTTCTGATCCCCCTGTCCTCCTTCGAGGGGGCCGCCGAGCTCGCTCCGGCCGCCGCCCAACTGGTGCGCAGCGCACAGGCGGCGACGCGCATCTGCGCGCTCATCAGCGAGGAAACCCCCGAGGCTACGCACAAAATCCCAGGCGGAGAGCCCGTCATCGAGGCGCGCGACCTGTCGATCGGCTGGCCGGAAGGCCCGACCCTGGCCACCGGCATCTCGCTCACGCTGCGCCCCGGCTCCTCCCTCGCCATCGTGGGCGCCTCCGGCATCGGCAAGACCACCCTGCTCGCAACGCTCACCGGCATCATCCCGCCCAAGGAGGGCCAGGCCCTCATCAACGGCGTCCCCGCGTGGGGCGCGGATCGCGACCAGGTCACGTCCCTCATCACGATGACCGCCGAAGACGCCCACGTCTTCGCGACCTCCATCTTCGAAAACCTGCGCGTCGCCCGCGCCTCCCTCACGAGGGACGAGGCCGGGCAACTCCTCGCGCGAGCCGGCCTCCAGGAGTGGGTCTCCTCCCTGCCCGACGGCATCGACACGCTCGTCGGATCGGGTGGCACCACCGTGTCCGGCGGCGAGCGTCGCCGCCTCCTCATGGCCCGCGCCCTGGCCGCCCCCGCCCCCATCATGACGATCGACGAGGCCTCCGAGCACCTTGACGCGACCACCGCCGACAGGCTCATGGACACCCTCCTAACCCCCTCACCGACGCGCGCTACCCTGGTCGTCACGCACAGGCTCAGCGCCCTCGACAAGGCCGACCACGTCCTCGTACTCGCCGCCCCCCACCCCGGAGCCATTGCGGGCGTCGCCGCGTACGGCACCCACAAGGACGTTCTCGACGCCCTCCCCATCTACCGCCAGGGCCCTCGATCAGGAGGAACAATGAGCCCCGATCACACGGACTTCAGGCTGCTCAAGGCGGCCATCGACCTCACCAGCTCGCTCGATCTGAAAAATGGGCTGCAGAACTTCGTCAATCAAGCGTGCGCCCTCACCTCCTCCCCGCACGCCACGATGTGCGTGCTCGATACCTGGGGTGCGACAACCCTGCGGCTCGAGCACCACGACTCCTACCCGCCCCGCCCGTTCCCGACTCGCTACCGACGGCGATCCCCGTCACCACGCCGCTCCTCGTCAACTCCCCGCAGGACGCGCCCGACATCGACCTGCCCGCCTCCACCCCACCCTTCCTCGGGGTTTCCGTCCTCGTCCACGAGCAGGTCTACGGGCGCCTCTACCTCATGGGAAAGCCCGGAGGCTACACGGATGAGGACGCGGCCGTGGTCGCGGCCCTGGCCCCCGCCGCCGGCATCGTCGTCGAAAACGCGAACCTCTACGCGGACTCCAAGCGCACCGCACGGTGGATCAGCGCCTCGCAGTCGCTGACCACGACGATGCTGGAGGGCACGGACGAGGAAGAGGCCCTCGAGCTCATCGCGAAGACGGTGCGCGAGGTCTCCCACGCCGACACCGCGATCATCGTCTTGCAGTCCGTGGGCGACACGTGGGCTGCCGAAATCACCGACGGCAAAAACGCCTCCACCCTGCTCGGCCTGACCTTCCCGCCCGAGGGACGCGCCATGAGCGTCCTGCACGAGGGAACCGGGATGATCGTCGACTCCATGTCGCGCGCCCAGACGATGCGCGTTCCCCAGCTGGCGGCCTTCGGCTCCGCGCTCTACGCTCCCCTGCGTTCCCGCGGCGTCTCCTCCGGCGTCCTCATCCTCCTGCGTCAGATCGGCGCCCCCGAGTTCGACGCCTCCGAGCTCTCACTCGCCGAATCGCTTGCCTCGCAGGCGACGCTCGCCCTCGAGCTCGCCTCCGCCCGCCACGCCCAAGACGTCGCCGCGCTCCTCGACGAGCGCGACCGCATCGGCCGCGACCTGCACGACTTCGCCATCCAGCAGCTCTTCGCGACCGGCATGGCCCTGGACGCCGCCAAGCAGAAAGTTGCACAGGGGCAGGCCGACCCCGCATCCATCGAGTCCCTCATCGACTCCTCCCTCGCGTCCATCGACGAGGCCGTCCGACAGATCCGCACGATCGTCCACAACCTGCGCGAGCGCGACAAGGCCGTCGGCCTCGTCGAGCGCATCCGACGCGAGTCCTCCCTGACGCGCTCAGCCCTGGGTTTCGCACCCTCCCTCGTCATCACCCTGGACGGGAGCGCGATCAATTCCGACCTGGACAACGAGCTGGTGGTCATCGACGAATTCGACGGGCGCGTCGACCCCGATCTCTCCGACGACGTCGTCGCCATCGTGCGCGAGGGCCTGTCGAACATCGCCCGTCACGCCCACGCGACGGCAGCCACCGTCACCGTCGACGTTTCCGGGCGAGGAAAATCCGGTCGCGTGCGCATCGTCATCAATGACGATGGCCGCGGCATCGATCCCTCCCGCACCCGCAACTCCGGCCTGGCGAACATGGCTGAGCGCGCGCGACGCCACCACGGCAGCTTCGACGCGGACACGGGCGACGGCGGAGTGGGCACGCAGATCCGGTGGATCGCTCCGCTCGAAGACTAGCGCAGCGCAAGCATCCACAAGACGGTGGGGGTGGAGCTCCGATCGGAACTCCACCCCCACCGCATGGGCACAGAGCCGTTACCTGGCAGCTCTCAGCTCGGCCTCAGCCCAGCCACCGACCGGAGGAGTCGAAGCTGTACCAGCGCCAACCGATCCAGTGGCCGCCCGTGTACATGTCTCCTCCGGAACCGAAGTAGTACCAGGTCGAACCCACCTGAAGCCAGCCGGTATGCATAGCGCCCGAGGCGTCAAAGTAGTACCAGCTGCTACCGCTCAGCTTCCAGCCGATGACCATCGCACCGTTGTCGCCCAGCATGTACCAGCGTCCATCCAGCTGGAGCCAGCCGGTGTGCATGGAGCCCGACGGATTCAGGTAGTACCAGTCGCCGCTGGAAGAGACCCAGCCTGTCGACATGGCGCCGCCGGACGAGAACATGAACCACGCGCCGTCAATCATCGTCCAGCCCGTCGCCATGACTCCCGTGTCAGGCGCCAGGTAGTACCAGGTGCCGCCCTGATTCATCCAACCGCTGACCTGTGCGCCCGCGGCATTGTGGTAGTGCCAGGCGCCGTCCCAGTAGACCCAGCCCGTGAGCATGTAGCCGTTCTGATCGAAACGGTAGACGTGACCGCCCAGAGTGAGCGCCTCGTTCTTGGCGTAGTCGCCGCCGGTGATCTTCCACCACCAGCCGACCCTCGTCGTTCACCCACATGCCGACCGTGTGATCGGGAGCGGGCGTGGGATCGGGCGTGGGGTCGGATCGGGCGTGGGGGTCGGATCGGGCGTGGGGGTCGGGTCCGAGTAGGCTCGGGGCTCGGCTCCGGGCTAGGCTCGGGTTCGGGGGCAGGTTCCTCAGCCAGAGCCAGGGTCACGAGACCCGATTCAGCGAACCCGGCCTCGTTCATGGCCATGACGCGGATGACCGAGCCGTTGCTCTCCCCATCGATGGTGAGGGTCAGCTCGGGGCCGTTCTCGTCTTCCACAATGGACCAGGAATCGGAGCCCTCGCGCTTGATCTGCCAGAAGAGGGTCGGCGTCGGCGTGCCGGTCGCCTCTGCCTTGATCGTGACCTGCGTGCCCTCCTTACCCGTCACGGTGCGGAAAGCACCGTCACCGGAGATCTGTGCGTCCTGCGCGGGGTCGGCGGTCACGGTCAGCGGCTTGATAACCGGGGGCTCCTGGTCATCCGGCTCCGGGGTCGGCGTGGCAGCCGCGAAGGCCTCGACCTCCGCGAGCGCGAACTCACCGAACTCGGTGGGCTGGATGACGCGGATGAAGCGTGCGTTGAAGCCCTCGAAGTCGACCGCGCTTGGGCGGGCGCCGACTCCGTCGACCTTGATCATGTGGACGCCGTCGACCGCGCCGGCGGTGGCGGGGTTAAAGGAAGCGTCGAGGCGTGTCTTTGAGGCGACGACCCAGAAGTCGTGCAGGCGCTGGTCGCAGGGGATTCCCTGGCAGTTGTCGGATGCGGAGCGGTTCCAGACGTTGACGACGCCGAGGGGGTGGCTCTCGCCGAGGTCGACCTCCCACCAGGGGTTGGCCTGCTTGCCAGTGTGGGCGACCGAGCCGTTGTCCCACACGCCGTCCGTGTTGCCGTCGACGGCGCGTGAGGCGGTGCCGCCCCAGCCGGTCGAGGACATGGTGGCCGTCTTGTTGAGGGCGAGGTTGTCGCTGCCCTTGGTGACGGTGAGGGTGGCGCGCTGGGAGGTGGTGGAGCCGTTGGCATTTGTGGCGACGGCGTAGAACTGTGCGCCGTCATCCTCGAGCGTCGTCGTCAGGGTGTACATGGGGCTCGTGGCATCCGGAATCGCCGTTCCATCGGTTGCTCCCTTGGGGACGCGGTACCACTGGATGGTGGCGGCCGGGCGGCCCGAGGCGACGACGGTGAAGGTGGCGCTCTCCCCTGCCTTCACGGAGACCGAGGAGGGGTCCGTGGCGATGACGGGCGGTTGGGTGGACGCGTTTTCGCCGTAGACGTGCACGGTCGCGCTCACGGAGCGCAGGCCGATCGGGTTGGCGTAGTAGGAGGGGTGAGCCAGCTCCAGGCGCAGGGGTGTGATCTTGCCGGGCTCGAGGGTGAGGCCCTCGCCGACTTCCCCGGCCTCGATCTGCGCACCGGTCACCTCGATGGAGGTGGTCCCGAGGGTGATCTTGTAGGTAGTGGAGGCATCGAAGTTGCCCGAGAAGGTCAGGGTGAGGTCGGTGATGGCCTTGTCCCCCTTGTTCACGAGGTAGGCGTCGTAGGCCTGCGCTCCGGAGTAGCGCAGTGCGGAGGCGCGTCCGAAGAACTGCTCGGAGGAGATGGTCGCGCCGTCGACGGCGGTGACCGTCTGCGTGGGCACGTAGGTGGGGGCGGCATCGAAGGTGACCTTGACGACGGGGCGCAGGTTGGGCTCGGGGTTCTCGCCCGACATGGTCACCGTGAGCGTCGTGCCGTCCTGAGTGAAGTCGAGGGAACGGTCGGTGCCGTCCACGCTCACGGCGGTGACGTGGCCGCCGACGCTGGGAAGCGTCAGGGTCTGACCGGAGCTCCACTGCTCGGGGAAGAAGTAGAGGTCGTTGCCCTTGGTCATGATCTTGCCCCAGGAGGGTGCGGGGAACCACGTCGGGCGTGCTCCTGTGATGGCGTCGGGGTGGCGTGCCATCCACTGGCCGACCTCGGTGACGACGCCGGAGTCGAATGCGTCGATCGTCCCGTCACCCTTGGGGCCGATGTTGTAGGCGAACTGGCCGCCCGAGGCGACCGTGCCGATGAGGTTGTTGACGAGTTCGCGTTCCTTGTAGCTCTTGGCGCTCTCGTCGCGGTTCGCCCACGAGCAGTATCCCCAGCAGGCCGGGTAGATCGAGCGGATCGATTCCCAGGGGCCCATGTGGGAAGTCGGTTGTCACCGAGTTGTCGCCGCCGACTTCAAAGTCACCGGCCTTGTTCCACACGCGCGAGTTGACCATGGTGTCGGGCTGGAGCTCGTGGACCCACTGGGCCATGCGCTGGGATTGCTCGGCGGTAGGGCCGCCCATATCGAACCAGAGCTCGGCGATAGGACCGTAGTTGGTGAGGAGCTCGGTGAGCTGGGGCTTGATGGTGCCCGTCATGAGTTCCTCGTCGATGGGGTTGACGTTCCCGTAGGGCTCGGGGGTCTGCTTCGTCCAGTCGATGATCGAGAAGTAGAAGGCGAGCTTGACGCCGAGCTTGTTGCACTCGGTGGACAGCTCCTTCATCGGGTCTTTGCCGTAGTTGGACTGCTTGACGATGTTGTAGTCGGTCGTCTTCGTGTCCCACATGGCGAAGCCGTCGTGGTGCTTGGACGTGATCATCAGGTAGGTCATGCCCGAGTCGTGGACCGTCTTGCAGATGGCCGCGGCATCGAAGTTGGAGGCGAGGTCTTTGGCCTTGGCCAGGTAGTCGTCGGTGGGAATGTTTTCCCAGGCCTTGATCTGCTCGGGGTAGCCCATGCCCTGGCGGTGACCGTTGTAGTAGCCGCCGTAGACGGAGTAGACGCCGAAGTGCATGAACATGCCGTATTGGAGCTTCTGCCAGTTGGCGACTTTGGTGGTGTCGCTGAGGGGGACCGCTGCGGGGACGCCGGTGGGCGCGCTTGGCGCGTCGGCGAAGGTTGGTGCGCTCAGGGGGTGCGAGCACCAGTGCCACTGCGGCACCGCAACCGGCAAGCATTCGCTTGAGGTTCACGGGGTGTCCTTTCAGGGGGTGGCGGACTGCGTTGTCCGTCCTCATCGGTGAGGATGAGGCGAACGTTACCCCATGGGACTTATTCATGAACCAGTTTGATAGTAGCTTTCTTACAAATCAGGGACATCCCTGATTAGAGGGAAACTGGAACGGCCGTACTATTCGGTCACGCTGCTCCCCCTATACGAGGAAGCGGGCCGGTTACTCCGACCCGCTTCCTTCGTCGATTGTCACCCTCGGGCGACGAGGCAGTGGCTCAGTTACGCCACGCGGCAGCCCTTTGCCCGGCCACCCACGCGGCCACCTGCGTGCGACGCTGCAGGCCCATCTTGGACAGCAGGGAGGTGATGTGGTTCTTGACGGTCTTCTCCGCCACCCCGAGCTTTTCGCCGATCTCGCGGTTCGACAGGCCATCACCAATCAGGTCGAGGACTTTACGCTCCGACGGCGTCAGATCCGCTGTCGGATCCTCGTGGTCCACGCGCCGACGCGTCAGGGTGCGCTCGTCGAGCAGCACGCGTCCATCCGCGACCGCCTTGATGACGTCGGTGATCTCCGCCCCGCGCACGGTCTTAAGGATGTACGCGCGGGCACCGGCCTCGAGGGACTCAGCCAAGGCCTCGTCGTCATCGAAAGAGGTCAGGACGACGGGTAGAATCTGCGGGTGGGAGGCGCGCAGGCTTGTCATGATGTCGATGCCGGTACCGTCGGGCAGCTGGAGGTCGACCAGGATGACGTCGGGGCGCACCAGGTCGGCTCGGCGCACGGCATCCGCGACGGAGCCGGCCTCAGCGACGACCTCGAGAGCCTCGTCGCGGTCAACAATTTCAGCAATACCTCGCCGAACGATCTCGTGATCGTCGACGATCATGACGCGCGTGCGCGCGGAAGTATTTTCACTCACGAGCTCATACTAACTGTTAGGAGGGCAAACGCCCTCGTGTACCTATTACTCCTCCGGGGAGAGCCGACTCATCGCGTCCTGAGCGGCCGCGTTCTCCGCATGCTTCTTCGACGAGGCTTGGCCGGAGCCAACCGCGTCGGAACGCTCGGCGAGAAAAGCGCGGGCAGTAAAGACGCGCTGATGATCGGGTCCCTCCCCCTGCACCTCGTACGAGACCTCGCCCAGGCCCTCAGCCTGAGAGTACTCCACGAGGAGGGTCTTCCAGTCCTGGTGGTGGCCGCGCGAGGGGGCGTCGGCCAGCAGGAAACTCAGGCGTGCCAGGACGACCCGGCGTGCCTCCTCCAATCCGCTGGTCAAGTACGTGGCACCGATGAGGGCCTCGAACGTGTCGGACAGAATCGAGTCTTTCTCGCGTCCCCCGTGCATGGATTCGCCCTTGCCGAGGAACACAAAGTCACCCAGCCCGATGCGCCGTGCGGCCGCGGCCAGGGGCTGCTGAGAAACGGTCGCCGCGCGCATCCGCGACAGGTCGGACTCGGGCACGTCCGGATACTGCTCGTACAGCTTCTGGGCAATGATGATCGAGAGCACCGAGTCGCCCAAAAACTCCAGGCGCTCGTTGTTTGCGATACCGCCGGCCTCGTTCGCGTAGGAGCGGTGCACGAGCGCGAGTTGCAACAAAGGAGCGTCGATGCGCGTGCCCCACGCCTCCACGAGCGCGTCGGTGTCGGTGCGCGGAGGCACCGGCAGGTGCTTGGATTTGGCCATCAGGATCGCCCCGGCTCGGGGCTCTCGCCCAGGAGGGATGCCAGGGAGGCCAGGCGAGGGTCGATGACGACGTGCTCGTGGTCGGCGGGCAGATCGACCCACTTCTCGCCGCACACGTCACACAGGCCCGCGCAGTCGGAGCTGCACAGGGGGCGCGGGTCGACGAGGGTGACGATGGCGTCGCGCAGCTGCGTTTCGATGTCGATCGTGTCGCGCTCGCCGATGACGAAGAGATCGTCGGCATCCTCGTCCTCGCCCTCGGAGAGCGTCAGGGCAGGGGCTCCAGGCTCGAAGTAGACCTCCGCGCTGGTGACGTCATGATGCTCACGCACCTCGTCCAGGCAGCGCACACACACTCACCCACCAGGTCGACGGAGGTCGCGACCTGCACGAGGACGCCGTCCTCGACACTGGTCAGATCCACGGACACGTCCAGCGGCGTGCCGGGAACCACCGACATCGAGGGCGTCCCCAGGTCATCGGGGGCGATCCACGTGATGTCTTCGTGGAGCGTCGAACCCAGCGCGCGCGGCAGGCGCGCCAGGGACAGGGTCAGGGCCTTCTCACTCATGGGACAGGTCCACGTCCGTCACATCGACGCCGCGCCGCTCGGCGATCGCGCGTCGACCGGCATCGGTACGCCGCGACACGTCGGCGATCAGGCGGGCCAGCTCGTCGAGGGAGGAAGCGACGTAGTCGTCGGCGCCCTCACGCAGGGAGGTGGCTGAGCGCTTGGCCTCGGAGACGATCTCGCGGGCGCGGTCCTCGGCCATGCGCACGATGTTTCGGTGGAGACGATGCGCGCGGCCTGGGCGTTCGCGTCGGCGATGGTGGCCTCGGCGTCGGCGCGCGCCTGCGAGACTAGGGCGGTGGCCTCCTCGTTCGCGCGCGAGCGGGTGCGCTCGGCTTCCTCCTCGGCGTCCGCGCGGATCTGCGCGGCGCGCTCGTTGGCCTGGGCGAGGGTAGAGGAGGCGCGCGAGTTCGCCTCGGCGATACGCGTCTCGGCCGCGGAGTCGGCGCGCCCCAGGACAGCGTCCGCGTCGGCGACGACGGCGTCGGCGGCGACCAGGTCCTCGGGCAGCGCTTCGCGAGCCTGGTCAAGCAGGTCGAGAATCTCGGCCTTGTTGACCATGATCGAGGCGGACAGGGGCACTGCGCGGGAGGACTCGACAAGGTCTTCGATCTGGTCGAGGGCGGCGATCACGGTGGAGGGACCGTAAACGGTTTCCTCGTTCCACTCGTCCTGATTCTTGTCTGCGGGCGTGTCGGCCATGAGTCCCTCCTGCGTTCCACCGGGCGTGATTCAGTTTCTATTGTCCGTCAGATAGCGCGCGAGCGCCGGTGGGACATACCGGGAAATGTCTTTTTTGAGGCTCAGAAAGTTCACGCACCGCACTGGAGGAGACATGTCCGAGGCCGGGGCGAGCGGGAATCCACCACGTGTCCACCCCTCCGACCTCCAGGTTGAGGGCAGCCTGAGGGCCCTCAAAGTCCGCGTCCTGCGCGCCGCGCACCCCCTTGACAATGAGGTGTGCGCCCAGGCGGCGGGCCTCGTCCATGGTGGCGCCCGACAGCGCGACCACCTCCACGCGCTCCAGGTGCGCGGTCGCCTCCTCGATGAGCGCCACCCTGGCTGCCGGCTCGATGAGCCCGCGCTTGGCGGGGTTGATGCCCACCCCGATGATGAGGAGGTCAGCGACCTCGGCGACGCGCTGGGCGACGTCAAGGTGCCCGTTTGTGAAGGGGTCGAAGGACCCGGGGAACAGCGCAATCATTGGGCCATCTCCTCACGCACTGACGAGGCCGCCGCGCGCTCGGCGGCGTCGCTGTCATCGCCGTTCTCCTCGTTCTTGGGCAGGGGTGGGCCGGCGAAGTAGGCGACTGTCTCCCCCCCACGCGCGCGTGTCTTCGAGGACCAGGAAGGGCGGCCAGGTGGGGGCCGGTGCGCGGGTGGAGCGCTCGACGACGATCAGCGAGTCCGGACCGACCCACGGCGCGAGGGCGGACAGCACCGTCGCCATGTCCTCCTCGGCAATGTCGTAGGGAGGGTCGATGAAGACCAGGTCTACCTCCCCCGTGAGGGCCTCGCCGCTGCGGGCACCCAGGTAGGCGCGCACGTCCGCCGTCACGACGCGGGCGGACAGACCCGTCGCGCGGACGTTAGCGGTAGCGACGCGCGCGGCCGCGGAGGCCTTCTCGACGAGGGTCGCTCGCGCGGCACCCCTGGACAGGGCTTCGAGGCCGAGGGCCCCCGTGCCAGCGAAAAGGTCGAGGACGGTGGCCCCCTCCAGGACGTTCATGTGATCCAGGCGGGAGAAGAGCGCCTCGCGGACTCGCTCGGAGGTGGGGCGCGTGCCGGACTTGGGCACGGCGAGGGTCCTGCCCTTGGCGCTGCCTGCGACGATTCTGGTCATGCCCCTACCCTACCGGGAGCGCTAGGAGCGCTGCATCCATTCGAGTTGCCCATCCGAGGCGGCCCGCAGGGCGCGGGCGAGGTCGGGGTAGGCCGACAGGGTCGGATCCTGGGCGAGCAGGGCCTCCGCCTCGCTCTTGGAGGCCCGGATCAGGGCCTCGTCGCGGCGCACCGACAGGAAACGCAGGTGCGTGGCGGTGCCGGACTGACCGGCGCCCAGCACGTCGCCCTCCTTGCGCAGGCGCAGGTCGGCTTCGGCGAGCTCGAATCCGTCCGCCGTCGTCGCGAAAGCCTGGAGCCTGGCCATGCCCGAGTCTGTCAGCTCGTGGCGATGCATGGCGATGCACAGGGAAGGCCGGTCGGAGCGCCCGACACGCCCGCGCAGCTGGTGAAGCTGGGCGAGCCCGAATTGTTGGGCGTCGAGGATCACCATGAGGGTCGCCTCGGGCACGTCGACGCCGACCTCGATGACGGTCGTGGCGACCAGCAGCGGGGCCCGTCCGGAGGAAAAGTCCTCCATGATCTGGGCCTTGAGCGCCGTCGGGGTACGGCCCGTCAGCTCGTGGATGGCGAGGCCCGCGAGCGCGGGGTGGGAACGCAGGTAGGCGGCGACTTCTTCGACGGAGGCGAGGGGGCGCGCGTCCTCTTCCTCGGCGTCGGCGACGGTGTCGGAGGCGTCGATGCGCGGGCAGACGACGTAGACGCGGTGCCCCGCGGCGATCTCTTCGGCGGCGCGCGTCCAAGTGCGTTCAACCCAGGCGGTGTTGGCCGCGTCGGCGAGGAAGGTGGCCACGGGCGCGCGTCCCTTGGGCATGCCGGTCATGCGGGTCTCGTCGAGGTCGCCGAAGACCGTCATCGCGATCGTGCGCGGGATGGGGGTTGCCGTCATGACGAGCTCGTGGACGCCCCGCCCGTCCTGGCGGGCATCGCGCAGGGCGGCGCGTTGTTCGACGCCGAAGCGGTGCTGCTCGTCGACGACGACCAGCGCGAGGTCTGCGAAACGCACGCTGTCTTGGAACAGGGCGTGCGTGCCCACGACGATGAGGGGCGCGTTGGAGGTCATCGCCGCGGCGATTTCGCGGCGCACCGCCGGCGTCGTCGAGCCCGTCAGCAGTCGCACGTCGGGGGTGTCGTCCCCCAAGGGGGCGAGGAGGTTTCGCACAGATGCGGCGTGCTGCTCGGCCAGGACTTCCGTGGGAGCGACCAGGGCTCCCTGATGCCCGGCGGCGATAACCTGGAGCAGCGCGAGGAGTGCGACGACGGTTTTGCCCGAACCAACGTCCCCCTGCAGGAGCCGCTGCATCGGTACTTCTCCCGCCAGGTCGGCGCCGATCTGGGCCACTGCCTCGCTCTGGGAGTGGGTGAGTTCGAAGGGCAGGGTGCGTCGGAAGCGCTCAAGCAGTGGGGCTTCGCGCGGCGAGGCCAGGGCGGGGGTCGAGCGCGCTCCCCGGCGCCTGGCGGCCAGGCCTACCTGGAGGACGAAGGCCTCCGTGAAGGCCAGTGCCCGGCGCGCCCGCTGGTAGTCCTCGTCCGTTTCCGGCTGGTGCAGGCGGCGCAGCGACTGGGCGTAGGAGTCGATGCGCTGGCGCCCTCGCACGTCGGCGGGCACAACGTCGGGAACGTCCGCCTCGTCCAGGTGGTCGAGGACCATACCGACGGCGCGGGCGATGGCCCACGAGGTCAGCTTGCCCGTCGCCGGGTAGATCGGGATGGGGCGGGTCGCGATGCGGACAATGTCCTCGCCGTCGACGCCTTCGAAGGAGGGGTGGGTGAGCTGGAGTTTGCCGCGGTAGGCGCCGACCTTGCCGGCGAAGAGGAAGGAGGCTCCCGGGGTGAGGAGGCGTTCAATGGGGGCGAGCTTGAACTGGCTTTTCGCGAAGAAGGTCGCGGACAGGAACTGGACGCCGTCGGTGAGGCTCACCTCCAGGCGCACGCCCGATCCGGAGCGGTTGGCCACCAGGTGGGTGCCCGCGACCTCGGCCAGGATCGTGACGTCTTCTCCCTCGCGAAGCGACGACAGCGGGGTGAGCCTGCCCCAGTGGTAGTAGCGGCGCGGGGCGACGAGCAGCAGGTCGCCGACCGTGAAGATACTCGCACCCTCGAGTGCCTTAGCGGTTCTCTTCGGCAGGCGCAAGGACAGTGGGATGTCGAGCGCGCTCACGAGGCGCACCCCGCAACGAGGCTCGGGCCCACCTGTCCGCCGTCCCACGTTTCCAAGTCGATGGAGGAGGAGGCGTCGCGCGTGGACAGGAGCTGGCGCACCGTCGCCACCGTGTACGGGCCGTCGTCCTCGCGGGAGATCAGGAGTCGCCATGCGCGCGCTCCCCCGCGAGCGGCCTCGGCCAGGGCCTCGGCGATGCCCTCAGGGTCTCCGTCACGAGGCAGGGGCGCGCTCGCGCTAGACATCAGGGCGTCGTGCGCCCCATCCCGGAGCATGCGAGCCAGCGTCGGCGCCGCCTCGATCCCGCCCGGCTGCGGCACGAACAGCGGGGCGCAGGCGCGTGCGACGGCGAGAACGTCCAGGTCGTCGCGGCTATCGGCACGCAGGATCGCGGGAACGCCCGGGGCGGGCGCTGGCAGCACCGAGGCGACCGTGCCCACCAGGGCGGCGCTGGCCTCGTCGCAGGGGGCGACGAGCGTGACACCCGTGCGTGAGCCCGCCGCCGACACGATCCCGGCGGCGTCCATCGCGCTGGGGTCGAGGAAGACCACCGCCCCGGCGCGCGCCAAGTCCTCCACGAGGCCCGGGGCCCGCGTGCAGGCGATGACCCGCGCCCTGTCGACCCGTCGCATCGGTCGACGTTGCAGCAGGCGCACTCCTCGATGGGTGAGCCCCTCGTCGGCGAGCTCGTCGATGCCGATCTGCGCATCCGGGCGCGCATCGCTGACCTGGAAGCGCACGACCTGACCCGAGGTGGGGTGCGCGGCCAGCGGCGCGGAGGTGTCCACGTGCAGTCGCCACTCCCCCATGCCAAACAGGTCCACGCGCCCAACGTAGACAGGCGCGCACCCAGCCCTGTGAGTCGGGCCAGGAGGACGCGCAGGTCCTCCTCGACGCCCTCGACGATGATGTCGACCGTGAAGTCGCGGCCCGGCGGCGGCGAAGCGGGTTCGGGCGCCCGCGAATGACGGCGCGTCAGGTCGGCGAGCATCGCCGTGAAGGACTGGAGGATGCCGGCGTCATCCCGCATGGTGGCGTCAATGCATGCCAGAACCAGCGCGATGAAGGCGCCACCCGGGTCGATCCTGCCCGTCGCCTCGTTTGTCGCGTCCACCAGGCCGATCTGCGCCTGGGAGGAGAAGCGGGAAAAGACGTCCTCCGCCTCGGGCAGCGTGGGCCCCAGCTCCGCAACCTCGCGCACGGCACCCCCCAGCATCTCCGCCAGCGCATCCGACCAATCAATAAAGGAGGAGGACGGCGTAAGGGAGGAGGCGAGCATCCGACGCAGGACCAGGGGCGTCACCTGCGCCGCGTCCCCCCAGGGCCCCCGCCCACGCCTCGAACAGGGCGGCCAGGGCAACGCCGCTGTGCCCCACGCCCCTGCGGATCAGGGTCTCCACAGCCGCTTCGAGCGCGACGCGCAGATGCGCGCGCGGCTCCAGGGAATCCATCGCGGCCGCCAGGGCGGCCATCGTGGCCGCCGCGTTCGTGCCCGTGTCGCAGTCCGCTCCGTCCCAGCCGTCCAGGTCGTCAAGGAAGGGCGCGAGCCTGGCCGCCTCCTCGGCCCCCGCTCGGCACGCCGCGATAATCACCGATGCATTCAGTTCCATGACTCCCCTTTCCGGCACCCTCAATTGTCCCCACGGCGCCCGCTGTGTGCGACCTGACACGACCGATACGCCGTGCGACTTGTTGAAAGTGCGCATCATCCGCTATTCTGTCATGGTTGCCTTCGGTTCAAGCACCGAAGGATGCGTTTCCCGCGACCGCGGGGAGCCAAAGACTGAACTGGAAGACATACCGAGGAGAACATCGTGGCTGCCGTTTGTGACGTGTGCGGTAAGGGACCCGGCTTCGGCAAGAGCGTGTCGCACTCGCACGTTCGCACCAACCGCCGGTGGAATCCGAACATCCAGCGCGTTCGCGCCCTGGTCAATGGGACGCCCAAGCGCCTGAACGTGTGCACCAAGTGCCTGAAGTCCGACAAGGTCGCCCGCGCGATCTGAATCGAGACAATACACCACAGCTGGTGGGGTGAGGCGTTACGCCTACCCCACCAGTTTTTGTATGTACAGGCAGCCCCGCTCCCGCGCCGCGAAACTGGGATCGAAGGACAAAACGTGTTGGCTATGCAGCGGCTTTTCGTTGTGCTGGCACGGGAAAGTCGGTGTTCAAGGTGCTCTTTTCACCGTGGGGCATGAATACCCCCACGCGCCCGATGCGCGGGCGGACGCGCAGCCAGATGTGGACATTGACCGTCAGGGGGCAGTTCGCCAGCGCCGACAGTGCCCACCATGCCATGCCTCCGGTACGCCACCGACTGCTCCATTGGCGGCACCACCGACTGCGCCACCACCTGCGCCACCGTCTGCGCCGTCGGCGGCAGCGCATGACTCCCATCGGACGGGCTATCGAAGAATGTCGCATGCAATTCCCCTGATACGGTGTCGCACCACGCATCCATATCGTTGGAATTGCAACGTTTGTAGACACTGTTGAAAGTTCACCCAATCGAATTGCATGCGAAACTGCTCCGAGGATGTGCGCTCGCCGCGCACGTGGGCCCGCTTCGCCGCCGCCCGACCGCCGGGCAGATTCCCCTAGTGCACCCGCGCGCACGCGGACCCGCTTTCGTCGCCGCCTGACCGTCGGGCAGCTTCCCCTAGTGCACCCGCGCGCACGCGGACCCGCTTCGTCGCCGCCTGACCGTCGGGCAGCTTCCCCTAGTGCACCCGCGCGCACGCGGGCCCGCTCATGCGCGCCTGGGCCCGACACCTCGCGCGTGGGCCAGATGATATGCGCGTGGGCCAGATGATATGCGCGTGGGCAGCGCCGCCCACGCGCATAACGAGAGGTTGACGTGCGCATCAAGGGGGGTTACCGCGCACATTCAGCGGTTCGCGCGCGAGCAACACACGCGGCCAGGCGCTGTTGTGCCCACATCGCAGACCACCTCGCCCGCGCCAGCCCATTGTTGGCGTTTCTCGCCGAGGTGGTCTGCACTTTGGGCACCACGCCACCTCGAATCGTGACCTCACCACCAGCAAACGGGGGGAATTGCACCAATAGAGCCACGACACGCCGGCGACACGCCGGCAGGATGCTTCTAATGCTGCAAAACCCCCATCGTCGGCCCGACATGCACCCAGGCGCAGAGGTCGGAGGGTCGGAGGCCGCGGGCGCGCTTCGAGACACGGGCCTAGCCACGGCACCCGCGGGCGGCGACCCGACAACCTCCAGACAAATTTCGCACGTAATTTCCCCTCGGTCACTTTTCGAGACCGCCCGGAAACGTTGCGATTCCAAAGATGTGAATTCAACATTTGAACTAATCGCACGGGAATTACGTGCGACATTGATGGGCAGGAGCAGGGCCTGGCCGACCGTTGAGACAACACGCCGACGACACGCCGAAGCAAGGCTCCTCATGCTGCAAAACCCCCACCAAACAGGGGGACTTGCGCTGTGAGAGGTACACGGTCGAGCTCGCCCCACGTCGAGGGCACCACCAAACGGGGGGAATTGCACCAATAGAGGCGCGACACGCCGACGACACGCCGAAGCAAGGCTCCTCATGCTGCAAAACCCCCACCAAACAGGGGGACTTGCGCTGTGAGAGGTACACGGTCGAGCTCGCCCCACGTCGAGGGCACCACCAAACGGGGGGAATTGCACCAATAGAGGCGCGACACGCCGACGACACGCCGGCAGGATGCTTCTAATGGTGCAAAACCCCCACCATTACCCCCGGCGTCACGCTCCCTCACTGGCGCCATGCTCCCTCACCAGTGCAGGGCAGCCCGGCGGGGCACCGATAAACGCCTGTCGGGCGTCGCCGACGGGGCCTGCTGCACAGGCGCGGGTAGGGCGGGCGCCGATAAACGCCGGAAAGGCGTCGCCGAAAGAACCGGGCAGGGGAACGGGCGGCCGGTTCCGCGACGGGACTTGTGGCCGATGAGGCAAAACACCCCATCGGTGATGAATTAACCCGTTCTGATCGGGCGCAATCCTCCCGATCAGGTTGAATCTCGCCTCGCGGGTCGAATGCCCCCGACCAGCTACAATCCTCCCGAATGAGTGAAATCCTCCCGATCAGGTTGAATCCTCCTGATGGGGTTGATTTAGTCTGAGGAGCTGCGGCGCGAGCATGCTAGCCCGAGGCCCCCTCCCTCGACGATGCCTGGGACTAAATCCCAACCAACACGTTCTGTCCTACAGCCCGGCAATCACGCCGATCAGCACCCGGAGACACTCGTGCTTTCGATGCTCACGTCGAATGTCGGTTTGCCGTCGGCGTCAAGGATGAGCGACGCCGACTCATCGAGCCTCAGCGACGCGACCGCGACTGACGGTACCGATCGGAGCACGCCGCCCGACGTATTAGGACGAATCAAAAACGAGAGGTCCGACTTGAACTTGTTCGGTTCATAGTCCACGCTCTCGACACTGACGGGCTCTCTCTGAACTTCCAGGACCGCCAGATTGCGGCTCTGCAGTGGAACCGGACAGCCACGATCAAGATTCCCTGCGGGAGTCACGCACGCGTGAGTCTTCTCCTTGATCGCTGCGAGCGCCGCCTCACGAATGTCCTGGGTGTACTCGGTGCTCACCACGACATCCATCACGTCAGAGTCCGCTGGACGCCCGTCGTTTCCCTTCGCAACAACCTCGACCGAATCAGCCGTGACGTACTTGCTGGACAATTCCGGTTCCAGGTTGTAGGTACCGGGGTAGAACGCCAGGAGGGCCCACCGCCTGCTGTCATCGGTCGTCAGCGGAGCAGTAGCTTGCACATTGTCGACGGATATGCCCTCCACGTTGCGTCCCGTCACGTAGATTCGAGTGATGAGGGGGATCGAGAACCTCCCAGTTGTCGAAGAATCCTAGCGTCGGCTCCCTCTTCATGACCCGGAAGGTCTGCGAAAAGCTCTCTCCCCTGACGCTCATCGTGGCCCTGACCTGATGCAGAGAGGACGAGGGAGTCCTCATCCATGTCAACGATTTCCTTGACAATCAAACGGTTGGGCGTGGCCCCAAGGACCTCATCCGTCAAGAACACGCGTTGCTCGCTGGGAATGCCCGGATCGACCATCCGCGAGGCGGCACTGGCCTGCCCACTGGACAGCAGACCGAGATAGCGCCGAACCTGAGCCTCGGGAGTGCGCATCGATCTGGCAACAACGAGGCCTGCCACGCCCACGCCGATCAGCGCGATCACGACGGTGAAGGCGATGATCATACCGTACGGACGACGCTTGCGGACCGCAGCCGTCGGATAAGCGCCGGGTTCTGGCCCGCCGACTTGTCCGGTGGACACGCGCACGAGGGTTCCGTCCTCTAACAAGCGGACTTGCGCCCTCTGCGCGCCGACAACGCCATCGTACGACGACGCGCCGGCACTCGACATGTCCGCTCCGAACCGCGCGAGCGGATCTGCGTTGTGGGGGTATCGACTCGTACCCATGTGTCACTCCTGACCTCTTGAGCGGCGGTGCGCCGTGTCGTAACCAACGAGTACTTCCTCGCTACATGGTTACCCAGACAGGGCTAACGTTAAGCACCGGGAGCACGAAAGTCAAAACACCAGGTGGCGGAGCGGGAATCGCCGCTGATCCACCCCACGACCGCGCGAACAGGCCGCGAATGACACCTCGCTGCCCGCCGGGACCTCGTGAACACGGGTCGAGCGGGCAGCGAGGGATACGAGCGCTACAGGAGCCCGGCCGCCAAGTCGAGCGGCGTGCCGAAACGGTGATTCGTCAACGATACCGCCTGCTCGCGCAGGAAGGGAAGCAGCTCGGCGTGCGGGCACGTCGTCACGGCACAGGTGTACAGAGCGATGTCGGGGCTGCCAGCGCTCACGCGGCACGCATGCATCCACCGATCCTGCGCGGATTCCTCGCGCGGACCAAGGATGCGCACGCGCAGCCCCAACCCGCCGGAGGTGGCCAGGGCGGCGAGTCGAGCATCCCACGTCTGTTTGTCGTCGACGCTCACCTCGATGCCCGCGGCCTCGATAGCGACCATCATCGAGTAGGGCAGCTGATCGGCAACCGACAGGGTGACGGGGCCTCCTGCGAGGATACCCGCCGCCATCACGCGCGCGATATCCGCCAAGGCGCTGCCCCGCTCTGCTCGGACGAGGACCGTGGCCGGGCGGTAGCGCAGGATGTTACGCTCGCACGCCAGGCCCGTGACGTCACGGTTGACCCCGTAGTCGCTTGCCCAGGCGGCGGCATCGGCGACGACGGCGCGATGCAGCTGCGCCAGCTCCGCCTGTCCAACGTGCTCGCCCGCCGCGTCGTACAGGGCGAGCACGTGGGCCGACAGGCCCGTGCTCTCCCGCGCATCGGCTTCTCCCGCGAGCTGATCGTGGGCAGTTCGATATCGCCCAGGCCCAGCAGGTAGGAGGGACCGCCCGCCTTCGTCGTCGAACCGATGGCGGAACGTTTCCACCCGCCGAAGGGCTGGCGGCGCACGATGGCCCCCGTGATGCCACGGTTGACGTAGAGATTGCCCGCCTGGATACCATCCAGCCATTGAGCTAGCTCGTCGGTATCCAGGGTGTGGAGCCCGGAGGTGAGGCCGTAGTCGACGGAGTTCACCGCCTCGATGGCGTCCTCAAGCGTGTCGACGCGCATGACGCCGAGGACGGGCGCGAAGTACTCGGTGAGATGGAACTCGCTGCCGGGAACGACTCCCGCGCGGATGCCCGGCGTCCACAGGCCGTCTCCCAGGCAGCGGGGCTTGAGCACCCAGTGTTCGCCGGGTCCTAGCGTGGTGAGTCCGCGCAGGGCCTTCTCGTCGTCGGGCACGACCACGGGTCCCACCTGGGAGTCCAGGGCGGAGGGCGCACCGACCCGCAGCGATGCTGCGGCGTCCACGAGCTGGCGCGCGATGCGCGCGGAGTGTCCGGCCGACCCAACGAGGATCAGCAGGGAGGACGCCGAGCACTTCTGGCCGGCGTGGGCGAACGCCGAGGAGACGATGTCGCGCACGGCCAGGTCGGGGTCGGCCGACGGGGTGACGATAATGGCGTTCTTGCCGCTGGTCTCGCCCAGCAGATGCATGTCGGGTTTCCACGACTTGAAGAGGCGCGCCGTCTCGTAGGAGCCGGTCAGCACGACACGGTCAACCCGCTCGTGGGTCACCAGGTGGCGTGACACGTCCCCGTCCTCGAGGGGGGGCGAGCGCCACCAGGTCCTTGGGGACTCCGGCCTCGTGGAAGGCCGCGACGAGCTCCGCAGCACAGCGCTTGGCGGGAGGCGCCGGCTTGAGGACGACGGCGCTGCCCGCGGCCAGTGCAGCCGCGACGCCACCGGTGGGGATGGCCACCGGGAAGTTCCAGGGTGAGGCGACGACGGTGACATCCACGGGGACGAAGCGTGCCCCCGCCATGTGTGCCTCGTCGGTAAGCTGCAGCGAGGCACCCGCGTAGTGGTGGCAGAAGTCGATGGCTTCGCTCACCTCGGGGTCGGCCTGGTCGATCGTCTTGCCAGCCTCGGAGCCGGCGACTTCGATGAGCTCGCCTCGGCGCGCGGCGAGGACGTCGCCGACGCGGTGCAGCGCGGCGGCTCGCTCCTCGGGGGCCAGGGCCTGCCAGGCGTGGGCGGCCTTGGCGCTCGCATCGATCAGCGCGTCGATTGCCTCGCGCGTGGCCAGGGCCTGGGCGCCCTGACGCACGGTCTCCTCCCCTCGCGTCGAGGCAGGGATGGCCTCGGCGATGTCGCGCGCCCACTGGCGGTTGGCGGCCAGGGCGGGGTCGGAGTCAGCCTCCGAGGAGAAAGGCCGACGGGCGCGCTCATCGAGGCTCCCCTGTTCGACCGGGACGCCGCCGTCGCGCTCCGCGAGCCGGTTCTGGGAGCGGTTGGGAACGGGGATGGGCGCGTGCGGATCCACGTCGGACAGGGCGGCGAGGAATCGGTCGCGCTCTCGAGCGAACACGTCCTCGTTGGTGGCGATGTCGAAGACGCCGGACATGAAGTTCTCGGGGGCCGCGTTTTCCTCCAGGCGACGCACGAGGTAGGAGATGGCGACGTCAAACTCACGGGGGTTGACGACGGGCACGTACAGGAGGAGGGAGCCGACGTCGCGGCGCACGACCTCCTGAATGCCGGTCGCCATGCCGGAAAGCATCTCGAACTCGACACTATCTTCAACGCCGCGCGCCGCGTGCAGCTCGTAGGCGAAGGCGATGTCGAAGATGTTTTGTCCGGCCACGCCCAGGCGGATCGCGCGGGTGCGCTCGGGGGTCATCGCCCAGTTGAGCATGCGCTTGTAGTTGGTGTCGGTGGCCTGTTTGGAGGGCCAGGTGGTGAGCTCCCAGCCGTGGATCTCGGCATCCACCCTCTCCATGGACAGGTTCGCACCCTTGACGATGCGGACCTTGATGCGCGAGCCGCCGGCATCGACGCGCGCGGACGCCCACTCCTGGAGACGCTGAAGGGCACCGAGGGAGTCGGGCAGGTAGGCCTGGAGGACGATGCCGGCCTCGTAGCCGCGCATGTCCGGCTGGTCGAGGATGGCGGTGAACACGGCGATCGTGAGATCCAGGTCCTTGTAATCCTCCATGTCGAGGTTCAGGAAGGTCCCGTTGTCGCGTGCGAGTCGGTAGAGGGGCGCCAGGGCGCGCACGCCATGGGCGACGACCTCGTCGAAGCCCCAGGGGTTGTGCGGGCCGGTGACCGCGGAGACCTTGATGGAGACGTAGTCGACGTCCTTGCGCGTGACGAGGCGGGAGACCTCGGCGAGGCGGTGGGCGGCTTCCTTCTCTCCGAGGACGGCCTCGCCCAGGAGGTTGACGTTGAGGCGGTGTCCGCCTGCGCGCAGGCGGGCGAGCGCCGGGCCGAGGCCCTTGTCCGTCGCGTCGACGACGAGGTCACCGACGATCTCGCGGAAGACTCGGCGCGCGATGGCCGTCACGCTGCGCGGTGCCAGGCGCGACGCACTCGATCCGAGGCCCATGGCGGCGGCGAGCGCCGGGGGCAGGAAGTCCTTGCGTCCCCGTGCCAGTTTCTGGAGGGCCGCGCTGGCCACGTCGAGGTCCACGGGACGCACGACGTCGTCGACGAAACGGGTGGTGAACGTCAGGCCGTCCGGGTCGGCGAGGATCCGGGAGAGCAGCTTCGCGGATTGAGGTGTGGGTTCGTGGGCCGATTCGTCCGCCCAGCGGCGTGCTCGGGTGACGGCCCTCTCCCCAGTTTCCACAGGTCATCGGGGCACTGGCGTCCCTTGGCGCCGTGCGTGCTGGGTCGGGGTGGGGTGGGAACGGCGGCGTTCGTCATGCGTGGCCCTCCAGGCTCGGGTGAGTGTCGGATACTCCGCATCACGTGCGCCTCGATCATTGACCGCGCGTCCTCGCTCTGCGGCGTGCCAGGCTTCCGACGGTGTAAAGCATGCTGGTTTGTCTATCCTAACGCGCCTGAAGGCTCTCTGTGGCGCCGTGGGCGCGTTCGCCGCTCCACGGAAGCACGGGACCTAAGCCCCGCGCCCAACACACGCCATTGTGATATTGGACATAGACAAGTGCGATTGCCGTTCTCATGCCTTCTTCGAGCGTGAGGAGGCAACGCTGCGATCAAGAACGAATAAGCCACCGATCCTTGATATCCGAGACGACGCCCGCTGTCACCGCATGCATGTCGACATCGCGCCCACCATCGGCACGCGAGCACAGCCACTGGACCTGCAAGCCATCGGACAGCGCGACGAGTTTGCGGGCAATCTGTTCGCTCGGCGCGTCGGGACGGACCTCGCCGGTGGCCTTTCCGCGCTCGAGGGTGTCCACCAGGTATTCGATCGCGGCCATCAAATGCTGACGGAACCAGGGGTAGGCCTGATGGCTCGCATCGATGACCGCCGCGGACATCGCGGTGTACAGGGCGACGCCATCGGGATGACGTTGATTATGCGCCACAATCTCCACCCACGCGTCGAGCGCCGCCTCTGTCCCCTTGTCCTCGTCGGGCAGGCGGCTCATCGTGCGGCGATCACGCTCGTCCAGGACCGCGGCGAGCAGCTGGTCCTTCGAGGAGTAGTGATGCAGGAGCCCCGCCTTGGAAATATCCGACGCCCGCGCTATATCCGCCAGGGAGGTCGCCACGTAGCCCTGCGTCGAGAAAAGGGTCAGCGCCTCCGACAGGATGCGCGCCTTCTTATCCTCGCTTCCGGCCTTCGGACGGCCGGGCCGACGGGTGCTCGTTGCCTTAGCATCGTTGCTCATGCGGGCTGCTCCATGTTCGGTGTGACAGAGTTACCAACAACTCATAATAGCGTCCACCATGACGTTTGCCAGCTGGTTGAGCTGCAGCATCGAACAATTGCACTCACACTCCATCCTCCCCGTCCACGCATAATCGTCACGAGCGCCGACGCGACGCTCCTACGACCACGGAGTGTCGACGTAGACAGTCGGCTCATCTTGCTGCCCATAGACACCTTCGTGCGTAACTGACGTCATGACCCCATTCACCAGATGCACGCCCGGATACATCCAAAAAGTGCAGGGCGATTCACCGCCAGATTCAAACCGATTCGGACCGTAACATGAGTGACAACACTGGTTGCAGGTCGCGCCTGATATAACCACGCGGGTCGCGAGCGATCCATGAATCGTCCAGTTGTCGATCAGGCCGAGCATCACCGGCTCATTTGTCGCCATGAAAGTGTAGGAAAAAGGCTCACCATTTACTCTCAAGTTTGCGGTCACCATATGCCGCTGCGAGTGAGAACCGGCATCTTCGTCAACCACCGAGTCGACGGTCATCTTTCCGACAGGGCTGGCACGTGTCCAGTCACCCGAGTCAACGTCCGGATCAACAATCTGTTCCGCTTGGCTGATTTCCTCGCTAGCTACAAGTTCAACGTAGCGCCGCACCTGCGCCTGCGGGCTTCGCATTGTGTTCACAACGAAAATGCCGACAATACCGACGACGACAAGCACCCCGAGTACGATGAGAGGCTTCACAATTCTTGGCACGCCCTTCTTCGCACTCGCACCAGGTTGTCCCTGCTGTCCTCCCCCACGCACAACGTTTGCCGCCAGCATGCTTGCACCGCTCATATATCCCGCGCCCGCTCCAGGAACAGCCGAAGAGACACCGGGGGGTGGGGGGATCGCGCCGACGAGGGCACCATCGGACACAGGGGCAGGCACTGGCACCTGAGGTGCCATCTGGTACTGCGTGTACTCGGTTGCCTGAGCTCCTAGCCCCGCAGGCGCGGAAAAAACCGGAGGTTGGGGCACCGCAGATTGGGGAAACGGGGGCGGCGCGGAAGGGACAGACGAGGGAAACGACTCTCCACTCATACCATTGTTGCTAGCATCCATTGCTGACTCCTGATGATTCGACGGGCGTCGCGCTGACCGATATCCGCAGGACACTTCCTCGACAAATGGTTACCGCGCTAATGTGAATGCTAACACCAGCACAATAACCCCGTCAAACAGGCTCTTCGCATTTTTGGGGTGTGGGGGGGTGGTGTTGGCATGGGGTCGAGGGCCTGCCCGATGATTGAGGTTGCAACACTTCAAACGCTGGGAGGCCCCGACATGTCTCATGCTACCTTTTCTGCTCCGGATATGACGGCCTATTGCGGGTTGGAGGAGCTGGGCTTGGTGGCTGTGGGGATGCGCTGCCAGGGGGGCGGGTTCGTCCTGAAGTGTCGTGCGGCTCATCCTGCTCGGCTGTGTCCAGGGTGTGGGCGCCCGGGGTATTCGCTGGGGTCGCGTACCCGGCGCTTAGCGCACGAACCGCGGGGGCATCAGCCCACGACGCTGGCGGTGTATGTGGGACGTTACCGCTGTTGCGCGTGTTCTCGTTCCTGGTGTGATGACATCGGCCAGGCGGCTCCCCCACGCGCCAAGCTCTCCTTTGGGGCCTTGCGCTGGGGGCTTGTGTGCTTGATCGCTGACAATATGTCCATGAATCGGATCGCCGCTCACCTGGCGGTAGCCTGGCATACCGCTAACGAGGCGATACTGGCCTATGGGGAAGAACTCCTGCTGGCGGATTCGACTCGTTTTGAAGGCGTGCGCGTCATTGGGGTTGATGAGCACGTGTGGCGTCATCGAGGTGGGGACAAGTACGCCACGGTGATCGTGGACTTGACCCCTGTACGCGACCATACTGGCCCGGCCCGCCTCCTGGACGTGGTGCAAGGCCGCTCCACACGCGTCTTGTCTTCCTGGCTGGCCGCGTGCCCCCAAAAGTGGAAGGACAACATCGAGATCGTGGCGATGGATGGGTTCAGTGGCTACAAAAGCGCAGCAGCCAGCCAGCTTCCAGGGGCGGGAGCCTGTCAATTTTTCTGTGTATGGGGGTTAGAGGTAGGGGGTGATTCGGTCGGGGTAGGCGGTGGTGAGTTGGGCGAGGGCTTGTTTCCAGTTGGTGGTGGTGTGTCCTTCGATGAGGCGGGTGTGTCCTGTTCGTTTGTTGGGGGGTTTGCCAGCGTCTGTGAGGCGCTGGGCGGCTCTTTTGTCTTCGATGTTGCAGATGGCGAGCCACAAGAGTTTGACGGCGGCTTCTTCGCTGGGGAAATGCCCGCGGTTCTTGGTGATTTTGCGCAGCTGGTAGTTCAAGGACTCGATAGCGTTGGTGGTGTACACGACGCGGCGCGGGAGGCGTGGGAACGCCAGCAAACTGATCTGCGGGGGCAACCTGCGCGGGCGCCTGCTGCGGCACAGGTGGCGCAGGGACGGCGTGGGCTTCGGACGCAGCTGGAGCTCCTGCGTCCTCAGGAGCGGGAGGAGGCGTCAGACCGTGGCTATTATCCTCGCTGCTCTGTTTCATCGTTGTTCCTCTCTGCCCCGTGCGTCCGTCGTGCGCCCGAAAGCGGACGTCATGGAGTGCCTGGTGGATACAAAAACCGAGCAGTTTTCTCACACGCCATAACCTGATTCAACACGCATGCGATACCGGACCGCGCGGCGTGGTTTTCTTCAAGGGGGGCACGCATCGCACGCAGCTCAGAGGCGTCCTTCCGGCTCAGAGAAGTAGCGGCGCGAGGCATGAGCCCCGCGCCGCTTGTCGCTATCACAGTGACCGCGAGGGTCTCCTCCGCTACGCGCGTGACAGACGTCCGTGTCGAAGGCGGCGCCAGCCTTAGCGGGATGTGCCGACCCAGAAGTCCGGTGTGCCCTCCGGTGTGAGCTTGAGAGTCCCATCGTTGGCGAATTGGACGTTGACGACCACCGCGGCGTCGACGTCGCGCGTGCCCGGCATGTAGGACTTGTCGGAGTACGTCACCGCGAAAGTGACCTGACCTTGGAAGACCCCCGGGTCCATATCCATCGGTTCCAGCGTTGTGGGCATCGTCTTGACGGAGATCGCACTCACCGCATCACTGCTGAGGGCGGAGGGACAGTCAGAATTCTGGTTGCCCGGGATGGATGCGCAGGAGTTGATGAATTCCTTCGCGGATTCGAGCGCTGCTTCCTTCAGTTTGTCGCTGTAGGTTGCTTCCAGGGACACGTCGGCGGCGTCAGCATAGTAGGCGGTTCCACCGTGGACGCCGTCAAGGACGGCAACGGTCTTGGTGTTGACATCCACGTATTCGCTCGGGGCGACGGGCGTGAACGTGTAGACGCCGGGGTAGAAAAAGTACGTGGCCGGCTTACCGGAGACAAGCTTGCGCGGAGCGTCGGCACTCACCCCTCCGACGGTGAACTGGGTGTATCCCTGCGCGTCGACGCTGACCTGCGCAGCCAGGGAGTTCTTCACCGTCCAGTTATTGAGAACGCCCATCGTCGGCTTGTCCTTGGTGACGGTGAAGGCGTGGGTGAAGCTCTCCCCGTTCACCTGCACGGTGGCCGAAACCTGACGGGTCTGGAAGTCCTCGTTCGCGTCGGCGACCACGTCTTCGACGACCAGCAGCGAGGTCGACGAGGCCATGGCCTCGTCGGTCAGGAAGCGACGTTGGTCGTCCGGCACGCCAGGATCAACCATGGCGGTCGCCGCACTGGCCTGACCGGAGGCCAGCAGATCCAGGTACTTGCGCACCTCGGCCTCGGGCGTGCGCGAACTGTTGGCAACCTTGATCGCGACCACGCCGGCAATCACCAGCACCGCGAGGACACCAACGAGGATTCCAATCAGGATCGCCCGCTTCTTGCCCCGGCCGGAAGGAGGCGTCGACGCCACGCCTCCCCCGGCGGACGTCGACGGAGCCGGAATCGCGGGGGGTTCCGGTATCTGTGTCGTGTTCGCTTGATTCTTCTCAGTGCCCATCGTGTGCTCCTCACAACGTTGACAATCCTCAGCCGGGCGCGTGGCACGTTGTGCGCGTCCCGTCACCCGGCTACTCAGGCGTGCTCAGTATCATGCTGCGCACGCGGTCAGTCAAAGAAGGATCACGGAGCGGATGCAGGTTGCCCGTCCGCAGGCGCGGACGGGCAACACGTGTATAGGGCGCAGGCAGTGGACGTTAGAAGGCGAAGGACACCCTAAAGTCCGGCTTACCATCGGCGGTCATCATCATCATTCCGTCGTCATCGAAACGCGCGTCGACCTTCACCGTCAGGCCGACGTCCCTCGTTCCGGCGAACAGCGTTCCCTCTGTCGTGACCGTGTAGGTCACGCTCCCAGAAAATGACGTTGGATCGAAGCCGTAGGAATCGAGAGATGTCGGCATTTCCTTGATGGAAATAGCGGTGACGCTGTCTCCCTGAATCAGGGACGAGCAGTCGTCGCCCCGGTTGCCCGGGTATGTCCCACACGATTCAACGAGCGCCTGAGCTGCTTCGAGCGCGGCGGCTTCCAGCTTGTCGTTATAGGTCGCCTTGAAGGTGACGTCGCTCCTGCCATCGCTATTTTGAGTGCGCACCTCATCGAGCACGGAGACGGGCACGGGAGTCGCGTCCACGTACTCGTTGGGCACGACGGGCGTGAAATTGTATGCGCCCGGATAGAAGAGGAAGGAACGCCCTTCCATGAAGAAGCTTGCCTTGTCGATAGAGGCCTTGGTATCACCGACAGAGAACTGACCGATCCCATCACCGTCCACGGTCACAGGAACTGCCAGCGAGTCCTTCACCTTCCAGTTATTCAAAACACCCATCGTCGGTTCATCCGAAGTGACACTGAAGGCATGGGTGAAGCGTTCCCCGTTGACCTGCATGGTGGCGGTCACCATGCGCGTATCAGAACTGTCATTCTTATCGGCGACCACGTCCTCGACGACCAGCAGCGACGTCGCCGAGGCCATCACGTCGTCGGTCAGGAAGCTACGCTGATCGTTACTCACGCCGGGATCAACCATCGCCGTCGCCGCACTGGCCTGACCGGAAGCCAGCAGATCCAGATACTTGCGCACCTCGGCCTCGGGCGTGCGCGAACTATTCATCACCTTGATAGCAACGACGCCAGCGATCACCAGCACCACGAGAACACCAACCAGCGCTCCGATCACCTTCACGCGCTTACGCGCGCCAGGCGAGACCGGCGTGAAGGACACCCCCGCGGCGGGAACCCCACCAGGCCCCGGAACAGGCGCGGCGCCGGGCCCCGGAACAGGCGCGGCAGGCCCGGGAACAGGCGCGCCGCCAGGCCCGGGAACGGGGGCGGCGCCAGAAGTTGGGTCGACCCCAGCCGGGGACGGTGCAGGTATCTCGCTGCCGGTAGTTTCGTTATTGTCAGTACTCACGACTCGCTCCTCACGATGCGCTGATAGTCCGGAGCCAGCAACGGGCGACAAACACACCCATACCAACCACCGGTCAAAAAGACGTGCCCATGATCACACGCCACCAGCCGAGAGTCAAAGCCGTGTCACACTACGGATACGCCACGCTCCCCGACCGCCAAGCGATCAGGGAGCGCGACAGGTCGCACATGCCGGGGGACCTTAGCGGGTGAAACTCACTTCGAAGTCGGGCTTGCCGTCCCCGTCCAGCTTGAGCACTTGGTTGTCATCCAGCTTCGCGCGAATCTCCACCTTGGCCTCCACGTCTTGCGTGCCTGCCATGTAGTACTTGTTGTTGTACGTCGCCGTGAAGACGACAGTCGCCCGAAAGACCGTCGGCTGATCCTCGGACACCGGCGCCAGCGCCTTCGGCATTGAGCCGCCCGTTACCGCGGTGACGGCATCGCTCTGGATCGCAAATGGGCACCAAGAATTCTGGTTGCTCGGAATGGTCGAGCAGGTGTCAACGGCCCATTGCCCCGCCTCGATCGCGGCCGCCGTCAGCTTGGTGTTGTAGGTGGCCTTGAGAGTCACGACGTTGTCTCTGCCACCCAACCCATCATCGAGGACAGAAACCGTCTCGGGGTTGGAGTCTGCATACTCGCTCGCCGCGATGGGCGTGAACGTGTAGACGCCGGGGTAGAAGAGGTAGTCGTTCTCCTGGCCGTAACGGCCCGCCGCGGACGCATCGGCATTCACACCGCCGACGCTGAACTGCGCGTATCCCTCGACATCAACGCTCACCCGCGCGACCAGAGAATCCTTGACTGTCCAATTATTCAGAACGCCCATCGTCGACGCCCCCTTCGTCACGGTGAACTCGTGGGTGAAGCGTTCCCCGTTGACCTGCATGGTGGCGGTCACCATGCGCGTATCAGAACTGTCATTCTTATCGGCGACCACGTCCTCGACGACCAGCAGCGACGTCGCCGAGGCCATCACGTCGTCGGTCAGGAAGCTACGCTGATCGTTACTCACGCCGGGATCAACCATCGCCGTCGCCGCACTGGCCTGACCGGAAGCCAGCAGATCCAGATACTTGCGCACCTCGGCCTCGGGCGTGCGCGAACTATTCATCACCTTGATAGCAACGACGCCAGCGATCACCAGCACCACGAGAACACCAACCAGCGCTCCGATCACCTTCACGCGCTTACGCGCGCCAGGCGAGACCGGCGTGAAGGACACCCCCGCGGCGGGAACCCCACCAGGCCCCGGAACAGGCGCGGCGCCGGGCCCCGGAACAGGCGCGGCAGGCCCGGGAACAGGCGCGCCGCCAGGCCCGGGAACGGGGGCGGCGCCAGAAGTTGGGTCGACCCCAGCCGGGGACGGTGCAGGTATCTCGCTGCCGGTAGTTTCGTTATTGTCAGTACTCACGACTCGCTCCTCACGATGCGCTGATAGTCCAGAGCCAGCAACGGGCGACAAACACACCCATACCAACCACCGGTCAAAAAGACGTGCCCATGATCACACGCCACCAGCCGAGAGTCAAAGCCGTGTCACACTACGGATACGCCACGCTCCCCGACCGCCAAGCGATCGAGGAGCGAGGATCGTCATACTTATTCAACTTCGTACCTCAGCCAGAACTGAGGCTTACCAGCAGAATCGACCACGATCTTTCCGTTTTCGTCAAACTTCAGCGTCGCGTACACGGTCGACTTCAGGGTGTAGATCGGAGTCCCGGCCCCCAGCTGCACCTTAAAGAAGGCGTAGTCGTGGAACTCGGATGGGTCGTCATCCCACTGTTTCGCCGTGGACGGCATCTGCTTGACCTCGAGGACGGTCAGATCTGCCCTCTGTAGCCCAAAGGGACACACCGTATCGAGATTCCCCGGAGGCGTGGCGCACGACGTGGTCTGCGCGACCATCGCCTCGACCGCAGCTGCAAGCAACGAATCACTGTATGATGTATCGACCGTCACATAGCGAAGCGGGTCGGCACCGAACTTGTACTCGTCTCTCGCGGCCTTGAAGATGACCGGGTCGGCTTCGATATAATCCCCCGGGTCGGCGGCATTTACCGTGTAGACCCCTGGATACAGCATGTAGATCGGGGACGTGTATGGGAAATAATTGTCATCACTGACCGGCGCCGTCACGCCGCCGATGCTAAACGTCGACACATCCTTAATCCTGACGGCGATGGGAACGACTAGGGCGTCTTGGATCGTCCAGTTCTTGATGATTCCCAGTGTCGGTTTACTCTCTTGGACTTCAAAGGGGAATGTAAAATGAACATCGCCGACCGTCACTGTGGCATCCACGGTGTGTTTCTTCGATGCGCGGCCTTCATCCCTGTCGACGACATCTTCGACCTGCAGCAGCGAGGTTGCCGAGGCCATGACCTCGTCCGTTAAAAAGACGCGTTCATCGTTGTCCACACCTGGATCAACCATCGCTGTGGCAGCGCTGGCGTTCCCTTGTGCGAGGTAGTCCAGATAACGGCGCACCTGCGCTTCGGGTGTACGCATTGAGTTCGCAAGGACGAAGCTGCCAACGGCCACCACCACGAGCACAACGAGGAACAGGGTAGCGAAAAAGATGGGGTTGGCGCGCTTGCGCGGACGCTGCGAGACCGCAGTGACTAAGGGCTGAACTCCCCCAGCCATCGCCGGCGCCATCGCAATCGGCTCACCCATCGGAAACTGGCCCTGTCCAGGGCTGTATGCACAAGCCGACAGCGGGGCGGACATGCCTGGCACACTCGATGACAACGTCGGCGGATCGGGGACTGGATCGCCATCCATGCCAATAGCTATCGGACGGATCGCGCTCCCGGTCACATCATCACTAGCAGCATCCATTGCTCGCTCCTCACGGCGTCCGTCGGTGATGTCTCGGGTAATCCACCAGAGACATCCTCGGCAACTGGTTACCACGACACCACGAATACTATCACCAGCGAAATGTCCCCGTCAAACACCGACCACGCAGACGAATCCCCCGCATCAACGCGCCACACGAGGACGTATCTCGTTAGAATCAGGGCACGCTGAGAGTGACAGAGACGATAGGTTTGTCGTCGATCGTCACCTGGGGGACACCCCCGACAGTAAGAGCAACCGCCGCCTTCGCTTGGATGGTCAGCGAGCGCGGGGGACCATCAGCGTCTCGCGCGGTGTCACGCACGGTCACCACCGCATCTGCTGCCACGTAGGTCCCCTCGTCGGTTCCGCTGCTGAGCGTGGCCGGAAGGGTTGCGACGGCTAATTCCGTGACGGTGGATGCGCGCAGCTCGGCGGGGCACACCGCCATCGTATTGGTCCCGAGCGTGGCGCACTGCCGCACCGCCTCGCGCATGGCTTCCAGCACCTCGCCACGCAGGTCTGAGTTCAGCTGCCCATCAAGTGTGACCGACGTCGTCTCATAGGATGACGCGTGCGATCCATCTTCAACGACGATCTGCGCAGGCTGTGCGCTCACGTAGGAGCCCAGACCCTCCGGAGTCAGGGCGTAGACGCCCGGAAAGAAGACGTATTCGGTTGGTGCCGATGGGTCGTCTCCGAGGCTCGCCGCAACACCGCCCACGCTGAATTCCGAGACCCGTGTCCCCAAGACTGGTACCGTCACAACGAGGCCGTCGCGAATCTTCCACACCGATCTGTCGCCCTGTTCTTTCGTCTTGCGGTCGACGAAGAACGTATGCGTAAATCGGTCGCCATTCACTCGCAGAGTCGCCTCGACCTTCTTGCTGCGCGAATCATGGTTATCCCGCGAAGGAGTCCTCACCGATTCGATCTCTAGCCGCGCGACGGCCGAGGCCATCACGTCGTTGGTTAAGAAACGCCGCCGCTCGTTGGGGATTCCTGGGTCAACCATCTCCAACGCGCCGACGGCATCCCCCGCCGCGAGGTACGTCAGGTATTGACGTACTTCCTCTTCTGGGGTTCCTTGGATTCGATCGACCAGCCACATGACCGGCGTCATCATGATGCTGAAGGATATGAGCGCCGGGAGCAGCAGGAGAGCGATGATCTTCTTCCTGCGCCGCGGCTCCATCTGGGCAAACTGAGCAACCCACGCGAGTGTCGACCGCCTGCGAGGAACCCCGTACTGCGGACCGGGCATCTGCACCCTCATCGCTCACACCCTTACATGCTCGGTAACTAAACGGTGGTGTCAGCCTACGTCATGACGCGAGGGTTGGGCAACGACACGCGCACGCGTCGGCGTCGCGCTGTTTGGGTAAGGGCGCCCTGTTACTTCGTGGAGGCCTCGTCCTCACCCACGACCGGCAGCGCCTTCGTCGGAGGCACCGCCGCGTCTCCGCGCAGGGCCGGAAGCGACAGGCCTGCGGTGGCGGGGATCTCCTCCGAGGACTCGGCGAGCTTACGCGCGAGGCGCGACATGGGACGGGACGAGGCCTGGGCCCTCTCGGTCGACGCGGTCATCCTGATGCACTCCAATCGTTGGTCGTCACGCCGCTTGGCCTCCCCCGCCTACCGACGAGGACTCCAGCGGCCCACATCACACTAGTCTACGGAATCGGAGGAGAAATGATCCCACGCACCGCGCAGGACCTCGCCATCGAACATCGCACACGGCGTCTCCCCGGCCGCGCATTCGCGCGCGCGACCGATCGCCCGGAAACCCTCAGGCAGTTGTACATCGGGAGGGAATGCCGCGAGCATCCCATGTTCCTCGCCGCCCTGGAGCACCCACCACACGGGATCCGCCCGGCAGATCAGCGCCGGCCCCTGTAGCTTCCAGGCCTCCTCCTCGATCGAGGGCCGATCAAAATCAATGACGACACCGGAGGCGGCGGCCATACGCGTCGCATCGGCGGCGGGACCGTCGGAGAGATCCATCATCGCGCGGGCGCCCGCCCCCGCCGCAGCCACGCCCGATCCGAGCGGAGGCCGGGGAGAGCGGTAGGTGCGCACGAAGGGCTCGAGCTCCCCGAGCTCCTCCACGCCCCGCGCGCTCGGGACGACGTGGCCCCCCCTCGAGCAGATCCAGTCCGGCGTAGGAAAAACCGAGGGTGCCGCTCACCGCGATCACGTCACCGGGACGCGCGCCGTCGCGGCGCACAACGGGCCCGGGACAGTATCCAAAAGCCGTGATTGAGACGACGAGCTTCTCCCCCGCGCTCAAGTCTCCCCCCACGACGCCCGCACCAGCCTCGCGCGCACGGTCCCCCAGGCCTCGGACCACATCGAGGAAGACGTCGGCGTCCATGTCGCGCGGAGCAACCACCGACGCCACAAGCGCCGACGGGCGCCCACCCATCGCGTCAATATCCGCGAGATTCTGCGCCGCTACGCGCTCCCCCACCTCGTATCCCGTCGACCACGAGAGGTGAAAATGCTGGTCCTCAACCATGACGTCCGTCGTCACAATAAAGGATCCTTCGGGAGCACCCACCTGGGCGCAATCGTCGCCGATGCCGATGATCGTGCGCTCGCCTCGCGGGAAAGACTCGCGGAAGTGAGACACCAACTGGGCCTCGGACAGGTCACCTAACTTCATGAGACCCAGCGTAGTCGCGTGCGCACCGCTGCGCCGCAAAGGCAGGTCAGCTGTGAAGGCCTCGCACCGTCTGGGATGCGAACAGGCATGTCGCGGCCGCGCTGGCAACGTTCAGGGACTCCGCGTCCCCACTCATCGGGATCGAGACGAGCGCGTCGCACAGGCGCATGTCGTCGCCCGACAGCCCCTTCGCCTCGTTGCCGAACACCCACGCGTGAGACTGCGACAGGCGGGAGCGTGCCGAGACGCCCTGCACAAACATCTGCGCCAAGTCGACGGATCCGGCACCGCCGCTGGTCCCCAGCAAGGCGGCACCGCGACCGTGCACGAGAGCGCGCGCTTCCTCAAAGGAAGGCACGACGCACACGGGAATATGGAACACCGAGCCGACGCTGGCGCGCACGACCTTCGGGCTCGAGGCATCCACCGTGCCCGCCACGGCGATGACGCCGACGGCACCGAATGCATCGGCCGTGCGAATGATCGTGCCGACGTTGCCGGGGTCGCGCCCCTGAGCGAGCACGACGAGGGTCTCGCCGACGTTCGGCTCCGGCAGGTCACGCACGAGGGCATCGAGAGACGCCACCGCGCACACGCCCTGCGAATCACGCGAAAGCGCCGCCGAGACCTCGTTCGTGACGGGATGCACCCACCGGGTCGCTCGCAGCGCAGCCTCCACGACGTCAGCGTGCGTGTCCCACGCATCCTGCCGCACGTACACGTCACGGACAGCGCCGGGGCGGAAGCGCGCGAGCTCGCGCACGGCCTGTGGCCCCTCGACGAGCATCAGGCCCGAGCGTGAACGCGCCGAGCGCCCGACCAGACCCGATACCTGCGCACGCGGTCGGCGCGGGGATTATCGAGAAGGGTCAGGCGCTCGGGAAAAGAGCTCACCAATCAGGCCTTGGGGGCGTTGACGTCGGCGGGAAGCGCGTCCTTGGCGACCTTCACCAGGGCGTTGAACGCGTTAATGTCGGAAACGGCCAGCTCGGCCAGCATGCGACGGTCGACCTCGACGCCGGCCAGGTTCAGGCCCTGGATGAGGCGGTTGTAGGTCAGGCCCTGAGCGCGGGAGGCAGCGTTGATGCGCTGGATCCACAGGCGACGGAAGTCACCCTTCTTGGCCTTACGGTCGCGGTAGGAGTAGACGAAGGAGTGAGTGACCTGCTCCTTGGCCTTACGGTACATGCGCGAGCGCTGGCCACGGTAGCCGGAGGCCTGCTCGAGTACGGTACGACGCTTCTTCTTGGCGTTGACAGAACGCTTAACACGTGCCATTTTCTACTGTTCTCCTCTAACTCGAGCTCACTTGCCCAGCAGACGCTTGACGCGCTTGACGTCAGCGGTCTCCAGGACCTGGTCGGTGGCCAGGCGGCGGGTCTTGCGGCTGGACTTGTGCTCCAGCAGGTGGCGGGCACCGGCCTGCTCGCGCATGATCTTGCCCGAGCCGGTCGTACGGAAGCGCTTCTTTTAGCACCGGAATGAGTCTTGTTCTTCGGCATTTCTATTCCTTCGTTGTGAGGCGATGGGTATCGCCGTCAGTCCTGTTCGTCAGCCTTGTCGGCTGCCACTCGGGCCTGGTCCTTGCTGGCGCGCTCCGCGCGCTTGCCCCGGCGCTCGGCGCGCTCGGCCTCGCGGCGCTTGCGCTGCTCGGTCAGGGCGTCAGCCTTGCGCTTGGTGGGGGCCAGCACCATCGTCATGTTGCGCCCGTCCTGACGGGGCATCGACTCGACGGTGGCGAGGTCACCGATCTCCTCGGCGAGGCGCTGCAGGAGGCGAACGCCGGCCTCGGGGCGAGACTGCTCTCGACCGCGGAACATGATCATGACCTTGACCTTGTCGCCGGCGGACAGGAAGCGCTCCACGTGGCCCTTCTTGACGCCGAAGTCATGATCGTCGATCTTCAGTCGGAAGCGGATTTCCTTCAGCTGCGTGTTCGCCTGGTTGCGGCGAGCATCGCGGGCCCTTTTGGGCGGCTTCGTACTTGTACTTGCCGTAATCCATGAGCTTTGCGACGGGCGGCTTGGCATTCGGCGCAACCTCAACCAGATCGAGCCCGGCCTCTTCGGCCAGACGCAGCGCGTCCTCGACTCGGACGACGCCGACCTGTTCACCTCCGGGCCCCACGAGGCGAACCTCGGGGACTCGAATACGCTCATTGATGCGAGTCTCGCTGATGAGCGGCTCCTTCCACAGAATCCTTATGCGCGTAACAAAAAGCCTCCGTTACGCGACGCGCACGGAGGCTTCCAACGGGTCAACACGCACCGGTGCTGACCGCCGAACCCGATCCCCTGCGCGGCGCCCTGACGGGCGGCATCCCCTCTTTCGAGAGGCGGGTATCCAGGTGGGATTTCTCCGCTTGCGTTCCAGGCTTTCGCCCAGACGGTCATACCAATGCTACCAGAGACGGTACACGAGCGCCAGATCAGCGACCATTGCACGCCTCACGCTGTGCAGGCCGTGTCCGGTGCGCACTCAGCGTAGGACGGGCGCGATCTCGACCCGGTCGGCCGAGGCGATGAGGCGGGGGTTCGCTCCCAGGGCGTTCAGGGCGCCCGACAGCGTCCCTTTCATCGCCGAGGCATCGGCCCCCTGGGCGAATCGCTCGCGGTCCACGGACACGACGACGCGGGTGAGGCCGTCGCCCGCGTAAACAATCTCCAGATCAACGATGGCCGGACACGCCGCGGCAGCCTCGGCCAGCAGGAGCTCGCGCAGGGAGCCGTCGCGCCACGCGGGAAGCCACTCGTCTCCCTGCGCGAGCGCAGCGACGGCTGGACGCGGCAGCAACACCGCATCGGTACCCGGGTTGACGACGATGCGCCCGCCCGTCTCCACGAGGGCGGTCAGCCCGATCGTGCGAAAGTCCAGGGCCATCGGACGGTCGCCGGGGCGATGCGCGGACAGCGCGCGGGCCGACGAATAGATGGCGAGCGCCTCCCCCGCGGGGGTCTGCGCACGCACGAAGTCGATCGGGTTATGACCGTTTTCTCCGGCGTGAACGCCCGTCACGCGCGGATCGGGCTCAACATCGATGGGAACGATGACACGTTCAAAGACGAGGGCATCAACGAGGGCCTCAAGCCGGGCCGCTCCCCCGTCGCTCCCCTGCCCCAGCGCGAGCGCACGAGCGGTACGGGGCAGCCCCTGACCAACGTCAGCGCGGTCGTGGCTCATCATCGACAGACGCTGCGCCAGTCGATTCTTCTGTTCCTCGGTGAGAGAAGGGGGCGCGGGGTTCATGAGAGTTCCTCGTATCCGGCGACGTCCAGTGCGTCGGCCAGGGTGAACGCGCCCTGATACAGAGCTTTACCTACGATGGCGCCCTCGATGCCGAGGGCACGCAGGGCCTCGATGTCGGCCAGGGAGTTCACGCCACCCGAGGCGATAATGCGAGCCTGCGTCGCGTCGACAACCCGGGCCAGCAGCTCGCGGTTCGAGCCGCTCATCTGGCCATCCCGCGTCACGTCGGTGACGACGACGCGGGCCACGCCGGCCTCGTTCAACACGCGCAGCGCCTCCCAGACGTTGCCACCCTCGCCGCTCCCCCCCGCGCGCGGCCAGGCGATCCCCGCGCACGTCCAGGCACACGGCAACGCGCTCGCCGAAAGTATCGATGGCCTCGCACACGGCGTCGATGTCATCGAGAGCCTGCGTCGCGATGTTGACGCGTTCGGGCCCCAGGGCCAGGCCGGCCTCGATGGCCGCGCGGCTCACGATGCCACCCGACAGCTCGACGCGCGCGGGCGCCTCGCGGATCACGCGGGCCAAGAGCGCGGAATTCTCGCCGCGACCAAAAGCCAGATCGAGGTCCACGAGGTGCACCCAGCGTGCCCCGGCCTCGGCGAAGGAGTGAGCAACCTCGAGGGGGCTGCCCCAGCTCCCCGCGTCTACCGACCCCGAGGACAGGCGTACCGCCTGCCCGTCCGTCACATCAATGGCAGGAAGAAGCTCAAAGGACCATCATGACTGCTTGCGGCGCAGCCACCCAAGCGGGCCGCCGCCCTTCCGAGAACCATCGGCACTCACCGAATCCGAGTAATCGCCCGGCGTCGTGCGCCCCAACAGCAGGTCCTCCGTCGCCGCAGGCATCGCGCCGAGCAGCAGACCCGCGGGAATCGTCTCCTCCGGCTCGCCGCCCACGTAGCGCTGGGCCGAAATACGGCCCGACACTCCCGGCTCCACGCCGTCGCCCTCCACGAGCCAACTCATCAGCGCCACCGCGCCATACTTGGACAGTCGCGAGACGGCGCGGGCAACCTGATCGACCACGTCCGGCATCGGCCGCTGGCCCGTCAGCAGCGCGTCGAGCTCCTCCTCGTCCGTCGGCGTCGTCTCAACACGCAGCCACACGGCAGTCCACGGCTTGAGACGCACGATGGACTCGCGGATGCCCGACAGCGCCAACAGCGAGTGCAGGGCCTCCGGGTAGGCGATCGGGGCCAACACCAGCGCGACCGACAGACGGCCACCCTCAAGGTGCAGCGACTCGTCAACGGGCGTATCGTCCGGATCGCGCGTCGGCTGAGAGGTAGCCGACGGCCCCGTCTCCCCCAGCGATGCGACCAGCGACTGGAACTCCGCATCGATATCGTCGTTGTGAGCGCTCACCGCTCCTCCTTATTGTGTGTCTCTCCCACCAAAGGATACTGTTCCTCTACGCCCTCGCGCGTGATGCGCTCTCCACCAGCGAAAGGACCCCTCATGACGACCCCCACGATTCCCGTGCGCGGACAGATCAAACTCGGCCAATTCGTCAAGCTCGCCTCCCTCGCAGAGGACGGCGCGCAGGCCCGCGAACTCATCCAAGCCGGCGACGTGAGCGTCAACGGCGAGGTAGAAACCCGCCGCGGCCACCACCTGAACCCGGGGGACCTGGTCGAGGTCGACGCCCCCTGGGGACGGGCCGCCGCAATCGTCGGGGCCGCCTCCTAAACCGGGCGCGGGGGGCGGAGCCGCGCACGCCGACGAGGTCGGGATGCCCGCCTCGGCGAGCCTGCCCTACGAGCTGGTGACGACCCCGCCCGCGCCGACGACGGCCTTAATGTGGCTGAAGAAGGCGCTCGTCTGCTCGACGCGCAGCTTCGGATCCAGCTCGACGACCGTCGTGCGGCCCGGTTCCGTCAGGTGCAGGCGCACCGGGGAACCGCCCGGGTAGGACTCGAGGACGCCGCGCAGGTCGGTGAGCAGCTCGGGCGTGCAGCGCGCCACCGGCAGGCGAAGGTCGAGCGGCAAGTCCGCCCCGCCCGACAGATCCAGGAGGGTCATCGACTGGCCATAGATGGTCATGCCCTCCTCGCGCACGTTCACCTTTCCCTCGATCTGGACGATGATGTCCTGAGCCAGGTAGGTCTGAATCGACTCATAGGAACGCGGGAAGAAAAGCACATCCACCGAGCCCGACAGATCCTCGATCGTCGCGATCGCCCACGCGTTGCCCTGCTTCGTGACCTTCGTCGTCACGCCCGAGACCAGGCCTGCGATCTTGACGATACGATCAGCCATCGTGCCCTCCGAGCCCACGACCTGCGCGATCTCGTAGTCCTGGTGGCGCGCCAGAGCCGCCTCCACGCCACGCAGCGGGTGATCAGACACGTACAAGCCCAGCATCTCACGCTCGGCCGCCAGCTTCGTCTTGCGATCGAACTCGGGCAGGTCCGGGATGTCGATCGTCAGACCCGAGCCCGACTCCTCGTCCTCCCCCAGAGCGCCGAACAGGTCGAACTGCCCGATCGCCTCGTTGCGCTTGACGTCGATGATCGCGTCCACGGCCTCGTCGCAACGAGCCAGGAGGGCACGGCGCGTGTGCCCCATCGAGTCGAAGGCGCCGGCACGGATCAGGGACTGGATCGTGCGCTTATTGCACACCACCTGCGGGACCTTGTCCAGGAAGTCCTGGAAGGAGGAGAACCGTCCCTTCTGCGCGCGAGTCTCCACGATGGCATCGACGACCGGGCCACCCACGTTCTGGATGGCATTGAGACCAAAGCGGATCGCCTCACCATCAGGGGCAAAATTGCCCATCGACGAGTTCACGTCCGGGGGCAAGACCGTAATGTCCATGTGGCGACACTCCGCCAGGTACAGGGCACGACGGTCCTTGTTGTCCTTCGTCGAGGTCAGCAGGGCCGCCATGTACTCGGTCGGATAGTTCGCCTTGAGGAAGGCCGTCCAGTAGGAGACGAGGCCGTAGGCCGCCGAGTGAGCCTTGTTGAAGGCGTAGGCAGAGAAGGGCACGACGACGTCCCACAGGGCCTTGATCGACTCCTCGGAGTAGCCGTTGTCGACCATTCCCTGACGGAAGCCCTTGAACTGCTGGTCCAGGACCTCCTTCTTCTTCTTACCCATCGCCTTACGCAGGATGTCCGCCTGGCCCAGCGAGTATCCCGCCAGCTTCTGGGCGATCTGCATGACCTGCTCCTGATACACGATCAGGCCGTAGGTCGTTCCCAGGATGTCCTCGAGCGGCTCGGCAAGCTCGGGATGAATGGGCGTGATCTCCTGACGCCCGTTTTTACGCAGCGCGTAGTTCGTGTGCGAGTTGGCGCCCATCGGGCCCGGTCGATACAGGGCGCCGACAGCGGAGATGTCTTCGAAGTTGTCGGGCTTCATGAGCTTGAGGAGGTCGCGCATGCCGCCGCCATCGAGCTGGAAGACGCCCAGGGTCTCGCCTCGTCCCAGCAGCTCGTACGTCTTCCTATCGTCGAAGCTCAAGTGATCCAAGTCCGGGTCCGACTTGCCATTGATCGCGATATTTTCGAGCGCGTCGGAGACGACCGTGAGGTTACGCAGGCCCAGGAAGTCCATCTTCAGCAGGCCCAGCGTCTCACACGTCGGGTAGTCGAATTGGGTGATGATGGCGCCGTCCTGGGGGCGCTTCATGATCGGGATGATGTCCGTGAGCGTGTGGGAGCTCATGATGACCGCACATGCGTGCACGCCCCACTGGCGCGTCAGGCCCTCGAGGCCGAGCGCATACTGAACGACCTCGTGCGTGTCCGGGTTCTCCTCGTAGAACTTACGGAACTCCGCGGCCTCAGCGTAGCGCTTGTCCTTCTCGTCGAAGATGCCGTGGACCGTGATGTCCTTGCCCATGATGGCGGGGGGCAGCGCCTTAGTCAGCTGCTCGCCGACCTTGAAGTCCTTGCCAAGGATGCGCGCGGAGTCCTTCAGGGCCTGCTTGGTCTTGATCGTGCCGTAGGTGACGACCTGGCTGATGCGGTCCTCGCCGTACTTGCGCTTGACGTAGGCGATGACCTCGTCGCGCCTACGTTCGTCGAAGTCGACGTCGAAGTCGGGCATCGAGATTCGCTCGGGGTTGAGGAATCGCTCGAAGATCAGGCCGTGGTCGAGGGGGGTTGAGCTCGGTGATCTTCATGGCGTAGGCGACCATCGACCCAGCGCCCGAACCACGACCGGGCCCCACGCGGATCCCCTGGGACTTCGCCCAGTTGATGTAGTCGGCGACGGTGAGGAAGTAGCCGGGGAATCCCATCGAAATAATGACGTCTTCCTCGTACTGGGCCTGCTTGCGCACGGCGTCGGGGATGCCGCCCGGGAATCGGTCACGCAGGCCTCGCTCGACCTCCTTGATGAACCACGAGGTCTTATCCTCGCCCTCGGGGACCGGGAAGTCGGGCATGTAGTTCGCGCCCTCCTTCGTGGTCGTGAAATGCACGTCGCAGCGCTCGGCGATCTCGAGGGTCGAGTCGCAGGCGCCGGGCAGCTCACTCCACAGCGAACGCATCTCATCCGAGGAACGGATGTAGTAGCCGTCGCCGTCGAACTTGAAACGGTCGGGGTCGTTGATGCGCGAGCCCGAGTTGATACACAGGAGCGCGTCCTGGATCTTGCGATCATCGCGCTTGACGTAATGCGCGTCGTTGGTGGCCACGAGGGGCGCGTTCATGAGCTTGGCGATCTCGAGGACCTGCTGGTGGGTGCGTCGCTCGATGTCGATGCCGTGGTCCATGACCTCGACGTAGAAGTTCTCCGCCCCGAAAATGTCGCGCAGCTGGGCGGCCTCAGCCACGGCCTCGTCCCACTGCCCCAGGCGCAGGCGCGTCTGCACGGCACCCGAGGGGCAGCCCGTGAACACAATGAGTCCCTCGTGGAACTGCGCGAGGAGCTCCTTATCGGCGCGCGGCCACTTGCCGAACTGGCCGTCCGTCGAGGCATAGGACCCCAGGCGGAAGAGGTTGTGCATGCCCGTCGTGTTGTAGGCGACGAGGGTCAGGTGGTTGTAGGAGCCGCCGGCGCTCACGTCGTCGGCGCGCTGCCACGGCTCGCCCCACAGGACCTTCTGACGATCGAAGCGCGACGTGCCGGGGGTCACGTAGGCCTCGAGGCCGATGATCGGCTTGACACCGGCGTTCTTGCAGTTCGTGTAGAAGTCGTAGGCGCCGAAGAGGTAGCCGTGGTCGGTCAGGCCGATCGCGGGCTGGCCGAGGCGCGCCGCTTCTTCCGCCATGGCCTTCGTCTTCGCTGCCCCGTCGAGCATCGAATACTCGGAGTGATTGTGGAGGTGCACGAAGGAATCAGCCATGCGTCGATTCTACTGTCCGGGACCGCGCCGGGGCCGCGCGACTCCCGGGGGCACGCGGTCGTTCATCTCACGGCTCACCGACGAGGCCGGGGCCGGGTTACGCGGGTGCATTCCCCCGCGTCAGTCGCGGGGGTGGCGCAGCGTCTCCAGGGCGGACTGAAGGTCGGCCGGATAGGGGCTGGACACGCTCATCGGCATGCCCGTGCGCGGGTGTGCGAAGCCCAAGCGCACGGCGTGGAGCCACTGGCGGGTGAGCCCCAGACGCTCGGCCTGAGTGGGGTCCGCGCCGTAGAAGGTGTCGCCGACACAGGGATGGCCGACGGCCGCCATGTGGACGCGGATCTGGTGGGTGCGCCCCGTCTCGAGGTGGACCTCGGTGAGCTGGGCCCCCGCCATGAGCTCAAGGGTGTCGTAGTGGGTGACGGCGCGCTTCCCGCCGTCGATGACGGCCATGCGCCATTCGCGCGAGGGGTGGCGCCCGATGGGCGCGTCGATGGTACCCGAGGCGGGGTCGAGGTGGCCGGCGACGACCGCGTGATACACCTTCTCGATCGTGCGCTCCTTGAACGCGCGCTTCATGACCGTGTAGGCGAGCTCCGACTTGGCGACCATCATCGCCCCCGAGGTGCCCACGTCAAGGCGGTGGACGATACCTTGGCGCTCGGGAGGCCCGTAGCTGGTGATCCGATACCCGGCCGCCTCGAGATTGCCCAGGACGGTGGGTCCCTCCCAGCCGGGCCCCGTGTGGGCGGCGACACCAACGGGCTGTCTACGACGACAATGTCCTCGTCGTCGTAGAGAATCGCCATGTCGGTGACGGGGGTCGGCTTGCTCTGAGGCTCGGGGATCGTGACCTCGATGATGTCGAAGGCGCCCAGGCGATCCGACTTGCCGGCCGCCGCCCCGTTGATCAGCACGAGCCCCTCGCCCGCCAGCTCCGCGCAGCGCGAGCGCGAGAACCCAAGCATGCGGGCCAGTGCGACGTCGACCCTCTCCCCCACGAGCGCATCGGGGACGGGGAGCATCCGTGAGCTCACTGGGCGTCCTCCTTCGAGGGTTCACGGGACAGCGCGAGGGCCAGCAGAGGCGCCCCAAAGGACGATCCAGATGTCTGCGACATTGCCCACGAACCAGGTCCCGTAGGCGATGAAGTCGGTGACATGACCGACGCCGAAGCCAGGCTCGGCGGTCAGTCGGTCGATCAGGTTTCCAACGGCCCCACCCGCCAGCAGGGCGATCGCCAACAGCGTTGAGGCACGGTGAACGCGGCGAGCCATCACGGCCAGCACGCCGATAATGACGACGGTGAAGATCGTCAGAATCCATGTCTTGCCGGCAGCGAAGGAGAACGCCGCACCCGAATTGTGCACGAGGGACAGCGACAGCCACTGCCCGAGGAGCGGGCGCGGCCCCTGGCCATCGAGGGCGCTGCGCGCCCACATCTTTGACGTTTGATCGGTGGCAATAGCGCCAACGAACACGAGGCCCGCATACATCCACGTCAAGCGGGTGTGGGTCGGGTGGGAGGAGTCAGCCATGGTTCCCTATCTTAAAGACCGGCGGCGGCACACCGCAGGGTGCACCGCCGCCGATCGAAGCGATTGCGTTCAGTTCTCGCCGTTGCCGACCTCGTTGAGGAGGGACTCGAGGTGGCTGCGCAGGTTCGAGCGGTACTCGGACTCGAAGGTACGCAGGCCGTTGATCTTGTTCTCCAGCAGCTCGCGCTCCTGCTCGAGCTGGTTGAGCAGGAGTCCTTCTGCTTCTGGGCGTCGGAGATGATCGAATCGCGCTCGGCGTTGGCCTCGGCGATGATCTTCGCAGCCTGCTCTTCGCCGTCGCGCACGTACTCGTCGTGGACGCGCTGGGCGAGGGCCAGCATGGAGGTGGCGGACTCGGCGTCCTGCGGACCGGTGAGGGCCGGGGCCGCGGGGCGGGGGTCTCGACAACCGGGGCCGCGGGGCGGGGGCCTCGGCGGGGCTGAAATCGGAGTTGGAAAGCTCGGCGACGCGGCGCTCCGCGGCCTCCAGCTTTTCCTTCAGATCCTGGTTCTCCATCTGCAGGGAGTAGATGGTGGAGACAACCTCATCGAGGAACTCATCAACCTCATCCTGGTCGTATCCCTCGCGGAACTTGACGTACTGGAACTTCTTGTTGAGGACATCCTCGGTAGTGAGCAGGGCCATTGCTTCGCCTCTCGGTCGTTTCGATTGGACACGCGGAGTCCCGCATGTCTGGACGACCGGGAAGGCCGCCCGCTATCACGTCACAAAAATAATAACCGATATTGTCACACTAGCAACATTCATCACGGGGTGAACGCGATTTATGTGCGAGCTCTCATGCCTAGTTATATTACCTATTGGCTAATAAAATAAAGGAAAGTCACGAAGCGCTGCGCAACGATAAGGACCAAAAACAACAGCAAAAACCGATGTCGATGGTCATTCCGTCGCCAATCCTCACCGGCGGAATGAAACGACCAATCCAGCGAACCGGCGGGTCGGTCAGCGCGTAGAGAACGTTCGCGACGACGAGGACAATCCCGCGCGGGCGCCATCCGCGCACGAAAAACGGAATCCACTCCAGGATGACGCGCGCGAACAACACCATCATGTACAGGTTGATGAGGACGCTCAGGCCCCACGCAACCCACGACAGAACGACCACGACGGGGCTCAGCCCTGGTTATAGAGGGAACCGCGACGCGCCGAGGAGGAGTTATCGCCGGTGACCTCGACAGAGGCCGGAGACAGCAGGAACACGCGCGCCGTCACGCGCTCGATGACGCCGCGTAGGCCGAAGGTCAGGCCGGCGGCGAAGTCAACGAGGCGACGCGCCTCCTCCTCAGCCATGTCCGTGAGATTGATGATGACGGGGGGTCCCATCGCGGAAAGCCTCGCCGATGGTCACGGCGTCGGAGTAAGCGGTGGGATGAATCGTCACGATGCGCGTGAGATCCTCGGAGGGCTCCTCGCGACGGATGGCGGTCAGCGTCGGACGGGACACGGGAGTGATATCGGCCACAGGTGCTACCTCTTCCACCTCGTCGAACTCTTGGAAGTCTTCAAACTCATCGATGGGCTCCTCCGGGGAGTACCAGCCCATGAACTTACGTGCGCGCGCACCGAACGAATCGCTCATCATTCCTCCTTTTGGCGATGCATAGCCACAAGCTACAGGCGCTTGACGGCGAGGAGGCGCAGCGGCGTCGGCGCGTCGCAAGGAACGGGGCGGCGAGGCGCATCACGGGGTGTTTCACGCGCACAAAACCAACCGAGGCGACGGTTTGCCGCCGTGGGCTGGGCGCCCGCTTTCGCTTACGCAGGCACAATAATGAGCGCTTGACGCCCGCACGCAGGATCGGCGCGATAGGAGAAGAGATCACCATCTTCGAGCGTGCAGCGCGGATCAATCTCCACGGACACACCGGCATCGGCCAAAAGAGCCGCCGCGGCCCGCGGCAGGTCAAGGGAAGGGGTCCCCCACGACGTCACAGCACCGATTCCCGGCACAACGGCCTCGCTCTCGCGAACCATCTGTGCAGGAACCTCGTAGCAGCTGCCGCAGATCGCTGGACCAATCAGAGCGTCAATAGGCCCATCGGCGAGCTCGCGGATCGCGTCGACGGCGCGGGTAAGGATACCGCCAAGGAGGCCGCGACGGCCCGCATGGACCGCCGCAACGACGCGACCGCCGTCGGCCGCCAAGACGACGGGCAGGCAGTCGGCTGTCTGGACGGCGAGGCCAGGCGCCCCGACCCACCCACGCGCATCGATGACGATGCCGTCGGCCCTCAACAGGACCCCACTCCCCCGGCGCAGGGGCTTCAAGACTCGACGAGGCGCCCGCCAACCTCGGCGCCCCTCGACGCGCGCCAGGGCCTCGACACGCGTCGAATGCGTCTGGTCCATCCAGACGACGTCGCGGCCGATCAGATGCGCCAGGGCCTCGCGGCGCCGGCGAACGAGCGCCGGATCGTCACCCACATGCAGGCCCACATTGCCCGCAAGCGGGCCGGTGCCCGGGTCGACCTCAGTCAGGTAGACCCGGGCACCGGCCAGAAGCGATGGCGTCATCAGCGCAGGAAGGGAGGGATATCCAGCTCTTCCTTCTCGGGTGCCTCGGGATAGACGCGAGGAACCTCGAAGGAGCGCTCGGACTCAGACTCCTCGTACTCGACAGCTGCGGGCGTCTCGACGGCGGCAGGAGCGGCCTCACGGACCGGTGCGGCGACATCCAGGCGATGCTGGGGGCGACGCGTCGAAACCTGGCTGATGCGGGTCGTCTCCGCAGCTGGAGCCTTGGCCTCGGGGGCCGCGGGGCGCTTCTGCGCGACGGGAGCAGAGACGCGCGACACCGCAGGACGCGCCGGGGTCGCCTCGGCCACATCGTCAAAGCCAGCGGCGATGACTGTGACGCGAATCTCGTCACCCAGGGTGTCGTCAACAACGACGCCGAAGATGATGTTCGCCTCGGGATGGACGGCCTCGCGCACGAGCTGCGAGGACGCGAAGACCTCCTGCAGGCTGACATCGGAGCCACCCTGGAAGAACATGAGGACGCCGTGGGCACCGTCGATCGAGGCCTCGAGCAGCGGGGAGGAAATAGCGCTCTCGACCGCGCGCAGGGCGCGATCCTCACCCGTGGCAGCACCGATACCCATGAGGGCGGAACCGGCGTCCTTCATGACGGACTTGACATCATTGAAGTCGACATTGATCAGGCCCGGGGTGGTGATCAGCTCGGTGATGCCCTGGACACCGGAGAGCAGCACCTGGTCAGCGGCGCGGAAGGCGTCGAGCACGGAGATGGAGACGTCGGAAATCTCCAGAAGACGATCGTTAGGGATGACGATGAGGGTGTCGACCTCTTCGCGCAGCGTGGTCACGCCACCCTCGGCCTGCGCCGCGCGGCGGTTCCCCTCAAAGGAGAAGGGGCGAGTCACGACGCCAACCGTCAGCGCGCCAGCCTCGCGGGCGACGCGAGCGACGACGGGGGCCGCGCCGGTTCCGGTACCACCGCCCTCACCGGCAGTCACGAAGACCATGTCCGCGCCTCAAGCGCGGCGGCAATCTCCTCGATGTGATCCTCAGCAGCCTTGCGGCCAACGGCGGGATCTGCGCCAGCCCCCAGGCCGTGCGTCAGTTCACGACCGATATCAAGCTTCGTCTCAGCATCGGACATGAGCAGAGCCTGCGCGTCAGTATTGACCGCGATGAACTCAACGCCCTTGAGGCCGACCTCGATCATTCGGTTCACGGCGTTCACTCCGCCGCCGCCGACGCCGACGACCTTGATCACTGCCAGGTGGTTTTGCGGTGTCGCCATGGATGTCTCCCTTGCATCAGACCCTCAACCTCTAGTTGAAGGTTGATGTTTAACGTGCTTCGTGTCGGAAAGAAATTAGGGGTCCGCGCGCGATCGTTCAAGCCAACACGCGGACAAAGAAGAAGACTTAACTGGTCACAGGGTGATTCGGAGACGACACGTCGTATGTGCTCGCCTGGACATTCGCCAACAACGTGGCCAGCACTCGCGCCTTTTGAGGCGCGTCGGCGTTTGTCCCCCACTTGACACTCTGGCCCCCGCGCAGCGTGAAAGTCACCTGCGTCCCGGTTGCGGTTATCGCCGAGACATGGGAGCGAGTCGACTCATCGAGCGCGCCCAGAACGGAGGCGACATCGGATGCCCCCGCCGTCCGGTCATCCGGCAGCGTCACGAGCGGATAGGTACCCGCGCCACTGACCTGCTGGAACGCCACACCCTGGTCGTCCACCAGCCAATAGCCGCCCGAGGCGGCCTCGACGGCTATGCCCGTGCGCATCGTGACCGAGATCGTCAGGCTCGTCGGCCAGCGGCGAGACACCGACGCCGACTTCACTGCGACGTTGGATTCGACGGCGCGCGCGACCTCCTGCGTGTTCAGGCGCGTCAGCGGCACCCCCTCGAACGCGGACACCGAGGAACGCACCGACTCGTCAGTTGCAAGCGTCCCGTCCTCGCCAGATACCTGGATGGCGGACGTCGACAGGGCGAACAGGGGTGAGAACAACGCCACCCACGCGGCACCGCCCACGATCGCCACCGTCAACACGGCAATCGCCACGCGACGAAGAAGGAGCATGCGTCGCGCACGCGCGCGCTCGCGCAGCCGATCCCCCAGGTCCGTCATCTCCTCGCCGCCCAACAGCGCGGCGGCATCCGCGGCCGCGATCGGAGTCGCCACGGTTCCTCGCGCGCTCCGACGCTCAACCGCGGACGAGGCATCCTCGCCGCCCTCACCGCGCGCCTGTCGATCCGAGCGCGCCTCGCGCGAGCCACGCTCTCGCGATCGTTGCGAGGACCGGCGCTGAGAAGCCTCACCGCGCCCCCGGTCACCCTCCGAAGACAACCCCTGTCCCGACGAGGCCTCCACGGCCTCGTCGGACACCTTCCCGGACGCGTTCGACGCCGCTCGGGACCGGTCGTGGCGTCCGCCCGGACGCCTCGGGGAGGGAGGCCTCATGCCTCCATCCGCTTCCACTCTTCCAGGACGTCATCCCCGCAGCGCGTGATCGAACCCGCGCCCATCGTGACACAAACGCCACCCTCGGGGGTCACAGACGCCGCCAGGCGCGCTGCCTCGTGCATGTCCTCCACGTAGGAGGCGCCGGGAACGCGCGACGAAATCAGCGTCGAATCCACGCCCGGCTCCGGATCCTCGCGGGCACCGTAGATCCCCGCCAGGACGACGTGGTCCGCGCCGGCTAGAGCGTGCGCGAAACGCTCGGCAAAGATGCGGGTGCGCGAGTACAGGTGCGGCTGGAAAACGACCGTCACCGGCGCCCCATCGGCGACGACGCGAGCCTCTCGGATCGCTGCCTCCACCTCCGTCGGGTGATGCGCATAATCGTCGAACAGCCGGCGGCTGCCCACCTGGCCACGCGCCTCGAAGCGACGCGCCGCCCCCGTGAAGCGACCCAACCCATCCGCGACGGCCTGCGGTTCCAGGCCACACTCGATGCCCGCCACCCAGGCCCCCGCCGCGTTCAGTACATTGTGTTCACCGGGCACGGACATGACCAGCTCGGCATGACGCTCCCCCCACGCCAGGCGCGCCATTGCCCCATGGGCTTTCACCTGCACATCGGAAATCACGACATCCACCTCGCACAGCGAGCGCTCCGGGCGCCCGTAGGTCACGACCCGCAAACCCTGCGCGCGCGCCGCGGCGGCCAGGCGCACAGCGCCCTCATCCTCCCCGCACGTCACCAGCAGCCCACCGGGCACCAAGCGCCTGGCAAACTCGACGAAAATATGTTCGAACTCCTCGCGCGAATGGTAGCGATCCAGATGATCGGGCTCCACGTTCGTCACGATCTCAATAGCCGGGGAATAGTTCAGGAACGAGCCATCCGACTCGTCGGCCTCGGCGACGAAGACGTCTCCGCCGCCCAGGTGCGCGCCCGTGCCCAGCTGGGGCAGCACGCCGCCCACAGCCACCGACGGGTCCAGCCCGCACGCCGCCAACGCGATCGCCAGCATGCCCGAGGTCGAGGTCTTACCGTGCGCCCCGGCCACGCCCACGAAACGCATACCCGTCGCCGCCAGAGCCAGCGCCTGGGAGCGGTGAATCACCAGCTGACCGCGCGTCCGTGCGATCGCCAGCTCCGGGTTGTCCTCGCGGATCGCCGTCGACACCACAACCACCGATGCCGGGTCCACATGCGAGGCCTCGTGCCCAACAAAGACACGCACCCCGACGGAGCGCAGGTGCTCGAGCACGGCGGAGTCCTCGCGGTCCGACCCCTCCACGGTCGCGCCACGCGAAGCCAACAGCTCCGCGACGACGCTCATGCCGGCACCACCGATGCCAATCAGATGGAAACGATCCTCAAGCGTCGGCTCACTCATGGCCGCCCTCCTTCACCTGCGCCAAAGCCAGATCAGCCAGCGCGCGGGCCGCTCCCGCGCGCCCCAGCGACTGCGACGCAGCCGCCATATCCGCCAGACGCGTCGACCCCAGCAACGGGAACACGTTGCGGAGCACGAACTCGGCGGTAAAGTCCTTGTCGTCGATCAGCTGCGCGCCCCCGGCGGCGACATGATCGGCCGCGTTCAGGCGCTGCTCGCCGTTGCCGATCGGCAGAGGCACGTAGATGCACGGCAAGCCCAGGGCCTCCATCTCGGCGACCGTTCCAGCACCCGAGCGGCACACCACGAGATCCGCGACGGCCAGCGCGTCCTCCATCGTCGTCAGGTAATCAATGACGTGCCAGCGATCCGCCAGACCGGCGGCCTCGACGGCCTCCCTCACCGGCTCGTCCTTGCCGCGGCCTGTCAGGTGCACGACCTGGGCGCCCTCGGGCAGCGCGTCCGCCGCGCCCGTCATCGACTCGTTGACATGCAAGGCCCCCAGGGATCCGCCCGTCACCAGCAGCGTCGGGGCGTCGCCGTCCACGCCCAGGCGCTCGGCTGCCTCGCGGCGCGCCAGCTTGGCCCCCTCCGCATCCGCGCGACGGCTCGCCAGATCCGCGATCGCCGCCCGCAGGGGCAAACCGGTCACGACCGTCTCCCCGCTCTTTGCCGCCAGCGGCGACGAGGGGAACGTCAAAGCGACGACGACGGCGTGGCGCGCACCCACCTTATTGGCCAAGCCCGGGCGAGCGTTCTGCTCGTGAATGACGATCGGCACACCCGCGCGCGATGCTGCGATGTAGGCCGGAGTCGAGACGTAGCCGCCGAAACCCACGAGCACATCGGCACCCTGCAGAGCCTGCGCGCAACGCTTCACCGCATCCGCGAAGCGAGAGGGCAACGTAAAAAAACGCCAGAGAGGGACGCCTCGGCAGAGGAACACGAGGAATCTCCACCAGCGGGAAACCCGCGGCGGGAACCAAGTCGGCCTCAAGACCAGCCTTCGTCCCCAACACGACCACCTCGGCGCCGCTCTCACGCAGCTGCGCGGCCGTCGCCAAAAGAGGATTCACGTGGCCGGCGGTCCCGCCGCCAGCCATCACAACCTTGACCATAAGCGTCTCCTTAACGCGAGTGCCTGACCCTCAGTTTAGCGAGCGGAGCGCCTGCGGGGGCGCCACCCGCGGGTCCCGACCAGCCGAGGCCTCGTCCGGCCTCCCAATCATCCGCATCCCCGCACGCGCACGCGCGAAGGACGCCACGACCGCCACCGACGTGATCGTAAACAGGAACGACGAGCCGCCGTAAGACACGAGCGGCAAGGGCACGCCGATAACCGGGCCAACGCCGGTCACCGACAGCACATTAATGACCGTCTGCACGCCGATCCACGTGCCCACACCCGACGCGGCGATGATGACGAAAAGATCCGAGGACTCACGCGCCACGCGGAACATGCCCCACACGAGCAGCCCCAAGCACAGGAGCACCGCGAAAGTGCCAAGCAAACCGAACTCCTCGCCGACGATCGCGAAAATGAAGTCCGTGTGCGCGGCCTGCAAGTAGTTCCACTTCTCACGCGACGCGCCCGGCCCCAGGCCCGTGAGCCCACCCGAGCCCAGCGCCCACAGCGAGTGGTCGATCTGCTCCGGCGCGGACTCATCCGGCCCCTTCGAGGTGCCCGGCAGAACCGCCAAGATGCGCCGGATACGCGTCGGATTCGACAGCACGAGCAGCACCAGAGTCGGCACCGCAACCATGACAAGCCCGCCGAACCAGCGCTTGGGCAGGCCCGCCACCCACACGGCTCCGAGCGCACCCATCGCGACAACCATCGCCGTACCCATGTCGCGCCCCAGCATGACCGCTCCGAGAGCCACCAGGACCGGCAGGCCCACCGCAACACTCATCGTCTTAATATCGGAACGCTTCGCGGCCGACTTGGAGACCATGAATGCCAAAAACACGACGAGCGCGAGCTTCAAGAACTCCGACGGCTGGGCCATCACCGGGCCGAGCTTCACCCAGTTCGCGTTGCCGCCCTCCGAGCGGCCCAGGGGACTCAGAACCAGCGACTGGAACGCAAGCGCCCCGATGAACATGGGTGCCGCCAGGCGCATCAGCCACCGCTGGGGCACCAGCTGCACGCCGGTCGCGATTAACAGCGAGATGAGGATGATCGCCAGCGGGCGCGCATACGCCGTATAGGGGTTCTCCCCCTGGGCAATCGACGTGACTGTCTGAGCGGAAAAGCCCATGACCAAGCCAAACAGAGACAGCATGAGAGCCGGGATCACGACCAGGTAATAGGTCGTCACCGGGTTGTCTTCACGCTCACGCCCCGACCCGAAGCGAATCCGGGGCAGGGTCACGGTCGGGATATGCCAGCCGCGCTTATTCGTCGCCACCGGCGCTCCCCCACCCGGCAGCCAGGCGGTGCACAGCCTCGGCGAACGCGTCGCCTCGCTGGCCGTAGTTGTCGAACTGGTCCCACGACGCGCACGCCGGGGCGAGCACGACGGTGTCACCCGGACGCGACAGGGCCACGGCCTCGTTGACGACCGAGAACATCCAGTCCTGGTGGCCATCGACCTCGACGACGGGCACCCCGGGTGCGCCGCTCGCCAGGGCCGCCACGAGGGCCCGACGATCCGCGCCGATGACAACGACGCCGCGCAGGACCGGCTCAACCTGGCTGATAAGCTCCGTGAAATCCTGCCCCTTGGCGTCGCCGCCGACGATCCAGATCGCGCTGCGCGGGGGCAGCCCCGACAGGGAGGCTCGGGCCGCGTGCGCGTTGGTTGCCTTCGAATCGTCGATCCAGGTCAGGTCCGCGGCGCGGGCGACGACGGCGCGTCGGTGCCCGGCGGGACGGAAGGAACGAAGACCCGCCTCCACGGCCTCAGGCTCCACGCCGTAGGCGCGCGCCAGCGCGGCGGCGGCCAGCGCGTCGGAGAGAACGGCGGGCGAGGGGTGGGGGCCGAAGACCTCAGACAGGTCAGAAACGTGGGCGAGGGCCAGGGCGTGGCGCGCCCGATCATCGACGAAAGCGCGATCCACCAGCAGTCCCTCAACAATGCCAAACTGCGAGACGCTCGGCGCCCCGAGCGTCAGGCCGATAGCCCGTGCACCCTCCACGACGTCCGCGTTCTCCACCATGGCCTCGACGCGCCGGTCGGCGGCTGGGTACACGCAGGCGCGCACCGTGTTCTCGTAGACGCGCGCCTTATCGGCCGCGTAGGCCTCCACGCTGCCGTGCCAGTCCAGGTGATCCGCGTCCACGTTCAGGCACACGGAGGCGAGCGGACGCACCGTGCGCGCCGTGTGCAGCTGGAAGCTGGAAAGCTCAACCGCGAACACCTCGGCGTCAGAGTCGATCGCGCGCGTGATCGGCGTACCGATATTGCCCACTTCTTCGGCTTTGACGCCCGAAGCGCGCAGGATCTGCCCGAGCATACCGACGGTCGTGGTCTTACCATTCGTTCCGGTCACCGTCAGCCACGGGCGCCCCGCGTGGGGGCCTTCTTCCTGGAGGCGCCAGGCGAGCTCCACCTCACCCCACAGGTCAATGCCCGCCTGCTCGCACGCGGAGAAGATCGGGTGATGCGCGGGGATCCCCGGAGAGACAACGACGAGGTCGGGGCGGGTGTCGATCACCGCGGCCGACAGGGCGTTCGCGTCCTCCTCGACGTGAACGGGCACGCCCGCGACGTCGTCGAAGGAAAGAGAGTCGGTGGCCCGCGACGCGTAGGCGCGAACACTCCAGTCGCGGGCAAGCAAGGCGCCCGCGGCTCCCTGGCCGGACTTACCCCAGCCGATGACGGCAGCGCTGCGGTTCATCGCGCGTACACCCACTCCGCGTAGAAGACGCCCGCTCCAGCGACCGCGACGATAGCGGCGATCAACCAGAAGCGGATGACGATCGTGACTTCCTTCCAGCCCAACAGCTCGAAGTGATGATGCAGCGGAGCCATGCGGAAGACTCGCTTGCCCGTCGCCTGAACACGCTGATCTGGATGACGTCGGAGAGGACAACCGCGACGAAGAGGCCACCAACGATGATCGCGAGCAGCTGGGTCTGGGTGAGGATAGACAGGCCGGCGACGGCACCACCCAGGGCGAGCGCGCCGGTGTCACCCATGAAGATCTGGGCGGGCGACGCGTTCCACCACAGGAAGCCCGCCAGGGCGCCGATGAGGGCGGCACAGAAAATCGCCAGGTCAAGCGGGTCGCGGGTCGAGTAGCAAAATTCGCCGGGTTGGCCCCCAGCAGCGTACAGGACTGAATACGCTGGAAGTAGGTGATGAAAGTGTAGGCGCCGAAGACGAAGATGGACACGCCCGTCGCCAGGCCGTCCAGGCCGTCCGTCAGGTTGGTTGCGTTCGACCAGGCCGTCACGATGAGGTTCGTCCAGATGAGGTACAGGACGACGCCGAGAGCGAGCCCCGCGAAGCCGAGCGTCACCGCGGTCGGACGCGCGAAGGAGATCGCAAGCGTTCCGGGATACTCACCGTATTCGTTCGGCAAAATGAGGGTGCCCAGCGCGAAAGCGGAGGCAATCAGCACCTGGCCGATAATCTTGCCCGACGGATGCAGGCCCAGAGAACGCTGCCTCATGATCTTAATACCGTCATCGAGCAGGCCGATAACGCCGAGCCCCACGAACAGGAAAACCTGGAGAAGACCCGACCACGAGGGACCGGCCCCCGCGACGAAGGCGCCAATCAGCCAGGCGACAATGGTCGCCAGGATGATGACGACGCCACCCATCGTGGGCGTTCCGCGCTTCGTCAGGTGCTGAGTCGGCCCATCCTGACGGATGAACTGACCGTACTGGTGCAGCACCAGGAAACGGATGAGCAGCGGTGTGCCCATCACGGACAGCGCCATCGCGATGATGAACGCAGCGATAAGACCAATCACCGGGTCATTCCCTTCTCCCGCAGGATGTCAGCCACCTGCCACGAATGTGAACCAAAGGAACCCTTCACCAGGACGACTGCTCCGTCGCCGGCGAATTGAAGAGCCAAGCGGGCGGCGTCGGAAGGATCCGACGCAACCTCGCGGTGGGGTACACCGCTGGCTCCCTCGAGATAGTAGTGAGCGTTCGCGCCCAGGCCGACGAGCACGTCCACGCCCGCCTCCTCGATCATCGCGCCGACCTGCTCATGCAGCGACCGGGAGTCCTCCCCCAGTTCGAGCATCTCTCCGAGGACGGCGACCGTTGGCCTGTCCTGACCGATCGACGCCAGCGCGGCGATACCCGCGCGCATCGAGTCAAGGTTCGCGTTGTAGGAGTCGTCAATAAGCGTGAGCTCCCGGCCCTCTACGACGAGCTCGTGAACGTCCATCCGGTGGGGGCTGAGCGCGCGAGCACTGGACAGGACCCGCGCGACAGTCGCCAAATCGACGCCCAGGGTGAGGGCACCCGCGGCGGCCGCCAGCGCGTTCGCGACGTGGTGACGGCCGACGATTTTCAGGGAAATATCCGCGCTGCCCGCCGACGTGACGAGCGTGAAATGCGCGCGGTCCGCGGCGTCGACGCTCACGTCCAGCGCGCGCACGTCGGCAAGCGGGTTGCCCGACGCGGAGAATCGGATGACCTTGCCGCTGGCCAGGGGCGCCATCGCCTCGACATTGGGATCGTCCATGTTGAGGATAACGGGACCTCCCGGGCGGGTCCCCTTAATCAGCTCGGCCTTCGCCCGCGCGACGCCCTCAAAGCCGCCGAAACCGCCCACGTGGGCGTGGCCCACGCACAGCTCAATGGCCACGTCGGGGGCGACGATGTTTGTCAGATAGGTGATGTGGCCGGGGCCGGAGGCCCCCATCTCGAGCACCAGGTGGCGCGTGGACTCGTCCGCCAGCAGAGCAGTCAGGGGCAACCCGACCTCGTTGTTGAAGGAGAGCTTGGGCGCCACCGTCGGACCATCCGCGCTCATGATCTGGAAGAGCAGGTCCTTCGTCGTCGTCTTGCCCACGGACCCCGTCATCGCGATGACATCCAGCGTCCCGCGGCCACGCAGTGCCTCGACGTGCGCACGCGCGAGAGCACCCAGCGCCTCCGTCGAATCCGTCACGACGATCTGCGCCACGGCCTCGTCGACCTCATGCTCCACGATCACCGCGACCGCGCCGCGCGTGGCCGCGCCCGCCACGAAGGCGTGCCCGTCGGCACTCTCGCCGCGCCGCGCGACGTACAGCGACCCCGCCTGCGCTTCACGAGAGTCGGTCACCACCGGTCCGGTCACAGCGACGTCGGCGCCCACGAGGCGACCAGAAACCGCGTCAGCGATCCATTGAGCTGATGTCTGCATGTTTCTCTTCTCCTTCAGACTCACGGAGTCGTCGGGTACAGGTTAGCGGACCCAGAGGACGCCGGGATACCCAGGTTGCCCACCGCAGTACGCGCGACGTCGCCAAACAGCGGCGCCGACGAGTCGGATGAGACCGACGCCACTCTTGGATTGTAGAGAATCACGGCGATCGCCAGGCGCGGCGCGTCCACCGGAATGATGCCGGCCGTCGTCGAGACCAGACCCGAAGCCCCGTCGATGACCGTCTCCGCGGTGCCCGTCTTCACGCCCACTCGGTAGCCGGGAACCTTCGAGGCGCCCGCAGTACCCAGGTCGTCCTCGACGACGGACTCCATCATGGTCAGCAGCTTCGAGGCCGTACCCGCCTCCATGACCTGAACCGGCTGGGTCGCCTCGGGAACCTCGACCGTCCCGTCCGCGTTCGTCCACGACTTGACGATATGCGGGGAAATACGCACGCCGCCGTTCGCGATCGTCGCGAGCGCCGACGCCTCCTGAATCGCCGTGATCGCGTAGGCCTGGCCGAACATCGTCACGTAGCGGTCACGCCCCTGCCACTGGTCCGAACTACGCAGCAGACCCGCGGACTCGCCCGGCAGCTCGATGCCCGTCTCCTGACCGAAGCCAAACGCACGCATCATCGAATAGCGCTGGTCGTCCGCCATCGTCTGGCCGATCAGCACGGTGCCCGTGTTCGAGGACTCGGCCAGGATACCCGTCGCCGTCAGTGCCTCCCCGTCATGCTCGTGGAAGTCCGTGATCGGGCCCCCCGCATCGGGCAGATTGAGGGAATAAGGCACCTGGAAGACGCTCGTGGGGGTGATCGTCCCCTGGTTCAGAGCCGCGCCCACCGTGATGAGCTTGCCCACCGAGCCGGGCTCGAAGGTATCCTGCACGGCGTGCACCTTCTGCGGATTCGCGTTGTCCGGCTCCTTCGAGTTCGAGTCGGCCATGACCAACACGTGGCCCGTCGCAACGTCCTCGATGACGACCGCGCCCCAGTCAGCCTGGTGCTTGGCCACGCGAGCGTCTAACAGATCCTGCACCTGATGCTGCAGGTCCGCATGCAGCGTCAGCTCCACGGAGCCGCCGTTCTTCGGCTCCACCGTCGTACGCTTGCCGCCCGGCATGACGGCGCCGTTGGGAGCAATTTCGAAGGCCTGCGCTCCGGGCGTACCCGTGAGCAGCTGGTCGAACTGCGCCTCCATGCCCGAGGAGCCCTGCCCCTCAGCGTTCACCGTCCCAATGACGGGGGGCGGCCACGTTTCCATTCGGGTACTCGCGCTCGAAGACCGACTCCCACTCGATGCCGTAGATGTCGAGCTTACGGATCTCGCGATAGGTGACCGCATCGACGTTGCGCTTGATGTAGACGTAGGTCGACTCACCCAGCATCATGCCGCCGAGGACCGCCTCATCCATGCCCAGCAGCGGGGCGAGCTGATGAGCGGCCTCAGCCGGGCCTCGCCCAACCTCATTCCCGTCGTCGTCGCGGTGCACGTAAGACCGAATGTTCACCTGGTTGACCGCGATATCGTAGGTCTGAATCGAATTCGCCAGGACGACGCCCGTCGCATCGACGATCGAGCCGCGCGCGGGCGGCCACCGACGTCGACGACGTGCGCACGCGCTGCCCCTGAGCAGCCAGGGATGGCCCCTCAATGATCTGAAGCTGGACCAGGCGCACGCCACACAGGCTCAGCGCCCCGATGATCAGAATCAGGATCCAGCGCGAGCGCGTGAAGACGGTATCCATAGGAATGACGCTCCGCGTTACTTGGCGGGGGTCCCGCCCTCAACGGTTCCCGTCTCGAGCGTGATGAAGCCCGAGGTGCCAGCGGGGACCATGCCGTTGGCCTTCGCGGCCTTCTCGAGTTCCGCGGGCGAGGCCTTGCGGTCCAGTTCGGCGCGCATGGTCCACGACTGTGCTTCCAGCTCGTTGAGCGCCAGCTGCTGCTCGCGAATCTCGAAGGAAGTCTGCGCCATGCGGGTGTTGAGCACCATCGACGCGAGCACGGAGGCCAGGGCGACAGCGACGAGGAGCATGAGGATGGCCACGGCCGAGCGGCGCGGACGAGTCCCCTCGACGATACGAAGCTCGCGAACCTCCTCACGGCGCAGTTCAGGGCGGGCCGCAGGACGTGCCTTGGCAGTTGCTGCACTCATGAGAGATCCTTCCATTCGGCAATGAGTTCCGCTCCGCGCAGTCGCACGGAAGCTGATCGGGGGTTGTGGTCTTGTTCGGCTCGGTCGGCGCGATTCGCGCCCTTGGTGAGCAGTCTGAGGCTGGGGGCCATCTCGTCGGGGATGATCGGCAACCCGGGGGGCGCGGCGCTGGTAGAACCGCGGCGCAAGATGTCTTTGACGAGTCGGTCTTCGAGACTCTGGTACGACTCGACCACCAGGCGCCCTCCGACCCTCAGGCACGACAGGGCGCGCGGCAGGGCGCGCTCCAAGATGGTGAGCTCATCGTTGACGGCCACGCGCAGTGCCTGGAAGGTGCGTTTTGCGGGGTTGCCGCCGGTGCGGCGCGCCGGTGCGGGGATGGCCTCGCGGATGATGTCCACGAGTTCGCCCGTGCGCGTGATGGGGGAGTCGTCCCTGCGGCGAATGATCAGTCGCGCGATGCGGGGCGCAAACTTCTCTTCGCCGTAGGTACGCAGGATCCGGATGAGCTCCCCCTCCGAGGCGGTGGCCAGGAGGTCAGCGGCGCTGTGTCCGGCGGTTGCGTCCATGCGCATGTCGAGCGGCGCGTCCTTCGAATAGGCGAAGCCCCGGTCAGCCTCGTCGAGCTGGAGGGAGGACACTCCCAGGTCCATGAGGACCCCGTCGATGCGCGCGCCGCGACCGCACTGCTCGGCCACGGCCTCGTCGATGCGATCGTAGGTCGTGTGGACCGCGCGGAAGCGGCTCCCGAATCGTTGGAGGCGAGCGGAGGCAAGCGCGATAGCCTGCGGGTCACGGTCGATACCGATAACGGTCAGCTCGTCGAAGCGCTCGAGCGCGCCCTCGGTGTGACCGCCCATCCCCAAGGTGGCGTCCACCAGGACGGCTCCGGGGGCGCCAATCGCGGGCGCGAGCATGTCGAGGCACTCGGCGAGGAGGACGGGGACGTGGCGCTCGGCAGCGGGGCGACCGAGGTCGACCTCGTCGGCCGAGCCCGCGGGGCGCGACGAATCGCGCACCGAGTCCAGCGCATGCGCCATGCCGCACCTCCTTGTCGTTCGTCGCGACCGGTGTCCGACCCGTCCACCCAGGTCCCCCACCGTGCTCCGCCACCGGGGAAGTGATGTCGGAACAGCGGGCGGAGACCTCGGAGTACGGGTCAGAACATCCCGGGAATAATTTCTTCTGCTGTATTGGAGAAGACCTCTTCCTGGACGGCGAGATATTCGCGCCAGGCCGAGGCATTCCAGATTTCGGCTCGCGAGCCCGCGCCGATGACAGCGAGCTCACGGTCCAGCCCCGCGTATGCGCGCAGGTCCGCGGGGACGCTGATACGCCCCTGCTTATCCGGAATCTCCTTATAGGCCCCCGAGAGCATCACGCGGATCCAGTCGCGCGCCTGTTTGGAGGACAGGGGTGCGCGGCGAAGCTCCGCGGTCATGCTCTCGAATTCCGCGGCGGGGAAGGCGTACACGCAGTGCTCTTGGCCGCGAGTGAGGACGATCCCGCCCTCCATGTCCTCGCGAAAGCGCGCGGGCAGGAACATGCGTCCTTTGTCGTCGAGCTTGGGCTCGTACGTGCCGAGGAACATGTCACCGCCCTCCCCTGTTCGGAACTTTCCCCCACTTTAACCCACCAAGCCCCATGTTTACAGAGAAACGTGCGGCGTGGCGCGCGATACTTATGGCATTTTTGGCATGTTTCCAACGAAAAATTACCGTGGAGAAAAGTGGAGGAAATCTAGCACACAATCTGCGTGCGAGGAGGGCCATTCACAACCCGCCGGCGTCAATCCCTGGCTGCACACGTGGGATATTTCCTGATATTCCGCGGATTATCAACGAGGCCGGGACGCGCTCGGGCACTGCTCCACCACCCGTGGAGGGCGGTGGGGAAGAGAGTGGGGAACCCCGTGGGGCACGGTGGGGAGCACCGTGGGGGAGGAGTGGGGAACCCCGTGGGGCACGGTGGGGAGCGCCGTGGGGAAGAGAGTGGGGAACCCCGTGGGGCACGGTGGGGAGCGCCGTGGGGAGGAGAGTGGGGAACCCCGTGGGGCACGGTGGGGAGCGCCCGGGGCGGATGGGGGTTTTGCACCATTAGAAGCATCGCTACGGCGTGTCGCCGGCGTGTCGCACCCTATTGATGCAATTCCCCCTCGCAACGGGGAAGAGATGGGGAACCCCGTGGGGCACGGTGGGGAACGCCGTGGGGAAGAGAATGGGGAACCCCGTGGGGCACGGTGGGGAGCGCCGTGGGGCACGGTGGGGAGCGCCGTGGGGCACGGTGCCGAACACGTGGGAAGCGCGGCAGGGAGGCTAGGAGCCCCTCACAGACACCGAAGCGGGGGCGCGCCCACGCGCACCCCCGCCCCTCAACCCGGCAGTCGGTCAGGTCAGTCGTCGTTCTTCCGGTCGTCCCAGCGTCGCTCCTGATCCTGAATGAAAGAGTCCCAGCCGCCGCTTTCCTTGCTCTTCTTCCGCTTGGCGGCCTGCCCCGTCTCCTCCGAGGACGCCGCCCCCGGGCGGGACAACGCGAACAGGACGCCGGCGACGGTCAGCGCGAAACCGACGACCCCGAGCAGGATCGACACGACCGAGTACCCCAAAGAGACGGCCGCGACCAGGACGACCATGCCCAAGACAGCTCCCCCAAAGCCGAGGGCGATGCGTCGAGGCGCCCGCGGCCCGCTCGAGGGCTCGGACTCCTCCGCGGCAGCAGGAGCGGACATCTGTGAGGCCAGCGCGGGGTCCTCCTCGCGCAGGGACGCCTCCATCTGCTCCAGGACCTTCTTCTCATACTCGGTGAGAGCCATTGCGTGCCCCTTTCGGACGGTAACTGCTCACAAGCTTAGCGTGTGCCCTGCTCGGGAGACGAACCGGCTCACAGGAGCATCCCCTGCTCGCCGCGCGCATCACCGGCAGACCCGGCCGAGGCCTCGGACGAGTCGGACCTGCCCGAGGAGTGTCCGTCCTCCGCTCCAAAGGAACGCCTCCCCGGGACCTTCTTTCCCAGGAGGGTGGCCGGCGCCAGGGCCCCGGCACCGAACTTGGAGCGAATCTGATCCATCGCACGCTCGGAGGCTGCGGGGCGCTCGTCCCGGTCCAGTGTCACGGCCACGCCACCGGAACGCAACTGCAAGCCCTCCACGCGCACGCCGAAAAGCCTCACTCCCCCGATCGGCATGTCCTCGCGGGCAAACAAAGACTGGGCAGCGCGAGCGATGTCTCGCCCGGTGTCGGTGGGGGGCGACCAGGCTCACGCTGCGCGTGATCGTGCGAAAGTCGGCGCCTCGCATCTTGATCCCGACCGTCCATCCGACGACTCCCCCCGGCGCGTAGCCTGCGCGCACAGTCGTGAGCGGCGGCCAGGATGAACTCCTCGATCAGCTCCCGCGAGCGCACGTCCTCCTCGAAGGTACGTTCCATGCCGACAGACTTCTCGGGGCGTGAGGCGGCGACCGGGCGTGGGTCGATGCCCCAGGCGAGGTCGTGGAGATGGTGGGCGGCGGCGACGCCGAGCAGCTTGGACAGGCGCGCAACGGGGGCATGGGCGAGGTCACCGATCGTGTCAATACCCTCGCGGTCGAGGATGGCCCCAGTCCTGCCGCCGACTCCCCACAGTGCGCCGACGGGCAGGCCGTGCAAAAAGTCGACGGTGGCTGGTGCGGGGATGAGCAGGAGGCCGTCGGGCTTGGCGTGCGAGGAGGCGATCTTAGCGACCGACTTGGTGGCGGCGATACCCACTGAGGCGGGCAAGCCCACGCTCTCTCGGATGCGGGCTCGGATGAGGCGGGCGATGCGGGTGGGAGTCCCCAGGCGGCGCCGGGCACCGGACACGTCGAGGAAGGCCTCGTCGATGGAGACCTGTTCGAGGTCGGGGGTCACGGTGGCGAGAATCTCCATGACCTGGCGGGAGTAGCGGCGGTACAGGGAGTGGCTGCCGGGGATGAACGCGGCCGTGGGGCACAGCGCGCGGGCGCGCGAGGTGGGCATGCCTGCGCGCACACCCAGGGCGCGCGCCTCGTAGGTCGCGGAGGTGACGACGCCGCGCCCGGAGGTGCCGCCCACGATGATGGGCCTGCCGACGAGCGAGGGGTCTTCGCGCATCTCGACCTGGGCGAAAAACGAGTCCATGTCCACGTGCAGGATCGGCGTGGCGGAGTCATCCGATCCCCAGTCACGTTTCGCGCGCGCATCCCTGGGAGCGTTTGACATGTCACCTCCTGACTCCGATGTCTTGGTCGCACGGTTACAGTGTCCACCATGGCACGCTCATCTTCGTCACGCGACATCTCCTTCGAGACGGATTTCGGCTCCGCGCGCATCCGATGGGATGGTCCGCGCGCCACGCTCTTCCTCGATGGAGTGGAGTCCTCGGCGGTGGACACCTCTGACCCGACCTACCTGGAGTTTGAGTACATGCAGCATATGAGCGCGGTCGTGGCCGCATCGCGGGGCGAGGGGGATCGATTTCGCGCGCTGCATGTGGGTGGCGCCGCGTGCGCGCTGGCGTGCGCGTGGTCGGCGCGGTATCCCCAGTCTCGGCACGTGGCCGTGGAGGTGGACGGGGCGCTGGCCGCGCAGGTGCGCGAGCATTTTCCGATTCCCAAGGCCCCGCAGGTCAAGATTCGCGTGGGGGATGGCCGCGCGGTCCTGGACGCGGCCCGCGAGGGGGCTTTCGACGTGATTGTGCGTGACGCCTTCGCTGCGGGCGTGACGCCGGGGCACCTGCGCACGCTCGAGTGTGCCCGCCAGGCACGCCGCGCTCTCGCCCCCTCGGGCGTCTATCTGGTCAATTGCGCGCACGGGGGCGAGGCCAACGCCCGCCAGGACGTGGCGGCGCTGCAGGAGGTCTTCCCCTTCGTGGCGTCCATTCAGGATCCGAAGGTGGGGCGAAGTGGGCGCCGCGGCAACGTGGTGGCCGTCGCCTGCAATCAGGGCGTCGTCGACGCGGACGAGATCGATCGCGCTCTTCGCACGCTCGCACTTCCGGCGCGCATCACGCGGCCGAGGGAGCTGACGCGCTGGGTGGCGGGGTGCCCGCCCCTGACGGATGAGCAGGTCGGCTATCCCCCGTCGCATTGACGAGGCCTGCCCTCCGTCTCGCTCCCGTTCGACGCCGGGCGGGCGCTCCCAGACGAGGCCGGGCGTGCGCCGCGCTCAGGCGCGGTGGCGCGGTGCGGAGGGCCCGGGCTCTTGGCCGTTGCGGCGCGCCTCGACGCGGGCGAGCACGTCTTCGAGGGTGTCGGGCTTGGGGGGTTCCTCGGGGTTATCGACGCGAGGGGCGCGCTGGACGGACTGGATTTCCTCGTCCTTGGCGCGCGAGACCTGCGCGAGGTAGGCCTCGATGACGTCGCCAATATCCTTGGTGGCCTTCTCTTCTCCGCGCGCGGCAGGCGGCTGGCCCATGCCGGGCAGGGGAATAGCCCCATCCCCACCGCTCCACGCGTCGAAGTGCTCTTCGAGGGCGCTGACGGTGTGGGCGATCTCGGGGTTGTTCTCGACGAGCTTCTCGATGTTCTCCTGGTCTTGGGCGGCGCCCTGTTCGAGGTCGCCGACGGGCAGGGACAGGTCCGCGAACTTCGCGAAGGAGGTGAGCAGCGCCGAGGATGCGGCCGGGTAGCCGGTGTCGGCCATGTAGAACGGGACGGCACCCAGCAGCGCCAGCCCGCCCGTGCCTCGTTGCCCCATGCGAATTTGCACGAAGGTCGACAGGGGCGCAGGGAACTGCATGTGGTTCGCGATCGTGGCTCCACCCGCGGGCAGCAGGGAGGCGTCGGTCGCCTGCACGTGCACGGGGGTCGGGCGCGTATGGGGGACGCCGGAGGGAACGCCGTGCAACGAGAAGGTGATCTCGACGCCCGCGCGCTCGCAGATGCCGCTGATGGCGTTGGTGAAGGACTCCCAGTGGGCGTCCGGTTCCGCGCCATGCAGGACCAGGATCGGGTTACCCATATCGTCCTCGACCAGGTCGAGAACGGTCTGGGGCATCACCATGTCCGGGGAGGACACCCAGTCCTCGACGGTGATAATCGGTCGGTGGGATCGGTAGTCCACGAGCGCGTCGGCGTCAAAGGTCGCGACGCGCTCGTTGTGCAGCGAGCGCAGCATCTGCCCGATGGCCATGCGCCCCGCCCCACCGGCGTCGATCGCCCCGTCGAAGTGGATGAGGAGGATCTTGGCCTTGCGCCCGCGGCGGGGCCATCCTCGTAAAGGTCGGTCGCGTTGATGCTCACGTCTCCTCCTCATGCTCGATCTTCTTCGTCGTGTCTAACGTACCCGCGAGGCACCCGCCGCGTCACCCGGGAACGCCATTTGAGCTTGGGGCGAAGCGCGCGAGTCGAATAGCGGCTGTTCACAGCGCAGCGACGAAAAGTGAGGGACAATAGAAGGCCACCAAAAACGAGGAGGACCCATGACCACGGGCGCGCAGCAGCACTCACCCACGGATCTTCCGTTGCCCGAACAGGAGTTTGTCGACAGCGCGTACGAGCGCCTGGATGCCCTGCGCGCCTCCTACCGCGAGCGCCAGGGACGCATTCACTCGACCCATGGTGTCGGCAACGCGCAGGCGTGGACGGAGCGCGAGGCTCTCTCGGCGCACTTGGGTGAGATGGCCGCGCGCCTGGAGGGCGTGGAGGAGCGCCTGGTGTTCGGCCGCCTCGACATGGTGGATTCGTCGACGCGTCACGTCGGGCGCCTGTCGCTGTCCCATGATGACGGGACTCCCCTGCTCGTCGACTGGCGTGCCCCAGCTGCGCGTCCCTTCTATCAGGCGACGTCGGCCAAGCCGGAGGGGGGTCGTGCGTCGCCGCCACATTTCGACGCGTGATCGGCGCGTGACGGGGCTGGAGGACGAGCTGCTCGATGCCTCGGCCGCGCACGGCCTGGAGCTGCAGGGCGAGGGCGCGCTCATGCATGCGCTCAGCGAGGCGCGCGACGGGCGCATGGGTGACATCGTCGCCACGATCCAGTCCGAGCAGGATCGCATCATCCGCGCCTCTGACAAGGGCCTCCTGGTCGTCCAGGGCGGGCCGGGCACCGGCAAGACAGCGGTCGCCCTGCACCGCATCGCGTATCTCCTGTACGCCCACCGCGAGCGCCTGGAGCGCTCGGGCGTGCTGCTCGTTGGTCCTTCTCGCTTGTTTTTGCGCTACATCGAGCAGGTCCTGCCGTCCCTGGGCGAGACGGGCGTCGTGTCGGTGACGGTGGGTGACCTGGTTCCGGGCGTGCATGCCCGGGCCAGCGAGGACGAGGCCGTGGCTCGGATCAAGGGGCTCCCGGCGTGGGCGGCAATCGTCAAGGAGGCGGTGCGCGCGCTCGCGAAGCTCCCCCGGGAGGATCAGGAGCTGCGCGTGTGGAACCGGACGGTGACGCTGACGCGCGCGGACGTGGAGGGCGCCCGGAGGCGCGCCAAGCGTTCGGGGCGGCCGCACAACGTGGCGCGGGAGTCTTTCGCGCGCGAGCTCATGGACGTGCTGGCGCTGCGCCTGGCGCGCGAGGCCGGGGATGCGGATTCCGAGGGCGGCGTCGATCCGGAGGTGAAGCGCTCGTGGCTCATCGAGATTCGCGACTCCGTCGATTGTCGTCGTGCGATCAACACGGCGTGGATGCCGACGAGCGCGCAGACGCTGCTGCGCAGGCTCTATGCCCGTCCCGAGGTGCTGGCGGCGGCCAACAGGCGCGCCAAGTCTCCCTTGCGCCCCGACGAGCTGGCGCTCCTCGCCAGGCCGCGCTGCGCGCCCTGGACGGTGTCGGATGTGCCGATCCTGGACGAGTGCGAGGAGCTGCTGGGGCCCATGCCCTCCTCTTCGGCTCCCTCCCAGGAAATGGATCCGGCAGAGCTTGAGCGGGCGCGCGCAGCCATCGAGGGACAGAACCTGGGCGGGGGCATCGTCACCGCCCAGATGCTCGCCGAGCACAGTGCCGCGCAGGAGTCGTGGGCTCCCCTGTCCGAGTGCGCAGCCAAGGACCGCACGTGGGCGTACGGCCACATCGTCGTCGACGAGGCACAGGAGCTGTCCCCCATGGCGTGGCGCGCCCTGCTGCGCCGCTGTCCCTCGCGTTCCTTCACGGTCGTCGGCGACCTCGACCAGCGCCGGGGCTCCACGCGGCCCCCCTCGTGGGAGAAGGCCCTGGGGCCGGCTGCTCGCGCCTTCGCGGCCGAGTACGCGCTGACCGTGTCCTACCGCACGCCCGCGACCCTCACCTCGCTTGCCGAGGGCGTGGTGGCGCGCGCAGGATCACCCGTCCTCTACCCGATGACCGCCGTTCGCGACGTCGAGGGCTGCTACCGCGTGACTCACGCGGACGCGCCCGAGGAGGCCCCGGCCTCGTCGCGCCGCGACAGCCCCCTGTGGCGTGCCGTCGTCGATGCCCAGCGCGAGGCCGAGCAGCGCCTTGATCGCGAGGCCGGCGCCTCGCGCGGGCGCATCGCCATCATCGTCGGCGCGCAGCGCGCCCGGGCGTGGGGCGCCGACGTCGACGGCGAGACCGCCCTGTCCGAGCGCGTCTCCCTCCTGTCCGCCAACGCCTCCAAGGGGCTCGAGTTCGACTCCGTCATCCTGGTGGAGCCCGGCGAGATCATGAGCGACGGGACCGGCGACCTCTTTGTTGCGCTCACGCGCGCCACCCACGACGTCCACGTCGTGCACGCCGGCCCCCTGCCCGCCGGCATGGAAGAGTGGTAGCGAGTGACCACACAGTGAGGACCCCACGCTGGTCGCCCTCTCATCTGCCATGATGGAACCATGACACGCGCACTGCTTCTGGAAAACCCGCACCCCATCGCCGACGACATCTTCGCGAAGTTCGGTATCGAGGTCACCCGCGTCACAGGGGCCCTGTCCGAGGACGACCTGATCGCGGCCCTCGACGGCGTGGACTACCTGGGGCTTCGTTCCAAGACGGAGGTCACCGAGCGGGTCCTGCGCGCGCGCCCAAACCTGAAGGCCATCGGGGCCTTTTGCATCGGCACCAACCAGATAGACCTGGCCACCGCCACTGACATGGGCGTGGCCGTCTTCAACGCCCCCTACTCCAACACGCGTTCCGTCGTCGAGCTCGCCATCGGCGAGATCATCGACCTGTCGCGCCGCGTGACCGTGAAGAACTCGCGCCTGCACCGCGGCGTGTGGGATAAGAGCTCCGACGGCGCCCACGAGGTGCGCGGGCACACACTCGGTATCATCGGCTACGGCAACATCGGCACCCAGCTTTCCGTCCTGGCCGAAGCCATGGGCCTCAACGTCATCTTCTACGACGCCGCCGAGCGCCTCGCCCTGGGCAACGCCACGCAGATGCCCACGATGGAAGCTGTCCTGCGCGAAGCGGACGTCATCTCCGTGCACGTCGACGGCCAGGAGTCCAACACGAACCTGATCGGCCGCACCGAGTTCGAACTCATGAAGCCGGGCACCCTGTTCATCAACCTCTCGCGCGGACACGTCGTCGACGTGGAGGCCCTGCACGCCGCGCTCGTGTCCGGACACCTCGGCGGCGCGGCCATCGACGTGTTCCCCGAGGAGCCGCGCGCCAACGGAGACCCCTTCTCCTCTCCCCTGGCCACGCTCGACAACGTCATCCTCACCCCCCACATCGGCGGCTCCACGGAGGAGGCGCAGTACGACATCGGCCGTTTCGTCGCCGCCAAGATCGGCGAATACCAGGCCAGCGGTTCCACGGACATGAGCGTGAACCTGCCGAACCTGACGATGAACGTCGGCAAGCGTTCGCGCTACCGCATCCGCCTCATTCACCGCAACGTCCCCGGCGTCATGGCCCGCGTCAACCAGATCTTCGCTGCCTCCGAAGCGAACGTCGACGCGCAGATCCTGGCCACCGTCGACGAGGTCGGCTACGTGCTCACCGACATCTCCGCGGGCCTTGGCCGCGAGGCGCTCGAGGAGCTCACGCACCTGCCCGAGACGGTCCGACTGATCGCGACTCCACTGTAAGACTGTCGCCTTCGTCGCGTTCTCAGCTGGTCAAACGGGACCGTAACTTACGGTATCGTAGGGGAAGCATCCCCAAAGGAGGACAGATGGACCTGACGTCGAGGCTACGCGCGCTCTACGCGCCCGGAGTTGCCTACGAGATCGCCACCCCCACCGAGCCGATCCCCGAGATGGTCCTGGAGGTCGCCTCCCGTTACCCGGGGCGTGCCGCCATCGACTTTTTCGCGCGCCAGCTCACCTACGCCGAGCTGGCCGAACAGATGCGTCGCTGCGCGGGCGCACTCCATCAGGCGGGCGTGCGCCCCGGCGACCGCGTCGCCCTCGTCATGCCCAACTGCCCACAGCACGCGGTCGCGGTCCTCGGAACGATGCTACTCGGCGCCATCGTCGTCGAACACAACCCGCTCGCACCCTCCGGCGAGCTGCAGGGCGAATATGAGCGCCACGGCGCACGCGTCACCATCGCCTGGTCGAAGACCCTGGAGAAACTGACGTTCCTCGGGCGCGGGCACACCACCTTCTCCATGGATCTAACGACGGCGCTTCCCACGGCCTCGAGAATGGCGCTCAAGCTCCCCTTGAAGGCGGCGCGCGCCAAGCGCGAACAGCTCGCGAGCCCGCGTCCCGCCTGGGCTCGCTCCTGGTCGCGGGCAATGCGTGCCGCGGCGCCCTGGGACGGGCAGTGCCCCTCCTCCATGGACGACGTCGCCCTGCTCATCCACACGGGCGGCACGACGGGCGTGCCCAAGGCGGCGGCTCTCACGCACGCCAACCTGCGCGCCAACGTCGAGGAGTCCATCGCGTGGGTGCCGGTCCTGCACGAGGGCGCCGAGGTCTTCTACTGCATCCTGCCCCTCTTCCACGCCTTCGGCTTCACGATCGGTTTCCTGGCTGGCCTGCGCCTGGGGGCGACCGTCGCCATGTTCCCGAAGTTCGACACCGCCCTGGTCCTGGCCGCCCAGCGCCGACTCCCCTGCACGTTCTTCCTGGGCGTGCCCCCCATGTACGAGCGCCTGCTGGCGGCAGCCGAGGGCACGGACGTGGACCTGTCCTCCATCCACTTCTCCCTGTCGGGCGCGATGCCCCTGTCGGCGCCTCTGGCCCAAAAATGGGAGGAGGCGACCGGCGGCCTCATGATCGAAGGCTACGGCATGACCGAGGCATCCCCGATCCTCCTCGGTTCCCCCCTGGCCTCCTCGCGGGCGCGCGGGGGCGCTGGGTATTCCCTTCCCCTCCACGCAGGTGCGCATCGTCGACCCCGAGGACCCCGCGCGCGACGTCGAGGACGGCGCGGTCGGCGAGCTCATCGCAACCGGCCCGCAGGTCTTCTCCGGGTACTGGAATCAGGACGAGGAGACCGCGGAGGTGTTCACCGCCGACGGCTGGCTGCGCACGGGCGACCTGGTCCAGGTGCGCGACGGCTTTATCTACATGGCGGACCGACGCAAGGAGATGATCAACTCCTCCGGCTTCAACGTCTATCCCTCTCAGGTCGAAGATGCGGTACGCACGATGCCCGGCATCCTCGACGTGGCTGCCGTGGGGGTCCCCGCCGGCGAGAGCGGCGAGGATGTCGTCGCCGCCGTCGTGCTCGAGGCCGGCGCGTCGGTCACGCTCACGGACCTGCGCAACTGGGCGGAAAAGTCCTTAGCGCACTACGCCCTGCCCCGTCAGGTCGTCGTCATGAGCGAGCTGCCGCGCTCCCAGCTGGGCAAGGTCATGCGCAAGAAGGTGCGCGAGCAGATCGTGGGCGCGCGCGGGGCGACCTCCGAGGCCGTGGCTGGTGCCCGCGAGGCCGTGGCCGAGGCCGTGGCCGAGGCCGTGGCCGGGGCGCGAGATTCCCTCTCCGCTGCACGCGAGTCCATGTCGGAGCGCATTGCGGACGCGCGCGAGTCCATGTCCGAGGCCGTGGCGGACGCGCGCGGAGCTGCCTCCGAGGCGGCGGCCGGCGCCCGCGAGGCCGTGGCCGGGGCACGCGAGTCCATGTCGGAGAAGGTTGCGGAGGCGCGTGAAGCTGCCTCAGAGGTCACCAGCGAGGCGAGCGCCGCCATGCGCAGGCTGACGTCGGGAGGCCATGGCACGAACGAGGAGCGCCACTAGGAGCCGTTCTCCCTCCCCACCGAGACGCCCGCATCGCTTCGATGCGGGCGTTACTCGTCTCCGAGGAGGGTCGGCCCGGCGACACGCTTGCGACTCGCGCGCGTCTTGCGGGGCTTCTTGGTAGGCGCGGAAGCGCTGACGGGCTCCTCACCCACCTCATCGGGTGCCACTGGGGTCTGCGAGCGCTCACGCAACGCCTGGATCGCGTCCTCGAAATCCTCGAGGGTGTCGAAGGCACGATAGACGGATGCAAAGCGCAGGTAGGCGATGACGTCCAGGTCACGCAGGAAGGGCAGGATGGCCTTTCCCACCTCGTTGGTCGACACGTTGGACACGCCGGTGGAGCGCAGTTTCTCCTCGACTTGCTGGGCGAGGATGGCGAGCTGATCGTCGGAGACGGGCCTGCCCTGGCAGGCTTTTTCACGCCGGAGACGACCTTGTTGCGCGAGAAGGATTCGACGACTCCGGAGCGCTTGACGACCTGGAACGTCGACGTCTCCAGGGTCGTAAAGCGTTTCTTGCAGTGCGTGCACTCGCGACGGCGCCGGATCGAGGCGCCGTCATCCGCGATGCGCGTATCGACGACGCGCGAATCAGGGTTATGGCAGAAAGGGCAGTGCACCCTTCAACGGTACACGCTCAGGCACTGACCTGTCACAGGAGTCCCACCTGTCACCGTTACCGGACGGGCACGACGACGCGCTGCCCCGGCTGCAGGGCCCCGCTCAGATCATTGAGACGTTCGATATCCGAGACGATTTCCTCGAGGGGACGTTCGCTCTTCACCCCCTGTGCGAGCGACCAGACCGAGTCGCCGCTGACGGCCGCCTTCACGACCGTCGGCCCGTCGTACGCCTCGGGTTGGAGGGCCAGACCGAGGGCACCGGCGCCGATCGACAGCACGAGCGTTGCGAGAGTCCTGACGACGATCCCACGCCGGGAGGAGCGAACCGAACGACGAGGCGCGGCCGGAACCCGCAGGAACGACGGATCATCACCGCGCTGCGCCTCCACGCGGCGACGCGCAGACGGGGCCGAGGAAATGTCGCGAACAGTGGCCAGGGGCGCATCCTGCGCCACCCGCATCGGCGAGCGGCGCGCCGGGAACGAGACGGCAGGCTTGGTAGCGAAGGAAACACTCATGACGACCTCCAGAGAAACGGTATCGAACACATGTTCGTCGAACACCTGTACGATAGCACGGCGAGAAACGAATGTCGAGGCACACTCGAACATATGTTTCATTTCCCGCCAATTCGGCTTAAACTTGACGTAACCAGTGGACGACCACCCATGCACATCTGCGTCCACCAACCACGGAGGAGCACCCATGACCGAGCGTTCGATCAGCGATCGGCACCGCGCGATTCTGCGAGTTATCAACGAGAAACTCGATTCGAGCGGCTTCCCTCCCTCTGTGCGCGAGATCGCATCCGCGGTCGGCTTGGCGTCCCCCTCCACCGTCAAACACCACCTCGACGCACTCGAGGCGCAGGGCTACCTCGCCCGCGAACCAGGTCTGCCGCGTGCCCTCGACCTGACCGACAAGGCGCGCAGCGAGCTCGGCATCGAGGCGCCCGCTCCCTCCCCCATCGTCCGCATCGAAATCCCCGTCTCCCACGTGGAGGAAGAGGGCACGGCGATCCCACTCGTCGGCCGCATCGCGGCAGGCTCGCCCATCACAGCTGAGCAGCACGTCGAGGACGTGTTCCATCTGCCCACCTCCATGACGGGGCACGGAGATCTCTTCATGCTCGAGGTCAGCGGACAGTCCATGATCAATGCCGGCATCTTCGACGGAGACTACGTCGTCATCCGCTCCCAAAACGAGGCGCGCAACGGAGAATTCGTGGCCGCCATGATCGATGGCGAAGCCACCGTCAAGGAACTCTCCATCACGGGCGGACACGTGTGGCTCCTCCCCCACAACCCTGACTACTCCCCCATTCCCGGCGACGAAGCCACCATCCTCGGCAAGGTCGTCACCGTCATCCGCTCCCTCTGACTCCCCATTCATACCAATGGCGCCGACCCCAGCCGGGGTCGGCGCCATAGCGAAGGCGCGACAGGCTCAGAAGCCCAGGTCGCGGGCCACCTGACGCAGGCGCTCGGCCGAAGCGGTCAGGCCGTCACGCTCGTTGAGGGTCAGCGGCGGGTTTAGAACGCGTCCCGCGCCGTCGCGTCCGACGATCGTCGGGGCGGCCATGACGACGTCCGAGATGCCCTCCCAATCCTCGAGCAGCGTCGAGATGGTCAGGACGCGCTGCTCGTCGCGCAGGACCGCGCCCGCGATGTTCGCAGCGGACAGGCCGATCGCGTAGTTCGTCGCGCCCTTGCCCTCGATGATCTTGTAGGCAGACTGGACGACCTCCTGCGCAATGGAGTTACGCAGGGCCGAGTCGAAGACGCCGCCGCTCAGCGTCGGTCCCCACTGCGACAGGGGCACGTTGCCGATCTCTGCGCTGGACCACAGGGCGACCTCGGAGTCGCCGTGCTCGCCGGCCACGTAGGCGTGAATGTTCTGCGTGGCCACGCCGGTCTCGCGCGAGACGAGGTAGCGCAGACGGGAGGTGTCGAGCACCGTGCCCGAGCCGAAGACCTGGTTGCGGGGCAGGCCCGTGAGCTTGAGCGCCACGTAGGTGACGACGTCGACCGGGTTGGTCACGAACATGAATCGAGCGTCGGGCGCCACGTTCTGAAGGTTCGGGACGATCTTCTTCATGAGGTTGACCGTCGAGCCGGCCAGCTCCAGGCGGGACTGCCCGGGCTGCTGCTTGGCGCCAGCCGTGACGATGATGAGGTCGGAACCGCGCACGATCTCGACGTCGTCGGAACCCTCAATGGAACCGGCGGGGGTGAACTGGATGCCGTGCGCCATGTCGAGGGCCTCGGCCTCGACCTTCGGCTTGTTGATGTCCTGGAGGACGATCGAGCGAGCATCGCCACGCATCGCACACGCGTACGCGACGGCGGTACCAACGGCGCCGGCACCGATGATGGCGATCTTAGAGGGACGTCCAGAGGACTTCGAGGGGTACAGGGTCTGCGCTTTGTTTTCCACGTGTCTCTCCTAGTGTGAGCAGGCGCTTCCATTGCTGCAGGTCGTGGGAGGCCTAATGGTTAATTTACACGACTTTTCACGTGTGCGAAACCACCCTTTCACCTACTGACCGCCCTCGCCGTTCAAACGCCTCAAGGCCCCCCGAACGACCTGCGGATCCGTGGTCGGCCACATGGCGGGCAGCGACCGCATAATGAAGGCCCCGTAACGCTTGGTCACCACGCGCGGGTCGAGGATCGCGACGACGCCGCGGTCGCTCGTCGAGCGCAGGAGACGTCCCGCCCCCTGGGCCATCATGAGGGCCGCATGCGTGAGAGAGACGGACATGAATCCGTTTCCTCCCCGGCGTTCGACGTCCATCGACCGGGCGCGCGAGACCGGGTCATCCGGGCGCGGGAAGGGAATCTTGTCGATGACGACCAGGCGACACGCCTCCCCAGCCACGTCCACGCCCTGCCACAGAGACATCGTGCCCACCAGACACGAGTCGCGTTCGTCCCGGAAACGCTGGATCAGCTGCGCGAGCGTCTCCTCCCCCTGGAGGTAGACCGTCAGGTCGGTACGCTCACGCAGAGCCTGCGCCCCCGCATGAGCACCCCGGCGTGAGGCGAAGAGCGCGAGGACCCCACCCCCCGAGGCCTCGGCGAGTTCCACGAGCTCATCCAGCAGTTGCTCGGAGGGACCATCGCGCCCGGGCAGGGGCAGGTGGGTGGCCACGTAGCGGATGCCCTGTCGGGCGTGGTCGAAGGGAGAGCCCACGTCGATGCCATGCCAGGGAACGCCCGTCACGGCCATCCCAGTGGCGGCGGCCATGACGTCGAAGTTGCCGCCGAGGGCGAGGGTCGCAGATGTCAGAATCGCTCCCCGCTCACCGATGCCAACCCCGCCGATCGCCCCCGACACGTCGAGGGGCCCCACCGTCAGGCGGGCGTTGTCGGCCTCATCCTTCGTGATGTAGGCGATCGACTGATCGGGGTCGCGTCCCCACGCGTCCAGTGCACCGATCAGCTCGTCGATGGCCGCGCGGGCGAGGAGCTTGGCGGCGGGTTCGCCCTGGGCGTCGGACACCTCATGGCTGGCGCGCCGGGCCGCGCCGTCCAGCACGACCATCGCATCCACGAGTGCGCCCGGCCGGTACTCCAGGAGCCCCTCCTGCAAGGGAGCCATCGCCGCACCCAGGCCGGCCCCGGCCTCGTCCAAGTCCGTGGAATCGATCGACAGGTTCGAGCGCAGGGAGCGCGCCACGCGGCTCACGCGCCCCACCGTCAGGTCGGCGGCCGCCTGGGAGCGCACGCGGTCGGCCAGCTCGTGGGCCTCGTCGATGACGACGGCATCGTACTCGCCGAAAAGCTCGCCCTCCCCGCACGCGTTGATACCGAACAGGGAGTGGTTCGTGACGACGACGTCCGCGTCCGCGGCTTCCACGCGAGCCGCCTGCGCGAAGCACTCGTCAACGAGCGGGCAGTGCTTGCCCAGGCACTCGGGCTTCGCAACCGACGCGTGGTGCCAGGCGCGGTCCGACACGCCGGGGACCAGATCGTCACGGTCCCCCGTCGTGGTCTCGCTGATCCACTCGCGGATGCGCAGGATTTCCTTGCCGAGCTCGCCCGTCGGGCCGGCTCCGATGTCCCGGTCTTCGAACAGGGTGCCCTCCGTGGGGTACCCGCCGTCCAGCTTGTGCATGCAGGCGTAGTTCGACCAGCCCTTGAGTACCGCGACCTTCAGGCGCACGCCCGTCGCCGAGGCGACCGCGTCGACGGCCACCGGCGCATCCTTGACGAGGATCTGGCGCTGCAGCGCGAGGGTCGCCGTCGAGACAAGCCCGCGCACACCGCTCACCGCGCAGTGCGTCAGCAGGGGCACCAGGTAGCCCAGCGACTTGCCCGTGCCCGTCCCCGCCTGCACCAACAGGTGCTCGCGGGCCTCCAAGGCGGCAGCCCCCTCGGCGACCATCGATGCCTGCCCCTCACGCACGGACCCGCCCATCGAGGTGACGACCGCATCGAGGACGCGCCCCGAGGCCTCGACCAGGTCCTCGCTCACTGCCCGCTCACCGCAGCCTCACCCACGGTGCCACCCACCGCCGCGCGGGCGATGACGGCCGCCAGCGCCTCGTCGACGCGGGCCACGATGCGAGTTCCAGCGTCCACGTATTCCTCACGCTCCACCTCGCCCTCCTCGTGGATCCTGTGCACGAGGGAACCCGCCGAGTACGGCAGGATCGCGTCGACGGCGACCCGAGGCCGGGGCAGCATATCCTCCAGCGCGACGCGCAGCGCGTCCACGCCCCACCCGGTGTGGGCGCTCAGGGGAACCGCGCGGGGGGAACACCGTGCGCAGCAGCGCGATCTGCTCGGGCGAGGCCAGGTCGGCCTTGTTCAGGGCGATCAACTCGGGGATGTCCGAGGCCCCCTCGATCGTATCGATGACGGCGCGCACGGCCTGGACCTGCGAGACAGGGTCCGGGTGGGCGGCATCCACAACGTGCAAGATGACGTCGGCCTGGCCCACTTCCTCCAGCGTGGAGCGGAAGGCCTCGACCAGCTGGGTGGGCAGGTTGCGAACGAAGCCGACCGTGTCGGTGAGCGTGTACTCGCGCCCGTCGGCGGCGCGGGCCCGCCGCACGGTCGGGTCGAGGGTGGCGAACAGCGCGTCCTGGACGAGCACCCCCGCATCCGTCAGGCGATTGAGGAGCGTCGACTTGCCGGCGTTCGTGTACCCGGCGATCGCCACCGACGGCACGCCCCCGCGCCGACGCGCGTTGCGCTGCGTGCGCCGGGCGGGTTCCATGCGCGCGATGTCCGCGCGCAGCTTCGCCATGCGCGTGCGGATGCGGCGACGATCCAGCTCGATCTTGGTCTCACCCGGGCCCCTGGAACCGATACCCGCGCCGCCCGCGACGCGGCCGCCGGCCTGACGGGACATCGACTCGCCCCAGCCGCGCAGACGCGGCAGCAGGTATTCCAGCTGGGCGAGCTCCACCTGCGCCTTGCCCTCACGGGACTTGGCGTGCTGGGCGAAAATGTCGAGGATCAAGGCCGTGCGGTCGACGACCTTGGCGTCGACGACGTCCTCCAGACCGCGGCGCTGGGAGGGCGCCAGCTCCTCGTCGACGATGACAGTGTCGGCCTCCACGGCGCGCACGATGTCGGCCAGCTCGCGAGCCTTACCCGACCCCAGGTAGGTCGCGGGGTCCGGCTTCATACGGCGCTGGATGATGCCGTCGAGCACGCGCGAACCCGCGGTCTCCGCCAGCGCGGCGAGCTCGCGCAGCGAGTTCTCCGCCTCCTCCTCGCTCTGCGTGGTGCGCAGGCCAACGAGGACGACCTTTTCGAGTCGCACCTGGCGGTATTCGACCTCGGAGATGTCCTCACGGTCGGAGGCTCCCGTGTCGACGCGGCGCGTTCCCGCGCGCGCCTCGCGTTCGAGCGCACCGGCGTCCCCCGAATTGTCCTGCCCCGCGGTCGATGCGAGCGCCGTTCCCGAGCGCGCGAGGATGCGCGCGACGACGTCGTTGACGCGCTGGTCGCGTTCCGCGGTCGAATCGGTGGGGGTCGTGTCCATGTCCGTCCTTCACGTGGGGGGGCTTCCAGTGTCGCACGCGCCGCCCCCATCTGCGTCTGCGCGCGCGGGCGCGATAGGCTTTCTTCCGTGGACGAACAGTACTTCACCGACTCTGCCCCCGCGAGCGCCGACGAGACTCACGTCATCGAGGTGAGCGCGCGCGGCTTCGACCTGTCGATGCGCGTGTCCTCGCGCGTTTTTTCCGGGTCCAAGCTGGACCTGGGGACCCGTCAGCTGCTCTCGGTCGCACCCGACCTGCCCGAGGGTGGGACCTTCCTAGATCTGGGCTGCGGCTGGGGTCCGATCGCGACCGTCATGTCGCGAGAGTCGCGGCAAGCCACCGTGTGGGCCGTCGACGTGAACTCGCGTGCCCTGGATCTGACGCAGCGCAACGCCGCCGCCAACGGCGCGCGGGGCGTGCGCACCCTCAAGGCGGATGAGGCGCTCGCCGCCTCCATCGAGTCGGACACGCGCTTCGACGTCATCTGGTCGAATCCGCCCGTGCGCATCGGCAAGGAGGCGATGCACGAGATGCTGGCGGCGTGGCTGGGCAGGCTCGCGCCCACCGGCGTCGCCTACCTGGTCGTCCAGCGCAACCTGGGCGCAGATTCCCTCATCGCCTGGCTGAACGGTCAGGGCTTCGAGGCTTCAAAGTTCGCGTCGAAGAAGGGATTCCGCATCATTGAGGTGCGCCCCGCGTGAGGCTTTCCTCCGCTTCGACGAGGCCGGGGCCGCGTCACGCTCTCCGGCGTCGTTGTCGTGGGACCACCGTCAGGATAGGCGGATCTCCGCGACCCGGGTCGCGGGGCCGGTGAGGAACACCGACGCGTCCGTGATCCGGGGTCGGTCGCCGGACCAGTCGATGACGCCGTCGAGGCCCACGCTCACCGTGCCCCCGGGGACGTCGACAACCCACTGGGTGGGGGCGCCGGGGCCCCGGCGCAGGGCGGTGGCCAGCGCGGCCGCGCAGCATCCGGTGCCGCACGCCTGGGTCTCGCCGACGCCGCGCTCGAGGACACGCATGGCGATGTGCCCCACGTCCGCCCCGGGCTGGGTCAAGTCCACGACCAGCTCGAGGTTCGTGCCCGAGTGCGGCGCAGGGTCGTAAGAGGGACGCGCAGCCGGCGGAATGAGGGAGACGTCGACGGTGGGCAGAAACACCCCCGCGCAGGGCGGACTCGTCGGCGAGCTCAACGACCGTGTGCGGGTTGGGCATATCCACCCAGATGCCGCCGAGAACCCCGTCGATGCCGGGGATGCTCACCTGAATCATCTCGCGCGCCGGGGAGGCCGCCGGCCCCATGTCGACGCGGTAGCGCGCGCCCGCGCCCTCGTCGTCGGCCTCGGGAGTCACCCGCTTGATGCCCCCGCGCGTGGCCACGTCCAGGGTCTGGCCGACCGGCAGATCGACGAGGCCCTCGCGGCGCAGGTGGTCGACGAAGACCCTCACGCCGTTGCCGCACATCTCCGCCTTCGAACCGTCCGCGTTGCGGTAATCCATGAACCACACGCCATCGCGTTCGACGGCCCGGATGAAGCCATCCGCCCCGATCCCGAACGCCGGGGAGCACAGGGCCGCGACCTGCGCGTCGCTCGGATTGTCCTCGTCGAAGCGGTCGGTGGCCACGACGAAAGAATTGCCGGCGCCGTGAGCCTTCACGACGCGCGCGTGGGAGGGGAAGCTGCGAGTTCGTCATGGACCCACCGTAGCGTGAGCGTCAAAGCCGCGCAGCCGCCGATCGTATTACGAGCGTCCCAGCGCCTGCTCGGCCGCCCGTCTCGCCAGCTCGACCACGTGGGATGCCACGGCCTCGTCCGAGGCGAACTTCCCCACGTCCAGCCAGTGCACGCGCGGGTCCGGGCGCAGCCACTTGACCTGGCGGCGCGCCAGCTGCCGGGTGGCCAGCGCGATAGAGTCCACCGCCTCGTCCTCGCTCATGTCCCCGTCGATGACCGCGAGCGCCTGCGCGTAGCCCGTCGCACGCGACGCTGTCTTCGCCTCGCGCAGGCCGACGTCGATGAGGGCGCGCACCTCCTCGATCAGGCCGCCCGCCATCATGGCGCGGGTGCGCACCGCGATCCTCTCGTCGAGTTCGTCCATCGGGCGGCGCAGCGCCACCATGAGGGCGGGTGCCGCGAACTCGTGGCGGGGCATCGACGCCGAATACGGGCGCCCCGTCAGCTCGATGACCTCCAGGGCGCGCACGATGCGGCGCGCGTTGTGCGGGTCGATGCGCGCGGCGGACACGGGGTCCAGCCGGGTGAGGCGATCGTGCAGTCCACGAGAGCCCAACGCACCGGCGGCTTCTTCCTCGAGGCGGGAGCGCACGCCCGGGTCCGTCCCCGGGAAGTCAATGACGTCCAGGAGCGCCCGCTGATACAGTCCCGATCCCCCCGCGACCACGGCGACCCCGCCCCGAGCGTGAATGTCCGCCACGTCGGCGCGCGCGTGCTTCTGGTAGGCGGCCACCGACGCCTCGTCGCGCACCTCCAGCACGTCGATCTGGTGGTGGGCGATCCCCCGGCGCTCATCGACCGGCGTCTTCGCGGTGCCCACGTCCATCCCCCGGTACAGCTGCAGGGCGTCCGCAGAGACGATCTCCCCCGCCCCGCGCGCCCCCAGGGCGCCCGGAAGCTGGCACGCGAGCTCCAAGGCCAGGTCCGACTTGCCCGAGGCCGTGGGGCCCACAACCGCGCACACGAGGTCCGAGGCGCACGACATCGATAACTCCATACCCTCCAGTGTACGGGTGCCCGCGCACCACAGCGCCCAACAACGGCTAGGCTTAACACCATGAGCACAACAGATACTCCCCCGGTCACCCTCGACCGGGTCACCGAGGCCGTCCAGGCCGTCGGCTTCATTCCCTTCGTGTCCGCCACCGGACAGGTAGCGGCCATCCTGCCCAACAGGACCGTGCGCATCGCGGTTCCCGAGGGGCACCCCGTGCAGGGCGTCGCCGATTACCCGCGTTTCTTCGACCCGTCGCACGCCGACGAGATCGCGTCGGCGCTGCGCCGACTCAACGCCTCCACGTACCTACCCAAGGTGACCTCCGCGATCACGGACACGGGCTCCATCGCCCTGCACCTGCAGCACACCTTCAACTGGGTCGTCGGAGCCACCGACGCCCAAGTCAACGCGGAGGTGTCCCAGTTCATCATGGCTTCGATCTCCATGATGAACCAGCTTGATGTCATGTTCCCCGACCAGTGGACCAAGGAGGCCGCCAATGCCTGAATGGAAGAGCTTCACCTTCGGTGAGGACGGGGAAGCCACCCCCACCGCCGAGGCGCCCACCCCCGCCAGCGCGAACCCCGCGATGGAGCCCGACGAGTACGCCGCCAAGTGGGGCACCGAGGTTTCCGAGGTGACCATCGCCCGCATTGAGGCTGTCCTCGAGGGCGACGGCCTGCCGCACGGCTCCAGCGAGTTCATCGCCTTCACGCAGCTGGAGGACATTCCCTTCCAGGTGCACCGCGAACCCGCCGACGCCCCCTGGGCGCAGATCGAGACGCGCATTCTCCCCGTGGGCGAGGGCCACACCGAGGCCTCCCTGCAGGCAATCGCGAATCGTTGGAACACCGAGCACCTGCAGCCCACGGTCTTCCCCATCGAGTCCGAGGACGGCTGGATCCTGGTTGCCGCATCCCGTTTCTTCGTCGGAGAGGGCCTGTCGGATCGCCAGATTCACGCGATGCTGCGCCGCGGGCCTGATCATCGGCGTGTCGGCTGCCCAGGAGGTGCCGTCGTTCTTCGACGAGGCCTCCGCCGAGTAATCTCACCGTTTTCTGTTCAATATTCTCAGTGCCCCGCTCCTCATGTGAACTGCCTCCCGTTTCTTGGACATCGAAATTGAAGTCCAGGGAATGGGAGGCTTTTCATGTCTGTGGATCTGCGGTTGAGGCATGATCGTTTGCTTCGTGAGCAGGCGGTGGAGATGTTTGAGAGGGGATTTGGCTATCGTTTGACCGCCAAGAGGCTTGGTGTGCCTGCTGAGGCCGTGCGACACTGGCAGAAGACGTACCGCGTGATCGGGAGGGACGGTTTTCTTGCCATGGAAGTAAAGCGGACCAGATACGACTATGAGACCAAGGTCGCCGCAGCCAGGGCCGTGGTTGATGGCGGGATGAGTAAACCTGAGGCGATGGTGCGCTTCGGTATTGCGAGCGCGACACCGCTGAAGAATTGGTGCAGGCTGTACCGCGAGGGCGGCGCACAGGCCCTCAAGCCCAAGCCCAAGGGCAGGCCAAAGGGATCAGTACGGGCAGTGCCACCAACGCGTGAGGAGGAACTCGCCGAGCGCGTACGCAAGCTCGAGGCACAGGTAGCGTACCTAAAAAAATCGATTGCCCTGAAGGCGCAGAGGCGCTCCCAAACCGGGACAAAGCCCTAGCGGTCGCCGAGCTTTCAGGGCGCGGACACGCGGTGGGTGATCTCCTCGAGGCCGCTGGCCTTGCCAGGTCGAGCTACTACTACGCGCTGGCTCACCCCAAGGGCGTGACCAGGGCGCATCTGCGGCCCAAGGTCGCCCAGATCTTTTCGCGAACCCCCAACGGGTGCGGTCACAGGCAGGTCGCCATGTGCCTGCGCGCTGAGGACGGGGAGCGCATCGCCGATAAGACGGTCTTGAAGATGATGCGTGAGATGGGGCTGCGCTGCGGCATACGCCGCGAGACGAACTACCACAGGTACAACTCCTACAAGGGGGACGTGGGGCAAAGCTTCGCAAACATCATCGGCCGCGACTTCACAGCCGATGGGCCCTGGCAGAAGATGGGTACCGATGTCACCGAGTTCAAGCTCTCCTTCGGTAAGGCCTACCTCGCTCCGGTCTACGACTTTGCCAGCAAAGAGATCGTGGCCCACTCCATCTCGATGCGCCCCAACCTCGCCCAACAACAAGAGATGCTCCAGATGCTCATGGACGCCAAACCCCAAGGAGCTGAGCCGATCTTGCACTCGGACATGGGATGGCAGTACCAACATGAGACCTACATCAGAACGCTCGCCGAGAACGGTTTCATCCAGAGCATGTCACGCAAAGGCAACTGCATCGACAACGGTGCCACCGAGCAGGTCTTCGGTCACATCAAGGACGAATTCTTCCGCGGCCAAGACTGGCAGACCTTCGAGAGCTTCAAAGCCGACCTCGACGCCTACATCACACACTGGAACACAACAAGACGCCAAGTAAAGCTCAAGGGCCTGACCCCGGCAGAATACCGGGATCAGACCCTACAGGAAGCCGCATAACGGCTACCATTAAAAGCGTCCAAGTTTCGGGGCGCAGTTCAATGAAGGAGCGGGGCACTCCCGGTGAGTGTACGCCGACTACATGCGACGGCGCAGCGCATTCCGCCTGCGCGGTGTGGGCCACGGGTCGCATAGGGGGCTCGAATCGACCCGCACTACCGAGAGTGCTCCCGCATGCCGATCGCCTCAACATCGTGACGACCGCCACGACTCAAAGGTAGCTCTGGAGACGCGCGTCTCACATGCCTTTGAGTGCGACATTTTCCCGACTTTTCGCATCGGTCGTGCGCAAACGTGCAGAACACCACCGTGCGAGGACGATTCCCACGAGCAACCAGCCCGGCGCGACGCGGCCCCGGCCTGAACTCTCTCAGGCCAGGGCGCTGCTTCGGGCGTCGTTCCTCAGCGCGAGGCGCCCACGCGAAGCGTCGGAATCCCCAGGGACACGGCGCTGTCGGGCTCAGGCGAGGCCTGACGAGCCTCCCACACGTCGCCGGCGCGGGTACGGCGCACCTCGAAGAGACCACCCTGGGCGCCCGAATCTGCGATGAGGTGATGCGGCGCCCCGTAGGTGACGGTCGCGCGAATCATATCCCCCGGGCGCGGGCGATCAGTCTCGCTCATCCCCTCGGGCAGGGCCACGTGCACCAGGCGGTTGTCGCGGGCGCGGCCCGAGATGCGCTGGGTGGCGCCGTCCTTGCGTCCGTCCCCCTCGGAGACAAGAATCTCGACGTCAGTGCCGGCCAGGGCCGCGTTGTCCTCGGCGCAGATGCGTTCCTGAAGCTTGATGAGGCGCTGGTAGCGCTCGAGGGCAACATCGTCGGGCACCTGGTCCTCGCGGTCGGCCGCGGGTGTGCCGGGGCGACGCGAGTACAGGAAGGTGAAGGCCGACGTGAAACGCGCCTGTTCCACGACCTCGAGGGTCGCCTGGAAATCCTCTTCCGTCTCGCCGGGGAAACCGACGATGATGTCCGTCGTGATCGCTGCCTCGGGGATCGCGGCTCGCACGCGCTCCAGAATGCCCATAAAACGATCGCGGCGGTAGGAGCGGCGCATCTGACGCAGGATCGCATCCGAGCCGGACTGCAGCGGCATGTGCAAGCTCGGCATGACCGTGGGGGTTTGCGCCATCGCAGCGATGACGTCGTCAGTGAAGGCGGCCGGGTGGGGGGAGGTGAAGCGGACGCGCTCGATGCCATCAACGCGGCCGACCGCGCGCAGCAGGTCCGCGAAGGCGCCGCGCTCGCCGAATCCCACGCCGTAGGAGTTCACGTTCTGTCCCAGCAGGGTCACCTCGATGGCCCCCTGCGAGGCAACGGCCTCGACCTCAGCGAGAATGTCGCCGGGGCGACGATCACGCTCCTTGCCGCGCAGGTGCGGCACGATGCAGAACGTGCACGTGTTATTGCAGCCCACGGAGATCGACACCCACGCCGCAAAGGCGCTCTCGCGGTGGGTGGGCAGGGTCGAGGGGAAGACCTTCAGGGACTCCTCGATCTCGACAGCCGCCTTGCTGTTGTGCTCGGCGCGACGCAGGAGCGCGGGAAGCACGTCGATGTTGTGGGTTCCGAAGACGGCATCAACCCACGGAGCCTTGGCGACAATGCCGTCGCGCATCTGCTGGGCGAGGCATCCACCGACCGCGATCTGCATCCCGGGACGCTCGCGCTTGACTGCGGCGAGCTGGCCGAGGTTGCCAAACAGGCGGGTCGCGGCGTTTTCGCGCACGGAGCAGGTGTTGATGACGACGACGTCGGCTCCCATGTCACCGGCGTCGGTTGCACGCGCGGCGGCTTCGGGGACAGTATCGACGGGAACGAGGCCGGCCTGCTCCAGCAGGCCCGCCATGCGTTCGGAATCGTGTTCGTTCATCTGGCAGCCGAGCGTGCGCACCGCATAGGTGCGGGGCAGGGCGTCGGCCCGCTGAGTCGTCGTATTCATCGCATACAGTCTAGTCGCGTGCGCTCACGCCAGAGAAGTCGAGCACGTCACGCAACAGAGTCAGGGCAGCGTCGATAGCTCCCGCCCGCACCTGGGCGCGATCCCCCTCCAGGTGGAGGAGGCGGTGCTCCACCCCAGCCGGATGCGCGCATGCGATGTGCACGGTTCCCGCCGGGAAGCCGTCGGCGGGTCCGGGGCCGGCCACCCCCGTCGTCGACAAGCCAATCGAGGCCCCAAACAGCGAACGCACCCCCACAGCCATCTGGCGGGCCACCTGCTCGTCGACCGGCCCTGTGAGTGTCAGCCGACTCTCCGACACGCCCAGCACCGAGGCCTTCGTGTCGACCGCATACGTACACACGCCACCGCGCACGACGTGAGATGCTCCGGGAACATCGACGAGGCGAGCGACGAGGCCACCGCCCGTCAAAGACTCCGCCGTCGCGATCGACAGCCCGCGTCGCGTGAGATCAGCAATTAGCTGCGCGACCTGCTCGTCACCCATGACGCTTACAGTGCCCACTGCCACTCCTCCTGCGCATGATCGCCCTGGTCGCCCCACTCGTCGAGGGCCTCGCGCACGACCGCGGACGCCACGGACGGGGAATACCCCTTGCGCGCGAGCATGGAGCTCAATCGACGGTAGGCCGTGTCACGGGGGACGCCCGCCAGGGCGCGGCGCCTGCGCTCCACGAGCTGCGCGGCGCGCTCAACCTCATCCTCCCGATCGATCTGCGACAGCGCGCGCTCGATCGTGGAAGCGTCCAGACCTTTGCGCACGAGTAGCTCACGCAGCGCGCGCACGGAGGCGCCGCTGCCCGCAAAACGCGCGCGCACCAGCGCATCCGCGTAGGCCTGATCGTCGACCAGGCCCACCGCCTCGAGACGGTCCACGACCTCACAGGCCAGCGGCGCGCTGAAGCCTCGTCCCTCAATGGCGCCGGTAAGCTCAGCGCGCGAGCAGGCACGCGCATCCAGCTTGCGCAGCGCCACCTCCCTGGCAGCCTCGATGGCCTCGGTGCCCGTCAGTGCGGCGTTGCGCACACGAGCCCGCGCGAGCCGCTCGCCCGGGGAGGAACGACGGCGCCGCTCCTCCCCCCAGCTCCGGATGCTCGTCGGGATCCACGTATCGGACCACGACTCAGAAGCCCGCGTCCTCGTCGGGATCGACCACGGAAGCGTCCGAGGCCCCCTTGTCCGCCTCGGGGGCGTCGGTGATGCCCAAAGCGACCAGGATCTTGTTCTCGATCTCGTTGGCGAGCTCCGGATTATCCACCAGGAACTGGCGCACGTTTTCCTTGCCCTGGCCCAGCTGATCATCCCCGTAGGTGAACCACGAGCCAGACTTGCGCACGATACCGGCCTCCACGCCCATGTCGATGATCGAGCCCTCGCGGGAAATGCCCTTGCCGTAGACGATGTCGAACTCGGCCTGCTTGAAAGGCGGCGCCATCTTGTTCTTGACGACCTTGGCGCGCGTGCGGTTACCAACCGGGGAACCGGCCTCCTTGAGCGTCTCGATGCGGCGCACGTCGATGCGCACCGAGGCGTAGAACTTCAAGGCCTTGCCGCCGGTCGTCGTCTCGGGGGAACCGAAGAACACGCCAATCTTTTCACGCAGCTGGTTGATGAAGATCGCGGTGGTGCCGGTCGCGGACAGGGCACCCGTGATCTTACGCAGGGCCTGGCTCATGAGGCGCGCCTGCAGGCCGACGTGCGAGTCGCCCATCTCGCCTTCGATTTCCGCCTTGGGCACGAGCGCCGCGACGGAGTCAATGACGATGATGTCGATGCCGCCCGAACGAATCAGCATGTCAGCGATCTCGAGGGCCTGCTCACCCGTGTCGGGCTGAGAGACCAAGAGGGAATCGGTGTCCACGCCGAGGGCGCGAGCATAGACGGGATCGAGGGCGTGTTCGGCGTCGATGAAGGCAGCGTTGCCGCCGGCCTTTTGCGCATTGGCGACGGCGTGCAGGGCGACCGTGGTCTTACCGGAGGACTCGGGACCGTAGACTTCGATGACGCGACCGCGCGGCAGGCCGCCGATACCAAGGGCCACATCGAGGGCGAGGGAACCTGTGGGGATCACCTGGACGGGGGGACGATTATCGTCCCCCAGGCGCATGACGGAGCCCTTACCGAATTGCTTGTCGATCTGAGACAGGGCGACTTCGAGCGCCTTGTTTCGATCATTGGTGACGGTCTTTGCCGCGGGTGCTTTACGGGCTGCCATGGTGATCCTTTCGTCTGCGGCCTCTCCGGCCTGCGAGTGTCCTGGCCTGGATGACGCCCCTCTCCGAGGCGCCATGACGAGTATGCGACCGGCCATCGTCATCTGCGTCCCGCGCGCACCCTCCCTGTGGACGACACGCGCGAAGCCTTCGTCGCCCATCAGCTTAGATGGAACAGATGTTCGATATCGTGGCGACACGCCGAGGCCCGACGCCAACATGGTTGAAGCACGCCCGCGCGCACCAACGCACGTTCAGTGGCAGCGAGACATAAACGCGCTCAGCGCCCTCGCTCGCGAGGATCGATACGGTGAATCCACCGCGCATCCTCACGCCCGGTTTCTTCACAGAGCCGCGCCCAGACCTCGTCCGGGTTCACCCCGGCAGCCAGCGCGTCGTGAGCGGTAGCCCCCAGCGACGCCAGATACAGGTCGGACACATAGGAGCGGCCGAGGGCCGACCCGAAGGTCGCCTCGACCGCCTCGTAAAACTCGGAGTGCTTCACGCGTCAGGAGATCAGCGTGACGGGCACGAGCTCGTCGGGCACCGCGTCGGGAATAACAGCACCGTCAATGATCGCCATACGCTCAGAAACCTCGCGCAGCACGAACCACAGTGGGACGCGCAGGGCGGAGGTGATCGCTTCGAGAAGCTCGGAGGAAGCTTCCTTCTGGCCGCGCTCCACTTCGGAGAGGTAGCCGAGGGAGACCTGCGCCTCGGAGGAGACTTCGCGCAGGGTTCGACCCTGGCGCTGGCGAATGCCGCGCAGGACATCGCCGAGTTCGCTGCGCAGCAGCGGGGTTTCGCTCAGTGTCTTTTCCATATCGCTACTGTAGCCGTTCTTGATCAGTGGACGCATCGAAAGTTCGCGCATCGGACCGGTGTGACCAGGCGAGCGCACGCCCGGAGTTGTTTGCATACCCATTCAACGAGCCCACAACAGGGACTATTCCACCGGACGCTCAATTCGCGTATGGGTTGCGTCACCCAGACTCAAGCCTGAACGTGCTGACCCGCGAGAGGCGAACCCAACGAAGAAGAATCATCGCGCTCATCCTCATCGCTGCGGCCGACCGGAGTCCCGCGCATGAGGCGCACACCCTCGACGATGTAGCCGACGCCGGAGTAGACCGTCAGCGCCAGGGCGACGCCCGCGAGCGCCTGGCCCAAGCGAATCATGAGAACAACCCACCACTGGTGGCTCGGCTCCATCGCAAAGAAATGCTCCCACGGGATGAGCAGGGTGCCCAGCGCCATGATCTGCATGAAGGTCTTGAGCTTGCCGGCATTGTTCGCGGAGACGACGACGCCGCGACGCAGGAAGAATCCGCGCATCGCGGTGATACCCAGCTCGCGCACGGCAATCAGGGCCGTCACCCACCAGGGCAGGTAGCCCAGCCACGACAGGACCGCGAAGCCGCACAACGTCAGCGCCTTGTCCGCGATCGGGTCGACGATACGCCCGAAGTCGGTGATCTGGTTCCACGAGCGCGCGAGCTGACCGTCGAAGCGATCCGTGATCGCCGCGACCGCAAACACGATGAAGGCCGCCCAGCGGGGGGCCCACGCATTCTGCAGGGCGAGAATGACGAAGATGGGCACCAGCACCAGACGCGCCATGGTCAGCGCGTTCGGCAGGTTCACAACGGGGATCTTGCTGCCCCTTTGCACGCGCGACACGTTATCTGTCATGGCTGGTCCCTCTCTCTCAGCGGCCGGTCAGCTGCCAAGCGTCCTCGTCTTCTTCCGGCTCTTCATCTACCCAGTCGGGCGAGGAGCCACCAAAGTTATGTCCAGAGTACGGGTCCACCCCGGCCTCGCGCGAATCGCCCGCGTGTCCCGTTCCCGATTCGTAACCGGAGGTGGGCGCGGTGCCCCCCTGAGCCGAGGCTTGCTGACCCGCCGCGCCGCTTGCGAACTCGCCGGTGGCGGGCTGGGCGCCCCACGGGGGCGGGAGACGAGGGGGCGCCGGTGGCTGCCGCGGAAGGGGCGCCCGCCTCGGGCTCGGAGATGCCCGCGGACTCCCCGCGCAGCATCGCGAGGACCTCGGGCAGCTGCTCGGGGGTGACGAGGACCTGGCGGGCCTTAGAGCCTTCGGAGGGGCCGACGATGTCGCGCGACTCGAGGAGGTCCATGAGGCGCCCGGCGCGAGCAAAGCCGACGCGCAGCTTGCGCTGGAGCATGGAGGTGGAGCCAAGCTGGGTGGACACGACGAGCTCGGCGGCCTGAAGCAGGTCTTCGAGGTCGTCTCCGATGTCTTCGGCGACCTTGGCTTCCTTCTTGTCGGGCACGACGTCGTCGCGGTAGTGCGTCTCCATCTGGCTCTTGACATGCGCGACAACCTGGTGGATCTCGGATTCGGAGACCCACGCGCCCTGCACGCGCATGGGCTTGGAGGCGCCGGCGGGCAGGTAGAGGGCGTCGCCCTGGCCGATGAGCTTTTCGGCGCCGGGCTGATCAAGGATCGTGCGCGAGTCGGTGAGCGACGAGGTCGCAAACGCCAGGCGCGAGGGAATGTTGGCCTTGATGAGGCCGGTGACGACGTCGACCGAGGGGCGCTGAGTGGCCAGCACCAGGTGGATGCCGGCGGCGCGCGCGAGCTGCGTAATGCGCTGAATGGAGGCTTCCACGTCGCGCGGCGCGACCATCATGAGGTCGGCGAGCTCGTCGACGACCACGAGCAGATACGGGTAGGGGTGCAGGGTGCGCTGCAGGCCTGGCTTGGCCTGCACCTGCCCGGAGGCGACCGCCTTGTTGAAGTCGTCGATGTGCTTGAAGCCGTAGTCCGACAGGTCGTCGTAACGCGCGTCCATCTCTTTGACGACCCATTCGAGGGCCTCGGCGGCCTTCTTGGCGTCGGTGATGATGGGCGAGATGAGGTGCGGGATGCCCTCGTAGATCGTGAGCTCCACGCGCTTGGGGTCGACCAGGATCATGCGCACCTGCTGGGGCGTGGCACGCATCATGATCGAGGTGATCATGGAGTTGACAAAGGAAGACTTACCCGAACCCGTCTGGCCGGCCACGAGCATGTGCGGGGTCTTGGCCAAGTTGGTGACCACGTAGCCGCCCTCGACGTCCTTGCCGACGCCGACGACGAGCGGGTGCTGGTTGCGGCGGGCGGCCGCGGAGCGCAGGACGTCGCCAAGGGCCACGTTTTCGCGGTCGGCGTTGGGGATCTCGATGCCGATGGCGCTCTTACCGGGGATCGGCGCGAGGATGCGCACGTCTGCGGAGGCCACCGCGTAGGCGATGTTCTTCGACAGGTTGGTGAGCTTGTCGACCTTGACGCCCGCGCCGAGGACAACCTCGTAGCGGGTGACCGTCGGGCCGCGCGAAAACCCGGTGACGCGTGCGTCGACGTTGAAGTCGGCGAAGACCTGGCCCAGGGCCGCGACGACCTGGTCGTTGACGGCCGAGCGCGTCATGTGCGGGGGCCCAGAGACAAGGAGGTCCTCCGACGGCAGCGTGTAGCTGATCGAGTCGTCGAGGTTGGGCTGGAAGGCGCCTTCGGGCTCGTCGGTGATCGGCGGGGGCGCAGGTTCTTCCTCGGGCTCGGGCACATGTGCGGGTACCTGTTCGGGCTGCGGGGCCACGGCGGGACGCATCTGGGTGAGCATCTCGGTGGGCGCGTCGGGCGTCGCGGGACGAGGCCGGGGCGCGGGGGACGGGTCGGGCGCGGCCACCGGCACGGGGCCGGACTGCAGCAGGCGCGTCTGGCCGACGGCTTGCGTGTCGGCGGCCTGACGGAAGGACTCGTCCCCGTCGTATTCGTCGAGGAAGGCGTCGTCGCCGGCGGCCAGATCCTTGCGGCCTTTGCGGCGCGCCTCCTTGGCGGGGTCAGAGTCCGCCTGCGCCTCCGGGGCGTCGCCGTGCACTCGCTCCCCGCTCAGGCGCGCGGCGAGGTCACGCAGGCGCGCCGGAACGTCGGCGACGGCGGTGCGGGTGGCCAGCAGGATGGAGTAGGCCAGGAGCAGGACGAGCAGGGCGCCCGCACCCCACCCGGACAGGAGGAGAGCGAGGGGGCGGGCGATGAACCAGCCGAGCAGGCCGCCCGCCGCGTCGAGCCCGGGATCGTCCCCCATCCCGGGGTTACCGCGCGAAATGTGGACGAGACCGGTCAGGGCCATCGTGATGCCGATGCCGCCTGCCACGTGGTGGGGCAGGGCGGAGCGCCCCGAGCGCGCCGAGACGAGTTCGCCGGCCAGGGCGATGAGGAGGAGGGGCAGGACGACGGAGAAGATACCGACGAGTCCAGCGGAGGCAGCGTGGATGGCGTCCCCGGCCTCGCCGGAAATCTGGAACCACTCGCGCAGGGCGATAACGATCGATGCGGCGACGGCGACGAAGGCCGCGGCGTCGCGCTTGACCTGAGGATCCGTGGCTTTCCAGGCGCGCGCGGCACCGACGCCCGCGCGCGCGACGGCTGCGAAGAAACGAGCCAGGAAGCCGGGCTGGGTAGGCTCGGGAGCACCCGACGCGCGTGAGGACGAGCCCTTTGGGGGCGCCGGCCTGAGAGGAGCCGGCCTTGGTGCGCGGGCGCGCGGGGGCTTTACCGGAGGAGGAGCGTGGAGACGATTGTGCCATGATTGCTCCACGATATCGTCCACTCCCCTCCCGGGCAGGAGGCGCGCCGCGCGGGCTCAGTGCAAGATGTTCGTAACAACGCCGGTTTCGAGCACGTTTTCCACCTGGGCTCGGGTGGGCACGGGCAGCGCGGACTCGTGGGAGACGGCCAGGGCGGCTCCCGCATTCGCCATGAGGCAGGCGGTCTCCAGGTCGTAGCCCACAAGGATGCCGGCGCACATCTCCGCGATGTGGGTGTCCCCCCACGCCCGCGGTGTCGGCGACGCGCACGCCGAAGGCAGGAATGTGGATGATGGGGCCATCCGCGCTGGTCTGGAGCTCGCAGCCCTGATCGCCCGAGCGGCGCACGGTGGCCGCGTCGGGACGCAGGTAGGAGCGGATCGTGGAGCCGTGACGGTTCGCGTCGAGGATGCCGGCCAGGGCAGCGGCCTCCCAGCTGTTCATCGTGACGACATCGGCGCGCGGGAAGATTGTCTCCCAGGCCTCGACGGGCACCTGGGCGACCGCAGGCGACACGGAGACAACCAGCGTGACGAAGGGCGGTAGGGCGGCCGCCCACTCGCTCAGCTCGACGGCCGCGTGCGCGTTCGTCATGTCGGAGGCGGCCACGTGGACCACGTCCCCCTCGCACAGCTCGATGCGCTCGAGGGCGGAGCGCGAGGGCTCGGACTCGACCCCGGCGGTGACGACCGATCGCATCGTCCCGTCCTCGTCGATCAGCTGAATGACGACGCCGATGTCACCGACCAGTTCGGGGGTCAGGACCTCGACGCCGGCCTCGACGAGCTGCTGGCGCACAGCAAAGGAGTTTGGGCCCGTGCCCAGGGGCGATGCGGCCGCGGCTGGAACGCCCATGGCGGCCGCCGCACACAGGGTCGTAAAACCGCCGCCGGGCCGCGAGCTGGCGGCGTCGGCGTGCACGGAGCCCCCGCGATCCGGCATGTACGCGATGTGCATCGGCAGCACCAGAGCAACAGAGTGCGTCGAAATGAAACGACCCGACACGGACTTTCCTTCCCTGTTATCCGCGCTCCCCCGAGGGCAGCCACGGCCTCGTCAATGGTGGCGAGCTACTGCTCGGTGACCACCGGAACGATCATAGGACGGCGACGCAGGCGCCGCGCAACCCAGCGCCCCATGACGCGGCGCATCGCCTGCTGCAGAACGTAGGGGTCCTGGCCGCCGGGAGCCGCCGCATCCTTCAGGGCCTTGGCGACGTCGGGCAGGATCTCCTCGAACACCGAATCGTCCTCGGCCATGCCGATCGCGCGGATCTCCGGCCCGGCCAGCACCATGCCGGAGTCGTGCTCGACGACCGCGAAGATGGAGATGAACCCTCCGACCCCAGGGTGCGGCGCGTCGCCAGCTCGTCCTCGGAAATCTCGCCGATCGAACGACCATCGACGTACACGTACTCGCAGGGCACGACGCCCGACACACGCGCGACGCCATCCTTGAGGTCGACGGTCACGCCATCCTCGGCCAGGACAACGTTCTGCGGGTCGATGCCGGTCTTGACGGCCAGCTGCCCGTTGCCCACCAGGTGACGCACCTCGCCGTGGATCGGCATGACATTCTTGGGCTGAACGATGTTGTAGCAGTAGATGAGCTCGCCGGCGCTCGCATGGCCGGATACGTGCACCTTCGCGTTCTCCTTCGACACGACGCGCGCACCCAGGCGGGTCAAGTCGTTGATGACGCGATACACGGAGTTTCGTTGCCGGGGATCAGCGAGGAAGCCAGGACCACCATGTCACCCGGCTCAATTCGAACCGAGCGGTGCGAGCCGACCGACATACGCGACAGGGCCGCCATCGGCTCGCCCTGCGAACCGGTCGCCATGTAGACGCGCTGGGAGGGCGCCAGCTCGCCGATGTCCTTCAGTTCCACGATGACGCCCTCGGGAATCGACAGGTACCCCTTCTCCTCCGCGATGCGCATGTTGCGCTCCATGGAGCGGCCCACGAAGGCGACACGGCGCCCGTGGTGGGCGGCGGCGTTGATGACCTGCTGGACGCGGTGCACGTGGGAGGCGAAGGACGCAACGATGATCTGGCCGGTCGCCTCGCCGAACACCTGATCCAGGACCGGGCCGATCTCGCGCTCAGGCGTGATGAATCCGGGCACCAGCGCATTCGTGGAGTCCACCATGAACAGGTCGACGCCCTCCTCGCCCATGCGAGCAAAAGCCCGCAGGTCGGTGAGGCGACGATCCAGGGGCAGCTGGTCCATCTTAAAGTCGCCCGTGATGAGCACCTTGCCGGCCTGCGTGCGCACGAAGACCGCGAGCGCGTCGGGGATCGAGTGGGTGACGGAGACGAACTCGAGGTCGAAGGGGCCGACGGTGAGGCGGTCGCCCTCGGCGACGACGTTCAGGCCGGGGTCCGCGAGGCGATGCTCGCGCAGCTTGGGGGCGACGAAGGCCAGGGTCAGGTCGGAACCGTACACCGGGATGTCGCCGCGCAGCTTGAGCAGGTAGGGGACGGCACCGATGTGGTCCTCGTGACCGTGGGTGAGCACCAGGCCCACGACGTCGTCCATGCGCTCCTCGATCCAGGAGAAATCGGGGAGGATCAGGTCAACGCCGGGTTGGCTTTCCTCGGGGAAGAGGACGCCGCAGTCCACGACCAGGAGTTTGCCCCGATATTCCAGGACGTTCATGTTGCGGCCGACCTCGCCGAGGCCTCCCAGCGGGATCACTCGCAGGGCGCCGTCTTCGAGGGGGCGCGGGTTCGCTGAGATTCTCGTACAAAGACTTCATAGTGCCAGTCTGCCACGTCAGAGTGCTTTTGCCCGCATCGGGGGCTCTCCCAGTCGGGTCGGCCCCCTCACACTTGGGGCGAGGGGGCCGAGGAGTCTCGTCAACGAGGCCGTGGCCGGGCCGCGTCGCAGGGCGGGGACGGGCGGCGCTAGAGGAGCCCGGCGACGCACAGGGCGCGACGCAGCGCGGAGACCTCGTCGTCGCTGATGCCGACCATGGGCAGGCGCACGGCCGGGCTGTCGATGACGCCCTGAAGCCACAGGGCGTACTTGGCCATGACGGCGCCCTGCCCGCCGCCCATAATGGCGTGGACGAGGGGGCGCAGGGAGTAGGACAGCTCGCGGGCCTCCCACACTTGGTCGGTGTCGAGCAGCTCGATCATGCGGCGGTAGTGGGCGGAGGCCACGTGCGTGACGACGGAGATGAAGCCGGAGGCGCCGCCCGTCATCCACGCGAAGTTCAGGCCGTCGTCGCCGGAGTAGTACTCCAGGCCGGTGCGGTGCATGCGCTCCACGCCGGTCTCGACGTCGCCGGTGGCGTCCTTGACGCCGAGGATGCGCGGGTGTTGGGCGAGGATGTCGAGGGTCGAGTCGGAGAAGGCGATGCCCGTGCGGCCCGGGATGTCGTAGAGCATGACGGGCAGGTCGGTCGCATCCGTGACGGCTCGCACGTGGGCGCGCAGGCCCTCCTGGGAGGGGCGGTTGTAGTACGGGGAGACGATCAGCAGACCGTCCGCGCCGTGCTCCTGAGCGCCCTCGCCGATGCGCACCGCGTGCGCAGTGTCGTTCGAGCAGGCGCCGCACAGGATGAACGCGCGATCCCCCACGGCCTCGCGCACGGCGTCCGTCAGGTCGTTCTTTTCGGGCTGGTGAGTCGTGGGGGGACTCTCCCGTCGTGCCGGACAGGAGGATAGTGTCGCAGCCTTCGTCGACCAGCTTAGTCGCGAGGCGCTGCGCGGAGACCAGGTCAATGTCGCCGGAGGCCGTCATGGGGGTAACCATCGCGGCGGCCAGGGAGCCGAAGCGGCGCGGAGGAATATTCGTCATATCCCCATCTTACGCACCCCGGGCTGCCTGGGCCTCCCCCTGCCAGTTCCCGGGCATCCACGATGCGTCAGGCGCACCACCGCGCGCTCCCCCGTGGGCCCTTAGTCGCGCTGCGCCCACCACATGTGCTGGGTCTGGCCGCCGATCGCGCGAACCGCCCCCGAGGGGGCGAATCCAGCGGAGGAATAGAAGCGTTGGCGCTCCTCGTCATCCGCGCCGACCCACACGCGCAGCTGCCCGCTCGTCAGGTCGGCGATGGCCGCCAGGAGGCGCGAGGCGTGTCCGGCACGCCGAAAGTCCGGGTCCACGACGAGCTCGTAGACCTGCGTGGCCTGTCCCCCATCCGTCTCACCCGGCTCCGATTCGGCGGAGCCCGCCCCAGCCTCGTCGGGCCCGGCCAAGGCGAATCCGACGATCGTGTTGGCGTGCAGCGCGATCAGGGCCGCGCTGCCGGCGGGGCGGGGTTCAGTCAAGGCCCCCTCCCACCGGCGAGAGAGCATGTCCTCGGTGATGCCCTGGGCCTCAAGCGCGTCCCCTCCCATGAGGACGCGCCAGGCGCTCAGCTGCAGGCGCGCGATGGCGCCTTCGTCGCCGCGCTGAGCGGGCCTCACCGATCGGTCGGGGGATGCGCTCACAGGCCCATGACCTGGTCGAGGCCGATCGTCAGGCCGGTGCGTCCACTCACGCGGCGCACGCCCAGGAGCACGCCGGGCATGAAGGACACGCGGTCGAAGGAGTCCGTGCGAATAACCAGCTGCTCACCCTCGTTGCCCAGGAGGATCTCCTCGGAGGCGGTCAGGCCCCGCAAGCGCACGGCGTGCACGGGGATGCCCTCGACGCGTCCACCGCGGCTGCCCAGCTCGTCCGTCTGCGTCGCGTCGGGCATCTGCCCCAGGCCTGCCTCGGCGCGCGCCTTCGCGATGCCTCGCGCGGTCGCGACCGCGGTGCCCGAGGGGGCGTCCACCTTGCCCGGGTGGTGCATCTCGATGACCTCGGCGGACTCGAAGTAGGGGGCGGCCATGGCCGCGAACTTCATGGCCAGGACGGCACCCATCGCGAAGTTCGGAGCGATCAGGACCGCGCGTCCGGCTGCCTCGGCGTGCTCACGCACGCGAGCGTAGGACTCCTCAGTCCAGCCGGTGGTCCCGACGACGACGTCGACTCCCGCGTCGAGGAGCGCGTGCACGTTCGCCTCCGTGACGGCGGGCACCGAGAAGTCCACGGCGACCGCGGCGCCGCGCAGGCTCTCGGCGGTAATGGGGTCGCCCGCGTCGAGCTGAGCGACGACCTCCATGTCAGGGGCTCCATTAACGGCCGCCACGACGGTCGAGCCCATGCGGCCCTTAGCTCCGGTCACTGCCACGCGAATCATGTCTGTCTCCTAGTGCGAGTGTGTTGTAGTCGTCAGGGGCCTGCGCTGGGGGCCGCCCCCTCGTGTCGTTGTCTTATTCCTGGGGCAGGACCAGCGCTCGGCAGTCCAGCTTGGCGAGGAGGGAGGAGGCCAGGGCCCGCACGGCGGCGGCGTCCACCGCGTCGAACTCGGCCAGGGACTCGTCGATGGGACGGTAGCGTCCGATGATCTCCGAGCGACCCAGGCGCATCATCCGCGACCAGTTATCCTCAAGGCCCAGGACGACGCCGCCTCGCACCTGTCCGCGCACGCGCGCGTCATCTCCTCTTCGGTCGGGCCTCCAGCGGCCAGATCCTCCAGCTGCGCGCGCATGATGGCCTCGACCTCGTCGACCTTGTCGGGGCTGCAGCCCGCGTACATGCCGAAGGTGCCTGTATCGGAGTAAGCGACATCGAAGGCGTAGGTCGTGTAGGCCAGGCCGCGCTTTTCTCGCACCTCCTGGAAGAGGCGCGAAGACATGGAGCCGCCCAGGATCGACAGCAGGACGCTCATCGTGGGGCCGAGGGGGTCGGTGGCCGACAGGCCTTCGCAGCCAATGAGGACGTGCGCCTGGGTGACGTCGCGGCGTCGAGTGATGTCCTTCTCGTGGTCGGCGATGGGCGTCGCGTTCGTCGATCGACGAGGCCGGGGGGCGGCCGCGCTCACGTGATCCCAGGGGGATGCCTCCAGGGCAGCCTGGACACGCTCGACAACATGGGCGTGGTCGACATGGCCGGCGGCGGCGACAATCAGAGAGGAGGGACCATAGTGGGCCTGGTAGTGCTCCCAGACATCTAAGCGGCCTACGGCGGTGATTGCCTGGGAGGTGCCGCCGACGGGGCGGCCGATGGGCCGGTCGCCGTGGACTGCCAGCTGGAAGGCCTCGTGGACGGTTTCCGTGGGCGAGTCCTCCCCCATCGCGAGCTCGTCGAGGATGACGCCGCGCTCCATCGCGAAATCCTCCTCGCCCAAACGCGAGTCGGTGACCATGTCGGTCAGGGTCTCGATCGCCATGTTCAGGTCGGCGTCGCGCACGCGCGCCCAGTAGGCGGTGTGCTCGCGCGCCGTCTCCGCGTTCGATTCGCCGCCGACGCTGTCGAAGGCGACCGCGATGTCCAGGGCGGTGCGCTTGTTCGTGCCCTTAAAGAGAAGGTGCTCGAGGAAGTGGGTCGAACCCGCTGTGCGCTCTCCCTCGTCGCGAGAGCCCACGGGCACCCACAGTGAGATGCCGGCGCTCTTGGTCGCGGGGATCGTCTGGGTCAGGACGCGAGTGCCGCATCCCAGGATGGTGCGATCAATGCGCGTGTCGCCGTCCTCGATGGACAGGCCCGCCACGTCGAGCGGCAGCGGCTTCGGTGTCATTCTTCTCCTCATCGGTTCCCAGCGCGTGGATGAGCATGAAACGTTCACAGTGTAGCGGTAATAGGGCCGGTGGCCGGGTGGAGCACGCGCCCCGTCCCGGCCACCGGTCTGTCAGCTAGCGGGAGCTACTCACTCCTCGGAAGCGCCTTCCTCGCGCTCGTCGTCGCGGCGACGACGGGTGCGGGTGCGGGGACGACGCTCGCGGCGCTCGGAGCGATCGCGACGCTCGCGGCGCGGCTCCGCCGACTCGCCCTCGGGGGCCTCGAGTTCGCCGGCCTCGCCGTCGATGACGGCGTGCAGGCTCAGCTTGCCGCGGTCGCCGATCTCGTTGATCTCGACCTCGACCTGCTGGCCGACCTGCAGGACGTCGTCCACGGAGTCGATGCGCTTGCCGCCCACGAGGCGACGGACCTGCGAGATGTGCAGCAGGCCGTCCTTGCCGGGGGTGAGCGACACGAAGGCGCCAAACGACGTGGTCTTGACAACCGTGCCGACGAAGCGCTCGCCGACCTCGGGCATCTGCGGGTTCGCGATCTGGTTGACCATCGTGCGGGCGGCCTCGGCGGAGGCGCCGTCGGAGGAGGCGATGTAGACGGTGCCGTCGTCCTCGATGGTGACGTCAGCGCCGGTCTCGTCCTGGATCTGGTTGATCATCTTGCCCTTGGGGCCGATGACCTCGCCGATCTTGTCGACGGGGACCTTGACGGTGATGATGCGAGGAGCGTTCGGGCTCATCTCATCGGGGCCGTCGATGGCCTGGTTGATCAGGTCGAGGATCGCCAGGCGGGCGTCGCGGGCCTGGGCCAGCGCGCCGCGCAGCACCTGGGAGTCGATGCCGTCGAGCTTGGTGTCCAGCTGCAGGGCCGTGATGAAGTCACGGGTGCCAGCAACCTTGAAGTCCATGTCGCCGAAGCCGTCCTCAGCGCCCAGGATGTCGGTCAGGGTGACGGCCTTAAACTGGCCGTCGACCTCGCCGGTCATGAGGCCCATCGCGATGCCCGCGACGGGGGCGCGCAGCGGCACGCCAGCTTGGAGGAGGGACAGGGTCGAGGCGCACACGGAGCCCATCGACGAGGAGCCGTTGGAGCCCATGGTCTCGGAGACCTGACGGATCGCGTAGGGGAACTCGTCGCGGGAGGGCAGGACGGGAACCAGGGCGCGCTCGGCCAGGTCACCGTGGCCGATCTCGCGGCGCTTCGGGGAGCCGACGCGGCCGACCTCGCCCGTGGAGAAGGGGGCGAAGTTGTACTGGTGCATGTAGCGCTTGGAGTTGACGGGCGACAGGTTGTCGATCTGCTGCTCCATGCGCAGCATCGCCAGGGTGGTCACGCCCAGGATCTGGGTCTCGCCGCGCTGGAAGAGGGCGGAGCCGTGCACGCGGGGCAGGACCTCGACCTCGGCGGACAGGGAACGGATCTGGCGCGGGGTGCGCCCGTCCATGCGGATCTCTTCGCGCAGGGTGCGGTTACGGATCGTGGCCTTCTCGAGCGAACGGAACGCGGCCTTCAGGGCCTTCTCCGACTCGGGGAAGCGCTCGGCCAGGGCGCCAAGCATCTCTTCCTTGACGGCGTCGACGGCCTGGTCGCGGGCAAGCTTGCCCTCGGTGAGCAGGGCCTGGGCGACCTTCTCGGCGGCGTATTCCTCGACCGCCGCGTACTCCTCGTCGGTGTAGTCCAGGAACAACGGGAACTCCGCCGTCTCCTTGGAGGCCTTCTCGGCCACCTTGAGCTGGGCCTCGCACAGGGCCTTGATGAACGGCTTAGCGGCCTCGAGGCCGTCGGCGACGACGTCTTCGGTGGGGGCGGTGGCGCCGGCCTGGATGAGCTCCCACTCATTCTTGCCGCCGCCGGCCTCGACCATCATGATCGCGACGTCTTCGGAACCGTCTTCCTTCGTGACGATGCGGCCCGCGACGACGATGTTGAACACGGAACGCTCAAGCTCGCTCCAGCGCGGGAACGCGACCCACTGGCCGTCGATGAGCGCCAGGCGGGTGCCGCCGATCGGGCCCGTGAAGGGCAGGCCGGCGATCTGGGTGGACATGGACGCTGCGTTGATCGCCAGGACGTCGTAGGCGTCGTCCGGGTCGATCGTGAGGATGGTCTCGACGACCTGAACCTCGTTACGCAGGCCCTTGACGAAGCCGGGGCGCAGCGGACGGTCGATGAGGCGGGCGGCCAGGATGGCCTCGGTGCCCGCGCGGCCTTCGCGGCGGAAGAAGGAACCGGGGATGCGACCCGCGGCGTACTGACGCTCTTCGACGTCGACGGTCAGCGGGAAGAAGTCGAACTGGTCCTTGGGGTTCTTGCCGACCGTGGTGGCGGACAGAACGGTGGTGGAATCGTCCAGGTAGGCCAGCGCGGAGCCGGCGGCCTGCTTGGCGAGACGGCCGGTCTCGAAGCGCACGGTGCGCTTGCCGAAACGGCCGTTGTCGATAATCGCCTCTGCGGCGACGATGTCGGAGCCTTCCATCATGGGGCGTTTCTCCTTGGGTTGGTGGTGTCGCGCTCCACTTCGGCCTTCGATCGAAGCCCACGGATCAACGCTCCGGAGGCCACTGTCGAAAACCGGCGGTTTTCGCGCGAAAAATTACGGTTTGCCCGAGGTGGGCGTGTGAAAACCGGCCCGTCTCCGCTACGGGAGGCGGGCCGGCCCAAAATCAGCGGCGCAGGCCGAGGCGCTCGATGAGCGAGCGGTAACGCTCGATGTCGATGTCAGCCAGGTAACCCAGCAGGCGGCGACGACGGCCGACCAGCAGCAGCAGGCCACGACGGGAGTGGTGGTCGTGCGTGTGGGTCTTGAAGTGCTCGGTCAGATCCTTGATGCGGCGGGTCAGCAGCGCGATCTGCACCTCGGGGGAACCGGTGTCGCCCTCGTGGGTCGCGTACTCGGCGATGATCTGGTCCTTGACGTCCTTGCTCAGCGGCACAGGCTTCTCCTTTGTATTCGTTGCGCGGGGCACCCGGGCTTGTCCCGGATGCTGACAGTCCGCGGCCGATCGACGGCTTTCCTACAGTAGCACGTCCGGGATGCGAGATCGCGCGTGAGCGACGAAGGTAACGATTCTGTCGGGCCGGAAAGAGGCCCGCTCCCCTCCCCCGCCACCTGCACGGACGCTCGTCGACGGCCGGCGCCGAGGCCGGGATCCGGGAGGAGGCACCTAGCGGGCGGTGACGGAGTCCGGGTCGACGCGCCCGGTGACACCGATGCCGAGGACGGAGGCGGTCTGTCGCAGGTCGTCGTCCATCTGGGTGAGCAGCCCGTCAAGGGAGCCAAAGGAGAGCATGGGGCGGATCCGCGACACGAAGGTCACGGCGATGCGCTCGCCGTACAGGTTCAGGTCCGACCGGCCCAGGACGTGAGCTTCGACGGTGCGTTGTTCTCCGTTGAACTGGGGATTCGTGCCCACGGAGATAGCGGCGGGGAGGAACTCGGCAGACTGGGTGCCGGGCACGGCTCGCACGACCCAGCCGGCGTACACGCCGTCGGCGGGGATGACGCCTTCGACATCCTCGGACAGGTTTGCGGTCGGGAATCCGAGGGTGCGTCCGCGCTTTGAAGCCGTGGCAGACGGTGCCGCGGATGCGGTGGAGGTGGCCGAGGACGCGGGCTGCGCCTGCGACGTCGCCGACTGCCAGGAGCTCGCGCACCCAGGACGAGGACCAGCGGCGTCCCTCGGGAGCCTCAATGTCGGTGACGGTGATGACGCCGAAACCGTAGCGGCTCCCCAGCTCGCGCAGCGTGTCGATCGTGCCCGCATTGCCGCGCCCGAAGCGGAAGTCTTCGCCGACGACGACCTCGCGCGCGCCGCATCGCTCCACCAGGTACTCGTAGACGAATTCCTCGGCCTCGAGGCTGTAGACGCTGGCGTCGTAGTGGGCGACGAGCGTGGCGTCCAGGCCAGCGGCGGCCATCGCGTCCAGGCGGTCGCGCAGCGGGGAGATCAGCTGGAGGCCCACCTCAGGCCTATGCACCTGGATGGGGTGAGGGTCGAAGGTGATGGCCACGGCGTCAACGCCGAGCTTGTGGGCTCGCTCGATGCAGGTGGAGACGACCTTCTTGTGCCCGTTGTGCATGCCGTCGAAGTTACCGATGGTGACGACACTGGCCTCGTTGCCGGGAATGTCAGAGAGGGGAATACCAAACGTTCATGAGTATCTTTCTAGAAAACCAGGACGGTACGCAGGCGAGCGGCATCAATGCGAAGCAAGCCCAGGACAGTGCCGTCGGGCGCGACGGCGGCGATCGGCGCGGATTCCTCCTCGGGCGCGGCCTGCGGGGCGTAGCCGACCTCGGCCGCCCACTGCGCCAACTCACCGCGGCAGCGCCTGGGGGCCTGCCCGTGGCTCAACGCCCCGGCCTCGGCCTCGGTCAGGGCCAGCGCCGGAAACATGTCGAGCGCGGCGCGCCCCAGAGGAATCAGGGGGAGCACCGGTTCCTCGCCCTCCCCCGTCGGTGTGTCTTCCACGGCGCGGGTGAGCTCGTCCAGCGTGAGCGCGTCATCGAGCGGGAAGCAGCCGACGCGCGTGCGTCGCAGCGCGGTCAGGTGCGCGCCGACGCCGAGGGCGGCGCCCGCGTCGCGCGCGAGCGCGCGCACGTAGGTGCCCGAGGAGCACTCCACGTCCACGTCTACGTCCACGACGCGCACGGGTCCCGGAGGACACGCGGCCCCCTCCCCGGCCTCGTCGATATACGCCTGCGCCTCGCGCGGGGGCGCGAGGACCTCAAGGCGCGAGATGTGCACCGGGCGGGCCGCCAGCTCGACGTCCTGCCCCGCGCGGGCCAGGGCGTAGGCGCGCTTTCCGTTCACCTTGATCGCCGAGACCGTCGTGGGCACCTGCATGATGTCGCCGCGCAGGGGTGCGAGCACCGATTCCAGGTCCGCCTCGCTGAGGCAGGCGCAGCCCTTGGCCGCGGTGGCGACGCCCTCGGCATCATCCGTGTTGGTCGAGATGCCGAATCGGATCGTCGCCCGATACTCCTTCGAGTGCCCGCTCACCCACGTCAGGAGCTTCGTCGCCTTGCCGATGCCGAGGACGAGGACCCCCGTCGCCATCGGGTCCAGCGTTCCGCCATGGCCCACCTTGCGGGTGTGGGCCAGGCGTCGCACGCGCGAGACCACGTCGTGGCTGGTCATGCCGGTCGGCTTGTCGACGACAAGCAGGCCGGGACGAGGATTATCGGGTCGACGAGCCACGTCGAATCAGGCCCATTCCTCGTCGTCGGCTTCGTCCTCGTCGTCGTGACGGTAGGGGTCTTCCTCGCCGGCGTAGGTGGCGCCGACGGACGCGGCGGCGATGGCCTCGTCCTTTGCCTTCGCCTTGGCCAGGGCATCCTCCAGGGCGGCGGCGCTTTCGGGCAGTGCGTCGGGGATGAACTCCAGGGTCGGGGTCAGGCGCAGGCCCAGGGCCTTGCCCACGCGCGAGCGGAACAGGCCCTGCGCGGACGCGAACGCGCGCGCGGCCTTCTCACGCTGTTCGTCGTCGCCGAGCACCGTGTAGAAGATGGACGCGTGCTGCAGGTCGCCCGTCACGCGCACATCCGTGATCGTCACGAGCTCCAGGCGGGGGTCCTTCATGTGGCGCCCGATCATCGAGGCGACCGTTTGCAGGATGCGCTCCTGCACCTTTCGAACGCGGGCCTCGTCAGCCATCGCGCCCTCCTTTCAGGCGATACCGCCTTCGTCACAACACTTGGTGAGAGAAGATCGGGGTCCGAGCACGCCCGGACCCCGATACTTCACGCCACGGAATCAGTCACGAGCCTTCTCGCGCATCTCCCAGGTCTCAATGACGTCGCCCTCAGCGATGTCCTTGTAGCCCAGGGTGATACCGCACTCGTAGCCCTCGCGGACCTCGGTGACGTCGTCCTTCTCGCGACGCAGGGACGCGATCTCGAGGTTGTCAGCGACAACGACGCCGTCGCGCACCAGGCGAGCCTTGGTGCCGCGCTTGATCGTGCCGGAACGGACGATCGAACCGGCGATGTTGCCGAACTTGCCGGAGCGGAAGACCTGGCGGATCTCCGCGGTACCCAGCTGGACCTCCTCGTAGATCGGCTTGAGCATGCCCTTGAGGGCAGCCTCAATGTCGTCGATCGCAGAGTAGATGACGTTGTAGTACTTGATCTCGACGCCCTCGGCATCCGCCATCTCGGCCACGCGCTCGGCGGGACGGACGTTGAAGCCGATGATGACTGCGTTGTCGACGGTCGCCAGGTTGACGTCGTTCTGCGTAATCGCACCGACGCCGCGGTGGATGATACGCAGCGCGACCTCGTCGCCCACGTCGATGCGCAGCAGCGAGTCTTCCAGGGCCTCGACGGCACCGGACACGTCGCCCTTGATGACCAGGTTGAGGGTGTCGACCTCGCCCTCGGCCAGGACCTTGTCGAAGTCCTCCAGGGAGACGCGCTTGCGGCGCTTAGCCAGCAGGGCCTGACGCTCGGCAGCCTCACGCTTGTCGGCGATCTGGCGGGCCGTGCGGTCATCGGGCGCGACCAGGAAGGAATCGCCGGCGCGCGGAACGGACGTCAGACCGAGGACCGCGACGGGGGTCGACGGACCTGCCTCGGAGACGTCGTGACCGGCGTCGTCGAACATGGCGCGCACGCGACCGTAGGAGGAGCCGACCACGAGGGAGTCGCCGACGTGGAGCGTGCCACGCTGAACCAGCATGGTCGCGACTGCGCCGCGCCCCTTGTCCAGGTTCGCTTCGATGGCGACACCGCGCGCGTCGGTGTTCGGGTTGGCCTCGAGGGTCAGCGCCGCGTCGGCGGTCAGCAGGACGGCCTCGAGCAGCTCGCGGATGCCCGTGCGCTGCTTGGCGGAGATGTTGACGAACATGACGTCACCGCCGTATTCCTCCGCGACAAGCCCGTACTCGGTGAGCTGCGAGCGGATCTTTCCGGGTTCGCGCCTTCCTTATCGACCTTGTTGACCGCGACGACGATCGGCACGTCGGCCGCCTGCGCGTGGTTGATGGCCTCCACCGTCTGGGGCATGACGCCGTCATCGGCGGCGACCACGAGGATCGCGATGTCGGTGACCTGGGCGCCACGGGCACGCATGGCCGTGAAGGCCTCGTGACCGGGGGTGTCGATGAAGGTGATCGGGCGACGCGTGCCGTCCTCAGCCGTGACCTTGACCTGGTAGGCGCCGATGTGCTGAGTAATACCGCCGTGCTCGGTGTCGACGACGTCCGTGTGTCGGATCGCGTCGAGGAGCTTGGTCTTACCGTGGTCGACGTGACCCATGACGGTGACAACCGGGGGACGCGGCACCATGTTGTCGGCGTCGTCGAGTTCTTCGGCCTCGAGGTCGATGTCGAAGGACTCGAGCAGCTCGCGGTCCTCATCCTCGGGGGAGACGACCTTGACGTCGTAGCCGAGCTCGGCGCCCAGGGCCTCGAAGGTGTCCTGGTCGAGGGACTGCGTGGCGGTGGCCATCTCGCCCAGGGCGAAGAGGACCGTCACGAGCGCTGCAGGGTTGACGTCGATCTTTTCGGCGAGGTCGGCCAGGGACGCGCCCTGGCGGATGCGGATCTGCGCGCCGTTACCGCGCGGGATCGAGACGCCGCCGATGACCGGCGCATTCTGCTGCTCGTACTCTTGACGCTTCGCGCGCTTCGACTTGCGTCCGCGCTGCGAGCGGCCGCCTCCGCGACCGAATGCGCCGGGAGTGGAGCCGCGCCCGCCGCGACCGCCACCGCGGGGGCCGAAGCCGCCGCCGTTGTTCTGGGGTGCGCCGTTGCCTGCGCCTGCGCCCGCACCGGGACGCGCGCCGCCGCGACCGCGACCACCGCGACCGCCGCCGCGCTCTGCGGAGCCGCTACCGGTGGCAGCGTTGCGGGCGAAGTTAGCCTGGCCGGGCATCATGCCCGGGTTGGGGCGGTTGCCGCCGGGGCGCGGGGCGCCGGGACGCGGACCGCCGTTGCCGGAGCCACCCGGGCGCGGGGCGCCGGGACGCGGGCCGCCGTTGCCGGAGCCACCCGGGCGCGGGGCGCCGGGACGCGGACCGCCGTTGCCGGAACCACCCGGGCGCGGGGCGCCGGGACGCGGGCCGCCGTTGCCGGAGCCACCCGGGCGGGGCATGCCCTGGGAGGAGGCGTAGGGGTTGTTGCCGGGGCGCGGGCCGCCGGGCCGGGGCGCTCCAGGGGCGGGCGGGACGCGGGGCGTCGCCGCGACGCGGCGCGGGCTTGGGGGCGCCACCTTCCGCGTTCTTGCGGCCGGCGGGCTTGGGCGCGCCGTCGGACTTCTTGGCACGAGGCTTGGGCGCGGTGTCGCTCTTGCGCGCACCGGGCTTGGGGGCGCCGGGCTTGGGAGAGTCGGCCTTGGGTGCCGGCTTGGGCGCGGGCGTCTCGGGGGTGTGCACCGCGGGGGCCGCAGCCTTGGGCGCTGCGGGCTTCTTCGCCGCCGGCTTGGCGGCGCCCGGCTTGGGCGCCTTGGGGGCGGCCTTTGCGTCCGCCTTCTTGCTCTTGGGTGCCGCCGCGAACTTCTCGCGCATCTGCCGCACGACGGGCGGCTCGAGCGAGGACGAGGACGACTTGACGAATTCACCTGCTTCCTTCAGGTGACCCATCAGTTCTTTGCTGGTGATTCCGAGCTCTTTGGCGAGCTCGTGGACACGCAACTTTGCCACATTTCTCCATTCCGGAAGCGTCTCCGGTCCGGAGACGCCTTACTGATATTGCTGGCAGCTCATCGCTGGGTACTCATCGGGTGCCCATCAGCTTCCAACCCGCTTCCATTGTCTCGGCGTTGATGGCGCGTGGCCATCACTGGGTAGTGATCAGCTCCTCCACGTCGTCCCACACGCTCTCCGGCAGGTTCCCCGTCCGGAAGGCACGCGCGAGGGCTCGCCTGGCTCGGGCTCGCTGGACGCATCCCTTGTCGGGGTGGATCCACGCTCCTCGGCCTGGAAGAGTTGCCGTTCGGTCGAGGTAAATCGCACCGTCGGGCGAACGCACGATCCGCACGAGGGCGGTTCGGTGCGCGCGAGTACCGCATCCGATGCAGGTGCGCTGGGGCCCGGTGGTGGGTTCAGGCGGCACGGGATACGACACAATCCCCTAGCTTAGTCCAGCTAGGGGATTGCTCGTCTCAGATTCTATGAGCGACTTGTCACGTCGTCGGGGGTGGAGACGCGCGAGGCGGTCGCGTCGTCGCCGGTCTCCGTGTCGGCGTGAATGTCGATGTGGTAGTTCGTCAGGCGCGCGGCGAGACGGGCGTTCTGTCCCTCCTTGCCGATGGCGAGTGAGAGCTGGAAGTCGGGGACAATCGCGGTCGCGGTGCGGTTGTCGACGGAATGGACGACGACGCGGGTCACTCGCGCCGGGGACAGCGCGTTGGCGACGAAGCGCGCCGGGTCGTCGGAGTAGTCGACAATGTCGATCTTTTCGCCGCCGAGCTCGGCCATGACGGAGCGCACGCGGGCGCCCATGGGGCCGATGCAGGCGCCCTTGGCGTTGATGCCTTCGCGGGTGGCGGCCACGGCGATCTTGGTGCGGTGTCCGGCTTCGCGGGCGATGGCTTTGATCTTGACGAGGCCCTGCTGGATTTCCGGGACCTCGCGCTGGAAGAGGCCGACCACGAGGTTAGGGTGTGTGCGCGACAGGGTGATGCGAGGACCGCGTTCGGTGCGCTCGACGCCCACGATGTAGGCGCGGATGCGGTCGCCGTGACGGTAGGACTCGCCGGGGACCTTTTCGCCGTCGGGCAGGACGGCCTCGAAGTCGTCGGAGACCTGGACCATGGTGGGGCGGCCGGGGCGCGGGGCCTGGACGGTGCCCGTGATGATCTGGCCTTCGCGGCCGGCGAAGTCGCCGAAGACCCGCTGGTCGTCGGCGTCGCGCAGGCGCTGCATGATGACGGAGCGCGCCGTGGACTGGGCGATGCGCCCGAAGTTCTTGGGCGTGTCGTCGAACTCGCCGATCGGGTTGCCGTCCTCGTCCTCGTCCATGGCCATGACGGTGACGCGGCCGGTCTTCTTGTCAATTTCGATGCGGGCCTGGGAGATCGCGCCGGGCAGGTTGTGGTACGCCTTGAGCAGCGCCTCTTCGATGGCGTCGACGAGGGTTTCGAGGCTGACGCCCTTCTCGTTTTCCACCATCCGCAGAGCGGTCATATCAATTTCCATGGTCTCCTACTTCCCCGTTCCAAAGTCGACGCGGGAGCGCGCCTTCCTCATGTCAGAATAGTCAATGGTAGTCGCTTCGCCGTCGACATCGATCGTTGCGCTGGTCTCGCCCGCGTCGATGACGCGCCCGGAGACGTAGCCGCCCGCGCGCAGCTTGACGCGCACGAGGCGTCCGACCTGGCGCTTCCAGTGGCCAACCTTGGTGAGTTCGCGCTCGGCTCCGGGGGTGGAGACTTCCAGCAGGTACTCCCCGTCGATCGGGTCGGCGGCGTCCAGGGCCTTTGACACGGCGCGGGAGACATCCGCGAGGGTGTCTGAGTCGATGCCGTCGGCACCGATCGGGGCTTCGACGACGACCCGCAGGAGCGGCATCGCGTCGGAGCGAGTGCGGGTCACCGAATCCAGTTCCAGTCCCGATGCTGCGACCACAGGAGCCAGCAGCTCCTCAAGCGGTCCGTCTGTCGTGGACGTTCCCATATGCGCCTGTCTTTCTTCTCGCCTTCGCGGGTCAGTTACCTATCCTACCCGGGGGTGTGGGATGATGCGGGGGGTGCGTTTCGCAAATCTGACTTTGACCACACGTCGTATCCCGGGCGTCCTCGTTGCGGGTGCGGCGGTTCTTGCGCTGTCCGCGTGCTCCACGTCCTCGCTGCCGCCCCTGTCGGGTTTCGCGGCGGTGCGCGACCAGGCGGCCCGCACGGAGGCTGCTGCCTCGCAGCGGGCGACTCAGCTTGCCGAGGCCGCGACGGGCTGTGCGCCGTGCTCCAGCGCCCTGCGTTCCCTCGCCTCCGCGTCGGACGCGCGTCTCGAGGCCCTCGGCGGCCTGTGGGATCCGTGGGGCGGGGCCACTCCCGAGGGCGAGAAGCGCACCGGCACCCGTCTCGGCCGCCCCGACCGATGTGTCTGCCTTCATCTCATGGTTGGCGCGCACGGCAACGCGCGACCTTGAGATAGCCGCCGACCCGACTCGCGCCGATACCGAGGAGGCGCGAACGCTGTCCGCCTCCGCGCTGGGCCGCTACGCGAGCGCCGTTACGCTGGCGAACGCCTACGGCATCAACCTGGACGCGGGAGAGGAAGAGGCCGCGGCCATCAATGACCGCGTGAATACGGCGTCTCGCCAGGGTACGCAGACCTGGGCGATCGACCTGTTCGACGAGCCCGCGATCTCCTCCACCTTCGCTCCTTCCGGCAAGGATCTGGCCTCCTCGGAGGAGCTTTCCGAGGCCGTAGCCATGTGGGATTGCACGGCGTCGACACTCCCGAAGGCCCAGGTGGTCGCGGGAACCCTCACCGATGCCTACGACGTGTCGGGCCAGCTTCTCACCCGCGCGCAGGTCGCGCTGCGGGCGGGCGCGACCGACACCCGCACGCCGCGCTGCGAGCTTCCCGCGACGGACGCCGCGACCCTCGCTTCCAACCTGCTGGCGGTCGACGCGGCGATGATCTCCTCCAACTCCGCGTCGGTGCGCGCCGCGGGCGTCAGCGCCGCGCTGGCGGACATTGAGCAGTGGGCTCCTCGCACGTCTCTGCCCGCCCTCATCGCGGTGCGCTGAGGAACCCGTCCATCGCGGCGACCGCGCGCCGCCTCGCGGACCGACGAGAGCAAACAACAGGGCCGCTCCCCCACCGGGGAGCGGCCCTGTTTGCGTCTGGAGGCGTCAGAGGCGGGCGGCGATGTCGTCGCCGATCTGTGAGGTCGAGCGCACGAGCGGGTTGCCGTTCGCCGCGGCCTGGGCACGCGCCGCCATGTCGGCGTCGATCGCTGCGCGCACGCGGCTGGCCTCGTCGGCGTAGCCCATGAAGTCGAGCATGAGCGCCACGGAAGAAATCGTCGCGGTGGGGTCGGCCTTGCCCTGGCCCGCGATGTCGGGGGCGGAGCCGTGCACGGGTTCGAACATGGAGGGGTACTCGCGCGAGGGGTTGAGGTTGCCCGACGCGCTCAGGCCGATGCCGCCGGTGACGGCTCCGGCCTCGTCGGTGAGGATGTCGCCGAACAGGTTGTCGGTGACGATGACGTCGAAGCGCGCGGGGTCGGTGACCATGTAGATGGTGGCGGCGTCGATGTGGCAGTAGTCGACGGCCACATCCGGGTACTCCTCCCCCACCTCGTCGACGATGCGGCGCCACATGTGGCCGGCATTGACCAGCACGTTGTGCTTGTGGACCAGGGTGAGGTGCTTCTTGCGCGAGGCTGCGGCTTCGAAGGCGTAGCGCACGACGCGTTCGACTCCGTAGGCGGTGTTGACGCTGACCTCGGTGGCGATCTCGTGCGGTGTTCCCACGCGCACGGCGCCGCCGTTGCCGCAGTACAGGCCCTCGGTGCCCTCGCGCACGACGACGAAGTCGATGTCGCCGGGGTTGGCCAGGGGGCTGGGCACGCCTTCGTAGTACTTGGAGGGGCGCAGGTTCACGTAGTGGTCGAGGGCGAAGCGCAGCTTGAGGAGGAGGCCGCGTTCGAGGACGCCGGAGGGGACGGAGGGGTCGCCGACCGCGCCGAGGAGGATGACGTCGTGGCGTTTGATGGCCTCGAGGTCCTCGTCGGTGAGGGTGTCGCCGGTGGCGTGCCAGCGCGCCGCCCCCAGGTCGAAGTGAGTCGTTGAGTAGTCGATGCCTCGGTCGGCCAGGACGCGGTCAAGAACCTTGAGGCCCTCGGGGACGATTTCCTTGCCGATGCCGTCGCCGGGGATTACTGCGATGTTCAATGTCATGACTCCATCTTCCCCCGACCGCGCGCGCCGGGTCGCTGTCGTTCCAACCCGTGGTCCGTTTGCGCCGTGACGTGCCCCATAGACGAGGCCGAGGCCGGGAGTGCGCCACGCTCCCCCAGCCTCGGCCGATGCACGGTGTCGGATCAGACCCACGCGCCCGACGACGCGAAGTAGTACCAGCGTCCGGCGATACTCTGCCAGCCGGTGACCATCTGGCCGTCGGTACCAAAGTAGTACCAGGTGTAGCCGATCTGCTGCCAGCCGGTGAGCATAGCGCCGGAGGGTGCCAGGTAGTACCAGGCCCCCACGTTCTGCCAGCCGGTGAGCATGGCTCCGGAGGTCGAGAAAAGGTACCAGTCGGAGCCGATCTGAGCCCAGCCGGTCGCCATCGTTCCCGTGGCGGGGTCGAGGTAGTACCACGTGGCGCCGGAGGCGAGCCAGCCGCTCACGCGGGCGCCGAAGGCGTTGTAGTAGCTCCAGGCGCCATTGACCTTGTCCCAGCCGGTGACCATGTAGCCGTCGGCGCCGAAGCGGTAGGTGGCATCCCCGATGGTGATGGTCTGGTTGGCCGCGTAGCTGGAGTCTTCCAGCTGCCACTTCCAGCCTGAGCCGGTGTTCACCCAGTGCGCGGGGGTGACCGCGGGGGCAGGCTCAGGGGTCGGCTGCGGTGCCGGAGTCGGGTCCGGGGTCGGCTGCGGTTCCGGCGTGGGCTGCGGTTCCGGCGTGGGCTGCGGGGTGGGGTGGGCTCCTCACCCGGGTCGGTCAGGCCAAGGTAGGCGGCGTCCACGCGCACGAACTCGATGTTCTTGTAGCCGCCGGACTCGTAGAGCAGGCCCCAGGTGCCATCCCCGAGGGGGTGGAGCGTGGAGTAGGCCATCTCGCCGCTCTCGAAGACCTTGCCGTCGTTCCAGGTGAAGCCGTCGTCGTAGGAAACGCGGATGGTGCCGTTGGCGCGGGCACTGGAGGAGTCGGCGTTGGAGAAGAGCAGGATGCGGGCGCTCGCGGAGCCCTCGGGGGCATCCGGGTAGGCGCGGACGATGGAGGCGTTGTTACGCGGGTCGGTCAGGTCCCAGTTGTGGCGGAAGGGGCCCCACGTCTGGCCGCCGTCGTAGGAGATGGCTTCGAGGCGCTGGCCCGCGGTGCCCTGCGTGCGCGAGTTGAGCAGGAGGCGTCCGTCGGAGAGCTCGACGACCTTGTTTCGTCCGCGCTGCCCTCGGTGGGGGCTCCGGGCTTCCCAGGTAACGCCGTGATCGTCGGAGTAGACGGAGACGGCCATGAGGGAGGTAGAGCCAGAGTTGGCGACGGCGTACTGCTGGATGAGGCGCCCGGCGTGGGCGCCGTAGCGCAGCTGGATGCCCTCGCCGGAGGAGGCGAAGCGGGTGAACCACTCGCCGGTGTGTCCCGCGGTGACCTGGTCGGTGATGGTGCGGGGGTTGGTCCAGGTTTCGCCGTTGTCGTGGGATTCGACGACGTGGGCGTGCAGGATGTTGCGCGCGGCGGGGTCGGTGCCCAGCTGCGACTGGAAGAGGCCCGCGTCGTAGGACTTCACGGAGAACAGGAAGATCGTCCCGGTGGTGCGGTCGACGACGAAGGAAGGGTCAGAGTAGCCGACCTTGGCCGCACCGGGTGTGCCGGCGAGGGCGGTCATAATGGGGGTCCAGGACTTGCCGCCGTCCTTGGAGATGCGGTAGACGATGGAGTTGGCCTGGGGTGCGTCCTGGCAGGTGTCGGGGCGTCCGTCCCACGCGGCGATGATCCAGCCGTTGGTGGCGGTGGTCAGCGCGGGGATGCGGTGGCAGTTGAAGCCGGCGAGGCCGGGGGACGCGAGGCGAACCTTGTCTCCGATGGCGTAGTCGGTTGGGGTTTCGAGCGGGTCGGGCGCGGCTGGGCGCGCGCCCGCGGCGACGGTAATCCCGTCGGCGGCGGAGACGAAGCCACCGGCGATGACGTCGATGCCGTTGCGGTCGCGCGTCGCCGCCCAGGTGGCGGAGGGAGTGAAGGAACCGGCCGCGACGTCCTCGGCGGTCACGGTGTGCGTTGCGCTCGTGCACTGCTTGGTGGTGTGCGCGGCGAGGTTGTGCCAGCGGCAGTTGGGGGCGCCGGTCGTCAGGACGCCCGACAGGTTGGATTCCGTCGGGAAGACGGTGAGCGCGCTGTCTGTGTTGTTGGTGTAGGTGAAGGTCACGGTCACGACATCGCCGACGTACAGGGTGTCCCCACCATCGTCGGTGCGCGTGGCGGTGACGGTGATTGGGGCCGAGCCTTCGTCGCTTGCCGAGGCCGTGGCGACGGCTGCGTCGCCGGTGTCACTGGAGGGGGCGGCCAGGGTGGGGGCCGTGAGGGTCGCGCACAGTAGCGCGGCTCCCGTGGCTGCCGCGAGGGCTCGCCCGTAGTGGCGGAGGGTCATCGTTGGTCCTTCCGGGGAAGGGTGTCAATGCGCGGCGGTTGAGTCGGAACTCACCCGCCGCAAGATTCATCATACAAATTTAGATGCTGACTAACCACTTATACGAGAAATATTGCCCCACCTGTCGAGCCCATTTACTCGAAAATCATGCCAATGAGGGCCCTCGTGCCACTCCATCACCCCCTGCCCCTCCCCTCGAAAACCAACCGATGGTAAGCCTCCTCGAGGCGAGCCACGCAGGTGCGAATGTCATACCGCTCAGCGACACACCGATAGCGGCGCGCCTCGCGCTGCCGCCCAACAGACCCTCGATCGATCCAGACGTCAATCGCGCGGGCGAGCGCACGAGCATCCCCGGCCTCGAACACACTGTCCTCACTGAGGGCGAATTGACTGGTCGCCGTCAGCGGCCCCCGAGCGATGATGGGCACGACGCCATGGCGGAGCACCTCCAGAGCGCTGAGCCCCTCAACCTCGATGCGCGCCGCATGCACATACAGGTCACAGCTCGACGCTTCACGCGCGAGCTCGTCCGCACTCATAAAGGCAAAACGGACCGGATGAGCGATCACCCCGCGCCGCAGGAGACGCCGAGCCGAGGCGCGCAGGGAATGCTCGGTCGGACCGCGTCCAGCGAAAGTCAGCTGGATCGAGCGCGCGTGAGCGCTATGACGCAGGGCCCGCAAGATCGTTGCCTGGTCTTTTTCGCGCGAGAACCTGCCAACCACGAGGATGCGAACGACAGACGACTCCCCCACCTCGTGCCCACCACCACTCATCTCCTCGCCGAGAGGCACGCCGTTCGGCAGGAGCAGCAGGGGCGCTCGCACACACAGCTTCGACACTCGTTCATACACGGAGCGCGAGGGACACTGAACGAGGTCACTGCGATTGAAAATCGCGCGCTTCCACAGCTCAAGGATCACCCGATTCAGAAGGGCGCATCTATCGAGATACACGGACGCCGTCAGGTTTTCCGGATGAATATGATAGGTCGCCAGAGCTGGCACACCACGAGCGCGCGCACGCCGAGCAACGACAGCCTGCAGCATAAACGGCTCCTCGAGATGAACGACGTCCGCCCAGGCGAGCGCACGCTCTATCTCGCGGCGCTTCGCGCGAGCGAAGGCGTAGCCCTGTGAGGCGATGAGCGGATCAACGAGGGGGATGCGCAGGGGCGGCAGCGCATACTCGGGCATTCCAACACCGCAGTCGTCGCCATTGCGGGGCAGCACCGAGAGGACGCGCACGTAATGCCCATGCTCACGCAGAAGTGCGATCGTCCGCCGCGCGGAGGCAGCAAGCCCGTTACCGCGCGTATAGAGGTCATTGATGACGAAGAGGATTTTCAGCGGCTGCTCCATCGTCCCTCCCGAGCGATCACACCACCATTCTATGCCGACCTACTGGTCAGCGCGAAGCCTTTCAACACATCACCACAACACGCCCACATGTAAGCAATCACCATCAGTTGCCCACTACGTAGTTACTGATAAACTTCGTTTGTCACTATATATCCCATAGGAAGGAAATGATGCGCCCATCCCGTCGAACCCTGACGCGCGTTGCGTCGGCCGCCGTCGCTTCCCTCGTGATCGTTGCACCGATCTCCACCGTTTCCCAATGCGGACACCCTCTCCCCCGCTTCCCTTCCGTGGACGAACGGCTCCGACGAAGCGGCGGCGAACTAACCCTCGCGGGAACACAGTCGAACGTAACCCGCGCCTGTCAGCACAAAAGAGCCCCGACCTCGTCCCATATGCGTGGGAACGAGGCCGGGGCTTGGGTCTATCCGAAAAGGAGCTTGAGATCAGCGCGCGGCGCTGCCCTCGGTGTAGTCCTCGTCGGAGTCGGTCCAGCCGAAGGCCTTGCGCAGCTTCTGGCCGGTCTTCTCGATCGGATGAGCCTCTTCCTCGGCGCGCAGCGCCTTGAACTCGAGAGCGCCGTTATCCTGGTCCGCAATGAACTTGCGGGCGAAGGTGCCGTCCTGAATGTCGGCCAGGACAGCCTTCATGGCCTCCTTGGAGGACTCGCCAATGACGCGCGGGCCGGAGACGTAGTCGCCGTACTCGGCGGTGTCGGAGCAGGACCAACGCTGCTTCGTGATGCCGCCCTCGTTGATGAGGTCGACGATCTGCTTCATCTCGTGGCAGACCTCGAAGTAGGCGATCTCAGGCTGGTAACCAGCCTCGACCAGGGTCTCAAAGCCGGCCTGGATCAGGTGGGAGACGCCACCGCACAGGACGGCCTGCTCGCCGAACAGGTCGGTCTCGGTCTCCTCGGTGAAGGTCGTCTTGATGACGCCGGCGCGGGTGCCGCCGATGCCCTTTGCATAGGACAGAGCCAGCTCCCAGGCCTTGCCGGAGGCGTCCACCTCGACGGCGACGACGTCCGGGGTGCCCTTGCCCTGCACGTAGGTCTCGCGGACCTTGTGGCCCGGGCCCTTTGGGGGCGACCATGATGACGTCATGGCCGGCGGGGACCTCGATGTAGCCGTAGCGGATGTTGAAGCCGTGCGCGAAGAGGAGGGCGGCGCCTTCCTTCAGGTTGGGGGCAATCTGCTCGGCGTAGACGTAGCGCTGGACCTGGTCGGGCAGCAGCACGGAGACGACGTCGCCCTCGGCGACGGCCTCGGCCACGTCCTTGACCTCCAGGCCGGCGGCCTCAGCCTTGGCCCAGGAGGACGAACCGGGGCGCAGGCCAACGACCACGTCAACTCCGGAATCCTTCAGGTTCAGCGCGTGCGCGTGACCCTGCGAACCGTAACCGATGATGGCGACCTTCTTGGACTGGATCAGCGACAGGTCTGCGCCGTCGTCGTAGATGATTTCTGCCATTTTCATTTCTCCTTCAGTTGATCCGTGATCGAGCGCGACCCGCGGCCGATGGCCACAGCGCCCGACTGGACGAGTTCGGTGACGCCGTAGGGTTCCAGGGCCCGCAGCAGCGCCTCCAGCTTGGGTAGGGAGCCGATCGATTCGATGACAACCGACTCGGGTTGAACGTCGACGACGTGCGCGCGGAAAAGATCCACGATCTGCAGGACCGAGGTGCGACGGGTTTCGTCGGCCTGGACCTTCATGAGCAGCAGGCGCCGTTCGACGGAGTCTTCGGGTTCGAGCTCGACGACCTTGAGGACGTTGATGAGCTTGTTGAGTTGCTTGACGACCTGCTCGATGGGCGCGGAGTCTGCGTCCACGATGATGGTCATGCGGGAGACCTCGGGGTGCTCGGTCTCCCCCACGGTCAGCGACTTGATGTTAAAGGCGCGGCGGGCGAAAAGCGCGGCGACGCGGGTGAGCACGCCGGGCTTGTTTTCGACCAACACGGCCAGAGTGTGACGATTCGTCATCAGTCTTCCACCTCCCAGTCGGGCGCCATGCCCTTGGCGTAACGAATGTCATCGTTGGAGACGCCCGCGGCGACCATCGGCCAGACCATCGAGTCCTTGGACACGCGGAAGTCAATGAGGACGGGACGGTCGTTGATCGACATGGCCCAGTCGATGGCCTCGTCCACCTCGTCGATGGAGCGCACCGTGCGCGCGGCCATCCCGTAGGCCTGCGCCAGCATCTCGAAGTTGGGGATCTGCTCTCCCTCGACGGGGTTGAGCGTCGTGTTCGAGTAGCGCTTGCCGAAGAACAGCGACTGCCACTGGCGAACCATGCCCAGCACCGAGTTGTTAATGAGGGCGACCTTGATCGGGATGTTGTTGATCGTGCAGGTAGCCAGCTCCTGGTTGGTCATCTGGAAGGAGCCGTCGCCGTCGATCGCCCACACGACCTTGTCGGGGACGCCGACCTGCGCGCCCATGGCCGAGGGGATGCAGTAGCCCATCGTGCCCGAGCCGCACGAGGAGATGAAGCTGCGCGGGTTGTCCAGCGTGATGAACTGCGATGCCCACATCTGATGCTGCCCCACACCCGTCACGTAGACGGCGTCGGGGCCGACCTTGTCGGAGAGCTTCTTGATGACTTCCTGGGGCGCCATCATGCCGTCGTCGGGTTCTGCCCACCCGATCGGATACTTGGTGCGCAGTCGGTCCAGGTAGCGCCACCATCCGGAGATGTCGGTCTTCCCGTCGGACGAGGCCTGGGCGATCTCGTCGGTCAGGATCGGCAGGGCGGTCTTCAGGTCCGCGACGATCGGGATGTCGGCGTGGCGGTTCTTAGAGATCTCCGCGGCGTCGATGTCGATGTGGACGACGGTCGCGCGCGGCGCGAAGGAGTCGAGGCGGCCGGTCACGCGGTCGTCGAATCGGGCTCCTAGGGCGACGATCAGGTCCGCGCGCTGCAGGGCGCCGACGGCGGCAACGGTGCCGTGCATACCGGGCATGCCCAGGTTGTGGCGATCGGAGTCGGGGAAGGCACCGCGCGCCGTCAGGGTGGTGACCACGGGGGCGTTGGTGGCCTCGACCAGGGCGGACAGGGCCTCGGTCGCGCCGCCGCGGATCACGCCGCCACCGACGTAGAGGACGGGGGCCTGAGCGTCCACGATCGCGCGGGCCCGCGGCTCGCACCTGCTTCATGTTCGGGCGGTCGGCCACCTTGTAGCCGGGCAGGTCCAGGGTCGGGGGCCAGGAGAAGTCCATCTCCGAGACCTGGGCGGACTTGGTGATGTCCACGAGGACCGGGCCGGGTCGACCCGTGCCGGCCAGGTGGAAGGCCTCGGCGAGGCGCACGGGGATGTCCTGCGGATCCGTCACCAGGAAGGAGTGCTTCGTGATGGGCATCGATGCACCCACGACGTCGGCTTCCTGGAAGGCGTCGGTGCCGATCAGGGAGGCGCCGACCTGGCCGGAGATGACGACGATCGGCACGGAGTCCATGCAGGCGTCACCCAGGGCAGTCAGCACGTTCGTCGCGCCGGGGCCCGAGGTGACGAGCGCGCAGCCAACCTTTTGCCGGTAGCAAGCGCGTACCCCTCGGCAGCGTGGCCCGCACCTTGCTCGTGTCGAACCAAAATGTGACGTATTGCCGTCGACGCCATCAGCGGGTCGTAGGTCGGCAGAATTGCTCCACCGGGCATGCCGAACACGTCGGTCACGCCCAGGGCCTCGAGGCTCGCCACAATAGCCTCGGCTCCAGTCATACGGGTGGTGGTGCTCGTGTCGCTCACCAGTCGTCCTCTCAATCGTTGGGACCGTCTCAAAGAAAAAACCCCGTCAAGTCCGGCCAAACAGCGCGGATGCGGGGAAAAGGCGTGCGATCCATCCTCTCGTTACGCGGCAGGCATCGCACGCCCAGGTACGATGACCAGGGCGAGGATTCCAATCTCACGAACGTTGAGCATGTCAATACCGTAACTCGCCTGCGCGAGGCGCTCCAGACCATCTCATTGTGCGGACCATTAGGCCCCTCACGCCATCTAGGACGATGGCCTGAGATACACAACACTAGAAGCTGGTTTAATTGACTCATAGCACACATCGACAATTCACTACACGGAGATTTCATCGTGGAAACGATCTTTGGGGTACTGGAAGAGCAGCCCGTGCTGTTCCTGTTCCTCCTCATCGGCATCGGCATGGCCTTCGGTAAGGTCAAGATCAAGGGCATCGGCTTGGGAGCCGCTGCCGTCCTCTTTTTCGCCATCGTCATGGCGGCCTGGGCACAGTCCTACAACATCGAATTGCGTGTCACCCCGCAGCTGGGAACGCTCGGCCTGACGCTCTTTACCTTCGCGATCGGCATTAACTCCGGTGCGTCCTTCTTCCATAACCTCAAGACCGCGGTCGGCCCGATCCTGACGATGGTGGCCTTCTACGGCATCGCAGCCACGCTCGGCCTGTACGTCGGCAAGGCCCTGGGCATGGATGTGCCCCTCATCGCCGGTACCTTCGCCGGAGCCGTCACGAACACCCCAGCGCTCGCCGCGGCCGGCGAGGCCAGCGGGGACCCCGCCCGAGCGACCGTCGGGTATTCCATCGCCTACCTCTTCGGCGTCATCGGCATGCTCGCCGCCTCGATGGCCGCCCTGCACTACGGCCGCAACGACAAGGACGCGCCCTCTCCCCTGTCGAACCGCACGATCCGCGTCGAGCGCGACGACCACCCCTTCGTCGGTGACATCTACGAAAGCTCGGCGAGAAGATCTCCTTCTCTCGTCTGCGCCGTGGCGAGACCGGCCCCATCACGCGCCCCCAGATGTCCGACACGCTCGACCCCGGCGACCTCGTAACCGTCGTCGGCCCCCGCGAGCTCGTTGCACGCGCGGCCAGCGAGCTTGGTCATGCTTCCTCGCACTCTCTCATGCAGGATCGCACCTACCTAGACTTCCGCCGCATGACGATCTCCAACCCCAAAGGTCTCCGGCCGAACGGTGGCCTCCCTGGGTCTGGCCAAGCAGTTCTCCGCGACGATCTCCCGTGTGCGCCGCGGCGACGTCGACATGGTCGCCGAGCCCGGCCTCGTCCTCCAGGAGGGTGACCGCGTGCGCGTCGTCGCCCCCACCTCGAAGATGGCTGAGATCACCAAGTTCTTTGGTGACTCCTCGCACGGCCTCACCGACCTCAACCCGATCGCCCTGGGCCTGGGCATGGCGCTGGGCATCGCGATCGGCGAGCTGCCCATCCTGACCCCCTCCGGCGAGTACTTCTCGATCGGTTCCGCCGCTGGCACGCTCATCGTGGGTCTCATCTTCGGCCGCGTGGGTCGTATCGGCCCCATCGCGACGGCGCTGCCCTTCACCACCTGCCAGGTCATGTCCGAACTCGGCCTGCTCATCTTCCTGGCGCAGGCGGGCGCGAAGGCCGGCGGCCAGATCCTCGAGGCCTTCACGTCGGGCGCGTGGGTCAACATCTTCCTCCTCGGCGTCATCATCACGTCGACGATGGCGATCGGCCTGTACGTCACCATGCGGTGGGTCTTCAAGATGGGCGGTACGAAGCTCGCGGGCCTCCTCGGCGGCGCTCAGACCCAGCCCGCGGTCCTCGCGTTCGCGAACGGCCGTACGAACGCCGATCCTCGCGTCGCCCTCGGCTACGCCCTGGTGTATCCCGTCGCCATGGTTGGTAAGATCGTCGTTGCACAGGTGCTCGGCGGCATGTAACCAAACGTTGGCTGCGGGGTGACCTCCACACCACCCAAACACCTCGTGGCCGTGCCAGTGGGCGGGGTCCCCCATCCTCCCCCGCCCACGCGAATGGGGCCGACCCTCGCGGGTCGGCCCCATTCGTCTGCCCGACAGCCTGTTCGACTGGTGGCACGGTCGGCAGGCGGGATGACAGGACAAAACGTGTTGGTTGTGTGGCGACTTTCGGCTTGCCGGTATGGGAAAGACGGTCTTGAAGGCGGTTGCTTCATCGGGGGCGTCAATGCCCCCACGTGCCTGATGTGCGGGCGAACACGTGGGCACGTGTCGAACTCGTTCTCACGCGAGATCACCTGCTGCTGGCGGCGCTGCCGGCGTAGGTAACCGGCTCTTCGCATTGTGGGGTGTGGGGGTGGTCGAAGCGTCCCGGGGGTCGTGGACAGTGTCGTGGGACGACGACCGAACACAGGAGTTCACCTTGGGCGCCTCATCAACCAAAACTCGCATGCAATTCGGGTACCCGAACTTTCTACAGCGCCCGAAAACGTTGCAATTCCAACGGTGCGATTTCAACGTTTGAAATACGTGTGGGGGAATTGCATGCGACATTTCTAAGGAACCACAACATGAGACGCCACAAAGGCACCACGAAGTGCCCCAAGCAGAAGACAACGCAAGCCCAGAAGACCCCCACAACCCCGACAGCCGCCACAACCGCCACAAGCACGGGGGCACTGCACCCGATATGGGGCACTGCACCCGTTACGTGGCGGTGCACCCGTTACGTGGCGGTGCACCCGAACAGAAGAGGTGCATTGCCTACGGATCGGGTGCAGTGCCCCAACATACAAGAACAAACGCGGAACTGGCACACCGAACCACTCACCGCCGCACCCCTCCATGCGCAGCTGGGCCCTACTGGTGGCAGGACGGGCACGCCGCCCACGCCACCACCTGCACCCCGGCCCACTCCGACACCTCCCACACCCTTACATGCGAAGAGCCGGTTTACGTGCGATATAGCCGGTTAGCGCACGCACTAGCAGGTTCGCGTGCGAACAACACACCATGTCCGAGACAGTTGTGCCCACAACGCAGACCACCTCGCCCGCAACACCCCACTGCTGGCGTTTGTCGCCGAGGTGGTCTGCACTTTGGGCGCCACGCCACCCCGAACCGTGACCTCACCGCCCCGGACCGCGACCTCACTACCCCGAACCTCGACCTCACAGCCACCAAACGGGGGGAATTGTGCTGTGAGAGGCGCATGGTCGAGCTTACCCCGCGTCGTGGGCGCCACCAAACGGGGGGAATTGCACCAATAGAGGCGCGACACGCCGGCGACACGCCGAAGCAAGGCTCCTAATGCTGCAAAACCCCCATCGCCAAAGATGCGACGCTCTCCGGAAGGGTCAGAGAGCGCGAGCGGGCCCGGGCGCGGCCTGCTTTCCAATGACACCACCACCAAACGGGGGCAATTGCACCAATAGAGCCACGACACGCCGGCGACACGCAGGCAGGATGCTTCTAATGGTGCAAAACCCCCACCATTACCCCGGGCGTCATGCACCCTCACTGGTGCAGGGCAGCCCGGCGGGACGCCGATAAACGCCGGCGGGGCGTCGCCGACAGAACCGGGGCAGGAGAACGGGCGACCAACTCCACGACGACGCTTGTTGCCGCTGAAGCGAAACACCCCATCGATGATCATTCAACCCGTTCTGATCGGGCGCAATGCTCTCGATCAGGTGGAATCTTCCCTCACGGGTCGAATGCCCCCAAACGGGTCGAAAGCTCCCGATTAGGACTCATCCTCCCGATGGTGCGCATCCTGTCTGAGGCGCTGCGGCGCGGGCGTCCGAGCACGGGCATCTTCCCCTCGACGATGCCAGAGACCGAGCCGCGACCAACACGTTGTGTCCAATGACCCGGCAGGCGCGCCGCATGGCGCCCGGTCACCATGCGACGCCATAAGCGACGCCGGACATCAGGCAGCGCCACAACCTGAACCCCCAACGACACGAGGCCGCGACCGGTTTCCCGGCCACGGCCTCGTCAATGAACGACCAATCAGCGTTGGATGAGCGCGACAAGAACCCGTGTAATCACCGCAGCCGCGCACACGATCGCAATGTTGCGGCCAACGGCGCAAATCTCATCGCGGCTGATCTCGTACTCGAACTCAAACGCCGGCGGCTTCACGCCCGCCTCGATCTCGAACTTCATGCGTCCTCCTCTTCGAACTCCCACAGATTAGGAACCCGCTCCTGCTTCTCCATGAGCCAGTTCTTATCCGTGAGCATACGCGAGAGCGCCAGGCCCATACCAATGGCGACGATCGTAAACATCACGGTGAAGAGGGCTGCGAGAGCATCGTCGATCTGCTGATTATTCAGGTACGTGAGCGCTCGGTACAAGGGAACACCGGGAATCATGATGACGACGGCGGGCACGGACAGCGTCACGCGCGAGAAACGCGTCCTGCGCGCAACAAACACCGCGAGCAGACCGGCAGCAAGCGCTGCCAAGCCGACGGCAGCCGGAGCAGGCAAGCCCAGCTGCAGGTGCAGGGCGATTCGGGCAGTGTTGATCACGGCGCCGATGATGGCTGCGGTCGCGCACACGCGCTGCGGCGAATTAAAGAGCATCGCGAACCCGTATGCCGCAACGAAACTCGTCAGGAAGCGCAACAGGTAGTGCAGCCACGGCGTCAGCTCGACGCCATACTCGGGAGTAACAGACCAACCGAAGGCCGCAGAGATCGCCCAGACCGCGACGCCGGCGGACGCAACGAGCATCGCAACGTACACCAGGCGCCCGATGCCTCCCTCGAAGTCCTGTCGGACCAGGTCGATCAATCCTGTCACAAGCGGGAAGCCAGGCACCAGGAAGAGCAGCGCAGAAATAAAACCGGCCTGATGGGTCGATTCGATGCCGAGGAACTGCTGAGCCGGAGCCACCAACAGGATATAGATCATCGCAGCAAGAGCACCGCATGCCATCCACACGCCGAAGTGGTTCATGTGGCGAACCAGCATCTGACGACGCAGCGCCTGCCCAAAGAACGAGGCCACCGCCACGGCGGAGCACTCGACCCATCCCCCACCGTTGAGGAAAGCGAAGGCCGCACAGGCCAGACCCGATGCGAGCGCGTTAGAGAACCAGTCGTACAGGCCAGGAACCTTCGCGATCCTGTCGAGCTCGTCGGAAACGTCTTCAACGCGAACCGACTTACCGTTCAGCGACGCGACGTAGTTGTTGATGCGGTCGATCTTGTCCGCGTTGACGCCCATGAGGCGCTGCTCCGCCAACTCCGTGCGGAAGGTCCCGCTCGCGTAAGCGGTCGTGATGATTTCCGTATATGTGACCTGTGCGCGATGCTCGGAGATACCGACGGCTCGCGCGACGTCCGCCATGGACTTTTTCACGCGATACGCACTCGCGCCAAAGGACAGCAACATCTGTCCGAGACGCAGGACTACCTGGGATTGATGGGCGAGGCGGTCGTGCGCCGCCATGCGCTGAGCGAGTACCTCGTCGCGCCCCCCGTGGCGGTGCGACCCTCGCGGATGTGCAGAAGTGACCATGCCTCTAGCATCCCATGCCAAGAGGCAAAATGTCGGCGACATAAGTCCGTTGGTGTGTCGCACCATAACCAAACGGCCGCGAGCATCCCCCACGCGCACGGTGGACGGTGGTTGCCGGCCTGGACGCGCTGGGAGCGAGGGACGGGTCGAGTGGGGTGTAGGTGGGTTCAGCGAAGGGGTGCTGGGGTTGTGGAAGGTTGTTGACGCTTTGTTGATGCGGTTGTTGTTTGTCCAGGCCGCTCGGTGTGGTTCGTATTCGATGGGAAATTTGCCGCTGAGGCTGGTGTGTTCGCTGGGTGCGGTTTTGCGTGTATGTCGGTCGTCGAGGGTGGTTTTGCTGTGTAGGATAGCGGAGCGGCCAGGAACCGTTGGGTTCCTGGCCGCTTGCCTGACGTGTGTTGTGGCGGTGTCCTACTCTCCCACAACCTGTCGGTTGCAGTACCATTGGCGCTGCCGGGCTTAGCTTCCAGGTTCGAAATGTTGCTGGGCGTTTCCCCGGTGCTATGACCACCACAAGATTATTCGTTCAACACCATCCCCCGGGTTTTGTGTGCCGCTGTGCGGCTTTGGGGGGTGTGGGTTGATCGTGATTTGTATAGTGGTTGCGGCAGTGTTGCCTGTCGTGTTGCCACCCTTTTGCCGTGTTGGCTGGGTGGTGTTTGTTTAGTGTTGGCCCATTAGTACCAGTCGGCTCGCGAGCACCTCGCGGTGCTTCCACCTCTGGCCTATCAACCCGCTAGTCTGGCGGGGGCCTCTCACCCCAACAAGTTGGGGCGTGGAAACCTCATCTTGAAGCAGGCTTCCCGCTTAGATGCTTTCAGCGGTTATCCCTTCCGAACGTAGCCAACCAGCCATGCACCTGGCGGTACAACTGGCACACCAGAGGTTCGTCCATCCCGGTCCTCTCGTACTAGGGACGGCCCTTCTCAAATTTCCTACGCGCACAGAGGATAGGGACCGAACTGTCTCACGACGTTCTGAACCCAGCTCGCGTACCGCTTTAATGGGCGAACAGCCCAACCCTTGGGACCAACTCCAGCCCCAGGATGCGACGAGCCGACATCGAGGTGCCAAACCATGCCGTCGATATGGACTCTTGGGCAAGATCAGCCTGTTATCCCCGGGGTACCTTTTATCCGTTGAGCGACCACGCACCCACGTGCCATGGCCGGATCACTAGTTCCTGCTTTCGCACCTGCTCGACCCGTCGGTCTCACAGTCAAGCTCCCTTGTACACTTGCACTCGCCACCTGATTACCAACCAGGCTGAGGGAACCTTTGAGCGCCTCCGTTACATTTTAGGAGGCAACCGCCCCAGTTAAACTACCCACCAGGCACTGTCCCCAACCCGGATCACGGGCCAAGGTTGAGGTGACCGCTTGAACCAGAATGGTATTTCAACGACGACTCCACCACCGCTGGCGCGGCAACTTCACAGTCTCCCACCTATCCTACACAAGTCCAAGCGAACACCAATACCAAGCTATAGTAAAGGTCCCGGGGTCTTTCCGTCCTTCTGCGCGAAACGAGCATCTTTACTCGTACTGCAATTTCACCGAGTTCGCGGTCGAGACAGCGGAGAAGTCGTTACGCCATTCGTGCAGGTCGGAACTTACCCGACAAGGAATTTCGCTACCTTAGGATGGTTATAGTTACCACCGCCGTTTACTGGGGCTTAAATTCACCGCTTCACACCCACAAAGGGGTATTAACAGTTCCTCTTAACCTTCCAGCACCGGGCAGGCGTCAGTGCGTATACATCGCCTTACGGCTTCGCACGCACCTGTGTTTTTGATAAACAGTCGCTTCTCCCTATTCTCTGCGACCCCACAACCCCACCAGCGCGCTAGGCGCGGGGAAGTCACGGGGTCCTCCTTATCCCGAAGTTACGGAGGAATTTTGCCGAGTTCCTTAACCACGATTCACTCGAACGCCTCGGTATACTCTACCTGACCACCTGAGTCGGTTTAGGGTACGGGCGCGTCATGCCCTCACGTCGAGGCTTTTCTCGGCAGCATAGGATCACCACAAGACGACACTATCGTGTCACCCTCATCAGTTCTCACCCACAAGTCCCCCGGATTTACCTGAGGGACGGGCCACAACCTTAAATACGCACAACCATCGGCGCACTGCAGCTACCTGTCTGCGTCACCCCTGTTAACACGCTTGCCTACAATCACCGGGACCCCAAGACCCACACACACCACCAGACCCGAAAGCCCAGCAGGCGGCAGGCAAATTGGTTAGCACAATGACTTCAGCATGGGCGGTCACAACGCGGTACCAGAATATCAACTGGTTGTCCATCGACTACGCCTGTCGGCCTCGCCTTAGGACCCGACTAACCCAGGGCGGATAAACCTAGCCCTGGAACCCTTAGTCAATCGGCGCTGCGGATTCTCACCGCAGATTCGTTACTCATGCCTGCATTCTCACTCCCACACAATCCACCAGAAGTCACCTCCAGGCTTCACCTCATGCAGGACGCTCCCCTACCCAACAACACACCAACAATCCAGTTCCTGGCGCCAGCACGCGTGTTGCTGCCACAGCTTCGGCGGTACGCTTGAGCCCCGCTACATTGTCGGCGCAGAACCACTTGACCAGTGAGCTATTACGCACTCTTTCAAGGATGGCTGCTTCTAAGCCAACCTCCTGGTTGTCACCGCGACTCCACATCCTTTCCCACTTAGCGCACGCTTAGGGGCCTTAGCTGATGATCTGGGCTGTTTCCCTCTCGACTACGAAGCTTATCCCCCGCAGTCTCACTGCCACGCTACACCTAATGGCATTCGGAGTTTGGCTGACGTCAGTAACCCACAGGGCCCATCGGCCATCCAGTAGCTCTACCTCCACCAGGGACCACGCAACGCTGCACCTAAATGCATTTCGGGGAGAACCAGCTATCACGGAGTTTGATTGGCCTTTCACCCCTACCCACAGTTCATCCCCCAGGTTTTCAACCCTGGTGGGTTCGGTCCTCCACACAGTCTTACCTCTGCTTCAACCTGACCATGGGTAGATCACCCCGCTTCGGGTCTAGAACACGCGACAAACGCCATCTTTCAGACTCGCTTTCGCTACGCATACCCCACACGGGTTAAGCACGCCACGTATCACTAACTCGCAGGCTCATTCTTCAAAAGGCACGCCATCACCCCACAAGGCTCTGACGGCTTACAGGCACACGGTTTCAGGTACTATTTCACTCCCCTCCCGGGGTACTTTTCACCATTCCCTCACGGTACTATGCACTATCGGTCATCAAGTAGTATTTAGGCTTACCAAGTGGTCTTGGCAGATTCACACGAGATTTCACGAGTCCCGCACTACTCGGGCACCACATCCACACCACACGCCACCGGTCCACCTACACGACTCTCACGCTCTACGGTCAGCCATCCCAGACTGTTCAACTCCCAGCAACATGCGGTGCGACCCCCCGGCAGAAGGATCCAACATGGCCCCACAACACCAAACACGCAACGGCCGCCGCCTCTGGCACGCATCTGGTTTAGCCTCCTCCGCTTTCGCTCGCCACTACTCACGGAATATCTTCTCCTACGGGTACTGAGATGTTTCACTTCCCCGCGTTCCCCCCACCACCCTATACACGTTCAGATGATGGTAACCCAGCACAACCCAGGTTAGGTTCCCCCATTCGGACACCCTCGGATAATAACGCTCGCTCGCCAGCTCCCCGAGGCATATCGCAGGCCGCAACGTCCTTCATCAGCTCTTGATGCCAAGGCATCCACCGAATGCCCAACAAAACTAAACAAAACACAAAAAACAGTACAGAACAAATATGCTCGCAACCACTATACAAATCACAAACAACCCACCACACACAACCCACACCAACAAACAACATTCGCCGGCCGGCTGCGCAGGCAACCACCACCCAACCAGGGCAGTAGACGCTCACACGGTGTTGAACGTGAACCCGACAGTGTGCTCATCCGTTAAAACGTTTACACCCAACCCAAAACACGCACCCACACCCACCACCCCACTACCGGAGCAGTAAACACATGCAGGCACAAGAAAACAACCAGAACACCCACCACAACAGGCAGACACTGACTGTTCCCCACAAAACTGGGCTCCCTAGAAAGGAGGTGATCCAGCCGCACCTTCCGGTACGGCTACCTTGTTACGACTTCGTCCCAATCGCCAATCCCACCTTCGACCACTCCCCCCGGACAAACCGGTTAGGCCATGGGCTTCGGGTGTTACCAACTTTCGTGACGTGACGGGCGGTGTGTACAAGGCCCGAGAACGTATTCACCGCAGCGTTGCTGATCTGCGATTACTAGCGACTCCACCTTCATGGGGTCGAGTTGCAGACCCCAATCCGAACTGAGACTGGCTTTAAGGGATTCGCTCCACCTCACGATATCGCAACCCTCTGTACCAACCATTGTAGCATGCGTGAAGCCCAAGACATAAGGGGCATGATGATTTGACGTCATCCCCACCTTCCTCCGAGTTAACCCCGGCAGTCCCCCACGAGTCCCCACCATCACGTGCTGGCAACATAGGGCAAGGGTTGCGCTCGTTGCGGGACTTAACCCAACATCTCACGACACGAGCTGACGACAACCATGCACCACCTGCACACGACCAACTAAATGCCACCACATCTCTGCAGTGCCGCCGTGCATGTCAAGCCTTGGTAAGGTTCTTCGCGTTGCATCGAATTAATCCGCATGCTCCGCCGCTTGTGCGGGCCCCCGTCAATTCCTTTGAGTTTTAGCCTTGCGGCCGTACTCCCCAGGCGGGGCACTTAAAGCGTTAGCTACGGCGCAGAAACCACGGGTGGCCCCCACACCTAGTGCCCAACGTTTACAGCGTGGACTACCAGGGTATCTAATCCTGTTCGCTCCCCACGCTTTCGCTCCTCAGCGTCAGTAACGGCCCAGAGACCCGCCTTCGCCACCGGTGTTCTTCCTGATATCTGCGCATTCCACCGCTACACCAGGAGTTCCAGTCTCCCCTACCGCACTCAAGTCAGCCCGTACCCACCGCACGCCCCCAGTTAAGCCAGAGGATTTCACGGCAGACGCGACCAACCGCCTACAAGCCCTTTACGCCCAATAATTCCGGACAACGCTCGCGCCCTACGTATTACCGCGGCTGCTGGCACGTAGTTAGCCGGCGCTTCTTTACCCACTACCCTCACCACAACCCACAGTTGCGGCTTGACCATGAGCGAAAGAGGTTTACAACCCGAAGGCCTCCATCCCTCACGCGGCGTCGCTGCATCAGGCTTTCGCCCATTGTGCAATATTCCCCACTGCTGCCTCCCGTAGGAGTCTGGGCCGTATCTCAGTCCCAATGTGACCGGTCACCCTCTCAGGCCGGCTACCCGTCAAAGCCTTGGTAGGCCATCACCCCACCAACAAGCTGATAGGGCCGCGAGCCCATCCCCCACCAGAAAAAAACCTTTCCACCAACCCCCCATGCGAAGGCCAGTGAATATCCAGTATTAGCACCCGTTTCCGGGCGTTATCCCAAAGAAGAGGGCAGGTTACTCACGTGTTACTCACCCGTTCGCCACTCATCCACCCAACAAAAGCCAGGCTTCAGCGTTCGACTTGCATGTGTTAAGCACGCCGCCAGCGTTCGTCCTGAGCCAGGATCAAACTCTCCGAACAAAAAAACAAAAAAACGTTAAAGCCCAGAAAAAAACCAACCAAACAAAAACCATCCGGCCAGCAATCCCAACCAAAAACACTCAAAAACAAAAAACAGGCATAAACAAAACAAACAAACACACTATCGAGTTCACAAACAACACCCACACACCCAAACAACCAGGCCAAAACCCAGCCACCCAAGCAGTGAACCACCACCACAAACTCACTCACAAGCTCGCGGCGACAGTGAATAATCTACTCACCCCCCACACAAAAGTCAACCCAAAACAACGTGACCCCCAACACACACCCCACAAACCCACCAAACACAACGAAAAGTCCCCATCAACTCAACGTGCTTGCCCCGGCCTCGGGATAAAACGAGCGGGTCCAACCACGCCTCACCAGCGCGATTGGACCCGCAAACGATCCGAAATGACTCTCAGTTCACATCCATGTCGGGCTGAACCGGGATGTCCACGGTCGGAAGGTCGCGCACCGCGCGGCGCACGGCCTTGGAGACAGCGGGGGCAACCCGCTTATCGAAGGCGCCGGGGATGATGTAGGACGGGCTCAGCTCGTCCTCGTCAATGACGGACGCGATAGCCACAGCGGCAACGCGCAGAACTTCGGTCGTAATCTCCTTGACCTTGGCGTCCAGGAGGCCGCGGAAGAGGCCCGGGAAGGCCAGCACGTTGTTGATCTGGTTCGGGTAGTCGCTTCGTCCGGTGGCGACAACGGCCGCGTACTTGCCGGCGCCGATCGGGTCGACCTCGGGCGTGGGGTTGGCCAGCGCGAAGACGATGGCGTTCTCGGCCATGGTCTCGATGTCGGACGGCTCAAGGATGTTGCCGGACGAGACGCCGATGAAGACGTCGGCACCCTTGAGGACTTCCTTGAGGGAGCCGTGGACGTGGCGCGGGTTGGTCGCCTCAGCGAGGGCCTTGCGGGAGGGGTGCATGCCCTCGGTGGCGTCGCCGGACAGCGCGCCGTCGCGGCCACAGCCGATGATGTCGCGCGCGCCCTGGGCGAGCAGCAGGCGGATGATCGCGTTGCCGGCCGCGCCAACGCCGGAGACGACGATGCGCACGTCTTCGATCTTCTTGCCCACGATCTTCAGGGCGTTGATGAGCGCGGAGAGCACGACGATGGCGGTGCCGTGCTGGTCGTCGTGGAAGACCGGGATGTCGAGCTCGGAGCGCAGGCGCTCTTCGATTTCGAAGCAGCGGGGCGCGGAGATGTCCTCGAGGTTGATGCCGCCGTACGCGGGGGCGATGGCCTTGACGATCGAGATGATCTCCTCGGTGTCCTTGGTGTCCAGGACGACGGGCCACGCGTCGACTCCGCCGAATTCCTTGAAGAGGACGGCCTTGCCCTCCATGACGGGCAGGGCGGCCTCGGGACCGATGTCGCCCAGGCCCAGGACGGCGGTGCCATCGGAGACGACGGCGACCGTGTTGGCCTTCATGGTCAGCAGGTGCGCCTTCTGGGGCATGTCGTGGATCGCGGTGCACACGCGGGCGACGCCGGGGGTGTAGGCGCGCGAGAGGTCGTCACGGTTTCGCAGCGGCACCTTCGAGTGGATCTCCACCTTCCCGCCGATGTGGCTCATGAAGGTCTGGTCGGAGACCGAGTCGGCGACCACGCCGGGCAGCACGTTGATCGCGTCGCGCACCTCGCGGCGGTGTTCGGAGTCACGCATGTCGCAGGTGAGGTCGATGATGATGCGCCCGCGGTCGGAGTCGGCCACGTCCAGGCCCTTGATCTCCGCTCCGGTTGCGGAGACTACGTCGACGATGGACGCAATCGAGGTGGTCTTCTCGTCCACCTCGATACGGTAGGAGGCGGTGTACGACGGCGAAGTGCGCATGTCTATCCTTTCGTTGGGCGCTCGGCCAGGCGGCCTGGCTGTCCTCTGTCGTTCATCCTAGGGACAGTTGGTGGTGCTTCGGTAGGGGAAGGCCACAACGTGGACAGGTGCGCGCGGTGAGGGACGAGGCCGGGGCACACTCTCGGGAACGCGTGCGGGGGCGCGAACGCGCGGTGAGGGACGAGGCCGGGGCACACTCGGGAACGCGTGCGGGGGGCGCGAACGCGCGGTCGGGGTACGACGGGGGCCGGGATCGCATGCGATCCCGGCCCCCCAACGGGAGTGCGGATGCCTCAGGCGCCGACCATCTCCATGATGAGCTCGCGCACGCGGGCGGCGTCTGCCTGCCCGCGGGTGGCCTTCATGACGGCACCGACGAGGGCGCCGGCCGCCTGGACCTTGCCGCCCTTGATCTTCTCGACGATGTCGGGGTTGGCGTCCAGGGCCTCCTGGACGGCCGCCGTGAGGGCGCCGTCGTCGGAGACGACCTCGAGGCCTCGGGCTTCGACGACCTGCGTCGGGTCGCCTTCGCCCGCGAGGACGCCCTCGAGGGCCTGACGCGCCAGCTTGTCGTTGATGCGGCCCGCGTCGATGAGACCCTGGAGCTCAGCGACCTGAGCGGGGCTGACCCCGGCCTCGTCGAGGGAAACCTCGCGTTCCTTGGCGCGGCGCGAGATCTCGCCCATCCACCACTTGCGGGCGGAGGCGGGATCGCAGCCCGCGGCGACGGTGGCTTCGATGAGCTCGAGGGCACCGGCGTTGATGACGTCGCGCATCTCCATGTCCGCGTACCCCCACTCGGTGCGCAGGCGGCGGCGCTTGGCGACGGGCAGCTCGGGCAGCGAGGCGCGCAGCTCCTCGACCCACGCGCGATCCGGGCGGATCGGCACCAGGTCGGGCTCGGGGAAGTAGCGGTAGTCCTCGGAATCCGACTTCTCGCGGCCGGAGGACGTCGAGCCGTCCTCCTCGTGGTAGTGGCGGGTCTCCTGCAGGATCGTGCCGCCCTCGGACAGGATCTGGGCCTGACGCTGCATCTCGTAGCGCACGGCCGAGGCGATGCCGCGGAAGGAGTTCACGTTCTTCGTCTCGGTACGAGTGCCCAGGGGCGAGTCAGGCGTCGGGCGCAGCGACACATTGATGTCGGCGCGCACGTTGCCGCGCTCCATGCGGGCCTCGGACACGTCGAGGGCACGGAAGATGTCGCGCAGGGCCTGCACGTAGGCGGCGGCCACCTCGGGGGCGCGCTCGCCGGCGCCACGAATCGGACGGGTCACGATCTCCACGAGCGGCACGCCCGCACGGTTGTAGTCCACGAGCGAGTGGTCCGCGCCCTGGATGCGACCGTCAGCGCCTCCGATGTGCGTGTTCTTGCCCGCGTCCTCCTCCATGTGCGCGCGCTCGATCTGCACGCGGAACATGGTGCCGTCCTCGAGCTCGACGTCCACGTAGCCGTCGTGAGCGATCGGCTCGTCGGACTGGGAGGTCTGGAAGGCCTTCGTCAGGTCCGGGTAGAAGTAGTTCTTACGCGCGAAACGGCAGTACTCCGCGATCTCGCAATTCAAGGCCAGGCCGATCTTGATGGCGTACTCGACGGCCTTGTGGTTGACGACCGGCAGGGAGCCGGGCAGGCCCAGCGACACGGGGGTCACGTACGTGTTCGGGTCGCCACCAAACGCGTTGGGGGCGGCGTCGAACATCTTGGTTGTCGTGCCCAGCTCGACGTGCACCTCAATGCCGAGAACCGGGTCGAAGCGGCGGGCCGCCTCGTCGTAATCCATGAGCTCAGTCATCACTTTCCTCCCAGTTAGCTGCGGGGCACTGACCCGCGACGTCGTCGCTGAGGGCTTCCACGAGGGACGCCACCTTGTACATGACCAGGTCGCCGCGCGCGGGGGCCAGCACCTGGAAGCCGATGGGCAGGCCCTGCGAGGACACGCCGTTCGGGATGTTCATACCGGGGATGCCCGCCAGGTTCGCGGGGATCGTGGCGACGTCGTAGAGGTACATGGCCAGCGGGTCGGAGGTCTTCTCACCGAACTTGAAGGCCGTCTCGGGGGCGGTCGGCGACACGAGGACGTCGACCTGCTCGAACACCGCGTCGAAGTCGCGCTGGATGAGCGTGCGGACCTTCTGCGCGCTGCCGTAGTAGGCGTCGTAGTAGCCAGCCGACAGGACGTGCGTGCCCAGGATGATGCGGCGCTTGACCTCGTCGCCGAAACCGGCCTCGCGGGTGGCGGCCATGACGCGCTCGGCGGTCACGGGACCCTCGGTGGGCTCGACGCGGATGCCGTAGCGCATGCCGTCGAAGCGGGCCAGGTTCGAGGAGACCTCAGCGGGCATGATCAGGTAGTAGGCGCCCAGCGAGTACTCCAGGTGCGGGCAGGAGACCTCAACGATCTCGGCGCCGGCCTCGCGCAGCTTCTCAACGGTGGCGTTGAAGGCGTCGATGACGTCCTGCTGGTAGCCTCGCCGCTCAGCTCCTTGACGACGCCGACCTTCAGGCCCTTCATGGAACCCTGTGCGGCCACGTTTTTAACGGCCTGCGTGAGCGCGGGAACCGGCTCGTTCAGGGAGGTCGAATCGTGGGGGTCGTAGCCGCCGACGAGCTCGGTCAGGGCGGCCGCGTCGGCGACCGTGCGGGTGACGGGGCCGATCTGGTCCAGGGACGAGGCCATGGCCACCAGGCCGTAACGCGACACCGCGCCGTAGGTGGGCTTCGCGCCGACCGTGCCGGTCACGAACGCGGGCTGGCGAATCGAACCACCCGTGTCGGAACCGAGCGCGAGGGGCACCATGTAGGCCGCAACAGCCGCGGCCGAGCCACCGCCGGAGCCGCCGGGAATTCGCTCGGTGTCCCACGGGTTCTTCGTCGCACCGAACGCGGAGTGCTCGGTCGACGACCCCATGGCGAACTCGTCCATGTTGGTTTTGCCAACGATCGGCAGGCCGGCTTCCTTGATCTTGGTGGTGACGGTCGCATCGTAGGGAGGCTCCCAGTCGCCGAGAATCTTGGAGGCGCAGGTGGTGCGCAGTCCGCGCGTCACCACGTTGTCCTTCACGGCGATCGGCACGCCCGCCAGGCGATGCAGGGTCTCCCCCCGCCGCGCGGCGCGCGTCCACGTCGGCTGCGGTCGCCAGGGCGCCCTCGCGGTCGACGGTGATGAAGGCGTTGACGCGGTCGTCGATGGCGTCGATGCGGTCCAGGCACGCCTGGGTCAACTCGACGGAGGTGATCTGGCCAGCGGCCAGCATGTCCGCCAGCTCGAGGGCGCTCTTCTTCAGCAGCTCGTTCATCAGTCCTCCCCCAGGATCTGCGGAACCAGGAACATGCCGTCCTGGGCGGCGGGCGCCTGGGCGAGCACCTCGTCGCGGTCCACGGTCTGCCCCACCACGTCCTCGCGCCACACGTTGGTGAGCGGAATCGGGTGGGAGGTGGCGGGAACCTCGGGGGTGGCGACCTCGGACACCTTGGAGACGGCGTCGGCGATCGCGTCGAGCTCACCCGCGAAGCGCGTGATTTCCTCGTCGGTCAATGCGATGTGGGCCAGGCCCGCGACGCGGGCGACCTCGTCAGTACTAATGCGTGACATGTGTGGCATCCTACCCGTATGGCCTTTTCACAGCGACGCCAACTCACCAGGCAGACGTGGTCGATCGTCAAAAAAGCGGGAATCGCTCTGCTCGCCGCCCAGGCGGCCGCAGTCGTGACCGTGCACGCGATCGACCGCATGCGCACCGCCCGTATCCCCGGTGGCGTGCACGGTTTCCCCACCCTGCCTCCCGCCGACACGCAGATCGGCGACACGGTGGCGCGCACGTACACGGAGGGAACCTCCCTGTACGCGGACATGCTGGAGGCCATCGAAGGGGCAACGCATCACATTTATTTCGAGACTTTCATTTGGCGCTCGGACCGCTGGGGCCAGCGCTTCAAGGACGCGCTGATCGCCGCCGCGCAGCGCGGCGTCGAGGTGTTTTGCGTGTGGGACGGCTTCGGCGTCCTCAACCAGGATCCGCGCTTCTACAAGTTCCCCATGATGCCGAATCTGCACGTGCGTCGTTTCCCGACGCTGCGCTCGGGCTTCTTCACCCTGAACATTCGCCGCACGGGCCAGGATCACCGCAAGATCCTCGTGGTCGACGGCGAGGTCGGCTTCGTGGGCGGCTACAACATCGGTGACCCGTTCGCGAACGAGTGGCGCGACACCCACGTGCGCATCACGGGCGAGGCCGTGTGGGAGCTGGAAAACGGCTTCGTCGACTTCTGGAATCACTTCCGCCCCGCAACCTGTCCGGAGCTGCCCGATCAGGGGGCGCGCGCGTGGAGCGCGGACGTGACCGCGCAGTTCAACCTGCCGCACAACCTGCTGTACCCGATCCGCGGCATGTACATCGACGCGATCGAGCGCGCGACGAACCGCGTGCTCATCACGACGGCGTATTTCATTCCCGACCGCGAGGTCCTCGGCTCTCTGATCGCCGCCGCCCGCCGCGGCGTGCGCGTCCAGGTGCTGATTCCCGAGTATTCCAATCACATCCTGGCGGACTGGGTGGCGCGCCCCTACTACGGCGAGCTGCTGCGCGAGGGCGTGGAAATCTGGCTGTATCGTCACGCGATGGTGCACTCGAAGACGATGACGGTGGACGGGCGCTGGTCGACGATCGGCACGGCGAACATCGACCGCCTGTCGATGCGAGGCAACTACGAGGTCTGCCTGCAGTTCTTCTCGCGCCCGCTGGCTGCGCGCATGGAGGAGATTTTCGCGAACGACCTGACGACGGCCCGCCGCCTGACGATCGACGAGTGGGAGAAGCGCTCGACACTCACCCGCGTCGGCGAAGTGCTGCTGGGCCCCTTGGAACCCCTCGTCTGAGCTGCTTGACGGAGCTAACGCCGATATGACAGATCAGCCTTGAGTGCCCCGTCGCTCAGCTCTGGTATCTTCCAGAAGTGCGTCGCGTTCATATTCTTGGGCCAAAACAGTATGCATTGCAGCCGTACGCGGCGAGCACGCGTTCATCTTGCGCGCGTTATCCCAGTAGGAGTCGGCAACAGCGTTGTCTTGGCTCCCTCCATCAAACTCCGCGACTCGTAACGCCCCTACGGTTAAGACGGCCCCTGATCACGCCTGCCTCCAACCTCGAATTTTTCAAGGTTTCGAGAATGACACGTACTTCTTCAGCTGGCCACATGCCGTCCTTGCCATCAGGACTGCAGGCTAGAACCTCACCAATCCGTCCGTCATAGTCACGTTCGCAACTATCAGCATTGAAGCGCGTTCGAGCACAATTTACCCATCCTGCAAGATGCTCAGCGTCGATAGACCCATCGTCACGGAGCCCCGGTAAGTACTGCCAGTTGTTCAGCACGCTCCAACACCTCTGCTTGTAAACACTTCGCAACTCCTCAGGAATGCGTTTGTCATCCGTCGAGTAGGAAAGCTGAACAAGACTGACAAAGTTATCCGGATCACTTCCCAGATAATGGTAGAGTGCTCTACTTGGCTCATGGTGAAATACGTAGTCGAAAAATTTAAACTCCAACATCGGAAGGGCAGAATTCTCAAAATCCTTCTGTTCGAGCCACTTGAGGAGTTCAGCGACGTTATAACTAAGAAACGAATCACCCAGATTGTCCGACGAACCACCAAGTCTGGACAAAGCTTCCACGACCTGTGAGGCAGTCAATTCTTGTTCATCATATAACATCCATCCAAGAAGATTAATCGCTCGAGCATAAAATCCCTGCTCCAGAAGATGTCCAACCCCATCCGCTCTGTTCTCAGCTGCAATCGAGACGACACTGATATTCTCCCAGTATGCACGTACCAGAAGATTACCAAAACTACCAACTACTTCCCAATACTCTTTCGCCGCGGGCAATGCAGCAACAAAACGTTGTTTACACCCCAACGAAAGCGAATCAGACTTCAAAATGGAACGAGCCCATTCTGAGGTTTGTCTTTGCGCTCTACTTTGAATGTAGGCAATTGCCGCCTCTCGGAGCGCGGACGACTCCCCTTCCAGCCACACAAACATTTCAGAGTCTATCGCAGAAGAAGAGAAATCTGCGAGCAACTGCCCAACACAGTACGGATCTTTCACATAGCCCACAAGAACACTAAGCTGATCCAGGCCATCACTCAAAACAACGACAATCGCTTCAGCCCTTTTCTCACGAAGAGCATCCGAGAAACCTGAGTCCCACATTGTGAGTCCATCAATCGAAATCTCGATCTCATCAGTGAAAAGCCATGCAAATCTACGAGGGTCATCACATGGCTCCATGTCGGACATGACATCAATGATTGATTGAAGATCCTCTGCACTGAGCGCCCTTGATGCTCGCGAATGCACCTGATGACGGCAGACAAAAGTCACAGTGCACAAATACACCTCTAGTACCTCATCAGCTTTCCAATTTGATCGAGTTGCAACATTCCGAAATTCTTGAAGTAGCATAGAACGGTCATCGGGAGAAACATAGTCAAGCACCCCAAGCAAACTCATCCAACGATCTGCAGCACATTCCGCAAGACAGACTGCTTCTATCAGAACTTTACGAACATACTCGCTCCTTTCCCACTCTGACGCCTGTCCCTTTTCGACCTGCCAGTCACGGTATACTGGTTCGTAAGGAACAGGAAACACCTGTTGCGACAACAGCACTTTTCCTAGAAGTGGCCAACCGATATTCGGATACTCTTCGAGGGCCCACTTGAGAACTGCGACTTTATCATCACAATCTCCCGCACTAAGCTTCACCCAACCAACAAGAACTTTTTCTGAGCTATTTAAACATTGTTCAGCATCTTTATCATCAGGAGCCAAATCAGCAAGCTTCACTAGCAAGCGCGCTGCACGCCCGAAATGAACACGAGACCAACACAGACATTCCATTGCAATAAGAAGGTCATGGATCGAGGATGACCAACCAAAGAAACTAGACTTTTCTCTACGAAACAAGCAAGCGGTCACGGGCTCGTCTCTACTGAGGTCAGCTTCGATGAATTCTAGAAACACACTCGGCGAAGCCTCTGCTAGGAGCGGAAGAAAGGCGGAGAGGCGGAGTAGGACACGTCCAGTATCATCTTGGAAGGCAGAGTTCAGCAGATTAGCAACAATACTGTCAATTCGGTTCGATACGGCCCCCGTGCGCATCGACACTGCATCGCATGTCGCGGCAGCCAGGGCAAGACCACGTGCACTATGCTCACGCAAATCAGACGACACAGGTGGATGTTCACCTCTAAGCTGCGCAAGGATTAATTCCGTAAAGGACAATCCTTCCATTGCGTCTTCGCAAAGTAGCACACGTTGTACATACTCGGCCCATCTCGCCAAGTGTTCTTCAGTCAAACGCGGCAACAATAGCTTCGCTGCATTCAGGGGATCAACCAACCGCCACACTCCTCCAGACATCATGAAGGGCGGATCTAAGGAATACGTACTGATCAGTTCTTCCAACGCTTCATTGATCTCGTCCTCTCCGACTCCAATAAACTCTGCAATGCTCCCCAAATCATCTGAATTCAACGCCTCCCATGCTCCTACCAGCACTAAAGGGGCAAGAATCTTTGTAGCGATTTTGCCCTGTGCCCAACCCGAGTTCACTCGATCACGGGAGAGAGAGACTGGTAGAAAGTTGCCATGTTCCGTACGGCAAGTCCTGCGAGAGCATATGCTTCTCCACTGTCAATACCCGGCATTTTCAGAAGCACATTAGTCCCAACGTCACGCCGAATCTTCGGGAGCACGACGGTGGTATCAACCTCATTGCTCATCCAGTTTCCGCCGAGCACCCGAATCACTGTGTGCCCATTACGGTCCGCCAGACGAAAATTTGGATCTTCAAATAGCGGAACCAATATTAGCGAAGACGAACACTCTGTCAGCCGCTGCCACGCCTCAGCATTATGCACAACTAAGGTCTTGCGAAGTGCCTCAATGTCACGCTCTTTGAATGCTGCGTATAAAAAGGACAGCGCATCATCGCACCAGGATGCTTGAACTGTAAAGTATGGGCTTCTTTGCTCCAACAGTCGGATCGTCCTCTGCTGCGCCTCTTCACGGCCCGCAATGTGAAACTCTGCTGGAATTTTAGTCTTCGGCTTCAAACGTCCTTGAACCTCTTCCCACCACGACGTCAGGGTCTGCGCCCCTGAGACGCACTTCCCAAGTTGCTCACTAATCCAATAGTGGACCGCTGGTAGCGATTGAAGCCAGCCCTCGAGCCTATGTGCATCAAAGGCTTCTACCGATACAAATTTGTTTTCGCCGCTTCGTTGCTTCGCCCACTCTGCTGCTCCGGCCCAGTTTCTGGGTGTAGCAAAGACGAAAGTTTCGTCTGACTTTCCAACGATTTGTTCTGCTCTCTTGTTGTAATCTTCGTCGGCCTTGGTTTTTGACTGCTTGTTCGTACCGAATTCAAAGCGCAGCTCGCCCTTGGGTAAGAATGACGACCCGTCGGACGTAGCCGTTCCATCCCACCCCCGGGCTGCGGTTCCTTCATGTGCCCGGATGTCGATGTTGGTAACCCCGGGTGTCTGCGCGAGCAGCCTCCGCATGAGCTCGGGAAAGACACCCTGTGATTCTTGGGTGTCAGCCCAGCGATCCAAATCTAGCGCGTTGACCAAGAGCGGGTTGCTATCCATAGCAGCAACCTACACCGACCCGTCTTCATCTGTTGTCTAATCCGGCAGCGGCGTGAAACTATCCTGCGTTCATCAATGCGTCAGGCCTATACCCTGCCCCGGCCTTGTTACAGGCCGACGGCCGCCAGGCCCCCCTCGAGGAGGTCCGCGAACTGCGCTTCCGTGATGACGGGGACGCCCAGCTCTTTGGCTTTCTTTTCCTTGGAACCCGCGCCCGGGCCGGCGACCACGAGCGAGGTCTTCTTCGAGACGGACCCCGCGGCCTTGCCGCCGCGCGACGTGATCGCTTCTTTGGCGCCCTCGCGGTCGTATCCGGGCATCGCGCCCGACACCACGATGGTCAGGCCCGCGAGCACGTCCGAGGCCGGCTCGGGCGCCTCGTCGGCCATGCGCACGCCCGCGCGCGCCCACGCCTCGAGCACCTCCAGGTGCCAGTCGACCGTGAACCAGTCGCGCAGGGAGCGGCCGATTTCCTCGCCCACACCCTCGACCGCGGACAGTTCCTCGACCGAGGCGGCGCGCAGGGCATCCATCGAGCGGAAGGTGTCCGCGAGCGCTCGGGCCGCGGTGGGGCCGACATGGCGGATGGACAGGGCGACGAGGACGCGTGCGAGGGGCTGGCTCTTGGCCTTGTCCAGCTCGGCGAGCATCTTTTCGGTGCCCTTGGAGGCGCTGGGCTCGATGGGCTCGAAAACGGTCTGGCCGCGCAGCTTGCGGGGCTTGTAGGCCTTGGTCCAGAAGTAGCGAACCTGCTTCCAGTCCCCGGTTTCCTCGCCCTTCTTCTTGACGGGTTTCCACACCATGACGTCGCGCAGATCCTGCGCGCGCAGGTCAAAGAGCGCGGCCTCGGTGCGCAGGGCGGGGGCCTGCGGGGCGGGCAGGAGTTCCTCGGCGCGGGTGATCTGCTCTCCGTGGGGCAGCTCGCGGCCGCCCTCGAGGGTGAGGACGGTGCCGTCCTCCAGGGTGACGCTGTGGCCGGCGACCAGGGCGGCTGCCACCTCGTCGCGGTCGTTTTCGGGCTGAGTCATGGCGAGCGCGGATTCGTCACCGAGGCCCTCCACATCCAGCGCGCTGCGCGCGCCCACGTGGGCGAGGCGCTCGGTGATCTGCGCGGGGCACGCGCCCTTATTGGGGCATCGCAGGTCGACGTCGCCTTCCTTCTCCTGCACGAGCGTCGTCCCGCAGGAGGGGCACTGCTCGGGCATGACGAAGGGGGCGCTCGGAGCCGTTGCGCGCGTCCTCGACGGGGGCGACGATCTCGGGGATGACGTCGCCTGCCTTGCGCAGGACGACGAGGTCGCCAATGAGGACGCCCTTGCGGGCGACCTCCTGGGCGTTGTGCAGGGTCGCGCGCGCGACGTTCGAACCCGCGACCAGCACGGATTCCATGACGCCGTAAGGGGTCACGCGGCCCGTGCGCCCCACCTGGACGCGGATATCGAGCAGGCGCGTGTGCACCTCCTCGGGCGGGAACTTGTAGGCGGCCGCCCAGCGGGGGGTGCGCGAGGTCGAGCCGAGGGAACGCTGCAGGTCCAGGTCATTGATCTTGACGACGACGCCGTCGATCTCGTGTTCAAGATCATGACGCTTTTCTCCAAGCTCAGCAATACGCTCTTCGATGGCTGAGCGGCCCGTGAGCACGCGGGTGTAGGGCGAGACGGGCAGGCCCCAGTCACGCAGCTGCTCGTACCATCCCATCTGCGTGGTCGGCTCGGTGAAGTCCTCCCCGGTCTCGACGAAGCCGATGCCGTGTGCGACCATCGCGAGGGGGGCGTTTGGCGGTCTCGGCCGGGTCTTTTTGGCGCAGGGAGCCGGCGGCGGCGTTGCGCGCGTTGACGAAAGTCTTCTCGCCGGCCTCGACCCGGGCCTCGTTGAAGGCGGCGAAGTCGGCGACCGGGAAGTAGACTTCGCCGCGCACCTCGATGCGCGCGGGGACGGTGCCGGTGAGGGTCTGCGGGATCGAGGCGATCGTGCGGGCGTTAGCGGTGACGTCCTCGCCGACGTAGCCGTCGCCTCGGGTCGCGGCGCGCACGAGGCGGCCGTTCTCGTAGAGAAGGTTGATGGACAGGCCATCGACCTTCACCTCGGTCGTCATCTCGAGGTCGGCAATGCCGGTGGCCTCGGCCATGCGGTTCTCCCACCCGGCGAGCTCGTCGAGGGAGAACACGTCGTCGAGGGACATCATCTGGGCGAGGTGGCGCACCTCGGTAAAACCGGTGTCGACGCTGCCGCCCACGCTCATCGTGGGCGAATCCGCGCCGCGCAGCTGCGGATATCTCTCCTCGATCTCCTCAACCTCGCGATACATGCGGTCGTAGTCCGCGTCCGAGAGGGTCGGCGAATCGCGGTCGTAGTAGGCGGCGCGTGCCTCCTCGATGCGCGTAACGAGGTCGTTGTAACGGTCGCGTGTCGTCTCGAACATGGAGTCAGCCATGGGGTCCATTCTTGCATTTCGGGGTACAAGCGGACGAGGAGCGAGGCGCTCGAGTGCAGGAGGTGGCCATCGACACACGGGCCTGTGCGGGGTTATCCACAGGGTGTCGGGAGCGCCTCAGGTTATCCACAGGGGCGTGCACGCCGCTTGAAGTCGCGAGGCGCCCGCGCGATCGTTGGTGCATGAGCGATTCGGGTTGCCTGGCACGAGCTGCCCTGAGAGCGGACCTCCACCTGGCGTGCGTGGACGGACCCGACGTCGGGCTCGTTCTCGCGCCCGGTGTGGTGGGCCGCGCCGGGGATGTTCCCCTGTCGTGCGCGAGCGTCGCACGCGAGCACGCCGATTTCCACGCGGGATGGGCGCGCGCGCCTGCGCACCTTCCCGGGCGCCACGCCGGTCAGGGTCCGCACACGCCTGGGTCCGTGGCGACACCTTGGGGCGCGGGCGCGCCTGGCCGCTGGTCGGAGGGCGCGGCTCGGAGGCGACGTCCTGGAGGTGCGGCCCCGGCCTCGCGCGGTGGCCTGGCCGGTCGTCGACCGACGAGGCCGGGGAGTTTTCTCCGCGTCCTCCCTCCTGCGCGGAGCCCCCCTTCGTCTCCATCGTCGTCATGGGCGTGCTCATGGCCTGGCGCCTGCACTCCCTCGTCCCGGGCGCGCAGGCACTGCGGGTCGGCGTCGCCATCGTCGTCCTCCTCGCATGCGTCTGTGCGATCGCGTGGGTGAGACGCGCGCGGCGGCGCCGACGCGGGTGGGACGGCGCGGCCCTCGCCCTCGTGCTGGCTTCGCTGCCGGACACGGGCACTCCTCCGGCGTCCTGGCGGGCTGCCGTGTGGCCCGGTCGGGCCCGCACTCTGGGTTCTCGCGTCACCCTGGCGCCCCTAGCCTCCGCCCAGCCGGGGGATGCCTCCTCCCTCGGCGTCGTCGGCCGGCACGGCGCCGAATGCGCGCTGTGGTGCGCGGGACAGGTGGCCGCCCAGCTGGGAGGGGCGCGCGTCTGGTGGGACTCCCGCTCCCCCGTCCTCCTGGGAGCCCCGGGCATCGACATCCACGTCACCGACCGGGAACAATGCCCGGCCTGTACTCGCGCGTCCGCGAACGAGAAGGCCCCTCCCGTCCTCCACATCGGCTACGCGCGACGCATCGCCGACCTGCCCTCGTGGTGTGCGCGCGTGTGCGCCGCCGACGAGCAGCCCGTGTCCGCGCGGTGGTGGTGGACCGTCGCGCGCCCCGATGGGCAGGACGCGCTGCCCACGCGCCTGGACTGGGATCCCTGCGATGCCCAGGGGGCATCAGGCGGCCTCGGCGTCGTCATCGGGCGAGCCGAGTCGGGACCCGTGTCCCTCGACCTGGTCGCGGACGGGCCGCACGCCCTCGTAGCCGGCTGCACGGGCTCGGGTAAGTCGGAGGCCCTGCTGGGCTGGCTCGCCTCGATCGCCCACTGTTATTCGCCCGAGCGCGTGCGTTTCATCCTCATCGATTACAAGGGCGGGTCGACCTTCTCGCGCCTGGCCGGCCTGCCCCACACGCAGGCGTTGCTGACGGACCTCGACGCGGGTGCCACCTCACGCGCCCTCGACGGGATCGCCTCGCTCCTCCTGCGACGCGAGGCCGCGCTCAGTGAGCTCGCCCTGCCCGACCTGGCGGCCTGGGAGCGCGCCCACGAGGCCGATCCCGGGGCCGTCCCGGCCCCTCCCCCTCGTTTGGTCGTCGCAATCGACGAGTTCCGCGTCCTAGCCGACACGCATCCCTCCTCGATGGATGTCCTCCTGCGGCTGGCGGCGCAAGGGCGCAGCCTCGGACTGCACCTGATCGCCGCAACGCAGCGCCCCTCGGGAGCGGTCAACGCGAGCATGCGCGCCAACATGGACATTCGTTTGGCGCTGCGATGCGTGAGCTCCGCAGATTCCACAGACATCCTGGGCGACGCGCGTGCCTCCGCCCTGCCGCGCGTGCCCGGGCGGGCGGTGCTGGCGGGCACGGGCACGCTCCAGCTGTCCTACATGGCCGACGTCTCCTCGGTGGTCGCCGGCTGCGCGCGGCGCTGGCCCCCATCCTCCTCGGCTCCGCTGTGGGCTCCCGCCCTGCCCGAGGTCATCGGGTGGGAGGACGTCGACCGGGCCGGGGCTGACGTGGGCGGCGAGGATGCGGGGCGTGCCCTGAGCGCATCCGGTTCTCACCCCGGCACCAAGGAGGGGTGGCCCGGCCTGGCTCTCGGGCTCGTCGAAGGCATCGAGGCGCACACTGCCCTGCTGTGGGACGGCGGCAGCATTCAGATTCAGGCCAGCGCGCACGAGGCCGACGTGGCTGCCCGCTGGGTCCGTTCCCTCGCCACCAGGATCGCCGGGCACAGGCGCCTCCCCCTGCATGTCATCGGGGAGGAAGGAATCAGCGGGGCGAGCTCCTGCCTCTCGCCGGGCGACCTCGGCGCCATCGATCTGCTGGAGGGCGTGTGCGAGCACGGCCCATCTGTCCTGGCCGTGACCGACGTCGGCGCCCTGCGTGCCTGCCTCACTCAGGCCCTGTCGATCCCGCAGGCGGAGGATCTGTGGTCTTCGTTGTTAGCACGCGCCCGACGAGCCGGGGTCGTCATCGTGGCCGCCTACTGCGGACGCTTCACCTCCTCGACGGCGGCCATGGGGGCGTTCTCGATGCGCCTTGTGCGCGCCAGGGACGCCGACGAGGCCCTGCACGCGGGGCTCCTTCCCTCCGACCTGCGCGCTCTTGGCGAGGGCCAGGCGCTCCTCGCACGTCCGGGCGAGCCGACCGCGCTCGCCTGCGTGCCCCTCGAGCCCGCGCCCATCGGGGCGCCACCCCTGGGTGTGGAGCACCGCTCGCGCTTGTTGACCACGCGGGGCCAGTGGCGCATCCCCTCCCCCAGCGAGGCTGCATCGTTGGTCAGTAATTCACAGGCTCCCGCCCTGATCGGACCCGAATACACGCCCGCGCGATGGGAGCACGCCCTCCCATGGATCATCGTCGGCACCGAGGCGCACGCTTGCTCGGTCGAGGCGCTGCACGCGGCGTTGGGCTGGGATCCTCCCCTCATCGACGAGATCATCCCGGAGTCCGCGTGGACTCGTATCACCCGGTGGGACGGGCACAGATTGCTTGCCCTCAACCCCTCGGAGAACGTCATTCGCGCACTCATTCGAACTAGTCACAAGTACCCGCTATCGATTGCAACACAGCCCTGGAATCCCTCCTGCGGCCTCATCTGCGAGGGTGATACCCTAACAACAATCCAACTGACCGCAGGGTCAGTTAAAACCTAAGTCCCATCTTTTTCGCACACCGTGACCAGACACATAGTGACGTCTCCACGTCACTGCCACCCCCACCTTGCGCGACAAACATGGCCAGTGGACACTGACAGACGAATAGACCACATCCCACAGCGCACAGTAACGCAAGGAGCACCCATATGGATTGGCGCAGCAG